>VOFC01002229.1_pt1 | contig 1411854 bp, 1465 predicted proteins | sample 5384161 | NCBI WGS metagenome assembly VOFC01 (sample SAMN12384722, study PRJNA508395) | human gut metagenome | isolation source: healthy gut B | host: Homo sapiens | reverse complement strand
ATTACTGAACATGCCAACAAATCACCCCACAAAGTAATTTCCCTAAAGCTTCCTTTAAAAATAGCTAAACCAACAGGCAATGTCCTCATTGATTCACTATTTGTGACAATTAATGGCCACATAAAACTATTCCAACTTGTTACGAACGTGAATATTGAAAGTGTTGCAACAACAGGAATTGCAAGAGGTAAAGCTATTTTGAAAAAAGTAGTAAAAATATTGCACCCATCAATTTTAGCAGATTCTTCCAAATCTTTTGGTAAACCTAAAAAATACTGACGCATCATAAATATTCCAAAACCGCCAAACAAAGCAGGTAAAATCAAAGCTTGGTATGTATTTATCCAATGAAATTGACGCATTAAAAAAAATAATGGAATAATATTAACTTGCGGAGGAACGAGCATTGTTATTAAAATAATTAAAAATAATGTATCCCGAAATTTGAATTTCATTCGAGCAAAAGCATATCCTGCGAGTGCAGAGATTATAACTTGCCCAACAGTTGTAACAAGTGCGACAAACAAACTGTTTATAAAATATTGCCACAACGGAATTTTTTGAAAAACACTTACATAATTCTTTATTGTAACCGGAGAATAAATTAATTTTCCACCTTGATTAAAAATTTCTCCATTGGGAACTAAAGAAAGATTCAACATTGCAAAAAAAGGATAAAGCATACTAATTGCAATTAAAATCAAACAGAAATAACCTAAAATTTTTCTCCAACTTTTCATAAGATAATTATAGCACGGCACAGTATAGAGAAAAATAAAAAACAAATTGTAACAAAAGAATACAACTATTTTATTTTTATGTATTTTTTAATTTAACTATAGTATATTGTGAGTAATATATTATTTAATTAATGGTTATACAAAATTAGGAGGGAAAAATAATGGGGCTTACTTTAGAGAAGAAAATTTATCCAACAACTGAATTTAATTCAGGTAAATGGCAATCAGAAATTAATGTTCGGGATTTTATTCAAAAAAACTACACACCTTATGAGGGAGATTCTAGTTTCTTAGCCGAACCAACAGAAGCTACAACAAAATTATGGCAAGAATGTTGTGATTTACTGAAAAAAGAAAGAGATAACGGTGGTGTTCTTGATATGGACACAAAAGTTGTATCTACGATTACATCACATGGCGCAGGTTATATTGATAAAAACTTAGAAACAATTGTTGGTTTACAAACAGACAAACCTCTAAAACGTTCTATGCAACCATTTGGCGGAATTAGAATGGCTGAGGGTGCTTGCAAATCTTACGGTTATGAAGTTGATTCGGAAGTTTCTGAAATCTTTACAAAATACAGAAAAACTCACACAACCAAGGTGTTTGATGTTTACACTCCGGAAATGAAAGCCGCAAGACACTCTGCGATTATTACCGGACTTCCTGATGCTTACGGAAGAGGTAGAATTATCGGTGATTATAGACGTGTAGCTCTTTATGGTATCAATAGACTTATTGAAGATAAGCAAGAACAATTCAAATCTCTTGAGGGTGAAATGACTCCTGAGAGAATTCAATTAAGAGAAGAAATCGCTGACCAAATCAAAGCTCTTAAAGAAATGATTGAATTAGGTAAAATCTACGGTTTTGATATTTCTCAACCGGCAAGAAATGCTAAAGAAGCTGTTCAATGGTTATACTTTGGTTACTTATCTGCAGTAAAAGAACAAAACGGCGCAGCTATGAGTATCGGTAGAACTTCAACATTCTTAGATATTTATATCGAAAGAGATTTGAAAGAGGGAGTTTTGACAGAAGCAGAAGCTCAAGAATTAATTGACCACTTTATTATGAAATTAAGACTTGTGAAATTCGCAAGAACTCCTGAATATAACGAATTATTCTCTGGCGACCCAACTTGGGTAACAGAATCAATCGGAGGTATGGGAATTGACGGAAGAACTTTAGTTACAAAAAACTCATTCCGTTATCTACACACCTTGGAAAATCTTGGAACGGCCCCGGAACCAAACTTGACTGTTCTTTGGTCTACAAGACTTCCTCACAACTTTAAACAATATTGTGCTCATATTTCAATCAAAACTTCATCAATTCAATATGAAAATGATGACATGATGAGAGTTACTCACGGTGACGATTATGCCATTGCTTGTTGCGTATCTTCAATGGTTGTTGGCAAAGAAATGCAATTCTTCGGAGCAAGAGCAAACCTTGCAAAATGTTTGCTTTACGCAATCAATGGTGGTATTGATGAAAGATTAAAAATTCAAGTTGGACCTAAATATCGTCCTGTTACATCTGAATATCTTGAATATGATGAAGTTATGGACAAATACAACGATATGATGGAATGGCTTGCAGGATTGTACGTGAATACATTGAATGTAATTCACTACATGCATGACAAATATTGTTATGAAAAAGCTCAAATGGCACTTCATGATAGAGATGTAAAACGTTATTTTGCAACCGGTATTGCAGGTTTGTCTGTTGTTGCAGATTCTCTTTCAGCTATTAAATATGCGAAAGTTAAAGCAATTAGAGATGAAAATGGAATTGTAGTTGATTATGAAGTTGAGGGTGACTATCCAAAATACGGAAACAACGATGATAGAGTCGATCAAATTGCAGTTGATTTAGTTAAAAACTTTATGTCAAAAATCAGAAAACACTACACATATAGAAATTCTATTCCAACAATGTCAATTTTAACAATCACGTCAAATGTTGTTTATGGAAAGAAAACCGGAAATACTCCAGATGGTAGAAAAGCCGGAATTCCTTTAGCTCCGGGGGCAAATCCAATGCACGGAAGAGATTCAAATGGTGCTGTTGCATCTCTTGCATCAGTAGCTAAACTTCCATTTAATGATGCTCAAGACGGAATTTCAAATACATTCTCAATTATTCCTAATGCATTAGGAAAAGATGAAGTATTTATGGGCGACTTGAATATTCAACTTGATGCAGGTTGCTGCGAAACAAATATCTAAGATTTTGAAGTCTTCCCTAATCATGGGAGGACATCAAAATTGTGAAAAGTACAAAATATAAAGGGAAATAAATTATGACAACAATGCAAGAAGAAAACTTAATAAATTTACTTGACGGATACGTAGAAAAGGGCGGACATCATTTGAACGTAAATGTTTTCAATAGAGAAACATTACTAGATGCGCAAGCTCACCCGGAAAAATATCCACAATTAACTGTAAGAGTTTCTGGTTATGCAGTTAACTTCATTAAACTTACAAAAGAGCAACAAGATGACGTTATTTCTAGGACATTCCACAAATCAATATAAATAAGTAATCTATAAGTTCAAAAAGAGCGAGGTGAAAGCCTCGCTTTTTTGCGAAATTAGGAAATGTAATTTTTTATTAAAAATTTCATTCCGGATAGTGATGATATTGCACTAAAAACGAAAAATAAAGTCAAAGTTTACGACAACAGATTTAGCGCAACAATTACAGGATTAAAAAAATTTGGATTAAAAGGAATGAAAGAAAATAAAGGAAGAGTTGCTTTTGGTGTCGGACTTTTACCTATGGAGTAATAAAACTATTTCTAAAAAGAGTTAATAATATTTGCAAATCCTAACATGATTATATAAGATATAATTATGGAAAAAGTCTATGGAAATATTCATTCAATCGAAAGTTGTGGAACTGTTGATGGACCCGGAATTCGCTTTGTAGTTTTTATGCAAGGTTGTCCATTGAGGTGTAAATATTGCCACAATCCTGATAGTTGGTCTACTGAAACAAATAAAAAGATGTCCGTTGACGAAATACTTGAAAAGTATGATGGAATTAAAGAATTTGTCAAAAGTGGCGGAATAACTGTTACAGGCGGAGAACCATTACTTCAAATAGATTTTGTTACAGAACTATTTAAAAAGGCTAAAGAAAAAAATATTCACACAGCACTTGATACCTCCGGAATTCTTTTCAACCCGAATAATACGAACAAAATTGATGCGCTTTTAAAATATACCGATTTAGTTTTACTTGATATAAAACACATTAACGATGAAGAACATAAAAAACTTACGAGAATGTCAAACAAAAACATATTAGAATTTGCCAAATATTTATCAGATAAACAAATTCCAATATGGATAAGACATGTTGTTGTGAAAAGCATAACTTATGATAAAAAATATCTTGAACAACTCGGAGAATTTTTGGCTAAATTAAATAATATAAAAGCTCTTGATGTTTTACCATATCACGATATGGCTATCCCTAAATACGAAAATCTCGGCATTGATTACCCACTAAAAGAAATAGAGCCAACAACAAAAGAAGAAGCCTTAAATGCCCGAAATATAATTTTTGAGAGCTATAAAAGAAATAAAAATATCCAAGTTCAATAAAGAAACGGACGGAAAACTATCCGCCCGTTTGGTTTGTATAAAGGAATAATTATATTTAGGAAATTTTCTTTTAAGCAGTAACTTTGCCTGTGATAAATGACATTGTTGCTGCGATTGCGCCTGCTGCGAGTCCGATAATTCCGGCTTTTTTAAATTTTGCTGCTTTTGCAAGTCCGTATGCAATACCGCCAAATATTCCTGAACCAGCAACTCTACCGAAGTTTTGACTTGTCTTTTCTCCTGAACCTACAGGTTGACCGGTAATTTTTGAGATGTTGTCTTCTGAAGAGTGTCTACAATATGCACCTAGAGTTAAGGTTTGTAACAAGCCCTGTGTGAATGAGCCGTGAGAATTATCTCGCAAATCTTGTACAAGTGTTTTTCCTCCATTCATCTGTGCATATAAACTTTTTGCTCGGCTTTGAACTTCTTGTTCAGTTCCATCACCATAAGCTGCTCGAACACTATCTACATAAGCTTTATATGCCTCTTGAATTTGGTCTTGTTCATTTTGTAAAATCTTATCTTTTAAATTTGCAGCCGCACCTTGAACACCTTCAACAGATGCATTGATTCTCAAATCTGCATTTCGCTGCATTTTTTGTTGGTCAACATTATAGTCAATGTTGAATTTTTGATATTCTTTCATGTTGTTAAAATAATCTTGATTGCTATATCCACCCATACCCATCATAGGAGATGCCATTGGGGTTGCAAATCCGCCATAGCCACTGAAAATACTACCATTCATACCCATTGGATACATACTGTAATCAATGTCTAAATCATCAAAATCTGATGCTGCGTATGGGTTATACTGAAACGTACCTGAAGCATTAACGCCATTTAGTGCATTTACATTGCTGTCCATACCTAACCTCCAAATATATAATTAACCTTTTAACCTACCTTACTTATATAAACAATTTTTATTTTGCAGAATTGCTTTTCATGTAATGTTTGTAAAGTTATGTTACATTATTTAGTTGATGTGAAGAAGGTTATTCTTGTTTATTATGTAGATGTACAAACTATAAGGATATCCGAATCTTGAAAAAGTTTTTATCAGCATTATTTTCATTATTTGTGTTGGCTGCAATTTGTGTTGCCATTTATTTTAATCAACAGTTTGTAAAAACTCAAGCTGATAAAATTCAAGGCATGTATTATGTTTATAAAGGGGATAAAGCTTATCAAAAGATGAATATGCAAAAAGCTATTTCCTTTTACAATAAAGGACTTCATTTGTACCCCCAACATTATGGAGCTTGGTATAATTTAGGAAATATTTATGTTGAATACGAAGACTACTATTCTGCATTATATGCATATTCACAAGCTTTTAAATACAATCCTAGAATGATGATTGCAAGAATGAATTACGGAATTATTGCAACAGAAAAACTTGGCGATTTTGATTCGGCTCTAAATCAATACAACAAAATTTTAAAAACAAAACGTTATCTGTTAGAAATACCGTACGTATTTAACAATCGTGTAAGTTACAAAGCGAATCGAGCAATTGCTTATTATAATATTGGGGTAACTTATAGAATGAAGTCCTTATACTCCAATGATAACTGGGAGTTACAGAGAAAATATTTAGCAAAAGCAATAAATGCTTATAGAAAATCTTTAGAAATCAACCCCAAAAGTTATGACACCCAATTCAATCTGGGTTTAGCTTATCATATTTCTGGTAATTATGATGAAGCCGGAAAATGTTATTGTCGTGCAATTAATATTGCACCAATGAGTTACGAAGCTCATTACAACTTGGCTGTCCTTTTGAGAAAATTAGGACATTACAAGGAAGCTTATGACGAAATAGATAAAGCATCAACATTGATAACAGCATTAGATGAAAATTCTGCAACTCAACAGTATGTTGCAATTGTTATGAATGACATTACAAGAAATGTATATCAAAATGAAGAATATAAAAAGTACCTTCAATCTATTTTAGTCGAAGAAGAATCAAAAACAAAACAACACATGACAAAAAATAAGAAAAAAATAGCTTCTAAAGAAACAAAAGAAGATAAAAAGAATGATTCTATAACTTCAACCGGAATAAATTTTGTTAATGGGAAAATAGTTGCAACAGAAGAATTAGATAAAGCAATGTTAGAAAACTTTGGGAAATGTCCCTCAATGAGTTATTTTACATCAAATTATGACGATAGTGACGTATTTTAAAATTTTAGAAAAACAAAAGGCGGTAGTGATGTTACCGCCTATTAACCAGATTTACACTATGTAAGTGTTCAGAAAGGAATCATTTAAAATCCTAATTTTAGGATTAACCTTCTCCCAAATTCAATTGAGAGAACTGTACAATTTTATTTTTTCCACGCTTTTTAGCATTATATAATGCGTGTTCAGCATAACGAATAATTGTATTCGCATCTTCTTCTGTATCAGGAAGACAAGGATAAGTTGCAATACCACCAGAAATTGTAATCGGGTGACGTTCTTCTTCCCCTGCAGGAATAAATTCCATTTTTTCAATGTCTTTTCTGAATCTTTCCGCAAATAAGAATGCATTATCTTCAGATGTGTTTGGAAGAACAACAACAAATTCTTCATCTCCATAACGGGTAAGAATATCTTCTTTTCTTATTAAACCTTTCAACTTGTCTGCGATAGATTTCAATAATACATCGCCCCATTCATATCCATAGATATCATTTACAACTTTGAAAAAGTCTAAATCAAATAGCAATAATGACAAAGCATTCCCGTAACGTTTTGCTCTAGAGATTTCTTGATCCATTCGTTCAAGTAAATATTTTCTGTTGTGCAAGCCAGTTAATTCATCAGTTGTAGCAAGAGTTTTCAACTTTTCTCTCAACTCTCGGATTTTTAACATGTTTTTTACACGAACTACTAATTCTTGATTATCAACAGGTGTTTTGATGTAATCAAAAGCAACTGCTCTAACAGTACAACCTTTGAAAGTTTCACCGATAAATAAAATAGGAAACTTGAATTTAGTTACCATTAAAATATCTTTAATATTCGGAACACTCTCAATGATAATTACCCCTGGGTTTAGAGTTTCGTAGTCTTTTAAGTTGGCAGCATCTTCAAGTCTAACATTTGCATCTTCGATATTTGAAATTACCTCTGCAAGATTTGAAGAATTTTTATCTGTATATATAACAATATTTTTCATAAGCTTTCCTTTCTACTACAAATTAACATATTGTTTGTAATCTAGCAAAATTGTTACGTTTGTTAATATATTCAAAATCGACTAAAAAGATGGGGGTATTTCTCTTTGTGAATGGTAAAATTACTATTATTTATATTATATAAGGATAGAGTTTATGGATTTCAAAAAAGAAAATGATTTAGAAAGAGGATTTTATAATCAAGATTTTTCTGCAATGAAAGAATTACTTGAAAGAATTAGAGGCTCTTTGGCTTCAAAATTTCCGGTAAAAGTTAATGATTTGAATTTAAAAGGAATATTTGATTATGACGATAATATTTCTTTTACATATATAACTCTTTTTCAAGCCGGAATGAAACCTATTCGCTGGGGTGCTTGTCGAAAAACTTTGGAAGAAACAATAAACCGTGATATTCAAAAATTAAAAACATACAAAACATTCCCTGAATTTGAAGTCTGGAATGATGATAAATGCAGGATTATGATTGAATACGTAACAGAACAAATTCCTACAAAAATCGAAGATATAAAATCCTTTTTTTTTGTACCAACAAGATTTGAACCTGGGATTACTGGATTGAAACTTGTGATGAATAACACTCCTTATATCTATATGCCAACTGATGCTTGGACTCAAAGCCAAATGGATTTGAAATCAGCACTCAATACAGTGATTAAGAAAACCCCTATTAAAAATATGACGAATAAAATATCAGAGAGAATTTCTATTTTGAAACAATCTCCTTATGATGCTTATATTTTGAAAAGCAGAGCTTTTGTAACTTATAAAGAGGATATTTTACCATTGTATCGTGGAAATATTTTACAGGAATATTCTCCGGAAGAAATTCGAGATGAAGCAATCGCAGGTGCGGATTGGATAGTTAAAAATATTCAAGAAGACGGTAGATATTTATATTATTATGATTGTAAAGATGACAACTATAAAGACCATGAACACCCTAATGCTCGGAAGATAACTTGTATTACAATGATTTACGTCATTGTGGCGGAATTATTACGTTAATTAGAGCTTATCAATTAACTAAAGACAGAAAATATTTGGATTTTGCAAAACGAGGTATTGATTTTATTACAACAATTACTCAAGAGCACGAAGTTGACGGCAAACCTGCAGCGTATGTTTTCTATAACAGTAAAGCAAAACTTGGTGGAACTGCAATGATTCTTGTTGCTATGATGAAATACCGGAATGAAACCAACGATAGAACTTATGATGAATATATCAAAAAATATACAAGACATTTACTTTCCAGAATTTATAAAACAGGTGAAATGCTAGGATATTACATTAATCCGAATTTCCAAAACGGTCAACCGCTACTTGAAATGTCAGAAGAAGAAAGACGAGCAACATTTTCATTCTATTACCCCGGAGAAGCATTGCTTGGACTGGCATTGTTTGCGAACTATTTTAAAGATGATGAAGAATTAAGACAAGAAGTTCTTGCAAAAAGTGAAGTTGCGCTGGATTGGATTGTCGAAGAACGTCCAAAAATTTATGCAGACTTATTCACATCTTTGCCATCTGATAGTTGGTTAATGCAAGCAATTGAAGAATGGACAAAAAATCCAAAATTTCAAAAAGAAAACTATATTAATTTTGTTTTTGGAGATGCTGATACAATGGTTGAAAAAACTTATAAACGTGATGGTTCACCATATATTGATTTTGAGGGCGGGTATTATTATGAGTATGGGGACCATTTTTATCCAGATGGCGCAAGAAGTGAGGGCTTAGTTGCTGCATATTATCTTGCAAGATTTTTAGGCAACCAAAAATTAGAATCAAAATATTTAGAGGCATGCCGCAAGACCGCACAATCACAGATGTTGTTATTTAACTCTGACAAAAACAATTATGCACACTTAAATCCTGAAAAATCAAAAGGCTCAATCAGATTTAAGGCAACACGCCAATGGGTAAGAGTAGATTCAATCCAACACGTAGCTTGCTTCTTCTTACGATTGTATTTTGCAGAAAAAAATATTGAAGTATTGTAGAGAATAAAGACAAATATTGAAAAATAGGTCGACGTTGCCATGCCGACACCTAGAATTTTATTTTTTCTTTAAATAATCCATATTGCCAAAGGTTACAACATAATACGCACAACCATAACCGGAGTCTTTGCACGCACCATCTTGATTCCAAGCAGTTACATCTCCAACGGAGGGGTTTCCATCTAAGACTAGTCCATATCTTTCAGAATAATCAATTTCAAAAACATCACGTCCCCAAGTGTTAGGTTTAGATGGACCATTTGTATCAACCATAAAAGCAGCTCGTTTACCTGCGGAATTTCCGCCTTTAAAAATTACACTTGTGCCATTGAGTAATGTTATTTTATAATACATAGAATTTTTTGCATAACCGTCAAAAGAGTTACCATTTAAAAATTTATATGAACGAGCAAAGCAATGTTCATTTTCATCTACAGTCCCACAATCAGTTGCCACTTTCAAAACTGTTTTAAATCTATCTGCTAAAATGGTTGCCGCCTCTTCATCGTAAGTTTTTATACCCCAACTTTCAATTCCTCCATACTCATCCTCCATTTGTTTCAATGCTTGCGAAATAATAGAATATGTTTCTCGTAATTTTGAAACAGTCTGATGTTCGTAATACTTTTGCATAAGAGTTGGAATTGTCATTGATGCAACTATACCGATTATGCCGAGAGTGATTAATACTTCCGCCAATGTAAATGCGAGTTTTGCCTTTGTTGGGGGTATATCTACGTGCGTAGCCCTCTCCCATAAATGGGCGAGGGATTTATTATTAATCGTCATTCCGAATTTATTTCGGAATCTCCTTAACTTTTGAACCCCTGAAACTGGTTCAGGGTGGCATTGGTGTTCCGTGATATTCTTTCTCATCTGAAATCCTTAATTATATTTATTCACTATATAATTTATTAATACATTATATAGTGAACTTTGTCAATATATAGAAGTTTTATTCATTAAAATAGTATTATGTTGGAATGGATAAAGTTTTAAAATTAGAAACAGAAAATTTAGCTTCCCAACTGAAATATATTGCAGCTCTTGAGGGTATGACAATTACTAAAGTTAAAGAAGAAGTAAACCATAAATACAACAAAACTGATAGCAACAGGAATTTAAGTAACAAACTAAGAAACAAGACCTTTAGAGTCAGTGAACTTGTTGAAATCGCTGACATTTTAGGTTATGACATTTACCTGCACAAAAGACCTTAAAAAAAATTAAATAAAAGTTAAGAGAATGTGACTTTTGCAAAAACTACGTTAAGATAATAATGTGGAAAGAAAAATTCCAAATTTATCTTGAATGGAGTTGGTGTATAAATGTTAGATTTTGATAAATTTACAAATTATTCCCAAGAAATCATATCAAGTGCAAACGCATTAATGGGCTCATACAAAAATCCGCAAATGGAACCGGAACACATTATGCTTGCAATGATTAAAGATAATGGGATTATTAAGGATTATTTAACAGAATTAAAGCTATTAAATCAAGGATTTATTAACAAAATAGTTTCTAAAATTGAAAGTTTACCAAAACTATCCGGACCGGTAAATAGTCAAGGCTTATATTTAAGCCAAGAAACAATGAGATTATTGGAACTTGCAATGGAAGAAAGCAAGAAATTGAAAGATGACTTTGTAAGCATTGAATCAATTCTTCTTGCAATGACAGAACTTGATAACAGTAATATCAAGGAATTGCTTAATGCAAATGATGTAACATCAAGTTCAATACTAAAAATTATGAAAGATATAAGAGGTAATAATAAAGTGGATACAAAAAATGCAGAAGAAAATATGAAAGCTTTGGAAAAATATTCTACTGACCTTACCGACTTAGCAAGAAAAGGAAAGCTTGACCCTGTAATCGGAAGAGATGAAGAAGTTAGAAGAATTATCCAAGTATTAAACAGACGTACAAAAAACAACCCGGTACTAATCGGAGAACCTGGGGTTGGTAAAACCGCAATTGTTGAGGGGTTAGCTCAACGTATTATCAGAGGAGATGTTCCAGAAAGTCTTAAAGATGTCAAATTGATATCTCTTGATTTGGGGGCATTAGTTGCTGGTGCAAAATTCAGAGGAGAATTTGAAGAACGGTTAAAAGCAGTATTAAAAGAAGTTGAAGCTTCAAACGGAGAAATTGTCATGTTCATTGATGAATTACATACCGTTGTCGGAGCCGGTTCAACAGAAGGTTCTATGGATGCAGGCAACTTGCTAAAACCAATGTTAGCTCGTGGTGTTTTAAGAACAATCGGTGCAACTACAATCAATGAATACAGAAAATACATTGAAAAAGACCCTGCATTAGAAAGACGTTTTCAACCTGTAATGGTCAATGAACCATCAGTTGAAGATACAATCAGTATTTTACGTGGCTTGAAAGAAAAATACGAAGTTCACCACGGAGTAAGAATACTGGATAGTGCAATTATTGAAGCTGCAAAATTGTCAGACAGATATATTACAGACAGATTTCTTCCAGATAAAGCAATTGATTTGATTGATGAAGCTGCAAGCTCATTACGTATTGAAATTGATTCAATGCCGGAAGAAATTGATACAATGATGCGTCAAAAAATTCAACTTGAAATTGAACGTGAAGCATTAAAAAAGAAGACTCAGAAGAAGCAAAGGCAAAAGTTGAAGATATTACAAAACAAGTAACCGAACTTGAAAGTAAAATTAATGTTTTAAAAGCTCAATGGGAAAAAGAAAAAGCATCAATCACATCAGAAGCAGACATTAAAGATGCAATAAACAAAGTTAAAACCCAAATTGAAGAAGCTGAAAGAAACACTGATTTACAAAGAGCTGCAGAACTTAAATATGGAAAACTTCTTGAACTTGAAAAGAAACTAAAAGCTTGTCAAAACAAAGAACATACCAATAACAAACTTCTAAAAAGAAGAAGTAACAGCAACTGATATTGATGAAGTTGTTTCAAAATGGACTGGAATTCCGGTTACAAAACTTGTTGAATCAGAAATGAAAAAATTACTTCACATGGAAGATATTTTACATAAACGTTTAATTGGACAAGATGAAGCAGTTGATACTGTATCAGATGCAATTCGTCGTGCTCGTTCAGGATTAAAAGACCCTAAACGTCCGATAGGGACATTCTTATTCTTAGGTCCTACCGGTGTTGGTAAAACTGAATTAGCTAAGTCATTAGCAGAATTTATGTTCAACGATGAAGATTCTCTTATCCGTATTGATATGTCTGAATATATGGAAAAACATAATGTGGCAAGATTAGTCGGAGCGCCTCCGGGATACGTAGGATATGAAGAAGGCGGACAACTTACAGAAGCAGTAAGAAGAAAACCTTATTCAGTCATCTTGTTTGATGAAATCGAAAAAGCTCACCCAGACGTTTTCAACATAATGTTGCAAATCTTTGATGATGGACGTTTGACAGATTCAAAAGGAAGAACTGTTGATTTCAAAAATACATTAATAATAATGACAAGTAACATCGGTTCTGATATCATTCTTGAAGATACTTTGAATTCATTGATTTCTCCGGAACAATTTAATGATACTAAAGAAAAAGTTCTTGCTGTTTTAAGACAAAGATTTAAACCTGAATTTTTAAACAGAATTGACGAAACTATTTTCTTTAAGGCATTGAATTTACAACAATTAAGTCAAATCGTTGATATTCAAATGGATTATTTGAGAAACTTGTTAAAAGATCAAGAATTAGAATTTGAAATCACTGACGAGGCTAAAGAATTCCTAGCAACTCAAGGATTCAATCCTGTATATGGGGCAAGACCACTGAAAAGAGTAATTCAACAACAAGTTGAAAATCCGTTATCTAAATTGATTTTGGCTCAAACATTCTTGAAAGGTGACAAAATTAAAATAGATGTTAAAGATGATAAATTAACATTTGAAAAAGTTAAATAATTTATTCTTTATAACTCTAAAGTTTGGCGGCAAACTGATAATCAGTTTGCCGCTTTCGATTATAATTACCTTTAAAATAAAAATGAACTTTTTAAAATTCAAATCGTTCTATAAAAGTAGGAAGAAAATGGAAGAAGAAAAAGGAGGTTCATTATGATGAAAAAGGTTATTGCAACAGCACTTTGTTTAACTATAACAGCGCCATGCTTTGCAGCAGGAAGATACAAAAATTATTATCCGAACCCAAATAGAATGGACTGTCCTAGATATGAACAAGGATATGATTGCCGAAGAGATAATCACAAATTACCTAGACCTGATTGTCGTTCCTCACAAAGAACAAAAACACTTGCAGCGGTAGCCGGAATTGCCGGAGTTGCAATGTTAATTTCAGCAATAGCTGATTAAAAAGAAATCTATACAAATAATCCAAAGTAAAACGAATATACATTTTCCCCAAACATTCTTAATCTCAATACTCTATAAGCCCTCTTGTAAGTACACATACAGGAGGATTATTTTTGCAACCAAAAAGGAGAGAATAAATCTCTCCTTTTATTTATTAAGTAATGCAGAAAATTAATCTTTTTTCTTCAATGTTGGAAACGCAATTACGTCACGAATAGATGGGGAGTTAGTCAACAACATAACCAATCTATCAATACCAACACCTAAACCACCCATTGGAGGTACACCGTGTTCTAATGCACAGATATAATCTTCATCAATAGGCATCGCTTCCTCATCACCTGCAGCTTTTGCAGCCATTTGAGCTTCAAATCTTGCTCTTTGGTCAATCGGATCAGTTAATTCGGAGAATGCATTACTGATTTCCCAACCATTAACACGAGTTTCAAAACGTTCTGTTAATCTTGGATTATCTCTATGAACTTTTGCAAGAGGAGAAATATCCCTTGGGTAATCGTAAATATGAATTGGTTGAATTAATGAAGGTTCAACTTTTTCTTCAAATACACGTTCAATTACTTGACCCCATTTGTCGCAATCATCTGCATCAACATGAACAGATTTTGCTTTTTCTTTAGCTTCTTCAACTGTTTCAACTTTATTGAAATCAATACCGGTAGCCTCTTCAACAGCACCTAACATAGTTTTTCTATCCCAAGGAGGAGTTAAATCTATTTCATTTTCACCATAAGTAATTTTTGTTGTACCAAGAACTTCTTTTGCAACATGAGCAACCAAGTTTTCTGTCAAAGTCATCATATCGTTATAATCAACATAAGCTTGATACAATTCCATCATAGTGAATTCAGGATTGTGACGAGTATCAATACCCTCATTACGGAATGAACGGTTGATTTCAAAGATTTTTTCACTTACACCACCAACCATCAAACGTTTCAAATAAAGTTCCGGAGCAATTCTCAAATACATATCCATATCTAAAGTATTGTGGTGAGTAATGAAAGGTCTTGCATTCGCGCCACCTGCTTGAGGGTGAAGCATAGGAGTTTCTACTTCCATAAAACCTAAACCGGTTAAATATTCTCTTACTTTTTGGATAATTAAACTTCTTTTTTTGAAAGTTTGTCTAACATCATCATTAACAATCATATCAACATAACGTTGTCTGTATTTTGTTTCAACGTCAGTTAATCCGTGGAATTTTTCCGGCAATGGAAGAAGTGATTTTGACAAAATTTTCAAAGATGTAGCTTTGATTGTCAATTCTCCTCGAGGAGTTCTTCTTACTGAACCGTAAAAACCAACAATATCACCTATATCAATTGTTTTTAAAGTTTTTAAATCTTCTTCTGACAAGTTTTCTTTATGTGAGAAAATTTGAATTTTTCCTGAAGCATCTACCAAGTCGATAAACATTCCCGTGTTACGATTTGCCATAACACGTCCTGCAACGTGGTAGAAATCTTCCGTTTCTTCACCTATAGGTAATTCTTTATATTTTTCTTGCAAATCTTGAGCCATAATGTCTTTGTCATATCCATAAGGATAAGGATTTAGACCTCTTTCTCTCAAGTTTTCCATTTTTTGAATTCTAACTTTACGAATCTGGCTTTGTGAAGAGCCTGATTCTTGATTTTTTTCTGGTTTTTGAGTCATATTTTTCAATCCTTATATTTAAACTAAACTCTGTACTTTGATTGTACCATGAATATACAAAATTATTTGAATAGATAAATAGTTATTTTCATGCTAGGATTTTCTAGGAGTTAGGAGAAAAGGAGAGTATATGACAGTTTTAAAGATAAAAAGATTAGCACACAACGTTAATGTTCCCAAATACCAAACAGAGGGAGCAGCAGGCATGGATTTATGTGCAGCTATTTCTGAACCAATTGAATTAAAACCATTAGAAAGAAAACTTATTCCAACAGGATTGAAAATAGAACTGGAACACGGATACGAAGCCCAAGTAAGACCTCGTTCAGGCTTATCTATCAAACACGGAATTACACTAATCAACTGTATTGGTACAATTGATGAAGATTACCGTGGAGAAGTTTGTGTTCCAATTGCAAATGTTTCAAATGAAGCTTACACAATCCAACCACAAGAAAGAATTGCACAAATGGTAATTGCAAGAGTTGAACAAGCAAAAATTGAAGTTGTTACCGAATTAAGTGACACCGACCGCGGAGAAGGAGGTTTTGGTTCAACAGGGAAATAATAACTCCATTTAATGAATGATTTTATTTAAATCTCCATTATTTATAATGTAAGTGTAGTTTTCACAAGCATTTAAGTAAAGGAGATTTTTTATGGCAGAAGAATTAGACACGCAGCAATTAGCTGGTAAAAACTGGATGGCGACAATGATGTCTTGTTGGGCACTAGGTTCATTAGGCGCTCACAGATTTTACACAGGCAAAACGACTTCCGCTTGGATTATGTTTGTAATGACAATTATTGGATTTTTGGCTCCAATTAGCTGTATTTGGGCATTGATTGATGGTTTTATGATTGCTCTTGGCAAATTCAAAGCGGCAGATGGCGAAGAATTATACGAAAGAATTGATTGGGTTGGTTATATTTATGTAGCAATAATGATTCTTTCTATTTTAGCAGGTACTGGATTTGTATTCCTTATGGGTGCAGCTATGGCAGCAGCAATAGCCGGGACAGGTGCTATGCCACCGGTTGCTCCATAGAATTGACTCAAAAATTTCTAAACAAAAAACTCTCTCATTTTTTTGAGGGAGTTTTTAGTCAATAAAAAAGGAACCGATTAAGGTTCCGTTTAGTAGTAGTGGAAAAGGAGGAAAAATTTATTGGTTTCTAATTACATTTTATACATCGGCAGATTTTGGCAAGAACTTTAGCTTTTGAGTTCAAATATTACAAAATCGTTACAATAGATTAAAGTCTCTACTATATCAAAGACTTTTAAAGTTTTCTATTTTCTCAAATCAGTAAAAAAAGAGTTCAAAAGTTCATCACACTCTTTTTCCATAATTCCGCCATAAACATTTGGAGTAAAAGTTGAGAATTTTCTCAAATCAACTTTAGAAAAAAAAGCACCATAATTTGTATCATAACTTCCAAAATAAACATTTTTAATTCGGGATTGCAAAATTGCCCAACCACACATTGGGCAAGGTTCTAACGTCACATATAAATCACAATCATCAAGTCGCCAATTGCCTAAAACTTGTTCAGCTTTTCGAATTGCCAAGATTTCAGCATGAGAAGTTACATCATTATCTAATTCTCTCTCATTATGAGCGGTTGCAATAACGTCACCATTTTTAACAACCACAGCTCCTACAGGAACATCTCGCCCTGATTTTTTTGCCTCCTTTATTGAAATCGACATAAAGCTATTCATAAATTACACCTGTTCAGAAATTTGTGTCTCAGATTTTGCAGTATGCAATACAATAGTTGCGCAAAAGCCATATTCATCATCAGACGTCAAAGTAATAGTTCCCTCCATAGCTTCAACAAGTCCTTTAACAATAAACAATCCCAACCCAGTACCACGAGTAGTTCTTGTCATTTCATCATCGAGTCTTACAAATTTTTCAAACAAACTATTCAACTTCTTAGGAGAAATCTTATCACATTTATTTTTTACTTTAATAACAACCTTATCACCATTAACCGCAGTATCAACAATGATTGGAGTATCCGGATAAGAATATTTTATAGCATTTTCATAAAGGTTAACGAAAACTTGTTCAAGCCTACCTTTATCAGCATAAATTTGAGGAAAATCATCAGCCAAATTAACAATTATTTCATGCCCGTCACGTTTTCTCAAAAGGAGTTCTGATTGTTCAAATACTTCATTTATCCAGATATTAGAATTAACAGTTCTTAAACGCATTCCCTCAATATCGGGAATAGTAAGTAAATCTTCAATCAATCGTTTCAATCGTTCAGATTGTTCTTTTATTATGCGCAAAGACTTTTGTTTTGTTTCTTCGTCAATAACAATATCTTGACGCATCAATCTTGATGTATAACCTTGAATACTTGTCAATGGAGTCCGTAACTCGTGACTTACTGTATCTAGAAGATTTGAACGGAATTCATTAAGCTGTTTCAATTCAACGTTTTTCTTCTTCAACTGTAAATAAGATTTATGAATTTCTGTTGCCATATTATTGAATTCATTCGCCAAAAAGATAATTTCATAAGGAGTGAACGAAGTCGTCAAAAGACGAATTTGTCTTTGATAGTTACCTTTCGACAATGCAATAACCGCTTTGAATAACTGCCTTATATTAATATACAAGTAATAAATATAAAAACCTATCAAAACCATCATTGAAAGTATTGCGAACAATACCGACAAAATAATTTTAACCCTATTATCCAAAATCGCTTTCTTTGCAATATTTTGAGTCGTATTTACAACAATAGTTAAATCCGGATTTTTTCTATGTAAATAAACAATTGGTTGGTTTTTCTCATCACCAAAAACAATAGGTTCTTCAACTTCAAAATACGGAGGAAGAGAATCTACGGTTTCTTTAAAAACATCTGGTGTAAAGTTGTGAGAAGCCAAAAGATGTTTCTCTTTATCAATAATATAAATTTGTCTATTATCATCTTCCAATGATTTAAACAGTTGATTATCCCAATTGTTAGAATTGAAAACAATTACAAGAAAAGAACCGTCTTTCATTTGAGTTGAAAGAATTGGTTTTTCGTTCAAATGAGCATCTGTTGTAGTTTTAGCAAGTTCTTGCGGATTTTTTGCAATAATAATATCATCACAATTAGGATAACGCTTTGCAACATCTTTTATAAACTTTATTTTAAGTTTTTTAGACGGAAGATATTCTAAAGTGTCAGCAATTTGAGCAAGTGTTGATTCATTGGTTTTTAAAAAGAAATCAACTTCGTCAGAAACCATACTCGCAACAAGAATCGCAGATTCTCTTAACTGGTGTCTTACTGATTGTTGGTTAATATTATTAATAATAAAACCACTTATAGACATCGGAATTACTACCGCAATAAAAAATACAATTGCAATTTGTTCAATTATTTTTAATCTTTTAAATCTATACTTTTTCATATCTAATCTTGCGCAAATGGTGTCAACTTATAACCTACATTAGTTACAGTATGCAAATATTTTGGTTCTTTTGCATTTGGTTCAATTTTATTTCTCAAACCTCCAACATGAACTCTAAGCATTCTAACATCTTCATTACTATCATAGCCCCAAACTTCATCTAGCAAAGTTGCAAGAGTAACAGGGTGATTGAAATGCTGCATTAAGCAATACAAAATTTCAAATTCAGTCGGGGTTAATTTTGTCTTTTTATTAACAATTACAGCCTCTAAAGATTCCGGAAAAATCTCTATATCGCCAACTCGCAAAATTTCATTTGATAAAGGGGTTTCTTCAACAGGTACAGAATTTCTTCTCAAAAGAACTCTTATTCTCAACAAAACCTCTTGAATATCAAAAGGTTTGACTAAGTAATCATCGGCGCCATAATCAAAACCGGTAGTTTTATCATCAATTGTACCTTTTGCAGTAAGCATCAAAATAGGAATAGAAAGTTTCGCTTGTCTTATATTTTTACAGACATCAAAACCATTCATTTTTGGCATCATAACATCTAGCAAAATTAAATCATAAGTGTTATTTAAGGCTTTATTAAGTCCTTCCAATCCATCTTTTGCCGTATCTACAAAATATCCGCTACTGCGAACATCAAATTCCAACAAATCTCTGATTTCATCGTCATCATCGACTATCAAAATTCTTTTTTGTATTTCTCCCATAAAACACTCCTTTTATGCAATCATTGTACAAAACAAGATAAGTTTTTTCAATCTAATATAAAGATACTTAATATTTCATAATAAATATTTTACAAAACGCAAAAAAAAATCTTTAGGATTTTTTAAGCATGCGATGAAAAAGAGAAAGGGCAAAAATGGATAAAGTTAATTTCACCGCAAAATGGACATCTCAAGTATAAAAATAATACTAATCGTTGGGTAAACATTGCAAAAACATTTGAAAAACATACCCGAGAATATCCGTTTGATACTTTTAAAGTTTCAGAAACCCAAAATGGAATTGACATTTTGAATATAAATTCAAAAACTAAACAAGATGCCCTTGTTAATTTTGAGAAAGAAAATTTAAAAGAATTGCTATCTATTACTGATATCGCAATTGTGCAAAGATTTAAAAATTTATTATCATTATTTGAAAAACGAGACAAATGTTATGAAAAAACGCAAAAATATTTAGCAAACGAAAGGCTAAAACAGACATCTAGTCCGATTTTTGAAGATAAAGTATGGGATTCTGCTGTCAATAAAATTCAAAAAGAGAAAAATAAAATTACAAAATCTGATGAAATTTTGAAAAATACTAAAATCTATTTGTAATTTTCAGATAATCTTAAAAAGTCGGCTTTTTAAGCCGACCTTCATTTTAAAATTAGTACTGCTTACAATAATTTCTATTATTTAAAATTGATTCATTATATTTCGCTTCTGGTGTTATGGCGCGAGTACTGAATGTCCCATTTATTGCATCTTGAGCACCTTTAACAGAATTTTTAGAAACCTGCTGAGCTACAGACATAGGTACATAGCAATCATAATTCACATATTTAAAATGACACTTATCACCAAATTTCCCATAAACCTTGAAATATTCATTCTCTGCAGGAGTACATGTTGAAAGACTACGATATGTTGGTAACATTTTACGAGCAAGATTTGAAACGTCGTTCATGAAAGAACCGTTATCGTTTGAATATGCACAGCAAGAAGCTACCATTATAACAGGAACAATAAATAAAAACTTTTTCATTTATTCAACTCCCCTACCCTAATACAAACCAATGGAATAAATAAGCAAAGCAAATACCAAAAACGGCTCCAACCAAAACTTCTAATGGTGTATGACCTAAAAGTTCTTTCAATTTTCCCCCAACAGATTGCAAGTCGTGGTGATAAAAATCTTCCATCATTTTATTTAAACATGCTGCAGTTTTTCCAGCGGCACGTCTTAATCCCGCAGCATCATACATAATTATCAAAGAAAACCCTAATGACACTGCAAAAATAATCGAATCAAAACCCTGTAAAATTCCAACAATTGTAGATAAACCCATTACCCCAGCGGAGTGAGAACTTGGCATACCTCCGGTAGTTGAAAATATTTTAAAATTCACTTTTCTATTTTTTATTGTAAATAAAACAAACTTAATCAATTGCGCAAAAAAAGCAGATGCCACTCCGCAAATAATTACTTCATATCCGTTGTTCGCAATAGCAGATTTTGCTACGTCTAAAAACATTAAATACCTACTCTCTTATTTATTTTCTTAATCATATCTTCAAAAATTTCTGATTTCAAACTTTGTTTTTCCATTATAACACGGCATTTTTCAAATAGGCAAGAAAGTTTACATTTTGCTTCATCTAAGCCATACAATGAAACATAAGTTAATTTACCCTCAGCCTTATCTTTGCCTAATGTTTTACCCATTTCTTCAAAAGTTGAAACCTCATCTAATATATCATCTGCAATCTGAAAAGCTAAACCAAAAGTTTTTGCAAATTCAGTAACCGCATTCAATTTTTCATCATCAGCACCTGCAATTATTGCTCCTGTTCTCATTGATAATTGGAACAAATCAGAAGTTTTATGGATATGCAAATATTCTAAAATTTTTGGCTTATCCGCCTCTATATAATTATTATTTTCCGATTCAATATCAACAACTTGTCCTGCGATAACACCCTCTGCACCTGCATAATGAAAGAATTCATTCAAAACTCTAATCAATACAGATGAAGATAAACTTTTTGAATATTTTGTAATTATTTGCGGAGCATAAGTCAATAGAGCATCACCTGCAAGAACTGCCATTGCTTCACCAAAAACTTTATGGTTTGTTAATTTCCCACGACGATAATCATCATTATCCATACAAGGTAAATCGTCATGAATAAGCGTTTGGGCATGCAGCATTTCAATTGCACAAGCTGTTGGAATTGCATTTTCAATTTCTCCGCCAAGCATTCTACAAGTTTCTAGACACATAACAGGACGTAATCTTTTCCCTGGAAGTGTAACTGTGTACTTCATAGATTTGAAAATCTCTTGCGGATATCCAATAGGAATAAAATCATCTAATTTATGATTTATTAAATCTATATAATCATTCATCTGCATTTTCTTCTATTTCCTTATAAATCATCTGTTTCATTGTATTTCGTGCGGCTTGCCGTTTCTTGCCACTAATCTTTGCAATAACTTTATTGTTTTTAACTTTTGAGAAGTTTCTTTTTTAATGCCGTTATATTTAACTCTTTCTTTGTATTCTAAAGCTTCATTAACAAATTCTATATAACTCTCATAACGTGTCGGATCAATTTTATCAAGGTTTTTCAAAACCTCGCAACCGTCCTCATTTATATGAAGACAATTTCCATATTTGCAAAACTCTCTATCATAGAGCATTTCATTAAACAGCAAATCAACCTCATGTGGCAAAATAAAATCAAATCGAATATTGCTAAACCCCGGAGTATCAACAATGCTGGTTGTACTATCAAGCGAAATAATTTCGCAATGTCTTGTTGTATGCGTACCTCGTTTCAATTTATCACTAATCGACTTTGTTTTAAGATTAACATTCGGGTTTAAAGCATTAACAAGACTTGATTTGCCAACTCCTGAATTCCCGCATAATGCAGAAATTTTACCCTTTAGTACTTTGCCGAAAGCCTCAATACCTCGCTTTTCTAATGCAGAAGTGAATACAATTTTATACCCTAATGGTTCATATATAGAGATAATTTTGTCCTGCATATTTGAATTTAAACCCAAATCTTCTTTATTAAAACACAGAACTGCAGGAATTTTATAATACTTCGCAAGAGAGATATATCTATTCAACTGATGAAAATCTAAATCAGGGTGCTTTAGAGCGGATACAACAACAAGTTGGTCTACATTTGCAACTGCAGGCCGAGAGATAAATGTTTTTTTAGGTAAAATTTTAGAAATAACACCATTATCAAATTCTACAAAATCACCAACAACAATTCGTTCTTTCTGTTTTTTCAAAACCTCACGGACTTTGCATTCAAAAGTTTTTCCGTCCATTTGAACAGAATATAAATCTGAATGAATTTTATAAATTTGACCTTGCATAAAAGAATTATACTACCAACACAAATAAAAAGCCGCTTTGTACAAGCGGCAGGGAAAAAGTTACGAAAATTAATGTGTAGGGGAAAAAATATAAGTTAAAATATTTTATGCATTGAAGATGTTGAAAGATTTTTCAACGTTTTTGCTAATTACTTTAGCAACTGAATCATATTCTGTTTGAAGAGCAGAATGTTCTGATTCCAATTTTGTTAATTGCATATCAAATTTCTTTTCTTCGTTTTCTATACGATCCAAACTTGTGTTGTATTCTTGTTCAGCAATAGCAATTGCAGATTTATCTTCTTTTTCGGTAATTGATTCATCATCATCAATTGTTGTTCCTACAAATGCTTTTTCACTTGCTGAGTAGTAAGATAATACAAGATTTCCGGATTTTAATTGATTTACAAACCATTCTGAATCTTGGAAAATTTTATTTTCACTTGTCATATTTGAGGTTGATTCAGTTTTTGACAATTTATCTGAATAAGATTCTTTCAAAGTTGTAAAACCAGATGTTCTCATCTCATCAAAAATATTCTTGTAGTAGTTTAATTTGCCGGTATCATTGTAATCAGAATTTTTAGCTTTCAATTCTGCCAAAGTTCCTGATTGACCTTGGTTATAATAAGCTTCAGTTAAAGATAATGCATAATCATACAATTCTCTTTGAGCAGATGTTGTACCTTCAAAATTCAAAGCTGTAACATTTTCAGTAACTTTATAACTATGACCTGATTCTGAATCATATAAACCTGTATTGTTGTTTAAAGTTAAATAGTTCTTTTCATTTTCACTAACAATAGCTTTACCGTTTTTACCTAAAGAAGCATACAAAGTTTTTGTTTTAACTTCTTCCTTATCATCGTTTTTATAGGTAAATTCACCTGTTGCTTTATTATAAGTAACATCTAACAATTGAGTATATTCATCAGTTCCTTCTTGTTCAGGAGTTTGGAAATATACACCTGTTTGAGTGTCACCATTTTCATCAGTATATTCTTTAGCTACTACAGTTGAACGAGTTGTATAATAACGTCCACCCTCTTTTTGTAAGCTGAATGAATCACTGCCATCTGATGAAGCCGCATAAGCAGTGTTATAAGTAGGGAAGCCATCAAAAGACTCTTTGCTAAATGATGTATAACCAAAAGATAAGATATGTTGACTATCCATATCATTTATACTTTTACCAACAGATACAAGGTATTTATCCCAAGCTTGGTGAACAGCTTCTTCTGCAGATGCAGAATTTGATAAATCAATATTTGCTTGAGAATAACCTAATTGATATAAGAATTTGTTATAATCTCCGTTATTCTCTCTGAAAGCATTTGCAATAGCCTCAGACACCAAAACTTTACCTTGATTGTTTTTAACCATATATTGTTTGCCGGTAGCAACAGTGTTAATGCCTGTTAATTGGTTGTAGCTCAAATCTTCATAACAAGCTTCTGTTCCGTTGTAACCTGTTAAAATTTGATACTTAGTTTGATTTAAAGCATCAAGGTATTTGTCATTAATTTGTTCAGAATCATCAGAAAGACGTTGTTTAGAATAAGCAATGGACTGCTGTTCAAACTCATTGTTTGACAGTCTGGCAGTTATGCTTAATAATCTACCTTGTGAAGCAGCCATTCCCATAGTGTTGAGCCTTTCCTTTCATAATTTTCGTACTCTTATTCTTATTTACGGCTCAATTGCAAAAATCTTTAAAAAATCTTTGTGTTTTGTTACGAAATATTAACAAAAGAAAAGAACTACTTAGGTTCGGATTACTTAAATTCTCTAACCAAATCCTTAAAATAATCCGAATTTATTTTTGCTTTCTGTGCACATGTTATACCGTTTAATTTATCCGAACCTTTAGGATTACAATATACCTCTGTATCAGTATAAGTCGTACCTTTACCACCCATTGTTTTAAGTTCTCCATCTATAAATTCGAAAGTAAATAAATCATATCCCCAACGATTTGGAGGATTATTATATCCGTTCAGGTCAACTGAAACCCAGATAATTCCGTCTTCTCCTCCAGCATTTTCAAACAACAATAAAGTTCCATCTTGCAATGCAATCATTCCATCATCAAAGTACCAATGAATTACAGTTTTGCTACCATCTAATGTTCTATATAAATCTTTCTTTGTAGAATAATAATTTGCATCAAGCTCTGGAGCACAAGCCGGATTTTTAAGATTTCTAAAACAATCTGTTGCTCCAGTTAAATAATTCATAAAAGTCTTATAAAACATTGTTCCGCCATAAGTATTTGGGTCTAATGAAACATCATCAGCTTCCATTTGTTTAAAAACCTGTTGAACAGTTGAATAAGATTTTAGAAATTGAGTGTGTAATCTTTTTGCCTTGTAGTTATTAATTAAACTTGGAATTGTCAATGCAGCAACGACACCGATTATTCCGAGGGTGATTAAGACTTCCGCCAATGTAAATGCAAATTTCCCCCTTTCTTTTTCGTTCTTAAATACAAGGTCTTTCGTTTCATTATTCATAATAACATCTCCATGACTTTATAATATATTATAATATCAATTATAGTTTATTATAATTTAATTATCAATATAAGATTGTTAAAATACTATTATGTTAGATAGTGTTTTTCTTAAAGAATTTGGAGTTCGACTCAAACTTTTCCGTATAAAAAAGGATATGACCCAAGCGCAACTTGGTGAAATGATTAACATTTCCGAACACAGAATTAGCCAAATCGAAAATGGGAAATGTAATATTACCCTCAAAACCATAAATAAAATTTCTAACGCACTTAATATTCCTGCGGTTAAATTATTTACATTTGATTAAAAAAAATTCCTGCTAAAAGGAGTAATAGCAGGATAAGTTCAGTAAAAGAGACATCACCAATATTATTACTCCTTTTCAAATTTCGTCAAATTAACTTTCAAATAAATAATTTTTAGTGGAAAATTTTAAAAATTTATTCTATAATTTTTGTATGAAAAAAATTATTTTAACTTTAGTTATATTAAGTGGAGCTTTTTTGAATGTTGCAAACAGTGCAACTTTGCCTTGGCAAAAGCAACAACCCGAACAAGTTCAAGCTGATCCGATTTCAGAACAGGCAAAAGTTCTTTATGCACAAAACGATATTGATGGTGCTCAAAAAATATTGCTAGACAAAACAGAAGAAAGTCGTTCTGCAGAAGATTGCTTACTTCTTGGAAACATTTTGCAAGACAAAGACAAAATCAACGAAGCAATTTATATGTTCAATGAAGCAATCAATAAAGACCCCAAATATTATAAAGCACACTACAATTTAGGATACATTTATTTTATCCAAGATAAACCAAATTTAGCTCTGGCAGAATTCAAAAAAACAGTTAAACTTAAAGACGATTTTTCTTACGGATATTATAATATGGGTTGTGCGTATTTAAAATTAAAAGACTATCGTAACGCAAAATACAACTTTTTCAGGGCTTTAGATTCTGGGAATAGCGAACCATCTATTTACTACAATTTAGCATATTCTTACAAAATGCTAAACAAAGAAAAACAAGCTCAAACATATTTAGATTTATACAACAAAATTATGGAAAAGCAGTAAAATGACACAATATAAAGGAATTATTTTTGATTTTAACGGAACTCTATACTGGGATTCACCAAAGCACAAAGAAGCATGGGTTGAATTTTCAAGACGACTTAGAGGAACACCTTTTTCAGATGAAGAGATGCTAAAATACATGTTCGGTCGAACTAACGAAGAAATCATCAAATACGCAATCGGTAAACAACCAACACCGGAAATGGTTGAGAAATTAGCATTTGAAAAAGAAGAAGTTTACAGAAACATGTGTTTGAAAGACAAAGATAACTTCCATTTAGCGGACGGAGTTGTGGAATTTTTAGACTTTTTAAAAGAAAATAATATTCCTCGAACTATTGCAACAATGTCAGAAAAAGACAATGTGGACTTTTATATCAAACATTTTCATTTAGCAAACTGGTTTGATTTAGACAAAATTGTTTATTCTGACGGAACAATTCCTGGGAAACCAGCTCCGGATATTTACGAAATTGCAGCAAAAAATATTGGCTTGAAACCGAAAGAATGTATTGTTGTTGAAGATGCAATCTCTGGAATTGAATCTGCCAGAGCCGCAAAAATCGGAAAAATTATCGCAATTTGTTCAGAAGAAAGTCCTGAATTATACAAATCAATTCCTGCTGTGAGTGAAATTATTAATAGTTTTAGAGAATTTAACAAAGATTTATTTGCAGTAAATTCAATTGTGAGATAGAAATGATTACTAAACCGGAAATAGATAAACTCGTCAAAACTTACGAAACAGTTGATTTTATTAAAGACGACCCCATACAGATTCCTCATAGATTTAAAAACAAAAAAGATATCGAAATTTCAGGTTTTATCGCATCACTGGTTGCTTACGGGAGAAGAGAACTTTTTATAAAAAAACTCAACCAGTTGTTAGAAATTGCACAAAACGAGCCACTAAATTTTATAGAAAATTTTGAACCAAAAATTCTTGAAAATTTTAATTATCGTTTTGGAAAACCGGAAGATTTTTCAGCAATTTTTTCTATCCTAAAAGACTTGTACACAAAAGACGGTGGACTTGAAGAACTATTTAAATATGGACATTCGCAAGATAAATTATTTGAAACAGTGACAGACTATTTCTATGCAAAGACTAGCAAAAATTTAGGACAAGGCTTTTACTTTATGATTCCAAATCCAAGAAAAGGCGGTGCAATGAAGAGAATGTGCATGTATCTCCGTTGGTTAGTAAGAAAAGGTCCTGTAGATTTTGGAATTTGGAATTTTATGAAGCCGTCAGAATTATATATTCCACTAGACATCCATGTCGGCAGAATTTCACGAAATATGGGATTATTATCCAGAAAAGCTAACGACTTCAAATCTGTAATTGAAATTACTGAAAACTTAAAGCAGTTTGACCCAAATGATCCTATAAAATACGATTTTGCAATGTTTGGCTACGGCGTAAACCAAGAAAAATAGTTATTTCAAGAGTTTACCTGTTTGCAAAACATAGTATGCACACCCCCAGCCGGATTTCTTTTTATCGCAATTCCCGTAGTCCTCTGACCCAGGAGCACCGTTTGGTCTAACAGAACCTTTACTATAATTAAAATCAAACAAATCTTTTCCTACAGTATTTGGCGGTTTAGGACCATTTACATCAACGTTAAAATTGATATAGCCCTCATCGTTATCAGGATTATCAGGATAGCTTTGTATAAAAATAGAAGCACCATTATTCAAGACAATTTTATAATAATAATCAAGATTTGCATAATTAGGAGATTTATTTCCATTTAAATAAGTATATGTAGTATTAGGGAAACAAAAACCATTCGTATCAGGTTCTGTTCCACAATCATGAGCTACTTTCATGTGTTTTCGGAGTTTTTCTGCGATAAGTTCCGCATCTTCCTTGGAACGATCTTGTTTCAGCCCCCAACCCTCAACCTCGCCATCTTCTGCTTCCGCAGCTTTTATTGCCTGAGCAAGAATTGATTGAACTGCACGCAATTGAGTAACTGTTCGTTTTTCGTATAATTTTTGTGAAAGAGTTGGGATTGTAATTGCCGCAACAATTCCAATAATTCCAAGAGTGATTAGTACTTCTGCAAGTGTGAAAGCAAATTTCACCTTTGTTGGTGGCATGACTACGTGCATAGCACCCCTCACCATAACCCTCTTCCATAAATGGGCGAGGGAACAAATCTCGTTGTCATTACGAGGAGAGTTATTGTTCTTGAGACACAATTTACTATACGAAACGACGTGATAATCTATTGCGCTTGGATTTTTCAGGAATTCTTCCATTTTTACACCTCTTTATATTATAACCTGTTATAAACATGTTATAATATAAAACACTTCTTATCTTTTGTAAAGTACATGTTATAGACAATGTAATAGATAAGGACAATTATGGAGAGAAAATTTTTCAGAACAGGTAATGGCTGGTCACTTTTCATACCAAAAGTAATTATTGAACTTTTAAAAATCGACCCTGAAAAAGATACAATTGAAATGCAAATCGAAAATGATGTTTTAAAAATCAAGAAGAAAGAAAAAGAGTAAGTTTAACAAAAATTTATTAAAAAGTAGAAATTATTAAAGTTTTTTGCTATTTTACCGATATAGTAAACAGTCGAGAGTCTGTAAGGTTAAAAGTGTTTATAAAGGCAAAAACATGAGAGTTCCGGCGGTAAATCTAAACAACCTGAATAGTCAAATTAAATCAAACTCCGCAAACCATGGAGTAACAGGAAATAATTTGGCTAATGGGGAACGTCAAATTTCGGACTTGAAAGGCATGCCTTATGTTTATCCCGTGAATTTCACAGCTATTCAGAACTCCTCAAAACTTCGAATTCTTTTTAGTTACGGACTTCCTTGTATGTATAGTGGGATTCAAATGATTGACCCTAAACAACTTTCCCGAATGTTGAAAAACCAAACATTTTTTCAACCGTCATCAAGTGTTGTTGAAATATTGAGCAAATATAGAGAAAGCTTTACAGGGATTGAAGCTAAGGTTTTTGATATTTTGAAAGATAGGGCGGTTGTGCATCCGGACAAGAATATTCAGGAATTACTGCAAGAAGTTGAACCGATTTATCGCCGTCGTCTGCGTAAAAAACAAGCTCCGATTTTCAGAAAACTTACAGAAGCAGCTTATGCATTGCCGGAAAAATACAAACGTCCGTTCAAAAAATTGATGGACGACACGGATAAGAAATTGAATGAAAAACCGATTATCATACCATTTTCATCTTATGAATACAAATACAAGCTCACAAAAATCAGAGAAGACATCGTAAACAAAGGGACTCTAAAAGAGAAAAAAGTTATGAATAAACTCATAAAAGAGTCTAAACGGTTTGCGAATTCAACAAATGCGAATACAATTGAAAACCAGAAAAAAGTTTTAGCTTTTCAAGAGTTAATTCTGAGAAAGTCTGTATTAAAAAATAACGAACAGCTAAAAAACTTGATAGAACTTTCTAAATCGAGATTGAATAGAGAAGAGGTAATTTTGCCATTTTCTAGAAAATCATTTTTGTACGATTTGATAAAAGTAATCGGAGATGTTCCGAATAAAAAATTACAAGACAAACTAATTGCGATTGCGCAAACTCTCCCTACATCACAAGAAAGTGTTTCAGCTTATGTAATGAAAGTTGCAGCAGAAACACCTGACAAAATCGGACATAGACTTATGTGGCCATCGCTTGCATCTATCGAACACATTTTGCCGAAATCTTGCGGAGGTCAAGATGCGTTGTCTAACTTCGGAGGAGCAACAACAAGAGAAAATTCCACAAGAAAGAATATTGATTTTGTAGAGCAATTGAAACGTCGTCCGCAAGCACGAGAAAATTGTCAAAAATATGTTGATAGACTAGTCGAACTTTATCGCCAAGGTGTATTTTACAAAAATGGAATTAGTCCAAAATATATTGTCGATTTCAAAAATGCAATTTACCAACAATCAAAACACACCCTTAATTTAGATATACCAAAGATATAATTTTCGTTATATAACTTAACAGTTATTAAATTATTACGAATTGTAAATACGAATTTTTAGGGTCGAAATCCAGTTATAATAGAAAGAATACGATTACACATCAAATATTTGTTTAAAGAACCTTTCAAATAAAACCGTAAAAATTCATATAGAACAAAATTATTAAAAGGTTTTAGAAAATGGCAGATTTGAATGTAGGGTCTTTTGGAAAGAAATCAAACATTGATTTGAAAAAACTTCAAGCAGGTATGAAAGCAGAACAACTTCAAACCAAGGAAGAAAAATCTATCTTTAACAAGGTTGATAAAGATGGAAATGGAGTTATTGACGCAGATGAATTAAAAGCTTTCAGTGAAGGGCTTGATAAAACCACTGATGGAAAAGTTTCTAAAAAAGAAGCGAGAAAATTCATCAAAGAAAACGGATTAAAAGGCGAAGTTAAGAAAAAAGATGTTCTTAAATTCTTAAACGCTAATGTTAAAAATACTGAGAATGTAGAAGATGCAAAAGTAGTTGAACAAAACGGTCAAAAACTTGTTCAAGTAACTTACAAAGACGGCACACAAGAAATAATTAATCCTGACAAATCTTCTCAATTAATTCAATCTGACGGAAATGGCAACAAGACTACAAAATACTTAGATGAAAATAAAAAATTATTAAAAGATAAAGTTGAAACAAAAGACGGTGAAACAACACTATCTACTGTTGTAACAGAATATGCAGAAGACGGTGCAACTCCAACCAAAAAAGTTGAAACTAATCATCAGAAAAATTCTGAAGCGACAACAATTTTCACTGACGGAAAACCAGAAACTAAAGTTGAAAAACAAGGTACAACAACTTCAAACTACACTTTTGATGAAAACGGCAATGAAGTTTTGAATTCAAAAGTTGAAAATGAAGGAATTCCGGCAAAAGAAAAGCGCACTGAATACACATATTCTGAAGACGGAACAACAACAGAAAACATCTCCGAACCAGGAATTAACAAAACAACTACCAGAGTAAGAAAAGGTGATGTTATTCTTACTGAACACATCAACGACAATGGTAGAATTGCAGATAGAGAGTACTACGAAGAAGGTTATACCGAAAAAACAACCGATGATAATGGTAACCCAACTACAAATATCTGCAACTTAGATAACAAAAAACTTGTCCAAGAAAAAACTGTTGACGGCAAAAAATATCAAGCTAACTATGATGGCGAAGGTAATACAACAGGTATCATTGTTCAAAATAAAGAGAGTATTGCTGATATTGCGAAAAAATTTGGTGTTTCTACAGATGATTTGATGAATGTAAACTCTGATAAGCTACAAGGTAAAACAAAAATATTTCAACGTTGGCGAAGAAATAAAAATTCCAAAAGAATTGGAAGCAGATGATAAAGCTTTACAAGGAAGAAAAACTGCAGACGAAGCTAAGGCTGATTTTGCAAAAGACGAACAAATAAGAGCTAAACAAAGGGCAATCGCCGAACAGAAAAGAGCAGCCGCAAAAGAACGTGATGCAAAATTAAGAAAAGATTTAGGCTTAATAAACTATGCCGGAGCGAATCAACCAGTTACAGGTGATTACTATAACGGCAATAAAAAAACAAGATCCGTTACACTTACCAAAATAGGTAACGCAACTCACGGAAGAACTATTGCCAAAGATAATTCTGGTAAAATTTATGTTATAGCACACAATGGTGTAATATTAAAAGACACTTGGGTAAATGTTAGTGCCCATAGAAAAACTGTTGTCGTTGGTAAAGGTCGTTATGCTGTTGATGGTTCAAGAGGAGATGGACATGGCAGAACAAATCTTATAGATGCCGATGGAAATCAACGTGTAATGTCACATGATAATAAAATTCTCAAAAATAGTTATGTTCAAAAATCAGATAAATCAGATGTTGTAAGAAAAGACTACAAAACAGCTCAAGCAGAAACAATTAATATGTTAACTTCTCAATTAGACAATGCCCAAGCAGCATTTGACAAACAAATGAATGCTGATGGTTGGGCTGAAGATGCAGCTGACGGCATTAGTGTACTTTGGGGTTCAAACAATAGAGCTTCAAAAGTTCGAGAAGATATTGCAGAATATGGAAAAACACTAAAAGAATTAAAAGGTTGCAAAACAGAAGCTGAATTCAACAAAAAATTTAAAGAAAAATTTGGTATTGCTTATAATAAAAATGCTATAGCAAATTATATGCTTAAACCAAGTGCCGCAAATTTCAAAAAAGCTTTTGGCTCTAAACAATCAATCGGCGAAAGAGTAGCAAAATATAATGAATCACAACAAGCAGGCGGCGAATGGGTTAAAACAGGAGCTAAAGTTGCTGCTGGAATTGCGGCAGTAGCTACTGCAATTCCATCAGGAGGAGCTTCAATAGGAGCTTACGCAGCAGGTCTAGGTCTAGCTGGAGTAGCAACAGCCGCAGCAGATATTGCAATTGATGTATCAAATAAAGCTGTATCAAAAGAAGGCTTACAAGATGGAGAATTAGGTCAATACGTAAAAGATGGTGTAATTGATGGCACTATTACTGTTGCAACTTTAGGTACTTCTAAAATTGTTAAAGGCGGATACACTGCATATAAAACCGCTAAAGCAACATCAAAAGCTGCAGCTGCAGCAGAAAAAACAGCTCAACAAAGTGCTGTAAACGTAGAAAAAGGTCTTGCAACTACAGCACAACAAGGGACAACCGGAGTAGAAACAGGCTTGGCAACTCAAACAACCGGAACAGCAGAAAGAGGAGTTGCTAGACTTGGTCAACAAGGCTCAAACGTTACTGAAAGAGGTTTGACTAAAGCTGGTGAAAATTCTGAAAAAGGTCTTGCTAGAACTGGTCAACAAGCTTCAAACACTGCTGAAAGAGGATTGACTAGAGCCGGCGAAAACTCTGAAAAAGGTCTTGCTAGAACTGGTCAACAAGCTTCAAACACTGCTGAAAGAGGTTTGGCTAAAGCCGGTGAAAATGCCGAAAAAGGACTTGCTAAAATTGAACCACAAGCAGGAAATACGGTATCAGATACAGCAGCAAAAGTAGCAAATGGAGCACTAAGTAAAACAGAAGAAGCAGTTATTGACACTGCAGTTGATGCTGCAGTTGGTGCAGGTGCTGAATATATGCAAACAGGTCAAGTAACCGTTGAGGGTACCGCAATGAATATGGCAATCGGTGCCGGAGGTCTTCTTGGCGAAAAATTAAGTACTAAATTAAAAGGTTCTAACTTATACCAAAAAGCAAGTGACAAAGTTTCAAATGCATATAATAATGTAAAAGATAAATTTGCTTCAAAAGGTACAGCAGCTACACCTGAAACAGGCTTAGCAAGAACCGAAAAATTAAACACTTCTAACTCTTCAACTCGAGCAGAAAAAACTGCAGATAATGCTTTTGAACAAAAAACGGCAAGAAAAGCAGATAGCACAGAATCAAGAAGAAGAGCAGAAGAAGCTAAAAAGACTGAACAAGCTAAGAAAACAGAGGAAGCTAAAAAAGCTGAACAAGCCAAGAAAACCGAAGAGGCTAAAAAAGCGGAACAAGCCAAGAAAGCCGAAGAGGCTAAAAAGGCTCAAACTCAATCAGCAGAAAAAATCCAAACTAGAATGGAAACATTAAATGCTGAAATTAAAGAAGGAGAATTAGCTAAGAATTTCAAAGAAAAATATGCAGATATATTTGATTCTAACTACAATATAGATTTAAATGATCCAAAAGCCGAAGCAGCATTGAGAAGAAAAATTCGTCCAATGATACTTGCCGTACATGGTGACAGAGGACAAGGAATTTCAAAAGATTTTCAACAAGCAGTAGCTAAAGTTTTTGATAATTTGAAGAAGAAAAATGCTACAGGAGTAAAATCTTCATTAGCCCAATTAAATAATGTTCTAGATAATAGAGTTAGTACATTAACAAGAAAAAGAGCGGAATTAAATAATCTAAAAGCTCAATTTGGTGATTTGGATGCTAAAAAAGCAACAGCAGAAAATAAGGCTGAACAACCTAAAGCAACTAATGAAACAGGTAAAGCTCAAAATGCTGAACGACCTAAAGCTGCTAAAGAAGCAGGAAAAACACAAAATACCGATAAAGCCCAAACTGCGAACAATACTGAAAATGTAAAATCAGAAAGAAAGGAAGAAAGAAAGGCATTTGAGAATTTATCTGATGAAATTTCTGATACTTTTGGATATAAAACACAACAAATTTTATCAAACCTAAAAAATGGACAACAAATGGTTTTAGATAAAGGAAATCTCCATTATTTAGCAAGAAATAACAATGGTAAAATCGAAATTATATCTAAAATTCCAATGGAAGTAGATTTTAATATTCCATTATCTAACAGAACCCCTAATGGAAAAAGAAATGCAGGAATAAAAATGAGTGATGCTCTAACACCAGAACAAAAAATGGTATATGACTCATCATATAAAGCATTTATGGATTCAAAAGGAAAGAAAATTCAACACCGACATTCTAGCAATATAACAACAGATAATATTCTTCATGGTACTGGATATGACTCATTATTAGGCATTTTAGATAATGGAGGAATTGCTCCTAGAGAAATTACAGGTAAAAAATCTGCAGCTTATAGAGATGGAACAATTCCTGATACATTAACTCCTCTATGTACTGATACTTGGGACGTTAGAGCAAATGCATCTATTAGAGATTATTTTGATGCTAAAAACTCACACTGGAACAATGCAGGAGAAGCAAACTTTCTACCAAACACAGACCACACAAGTTCTCGTTTTATAATAGTTATGGATAAAAAATCAATTGACCCAACTATTATGAAAAACTCATTTGAGGTAAACCAAAGAGGAAAACAACAAAGTGTTCTATTTAAAAATGGAAATATGAGTACCGGTCATGATTACCCAACTCATAGAGCTATCCCCATTGGTGCGCCTGCAAATTCAATTGAAAAAATTGTTGTTGATACAAGAAACGTAAATAAAAAAGAAATCAAAGCAATTAAAAAGAAAATCGCACAACAAGGCTATGATATCAAATTGTATGACTTGAATGGAAAAGAAATATAATTTAAGAAATCTCAATTTCTCGCTGTTTATGATACTATAAACAGCGAGAGAAGAAATAAGAAGTAAATGACAAGTAAAGATGCTCTAGAATTATTAAATATGTTTACTGAAGCAACTCAAATTGCAAGAAAACAAAACAAATTTGAGTGCAAATGGGAAGTAGACGAAACAACATTGGCAAATTTATTGAAAAAAGCATTCCCTAAAATAAAAGATGCTAATAAAATGGCAAAACGGATTTTAGAAAACAACTAACCCTTAACGGCGCCGTCGTTTTCACCTGAGATGAAGTACTTCTGCATAGCTAAGAAAAAGATGATTATCGGTATGGTTGAAATTATTGAACCGGCGGCGATAAATCGCCAATTTGATGAAAACATTCCCTGTAAGTTATTTACTCCAACAGGAAGTGTGTACATCGCTTCTTTTGTTAACACAATACTCGGCCACAAGAATTCACCCCACGAACCGATAAATGTAAAGATTGCAAGCACGGCAAGTGACGGTTTTACCATAGGTAACAAAACTTTCCAAAACACCTGAAAAACATTACAACCATCAACAATTGCAGCTTCTTCCATCTCTCTTGGAATTGTCATAAATGCTTGTCGCATCAAAAATATTCCAAACGCACTCACAGCAAACGGCATTACAAGTCCGATAAATCCCATTGTATCGTTTACACTATCAACCAAATGTAATTTCAATGTTATCAAATAAACCGGCAACATAATTGCTTGAAAGGGTACCATTATAGTCGCAAGAATTGAAAAGAAAGCAATCTTTTTGCCTTTAAATTCCATTCTTGCTAAAGGATAACCGGCAAGTGAAGATAAAATCAAGTTCAACAAAACCGTTCCACCTGCGACAACCATACTGTTTACAAAATATCGCATCAAATCGACTTTATGCCAAACACCAATATAATTTGCAAAAGTAAAATCTTTCGGAACAATTGTCGGAGGATAAGCAAAAATATTTTCCCCAGCACCTTTCAAAGATGTTGACAACAACCATATAAAAGGAAAAATTGAAAGAATGGATACAAAAATCAAAATTGCGTGTATCCACATATTTTTTAGTTTAATTTTATCTCTAATTTTTCCTAATATATTCAAAATTACCTCTTTTTAAATTTGATATTTATTTTTCTCAAAACACAAAATATTGACTAGCGAAAATGCCATTACAATAACAAGCAAAATTACCGCCATTGCAGAAGCATAACCTAAATCAAGATTTTCAAATGCTTTTTCATATATATAATAAACAATTGTTTTGGTAGAATTCAATGGTCCGCCTTTTGTCATAACATATATTTCAGCAAATATTTTCATAGCAGAAATTGAACTTATTGTTGTAACTAAAGCAATTGTAGGCATTATATGAGGAATAGTTACGGTCAAATGTTTCGTAAAAAATCCAGCACCATCAATATCACAAGCTTCATAAAGTTCTTTTGGAACACTCATCAAAGCTGCAAGATAAATCATCATATAATATCCAATACCTTTCCATATTGTCACAATTATTACGGAATAAATAGCATATTTCGGATCGGTAAGCCACCCAATAGAATGTATATGAAAAACATTCAACAAATAATTCAAAATCCCTTGTTCGGCATAAAGCCACTTAAAAGCAATAGCAGCAACTACAATTGAAACAATTACAGGCAAATAAATTAATATTTTATATAAAGTTATTCCCTTGATTTTTTGGTTAATCAAAATTGCCAAAAACAAAGGAATAATCGCAAGTACCGGAACAGCCACAACAAGATAAATTATTGTATTCAACATAACTTTGTAAAAAACAGGATTATGTAAAATCGCAACATAATTTTGTAACCCGGCAAAACTTGCACGATAAATATTGTTTGAATAATCTAAAAAACTTAAACCAATTGTTTGAAAAAATGGAATAAAAAAGAAAATTAACAAAACAATTCCCGCAGGCAACAAAAACAAATATGGCGCAGTTTTTCCATAATACTTGAACATACCCTGATTATCTCATTTTAAGCACAATTCGTCAAGTATTCTATATTAGAAAGAGGGCAAAAGACTTCGCCCTCTTCTTATTTAAATACTTATTTCTTCGGAATTGGTCGTTTAATAATTCGTCCTCGTTCTTCAATCCTCTTTTGGTGGTAACCATAAAATGCGTAGATTAGAACACCAACGGCAAGCCATAACAAGAAATAAACTGAAGATGTTTTTAAAGTTTTAAGTGAGAATATAATCAAAACACCGCAAATCAATATCCCCAAAATCGGGAACCAAGGACAGAACGGAACCTTGAATGGTCTTGGTCTATCAGGAGCGGTTTTTCTCAAAATAAGAACAGCCAAACAAATAATTACAAAAGATGTGAATGTTCCAAAATTACACAATGCAGCAGATATATTCAAATCCATAAACAATCCGCAAACAATTACCACGATACCTGAAATCCAAGTCATAACGTGCGGTGTTCTATATTTTCGATGAATTAATCTCCAAGATTTTGGTAAAAATCTATCACGACTGATTGCATATAAAATTCTTGTTGTACCTAATTGATAGATTAAAAGAACAGATGTCAAAGCACACAACGCACCGATAGAAATCAATCCGGCAAACCAATCTTTACCGACATAGCTCATGGCATGCGCAATTGGGGCTTGAATGTCAATTCTCTCAATTGGAACAATCCCTGTTAAAACCAAAGCAACACATACATATAAAATTGTACAAATAACCAAAGTTCCTAAAATTGCAATAGGCAAATCTCTTTGTGGATTTTCCGTTTCTTCTGCAGTTGTTGAAATTGCATCAAATCCGATATAAGCAAAGAAAATCAAGAATGCCCCCATAATTACCCCTGTTGGGTCACTAGGGAAAAATGGTGTCCAATGTTCAGGTTTTACATAAAAAGCACCGACTACGATAAAGGATAGAATCATAAACATATTTACCCCAACCATAATACTTGCAACCCTTGTAGATTCTTTTACACCACGAACCAAGAGCATTGTCAAAACTAATACAATTGCAACCGCAGGCAGGTTAACCGCAAACGGAATATGACCAAACAAATACGGGATTTTATCATGAATATCCCAATGATTATTATTGCATAACGCAACCATAGTTTTATAATCATATCTTAGCCACAATGGAAAATTAACAATAAAATCCGGTAAACAATGTTTAAAACCTTTTAAAAATTGTATAAAATATCCGGTCCAAGCACTTGCAACAGTGATATTACCAATTGCGTATTCAAGCATCAAAATCCAACCAACCATCCAGGCCATGAATTCACCCATTGTTGCATAAGTGTAGGTATAAGCACTACCTGCGACAGGAATCATCGCCGCAATTTCAGAATAACAAAGTGCTGAAAACACACAAGCAACGGCAGCTAAAACCATTGACACTACAATAGCCGGACCAGCTCCTGCACTTTCAGAACTACCCGTAATCGCAGTACCAATAATTGTGAAAATACCGGTACCAACAACTGCACCAATTCCGATTACGATAAGGTCAAAAACATTTAACGTCTTCTTTAATTCTGAACGTTTGCTAGTGTTTATCAAATCGTCCATACTTTTTCGCTTAAATATATTTCGGCAAATCTGTTTAATATCCATTTGTTATAATTCTTCCTGATTTTCAATCGTACCGTGGACTATTTCTTTATGGATTTTATTTTCATTATTTCTATTTTTAATAAATCCGTATAATAAGTAAATTATTGCACCAATTCCAAGCCATACAGGGAATAATAAAGCAGAGCCACCTGATTGCATTGATTTGTAAATCATCAAACCTCCACAGCAAACTATACCCAACGCCGGAGTTAGTGGTGAAAACGGAACTTTGAAAGGTCTAGGTCTGTCTGGGTCTGTTTTTCTCAAAATTAAAACTGCAACACATACAATAATGAAAGATGTAAATGTTCCATAATTACAAAGTTCAGCTGCTACATCTAAATTCAACGTCAAAATTCCAACAACCGCCAAAAGTCCAACTGTCCAAGTTAACAATGCAGGTGTTTTGAATTTTGGATCTAATTTTTGGAATCTTTGAGATATAAAATGATCTCTGCTCATTGCAAATAAAATTCTTGTTGCTGCCATTTCTAATACCAAAAGCACAGAAGTTAAACCTGCCAAAGAACCAATTGAAATCAAAAATGCCAAATGGTCGTGATGAATAAGTTTCATACAATAAACCATAGGGGCTTTCAAAAAGCTCAAAGAAACAGGTCCTGCAGTATTAACCATACCTGTAAGAACTAATGCAACTAATACATACACGATAGTAGTTATTAATAATGAACCGATAATACCAATCGGTAAGTCTTTTTGAGGGTTTTTACATTCTTCTGCTGCCGTTGCCAAAGCATCAAATCCGATATAAGCAAAGAATATCAAGAATGCTGCAGACCAAATTCCAGCCATTCCATTTGGAGCAAAAGGTTGCCAACTTGGTGGAGTATGGAAGAATGAAATTGCACCAAAAACAATAAACAAACCAATTACTGCCAATTTGATAAATACCATAGCTCCTGCCATTTTTGCAGAGTCTTTTGTTCCTTTAACCAAAATTGCGGTAATCAAAAGAACAATAGCAATAGCCGGAACATTTATGCAGATAGGAACACCTAAAATTTTCGGAATAAAAGTATGAGGGTTTTCTGCAACTATTTTACCTGCAGCAAAAACATCATTAGTAAGCCATGCCGGCGGGTGAGCAAGCCAAGCAGGTAATACTTTGTCAAAACCTGCCATAAATTGAACAAAATAATTTGACCAAGCACAAGCAACAGCGATAAAACCAATTGCATATTCAAGCATCAAAACCCAACCTACCATCCAAGCAGCAAATTCACCTAATGTTGCGAAAGTGTATGTATAAGCACCACCTGCAACTGGAATCATTGTCGCAAATTCTGAATAACATAATGCTGAAAAAATACAAGCAATAGCAGCAATTATCATTGATACCATCAATGCAGGTCCTGCCCCTAAACTTGAACCGTCAGCACTTCCTGCAGCAGCAATACCAACAACTGCGAAAATACCGGAACCGATAATTGCACCTACACCTAAAACAATTAAATCAACAACCCCAAGAGTTTTTTCTAAACCTTGAGATTTTGCTTCTGCGAGCATTTCATCGGGAGCCTTTATTCTCGTAATATTTTTCAAAAAATTACGGGTAAAGGTTGCTCTGTTAAATTTTTCAGCCATTTAAATTCCTTATTTATTTTTATTATTAAACTACACTTGTTTCTTTTTTGATAAGAGGGAAGCCCATTGCTTCTCTTTGTTCAACATACAATCTAGCAACAGCAGATGCCATTGTTCTTACACGACCAATGAAGTTGTTTCTTTCATCTTTACTGATTACACCGTGAGCATCTAGTAAGTTGAATGTATGAGAACATTTCAAAACATAGTCATAAGCAGGCAAAACTAAATTTGCAGCTAAACAATTATCAACTTCTTTTTGATACAAATCAAACATTTGGAATAATGATTTAGTATCTGAAACTTCAAAATTATATTTAGATTGTTCAATCTCGTTTTGAAGATAAATGTCACCATATTTCAATGTATCATTCCACATAATATCATATACAGATTCTTTATTTTGAAGATACATTGCAATACGTTCCAAGCCGTAGGTCAATTCTAAGGCAACCGGTTTAACCTCAACACCGCCAACTTGTTGGAAATAAGTGAATTGGGTAACTTCCATACCATCAAGCCAAACTTCCCAACCTACACCGGCAGCACCTAAGGTTGGAGATTCCCAGTTGTCTTCAACAAATCTTACATCGTGTTCTTTCAAATCAATCCCCATAGCCTCCAAACTTTGTAAATAAAGTTCTTGCGCATTATCAGGAGATGGTTTCAAGATAACTTGAAATTGAAAATAGTGTCCCAATCTGTTAGGGTTTTCACCATATCTAGCATCTGTTGGACGTCTGCAAGGTTCAATCATTGCAGTATTCCAAGGTTCAGGACCTAATGAACGCAAGAATGTTGCAGGGTTCATTGTTGATGCGCCTTTTTCTATGTCATACGGTTGTTGAATTATACAGCCATAATCTGACCAAAACTTTTGTAAATTAAAAACCAATTCTTGAAAATTTAATGCCATAACCTAATCCAATATTGTACTATCTACACTCGTTACTTCATCTTATTACCGACATAGTATAATTTCAATTACTTTGCGGTAAATATTAAAAATTATTCACATAAAGTTATATTATTGTCATTCTGAACTGACTAGAAAATAAATTGAGATAGAAAACATAATTTTCTGCTCCTAATCGGCGCTTCAAAACACCCTTAACTTTTGAAACCCTGAAACTGGTTCTTGTGTCGTGTGGAAGTGCATTGGTTTGGGCAAAGAATTAGGGTAAGTTTTTTGCCCAACATAGGACCATAAATTTAGTAATTTTTTACTTCGTGATAAGATTAAGAAAAAGGAGTTTTTAATGGTTGATAAAATTATAATATTTTCTGGGAAACAATACTCTGGTAAAGATACCGCAGCTAAAATTATGCTTAATAAAATGCCAACATTTAAACGTTGTGCTATGGGCGATATTATCAAATTGACATACGGGGAAAAAATGAGTTTAACACTGGAAGAAATTGAGAAAAACAAAGCTCAATATAGACCGGATTTGATTGAACTAGGAAATTGGGGACGAGCACAAGACCCAGATTATTGGCTAAAAAAGATTATTGAACAAGACGGAAATATAATTGTCACAGATGTACGAGTTCCACATGAATATGAGGTTTTCAAAAATGCAGGAGCTATAACTATCAGAGTAGAAGCTACTCGTGAAACCCGTTCTCAAAGAGGAACTCTTGTTGGAGAAAAAGATATTACAGAAGTCGGACTAGATAACATAACTGATTGGGATTTTGTAATAGATAATAATTCTGATTATGAGCATCTAAAAGAACAAGTTCTAAAAATTATTAAAAAAATTAAATAACATTATTTAAAAATCAAAACAGCAATCAAGGCTGAAATAATTATTGGAATATTATAAATTAAAAATGTTGGAACACATGTATCCCAAATATGATTGTGTTGTCCGTCTGCATTTAATCCTGCAGTAGGTCCTAACGTTGTATCAGAAGCAGGTGACCCCGCATCTCCTAATGCGGCAGCAGCAGATAAAACAATTATTATTGACGGAATACTAAAACCTAATTTTAAACAAATTGGGATATACAAAACTGCTAAAATTGGAATTGTACCAAAAGAAGTACCTATTCCCATAGTGATAAACAGACCAACAAATAACATTGCAGCCGCCGCAACAACTTTGCTAGATCCCATAAATGGAGTGATTGAATTTACGAGAGAATCAATTCCGCCGGTTGCTTTCATAACACTTGCATAGCCGGCTGCAACAAGCATTACAAATGCGACATAACCCATCAAGCCAACACCCTCATTAATTAATTTATCCATTTTGTCATGATCAATTGCTTTAAAACCAAAGATTACGGACAAGCCAACCAAAGCACCTAATGGCAAGGAATTTGTCCACAACTGAACAACCAATGTAATAACAGCAGCAACAAGTGTAATATAATGACTTCTATTGAGCGTCAAATCTTCATTTTCTGACTGTTCTTTAACTTCAATTTCTTTATAAGTTCTAGGTTTTCGATACAAAACAAACACCGCTACAAGCAAACCTATAAACATTCCAAGCCCTAAAATCCAATTGTATTTCCAAATTTGACTTTTAATTACGTCAACTCCGTTTTGCATCATATTTTCTGCAATCAAACCTTGGAATATTAAACCAAAACCCGCAGGAATTGCAATATAAGGAGCTTCCAATCCAAAAGCTAGACCACAAGCAACAGCTCTCCTATCAAGTTTTAACTTATTCATCAAACTCAACAATGGCGGAACTAAAATAGGAATGAATGCAATATGAACAGGAATCAAGTTTTGTGAAAGGATTGCAATACAAGTCAAAATTGCTATTAATAGGTATTTATTAGATTTAATAGCATGTGCAATCTTTTTTGCCAAAATCGGAGCTAGTCCGGTATGAGTCATAGAAGCAGCAAAAGCACCCAATAAGATATAACTCAATGCAGTTTCAGAATTACCACCCATACCGTGAATAAAAATATTCATAACTTCATTCAAACTAATATGTCCAACAATTCCACCAACTACAGATGAAATAATTAATGCCAATAAAACATTTACTCTACATAAACATAAAATGCAAAGCAAAATAACTGAAACTATTATCGGATTTGTAATAAATGTGAGCATAATATTCCTGTCAGAATTAGACTAACATAAAAATACTACAATTACACAATTCTATTACAAAAATCATCTTCTGTTAGAGATTTGCCGGTAATTTCAATCATCAATTCTTCATCTGTTTTAGTTGAACCTAATTTAAATAAACTAGAATTCAAAAATTCTGCGGTTCTTGAATTTTTACTAATTTCACCCAACTTATCTGCTAAAGAGTTATACAATTGAGCTTTAATTAAAGCGGCTCTAAAGTAATTTTGATAATACCCCGGGTGTGACAAATAATGAGGAATTGTAGCCCATTCATTATTTAATTCAGTATTTTCACCACGAGATAAGTATTTTTGCTTCATCTTTTTCCACAACAATTTCAAGTCTTGTTCTGGATTTTTGTACATTTCCCATTCAAATTCAATAATTTGTAATGAACGATTTACAAATCTTGCATCATCTTTTTTCAATTCAGCTTTAAATTTTGCTAAAGTATCAGTTGGTACAATTTCAGATAAAATATTTTCTGTTTTAGGTAAATCACCCATCATCATTGCAACAGCTTCTGTCATTGCACAAGATGACGGTTCTTGATCTAAAAATGGCATAGTCGTATCTAGTGCAATATCATAAACACAATGTCCTAATTCATGCAAAATAGTATCTAAACTGTTTGCATTATTGGTTAAATTAGCCAAAATTCTTGCATCTTTCCCCGGTTTAATGCAAAATGCAAATCCGTGAGTATTTTTACCTTTACGAGGGAATAAATCTAAAGTTATCCCAATATTTTCAACATCATAACCCATATTGTTGTAAACTGATTTTGCGATATCAACAACTTGTTCTTTTGTTTTAAAGCAAGAATTTATAGCTTTTTCCGGAGTGTCATCTGTCAAAAGCCCATAATGATAACCACGTAATTCACTAGAATTTATATCAAAACTTTTTGCTAAAACTTCTTTTCTTTCTTCATCAAATTTTGCGGAAATATCTTTTGTTTTAGAGTAAACGCCCGATAACAATTCATCTAATTTTTCAGGAGAAATTTCATAAGAATCATCAATCATATAGTCAAAATATGTGTCATATCCTTTATTTTTAGCATAAGCATTTCGCATTTTAACAAATTCAACCAAGTCATCAGCAATAACATCTCCGGCTTTAACTTTAGCTTCATAAGCTTTTTTACGAGTTTCCGGATTTGTTTCAGTTTCTAAAATTTTGTTAATTTCAGCCTTTGAAATTTGCTTTCCATCAAGCAACATTACATAAGAATTAAATTTTGCAGCAATTTCATTTTCTTTATCTCTCAAGGCTTTTAGCTCGTTACCTGATTCAATTTCATTATAAAAAGCTTTGACTAAATCTTTCAATTGCTTTGCTAAATGTTTATCTTCTAACCCTATATTTTGGAGCCCTTTCAAATCTTCATATAAGGCTTTATCTTTAAATAAATCACTCATTTTTTCTTGAGAAATTGTATATTTTTTCAAATTTTCGTCTGTAGAATTTATATAAAAATTCCACGCAGCAAGTTCTGACTCATAGCTTTGAGCTTCCAACTTAGAACTAAATTCATCTCTTAACTTTATATATTTTTCAAGATTATTCATAGGAATATAGAACCTTTCTTTATTATTAGCTGTACGATTTTATTTAACATTTATTTCATAACAAGGATAAGCCTTTGAGCAACCCTCTAAACGTTGAATTTTTATAGTCACATCGGATTTTTTAATTCTAAATTGGTTTGAAAAATGTCCAAGTTCCATTTTTTTGCTATCATTTGGTACGATATAATACTTGTAAAAATCATCACCGGTATCATTCAAAACAACAAACCTGTTATGCAATTTAGATTGCTTTAAGTTATATGTTCCTTTTTCTAATGTTGAAACATCAATAATTTCATAACCTTTTAAGAGTTTTGACACCTCTTTTTTAGATAATTTTCTTTGTACAAATTTTACACCATTAAATAGAACCTCATAGTATTCAAAAGTTTTCGGATAATAAGAATACAATTTTTTACCAACTAAAAATTCTTGACTACCCTCTCCAATCAAAACAGGTTCTTTCGGAACTTGAGCATTACCGGTCAACAAGTGATAAGATGTTAAACCAGTATTATCAATAGATTCTTGAACTTGTAAAATAATATTCTCTTTAGACTCATCAGAATCTGTTTCTTTATATCGGAACCAAGAATGTGCATTCATATTATATGTCCACAATTTTTGTCCAATGGACGGAATCATAGAATTTGCTTGCTCTTGCTTTTTACTATCCGTATAAACCATAAACCACAAAAATAGAACAATAATTATCAATAATATAATAGAACCGATTATATAATTTTTCTTCATTTCTCTCCTCTTCACCCAATAATGACACCAAAACAATAGCACAAACAACCAATAGATACTATTACTCATTACTAAAATATAATTAGCCATATAGAGAATAGATTAAAAAGTTCTATAAGAGTTTAATATAATTAATCTTTTTCATACTTCCAGCTATTCTTAATTCCAACGAGCCTCAATTTCAAGAGGCTCTTTTTTTTCGGGTAAATAAATATTAATATATAGGTATTTTTTGTATTATCTATTCGTATTTAACTTATAATCAATTTATACAGAAAAGAAAACAAATGAGGGTTTTATGAAAAATATTTTTAGAATTATCGGAATAACTTTTGTAACTTTTATTGGGTGCTTATATTTAGCCTTTTTATTTATTGTTCCAAACAAAATTGACTTGAATCAATACAAAACATATGTTCAAAAGTTAATAAAAGATAATACCGGACTAAGTATTAATTATGACGAACTTAAACTCTATACAACCCCAATACTTGAAGCTGGGGTAAAAACACATAATATAACTGTATCGCTTCCAGATGGTTCAACTCTGTTCCATGCAGATAAATTTAAGGGGAAAGTATTTTTACCTAATTTGCTATGGAAAAATGTTAGGATATCATCTGTTCAAGTTGATTCTCCAAGCTTGAATGTTGAAATCGTTAATGGTGAAAAGTACAAAGTTGCAAAAGTTTATGAGGATTTAGTCAATAAACAACGAAGAGAAAAAAGATTAAATATTGAACCTCCAAAAACTGAAACTCAAAGTAATGTGATTATTGACCCCTCACAGTTTTCAATAACAGTTCCGAATTTTAAGTTAAAAAATTATAAAGCAGTAATTGACGATACAAAGGCGAAACATAAACTTACACTAAAAGGTAACGAACTAAAACTCGGTTACTACAATGGAAAAACAGCTAAATTAAAAACAAAGGCTCAATTTTTAAGTGATGACAAAACAAATATCATAGCAGATTTAGATATAAATACATTTTTACCGGAATTCAAACCTATAGAGCAGAATGAAGATGATGAAGCTATTTTCTCTCTTCCTTTTATCAATCCCGTAACTGAATATAGAGCTTACGATTTAAAATCAAATATTACTTCAAAATTAAAAATAAGAAAAGACCAAAAAGATAACAAAATCAGAGGCTATGGATTTTTAAACATTGATAATACAACCGTTACAATGTCTGGTTTACAATTACCGGAATCATATTTCAAACTCCAAGCCAAAGGAACAATGTCTGAAATTGATACAAACCTCTATGTAACAAACAATGAATATATTAAATTATTTGGTAGTGTTGATTATGGGAAAAGCCCTTTTGTTGATTTAACAATAAAATCTCCCAAAGTATATTTAAATAATGTGTTGAAGATTGCAAAAGCATATTTAGATACAATTCACATAAAAAATGATATTGACAGAATGACTGCAAGCGGATACTTATTATCTAATGCTCATTTAAAAACTGATTTCACCGATATCAATTCAAATGGTAAAATAATTATCCGAGACGGAAATATAGAAGATAAAAATATTGGTTTAATTTTTAACAAACTGAATGCGAATTTATTTTTTGATAACAACATCTTTAAAATCACTAATACAAGTATGTTAATAAACAACAGACCTCTAAAGGTTTCCGGTAAAATTGATGCAAATTCTATTGCAAACTTTAATATTGAGGGAGATAAAATTCCGCTTAAAGGTTTGTATTTAGCATTTGCTCCTCGCGACATCAAAAGAGATTATGACTTGCAATCAGGTATCTTAACTCTAAATGCCAAAGTTGTTGGAGAAATTAAAGACATCGCAGCCATTCTAAAATCAGATTTAGAAAATCTAATCGTCAGAGATAGAGCTGGGAATTTTGTAATCTCAAATAAATCTTCTCATTTCGGCATAGCCAACTATGCGGGAGAAATGAAAGGGAAACTTACAAATAAAAACTTTAACTTAACATTGCCTAAAACAAGTTCTACAATAAAAGACGACTTACTTGTTATCGAAATTAACGATGATAAAATTGTCATAAAACCATCTGATATTCAAGTTAACAAAAATTCTCATATTAAATTCCATGGGGATTTAAAGAATTATCTTTCTACACCTACATCAAGAATCATGGCAAACGGAGAACTTTCAACACCTGATATTGCTGCTTTAATAGGCAAAGAAGCAACTCCTTACCTTGATTTTAAAGGTCGTTTACCAATAAAATCAGAATTTTTATCTAAAGAAGATGATTTCAAATTTACAACTCAAGTACTAGCAAATACAAATAATTATATTTCTCCTGTAAAATTTGATGATTTAACAGGAAAACAGACACTTTTACAGCTATTAATTGAAAAGAAAGGAGATACAATCAAAATAAGTAAATCCGGACTTTTCACAAGAAATTTAGGAACAAAATTCAACCGTGATTTACAAGCAAACTTATTTGGAGCGAAAGAAATCATTGAATTAAGAGCAATGATTTCCAACATTACAACTGATCCCTTTATAAATATTTTCAAAATTACAATTAATAAAACAATGGACGGTTCTATTTGCTTCTTAAAACGTTCAAGATTTTCGCTATCCGGAAATACATTTATCTTTGGGAAACCGAAAAAACCACATATTAGCGGTCATTTTGAGGTTAAAAACTTATCAATGCCGGAAATTCTAACAAATATTCGTAGAATTGACACAAATTTAAACTCAAAGGTCTAAATATCAATATTGATAATGTCAATGCAAACGGTTCAGATTTTGGAGTAAAAGCAGATTCTACTTGGGACTTACTTTTGAATAATATAATTTCAAACATTAGGGTAACATCAAGACGTATTGACGTTAATAGACTAATGAAAGTTTCCGAAGCAGCTACCAAAATTTTACCTAAAACAGAAGATGCCCCCCCACAATATGGAGGAATAACAATTCAAAATGGCTCAATCAGATTTAACAACATAAAATCAGGTAAGATAATTGCAAGAAATACTACCGGTAGAATTTCATTGTTTAACAACATTTTCTACCTCAATAGATTAAATACATATCCGATGGGCGGAAACGTTACAGGAAATGCATCAATGAACCTTGCAAATACAGAATTAAAAGCAAAGGTTCAAGGTAAGAACTTTGACATCGAAAAAATACTTCTTGATGTTATGGATATGAAAGATACACTATCCGGAAAACTTAATTTCTCTAGTGATATAACACTGAGAGGAACTACGATGGAAGAACAGATGAAAACTCTAAAAGGGGCAACAAAATTCACTGTAATAAATGGACAGCTCGGACCCTTTGGAAAATTTGAAAACTTCTTAATGTCTGAAAACATTAGAGAAAATGCATTTTTCTCTTCTGCTGTCGGTTCAATAATTTCAAACATCACAACAATTGACACTTCACACTTTAATCAACTATATGGACAACTTACATTTTCTAACGGTTATGTAAATATTATGCCAATAAAGAGCCAAGGAAACGTAATGTCTATGTTTATCTTTGGGAAAGCAGGATTACTTGATAATTCCGCAGATATCAAAGTTCGAGGGAAATTAGCAGGCTCTGTTTCGGATAGTTTAGGTGTCCTTTCAAATATCAACCCTGTTAATTTGATTAAAAATACCCCTGAATTAAATATTGTAGCGGCAAAGACATTCTCGCTATTCTGTGAATCTGTTTCAGAAGAAGATCTGAAAGCAATTCCACACTTAGGCAAAGGGAAAACTGATAGAAATGCTACAAAATTCCAAATTGTATTAAAAGGGGATACAAGAAAACCATTACGAATGATTAAATCATTCAAATGGTTAGCACTCGACTCTGAAATCCAAAAGGCAAAAAGAATTTGTTGATACAATTCCGGAACCGATTGAGGGGGAAGAGAATTTGTCAGTTGAGGAGCTTATCAAACTTCGAGAAACCCAAGCAGAAAAGAACTCAACACAAGAATAGAAATAACAAAGAGTCGAATTAAATTTTTCGACTCTTTATTTACGTGATAAAATAAATTTTATGAAATTATCAAAAATATTTTTGTATACTTTTTCAACGATAGGAACAATTGCTGTTGGAAGTTACCTTGCAATTTTATTTATTCTTCCGCCGATTTTAAATAGTCCTAAAATGGTAAAAAGTTACGAAAAATATTTATCAAAGAAAACAAATCTTCAGGTAGAAATAAAAGACTTCAAGTTTAAAACAAATCCAAATCTATCTTTTAACTTATCTATTGGGAAATTTCTTATATCAAATGGTGAGATTATAAATATTTATAATTTCAAATACAAAACAAAATCCTTTTCCATAAAACCAAATACAATTGATGTAAAATCAATCTTTGTGGATTATGAAAAAATTTCACAACTATTAAAAAATAAGAATGAAACTCAAAAAACAGAATTTAATATCAAATATTTACCATTAATCAATATCCAAGAAGTTTTTGTAAAAATAGATAAAAACTCGAATATCCAAGTTCAAAATATAAAAGCAGAAAAAATTGGAGATGTAATAATTTGTCATCTCGTTGCAACATTGTCAAATCCATACACTAAAAATCCTATCATAATAGGAAAAACCGGAGCGATAAATTACTATAAAGAAATATCTTTTGACAACCTTTCTGCCCAACTTGAAAATTCAAACCTTTATTTTTCAGGTTCTACTAACAACTTGCAAATAAAAGGAACAAATTTACCAGTTAGAGAATTGGAAGAAAGTTTTCTTTATTTTTACAAAATTAAAAATCCTAAAAAGAAAAATTTTATTGAAAATTTTACAAACTTTTCCGGTACTATTGATATTGCGCTAAACCTTAAAAATAGAAACTTAATAGGGGAATGTAAAACTAAAAATTTAGCTGCGAATTTTTCAAAATTCAATATTCCAATATATTTACCGAAAACGATTTTTGATTTCAACAACCATGAAATTAATGCAAAAACTAGCGGTTTATTTGGAGGCGAAAAAGTATTTACAGATTTTCATCTGACAGGTTTATTTTCAAAAGATTTAATCACTAGTGGAAATGTAGAAGCAACTTTAACAAATAAATTTACAACAAAATATTTTCCCCAAGTAGGAATAATGGGCAAAGCGAATGCAGAAGTTAAATATAAGACACAAAATAAAGTCCCCAAAATCAAATATATTTTAACTATTCCTCAAGACTCAAACTTAATATCTAAATATGGTAACTTAGATTGTACAAATAAGACAAGACGAATTTTCGCATATACAGAAAAACATGGAGATAGAATTTATCTAAAAAATTATGATTATTCCTTTTTAGGAGCAACTCCACAAAAACTTCTTACGGGCATTGGTCTGTTTGAAAAAGTCAAAGGTCACTATTCACCACAATACATAACAATTAAGACTTTAACTCCTACGCCAGTTGAGATATTCCAATCTTTCATAAAAAACTATGTTCAAGGAGGAAACTTCACATCTGATTTAAAAATAGATTTTCCAACAAAAACCATTTTAGGGAAATTTACCCTAAATGATATTTACCACAAAGATTTTTTATATTTAAAAACGACAGCTATAAATATAAATAAAAATGATTTAAATTTAACATCTGATGGAACATTTTTTACTTCTCCAATAAGCATCAAACTCAATGCAGATAACAATTTTAAATCAGGATTTTTAATCCACGATATTGAAATATATTTGAACAAATTTATCGTAAAAAGAGGAAATTATTCAGCAATCGGACAAAATTTTAAAGATAAAAAGCCCACAAAATCAAGCAATTACAATGTTACTGTTGAACGAGGGAAAATCAATGTCGGAGAGATTTCTCACACAAAATTTAACCTTAAAAATGTTGAAATTTTAGGAGCATTAAAGAATAACAATGTACAATTTGTAATTCCTCAAACTCAATATGCAAAAGGAAATTTGAGTGCAAAAGGAACATATAATTTGCTTGAACACTCATCAGACATTCAATTCTTTGCATCTGACATTGATTCAAATGAAGTTGCAACACATATTTTTAATCTTCCTAATCAAGTGCAAGGTTCAGCATTTGCAACTCTACATTTAATCACAAAAAACAAGTTAAATGACATTAAAGCAAGTACAATGTTTGCAATTGATGATGGTTTTTTGCCTAAACTTGGTTCAACAGAATTTATCATAAACAAATCAAAACGAGCAAAGAAATCAAAATGGCTAAATTTTGATAAAATAAAATTCTCACTATCAAAAATTACAAATATTGATTTTTCAAACAAAAAAGTTCTTGCAGCAAACATCACAGGAACATTTAACATTGATAATACAGAATTAAACGACATAAAAATATACTCTCAAAGTGATTATCTATCAACGTTTATTGAGGGTAAATATCACATTGATAGTCAATTTGCGCATCTTTATATCTGGGGAAGACACAACAAAACAGCTGAAAAGAAAATCCGTATTTTGAAAATTCCATTCACATTTTTATACAAAATAATTTTCAGAGCAGAACGGTCAAAAGATTTCTACCAAGATAAAATTGATATGATTCCCCCAATAAAACTCAATGCGGGAGATATTGAATCTCTATTCAGAGTTTACGCCTGCGGAAATATTAACTCAAACAATCTCAAAGTTATTTTAAAAGATTTGAAATAAATTACATTCCATCAAATAACAAAACAGGTTTCGGAATTGGATTTTTGAAAGATTCTTCAATACTCAAATCATCAGCATCTGCATAATCTTGTTGAGCCAAATCATCTTGTCCCAAACGTTCATAAACTTGTGCTCTTTCAAAGTATAAACGATTTTTCAGCAAGAAAACCCTGTCGCTATCAGCCTTATCAATCAAATAATCATAAATTTTTAAAGCCGCTTTGTAATTTTTTATATTGTATAAAAATTGTGCTTTATCCCAATAGAATGAATCTCTATCCTCATCATTTTTTGCATTTTTGATTTCCTTATCAAAATCTTTTAATGCACTTTTATAATCTCCGATGTAATATTTTATAAAAATTTTATTATCAAAATTCATAACACTATATTCGTCAGGTTCAAGCTTATAAGCTCTATCGTAATCTCTAATTGCACCACCATAATCTTTTAATTTGAATCTTGAATAAGCTCTCAATGAATACCACTCAGGCGCAATAGGGAATATTTTAGAGCCGATTGTAGTAATTCGAACAGCATCATCGTATTTCTTTTGTTGAATACATTTTGAAGCAATCTTGAAAGGAGAACCCATTCCAAAACACAATAAAATAATTAAAATAAATAAGAAAACCTTTAACAATTCTATCTTGAATAAATTATAATACTTTTCATTTATATTTTCAGAAAATGGAAAAATTGTTGCTTCATATACACCATAATTAGCTTTTAAGCTTTTTTCAAAACATTTTGTAGTAATAAAAGTAATAGATTTATAGATAACCCACAAAATAACTAAAAATGGAAGAATTGAACAATACCACTCTACAGAACTCAAAAAATTATAATTCGGAAAAATTATCCCATACAAAACAACAATAAACGATAAAAATATCATTATTGTAGAAAATCGTTTATGTTTTTTTATATTTTCCCAAACAGAATTAATTTCTTCATCTGTAAAGACTCTATCATATTTATACCCTAAACAGGTATTGTTTATTGATTTAATAACAGTTGCATCTTCCAAAAACGAATAAAAATTCATTGGAGCACGCTTATATAACCACTTCAAAATGTTAAACTTAATCATACTTTAGCTTGAATTTCCTCTTAAGGATATCATAGCATATCATACAGAATTTATATCAATAATTTTTTACTCCAAGTGTAAATATATATTAATCAAGCACCCCAAGGCACTTTTGCCCCCTTTTATTCCAAAATCTTTTCTTAATATATTGTTACAAGGGAATTATGGTGAATTATTTGAAAGATTTAATTTTTTCCGCAATTACTTTTTCAGACAAACCTTTATAATTTATTCTTGAAGAAGTAATAGGTTGTTTGTAATCATATTTATTAATTGAACGAGAGTCAACAATTACAGATGGAGGAAGAATAGACCATTTGTATAATGCTGTAGCCATTCTTCTGTAGAACTTATCCAACCACTGAATCTTTTGTTCTTTTGAGACTTCATTTTTAGTTTCATACAAGAATTTTGACTCTAACATATCGTAATAATGTTCTTTTTTATTTTCAATTCGCCAAATAACTTCATCTAAAAATTCATAAGGCATCAAGGCATCTTCCGCAATCAATGGTTTGCCGGTTTTAGGGTCAATAGCAAGTTCTGCCCCCGGTTTTTTTAGGATAATAGTTTCCGGAATTGCATTTTTTACTTCTCTATTTGAGTTCAACCATCTTGCAAGAGCAAATAGTTTTGTCTTCGGAACATCGGCAATTGGAGCAAAACCTCCGGACATATCACCATTAATTGTAGCATAACCCATATAAAGTTCAGATTTATCTGATGTTGCAATTGGGAGGCAAGAAGCAAACTCATTACTTATTCCCCATAAAAACATTGCCCTTGAACGAGCTTGAATATTATCCATCGTGAAAGATTGCTTATATCTGCAATCCCAACTATTTTCAACAGTTGCAAACAATGTTGTTAAACAATTACTAGTTGTTTCAACCATATCTTTTATGGGTGCTTCGGTAAAATTTATACCCAAATTATTTGCTAATTTTTCTGCATCAGATTTACTTTCACTACTTGTAATTTTAGATGGCATACTTATACCAAAAACATTTTCTTTTCCCAGAGCATCAGCCAATAATACTGCACAAACCGTAGAATCCAAACCTCCGGAAAGTCCAAGAACAGCCCGTTTAAAACCTGTTTTCTTAAAATAATCTTTAATACCTTGAACAATAGTTTTGTAAGTTCTTTCCAAATCCGGTTCATATTCTAATGTATAAACCTTTGCTTCAGTCAAAGTTTTTTCTAACCCTTTTGTTAACGGGTAAATTTTACCCAAACCCAAATGAGGATTTACAATCAAAAATTGTTCTTTAAAAGATTTTGCCCTAGCTAAAAGTTTTCCTTCTTTGTCAAAAACTCTGCTTGAACCGTCAAATGAACTGTTATCAATTGCACCAACCTGATTTACATACACAATTGGAGTTGAATATTTTTCAGCAACAAAAGACAACATATTGTGCTTCAATTGTTCTTTTTTAGCTCTTGTTGGAGACGCAGAACAGTTTATAAACACATCTGGATTTTCTTGTGCCAACTCATCAATCGGATCAATTGAATATAAGGTTGTATCGTTAAAGAACTCTTTATTATTCCAACAATCTTCACAAATAGAAATTCCATATTTTTGAGAATTGATTAAATTTGTTTTTGCACAATATTGAACCATATCCTCATCAAAATAGCCTAATGTATCGCTTGGTTGATTACCAACAACCGGAGATGGCTCAATATACCTGTAATCATTAAATTCTGAATACGTAGGAAGTAGAGATTTTCTGATAATTCCTTGAATTTTACCATTTTGTAATATCGCAACAGAATTATAATATTTTTTTCCTGTCAAATGGTCATATTTTCTAGGTTCAACAAAACCAACAATAGCTGCAGTTTCTTTGGTAATCTTTGCGATTTCTTTCAACCATTTAACATTTTCTTCAACAATCACAGGGTGTCTATCAATTGTATCTTCTATCGGATATCCCATGAGAGTAAGTTCAGGAAATACAACAACATCTAAACCAATATTTTGAGCATGTTTGATATATTTAACAACCTTTTGTGAATTATACTCAATATCACCCGCAATAGGATTTATCTGAGCAAGGCCGATAGAACCTTTTTAAATGGTTCTAACAACTCTCTTAATTCATTTTCAAGTTCAACAGAACAATTTCCATTATCATATTCTTCTGATAGTTTATAAATTTTATTTTTAGTTTCTTCTTGATTCATAACAATTCCCTCAATATTTAAATTATATATTAAACATTTGGGAACACAAAAATATTTCATTTCCAATCATTAGAGATATCACGTCTTAGATAATCCATATTACCTCTTTTTAAAACATAAGCAGTGCAACCTGTACCATTTCCAGAATTTTTTCCTTTATAAGTACAAGTATAACCATTGCCAAGACCTTTATCGTCAGGCCGTCCTAAAGGAACAACCCCTGTAGGAGTTATAATAAAACCAAAATAATCAATACCAGTTTTATTTGGTAAATCATAACCATTTACATCTATATATAACATTGCACAATAATCTCCATATTGAGGTTCGACATAAACACGACAACCGGACCCCGCACTTGCAAACGCAAAAGCAACACCATTCATTAATACTCCCCTTGCATATAAAGGGTGTCCATAAGGAGCAAAACCATATTCTACACCACTGAAAGTTGAATACGATGAAGCAAAGCAACCATACTCTTCACCACAGTCCTGCCCTAATTTTAAGAATGGTTTAAAGTAGTTATAAACTTTGACCGCACCATCATGACTTGCCTTTTCTCCAATATCCCAACCCTCTGGAGAATCATATTCATTTACAGCCAATTTATATGCCTGAGAAAAAATTGAATAAGTATCTTTTAACCGGTTGATTAAAACTTTTTCCCTATACCGTTGTGTCAATGTTGGTATAGTCATTGCGGCAACAATACCGATTATGCCTAAAGTGATTAAAACTTCTGCTAACGTAAATGCAAATCTTGACCTTTTTGGTTGACCAGTAGCACCCTTTTCTTTGATAGTCATATTTTTAAGCTCCATTTCTTAATATTAAATTAGAAATAACAAACAATTATCTCATATTTAAGATTTATTTTAGGTAAATATCTCATATTTGTCAACATTTACTTAATAAACGTATAATTATTTCAAATATGAGGAAATAATGTCATCAAAAAACGAACTTAAAATTCTTATAATGAAAGAAGCGCTAACAGTTCAAAAATTAGCAGATATGCTTTCGCAAAAACCGGTAAAACTTACACCCAACGAAGTTTGCAAAACAAAATATTTTTAAGTTCTCTCAATTATGATGAAATGGAAACAATAGCCGACCTCCTCGGCTATGAAATAAAAATAGAAAAGAAAAACAAATAAATCTTGTAAAAAACTTATTTAGTGATAAGATAAAACTACCAAAGCGGTATCGTCTAGTGGTTAGGACGAGAGATTCTCATTCTCTAAACAGGGGTTCAATTCCCCTTACCGCCGCCATTCACTCCTTAATGGAGTGTTTTTTATTAGGCAATCTCACCCCAAGGGGTTCAACCTCTCGAAAAACGTGACTTTTAGTCACCTTTTTCTCGGCAGAGTCCTTACCGCCGCCATTCACTCCTTAATGGAGTGCTTTTTATTGGGCAATTTCACCCCAAGGGGTTCAACCTCTCGAAAAACGTGACTTTTAGTCACCTTTTTCTCGGCAGAGTCCTTACCGCCGCCATTCACTCCTTAATGGAATGCTTTTTATTGGGCAATTCCACCCCAAGGGGTTCAACCTCTCGAAAAACGTGACTTTTAGTCACCTTTTTCTCGGCAGAGTCCTTACCGCCGCCATTCACTCCTAAAAACGGGAAAAATCATTTACTAAACATTTATAATCTTTGCAAATTTTTCTTTTATTTTTTTCAAATCAGGATTATTAGGAAAATATTTTTCTAACTTATTTATATGAGATTTTATAAGAATTTTATCCTTATACTCTAAATATTTCAGGTCCTCATATTCTGAATACAGCGAAAATTTTTCTAAACTTTCGTCATATTTCCCTTTATTTAACAATGCAAAACTCCAATATGCATAAGCCCAAGGGTTAATTTCTTTCAATTCCTTTTCACTTTTTATAAAACATTCAATAGCCGTGTCATAATCTTTTTCTTCAAATTTTAACATACCGCATGCCTGCAATGCCCAAAAATCATTTGCATCAATTCCAAGTAAATAATCTACAATTTTTTGACACTCTTTGAATCTATTCATCTTGTATAATACAGCTATTTTCTGTCGGTATAAAAATTCATTATTAAATTTCGATGGAAATTCTAAGCCTTCATTAACAGTTTTAAGAGCAAGTGTATATTTTCTTAACTTCATATAAAGAACAGATAAATCAATGTACACATCAATCTGTCCAGCTTCATCATCTTCTGCATGTTTTAGAGCTAATTTAAAATACTTTAATGCTTCAGTATTATTTTCTAATCCATACATTTGCAAACAACCCATTCGATAATAATCAAACGAATCTTTTATGTCATAAGATAAAGCTTTATTTGAATAATACAATGCTTTTTCATTATCATTTTTTGATTGATAAATCCAAGACATTCTTGAATACATTCCACCCCAATCATTTTGATCCAGACCTAATTTTTCAGCCTCTAAAAAGTTTTTTAATGCAGGTTCAATATCTTTCTGGTTATAATACACAAAACCTTTTCTATAATATGCTACCGGATTCTTTTTATCAAGAAAAATCATTTTATTTGCATACACCAAAGCATTTTTATAATCTTTTAAAGTACTATAGGAATAAGAAATTTTAAATAGAATACTTGTTTCAACTTCTCCAAGCTCCTCACTTTTTAATAGATAAGGTAATGCTTCTTTATACCTATTTTGATAGTAATAAATATTTCCTTTGGCCATATACCCGGAATATGAATCCGGATACTTTGAAATACAAGTTGAAGCAGCAGCCAAAGCCTTCATTGTTTCATCTAAGTTATCATAACATTTTGCTAAATAATAATATAAAGAAGCACTTTCATAATCATGTTTTTTAGCTTTTAACAAATATTCAATTGCTAAATCATATTTGTCCAAATATTCTGAATATGTAGCGCCTTTCAAAAAATAAGCATAACCATAATCAGAATCACACTTTATAGCTTTATCTAAATATTTTAAAACCAAATCAACATTTCTTTGTTCATTTATGTCGCAAACGTATGACATACAAAGGTACATATCACAAGATTTATAGCCCAATTTTTCAGCTTGTTTAAATTTTTCAAAGGCTAAATCATACTTTTCTTCTTGATATAAATATAAACCCTCGTTAAACAGAGCAAAACCTTTAGACATCGACAGTTCTACTCTCTTATTATTAAAAAGTTGTACTATTTTATCTTTCCCAAACATTTACGCAACCTATATACAACATTGTTAAGGAAATAAATCAAAAAATCAATACTCATTAGTTTGACATTTTTATATTAAAATTAAATTGATGAAAGAATTATTTGAATTTGATAAATCATTAAAAACAGTTATAGGAACAGATGAGGCAGGAAGAGGTCCCGCGGCAGGAGGGGTTTTTGCCGCTTGTGTACATTTCCCCGAAGTTACAAACAATTTAATAAAAGATTTAGAAAAATTAAATGATTCAAAGAAACTCTCTAAAAAAGCAAGAGAAAAACTATTTGATATAATAATAAACAATTCTATCAATTCAATAATTTGCGTTGAAGTTGAAGAGATTGAAAAAATTAACATTCTAAATTCATCACTAAAAGCAATGAAACTTGCATGTGAAAATGTTATAAAAGAAGCGAAATTAACAGATTTTATCACTCTTGTTGACGGGAATAGACTTATAAAAAATTATACTTATCCCCAAAAATTTGTAATTAAAGGAGATGGAACATCAGCTGCTATTGCAGCTGCGAGTATTTTGGCAAAGGTTACTCGCGACAGATATATGGACGAACTTGCAAAAGAATTTCCTCAGTACGGTTGGGAAAGGAATGCAGGATATTTAACGGCTGAACACTTAAATGCAATTGATAAATACGGATTGTGTAAATACCATAGACCGTCTTTCTTAAAAAAACATTTTGAAAAACAACTTACTCTTTTTTAATATCTATTTATAAATAAATTTACCAATTTGAACTGTTGTTACATACATAATTTCACTAGAACCGCTACCCCTTCCTGTAGTGCCGGCATCTTTTGTCGAAAGGCTTGTATAATATGAAATAGGTTGAGAACCCTCAGAATTTTTGAAATTCACATCGACAAGCTCCCCCTCTATTTTGACTTTATTAAAGTTTTTCAATTTCAATAAAGCCGCTAAAATATTTTTATTTGCAGGAATTACATGAATATGAGAAATATGAGAATTGATATAATCACTTTGCAAAGGAATTAAAGAATACCAACGCCAATACATATTTCTCATTCCTGAAAAATGATCTTTTTCCCCATAAACATCAAGATGTTTTTTAAAGAACTTCGGTTCAGATATCGTTTTACCCCAAGTTAGTCCTAAGTTATAAGCGGCAACGCTATCAAAATACTTTCCGACATAAATATCATTATTACGAAATATCACACGACCGGAAATTTCGTAATGGGCTTGCGGAATAAGTTGAGCAGATGAATCATTTTTTATTAAAGAGTTGTATTTAAATGACTTTCCTCGTTGCACGGACGGAGAATAAGCCTCCATAATCGGTTCTTGTAAAATAGAAATTGATTTATTGCTAAGATTTGTCGGAACGGCAACACCAAATTTCAACCAGTAAAAAATCCAACCTCTAAATAAAATCATCAATAAAATTACAAGTCCTATCGAAATTTTTTCAATATTTAAATTGTGCTTTAAAATATCTCTATGTAATTTTGCATCAATTTCAGCCGTTGTTTTATCGTTGAAAATTTCACTCATATACTTATTTTAGCATAATTTGACTCTAATGTAATATGAATTGATTATTACATTTTGTTAACAATTACAAAAGTTTTTTAAAGTTTTCACTCTAATATGTCGATAACATTTCTGTAATCAGAAATCTATGGAGTAAAAACTAATGCTAAAGAAGATAACAACACCATCAAATAACAGATGTGAAAGTGTTGAACTAATATTAAGAGGAGCAAAAAAACGCCGAACTTTGGCGTATGCTAATGCTGCAATGATAAACTCAGATGCAGGTATGAAAGCGAATTTAGTCGCTGTGAAGTAATTAGAACCGAACAACTCGGTCAAAAGATGAAATAAGAATAGAGAGTATTAATAAAGCCGGAATGCACAAATGCCTCCGGCATTTTTATTACACAATTACAGAAATAAACTTTGAAACATAAAAGTATAGATTGCTCAGAATGGAACGACTTTAAAAAGAATTTGTGAAATTTTATCTCAAAACTGGTGAAAGTTCTGTAAGCAATAACCTAGCAAATAAATTACACAGAAAAGCAATAAAATTTGAAAGAAATATTAGATTTTTGAGCGAGCATATTAAATTTGTAAGAAATAAAAGCTAATTTCAGGTAGGCAGACTATCTAGAATAAACTTACCGATTTTACCCTCTCTAAAATCTCTCAAAATATAAACCGAAGTTCTTTCTCTATCTGTTGAACCACCTGTTAAAAGCCAATTACGAGTTAGGGAAATATTATCAATATTCAACTCCAAATCCTGTGGCAATTTATAAAAATCTCTGAATTGTTGTGCTTGATCACAATCCAAAATATCCAAAAGCTCTTGAGCAACGATTTCATTAGAATACGCATTCTCCGATACCGAATTCACAAATGCCAATTTCTTAGCTCGTTCTTGGTCTTCTTGCTTCATTGGTATAATCCCCGGGGTATCAAGCAATTCCAATTGAGGATTAATTCGAACCCATTGTTGTTGACGAGTTACACCAGCTTTTGCACCAATTTTCGTCTTTGAAGAACGGGTTAACTTATTAATAATACTCGATTTCCCAACATTTGGCAAACCAACGACCATAATTCTTGCGGGGCGACGTAACAACCCTTTTGCCATCAAGGCTTGAATTCTTGGCTCTGATAATTCAATAGCTTTTTTAACAATAATATTTATATCTTTGTTATTCTTTGCTTCTGTAGCAATAACCGAAATTTTATTTTCATTTTTTAAATAATCCAAAAATGGTTTTAACTCATTTTTATCAACCAAATCAGATTTATTAACCAACAAAAATCGAGGCTTTCCATTTAGAAGCCCCGATATATTGTCATAATTACTTGATAATGGTAATCTCGCATCAATAACTTCAATCACGGCATCCACTAAAGAAAGCTGTTCCTTCAGCTTTTTCTCAGCTTTTGCAATATGTCCCGGATACCAGTGAATATGAGTCTTATCTTTTTTCAATTTTTTCCTTAATACGAGTTGCTTTACCTGAACGTTCTCTTAAGTAGTATAATTTAGCACGTTTAACGTCACCACGTCTAAGAACATTAATTTTGTCGATTCTTGGTGAGTTGATTAAGAATACACGTTCAACACCAACACCTTGGAACACTTTTCTTACTGTAATAGTTTTGTTAAGACCTGCACCATGCATTTTAATAATTGTACCTTCAAATGCTTGGATTCTTTCTTTGTTTCCTTCAATAATTTTAACAAAAACTTTTACTGTATCGCCGGCATTAAGACTAGGAATGTCTTTGCCTAAATAATTTTTTTCTAATTCATCAATAATAGGGTGATTCATTTTTGCTTTCCTTTATATTTCTAATCCATTACTTTAGTTAAAATGTAATTCCTTTATCGGAGTTTAACGACTTTTTCCACACAAAAGTCCACCGACGCACGTTCGTACATTAAATCGTATAATAAATATACTATTTTTGCAAGTGATGAACACTTTTAATGTTAATAACTGTTACACATAAATAACAAACATAAGCTTGCGATTTTCTTTTTTCTTGTTAAATTGGATTTATGGGACAAGATTATAAAAAATTATTAAATAAAAAGAAGAAAAAATATTGTGATGTGAAAACAATGGGAGTAAATATTGATAAAAATGAGTATTATGAAATTATTTTATCAAATTCTGCACACCCGGAACAAATAAATAATAAAAAGTATTAATATAGTAAAGCTCCGAAAATAAATTCGGAGCTTTCTTTATTTTTGAATACCAACTCAAATAAACTTACGAAATCTTGTGGATTTTCATGAAGTTTGTAGATTGACCTGACATCAAGTGAGGAACTGAACCAGTGATGATTACGCAATCGCCAACTTCCATTTCAAGTTCTTTTTTAAGAAATTCGTTCAATTCGATAAGAGAACTTTTATCAATTTCAATGTTTTTATCATCAACTTTGATAGAAGAAACACTGTTGAACAATTGCATAAATCTACCAACTTTAGCATCTTCACAGAATGAATAAATTGGAACAGACGGTCTGCATTCTGAAATCAATGCAGTTGTATAACCTGTTGCAGTCAAAGCGATAACACCTTTAGCTTTAGGTAAGTTTTTCAAAGTATCTGCAACAGATACTGCAATTGACATAGGAATTGCATTTTCTTCTGTTCTAATTGTTTTAGGGAATTCATTTTTTCTCATGAATTGGCTATTATTAATATCTTCAGCAATTTTCTTCATAATGCTTACTGCTTCAACAGGATATTTACCTGCAGCAGTTTCACCTGATAACATAACTGCATCAGCACCATCAATAATTGCATTTGCAACGTCAGAAGCTTCTGCTCTTGTTGGCATTGGATTTTCAATCATGCTTTCCAACATTTGAGTTGCAACAATAACAGGTTTTCTAACAGCATTTGTTTTTCTGATAATTGTTTTTTGAACGATTGGCAATTGTTCAATTGGAGTTTCAATACCCAAGTCGCCTCTTGCAACCATGATACCGTCTGAATATTCAATGATATCATCAATATTCTCAAGAGCTTGAGGTTTTTCAATTTTAGAAATAATTCTTAAATGAGAATTATTTCTGTCTAAAATACCTCTTAACAATTGTAAATCTTCTTTACATCTTACAAATGATAAACCAAGATAATCAATATCATTATGCATAGCAAATTCAACAAATTGCTTATCTCTTTCAGTCAAGATATTAAGACTTGCAGTTCCACCAGGTAAGTTCAGACCTTTACGAGGTTTAATAACACCTGAAGTTAAAACTTTTGCATAAACAATATTGTTCTCTGACTTTTCAACAGTAAGTTGGATTTTACCGTCATCAATAAGAATTTTATCCCCAGGTTTAACGTCATCAGCGATACCTTGGTAGTCAACAGGGATAACATCGCCTTCATATTTGTCTTGGTGTCTGAATTTAAGAACTTCGCCTGCTTTAATCTCAATAGGCTCATCAAATTTGCCTACTCTGATTTTTGGACCTTGTAAGTCTAATAAAACAGGGATAACTGTGTGTTCTTCTTTTTCGATTTTACGAATAAAATCTAATGTTTGTTTGTGTGTTTCCATGTCACCATGCGAAGAATTTAATCTAAACATGGTTACGCCGGCTCTGTATAGTTTACGAATCATATCCTCTGAATTAGAGGCAGGGCCTAATGTTGACACGATTTTTGTAGCTGCTACATTTCTCATTTTTTCCTCCTGATATATTTATTTGGGGTAGCTATTTACATTTTTCTAACATTATCATATAATAAACATGATAATAATGAAATTTGGTTTACATTTTTAAGAAAAGGAAGTGAAAATGAAAAGATTATTAGCGGGTTTATTGGTTTGTGGTATGCTTGCAATCAACACTGTTCCGGCTCTTGCTTACAATGGTATTGATGATGTAGAAAAAGCATATTGGGCTCAAACAGAAATTGAAAGCGTTGTTACGGATTCAGTTATGTCATTGACTAATGGGAACTTCTATCCGGAAAACAGAATTTCAAGAGTTGAATTTGTTAAAGCCCTATTGAAAGTTTTAGGAAATGAAAACTTAGAAGTAAAATCAAAAGTTAAATTTTCAGATGTAGCAAAATCTAGCGATGATTATGCTCCAGTTGCAAGATCTCAACAATTAGGTTTAGTTTACGGATATCCTAACGGAACATTCAAACCTCAAGGTTCTATCTTGAGAGATGAAGCTCAATCTGTAATCAGTCACATCACTATTGAAGGTAATGTTGATGAAAACAACATTTTATCTAAATATTCTGATTCAGCATCTGTTCCGGCATGGGCTAAGCACGTTTATGCTAAAACATTATCTTATGGCATCTACGTAAATCACCCAAATGAAAATCAATTAAGACCAACAGATGAATTAACAAGAGCTGAAGCTGCTGTATTATTATACAGATTAAGACAAAGATTAGATCTTGTTAAAGATCAATACAAAAACGTAACTGAAACAACTTTAGGAACTGAACACTTAACAATGGTTAAAAAAGCTCCTAGTCACGAAGTTACAATTACTAACTTAAGAAACGTTGTTAAAGAAGGTAACGTTCTAGTTGTTGCTTTCAACGAACAATTCAAATCTAAATTACATGCTTCAGGTGACGGTGTTACATTCACTAACCCTGAAGATATCAAAACAGATGAAGGTACTTTGTTAATTCCTGCAGGATCTACTTTCTACGGTAACGTACTAGATATTAAAGATCCTCAATGGTTCAACAAAAATGCTAGAGTATATGTTCAAATGAACAAAGTAGTTACTCCAGACGGACAAACAGTTAACTTGAATGCTAAACCATTCTACAAAGACTATGCCCTTAAAGAAGGTCCTTGGATGACCGCTGGTAAAGTTGCATTATACACAGTTGGTGGTACTGCAGTAGGTACTGGTGCTGGTGTTGGTTTCTCATTCATTCCTAGCCCAGACAAAGTTGGAACCGGTGTAGCTATCGGTACTCCAGTTGGTGCTGGTGTTGGTTTAGTTACTGGTTTAGTTACTCCTGGTTTAAACTACAGTGCTAAAAGCGGTGAAGAAATCAAAGTTATCTTGCTAGAAGATGCAAGCATCACTAAAACAAAATCAAATTTATAATTTTTGAATTATAATAAAAACAGAAAAGACGATGTAAAATTTTACATCGTCTTTTTGTTATAAAAATAGCCTAAAATAGCTAGGATTTCTATTGAATGTCACTACTCCATTTAGTTATAGGAAAACTATTTTAAAACTTATAAAATAAAAATGTCACCAAATAGTTTACCTAAAAAAGATAGGAGATAGTATGAAAAATTTAGTAGCAACATTTACCTTATTGGCATTTTTAGCAATTCCTGCTCAGAGTGTATTTGCATGGTCTTATGAAGGACCCAACAGTTTAAACCCTTTCACTGGTTTTAGGCAATGTAACAAATGTGTTAAAGTAGAAAAATGTAAGAAACAAAAACTTACAAAATGCGAAAAATTACATGGTATGAAAATTCAAAAAGGAGAACCATGCGGTTGTGCTGCACCAATCCAACAACAACCAAGATGTAATAAATGTGAAAGAGCATTTTAATATATAGATTTACAAACTATAATGGCGGACTTGTTTTTACAAGTCCGCCATTTTTATTAAATAATTTATTAATAAACGATACTTTTTAATGCACAGAAAATTTTATCTGTAATTTCTTGAATATATTCTTGGCTAACCATACCATTTATAACCGCATCAGAAATTTGATAAGCAGGACGAATATATTTTTGAGCAGTTTTATTAACATCTGCGAATTGTAAATCAGCCGCCGTACCTGTTTTGCCACGTTCTGCCGCACGTCTATACCATCTATCTTTAATAACTTCAAGAGGTGTAAATACATAAACCTTAACATCCATAATATCTCTTACACCTTCATTTAGAACATATAAACCCTCTGTTAAAATAACTTTCGCAGGTGTTTTTTCATCACCATTGGGATCCGATTCACATGTTACAAAATTATAACGAGGAGATTTTATAGTTAACCCCTCTTTCAATGCGACAAGGTGACTTTTCATCAAATCTAAGTCAATAACTTCCGGAGTATCAAAACTAAATCCTGTTTTAAATAATTCTTCATAACTACCGGCTTCTTTCAACTCTTGAAGTATCCTTATAGTAATCATCACATCTGATAACGGTATAAATTCCTTGTGTCTTATCTTTTACACAAGCCTTAATTGTATTATCTACAAATACAGTTTTGCCTGATGCACTTTCTCCAGTAATACCAATAAGAAAAGTTTTTTTCTTTTCTTGGACAACTTTTCTTGCTATATTAAGTATCAAATTATCAGAAATCTTCAAAAACAAAGGCTGTTCTTGCTTTTTATCTTCTTCCAAAATTTTCTTTAACGCGTCTACAATATTAGAAATGATTTCCATATCTCTTCGATTAGAATAAAAGTCGTAATTTGTCAATTCAAAGTCCTTTAGCATTTGGTTTCCCCTTTGTAAACATGTTAATATTTTACTTTAAAATATTTCAAACAACTACTAAAAATGAAATTTTGTAACAATATTTTTATGAAAAATTAAAGTTTTTATAAAAGTTGCCGATTATAATATTGTTAAGATAAATAGGAGTATAATTTATGTACCAAGACAAAATTTTTAACAATGCTTTAAGAGAATCAAAAGAAGAAAGTTTCAGAGCATTACAGGGTGAAGTGAAAACAGTTGAAAGAGTGATTGAAAACTTGTTAACTCAATTATTGGAATGTACATCATCTGTTTCAGAACGTGATTTCCACGTATGCGGAGTGTAATTCAGTAAAAAGTTGGCGCTGCTTGATCAAGCAGCGCCTTTCGTATATATTTTTTCTTTAAGAACCAACATATCTAAAATAGTGACCATCTAGATTTAATGGAGTACCTTGACTAGGAGAAGTCATTCCAAATGTTTGTTGATATAACATATCGTTATTGTATAAATTAGCTGGTGTTGTTTGATATGGATTGCCAAATACACTGTTTTGAGTTGTCGGATTTGATGTCATTGGGTTCAAATTGTTATTCAAACCTGCAGTCAAATTCATTGGGTTGTATGGATTGTTAAATGGATTCATCATTGGAGTTGATATACTTGGAATTTGGGCATCAACTTGCGGTGTTCCAACTCCATTTGCTTGAACTGGTTGAGTAGCTTGCTCTGATTGGGTAACAGGTTGTTGAGTTTGTATTGCTTCCGGTTGTTCTGAGGATTGCAATACTTTTAATGCTTCTTCGTAAGTAAAACCGTTAGCTTGAGCTTGTGATAATTCTTCATCAGTAATGCCAAGTTCTTTCAATTTTGCAATCTGCTCCGGTGTATATTGTTGCGGTTGTGGAGTTTCAGCTTGAGTCTCTTGGGCTTCTGCCTTTTGTTCTGAATATGATTTACCAACAACCATGCCAGTCAACCATTCACCAACAACCCAACCAACAACAGAGCCGATTCCCGGGCAAATTGCGGAACCAATTGCAGCACCGGCAGCACCACCGCCTAATCTCGCAGAAGATTTTAAAACTTCCCCAGTAGCAGCCATAATGCCTTTATCTTTTGCAGTTTCAATAATATTTGGGATTTCAAAAGCAACAGTTGCAATTGCACCAATAAAAGGTAATTTTTTTGCAACACCCTTTACAACCCCTTTTAAGGCCCCTAATGTGGTACTTTTACCGGCAATCTTTGCAGCTCTAATGCCAACTTTTGGATATCTATGAAAAACATCAGGAGCAAAAGATTTTACATTTTTCCACAAACGAGAGAAAAAGCCGCCTTGAGTTGATTTTTTTGCAACATCTTTTTCTAATGCTCGAACACCTGCTTCAGCCTTAGCAAAAATTGAACCCGATGTTTTTCTCATTGCCTTACCGGCAACTTCTGTACCGGTTCCCAATATTGCTTCCGGTGCTAATTTAAGAGCCTTTGAACCATATCTAAAAAGAACACTTGCGATTCCCATTTTCTTTTCCCCGTAAATTTATATCCCCTGTATATATCTAAAGTATTTTTAGATATGAAAATTGCTACAATTATTAAGTAATATTAAACGGTCACAAATTTTACTTAGTGACCGTTCGTATTTTATTTATTAAATGTGGGGTAATTAAGCTATTACGTTGAAGTTTTTCATCATAATATCATTGTCGTATTGAGTAGGAGCAGCTTGATAATTATATAATGGATTTGTCATTCCTCCACTAAATGCCGGTTGCATTGGTTGCCCCATCTGAGACATTTGTTGATATGGTTGAGCTTGCGCCAATTGAGTTGCAACTTCTTCCTTTTTTTCTGTATAAGATTTGCCAACTACTTTGCCTGTTAACCAATCACCAACAAACCAACCGATAAAACCACCAACAGGAGGTAATAATGCTGAACCGATTGCCGCACCTACAGCGCCACCGCCTAATCTGGCGGCTGTTTTTCCAAGTTCTGCAACACCTTGTCCAATACCTTGTTCTTTAGTTGCAGTTATTGCATTTGGAAGAGAACCCAAAATAGTAAGCCCTGCAAATAAGAATGGCATTGCTTTACCAAAACCTTTAGTTGCACCTTTAATACCACCCCAAATTCCACTTTTTTCAGCTGCTTTTGCAGCTTTAAAGCCCTCTTTAGCAGAAGTTTTTATGGTTGATGGCATACCAACAATGTTTTTATATATTCGCTTGAAAAAATTACCTTCTGCAGCTGATTTTACAGCTACATCATTTTCTATTGCATGGAAACCGGCTTTTGCTCTTGTCCAAACATCACCTTTTGTTTCTCTCATTGCTTTACCAATGATATCAGTGTTAAAGCCAATTGCAGCATCTGGATAAACCTTTAAAATCCTTTTCCCATAATTGATAATAGGACGAATTGAACTAATGTTCATAACTACCACCTTTAAATATACCTTTACCTAACCTACATATATATAAAAAAAATCGCCACCCGAAAATTGATTAATTTTTGAGTGGCATTTATAAAAGTTAACAATTATTTTACAAAACTACTTTATTGCATTTTTGACAAATGATGGAATATCAGTACCGAATTCAGTTTTTACAAAAGAATCAGAAACAGGAGATTTTTCAAGAGTTTTTACAATTGATTGTTTTACAAAGAAATGATTTAAATCATCAATACAATCTAATTTCAAATTTGATGGAACTAAAAGTTCTCCCGTATTTTTCAAATCTCTTGCCCTTGCAACCATAGTTTTTCCGAAAAATGCTTTGTCAAATGGATTTAAAGTATTTGTTTTTATAATTTTTATCATATTTTTCTCCTTTTTACTATTTGTGTAAATTATAAATCCTGTCAAAAATAAATTTGACAGGGTTATAACAAATATTTACAAAGTTCAATTATGCTTGAACTTTTGCACTATTTTTAATTTCTTCTTCAACTTTTGCCAAAATTTCATCAAGTTTAGAAGAATCTTTAACGCCACCTTGTGCAAAGTTTGGACGTCCGCCACCATTTGCACCTGTTGCTCTTGCGATTTCACCAACAAGTTTACCTGCATTAATTCCTTGTTTTACAAAATTGTCAGAAACTTTAACCGCAACTGTAGTTTCACCCGCAAGAATAATTACACTGTTTCCAAGTTTGTTAGACAAATATTCCAAACCTATTTTAATTCCGATTGGTTTCAAGCCCTCAACCTTAGAAATAAATAATTTACCACCATCAATTTCTTGTGCTCTTGAAATAAATGACGCAAATTTGTTTCTTGCATTTTCTTCTTCTAATTTTTCAACATGCTTTTGGAGTTCTTTATTTTCATCGGTTAATTTTTCAACACGTTCAACAACTTCATCAAAATGAGATTTGAATTTTGTAGATAATTTATCAATCTCTGCAGATTTTGCATTCAAATATTCAATTGCAGAATTTGAAACAGCCGCTTCAATACGTCTTGTACCTGCAGCAATTGCACTTTCTGAAACGACTTTTACAACTCTCAAATCAACAAGCTGTCTTGCATGAGTACCTGCACAGAATTCTTTTGAAATACAATCAACACCATTTTCTGTATCTTTCTCAATAGAAACAACTCTAACAGTATCTCCGTATTTTTCTCCAAACAATGCAGTAGCTCCGGTTAATTCAGCCTCTTTAATACCCATAACTTTGGTATTAACTTTATAACCCTCGCCAATCCATTTGTTCATAAGATTTTCAACTTTAACAATTTCATCATGAGTCATCGCTCTTGAGAAAGTAAAGTCAAATCTCATTCTATGCTCATCAACATAAGAACCTGCTTGTTTAACTTCTGAACCCAAGACTTTTACAAGTGCAGCTTGAAGCAAGTGGGCAGAAGTGTGATGAACTCGAATTTGTTCTCTTCTAGGAACATCAATATATGCTTTAACGGTCTCGCCAATTGTAACTTCACCATTTAGAACATTACATCTGTGAACATACAAATCATTCACTTTGAATGTTGTTAAAACTTCAGCTTTTAAGTTTTCATTTTCGATATAACCGCTATCACCTACTTGACCACCACACTCAGCATAGAATGGTGTTTTATTTAGAACGATATCAACATAACCCTCGCCCTCAACCTGAGCCAAAATCTTAGCATCAGAACATTCATTATCTGTATAACCGACAAAATCAGTTGATCCAACTTCTTTTTCGATTTTTGCATACTTCATATCACCTGTAACACTAATTTTTGCAGTTGCAGCCTTTGCACGTTCTTTTTGCTCTTGCATTGCAGCCTTAAATCCGGCTTCATCAACTTTCAAACCTTGTTCTTCTGCGATTTCTTTTGTTAGTTCAAATGGAAAACCGAAAGTATCATAAAGTTTGAATGCACTTTCTCCGTCAATATCTTTTTTATCATTGATAAATTCATCTAACATTTTGTATCCTCTATCAAGAGTTTTTGCAAAACGTTCTTCTTCTTTTTTAATAGTATTAATAATTTTTTGTTTGTTTTTAACTAAATCCGGATAAGCTTCTCCATAATTTTCAACAATTACATCAACCAATTTATACAAGAATGGCAATTCCATACCCAAAATCTTTCCGTGACGCAATGCTCTTCTCAAAATCATGCGTAAAACATAACTTCTTCCCTCATTCCCCGGAATTACACCATCTGAAATCAAGAAAGTAACACATCTTGCGTGATCTGTGATAATTCTCAATGATACATCTGTTTTTTCAGATTTTTTATAAGGAACACCGCTCATTTCTGAAACTTTGTCCATAATTGGTCTTAACAAATCAGTTTCAAATGTAGATGCAACTCCTTGGCAAACCATTGCAATACGTTCTAAACCCATGCCTGTATCAACGTTTTTCTTACCAAGAGGAGATTGGTTGCCTTCTTCATCTTGATATAACTCAGTAAACACCAAGTTCCAAATTTCAACCCATCTGTCACATTCGCAAGTATCAATACCACAATTAGGGTCATCACATTTGTATTCTTCACCTAGGTCGTAGTGAATTTCTGAACAAGGTCCGCATGAACCAGATGCCCCAGGAGGGCCCCAGAAATTGTCTTTTTTACCCTTACGTTTAATACGTTCAGCAGGAACTCCGACACTTCTCCAAATATCAAAGGCTTCTTCATCAGTTTCATAAATTGTAATCCACAATCTATCTTTATCAAGTTTCAAAACTTCAGTAACAAATTCCCAAGCCCAAGGAATAATCTCTTTTTTGTAATAATCGCCAAAAGAAAAGTTCCCTAACATTTCAAAAAATGTATGGTGGCGAGGAGTTCTACCTACGTTTTCAATATCAGAATCTTTACCACCGGCTCTTGCACATTTTTGACAAGAAGTTGCACGAGCTGGTTCGTACGGACAAGGCTTAATACCTAAAAATATCGGTAAAAACTGCAACATGCCTGCTGTTGTAAGCAAAACAGTAGGATTGTCCGGCACTAAACTTGAACTTTCAACTATAGTATGTTGACGTTTGTTTTTAAAATAGTCAAGATATAATTTTCTAATTTCATTTCCGGTTAGCATAATAATTTCCTTATAATTTACTACTCTATAAGTAAATTATATATTAAACATTCTCAGTTGCAAAAAGAATGTGTCAGAACTTTAACGGGTAATTTGCAGGAATTTTCCAACTATTTCGTTTAATTAATTCCATACAGAAAGCACTTCTTCCCCAACGATAACCATTAACAGAAATTCTATCAGAATTTGAACCACAAGACTCAATAAGTTTTTCATCAGAAATTTCAAAGCCAATTTGATCTAAACCAGAAGTTACAACTAAACCATTATTTGAATTAAAGATTTCAAAACCAAAGACATCAATACCTTCTATTTGTTTTTTCTTTGCCGGATTTATTCTAAATTGCGCAGACATTAAATATGGAGAATCAGTATCTTTTCGCCCTGCCCGAAATATAATGGATACACCATTTGGTAAACTATAACATGCTCCATTATAATCAATATACATACTAGAATTTGGATTTTGACCGTATGCTTTTGAAAGCTCAACACAATCATCTTGAGAATATTCATAATTTATTTTCATAAAAGGTCTAAAATATTTATCAAAAACAATTTTTGAATTCTCAGGACTCCAGCCAGTACCTGTTAGAACATCTGTTGGTTCAAACCCTACTCCATACTCTTCTTCTGCCATTTTAACCGCATTAGACATGATTGCATAAGAATCTTTTAACCTATTTTCGACAATAATTCTATGATATTTCGTCATCAACATTGGAATTGTAATCGCAGCAACCACACCAATTATACCAAGAGTAATTAATATTTCTGCGAGCGTAAAAGCTTTATTATTATTGAATAATGCCATTCGTTAAATCCTTTCGAAACATAAAAGATGTAATCTTATTTAATTATACACTTTTAATGAATATTAGTCAATAGTTTAGACAATAAACGTTATGTTAATAAGGAATATAATATCTAAAATTGATATAGGGAGATACTTATGGATTTGAAACAGATATTAGGCAATAACATAAAACACTACAGACAATTAAAAGGTTATTCACAAGAAGAGTTTTCTGAAATGCTTAATATTTCACAACAAACATTGAGTAGAATTGAACGAGGAATAAATTTTTTAACAGCAGAAACGTTGGAAAAGATTCCACCAATCCTTGAAATAAATCCCTATGAATTACTTATGAATGAAGAAGATTATTCGACAATAAACATAGTAGAAGACATTGAAAAACATCTTGAATACATAAAAAAAGACCCTAAAAAACTAAAATTTATCCAAAAAATAATCCGAGATACAGCACTTTTATAAAAGAAACACTTGCAAGAAAATTTTTTCATGATAATATAAAAACTGTAAGCAGTTTGCTTAACGGAGTAAGCGTCCGTAGCTCAGCTGGATAGAGCATCTGCCTTCTAAGCGGTAGGTCAACGGGCTCAGAAAAACAAATTTGACAATTAAATAAACATAAACTATGCGTCTGTAGCTCAGCTGGATAGAGCATCTGCCTTCTAAGCAGAGGGTCGCGCGTTCGAATCGCGCCAGGCGTATTTTTTGTGCCTATTTTTGAAAATACTACAAATTTACTACAAATTGAAAAAAGAGCTTTTTATTTTAGGCAAAAAGGCTCTTTTTTTATTTCCTACCCCGCCCTATAAGGGGAAAGTTGGAATTTAACATGTTGTCAGGAGTTAGAAAAACTCCCGGCTGATTTTTGGAAATTGAAAGTTCGCTGTTAGTTAATATATAGACTATACATGCTTGTATCAATTAATTCTAAAAAGGTTATAATATTCTCGCCCATATCAAAAGACCATTCATGTAATTCAGCTTCATCACTACCTATGAAATTAGGAAACCAATCTTGCGGAGAACTACATAATTGATGATTACACATAGACATTCTTCCTTTTAATATGTTATTTGCCAATGAGCCAGAATAAGGATAGCTATTTTTTGCTATAAATAACCCCTTCCCATATTCCCTGAAAGCATTTGAATATTTTAAATTTATTATTTTCCCGGAACTTTTATTTATTTGTAAACATATACAAATAGAATCATTCATTAAATACGCTGCTTTTAGCGATGATGCGATAAGCGAAGTATCATATTTTAATGATAAATTGTTTATAATATCTTTAAAAGTTTTACCAAATGAATATATATTAGTTATAGTAGATGAAGGTATTAATAGTTCTGAAGCAAATACATTGGCTTCATATTCTTTATGGAAACTGTACTTTTTCGCATGTGAATTTTTTTCGTTTAATAATGCACTTTGTAATTCAACATTACTATGTTCTGGAATTGTGCAGTGCCCTAATTCGTGAGCCAAAGTAAAGCGGCAATGGCGTCTTTTTGTATCATTTTGTATTACTTCTTCAAAAGAGTTGCCATAAAATTTTGCATTTAAGTAGATTATCTTATTATCTTCTGAACTTATATCGGAAAAGCCATATTCATTGTCATCTTGGAAGTTTTCACTTGAAAAAATAACTTCGTAATCCATTTGTTCAGGAATTATAAATACATCAATAGGAATTGTATCAGTACCAACAGTATTAGCTAATAACTGATTTGCTAAATTAGCAGGGTTTCTTTCTGGTAAAAAATAAGGATTACTAATCATTTTTAATTATCTGCCTATATGCTCTAATTACTTCGGAAGGTTTAGCTTCTTCTGCAATTTTTTTTATGTACTCATTTTTGACTTCTTCTGTCAAAATTTCATCTTCGGTTATCTCTAATGCTTCTATTATTTTTTGTAATGCTTTATCAGAAGGATATCTTTTGCCTGTTTCAATATGTGTGATTAATGCCTTTGATAAGCCAGCCTTTAGTGCTAATTGTTGTTGTGATATGCCTTTAATTTCTCGAATTTCTAATATCTTTTTGCCCAATATAGATTCACAATTCTTCATAAAAAACTTTCCTAAGACTTGACGGCTACAAAAAAGTAGCCTATACTAATCATGTGGTTACAAATTTGTATACATCGTATCACAAGATGTAATCGAATACAAGTAGACAGTAAAGGAGAATTTACAAAATGTCAAAAAACAATTTTAAACCAGGAGAAAAGGCTCCAATTTCAGGACAGTATGAAATGCTGGGGCCAAGAGGTGGAAAAACAGGTATTGAACGTACAGTTGTAAAGAATGAACCACTTCCGCCAACATTACAGGCTGGTCAAAGTTATGTATTGGTAGATAAAACAAAAACGAGGTAGATTATGGGAAAGAAAAATTTTAATTCATTGCCTGAACACATTAAGGCTAAATTAGCAATTTACAAGGAAAATTTAATTGAAGCATGTTGCGTAGAAAAAATTAATGCTGATAACATTGCTAATTATCACAAACTAGGCATTACGATTAATAACGACAGACTGCTCTTTGAAAAGAATCCTATATTGCCAGCTGCAAGTAATGGCAGATTTTCAAAATATAATATTCATGGTCGAGTAATTGTTCGCAAAGATTTACCCAAAATTACAAAATTTTTGGAGTATGAATTACAAGACTGGAGTGGGAATTGGCATTATGGCACATATCCTAAACAAGTATATCAGCGTGAATACTGGGAACCTAAATTCCTAAAATTAGAGTTTAAGTTAATACGTCAGATTGGTAAAGACTATTTTGTAAAGATTTCAATAGGTGTTTTAGATAGAAATGAAGAAAACTTTGAGTTTGAGCTTTTATATAGGTGTAATATATTACAAGAATGTATCAATAATTGTGATATTTTTGAAGCCGAATGTACTCAAGAAGATTATATCAAAACCGCTTTTGTTGATTGGGAAATATTTCCACCAGGAGAGCTTACAAATGAAAGAATTTATCAATCAATACCTGACAATATCAATAAACCTACTCAAGAAGAATTTAATGAAAGAATGGACGTAATTAAAAAAGCAAATCCTATTGAATTCATACAAGGTAAAGGACAATTCAAAAGTTATTTTGGAGCTAAATTTTCTAATGGAAAAGTCGCATTCGAAAATGTATACTGGGGCAATGCTTTATATGTAATCCATGAAAATTGGGAAGAGATAAGTAAGCAACCACGTTGCGAGCTAATGAAATTAGACCCAACTAAGCGCAAATTTACAAGAATCATACACAATAACAAGTGGAAAGATAACTTTTACAGGGCGATAAAATAAAAATCGCCCTTTTGTAACATTTTTTATAATTGCTAGGATTAACTTTAATAAAAATGTGTTATAATTAAGTTAAAGCAACCAAACTTAATTAAGGATAATTTATAATGAAGGAATACAACGCAGGAACATATATTTTACACAAAGGCTACAAGCCATTTAATCCGTCGTTTATTAATGATGATATCGATTGGAACCTTGAAGAACTAGCACCACTATTACAAGATGCGAGTCTTTGGCTTGGTAAGTTAAATTCTTATGCTGATTTAATTCCTAATATTGAATTCTTTATTAAAATGTATGCAACCAAAGAAGCAACAAACTCAAATAGAATAGAAGGCACAAGAACAACTTTTGAGGACGCAATCACGCCGGTCGAACAAATTAAACCGGAATTGCGTGATGACTGGCATGAAGTACAAAACTACATACAAGCAATCAATTACTCAATTGATAGATTAAATGATTTGCCCCTTTCTATGAGATTAATTAAAGAAGCTCACAAAATCTTATTGCAAGGTGTTCGCGGTGAACACAAAACTCCTGGTGAAATTCGTAAAACTCAAAACTGGATTGGCGGCTCATCAATTAAAGACGCTTTCTTTATTCCACCAGAACCTAATATGCTACCGGATTTATTAAGTGATATTGAAAAGTTTTTGCATAATGAAAACCTACAAGTACCGGAAATAATCAAGGCAGGAATTGTTCACTATCAATTTGAAACAATTCACCCATTCTTAGACGGAAATGGAAGAACAGGACGCCTATTAATAATCTTATATCTAATTAGTACAGGATTGTTAAATAAACCCGTGCTTTATATTTCAGATTTCTTTGAGCGCAATAGAATGTCATATTATGATTCACTTTCAATGGTAAAACAAACTGATAATATGACTCAATGGTTAAAATTCTTCTTAAGTGGAATAATTGAAACTTCAAAAAATAGCATTAGAACTTTTGATGAAATCATCGAACTCAAAAAAGAAACTGAAAATAAACTTGCTAAGATTGGTAAAAAAGCTATAAACGGACAAAGACTATTAGAATTGTTATATTCACAGCCTAAAGTTAATGCACAAATAATTTCGAAAGAGTTGAACTTATCTATAGTGTCAGTTAATAGTTTAGTTAAAACATTCATAGAAATTGGCATTTTAGAAGAAAAAACTGGTATGAGCCGTAACCGTTATTATGTCTTTGAAGATTATATTAATATCTTTAGGTAGCCTTTACTAAAAATTTTCTATATATTGATGATAATTTTGTTCAAAATAGGTATTGATTAATTTGTTATAATCATCTTCAAATACAAATTCTCCATTTTGAATTGGAGCATATGTCATGCCAATATTTGTTATATATGGAACAATATAATTTTTATAATCCTTAAGTGTTGTAAATATAACATTGTTTAACTTTATAACTTTGTTCTTTTCATCCCATAAAGTTTTTTGAATAATTTCTTCTAATGTTTTTATTGCTTCTTTTTGGTGAATTTTTAAATCAGTATTATTTATTAAAGTATTATCATATTTTAATTCATTATATTTTTGAGCTAATTCTACCAAATTTAAATATTCTTTTTTAGTACTGCTTATAATTGGATAAGTTGAATACACTAATCGTATAAAATTAGACCAACTTAATGATTGAGTTGATTCAATGACAAAATTAGTATAAGTCCTATCTTCATCTGACAGTATAATGTCAGAATCTTCTACTTGGTTATTAATATAAATAATATTTTTTTTGTGTCCAAGACTATTAAGAGTATTATAAATCATAAACCAATTATCATTATTAGCCAAATCGGCAACTTCATTGACATAGGGCCCGTAATTATTATATAACCAATGAATATTGCTTAACTGACTACCGCTTTCAATTGCAGCTTTCCAATCAGCCAAATATATCATTTTATTTAATCTTGCTTTAGATATATCATCTTTGTTAGGATAGTATTTGCAAAAATATGCCATTAACATTTTTAAATCTGCCAATTTAATACCCCCTTTCTTCAGCATAATTTAACGCTGGTTTTTGTATATCTATATCTTTTATTAAAAGTAATAAATCTTTTTTATACAATTCAACAATGTCATCTAGAATATCTTTATTCATAATTGGAGTTTTAGGTTGAATACTCTCAAAAACAAGAATTATATCATTAGAAACATCGTCCTCGTCTCTTAATACATATGCCCCATATATACGACTTTTCATATTTAAATGTTCAACTAACCCTTCATCCATTTTATACTTTTCTTTTATTACTTTTTTGTATTTTTGTGGATTTGTATTATAGTTAGGCAAATTTTCTACATAATGTTTTTTGATTTTTATATGCTTCCCCTATAACACCAATACTAGCAGGATATATTTTTGCGAGAAGAATCATTATAATCTGAATTTGGGGAGTACCTACCTATTATATTAAAAACATCGTCGTTGATGTTCTTACGATTGGGTTTCCTATAAACTATAAATACTAAGGCGTTCATTACTGGTAAATTTATGATTTTTACTAATTCTGGCTAAAATTTTTCTACAAAACCCAAAAGTATCTATTTGAGAATTGCTAAATTCATTTTTGCATGTCTGTATTTTATATTTAAAAAGTTCTAGTTGTAAAAATTTTATAGACCTTTTGTCAATATCAATTTTCTGTTTATACTTTTGTATGTTATAGTATTCTTTTTTGCAAATAAATTTCCATAATTATGTAAGTAACAACCACACAACCAAATACAAAATTATTAAGAAGAAAATGCCCAATTTTTACATCTGGAAATTTATCTGAACACATTAACGTAAATAATACTAATGCAAATAGATGAATAGTCTTCTTATTAAAAATATAATGCAAAACATTATCCATTATTATATTCTACTATAAATTTGAGCATAAGTTAATAACATATAGTTTTATTAAGAAACTACCAATCGCAACAATCTTTAATCTTGCTACATGAATCTTGATTTTTTCTCGATAAAATTTGTTTAGTGCCCTTATTCACAAGAATACCGGCTAGTTAAGTACATCATTTTATAAGGAGGAAGAATGAAAAGTCTTGAAACAAGAGTCGAGCAAGTTCAAAAATTATTAGGTGAAGTTAGAGCATTGGTAAAAATCAGTGCCCTAGCGACAGATTCCTGTATTACTGATAGTGATTTACAATTAAAGGATTTAACAGAGCTCTATATAGCATTGCGAAATATAAACTCATTGCTCATAAATATAGAGTATATCCTAGATAGTTAAAGAGTTTCAAAAAATTGAGCAAGGCTTATGTTGAATGCTTTAGCCAATTTGAAGATTTTATCAACGCTCGTGTTTCTTTCTCCTCGCTCAACCATTCCAATAAAATTTGTAGAAAGCCCAATCTTTTCGGCTAATTCAGATTGAGTTAAATTATTCTTCTTTCTTAGCTCTTGAATACGCGAACCAAAGTTTTTTAAATTCTTTTTTGTTTCTTCAGAATTTCTATCATAATCATTCATTAAAGACATTATGATTGCTTACTAATGCAAAAGAAAACAAACCCACCGTGTTATTTTGATTTTTTTGTTGTATATTATTTCTAGAGGTGAACCAATGATTGTAAAAAAATATCAATTTGTTTATTATTCCTTTCAGTATTTTTATTATGCAATTCTACAAAAGCAATAGAAGATAGCAATGGTTATGTCGGTATTCAAATGTACAAATTTAAGAAACCTCGTATAGCCAAAGAAATTACTATTATAAATGTCTTTCCAAATTCTCCTGCTTGTAATGTTGGAATAAGAACTGCAGATAGAATTCTTAAAGTAAATGATATTGATGTTTCAGATAAAGCATTGGATGAAGTACAAAAATTAATATCAGGAAAAGTTAATAGTAATGTAAAACTAACATTAAAAACGAGATATGGCATTAAAGATTTTGTAGTAACAAGAGCTGTATTTAATCCAAATAATAATTTGAGTTATCCTCAATGGAAAGAGTTTTGTGGAAATAAACAATCTGAACATGAGGCTTGCTTTATACATGAAGATGATGTTATCAAAAAATTCATTGAGTTTGGTTGCGGACCTTATTATGTAAGTACAGTCGGTAGAAATCTTGCCCAACAGCGCTATACATTTGAAAATAATTTGTATTTATGTGGAAAAACGAAAGACCCAGCAATGTGCTATATTCAACTTCGTCAAAATATGCAAAATCAAATATTTGCAAATCAATCAATGCAACAGCAGGCTACACAAAATTTAATTCAAAATCTTAATAACGTAAACACAAATATTGAATTACAAAATATGAATCAAAATTTGTACAACATTAATAATAGCATTCAAATGTTGAGGTATTAATGAAAATAAAAATCTTATTAACTTTTATTTTATTTTTTCTGTTGCAATCATTAACATCAGCTCAATTATTATATATTTATGAGCAAGAAAATTATGTCAACAATCTTCAACAACAAATGATAAATACATCAGACCCAAGCATGAAAATTAGGTTTAATAATATGGTTTATTTTGCCTATCAGTTGACAGAGCAAAATAGAGCTTTATATAAGAAAGACCCAGTATTATACTTTATTCAAAGAGACCCATATATGCCACAAGCCAACATCAATAATCCTCAATATTATAAGGAAAGATTTGAAAGGCTTGATTTTCATTACGATAAAGAAGATATTATGTATAAATTAAGAAAATATTTGACAAATGAAGAAATGGCAGATTTAGCTTAAGAACTAAAATTCTATAAAAACCTTAGTTTTAAAGACAAGGAAATTGCTTGGATAGAGATGAATTATAGGTATGGGAACTATTACGGGAAAGATTATTTAACGCTAATTATAAACGATTTATTAAAAGAAGAATTAATAACTAAAGATGATATTAAATTTATTGACTATATTGAAAAATATCAAACAATCAAAAAATTTGCCAGAACTTATAAAGTTCATTTAATTGCATTATTATCATTAATTTTCTTTATTACTATTGGTGGAATTTTTTATTTTAAAAAAAGGTTATAGATGATTATATATTTGAGTGATTTCATATTATAATATCTTCAGGAAAAGGTTGGTTTAATATGGTAGAAAAATCTGATGAAAAATATTATTTTGCTAAATGCAATCACCCATTAGATTTGCCCCCATCTTTAAGAGATTCTTTTGATTATGCAGACTATTCTCTTTATCCACAAGACTACCATGCAATTTATATAACTCTTGATAAAGACAATGATACTTTGATATATGTTTGTTCTCAAATTATCAATTTAGAAAAAACGCAATCGTGGGATTTTGTAGAAATAGCAAAAAACACATATAAAGATTTGTCAACTCCGACTTTTAAATTACAGCAATTTCGTAGAACCTATAGAACAAAAAGATAGTCAAAGAACAGAAAGTGCTATCTATAAAAGCATTTCTTCTATTAATACATTTATTAAAAAACAAACAAAAAGATATTAAAATTATTATAAATACAAAAAGTGGTTATCGTATTAATATTAACCCTCAAAAACCTTATACCCTTTTTATTGATGAAAAAATTTTTAATGAAAAGTAATGTGTAAAAAATATTGTTATTACATAACTTTAGGTTATTTAAGTAAGGTTTTGGTCAGAGTTTGGTAATGTTCTTTTGGCCCAAGAACGTGATTTATATTGCGTTTAGGCTAATAATGAGAGTACACATCACCGGTGATGTTTAAATATTACAAAACCAAGAAAGGTATTTTCATGAAAGAATTTATCACAGCTTTTGATGACAGCTTTAAAACATCATCTAAAATTATCGTTTCAGAATCTAACGGAAAATCATACTCTACACTAAAAAAATGTTTTACCAAAAGATTTTAAAGAAGCACTTAAACAACATTTTTTAGGCATTAAAAGGTTAGGTGTTTCACCTGAAATTAAAGGTCAAGAAGATTTAATTTTATTTGCAGGTATTGATATTGACGGTAAAGCGAAAAAAGATAGTAAAGAATTATCAACAGAAGAAAAATATCAAATTGCTTTAAATCTTCAAAAGGCATTTTTTGAAAAATATAAAATCAATACTCTAATTGAACAATCAAAGTCAAAAGGTTTTCATCTTTTTGTATTTTTTAAGAATCCAGTAAATAGAAATTTAATTCAAAAAATATTAGAAAATCTAGTAACCGAAGTAACCGACCGAACCATTACTAATGGAGATATTGAAATATTTCCTAAAGGTAAAAAAGGGCTTGCTTTGAATCTTCCATGCTTTGGATTATTTAAAGATGAAAATACAATTAATGAAAAATTTTATGAACTCAAAAAATCTTGCTTTGTCGAAGGCGAAAATATGGACGCAATTAAAAATCCTTTAGAAAAAATTGAGACTTGCAAGAATAATAATCTTTCTACACTCTTGTTTCTTGAATCATTAAAAGATTACCCCCTTTGTGTTACAAAAGCAGCATTAAATTGGACTGAAGGTGAAAGAAATTCTTTAACCCTTGCGATTGCTGGAGTATTAAAAAAGGTTTCAAAAGTATCTGAGGATGAAGCTATTGATATAATAACAAAAATTGTTGAATATAATAATGATTAAGAACTTTCAAGCAGAATTGCAACTATTGAATCAACTTATGCAAACGATAATAAAGATATTGCCGCATGTTCTATTATGAATGGTAGTAATAAAAATTTAGTATTAAGCCAAATTTTTTGCCAAACACATTGCAGTAATATTAAAACATTACCTTCTATAAAAGCACAAGTTAGGGCTATTCAAACAACTAAAGATATTAAGGGAGTTTATCAAAAAGATAAAATTGCAGAATTGATTATTTCAGAATTATTAAATCTTGGAAAGTTATATAAAGCAAACAATTTGTATTATATCTTTTTTAAAGAAAATAAAAGATTAATTTGTATATTAGATGAGCCACTTGAATTAAAAGCTCTGTTTACGAAATGGGGAATAAATGCTGAAAATCTATATAAATATATTTTAAATGAACTTTATGTATATTGTATAAGCATGCAGAACAAGTTGATATTCATAGATTTGCATATTTTAATCCTAAGACATTTTTCTTATATATATATAATGGAAAAAAAGAAATTTTAAAAATTTCATCAAACAAAATTGAAATTATTGAGAACGGAGATGACGGAGTTATGTTTATGGAACTCAATAATTATGAACCCTTTAAAATAGTTGAATTTGACAACAAAATTGATTATGTAGAAAAATATCTTACAGATAATTTAAATATTGATAAAGACGCAAGTATGTTAAATCTAAAAACACAGAACACTTTGGCTAAAATTTGGTTTTATAGTTTATTCTTTGAATCAATATTAAAAACAAAACCTATTTTTGCGGCAATTGGAAATAAAGGTAGTGGGAAAACAACATTTCTTAGACGTGTTGGACAAATTCTTTTTGGCAAAAAGTTTGATGTTACATCTGTTGGAAATGATTGCAAAGATATAGATACAATTATTACAAATAATTACTATGTTGTAATTGATAATTTGGATAACCCAACAAAAGCTCTAAATGATACACTGGCAAGAATTGCAACGGGTCAAGTTATGAAAAAGAGAAAACTTTTTACAACAAATGTTGAACTAGAATTTGAAGTAAAATGCTTTGTTGCTCTTACATCCAGAACCCCGCAATTTACAAGAGATGATGTTGCTGATAGATTGATTTGTATTTACTTGGAACGCTTTGGATTATTCCAGGATGAAAATAATTTATGCAGAAAAGTAATGGATAATAGAGATAAAATTTTTAGTTTTATTGTTGCCAAACTTCAAAAGATTATAAAAAAGCTTGAAAATAAGCAAAATGAAGAATACAAAGTCGATTTCAGAATGGCAGATTTTGCGGTATTTGCACTAAAAATTTCTGAAAACAAACGAGAGCAAAAAGAATTGGAAAAAATCTTTGCAACAATGATTAAAATTCAAAATGAGTTTACTCTTAGAGATGATGTCTTATATCTTATTTTAAAAGAATTTGTCAAAAATACTGACAACAAAGGAAAACGCTTTACTCCGGCAGAATTATATAAAAAATTTAAGGAAAACGCAGACGAAATGGGATTGCTAAAATCTTTTGAAATCGTTTATAAAAATCCAAAATCTGTTAGTACAAGACTTCGAAATATTAAAGATAATATTTCAGATGAAATCTTGATGAATTACGAAAAAGGTCATAGTAACCAATTCTATTACTCTTTTGAATTAGTTGATGATTCTGAATATCAGGATTCGTTGATTTAGGGGGCTGTGATGAAATTACTAACAGTAGAAGATATTGCAGAACTTTTTCAAACATCAACGAGTACAATTTATCGCTGGGTACACAAACGGGAAATCCCGTTTGTGAAACTCGGAGGAAAACTTAGGTTTTCACCAGACGCGATTCAAGAGTACATCAAGAAAAATTCTGTTAGCAATTTGTAGTCAAAGCGCTTACAGAAAGCGAAAAACACGGCATAATAAAATTAAAGGTGGTACAAAATGGCTAAAGTAAGAAAAAATAAACGTGCGAATTACTGGGAGGTCGATTATCTCGACCTCTTTGGGAAAGAAAAGTTAAAGGCGGATTCAAAACAAAAGTTGAAGCAGAAAGTGCTATGGTTGATATTTTATCCAAAGTACAAACCGGCACAGCACCTGGCGATTGCAAAATGACTTTTAAAGAAGCCTCTGAAATCTTTATGCGATTACACGCAAGCAAAAAGTGCAAGTATAACACGGAACACGGTTACAAGGGTTACTTGAAAAATCATTTATTACCGTATTTCGGGAATTTAAAACTTTGTGAAATAACACCACTTGCAGTCAATGAATTTATTGCACAAGAACTTGAAACTGGTCGTAGAAATTCAACCGTGAATAAGTACACAAAACTTATGAGTCAAATTTACAGCTTTATGATTGATATGGATATAGTGGTGAAAAATCCTCTTGCCCGTATAAAATCATTGAAAGAAGAAAGAAGCGAAGAAATTCGCTCATTATCAACGGAAGAAACAAAAATTCTTTTATCCAAAACAAAAGAAATTTATCCCGACTTTTACCCGTTACTTTTTACTGCGCTATTTACCGGCATGAGACAAGGTGAATTAATGGGCCTAACTTGGGGTTCTATAAACTGGATAACAAGAAAAATAACAGTTGATAAGAACTTTACTCATGGTCGAGTTGGCACAACAAAGACGGGAAAAGCAAGAAAAGTTGATATGTCATTAGAGCTTGTAAAAGTTTTGAAAGAATGGCGTTTAGCTTGTCCTAAAGGCGAACACAATCTTGTTTTTCCTAATGGCGACGGTGGCTATCAAGATGCTAATAATATGATTAAAAGAAGATTTAAACCTTCTTTAAGCCGTGCTGGAATCGATTCATTAAGATTTCATGATTTAAGACATACATACGCAAGTCTTTTGCTTGCAAAAGGTGTTCAGATGAAATATGTTCAACACCAACTCGGACATAGTTCAATCAAAATGACAATGGATTTATATACTCATTTGCTACCGGAAGTTAACGAACAATGCGTCAATTTGCTTGATAATATTGTCGAACAAACGACCATTGTAGATGCTCGAAAGTTTGGGACTTAGCGATTTTCCATATTATGCCATTCTGCATATACATTAACGGTTGCGTTATATTTTGTTTGAGGAACTAAATATCTATCTTTAACTTGTTCGCTATTTATCCAGTTCTTAATCTCGCTTATATATGTTTTTTTAAAACGTTTTTTATCAACTTTATTATCTAGATATTTCATACAAGCTTCATCGTAAACATTGCATACTTCCTCTAATGCTGCAGTAATTGATTTTTTAAGAATTTCGTTATCTTGTTGATTGTTTAGTTGTATGCTTAAATCTGAAAATCTGTTTTTTGCATTAATTATCATGCTTCGGATTTCCATCTCTACACTACCTGCTTGCATATCTGAAGATTTTTTATTTGCTTTACAACTTATAATCAGTGCGATTATTGATACGATTAAAGCAAGTATGTCAATTACAATATCCATTAATTATTGCCTCCATTAACAATAGACATTACAATATCAACTAAAGTTGTAAAATCATCATTTGATGATTCGCACAGTACTTTTTCATTTTTGGCAATATAAATTGATTTTAAGTGCCTTACAACCTCTCTTTTTTCTTCAAGCGTTAAATATCTATTCTCAAATTTAGCATTGTTGATTTTTATACCAATCTCTTTAGCTTTATTATAGGTTGGATTTGCTCTAAGTTCTTTTTGTAGTCTTAATGCATATTCTTTTAAATCTGGTGTCATAAATTTCCTCCACTATTCTATTTTTAGTATAAATGCAAAATTTTAAAATTCTTTAAAAATAAACAAAAAATTAATATTTGAATTCTCTTTTGAACTTTTAAAACGGTATTACACCACATCAACACTACAAACTTCTTACAATAATCCTGATAAAGATTGATAAAAGGGGGTAAAAGTTGAGAGAAGAAACAAGTCTGAATGTAATAAAAATAATAACTTCTGACAAATTATGATAAAGTTTGAAAACTATTGCTAAATGGGCTTTTAACTACTTCTAAGCAGAGGGTCGCGCGTTCGAATCGCGCCGGGCGTAAATTTTTAAAAGAGCCTTTAATGGCTCTTTTGTTATATTTGCACTAATTATCAAAAAAACGAAACTTTTACAGAAGAGAACGTTAAGTTATTACATAAGTTATTCAATGAAAAAATTGACAGTGAAAAAGCAGGTAAATATAAACATCGCAAGTCATAATTACAGGTTCTGATGTAGAGTTACCAAGCCCCGAAGAACTTGACGAAAAAATGCATAAGTTTATTTTGCTGTTACTAAAATTAAAAAGCCGAGTTACACCCTGTTGAATATGCGACGATGGTGCATATAATTTTCGTAAACATTCACCCGTTTGAGACGGTAATGGCAGAGTAGCCAGATTATTAATGAATTTGGCACTCTTACAAAGTGGATATAATATCGTTGTAATTCCGCCAGTTGTAAGAGCAGATTACATTTCAGCATTACAAGAAACTAACAAAGGCAATAATACTGATTTTATCAATTCCATTTCAGAGATGGTTTTAGAATCACAAAAAATACCTTAAAATTATTAGCCGGTTTTAAATATTCTTATATCGCAAAACCTAGAATTTATATGGGTAGTCGCTTTTAAATTCCCATTGATCATTTTGTAATAGTCGGGTACACCACATAGCATTCTCTTGACATTTTGATATCATACCATCTCGAGAAGCCCCTGCAGCAACAGAACCACTTCCATAGGAACCAAAAAAGATATCATCATTTCCAAACCAATATTTTCGATTATCTGTAGTAAAGCAGAATAAGAACCTAAACATATCATAGCCCTCTCTATTAGGTCCTTTTAATCCATTCACATCATAATCAACATCTAAACAAACCCCAGAATAAAAAGTTGTAAGAAGCGAACCATCAGAATAAAAAACTTTATTACCATCTTTAACATATTGGTGACCAACATAAGGATCAATATACTTCATATACCAATCATATCCCTTGCCATTATCAGGTTTTCTCAAATCTCTAAAAGAACCATAATCCGTTTCCATATCTAAAATAGCATTATCCATACGACTATAGAAATTTTTCAACTTAGTAGTATATTCTTTCTTGACTCTTTGGTAATGCAATGTCGGAATTGTCATCGCCGCAACAACCCCAATAATAGTCATTGTTAATAAAACTTCTGCTAAAGTAAATGCCAAACTCTTTTTTATCATACTCTATAAAATTCCCTGTTATATCCTTTCTCATTATAACATATATTTCTGTCCTACACAAGATAAATATTGAAAATATATAATTTGTTGTATAATGTACAAAAAATAAAAAAGGAGTTTTTTATGAAAATAGCAAATGATTTAACAGGACTTGTAGGCAAAACACCACTAGTAAGACTAAACAAACTTAATTCAGGATATGCTGATATTGCAATTAAACTTGAATATTTTAATCCTGCGAATTCAGTAAAAGATAGAGCTGCACTACAAATGATAGTTGATGCGGAGAATTCCGGCAAAATAACCCCTGAAACAATAATCATTGAACCAACAAGTGGAAACACAGGGATTGGACTCGCAATGATTTGTGCAATAAAAGGATATAAAATTATTCTAACCATGCCAGAAACTATGAGTTCTGAACGTAGAAAACTTCTAAAAGCATACGGAGCAGAACTGGTTTTGACAGAGGGTAAATTAGGAATGAAAGGTGCTGTTGATAAAGCTCTTGAACTTCATGATAAATACCAGAATTCATTCATACCCTCTCAATTTGACAACCCATCAAACCCTAAAGCTCACTACATTACAACATCAGAAGAGATTTGGGCTGACACAGACGGTAAAGTTGATATCATTGTTGCAGGAGTTGGAACCGGAGGCACAATTTCCGGAATAACAAAGAAATTAAAAGAAAAAAATTCTCAAATTAAAGCCGTTGCAGTTGAACCGTTCACTTCACAAGTCCTTGAGGGGGAACAAGCAGGTCCTCATAAAATTCAAGGAATCGGAGCAAATTTCATACCAAAAAACTTTGACCCATCACTCATTGATGAAATCATTCCTGTAAAAAATGAAGATGCAATTGAAACTGCAAGAAACCTGACCACAAAAGAGGGAATTCTCTCTGGATTTTCCGGTGGGGCTAATGTTTGGGCCGCGATTGAATTATCTAAAAGAATTGAAAACAAAGGAAAACTAATTGTCGCTATATTACCGGATTGCGGCGAAAGATACCTAAGTTCAGAACTTTATTCCTAAGTTTTGACAAAAGAATGAAAAATAATAAATAATATATTTGCAGGGCGAGAGCCTTTAAACTTTAGGCACGGTTAAAGACTCTTCTTCACACTCTACGATTTTAAAATAAATAATGCTACTAAAAGTATGTCAACTGTTAATAGTAGCATTATTTATATATTTCTAATATCTAAATCCGTCCGCTTTCATTCTATCAATAACTTCTTGCAATTTTTCATCACTGCATACAAAAGATAATCTAAAGAAACCCTCACCATATTTACCAAAGGCGCTTCCAGGAACAATTACGATACCTGATTTTTCAAGCATATCTTCACAAAATTTGTAAGACTCTTTATATTTTCTTGGAACTGGTAACCATAAATAGAATGTAGCTGTTGGAAGTTGAGCATCGTCTATTTCCCAACCTAACTCTCTTAAACCTTTTACAACAATTGATTGTTTGCGTTTGTAATTGATATTCCCTTGAGCGATATATTCATCACCCTCAGCGGAATTCATTATACAAGCACAAGCCTTTTGTAATGCTTTAAATATGCCATTATCAATTGTTGATTTTGCTTTAGCAAATCTTGTAATTACATCACTATTACCGCATAACCAACCCAACCTCCAACCTGTGATTGCATAAGGTTTTGACAAACTGAAAAATTCCACTGCAATATCTTTTGCTCCATCAAATTCCAAAACACTAAACGGTTTTTCTTTTTCATCAAAATAGATATCACAATATGCAGCATCTGACATCAATAAAATATCATACTTCCTACAAAATCAAGAACTGATTTTATATACTCTCTTGTTGCCGAAACACCTAATGGATTATTCGGATAATTAATAATCATTGCTTTAATCTTATCAGGATTAAAACCATCACGAATCAAATTTTGATAAACTTCTTCCAAATCCGGTTGATAATTATTTTCAGCAGTCAACGGTATTGGATAAGACATTCCACCTGAACACTTAACCATTTGAGAATATGAAGCATACCCAGGGTCAGGAATAAGAATAATATCTTTTTCCTTAACTTCTGTCGTCGGAGTAATAATAAATCTAATCAAATTAGCTAAACCATCTTTTGAACCCAACAAAGAGAAAACCTCTTTATCCGCATCTAAATCAACACCAAAACGATTTTTCATTCTCTCAACAATTGCTTGTCGAAAATAAGGCTCACCTCTAGTAACAGAATAGGTGTGAATATTATCCTCCGTTAAAAATTCTTTCAGTTTTTCAATTAAAACTTGTGGAGGATTTGCAGTTGGCGCACCCATTGACAAAGAAATCGGAGCTCTACTTTTTTGAGTTAACTTATCTCTCAATTGAGCAGTCTTTTCTTTCAACTTAACCATAATATATGTATCTAATGACATTGCATCTTCATTAAATAAATTCTTTTTCATTTGTCTATCCTCACTCATAATCTTTTTAAGCTTTTAACTTCATTGGTCCATCAAGAGAAGCCGTTACAAATTGTCTTGTATAAGGGGTATCTTGTTTTAACAATTGCATTGGAGTCCCCTCAAAAACGATTTTACCATCATACAACATGATAACTCTGTCCGCAGTCCTTGTAATTGTTGACATTTGGTGAGTTACAACGATAGATGCCGCATTAGTTTCTCGTTTCAATCTAACAATATAATCCTCAATCAATGTAGATGACATAGGGTCAAGACCTGCTGTCGGCTCATCATACAAAATCGTATTCGGTTTTGTCACAATTGCACGGGCAAAACTTACACGTTTCTGCATACCACCTGACAATTCTGACGGAAATTTATTTTCAATACCTTTCAAACCCACAAGTTCGAGTTTTTGAGAAACAATTTGTTTAATTTGGTCTTCTGTATATTTTTTTCTTAAATCTTTTCTTTCGTGTAATGCAAAAGAAATATTGTCATAAACGTTCAACGAATCAAATAAAGCCGAATATTGGAAAACCATTGCAATATCGCCATCAGAAGTTAAAACTTCTCCATTATCATAAGGGATTAGTCCGCAAATTAATTTTAAAACCGTACTTTTACCGGAACCGGAAAACCCGACAATTGCGAGAATTTCACCGTCATTAACCTTGAATGAAATATCATTTATAACAACTCTGTCATCAAATTTTTTAACTAGATTTTTTACTTCAATGCTCATAACTATATCCTTACACAAATTAAAAGAAAAATAAAACAGCAAATACCATATCCAAAACAACAATTGAAATAAATGACCATACTACTGCTTTTGTTGTTGCGATACCAACACCTTTAGCGCCACCTGTTGCGTGAAATCCACAAGTACAACTAATTAAAGCAATTGTTCCACCAAAAACAGATGCCTTTAACAAGCTTACCCATAAATCTTTCATGTATAATCCAAGCCAAGCAGAATCAAAATAAGCTCTATAAGTTAAACCTGCAAACATATCCGATGTCACAGCACCCAATAAAACACCAACAACAGATGCCAAAATTACAACAAACGGCATCATAATAATTCCAGACAAAACTCTTGGAACAAATAGATATCTTATAGGATCAACACCCAAAACATCAATTGCATCAACTTGCTCCGTTACCCTCATTGTAGCAAGTTCTGAAGCTAAAGAGGAACCAATCATAGAAGTAATTGCAAAACCTGACATAATTGCACCAACTTCACGCACAATTAATATTGTCATAAGCATTCCGACAAAATTACCGCCTCCTTGCTTAACCATCTCATGCGCGACCTGTGAAGCGACAATAATAGATGTCATTCCAACTATTGAAAGAGTAATAGGTAAAGAACTTACACCAAATCTATCACATTGAAGCAAAAGTTCTTTCTTTGAAATTTCACCTTTAAAAATACATCGCAAAACGTGAAAACCAATTTGAGCAATTTTACCCAATGTATCTAAAAAATCAGCAAAAACAACCCCCAAATGAGAGAATACTTTGTATGTTGCGGATTGTCGTAAATATTTGCTCAAAGTTATTTCCATACCGGAATTATAGCATAATAGTTCAAATATTGCTATCATTATGAGTTTTTAAGTTTCTCATTTTTAATTTTTTTGAAATGTTCAATATTTCTATATTTGAAAATTTTAGCAGGATTACCCCCAACAATTGAATATGGTGGGATTTCTCCATGAACAACAGCTCCCGCTTGTACAATTGCCCCCTCACCAATTTTTGTTCCAGGTAAAATTATCACTCTTGCCCCAAGCCAAACATAATCCTCAATCAAAATATCTTTGCTAATAAAACTTGAATCATAGGGTATATCTTTCCCCTCATAGTTATGAGAATCAGAAATAATTAATGAATCAAAACCCGCAATAAAATAATTACCTAAAATAACATTTCCATTCCCACTAATATGTAACCCATTTAATTTTACATAATTCTTTATAACAGTATTTTTATTAACAGTTGAAAATTTTCCACAATAAAAGTTTTTACCAATCGACTTTGCAGTAAAAACAATTTGAATACTATTACAACATTGCCTGAAATTATGACGTAATGATTTTATAGGAATTAAACATGAAAGAATTTTTATCATATCAACACACCTATTATATTTTATAAAGGTAACCTGTCAATCACTTTATAAACAAAAGTGACGTAGTGGGGCTTTAAAATAGGTGCTTTGTCAGTTACCTTATTATTAAAAAGGATAAAAATATGTTTCTTATTAACAAACAAAATATTGGATTTGTAATCAAACAAGCTCGTAAAAAGCTAACCTTAAACAATCTGAACTTTCAGAAATTGCTGGTTTTAGCGAAAAACATCTCAGCAGAATTGAAAACGGCAAATACTTGCCCAAATTAGAACATTTTTTAATTCTTACGTCTATACTACATCTAACACTTAAAGATTTTGGAATTACAAACAATGAACCAACAAACCCTAAAAAATCTGAATTATCTGCTAAAATAATGGCATCAACCGAGACTAAACTTGAATTATATAGCGAAGCATTTGACTATATTGATAAAATTACAGAATACGCAAAAGCAAAAAAAAAATTTAAGATACCATTACCATATTACAACAATTATATACGATAACTTTTTTATTTCTAATAGCATAAAAAAAACAGGCATGAGGAACCATGCCCGCTTATTTCATTTCTGAAACAAAAAAGGATTCACATTAACCTAAAATGTATAATTCAATTAGTATCAAATTTTTCACTTTCAAATAACAACCTAACCTAAAAAATAATATATACTTTTTATACTACATTTATATAATAAAATAAATGATTTAATTTTTCTAATCTTTTAATAAACTTTTTACAATTATTTTTTATATCAATGAAAAACAAGTATTCATAAGGATTTTAAATCATCAAAAAATTTACATTTATTTTGTTAAATAAAATTAAAAAACACTTGCAATACTCAAAACTAGTCACTACAAGTGTTTTATGATATATTTAGTATTTTATTATGTTAAGATAATTTTCTAATTAATTCTTGTGCATCTTCGCATTCTGGGAATGTCTCTGTAATTTTTTCAGCACATCTTAAAGCATCATCATTTTCGCCCAATTTTTCATGACAATGAGCCACATTTAACAAAACATTCACATTCATAGGTGCTTTTTCAAGCAAATTATTGAATATTGATTTTGCTTGTTCATAGTTACCCAATTCCATATAGCAAAGACCCAATAAATTTTGGACATCTGGAAGTTTTTCAAGTTCGTAAGCCTTAACCAAATACATTTTTGCGCAATCATAATCTTTATCTAAGAAATAGATTCGACCTGCAATAAATAATAAAAATGCAGAATCAGAGCATTTTTTCATAGCTTTTGTAATTTGTTCTTTGGCCAAATCTATCTGTTTTAAATGAGTCTTGTTTAATGCCGAAAAAGCTAAACCATTCGGGTTCTCTTCATCAATTTCAATTGCTTTTTGGTAGAATTCATCAGCTTTTTCAAAATCAGAAGTTGAATGTAAATAATTTGCATACTCTAAAACAACTGAATAATTTTCGGGATCACATTTGTAAGCTTGTTCAAACTCATCTTTTGCATAATCAAACAATCTCTTATTTAGATAAATTACACCTAAATCCTTGTGAGCCAATGCAAAATCAGGATTTAACTTGCAAACCTTTTTCAATATTTGTTCTGCTCTATCAATATCATCAGTTTTAACACATAACAAAGCCAATTCATAATACAATTGGAAAGAAGTTGTACCTTGAGTAACAATTTTTTCGTAAATTTCTTTAGCTTTTGAATATTGACCACTTGCCATGTAAATTCCTGCAAGTTTCTTCATGATATTTGTTGCTTTTGGATTCAATAAAGCCAACTGCTTTAACAACGTAATTGCAACTTCATATTCTCCTACAACCTGATAACAGCATGCCAAATTATATCGGTAAGAAGATTTTTGAGGATAAGCTGATGCCAAATATTTGTAATGTTCAATTGCTTCTTTAAACTGTCCCGCTTTAACTTCTGACAATGCCCAAGCTACCAAATAACTGTCCTCTTCAGGTTCAAGTTCATGAGCTTTTGCAAAATATTCACAAGCTTCTTTATGTTTATTTTGCAATTGAAGAATTGAAGCCATATTGAAATAAGTTAAAGAATCTTTCGGATCAACTTGAGAAGCTCTTTCATAAGTTTCAAATGCTTTATCTAATTCACCAATTGTCAGATACGATGTGCCTAAATTATTATACAATTGAACATTTTCCGGATTTAATTTAATTGCATGTTCAATATATTCTACACTTTCTTCAAACCTCTTAGAAGCCATACAAGCTGTACCTAAAATATAATAAAGAGCATAATCTTCTTGACTATATTCTAGACCTTTTTTAGCATATTCAATTGCATGGTCATGGTCTTCAGTTTTGATATAAACAATTGCCAAACTTTTGTAGGCATCAACATACTCCGGTCGTAATTCTAAAACTTTTTTATAAGCAAATTTTGCTTCCACATATTCTTCCAAATTGTCATAACAACAACCTAAATAATACCAACACAAAGCATCATCTTGCCTGTATTTGATAACATCTTCAAGAATACTTCGTGCTTGGTCATAGCGTTCAAGATTAACTTCGCATAAGGCTAATAATCTTTGTGCATCTGTATCTTTAGAGTCCACCTCTAATATTTTTTTAATTTCTACTTCTGCTTCATCATATTTTGAAGCATCAATTAATTCGTATATTTTATCTATTTGTTTCTCTTCCATAATAAACCCATTATAGCACAAATAATAAAAGGATAAGCCATACATGGCTTATCCTTTTTGTTTATATTTTATATTTTTTAGCACTACATACCCATGTAAGAAGCGAACAACGGTAAATAAAGAGCTGCTGCCAATACAAGTACGATAGAACCAATTACAATCAACATTATCGGTTCAATCATTTTTGTCATAACATCAATAATTGTATCAAGTTGTTTGTCAATATAATTTGTTGCTTGACCTAACATATCCCCCAAACGACCTGATTGTTCTCCTGTTGCAATCATGAACAAAATCATTTTAGGCATTGTTCTTGTTGCTCTTAATGCTGCAGACAAGTGTTGACCTTGTTGAACCCTTACAGTTGCTTCTTCAACCCTGGTTTCTAGAGTATGGTTAGTTAATGTCATATTTGACAAATACAAACATTCCAAAATCGGAACACCTGCATCGTAAGCAACTTGCATAACGGCAATAAAGTTTGCAAAGTTTGAAAATTGAATTAAATCTGTAAGAACAGGAATTTTCAAAACAATATCATCAATCTTCCATTTACTTGGTTTCCAGTGGAACAAGAAGTTGATAAAGAAACCGATTGCAGCAAATGCCAACGGTATAGCCAACCAATTTTTCTTTAAGAAAATACCCATTTCCATCAAAACTCTTGTAATCCAAGGTAATTGCATTCCCATTGAATCAAACATTTCTTTGAATACCGGAAATACGAATACCAACATGACAATTACAATAAATACTGCCAACAAGATTACGAAAACCGGATACATCAAAGTACCGATTACTTTAGATTTAATTGCAGCTTGTTTATTTAACAATTCCAACAAACGGTCTAATGTCTTCTCCAATTCACCGGAATCTTCACCGGCTCTAACTAAACCGATATAAACTTGACCAAACTGTTCAGGGTATTTTGCAATTGTACCGGCGAAAGTACCACCGTTCATAATTTGTCGTCTTAATTCAGTAGCACATTGACGAATTTTCAACTTTGCCGCATCATTTTCAATAAACAGCAATGATTCAATAATCGGAATACCGGCTGCAGCCAAAATTTGAAGAGTAGATGTGAAATCAATCTGCTCCGACAAACCCAGTTTCGGCATTTTACCAGTTGGCTTTTTCTTTTCATCTTTTTTAACGGCTTGTTCCTCAACAATATTTGTTGGAGTAAAACCTAAACGTCGAACCGCTGCACGAGCTTCACGTAAATCATCGGCTTCAACTTTACCTTTTACAAATTCGTTAGTTCCATCTTTTATCGCTGTATAATTATATACTGTCATAATTCCCCTATTCGCCTGCCATACCTAAAACTCTGACAAATTCTTCAATAGTTGTTTTACCTGCTAAAATGTGTTGGTAGCATGACTTGTGTAATGTTGTCATACCTTTTGCAACAGCACTTTCTTCAATTTCAAGGTCATGAGCACCTTGAGCAATAAGTCTTTTAATATCTTTGGTGATTTGCATAATTTCATATACACCTAAACGACCTTTATAACCTTGGAAACCACATTTATTACAACCTTTTGCCCTGTAAATTGGGGTTTCCATAATCTTTTTAATTTCGTCTTCATTCAAAGTAACCATCATTGCTTCTTCTCTAGTGCAATAATATTCTTCTTTACAATCATCACATAAATGTCTTACCAAACGTTGAGCAATTACACCTGATAAAGTTGATGATACCAAGTAATCTTTCGCGCCCATTTCAATCAAACGAGTAACAGTTGCAGCAGCGGAGTTTGTGTGAACAGTACTTAACACCAAGTGACCTGTCAATGCAGCAGAAATTGCAATTTCCAAGGTTTCATAGTCACGAATTTCACCAACTAGAATGATATCAGGGTCTTGACGTAAGATAGCTCTCATACATGATGCGAATGTAATACCCGCTTTTGCGTTGATTTGAGACTGGTTAACACCCTCAAGTTTGATTTCTATCGGATCTTCAATAGTTGTAATATTAACTGTTTCATCGTTCAAACTTTTCAATACAGAATACAATGTAGTTGTTTTACCAGAACCGGTAGGACCTGATGTAAGAATGATACCGTTCGGACAAGATACCATTTGTTTAACTTTTGCAATATCATGTTCATTTGCTCCGACCAAATTTATTTCTTTATCGCCGGATTTCAAACTTACAGCCGGAGCTAGTACACGGATACAAACCTTTTCTTTACCGGAAACAGGCAATGTATTAATACGAAAATCGTATGAGCAATTATTATAAGAAATTGAGAACGTACCATCTTGAGGACGTCTTTGTTCTGCAATGTTCATCCTTGACATAACTTTGAAACGAGCAATAACTGAGGTTTCAACTTTTGCCGGAACGTCAAGAACTTTTTGCAACATACCATCTTTTCTGTATCTTACGATATAACCTGATAATCTTGGCTCAATGTGGATATCGGAAACCTTATTATCAATTGCATTTGTAATAATTTGATTTACCAATTTAGCAACAGAACCGGTAGAATCTTGCAATTCAGCATCGACTTGTTCCCATAAAGTTGCTTCTTCGTCATCTTCCAAAGTTTCTTGTTTAATTTGGTCAATAATCTCTTCGGTTTGTTTTTTCTGTTCTGAGAAGAAAGTATTAATTGCTGTTTTATACTCATAGTGAGTCATCAACAATTGTTTTGGATTTTGACCTGTTAAATAAATAATTTGTTTTAAAACATCTTGTGAAATAGGTTTAACAACACCAATTACAAGAGTTTTACCATCTGATGAAATCGGAATAACAGAATTTGCCTTGATAAAATCTTCTGGCAAAATGTTAACAAATTTTTTCTGATTCACCAATTGATCTGCTGAAACTAACTCATAACCGGTTTGAGTGTGCAATACTTCTTTCAATTGATCAAGAGTAATAACACCCATCTCAAACAACATTGAACCAATCGGAACACCTTTTCGTTTAGACTCAGATAAGGCTTTCATCAATTGAACTTCTGATAAAACACCTTTTGCTAGAAGCATTTCACCAAGTTTTGAACCATTTCCTTTTGGCATTTGTGGTTTTGTTGGAGCTGGAGCCTGTGGAGACGAAACACTTGAAACTGCAACCGAACTTTGTGCAACTCCACTTGGAATTGACAAAGATGTCAAAAGTTCTTTTAAATCATCTTCACCAACCAGCATAAACTTGATTGATTTATCAAAAGCTTTCTTTAATATCGTGTTAATTTCATCTTTATTTGAAACTTTGGAAACTGCCACAAAAAGAAAATTATCTTTCACACTAATTGGGACAAACTGGTGTTGTCCCATTAGATTTTTATCAATACTATCAAGTATTTTTTTATCTATGCTGTTTTTTAATCTTAATATTAGTGCGTTCATTTATAATGTAATACTTTTCTCTTCTTTGATATAACGAATGTTGTTAAATTTGACTATAAAGTCGTGTCGTTCCCAACAGCATCTTCTGTATCAACTACAATCTGAGGAGTCAACATAATAACCATTTCTTCCTTAGATTTTGTAGTTCCGGTACTTCTAAAGAACATACCAACTACAGGTAAATCTCCTAAAAATGGGATTTTACTTACGTTTTTAGTTTCAGATTCTTGAATCATACCACCAATTACAAGAGTCTCACCATCTTTGATACGAACACCTTTTAGTGTTAAGTTTCTTCTTTGTAACAGTGTCGCAGCCAAATCGTTATTACCTGTTTCAGATTTAGTATATAGTTGCTCTTTAATGGTTGCATAATTTGGATTGATATCCAAGGTTACATAGCCATCAGGACTGATAAATGGAGTAATTGATACTTTGATACCATTATCATTGGCGATATCATATTCTTTTTGTACTTGTGCTGAACCAGAACCAGAAGAGTTATCCAAATATTCAGAAGTTACTTTTGATACATAGTCAGAAGTTAAGTCAATAACTGAATTTTGACCACTTGTAAGTAAAACTCTTGGATTAGCAAGAACTCTACCTTTTTTATTATCTACTAAATAATTTACGGCATAAACCAATTGAGGTGATTGACTCCATTTACTAAATGAAATAGTACTGTTACTTGAAGAACCGCTACCACTATCTGAAGATGAAGATGATGAAGATTTTGATTCAAAACCTCTACCTGCAAAGAAAATAGGGTGTTCAGGATTTGTTGCAAAACCATTACCACCACCGGCATTAAATGAGAAGTTCTTACTCAAGAATTGCCATGTATTATCAAATGTTTTACTACCTGATTCTGACAATGAAATAATTTGAACTTCCAAATATGCTTGAGGAGTTTTCTTATCATTTGCGGCAATATAATCTCTAATCATATCAATTTGAGTCGGAGTTCCGCCAATAACTTGAATTGTACCCAATGTCGGGAAATAAGAAACAGACAAGTTTTTGAAAGGTAAACCTTCATAACCGGAAGCTGAAGCAGATGAAGCAGCAGAACATAACATTTTACCGCCACCTACTGAAATAGAACCGCCTCCGCCACCGGAAGAACCGCTATCAGAAGAACTATCATCTCCTGAATCAGAACTATCATCTGAAGCAAAACCAGTTACAACACCTGCGGCAAAACCTGTAGCTCCAGAAGCACTACTACCACCAGAAGAACCTCCTTCATTACCATCAGAAATTGTTGATGGCAAGAAAGAATCACAAATCATGCTTGCCATTTCCATTGGAGTTGTGTGGTTAACTTTAAAAGTTGTAATAGACGGTTTCACATCAAATTGTGCAACCATTCTTTTTGCCATTTCAACATCATTTGTTGTACCCATAACAATCAATTCATTTGTAGCAGGGTTAATAGTAACAACCGGCTGAGTAGAAACACCCGGATTTATTCCATTTTTAGTAAATATGTTTGTATTTAAAAATTTTGCAAGAGCAGCTGCATTAACATATTTTACAGGAATTAGAGTCATGCCTTTTGAAGCAACAGACATTGCTTCATCTTTGTTTGATACAACCAAAGTATTTGCTTGAATATCATAGAACAAACCATTTGTTTTAATAACCAAATTTAAGGCTTCTTCTAATGGAATATCAACCAAATCCATTGTTACAGTCCCATCTACAGAAGAAGAGAAAATAATATTCATTCCTGCTTGATCCGCAAACATTCTCAAAACTTGTTTAATATCCGCATCACGCAAACTCAAGTTTACAACAGAATTACCATTCGGTATTTTCACACTTGAACGAATATCTAACGATGTCGAATCTCCTGAGCGCAACATTGGTCTATCTGTTCCTCCAGCATATCCGCCATACACATCGCTCATTGCAAACGCACCGGTCATAGTATTAGTTAGAACAAAAGCTCCTAACATAACACTTGCAATAATTTTTTCTCTAATCTTAGTTTTCATATTTGCTCCTGCTTTATTTCTTTTATTAATTAACCTTTTCTACCACCAAATCTGTTCTTTAAGTTATATAAATCATTTTGAGTTTTACTAAACTCTTCCCTAGAGAACATTTCACCAATACCTGCCGAATATACGTTAGAACCTAAACTAACTGTAATCCAGTTCGGATTGATTTGAATAACCTTATATTCTTGCCCGATAATTTTATCACCTTGACGAACTAAATAATCTTTATCATCAACATTGATAATCGCAGACGGATTATTTCTATTATACATAATACCAACAACTTTTGTTCTGGTAATTTTTGCTGCAGCGGCTGTAGAACTTGCTAAAGATGTCGGTGGAACAGGCAAATTGAAACTATATGGACTTATATCATCAGCTTCACGAATAACTGTTCCTCTTTTCTTTTTAATAGCTGCAATTTCCGCATTATGAGCATTTGCTTCTGCTATTGCAGATTTTCTTGCATTTTCAAATGCTGCAATCTCACCAGATGGCATAAACGGATCAGAACGACCAATTGAAGTTACATCATAAGACACTAAGTTACTTGCTTGTTCAGACTCAACATCTAAATCAACACTATTTTCACTTGGAACCTCAACAGCTTCTCTTGGCGCCGGATTTGTATCTGCTACAGGTACTTCCTCTTGTTTATTTCCGCCTAAATTTTGTAAAAAGCCGCAACCTCCTGCGATTATACCAACAGAAAAAACAACCGCTAACAGTGTCAAAACAAGCTTTCCTCGCTTGCTGAATGTGTTATCTACCCAACTATCATTCCTGTAATAATTTGTATTCACGTTATTCCCACCCATCTAATAAGTTATTATAACTACATTATATTAAAGCTCTTCTTTAAATGTATCAATTATTTAGAGTATTTCACTAATAAAAGATACTCATCAATACAATAATATCATAATGTCAGGATTAAGGCAAAAAACTAAATATAGGGCAAGTTATAAGAACGAAACAGGCTAAATCATAGTAATAATAGTATTTTTTACAGTTTATATTTTGTAACAGTTGAAAAAACAAAGAAAAAGTTCAATCTTTAGATGTACTTCAAACTAATGACGAATAGTCATTCTCTCCAACATTCGTACGAATCGAACAATTTTAGACTCCGTACCCGCAGTGATTGAATCAACTAAAATTGTTTTACAACCTAAAAATTTTCCACACAAAATATCTGTTAATGGCCTATCGCCAACTAAAACACAATCTTTAGGTTCAATATTATGTTCTGCTAAAAATTGGCGAACAGGACCTGTTTTAGGCTTGCATGCTCCAAATAGCATTGGGAATGGAGATATTGCCTTAACCTTTTCAATATAAGATTGGTTGTGATTGTTTGAAACTACTGCCATGAAAAATTTATCTTGAACATTCATTAACCAACTATAAGTTTCATCAGAATAACATGCTGATTTAGAAGCCATAATTGTACTATCCAAGTCCAATAACACAGCTTTAACCCCATCTTTTTGAAGTTCATCTAAATTGATATCATATATACTTTTCAAATTATAGTCTGGTTTAAGAAACATGCTCTTTTACTCCAATTGTTCTCGCTAGTGCAACTTTATATTCTTGTGGATTTTGAGATAATTTCAAATACACATTAGAATTTGTATTCGCAACATCTAAATTATCACCTTTTTCATTCAAAATTTCTTCAACTTTTGTAATAAATTGCTCTTTAGGAGTAATAATCTCAACTTCATCGCCTAAAAGAATTTTATTTTTAATTTTCACAAGATATAAATCATCTTCACGATTTGAAGTAGTATCAACCTCAAAATATTTTTTCTTTCCATGGAATTCAAACAAGAAATCAGCACCGGCCAAACCTTTTGAAATATCATAACTGTAACTATCCGGTTTATTTTCTCCTAAAGCAAAACCTGTTGTATATCCACGGTTGCCAACCTTTTTCAATTCCATAAAATATTTTGATAAATCAGCATTCGGATTTTGTACAATTTCATCAATTGCATTTCTATATGTTTTCGCAACCGCTGAAACATAATACAAGCTCTTTGTACGCCCTTCAACCTTGAATGAATCAACACCAGCATCAATCATTTCTTTCAAATGCTCAACCAAGCATAAATCTTTAGGACTTAAAATATGTGACCCCTTGTCATCTTGATTGATTTCATAATATTGTCCCGGACGAGTTTCTTCAACAAGTTTGTAACTCCAACGACATGGCTGAGAGCAATTACCGTGATTTGCTTTTCTCTCACCATTTGTAAAATAATCACTCAACAAACACCTTCCAGAGAATGAAACACATTGTGAGCCATGAATAAAACATTCCACTTCCATATCCGGAACTTGTTTTTTAATTTCAGCAATTTCTGGGATTGAAAGCTCACGTGCTAAAACAACTCTTTTCGCGCCCATATCTTGCCAGAACTTAACGCATTCATAATTCAAAATATTTGTTTGAGTACTAATATGAAGTTCCGTATCCGGCATATATTTCTTAACTAATCTTAATATACCAAAATCACTAACTAATATTGCATCTGGATTTGCATCTTTAATTATATCCATGCAAGATTCCAAATGTTTGATATCTTCATTAAAAGCAAATATATTTAATGTTAAATAAGCCTTTGCACCCAAAGAATGAGCCAAATCTACTGCTCTTTTAAGATTTTCAAGAGTAATAATTTCACCTTTTCTCATTGCACGCAAACTAAAATCTACCACACCAAGGTAAACCGCATCTGCTCCATATCTTACAGCATATTCTAATTTTTCCAAATTGCCAGCTGGCATCAATAATTCAACTTTTCGCATAACTCAATAATAGGCTAAACTAAATTAATAATCAACCGAATAGGTGATGTTGTTTTTCCATAAATGTAGAAAATAGAATATATAGAAAACAGTTTATTTGGAGAGAGTTTTATGCAAGCAATCAACAATGCAACAAGCACAATTAAAGAAATTTGGTCTTATCAACATCCGGTAATGCACACTTGGTTTTTATTCAGTGCTGCTTCTTTAGGTTGTATGTTTGCACTTCTATTCTTTGCTATCTAAAGATTAAAATAAAAAAGTTAACCCCCAAAAGAACAAGAACTAACAAGCAGGTTCTTGTTTTTTGTATTCGGAATCATAATATTTTTTCAATTTATAAAGCATGATGGAGCAAAGTAAAATTGCGGCTGAAACCAAGCCAAGCCAAAAACCTTTTAAATAAAACTTGCAATGGAATGCTAAAAAACAACCCAATGGAATAGATACACACCAATATGCAACAAAGTTAGCAAACAAAACAATTCCTGTTTGTTTTATCCCTTTGCAAATACCGGAGAGTGCAACTTGCAAACCATCAAAGGTTTGAAAAATCCCTAAAATATACATAATTGGGATTGCAATATTAAATAAATTTTTATCAACAGTAAAAATGCTTACAATTTGTTTTGGGAATGATGAAAATACGATTGCGCTACACAACATAAATCCAACAGACATAACAGTTCCAACTAAGGAATATCTTTTTAAATCAACAGAATTGTGAGAACCATTTGCAAATCCTACCTTAACAGCAATTGCATTAGAAATAGCAAACGGAACCATAAACGAAATTGTCGTCAAAGTACAAACCAAATTCTGAGCAGCAGCATACACACCTGAGACTCTACCCATAAGAATTGCAATACTATTGAAAGCAACAAACTCAACCAATACAGCCAAAGAAATTGGCATTCCAATTTTCACCATATTATGATAATAAGCTTTTTCGTGATAATTTCTGAAAGACATATTTATAAAGCAATAAATTAAAAGAGCAAAACCCATAAAATATCTAACAAGTAAACTCGCAATCGCAAGCCCGATAACACCTAATGACGGGATTGGCCCAAATCCAAACACCAAAATCACATTTAAAACGACGTTCAAAAATACACAAAACATTGTAACAATATTAGGAAAGACAACAATTTCAAAAGCTTGTAAAAATTCTTTTAAACAAGCATGTAAATATACTCCAAATGTACTCAATGCGGTAATCAACATATAATCTTGAATCGGGTGAATTAATTTTTGCTCAAAACCCATTTTCGGGATTAGGGGAATAAAAGCTACAATTGCCAAAGACGTAATTATTGCAAGAAGCATTGCAAATCGAATTGATGGGTAAAAATATTTTTTTACAGATTTTTTCTCTCCTCTATAATTTGAAAGTAGAGGAGAAATGCTTGAAATCAAACCAATTCCGAAAGTCAAAATGCAGTTTAATATAGCAGTTGCAATACTAATTGCAGCAAAAGTGTCAGTTGAATGTCTTCCTGCGACAACAACATCACCAACACCTATCAAGATGAAACCCAAGTTTCCCATGATAATCGGGGCGGCTATTGTTAAAAGCTCTTTAATGTAATATTTAATTCCTTTTTCACACATACCTAACGTCATGATAACACAAACAGAATCTAAACAAACATTCAGAAATATTTTGCTCAAAACTTACATTTATTTTTAATTAATTTTACATTTGTTGTGGTGGAACCTTTGGAGCTGATGGAACAGATGCCCCAAGAACATTTCCCAAAACAAAGCCGATAAAAGCACCCCAACCTAAATTTGTCCAACGAACCCTTTTGAAAGCCCGAGAAGAAACATTATCCCTCAAAGCTTCTGACTTTTTGACAGTCTTAAAAGTTGTAGCAAAAAGTTGCTTTGTATTTTTAACTTCAATAGAATCCGTTATAGAATTTATCAATTGTTTAATTTTAACTTTGATAGCATTCATATCTTCAGGGACACTCATTTGAGATAAAAACAATTTCTGTTCAGTTTTTAATCTTTTCTTCGATAACGAAATTGCAGCTTCATCTAACCTTGAAATATTAGAATTTGTGATATTTCGATGAACGGCAAAAGCACTTTTGATATATCTTTCCTTTGTTACAGGTAAAAAATATGCATTCATTCCAACCAAACCTAAAACCGTTCCTGCAGCCATTGATGTAGAATTTGATGGGGTACTCATTGACATAAATTTTTACTCCTAATTTATTAGCAGCTTCACTAAAAACCGTAAATATTAAAATTTGCCACTATTTAACAAAATATTTCAATATATTGAGGAATGGAAGTAAATATGTTATAATAAAAAAGAACACGAATGAGGAATAGATTTTAAATATGATAAAGAAGTTTTTAGCATTCACTCTTGGAGAAATTTTGATTGCACTAACTGTAATTGGAGTTGTTGCGGTATTAGTTATGCCGCAATTGGTACTTGGACAAAAAGCGGCTAAGGCAAAAGCTCAATTCAATACAGCTTACGCAATCCTCGCAAAATCAATTGCAGAAATGGACGCAGACGAAGTATCAACAGATCCTAAAAACTATGTGAAGCCAGGTGCATTTTATCCGGTACTAAAACAATACCAAAAAGTAACTATTGACTGTGGGGTATATGCTGCAACAAATGCTAGTGTGTGTATTTCAACAACTAATAGAAATAATAACTATACTATTAGAAAAAACAACAATACAAAAATGAATCCATACATGCTTGACGATGGAGCTTTTGTTATAAACAATGGAATGTTATTTGCTATTGAAAACCCTGCATACAATCCAAATGGACTTCTTGTTTCTATTGATATAAATGGGAAAAATAACCGTCCAAACAAATGGGGTTGGGATTTATTCACATTTGAAATCGTTAAAGGCGATGTTCTACCTGTTGGCGCTCCTGGAACAACTGCAGCTTGGAGTACAAATCCTGCAACATACTGTGATGCAAATAGCAACAGTGATTTAAATGGAATGACTTGCGGATATTATGCCTCAACAGACCAAGACTACTTTAAAAAGTTATACAATGGTCACTAATTTTTGATAAATTTAATTCTTTTAATGGCGATTTTGCAAATGCAAAATCGCCACTTTTAACGCAAACGTGACATGAAAAAGAGCTGGTTCAGATTTCTCTAAACCAACTCTTTTTAACTTTGAAACACTTTTAACTATTTTGAAATAGTTTCGAAAAGTACATTAAATGCTTCAGGATCTTTTACCGCTAAATCAGCTAACATTTTTCTATTTACAACTACGTTAGCTTTTTTACAAGCATTAACGAATCTTGAATAGCTCATGCCACGAGATCTAACAGCTGCGTTGATTCTTACAATCCATAATCTTCTCATATTACGTTTTGTAGTACGTCTATCCCTGTAAGCATATTTTAAAGCTTTCATAACTGCGATATTAGCAACTTTGAAGATTCTGCTTCTAGCACCAATAAAGCCTTTAGCAAGTTTTAATATTTTTTTGTGTCTTTTAACACCAGCATTACCACGTTTAATTCTCATTTTTTATTCGCTCCTATCTTGAATACTTCTTGTATGGTAACTCTTTAGATACCAATGCTACATGTGACTCAGAAACACCCACCATCTTGAAAATTCTACGTTTTCTAGATGCTGATTTGTGTTGGAGCAAGTGGCCTATGCCTGCTTGTCTTTTCATAATTTTTCCAGTTGCAGTTACTTTGTAACGTTTAGCAGCTGCTCTGTGTGTTTTCATTTTTGGCATTTTCTTCTCCTTTTGTTTTAAAGTAGTAACTAAAAAATTATAGGCATACCAAAGCCCATAACTTTCGGCTGAGTACATTATATTATGCAAAATGAATATTTGCAAGCAATAAGTTAAAATATATTAATATCAAAACGTTGCGCAAGTTCTGATATCATATAAAAAGAACCGCAAATAATATTCAAATGCCCATCATTAAAATCAATTTGAGTGTTCGGAGTTAGTTCTTTTGATTCAAATGGACAAACCTTTTGCAATTCCTGAACGGGACATGAATTTTGATGCTTAAAATGATAAAAATAGATTTCATCACCTTGCATAAACAAACTTTGAACCATTTTTGTATAATCTTTATTTTTCAAACACCCAAAAATAAATCTACGATTTGTATTTGGATAATACATATCTAAACTTTGACGTAGAGAATTTATCCCATTTGGATTATGCGCACCATCAATTATCAAATTTTTATCTTCTATATATTGAAATCTGCAAGGGTGTTTAACTCGGCTTAACCCCTCATCAATTACTGATTGTGGAACTTCTGGGAAAACTTCTTCAATAGCTGCAAGAGCAAGCGACAAATTTTCTTGTTGATAAGAACCTTTCAATGCCAACTCAGTTGTTGGAGCAAAAGGGGCAACCATAAGCAAAAGAGAACCTAGTTCGTCTGTAACATCTCGATAAACTTCTCTTCCCTCAAATACAATACAAGGGCAATTCGGCTTGATAATTCCGGCTTTTTCTGATGCAATTTCATCAATCGTATTTCCAAGCCTTTCAGTGTGGTCAAAATCAACATGCGTAATAATTGAGCAAAGATTTCTTTTAATAATATTTGTTGCATCAAATCTCCCACCCAAACCGGTTTCAAGAACAACAACATCAACATCATTATCATAAAAATATTTGAACATTACGGCAGTTAAAACTTCAAATTCGGTCAAATCAATGTTATTTTTATCAGCCAAATCAGAAATTTCAAAAACATATTTTACAAAATCGTCATCTGTAATAGGGTTTCCGCATATTTGAATTCGTTCTGTATATTTGAAAATATGAGGAGAAGTATAAAGTCCAACTTTTTGCCCAGCACAAGTTAAAATAGAAGATAAAATTGCGCAAACAGAACCTTTACCATTCGTACCTGCAACATGAATACAGTTCAATTTATCTTGCGGATTACCAAGCAAATCCATAATTTTGAACATTCTATCTAAACCCAAAGAAATATGAAATTTACCAACAGATGTTAACAATTTTACCGCATCATTATATGTTTTTGTCATTTTATACCTCAAACTATGTATCGGCACAGCAATGCCAACCTACATTATTTTGATTTTTACACTACATGAATTATAGAACAAAAACATTTACAAATCTGCCGTTATTTATTAGTATATGTTAGAAGAATAAATAAAAAATTTTATTATTAACAATTTTATTCATTATTTCACAATCTTCTAATGAAGAAAAAGAAACTGGCATTATTTGTCAGTTTCTTTTTACTACCATTTATATTATTAATTTTGCGCCTTATTCCTCGCTCAAACCTTTACGTTTGTAGAAATCTTCAATAAATCCTGTATTAAATTTACCGCTCATGAAAACTTCGTCTTCAATGATTGCTTGGTGGAATGGAATTGTTGTTTCAACACCTGTAACAACATATTCTTTCAAAGCTCTATACATTCTACGTCTTGCTTCGTTACGAGTTCTACCCCAACAAATCAATTTACCAATCATTGAATCATAGTATGGAGGAATTGTGTAATCTTGGTAAACGTGAGAATCTACTCTTACACCAAAACCTCCAGGGGCTAAGTAGCCGGAAATAGTTCCCGGATTTGGCATAAAACCTTTTCTTGGGTTTTCTGCATTAATTCTACATTCAATTGCATGTCCTTTTAAGTGAATATCATTTTGAGTATAGCTTAATTTTTCACCTGCAGCTACAAGAATTTGTTCTCTTACCAAATCAACACTTGAAATCATTTCTGTAACACAGTGTTCAACTTGGATTCTTGTGTTCATTTCCATGAAATACCATTTACCGTCATGGTCAAGTAAGAATTCGCAAGTTCCTGCCCCCTCATAATTGATTGCTTTAGCAGCACGAACGGCAGCTGCGCCCATTTGTTTTCGAGTTTCTTCATTGATTGCAGGAGAAGGAGCTTCTTCCAACAACTTTTGATGTCTTCTTTGAATAGAACAATCCCTTTCACCTAAGTGAACAACATTCCCAAAACTGTCACCTAAAATTTGAACTTCAATGTGTCTTGGATTTTCCAAATATTTTTCAGCATAAACATCAGGGTTGCCAAAGAAGTTTTTAGCTTCTGATTGACAAAGTTCCATATTCAATTCAACTTCTTCATCACTTCGGCAAATTCTCATACCTTTACCGCCACCACCTGCAGTTGCTTTCAAAATAATTGGGTAGCCAACTTCATTTGCAAAGTCTTGAACTTCTTCAACAGTTTTAACAATTCCTGTCCCAGGAGTAACAGGAACATCGTTTTCAATCATTGTTTTACGAGCAGTAGCTTTATCTCCCATTTTTCTCATAGCTTCTGCGGTAGGTCCGATGAATTTTATACCTTGTTTTTCGCAAATTTCCGCAAAATCAGCTCTTTCAGACATAAACCCATACCCCGGGTGAATAGCATCAGCACCAGATACCATTGCAGCAGACATAATTGCAGGAATGCTCAAATAACTATCCGCACTTTTTGCAGGTCCAATACAATAAGCTTCTGTTGCCAATCTCACGTGCAAAGAATTTGCATCTGCCTGAGAATAAATTGCAACAGTAGGAATGCCCAACTCACGGCAAGCTCTGATAATTCTAACTGCAATTTCGCCTCTATTTGCTATTAATACTTTTCTAAACATTTTCCAAATATCCCTTATCAAAAACTTGAAAGTGAACAGTTTAAAAACCGTTCACTTTCAACAATTTTAAATTATTATTCTACATACATAAGAACTTGTCCAAATTCAACAGGTTGACCGTCTTCAACACAAATTTCAACAACTTTCCCTGCGATTTCAGACTTAATTTCGTTCATCATTTTCATTGCTTCAACGATACAAACGACATCTCCAACTTTTACATTATCGCCAACAGCAACAAATGCATCAGCATCAGGAGATGGTGATTTGTAGAATGTTCCAACCATTGGAGAAGTGATTGGAGTTCCTTTTTTAGCCGGTTCGGAAGTAGCAGGAGCTTGAGCAGGTGCAACTGCTGGAGCAACAGGTGCTTGAGCAGCAACCGGAGCAGAAGCTACAGGAGCAACAATAACATCTTTTCTCAAAGTAATAGCTTGTTCACCATCTTCTAAAGAAATTTCTGTTAAACCTGTATCCGCTAAAACCTTAGCTAATTTTTCTATATAATCTGTTTCAAATTTCATTTGTTTTCCTCTTTATATTACCGAAATAAAATCAATAGAAGCTAACTAGCATCTATCTAAGTATTCATTAGTTCTGGTATCAACTCTGATAACGTCACCAATTGCTACGAAGAATGGAACGTTAACAACAGCACCTGTTTCTAATGTCGCAGGTTTTGTACCACCTTGAGAAGTGTTTCCTTTTTCTGAAGGAGGAGTATCAACAACTTCTAACTCAACGTGAGCAGGAATATCAACACCAATAATTCTACCTTCATGAGTAAGAACCATAACGTTCATATTTTCTTTTAAGTATTTAACTCCGCTACCAATTTGAGCTTCTTCGACGTGAATTTGGTCATAAGTTTCGTTATCCATCATAACGTAAGCAGTACCTTCTTTATACAAATACTGCATTTCACGTCTGTCCAAAGTAGCCTTAGCGACTTTTTCACCAGCTCTAAATGTTTTTTCAACAACTTGACCGGTGATAACATTTTTCAATTTTGATCTAACGAATGCAGCACCTTTACCCGGTTTAACGTGTAAGAATTCAACAACTGTCCAAAGACCGTTATCCAACTCAACTGTCAAACCTGTTTTAAAATCATTTACTGAAATCATATTTTTCCCCTTTTTATCAAAAGTTTATCTATTCTTGTGTATCAATAATATCACAAATATCTATTTTTACAAAATTCTTTTAAAATATGTTAACAGACAAAGACTTGAAAACCTTAAAGATTCTTTATTTCAACGACCACAATTCATCGGGAATTTTCCACCCATTTGCTTTAACCAGATTTATACAATAATAACCTGCATTTTGCCCCGTGGCATTCTTACTGCAATTTTGTTTAACTGTTTCATTTGTTTCGCTAAATCCGGCAGGAACAAGCCCATTCGTCGTATAAGCTAAAATATAAATATCTTTTCCGATAATATTAGGCCCCCTATCTCCATTTGCGTCTATATAAACAACCAAAGAAGCAGCATCTGTAATATCAGTACCAAAGAATCTTTTCATATGTGATTTTGAAAAGCCGTCCAAACATAAATTTGCGCCATTAGTAAGTTTTATTGTAATAATGTCGTATCCGACACCGATTCCAGTTCTATTACAAACAGCATCATTTCCTTTTAAATTTTTAGTTGGAACTTTTGCCTGCCAACAACCTGACGTGTTATAACAGATTTTACCATATTTTAAATGAGGTTCTAAAAAAGTTTCTGACCACAATTTCATACCCTCTAGACTATCAGGGATTTTTACATCAAAAGACACATCATCATATTCTGTATATTTCATCACCTGTTGAATAATTGAGTATGATTCTTGCAAATTAGCTTCAACAATATGTTTTTGGTATTTACTTATTAATGTTGGAATTGTCATTGCTGAAACGACCCCAATAATGCCAAGGGTGATTAAAGCCTCGGAAAGAGTGAATGCCAATTTTATTTTATTTTTCATCATAAACCTACCTGTTATCTCATGCGTAAATTTGAACAATATAATGTTCATACTATCCTTATATCTCATTTTAAAAGTTTTGTCAATTAAATAGAATTAGAGAATGAAAGATGACAGATTATTGCAATTGGGACAAAAGATACGATACGAAAGATTAAAAAGAAAATTCAGCCAAGAAGACTTGGAAGAAAAATCCTCCGTATCAAGGAGAACAATTAGCGAAATTGAACGTGGGAATGCAGATATAAGATACACAAACTTATATCAAATAGCAGAAGCATTCGGTTTGAAAATTTCAGAACTCTTAGATTTCAAATTATAGCTCAAAACGCTTATAAATAGTTTCTATATTATGCAAAAAGGCATTTTTATCAAAAATAGCTTCAATTTCTTCTTTTGATAAAAGTTTTGTAACCTCTGAATCATTCAAAAGATTAGCTTTAAAATCCCCGTGATTTTGGAATGCATCTAAAGCATTTCGTTGAACTATTTTATATGCATCTTCTCTTGACAAACCTTTTTCAACTAGTTCAAGTAAAGCCTTTTGAGAAAATACAATGCCACCAAATTTATTTGTATTTTTTAGCATATTATCTTTGTGGACAACAATATTTTCCATCAAGCCGTTAAATCTATTCAACATAAAATCAACAAGAGTTAAACTATCAGGGAAAATTATACGTTCAGCAGAAGAATGAGAAATATCTCTTTCGTGCCATAGGGGAATATTTTCCAATGCAACAATAGAATTTGCTCTTACAACCCTTGCAAGACCACATAAATTTTCGCTCAAAACAGGATTTTTCTTGTGTGGCATTGCAGAAGAACCCTTTTGACCTTTGCCAAAACCTTCTTCAAGCTCTAAAACTTCTGTCCTTTGCAGATGTCTGATTTCTGTTGCAAATTGTTCTAAAACACTTGCAATCAAAGCTAAAGATTGCATAAAATATGCGTGATAATCTCTTGCAATAATTTGTGTAGAAATTTTTGCAGGCTTTAAATTTAAATGCTTGCAAGTAAGTTGTTCAACTTCCGGAGGAATATTGCTATAAGTCCCAACAGGTCCGGAAATTTGTCCAACTCTTATTTGCTCTAAGGCATGTTCAAAATTATCTTTTTGACGAGATAAAATATCAATCCAAGAACACATCTTAGCCCCAAATGTCATAATTTCTGCGTGAATTCCGTGAGAGCGACCTATACAAACGGTGTCTTTATGAGCTTTAGCAAGATTTTTCAATGTTTGAATGGTTTTGGTTAAATCAGCCTTAATAATTTTCCCACTATCTTGAATTTGAAGAGCAAAAGCTGTATCAATCACATCAGAACTGGTCATTCCAACATGGACAAATCGTCCTAAATCACCCAAGCTTTCATTAACACAAGTCAAAAACGCAATCACATCATGACGAACTTCTCTTTCAATTTCGTCAATTCTCTCAACCGTAAAAGATGCTTTTTCTCTGATTTGTTTTGCAGCATCTTTTGGAATAGTTCCAAGTTCTGCATAAGCATCGCACACAGCAAGTTCAACTTGCAAATAATAATCAAATTTGGAATTTAAATCCCAAATCTTAGCCATTTCTTCACGTGAATATCTATCTATCATAAAATCATATTAACACAAAAATCAATTTTCTTTACGATCAAAATAATCAATGTCCATTCCACCATTATTTATATATAGCGCAGAGCACGAAATTCCGGTACCTTTTTTGCAATCTTGAACTTTATCATCTCCTGTATAAAAAGGAATAAAACCATCTTGCATCAAACTCAAAAAGAAAATATCTTTACCAACAATATTAGGCCCACTCAAACCATTAGTGTCAACTTGAACCCAACCACAATTTAGTAACGCACCATTTTCTTTAGAATTCCAATTAGCTTCATCTACAGTACTGCAATCCTTAATATGATACCTAAATTTAATAGAGTAACCTTTCAAAGTTGTAAACATCGGCCAAGAACCGTTAAGATATGTTCCCTGATGCTGAATCGTGCCATCTAAATATTTAGAATATTTTTGACAATTATTTGGAGCGACAGAATAACACTCATGAGCAACCTTTAATTTAGTCGCAAATAAATCTCTAAAACAGTCATCGTTAAAAGTTGTACATTCAGAAGACGGCAACCTCCCATCATCTTCCAACGATTTCATCGCTTGGTTAAGTTCACTGAAAATTTCTTTATACTGCGTTTTATAGACTTTTTCTTTGTATTTGCTCATCAATGTCGGAATTGTCATCGCTGCCACGACACCAATAATTCCCAAAGTAATCAAAACCTCCGCTAAAGTAAATGCAAAAAACCTTCTATGATTTTCTGTATTTTGCGGGATTAACAAATTATTCAGCATAAATATCTCCTAACGTTTTAAATTGTTTTACGGGTAATTATCCAGTAAAATTATGTTATCATTTCCAGTAAAATTGTCAAATGAATGAAGATGAATTATATATTGCATTAGGTAAACAAATAAAATTATTACGTGAAAATGCTCATCTTACACAAGAAAAATTAGCTGAGAAAGCAGGCATTAGCTTAGACTACCTTGGGAAAATCGAAGTCCATATAAATAAACCGGGGCTTAAAACACTCATAAAGATATCAAATGCACTATCTGTACCATTAAAAACTCTTTTTGATTTTAAAAATAATTAAATATATTAAACTATTCTTTTAAAATCTTTTCATATTTATCAAGGTTATTCAAAATATTTTCAACCTCCGGAGAATTATTTTCCTGTGGCTCTTTTCCAGTTCTTTGGGCTTCTTTTAGAGCATTCATATCCGCTTTTGCCTGAACTGCAATTTTCAAAATCTCCGGCATATTCAATGCTGTTGGACGTTCACTTGACAAATTCTTATAATAAGAATCTTCGTAATCTTTATTCAATCGAAGTTTCCAATTTGTATCGTTTTCTTTTCCGCCCTCATTATAGGTTTTATCAATTCCAAAGAAATCAGCAAATGATATCTGAATTTTTTTGCAGGTCAAAAATAATTCTGCAAATTTAGCCTTTATCCTATCAGAATCATTCTCGGCTATTTGCTTGCAAAATGAATCTCTGTATTTTGCTCTTTTCGGATTAGAATTTAAAAATCCGGCAAGATAAAATATATTCCAAGCATCATGATCTTTTACCCAATCTTTCTTAATCATTTTTGTTGCAGGATCCGAATCATGTGAGCCAACTAAACCCCAATCACCATCATCTTGCGAATTTTCTGCTCTCATATATTCAAGCTGCGTAATCCCCGGTAGATGATTTTTTCCGTGATAAATCTCATTGAATGTTTGAGTATCTGTACACAAATCTTCCCAAACCGGATAATCTTTATCTATTCCATGCTCAGCTAACGTTGGTAAAATTATCTTATTTAAAACTTTTTTGTAACTGCCATCTGGGTCAATATCCGGCATATAAGAAATATTATTGGCTCTAAAATGACTAAAATCATTACCGTTTACAGAATTCTTATCATAAATATATGGGTCTATTAATCCTAAAGCATGGTCAATCCTGACATTTTCAAAATTATCAAGCGAAGCATCAAGCTTTTTCTTCATATATAAACCGGCATCACCAAGTGAGCCATCATCATTGAACAATTTTTTCGGGTCAAGAACCGGTATATTCCACAATTGGGGACCGTATTCTCCTCCATTAGGACAACCCATTCTCCAATTTTTTAAGAACAAATCTTGATGTGACCATTCATCTGATTTTGAAAATCCTACAAGTAAATCACTAATATATTTAAAATTCAAATCTTTTCTTAATTTCGTATTTTCTTTTATCTGTTTATCAAGAATAAATTGCCCAAAGATATATGTTTCAAAATCATCTTTTGAACGAGTAGTTATTTTTTTATACCTATCAATTGCCTTTGGATTTTGATTTTTTAGTTCTTGAATTAAATTTTTATCTAATTCACTCCATTTGTTAAAATCCATTGTTTTATATTCGTTTGTTAAAACATCAAACAACGCATCTTGATAAATATCAACACCTTTTTCTTTTTTGAACTGAACAAATTCTTCATTTAATTTCTGAGCCATAGGGTCGTTATTTGCGAGTTTTTGTTTAAAGTTTTTATTTGCAATCTTCATTAAATACTTATAGTTAGAAAAAGCTTCAGGGAAATCAGAATATGCATAATCTTTCCCATTATCATCAGTATAATCAATCATTGAATCGATATCACTTTGAGATAAAACATTTGCATATTTATCAGTAGTCAAGTCATTCAAATCCGTAAATAAATAATTTCTTGTAGAAACTGTAGATTTGTAGGGTGAAATGTGCTGAGCATCACGAATTACTCCAATTGGTCCAAGCTGATTTGAATTAAAAACATGCAAAATTTCAAATGGAATAAATTTTGCAGCAGCTTTTCCATAAGGAGAACCGACACCCAAATCTTGAGCTTTTTTCGGATATGAAGTTCCATGAACAATCATTGCAACCTCTTCTGTTCCCAAGTAATCAAATGCCGGTTGCAAAGCATTTTCTCTGTAATCTTGTTCTTCGTCTTTTCTTAATTTGCGTCCAAATAAAAACGTATTTCTATTTGAGTTAGAAATTTTTGATACTAACATATCCCATGAATCCTTAATTAAATATCTAAAGTATATCCATAATTATAATACAATTATTTATTCTTTTTGTAAAATTTTATCAACAAATAGCAAAATATATTATTTACAAGTCTTTAATTCTCTAATAAAATAAAAAAGACGAAAGGATTATCAAATATGGCACCGATTGAAGGAATTAAGTTAGGTTTTAAACTTGCAGATTTAGCAAAATCACAAGGTAAAAAGTTTACAAATATAAAACTTAAAAATAATGCAGAATTGAATATTTTGAAAAATGAGAATGCTTATGATGTTTATATTACAAGAAAAGATAGACTACTAGGTGCAACTGGATACAGAGGCAATTCAAAATCTTTTGCAAACTTTATGGAAAATTTAATGATTAAAGTTGCAAAAAGTTTTGAAATATAAGAATTCAAACCAGAATTTAAAAACAAAAAGACAAATAGAAATATTTGTCTTTTTTATTGCACGAAATAAATTTTTAAAGTAGAATAAAGTATAATGTATTTTGGGGTGTGGAATTATGAAATATGAAAATGTGTTTTCTTTATTGGAAGATATTACAATTAACAATGGAGAAAAAATCTCTTTAGGCATGAAATCGAAATGGGGCTGGAATGAGTTTACATATAAAGGTCTAGGACTTTTATCAAGAAGACTTGCATCTTACCTGATAAATAATTTAGAAATAGAAAAGTGCGAAAAACTAGCAATCTTATCAGAATCAAAACCGGAATATGGAGCATGTGTATTTGGCTCTGTTCTTGCAGGCTTAACAACTGTTCCGTTAGACAACAAGTTGACAATTTACGAATTGGTTTCAATTCTCTCAGATTGTGCACCTAAAGTCATTTTAGCTTCTGCAAATAATATTGAAAAAGCTAAAGAATTGAAAGACAAAATTCCATCGTTAGAATATATTATCCTAATGGATTCTTCCCCTTATGAAAATGATTTAATTCCGAGCCTTTATTCTTTACCTGAAAACTACAACTCAAAATGGAGAAGACGTCCACTTAGTGCAACAGCTTTTATTATTTATACATCAGGGACAACAGGAAATCCTAAGGGGGTTGAAATTACATTTAAAAATATGCTTGCCCAAATGCACGATTTGAGAATTGCACTAAAAGAAATTTTACCTAACGAACAAATGAGAATGTTGTCAATTTTACCTATGAATCATTTGTTTGAATTGACTGTCGGATTTTTCACCTTTTTAAATCATGGATTTTCAATTTATTATACTCAGAGCTTAAAACCTAAAGATATTTTAGAAGTTATGACCGAAAAGAAAATCCAATTTATGATTACTGTCCCTGCATTTTTAAAATTGTTAAAAACTTCAATAGAATCAGAATTAAATAAAAAACCTAAAATTGTTCAATTTTTATTTAAATTAAATTACAAAATCGCAAAATTTATGCCAATAAATTTAAGAAGAATAATGTTTAGCTCTATTCATAAAAAGTTCGGCGGAGAATTCTTTGGTTGTATCTCGGGCGGTGCGCCATTAGATGTAAATGTCGGGGAATTCTTTGAAAGAATTGGTGTAAAAGTTTATCAAGGATATGGACTATCCGAAACAAGCCCTGTTGTTGCCGTAAATAGAGGGAAATATCAAGACTTGAAATCAGTTGGACCAGCTCTTAAATCTTTTGAGGCTAAAATTGATAAAGACACAGGTGAATTGATGCTAAAAGGACCTTCCGTTATGAAGGGTTATTATAACAGAAAAGATTTAACTAATGAAGTAATTTCTTCTGAGGGTTGGTTGCATACAGGTGATATTGCACAAATTAATCCCAAAACTAAATTGATTTACATCACAGGTAGAATTAAAAATATGATTGTGTTATCCGGAGGTAAAAAAGTTTTTCCGGAAGAAATTGAATCTGTATTAGAGCAAAGCCCAAATTTTGCAGAAGTTTGTGTCACGGGTATTTCAAAATCAGGTGGCGAAAAGAATGGTTGCGAAGAAATTGCCGCAATTATTGTTCCGACAACTAACTACGCAATGAATTTTGAAAATTTTGACAAGCTTGAAACAGCAATAAGAAAAGAAGTTAAATTTTTATCAACACATTTAGCTCCATATAAAAGACCAATCAGTATAGTTGTCAGACAAGAAAGCTTGCCAAGGACGACTACACGAAAACTAAAACGCAATATGATTAAAGAACTTATTTCAACGAGTGTTTAATTAATATCGACAACACTAACACCGTCGCCACCTTCTGCATCTTCACCGGCTCTATATTTTGCAACATAAGGAGAAGATTTTAAGAAATCTCTAACGGCTTCTTTTAACGCACCTGTTCCGTGTCCGTGAATTATATAAACAGGAGAAAGGTTAGCAAGACTTGCTTTGTCTAAATAATTTTCTACTGTGTCAAGCGCTTCTTCTACTCTATAACCTCTCAAATCAAGAGTTGAGGACATTTCGAGTCGTCTTAATTCAAACCTGCTGAATGTTGTCCCCGGAACTTTGACTTTAGTTGGGGCTTTATAGTTTTCGTCTAAAACTGCAAGTTCATCTTTCTTGACCTTCATTTTGATAGAACCCATATCGACAAAAAGTTTTTTGTTTTTATCAGGTAGAGATAAAATCGTAACTTTTTGATGAAGATTTTTAAGCATTACAACATCGCCAACAACAACCTTATCCCAATCTATTTCAAGATATTGTTGCTTGTCTGAAACATTATCAACATCATTTCTGAAACCTGACTCCAATTTTGCAAGTCTTGAATAAGCTCTCCTTGCCAGTTTTTCAGATTTTTCTTTTCTAAGTTCGTCAAGAATTTTTTTGATTTCGCCTCGAGCTTCCATCATCTCAACATCAAATTTGTTTTTGATATTTTTAATCGTCTTTTTCTTTTCTTTTTTTACCTTATTTAAATTTTCTTCGTATTCTTTTTTAATTTCCAGTGAAGATTCTTTTAACTCTTGTGCTTTCATCAAGTTTCGAGAAAGTTCTTGATGAGTTTCTTGCAACTTTTCAACAACTGCAACTGTTGGGTCTTTTTGAGTTATAAGAACTTTTTTTACATTATCTACAATATTCTTATCCAGCCCTAAATTTGCAGCAATTGAAATCGCATTACTCAACCCCGGAATACCAATTAGTAATTTGTATGTAGGCTTCAATGTTTCAGTATCAAATTCAACAGATGCGTTCTTGAAAAATTTATTAGAATATTCAAGAGCTTTTAATTCTCCGTAATGAGTCGTAATTATGCTTGTTACTTTCTTTTGAGCGAGTTTTTCTAATATACCTTGCGCAAGCACTGCCCCCTCAACAGGATCAGTACCTGCACAAATTTCATCTAACAAAACGAATGACTCATCAGTACTTTGTTTCAATATTTCAATTATATTTGTCATATGAGATGAAAATGTTGACAAACTTTGCAAAATACTTTGAGAATCCCCGATATCAGCAAAAACATTTTTGAATGGGTATAATTTGGCATAAGTACAAGGTAAAAACATTCCTGCTTCTGCCATTAAAATAAATAATCCGATTGTTTTTAATGTTACTGTTTTTCCACCTGTATTTGAACCGGTTACAATCACAGAATGATAATCTTTGCCGATTTCAAAATTATTGGCTACAACATTTTCACTAACCATTAATAATAATGGGTGTTTCATATTTTCAAAATAAATATATTTTTCGTCTGTTAACTCCGGTTCTACAGCTTGTAATTTTACAGCATATCTTGCTTTTGCAAAATGAAAGTCAATTTCAGACATTACCTTTTCGCAAAGTTCTAATGGTGCCATATATTCTTTTACAAGGTTTGTTAATTCAACTAAAATTCTAATGCATTCAGCATTAATTTTAGATTTGATTTCTCTAATCTTGTTATTGAATGGTACAATTTGAGCAGGTTCAATATAAAAAGTCTTTGCACTCGCTGAAACATCATGCACAATCCCGGAACCTTATTTTTGTTTGTTGCCATTACTTGAAAAACAATACGGTCATCTCTTTGTGTATAGATATTGTCTTGTAAATACTTTGAGAATGTTGAGTTGTTTAATAATGAATTAATTTGATCTCTTAAATTTTGTTCAGTATCTCTCAAAGAAGAATACAAACCTTTAAGTTCCGGAGTTGCATTTTGTTTAATTCTCAAACTTTCATCAAAAGTATCAAAAATTCTATCTTCAAGCTCTTTATCTGAAACTAATTTTTCTGCAAGATTTTTTAATAACCAATCATCTTCAGAATTTTCATAAATAAATTTCTTAAGAAGCCTAGAAGATCGCATTGTTCTCGCAATGTCATTCAATTCGACTTCGGTTAAATATGAAATCACAGAAGTATTTTTAATTTTTCCAATATCAGCAATAAATTCTGTGGGTGTGTCTTTTGCAAAGTCTAAAATTTTCTTTGCTTCCCTTGTGAGTTCAAGCTGTTCTTTTATCTTATTTCTATCTGTTAGAGCGTGTAAACGCAAACACAAAACTCTACTTTGTTCAAATTTTGCGAATTTGGAAAGTTCTTCTTTGACGTTGTCAAATTCTAAGGTTGTATTACTTTTTAATGTGATATCCATAGAATTGATTTTATTACAAAAATCAGGTATTGCAAAGTAAATCTCTGATGTATAATTTAGTTATGGTAAAAAGTGTTTACATTCATATTCCTTTTTGTAAGTCAAAATGTCATTATTGTTCATTTGTTTCTTTTAACAAATTAGAATTAAAAAAAGAGTATTTGAAAGCTTTAGGACAAGAGATTAAACAATCCTATCAAGGAGAACTTTTGAATACAATTTATTTCGGAGGAGGAACTCCCTCGCTACTTACAGTCCAAGAGTTTGAAAATCTTTTGAGATATTTTAATATAAATGAAAATACTGAAATTACTACAGAACTAAATCCTGATTCTTGCTATTCAAATGGGGATTTTGTATCGATTGAGAATTGTAAAAATGGTAGTTATGACTATTTGCGTGGACTTTATGATATTGGAATAAATAGACTAAGTTTTGGCTGTCAAACCTTTAATAATGATATTTTAAAACAAATAAATCGCAGACACACGTCAAACCAAGTGATTGATGTTGTCAAAACCGCACAACGAGCTGGTTTCAATAATATAAGTTTGGACTTCATATATGGATTACCACACCAAACACCGGGAATGTTTTATGATGATTTGAAACGAGGAATCAATTTAGGAATACAACACATTTCTCTTTATGGACTAAAAATAGAGGATGGTTCTTGGTTTTATAAAAATATGCCAGAGCACTTGCCTGACGATGATACGCAGGCTGATATGTATTTAGGAGCAATTAAATTATTGACAGAACATGGTTTTGAACATTATGAGGTAAGTAATTTTTCAAAATACGGATACAATTCAAAACATAACCTTAATTATTGGAATAATGATGAATATTATGGATTTGGAGTTGCTGCACACGGATATTTAAACAGTGTTAGATACGGAAATGTTGAAACGCTTGAAGAATATTTGCAAAATCCTCTAAATCACAAAGAATCAAAAATTTTGACAGAACAAGAAAAACTTGAAGAGGAAATCTTTTGGGTTTTCGAAAAATGAAAGGGATAGATGTTCAAAACATCAATTTTAAATACCAAATTGATTTTGATGAAAAGTATAAAAATATTCTTGAAAAATACTTAAAATTAAAATTGATTGAAAAAACTGATATCGGTTACAAATTGACTGTGCAGGGCATTTTAGTAAGTAATGTGATTCTTGCAGACTTTTTAGATTAATAGATATCTTGACAAGTAGATTTATCTATGCAAAGATAGTTCTAGTTTAAGAACATTCTACTTCATTGGGGAGGATCGCATGGATAAAAGATTTTATATAGACAGTTTTCCTTACGAAATCGAGCTTACGGCAAGAATTTGTCATGAAAACGCAAAAAGACTACTCGAAAATTGTACTAAAGAAGTTTCAATTGATGAATTTACAGTTATTGACACACTAATTGCTTGCCCAGGATTATCACAAGCAGATTTAGCAAGATTAATCTTAAAAGGGAAAGCTCACACCGGAAGATTTTTGATGGCACTTGAAAAAAAAGGATTAGTTGAGCGCCATATTGAAGAACGTGACGGAAAACTTATCAAAGTTTCAACTGTAACTTCAAAAGGGCATGCATTATATGATGAAGTGATCTCAAAATTTAAACCTGCAATTACAGAATTTGACAAAATTATACCGGAAGAAGAGTGCAGAAAAATTATTGAAAAATTAAAAGAATTACGCACATCAATAGAAAAAGTTAGCAAGATTGTATTTGAATAGAATGGATAAAGAATAAAAATGAGTGAAGAAGTTATAAATAATACCCCGCAAGAAGAATGGTGTCCCAAGAAAAACCCATGGTTAATTTCAATACCATTAATGGCTTCCGTTTTTATGTATGCGCTAGATGAAACTATTTCAAATGTTGCATTACCATATATGGCAGGGTCTTTTTCATGCAGCCACAACGAAGCTACTTGGGTTGTAACATTTTATTTAATTGCAAGTGGTATTATTATTCCTGCAGTTGATTTCTTCTGTAAATTATTTGGAAGAAAAAACTTTTTTTTACTCAGTATAATTATTTTCACCCTAGCATCATTTTTATGTGGAATTTCAAATTCCTTAATCATGATGGTTTTGGCGAGATTTTTACAGGGTTTAGGCGGAGGTGCAATCCTACCGCTATCACAATCCATAATGATGGAAAGCTTCCCTAAAGAATCAAGACCGCAAGCAATGGCATTATTTGGCTTGGGGGTTGTATTCGCACCAATCATCGGACCGGCTGTTGGAGGTTGGATTACCGAAAACTGGTCTTGGCCATACATTTATTATATTAATATTCCAATCGGCTTTTTTGTATTAGCATCAGCTAAGGCTCTACTTGAAGAACCTCCTTATGCAAAAAGACAAAAGGGGGTTAAGCTTGACACTGTTGGTTTTATCTTCCTATCAATATGGCTTGTATGTTTACAAATTGTACTAGATAAGGGTAATGATGCTGATTGGTTTGGAGCAACATGGATTTGTTGGTTAACATTTATTTCATGTATTGCCGGTGTTTGCTTTTTCATTTCTCAAATTAAAGGTAAAAATCCATTGACAGATTTATCAGTAATGAAAGATAGAAACTTCTTCTTTGGTACACTTATTCAGGTCGTATTGATGGGTGTAATGATGGCATCAAGTACGATTCTACCTACGATGTTACAAAGTATGATGGGTTACACCTCATTTTTAAGTGGTATTTCAATGGTTCCAAGAGGTGCGGGTTGTCTTGTTGCAACAGTATTCAGTGCAATATTTATCTCTAAAATCGGAGAGCGGAAAATGGTTTTCTGGGGCTTGATAATCCTTGGATTTGGCGGTTTGGCATTTGGAGATATCAATTTACAAATTGCCCTTAAAAACATTGGATTTCCGAACTTTTTATTCGGGATAGGTATGATTATGGCAATGGTTCCATTGATTGAACTTTCATGCAGAACTTTAAGAAACGACCAATTGACAAACGCATCAGGAGTTCAAAATCTATTGAAAAACGTTGGAGCCGCAATCGGAACTTCTCTTGTCACAACTTGTATCTCAAGATTTGGACAAATGCACCAATACATGATGGTTGGACATTTAAATGAGCTAAACCCAACATTCGTTGAACGATTGCAAACATACACCGCAAATTTTTTAGGCAATACGGATTTAGCAACGGCAACATATTCTGCAAAAACTTTACTTTATAACCAATTGCTTCAACAATCCACATTATGGGCTTATATAGATACATTCAGATTATTTGCAATCGCAAGTTTCTTAATTGCACCACTTGTTTTATTAATGAAACGAAAAAATCTGACATAATACTATTCTTAATCTTATTATATAAATTCCCAATTTATGTTACTCTCCAGATGTCGTGCAACACATCTGGATTTTTTTTAGAATTTTTCAAGAATATAATCAGCAAAACTTTTATCATTTAAAGGCAATGCAACAGTATCATTTAAAAATGTACTTTCTATAAAATCACTCGGGAAATTTTTCCACAACCTTAGTAATGGGAGGTTTAAAGAAATAAGTTTGTTTTTTATTTGTTCGTTTGAACAAGATAACGGATAACAATAAGGAAATGAATTCTCATTAAACTTAAATTTTATTTTATTAAATTTATTAAAAATAATTGCATACTTTTCAAAATACTCATGCCTGAAATTTTTATCAAAATTCAAATCAACATTATTCATCTGAATTTTAACATTTTTTGATATCATTTTAATTCCCTTTTCTTTATCTAAAAACAATTCGTTTTTCAAAAATGATTCATAATCTTCTTGTATTAATGGATTATACTTAAAACTCAATTCATCTTCAGGAAATTGTTCGTTTAGTATTTTTTCAATATATAAATATGTTCCATTTTGCACTCTGAAAAATTTTCGCAAAGAGTTAAATGTTGCAATTCCATAATTTTTAGAATAAAACCCATGAGAATTGTCTACAATTAAATTCTTATACTTTTTCGCTAGAATTTTGCAATTATCTTCAAACAGACCAAAATAATTTGTATAAAGAATATAATCCTTTTTACCAAACTCCGTAATTGGCAAAAATTTATCATCTATGTGATAAAATTTTACCGCACAACCAACTTCTCTTATGGATTGCCAAACAACAGGACACGTAAAATACGGGATAAATAATTGCTCTATCCCGTATGATTTAATAATATATTTAAGACAATTTCTTGCCAAATTTAATTTTATCAAATTTTCCATATATTTATTTATTAAATTCTAAGAACAATTCTCTCAACAGTTCTTGACCTTTAATCATTGTTTTATAATCAAGATACTCTCTTGCAGAGTGCATATTACAAACTGTTGCCAGTCCTAATAAATATGGGGAGAATTTTTCACCGTTTGCATTTGTTCGATTTGCATAAATATGGGTTTCAGCTCCCGCATGGAATGAAGAAATTTCAGGTTCAACACCAATTTGTTTCGCAACTTTTGAAAACAAGTTAGGCATAAATTCATCTTCATTTTTCTCAAACATTGGCATTTTTTCAGTGAATTTGATGTCCGCTGTTGCAATACCCTCATATTCCTTATTAAAAAAATCTGCAGTTTCTTGCATCAAGGCAATTAGTTCTTTTTCCTTTTGCTTGTTTGAACTCCTAATCGAATAAGTTACATAACCCTCGGTATTGATAACATTAGTTATTGAAGTATCACCGGAAGTAATTCCACCGATATTACAAGAAGTTACAACTTGACCATTTTCGGAATAAAATACACCTTGTGGCATATCAGAAACTAAATCTGCAATAAGTTTTGCCGCATTTTCTCTTGTCGGGTCACCAATATCATTACCGGAGTGTCCTCCCTTTGGTGCGGTAACTTTCAAATCTACAAGTACATAACTCGCACCTGAAATTAAGCACTGACCCAAAGCATCACTATCAAGAACTAATGCATATTTCGATTTTATACGGGAAAAATCAGTATGTTTAATGCCTTGCATTGTATTTTCTTCATCACGTGTAAAATGGACTTCCAATCCACCGTGTTTGATATCTGTTCTTTGATTTAATTCATTTGCAAAATAAAGAGCATTTGCAACACCAGCTTTATCGTCAGCCCCCAAAGTTCTGCCTTTCGCCTTTATTAAATCGCCATCTAAATATGGAATAACCGGAGAATCATCACCAACCACGTCCATGTGAGAGGATAAAAGCAAAGGTTGTTTTGTAGAATCTGTTGCAGGTACATTTATATAAATATTTTTAAAATCATCTAATTCACACTGTAGATTGTGGCTTTTACAATAATTGTACACCCAATCTATCATTTTTTCTTCTTTTAGAGATGGTGATGGGACTTCTGCCATTGAGCAAAACAAATCAACCAGTTCGTTCTCTTTTCTTAATTCAGTTAATTCCATATATTTCTCCTGATAGTTGCTAGTAACTTTATAATATCACATATTATAACTTTATCAAAATGAAATCAACTAAAAATTTTTACTCAAACATCACTAGGAATATTTTCCAAGAAAACATTAATATCAACATTAAGAATTTTGGAAATTTTTACAATTAAAAATAGTTTAGGGTGCTGGAGTCCATTTTCAATAAGACTAATCGTGCGGGTGGAAACACCTGCTTTTTCTGCAAGTTGTTCTTGCGAAAGGTCATTTCTTATTCGTTCAATTTTAATATTTTTGCCCAAAATTCTTAAAATATTCTTATCCATCTTTAAAACTATATAATATTGACAAAATTTCTTCCATGATATAAAATTATTAATTCATGATATATAGCTCAAATAACAAGGAGAATAGCACATGGTTTTTGAAATACTTAACAGCAATAAAGAACCTGCATTTACCCTCGCAGAAGTTCTAATAACATTGGGAATAATTGGTGTTGTTGCAGCTCTTACAATTCCCCCTTTAATAACTAACTATAAAGCACGCAAACTTCATACTCAATTTTTGGAATCCTATTCAACTATTCAACAAGCATACAAACTTATGCAAAATGATGATGTTTCAATGGATCCAACAACATATAACACTGGAACATATTACAAAACATTTATGAATTATTTACAAGCGCCATATGATTGTGGGTTATTTGGGAATATTGGAGCAAATAATAAAAATAATAATGGACTACCTTGTTATAGAAATAACGGAAACAGTGATAGTGACATGAAACCGTATAAATCATTAGATAACAAAGCAAATGCCGTCGGTTACTTACTTGATGATGGGCAAATTGCAATGCAAGATGGATCACTAATTTTATTTGAAAATAACGCAAACGAGGGTAAAGTATTTATCTCGGTAGATTTAAACGGTTACAATAATCTACCAAACCGTTGGGGATATGATTTATTTACTTTTCAGCTAATAGACGAAGAAATAAAAACAATGGGTGACACTGGAACTCAATATACGGATTTTGATAAATATTGCAACCCAAGAGTTTCAAATAGCTTAAACGGAATTGCCTGCGCTCAAAAAGCAAAAGAAAATACAGACTATTTCAAAAAATTAGTTAAAGAATTCAAATAATAAATGGTCGGGATGACAGGATTTGAACCTGCGGCCCCTTCGTCCCGAACGAAGTGCGCTACCAAGCTGCGCTACATCCCGACATACTATTCAATTATTTTACGGTATCATAGCTTGGCAGCTTTACGGCAAAAAATCCTTTTTGCCTCGGCGCTACCTCCTCTCGAGAAAACTTGACATTTAGTCAACTTTTCTCTCGGCAGAGTGCTACATCCCGATATACTATTCAATTGTTTTACGGTATCATAGCTTGGTAGCTTTGCGACAAAAAAATCCTTTTTGCTCGGCGCTACCTCCTCTCAAGAAAACTTGACGTTTAGTCAACTTTTCTCTCGGCAGAGTGCTACATCCCGATATACTATTCAATTGTTTTACGGTATCATAGCTTGGTAGCTTTGCGACAAAAAATCCTTTTTGCCTCGGCGCTACCTCCTCTCAAGAAAACTTGACGTTTAGTCAACTTTTCTCTCGGCAGAGTGCTACATCCCGATATACTATTCAATTATTTTACGGTATCATAGCTTGGCAGCTTTGCGACAAAAAATCCTTTTTGCCTCGGCGCTACCTCCTCTCAAGAAAACTTGACGTTTAGTCAACTTTTCTCTCGGCAGAGTGCTACATCCCGATATACTATTCAATTGTTTTACGGTATCATAGCTTGGCAGCTTTGCGGCAAAAAATCCTTTTGCCTCGGCGCTACCTCCTCTCAAGAAAACTTGACGTTTAGTCAACTTTTCTCTCGGCAGAGTGCTACATCCCGATATACTATTCAATTGTTTTACGGTATCATAGCTTGGCAGCTTTGCGGCAAAAAATCCTTTTTGCCTCGGCGCTACCTCCTCTCAAGAAAACTTGACGTTTAGTCAACTTTTCTCTCGGCAGAGTGCTACATCCCGATATACAAGTCTACAATTTTTTTAAGCAGACCTGACATGAAATATTCTACATCAAAAATATTTTTCAGAACAAATATTTTCTCATTTTTTTCTTGCTTTTGGTATTCTCTTGATTTTTAAGAACAACAACAATGGAATAATCACAATACACATCATCGCAAGCAAAGCAAATACATCATAAAAAGATGCCAATCTTGCTTGTTGCAACAACTGTTTATACAAAAAGCCATTAGCCTTTCTCACAGCAACAACATGCGGATAATGAATCAAAAATTTGTTCGTAAATACCAAAAGTTTATATCTAAACATTGCATTGTGATATGCCAAATCGCCTACCAAATAATTTTGATGAACTTGAGAAACTCTTGCAATAAAGGTTGCAGACATTGCAGTAGATATAGCCGTAATCAAGTTTTTAAACAATGCATGTAGTGCTGCTGCATCTGCATTTTTTGATGGAGGCATGGTTCTAAATGACAAAGCCGTAATAGGTACAAATGCAATTGGGACCCCCGCACAAAGTAATAAATTTGGTAAAATTACACTCGACATAGATGACGTTGTATTCATACTTGTTAGCATCAAAATAGAAATCCCCATTATTATAAAGCCCGTTGCGGTCAAAATTCTCGGCTCTATATATTTAGAAATAGCTCCAACAGTCAACAACCCGACGAAACAAACAATCGCACGTGGGAACATAGTCAAGCCTGACATTGATGGACTATAACCTAACAAGCTTTGAACAAACATTGGTACAAGTAACAACGTTGAATACAGCATTACATTAATTAACGAACTTATAGTCGTTCCAAATAAAAAGTTTCTATCCTTAAATACCCTAATATCAATTACCGGATTATCATACTCCAATTCCCACACATAGAAAAATATGAAAGAAAATATGCATATTCCGGTCAAATAACAAATCCACGGAGTATCAAACCAATTATACTGCTGACCTCTATCTAATACAATTTGCATACAAGCCATAGCAATCACAATTGAAATATAACCGACAATATCAAACTTTTTCTTCTTTACAGTTTTTGGAGGTTTATCGTCCGGAACAAATAATTTAACTAATAAAAATGACAACATGCACAGAGGAATATTTATTATAAATACCCATTGCCAAGAGTAATTATCCGTTAAATAACCACCCATAAATGGACCTGCAAGTGGAGAAAACATTGCAGCAACACCGAACAAACTCATTGCTATCCCTCGTTGTTCTCTGGGGAAAACATCAAGTAGTATCGCTTGGCATAATGGCAAAATACAACCGCTTCCAATCCCCTGAACAACACGGGCGCCAATCAGTGCTTGCAAGTTCGGAGCTAAAATACATAACAAACAACCCAAAGAAAAAACCCATATACTATAAAAGAACAACAGTTTTTTACCAATTACTTGTACTAAATACCCCGTAACAGGAAGCATCAATCCTCCTGAAATAATATAACAAGTAATTACAGTATTTGCTTCATACTGAGTTGCCCCATAATATCCTGCGATATTTGGTTGACAAACATTTGTCGCTGACGACGCTGCTAATGCCAAAAAAGATGGTAATAAAACTGATATCGCAACAATAAATGGATTGACTGGGGTATTTGCTTTCTCTGTTGTCATAAATTTTTCCTAAGCTTTGTTATTATGATAACACAATTCCTCTTTTAATATATTACTTCATAAAAACAATTCAAGTGTTTGTAATTATTATTAATATAAAAATTATTTTTTGTTTAATTTGAAAATCAATTGTATAATATTAATATGAAAAAGATTTTTATATTAAGTTTATTCGTATCAATATTACTATTTCTCCCGACGTCTGCTGAAAATGTTAACCAAGAAAATTTTGAAGTTATAGAACCAGTAACAGAAAATACGACAACAAACAATAATGAAAATGAAAATATCGACAACGATGACGATGAAGAAGATGTCGATTATAATGATTTTTTAGATTCCGATATTGAAGATACAGATGATTCAAATGCTATAATTCTTGATACCCATCGGGATTTAAAACCTAATATAAAAAATCCGTCAAAAATTAAAGAATCAAAAATTCAACTTGAAAAGAAAGATGATTATAATATTTCGTCTCAAATATTAAACCCCGATGACAACAACCCTTATGAGAAAAAAACCGCAAAATTTACTAAAGAAAAAAAATTTGGAGATTTCTCTTTGGGAACAAGTTATGATAGTAGCATTACTCCAAATGATTTAAGTCAAACTCGAACATTTTTTTCAAAATATCAAAAAAATAATCTGTCATTAAAAACCTCTTACCAAAACAATACTTTTAGTTCTTTTGGTCAACAATTTAATGGATCATTTTCTCTTTCTCCAGAATATAAACTAAATAATCATTTATCATTGCAAGGAGTATATTCAAGAAACATTCTGGATAAAAGCAATAAGAATGAGCTAATATTCTCATTAAAGCCATTTAATGATGATAGAATGAATCTTAATGTTGGAGCGAGTCAAATTAACTATGAAAGCGGAGCACCTGCTCGTTCTCAATTAAATTTCTCTACAAAAATCAAATTTTAATTTTCTTTTTGTTTATGCAATTCTTTTCTCCAAGTCCACAAGAAATAAATTGACAAGAAGAAATATGCACCCCACATCAAAATCGTAGCAAAACAATTTGAACCGTTTGCATAAGCCTTAATCCACATTACAACAGACAATCCATTTACAATAAACCACACATACCACTGTTCAATACAGCGCTTGACCGTCAAAATCAAACCAATTACAGATAATACAGAAGTTAAAGAATCAATAACCGGACTTTGGTCATTGAAAGCTAATAACACAAAATAAAAGGCAATAGAAAAGAGAATTGAACAAATCAAATAAATAATTTTCTCTTTTTTGAGTTAAGCAAGTCTTAACTATCTCTTGAACATCATCTTTCAGATGCTCTTTCCACTTGAAAATACCAAGAACTTGCATTGGGAAATAATACAAAACATACAATGCTAAATTTCCATACAACGCATTTTTAAATGAAATATAACTATAACAAGCAGTTCCTGCAAGTCCGAAGATATAGCAGGATATTTTTCCCTTACCCGCCAGGATAGAATAACTTACACCGCAAATAGAAGAAATCAGTGCGACTTTACTATCATTCATTATAAAAGACAAAACAATAATAAATAAAATCCCAAACGGGAAGATAATTCGTTCATACCGACCCCAACCACTAAATTCTTTTTGCAAAAACTCTAAAATCTTCATTATATTTATTTTAACTTAAACATTCAAATATTGAAATATTTTAAGAAATATCAAAAATATTTTACTTTTAAGTTTGTGTGATGTGTACTAGTAATAGGTAAATTATGGAAATTCAAAAAATTGGACAATCAATATCAAACTTTTCCACCAGATTGTTAAAGAATAAAACCGTTCTCAAATCTCTAGAAAAAATTTCAGACCACGGAACCTCTTTCTCTGCAAGCACATCTCTTGCCCTTTCTTTAACAGTCCGACCAATGTCAATTTTTTTAACTCCTGATACAGAAAAAGAAAATAAACAATATGCAGCAGCGAATTCAATTTGTTCTGGGGTAATCAAATTTGGAATAGTTGAATCAATAGCACTACCAATTGAAAACGCTGTTAAAAATATTGATAAACATCCAACTAAATTTTTGACGAATAAAACAATAAAAAATTTAATCAAAAATAACGAAATTGAAAAATCAAGAAGTTATAAATTGATTACACAAATGTTCAAATTAGGGACAGGTTTTTTAACAGCAGTGCCAAAATCAATGCTAACTTTAGCACTAATTCCTATATTAATGGATAATGTATTTTTCAAAAACAAACAAAAATCCATTGAAAACTCACCAACCACAACAAATACAAAAGAAAAATCTTTAAATTTCACAGGACATTTACAAGACAAACTATCAAAAGGTTTTAGTAAGATAATCAATTCCGATAGAATTCAAAATCTTGCAAATAAATATCAAAACAAAGATAAAGATATTGCAAAACACATGACAGCAGCAACAGATATTCTTTTGACAACATCATTTGCAGTTCAAACATCAAAAAGCTCTAAAATCAAAGAAAATAGAAAAAAAGCACTTATATATAACAATGTAATTTCAACTTTTATAACCCTTACCATGGGTTATGGAATTGATAATTTGATAAAGAAAAAGACTGGAAAATTTGTTGAAAAATTCAAAAAAATAAATGCAACAAACCCCAAAGTAGAGAAATATATTGAGGGTATAAATATACTACGACCGGCATTAATTTTTTGCAGGAATTTATTACGGAATTCTTCCACTATTTTCAACATTCATGGCTGAAAAAGTTGATAAATATATAGAAAAACATTCTAATAGATCACAAACTAAATCCTAGATTTTTTGGTATAGAATAATCTCACTATTTTCAAGCTATTTTATACTTTGATTTTGAGTTAGCATTTTTATATAATTAAAAATTTTGTTTGAACTAGGAACATTAAAATCAATAATTGATGGTAATAAATCTATCCTAGATTTATATTTTTCATCAATTCCCAGATTTAAAAGCTTATTAAACTTCAACCTCAAAGCTCAATATGGCAAACTTTCGCGCGAATGAAAAAAAATCCAAATTTTGAAAAATTAAGAAAATTCTACTCATAAAAACTTTTTCTTTTTTAATAAAATTATTTTAATATTTCTAAATCAACGTTTTCAAGCTTAAGTAATTTTGCTTTGACATCTATCCCTCCAGCATAGCCTGTTAGTTGACCATTTTTGCCAACTACTCTATGACAAGGAATAATTATTGAAATCGGATTATGTCCAATAGCAGTGCCAACAGCTTGTGCCGACATCTTTTCTAGTCCTCGAAATTTTGCTATACGATTTGCAAGTTCGCCGTAGGTTATAGTCTTTCCATAAGGGATTTTACAAAGTTCATTCCAGACCATTTGTCTAAATTCTCCACCAATAGGTGCAAGAGCAAGTTCTCTAGGATATCTTTCAAACCCATTAAAATAATCAACCAACCACATTCTTGTATCAGTAAAAATCTTCAAATTATCATTTTGAATGATATTAAAACCTCTCACAGAGTCCATAAAATATTTTTGTCCTTTTAACCAAAGTCCAACTAAATTTTCTCCATTTGAACATAATGTTAATTTCCCAACTGGAGAATCAAATTCTGAGTTATAAAAAATATCAGCCATACTTTATTATATTACCCCAAAAGAGCATAGGGTGATTATAACATGAATACTAAGTATAATAATAGATACAATTTATTGGGAACAATTGAGCCTTTTTCTATTAAAAAAGAGGGTTTCAAAATTCTTGAAATCCTCTTTTAGTAAATGGTTGCGGGAGCTGGATTTGAACCAACGACCTTCGGGTTATGAGGAGCAAAATGCCCTATTTTCAATAGTTTTCACTTGTAACTATAATTTATCAGAACTTATCAGAATTCTTTGTTTGCAAATCTTTCAGCCAAACTAACCTTGTCAGAAGTTTTTACCTTTTATCACAAATTATCAGAACTTTTGCAACTTTTTTGTAACCGGTTGCGAATTGAAAATTCCTCCTTTTTATAATAACAAGCCCCCCTGCAAGGGTAAAATTTAAAATTATACTGTTCTCAAGAGCTAGAAAAACTTCCGGCTAAATTTTGGAAATTGAAAGTCTCATTAGAAGTGTTTATTGATTATCTGAAATATGCTGTTTATAATTATTTCCAAAAGCTTCAGCTAATTTAACTGGAACGGCATTACCAACTTGCTTTCCCCAAGAAGTTACTCCAGCACCTTTAAATTCAAAATTCATAGGAAAAGATTGGATGCATGCCGCTTCTCTAGGAGTCAATGCTCTATCTTGCTCAGGATGTCCAAATCTACCATTTGATAGACTAGTACATTTTGTGGTTAATGTTATAGATGGTTCATCCCATTTTAAACGGCCATAAACATCTGCATGTCCTTTGTGCTTGTTATAGCACTTTAAAGTAAGTTCACCACTACAATTAGCAATACTTTCTCCTTCTTTAATATTTTTAATTCTTGCTAAATTAATTTCAGAAAGTTTTGCTGATTTATGATTTAATACTTTTTTGTTTTCGCTACCTGCTGTTAATTTTGGCAAGGTAGCAATCGCATCTCTTACGGTAACAAATGGTTTTTTAGCCATTGGTCCATGCGTTGCTTTAGGAAATTCAATGTTATTAAGTTTACTTGCAATCAATATTAAACGTCGTCTCTTTTTGCGGCACCCCATATTCTTCAGCATATACCACCTGTGGACCAGACACATAATATCCAATATTTATTAGCTTTTTCTCGAATTTATATAATGGAGACTCTTCTGGCTTTAATTTTTTCATCCCTGGAACATTTTCAAAAAATATGAAATCTGGTTCGTACTCTTCTACAAAACGAGAAAATTCATCCAATAAAGAAAAGCGTCTATCATCTTTGGAAAATCTTTTTTTATTTTGACTAGAAAATGGTTGACAAGGAGCACAACCACAAAAAAAGAATATAATTCTCTTTTTTATATTTGTCAATGTATGTTTTTATAGAATCTGTTTTTATATTCCGGATGTCATCATTTAAGAACAATTCCGGTTTTATATTATACTTATATGTTTCAGCTGCATCTTTATCATTGTCGATACCTACAATAACATCAAGCCCTGCTTGCTTGAATCCCTGTGCGGTTCCACCACAACCAGAAAAAAAATCAAATACTTTAATTTTTTTCTTTGACATTTGTAAATACCTCTATGAAAATTTTAACACATAAAATATTACTTTAAATTATTTTGTCTAAAATGTTTACTTTTATTTGTAAAATCGTTTCAGCTTCAGTATTTATCCAACGCTTTATAAAATTATTTTCAAGTTCACGAATAGTTAGTTCAGCTTCATCCGATAATATTTTAAATTTATTTTTAAAATCTTGCTCGGTTGATATAGATGCCACTATACTATCTATATTATTCGCACCTGCATATTCTAAACATTGTCGACACACATTATCATTCCATATGATTTCTTCGGGTTGTTTCAGTGGTAAATATTTTATATTATCCCTGCCATAATCAATAAAATCTTTTCTCTGTTGCATTGATACTTCTTCTGATTGGTTTGAATTAGCTGGAAAAATTTTTGTATCATTTATGCCAGTAACATTTTTAATATGTTCATTAAGCTTAGAAAGTGTTAATTCTGAATGAACCCATTGAGTATAATCTGAAAAATTTTCTTTAAATTTATCTCCGTCTATAACAATATATGTATTAGCAGAAACGTCTGTACCACACCGAATTATTCGTTCAGCATCTTTAAATAATTCTTCTGCACCTCCTGGATTGAAATTTATATTTATGTTTTCAAGAGCAGGGATATCTTGCTTATACTTATTGATTACTGCTTGTAATATATTTTTTGCAAGTATATCTTCTACTAAGATATTTTTTGATGTAGAAAATCGAAAACCAACAATTTTAAAAGCTGATTCACAAGATACATTTTGCAAAACTTCAAATCCACCTTCACAATCTTCTCTAAATACTTTTATGGCTTCCTTTGGTAGACCATTAACAAAGCTAGGTGAATGTGTGGAAACAACTATTTGTAAATTCTTTTTCAAAGATTGTTCCAATAAAAAGATTTTTAGTTTTTCTTGTGCCAGAGGATGTAATGAAACTTCTGGTTCATCCAATAATATTAGTGATTCTTTAGGAGCATTTAAAACTTTATGCACTAATATGGAAGCAGACATCTCGCCACTTCCAGCAAAAGCCTCAGAATAGTTAAGATTCGATGTTTTAAAAAGGATAGAAGCACCATAACTTTCAAATAAGTGATGATAAACTAACTTGGCTTCAATATAATTTTTCCCCAAAATTTGATTAATACATTTTAATTCTTCTTCTGTAAAATCAATTGGTAATTCATTATAAAATTTAGTACCATCTGATTTCGGAATGACATATCGTTTTCCTATATTAAATACTTTTTTTAATTTTTGACCTTGATATCTTAAATAATCTTGTTTTTTGTTAGAACGTATATTGGCTTTTGTGTGCCTTTCTCCAAAATAAAAGTATTTGTCAAAAGCACTTAATTCTCCACGAAAATCAATATAAACTACTTTTTTATCAATTCGAGGGTCTCTATTTTTTGTCGTCATTCCATAACTTTGTACGGGTTCGCGTTTTTCCCAATAATCAGGGTCATTTTTACGATATACTGCTTGATATAATACTTCATACATATCGTGCCCTTTTTTATATTTATACCAAATTGTAGGCCAAACCGCAGAAATTCTTGAATATTTTGAAGAAACATCTTTTTGAGTTATTTCATCAACTGGTGTTGAAAACCAATTTTCACTTGGTGCATTACCTTCTGGACATCCTTTTTAGCTTGTAAGCAGGAACTTTTACCACACCCATTTTGGCCAATTAATACTGTTAGCGGGAATGTAAAATTTATTTGTGTTCCTATCTTAATATTTTTGAAATAGGGGAGGTTTATTTCAGTTATAAAATTATCAAATTCTCCATGTAAAAACTTGTTATTTAATTTTTCTAATATGTCCATATACACCATCCTATTATAATTCTAATGTAAATTTAAAATTCTTGCATGCTTGTAAAGAAATTTTAAGTAAATTCTATAAATACTAGTTTTTGCAACAATTCAAATTCATTTAGCATAATCTAAAATTTATTTTCGATAAATTTAATTTAGAAAGGAAATTAATATGCAAATAACAATAATTAGAAATAAAATCAAATGTAAACGCTGTGGCGAGGTTATTGAATCTAAAAGTAGGCAGATTTTAAATTTTGTGCCTGTGGTAAAGTCGCAATTGACGGTGGACATTTTTATCTTAAAAGGTCTGGTAATCCTAATGATTGGATAGAATTAAGTGAAATAATAGAGCTTGATTAAATTTAGCCCTATATCCATAAGTAACGGGCTAGTTAAGTACATTATTTTATAAGGAGGAAGAATGGAAAGTCTTGAAACGAGAGTCGAGCAAGTTCAAAAATTATTAGGTGAAGTTAAAGCATTGGTAAAAATATGTGCCCTAGCGACAGATTCCTGTATTACTGATAGCGATTTGCAATTAAAGGACTCAACAGAGCTCTATATAGTATTGCGAAACATAAACTCATTGCTCATAAATATAGAGCATATCCTAGATAATTAAAGAGTTTCAAAAAATTGAGCAAGGCTTATGTTGAATGCTTTAGCCAATTTGAAGATTTTATCAACGCTCGTGTTTCTTTCTCCTCGCTCAACCATTCCGATAAAATTTGTAGAAAGCCCAATCTTTTCGGCTAATTCAGATTGAGTTAAATTATTCTTCTTTCTTAACTCTTGAATACGCGAACCAAAGTTTTTTAAATTCTTTTTTGTTTCTTCAGAATTTATATCATAATCATTCATTAAAGACATTATGATTGCTTACTTATGCAAATAAAACAAATCCACCGTGTTATTTTGATTTTTTTGTTGTATATTATTTCTAGAGGTTAATATGAAATTTAGAATTATAATCTTTATCTTATTTCTAATCTGCTTGCTTATATTTATTAAGAATATAAATAATAACGGGAAAATTGTAACTATGAGTTTGTCGCCAATAAAAATAAATGGTTTATATGGCTATAAAAACGATTCTGGTAAAGTAGTAATTAAACCTAAATATAAAAAAGCTTTTCCTTTTCACAATGATATAGCCTTAGTTGAAATATGTAAAAATGATGATTGTTATGTACAACGAATAAATAAAAAGGGGGAAAGAATTGACAAAAATAAAATTTACTCTGATTTAAAATTTTTAAATGGTCTCGCGGTTGTACAAATTAATAATGAATATGGCTATATAAATGAGTCTGGAATTTTTGTAATTAAGCCTCAATTTACTATGGCAACAAACTTTGAAGAAGGATTAGCTGCAGTTTCAGTTTATGATTTAGACCGAAGGTGCAATTTATGGGGATATATTGATAAAAAAGGACAGAATAAAATTCCATATCAATTTTTTTGAAGCTACACCTTTTTCTAATGACATTGCTATAGTAAAAACAATATTGGGATACAACCTTATAGATAAAACTGGCAAACTTTTGTGTAAACAAAATTTCTTATCAGATTTACCGCCTCTATTGGGTAAGGATAAAAAAGTTATAAAATATGAACTAAATTCTGATTGGGCTTTAGGCACATATACTGAAGAAATAGAACTGGATTGTCATTGTAATATTTTAAATAGACGACAATATAATTCAAATAATAATTACTAAAAAGAAAGTGGGGTTTTATGAGAAAAATTTTATTATCATTTATGACATTATTTTTTATTAATGCTAGTGCAAATGCAGCAACAACAATTATTGAAAATTATGAAGCAGCAAAATTAAAACAAGATATTATTAGTATCTACGCACTAAGAGATTCAATAATTGAATCAAATAAATTAAATGAATACTCATTCACCGTAAAATCGCATTACTTAACACTATGGACTGGATATTCTTTTAAAAAGACTTTTACAATAGTACAAAATGGTAAAAATTGCATTCTAACTTTAGTGAACAATTCATATATAGCACCTTATGATGCAAAAGAATTATTTGTATTGAAACAAGAATTGCAGGGCGGTTATACCTATGGATTAAATTATTTTGTAAAATTAAATCCAAAACAAAATAAAAATTATATGTCAGATGGTATTGATTCTAACGGAACTCCAACAAGGATAAGCAATTCTAATAATGCTGAACTTGTTTATTATTATAATGTAGTACCAAAATCAACAGTACGTGGGCCTAAACTGATTTCAACATCATATAGCGCAAAAGAACAAGGCTTAAAGGCTAAAAATAGAATTGTAGAGATTAATGGTAAGCACATTAACCAATATAAACCAGAAGAATTATGGCAACTTTTAAATCCAACAAAGACTAATCAAACAATTAAAGTTGGATATAAAGAAAAATGTGGTGGCAAGGTTAAATATGTAACTCTACAAAGCAAGTATCAAAAGCCAACTTTAGAAAATTTATAGAGTGTACAGAGTATAAGTATCAAAATTTGTACAACATTCAGACGTTGAGGTATTAATTATGGAAGCTGACCTTACGCTAATTCTTTTTCCTATAATTGGTTTTTTTAGGATATAAATTAATAGAAATAATATATAAGGCCAATGAAAGTTCTTGGATAGATAGAAAACCTAATATTATAGACCATATAAGTAATTGGTTTGAGTATGACTATGAATCTATCCAAAATAAAAAATGTATAGAAAAAAGCTGTAAAGAAATATGGTGAAAAAGCTCGTAATCCTAAATATTTAATAGGGCTTGATAATAAAGAAGAAGATAAATAAAATTATTTTTTCTTGATTGGCCAAATATGATTTATATTAAAAAATAAATCTTCTTCTGGGCAATTTGTAATATCTGTTAGTTTTTTGTATTTTTGATTCTCAGTATATTGTACTAAATATTTTATTTTTAAATTTTCTTTTAACTGTTTCTCACAAAAATTTAAAAATATTTTAATGGCTTTCTCTCTTGGTGCTTGCGACATTCTTTCAATTAGGCTTTTCTTCTTTCGAATCCAAATGCCATAGTGGCAATCTTTTTCGTGTGCCTCAGGGTTGGATTGATTAACATCATTGCATTCATATGTATGACAAAATTTTCGTTTTTTATTAAATTTAACTTCAATATCACATGTTCCATTATTTATTATATAAAAATCAGGTTTACCACAATAAATGCATTGATTTATCGGTTCAACCCCTCTTTCTAATAAAGATATATCAAATTCAAATAAATTGAGATTAAATACTTGAACCAAAAGCCAATCTAAAGCATTGGGCATTGGGTCCATTCCTTGGGTTATTGTATATTTGACTTTATCTGGTAGTGGCGAGTAATCTTCTGCTAAATAAAAAGCTAAAGCCTTGAAAAAGGTTTCTCTTTCAATTTTTGACATATTTTTAATGGGTTCTATATATGACTTATAAAAATTAATATTACTTTTTTCATAATGATTATTTAAAATTTTTGCAGCCATTTCCCCACTGTCATAAATTTCATCGGCTTTTTCATTGTACCATTCCTCAAATGGTTCTTGTAAAAATTCAAAACTATATTTCTTTATCATAAATATATTCCAATAATCTCCACTCATAAATATCATAAATACGATGAATAATAAAGATGTTAGATAAATTTATATTCCACAAAGGAGGAAAATATGGAAAGAACATCAGATGAATTGAGACAAAACAATGCTAAAGTGTTTCCAGTTAAAGCATTATTAAACAGATTTTATGGAGACAACAAAAGATATTTTTATCTTTCTGGGAAGGATTTAAAAATCCCTAATGAGGTAAAAGAAGGCATTTCAACAGAAAAGTTTTTTGATTTGCTTGGAAAACACATGAAAGGTGAAATTAGACTTGGAGTTTCTTGTGAATTAAAAAGAGACATTAATTTAATTACATCAGCAGTAATTGATATTGATTTTAAGGAACAAAGTTTTGAAGAAAAGTATGATTTAGCTTGTAGATTACAAAAAACGATTTTATCTAAACTAGGTTGGAAATCTGTAATAGAAAAATCTAAAGGTAAGGGATTTCATATTTTTATTTTCTTTAGTAATCCTATTAATAGAAATTTGGTACAAAAACAATTAGGTAAAATAATTGAAGAAAATTTTAAACTAAAAATAAAAAATGGGCTCATCGAGCTTTTCCCAAAAGGCGAAGGTGTTTCAGTAATATTTTTACCATTTTTTGGAATGCTAGATAAAGAAGGATTTATTCAAGAATCATTTTTTGAAAATAAAAATAATTGTTTGGTTCAAGGCAAACCTTTTGAAACAATTAGAGAAATTGAAGAAACTATAAAAAATGCAATTAATATTGTTGAATATAATCAATCAAAAAAAGATGTTGAACCTCAAGAAAAATTACCTTGTATTGAATTTGCAGAAAATAATTGGGTAGAAGGCAATAGACAAGATTTGGCAATATCTTTAGCTGGAATTTGTCGCAAAAAATTAAATATCACACAAGATGAAGCAGAAAATTTGATTATAAATATTGCAGAAAAGAATAACGATAATGAAATTTCACAAAGGAAAGCAGCCATAAAATCGACTTATAAAATCGAAGATATAAATCATATTAAAGGTTGTTCATACTTTGATAATGAAACAATATGTGGAAATTGCCCATATTTAAAAAGCCAAGAACCTAAACAAAATACAGAAGAATCTGCAGAAATTGATAAAAAAGGACTTTTATCTTTATTAAAAAGCACTAGCGACTTAATGCAAGAAGAAGATGTAAAATGGGTGGTTAAAGATTTATTTGCCAAAAAACTTGTAAGTGTGATTTTTAGTGAGCCAGGAGTTGGAAAAACAATTTTGGCAATGGATATAGCGGCTAAATTAACAAGGGGCGAAGCTATTTTTAATCAATATCGAGTTGAAAGACCTATGAAAGTTCTATATTTTCAAGGGGATTTTCCAAACACAATAATGAAAAATCGATTGCAACAAATGTCTTATAACCCTGATGATAAATATTTTAAACTTGTCAATCGTTACGAGGCTGAATCTAAGGGATTCTCTATTGATTTAACTAATGAACAAGGGCAAGAAAATCTTAAAACATTATTGAAAGAATATAAACCGGATTTCGTTATTTTTGATACCTTTATTTCTTTTTTCGATGGCGATGAGAATAAACAAAAAGACGTGAAAGAACCAATTGATTTTTTAAGAAAATTAACTTCTAATTATGATTGTTCAATTTTATTGTGTCACCATTCTAGAAAAAGAGGTTCTAACGAAAAGAGAAAAGGGCTTGACCAAAGCGACTTGATTGGAAGTTTTGTTACAGCCAGATTATGCGGCTTAATGCTTGCTATTGCACATGACACAGAAAAAAGTACAAAAGACGAAAAATACAATACTGTTATTTGTGCTAAAACTTGGTTTAAACCAATTGAACCTTTTCAATTTGTCATATCAAATAATGATAATCAATATATTCAAGTAATTTATACCACTGATGAAGTATCGAATACTGGGAAAAACAAAACTCAGCAGGCAAAAGAAAAAATTGTTAATGTTCTATCAAGTATGCCTGAAATTGGTTTTTCTGCTAAATCTCTCAAGTGTATAGCGGGCTGTTCTGATAGAACAGTAAACAATGTGTTTTCCGAACTTTTAGCTGACGGAGTGATAAAAGCTATAGGAACAACAAAAGATAGAACCTATTTTTATAATATCAAGAAATCTCCTAAGAAACCCAAAGAGAAGAAATATCACAAAGAAGCTGATGACTTGATATAGAAAAATTGCAGGAAAAGGATTAAAAATAAAGAATAATAATTCTTTCGACTCTTTCTCTCTTTGCTAGAGTCTTTTGCAGAAGTCTATTCTCGCGATTCTTTCCTGCATCCTCTAAATACTTAAAAGTTAAGTTATTACTAGATTTTAGACCAATTTAAGCAAAGGATACTATACTATGAAAAATTTATACAATATAAACGATTTATCAAAACTTTTGAAGATTTCAACTTCGACACTTTACCGTTGGGTACATAGAAAAGAAATCCCGTTTGTAAAACTAGGAGGGCGACTTCTTTTTGAAAGTGAAAAAATTCAAGAATTTATACAACACAATTCTTTTTAGAATACAAAGTTATGACATTAAAAATGAAAGGAGAAAATTATGTCAAATCCATTAGCAGTAATACTAGCCTTTGATGCAAAAAAATAAAAAATGGGGTAGGTACAAATGGGACAATAATGATAAAAAATTAGTTTTAATGAAAGAATACTATGATAGCACCCATGCAATGTTAGCTATTGATACTTATGATAGATATTTAAAAAATGATTTTAACAAAGAAGAAATCGAAAAATACCGACTTGCATTAGCATTTCTTAGTCAAAGTGCTTACAGTACGCAGGAAACACGTTAAAGTGATAATAGAAATCAAAGAAGAATTTAGAAGGGAACTTCCCTTCTAGTTCTTCCAAGATAAAAAGGTTTTAAAAGTGATAAAATCAGTAAGAAAAAACAAAACAACAGGCAAATGGGAATTTGATTACAAAGACCTAAAAGGCAAGAGAAAAATTAAAAAAGGCTTCAAAACGAAAGTCGAAGCCGAAAAAGCTCAAACTAAAATTTATGAAGATTTAAACAAAGGACTCAATCCTGTTGATACAAAAGTTACTCTCAAAGAAGCCGGTGAGTTATATATGAGATTACATGTCAGTACAAACTGTAAGCCCAGCACAATTGCAACAAACAGAGGGTATCTTGATAATCACATTTATCCATTCTTTGGCGATATGAAATTATGCGAAATAACTCCAATTTTGGTAAAAGAATTTAGAAAAGCAATGTTGGATAAAGGACGCAAAAATTCAACAGTTAATAAATATATGGTGTTTCTTGGCTCAATATTTAATTTTATGATTGATAATGATGTACCTGTAAGAAATCCTTTAGCTAGAATTAAAAACCTTAAAGTTGCAAAGAATGAAAAAATTAGAGCCTTATCGACCGTTGAAGTTCAAGCCCTATTGAGTAAAACAAAAACCATATATCCAGATTTTTATCCTTTGTTATTTACCGCAATATTTACCGGCATGAGAAAGGGGGAAATATTGGCTTTGACTTGGGATTCAATAAACTGGATTACTCAGAAAATTACAGTAGATAAAAATTATACTCATGGCGGATTAGGGACTCCCAAAACAGGTAAAATCAGAGTAATCGATATGTCTAATGAGTTAGCAAAAGTTTTGAAAGAATGGCGTTTGGCTTGCCCGCATAGTGAATTAAATTTAGTATTCCCTAATTCTAATGGAAACTATCAAAGTGCTGATAATTTGGCAAAAAGAAGATTTTTGTCTGCTTTAAACAGAGCCGGAATTGATAAAATCAGATTCCACGATTTAAGACATACTTATGCTAGTTTATTGCTCGCAAACGGTGCCCCAATGAAATATGTTCAACACCAACTAGGGCATTCATCAATTACTATGACAATGGATTTGTATACCCATTTATTGCCGGAAGTTAATGATAAGTGTGTAAACTTGTTGAACAGCATTGTAAATCAAACCATTGAGCAACAAAAAGTTCGAAGATTTGGGACATAAATTTATTTATATTTCATTATCAATTTACAAGCTTGTAATTCTAATATTAAATCTTTAATTTTTTCAACTGAAACTTTAGATATATCAAATGCAATAGATAAAACAAATTCGCTAGATTTTTTAGAATCATATTTATTAACATCAATGATACCAAATAACATATCGCCTTTTAGATAACGATACGTATTTAAGCTATCTTTTGTACATTCAAATTTATCGTTACATTGTGAAATGATAGATGAAATCTCTATATTCTTTTTCAAGCAAGTATACTTATTATTAAAATAGAAATGTAACCAAGTGTACTCAAAACCAAAGTTTGCAAGTTCAATTAAATCTTTTAACAAAATAAAAGATTCAGCAAAATTTATAGTTGAAATATTTATCGATAGCCAATGGTCTTGGTTTGCACAATTATTTTTAGGTTCAGTTTTGTGGCCATATATATCAAATTTAATTCCATTTACTAAAAGAGATTTAGTTATACCTCCTAATGATAAACTTGGTTCGTAAATAGAATAATTAATGTTCTTTTTATTTAAATATTCTTTTATCTTTAAAAAATAATTATCTATGTCATACCTTTTTACTTCAGGACCATTTTGAATTTGAGACTGAATATGGTAATTTGCATATGGGAAAATTTCATTTATATCAAAAAAATTGGGTTGTCCGATAAGTTTTTGAACAAGTTCAGAGTAATCATCTAAAATAAAACTTTCTTCAAATTTTAAATCAAATTTTTTATTTATAATTGAAACAAAATTATTTAAACTTTCATATGAATTAATATCAAAACCTTGTAACAAGTTTAATGGTGGCTTTAATTGACCTATATTCACACCTAAACCAACAGGTATAACTTCTATACCTTTGGAATAAGCAAAACCTGCTTCAAAATAAATCCAAGAAGAATTTATAGAAGTTGGTGTAACAAATACAAACATTATTTGTGCTTTCTTTAAACCTTCTTCTATTTTATGTACCCAATTATGCCCAAATGGAATACTTTGCCCATCACTAGACATAAAAATATCCATAACATTAGATGTTATATTATCCAATTTATTCTTTATCGGTAAAATTAATTCTTTATCTTTACTTGAATGACTGAAGAAAATTGTAGGTTTGTCCATTTAGTACATACTCCCCATTTTTTATTTTATAGTCTTATCGTGCATATTAAAAATAAAAATGCAACTTTTTTGCAACTTTTGCTCATTTTAACATAAAAAAAGACTTTCAGAAATCTCTAAAAGCCTTTATTTTAAATGGTTGCGGGAGCTGGATTTGAACCAACGACCTTCGGGTTATGAGCCCGACGAGCTACCAGACTGCTCCATCCCGCGATATTTAATTTTCATGTCGAGCAAACACACTCAACATCTATATTATGCTCCGTAAATTTTAAAAATCAAGTACTTTAAATTTTATTTTAAAAACTTTTATCTCTATAATTAATTATCAAAATATAGCAGACATATTTTTAGTTTTTTGTTAAATGACTTTTAAGACTTATGCATTCTCATACTTTTCGCCCCAAGTTTTCATCTCCTGTAAAATTGGAATCAAAGATTTTCCAAGTTCTGTCAATGAATATTCAACTTTTGGCGGAACAACAGGGTAAACTTTTCTTTTTATCAATTTATCCTCTTCTAATTCTCGAAGTTGAGAAATCAACATTTTGGGTGTAACTCCTAATAGAAGTTTTTGAAGTTCGTTATAACGCAAAACTCCATTCTCACTCAAATACCAAATTATAACTACTTTATATTTTCCACCAATAAGACCCAACGTTGTACCAACTGGGCAGTTATAATTTTTAATCTTGTTTTTCATAATAAAACCTCTACTACTATCTTTTTAGATAGTATATTACATAAAAGTAAATACTTGTCAAAAATATAATATTATATGAAAATAAATAAACAAAGAGGGAAATAATATGAGTAAAAAAATATTTATTATAAATGCAAGTCCAAGAAAAAACTGGAACACGGATAAAATGTGCAGAGGTTTTGCCCAAGGAGTAAAAAATGCAGGGGGAGAAGCAGAAATTATATACTTGTATGATATTGATTTTAAAGGGTGTAGGAGTTGTTTTGTCTGTAAACTTATCAATGGCAAAAACTATGGTAAATGTGCTTACCCTGATGAACTTAAACCAATATTAGAAAAAGTTTCTCTTTCTGATGGAATAGTTTTTGCAAGTCCAATATATTTTGGAGATGTTGATGGAGTTATGAAATCGTTTTTAGAAAGATTGATTTTCCCATTCGTACGTTATGACAAAAACTACACAACAATTCCTCCTAAAAAACTTAAAACTGCTACGATTTATACAATGAACGTTCCACAAGAAATTTTTGAAAATGATTATGTAAAACCTGATAATTCCGGAGCAATTGGAAATTTTGAAAAATGGATTACGCACGTGTATGAAAAACCAAAAAGAATTTGTGCATATAATACTTACCAATTCACAAATTACGACAAATATTTTTCAGAAATTTGGGACGAGCATAAAAAACGAGAATATCAAGAAAGAATATTTCCAAAAGAATTAGAAAAGGCATATTCTGCAGGTTTTGAAATGGTTAAAGATTAAAATATAAACACCAGAACTAACCAATTTAGACAATATATTCCGACAATATTTATTTTATAGTGTCTGTATGAAAAAGTTGTTGTCTTTATTTTTAATTAGCCTTATATCTTTAACATCAGTTCAATTATGTTTTGCAGACGGAACTTGTGAATGCATAAATTCAACCGAAACAATTGCAAACACGAAATCAAAAGCACCATCTTCGACAGTCGGATTGACTGAAAATTATTATATAGTTTCAAAAGGGAATGTACTACGAGTAGCCTTTGAGTGTAAATTTTTATCAGAATGTGCAAAAGAGGGAGATTACGTATATTTCTTTGTTCCAAAAGATATTTGTACAGAATGCGGAACACTAATTATTCCGATGAATTCTAAATTCGTCGGATACGTTAGAGGGATTAATCCTCAGAAAAAATTAAACAAAAATGCACGAGTTTATGTAAGCATAAATAAACTAATACTTCCTGATGGAACAGAACTTGAAGTTAAGGCAAAACCATTCACAAAAGATTTTTCTTTGGTTGAAAATGGTTGGATGACAGCAGGCAAACTAACCGCATCAACTGTAGGATTAGGTGCTATTGGTACCGGAGCAGGCACAGGACTTGCTTTTATTCCAAAACCTCATAAAATTGCAATTGGCGCAGCAGCTATTGGTTTGCCGGTTGGTTGTTTTATCGGACTTGTAACAGGGCTTATCACTCCTGGGTTGAAATACCATGCAAAACAAGGTGAAGAAATTTATATAATTTTATGTGATGATTTAACAATTCCGAAATGCGATATCAAAGAATTTTAAAACTTACCACGGATAATCTTTACTAATTTTTCAACCGTCAAGCATAATTACAGCAGCACAAGCATCTCCGGGAGTCCAATGTCCGGAACCACTTGCTTTCGGATTACAACCACCCCAACCTGTGCTCAACAAAATTTTTCTATCATTCGTACCTATGCCATAAAAACCTAAAGGTTTAAACAAGTTGTTAAAAGTATAAACGTTTTTTCATGCTCAGTTTGTTCCTTTTAATAATTTAAATAAATTAAAAGTGCATATCAAAGCTTGGATTCTTACCATTAATTTTTTCGTCTTCTTGACGCATAGCGGAACCAATAGTAAAGTTTTGAGCTACAGTTTTATTAATTTCAAAAGCCACATCACCATTAAAAACAGATTCATTTTCTTCCAAAAAACTAAACAATGGAGTTGCAGGAGCTTTTACAATATTTTCTAAAGTTTCACCTGCTTGTTGCAAAGTTCTTTCCGGAACTTGAACATTAAATCCAAACGGTTTATACGGTCTATTAAATGTAAAATTTGAATCTGACATATTTTTAACCCTTTATTGATAAGAATACTCATGTAATCGGCATTTGTTTGATAAAAATTTAATTTTTAGAGACAATTATTAACTAATATTAAGAATAAAAAACTTATAACTATGCTATGATTTGAATATGAAGAATTTGAAAAACTTTGAAAAAGATTTAAACAAATGTTCTAAATGTGGATTGTGTGAACAAGCTTGCCCTTTATTTAAACTAGTTCCAAATGAATGCATTGTAAGTAAGGGAAAATTTATTATGCTGCACGGAGTAACTATCGGAGCTTTAAAATTATCAAAAAACATTAATAAATACCTTGATTTATGCTTGAAGTGTGGTAAATGTAATGACTTTTGTCCAAGCGGGATTGAAGTTTGTCAAATTTTGAACACTGCAAAATACGAATATGCCAAGACAAAATTTTTATATAAAGTAATTAACGTACTGGAAAGCAAATTCATTTTTTCAAACATAATAAAAATCTTTGAACTTTTAACAAAACCATTCCGACCTAAAAAAAAATTCAAAACAAGCAACAACTAAAGTTTTATATTTCAAAGGTTGTGTAAATCATATTTTTCCACAAACTGATAAGTATATTCATAAAATTTTCAAAAATTTTCCGATTGAAATCATTGAAAAGCCTTTTGATTGTTGCGGATTACCTTTTTTGTCTGATGGGAATTTAGAAAGATTTGAGCAGGTTGCAAAACACAACACAGAATTAATTGAAAACACTAAATATGATTACCTTATAACAGATTGTGCAAGTTGCGAGAGCACAATTCTTGATTATTCAAAATATTTTGAAAATTTAGCTCAAATTCAAGAGAGCAAATCCATTAATTGGGGAGATTTAATTGCAGCAAAAGGGATTAAATTCAGATTTAAAAAGCTTATAAAAGTAACCTTTCACAAACCATGTCACTTAAAAAATGATACATTTCTAAAACAAATATTAAAAAACTGCGAGAATGTAGAATATATTGAAATGGATAATTATGATGAGTGTTGCGGTTTTGCAGGAAGCTTCACCATTAAAAATTACAAATTATCAAAAGAACTTACAAAACAAAAAGCTAATTACATATCTGCAACAAATACTGATTTTGTTATAACAAGTTGTCCATCTTGTATTCTTGGATTGAAATACGGATTACATTTAGCTAAAAACAAAAAAACAAAAGTCGTAAGCCTGCTAGAATTCTTAGCTGAAGCAGATGAAATAAGTTATTAAGATTTGTTAACTTAAAAACGTAAAATCACGCAATTTTTCTCATTATATATACTTTATATATAAGAGAGTGAGAAAAGTATGAATATTATAAGAACAACAAATATTACAGTAAATAATAACGGTTTTATGCCAATGGGCGGAATGCTCGGTGGTCCAACAATCGGATTTAATGGAGGAATGCTCGGTCCATCTGTATTCGGTTGCGGTTTTGGATTCGGAGGAATGATGCCACCAAACAATGATGTAGCTGCCGGAATGTGCACAGGAATGGCTGCCGGCTGGTTATTAAGAACCCCGGGAGCATTGAAAACAGTTGGAAAAGTTATCGCTTGGCCATTCAAAATGATTGGTAAAGGAGCAACTTTTGTTTGGAATAAAGCCATTAAGCCTGCTGCTCAATGGACATATAACAAAATTTTAAAACCGATTGGACAATGGATAGGAGGGTTATTCCACAGTAAAAAATCTTCAAAAACTGAAAAACAATCTTAATTAAAGCTGGCGGATTTGATTTCATCAAATCCGCCAGCTTTCTAATATTACAAACTATTTTCCTAAAGCATTTGCTTTTTGGGTTGTTTTATCAATCACATCATAGAATAATTTATCAGAATGACCCTCTTTCATTTCACAAATTCCAACAAATGTACAACCTCCCTTAGTTGCAACATTATCTATCAGAGTTTGAACAGTTGTTTCACCTCTGTTAAATATCATCTGAGCTGAACCTAAAGCTGTTTGAGTTGCTAAAGTCAAAGATTTTTCATAATCCAGTCCTAATTTTTCACCAGCTCTTGCCATATCTTCAATTACTTGATAGAAAAATGCAGGACCAGAACCTGAAATTGCGGTTACAATATCCATTTGAGATTCTTCAACGGAAATACATTTGCCAAGAGCGGTTAATAAAGATTCAATCAATTTCAAATCTTCATCAGTTGCTTTAGAACCTTTGCAAACACCAAACATTCCAAGTTTAACAAGAGCTGGAGTGTTAGGCATAATTCTAATAACTCTTGAATTATCTGCAAGTTTTTCAATCTTTTCTGTTGAAACGCCTGCAGCAATTGAAACTAAAAGTTTATCTGTTGACAATTCTGACTTAATTGCATTCAAAACATCAACTACACAGTTAGGTTTTGTTGCAATAAATACAATATCTGAGTTTTTTACAAGTTCTTTATTGTCTGTAAAAACCTTAATTCCAAGTTTATCAGAAGCAGATTTGGCAACTTCATCATTAATTTCAGAACCCGTAACATTATAATGTTCGTCCTTTTCAGAGGTTAAAATACCACTGATAATAGCACTTGCCATTTTTCCACAGCCAATAAAACCTATATTCTTCTTCATAATATTTAATCATTCCCTTCTTGTTTGTTGACTAATTATTTTTTTTACTATAACATCTATATTATACGACAAATAATAAATAGTAAAAGGAATTAATAAAATGAGACGTACACTAGAAGGAACTAAAAGAAAAAGACAAAATGTAAGTGGCTTTAGAGCTAGAATGTCAACTCCAGGTGGCAGAGAAGTTATCAACAGACGTAGAGCTCGTGGTCGTCACAAATTATCTATCACTGCTAAAAAACGTGCTTAATCTGATTTGATGAGTAACTTTTGTTGTTCATATAAATTTCGGAGAAAGAATGTTACCGAAGCAGTTTAGATTAAAAAAAAGATTAGCTTTTAAAGCTACATATAAAGTTAAAAACTCCTCCCATAAGGGTGGAGTAACTTTGTTTGCAGGTATTTTAAAAAAAGAAGATTACCCTACAAAAGTAGGTTTTGTTGTAAGTAAAAAAGTTCACAAACGAGCCGTAAAAAGAAACAGATTAAAACGTTTGATGAGAGAAAGTTATCGTATTCTGCTAAAAGAAAATAACCTTGGAAATTCTCAAAAATATATGTCATTAGTGTTTGTAGGAAGTGAGAATGCTCTAGGCAAAAGTTTTGCAGAAATAAAAGCAAGCATTCAAAAACTATTGGAGAGAATTTAAAAATGCTTGAAGGTGTTTATGTTGACAATATTATGATGCATTCTGAAACAAGAGTGTATCCGACAGAACCACAAATTACTGCTGGTCTAATTGTTGGGAGTCAATCATTCTATAAATATTCACTTAGAGAATCAACCTATCCAACGCTTTCAATTGTTGACGAAATTTCTGATGCTCAAGGCAATACAATTCCTGCAGGGCATTATGAACTTGCACTATCTGATGATAGAGATTTTTTGATTTTAATCCAATCCCGAAAAGCAATAGCAATTATTCCAGTGTTTAAAATCGATATTGATATGTCACAATATTCCGTTGTCCGTGACAACAAAGCACTCCGGAGACAGAAAAAAGAAGCCAAAGAGATTGCTAAAACCAATCAAAAAAGAGAGAAAAAAGGATTGCCTCTAATTAACAAAGATGAAGACGAAATATACCAAGAAGCTTCTATTGAATATGTCCCTAAAGGCGGATATTATCTAATCCGCTACGAAAGAGGAGATGTCAAAGCTTGGGGAGCAATTAAAGGTTAATTATTCATATCTTAATGCATCAATTGGATTTAATAATGAAGCCTTATAAGCAGGATAATAACCAAAACCTACACCAATTGCTGCAGAAAATCCTAAAGACAACAGGATTGAAGATAAGGTTATTGCAATATTCATGCCGGCAAATTTATGCATCAAATAAGCTCCCAAAATTCCGATTAGAACCCCAATTAATCCACCAGCCATAGATAACAAGAAAGATTCAATCAAAAATTGAATTCGAATATCTGATGCTTTAGCACCGATTGCCATACGAATTCCGATTTCTTTTGTTCTTTCCGTTACTGAAACAAGCATAATATTCATAATACCAATTCCACCAACAACAAGTGAAACACCCGCAATTGCCCCTAATAGAAGCGACATCGTTTTGGTTGTGGATTTGATAGTTTCTTGCATTTCAGCCAAATTTCGAATTTCGAAATCGTCATCTTGATTTTTCCCGATATGATGTCTATGTTGAAGAATTTCGGTAATATCTTCCTGTGTCATACTTATAACTTGGTCATTTTGAGCCTTAACAGCAATCATACTAACAGTCCCCGGGAAATCAGTACCAAAAACTTTTCTTTGCGCTGTAGTGATTGGGATAAAAACTAAATCATCTTGGTCTTGTCCCATTCCACTAGAACCTTTTGTTTTCAAAAGACCGATAACTTTGAACGGAACATTTCCGATTCTGATTGTTTTTCCTATTGGGTCAACATCTCCAAACAATTCCGTTGAAACTGTTTGTCCAATAATAGCGACCTTAGTACTATTTTTATTATCCTCCGGCAAAAAGCCCCTACCTGATTCAACTTCATAATTTCTAATCAAAAAATATGGTTGAGTTGTACCTCCAACAGTTGTTGACCAGTTCTGGTTTCCATAAGTTAACTGTTTTGATTCTGCGGAATAAGGAGCAAGAGCCAAAACTCCACGAGCTTTAGACTCAATAACTTCTGCATCTTTCATCGTTAATGTCGGACGAGTACCCATACCCATACGAACACCGCCAGATTTTGCAGAAGCAGAGCGTATCATCAAAAGATTACTCCCCATAGATTCCATATCTTTTGCAATTTTTTTACTCGCACCAGAACCAACGGCAAGCATAATAATCACGGCACTAACACCAATAATTATACCTAAACTTGTAAGTATTGAACGCATTTTATTTATTTTCAATGACACCGTCGCCATTTTTAATATTGATTTGAAATCTAACATTATATACCTTTATTTCCTAACTTATTTTCTAGGTTTCTCTTGTTCTATGTGAAAGCCAAACATCTTTTGGTTCATCAAGTATGATATTTCCGTCCTTGAATTTCACAACTCGTTTTGTATATTCTGCAATATCGGGTTCGTGGGTAACAAGGACGATTGTTTTGCCCATTTCTTCATTTAACCTTACAAAAAATTCCATAACCTCAATACTCGTCTTAGTATCTAAGTTTCCAGTAGGTTCGTCTGCCAAAATCAATGGGGCATCATTAACAATAGCACGAGCAATTGCAACACGTTGTTGCTGACCACCGGACATTTGATTTGGCATGTGGTCTTCTCTATTTTGAAGTCCGACAATCTTTAATGCCCATTCGGCACGTTTAATTCGTTCTTCTTCAGAAATTCCTTTGTAAATCATTGGTAGCATTACATTATCAAGCGCAGAAGTTCTTGAAATAAGGTTAAACCCTTGGAATACAAATCCCATTTTTTCGCAACGAACCATTGCAAGTCTATCCGAATCTAAATGAAGCATATCAATCCCGTCTAGATAATATGAGCCGGAATTGGGTTTATCTAATGTTCCCAGCATATTCATAAATGTAGATTTACCAGAACCGGAAGTTCCCATAATTGCAACAAACTCACCTTTTTTAACATTTAAAGATACATCATTTAAGGCATTAAACGAGTCTTCTCCTGTCTGATAAGTTTTTATTGCATGTTTTACTTCTATTAAATCCATATTATAATCCTAACTTTTCATCAAGTTTTAGATGGTTAATCATTTCTTGAATTGAATGTATTTCATTATAAAATTCTTCAATTGATATTTTTGATTTAAGTGATTTGTATAAACTTCCGAGTTCAAACAAATCTTTATTTGTTGATATCGCAAACAATATATTATCTTCAAAAAATGAGCATTTAATATTCTTCGTTCCAAAAGATGTTTCCAAGGATTTCAATCGTTCCATGAATGCCGGAGTTAAAAGATATCTTGCTTCAATTTGATCCTGCGTATAAACATTAAATTTTTTATCAAATGTTAAATCTTCAAGTTTAACATTTTGCATTTTTTTCTTTTTTATAATACACAACAAGAGCAATACTCAAAATTATAATGACAGGAAAAACCAAATCCCAAATAGTTAAAAACCAAATATGAGGCAAAGGAGAATGGGTTGTCATCAGATTTGTAATACTCATTCCTGATTTGTTGAAATACTTAACCATTGCATATATAGCATAACCAATAGAAATCATTGGGATAAAAAAACAACAAACTATTAAATAACTTATAACAAACTTTGAATTAGGAGGGTAATTTCTTATACTATTATCACCTTTTGTAGTTATAAGAGTTTCGGCAGTTATTACTTTATTTGATTTGAAAGAAATAATTACCCCTTTAAATACATCAAATTCATTTTTATTGCCTTTAGCTACAAGTTTCGTTTCCGCAATAGTATAATCGACTTCGTTATAACAACCTTGTATAACATCATCAGTTTCTTGGTATGTATATACTGAAAACAAATTACTTTTCTTTAAAAATTCATCAGTAAAAGCTTTCCCTTTTATAGTTTTTAAATTAAAATTTCTTACAATTTGAGATTTTACTCGTTGTTTTAAAAATTTTTTAAAATTTTTATCGTCATCAGAAAAGTTGCAGAAGAAAATAGCACCGCTAAAAAAAGCAATAACACCACAAGCAACAGAAATATAAGTATGATCTTCACAAAAAAAACAAAACACCTTTAAGTGTAAGGTAAAAAATTACCAATACAGCTATTTGCTTGAATATTAATTTCAATATTCTATTCTTTCTTTCAGATTCTAAAGAAAGGAGTTTAGTTGAAATTCTATCTATAAATTTTTGTTTATCTTCTTTTTCTTCCATTCATATAACCTTTCATAAGTTGTGAATTAGTCTAAAACATTCCCGGTGGTCCGCCACGACGTTTATCATTACCTCCAGAAGATGAAGATTGTTTTGCTTTTCCTCCAATAGAACCCACAATTACACTATCTCCAACTTTTACTCGTTTAGAAATAATTTCCACATTTGTATCATCACTTGCACCCTCTTTAATATCTATTCTGCGAGGTTTACCGTCATCTAAAATCCAGATACCCTGATTTTTATATTTTTGACCGGAAGTTTCTGGAGAATATTTCAGCGCAATCGTTGGAGCGCAAAGAACATTTGAACTTCTATTGGTAATAATAGAAACGTTTGCGGTCATACCTGGTTTAAGCTTCAAATCATCGTTACTTACACTAACAATTACAGTATAAGTTACAACATTAGATGTTGTTGTCGAATCAAGTCTGACTTGAGTAACTTTTCCATAGAACGTACTATCAGGATAGCCATCAAGTGTATATTCTACATCTTGTCCCTCTTTAACTTGTCCGATATCAGCTTCTGAAACATTCACCTCTATTTGCATTTTTTTCAAATCTTGGGCAATTGTGAATAATTCAGGAGCTTGGAAACTAGCTGCAACCGGTTGTCCTACATCAATATCACGAGAAATAATTGTACCATCAACCGGTGCAATAATCTTTGTATAACCTAAGTTTGTCATTGCAGTTTTGTAAGTTGCTCTTGCTTGTGCAATTGATGCTTGTTGTGCCCCAATTGCAGCTTTTTTAGCCAGAAAATCACTTTCTGCTTGATCGAGTTCACTTCTGGCTACAAAGTTTTTTGCATACAAATTTCTATACCGATTATATGTTTTTTGAGCCATAACCATTTCAGCATTAAGTTTTGCCAGATTTGCTTCAGCATTATTTATTTGCGCTCGATTTTGATCAACAGAAGCTTGGAAATTAGCAGGGTCAATCTGCGCAAGTAACTGCCCCTTTTTAACCTCTGAATTATAATCAACATAAATAGCTTTCATCAAACCTGATACAGTTGAACCAACACTAACTGTATTAACCGGATTAATTGTCCCAGAGGCTTCAACAACTTGAGTAATCGTACATCTTTCAAGTTTTTGAGTCTGATAATGTATTTGATTAGATTTGATGTTATTTATACAAATTTCACCCACTACCAATGCTATAACCAATGGAATTATTACTCGTTTCTTTTTACATTTTTTTAGAATTTCTTTTATTTCCATAATTCTATTTACCCTCTAAAGTAACTGTAACTTGTTGCGGCATTGCAATTACACTTTCCAAATTTGCTCTTGCTACATTATATTTATAAATCGTTTCAATGTAAGAACATTGAGCATTGTTGTAATTTACTTTTGCATCTTGCAATTGAATATAATCACCTAAACCGACATAATATCTACCCTCTGCGAGTTCATAATTTTCTAACGTTTGACGAACTTTAACCGCCAAAAGTGGTATTTGTTTTTCCAATTCAACCATATTAATATACGCATTTTGGACTTCAAAGAAGATGTCTTGGTTTAATTGATTTAAAGAATTTTCGGCAATATCAACTTGGTATTTTGCGGCATCAACCTTATATTTTTGATTCATTATATTAACAGAACTGGAAAGATTTAAACCTACATTCAAAGAGTTTGTTGAATTTGTGTTTCTAAATCCATAACCGGCACTTGCAGATAATTCAGGATAATAATTACGCTTAACAAATAACAAATTTTGTTTAACCGCATCTAAAGTAGAATTGTAAGCTTTTAAATCCGCACGATTTTTATATGCCATTTTCATACATTCTTCAAATGAATATGGAAATTCGTCAACTTTATAATCTGTTAAAAGTTCCAATGTTTCAACAGAACTTGTAAGTTTTGCATCTTTAACATTTACCGGAAGTTTACTGATTTCCTTATCTGACGGTTTAGTAATTTTTGTTAAATCAACCGGAGCTACATTGTCATTTACATTGTTAAAAACCTCTGTACCGGAAATTGAGTAAGCCGGGGCATTAACTAAATACATTGCATTGTTCAAATTAACCAACGAATTTTTATAAGAATTTTCCGCTTGAACAAGTTGAATTTTTGAATCACTCAACGTAACTTCTGCATTAACTAAATCAATTTTAGATTTAATACCCTCATCAAAATAAGCTTTTGTTCTTTGGTAGTTGCGTTCATTTATTTGAACATAAGCCTTGTTTATTAAAACAGTCGCTCTAGCTGCAAGAACCTCATAATACTTTTGTTTAACATTAAAAGTCGTTTCTCTTACGGTGTTGTAAAAATTATACTCGTCTGCAATCAAATAAAATTTTTGCATTTTAATATTTGCGTTAGTTCTGCCAAAATTCCACAATAATTGGTTTAAAGTTGCTTGAACAGTGTAAGCATTCGTATCAGTATTTATTTTGCTAGAACTTGTTGTGTTATAAGAATACCCTGTTCCAACACCAACTGTCGGAAAAAATTCAGACCTTGCAACTCCAACATTAGACTTAGAAATTCCATAATTATATCGTGCATTTTTTATTGCCGGATTATGATTAAGAGCAATAGAAATACAATCATTCAACGACAATACAGAACCCTGTTGAACATTTATATCTTCAAGGGCAAATGTCGGTATTGATAATGTCAAAATACAAATTATAACTAGTGTAATTTTCTTTATCATAAAGAATATTAATTAATCCTCATAAATGCCGTGACATATATATAACGATTAAACAATAATTTTGTTCATTCCACATCATATAAATGTGTGACCACAAGCAAAATAACACGAATTGTAACATTATGTAAACAATATATAAAAATTATATAAATTTAGGCAATTTAATTGTGAAGAATTTGTTTATTATAATGTAACGAGGTACAATTAACATCATGGCAGAGAAGATGGATCAAGACTTAAAAACTATTACGACTAAACGAGAGATGAGTAAAACAGAAGTTGCTGATTCTAAATCATCTTTGCAAACAAATCCTATTGCAAGAAAGTTGCTGGACTTTAGCTTGTCTAACAAAACCCGCAAATTTTCAGTCAAAGATTTGTTCACACGATAGACAATAGTAGCACGGTTTTATGAGAATCGATACGCACATAAATTTGTGTGGTTTGTGAAGAAGTCGAACATTAATTCTACTTCGTTGCCCTCTTCGGAGGAATGAAGTTGTGAATATTAAAATTTTGCTTGAATGATTAGTTATATTTTCGTACAATAAAATTGCGATGTACGAAATAAAAAAACAAATTTACTTAGATTTTACAAAGAACCAAAAATCTGCACTATGTAATTTTTTTTACGTGCATTAGTTAAAAAATCCCAAGATTTGACCGTTGATGAAATTTGGGATAGTTTCGTTGCAGACGAAAAATATTATCTTGAGTTACATTGCTCCAGATTTGAATTTTTAAAAAATATTATTGATGATGAAACTTTTTATAATGACACAATAAAATACTTGAAAGAATGCAAAAAGTATTATGATTATAAAGAAAAACAACGTCCGATAATAGAAGCAAATAAAGCTTATGAAAAGAAAAAACGCAAATTTTTGCAAGAAGTAAAAATGTCCAAAGAACCTCCGACCAAAAAACAATTATATTATTATGACAGGCTTTGCAAAAAATACAATATTGAAAAAATTGAACTATCATCAAAACTGGAAGCTCGGGATTTGATAGACAAAATTATATCGGAGCATAGCGAAAATTATAAAATTAAAATTGAGGAAGAATGATGCTAATTCAAGATATTGAAAAGATTTTGACAGACTCTGGAATTGAACCAAATGAAGCAAAAGTTGAAGTTAGATTATTAATTGAACATTTTGCAGGTTATAGTTTGGTTGATATTTTAATGGGCAAAAAATTAACGGAAGACAAACTCAAAATTGTTGAAGAAAAAGCGAAGCTTCGAGCAAAAACACACGAACCAATTCAATATATTATTGGATTAGCAGATTTTATGGGCGAGAAATTTTTAGTAAACAAAGATGTTCTAATCCCTCGAGATGAAACCGAACTACTTGTACGTAAAGCAATTGAAATTATAAAAGAAAACAATTTTAAAATGGTGCTTGATATGTGTACTGGTTCCGGATGTATTGCCTGTATGATTGCAAAACTTACCAATAGTCAAGCAATGGGAGTCGATATTTCAACAGAAGCAATTCATACAGCTTTTAAAAATATGGAGAAATTTGGACTTTATAATAGAGCAATTTTTAGAAAATCAGATATTTATTCAAAAATCCGAGAAGATGAAAAATTTGATTTAATTGTTTCTAACCCTCCATACATTCCACCAAAAGAAAAAGAAACAATACAAGAAGAAGTTAGCTATGAACCGGATTTAGCACTTTATACAACAGATGAAAAAAGGACTAGCATTCTATGAAAAAATAATCAAAGATGCTCCAAAATTTTTTGAATAAAGGAGGTTATTTGATGTTTGAACTAGGAATTGGACAAAGTACAAGTGTTGCTCAATTGATGAAAAAAGCAGGTTTTGAAAATATTAAAGTGCTAAAAGACCTTGCAAATATTGACCGAGTAATTTTTGGGACATTGCAAAAATAATTTAACATTTTTGAAAATATAAAATAATTATTTATTTAAAATAAGGATAATCTTTATTAAAATGCCAATTATCATATTCCAATAATGCAGAACAAGTCAAACCCGCATGCCCAGAACAATGTTTTTTACAACATTCAATTAGTTTTGGTCTGTTTGTTCTAATTGCATTATGTCTATAACTACAAAAGCCTTGCTCTCCACACCAAGTTGAATCTCCTTTAGGACACATTAAAAATCTAAATTGATCATAACCCTCTTTATTTGGCTTGCTTTTGCCATTTACATCATAAATTAAATCCATACAAGAACCACGAAATAATGTCATTGTAGAACCATCATTAAAAATCAATTCATCGTTAGAAATTCCGGCTTTTACATAAGGAAGAAAATATGTTTCAAAAAACTCGTCATGAGATAAGCTTATATTCCATTCATTAACAGGTCCTTGTTCATCTTCTGCAGTAAGTAACATTTGTCGCATCACAGAACTAAATTTTTGTAATTTAACAGAAATATCTCTATGATGAATATTTGTCATAAGAGTAGGGATTGTCATTGCCGCTACAACTCCAATTATACCAAGAGTAATAAGGACTTCGGCTAAGGTAAATGCCTTTTTATTATTATTTATTGAACCCCAAAATTTTCTCATTTGTAATCTCCCATTTCAAAATATTACCAGTTTATAAATGAATACATGTAATATTACATTAATTTATTTAAAAGTCAATTATTGATTAGATTAATTCGTTAAAAACTAAACCTATTCATATAATTATAAATGAATTAGTGGAGCTTAAAAATGTCAATAATGAACGATTTAAAAAGGTTTTGCTTGATGTTAATATCAGTTTAACAGAACTTGCGGAAGCTTTATCAAAAAAATTAGGCAAAAGATACTCTATGCAAAATCTTTCTAATAAACTCAGAAATGAAACAATTACTCACCGTGAAATGCTCGTAATTGCAGATATTTTAGGATATGATTTACAATTTATCAGAAAAAAAGATAATCAATAAAAAAATTATTTTCTTGCAATAATTGAAAAACAAATTTGCAGATATCTTCTTTGAATAAGCTACAATTTTGTATTAAATAACTCACTTAACTTCAATATCTGATAAATTTTAAAATACAATAATCGCCACTTCCTTTTATCTTCTATCTTTGATAATAGTGAACAAATTTCAAAAAAACTTTTCCCTAAATCAAGAGAAACTAAAACAGAATTATGCTTAAATGATAATGCAATTCTTTTTGCCTTGTATGTTTCTTTTTTTTATTTCTTTAATTTGTTCCATCAAAGAGGGATTTAAAATATATCGTACCTCAATTTGGTTATCGGAATAAACATTAAATTTAGAAAGCCAATCAACATCTTCTAATTTTACCGGCTCTAATTTTGTTATAGGAATAAAATCTTTTTCAACGATAATTGTTGTTCCATCAAACTTTTTATTAAGTCCGATGTCTATAGCTAATCCGGTAAAGACAGGAAAGGAATAAATTCCAGTACCTTTTTTGAGTGTAATATCTGATATAAAAAATTTGTTTCCATTACAAAAGCCGGAAATACTTTCCCCTGTATAAAACTCTGCCGGATTGAACGAGGGGAAAATCAATGATTCTTTTATTTTATCTTTTTCAATAATATCTTCTAAAAAATTCCAATTTAATGAGCCAAAAGATGATAAAAAATAGCTCATTACATTAATTTTTGCAAACCACTCAATTCCTTTTTGCGCAATAAAATAAACAAACCACATTATAAAAATAAAATATAAAGAGTATTTTGTAAGCAATTGATAATGTGGTGTAATGATAAACTTATAAAATAGAAATAATATTACACATTCAATTATTATCACAATGAATAATACAATTTTTCGAATTTTTTCTACATCTTTAAAATACGAACAAGATAATTTGTATGCCGTCTCAAAGTTATTTTCAAATTCTGAAATGTTCATTTTTTTATTTTAATTGTTATTAAGAATTTTTGCCTCGTTTGTTTAATTGACTTTTAATGGATACAACTTTCGGCTCTTGCGATTACAATAATCGGAGAATAAGTCAATTTGGTTTGCGGATATTTTTTAGAATAACTGTCACAAAATTCTTTGACTTTTGTAATTGTCCAAGTCTTTTCAGAAAGAGAATTTACTCCGGTATTTTTCATGTGTGCCAATAATTCCAATGGAGTTTTAAATTTCACCTCTTCATAAAACTCTTCACAGTATAAAACTTCAAACCCTAAATTTTTTAGAATAGCTTCAATCTCTTCCTTGGTCTTATATTTGAGGGTTAAACCTGTTAAAGATGTGATTTCTTTATAATTATCAAGTCCAAAAGTTGAAAATGCTAATATACCGTTTTTATCTAGTGAAAATTTTATTTTATCAATAGATTTTTCAAGATTATCAAACCACTGAAACATCGCATTTGAAATGATTAAATTCATTTTTTTTAACGGCTTAATTCTAGTTGCACTTCCACATAAAAATTGAACATTTGGAATAATTTTTTGTATATAAATTTTTGATTTCTCAACTAAATCATTTGCATAGTAGTTTTTAAAATTAATTTCTTTTGAGATTTTTTTTGTCAAAAGTCCGGTACCGGAACCTAATTCTAAAATATTTTCAAAATTTTTAGAAATTTTAGCTAATTCAAAAACCATTTTTGATGCCATCAAGTTTTGAACAGTGGCATTTTGGTCGTAATTTTTCATGCTTTTTTCAAAATGTTTTTTATTAAATCTGATTGCATTCTAAAATCTCACTCCAACTAGAAAAATTATAAAACAGGAAATGTCCGTATGGCAAATTTATTATTTGAACATCATTTTTTTTATGACTCGCTATTTGATTTTTCGGAGGAATAATTTTGTCAAAATCACTCACTATCGCCTTGTCATAAAACTTTTCATAAATTGTATTAGGATTATTTTTTATAAGATTATACAAACACTCAAGTTCTGAAACCCTATTTTCTATTGACCTTTTAACCGGACGTTGTGTGTACAAATTATATTCTTCTTCTGTTTTAAACACATTTTGATAAAATTTCCCCCGCAAACCAATTTGGGCATGTTTTAAAGTTAATTCAAACATCTTTACAGGTATTCCAAACTCATTATCCACGGGAGTAACTGTTCCGTTGATTACCATTTTTTGTGTAAAATCTGAAAACAAATCTTTTAACAAATATGCTACAAATACTCCCATTGACCAAGTTATAAGGATTTTATTCTTATATGAATTAATGTTTTTTAACTCTTCCGGAATAGCTAAATTGTTGTAATCATAAACAAACAAAATATCATAGTTTTGAGCAGATAAGTTTTGGAAAGGAATTTCATCAAAACTCCAACCTGCAAAAAATACAATTAAATTTTCATTATTTTGTTTATTTAGCCAACAGCACTTCATTAATTTTCTCCTTTAAAACAGTCAAATCTTTTTCTTGAATATCAGCCGTCAAAGATAATCTCAATCGAGAAGTCCCTACAGGTACGGTTGGAGGTCGAATAGGTAATGTGAAATATCCATTATGGAATAAGACTTCACATAAATCGACAGTATCTTTATTTTCTCCAATTACAACCGGTATAATATGACTATCACTACCCATTTTTTTTGCAATTGATAGCATATTTTTTCGTTTTGCTTTGGTTTTAGGGAATTTATTTTCAATTATCCATTTTGTAAATGCAATATTTATTGGAGGAAGAGCCGTTGAAAAAATAAACGAACGAGATTTGTTAATCAGAAAATTTATCATCGTTTTTGAACCTGTGACAAAAGCCCCCATTGAACCAACTGATTTCCCAAATGTTCCGACAATCAAATCTACATCATCAATAATTCCTAATTCTTCTGCAACTCCAAGTCCCTTTTCACCAAAAACACCAAAAGCATGAGCTTCATCAATAATCATAATGCAGTTGTATTTTTTCTTTAATTTGATGATTCTTTTCAGGTCTTCAATGTCACCGTCCATTGAAAAAAACACTCTCGGTAATAATAAATGCATTTTTATAATTTTTTCTTTCTCTTTCAAGTAATTTTTCGAGAGCCTCCATATTATTATGAGGAAATCTAAAAAATTTTCCGTCAGACAATCTCATACCATCAATAATACTTGCATGATTTAATTTATCAGAAAAAATCACATCACCTTTTTGATTTATGGCACTGGATATTCCGACATTTGCGTGATAGCCACTATTATATAAAAGAGTTGCATCTTTGTTATAAAGATTAGACAAAAGCTCTTCCAATTCTTTATAAACAGGGAGAGTCCCGGTCAAAAGTCTTGCAGAAGCACTTCCGAAAGAATATTTATTTCCTGCAAAATCTAAAAACTCTTGAGTAATTTTCTTATTATCAGCAAAATTTAAATAATTATTTGAAGATAAATTTAATAATTTCTTACCTCTAAAATAAATATATTTTTCGTCTTTTTTTTTTCAAAATTTTTCAAATCTCTGAAGTGAGAATGGTGTTTTAATTCGTCTAAAATCTTTTCATAATCTTCATACATAAACCCAATTTAGGACAAAAAGGATAAAAGTTCAACTTTTCCTCTTGTAAAAATCACATGTGTGTATGATAATATTGGTGTTATAAAGGATATGACATGTCAAATATTTTAGTTTACTCGCTGGAAGACAAAATTTATATAAATTTAACCAACAGATGCACAAATGATTGTATTTTTTGTCTAAGAAAAGACAAAGATGATGTTTGTGGACAAAAGTTGTGGCTTGATAGCGAAGAATTTACCTCCGAAGATGTTATTAAACAATTGAAAAACTTTGAAATTCCGAAAGAAATTGTTTTTTGTGGATATGGAGAACCACTTTTAAAATTGGATATTTTGAAAGAAGTTGCAAAATATATTAAAGATAATTATCCAAATACAAAAATAAGAATTAACACAAACGGTCATGCAAATTATGTTTATAAAAGAAACATCGTACCTGAACTTGTTGGGTTGATTGATGAAATTTCAGTTAGCTTGAATGGTTCAACAAGTGAAGAATATGATGAACTTTCTCAACCAAAATTTAAAGGTGCTTATGATGAAGTTAAAAAGTTCATTAAAGCATGCTCAGAGTCAGGAATAAAAACAGATACATCAATTGTTGACGGATACAAAGGTCGCCGTTTGAATGTTAAAAAATGCGAAGAAATATCCGAAAGCTTGGGGGCTAAGTTGAGAGTTCGTGAGTGGATTGTAAACGGATATTCATAAGAGGTTTTTATGCAAATAGGAAACATTCAACAAAATCAACCAAATTTTAAAGGATCTATTTACAAAAGTTTTATAATAGATAAATCTAGAGCAAGTGCTTTAAAAACTATTCATAATGATGTTAGTAAAATGTTAAAGGATAAACCGTACGATTTATATATTGAAGAAAATTACGGTCCTCAAACTTTAACATTTTCATTAAAAAATTCTAAACCTAAAAATAAGTTCTTTGCATTGAACTTAGAAATGAGATCAGTTGTCAGTGATTATGCTAAATTACCTGCCAAAGAAAAACTTACGACGATGTATAAACGTACTGTAAATGATTTAATTGGCGATTACGAAAAAACACAAAGTTTCATTGATAGCTATCTTTTACCCCAAATAAAAATAAAAAATTGGTTGGGTAAGTTAGGTAAAAAATTTGGGAAAAAAGCTTCCGATAATAATGAGGTGTAGTGATGAAAATTCAAGGGATTCAAAATCAAACAAGCTTTAATGGGGTTGTAAGAATTTCAGAAAATTTAAGCCCTAAAATGCGAAATGAGATATCTAATTCATTGAAAAATATTGATATTTCTAAAAAGTCTTATGACTTATTTATAAAAAATGTAGAAAATGGCAAATTTTTATCAATTGAAGCCGTAAATCCTAAATCAAACAATGAAAAATATACTGTGAAAATTCACCAATTTTTGCAAAAACAACCATTAATTAAGAATTCAATTGCAGAAGCAATGGAAAAATATGAAAAACTTTCTGCAATGCCAAATAAAACTTTTGAAAAAGTTATCTAAATTCTGATAAACAAAACGATTACGTAAATAAAAAACTCACAAAAAAAAGAAAGGACGAAAAATGAGTATTTTAGACAAAATCATGAAGCCAAAATCAATTGCGGTTATTGGTGCTTCAACTAAAGAACACACAATCGGTTCTGATATTATGAAAAGATTGCAGGAATACAAATTCAATGGAAGTATTTACCCTGTAAACCCAAAAGGTGGAATTATTGAAGGTCTTCAAGCTTACACTTCAGTTTTAGAAGTTCCATCTGAAATCGACTTAGCAATCATCGTTGTTAATGCTAAATTCGTTTTATCAACAATTGATCAATGCCACGAAAAAGGAATTAAAGGTATTTGTATCATCACAGCAGGTTTCAAAGAAACAGGTGCTGCTGGTGCCGAATTAGAAAAAGAATTAGTTGAAAAAATCCACTCTTACGGTATGAGATGTGTTGGTCCTAACTGCTTAGGTGTTGTTAACACTCACCCAGATGTTAGAATGGACGGTTGCTTCGCTGAATCACTTCCGGAAAGAGGAAACATCGGTTTTGTTTCTCAATCAGGTGCTTTAGGTGGCGGTATTTTGAACATCTTAAAAGACTTAAACTTAGGTTTTGCTCAATTCATTTCAATTGGTAACCAAGCAGATGTTAATGCTGAAACAGCTTTGGAATACTGGGAAAATGAAGAAGACGTTGAACAAATTCTTCTTTATATGGAATCAATTCAAAACCCTGCAAACTTCAGAAGATTAGCTTCAAGAATTTCTAAGAAAAAACCGGTATTAGCTTTGAAAGCCGGTAGATCAGCAGCTGGCGCTTCAGCAGCATCATCTCACACCGGTTCATTAGCAGGTGCTGATAAAGCAGCTAACGCTTTATTACAACAATCAGGTGTTATCAGAGAATACTCTTTGAAAAACCTATTTGCAACTGCAAAAGTTTTTGCTAACTGCCCTATTCCAAAAGGTGACAGAGTAGCTATTATCACAAACTCAGGTGGCCCTGGTATCATGGCTACAGATGCTATCAGTGAATACGGTATGCAAATGGCTAAAATTACTGACGAAACTAAAGAAAAATTAAGAAGTTTCTTACCATCAGCTGCATCAGTTAAAAACCCTATCGATATGATTGCTTCTGCTCCGATTGAACACTACAAGCAAACATTAGAAACAGTTATTGCTGATCCAAATGTTGATATGATTATCACAATCTACTTACCATTCTTAGGTTTGAAAGATATTGATGTTGCTCAAGCATTGATGGAAATCAAAGCTGAACACCCAGAAAAACCAATTATCGGTGTATTCATGACTAAGAGCGAATTCTTTACAAAACTTTCAAATATGAATGTTAATATGCCATTCTTTATGTATGCTGAAGAAGCTGCAGATGGTTTGAACAGATTAAATCAACAAAGATTATGGATGGAAAGACCGGAAGGCAAAACTCCGGTATATGATGTTGACCACGAAAGAGCTAAACAAATTATCAGAAAATCAATTTCTGAAGGCAGAGCTCAATTAACAACTCGTGAATCAATCGACGTTTTAGATGCTTATGGTATCAGAGTATGTAAATCAGGTTTTGCGACAACTGAAGATGAGGCTGTAAGTATTGCTAACTCAATCGGTTATCCGGTAGTTATGAAAATGACTTCAAAAACAACTTCTCACAAAACAGATGTTGGCGGTGTAAGAGTTAACATTCAATCAGAAGAACAATTAAGAGCTGAATATCAAGACTTAATTGCTAAATTAACAGAAAAAGGATTGATTGACGGTTTAGAGGGCGTAATTATCCAAGAAATGGTTAAAGGTAGCCGTGAAATGGTTTGCGGTATTGCTACAGATCCTCAATATGGTCCAATGATGATGTTCGGTTTAGGTGGCGTATTCATTGAAGTATTGAAAGACGTAACTTTCAGAATCGCTCCATTAACAGATGTTGATGCAATGGAAATGATTAAATCTGTTAAATCATACAAGTTATTAGAAGGTGCTAGAGGTACAAAACCTGCTCAATTGGATCAAATCCAAGAAACTCTAATGAGATTATCTCAATTAGTTCACGATTTCAGCTTCATTGATGAGTTAGATATTAACCCATTGTTGATTTCTGAAAAAACAGGTGAAGGTATTGCAGTTGACGGACGTATCAAAGTTCGTATGGAAGAAGCTCAAAAAGCTTTAGTTTCAGCTTGTGGTGCTTGCAGCGGTTGCTGTCACTAATAAGAAGAGACCTTTAATAGATAATTTAAACCGGTCTTTAGAAATAAAGACCGGTTTTTACCCTTTGAAATTAAATTTTTCAAATATAATAGCAATTTTTTCTTCCTAAATGTTTTTATTAATGCATAGGGAAAAAATACAGGGAAAGGATTAAAATATGTCCAAAATTGGAAGAATGTACAATGCTGTAATAAGTGCGGCTTATGATAGACGTTTTGTATCTAAAAATCCAAAGAATCTAAAAACTCCAATAGATTTGAAATTTCATGAATCCATAGTAAAAACAACAGGTCCATCTACTAACAATCCAATTCAAGCAGCAAAAAGCTTTTTCAAAGCATACAAATTGAATTCATTGAGATTACTTAGAGAAGAAGTTATTAACTCTCAATTTAGAAATCCCTCTATATTTTCAAAAGCTTTGAAATTTTTAGCAAAAGCTATTAGATAAATTCATCGTTAAAAAAAGGCGGCGAAAACAAATGTTTTCGCCGCCTTTCTAAAAACATTAATTATTTATTTGCATAAAACAATGCTTTGAAAAATTTCACTAATCTGGTTGCAAAACTTGGTTTTTCATGACGAAAAACCGGCATCGGAGTAGATTTAAAACTTGTTTTAATTTTTTTATTCATTGCATTGTAATTATATTTGCTAATATCTGAAATATGTCTAAAACCATCAGTTATTTTAACCATTTTTTGTCCTTTATATTTTCTTCTCGATTTTAATAAAGCCAAAAATAAAAATTTTTGCTATTTTATTAATAAAATTAAACTTACCCTAAATATTTTTGCAAAGTCTCTTTATTAAAGACCTCAACACTATTTTTTGAATGAATAAATACCATACAAGTTATAATAGTTTTAGAGTATCAAAATCTGAGAAAGACATTTTGTTTCTCAAATCGTCCATGTTATTTGCAAGAAATTCCATAATAATTGTTTTATCATCAAGAACAAGACTTGAAAAATAATCAAAAGATTCTTTTGATTTTATTCCTTCTAAATAAATAATATCCGGATCTTGGAATTCAATAAATCGTGCAGCTTTATCCATGTTGAAACCTACATTTTCATTAAATTCGCACTGATTAACCCCAGACAACTCGTATTTTGCAATACTTTCAAGAGTCATAATATTTTTAGTCTTAGATTTTGCCGCCTCTAATAATAGAGAGTAAATCACATGAGTTTTTCCACTCAAAGATGATCCGCAAACCAAGATAATTCCAGGAGTATCTAAAGCTTGTTTAATTTCGGATAATTCTGTTTTTGATGTAATAATCCTATCCAACTCTTTTGGTGGCTTATAAATCTTTAAGAAAATCCTTTCACCCATAATTGTTGGAAATGTTGAAACACTTGCAATTACAATTATGTTATCCACTTTAAAACAAAGTTTTCCCAATTGCGGAACTTCTGAAACAGACGGATCAAGTTCTGCCAATGTTTTTAATTTCGCAACAAAAGATGAAACTAAAACCGTAGGGATAATCCCTTTATTTGATAATTCACCTTGTTTTTTGAAGTTTACACCTAATCCTTCATCTTCACCTTGAAAAGTAACTTCGTGAATACCCTCTAAGATTGCTTGCTTTAGAATTGCACGGATAATTTTTTGAATGTGGTTGTCACTCAAATCTTCTTTGTGAAGTTCATCTTGCCAATCGTAGCCGGAATTTTCTTCTGTTGAGATATTCCCAACAGTTACGTCAATTTTATAAAACTCATCAATTTTCTTGAGTATACTCTCTTCAGAAGATAAAACCGGATCGATTTCACACTCTGCAGTTTCCATAATTTTGTCAATTGCAAACAAATCTCGAGGGTCTGCCATTGCAACTGTTAGGGTGTTTTCAATCTTAAATAATGGAATAATTTTATATCTTCTTGCATCAGAATAATTGATATATTTCAAACAATTCGGATCCAATTGATAATCATCAAGGTTCACAAATGGAGTATGAAGCTTGGATTCTAAAAATTTAATAAGTTTTTCTTCTGTAATAAATCCGGAATTTATCAATGCTTGCCCAATATTTATATTTTGGGCATTAGCAATCTCTTCTGCTTGTTCAACTACTTCATATTGAACAAGCCCTTCTCTAACCAAATCATATTTAAGAGTTTCCAGTGTTTTGTTTGTAATAATATTCATTTTAGTTTTCCGGATTTAAGTATTTTTGAACAGTTTTAACGACATCATCAAGGTCAAAAGGTTTAGTAATATATTCGTCTGCCCCTGTTTCTTCCCCGATAAGCTTATCTTCTTCTTGAGAACGAGCCGTAATCATTAAGATAGGAATATCCTTGTATTTTTTATCAAATTTTAGAAGACGACTTATTTTATAACCATTTATTCTTGGCATCATAACGTCAAGAATAATCAAATCAGGTTTAATTTCTCTTGCGAGCTTAAGTCCATCTTCCCCATTATAAGCACAATAACAAGTGTAGTCATAATTTTCTAATACAAATTTTAAACTTTCAACGATATCTTGCTCATCATCAACAATTAAAATCTTTTTCATAAGTTTCCTAATCTTTCTAATAATGCTATTTAACTAAAGTATAGCATATTTTTTAATAAGCTTCTTTATTATTACAATATGTAACTATCCACTTATTTTCCGATTCTATTACTTCTTATCTTCTTTGTTATAATTACATACTTCAAGGCGGGATTGAGAATCTCAATTCCGCCTGCTATTTTTTATTTGCCTCTAAACTTTTTTATTAAGCTAACAATGCTTCAACTATTTTTGCATTTGTTTTTGCTCTTTGTACATTCAATAAATATTTTTCTACTTGTTTTTCAATTTCTTTTTCTTCAATTGATACACATTTTACATTATTTAATCCACTGATATAATCTGCAACTGTAACCATTTCATATTCGTTTCTCATTTTTTTATCCCCTAATCTCTTTTTTATTTCCCTTACATTTATATAAAGTATTTTTTGATTTAAAAATTGCTTATTTCATATTTAATTTTTATATATTTTGTAATATTTCTTAATGTATTTTTGTGGTGCATATCATACTAGACTTTAGGTAAAAAATGAGATATAATATAGTTATAATTGGAAGTCAATGAGGATTGGTTAATTGAAATTATTTTGTAAAAAATCAGCGTTTACACTTGCAGAAATAATGGTTACATTGGGATTGTTAGGGTGCATTGCAGCTTTAACATTACCAACTCTTTCATATAACTACAAAGGAAAAGTTTTAGAACAACAATTTCGTTCAACATATAGCGAACTTAGAGAAATTGGTTCTAGTTTGAATATTGAATATGGTGATGTTGGTGAATATGCTCAAAAGGGCTATTCAAATTGGGATAGAGTTTTAATGACCCACCTTGGAGGAACACAAATTAGTGCGGCAAATTCAGGCAGTAATATCGCCCAAGCAATGAAAAATATTTACAAAGATGGTAACGGTCCACAAGGCCCATTCATTTTTGACTTAAAAGGGCACCCTAAAACAACAGCTATGATTTGTGATAATGATGGTATATGGCTTGATAGAAAAGGCCGTATATGGACATTCAATGCTGAAAATAATATAGCCTGCGTTGATATTAATGGTATGGCTCCGCCAAATAGAATCAATGTAGATATTTTTGCATTCAAACCAATGTCTGCAAAAGAAATGGCCGTATGGAATTATAATGATAATGTAAACAATGCCAACAATTATAGTGGTACCATTGTTCCATGTGATTTGGATAGATTAAGTTCTGGAGCATCCCCAAATGGAACCTATGCAAATAACAATTTATGCCCAGGAGAAGGTTCAAAATGTTGGAATAGTGGCACGGCGTACGCCTACGAAAAAGGTTCAGGAACTGCTGTTGATGCTTGCCCATTCAATGAACCAGTTGAAAACATTGCTCCGCAAAAAAAGAATGCAAAAGGCGAAGTAACCGGCAATGGAACATCTTCCAGAGGACGAGTAATGACCACATCCAATAACTATTGGAAAGATTACATAGATTATAAATAGAACAAGTTTCAAAATTTCTTATGAGGGGAATTTTAAAACATTGAAGTTCTAAGTTAGGACAGAAAATTGTGTTACTCTTACTTTCTATTCAGTCCTATTTTCTACCTAAGAAACCTGCCATTGATGGAGTCTTTGTTGGTTGATTATGTTCAGCTAAATATGTTTCTGCTGCGTTGATTTGAGTTGTATTACCTGTTTTTTCAGCAGCGGCTAAATCTTTTTTAGAACGTTTTTCTGTCATTTTTTCGCAGAAATCTGTAAGCCAAATAATCAATCCAGGAACAAGAACTATTGTTGATAAGAACCCAAATGAAGAATTACAAGTTCTTGCTTTGTTTAATAAACCATTATTTTCATGGAATAAATTATAGAATTTTTTGATTGAATCTGATTTTTGAGCATTAGCTTTCTTCAATACTTCTTTAATTTCTTTTGAAGTTGCATCTTTGAAAGATTTACCATTAAATGATTTTAAAATTTCATCAACACTTGCTTGAATCTTCTTATCACAAGAAAATGCTTTTTTAACATCTCCGCCACTTGATTCAATGAAATCCATAAATCCATTTACGCCACCTTTGTAATCTTCAAGGTGAGTATATTTTGAAGTCAATTGTTTACGAGATAATACACTGTGATGAGTATCGTTTGGATTTAAGTAATCAATAACTTTGTGTAAAGTATTGTGTCCGTCCATATTCTTTTTATTTAGAGCTAAACCTGTAATATTCGAGAATACATCAGAGAATACTCTTGATAAAGCTTTTGCGCCGAATAACAATGCTGTAAATGCTGTCATATCACGAACAACGATTTCACCATAATCATATTTATCTTGAGCATTTGCGAGTCTAGGTGGAATACAGAAACCGAATAACAATGTAGTCATTGCATTTGCGGACATAATTGGTCCATTAAGTTCAAAAATATCAGATACAGTTTTTGCACTTTTATTATTGAAAATCTTATCTCCCGCTTTTTCTAAGAATGAACCCATACCTGTAAATGCAACATTCTTTTTACCAAAAGACGGATTATCACCTTTAACTTTTTTATCAGCAGGAACATTTCCATTTGCAGCCGGATTTGCATCGGCTACTGTACCTTGAAGTGCTGGATTGCCTTTCAATCCCATATTGTATAATTTAGGAATTTGTGTATAGAATGCTGCAACAGCACCAAAAATACCTAAGTTTGTTAAAATCCTTGAACCCATTTTGCGATTAGTTAATTTTTTAACAAAACTTTCAATATTTTCAGATTTTAAACCTTTTTTCAATTCTTCGTGAGTATTTTTAACAGCATCGTCAAAGTAATCTGACATTGCGTTAACCATTTCACCTATACTACCGGTCTTAACTTTACCGTTAGATGCGGCAAATTGAACTGCCATTTCATCAACAGCACCACCAATTTTACCTTTTTTAAGCTTCATGAAATCATCAACAACAGAACCAATTTTAGATAAAGCTTCTTTTTTAGCTTTTTTATCAAGAGTTTTATCAGCCTTAATTTTTTCGATTTGAATTTGTTTTGCAGTTAAATTATTTGCAGTTTTTGAAATTTCATCAGCAGTCATTTTTGCCGAATCAGGCAAAACTGAATTGATACTTGTTTCAATTGCATTTGAGAAAATCTTTTTGTAAAAGATTGCTTTATTTGCAGTTCCGTTTTTGATTGCATCAGTATTATTTTGAGCAAATTCGGTAAACGGTTTTTGGAATCCGTCAATATAATTCAATTTAACATTATTGCCACGGCCAAAGTGTTTTTTGATTACATGAAGCATCGCAAGTGGAATTACAAATGCACTAGGACCAGTAATAATTTCTCGCAAAAATTCTTTTCTTGCTAAAGCCCAGTTCAATTGACGAACAGGTTTTCCGTCTTTACCGAGAACAACATTGCCATTTTCGTCTTTTTTATCATGAGCATCACGAACCAAGCCTTTACCGACACGAGGAGTGATAAAACCTAATCCATCTTGAATAATGAATGAAGCAGGATAACCACCAGCCTCAATAGCATCCATCATTCCAACAATAATATTAGGTGAACCACCTCTGAATGATACATTCTTCTTTTGTAAATTGTTGCTTGAAGACGAATTATTTTTTATTTGAACTTTATTATTATTCGAGTTTATACTTGGTATTATCGGTTTTACTGACATGATCCCTACTAAAATTTCCAAATCTTCTACACATTATAAAAAAACAATTACTACAGTTTAATTGCCTTTTTGCTGGGTAATGTTTCAAAACTTTTACATTGTACACTAATTTTTAAAGTTTAAAACAAGTGTACTTATTATACTTAATCCTAAACAATTACGCAAGTAATATTTACTACAATCATAACATTTCGTAACAAAAATACATATTTGGTGATTTTATCAGTATTTGACAGTGTTTTATTTCTTGGTTAAACTACAAGAATGGAAGTGAATATAATCGGTGCAGGTTTAGCTGGTTCAGAAGCGGCTTTGCAACTTGCCAAAAGAGATATTAAAGTAAATTTATATGAAATGCGTCCAGTAAAAACTACCGGCGCCCATACAACAGAAGATTGTGCAGAATTTGTATGTTCAAATAGTTTAGGTTCTTATGACATAACAAATGGGAGTGGCTTACTTAAGCATGAAATGGAAGTTTTAGGTGGAGAACTTATTGAGATTGCAAAAGAATGCCAAGTTCCTGCCGGAAATGCATTAGCTATTGATAGACACAAGTTTTCTCAGACGGTAACTAAAAAAATTGAGAAAAATCCTAATATAAATCTAATTAGAAAAGAAATTACAGACATTCCAAATACTCCAACTATCATTGCATCTGGTCCTTTGACAAGTTCAACTTTTACAGACTCAATCAAAAAATTTACAAAGAGTGAATATCTTCACTTTTTTGATGCAATAGCTCCTATTGTTGAAATCGACAGTATAAATTTTGATATCGCTTTCTGGGCAAGTCGTTATGACAAAGGAGAAGCCTCTTATATAAATTGTCCAATGAATAAAGAGCAATATGAAAAGTTTTATGACATCTTAACCCATGCTCCAAAAATTGAACAGCATGATTTTGAAAAAGGTGCAAAATTCTTTGAAAGTTGTCTTCCTATTGAAGTCTTAGCTTCTCGTGGGGTAGATACTCTACGCTTTGGTCCAATGAAACCGGTGGGATTAATTGATAAAAGAACCGGAGAAAAAAATTATGCAGTAGTCCAACTTCGTCAAGACAATTCTGCAAAAACATTATTCAATCTTGTTGGATTTCAAACTAATTTGAAATGGGGAGCGCAAAAAGAATTACTTCAATCCATCCCAGGACTTGAAAATGTTAATATCGTAAGATATGGTGTGATGCACAGAAATACATTTATAAATTCCCCAACTCTTTTAAACCCGACACTTCAAACAAGAGAAAGAAAAGATTTGTTCTTTGCCGGACAAATTACAGGAACCGAGGGTTATACAGAATCAATTGCATCTGGTTTATTGTGTGGAATAAATATGGCTAAATTATTAAACAATGAACCATTACTTGAACTTCCGCAGGATACAATGCTGGGCGCTTTGACTCATTACATTACAAATCCGGAACACACAAATTTTCAGCCAATAAATTCAAATTGGGGAATTGTTCCACCTGTTGAACTTCCGAAAAAAGAACGCAAAAACAAAAAACTCAAGGGCGAACTTATGTCAAAACGCGCCCTTGAGTCTTTGAAAAACTATCTTGAGTTGGTATAAAAATTATTTCTTTATACGTCCCTATGTCCAACTTTTAATTTGTGATCAATAACAGCAGTTTTTTGATTTGCTTCAAGCTTGCCTGCAATCAATTGATAAGCCAAGACAACACCTGATGCTACACCTGCAAGAATTTTACCCGATTTACCAATATTTTTCAGTGGGTGAATCAAAGTGTTCTTTAATGTCGGGCCCTCTTTTTTGAATGCATTAGGTAAAGACTTGAATAACCAAGAACCAGATAAGAAAGCAGCCCCTGTCATTGCACCATAGAACAATCCCTTTAATGCTGAGTTTGCCATTTGATTAGCTACAGTAAAAAATTTCCAGACATTTGCAGCCCCATCTCTTAAAGTCTTCGGCTTTTTCATTTCCGGTAAATTTTGAGCCACCTCTTCCATTGAATTTTCAAAACTGTCAGGTATTGACTCTTTAATTTCCCCAGTTGTAAAATTTTGATCTTCCCTTTTGTTTCCGGATTGAATTTCTTCACCTGCTTTAAAACTTACTGCCGGATTAAAACCTACTTTTAGCATACACCACACTCCTTGTTGCTTGTATGAAAACACTAAAATAAAAATTTTTGTTATACCTACATAATTCTTTACATTCCGAATAACGATAATTGCGGAACTTCATCTTCATTATTTACCATTTTCTTTCGAGTTGCAAGGTTATTTGAAAAATCTTTTTGCATTTTTCTCATTAATTCTTCAGAACGTTTTACAACACTAGATGGTAAACCCGCCATTTTTGCTACTTGAATACCATAACTCTTACTTGCACCGCCTTGAACAATTTTTCTTAAAAATTCAATTTCACCATTATTTTCAGTTATAGTAATTCTATAATTTTTAATTTGCGGGTATGTTTTTGTCATCACATTAAGTTCATGATAATGGGTTGCAAAAATACATCTTGCCCCTACTTTTGTTGCAATATATTCCGCTACAGACCAAGCAATAGCAACACCATCATAAGTACTTGTACCTCTACCAATTTCATCTAACAAAATGAAACTTCTATCAGTTGCAGTATTCAAAATGAATGAAGTTTCAATCATCTCAACCATAAATGTTGATTGACCAAGAGTTAAGTCATCACTTGCTCCAACCCTTGTGAACACTTTATCCACAACTCCAAGTTTTACATAATCAGCAGGAACCCATGACCCGATTTGAGCCAAAATTGCAATCAAAGCATTTTGACGCATATATGTTGATTTCCCAGCCATATTCGGCCCTGTCAAAATCATAAATTGGGTAGAATCATTTGTAGATTTTGATTTTAAATCTAAGTCATTTGGAACATATTCTCCAAGAGGAAGAATTTTTTCCAAAACGGCATGACGTCCATTTTTAACAATAAAATCATCAGATTCATCAATTTCAGGTTTACAATAATTATTTTCAACTGCAATTTCAGATAACGAGGTTAATACATCGGCTTTCGCTATACAATCAGCAATTTCACGAATTTTTGAAACAAATTCTTTTGAATATTCCCTAAAATCAGTAAATAATTTATATTCAAGTTCTGTTGATTTAAATCTTGCAGATAAAACATCATCTTCGTGGTGTTTCAATTCATCGGTAATAAATCTCTCTGCTCCGGTAAGGGTCTGTTTTCTAACATAACTTTGCGGAACCATGTTTAAGTTTGATTTTGTAACTTCAATAAAATATCCGAAAACTTTATTATAAGCGACTTTTAAATTTTTAATTCCGGTGCGTTCTTTTTCTTCTTCTTCAAATTTTTGAAGCCATTCTTCGCCGCCTGTCAGCAAATCTCTGAAATAATCCAATTCTCCACTAACATTTGGTTTAATAATTCCTCCCTCTTTTAATAGAATAGGAGGATTATCAACAATTGTATTCTCAATAACTTGTGTAAAATCTGTGATTTCTTCTTGATATTCACGAATTGGAGCGAACATATCATATTCTAAATCGACCGTTTCTTCTAAAAGTCGAGGAAGCATTGATAATGATATTTTTAAACCGATAAAATCTTTAGGACTGGCAGAACCGTTACTCATTCTTGTTGCAAGTCTTTGAATATCATAAATTTTTTCCAATGATTCTGCTAAACTATAGCGAACATCTGATTTTTGAACAAGTTCTGATACTGAATTTTGGCGAGCTATAATGTCATCAACTCTTTTTAATGGCTGACAAATCCAGTTTTTCAAAAGTCTTGCGCCCATATTTGTTTTTGTTTTGTCTATTGCCCAAAGTAATGAACCATATTTATTTTTTTCACGTAATGTCTCAACAAGTTCAAGATTTTTTCTTGTCGCTGAATCTAAAATCATATATTCAGAAAGTTCATAAGCTTCAATTCTATCAAACTTCGGCATATTTCCCTTTAATGTTTCCCAAATATAAGCAACTAAAGCTCCTGCAGAACGAAATCCAAGAGGATATTTTGAATATCCGTAACTCTCTAAACTTTGAGTTTTAAAAACTTGTTTCAAATTGTTTTGAGAAAATTCAACATCAAAAACAGATGGAGGAATTTTAGAACAATTGTATCTTTTTGTAACTTCGTCCGGCAAGTTTATAACTTCATCAGGTACAATTTGAAAGGGTTTTATGTCTTGTTTAAGGCTAGGGGCAACAACTTCTGATGGGTTGAGCCTTGCAAGTTCAGCCATAACAAGATTTAAAGATGCTTGAGTTACTTTGAATTCTCCGGTTGAAATATCCGTGTATGCAAAACCAAACAAACCACTTTTTTCATCTTTATAAATTGCACAAATATAGTTGTTTGAATTTTGGTTTAAAAGATTACTTTCTGTTAGAGTACCAGCAGTCACAACCCTTGTTACACCACGTTTAACAAGACCTTTTGCGAATTTTGGGTCTTCTAATTGGTCACAAATTGCAACTTTATAATTTTTATGAACAAGTTTTTCCAAATAAGCATCGGCAGCCTTAATCGGAATGCCTGCAAGAGGAACTCTTCCAAGCTTTGCACCAGCATCTCTGCCTGTTAGAGTTAGTTCCAACTCTTTAGACATAATTAATGCATCTTCGAAAAACGTTTCATAAAAATCTCCTAAACGATACCATAACAAAATTTCCGGATTTTCCTGTTTAATTTTCAAGTATTGTTGCATTACAGGAGTGGTATCTTCTAAATTAACTTCCCAACTTTTTATGTGATTGATTTCAGTTTTGCTCATATTATAATATTCATATAAAAACGAGAGGATTTCAATATGGGTTGTTTAAAAAATATAACACGAGCGATTTTCTTAACTGTTGTTATTGTCGGTTTTATGGCATTTGGCGGTCAAGATTGGATAAAAAAACAAGTTAATGATTATATTAACCCAAGTAAAGATGTTGTCCTTGAACGAGCTCAAAAAATCGGAGATTTTTCAAAGGTTAATAAAGAATTTGAAATTGAAAAAGCTGCCGGTGTTTTAGGTTACAATGCTGTACTTGCAGAACACAAAGTAAGCGGACAAAAATTGTTGGTTGTAGATTCTGGCAAAAAAGTTGTTCTATCTCAAGCAGATATCACATCACCAAATGTTGAAGATAAAATTAAAGCGGCAATTAACAAAATAAAATATCAATCTGCAGCAATTGAAGAATTCCACGTTACGGAACGAGGGACAATGAAATCTTATGGACAAAAAATTCCGTACGTGAAATTTACAGCAAAGGTTAAAAAATTACCAATTGGTGAAATTTCCGGAATCATTTCTGTTGTTAAAGACGAAAAAGGCAATGACAAAATCTTGGTTTCTGCAAATGAAAAAAATAAATACTCTCAATTAATTACAAATGAATTCTTTAAAGAAATAAAATAAATTATTCCACATGTAACGAAATATTACAAATTGTTTCTTATTTTCTAAAGTTCTCAAGGGGAAATGCCGTATTTAAGATTAAAGGATAAATAATTCGAAAGGATTTTAGAAAACAATGGGATTGGCAACTGAACAAGCAAGATTTTTATGCATAACAGCAAGAAAGGCTGATTGTGAATATAAATCAACTGAAATTGCTCAACAAAAACTTGAGATTACAAATCAGTTGTCAAACGTTTCAGCTGATTACTCTAATGCTTTGAATTCAACAAAATTAATTTGGCAAAATGATGCAACAGATAGAACTGCAAATGTAACTTATAGTTTATTAATGACACCGTCTGCGTATAACAATTACAACCCATATTTTGTAACAACAGCATCTGGTGCAATTGTATTGAATTCAGAATATGCAGCAGCAGCTAAAGCCGCTGGTATTTCAAAAGCCGGAGGCATTGGTTCTTCAAGCAGCCGTGATAAGTTTATTCAAGAACTTGTTGGACAAGGTATTGTAACGGACAATACTGCAAAAGAAATTATTAACACTCCAAAAACAAATTGGAATCCGTCAGCAGGTATGGGTGCAACACCTATGGACAAAGCAGAAACTTCTGCTATGCAATTGTCTGATTTGATTTTAAGTGATGCAATTGGTAAACAAAAAATCGATTGGACAGCTTTATATGTTGATTCTGCAAACGGCGAAATTTCTGAAACTGAATACAATAAACATTTATCCGATTTAAAAGATAATTTAATCGCCGCAAGACAAACCGTCTTATATGATAATGATGGAAATGTAAGAACAGAAGATACCTCAGATACCGCTCAAACTACTTATGCGAAAAAAATTCAACAATATGAAACTGATATTAAAAATGCAAAAACGGAAGGTCGTGAAAACGATTACAACCGATTGTTAGCAGAAAAGAAACAATATATTGCAGACAACCCTGTAAAAGCTGCAACGTATGATATTGCAGCATATAAAGCTAAGTATCCAAAAGCTACAAAAGTAAAAGGCTTTGATACTATTAAAAATAAATTCCAAACTTCTGAAACAAAAGTAGCCTCAACAACTCTTTCTAAAGTAAACAACAAGAGTACTGTTAGCAGCGGAATTACAGTTGTTAAAAATGGTATTATCAATAGCAATTCTTCAGATATCAGAGATATGGATATCGGGGATATTTTATCTGGTGACGTAACATTAATGATTAGAAATAATGATAAAGCAGCATCAGCGGAAGCTATGGCAAATTTAGGTCAAAACTTATTATTAGCAATAGCAAAAGTTTTAGGTTACGGTCAAGATACAGGTATAGGTTTGAATATTGATGAACCATCAAGAAAAGCGTTAGAATATGCTTATACAATGGTTTCAAACACATATCTCCGTCCAGGAAATACTATTGCTAATGCGGGAAGAGATTCTGACAGTGCAATGACAGATAACAGTGCTTATGCAAACGCAACCAATAATAACCGAATTGGTCAAAATTCTGATGGCACTTATACTGCATTGAGTTTATCAAATATGTTATCATCATTCTTAACCTACTATGATAACGCATTAAATGGTACAAATTCTAAATATGTTGTTGGTAAGAGTGTTGAAACATCAAACTTTGTAACTGACGATAGCGGATATTATTATATCGGTAAAGAATCTGGAACATCAGCTTCTCAAATAGAAAGATTAGCAGATTTCTTTGATGAAATTTACAACAATATCTGCGAAAAAGGTTGGAGAGAAGATTCTTCAATTGATGATGAAGAATACATGACAAGTGCAATTAAAGATGGCAGATATGCAATGGCATCTTTAAATAATGATGGATATTATTACCAAACAAGATATAACGAAACAGGTTATATGGAAGAAGTAACAGATGATGATGCTATTGCAAGAGCAGAAGCTGAATTTACAAGAATGAAATCTGAATTGACCTACAAAGAAGATTCAATTGATTTGAAATCTAAAAAATTAGATGCTGAAATTTCAGCACTCTCAACGGAGTACGACACAGTTAAAAACTTGATATCAAAGAGCATTGAAAAAACATTCACAATGTTTTCGAGCTAGTAAAATATAAATAGCAAAGTTTCTTATGACGGATTTTATAAAATCCGTCATTTTGTTTATTTTATGATTTAAAAAGTTGTTGGATTTTCTATCAATTTCATGTGAATTTGTTTTTTTACTTTTAATATTATGTATTTTGTACTGCCAAAATATCCTACAAACATTATTGATGATGCGCAAATCCAAGCAATTGGACCGGCATAAAACATTCCGATATATCCAAATTTGACAGACAAATATATTGCTGCAAAGACACGAGCAAAAAGTTCAAATAAGCATGCCATAAATGGGAAGAAAGTTTCGCCCATGCCTTGAAGTGCATTTCTATATATAAAGATTTGACCTAAGAAAAAGTAAAATATAGTACTTATTAACAAATATTGGTGAGCAACACTAATTACATGCTCTGATGCAGTTCCAATAAATTCACCAACAATATTTGTTCCCCAAATTCTCATAATAAAAGCCATTATAATACTTATTACCAAATTTATTGTTGAAGTTTTTATAACCCCTAAACGAATTCTTTTGAATTTTTTAGCTCCAAAATTTTGTGCTACATAAGCTGCTAATGCAACACCAAATGACATCATAGGAAGAGTTGCAATTTGTTCAATTCTAAGAGCCGCTGTTAAAGCCGCAATCACGTCAGCTCCGAATGTGTTGCACACCCCTTGAATAACAATGATACTTATACCAATCAATGAAAATTGAAAAGCCATTGGTAAACCGACATTCAAATGCTCCCACACTGATTTCCAAAAATCTTTGTTTATTTTAATTTTCCAATCTTTCTTTGATAGACACAATATTGGAAACTTATATTTGATAAGAATCAAACACAAAATAACTGAAAGTCCTTGGGACAAAATCATTGCAACCGCAGACCCCGGAACCCCCCAATGCAAATCCTTAACAAAGTATATTGCAAGAATAATATTTGCAATTGATGAAACAATTAGATAATATAATGGCGTTTTGCTGTCTCCCAAAGCTCTGATTATACTTGCTAACATATTATACATAGTGGAAATAATTAAACCGATAATAACTATTTCCACATACCAATACGCATCATGATAGATTTCTTGTGGAACACGCATCGCATGTAAAATGGGATTCATAAAAACAGTTGAAAATATCGAAAATAACACCGTTACAATCGTACTAAGTATCGTTGAAACAACAACAGAGTTTTTTACCCCATCTAAATTCTTTGCACCATATCTTTGCCCTGTAACAACGGCAAAACCATTTGTTAATCCGACAATCACAAACATTACGAGAAAAAATAGCGGTGCGACGGCACCAATTGATGCAAACTGTTTAACACCCAGTGTTCTTCCGACAATAACCAAGTCCGCAACATTATATAATTGTTGAAATATGTTTCCGATTAGTAGTGGAATTGAGAATAAAATTATGTGTTTTAAGGGACTACCCTTTGTCATATCTGTAATCATAAGTCGTTCTCTCTTTATTATTTTATGAGGTAAAGCTATTGTTGAGTGTATTTTTTGCCTAAAAGTTCGTCTGGCATAAATTGTTGGTCATAATCCGGATTATCAGGGGTGTAAACATATCCAACCCCAAATCCATATTTTGACGCATCTTTATAATGAGCATCTCGAAGATGCATTGGAGGTGCAAAATCAAGTCCTGCTGAAATATCTGAAAGAGCTGAATCAATTGCACAAACTGACTCATTTGACTTCTTTGCTCTTGCAACATAAATTACAGCCTGAGCAAGAGGAATTCTTCCTTCCGGAAGTCCTAAAAGTTCAACTGCTTTATATGCATTTAGCGCAATATTAAGTGCATTCGGGTCCGCATTCCCAATATCTTCTGAAGCACAAGTAATCAGTCGTCTTGCAATAAATCGAGGATCTTCACCGGCAACAATCATTTTTGCGAGATAATAAATAGCAGCATCAGCATCTCCACCCCTCAAACTCTTTTGAAAAGCAGATGCACAATCATAATGTTCTTGTTGAGAATATCTTGTATTTCGTTGTTGGCAAATTTCTTCAATCGTTTTGACTGTTAAAATTCGTTTATTATCTTTTAAATCACTGGCGAAATATGCATTTTCCACAATATTTAATGCATATCGGGCATCACCTCTTGCAAGATTTATAATAAAATCCAAAACTCCGCTTTCGCATTCCATAAGTGTGTAGTGAGTTGCAAGATAACTAAATCCTTTTTTAATAATTTTTGCCATACTTTCATCATTTATTGGGTTAAGTCTTACAACTTGAACTCGGGAAAGTAAAGCCGGAACTACTTGAAAAGACGGGTTTTCAGTTGTTGAACCAATCAAAAATAACGTACCATTTTCAAGATGAGGTAAAAGTGCATCTTGTTGAGTTTTTGAATACCTGTGAATTTCATCTATAAACAAAATTGTTTTTTGTCCTGCTCGAAGAGATTCTTTTGCTTTTTCAACAGCATCTTTGATATCTTTAACACCAGATGTTACAGCAGAAATTTCAATAAAATTAGCGTTCGTTTTTGTTGCAATAAGTCTTGCTAATGTTGTTTTTCCACACCCTGGTGTGCCCCAAAAAATCATTGAAAACAATCTATTTGTTTTCAGCAAGTTCAAAATCGGACTATTTGGAGAAATCACATTACTTTGCCCTAAAAAATCTTCAATTGTCTTTGGCCGAAGAATTTCTGCTAAAGGTATTTGTTTATTTTGGTTTTCAAGTTCCGTAAATAAATTATTCATAGTATAATTATAGCAGGGGTAAATTTATTTTACAAAGGAATATTTATTTTGAATAAAAATTTTTGGATTGTTATAGTTTCAACATTTTTAATTTTGACAGGAATATTTTTTATCTTTAGCAAAAAACAAGATAATAACGAAGTTGTCTTTTGGACTTTGCAAATGAATGACTTTGCTCCATACATAAACGGAGTAATAAAAGATTTCGAAACCGAAAATCCAAATATAAAAATTAAATGGGTAGATGTTCCTTTTTCTGAAGGAGAAAAAAGAACTCTCGCATCTGTGTTGAGTGATAATCCCCCAGACTTAGTAAATTTAAATCCGGATTTTTCTTCAACATTGGCTCACAAAGGTGCGTTATACGAAATTCCACAAAGCAAAACATTACAATTTAATCAAGAAATTTTAAATTCATTAAAGACCAATGGAAAAATTTATTCTATTCCTTGGTATGCAACTAGTGCTATCACAATTTATAACAAAGTACTAATTAATAAAGCAGGAATCCAAGTACCAAAAACATATTCCGAAATTGAAAAATTTGCACCAATTGTTAGAAAAAATACAAATGCATACATCATACTTCCAAATATAACAGAAAACGATACTATGTTAAAAATCCTGAATAAATATGGAATTACAAATTATACACAACTGGCAACTGATGACTCAGTACATGTTTTCAATATGTTTAAATCCATGTATGCCAAAAACTTAATACCCAAAGAAACGGTAACAATGACTCTTCAAGAATCCTTAGAAAAATATATGTCCGGAAATATCGTTTTGCTTGGTGCGGGAGCTAACTTTTTAAATATGATAAAAGAAAATGCCCCATCAACTTACAAAACAACAGATGTTGCACCTCAAATTGTTGGAGAACTTGGACAAAATGATTTTTCTTTGATGAATTTTGTAATCCCAATAAAATCAAAACATAAAGAGGAAGCATTGAAATTTGCACTATTTTTAACAAATAACAAAAATCAGTTAGAACTTGCAAAACTAACTAATGTTCTTGCTGTAAACGAAGAAACATTACAAAATGATTTCTACACAAAGTATGATAAAAATGATTTGATGTCTAAAGCGAGAGTTATTAGTGCAAATCAATTAAACAAAGTTCAACCGGTTTTTAAAACTCAAAAAGGACAAAAAGATATAAACAATTTAATCAATGCTTCCGTTCAAGAAATACTTTTAGGGAAAAACGATACTAAAAAAATCTTAACTAAAACCGCAAAAGATTGGAAATCACTAAACGATTAATATAAAAAAGGAGAAATAAATGAAAGCTGTAGTATTTACAAAAGATAACGAACTAAAACTAGTTAATGACTACAAAAAACCAATTCCTAAAAGAGGGGAAGCTTTGGTAAGAGTCACATTAGCAGGTATTTGCAATACTGATTACGAAATCACAAAAGGATATATGGGATATGACGGGATTTTAGGTCACGAAGCCGTTGGTATTGTTGATGAAGTTAACGGAGAGGACAAATCTTTAGTCGGGAAAAGAGTTGTGCCTGAAATCAGTTATGGCTGCAAAGATCCAAACTGCCCTTGGTGTGCTGAAAAATTATACCGCCACTGTCCTGATAGACACACTTTAGGTATCTTTAGAAAAGATGGTGTCTTTGCAGAATATTTCACAATGCCAACAGAAGTATTATTTGAAGTACCTGAAAATGTTCCGGATTGCCAAGCCGTATTTGTTGAACCTCTTGCAGCAGCTTTAGAAATTACAGAACAACATCACATCAAACCATTTGAAAAAGTCGTTGTTCTAGGTGACGGTAAATTAGGTTTGATTACGGCACTGGCACTTAATGCTCAAAATATTGATGTTACGTTGGTCGGAAAACACCAAAATAAACTTGATATTGCAAAGGGGCAAGGAGTTCAAACTTCATTATTAAATGATTTCCAAATTGAGAAGAAATATGATATTGTAGTTGAAGCAACAGGTTCTATTTCCGGATTTGAAACAGCTTTGGCATTAACTAAACCACGAGGAGTTTTAGTTTTGAAAAGTACAGTTGCAGCATCAAAAGAATTCAACTTAGCACCAATCGTAATTGATGAAATCACTGTTTTGGGTTCTCGTTGCGGACAATTCCCTGCAGCATTGAGAATGCTAAAATCTGAAAAAATTGACTTCTCACCACTAATCTCAGCTAATTATTCAATTGATGATGCAATTGAAGCTTTTGAAAAAAATAAAGAAAAAGAAACCTTAAAAGTTCTTTTGCAATTTTAGTTTGGAATAAATCGAAATGAGAACAAATATTTATGCCATTACTGACTCTCATCAAGAAAGCAGGAACTTGTGCAAATTGTTGAGCGGAATTTACAATTACGAAAAGGGATTAAATAATCCCTTTTTAGTATTGGATTGCGGAGATTTGTTTAAAGGGATTTATGATAAAGATTTGTCCGTAAATTCTTATATCAAATTAAAACAACTACTTCCACAAGCTCAAATTGTTATAACATTAGGCAATAATGACTTTGGATTTTATCAACAGGATTTTGAGTATTTGAAATCAACAATTGAAAAATTCAAAGAAAATGGTATTTATTTTGTTTGCGGAAACATTTTTGATGAAAAGACAAATGCTCATTCCAAGCTTGTACCGGAATATAAAATTTTAAATATAAACGGACAAAAAATTTTAATAACCGGCTTTTGTGTAAATACAGCTTGTGCAAAAAAATTCGGATACAATTTAGTTTCACCTGTTGAATGTTTTGAAGAAGTTATAAAGACTGTCAATGAACCTTATGACAAAATTATTGTTCTAAGTCACCATTGGTACCCTTATAGCAAGGATTTGAAAGAATTTGCGACTTCTATTGGAATAAATATTGACTTGATAATCGGCGGACACGAGCATTCACCAATTAAAGCAGATTTTGAAAATAATATATTTTATCCTTTTTCATTTGCAAGAAGCATGTACAAAATGACGTTAGATGGGAAATTTGAAAATATAGAAGAACTTCCGGTAGAAAATTTTGAAATTCTTCCAGTTTTTGAAAATCCAATTAAAGAGTATGAAAATAAAACACACCTACTTGATAAAGTTGCAGACAGAGTTTTAGATTTGCCTAAAAAATATTCTGAATTTTGTCCCCTTGGAACTTTTATATCTGATAATATGCGCAGAATTGGACAAACAGATATTGCATTTCATTCTACAGGCTATACGATGGCACCTCTATTTTTAAAAGATAGCCCCATAATTACAAATTATGACCTTAAACGAGTAATTTGCGCAGGAACTGAAATTGAAAAAATAAATATTACAGTAGAACAATTGAAACACGTTTTTGAAAATGCGACAAAAAACAGAATGTACAAAAATCAAGGGAATTCAAGATTTATTCAATGTTCTCAAAATATAAAAGTAACTGGCATTGGTGACGAAGAAAATAAAACTTATAAAATCGTACAAATAGAAATTAATGGAGAAAAATTGTTAGACGAAAATACTAATCCTCTTGATAATTCAAAGACTTTCACTGCAACTATTGACCCATATATTGGCAAAGGGGAACAAGGTTTTGAAGTATTGAAAGATATTTCAAAAACAAAAATATTGATTAATGGGAAAGGAGTAAAAATCAATGATTTATTTAAAGATTCTCTACTATCTTATGCCCAAAATCCATCTAAAAATCCTGAATACCCAAAGGCAATAATGGTTGATTTGTAAATATGGTGTAAAATAAAAGTTTTTATGCTATAATGCAACTATATTGTTTAATAAGGAGACATATTTATGCATACAGAAGAAAGAACATTTGTTGCAGTTAAACCTGACGGTGTACAAAGAGGACTGGTTGGCGAGATTATCAAAAGATTTGAAACCAAGGGTTATAAAATTGTTGCATTAAAAATGATTCAAGTAACTGATGCTCAAGCAAGAGCACATTATGAAGAACATAAAGACAAACCATTCTTCCCTAATTTAATCAAATATCTTCAAAGCGGTCCGATTGTCGCAATGGTTGTCCAAGGGTATAATGCTGTTGCAGGTGTTAGACATCTTATGGGTTCAACAGTTCCGGATCAAGCAGAAGTTGGAACCATCAGAGCTGATTTTGCACAAGTTAAGGAATACAACATTGTTCACGGGTCTGACAGTTTGGAAAGTGCAGAAAGAGAAATTAAAATCTACTTTACAGAAGATGAAATTTGTAAAACTTCAAAATCAATGTCTGAACTTGTTGTAGAACATTTAGATGCATAGATTTTTATTGATAAATTGTGAAATATTAGCCGAAATAATTTTATTTCGGCTTTTAAAATAAGGTTAAGTATGAATTATATTTTTTACTTTTTGATAGTTATATCTGTTGTCGTTGGAGCAATTAATGGTAAGCTCCAAGATGTGGTGAATTCTATTATGTCTGGAGCAGAATTGTCTGTCAAAATAGCATTTTCTTTAATTGGCATTATGGCTTTTTGGCTTGGTATTATGCGTATAGCAGAAAAATCCGGACTAATTGCTTTTATTTCAAAAATTCTTCGTCCAATCACAAAAGTTTTGTTTAATGAACTACCACCGGATTCTCCTGCTATCGGAGATGTTGCAATGAATTTCACGGCTAATGCTTTTGGACTTGCAAATGCGGCAACACCTTTTGGAATAAAAGCAATGGAAGAATTACAAAAAGAAAGTGACAATAAAACAACTGCAACAAATTCTATGTGTCTGTTTTTAGGAATGAATACTGCAGGTTTTCAGCTTATACCAACAACCGTTTTAGCTGTTCTTGTTGGAATTGGTTACAAAAATCCGACAGAAATTATTGCACCAACTCTTTTAGTTACAACAATTGCGTTTGTTTCCGCAATTATTATGGCAAAAATAGGACAATACTTGAGCAATAACGCATTAAAATTAAAAAAAGTTAAGGAGGAAGTAAATGACTAAAATCCTTAATTTGATTTCACTTTGGGCTTTGCCTGTAATTATCTTAACAGCATTAACTTGCGGAATAGTAAAAAAAGTTCCGATTTATGAAGAATTCACTGAGGGAGCAAAAGACGGTTTTAAGATTTCAGTCAAAATTATCCCTTACTTAGTGGCAATCATAGTTGCAATTTCAATGCTTAGAGCAAGCGGAACAATCGAAATACTTGCAAACCTTTTAGCTCCTGTTTTGACGAAGTTTAATATTCCTGCTGATACTTTGTCATTGATGATTGTTCGCTCTTTATCAGGTTCAGGAGCTTTAGGAATATTTTCTGATATCGCAAATAATTTAGGTCCTGATTCTTATGCAACAAAACTTTCAGCAATAATGGTCGGAAGTAGCGAAACTACATTCTACGTGCTTGCAGTTTATTTTGGAGCTATTGGAATAAAAAAAATCAAATATGCTCTTGTTGTAGGGTTACTTGCAGATTTAGTCGGAATTATTGCAGCAATTTCAGTTTGCCATTGTATGTTTGGCTAACATCAAGCCAACTTTGCGTGTATTCATTTATTTCATTTTTGACAATTTCACGAACTAAAGTTGCATAATTAATATTAATACAGTCTAACTTTTCAAGTCTTTCAACAACATAACCTTTGCTACCACAGTTGTGACAAAAATTCTCTAATGGAACGACTTCACCATTTCTGACTGTTGCAACTTCTTTCATTCCACAACATGCACAACGAACCAAATACCATTGATTTTCAACCAATTCCCCGCAATCTGGACAATAGCAAATGTCTTGATCAATTGGTAAATTATTGTGCTTGCATTTTTTGTTAATCCAAATATCTCACTCCAAATCATACCCTATATTTAATGATAATTTTTATTAGGTCAAATATTTTAAACATCAAATTGTTTAATTATTTTGTATATGATTTGTTTATTTTCGCTAGATTGATTTTTTATAATATTCAAAATTTTAGTTTCCAATTCGGTCTCATCAGCAAAATAATCAAAATCAAAGAAATCTTCAGGACGGATAGAAAACGTTTCAATAATATTAAGTACAGTTTGCATTGATGGATAACTTTTTCCATTTTCAATGTTACTTAAAGAAGATGGTTCAATTCCGATTTTTTCACTAAAAAATTCCTGTGTAAGCCTAGATTTCTTTCGTATTTCTTTAATTTTTTGTCCGATTTGAAATTTGTTGTCTTTCATAAATTCTCCTACTTTTGATAGGATAAATTCAGTATATAGAAATTTACATAATGTAAACACCATAGATAATTTGACATTATAGTGTATACTAGATAAAATTATAATGAGAACAATATATTTTAAAAAAAGGTTTATTATGTTTACATCAAATTTTATAAAAAGAAATAGCGGTTTCACACTCGCAGAGGTTTTAATCACCCTTGGCATAATAGGTATAGTAGCAACAATGACAATACCAAATCTTATTACTAACTATAAAGCCAAAAGACTTCATACTCAATTTTTGAAATCTTATTCTGTTTTACAACAGGCTTTCAAAATGATGGAGAATGATGATATTACAATTGAGCCACGTAAATATGGAAGCCCCGAAAATAATCCAGAATTTTTTTATAAAACATTCATGAACTATCTACAAGCGCCAATTGATTGTGGAACAACAGATTATGGAAATTCAAATTCATTACCTTGTTTTCCTTTTAGACACAATGATGATGATAAAAAAACAGCCTATAAATCGTATGATGGGAAATCACTTGTTAGTGTTTATTGGTTAGATGATGGAGAAATTGCACTACAAGATGGTACTCTTTTATTATTTGAAAATTATGATAGAATTTGGATTTCAGTAGATTTAAATGGTTACAATAACCCACCAAATCGTTTAGGATATGATTTATTTACTTTCCAATTTATAGATGGAGAACTAAAAACAATGGGCGATAGAGATACAGATTATACTGATATGAATAAATACTGCAATCCTAAAATTACAAATAGTCTTAATGGTATAACTTGCGCACAAAAAGCTAAAGAAGATACTGACTATTTTAAAAAGCTTGTAAATGAATTCAAATAAATATGTTAACAAATGTAACAGAAAATCTTAACTCTGAAATTAGGCATTTTCAAAATACTTTATATAAGTAAGAGAGATAAAATAAGAAGAGGTAAGAGATATGTCTATTGCAAATTTACAAGAAAAGTTGTTATTTTACACAAGACAAAAAAGTCAAATCAACTTACAGTTATCAAATGTTCAAATGAATCAATTATCAGCTACAAGGTCATCTGCTACTAAACAGCAAGAATATAACCAAAAACTTTCAGCTCTATACTATGACGAAGATCACGGTTACGGAACTGATGAATATTCAGAAATGCTTTTGGAATTACAAAATGACCACGAATTTGAAATGGCAAGCATAAATTCTTGGGAATCTGAACTTGAACTTCAAAAAGAAAATCTAGAAACTCAATTGAATGAAGTTTCTAGTTATGAAAACACTTGGCAAAAATTATTACAAACAAATATTAAAAATGAATTTGCTTATGGAGGTACTGGCAGCAAGTAAAAACCAAAACTTAATAGTAAATTACAAAACAAAAGACACAGATTATACAATCTGTGTCTTTTGAACTCTTATAAATTATTTTAAACCTATTTACCAGATTTAGAAATAATTTCTTCTTCGATGTTTCTAGGAACTTGTTCGTAGTTATGGAATTCCATAGAGAATGTACCACGACCTTGAGTGTTAGATCTCAAGTCTGTAGCATAACCAAACATGTTAGCTAATGGAACAAGAGCTCTTACGATAACGTTTCCTGTATTACCTTGAGGTTCTTGACCTTCAACTCTACCACGTCTTCTAGAAATATCTCCGATGATTGTACCTGTGAATTCATCAGGAATTTCGATTTCAACTTTCATCATTGGTTCCAATATACAAGGTTGAGCTTTGCGGCAACCATCTTTGATAGCCATTGAACCAGCAATTTTGAATGCCATTTCTGATGAATCGACTTCGTGGTAAGATCCATCATAAAGTTCAACTTTAACATCAATCATTGGATAACCTGCCAAGATACCGCCTTCAAGAGCTTCTTCCATACCTTTTCTAGCTGGCTCAATGTACTCTCTAGGAATAGCACCACCAACAATTTTGTTTTCAAATACAAATCCGGCATTTTCTTCTGCTGGAGAAATTCTAACTTTAACGTGACCATATTGACCTTTACCACCTGATTGACGGATAAATTTAGAGTCTTGGTCAGCATTTCCTCTGATGGTTTCACGGTAAGCAACTTGTGGTTTACCGATGTTAGCTTCAACTTTGAATTCTCTCATCATACGGTCAACAATGATATCCAAGTGAAGTTCACCCATACCAGAGATGATTGTTTGACCTGTTTCTTCATCAGATTTAACTCTGAAAGATGGATCTTCTTCAGCAAGTTTTTGAAGAGCAATACCCATTTTATCTTGGTCAGCTTTTGTTTTTGGTTCGATTGCAACTGAAATTACAGGTTCTGGGAAAGTCATTCTTTCTAAAATAATTGGAGCTTTTTCATCACACAATGTATCACCTGTTGTTGTATCTTTCAAACCAACTGCTGCACAGATATCACCTGCATAAACTTCTGATTCTTCAATTCTTTGGTCAGCATACATTCTAACCAATCTGGCGATACGTTCTTTTTTACCGTTAGTTGCGTTTAGAACGTAAGAACCAGCAGTGATTTTACCAGAGTAAACTCTTAAGAATGTTAAACGACCAACGAATGGGTCTGTCATAACTTTGAATGCCAAAGCAGAGAATGGTTCTGAATCTGAAGAATGTCTTTCAGTTTTAGTACCGTCTTCTAATTCACCTTCAATAGCTTTTACATCAAGAGGTGATGGCATATAATCAACAATTGCGTTCAATAACAATTGAACACCTTTGTTTTTGAATGCTGTACCACAAGTTACAGGAACGATTTTGTTTTCGCAAACTGCTTTTCTTAACACAGCTTTTAATTCGTCAATTGAGATTGAATCAGGATCTTCAAAATATTTTTCCATCAATGCATCATCTTCAGATGCGATAGCTTCTACCATAGCATCATGGTATTCTTTAGCTTTTTCAAGCATATCAGCAGGAATGTCTTCTTCCTTAATATCTGTACCTAAATCATTAGTATAGATTTCAGCTTTCATAGTCATAAGGTCGATTAAACCTGTGAATTTATCTTCAGAACCGATTGGTAATTGAATAGGAACAGCATTAGCACCTAATCTTGTTTTAATTTGGTCTACAACTCTGTAGAAATCAGCACCGGTTCTATCCATTTTATTAACGAAAACCATACGAGGAACTTCGTAACGATTAGCTTGTCTCCAAACTGTTTCAGATTGAGATTGAACACCACCAACTGCACAGAATACAGCTACAACACCATCTAGTACACGAAGAGAACGTTCAACTTCAATTGTAAAGTCAACGTGTCCCGGGGTATCAATAATGTTGATTTGGTGACCTTTCCAAGATGCTGTAACTGCAGCAGATTGGATTGTAATACCACGTTCTTTTTCTTGTTCCATAAAGTCAGTAACAGCAGCACCATCGTGAGTTTCACCAATTTTGTGAGTTTTACCGGTGTAGAACAAAATACGTTCTGTTGTAGTTGTTTTACCGGCATCGATGTGGGCTGCAATACCAATGTTTCTAATTTTTTCCAATGGAGTTAATCTTGCCATTTTTCTTTTCCTTTTTTTATTTATATGTACATCGCTATTTTATATTTAGCCTCATTATAATTATCCCATAAACATGTTTTATTTCAATTAAAATAGAAGTTTTATTAACTTTTTTAAGTCTATCTCAAAACAACAACCCCTGGACAAAGAATTTAAACGAGCGCCCAGAAGATAAAATATCTTCTGGGCGCTCTAAAACTATTTATTTTAAAAATTAAGCATCTACACCAAATCTTGAAAATAAATCATTTGCTTTATCTTCAGCAGCTTGAACAGCTTGTTTTTTAGCTTCTGCAATATTTGCTTTTCTAATTGCAGCTTTATCCAATTCTTTCGTTAACTCTGCAGCTTTTTCTAAAGTTGTTGTTTTTGAATTAATTCTATTATAAGCATCTAGTGCCGCTTCTTTTGATTCATAGCTGATACAATTGCTATAAGCATCACCTTTTTTCATGCCACTTACTTCTGTTCCGTCCCATACGGTCTTAAAATTCAATAACTCAGGAGAATCATTAACAAATTTTCTCTCTGTAGGATTTTCAACTTCAAAACTTTTTGCATATTTATTTGCATAAGGAGATGTAATTCTAGGAGCTAAATCTTTACCAACTTCAAGGTTATAAACTTTTGTATCTTTCAAATCATCGCCAATTTTACTAAGAACTTCTAATTGGTTAATTGAAGCTCTCTTCAAACTTTCCATTGCTTCCGGTTTGATTTTTAAAGCCATTCCAAAGTTTTGAGAAGATAAGTTGTTGTTAATTTGCATGGGGTAATCCTTTCTATTTTATAACTTACTATGCAGAACATTTTATTTATCGTAAATTTTTTAATGCATCTAAATATAAAATTTGACTAAAATAGCTCAAAACATTAAGAATTATTAAATGCCGACAGACAATCCGGCACACAAATTTATAGATTGGCCGGTAATTCCTTTTGCTTCATCAGAAATTAAGTATTTAACAAGAGCTGCAACTTCATCAGGTGATACAAAACGTCTTTGCGGAATACACTCAATAATTTCTGCTTCTGTAAATTCGCCATCTTCAATTGAGGATTTGCCAAGTTCGGTATCAACCCACCCCGGGTTAATCGTGTTAACGGTAATTCCGAATTCTGCAAGTTCTAAACCCGTTGCCTTGCTAAATCCAACAAGTCCTGCCTTTGTTGCAGAATAAAAACTTGCATTTGCTTCCCCCCATAACTCCAGAAATTGAACCAATATTTACAATTCGTCCAAAATGATTTTCATTTGATTTACAACTCGAGAAGCCAAATAAATAGGTGCTTTTAAATTAACATTCATTATGTGGGATAGCTCATCAATTTTAGTATCTGCAAGTGGAGAATAAATATATTCACCGGCATTATTAACAAGAACATCTATTTCTTTTTCTTCAATATAGCTACCGAGTTCAATCAAATTATTTTTATCTGCTAAATCACAAACAAAATATCCGTCACACTTCATTTGTCTCAAGGCTTTTTCATTTCTTGCGGTAACATAAACTTTCCCAAGCCCGAAAAGTTTTTCTGCTATCGCTTTTCCTATGCCTTTTGAAGCTCCGGTTACTAAAATATTCATTTTCTAATCCTTTTATAAATACTAAAACCCCCGCATTACAAACAATAACTTGCGGGGATTTTTACAAATTTCTATTTTATTAATTACTTAACAAATCCAAAGCCAAGCAAGAATGTACAAACAATGAATATTGCACAAACAATTCCTGTAACTTTGTTCAATCCTTTTTCAGCGCTTTTTTGAGAAGCGAAAACGTGAGAAGCTCCTCCAATTCCACCAATACCATCACCTTTTGGAGAGTGAAGCAAAATTAGAATTGTTAAAAGTATTGCTGATACTGTTTCAATTGCCCATATTATATTAGCCATTATTTAGTTTTCTCCTTTTTAATAAAATGTGCCCTTTTTGAGTTTAACTTAATATTCTCAAAAGTATATAGCCTTGCCGGACGTTTTGAAGATGATTTTGTATATTCTTCTAACTCAATCAAACCATCTGTTGCAAGTGCTTTCTTTCTAAAATTACGTTTATCCAGTTTTTTCTCCATAATAAGTTCGTAAGCTTTTTGCATTTCAGTAAGAGTAAATTTTTCAGGCAAAAGTTGATATGCAACAGGACAAAGTTCAAGTCTTTCTCTTGTTCTTTTTAAAGAGTACTGAATAATTTCTTTGTGATCATAAGCTAATGCAGGTAAGTCACTAACTTTATGCCAACCAAGCTCAGGAGTAGAAATAATTTTAATATCTTCAGCTCTAACTAAAGCGAAATATGCACAAGTAATAACACGAGCATTAGGGTGTCTTAACGGATCTCCGAAAGTATAAAGTTGTTCAAGATAAATATTATCAACATCTGTTTTTTCTTTTAAAACTCTCAAAGCAGCTTCGTCAAGATTTTCGGATAATCTTACATATCCTCCGGGGATTGCCCATTTACCTTTAAACGGTTCGGTCGTACGTTTTACAAGTAATACTTGAATTGCATTGTTTTTAATCGTTAAAATAACGACATCGACTGTAATTTCGTGTGTTTTTGTTTCGTTAAACATTCCAATATCTACCCTTCGCCTACTATAAATATATAATAAACATAATCTATTCAGATAACCAGTTTGTAAAAATCATTAATATTTGTTAACAAATCAATGAAAAATATGCAATTATTATATACATTTTACCTTTATATAAATACAGGGGACATTAAGGGGATAAAGATGTTTGTAGCATCATTTCAACAAAATTTAAATTATATCTCAAATCCATTTGCAATGGGTTTAATGTCTGTTAATCCCAGATTAGATTTCTTTTCAGGTTTAGCAGCTGCTACATCTCCTATGACAAACCCATTTATGAACAGTTCAATTTTCACTGTTCCAGCATTTAATTTCTCAAATGTCACTCCTAGTGTTTACACAAATCCGTTTGCTATGGGAATTGGAGCTTTACCAACAATACCTGTACTTCCAACATTCCAAATGCCAACATTTGCTTTCCCAAGTTTCAAAGTTGAATCTCAAGGGGTTTCAAGCGATTATGGTTCAGAATATGTATCTTCATCAAAAATCAAACCAGGTTTGTTAAAAGGTAATTTGAAAGGAAAAGAAAAAATAATTTCTTCTCTTTGCGAAAAATATGGTGTTGATGTTGGACTTGTTATGTCTATAATCGGTCAAGAATCAGGTTTTGGAACAAGTAATCTTGCAAAACATAACAATTTTATGGGTTACAGAGCTAAAGGTGATTTAGGAAAAAGCTCCAAAGGTTTTGGTTATTTTTCAACTCCTGAAAAAGGATTAGAAGCAGCTATCAGAAATATTGCAAAATACCCTGAAAGATATGCATCAGTAAAAAAAGCTGATATGAATAATATTGATTCAATCGGAAAAATTTATTGTGAGGGTTCAACTTATGCTAACTCTATCAAGAATATTTATAATACAACCGTAAAAAGTTATTTAGCTTAATTTAATATTTAATAACAAAAGTAAATAATTTCTTGAAGTCTATAATTGTTTCGTGTACTTTATCCATGTAACCGAATTTTGGAAAGGGAAAAATGGATAAGGGATATATCGAAAATGGTTTCATTGTAGATTTAACTACTGCAAAGAAAACCTCAGAAATTATTTATGAACTTTCAAGAATTTTGGACATGCCTGAATCAAAAGGGAAACATATTTGTATGAAATTAGGCGCTGTTGATTTGACAGAAGCAGAATTGACAAGTATTAAAGCCCTAGTTGAGTTGATGGAATCACAGTTGGCATTTATCAGTACAAGTTCAACCAAAACTCTTGAATCTGCAACAGCTTTAGATATTAGGATTTCAGAATTTACTAATGCGATTGAAGCTCCTAATTTTGAAAACAAAGAAGAAAAATCTGAAGAAGATAACAATGAAGAAACAAATTCTGATGAAGCTCCAACAAAAGAAGTTTCCCAAGCTTTAGATAATATTTTTGGAGAAGAAGAAACTTCATCAAATGAATCAAAGATTGAAACTGATGAAAAAGAAATTACACCAATTATTCATCACAACGAATCAATTGCCGCAAATGTTGAAGCTCAAGAAGTTAAAGAAGAAAACGATGAAGAAATTTTGGCATTGAAAAATGAACCGGAATCACTTCCTACATTATATTTGAGAAAGACTGTTCGTTCAGGACAAAGCATCTCATCTGACGGAAATATTCTTGTAATCGGTGATGTAAACCCGGGAGCTGAAATTATTGCCAAAGGGGATATCACAGTTTGGGGTATTTTAGGCGGAATTGCCCATGCCGGTTCTGAGGGAAACAATTATGCAAAAATTAGAGCATTGAAATTGAACCCTGTTCAAATCAGAATTGGTGAAGTTTTTGCAAGAAGACCTGATACAGTAAATCTTCCATATATTCAAAAATCTTGTGAATATACACCGGAAGAAGCTTTCACATACAAAGGAAGCATCGTAATAAGAAAGATACATGAAGAAAATTAAGGAGATATAAATGACTGGTAGAGTAATCGTAATTACGTCCGGAAAAGGCGGAGTTGGTAAAACAACAACAAACGCTAACATCGGTACAGCTCTAGCCAGAGCAGGTAACAAAGTTGTTATGATTGATACAGACTTGGGTCTTAGAAATCTTGATTTGTTGCTTGGTTTGGAAAATAGAATTGTATATACAATCGTAGATGTTGTTGAAAAACGTTGCAAGTTGAAACAAGCCCTCGTTAAAGACAAAAAAAATCCTAACTTATGCTTGTTAGCAGCAGCTCAAACAAGAGATAAAACCGCTGTTAAAGAAGAAGAATTGAAAGACATTTGTGAACAATTAAAAAAAGATTTTGATTTTATCTTGGTTGACTGTCCGGCGGGTATTGAACAAGGATTCCAAAATGCAGTAGCAGGAGCTAGTGAAGCTATCGTTGTTACAACACCTGAAATGTCTGCAGTTCGTGATGCTGATAGAATTATAGGCCTTTTGGAAGCTAAAGAGGAAATTAAATCTTACAAATTATTATTAAACAGAGTAAGACCAAATCTTATCAAATCAAATGATATGATGAGTGTTGAAGATGTTGTTGAAATTCTTTCAGCAGATTTGGTGGGTATAATTCCGGAAGACACGGGCATCATCACTTCAACAAACAAAGGGGAACCAATCGTTAATGAAGAAAATTCATTAGCCGGTAAAGCTTATAGAAATGTAGCACGTCGTATTATGGGCGAAGAAGTTCCATTCCTTGACCTTGAAGAAGAAACCAGTTTTATGCACAAGGTTAAGAAATTCTTCTCACACCTTGTAGGTAAGGAGAAGTAAAATGAGCGAAAATATTTTAAAAGAATTATGCAATAAAGTTTTGAGTCTTTTCAAACAAACTGAAACAGAAAAGGAAAACGCAAAAGATGTTGCTTGCAACAGATTGCGTGTTGTTTTGATGCAAGATAGAACAAATCTTACACCTGAACTTTTACAACGTATGAGAAGAGAACTTGTAGAACTTTTATCTCGTTACGTTGAAATGGATAAAGATGCTCTTGAACTTAACTTTGATCAAGAGGGTGACCAAATGGCTTTGATGCTTTCAATTCCGGTAATCAGAGCTAAAGATGAAAAAGAAATCGAAGAAACATTAAAAGCTGAAGACGAAGCTAAAAAATCTGATGAAGATTCTGACTCCGAAAATGAGGAAGAAAATTCTGAAGACGAAACATCAGAAGATGTTGAATCTGCAGAAGATAAAACAAACGAAGACTCAACTGAAGAAAAAGAAGAGGCTGAAGAGGAAAATTCTGAAGAATCAGAAGAAACAGTTGAAGAAACTGAAAGCAAAGAAGAACCAAAAGAATAGTTTTTAGTACAATTAATTAAATTAAAAAGTTGAAAGAAATTATCTTTCAACTTTTTTAGTTGCGCATTTACAATTTTATTAACGTATTCAAATCAACATTCAAAGCTTTTGCAATAGAAATAACAGTGCACAATTTAGGATTTCCGACTCCTCGTTCAATCATATTTATTGTATCTAAAGACACATCTGCCATTTCTGCTAATTTCAATTGTGAGATATTTAACCTTGCCCGTTCAACTCTCATATTTTTGGCAAGTTCTTTAAAATAATCTGTCATATCCATAAATTCATTCTAGTATATTGCATTTTGTTATGATATATACTATATTAGGTAATATACTGATTATATTCAGTATATTACCTAACAAAAAAGGAGAATTTATGTCTAAAAATAAAGGTTTTACATTAGCAGAGGTGCTAATCACACTTGGAATTATCGGGATTGTTGCAGCTATGACAATTCCAACCCTACTTGCAAAATACCAAGAAAAACAAACCGTAATTAAATTAAGACAAACATATTCAATTTTATCGCAAGCCATTCGTAGCAGACAAGAAGAAGTTGGAACTCCTGATGATTGGGATTTTTCAGAACAAGAAGATGCAGTTGTAATCGCCCAAAACCTTTTACCCGCACTCAAGGTCGTACAAGATTGTGAACTTACAGGAGATTCTTGTATTTATACTCAACGATATAAATATTTGAATAGTAGTGGTGCAGGATATTATGGAGGTGATAATATGTATAAAAAGTAGTGTTGATGAATGGTACTGCTCTAAGTTTTGGAAAGACTTCAAATAGTGAAATTGTAGATTTTTATGTAGACATAAATGGTCCAAAACCACCAAATACGATTGGTCGAGATTTATTTTGTTTTTCATGGTTTAGAAATAAGGGTTTATACCCATTAGGTGCACCGGAAACGGGATATACTTGCGATAAAGATGGTAATGGTTGGGGCTGCACATATCACGTTCTACACTATGAAAATATGAGTTATTTAAAATAACTAAATTAAATAACTCCATATTTCTTACAAACCTGTTTCAAAATATCTACACCTCTATCAATTTGGTCAAAAGTCAATTCTTTCATTGCGCAAAGTCTTAAACGACATTCCTTACGTCTAACAGCAGGATAAGTTACTATATTTGTGTACAAGCCTAATTTCCGAAGCTCAAAATGAATTCTAAACAACTTTTCTTCATCATAAATCATCACTGGAATTATTGCAGATTGCGAATGCCCGATATCAAAACCACATTCAGTCAACTTCATTTTCATATAATTAATTTTATCCCAAAGCATTTCTCTTCCTGCTTCGCCAGCCTCAAAAAGCTTAAACACCTCATTTAATCCCGCTACAATTGAAGCCGGTAAGGCTGTTGAAAAGAAATAAGTTCTTGCATAAAGTCTTAAATACTGAATAATCTCAGAACTTGCCGCACAATATCCGCCCAATCCTCCTGGAGATTTACTTAGCATACCAACATTCAAATCGATTTTATCCATTACGTTATAAAATTCTGCAGCTCCTCGTCCCATTTTTCCCACAATACCGACCCCGTGAGCATCATCGACCATAACCCTGCAATTATATTCTTTTGCAAGAGATGTAATCACATCAAGCCTTGCAATATCTCCGTCCATTGAAAAAACACCATCAGTAATTATCAAACGACCTGTTTGCGCCTTAGGAATTCTCTTCAAAATTCTCTCTAAAGCTCGCATATCTGAATGAGGAAAAATCTTAATTTCAGCATTAGACAGCCTGCAACCATCAAAAATTAATGAATGGTTTGCACTGTCATTTATTATCACATCACCCGTACTACATAAAGCAGAAATCACACCAACATTAGTTCCATAACCGCTAGGAAAAACTATTGAATCCTCGCAACCATAGAATTTTGCAATTCGTTCCTCTAATTCTTTATGAATATCAGTAACCCCAACATAATTTGATACTGCACCCATTCCATAACCAAATTGATGTAATGCAGAGTTTGCAGCCTCCATAACTTTAGGGTGGGTTGACATATTTAAATACGAATTAGAGCCAAACATAATTACAGAATGAGATTTTCCGTCTTTTTCTCTAATAAAATATTCTCCGGACACCTTGTCCAAAGCTCGCATTCCTAAACCTTCATTTCCGGTTAAAATACCACTATTCAAAATCTGTACAACCTTTTTAGCCTTATCAAATAAGTCCTCCCCTTGTGCTGTTATTAAAAAATTTTCAAATTTATTACCGTGTTTCTCAATCTGAGCTTCAACCATGTTCATTCTCCCTTAAAATATATATCATATTTATTTTTCAAAACTGTATAAAATTTTGCAATTGCATAGTAATAAATCAGTTGGGTAATATTTCAAAAAAATTTAAATAGCAAAAAAATTTTTGTTTTGATTTAAAAAAAATATGAAAATAGAAAATAGCACTCAAAACACATCATTTGGACAACTTGTTCCAACAAAGCCTCTGCTAAAATCAGCAATGGGCATTCATACCTATAGCGAGGGAAGAGAATTATATTTAAGCACCTCTCAAAAATTCCCTGGGCATGAGGGTTATTATAAAAAAGCAGTAATAATTGCGCAATCAGCAATTAAAAAAAACGAAAAAATAAAAGAACTTGTTAGCCATTTGAAAGAAATTCCAAAATGCAACTTAAATAAAGAAATAAATAAAATTGCATCTGACATTGGCGAAAAGATTGATATTTCAATATAAAAAATAGTTATATTGTAGAAGTGCAGAAAATTATCCTCTTAGTTAAAGTATTGCTGTATTAATCAAAGGAGGATACTAATGTTCTACAATGTAATGAAAGCAAAAGATATTATTGATGTTGAAAATGACAAATTTACTCGAAAACCATTAATGGAAAACAATGAAAGCAGCTTTAATATTGTAACAATAAAAAAAGGTGCAATAATTGATACCCACACTTCAAAAGCCGATGCCGCAGTTTATGTAATTGATGGAGAAATCGAACTTCACTTTGATGCTCAAAAATTCAAAATTGATAAGGGTGAAGTTTTAATGTTCAAAAAAGATACCCAACATAAAGTTATAGCCCTTAAAGACAGTAAATTTTTCTTGATTAAAATTTAAATAAAGTAAGTGACAGGTTCAAACAGAACCTGCCACTTACTCTCTTATATATAATAAATTATTTTACCCTAAAAGTCACATTTGCAACTGATGTAATTTTCTTTTCAATAGATGTTGTATCACTAATTCCTGAATCGGAAACATTTGTAGAATCAACCGGAGTAATTTGAAATACACCCATATTTACTGATTGAATTTTACCAACTCTATTGTGCGTTGCTTTTAGCATTGCAGAAGCACGTTGTTTTGCATCTTTAGTTGCTTCTTCCAACATTTTGACTTTCAAGTCCGGTAATTTTGAATAGAAATATGAGGGTTCTTCAACTCCGATATCAATTCCTTGTTGAATTAAATCCGTAATTTCATTTGAAACTGTTTTAATTTTTTGAACATCTTTTGATTTAACAGAGATTCTTTGAGTTGCATCATAAGCAATAACTTGATTTGTTGTCATTCCATTAGAATTAATATTATAAACGTCATAACCTTGTAATGCTTTAATATCAATATCATTTTCAGCAAAGCCTTTGTCTTTTAAATATTTTATCACCAATGGTCGTTGCTTATTTAAAGTCGAAAAACATTGAGCTTTATTTACTTGTCTTGAATGAATAGTAAATTCAAATCTACCACTATCTGAAATTACATTTTGAGAAAAAGAACCGGTTACATAAATAACATCTTTTGCCATTGCACCTGTTATAATTTTTGTACCGATAATTCCCCCAAGTGCAAGAACCACAGCAAGTGCTAAAATTTGAAATTTCTCTAACTTTTCTAACATATTTTACTCCTATAAAAACTCTGTTACGACAAAATTATACTAAATTAGAAACGGAAGAAAATCAATAAACTTTCTAAAGATAACATTTTACAAAAACTTATTTTGTTATAAAATATTGGTGTGTATCATATAAGGAGAATAGTTTTATGAAAAAAGTTTTATTTTCACTGTTCGTTGCAATTGCGATTGCAATTCCTACATCTGCCGCTACAACATACAATGCAGCAAACAGAGTACCTACAGTAGGTCAAACTTTACTTACTAAAAACGGAATTTCTGCAACAAATGTTAAATTTACAGTAGTATCAGGAGTTGTTGACAACTCAAACTACTCAACAAACAAAGTTGTAAACGTATCAACTAACGAATTAGCTTATACAGGAAATGATAGCGAAGTTGCAGCAGTAGTTGCAAATGAATTAGGTCATATCATTGCAGGTCACGCATCAAGAGGAAAAGTTGTATCTTTATTGCAAGCTGCAACAGATACTAATATCACAACAAATGAAACCGCAACAACATTAGCAACAAATTACTCAAACTTACAAAAAGAAAAAGAAGCAGATACAATTGCAGTTAACCTAATGGCAAATGCCGGTTATAATCCATTAGCAATTATTGTTGTTTTAACAAAACAAACAAGCACATATTGGGAAGCAATTCAAGGCAAACCGGCAAATGCTGAAAGAGCAATGAATGTTTATGATTACACAGGTTATGCCTACCCTGCAAAACTTAAAGCCGGCTATGCTTGTAATGAATACAAAAACTTCTTAACTTATGCAAACACAGTTTTGGCAACAAGAAAAGAAAACAAAAAACTAGCAGCAAAAGTATCAAAAGATATGAAAAAATACAGAAAAAACAGTGTTAACCAAGTTGCTAAATTCAAAACAAGAGGCGGAATCAGTGGTTGGGACGCAGCATACGGATTACTAAACGGTTCTAACTAGGTTATCAAATTTTATTATTAAATTTAAAAATGGAGTAATTGAATAATCAATTACTCCATTTTTGGTAGATATACTACTATTTTCAAATCTCTATTACAAGCAAAAAAAAAGTTGCCAAGTTATGGCAACATTAAATAAACACGAGGATATTAAGAGAGAGAGAGTATAAAAAACTTGTTTTACTTAAATCCTTTTTTCACTTTTTAAAACAATTAAACTAATTTAGAATTTAATTTTCTTTTTCCTTTGAATGTCTTTGCATTTCCCTTACTCTTTTATAAACGTTTTTTATTTTAGAAAATTGCCTTTTTGATTTTAATGTTGTTAATATTTCTTAAACCTGCTTATAACGTATATTTTGAGTATATATTAGTTATATAAAAAGCATAGAAAATCGCATTTTTTACTTAACATTTTTGTTTGCAAGAATTTAAAATGTCATGAAAAAAGACTCGACAGAATTAACCATCGAGTCTCAATTTATTTAAAATCTCTCGGCACATGCCAAAAGATTAAACTATTTATTCATTGCTTGAGCAACTGCAACAGCACATGCAACAGTAGCACCTACCATTGGGTTGTTACCCATACCAATAACACCCATCATTTCTACGTGAGCAGGAACTGAAGAAGAACCAGCGAATTGAGCATCACCGTGCATTCTTCCCATAGTATCTGTCAAACCGTAAGAAGCAGGACCAGCAGCAACATTATCCGGGTGAAGAGTTCTACCAGTACCACCGCCTGATGCTACTGAGAAGTATTTTTTACCATTTTCAGTACACCATTTTTTGTAAGTACCAGCAACCGGGTGTTGGAATCTAGTTGGGTTAGTTGAGTTACCGGTGATAGAAACATCAACACCTTCTTTTTGCATAATAGCAACACCTTCGTTAACGTCGTCACAACCGTAACATTTAACTTTCGCTCTTTCGCCATCAGAGAAAGGAGTTTCTTTAACAACTTTTAATTCGCCTGTTTTGTAATCATAATCTGTTTCAACATAAGTGAAACCATTGATTCTAGAGATTACATAAGCAGCATCTTTACCTAAACCGTTCAAGATAACTCTTAAAGCTTCTTTTCTAACTTTGTTAGCATTTCTAGCAATACCGATAGCACCTTCAGCCGCAGCAAAAGATTCGTGACCAGCTAAGAAACAGAAACATTTAGTTTCTTCTCTTAACAACATAGCGCCTAAGTTACCGTGACCGATACCAACTTGTCTTCTGTCACCAACTGAACCCGGAACTGCAAATGCTTGTAAACCAAGACCAATCGCTTCTGCTGCATCTGCTGCATTTTTAATACCTTTTTTGATTGCAATAGCGCAACCTAATGTATAAGCCCATGATGCGTTGTCAAATGCGATAGGTTGAATACCTTTAACAATTGCATCAACATCAATTCCTTTAGATAAACATAATTCGCGAGCTTCATCTAAGTTTTTGAAACCATATTCTGGTAAAACTTTTTTCAAAGTAGCTTCACGTCTATCTTTTCCTTCAAAATTTGCCATAATTTATTTTCCTTTTTCATTAATACTACATTAACATTATTTCAATAAGAAACCTTATTGTTTACGAGGGTCGATAGTTTTAACGGCATCAGCAAATCTGCCATAAGTACCGATATTCTTTTCGTAAGCTTCTTTAGGGTCAACACCCGCTTTGATAGCATCCATAACTTTTCCAAGGTTAACAAATTTGTAACCGATAACTTCGTCATTTTTGTCAAGACCTAATTCTAAGATATAACCCTCAGTTAATGAAAGATATCTAACACCTTTTTGTTTAGTAGAGTGGATAGTACCAACCATAGAGCATAAGCCTTTACCTAAATCTTCAAGACCAGCACCTACAGGCAAACCGTTTTCAGAAAAAGCAGTTTGAGTTCTACCATAAACGATTTGTAAGAACAATTCTCTCATTGCAACGTTAATAGCGTCACAAACAAGGTCAGTGTTCAATGCTTCAAGGATTGTTTTACCTGGAAGAATTTCACCAGCCATAGCAGCAGAGTGAGTCATACCGGAACATCCGATTGTTTCAACTAAAGCTTCTTGAATAATACCTTCTTTAACGTTCAAAGTTAATTTACAAGTACCTTGTTGAGGTGCACAGCAACCGCAACCGTGAGTTAAACCAGAAATATCTTTAATTTCTTTACATTTTGTCCATGCTCCTTCTTGAGGAATAGGAGCCGGAGATCCTTTTACACCACGTTTTACGCAGCATTTTTCTTGAATTTCTTGTGAAACTTGTATATTAGTCATTTTCTACTCCCTTCACCTTATATACACTTAGATTTTAACTTGCTCAAAATATTCCGTCAAGACAATTGAACTTTTTACAAAATAATGTTAAAATAGTAATATATAATATATGTCATTCAAGACAAATATTATGTCATTCTGAGTGGTACAAACAAAAACTAAACGACGAAGAATCTCATAATATTATTAACAAATACGAGGATTGGTTATGATTAAGATAAAAAGCGGATTTACACTGAGTGAAGTCCTGATAACTTTAACAGTAGTCGGAGTTTTAGCGGCACTGGTAATTCCGGGATTAATAAAAGATACAACAAATAGAGCAATGATTTCATCTCTTCAAGGTACAGTTGGAAACATAACTAATGCCGTGCAAAATGAACTTGTCAGAACAGGGGCAAAAGATATCACATCAACTGACATTTACTTAAAACCTGATGATTTTTTAAAAAACTTGAACTCCGTAAAAACAGCAAAAGACGGTTCGTTATTTCCAAGTGAGCAATACACAAATTATAATAAAGGAGTATTCACAGCTAATAGTTGTAAAGCATCTGCAATATTAAAAAACGGTGTCAGGGTATGTCAAACAACAAATGACAGACCTGCAGATGCTGCAGATCCCGAAAAAGTTTATTGGCAACAATATCTTATTGATGTTAATGGACCAGATGGTCCAAATGTTTCCGGCTTAGATTTATTTGGTATTGTTGTCTATAATACAGACACTATGAATTCTCACGTCGGAGATGTTGGAGGAATTTATCAAAGCAGTTCTAATAATTCGGAAGATGACAAGAATAAAAATACCTGTAAATCCAATGCGTCATCAACATCAGCATTTAACTGCTATTTATTACTTGAACAATCAGGATTTGATCCTAAATATTTAGAGAATGAAAAATAAAGGATTTTTTATGAGATATAAAAATAGAGCATTCACTTTATCAGAATTACTTATCGCACTTGGAATCATTGGTGTAATTGCGACATTGTCAATTCCAAGTATTGTAAGTACAATTCAATATAACATTTTAGCAACACAATTAAAAAATAACGTTGTTGCTATTCAACAAATTATTGATGATCAAAAAGTTGAACATAAAACACAAAGTTTAGACGATACGGACTTTAAAAGTGCTGGAAGTTTTTATGCTCTTTTGAGTAAATCTCAAACCTGTACCGGAAATACAAAGTGTTGGGGCGAAAAATACAGAGCCATCACAGGAATAGATGCTTATGAACCGGCAATTCCTAAAGATGGGGAGGGTATAAAACTAAAAAATGGCGCAACTCTGTCTTATAAGTACACTAAGACGATGAAGCAAGGTGATGAAACTGAAATGAAGAACGGTTTAAAAAAGAATGAATTTGCAAGAATTTATATAGATGTGAATGGACCGGAACAACCAAATATTATTGGAAGAGATTTATTCAGAATCATCATCTTTGAAAATGGAAATATTAGAGGCTCGGGTTCTCAAAACCCAGGAACTTGCGATGAAACAACAGAATGTTTCAATGCTCTAATGAGGAACAACTGGAAAATGCCTAAAGATGATAAATATTGGAATACAAATGAAAAGTTCTATGACAATATGAAAGATCCTGAACCCGAAGAATAAACAGAATATAGGAACAAAATATGATAAATAAAAAAGCGTTTACTTTAACAGAATTACTTATTGCTCTAGGAATCATCGGGGCAATCGCTGCGATGTCTATTCCAAGCACTATAAATAAAATTCATAATGACACCCTCGCAACGAGTTTAAAAAGTAATGTTGGGGCAATTCAACAAATCGTCAGCGACCAATTAGTACTAAAAAGGACCAAAGACCTTAGCGATACCGATTTGGCAACTTCTGAAGGTTTTTTCGGAAAATTAAATGATGCTCAAAAGTGCGTAGATACTACTGAATGCTGGGCTGATACCTATAAAACTCTGGATGGAGTAACCAATGATATCTATAACTCAAGGCCTGATAATGCGATAAAGCTAAAAAACGGTGCTGTAATGGGTTACACTCCCGAAACAACAGAAGGAGCTTTAGACATAGCATGGATTACAATAGATTTGAATGGACCGGAAAGACCAAATATTATTGGTCGAGATTTCTTCAAATTCGGAATAACAAAAACCGGAATTATTCATGGGCAAAGAACAGTAAATAGAGGTACTTGTGATACAGGTACAGAATGCTTCAATGCTCTAATGAAAAACAACTGGAAAATGCCCAATAAAGCCGATTATTATAACACCGACCAAGAATGGAATCCTGATACAGGAGAATGTACAAACTGCGCAGATTATTAAAATTATACTTCAACAAATAATCTACGACCAACAATATTTTGTTTGCCGTTGTAATATCCTGCAAAATATCCGCCTTTGACAGGTTTGTTTTGCGCATAGTAACGAGATGAAAAGCTATTTCCATTATAATTTACAAACGGATTGTTGCTATATGGATTGCTAGAAGTTTGTCTAATAACCGGTGTTGCTGTTTGCACACTTGGAGCTTGAAATACGTTTGATAAAAAATTAACTAAACCTGCCATCTGCTACCTTTCTACATAATTACCAAGTAATCAAATCTATTAACACTACTCAACTGATTTTGTTTTAATGACTTTTGATACTTTGTCATCATTATATCATAAAACTTTAAAAATTCTTAAAATAACTTAATAAAAATCATACGTTTTGTGTAGTATAATTATCCTATGATAAACGAAAAAAAGAAAATTTTAATTATAGGAAGTGGCGCTGTATCCTCAGCATTAGCTAAAAAATTACACGAAAATACAGAAGTCGGAGAAATTTTTATCGCTTCAGGCAATGGAATTCCATCAGACATCTATACAAATATTGATTATAGAGAAGAAGACATTACTGGTCTTTTGAATTTTGTATTAGAAAACGATATCTTCTTAACAATTCCGACATCAGAAAAATCTTTAAAATCTGATATTGTATCTTTCTTTCAGTCAAATGGACAGAACATCTTTGGCCCGAATAAAAATGCATGTGCCATCGCACTAAATAACGCTGCAGGTAAAAAATTCATTTACAAAATTCATGCTCAAACTTCCAAGTTCGGAATTTTTGACAAACAACAACCGGCAGAAGATTACCTAAGAACCGTTAATTTTCCAGTAACAATAAAAGTTAATGAATATTCAAGCATAATTGATGATAGACTGGTTTGTTCAACAATGAGCCTTGCTCGTGAATTTTTATCAACTCTTTATCAAAAAAATGAAACAAATGTTATTGTCGAGGAATTTACCTACGGTAAAAACTTCACAATCTACTACATCACAGATGGTTACAGTGCTGTCCCGATTACATCTGTCCAAAATTACAAATTCACCCGAGACGGTGATGGAGGAATTTTAACAAACGGAATCGGTTGTTACTGTCCTGATATCAACACATCAGAATTAATATATTCAAGAGTAGGCAACATTGTTCAAAACACACTATCATCTCTTGATAAGAAAGGAACTCCATACATTGGAATTCTCGGTGTTGAGTGTACACTTACCGGTGAAGATAAATTTTATGTAAATGAATTCAAACCATTTTTCCAAGAACACGATGCTAAAGCAGTTCTAAATCTAATCAATGATGATTTAGTACAAATTTTCACATCTTGCATAAACGGATTTTTCTCAGATGAATACGAAGAAATCAGAATGAACAATTGTTTTTCAACATCAGCAACCGTTTTATCAAGGCAAAATAACAAAATTATAAACGGACTTGAAAATATTGAAGACCTAGAAAACCTTGATTTTATCAATGTTAAAAAGACAAATGATGGGAAATATTTAACAACAAAAGGACCTGCATTCACTCTAACACGAAGTGCCGGAACTCTATCCCGTGCAAGAAAATACTTATACGAAGACCTTGAAGAAATCCACTTTGACGGCATCAAGTACCGCAAAGATATTTCAGAATTTATTATTGTATAAAATTTAGAACATTAAAAATAAAATAGCAGGGTAAAAGAATCCTCTTTTCAAAAAGAAATCAACCAACAAAATTACTTAGACTTCGGGTTGATTCCCGACTAGAAAGGGGGTCGGTATGGATAATTTCAACTTGAGCCTATTTTTGATCTTTTTGATTTTATTTGTATTAAAAAACGGCTCTCAACTTAACAGTTAAGAACCGCTTAGACTTCTAAAAAGGATTCGGTAGCCTAGGAACTACCACCCTGTGTTTTTATTATAATCTATTATAACGAATATTTCAAGTGGGAGCAACTTAAAATATACATTTATTCAATTAATGAGCATTAAGCCAACTGCAGATGTTGAAATTTTTATTTTTATCATTAGATAAATAGTATGGCGTTTAATAGTACAAAAAATTATTATGAAATTTTGGGTATCAGCATTGAATCTTCTACTGACGAAATCAAAACCGCTTACAGAAAATTAGCTAGAAAATATCACCCTGATATTAATAAATCTCCTGATGCTATTCAGATGTTTAAAGACATTACAGAAGCTTACGAAACTCTTTCTACCCCTCAAGAAAGAGAAAAATATAACACCCTTAAAGGATTTTTTAAACAAGAAAAAACAACAACTTCTGCTAAAAAAGCCGAAGAATCTTACACTGAAACAAAAACTAAAAACGAAAACTACGCATCAAGTGTAGATTTAGACAAAGAAAAATTTTATGCTCACAAAAACAAGATAAAAGAACACAAAAAAAATAACTCCTTTATAAAAACAATTAAGTACTGGCTACTAAAATTAAAAAAACAAAAAAGAGACAAGGAGAATTCTAAACCTCGAAAAGGGGATAACATTACAACAGATGTCGTGATTACACCTGAAGAAGTTATCACCGGAAGCAAAAGAATTATCCACATATTAACAACTCAAACCTGTCCCAAATGTTTCGGACACAGATTCGTCAATGGAGGGAAATGCTCAACATGTCTTGGTTCGGGGGAGATTTCTAAAAGAAAAAAAATTACCGTAACAATTCCCAAAGGGATAAAAGACGGCGCAAAACTTCGCCTGAGAGGAGAAGGAGGTTCCGGCAAAAATGGAGGTGCAAATGGTGATTTATACATAAACATTAAAATTGAAACAAAAACAAAAATTCATTTTGATAAATTGAACATATTTTACAATGTTCCAATCACACCATTTGAAGCAGCTTTAGGAGAAGAAATCACTATTCCTACTTTTGATGGAAAAATAAAATTAAAACTCCCGAAGAACACCTGTTCTGGTCAAAAATTCCGCATCGCCAAACAAGGAATAAAAAAGAACGGCAAGATCGGGGATTTAATTGTCAGCGTAAGTATTGAATTTTCTCATGATTTGTCAGAAGATGAAATTAAGCTGTATGAAAAGCTTAAAAATTTGTCCACAGATGATGTGAGAAAGAATTTACGAAATGAATGTTAAAGTTAAAGAAATATTTTCATCAATCCAAGGTGAAGGACCAGTTGTGGGATACAAACAACTATTCATAAGATTTTGTAATTGCAATTTAAAGTGTAATTACTGTGACACAGAATTTGATAAAACGAATTCAGAAGAGTTTTCGCCACAAGAACTTTACAAAAAAATCACTTCAGAATACAATTTGAAAACATTCCATTCAATTTCTTTGACTGGGGGCGAACCTTTATTATCTGCCGAATTTTTGAAAGAGTTTTTACCTTTAATTAAGAGACAAACAAAAGTCTATTTAGAAACAAACGCAACTTTATCAAACAACCTTGAAAAAATTAAAAACCTTATTGATATAATTTCTGCTGATATTAAGCTTGAAACTTCAACCGGTTTAAACACTTTTGACAAACATAGAGAATTTTTTGCACACTGCAATGGGATTGAAACATTTGCAAAAATAGTTTTTGATAAAAATATTACGGAAGAGGAAATCAAAACTTGTGCTGAAATCGGTAATGAGTTTAATATTGAACTCGTACTTCAACCAAAAATGATTGAAGATAAAATGAGTGTAAATTCGGATTTTTGTAACGAATTATTAGAAAAATTCACAGCACTTCACCACAACACACGGCTTATTCCCCAAGTTCATAAATTTTTAGATGTTAGATAATGAAGTTTTTAAAATTGCATTGAATATGCGTTTATAGTAAGATATAAATAGAATTCAATGCAATTAGAAAGGCTAAAAATTTATGTCAATAAGAAAAATTTTACATTATGGAGAACCCTCACTTAGGGAACCATCAAAAGAAGTTCACAAAGTATCAAAGAAAATAACTGAACTTGTTCAAGATTTGTTAGACACAATGTATGCAAAAAACGGTGTCGGACTAGCAGCGCCACAAATTGGTGAAAATGTCCGAGTTTTTGTAATTGATGTTTCTACAAACAAAGAACCACTAAACCCTATGGTTTTCATTAACCCTAAAATCATTAAAAAAAGTGGAGCAATAAAAAGTAATGAGGGTTGTTTGAGTTTTCCGGAAGCTTACACTGACGTAAGGAGATATAAAAATGTTATGGTAAAAGCCTTAAATGAACACGGAAAATCTTTTGTTCTTGGAGCAAAAGATGGGACTCTTTTAGCTCGTGCCATTCAACACGAAAATGATCATCTTGATGGAGTTTTATTTATTGACCACTGTATGAATAGATTTGAAACAGAATCAATTCTGAAAAAACATAATTTACCAAATCTTGATGTTGACAAACTTATTGATGAAGAGAATTTAAAGAAAGAATTAGGTGAAAATGATTAAGATTGTATTTTTCGGGACTCCTGATATCGGACTTAAATCTCTTGAATATTTGTATAATTCAGATAAAATAAATGTTTTAGCTGTTGTGACTCAACCGGACAAACCGGCAGGTCGTGGACATAAATTACAAATGTCACCAATTAAAAAGTTTGCGATTGAAAAGAATATTCTTGTTTTTCAACCAAAATCTATAAGGAAAGAACCTGATATTCAAGAAGAATTAAAAAAACTAAATCCTGATTTCTTCGTAACTTTTGCTTTCGGACAAATTTTATCTCAAGAAGTTTTAGATATTCCGAAATACGAAACAATCAATCTTCACGCATCATTGCTTCCCAAGTATCGTGGAGCAAACCCAATCCAACGTGCAATTATAAATGGAGATAAGGAAACAGGAATTTGCACAATGATTACAGAATTAGGTCTAGATTGTGGAGATATTTGTCAGAAACTTGTCATTCCAATCTCAGATACGATGAATTGTGAAGAACTTTGGAATGAGATAGCAGAAGCATCACCCCAAATGATTGAAAATACACTCATCAATCTTCAAAATGGAACTCTTGAACCTCAAAAGCAATGCAAAAATGGGGTTTGTATGGCGAACAAATTAACAAAAGAAGAATGTCAAATTGATTGGACAAAATCAAATGTTGAAATAAATAACCTTGTCCGTGGAATTTGTCGTTGTCCAAGTGCATACTTTATGTTCAATAATAAAATAATTAAAATTATTGAATCAACTCCAATTGAGGGGACAGGGGAAGTTGGAAAGGTTGTGAAATTTTCTAAAAATGGTGTTGATATCGCTTGCGGCAATGGTTTGTTAAGATTAATAAAAGTTAAACCAGAGGGTAAAGGTGAAATGCTTGCAAAAGATTGGTATAACGGAGTAAAGAAATAATGACAACAAAGGGAATTAGAGGAGCAATAACAGTAGAAGCAAACACCAGAGAAGCTTTAGAGGAAGCTACTTTAGAATTGTTAAGCACCATGTTTGAAAAAAATAACCTTTCAGGAACTTCTCAAATTTCGCATATAATTTTTACAACAACCAAAGACTTAAATGCAGCTTTTCCTGCAACATTTCCGAGATTAGCTTTTGATTGGAATGATGTCGCAATGATGTGCTTTCATGAATTAGATGTTCCAAATTCTCTTGCAATGTGCTTGCGAGTTCTTGTCGTGATAAATTGCGAAGATGATTTTAAACCACAATTTGTATATTTAAAAGGCGCGGAAAAATTAAGGAAATAAACAGTTAGCAAAAATTATTTTTTTCATGGTTTATTAAACCCAAAGGAGAAAGTTAATGTTAAAAATACCAGAGATATCAGGAATATATAAACCATTAAGAGATTTTAAAAATGCGACATTAGGAGTAGAGGATAACGTAAAAAAAATCTATTTATCTAAAACAGGGAATTATGCAACAAAAATAGCAGCGGGGCAAACTATTCTAAGACAAGGCTCAATCAATGGGAATGACTATCTCTCAATAGTTTCAAAAAATGGAAATTCAAGAACTTTTGTAGTTCAAGATTCTTTCATTGAAAAAATAATCCCTGCAAATTCAACATTACAAAGAAGAAGTAAGAAAATTGATGCTGAAAAGAATTGGTTATGTCTTTCAGGGCACATGGAAAAAGACGAAATTGTTGAGTTATTTGATTGCAAAATGAATGGGAAAAAATTAGATAAATTTGAAAAAAGAACAACACCTCTTAATTCAAAAGACCTTGAAAACCTTCTAACTCTAGCAGAAGGGAAGAAAATGAAAATACACAATTTGACAAAACTATATATTAAAAAAGTTGCTGAATTTCTAAAAACGAAAAATGCATAACAAATACTATAATTAAACTAAAAGACCTAGAGTTAGAAAAACTTTAGGTCTTTTAATTTGAAATCATTATACCTTTGTAAATTCTGAAATTGTCGGATCTAAAAGACGTCTTCCAACATTTTCAAACGAAATTGAACAAAGAGTCTTATTTCCGTATTTGATAATTTTTTCAACCACTCCTCGTCCATATCTTGGGTGAGAAACAGCATCACCTTGTGAAAAACCTACATCACTATCATCATCTGACGGAGTAGATGTTGTTTCTTCCGCCGGATAAACAGGAACCACAGGTGTTTGTTCTTGAACAAAAGGAGATTCTTCGTATTGTTCCGGAGCTTCCTGAACAGGTTCCTCAATAAAATTTTCTGAAACAGGTTGAGTATCCTCAATAAAATCTAAATCATCTTCAGTCAACTCCGCGGTTTCATTCAAAGGCTCTTCCGCTTCTTCTAAGATATCTTCTGATAATGAATCATCATCAATATCAGAAATTGTTAAATCGTCATTTGAAATTTCCTCTACTGGAGTTTCTTCGATTGTTAAAGGTTCTGAATCTTCCATAATATTTGAAACAGGTTCAATTATCTGAGGACTTGTCGGTTCCAACTTTTGAGGTTCTAAATTTTCTTCTTCTGTTGGAGCTTGTGGATAAACAACAGCATCTTCTACAACAGGTGGAACTTCTTCTTCAATAACAGGACTATCCAATAACTTTTCTTCTGTCTCCGCAGGTAGAATATCTTCTGTTATAACATTTCCATTTTCATCAACCGGAACAAAAGAATCTTCCAACAAAATTTTATTACCCTCTTCATCCAGTCTAACTAAAATTGTATCTTCTTTTTTAGGAACAAATAATGCTCTATCGCCCAAAACATCATCTTTAGTTAAATCTAAATCCAAATCAGATAACTCAATAATAAATGGAATTCCCTGAGTCAATCTACCATAAACAATACATTCATTAAGATTTAGCTTTGTTAAAAAAGTATTATAATAAGCAAAATCATTTTGTTGAGATTGAGGTGCAAATAACATTAAATTATCTGCACAAGATTTCAATTCTTTAGTATATTTATAATCATGCGAAGCCAAGAATGTAGTGAAAACATGATTATGATTAATCAATTTTTTCAACAATTTTTTATCCGAATTGCCATCATTCAACGGAACAAAGAAATAAATATATTTATCAATTAAATTCAATGCATCATGTACAAACGAAATAACTTCTTTTTGCAAAGAATCATTTATATCTTTCAAATCAATAATTGAACAATTTTTTTCATTCAATTTCTCACTAAATGCCAAAACTTCTTCTTTTGTATTCGCAAAAACATTTGCATCACGGTATTTTAGCAATTTATTTTTCAAAAGAGCCAATTCGGGCATTTGAGTTTCTTTATATTGATTAGCAACAACATCAACAAAATTATCTATTGGTAAAAATTCAAAATCTAAAGATTTGATATACTGTTGAACAGCATAGAAAATATCTTGAATAACTGCCTTTGTCGAAGCATCAACTTCTTCTAATTCATACTCAAACAAATAATCAATCATTTCTGAATTCAATGGAAGTTTAAAGTCTTCTGCAAGTTTAATTTTTGAATAGTCCTCAAATAAATTATCAATATCAATAATTACAGATTTTTCCTTCATTTGAAAAAGTTGTCTAACGCAATTAGAAATAAATGTCGCTTTATTTGAATTTTGTTCAACAAAAACTGTAAAATTATGTTCAAAACAAGAAATATCCAAATTCAACATACTGTCTTGTTGAGCTAAAGTTCCAATTTTTATTGGAGTTTCAACAGGTAACAAATCTAACAACTCATCAGATGTAAGCATAGAAAGTTCAGATTTCATACTCGGAATAGAGCCGTCATAATTATCTACAACACCGTCAGATGTAAATGTGAATAACAACCTTGCAATTGCAAAATTGTGTATATTATCAGATTTCAAGTTAACAAACTGTGCAACGTAAGATTTCGCATCAGTTGTCAAAACCAAAAATCTTCCAAGTACAGGTTGTTCGCCATCTTCGTAAGACAATTTGATTAAGTTATTCTTAATTTCAAGTAATTTCATCTAAACCCTCACTCTTTAGAAAAATTGTACCATGAAAAGTGAAGAAATATGTTAATATATTAAGTTAGTTAACATTAACAACATCTTCCAAATTGTTATAAATATCAATTGTTACAGGACAAATTTTCAAATCTCTCTTAACTAAGCTCTTGATTGTTTCCTTGTAACAAATTAACATTGCCTTATTTAAACCATTTTCTTCATCGAGAGAACCTCTCACAGACTCCAAATAGTCTTTATTCCTCGTTCTCGGTTCAATTTTATCTGCCAAGAAAATAATCTTTTCAAAATTGGTCATATCAATTTTCCCTAATGTATGCCAACGAATAGCAGATAGTATTTCAGAATCTTCAACCCCAAACTCTTTCTCTGCAATATAAGCACTAACCGGAGCATGAAGAGTTTTGTAATTCATAAGTTCAACTTTTTCGACATTAAGATGCTTGTTTATAATATCCATCAATTCTTCATTTGGGAAACACTTTGCACAATCGTGTAACAATCCAGCCATATATGCTTTTTCCGGATTTAAACAAAATCTTTTTGCCAAATCTTGGGCACACTCTGCTGTCCCAATAGAATGAGTATATCTTTTTTCGCTGAGATGTTCTTTTAACCACATCATTAATTCATCTTTTTCAATTTTTATATAATCCATTTTTGTATATGTAATCCTCTACTTCCTTTGTTACCAAATCATTTATGGGTTTATTTAAAATTATTCTATTCCTTAATTCTGTTGACGAAATATCTTCAAACGGTAATGGCTCAAATTCAAAATCAAAACCTTTACCTTTTAAGTAATCATACTTTGAAATCTCAAAATTATCCTCCCTAACAAAGACGATAAATTTAACAATTTTCTTCAATTTATCAACTTCATACCAAGATTCAATATATTGAAAAGCATCTGTTCCAATTACAAAATTAATTTTTCCATCAATATCAAACATTTTATACAATTCACAGATAGTTAAATATGTATAAGATTTTCCGCCACGTTGAAACTCAATATCAGAAACATCAAACTTTGGATTGTCTTGAACTGCAAGCTTTACCATATTCAACCGATGAAAAGATAACGACGTATCACAAGATTTGTGAGGAGGATTAAATGCGGGAATAAATAAAAATTTATCAAATTTATACTTACCCGTAACAAAATCCGCTACTCGCAAATGAGCTTTGTGAATAGGATTAAATGTACCTTGAAACACACCTAATTTCATAGCTTTATTATATCACAAGCTTATACATTTCCGGTAGAACTGTTTCTGTCATCTTCAAGTTGTTTGATATCAATATTTGAACTATCTTCATCTGTGTAATTGTTGATTGCAGGAACATCAATTTCAACATTTACATCTGCATCAACCATTTCGATATCATTCTTGTCAAACTCTTTAGTTTTACCATCTTCAAGCTTGACTGCAACTTTTCCACTCATAAATTGCAAGTAGCAAACTTTACCAAGCCCCTCCGTAGTCATAACAGAAGAACCGATTGGAGGCATACCTTTTGCTGCATCAATATAATTTGAATATTCGTAAGTCAAACAGCATAAAAGTCTTCCGCAAGTTCCTGAAATTTTCCCAGGAGCAATCGGCATTCCCTGATCTTTAGCGAGTTTTACATTAATTGTTGCAAATTTTCTCAAAAATGATGAGCAACAGAATGGTTGTCCACAAAGCCCAACACCCTCTAAAATTGAGGTTTCATCTCTAACACCAATATGCCTTAAATCAATTCTTACTCTAGTGAATACTTGGGTTAAATCTTTCAACAATGCTCTAAAGTCAACTCTTTCCGGTGCCGTATAATAAAATGTAATTTTTCGTCTATCAAAAGTTATGCGACATTGAACCAGATTCATAGAAAGCTTATGTTGTTTAACCAATGCCTGACACTTAAAAAATGATGTAACTTCTTCTTTTTTAATTTCGTCAAGAGTTTGCAAATCTCTTTGAGATAAAACTCTAACAAAAGGGAGTGGTTCCGGTTTACGTTTAGAATATTCCCAAATTTTTTCAACTTGAGAATTTACTAAAAAAGCTTTTAAAGCTTCTTCACCTTTTTCAGTGCGGACAATTACCATTTGTCCGTCTTCAAGATGGACAGACTCCGGCACATTTATCGGATAAAATGTATTTTTTAAATATCTGACAGCAAATTTCATTATACGTATCTTTCTTCTTCTTTAAGTTTTCTATTCATTAATTTAGATAACAATTGTTCCGGTGTAATATCAGTATAAACAGCTTCGTAAATTGCATTAGAAACAGGAACTTCAATATCAAATTTCTTAGCTAATTCGCAAATTGCCTTAGATGTTTTAACACCCTCAGCCACAGAACCCAATTCTGCTAAAATATCATTTATTTTCTTACCTTTAGCAAGCATTGACCCAACGGTATAATTTCTTGACATTGGAGAAGAGCAAGTCGCAATCAAATCGCCCATGCCAGAAAGACCGTATAATGTTGAAGGATTAGCACCAAGTTTAATACTTACTCTAACAATTTCTGCCATACCACGAGTTAAAAGAGTTCCTGAACAATTGTCACCCAAATTCATAGTATGAGCAAAACCGGAAGCAATCGCAATTACGTTTTTCAAACTTCCGCCAAGTTCTACACCGATTACATCAGTATTTGTATATAATCTAAACTTGTTAGGAACATTGCAAGCTTTTTGAACGAATTGAGCTGTTTCAATATTTTCACACGCAACACAAGCTGCTGTCGGTTTACCTTGAAGAACTTCTTTTGCTAATGTAGGACCTGATAAAACAACTAATTTTTGATTTGGTAAAACATCTTTTATAACTTGTGACATTCTCATAAGTGAAGGCAATTCAATACCTTTTGAAGCATTTACAAGAATTTGTTCAGGTTTAATTCCTGCCTGTTTCAAGTGTTCACAAACATCACGAGTACCGGAAGTTGCAATAACAGACAGGATTATATCTGCATCTTTAATTGCATTAGCTAAATCTGATGTTATTTCAATTTTATTATCAAGTTGAACCTCTAATGGCTTTGAAGTATGTTTATTTTCTCTCAAATCTTGAGAAATATCTTGTTCTCTTCCCCATACGGTAATATCTTCAAAGTTATTAGTTAAAAGCCATGCTAAAGTTAACCCCCAACACCCTGCTCCAAGAACTGTTAATTTCATTTTCTCTCCTTTTATACTAAACTTTCCGGCTTGATAATTCTTCTCAACACTCCACCGTGTTTCTTTAATTCAAGTCGTGCTTTCTCAGCATCAAGTTTCATTTGAATCATAATAATTGATGTTTTAATTTCCCAATCACATTTTAATAATGCTGCAAGAGCCTCACTATTAGTTACACCCGCAATTTGAGAAACAATTCTAATTGCTCTATCTTTAAGCTTTTCATTTACTGCTTTAAGGTCAATCATAAAGTTTTCATACGTTTTACCGATTTTAATCATAGCACCGGTAGATAACATATTCAAAATCATCTTTTGAGCGGTGCCTGCTTTAAGCCTGCTTGAACCCGCAATAACTTCCGGTCCAACTTCTGCACAAATTACAAGACCCGCATCTTCGGCAATATGTCCTTTAGAGTTACAAGTTACGGCAATTGTAGCAGCTCCAACCTCATCAGCCTTTTCCAAAACGCCTAACAAGTATTTTGGATTTCCACTTGCAGAAATTACAACGCAAACATCTTTTTCTGTAAGAATACTTGCATCTTCTCTTCCGGCTCCAAAATTATCTTCTGCGCCCTCAGTGGCATTTCTTATAGCTTTTTCACCACCTGCAATAATTCCTTGAACCATTGTGGAGTCAACACTAAATGTTGGAGGACATTCAGAAGCATCTAAAATTCCAAGTCTTCCTGATGTTCCTGCGCCAAAGTAGAACAATCTTCCGCCTTTTAGAAAAGCTTTTGCAATAACATCAATTGCTGCAGCAATATTAGGAGCTTCTTCTCCAACAACTTTTGCAACAATTTGATCTTCTTCGTTCATTTTTCTAACCATATCAATGGTAGATAACAAATCAATGTCTTTTGTGTTTTCATTTCTGTACTCGGTAATAACTTCTGCCATATCCAACTCCTTTTTTGAAAATTTGAAAAATTTCAAACTTCAAATTTACACTAATTTAACCAAATTTGCCATTTCAATTGCAGTTTTAGCTGCATCAGAACCTTTATTGCCGGCTTTAGTACCTGCTCTTTCAATTGCTTGTTCAATATTATCAGTTGTAAGAACACCAAAAATAACAGGGATACCTGTTTGCAAGCTTACTTGCGCAACCCCTTTTGAAACTTCTGCTGATACAAAATCAAAATGAGGGGTTGAACCTTTAATAACTGCGCCAAGTGTAATAACAGCATTATATTTGCCGGATTTAGCACATTTCAGAGCAATCACAGGAATTTCAAAAGCCCCAGGAACTTTAACAACATCAATATTATCAGAATTTACACCATGTCTTACAAGTTCATCAATTGCACCTGACAAAAGTTTTGAACCAATAAAATCATTAAATCTGGAAATAATTATACAAAATTTATCTTCATTAGTTGTTGTTAACTGCCCTTCAAATGTCTTCATTATACTTTCTCCTTTGAGTATCCCTACCTTTGCATGATACTATATACAAGGTTATTTTACAAGGATAGCACCAAAAATCTTATAAAAAATATATAATGAAACAAGGATTAGCAATAATCCGCTGACTTTCATGATTTTATCTGAAATATCGTAAAACTTAGAACTGGTTTTGATTTTGGAAGTTAAGAAGCCCGCAATAATTAAAATCAAACCTTGACCAACAGAAAATAAAAATAACATTATTACTGCATAACTAACCTTGGCAGACATTGAAGCAAATGCCATAATACTTGCCAGAATTGGAGTTGAACAAGGTGTCCCGATTAGTGCAAAAATAGCACCCAATAATAATGGGTAAACAAAATCATTACTAAAATTATTTTTAGGAATTTCTTTGATAATTACAGGCATATTAAAATCAATCACTCCCACAATTTTTAAACCCATTATCAAAATAACAGAAGCAATAACCAGTGCAAAATACGGATTGCCAACAAACATTTTACCCGTCAATGCACAAATCACACCAATGACAGAAAAAACTAAACCTGTACCAATAACAAAAAATATCATTTGTACAAGTGTTTTCATCGGTTTTTCATCAGAGCAACCCCCAACATATCCGATAATCAACGGTAACATTGACAATGAGCACGGTGAAATTGATGAAATTAAACCTCCTAAAAAAGAGGCTCCAAATAATATATATATACTTGTTTGACTAGAAAAAAGTTGTGTAAGATTTTCCATTATTTTAAACCCTTAATATCACGTTCTAATTCAGCAGCAGGAATTGCTGATTCAATACGTTTAGACTGTGTTCCGTCTGAATTTAACATAATAACGGTTGGAACAAGAGTTACATTGTATTTTTTGATTAAATTGTTGTTCATATCTTTTCTACTATCAACAATAACTTCAGTATAATTTATACTGTCTTGATACTTAGGAAAAATTTGTTTGAATGTTTTGTTAATCTCTTGGCATTCCAGACACATAGTTGATGTAAATTTTATGATTGTAGGTTTACCGCTTGCTTGTGCAACATTAGATGTATCCTGTTTAAAAGTTAACCCGAAAAATGCTAAAATCGGTATTATCAAAATAGCAAGAATTGTTAAAATCGTCTTTTTGTCCATAATTCTCTTATCTCCTTATTTACATATAACATATTATTATAAACAAGGAGAAAATTTTACAATTATCCGACTGGAGAATGAATGTATCTTTACTAGAATTTCAACTTTTTAAAATAACTTTCATCATTAATTGCTTCCTCTGTACAACCAATACCAGCTTCTGACATTAATTCTGAATTTCCTGGGCAAGCATAATAATTTGAACTAATAATCTTTTTCAAAATATAACTTGATTTTCCAAAAGGTCGAACCCTATTATCTTCCGGACTATAGAACCAGAAAAAAGTATCCTTACCCCATCTATCAGGCGGATTTTTCCAACCATTAATATCAACTATCAAAACAGTGTAATCAGTTGGATTCCAACCGTCCCAAGAGCTATTCCAATCGTTCAAAGTTGCAAACCACAACAACATACCATCAGTTAGGCAATAAGGTGGCCAATAAATCGTTTGAGCAGAACCACCTGCAAGATGAACACCATCATAGTTGTAATAATTCCCCTCTTTTTTGTCTTGAGGGACAAGACAACCCCCGTCTTTAAAATACAAACGAATCGTGTCAGTATCTCTATTTTTCAAGATATCACTAATATTAACCTCATCTGCAACCATTCGACCAATTCCGTCTTGTATAATAGAATTTGCTCGTAATAACCTTGTACGCATTTCTTTTGCTTTGTAATTATGGATTAATGTTGGAATTGTCATTGCAGCAACAACTCCAATTACGCCAAGGGTGATTAGAACTTCTGCCAATGTAAATGCACTCTTGCGAGTGAATAGTACGTTACGTTTGTTAATATTATCATACTGAACTCGTTTCCACATCTCATTATTTTTATCCGAAAGCACAATTTACCTCCTAAATATAATCCTGAGTTATTATCGCGTTCGCGATAGGCTAGTTTTTATATTACATTCAAAATTGTAAATATGCAAGAGGGAAAGAAAAAACTTATTTGTAATGCACTCGCAAAAACAGTAAAACGCTTACGCGGTAAAAAAAGTCAATTTATTCTAGGCGCAGAATATGATATTCCATCATCTGTGATTAGTGACATTGAACGATCAGTAAAAGATCCTCAACTGACAACCCTGTTTAAACTAGCAAATGCTTTTGGATTGTCAATCTCCCAATTTTTAAAAGAATTAGAAAAAGAACTTCCGGAAAATTTTTCCGTAAGTGATGATTAATTTTAGACACAGAAAAGGCAGATAATTGATATCTGCCTTTTCGTTTATATAAGTTATCCCTATTTTATTCTTTTAAGCCTTTGTCAACAATAACTTTTGCTAACAGACCATTTATAAATGACGCACTATCATCTGTTGAATATTTTTTGGCAAGTTCAACGGCTTCATCAACAACAACTTTCAATGGAGTTTCCTTGATAAATAATAATTCAGATAAAGCAATTCTTAAAATATCTTTATCCATTTTTACCAATCTGTCAAAATCCCAACCTGATGAACAATTTTTGATAATTTCATCAATTTCTTTATGATTTTGTTGGAATGTTTCCGCAATTCTGATTGCATAATCTTTCACTTCATTTTGAGATTCCAAAGTTGTGAACTCTGCAATTTCTAAAGCTAAAAGAGCTTTATCTGCAATATCAATCATTTCTTCAACTCTACCTGACAAATCAGAAGTCATAGGTAATGGAACAGGAATATTTGCAGCTTCCATTGGTCGATTCAAATTGATTTCGTGTTCAGCCTCATAATCATCAATTCTATTTTTCATATCAATCAATGACCCAAGTGACAATTTCAAATCATTACGTGCGCTGTCTGATAAAATTCTTACGGATTTTAGAATAATATCGTCTAAACTTTCTTTTGAATAGTTAATAATTTTTTTATCAAATTGAGAAAGCAATATAAATGCTAATTCTCTTGATGCTCTGCGGGCTTGCATATTTTTACCTCTTAATTTTTCTAAACTTTCTAACTTTATAGTTCTTATGCTAACATGAAAAATTATCTGCGACAAGAAAATATTTTTTATTAATTTATTAAAGCGGGCGGAATGATAAAATCATTCCGCCCGTTAAAACATTATAGAAAACTTAAATCAATTAAGCTTCTTCTTTGTTCATATCTTTAACACTCAAAGCAATTCTGTGTTCTTGTGGAGTGAATTTTTTGATAAGAACTTCTATGCTATCACCAACTTTGTATTTGTTGAATGGGTTAACGTTTTCTTCTGCCATTTCAGAAACAGGTAACAATGCTTCAACTCCCGGGAAGATGTTGATGAAAGCACCAAAACCGGTAACTTTGTTTACAGTACCTGTGATAACTTGACCTTCTGAGAATTGTCCTTCAATTTGTTGCCATGGATCTTCGCCCATTCTTTTCAAAGACAATGAAATTCTCTTTAATTCTGTATCAATTTTGATGATTTTAACTTCTAAAGTTTCACCCAAAGAAATTACGTCTGATGGGTGTTTAATTCTTTGCCATGAAATTTCTGAAATTGGAAGTAAGCCATCAATACCGTTGATGTCAACGAACGCACCAAAATCAGCAATTCTTACAACTTCACCTTTAACAACTTGATCTTCATGAAGTTCTGATAAAATGTTATCTACAACTTGGTCTCTTTGTTCAGCAACAGCTTGTCTTTGAGATAAGATAAGTTTGTTTTTCTTAGGATCTGCTTCAAGAACTTTAACTTCGATTTTTTGGTCTAACAAACCATCAAATGGAGTACCTGTTCTAAGTTGAGATGAAGGAATGAAGCCCTTTAAATCAGCAACGTCAACTAATACACCACCCTTAACAACTGAAACAACTTTTGCAAGGATAGTATCACCTTGAACTTTTGCATCATTAAGTTGAGCCCAAGCTTGAGCGAATGCAAGTCTTTTCAATGAAAGAACCATGCTATCTTCATCATTTTCTTCTTTTAATACGTAAAATTCTTTAACATCGCCAATTTCAATTGGAGCTGAATCTTCAGCAGTTGAAATTTCTCTGTTAGGTAAGAAAGCTTCTGTTTTAGCACCTCTTACACTTACTAGGTAACCGTCTTGTTCTTTTCTGATAACAGTACCTTCTACGATGTCAGCCACTGAATGGCTATTTGAAAAACTTTCTTCTAATAGTTTTTCGAATTCATCTAATGTTGCTTGTGTCATTTGTTTTTATTCTCCTTTTCTTTTTTATTTGTCACATTAGTAACATTTTATTTTATTAATTACTTTATCAATTACGCTATCTGGAGTTGAGGCTCCGGCGGTTATTGAAATTTTTTGAGCTTTTTCAATCAAATCTTTGTGGTTATCTAACTCTTTTTCTGTTTCAATATGAATTGTAGGTGTAATATTTTTCAAAATTTCAGCTAAATGTGTCGTATTTGCACTTTTTTTAGAACCAACAACAATCATCAAATCACTGCTTTTGGCAAGTTCCTTTGCCTCTGACTGACGCATAGATGTGCTTTTACAAATTGTATTTGCAATTAAAAGCTCTTTGGTCAAAGGTGTTAAATATTCAACAATTTTATTCAGAGTTGAAAGCATTTGAGTTGTTTGAACTACTACACCAATTTTTTTTGCGGATTTCAATTCTGACTCATAAGGTTTAAGTTCCTCAACCTCAGTTGCTACAAGAACATTTTTGCCAAATTGTTTTGCATTAGCTTCAATAGCAATAACCTCCGGGTGAGTTGCTTTACCAACAATTACAAGGTAATAACCATCTTTTGCAAGTTCGATTGCTTTTTGTTGAACTTTTTTAACATCAGGACAAGTTAAATCATAAACCTCAAATCCGACATTTTTAATTTGTTCAAAAACCTCCGGGCTTTCACCATGGCTTCTAACAACACAAATGCCGTCACCTTTTTGCGGTAATTCTTTCAAAGACTTAATACCCATTGCGTTCAATTCATCAATAACTTGTGTATTATGAATAAGTTCTCCAAGCACACAAATATTACGATTTGGGTAATCATTTTTCAATTTTTTTACAGTTTCAACGGCTCTTTTTACTCCGTAACAGAAACCTGCAAACTTTGCTAATGTAATTTCTTTCGGCAATGTTAAATTGTCTTCTTTCAAATGAACTCGCAGAAAAAATTCCGCTGTAATGCAATTACAACACGAAAAAATTTATAAAGCAAGAGATTGTAAAGAAATTACGCATTCAAATAGAATGGACCTTTTCTTTTCATTTTGTCGTATTGTCCTCTCATAGCCATTTTGTTTGAACCTATTGCAATCCCATCATCAAGACTTGGGGCGGTATTTGATTCAGTATCTGAAGTAATAGCAGTTTTCATATTGTTATTATTTGCTTCCTCCCACTCAGGAGAGCCCGGAATAGCCTTTAATAAATCATAGATTTCACTGCTATAATCAAGTGGCATATATTTCATATACTCTTTGATTTGGTCGTAAGTCATTGAATCTTTATTATTTTTCAAATAGTCCATAAGGATTTTATTATCAACTTTGCCCTCTTTAGCAAGTTTTGAAATATTATTTGAAGAAAGTTTTCCAGATGAAATTATTTCATTGATTCTGCTAGATGGAAGTAATCTTGTCAAATCAAGTTTCAAACCATCATTGTTGCAATAGTTAATCAATTTAACAATTGTATCCGGATTGCCTTTATAATCATTTGCAAAAGAAATAACATCAGATTCTTTACCTTGTGTTGCAAATGCTTGCATAAATTTGTCCTTGATTTCATCATTAATTTGAGAATATGCTGCGCTTACACTGTTTTGTTGGAACAAATCTGTAATAATTTCTTTTAAAGTATTTTGTTCATCTTCTGACAATTTAAGATTTTCAACATTATCTGTTGTTTTTGCACTTTCAGTTGATTTAGTAGCGGTTTTTTCAGAAACCGATGCGGTTTCGCTATTTTTTGAAGAAGTAGGAGTTTGAACTTTTTCAGCTTTTGCTTTTTCTCGTTCAATAGTTTTCTCTGCTTTAGTGGTTTCATAAGTAGTAATTTTGTTAATTAAAGCATCTTTCTTTTGTTGCAAAGCTTTTACTTCTTGCGCAACAGAATTTTGACTTACAGATGTTCTTGTTGTTGTTTTTGAGGAAGCACTTGAAACTGTAGTTTGAGCAGATACAGTTTGTGATTTGCCCCCACTTTGTGAAACTGTTTTGCTACTTTTTGCGACAGATTGGCTTGTTGCAGAAGATTGTTGAGATGGTTGATTTTTAGAACCATTAGAAGTTTCTGAAACACTCACAGTATTTTTTGCTAGTGTTTCTTGAGAAATCTCACCTGTTTTCATTGCATTTTGAATTGACGCTTGTTTTTCAGGTGGATAATTCTTGATAGCATCTTGAATGTAAGAATTGTATTCACTTCTTACACTTTTATCAACAGATTTTGATGCAGCCGCCAAACCTTCATTAACGGATTCATTACCTAATCCTGAAAGTTCTTTGGCATAAGCCTTTTGACGCTCCGGAGTTGGAGCCGTTTCAACAACAGATTTTGTAAATCTTGCTCTTCCAGATTCTGACAAATCTTCTCTTTGTACGAACTGAGAAGTATATTGAACAGGATTTTCAACATACTTATTTACACCTGTTGAAAAATTATCGACAAGTTGAGGTATATCATTGGTAATATGAACACCAACATCTTGACTTTTTTCTTCTGTCAAATATTTTGTAACTTTTGCAGCTGCCACTTTCGCAACTCTTGTATTTTTATTTGCCATTGCACGATCCAATGCACTATTATATGCATTAGAATCATCATTCAATACCGCACAGGATACCATATCAGCATCAAGGTTCATTTCCTTAGAAACTTTTCTTGCTACTTTACTTAATCCATTTTTTCCGGTTAATTTATCAATATAGTCAATGTAATCTTTGTCACCCATTGTTTGAGAATACAATTTTCTCAATTCCGCTTTTTGTTCTTCAGGTTTTAAAGATTTAATATCATTAACTCTATCAAAAATTTCTTGTTCAACAGTTTTATTATTATTTGATGCAATTACATTGATATCTCCATGCTGACCAATAAGAGTCTTTTCACCTTTTAAATCTTTTTGAGACTCTAAAAATTTTGCTTTTCTTTCTCTTATTTCAGGAGATAAATCAGACTGCTTATTCATCTTTTCTAAATCTGCAACAGTTGGAGTTTTTCCATATTTTTTTATAAATTCAAAAACATCTTTAGTTACAGAAAGTTGCATAAGAGCTTTCTTATCTTTACAAGACTGTTTAAGAATACCAAATTGACTAGGCTCATCTAAGTTTTTAAATTCATCATAACTTATACCTTTTGAGGTTAACACATCAATTGTCATCAATGTACTTGAAAAAACAGTATCCTTAAGAGAGTCTTCCATCTTGTCCCACCCCGGAACAAATGATGTAATTAGCTCTTGTGCTTTACTGTCGATAAATTTTTGTTTATCCTCTTTGGTCTTAGCACTAAAATCCGGATATTCTTTTTCTAAAAATTTTTCAGCATACAATTTAAGCTTATCATCAGAGGACATCTTACGCCATTTTTTAGATTGACGGAATTCCGAAGAAACCAAGTCTTTAATATTTTTCAAGGTTTCAGCTTGATGATCTCTATAAATCTTAACTCTTTCATCTTTTGACAATTTATTATATTCGTCAATTGACATTTGCTTGTCATTTAATGCTTCTAATAACCCCAGAACTTTCAATGCAGATTCTTGTGGAGTATCTTTTTCTCCTTTCAAATCCTGTGAAATTGAAGCAAATTGTTTTTGCTTTAACACAGTTTTTTCTTCCGGAGATAAGTTTTTATAATTTGCATCAGTTTTTTCAAAATACTTATCAGCAACGATACTCATTTTTTCTTTAGCATCTTTTTTTATCCAATTGCTATCAAGCATTTCTTCTACAGAAACAAGCGGCTCATGTTTTTTATGAACTGAATGTTCTTTAGGTACTTCTTCAAATTGTGCTTGAATTTTAGCTAACATTCCAAGTTCTTTTTGTGTTTTATCCTTTTTCTTTAATAAATAAACACGTAAATCATCAATATTCATTGATGATAAATTATTTTCCTCAATATATGCGTTAATTTCCTTTTCAATTGTAGATTCTTTAACTGTTGAATGCTTTGTATCCGCTAAAGATTTAGACTCTATTTGAGGAGTTTCAGCACTTTTATTTTGTAATTTTTCACTATCTAAAGCCCCTAAGTCTGATTTTTTAGATTGATTGTCAGCTTTAGGAAAATTTAAAGGCGCTTTGACTGTAGATTTAGAAGCAACATTCCCGACAGGCGTTTGTTTGGGTGTCGGGGGTGTTTGAATAATTTTGTTGTCTTCTAATTTTTTTATTGTCATTTTCTTCTTACAATTTCTCTATTCTGCACTTCTAAATACATGAAAAATTATAAAGGAGTCCTATTTCAAGATTACTTAAAATGTTTACAAAAATTAATAGTCCGAATTTGTAGGTTTAACCATTTTGGTTGGTGTTAAATTTGGTGTATTTACAATTCTAACCATTAAACCTGTATTATCGGTAAACTTTGAATCTCCATTAAGTAAATCAATAATTGCATTTGCAGCATCATCTGTGATTCGTTGTTCTGTATCTTTGAAATACGATTGTCCATTTATTTCTACACTATTTCTTAGAATAAGTCCGCAATACTCTCTACTATCACCTGTTTTATGATAAACCATTTCTTTTACAACAGGTAAATTAACAGCATCATACATATTTGTATATTTAAAATCTTTCGGAACATACTCCACATACATTATTTCCCTCTTTTTTAGAGGATCAGAAAATGCTATATATGCCCCAGAACCGGCATACATTTTAAAAGGAATAATATCTTTGTTCGATTCAAAATAAGATCTTTGACCTTGTGACATCACACCAGTTTGTTGAGGAGCCATAACATAGGTTGAAACTTCTGTCTTTGGTGATTCTTGGGCTTCAACCAATTCTGTCAAGGCTTGTGTGTTTAGCGGTACAGATTTTTCAGGTGCCGTAGCAGCATTCAACAATGATGGCGACATTGTCATCATAACAACTACCGGTACTGTTGCTAAGTTACGAGCTGCACGTCTTGGGAACGGATAGCCCTCTGGAGAGGTATTATCATTTTCCTCATCTCTATTATTTGCGGTAAAGTGAATCTTATTGTTGTAGTTACTTTTAAAACTAACACTGTTAATAGGTGCTATTGCCATACTAACACTCCTTTTTTGTATTCAATTTTTAGGATTAACCCCTTAATCCTTTTACTTACATCATTAACCTTTGCTATGATTATAGCAATTTTGCGGCTTTTTGTAAAGTATATGCACATTTTACATATATTTTTACTCTGGGTTGATATGATTCTAAAATTCAAAATTTAAAAAATTTGCTATTTTTTGAATAAATGTTAAGCGTTTTATTTGTAAAGGTTTTGTCATGTTTTGCTCAAAGATTGAAAAAATATGCTAAACTTAGGTTATGTTCACAGGTATTATTGAAGAAATAGGTGAGATAAAATCCTTTACCCACAACTCAAATGGGGCAACTATTGTTGTAAAATGCAAAGATATTTTAGCCGACACAAAACTTGGTGATAGCATTGCAATTAACGGTTGTTGCCAAACAGTTGTTGATATTAAAGAAGATTTTTTTAGCGCAAGAGTAAGTGATGAAACTCTAAATATTACGAATTTTACCTCTCTAAAATCAGGAGATACAGTTAATTTAGAAAGAGCATTAACCCTAAATTCAAGACTCGGTGGGCATATTGTATCAGGACATGTGGATTGTGTTGGAAAACTTATCAAAAAAGAACAACTCACTGATTTTTATAATTTCGACTTTGAAATTCCTCAAAATCAAGAAAAATATATTGTGTATAAAGGCTCAATTACAGTAAACGGTATTAGTTTAACAGTTGCAAACATAGACAAAAACATCTTTAGAGTTGCCGTAATTCCGCATACATACCTAAATACAAACCTCCAAGACCTTAAAACTGGAGATTTTGTTAATATTGAAACAGATATTTTAGGCAAATATGTTGAAAAATTATTATCTGCGAAAGATAATAATAGCAGAATTAGTTTAGAATTTTTGCAAAAGAACGGATTTGTGTAATGGAAGAAAATAAATTTAAATTTGACAGCATTGAATCAGCACTTGAAGATTTTAAAGCGGGAAAACCAATAATTGTAGCTGATGACGAAGATAGAGAAAATGAAGGCGACGTAATTGTTTCCGCTGAAAAAGTTACCCCGGGAATTATCAATTTTTTGGCAACAGAGGTAAGAGGATTAATTTGTCTTGCGATTTCTGATAATATTGCAAAACAACTGGATTTACCTCAAATGGTTGACCAAAACACAGAAGAAATGAAAACTGCTTTTACAATAAGTATTGATGCCGCTGAAAAATATGGAGTTACAACAGGAATTTCGGCATTTGACAGAGCAAAAACAGTTGAAGTTGCAACAGCTTATGATGCACAACCGTCTGATTTAAGACGTCCGGGGCATTTGTTTCCTTGTGTTGCAAAACGTGGTGGTGTTTTAGAAAGAACAGGACATACCGAAGCAGTTGTTGATTTAGCTAAACTTTGCGGACATAGAGAAGCTGGTGTTATGTGTGAACTTATGGCTCCAGATGGACACATGGCAAGACGTGATTATTTAAGAAAATTTGCTGATGAACATAATATGAAATTCATCTCTGTTGCAGAATTAATTGCATACAGAATGCAATCTGAAAAACTTGTAACAAGAGAAGCAGAAACAACCCTTCCAACCCCGTTTGGAACATTTACATTATACGCATATAAAAATCACATAAATGGAGCAGAACATGTTGCTCTTGTTAAAGATGACGGTTCTGATAAAATTCCGGCAGTAAGAGTTCATAGTATGTGTTTAACAGGCGATGTATTCCATAGCTTGAAATGTGATTGCAATTCTCAACTGCACAATGCCCTAAAATACATAAATGATTACGGGAAAGGTGCTGTTGTTTACTTGACAGATCACGAAGGAAGAGGAATTGGACTTTGCAACAAGATTAAAGCTTACAAATTGCAAGAAGAAGGACAAGACACAATTCAAGCAAATATCTCGCTTGGATTTAAATCTGATTTGAGAGATTATGGAACAGGAGCTCAAATTATTGTAGATTTGGGTTACAAAGACTTTAAGCTAATCACCAATAACCCGAAAAAAATTATCGGACTTGAAGGTTATGGTTTGAATATTATTGATACAATCAAAGTATCATCAGAAGTTACACCATATAACAAAAGATACTTAGAAACAAAAAAAGAAAAAATGCACCACTCATTATAAGGAGCGAGATTGATGTTGGATATAAGACTTTTAACAGCTGACAGTTATGGAAAATTTGAAAATCTTTATGAAGATTTTCGCAAGAGAGCTGCAAATGAATATAATTTTGAATTAGAACCGTTAGACTATGATGGATTTCTTGAAGCCATTGACAAAGATTTGATAAAATGTATTGTACTTTATGATGATAATTCAAAGGCTGCAGCATTTTTGGTTTATACAACAGCAATCTCAGAAGCAATTGAATTGAACATAATTCATTGTAAAGAAAAAGAACATTTTCTTGAATATTCAAAAGCACTTTTGGAAAAGTTCTTAGAAGTAACTCAAAACCTAAGAAAAGAAAAAAAATCGTTTGCTACCCAATGCTTGGCGAACAAAAATCTCTAATCAGTGTTATTGCAAAGCTTGGTTTTAAATTCGTGGGAATTGAAGTTTTAAGATTTAAGATGAATGGTACACAATCAAGAGAATTATTCTCCCATGCCAGAGTAGTGCAAATCCCACAAGACTATGAAGTTGTTTCTTGGAATGATAAATACTTTGAAGATGCAGTTAATATTATTCAAGAGGCATTCAAAGAATCATCTGATGCATTGTTTGACCCGAGGTTTACGACTCTTGACGGAGTTAGCGATATTATTCATAAAATCGTAAAAGATATCTATGCCGAATTTATGCCAAATGCAACAAGTGTTTTGCTATATAAAGGAGAACCCGTTGGATTTTCATTCATGAATTTGACAAACGGCACAATTGTAAATATTCCACTTGTTGGAATTAGAGAAGCTCATCAAGGCAAAGGGTTGTCCACAATTATGTTAAAACATTCAATGGATATGATTTTCAAGGAAATTGATAATTATGGAAGCCCGATTACAGAAATCAATACCACAACAGAAACCAACAATTTACAAGCATTAAGATTATACAAAAATCTTGGTTTTATTGAAGATTACAATTATCCGCAATCTTATATGCCAATTCAAAACTAGACTTTTGTTGAAAAATCAGTTAAATTAGAAATATGGCAGGCATTGATTTAAGAAAATTTATGAATAATTTTGCTCAACCTCAGATGTTTACGGCAAAAGGAGCTTATAATGCAAATATTCAAAAACCTGCTCCACAAGTTCCTCAAAAAATGCCTGAACAAGTTATGCAAAATTCTACACCCAATATTGCACAATCTCAAACTGTTCATGTAGAACAACATTTGCAAATGAATACTCTACAAAGTATGGATAGAGCAATTTACGCAAAAGATTTGATGCAAATGCCTAAAAATATTAATGAATTTATCTATATGCTCCAACGAGGCATGACGCAAGCACAATTTAACCAAATGTTCGCAAACCAAATTGCAGCACAGAGAAATTCTCTTTCACAATTACAAGCTCAAATTCTCGCCCAACTTCAAGGACTTGCTACAAATACGGTAAAAGAAGCCGTGAATGTTCAAATCGCAAATCAATTACAAACATCTTTGAAAAATCTGGATATTCTCTCAAATGGAGTAATAAACTTGTCCGAAATTTCTTCACTACTTCAAAAAAATGGGAAAGAAGCACTGACAAAACTCATCATGTCAATGACAGAGGCTTCAAAATCCGGAATTACAGATTTAACCCAGATGAAAGAGATGGCAAAATTGATAAATGCAAGTATTTCTATTGCATCTGAAAATAACCCGCAAAAAACATTAAAATTATTATTAATGTTATATCTTCCGTGGCTTCCTCTTGAAGATGGTGTAGGTTTTGATTTGGAAGTTGAAAGTAAATCATCTTCTGCCGATGAGTCAGATAGCATTTTAACAGTAACAATTACAACAGTAAACTATGGGCAAGTTGTTGCCACTTTGGTCTTAGAATCATCAAACTCTGTTCATTTGTCTATAAAATGTTCTGATAAATTTCCGAAAACTGAATTACAATTGAGAATTGACAAAGACAAAAAATGTTACGCAGTTGATACAATAACAAATTTTGAAATTGATAAAGATATCAAACCTGTATCTGAAAAAGCGGCTGCAAACATAAATATGTCACAAACAAATGAAATAAATCCATATCTACTTCTTATGGCACATACAGTAATTAAACACGTTATTGATATAGATAACAACAAATCTTTAGGAATAACTTCTCATACAGATATGTCGTACCCTCAATAAAAAGATACGACATATTTAAAATTTGATTGATTATCTACTTTTCTTTATCTCAAACTTTCCGGAACTGCCATTGGAATTGGAGCTCTACCGGATTGGGGAACAGGTGCAGAGCTTTGTTGTTTATAACTCTTCACAACATCTGCCGGTGTTGAGTTGTTATTAATATTATTCAATGGTTTTGGAGAAGTTGGGACTTCTGCATTGTTTTCTTGTTCTAGTTGAGATTCTGAACTTGTAGGAACTTCTGCATTCTCTTCAATTGTTTGTTTTGCATCTTCACCAATTACTTTAGCTTTACCAAAAGAGGCATGATAATTTTCAAGTTCAACTTCAGGATAGTCAAAATCTCTATCACCATAATCTTTAGTAGCCACAGTCATAACGTCTTTCCAAATTCTGGCAGGAATTGTTCCACCGTATAACCCAGGAACTTTTTTGTTATTATCATCTCCAACCCAAACACCTGTAACAACGTCTGGAGTGTAACCTACAAAGTAAGCATCACGAGAATCATCTGTTGTACCGGTTTTACCTGCTGCAGGTTTTCCAATATTTGCGGCTGTACCGGTACCGGTTAAAATAACTGTTTTTAACATTGCAGTCATTTCTGCTGCCGTTTTCAAACTCAACTGGTGAGAAGATTTTGTTTTAGAAGCTCTATACAAAACTCTCCCTCTTGAATCTTCAATTCTTTCAATTGCATAAGGTTGAACAACGTACCCACCATTTGCAAATGCACCATAAGCTCTTACAAATTCAAACAACTTAACACCATTTGAACCTAAAGAAATTGTATAATCATATTGCAAAGGAGTTGTAATTCCTAAAACTTTTGCAACTTGAATAACCGAACGAATACCGACTTCTTGAATAACACGAGCCGCACAAACGTTTGATGAAATCATTAAGGCTTTATATATAGGAATTTTACCTCTATATTTGTGTCCTGCATTATGTGGAGACCATTTTGCAATTGTAATCGGACTATCATCAACTATATCGTTTGGAGAAATCCCTTTTTCCATAGCTGCAGCATATACAAAAGCTTTGAATGCAGATCCTGGAGGTCTGATAGCTTGTGTTACACGGTCATATTGGCTTTCTCCGTAATTTTTACCACCTGCAAAAACAAGAATTCTACCATCAATCGGATTGAATGAAAATACCGCTGGATAATGTCTGTTTCTTCAAATCCGAGTTTTTCCATTTCTCGCATTACATAATCACTAAAATATGGGGCTTTATTTGTTGTATATAAAGCCGGCATTGTACTCAAATGAATATCAGCCTCAATAGCTTTGTTATACTCATCTTCAGTGATATATTTCATTGTCAGCATTCTTTTTAGAACCTGATTACGTCTTTGTTTTGCAAGTTCCTTATTATTATAAGGGTTATAAACTGACGGAGCTTGCGGAAGACCTGCAAGTAAAGCTTGCTCCGGTAATGTCAATTGACTTAGTTTTTTGTTAAAATAAATTTTTGAAGCAGCCGAAACACCATAAGCACCTGCACCTAAATAAACATTATTCAAGTACATTTCTAAAATCTTATCTTTAGAAATTGTTTTTTCAATTCTTGCTGCAACTTCTATTTCTTTAACTTTTCTTGTAATTGTTCTTTCGTTAGAGAGGAAAAGAATTCTTGCCAACTGTTGAGTTAAAGTACTAGCACCTTGAACAGTATGACGAGCTAAAACGTTTTGAACAGAAGATCTTGCAATACCAAAAAGGTCATAACCATGATGATGATAGAAATTTTTATCTTCTGTCGCAATTAAAGCTTTTTTCAATTCATCAGGAACATCATTCAACTCAACTTTGTCATAGGTATAAGCCGTGAATGTTTTAATAATTTCACCATCTTCAGAATAGAATTTAGTCACCAAATTAGGCTTTAAATCTTCCAAATTTTCAATTGGGGGAAGAGAAGAAAGGTACAAGTTAAATGCAACAAATCCTGCAAGAACAAATGCAGAAGATGTTAAAATGAACATTTTCACATTAGTAAAAAATTTATTATCCTTTCGTCTTGAAATATTTTCTCGAGCAATATCTTTTGCTGCTCTCTGCCTCTTATATTTTTCATAAGAACTGGACATGCCACATCTCCCTATATATCTAATTAATAGCTTTTACATTATACCATATAATATATTATAGCAAATTGTTTACATTGTTAAAAATCAATTGAATTTTAATAATTTTTAATATACACTAAGAAAGCTTGGAAAAAATTGGAGAAAAAGATTATGTACAACGTAGCGATTATTGGTGCAGGTCCAGCCGGAATTTTTGCGGCTTTGGAAATTATGAAATTAAAACCAGACTGGAAAGTGGTTTTAATTGAAAAAGGACAACGAATTGAAAAAAGAAAATGCCCTATCCGTGAAGGTTCCCCTAAATGTGTAAACTGCAAACGTTGCGGATTGTTATGTGGTTGGGGAGGAGCAGGTGCTTTCTCTGACGGGAAATTAACTCTTACCCCAGATGTTGGTGGTCACCTTGTTGACTATATGACAAGAAAACAAGCTGAAGATTTAATTGATTATGCAGATAAATTATACTTAAATTATGGTGCAACCGAAGAGGTTTTCGGAACAGACCGAAAAGTATTTGAAGAGATTGAACATCAAGCTGTTTTAGCAGAATTGAAACTGGTTCATTCCCCTGTTAGACACTTAGGAACAGAACGAAGCTTAGATGTATTGAAAAACATGCAAGACTATCTTGATGACAGAATTACTATTTTGAATAACGTTTCAGCAAAATCATTAATCGTTGAATGCGAACAAGTTAAAGGTATTGAACTGGATAATGGCGAAATCATTTCTGCCGAATATACGATTATTGCCCCAGGAAGAGAGGGCGCAGATTGGTTAACTCACGAGTTTGCAAAACACAAAATCGGTATGGTGAATAATGCCGTTGATGTTGGTGTTAGAGTAGAACTTCCGGCACCTGTTTTTGAACCATTGACTTCAAAATTATATGAATCAAAATTGATTTATCATTCTCCAACGTTTGGTGACGAAGTTAGAACTTTCTGCATGAATCCAAACGGTGAAGTTGTTCAAGAAAACTACAGTGGAATTGCAACAGTAAACGGACACAGTTATGCAAATTACAAAACTCCAAATACAAACTTTGCATTACTTGTTAGTGAAAAATTCACTGAACCATTCAAAGAACCAATCCAATACGGTCAACATATTGCAAGGCTTGCCAATATGTTAGGTGGAGGAATCTTGGTTCAAAGATTTGGAGATTTGTTAGACGGTAGACGTTCAACTCCGGAAAGAATTGCTTCAAGTGTAATTACCCCAACACTTACTTGCGCAACTCCGGGGGATTTGAGCCTTGTTATCCCTTATAGACAAATGACTAGTATTATTGAGATGCTTCAAGCTCTTGATAAAATTGCTCCAGGAACAGCTTCAAGATATACGCTTCTTTATGGTATTGAAGTTAAATTTTATTCAGCAAGAGTTAAATTGACAAAAGAACTTGAAACCGAGGGAGTTAAAAACTTGTTCACAATTGGTGATGGCGCAGGTGTTACAAGAGGTCTTTTACAAGCTTCTGCATCTGGTGTTTATGTTGCCAGAACAATCTGCGAAAGATAAATTTATGTAAAAATATTATTATTGAACAGGGAATGATAAATATTCATTCCCTGTTTTTATATTTACAGTACATAGAGTATTTGTTATAATATAAAAAGGATTATGGAATTTAAGAGTTATAAACAGATTTTAAATAACAAAAATGATAATGAAAAAGTAAAGAACTTGGTGCCCTATTGCCATAATGCCCTAGGGCCTACGAAAAAGAAATGTGCATTCACACTTGTCGAAGGTGCTACGCACGTAGATATGGCACCAACAAAGGTGAAACTTGCTTTTACATTGGCAGAAGTATTAATCACCCTCGGAATTATTGGAGTTGTTGCAGCAATGACCATTCCGACATTGATGTCAAATTATAGGGAAAAACAACTTGAAACTCAAATAAAAGCTAACTATTCACTTGTTCAACAAGCAATAAAATTCGCTGAATATGATGATGTTTCTTATGATATGGCAATTCAAGACGGAAGTGATGCAAGTATTCAAGAGTGGTATGATTCCTTTTTGTCAAAACATTTGAAAGTAGAACAATTCTGTTCTAATGCAAAAAGTGGTTGTTGGCATAAAAAGGGAATTGTTAAAGATTTGCTTGGCAATGCACCAAGATATGAATATGATAACGGAATTGGCGGAAATATTGTCAACTTTAAACTGGCTAACGGAGCATTTTTCAACGTTGATGGAAACACCGCAGAAGATATGAAATCTTTTGGTATTGATTCGACTTCTGACGGTTTAACTTTCTATTTTGATGCAAATGGGGACAAAAAGCCTAATCAATTTGGGAAAGACATTTATATTATGGTTTGGACAGACAAGGGCTTAGTTCCTGCCGGATACAACAGAACTAAAGCCGAAGTTGATGCCAATTGTTTAAGAGGTGACGGATATTTTTGCTTGCAAAAAGTCATTTCTGAGGGTTGGCAAATTTCTGATGAGGTTTGGAAAAGACACTAATCACCAATGTTGCCGGAAGATTCGCCGGGGAGACAAGTTCCGAACTGACAAGATGAATTGTACGGAGAATTATTATTTTCTCTGTTTGAAGGGTTTGTATCAACATCAATGTTTATTGTTTCCGGAATTAGTTGTGGCGAATTAGTAAACTGCTTTGAGGAATCTCTTGTTGGGTTTATCATTTGGTCAATATGATTTGGAACAAGCTTATCTTTAATTGTTTGAGGTTGATTATCTAAATTTGCCTTACAGGCTCCTAATTCTTCAAGTTTACAAGTAGCATTAGCACTAATTAGGGGTGAAAACACTACTACGAGTGACAATATTAAAATCTTTTTCATAATTATACTTCTCCTTGATTTAATCTGTATGTTTAATATTAAAAAATTTCAAAACAAATTACATTGCAGAAAAGTATAATCTTTTTTAAAACCATTTGCGTATAATTTTACGATTTTGATGTTTTTCAACAGTTTTTAAAACATCTTTAAACGGAATAATTGGTTCCATTTTATACCCACAATCGTCAGATAATGTTCCACCCATTGAAAATAACTCTTCTTGCGGGTATCTACGGCAAATCCCTGGACGCCAAAAGTGAATTTTACATCTTTTAGTTTCTGGGTCTAAATTTGTACACTCAAAAATTAAACCTAATTCATCTTTTCCAATAATTTTCAAATCAGAATAAAATTTGTGCAAATATTGAAGTCTTTTAAATTCTTTTTCTTCTTTCAATACATGTTTAAAATGTTTTACATAAATATGTGTACAGCACATTCCACAACCTTTACATTTACCGGTGCGCCAATAGTGCTTTTTCAAAATCTTTGCATAGATGAATTTTTTGACTTTTTCAAACATATAAATATGATAGTATCAAATTGATTATTTATATATTAAGAATTGTAAATATTAAAAATAAAACAAGCAAATAAAATTATTTAGGAGAATTTAAGCAAATGTAAACCTTACAAAATAGTAAAAACTGACATAATACTATAACATAACCAAAAATAACCAACCTTGACCTCCACGAGAGGTCTTTTTTTTTGATTATTTAAACCAATTTTGCTGCATTGTATGAACTTCTGACAAGCGGACCAATTTGAAAATATTTTATGCCTATATTTTTTGCAATATCTTTTAATTCTTCATATTCTTCCGGATTATAATATTTTGCAACAGGTAAGTGTTCTTTTGACGGCTGAATATATTGACCAATTGTAAGAATATCACAATTCACACTATACAAATCAGTGATAGTTTGTTTGATTTGTTCAATATCTTCTCCAAGTCCAATCATAAAACCTGATTTAGTTTTAATATCAGAATTTTCTTTGACATACTTTAAAACCCCTAGAGAAGTGTCGTAATTTCCTTGCGGTCTAGCTGTTTTGAAAATATCTCGAGCGGTTTCGATATTATGATTAAAAACATCAGGGTGAGCTTTTATTATTGTATTCAAAGACTCTTCATTCCCTTTAAAATCCGGTGTTAAGATTTCTATTTTTGTATTTGGTGAAATTTTTCGGATTTCATTGATACATTTTGCAAAATGATTTGCACCTCCATCTGGCAAATCATCTCTTGTAACAGATGTTATTACCGCATATTTTAGTCCTAAATCCTTAACTGCTTGCGCGACATGTAACGGTTCATTTTCATCTAGAGGTTCAGGTCTTTGACAAGAAATATTACAATACCTGCAATTTCTTGTACAAACACTTCCCATAATCAAAAACGTAGCAGTATGATTTGAATAACATTCATTTTTATTAGGACACCTTGCCCCCTCACATACAGTATTTAAACAATTTGATTTTAAGATTTTTCGAACAGTTCTTGTTTTATCCGTATCGATAATTGGTCTTTTTAAAAATTCTGGAAGTCTTTCACGCAATTTTTTATTCCTTTATTTGTTATATATTATATAACAAAATTTTTTATGTTTGATTTTTAAATAATTACGTTATATAAGTATATTAAGGAAATAAAACAAATAGGAGCATAATATATGAAAAGATTAGTTTTGGTATTAACAATTATGGCAATTGCTCAAGTAGCTAATGCAGCAACTGAACCATTATTACTAGAACCATTAAGTCCAACCGTTTTGTCAACTACTCCGGTTACATCTAATCCTGCAACAACACCTCAAGTTTCTGTTCAAAACGGAACTTACGAAGCAACTTTCACACCTGCAAACAAATTAGATCCAAACATGGTTCCACAAAATGCAGCAGCAGAGGGAAAACCAGTTCCTGCTAAAAGAGAACCACGAGTAAAAATTCAAACAAAACAAAGAAGCCAAGGTAATTCTTATTGGAACCCAGGCGGAAAAGGAACAAAATCATACTTTTAATAAATAAAAAAACAGGGTTCAGTTCATTCAAAGAACCCTGTTTTTTTATGATTGTTTAGTAAAGCTCTTCTGCCATTTTCACAAGATAATTCAATTGCTCATCGTTCAAACTATTTGTTGTATATTCCAACTTTTTAAGTAATTCTTCACGAGATAGCTTTTCAGATGCTTTAAAAAATTCTGAAATATCAGCATGCAAAATATTGCAAATTCGTTCCATTAATTCACAAGAGGGAAAACTTCTGCCAGTTTCGAGGAAAGAAATATGCCTTGGAGCAACATTAACTAACTCTGCGAATTGCTCCTGTGTTAATTTATTACGTTTTCTAATTCTTTTTGGTATAATAAAGGCATGGATAAGAAAAAGAGAATACTTGCAATAAACTTTGGTGGAATCGGAGATGAAATATTTTTTCTTCCTACTCTTATTTCACTAAAAAAAGAATTTCCGAATTCTGAAATAACCTTGGCACTAGAGCCAAGAAGTAAAAGTGTTAAAGATTTAACTAGTATTATTGATGATTTATTTTTGATTGATATAAAGGGTAAAAATAAATACTCAGAACTTTTCAAACTAATAATAAAAGCAAGAAAAGGGAACTTTGACCTTGTTATTTCATCTGGAGGAAATAAATTTATCAGTATTCTTTTATTTTTGACAGGCATTAAGGAACGTTGCGGCTACGATACAGGAAAACTAAGCCACATTTTACTAACTCACCCAATGAAGTTAAACAAAAATCAATATGCCTGCAAAATGTACCACGATTTAATCAGAGAAATAACAACTCAGGACACTGAACTACCTGAAATTGACATCGAACGAAGAGAAAAAATTGCAAACTCTGTACTTATTCACCCTGGAGTTAGCAAATTAAGTGTTCAAAAAGGTTGTATCAAAACGATTCCGGCAGAAACTTGGGCTAAAGTTATTGATTTGTTAGTCGCTGAGGGTAAAAAAGTAATGCTTGTTGGCGGACCTGACGACAAAGAGTGTATTGATACAATTTTAAATAATGTAAGAACTCAAAATTTTGAAAACTTATACGGAACAACAAAAAGTTTAAAAGATTTAGCTGAATTGATTTCATCAACTGACAAGTTTTTATGTTCTGATTCCGCACCACTACATGTTGCGGTCGCTTTGCACACAAAAACATACGTAATCTTTGGACCAACTGATGACAAAGCTCTTATTCCTCAAAGTGATAGTGTCGTTGCAATAAAAGCAAATGACAATTGTGAATTAAAACCTTGTTTATGGGCTAGACGTCAAACAACTTGCGACAAGTTGAGCTGTTTAAAAATTACAGCATCTCAAATCGTAACGCAAATTTTGAAATAATTATGCAACGTAATCAATTTTTTTAGGGGTTGGTTTATCAATTTGCTTCGCAACTTTTTCACCAATGCTTTGACCAATATTAGAAGAAGTAATTGAACCAATGACAAAAGTTACACCTTTAACGATTGGCGCCCATTTTTTAGAAATAGGAAGTTTTGCTAAAACACCCTCAAGATGTTTTTTCATCAATCCTTCCCCAATGAACATACCGGCTAAAGAACCACTTTCAGCAATTATTGTCTTCTTTCTGTCTTCTTTTTTGGCAGTTAAAACATTCAAACCACTTGACACAACAATAAAATGATTAACATGATTTGCTGCGAATTTAACGGCTTTCGTAAGCCCCCCAAAGACTTTATCAGTTTTTGCAACTTCATCAATAGTGTTTAAAACAACCTTAGCTTGTTTTGAAACAGCATTATTATATTGAGCACCGGCTTTAATTACTGCAGCTCCTTGCCCAACAGTTACAGGAAGTCTGCCAATATTTTCATTTGCAGTTTTATTAGCATTTCTAAATGCAAATATACCTGTTGCTACACCACTGTACATAATAATGCATACCTTTCACACTATAACCTACATTTATATAAAGTATTTTTATTTAATTAAATTGCAGGAGTGTTAAAATATTTTACATTTGTTAATATTAATTTCAAAAGGGTTAAATTGCAAATTGCTATTAGGATTCAATTGATTTATAATTTACAAAAAAAAGGAGAAATATGAAAACAATTAAAATAACAAAAATGCAAGGTTGCGGAAACGATTTCGTAATTTTAGATTACTCAGAATACGAAAAAACAGGACTTTCAATGTCTGACCTTGCAAAAAAACTTTGCGACAGACACTTTGGAATTGGTGCTGATGGAATGATTATTCCAGACACTAAACCAAATGGAGAAACGGATATTGCATGGTATTTCTACAATTCTGACGGAACAACTGCTCAAATGTGCGGAAACGGAATGAGATGTTTTGCAAAATATGTTTACGACAACGAATTAGTTGATAAAAAAACTTTCAGTGTTAAAACCTTAGCAGGAATTATCAAACCGGAGATTTTAACTGACGGAAAAATTAAAGTCAACATGGGTACCCCAATTCTTGAAGATGAAAAAATTCCATTCAAAGGAGAAAGAATTGTTCATGTAAAAGATAGAGAATTCCAAATAACCCCTGTTTCTATGGGTAATCCTCACTGTATAATTTTTACAGAAGAAGACCCGATGGTTCTTGCCAAAACTTACGGACCGGACATGGAAGTTCACCCATATTTTCCGGAAAAAACGAATACTGAATTTGTAAAAGTAATTTCAAAAAATGAAATTGAGATGAGAGTTTACGAAAGAGGTTGCGGAATTACGTTAGCCTGCGGAACGGGTGCTTGTGCTAGTACAGTTGCTTGTGTTTTAAATAACTTAACAGAAAATAATGTTAAAGTTAACCTGTTAGGTGGGGCTGTAAATGTTGAATGGAGCGGGACAAAAGAAAATCCGAACAAAGATATTTTCTTAATCGGACCTGCTGAATACAGTTTTAAAGTAGAGTACATGTTGTAAAAAAAACTATTTTTATGATACTATTTAAACATACATCATAGGAAAATAGTAAAAGGAGACACAATAAAATGAAAAATTATGAATTAATGACTATATTCAAACCGAACTTAGATGCTGAAGAAGTTGATAAGTTAATCGAAAAAATCGATTCAATCATTGTAGATTTCGGTGGTAAAGTTGAATCTACAGACAAAGTTGGAAGAAAAAAATTAGCTTATGAAATCCAAAATTTCAGAGATGGTTTCTTCGCTACTACAATTTTAGCTCTTCCTGCTGATAAAGTAGCTGAATTCAAAAGACAATTAAGATTGAACGACAACATCTTAAGAACAATGTTCATGGAAGTTGCTGAAAAAGCTTCTGTATAGTTAGATTTATAGGAATAAAAAAATGTCATTAGCAAAAGCAGTAGTAACAGGTATAGTTTATAAAGCACCGAAAACAGGGTTTACATCAAACAATGTTGCGGTTTCGTCATTTGTATTAAATATCGGAACAAATGATGAACTTTTGGTTAGAGTTATATCTAAAAGACAATCATTAGAAGAAGTTGTAAATTCTCTTTCTAAAAATCAAAAAGTTTTAGTTGAGGGAAGATTGCAAAATGGTATCAGCAAAATGGACGACGGAACAGAAAAAAGAGTTTTCGAGATTGAAGCTGCTACAATTGAGCTTATGGGTGGAGCATCTACAGGTTCAAATTCTTCAAATGATGAGGGTGACATCTTAACATTTGGAGATATGGAGTCATCTTCACCTGATGCTAATACAGATGTTTTGATGGACGATGAAGAAGTTCCGTTCTAAAGAATAAAAAAATGAGTAGAAATAAATAATAAGGCTAGAAAGGCAAATTAGAAAAAATGGCAAGACAAGACGATAAGAAAAAACGTAAGAATTGTAGTTTATGTGCTGATAAAGTTACATCAATCGACTACAAAGATGCTGCAAAATTGAAAAGATATTTAACTGAAGCAGGTAAAATCATTCCTAGAAGAATCACAGGAAACTGTGCTGCTCACCAAAGAATGATTGCTAAAGCTATCAAAAAAGCTAGAGAAGCAGCAATTATTAGTTACGTTTTTGACTAATAATTAAAAACAATTCATTAACGAGAGGCGGATTAAAAATTTTAATCCGCCTCTCGTTTTTTATATATTATTTTAACTTATTACGATTATACAAAGTATCAAAATCTAAATCTAGAGCGTCCATAATTGCAACAATCACAGATAACGAAGTATTTGTTTCTCCTCGTTCAATTGTTCCTACAACTTGCCCATACGAAACACCAATTTTTTCAGCAAGTTGTTCTTGAGATAATCCGACTCTATTACGTTCTGCTTTTAAATTCCTTCCGAATTCTTTTAAAATTTCTTTTTTGTTCATAAGAAAATTTTAAATATTTGACAAATTTTATTCTACAATATATTATATGTTTATTACAATGTATTTATTGTAATAAACAATAAGAAGATTTCATTTAAAAGAGGAATAACTAATGAATTTGAAAAACAAAACTGCATCATTATTTACCGAAAGTGCTATAAACATAACTTCAAAACTATCAAAGATGAAACTTGCTTTCACATTAGCCGAAGAGCTAATCACACTCGGAATTATTGGAGTGGTAGCAACAATAACTATACCTACTCTTATTACAAATATACAAGATAAACAATTTAGGGTAAAATTTAAAGAATCTATTTCAATAATTTCACAAGCAATGAAAACCGTTTACGCAGATACTGAAGAAACATATACTACAATAGATTGGACTCAAATGCCGGTATATTTCTGTAAGCTTGAAAAACCTTTAAAAGTTATGAATTCTGGTATTGACTGTTCAAAAGTAGATGAGGACTCAATATACAAATCATATAGTGACTGGCCACTCAAAAAAAAGGTGGTACATCTTGGGACAAAAAGTGGTACGATAAAAAAGGGAATCCACAAATGTTAAATGGTGCATACCGACCTTTAACCATGGATTTGATAAATGGAATGAGAATAAACTTCAACTGTTCTAGCTTTATATGGGTCGATGTAAATGGAGAAAAAGGTCCAAATACTGTTGGGAGAGATATTTACATGATGTATGTCTTAGATGGAGAATCTTCCCCGACTCTTGGCTTTAAAAATAATAACAGTGTCACTGCGAATGTCTGCTCACAAAATAAAGCAAACTCTACTCCATCTCTTAATTCTAAAAATTACGTAGAAGATTGCTTGCATGGAAGCGGTTGGGGTTGTTCATTTATGCTCAATTGATATTAATCTTCTGAAATCAAAACATTATTTACAATGATATTTCTATATTCTTCGTAGTCTAAGTATTTATTTTTATCCTTGTCATAGTAATCAAATTCACTTGACAATTCTTTAATATGTTTCATGATTGAATCAGGACCTTCTTTCTCAAGTGATTCCATATCGTTTGCCAACATTTTAATAAATGTTATAATCCATTCGTTTTTAGAAATTGAATAGTCATCATTAGAATCATATCTCAAAAAATCGGTTATAAGTTCTTTATCAGTTAACTTTCTAAAACCTTTAGGTGTATTGTCTTTTTCTTTTGTAATAATAAACATAACTAAAACTCCCTTATATTGCCACAATTACACTTTTTATATCTTCACTCGTTACAGATGATAGAGCCAAATTTTTATCTTCTTTTGTTAGAGAATTCATTTGTTTTAACATTTCTAAAGCCTTTAACACAACCGTTTGATTTGCGGAAATCAACAATCCTCGAATAGCAGACTCATTATTTGCAAATTCAAGCGCTGTAAATACAAACAAGCTTTCAGATTTCAATTCTGCATTGATTAGTGATTGATTTACTTTAAAAGAAGATAGCAATTGTTTAATATCCATAACTTCTTGTTTTACATCTTTTGTTTCATCAAACAAATATTCATCATTTTCTGTCAAGGTATTAAATTTATCTTTAGCATTTGCAAGAACAACAGCTATTTCTGAGTAAGTTTGTTCTTTCAACAACATTTCAATAAACTCATACAATCTAAAATCAAAAATCTGAGCAAGACCTAAGATTTCACCCAACCCATTGATAACAGAATTAAAAACAAACAAAGCATCGGTTTTATTTGTTTTGTATAGAGAAAATAAATCGGTTAAATACAAAAGGTCTCCTGCAATATTTTCTGCGAAAGAAGAAGTCTTCATAACATCAACAATTGCAGGGATAACAGATTTATCACCATAAGACACTAAAAATCTTACCCCATCTAATTTTTCAAACTCATCATCAGATTTTAATTTTACGAGCGCCTTATTCTTAGATTCAGTATCGCCAAACAAAGCCAACGCAATTGCACAATTCGCACTTAATGAAGAATTTTCACTATATGCATTCTCTTTCAAAAAATCTAGCGCCAAAGAATCTTGAACTATAGAAAAATATTTTGCACAGTATGTTTTTTCGTCATCTGTTCCGTCTTCAAAAATTGCAAGCATTTTATCAGTCAAATCTTCATCTGAAAACTTAACAAGATTCGAAATAATCACATCTTCATACGATGGAGAATAATACTTCAAAAATTGAAGTAAATTTAAATAATTTGAAGAATTACAAACCTTAGCTAAGCGATTTGCGACATTTTGCTTAATAAAATCAAACAAAAAATCTTCGTTATCTATAAGTTCCTTAAATAATTCAACATCAGGAATATTTATAACATCAAAGGCAACAGGTTCAAAATCTTTAGGATTTTTACCTGTCAATTTTTTCAGTTTATCACTCATATAGAAACAACCTTATTAATCTAAGTAGAATACAGTGATAACTTTGTGACCTTCTTCAGCATATTGAACAGCATTATGAAGAGTTTTACTTGTATGTGACAAGAAACAAATCAATTGATTACATTCATCAATAATTTCTCTGTTGCAAATTCTTGACGCATCAGCAAGAGTCATCATCGCTCTATCTGCATGTTCAATAATATTAGGAACACCAATCAATTGATCTTGAACATCACTTGGTTGTTGACCAATAGTTTGAGGCAATACGACACTCAATTTTTGAGGATTTGCTTTCATTGCACCACGAATAGCTGCAGCATTTGTACCTGAAGAACCACCTGAGGTAATAATTGTATTCCCTTGCATAACTAAAGCTGTTGCAAGTGTTTCAATCATTTGTTGGTGCGTGATAGGGAGATTACGGCTCCCAATAATAGCAATCTTTTTAGCTGATTGTTTAATAGTTGCAAGTTCCATAGCCAACTCGTCAACAGTATTTGGAGCATCAGACTTTACAGTATCCATATCATCATCAATAGGTACAACTATTGATTTCTGAGCATCTTCGCTTTTCCCATCTGAACTTAATAAAATTTCCTTATCACTTTCTGTCATTTTTTCATTTACCTTCTAATTGCATTAATTACATTTTTCGATTATGCTTAATTATAGCATATTTTTTTTTATTTGGGAAGAGGTCATGGAAAATCTATTAGAAAATCTTAATAAGGAGCAGGTCAAAGCAGTTAAAACGACAAAAGGACCATTATTAATACTAGCCGGAGCAGGTTCAGGAAAAACAAAAGTTCTTACAACTCGTATTGCGTATATGATTCAAAACGGCGTAAGACCAAGAAATATTCTTGCAGTTACTTTTACCAACAAAGCCGCTAAAGAAATGAAAGAACGTATAGGAAAAATAATTGGCGAAGATACTGTTAAATATATGTGGGTAGGCACATTCCACGGGATTTGCGGAAGAATTCTTAGAGAAAATATTGATAAATATAACACCGCAACCGGTAAAAATTTAGATAAGAATTTTACAATTTATGACGATTCTGATACAAATCAAATCATCACAAGAGCAATAAAAAAATTAAACCTAGACGATAAAGTTTATCAAACAAAACTTGTTAAGTCAGTAATTTCTAATGCAAAAAACAAAATGCAAGATGCAACAACTTTTGCAACTTATGCAAGAGATTTCAAATCTCAAAAAATTGCATCTGTTTATGAAGAATACGAAAAGACATTGAACGCAAACAATGCCATTGATTTTGATGATATGTTGATGTTAACAGTTAAACTTTTAGAGCAAAATGAAGATGTCCGAAAGTTATATTATGAAAGATTTCAACATATTATGGTTGATGAGTACCAAGACACAAACCTTGCACAATATCGACTTGTTAATATGCTTTATACAAATATGAAAGAAGAAATTCCACCAGAACGCTCACTTTGTGTTGTAGGTGATGTAGACCAATCAATTTATTCTTGGCGTGGTGCAGATTTCACAATCATTATGAACTTTCAAAAAGATTACAAAAACACAAAACTCATCAAACTTGAACAAAACTACCGTTCAACAGCTCACATCTTAAATGCTGCAAACTCCGTTATTGAAAATAACGACGAACGTTTAGACAAAGTCTTGTATTCAAATAAAGGTGATGGAGAAAAACTAAGTTACTACATTGCAAGTGACGAAGCAGATGAAGCAAATTACATTATAAGCAATATTAAACGCACCGCAAACGGTAATTATAACAAATTTGCAATTCTATATAGAACAAACAACCAATCCCGTGCATTAGAAGAAGCTTGTATGGCAACAGGTCTTCCATATAGAATTTATGGTGGTACAAAGTTTTATGATAGAGCCGAAGTTAAAACTGTTTTGTGTTATTTGAAGTTAATAAATAACACTGACGATTCTCAAAGCTTGCGTCGTGTAATTAACATTCCCAAACGTGGGATTGGCGATACTACAATGCAGAATCTTACGAAATTTGCAAACGAACGTGATATAAGCCTTTACGAAGCAATCAAAATTTGTGAACAATCAGAATTAAATTCAAAAACACAATCAAAACTAAAAGATTTTGCAAATCTCATTTATAAATTCCAACAAGCGAAAGATTCTTATACACTGAAAGAATTTGTAACACTTGTGATTGAAAAATCAGGGTATTTGGCTGAATTACAAACAAAGGCAGCTAATGACCCAGAATATCAAGACGATATCAACAACTTACAAGAACTTGTAAACGTTGCAGAAGAATTTGTTCCAGAAGAGGAAGATAATATTCTAGGAGAATTTTTGCAACAAGTTGCACTTGTATCAGACCTTGATTCAATGGATGAAGAAACAAATAATATTACAATGATGACACTCCACGCTGCTAAAGGTTTGGAATTTCCGGTAGTATTTATTGCCGGTATGGACGAGGGTATTTTCCCAAGCCAAAGAACTCTTCAAGTTCCGTCCGAAGTTGAAGAGGAAAGACGTTTGATGTATGTAGGAATTACAAGGGCAGAAGAAAAATTATACCTTGTTTCGGCAAAACGTCGTCAAACTTGGGGTGAATACAAATACTACAATCCATCAAGATTTATTGAAGAAATTCCGCAAAACTTGATTGAATCAATGGAATCAGATGATTTTGAAAGAAGTTCATCTTCTACATTCCGCAGTGCAGTTTCTAAAGCAAAAGAGAGAACTGCAACATCTGACAGTTATGGATATGTAAAACCGTCAACAGGTTTTGGTGCTAACTTCGTCGCACCTCAAAGAAAAGGACTTGCAAGTGGAGGAAGAACTCACTTAACAACACCTTCTTCAAATAGCTATAGTTCAAAATCTTCTTCAAACTACTCAAAACCAGCTTACTCTCAACCAACACGAACTCCTCGAAGAGCAATGATTGTAAAATCTGCAATCAACAAAAAGAGAGAAGAAGAAGCAAGAAGAGCAGCAGGTACAAGTGCAATTAACGCACTTCGACAGATGTCTGCTCAACGACAAAATGAACGGAAACTTGCAGAAGAGAAAAAAGCTCAAAAAAATGCAACTCCCATACTGGACGAAGTTTTTGATGTTGGACAAAGAGTTTTCCACGGACAAATGGGCATAGGACATGTTACAGATGTTATGAATATCGGAGAGAGTATAATGTACACCATTGATTTTGGCGCTAAAGGTAAAAAGGCAATGGACGCATCTTATGCAAAATTAAAGAAATTTTAGAGTTGTTTTTATTTAAAAGAAATACAAAAGGCGGTTTGATTTAAAAATCAAACCGCCTTTTAAATATCTTGTAACAACTGAGTATATTAACCCTCAACAGCCATGTGTTTTGGTTGTCCTTTCTTTTCTTCCCAGAAATCAACAAGCATTGAGCAGAAGAAAATACTTGAATATGTACCAACTACAACACCTATCATCATTGCCAAAACGAAATCTTTAGTAGTTACACCACCGAAGAAATACAATGCAGCAAGTGTAATAAATGCTGTTAATGAAGTATTAACACTTCTTGCTAATGTTTGGTTAACAGAAGCATCAACAATTTCACCATAAGTCATTTTCTTACCATAATATCTCAAGTTTTCTCTAATTCTATCAAATGTTACGATTGTATCGTTGATTGAGAAACCTATCAATGTCAAAATCGCAGTCAAGAACAAACCGTCAACCTGAACATCACAGAACAGACCCAAGATTGAAAATACACCAACCACAAACAAGCAGTCATGGACCAAACCTAAAATTGCAGCTATTGCATATTCCAATTTGAATCGGAATGAAATATACATAATCATACCAATAATAGCTAATGCCAAAGCTAAAATTGACATTTTGAATAATTCTTTACCCAAAGTTGGACCAACTGATGAAACTTGGATAAGTTCAGCATTTTTGTATTCTTTTTTCATTACTGATGTGATTTTTGCAGCCATATCAGAACCCTCGTCAATAAAACTTGTTCTGATAGAAATAATAGATTTAATATTATTATTTTCAGCAGTAGGTGTAACATTCAAAACTTGAATATACGGATTTTTGACATCAATTTTATCTAAGTCACTTCTTGTTTTTGCAAGTTCATCACTAGATGTTGCTTCAGGTGTTCCATATTGCAAAATAGTACCACCCGTATAATCAATACCTACCTTTACCGGAGTATGTGTAGGATATGTAACCATAGAATACACCATTGCAATAATTCCAGGGATCAACAGAAGAGCTGACAAGCACATCCATACAACCCTATATTTTACAACGTGTACTGCGTTTTTTCCAAAATTAAACATTTTATAATTACCTCATAATTTCTTAGTCTAAAATACCAAAACGAGCTTTTTCACGTTTAGTTTCTGTAACTTCATAACCTTGACCGATTTCATTCTTAGAAAGTCCGAACAATGCAGGATATTTCAATTCTCCTGTACCGAAGATTAAATGCATGAAGTTTTTAGTAACTGTAATTGCTGTAAACATTGAAACAAGTACACCAATTGCAAGTGTTAAAGCAAAACCCTTAACAACACTTGTACCTAAGAAGTACAAGATAACACAAGTTAAAATTGTTGTCATATTTGAATCAAAGATACTTGTAAATGCTCTATCAAAACCAGAATTAATTGCGGTGAATAAATTTCTACCAGCTTTTAACTCTTCTTTTGTTCTCTCGAAAATAAGAATGTTCGCATCTACTGCCATACCTACTGATAATATGAAACCTGCAATACCTGCCAATGTAAGTGTTACAGGAATTGCTTTGAATAATGCAAACAAGATTAAACCATAAACAATCAATGCCACATCAGCAATTACACCAGGTAATCTATATGCAAATACCATAAAGAACATTACAAATCCAATACCGATTAAACCGGCAAATTTAGACTTTTCAATACTATCAGCACCCAAAGTAGGTCCAACAGTATTTTCTTGAATGATATCTGATGGAACAGGCAACGCACCTGCGTTCAGCAAGTTAACCATTTTTTCAGCTTCTTCATATTTAAATCCGCTACTACCACCGGAGATTTCAGCCCTCCCGCCAAAAATTGCTTCTCTAATAACAGGAGCAGAAATTTCTTCGTTATCAAAGAAAATAGCCATTTGTTGACCAACTAATTTTTGAGTTAATTCAGCAAACTTAGTTGCACCATTTCCATTAAATTCCAAAGAAACAGTCCATTGACCTGTTTGATCTGAGCCAATTGATGCTGATTTTAAATCTTCACCGGTCAATCCTGTAGATTCCCACATCAGTTGACCTTGAGCATCTCTTTTTGGTTGATGATTTGCATCAAATACGGGTTGTTTGAACTCTAATTGAGCTGTTTTACCTAAGAAAGCTTCAGCTTCTTTTAAGTCTGTTACGTTAGGAATTTCAACCAAAAGCCTTTTGTCACCAACTTGAGCAACACTTGTTTCAGAAACACCGAGTTTATTTACACGGCTTTCGATTGCATATTGCAAACGACTCATTACTTCCGGAGTAATTTTTGCCACTGAATCAGTAGTTTTTGCTTCAAGCATAATTCTTGAACCACCGACAAGGTCAAGTCCTAGTTTTGTAGGTTTTTTGTAGATTGTGATAATTGAAACAACCACAATTGCTACGATAACCCAAAACATAATAATCTTGTTTTTCAATTTTTTACCCTCTTATATGTGTACTACTAGTTAATTACATTGTTGTTATTATTTATAACATCAAACTAAACGAAAAGAACTAGCCCTCCTCGCTTAATTCTTTTTTTACACTATCAATAACTCTGAACAATTCGATTTTTTCATCTTCAGTCAAAGTAACTAATGGCTTTCTAACATATTCATCAACAATTCCCTTGTAAGCTAAAGCAGCTTTCACAGGAGTTGGATTTGGAGCCATAAATAATGCTCTAAATACAGGATAAAGTTTTTTGTGCATATTTCTTGCCGCAACAACCTCACCTGTTTTAAAGTTTCTAATCATTGATTTAATTTCAGAGCCAAACAAATGAGAAGCAACTGAAATTACACCTCTTACCCCTAAAGACAACATAGGAAGAGTCAAACTATCATCTCCAGAATAGATTGAAAAATCATCAGGACAAAGAATTCTCATCTCTGTAACCTTATCCATATCAGGACAACTTTGTTTAACGCCAACAATATTGTCAAAAGTTGAAGCCAAGTAAGCAACTGTTTTAGGCTCCATCATAACACCAGTTCTTGATGGAATATTGTATAAAATAATTGGCAAAGTAGTTGATTTTGCAATAGCAGAGAAATGCTCAATAATTCCTCTTTGATTTGGCTTGTTGTAGTATGGAACAACAGACAAAATAGCATCAACTTCTTCTTTTTGCGCAAATTTTGAATATTCAATAGCTGATTCTGTTGAATTTGAACCTGCACCTAGAATAATTTTTGCTTTGTTTGCAGCAGCTCTTTTAACAGTGCTAACAAGTTCAATTTCTTCTTCGTTAGTCAAGGTTGGAGATTCCCCAGAAGTGCCTGCAACAAGCAAAGCATCACTACCGGTTGAAATTAAATGTTTAGTTAAAGCTTCAACCTTGTCATAATCAATTGCACCTGTTTTATCCATAGGTGTAACCATTGCTGTAATAACTTCGCCGCAATCGTATCTCAATGTCATATAAAATACCCTCTATTTCCCTAGTCTATCAAACATAATTATATTACAAAATAAAAGAACATGCCGAATTATTAAGTAAAGTGAATAAAGAGTTGACCAGAAGTAGACTTAGGGGTGTTTTCAAATTACAATTTTTTTAAAAATGGGGAACAGAAAATGACATTAAATATTGGAAGAATTTCATCAGTAATAACAGGTGTTAATACAATAAAAGGGACAGGAATTGCAAGAAATTATAAAATGCTTTCAAAAAGCACATCTTTCTATGGACTTGCAACACTTGGGAGCTTATTCGGGGGAGCAACAACAAAAGAACCAATATTTATGCCACTTTTTGCAAGTTTCATTATGTTAGCAAAACATAGCGATAACCTTATGACAAAACTAAAACCAGATTATCTTGCAATCCTCAAACGAGCAATAAAAATAAAAAAAACAAAAACAACATCTTTGCCCTAATACTTAATAACCACTAGACTCGTAACATAATCAATTGATTGTACCAAGTCTCCATGTTATAATATTGTCAATCAGAAAGGATATTCCGCATGGGAGATGAGGACAAGCAGTTTGATGCCACCCCCAGAAAGTTGGAGCAGGCGAGAAAAGAAGGGCAGGTTGTTAAATCCAAAGATTTCTCAACCGCTGTGTCTTTGCTTATTTTATTCTCGGTGATTTTTGGTTTAGCACCTTTTATCTGGAATCAAATTGTCCAAGTTTTTACCCTCCTATATGAGCAAATCCCCAATGCCCACACCGAACAAATCGGGTATATGTACATTTTGACAATAGCGATTAAAGGTGCTGCGTTAATTATAGGTCCAATTTTAGCTATTGCTTGGCTTGTTGCAGTTTTAGCAGACTTTGTTCAGGTTGGACCTCTGGTTGCTATTGCCCCCCTTATGCCAAAGTTAGATAAATTAAACCCTACGAAATACTTCAAAAACATAATGTCTATCAAAACATTGTTTGAACTTTTTAAAAACATCGTGAAAGTTTTAATTCTAGGTTACATCGGTTGGGCTGTCTACAAAGACCATATTGAATCAATTTTAATGCTCGCATCTGTCGATAACAACTTTGCAGTAATGATTGAATTTGGAAAACTCATCACAGAGTTTATTTTCAAGGCCTGTATTGCTTTTTTGATTATTGCGGCTGCTGATTATGGGGTTACAAAATGGAAATTCCTAAAAGACCAAAAAATGTCATTCAAAGAAATCAAAGATGAATATAAAAACTCAGAAGGTGACCCAAACGTTAAAGCGGCATTAAGACAAAGACGTATGCAAATGCTACAACAAGGTGCAATGGATGCAGTTCCAACAGCAGATTTTGTCGTAACTAACCCGACGCACGTTGCCTGTGCTTTGAAATATGTCGCAGAAGAAATGGATTCTCCAATGTTGATTGCAAAAGGTACAGAACTTATTGCAAAGAAAATTATTGGGATAGCAAAAGAACACAATGTTCCGGTTATTGAAAATCCACCTGTAGCAAGAGCTTTATTCAAGATGGTTGATATCAATCAACCGATTCCCCCAGAGTTATACAAGGCGGTAGCAGAAATCTTGATGTTCGTTTACAAGATGAAAAGAAAAAATACACCAAATAAACGACCGCGAAATTAATATATTGTAGTATTATTGGTTTGTAAAATTATGGCAAAAGAAGATAAAACGAATTTACAACATTATATAGATATTGTACAAAAGGTTGCGAGAGTAGAGCATAGACGTATTCCTGCTCACATGGTTGAGTACGAAGAACTTCTTTCTATCGGTATTATCGCCATTCAGGTGATGATTAAAAACAAAACTCCAGAACAACTGGCAAAATATAATGCTGCATATATTGCAACTGCAGTTCGTTGGGCGATTAGAAACGAATTAAGAATAAGATATAAATGGTATTCACTAAAACACAAAGCAGAAGATGAATACGACCAAGAAGAAGCAGTTGAAGGTATGGATATGAAACAAGCAAAAGTCCGTGAAGCAATTTACGAAACTGTTTTGTCTATCGACAGCTTAGCGGCTTCTGCAAGCGACAATGACTCCCCGTTTGATTTCATCAAAGATACTCACGCAATGCCTGACGAAAATGCGGAAATTTCTGAAATGGGCAAAATGATTAGAACTGCGATTTCTAAACTTCCACCCAAAGAAAGAACCGTTGTGGAATATAGATTCTACAGAAATATGCAGGTAAAAGATATTGCTCAACAAATAGGATTGTCGCCATCAAGAGTTACACGTATTGTTCAAGCATCATTAAACACTGTTAGAGAATACTTAAATGCCCATGAACAATATGGTTACTAATCAACAATTTGAATTCTGTCATCATTCTTGATTTCCATTGGTTGGTTTAATTTTTTAATATAATCACAAGCCAATTTATTTTTATCTACATCAAATTGTTGAAGAACAAATTCCGGGTGCTTGTTGCTTTCTAAGTATCCGTCACCACCTGTTGCAAAAAAATCATCTGCGGCTACGGTATATTTTTTATTTGGGTCGGGGTTTTTTACGTCAATTGTGTGTGTGTGATTTGCTTTATCAATGAATTCAAGACTTAATAAGTCACCTTGTTTGTTTGCCTTATATTTCAATCCTGATACAAGTAAAATCCCAGGCTTGTTAGACGGATTATTTAGAGATTTCAAACCGACATTGATTGCATCAACAATTTGTTTCTCTGATAAATCCAAAATCATCATTTTATCTTCAAATGGAGTGATATCAGAAATTAATCTTGTATCAATCGGCCCCTGTGAAAAACGTCCTCTGATATTTCCGGTATTAAGAATTGCAATATCAGTATTTAGTTCACTTCTCATCGCATCAGCAATAACGTTTCCGTGTGGATTATTTTCAATAAGTCTTTGAGTTGGAGGATCAACTGCAACACTTACCCTACCGATAACTTCGGGTTTGCCGATATATTCTTCAACGGAATGTTTTACAAATAGAGGTCTGTTATAATCTCTAGTCTTGATAACATTGTTTTGCGCTTTTTTGATAACACCGTTATCATCAAAATCTACATTCAAAATACCGACATTTTCACCATCTTTTCCGGCTTGTGTAATTACAACCGGTTCACCTGTTTTTGAATACAAAAGATTTGTACCTTCTTTCAAACCCTCAATCAAATCATGAGTGTGTGCCCCGAAGATTAAGTCGATACCTTGAGTTTCTTTTGCCAAACGTTGATCCTTTTTCGTCCCCTCGTGAGATAGAACGATAATTTTATTTATTCCTTGTTCTTGTAACTTATTTACTTCATCTTGAACAAGTTTAATTGTTTCGTCATCTGTTTTTACGCTGATATCTTTTAGAGTATTATTCATTTTTACACGTTCAAGCATATCCTCCGGAGCAATTCCGATAAGTCCGTATTTTTGACCATTTTTTTCAATCACCATTGATTTTTGAATTTTGCCCTCTAATGGAGAACCTTGTTTGATATCAATATTCGCAGCTAACATTTTGTACTTCGCATCACTCAAAAGTTTTGCTAAATTCCCCGGTTCTACAACATCAAGCTCGTGATTACCCAGTGCTGAAGCTATAAATCCGCTCCAGTCTAAGAATTTGCTTGCAACTTGATTATGAACATAATTTGCTCCCAAAATTATATCGCCGGAAGATACTTTGAATTTAGAGATATCTGACGTTTTGTCAGACCAAAATTCCGGAGCAATTTTATTTGATGGAGTAGAATCAAACTCTTTTGTCATATTATAAATACGTTCCATATTTGTCATCTTGCCGTGAACATCATTTACATAAAACCAACTTGTATGAGTTAGTTTAGAGGTAGGCATTTTAGAATAAACCGGCACTGTTTCATTTGGATAAACAGTCGCTGTATATTCCGGAGTTCTCGGAACATTATCTTTTGCCACTTGCGGTTTTTTGCCAGTTTGCACTTGTGCGGAATTCACATTTGAGATGTTTAAATTTGGTGTATTTATCATATTTTCTACCTTTTACACTTCATCGTTATAAAAACTACTGAAAATATTATTTGCCTATTTTATTTAATTTATTAAGAAAGTTTAAACTTCCTTTTATGCTGCTTGTTGATGCTTCATGTGTTTGTACATTTCAATTCCTTCAACCCAGCTTGGAGTGATATTCAAATCGTTTTCGACTATCTCTTTTGGTAATGCTGCGTGGTGAATTTTTGGTAACAAATAATCTTCTGAATATTCAATCGGTCTTGGAATATTATCGTCAGTATCATTACAAATAAATGTCATTTTACCTTTGCCATCTGTTTTGTAACCTACAATTGTTATCTCATGACCATTCACAATTACATTGTTGTTATCCGTTTGAGTATAACCGATTATTACATTTTCGCCTTGATCAATAGCCTGAACTATATGCTTTTTCATTGTACCTAAATCAGTTTCATAACCAACAAGTCTTGCATTTTCATCAACAGTTTGATAGGTTACAGACAAGATATTTTTGTCGAACACAACAGACTCAGTGAATGTTTTTTCAAATTCAATCAAACCTTTATCATTTTGATTGAATTTTCCGGCCCTTTTATCCGTCAAAGTATTGTACGATTGTTGAGAACCAATTTCCATAAATGTTGATTGCATTAAAACATCTAATGGGGTTCTTTCATAGGAATCTTTATCAGTTGTCTGAATTTGAGCACGTAATAATGCGTTTTTATCCGGTGCAAATTTTAATTTTGCATCATTAAAATTGTTCATTTCAAAAGGAATATCAAATGCGTTCAACAACCAAACCGCATTTAACGTATTATCAGCAAGATTATTTAGCTGAATAGTTTTATCAACACTCATTTGCTGTGAACTTAACCCTTGCGCAAATCGTGCAAATTCAGCAGGCATTTGTTTGGCGAGTTTAAACTCCGTACTTGCTGCAACACAAGTACCTGAATGTTCAACATCTATATCGTTTTGACCTTGTTTAATATCAAGGAGGTTTGTCTTTGTTGCATTGTTTGCTTGAATTGCTTTTTCTCTATATTCAGCCGGAATATCTCCAAACTGTTGAGTAATTAAATATGGGTAAGCAATTGTTGCAATTGTATCTCGCAAAATTACATCATTTTTCAAGCCCTCAGCACGAGGTTCTTGAACTATTTTGAATAAATTATCTAAAACGGTTGATTTGTCGTTAGAATTTGAGTTTAACAAAACCCCGTTTTTCAACAATCCATCTAAAATTTTTCTTCCATTTTTGTCTAATTGTGATGAAACAGTGGTGTATTTTACTTGCTCTTCTTTTCCATTCAATTGAGTGCGGATATTTATTGCCTGAGCCTGTGACATAGAAGCCTGCGGAAGAGATTTTGTCGCAGTGAAAGACGGAGATGTCGCAGCTTTTACGGTCTCAGACCTTGAAACATACACAGGAGCCTTAACACTGTTAATTGTGTTATAATTATATTGATGATAAATTTGAGAATTAATTTTATCTACCATGTTACACCACATCTATTATAAAAAATAAAAAATGTAAAAATTGCCATGCATGTATTATTTTTGTAAATAAATATTAAAAGAAGGTATCATTGAAAAATTCAAAAGTCAAACCATTAACCAAATCACAAATAATAATTTCAATCGACAGATTAACTCGTTTTAAAAATACCGAAACTAAATATTTACGGGTTTTCAAAGATATTTTGACTCAGAACTTGATAGAACCTAAATTCAAAAAAACGGACTTGGAAAAAATGGATTACTCTGAACTTAGGAATTGGGCAGAATTTGTAATAAATTATTCACTTGAAATGGCAGGACTAACATTAGAAAACGATTATTTGATAAATCAAAGACTGCTCAATTATGAAAACTCAGTGTTTGAAAATAATAAAAATGTTCAAGAACTTCTGAACAACAAAATCAATTATAAAGCTTGTTTAAGCTATATTGATGAAAAATCTCCCAAAAATTTGCTATGGTTAAAGAATTTAGAAATAAGTTCTGATATCAGGAAATCCAGATTTGATAATTCTTTAAGATTTCCTGTAGAAAAAGTCGTAATTGCAGAGGGAGCTACAGAAGAAACGTTGTTGCCGGAATTTGCTAAACGTTGCGGATATGATTTTGATAAAGAGGGTATTTACATACTTTCTGCAGGCGGGAAAAATCAAGTTGTAAAACTTTATTATCAACTTGTTGAAAGCTTGAAATTGCCGATATTTGTACTTTTAGATAAAGATGCAAAAGAAAATCTGGAAGAAATTGAACCAAGATTGCGAGACATTGATAAAATTCACTTGTTAGATTGCGGGGAGTTTGAGGATTTGTTGCCGATTAAACTTGTTGAGAGAACCTTGGATTACGAACTCAAAAATATCTCAATGTTAGAGAAAGAGAAGTTGAATGAAGATATTCCAAGGGTGAAATTTTTGGAAGAAGTTTTTAAAACTCGAGGCATGCACGAATTTAAAAAAGTAGAATTTGCCCAAATGGTGAAGAAAAATATAAAACACGAAGAAGATATTTCATCTGAAGTAGTTGAAATTATTGATGAGATAAGGCTTTCAACCAAAGACAGGCTAGAAAACAATAGAAATTAAAAATTTTAAACAAAACAGTTGACATTTAATTTTGTTCAGGTTAGAATAACTCTTGTAACAAAAGTTCAAGCCCCCATCGTCTAGAGGCCTAGGACAACACCCTTTCACGGTGTAGACAGCGATTCGAATTCGCTTGGGGGTACCATTTAATAAGCCACGAATAACGTGGCTTTTTTAGTGTTTAATTTTTAAAATATACATTATTACTGCATTTCAGCTAGTGTCAGACAAGAAATACTTGTTATTTCTTGCTTTTAGAGTTGTTTATTTTTTGAAAATTTCTAAAAATTTTGTTTAACGGCAACAAAAGTGGTAATAAAAAAAGTGCCTCAGAAAAATTTTAGCATTTGCACAGAACTCTATAACCCTCTCGTAGCCTAATTTCGGACTATTGTAAATAAATGTCCGAAGTGGCAACGCAGTGGCAACATTAACAATCTTGCCACTACAAAATATTAATACTAAAAATAGTCGTAATGTCTGTCATTGATAGTATTTTAGACAATATCACCTAAAAAGCCAAAACTTCACCATCAGTTGGTATCAGTAAATTATCTATATTATTATTGTTTTTAAAATGTTCTAAATCTTTTCTTGTAACTGTTAAATGGCTTACAGTATCCATGTGGCTTGCAATTACGGTTGCATTTTTAGAATTTTTTAAAACTTCTTTTAAATCATCAATGTTCATAATTAAGCGTTCACCATTTAATACAGTTGCTGCACAAGCATTGACTACAACTATATCTGGAGAATATTTATTCAAGGCTTCTTTTACTTCTTCGCACCAAATCGTATCTCCTGCAATATAAAGTGTTTTTTCTTGTTCAGCATTGAAAACAATACCCATTGCATCGTAAGGCATTCCAATTGAATCACATAAAGGTTTTAAAATTTCTCGTTTTCCATGTTGTGTATGAGTTTTGTATAAAGTTATATTTCTAAAGCTTGTACCTTGTTCTGCTAAAATTTCAACATCTTTAAAACCTTTTGATAATATAAAGTTTTTATCGAATTCTGATTGAACAAATATTTTAAGATTTTTATCTATTGCATGTTCTGCATATTCGTCCCAATGATCAGGGTGAATATGAGTGATGATAACAGAATCTACATTTACAATTTTATCAATAGAAAAAGGTAATTCTACTCTCGGTTGTCGAATTTCAGAATTAACTGCTGTTTCAAAACCCGGCATATAACCTTTTGGTCCAAGCCAAGGATCTATTAAAAATCTTGTATTGTCGTATTCTATAATTAATGTAGCATTTCTAATTTGAGTAATTTTCATGTAATCATCTCCTTTTATAATAATATTAAATTCTTATTTACTTTTTTTCAAGAATGCACTATTTTGTATAATATATACATTAAAGTATAATAGTTACCAAAAGGTTAGTTTGGAGTTTCAAATGAGCAAACAAAGACAAGATGAATATAAATGTCCACTTGAGGTTACAATGGAGATTATTGGAGGAAAATACAAAGGGGTTATAATTGGTCATCTTATTGATAAAACCCTGAGGTACAACGAATTACAAAAATTAATTTCTCACGCAACTCCTAAAATGCTAATACAGCAATTAAAGGAATTGGAAGCAGACGGAATTATTCAAAGAAAATTGTATCCTGTTGTCCCACCTAAAACAGAATATTCATTGACCGAACGTGGAAAGAGATTAATCCCATCTATTATTGAATTAAACAAATGGGGACTTGCTTACTTAAAAGAAATGAATATTCCTTGTAAATATAAAGAAGAATAATATAATATTGCGTTAAGATTAATCCAAGATAATAATTAGAATATGATTTTGAAACAACAAAAAAATTTCAATAATTACTTAGGTTGGAAACGAACTAAAGAGTTTATTGCTATCATTAAAGATAACAAATATGCTTTCTAAAACTGGTAGTTATAGGACAAACCCTAACGGCACAACAACATCTTACGATAAATACGGAAGAAAAACAGGCTCGTTCAAAACAGATTCCACAGGTAAAACAACCCAATATGACCGCTACGCAGAAAAGTTGGAATTAGAAACTAGTAAAAAAGTTGTAACTGACAGTAATTTTCTTCCGCATAAGCAACCTAAACAAATTAAGGGAAAAGATTAATTACATTTATTTAAAAGAAATATCTAACAGTGGCAACAAAATGGTAAGAAAAAAGTTCACACAAATTAACCCTATAAAATCAGTATAAAAAAGCAGGTTAATTGTGTTAAATCGGTAAAATTTTCAACCCAAATAACGCCTAAAAAAGGGACAAATGCGATGCTTTCACGGTGTAGACAGCGATTCGAATTCGCTTGGGGGTACCATTTTAAAATCAGGAGGCAATAAGCCTCCTTTTTTATTGATTAAACTTTCAAATCCACACTACTTCTATTATTAATCATTATTACTTTTGAATAGATGTTTCTTCTATAATTAATGTTGGTCTAAGATTTTCTTGATTTTGCACAAGTTTCTTTTGTTCAGCAGTTGTTCTGGCTCTTAATTTCTCCTTTTCAGTAGCTTCGTATTTAGTTCTTAATTTTCTTCTTTGTTGCATTCTTTGAATCATATTGATTTTGCCATCTTTAAATGCTTGTTCAATACTTTTTAATTCGCTTTGAAATTTGGGATTTGATTCTACATCAAGTCTTGTAGGTTTACCCAATAATACTATGTCCAAACCATTATCTTTTGCCAATTGTTTAATTTCCGGTTTTACATCATCAATATTATCAACTCTTGCAAAAATAGCTTTTATACCATCTATAATACTTGTAACTTCGTTATTTGAACCTTGACCATACATAGATGTTGAGGACAATTCTACACTGGAAAGTTCTAAGGCATCTCTTAATTCATCTGCTTTTAAAACTTTATTTCCAATTTTTATATCATTAGTTATTTCATTGAAATATTCTTTATGTTTCAATTCATTAAATAATGCAATATAATCTTTATCAGTTAAATCATAACCTTTGTTTCTGAGATTTTTTAAAAGACTATTTTTAAGAAGAACATAATGTTCTGGTGAATTTTCAAGTGACTGATGATGAACAAATACAGTAAAGTTTTTTTCTATACAAGAAGCTTGTCCTTGACCGGCCGAAGTTACATTTATACTTCTATTTTTAGGAATAATACCGTATTCTACTGGGATACCAAAACCTAAAGCATCATCATTAAATAAACTAGAATTTTTATTAACTAAAGACAATGATAAATAAGCATCATCGCTCTTTTTATTTGTAACATCTATTAAATATGAAAGAGATTTAATTTCTTTCCCTTGAGGTACTGCGTGTACTAAAAAGATATCATCTTGGCTTGCAATAGCATATTTAACGCCTGATTTTGGATCTACAGAGAAATAAGATGCAGGAATTTCATTTTGTAATACTATAGAACCATGATCTGCAATATTTTTATTTACTTTTTCTAATATCTTATTTTTAGCTTCTGCGAGTTTAACTTTATCTTTTGTGTGTGTTTCTGCAACTTTGAATGCTTGTTCTAAGTCGTCTACATCACGAAGGACCGCAGCTACATATTTGTCATCAACTTTACCCGCAAGAAAATCATTAACAACATCATCTCGTATAACTTTATTATTTTCATTTATATGTACATTGTCCTTACCAAAAACTTTTTGGGCTCCTTTACCCATAGTCTTAAAGCCACCACCGATAATAGGAGACATAATTGCACCACCAATACCACCTTCAACAGCACCATCAAGCATTGCTTCTGTGTCCCAATTATTATCTAAACCAGCTCTAAAACCACCATCAATAGCACCACCGAGAGCGCCATCTGTAGCCATTTCAGCAGCCATTGCTGTTCCTCGTTTCAATAACGTTCCGCCAACATATTCATAACCGGCAGGATTTGTTAAAGCTGTTTTTAGACCTTGTTTTACTCCTGTTTCAACAACTTCTTCGGTAACTTCTTTACCCACTTGTTTTACGGCTTGAATACCTAATTTAGTTGCAACAGTTTTGCCGACAGCACCACCAAAACCACCTGTAATAGGTGCTAAAGCACCAGAAAATGCTCCTGTGGCTAAATCATGTCCAAAGTCTTTCATTGTATATTTTTTATCTGTTCCAACTGTATCAAGAGCTTTTACTCCGGCTTTTATCAATGCTCCACTAGTAGTAGCAGCTGCTACTACAACAGCAATCGATGCACCACCTGTAAATGGAGCTGCTGCTACTGCTGCTGTATAGATAGTAACGGCAGAGATACCTGAAACCATATCACCAACAACATCAGCAGCCATTTCTTGACCTTCTTTGTAGCCATTGATTTTTGTACTTGCTTGGGATAACTCGCCACGTTTAAATTTTTCTAAATTTTCTTTTGTATATTCGACTCCGGTTGCGTTTTTAAAATCTTTTTTGCTAATTTTACTGGTTTTAACTTGATTAAGGAGTTTTCTCTCAGCATTAATTTGTTGTTGAGCTTTGTCTGAACCATCACCGATACCGGTTTTATTCTTAACCCAATCCCAGCCTTTACCTATCCAACCTTGTTCTTTTTTAGTTTTGTTTAGCCTTTTTTCTTCATTATTCAATCTTGCAAGATTTTGGTCTACAGCCCCTTGCGTTGGATTTTTAGCTTTTAAAACCCTCTTTTTGCCGTTTTTAGTAACAGTATAACTACTTCCATTAGCAGCGATAGAAATTTGTCCTTCAACCTTTTTGAAATAATCAGGTTTAATTGGAGTTCCATCTGCCCCAAAATATTGCATTACAGTCCTACCATCTGCAAGTTTTGAATAAACAACTTTTCTGCCTGACTGTAAGTATATTGTCTTTTTAGGGTTTGGTTTTGCAGTTTTTTCAACTTGCAAACCAATATTATTATTTTTTTGTTTGGAAATTGCTAAAATAGATTGTTTTTGTTCGGCAGTTAAAGTTATTGCATCACTTTTAACCATAATAGACAAAATTTGATTATCCGATAATTTCTTTAATTTAGGATTTGATTGCCTATATGCTTGGATTTTTTTTTGTATATTAACCTTTTCTGCCATCATACACCCCTTAAAAAGTTATGAGAATATGGAACTTCATAATAAATATCGACATTCTCTTGAAAAACATTAATACTTTTATAAAAATTTTTACAATTCGCCATATAAATTATATTTTTTATGTAAAAATATCTTCTAAATAAAAGGTCAAACAAATAAAACAAAGCCGATAAGGGGAATCGAACCCCTGACCTACTGATTACGAATCAGTTGCTCTACCATCTGAGCTATATCGGCTTAACCTTTAACTTAAAATTCAATTATACTTCTGCACTTCCAACAACTGAAAGCACCACAAACATTTTCACTGCAATTATCAATGCAAAAATCGCCAAAACTATCCACAATCGAACCCAACGTTCTTGCACTTCATTAAATTGCTCAGGACTTTCCCATTTTTGAGAATTCCAAGCCCATCTATTTCCCATAACTCCAAACCAAATCGAAATTGCCAACGGCCCTACAACCGGAACAAGGCAAGCTGGGAAATACAACAATGTAATATATTTTTTATGCATTATCCCCCAAATCCAATTTAGTAAAAATGCGCCCCAATTAAAATGTTTCAATTCCTGTGGCAAATCATCTTCATTCTTCTTATCGACCCATTCGCCACAAAATTTACATTTTTGAGCCTCTGCATCAATTTCTGCTCCGCAAAATTGACATTTTTTAGTTTGGTTTGAGTTATTGTTTTCGTCCATTTCTTTCTACCTATTAAGTTCTATTAGCTTTATGATATTACTTCAGATTAGTTATGTCAAATTAAATTATATTGGCAAAACTCAAAAAGTATTCTTCTATCACATTCATCAACATTGGTAAAATCCAAACCATAATTGCTGCTCCTAGTACAGGTTTGAACAAGAAGCTTAATTGGAACACGTTTACCTGTGGCGCAGTTCTTGAAATTACACCCAAGATAATATCCTGAGCAAGTGTTGCCAACAAAACAGGTGATGCAACCTGCAAGCCCATATACAAAGTATTTGATGACATTTTGATTAGCAAATCCATATTCGCAATTTTAACAAGTGGAATATGTGCTGCATACATCGGAAAGATTTCAAAACTTCTAACTAATGCCTTAAACAACCAATAAACCCCACCCAAATTTATGAATATTAAAATACCCATAAGTGAAATCATTTTAGTAAGAATTGAAACTTGACCGGAGGTCGTTGGATCAAGTGTTGTTGCAGAAGACAAACCCATTTGCATATTTATCATTTCAGCGCCACAATCAATTGCAATAGTAATAAGTTGTGCCATATATCCAATCATTGCACCTACAACGATATTCAACAACAATGACAATGCAAATGAATCACATTCAGTTAAACACTTTTCCGGATGTAAAAAAGGAACAATAAATATTGTCACAATTAATGCCATTGGGAGCTTTACCAATGACGGGATATCTTTACGGTTAAAAATAGGACAAAATCTAAAAAATCCCAACATTCTTGCAAAAACCAACGCACCTGCCATAAGGTAGGTGTTTATAGTTGGAAACATTTTAACTATTGCTGCAAGAAGTTGTTCCATTTATCTAAAATCCTAACATTCTCTTAGTTTCAACATAATCCGGTTTGGGCATTGGAGTTTTTGAAGCCGGAATATATTTTTCTTTTTGGTACTTATCAATATACGGAACTTTTCCGGGATTTTTCATAATTTCATTGATATTATCAATATTTTTAAATCTATCTTTCATTTCGCCCTCAAAAGGTGTTGTATATTTGTGATAATTTTCATCTAGTACAAAATTTTCACTGTGAGGAACAGTATTGAAAGCCAAAACCATTCCTTCTTGGAAAAGATTTGTCAGTAATCTGATAAAACCGACACCACCAATTACAATTACCAAAAATACTCCGACAATTTTTGGAGCCGCTGCAATTGTTTGTTCTTGAACCTGTGTTACGGCTTGCAAAATACCAACAACAAGACCAATACCTGCCGCAACCAATACGCATGGCATAGAGATTGCAAGCATTATCATAAAACCTTTTGCTAAATATTCTAATAGAATTTCCATTTTCTCTTAATCCTTAATTGTAACTTGAAACCAGTCCTTGAACAATCAAAGCCCAACCGTCAACAGCAATGAATATCAACAACTTGAACGGCATTGAAATAATCGTTGGCGACAACATAAACATACCTAATGCTAACAAAATATTTGCAACAACCAAGTCTAAAATAATGAATGGTACAAATATAATAAAGCTGATTTCGAATGAAGTTTTTAGTTCACTAATAATATATGCCGGAGCAACTTCCCAAATTGAGATATCATCAGGCGATTTAGGTCTTGTTTTGTGAGAAAGTTCCACAAAGAACGTTAAATCGCTTTCTCTGGTTTGTTTAAGCATAAACTCTTTTAGGGGTTTAGAGCCTTCATTTATCGCCATTACCATATCGTGATTTTTCTGATAGGGAACAGAACCCATATCGTACATCTTTTGGAATGTTCCACCCATTGTATAAAATGTCAAAATTATTGATAACCCGATGATAACAATTGACGGAGGAACTTGTTGAGTACCCATTGCAGTTTTTAGCATTGAAAATACAACAACAAACCTCAAAAAGCTTGTCATACAACAAAATATAAAAGGTAATAGTGAGAACATTGTCATCACTATCAGCATTTGTATTACGGGATTCATATTTTGTAATTGGTCCATAATTAGTCCTTATAATTCGTTAATTTTTTTTGCCATTTCTTTCATTGTTGTCAAACCGTGATTAGTGGGTTTGTCAAAATTTAATACTACGTTTTTGCTTGAAGTTTGTGGAGTCCTTCTATCCATACCACGTTTCAAATTTCTTGAACTCGGATTTTTTTCTTTAATTGGCTCAAGATGAATCATCGGTTTAACTTCTTCCTCTTTTAAAACAACCTCAGAATCAACGATTCTGTTTGTTTTGGGTTGAGATTTGATTGGAGTTTCATCTTGCACAATATTTTCAAATCTTTCAAAAGAATCGACTTTTGGAGTTAAATTCACATCACCAAGTTTTGAAATAAGTGTAGTTCTATCAACGTCAGAAGCGACAAGAAATTTTTCATTCCCTGCTCTAACAACAAGAAGTGATTTTCTCGGATTAATGTTCATTGTTTCTTCAATAGACAAAAATTTTGAAGAACTTCCGCCAAGACCTCCCGCCATAAATTTTTTATACACAAATAATGCAAAGAAAATCAATCCAAGCATCGCCATTGTGTAAACTGTGAAATTTGCAATATAACTACCCATAATTTGTTTTTAATCTCCCCTTATCTAATAAAGTTTAGTTTATTAAATATTTTCGTCTTCAAGTTCAAAATCGCTGTAATCGAAATCTTCTTCTCCGTTTTCGCCGTTTTCTTCTCCCTCAGCCGGCATTTCGTTTTCATCTTCACTTGTATAATTTGTTTCGTCTGTTGATTCTTCATCATTTGAATATTCTTCTTCTGAATTTTCATCGCCGGTTGCAACAGCGGTTGAAGATTTTCCGCCTTGAGCAATAACTTCATCAACTTTAACACCGTATCTATCGTTTACTATAACCAAAGAACCTTTAGCAATTGGTTTACCCTCAACTTTCAAGGTAACTTTGTTGTCATACAAAGATGTCAAATCTACGACTAAACCGCTTTCAATATTTTTTAACTCTCCAAGAGTAACTTTGACAGCATCAAATTCTGCATACATATCAACTTCAATGCTATCCCATATATTTTTATGAGTTTCACCCATATTATCTCCTCCGTCATCAGTTTCAGGTATCAGTAAATCCATGTTTGGATTGATATTCACTGCCATTTCTTCCCCTTGAATAGACAGTGTTAAGTTTTCGATGTCGCTATCTTCAAATACAACAACATCGTCTGTTTCAAGATTTTTCAAATCAAATAATGAAAATCGAGTTTTTCCCACCAAAACTTTAGCCATTGTTTCAGAATTCGGGAATTCATCTTCTGAGAATTTGTCACCGGTTGAAGAAATTTCTTCCGGTGATAAAAAGAGCAAGTGGAAGAGTTATGATAATTTTTCCTGTTTTATCAATATATTCATCAGTATCTTCCAATAAAAAGGTTAAATGTACTACGTCAAAATTTGTTCTTTTTAATTCTGTAGGGTTAGGATTATTTAGTTGTTCTTTCAAAGCACTAAACATAAATCCGTTAAACGAAGTAATAACTTTTGCTTCCAAATCGGATATTTTATTTATATTAAATCTGTGTTTTGATTTTCCCAAAACTTTATTCAAAATAACGTCTATTGCTGAATCCGTCAATCTGAAAAACATTTCATACTCTTCATCAATTTTTACCTTAGTAACGAAACAGGATTCATTATTCAACAGACAATTTATATTTTTACTCAAGCCGATAAAACTAAGTTTAAAATTTTTATCAAAGAATGCATCACAAGAATTCTGCACAAGTTCCGGAAACGTATGTTGGTACCAGTTGTATTCCCTATACAACTCTTTTGTTGATATTGAATTTTGGAGCTTATTATCCATATTACAACTATCCCTTAATTTATCCCTTGGAATATTGGCACATATTCCCACATCTACAATAAGATAGATTTAGTATTAATACATCAATCTTTTAATTGATTTTTTGGATTTGTCAAGAAATAAGAGTAAATAAAAATATCGACCCATTTTTAAATTAAAAATAGGTCGAACTAATAAAAAAGCTTTTTAAGCAATAATTTTCACGCCAGAACTTGTACCCAAGCGTACCGCACCAGCCTTAATCATTTGAAGAGCTTTTTCTTTATCACGAATTCCGCCAGATGCTTTAACTTGCAAGCCGGCATCTTTTACAGTGTTATACATAAGTTCTACATCTTCAACTTTTGCACCAACTCCACCTTTTACAAATCCGGTTGAGGTTTTTACAAAATCTGCTCCACCTTTGATTGCACATTCGCAAGCATATTTGATTTCATCTTGATTTAATAAATCTGTTTCTAAAATAACTTTCAAGTTATGACCGCCACATGCAGCTTTTATCAATTTGATTTCTTCGACAATAAAATCTGTATCGTGGTCTTTAACTTTGGTATCATTTATAACCATATCAATTTCATCGGCGCCATCTTTAATTGCTTGGATTGTTTCGAAAATTTTGGTTTCTGTGGTATTTGCTCCCAGTGGAAAACCAATAACCGTAACAACTTTTACATCTGTATCTTTCAAATATTCTTTTGCCATTTTTACATAACAAGGATTTATGCAAACACCTAAAAAGTCATTTTCCTTTGCTTCATCAAAAAGTTTAACCAAATCAGCTTTTGTTGCATCTTGTTTTAACAATGTGTGTTCAATGTACTTGTTAAGTTTTTCCATAATAGTTCTCTCCTTTATCTCAAAAATTATTATACCACAGGGTTTATCTTATTGTATAATAGTTAAGGAATGAATGTCGAAATACTAAAAAGAATTCGGATAGAACGTTATATTTTTGCCGGACTTATGGCATTTGTAATGATTTTGATTGCGGAATTGAGCGGAGAAAGAGAAATTATTTTTCCTGAAATTTGCGCTTTGACTATTGGTGCTTGGATTTCTGAACAACAACCGTGGATATGCAACAAAAGAAAAATGTTTTTCTTAGTTTCAATCGCCTCACTTTTTGGAATGCTTGTAACCAGATATTTACCAATTCCTCTAATCTTTCAAACATGCCTGTGTTTTGCATTCACCGGATTTATCTTGACGATAACAAAAACAACCCTAATCCCGATAATTTCTGCCTGCATTTTGCCCGTATATTTAGGGACGAAGAGTTGGGTTTACCCAATATCTGTAACCATTATGGCTCTGATGATTATCACTGCTCAATGGCTTATGGAAAAGAACCATTTAAAACCGAAAAATGAATATATTCCTTGCAAATTTGATTATAAATACCAAATTATAAAATGGTCAAAACTTCTCATTGTTTTTGCAATTTTGGCTCTAATTCCATTTGAAAATCATCAAATTTATTTTCTTGCACCACCTTTAATTGTGACCTTTGCAGAATTTGCAAACCCCAAAAGTCCTATGAGAAATAAACCGTTCCACATTATTGGTCTTATGACACTAGCTTCCGCAACAGGGTGTATGCTTAGAGAAGTTTTGAATTTGTACCTGCATTTACCACTCACAATTTGTGCAGCTTTGGCTTGCTGTATTTTATTTGTAACTTTTGACAAAGTTAAAACACTCTTTCCACCAGCCGGTGCAATTCTTCTAATTCCGATGATTTTGAAAACTCAATATTTAACGACACTACCGTTTGAAGTCTGTATTGGCGCAACAGTTTTAATTTTCACCGCAAAATTGTTATTCAGAGATTAGAATCTTCGAACATAATAGTTTCTATCATTTTTTAATTCTTCTTTTGCTTGTAATAATTCGTTATCAGCAAAATCTCTGGTCAAAATTTTTGCAGCTTTTTCTCTAATCGTGTATTCTTGAATATCTTTTGAACGTAGAATTATTTGTTTTAAATCATTAAATGGAATTTTATCCCCAAATTCATAAATAGTTTCTAAACACCAATACAACTTGAAAACTTCTTTATTAACTTTGTATTTGCCGTCTTGAAAATCAAACTGTTCAATCTTTTTTAAAAGAGAATTTGTCAATTTTACAAGTCCTGAACAAAAAAGGTTACAAAAATCTTGATTATTTTTAAGGTTAGAAATAGCACTAATCACATTTCTACAAATATTTGCATTAATATCTATAATTGCATCTAAAAATATGTTATAATTTTCTTTTGTTTCAAAAAACGGCAACAATTTCGGGTTGGACATAAACTCGTTCAATCTCAAAGAAATAGCTTCTCTGATTTTTCCATCTTGCCCAACCAAATCCGAAACTAATATTTGAGCATCTTCAATTGAATTAATTGTTTCTAATTTCAATGCCGCAATTTGTTTTTGTACAATATTACCGGATTTTAGGAATTCTAACAACTCAGAATGGGTATGACTTGTTTCACACAAATTCAAAGCTTGCTCAAAATTTTCATCTAAAGTTTCATAATAACAATTATTCAAATCTTAATCCTCAGTGTCTTGGTACAATTAATATAACATAAAGTACAATGATTTTTTAGCCTAAAATCGTTTAAATGTATGATATAACAGCTATTTATTAGGCTATAATGGTGTATAGGAGATACATTATGGGTAATATTATATCACTTTTACAAGAAATTTTTATGCTAAAAGAAAACAATTCAACAAGAGTTGGACTATCTGATTTTAGAGATATCGCAACCCCTGTTGAAAAAGTTTCTAAAAAATCAACTAAAGCACCAAAAGAACTTCGATTATCCGAACTAATGAGAAAAGGTTCTGTTTAAATTTAGGACTTCAAATCTTTCTTTTGATAAGCTTGATAAACTAAAGCAAGAGTAGTCAACGCATTTGATTGCACAATAGAATTTACATCGTTACTTGTTTTCACTAGCGGTTTTATAAACTTTACGATATCAATACTGTTATCATCAACAAGGTTTGCAATACATGTGATTGCAGAATTTCGACAAACCCAATTTGTTGAACTTAACGCATCAATAATCCTGTCTTGCAAAAGTTTTCCGTATCTGCAAATTCCACAAATTGCATTTTTTCGGATAGAATCGTTTTCTTCTCCAATTTTGTCGAACAAGATTTCAAAAGTCTCTTCCATTGGAAATTCTGATATCGCAAGGATTGCAGAGGCACAAACATTTGAATTTGTCGAAGAGACCTTATCTTTTATCGCATCAAAAATCATATCTGAATATGCATCTTTTTTATTTTTAGCTTGAATTGGAATATTTTGAATTTCTTTCTTTCCATCAGGCAAAATGTATGAAAAACCTGCTCTTGATACGGCTTTTTTTAGCTTCTTCCAAATCTTCAAAGACCAAAAAATCAGAACCTAGCGGGTGAGGAATTTTTTGAACAACAGATTTGTTTTTATTTTTTAAAGGAATTGCATTTATTACATATACAATTTTTCCGTTTTGTTCTTCTTGTTTAATTGCAAGATATTGCATCTCTATATTCCCTCATAAAAATACTTTTATCCATTTGTGCAAAAAATTCACGATAAACGTCAGGTGAATAAATTCTTACAACTCTAATTGGAGCAGATTTCACATAAGAATAACCATCAGCATTTAACAAAAACTTTTCAACCAAAACAAAACGAACTTTAGTTTTATTTTTACCAAACTTTTCAACATTAACATTTGAATCAACAACAACTGTTTTGTCACGCAATTCATTTGTCAACTGCATTGTTGGAGCATAAATACTGTAAGCCCCTGAGCCATAAGAAAATACCGTATATGCAGTCGCAAGTCCAAGCCACATTGAACAACCAAAAACACGACCTTTTCTGACAAAAGAGTGCTTAAAAGTTTTTTGTGCTCTTATGTACCCCAAATCCGGTTCAATTTCTTGAATAATAAAACCACTATCCTGTAAGGTATTTACGGCTGCTTTCATAACCTTTGTAGTATCAGAGGTGTCGAAAAATCGTGTCTGAATTTCTCTCATTTCAAGTTGAGATTTTTTGATTTTCTTTGCTTCAACACAAGAACAAGAGAAAGACAAACACATTATTGCTAAAAATATTGTAAAAAATTTCTTCATCATATCTTTTGCTTTTGTAAAAATATAGCCTTATCTACTTTTGTGAAAAAGTCTTGATAATAATTTTCATCATTAATATCATCAATAAATTGTGCATTACCATAAATATTCAAAAGTTTACGCTTAAAATTAATTCTAACACGCATACTCTTTCCGTATTCAGTAACATTCGCCGTTGTTTCAATAGTTGCAACTTTAACTCCATTCCAATTCAATCTTGATTTTGAAAGTCCGAATTCTTTTGAAATATCAATATTTGAATCTGAGGTGTCAAAATCTTTAACGCCATAAATAAATCCTAAAAGCGGATTTGCATTATAAACAATAAAACCTTCGTCTTGCAAAACATTTAACATCGCTTTCATAACAAGAGCTTTGTCTGTCGAATCATAAGTTCTTGTTTGGAATTGACGTTTTTCAAGTTGGGTCATCGGAGTTATTATATCTTGCGAACGGGTTTTCTTCGCATTGACAGGAATCGCAAGACACAATACAAATAGGGCTAACAATATCTTTTTCATCATTATTCAATCTCCTAGAATGTACTCATGTGATAAGAGAATGACTTAACATTATGATTATCATCAAATTTTATAACAACAGTAAGAGTTTTTTGAACAGATTGAACAGTTCCACCATTTTTGTTGTAACCAACGTTGGCTAAACCACCGCCAAAACCACCGGAGCCATAACCTCCGCCAAGTCCACCAACACCAACTCCAAAACCGGAACTATTGTATGCGGTGATTGAAGAAACTTTGTCATAAATCCAAGTTTCAAGTCCATCAGCATCTTGAGTTACAATATTTGGAGAACCTAAAGCAGTAGCAACATCAGCCTGAGAAGTTCCGACCTTAATATTTCTTTGAGCCGCTCCAAGAGTCATTTGTTGTTCTTGAATAGGTGTAACCATTTGAACTTGACATTTTTCAGGGTGTTTTCTACATTTCCTACTCATTTTTGGATATTCGTTTATTGCAAATACAGGAGCTGCAATGCCTAAAACTAACAGTGATGCTAAAAATTTTTTCATAAATTTTTCCTCTTTATTCCAACTACCTTAGATGAACACATTATAGCAAATTATTATTTAAATTTAAAGTAGCATTTTTAAAATTCTTCATTAAATAATAAGTATGAAAAAATGGATTTTAATATTTGTATTTTGCATTTCGACTCTTCCTGTAAATTCTCAAATAATCACGGGCGGTATTGAATACACATCAAAAGTTGCACAACAAGAAATGCTCCATACTACACCCAAAACCGTCAATCAAAATCTTGTGAACTCCAATTTGCTTGATACAAGTAGACATGAAAATTTTACTAATATGTTAAAAGGGAATGTCAATTTAAAAGACAGAACACTTGCATCATTTTCTGATGGAACTTATGGAATAATTTATAAAAACGACCCGACAAATGTTTGGTATTATACACATTCAGGTAACTTGATGCACGTTGAAACTAAAACAAGTTTAATTTATCCTTATAAAACATATAAATATACCCCCGACGGAATACTAGTAAATATGAGCTTACGAATTTCAGATAGAGAAAGTTACATTTTTGATAAACAAGGGAACTTAATTGCACATTGGCTAGGTCAAAATTGCTATAACACAGATGGAAAAATCATCATGACAAGAAAGATTAGGTAGAAATCAAAAGTTATGAGATACTTCGGTCATTTACATTCCCTCAGTATGACGATAATACAAATTATGAAAAGGATAATAAAACCGTAAAGAACTTATTCCCTTATTTCCCTATTGCCTTAATTCCGTACAGACATTCTTAGCAAAATGTAACGATTTAGCCCGAGTTGATTTCTTTGTGGTATAATTTTAATAAAGAAGTAGACTTGGAGGGAAGAGTATTGACTCAGCAAAATATTTTTGATGACGGAAAAATCGTTTCTGTCAATATTAGAGAAGAAATGAAACGTTCTTATATTGATTATGCAATGAGTGTAATCGTCGGACGTGCACTTCCTGATGTTCGTGATGGTTTGAAACCTGTACACAGACGTATTCTTTACGCGATGAACGAATTAGGAATGTATCCGGACAAACCATTTAAGAAATGTGCACGTATCGTTGGTGAAGTTTTAGGTAAATATCACCCACACGGTGATAGTTCAGTTTACGAAGCATTAGTTCGTATGGCTCAAGACTTCTCTACAAGGTATTTGATGGTTGATGGTCACGGTAACTTTGGTTCTGTTGATGGTGACGGGGCCGCTGCAATGCGTTATACAGAAGCTCGTATGCACAAAATTACACAATCAATGTTAGCTGATATTGATTGTGAAACTGTTGAATTTGAACCAAACTTTGATGGTTCATTGCAAGAACCGTCAGTTCTTCCTGTAAGACTTCCAATGTTATTATTGAATGGTGTTTCCGGTATCGCAGTTGGTATGGCAACAAATATTCCGCCTCACAATTTGTGTGAAGTTGTTGACGGAACAATTGCATTGATTGATAATCCAAAAATTACTATTCCTGAACTTATGGAATATATTAAAGGACCTGACTTCCCGACGGCGGCAACAATTATCGGTTTGAACGATATTAAACAGGCTTATGAAACAGGTCGTGGTTCTATCAAAATGTCTGCTGTTGCAGGTTTTGAAGAGATTGCAGGTGGTGGCGGACGTCAAGCAAGAACCGCAATCGTTGTAACTGAAATTCCTTATCAAGTTAACAAAGCTCAATTGATTGAAAAAATTGCAGACTTGGTTAAAGACCAAAGAATCACCGGTATTTCAGATATTCGTGATGAATCTGACCGTGAGGGTATGAGAATCGTTATCGAATTGAAACGTGATGCAAAGCCTGATGTAGTTAAAAACAATTTGTTCAAATACACTCAACTTGCTACAACTTTCGGGGTTAACATGGTTGCTCTTTGCGGTAAACAACCTCGCTTGATGAACTTGTACGAAGTGTTGAACGAATTTGTTGAACACAGAATTGAAATAGTAACAAGAAGAACTATTTTCTTCTTGAAAAAAGCAAAAGTTAGAGCACATATTTTAGCAGGTTTGATTATTGCGTTGGGTTCAATTGATGAAGTTATTGAACTTATCAAAAAATCAAAAACTACTGATGAAGCTCGTGACGGTTTGATGAGCAGATTTGGTCTTGATGTTGACCAGTCAAATGCAATCTTAGAAATGCAATTAAGACGTTTGACAGGTTTGGAACAAGACAAAGTTAAAGCTGAATATGAAGAATTGATTAAGAAAATTGCTGAATACGAATCAATTTTGGCAAGCCGTCAAAAGATTTTGGATATCATTAAAGCTGAACTTTTGGAAGATAAAGAAAAATATGGAGACGATAGAAAAACTCAAATTCTTCCGGAACAAGGCGAAGTAACTATTGAAGACTTAACTCCAAATACTCCAATGGCTGTATTTATCACTCACCAAGGATATTTAAAGAGAATTCCTTTAGATACTTTTGAACGTCAAAACCGTGCAACTCGTGGTAAATCTGGTATTAAAACGAAAGAAGATGACGATATTCAACATTTCTTCACTGCAATGATGCATGACAAAGTGTTGTTCTTCTCTTCTAAGGGTACAGTTTACAGCTTGAATGTATATGACTTCCCTGAAGGTGGTCGTCAAGCTAAAGGTTTACCTATTATTAATGTATTACCTATTGATCAAGATGAAAAAATTACTGCAGTTGTTCCTGTAAGTAACTTCTCACAAGATGCGAACTTGATTATGTTGACTAAGAAAGGTTATATCAAACGTATTGAACTTGATAACTTCTCTAATATCAGACGTAACGGTATTATTGCAATCGGTCTTGATGAGGGTGATAGTTTGTGTTGGGTAAAACTTGCAACATCAAAAGATGAAATCATTATCGGTACATCTTGTGGTATGGCAATCAGATTCCCAATTCAAGATTTAAGACCTTTGGGCAGGAGCGCAAGAGGTGTTATCTCAATGAAGTTGAGAACCGGCGATGAAATCGTTGGTTGTGATATTGTTCCACAAGATTATGATGCAGATTTACTTGTTGTAACTTCTGACGGTTTTGGGAAACGTACTAAATTATCAGAGTTCAGAACTCAAAACAGAGGCGGAATTGGTTTGATTGCAACTAAATTCAAATCATCAGCATCAAGACTTGTTGCGTTGACAATCGTAAGAGATTCTGATGATATTATGCTAGTTACTGCAAATGGTGTTGTTACTAGATTGAATGCAGGTTCAATTTCTCAACAAGGTCGTCCTGCAACAGGTGTTAAAGCTCAAAACTTGTCAGACAATGATACCGTTTGTTCTGTTAATAAAATCATTAACCCAAATGAAAATGATGTAACAATCAAAACAACAGCACAAGCTGAAACACCGGCAGAAGATGTTCAACAAACTAGCTTGTTGGACGATAATAAAGCTGAGTAATTTAATAAACAAAAGAGGCGCCGTTGGAATATCCAACGGCGCCTCTTTTATTTTGAACGATAATACCCTTTAACAAGAGTACCATCTGATCTCATATAACCATTTACATAAATTAAATTCCCAGAATTTGATAATTCTTGCAACTCTAAATTTGATGGAATACCAATACTTTTAAGTTGTGCATTTATCTCTTTTTCAAATTTAGCATATTCCTCTAATGACATATTTGCAATATCTTCTCGTGAAAATATTTTATTATCCCCAGATAAAGGATTAGAATAATCTAAATAATTAATGGCACTAGGAAGTATTAGTCCATTTTGAACTTGTTGCATTATTTCTTCTTCATTATCATTAAATTCTTCTTGAGTCATATTTTCAATATCTTCAATAGAGAATCTTTTAGTACTATCAACAAATGTACTAGTCATTGGGTCATAAGTTGTATTAATATATCCATGAAGAAGTAGGGAATTCCCAGAATAATTTTGCAATGTATTATTCCCTGATAACTCACTTTGGACAAAAGAATTTAATGAATTAAGACGATTATTCCAACCTTGTAAAAATTGTTGTTGGGAGGGATTATATGCTACAAACTCCGATATTTATTTCGTCTTAATTCATCATACTTTTTTATGTCGCCATTACTTTCTTTTAAAAAGGTTTTTGCTCTTGATACTCCCATATTTACAGCAGTATCAAAAACATAGGCAGAAAGTCTTGCGTCTCGAATTTTATCTGCCCCACTTGCCTTATAATAATTATTGTAGTAAATTTCTTTTACCTCTTTATCTGTAATATATTTTACACTTTGAATTGGAAGACCTTTACTTTTTCGGTAATTATTATATGTTTGAAAAGTTATTCCCTTGTTAGTTTCTCCTCCTTTATCATTTGGATTATTTGAATAACCACCTTCACGGTCAAGTACAAATTTTAACATTTTATCAAATCTATCTGTCATAAAATCTCCTTTTTGTAGAAGAAAATATAAAATTCTTACTCCAGAAAGAAAACAAAGGCAGACAAGTCTTCTGCTCTGCGTTGTAAAAGTTTAAACCTATCTCCGCTATATAAATTAGTATTCATTGAACCATATTGAAGCTCTAATATTCTTTGTTCAAATAATAAATCGGCTTTTTTATACTCAATCCATTTATTTTGAGAATCATTCAATAAAAAGATAATATCTTTAGGAAGTTTTTGGTCTAATAATTTTACGTTTTTACTAATTTCTTTTTCATAATATATACTTTTTTGATTTACACAATCAGACATTCCCGCTGTTGTATAATTCGCTTTTTGCATACATTCTTGAATTTCTTTATCTAAACTACTATGTTTTGAGATTAAAGAAATCTGTTGTTTAAGACTATCAATCTCTGCATTTTTCTTATTCAAAATATCGAAAAAGATTACTGCAACAACAAATAATATAACTATAAAACATAGGATTAAGAGATAAAAAAACTTTTTCATAATTTTATATTTTCATTGACAATATTTAAGAACCATTGGCTATGATGTATTATACCATTTTTTACTCATTTCTGTCAAATAAGTCACTTAGGTATTTTTCTAAAAAATATTTACGATAAAAACACTTTGTGCTAAAATCATTTAGCATAGTTTATAGAAGGAGAGAATATAATGGCAGACGCAAAAATTTTAGCAACAATTGATAGAACTGATACTGAACAATTACAAATTTCTGTTAGCGAATATAAAGGCAGAAGTTATTTAAATATGAGAATATTTTACACAACAGATGATGGTGCAACTTGGTTGCCAACTAAAAAAGGTGTAACTTTCACTCCTGATCAATTGGATATTTTGACAGAAGCAATTGAAGAAGCAAAACAAGAATTTATGTCTGCAGATGCAGAATAATTATTAATAAGAAAAAGAATAAAAAAGAGGATTATCAAAAATGGAAGAGGGTATTCAAAATAAATTGTTTGATGTACCGGCACGTAAATTAACTCTAAAAAAACGTGAACCGTCTGATAATCCTCCTTTTATTAGTCATAAATATGCAGTTTGCCTTGTGAATTTGAAAGCTCTGGGAGTTAAAACATTCAGCTACTTAATTCCAAACGAAATGCAAGATAAAATAAAAATTGGTCAAGCTTTGCTCGTTCCTTTTGGCAGGCAAGGACTTATAAATGCTTTTTGTGTTGGTTTTTCAGACTATCTGCCTCCGGAAATCAGAGCAAAAAAAGTAAGTAAAATTTTAGATGAAACCCCATTGTTTTCTGTTGAATATTTGAAATTGTTAGAATGGGTTGCGAATTATTACTGCAGTGATTTGATTACTGTCTTAAATGCGGCTATTCCTTTAAAACTTATTGAAAAATCATTAAAAACAGAATTGTTGATTGAATATGTAAAAACAGACGGTGCAACAAAAAGACAGTTGGAAATACTTGAATTGTTGAAAACATGTGGAAAAACTTCATTGATTGACTTTGAAAAGAAAGCAAAAACTACACGGGCAACCATTAAAAAATTAGAGACTTTAGGCTGTGTCAAACTAATTGAAGAGCAAGTTTATCGAAATCCTCTTGATATTTTGCATATTGATAAAAAGGAAGATTTGTTTGAACTTTCTGAAACTCAACAGAAAGTCTATGAGGGGATTTCAGAACAAATTAAAGCTCAAAAATCTCCACAAATTTTACTCCATGGAGTTACCGCAAGTGGTAAAACAGAAGTTTATTTCAAATTGATTGAAGATACAATTAAAGCAGGGAAAAATGTGTTGTTTTTAGCACCTGAAATTGCACTTGCATCTCAATTGACAAAGAGGTTAGCAAAAAAATTCGGAACTAAAGATGTTGCGATTTGGCACAGTAGTATTTCTGAGGGCGAAAGGTATGATGTTTGGCAAAAACTTTACAAAAACGAGATAAAAATCCTTGCAGGTGCCAGATCTGCTGTTTTTGCCCCTTTAAAAGATATCGGACTTATTATTATTGATGAAGAACATGAAAGTGCTTATAAACAAACATCTCCTGCGCCAAGATATGATGCAAGACTTGTTGCAAGAAAACTTGCGGAATTTAATAATTGTCCATTACTTTTAGGTTCGGCAACTCCGGATATTTCAAGTTATTATAGGGCTGTAAATTCAAATCACTTATTTGAGATGTTGAAACGTTTTAACAATGCAAAAGTAGCCCCCGTAACTGTTATAAATATGCAAGAATACGGACGAGCTGCATACAAAAGCCTGATTTCAAAACCTCTGCAAACAGCAATTCAAGAAACACTGGATAATAATCAACAGGTAATCTTGTTAATCAATCGCCGAGGATATTCAACATACACCCAATGTCAGGGTTGCGGGCACGTTATAGAATGTCCGAACTGCGCAATTCCAATGATTTGGCACGCAAAAGATAAAATGCTCAAATGTCACTACTGCAATCATGTGGAATATTTCCCTGATGTTTGTCCAAATTGCGGATTTGAAGGACTTAAAAATTCAGGAACAGGAACACAAAAAATTGAACAATATATAAAAGAACTTTATCCGAGCTACTGCGTGGAGCGAATTGATAGTGATGTTTTAGTTCGAAAAGGAGAACATATCCGACTTTTGGAAAAATTTCAACGAGGCGATATTGATATTCTTGTCGGAACACAAATGATTGCAAAAGGTTTAGACAATCCTAATGTAACTTTGGTTGGTGTAATTTCAGCCGATGCAAGTTTCAATTTGCCGGATTTTAGAGCCTCTGAAAGAGGATTTCAACTCCTAACACAAGTTGCAGGAAGAGCCGGAAGAGGAGAGTTCAAAGGTAGAGTATTTTTCCAAACCTACAACCCTGAATATTATGCACTAGAAAGTGCAAAATCGCAAAATTATTCAGAATTTTATGAAAAAGAAATTAAATCAAGGGAAGATTTTGACTACCCGCCATTTAGCCAGATTATAAGACTAATATTGAGTTCAACTAACAATTTCAGAGCGGAAAAAGCCGCACAAGAGATTGCACTAAGACTTTGCACAATGATTGAAAAATTCGGTTTTGGCGAAAGATTGGAAGTTCTAGGCCCAACACCTTGTGTTATTGAAAGAATTAATGGTTATTTTAGGTTTCAGATAATTATAAAAAATAAATTGGATCAAAAAGGACATCAATTTATTTCAAGCTTTTTAAATAAAATCACCGCACCGAAAGACATTAGAATGACTGTAGATGTTGACCCATTAGATATATTGTAAGTTATATTTATGCTATTATAATTGTATGTTCGGATTTTTTAAAAATAAAATTGAAAATTTAAAACAAGCAGTTTCTAATACTGCCCAATCACTTGTAGGTAATGTATTATCAAATGTGGAATCAACAGACACAGAGTATTCTGAATTCGCTCTTGATGATATTGAAGATACTCTAATTAGCGCGGATTTAGGTGTAAATTATGCAGCAGAACTCGTAGATAACTTACGAAATAAAAAGAATGCAAAACCATCTGAATTGAAAAACTATCTTAAAGAAGAATTCAAAAAAACGTTATCAGCGGCCGGTTCTACAGAACTTAATTACAAAGACAACGAGTTAAATATCTACTTCATTGCAGGTGTAAATGGTGCAGGAAAAACAACCCTCATTGCAAAAATGGCTTACCAATTCAAACAAGAGGGGAAAAAAGTTTTGATTGCAGCAGGCGATACTTTTAGAGCCGCTGCAGAAGAACAATTAAACATCTGGTCAACACGAGCAGGAGCAGATATTGTCAGACGAGACAAGGCAGACCCGGCTTCCGTTGTTTACGAAGCAATACAAAAAGCAAAAAATGAAAATTATGACGTAATTCTTGTTGATACTGCAGGACGTTTGCAAAATAAATTCAACTTAATGGAAGAATTAAAGAAAATTAAAACAGTTATAGACAAGCAAGCTCCGAATTCTTTACGAGAAAGTATCCTTGTTATTGATGCTAATACCGGACAAAACGGATTGCAACAAGCAAAAGTTTTTTCAGAGTCCGTAAATTTAACTTGTGTTGCCCTAACCAAGCTTGACGGAAGTGCAAAAGGTGCAATTATTATTGCAATTGCAAAAGAAATGAAACTACCTGTTAAACTTGTCGGAGTTGGAGAACAAATGACCGATTTAAAGACCTTTAACCCCGAAGATTTTATAAATGCGTTATTTGAATAATAACACTTGACAAAAAACGAAACATCGTAAATAATATAGGAGTAGGGCGAGAGCCTTTAAATTTTAGTCGGACTTAAAGACTCTTTCTTCGCACCCTACGGTTTAAGTAATTTTAATGCTACTAAGAGTAAGTCAAATGCAATTAGTAGCATTATTATTCTGTCAACCATAGCCTTGCCTCCTTTCCATCCAATTTCTTCGTTAAATTGCGTGTGACGGAAGTTGCATTGTGCAAGCCCTACAATATTTATGTTATTACAATATCAAGACTTTGCCTATCCACTCTAGGGTTGAATTTCAATGAAATTTCGGAACAACTCATGCCCGTATTGTGTCAAAATTGCTTCGGGGTGGAATTGAACACCATAAAGTGGTAGAGTTTCGTGTTCTATTGCCATAACAATTCCATCATCTGTTTGAGCAGTAATTTTTAATGGAAAATGAATAGTCTCCCTATCTACAATCAAAGAATGATAACGAGTAACATCAAAACTTTTAGGTAAATCTTTGAACAATTTTGACTCTTGTACGATTTGGATTTTAGAAATTTTTCCATGCATAGGTTCTTTATCTTTTATGATTTTTGCCCCCAAAAACTGCGCTAAGCATTGATAACCCAAACAAACACCTAAAATCTTTTTTGTTTTATAGAATTCTTTAATTACATCTAGCGAAATTCCTGCCGTGTTAGGATTTCCGGCCCCTGGAGAGATTATTATTGAATTAAAATTTATTTTTTTTAATTGTGGAATAGTAATTTCATCATTTTTGAACACAGTAAGATTGATGCCTAGTTCTTGTAAATATTGAACAATATTATAAGTAAACGAATCATAATTATCTATCAAAATCATAACTTAACGAGCCTCATTCCTCTAACAGAATTTATACAAAATATTTTATCTGCTTTACATAAATCGGTTCTATAAAGAATTTTTTCTTTAATTTTATTTTCTTTCAAAAGTTTTTTGCGATAAGTTCCACCTAACAAGCCACAAGAACAAGGTGGAGTGAATAACTTCCCATCAAGTTCTAAAACAATATTACTTCTTGCTCCCTCTGTCAATTCGCCTCGCTCATTGAAAAATATTTCATCATAAATCTCTCCATATTTGATTTTGGAAAAAGTTTTTTCGTAATATGGACGATAAGTCGTTTTATATTGAAGAAACACATCTTTTGAATTGACAACAATATCAGAAATTACGATTTTATTTGTTGTAATTTCATTTAGCGGTTTATGTTGAATTTCGTACTCTCCATTTTGAGATAAAAGAATTCTGTACATTCCATCTTTGTCAAATCTTGCATTCAAGATTTCATTATTAAAATTGAAATTCAAATCATTTGCGGATTTTTGAATACGTTCAAGGTGTTCTTGCCAAAGTAACGGTTTTAAATTCTCAACTTTTAATGTTTCAATTAACTGCCAATTTTTGGAATTTTGGGAAAGAAAAGATGTTTTCAAAATAGCCTCATTCCACTCATCTTCAACATCAGAATCCCAAACAATCGCACCACCTGCTCTATAGGTATAACATATATCATCTTTTGTTCTTTGCAAAATTCTTATAGGTACAGAAATTTCACAAAAGTCTTTATGTATAAGCCCAATTGCCCCACAATATACATTTCTTTTCCCCAATTCAACATTGTCAATAATATTCATAGTACTAATTTTGGGAGCGCCGGTAATTGAACCACAAGGAAAAATTGCCTCAAAAATTTCATACAATGTCGTATTATTTTTTAGTGTTGACTCAACCTCTGATGTCATTTGATGAAGGGTTTTATGAGTTTCAATATCAAATAATTTCGAAACTTTCACGGAGCCAACCTCCGAAATTTTACCTAAATCATTTCGTAGCAAATCAACAATCATAATATTTTCTGCTCTGTTTTTAACATCATTTTTTAGAAATTCAATATTTTTTAAATCTTCGTCTTGTGTTTTTCCTCGTTTTATCGTACCTTTCATCGGTTTAGTTAAAATTCTATTTCCATTTTTTTTGAAAAACAATTCTGGAGAAAAAGACAAAATCTCTTCATAATCATTTTTAATAAATGCATTATATGGAGTTCTTTGATATTTCAAAAAATAATCATAAATTTCTGATGAAGAATATTCTGTACTGACTTCAAAATCAACAGTATAATTGACTTCATAGGTGTTTCCATTTGATATTTCAGATTTTATTTTTTCAAAACCTTTTTTTATATTCAACAAAAGAAATTTTTGGTTTCGGAAAAAGGAAAACTTTTTGCGGACTTTCATTAGGTGAAAATTTTTCAAAATTTTCATAAGCTTCAAATACAAAAGTGGATATTTTGATTTTATATTTTTACCTAAAAAAACGTCTTTCGCTTCATATCTGACGTATCCAATTAGGTAGTATTTATTTTTCAATTTTTCGATTTCTTGGAAAGCAAAAATAAAACTTTCACTATCAAAAGCAGAAATTATTTTTTGAGGATTTTTAAAAATTTTATCTGAATAAATTTGCATATAAGAATTATTTCACAAAAGAGGGATATATTAAATTAATTTACTAAAATGATTTACCATCACAACTATGATAGAATTTTTGTATGGAATTATTGTATAGTAAGCAAACAAAACTCGGGAATTATATAGATTTAATCGGCGAACCTGCAGAAGAAAATATTTTGGTAGTTGGGGTCGTTCATGGCGACGAACCGCAAGGGAAATACTTAATTGAAAGGTATTTAGAGGAAAGGTATGGTTTCAACTTCCCCCTCTCCCCTACTACCCCCTCTTCGAAATCAAAGATTTCGGTTCTCCCGCAAGGGGAGAACATAAAAATACAAAATTTTGCTAAAAAGTTAAGAAATAATATGACAAAGCAAGAAGTAATTTTATGGAATCATATTAGAAGACGTCAAATTGAGGGAGTAAAATTCCGCAGACAATTTCCTATTTGGAAATATATTTGTGATTTTATCAGTCTCGAAAAAAAAATAATAATTGAAATTGATGGAAGCCAACATATTGAATCATTATCCGATAGAAAAAGAGATGAATATTTTATATCACGAGGCTACAAAATTCTAAGATTTTGGAACAACGAAATTGATAATAACCTTGAAGGGGTAATTGAAAAAATACAAAGCACCCTCAAAGAATGTCCTCCCCTTGAGGGAGGACCGGAATTTTCAATTCCGAGGAGGGGTAAAAGGGGCATATTGTTCATTCCATGCCTTAACCCTGACGGAATGCAGAATAACACCAGAACAAATTCCAACAATGTTGACATCAACAGAAACTTCCCAACTCAAAACTGGGGAAAAAATGAGGGAGATAATGCAACTTGTGATGACGAAACAACAAACTACTTTGGCGGTAAATCAGCAGGAAACGAAATAGAAACACGGTTTCTTATTGAAACCATTGAAAATTATTCTCCGAGCCTTGTAATGACACTTCATGCTCCATACAAGATTGTAAATTATGATGGACCGGCTCAAAAAGAAGCCGAAGCGATTTCTAAAATCATTAACTATCCGGTGGAAGCAAGTATCGGTTATCCAACCCCGGGAAGTTTTGGAACTTGGGCAGGTGTTGAACGAAATATTCCAACAATTACTCTTGAACTGGACGAAGAAATACCGGTTCAACAGTTGGTCAAACCGGCATTTGAAATTTTTGATTATCTAAAAAGTTAATCAAAATTGAAATATAATGTTGAGCCATTTTTAGTCAAAGTATAAACCCCTTTGCTTTCATCTGCTCTTACGGTTACACCCAATTTCTTTTGAAGAGCCGGGTCTTTTTTCAAAGCTTGTAAGTCCGAACGAGACAAAACTTCGCCCTTTTTATCTTTTTTGTCAGCTTTTCTCAATGCGTTAAAAATATCATAGTTTGTAGAATTCAAATTCAAAGCAGCTTCTTTAGTCGGTTTGCCACCTGTCCATTGATAGTAGTTAGAAACTTTTCCATTTTTAACCGTAGTTCTAGCTTGTTGATCTTTTAATGGAGCATTACCTTTATGATTTTGAATAGTTACATTTCCGTTTACTTGAACATGAAAGTTGTTGCTAGGTTGTGCTTTGTTAGCAACTTTTAAATCGCCCATAATATACCTCCGTTTATCTGTATGTATATAAAAAGTATTTTTACTTTCAATAATTGCCTAAAACGGAATTTTTATATTTACATTTATTCACAGAACTTTTGTGTTAGTATAAAATACAGGAAATGAGGGATTTTATCATGAAACTATTTAACTCTTATACAAACACTATTGAAGAATTCAAACCAATCGAAGAAAACAAAGTTAAAATGTATGTTTGCGGACCAACCGTTTATGATTATGCACACCTTGGACACGCAAGATGTTACATCACTTGGGATGTTTTGTACAGATATTTAAAATTTAAGGGTTATGATGTTACATATTGTAGAAATGTAACAGACGTTGATGATAAAATTTTAAAAAAAGCTGATAAAGAGGGAAAAACGCCAACAGAAGTTTCGCAATATTGGTATAAACAATTTGAAAACTCAATGAAAGCACTAAACACCCTAAAACCTGATATCGAACCTTTTGCAACTAAAACATTAGGCGAAATGATTTCAATGGTTAAAACATTAATCGAAAAAGGTTATGCCTACGAATCAAACGGAGATGTTTATTTTAGAGTAAAAAAATTCCCTAAATACGGATACCTTTCAAAACAACCGATTGACCAATTGGAAAGCGGTGCAAGAATTGAAGTTGGAGACCAAAAAGAAGATCCGCTAGACTTTGCATTATGGAAAAAAGATGAAAAATTCGGTTATAAATCACCTTGGGGTGTTGGTCGTCCGGGGTGGCATATTGAATGTTCTGCAATGAGTAGAAAATATCTGGGCAAAACTATTGATATTCACGCAGGCGGAGCAGATTTGATTTTCCCTCACCACGAAAATGAAATTGCGCAGTCTGAATGTGCAAATGGTTGCAAATTTGTAAACTACTGGTTGCACAACGGATTTGTAACCATTAACAAGGAAAAAATGTCTAAATCTTTAGGTAATTTCTTGACTATTGATGATATGTTGAAAAATTACGATGCAAATACATTGAGATTGTTCATTTTAACAAACCATTACAGAATGCCTGTTGAATTCTCTGATGAAGCATTAACATCAGCTCAAGCAGGAGCAAAGAGATTAACTAATGCCAAACAAACTCCGATAGATGAAAACTTTGATATTACAAAGACCGATGATTATAAGGCATTTATTGATGCGATGGACGAAGATTTGAATACATCTAAAGCACTTGCCGTTTTATTTGACCTTGCAACAAGAGCAAATAAAGGAGAAAAAGATGCTTACACCTTTCTTTATAAACTGGGCACTACTTTAGGCTTCACTTTTGAAAAAGCTTCATTATCAGAAGATGAAATTCAAAATGCAGTTAAACATGTATCAGAAGTTTTAAATAAAGATTTCACATCAATTGATGAAATTCTTGAACTAAGAAAACAAGCCCGAACTGAAAAGAACTGGGATATTGCAGACAAAATCAGGGTTGCATTTGATGAATGCGGAATTGTTCTAAAAGATACAAAAGACGGAACAACCGTAGAAGCGAAATAAATAATTAAAACTAACAATAAAACTAAACGAAAACTTATGCCTAAAAACATAAGTTTTTGTTTTTGTCATATAATTATTTTATGAGAAGATTGGGATTAATTATACTTGCAAATATATTGTTATTCAGCTTGCCTGTAATGGGGGCGGCTTTTTATGGAAATATTCCACAAACGACATTACAAATTGCAAGAGATACAACCGGTCAATATACAAATTCTCCGCATTCAAAAATCGTTCGCGTTGGAATAGGTTCTCAAAGTTTTTCAACTTACGAATGGGATAAAGCCTCTATCTACGGAACGGGGAGAATTTGAAGTTTACAACAATAAAACTTACATAAATACTTATGACAACGACAACTATATAAATATTTCAATGGTTGGAAAAATATTTGTATTGACCGGAGCTGACGGAAATGCAATTGCAAAAGTTTCCGGTCCGATAATTTTAAATCTGATTATGGTTTCTTAGGAGTTCAAAATCTTAAACGGGCAGGGAAAGATGCAATTTATCGAGGGCAAATAGAACTTGTTCCTTCGTCTCATGAGGGGAAGTTTTACATAGTAAATTCGCTATATTTAGAAGATTATCTAAAAGGTGTTGTCCCAAACGAAATGCCGGTAAGTTTTGGACTTGAAGCACTTAAAGCTCAAAGTATTGCTGCAAGAAATTACGTTTTATCTCCAAGAGTAAAAGCTAATCCGAACTATGATGTTGTTGATTCTGTTGCAAGTCAAGTTTATTTTGGTGCAAATACCGAAAGAGATTTGTCAAACAGGGCAGTTGACGAAACAGCAGGTATTGTTGCAACTTATGATTGGGATTTAATTTTAGCTCAATACTCGTCAACTGCAGGCGGATATTCTGAAAGTTATCAAAATGCATTTTCTGACCCTTATACAAAAAAATTTCCTGCAACCCCAAAACCATATTTAAAAGCGAAACCCGATAGAGAAGAATTTGAACCGCTATATTCAGATGAAGCAGCCGAAAATTCTACAAATCTAAACCAAAATCTTTTGATGTAAATTCTTCTTATTACCGTTGGGAAAGAGATTGGGACAGACAAGAATTGCAAAGTGCTATCCAATCAAATATTGCAAACCAAAGTGATACCGGTTTCATTATTCCAGCAGTTAAACATGGTGAAACAATTGGTCTGATTGAAGGTCTAAAAGTTTTGCAACGTGGAGAATCCGGTAAAATTATGAAACTTGAAATTCAAACAGACAAAGGAAATTACGTTGCCGAAAAAGAACTCGTTATAAGAAGACTTTTGACAAACAAAGGAAAAGCTTTGCCAAGTGCAAACATGGTTTTTGAACAAGAATACAATGATTGTGGAGAATTAATTCACGTAAAAGCCTACGGTGGAGGATTTGGGCACGGAGTCGGAATGAGCCAATACGGAGCAGGTTATATGGCTACAACTCTAAAACTTCCGTATGACAAAATTCTTCAACACTATTACACAGGAATTTCTCTTACGACCCAACCGTTTATTCTATCTTCAAATAGCGAACAAAATAGAATAGAACAATCTTTTTATGCAAAAGATAAAAAAGCAACACTAATTGTTGATAACAAATACAAAGTCACCTATATAGATACAAATATAAATGGCAATGATGAGAAAATTCGTCTTGATATTGCACAAAGATACAATCGAATAGATTTGTCAAAATATCTAAAATCAGGATTAAATAATATAAAATTTTTCTATCCGACAGAAGCCGGAAGCAACAAAGGATTAAGAATGTACATAGAATTGGTAGGAAAAGATGAATAGCGAAGCAACTAAAGAAAATAAAGCCCCAAGTTTATTAAAAGCTGCATGGATAATTGCAGTAGTGACAATTGTCAGTAAGCTTATAGGATTTGTCAGAGATATTATAATCGCAAATTACTATGGAGCATCTTTAGTTTCCGATGCATATTATTACGCATATCAAATTCCATCACTTTCATTAATTTTGTTAGGCGGAGTTGGAGGACCTTTTCACAGTGCAACGGTTGCAATCTTTTCTAAATTAATCCCAAACCTAAAAGAAAAACCGTCAGAAACCGTAAACAAATTATATTCAACCTTTATGACTGCAACGATAATCTTTTTCTTAGCATTATCAGTCATAATGTTTATTTTCCCAAGACAGATTATGGGCTTAATTATTTCCGGCGGATCGGCTGATATGGTTAATTTAGCCGCAATGCATTTAAAAATTATGACCCCACTTCTTGTTATTGGAGGAATTGTCGGAATTTATTACGGAATTTTGATTATTTATCAACAATTTATGCTCCCGAATTTGTCGCCAATAATTATGAGTTTAGCAATAATAGGGGTTGTAATGGCGGTACCGAATGACCAAAAAGGCTATGCACTTGCTTGGGCAACAACAATTGGTGCTATTTTACAACTAATTATCCAATATCCTAATATCAGAAAACTCGGATACAAATTAAAGCCGAATTTTGAATTTACAAACAATCAATATTTTAAAGAAATTTGCGAACTTTTATTCCCTGCGGTATTGAGTTCAACTGTAGGGCAAATCCATATTTATGTTGATATGTTTTTTACATCATCAATTTCTGAGGGTGCTTGGACTGCAATCGGTTATGCAAATAGAGTTTTCCAATTCCCTGTAGGAATTTTAGTAACCGCATTTTTAGTTCCACTATTTCCAATATTTGCAAGACTTGTTGCAGATAAAGACTATGACGGAATTAAAAACTATTTTAATAAAGGTGTAGGTGTTTTATTCTTTGGCGCAATCCCAATTATCATAGGAATTTTAGTTGTCGGAATGGACGCAGTAAGACTTGTATTTGAACATGGAGTATTTGATGAAAAAGCAACATTTATGGTAACAGAAGCACTTTGGTTCTTGTCTGTTTCAATTATTCCTTATGTATTCAGAGACTCAATCACAAGGGTATATTACTCATTCAATGACTCTGCAACACCATTCATTGTTGCATTCTCATCAATTGTTCTAAAACTTGTCCTAAACTATATATTGATTACCAAAATGCATTTTGGTATAGGCGGAATTACTCTATCAACTTCTTTAGTAACTCTATTCAATGCCTGCGTTTTAGGAATTTTAATTACTAAAAAAATGAAGATGGATTATAAATCACTTTTTGTAAATTTGTTGAAAATGGTTACATCAGGTGTTATAACTGGTATAGTATGCTGGTTGTGTGCAGCAGAATTTGATAAAATTGTACACTTATCAAAAATACCGTTTGAAACAATTAAAATTTTATTTATAGCAATTGTTTGTTTGCTAGTATATATTCCGCTAAACTTGGCATTAAAAATGGAATATGCAAACGAGTTGTTTAATAGATTGTCGGCAAAATTTTTGAGAAAGTAGGGCAATTTTATTTGGGGATAAAGTAAGTTAAGGTTCATATTATGAAACTAATTATCGGACCAAATATAGATGAAAAAAATGTAAGACTTGATTTTAAAGCAAGTCCGAGCAAACCGGAAAATATTCCAAGCTATACAATAAAAGGAAATAAAGCTGACGAATTTGTAAAAGAGTACAACGCCCAATCTGAACGACTTAAAACGACAACCAAAGTTTGTGTCGCAACAGGGGGTGTAGTTGGTTGGCTCGCTGCTTTAGAAACACTTGCAAACAAAACTCATAACAAAATGATTTCAGCAATTGGATTTCCTATAGGAATGATTGCAGGTGGAATTGTTTCAAGTATTATATCCTATGAACAAAAAAACAAATTGATGGACAAATACCAAGTCGAAAAATACAAAAACTAACGAATAAATTGAAAGAAGTATGATGAAAGAAATCTTAAAAGCAAATATAGATGAGCGACCATCAATGATTATAGTGGGTGTAATTTCACTATTTGCAATTATTGGCGGGTTCATTTGGTATCTATTTTTTCTTCATCGTATTTCCCTCTTAGTCACAATTATGTCATCAATAATCCTTATTTTAATTTACTTTCCTAGGTTTTTAATAATAAAAAAACTTAAAACAAAAGATGAAATAAAAATTATAGACGACTTTATTTTAGTAAATGGTGTTGGAATAAATTTTGACGATATCATTGATTTTCGGGTACAAGAAAAAAAACCGCAAGTCATATTTTTCATTAACAACAAAATGATTGTATTTAAGGAATGCACTTTTAGACTAAAACTCAAAACAGAAGAACTCTCTTTCAATGTTATCGGTAGTGAAAAAATTAAACTGTTAAAAGAATTTTTAGAACTAAAAATAAAAAGGGAACAAGAGTTATGAGATTTTTCGGTCGCAATTGCTCTCTCAAAATGACAACATAATAAATAGTCATGTCATATTTACAATTTTTATTTTCCATATTCTTCAGGATTAAACATTCTATACTGCAAAGCTTGCATCAAATGTAATTGTGAAATATTTTCTGCACCGTCTAAATCAGCCAAAGTCCTTGCAAGTTTCAAAATTCTGTCATATCTTCTGCCGGACAATTGATATTTTACAATTGCAATTTTCAATAACTCCTTAGACTTTTCATCAATCTGACAGTATTTTTTTATTAAATCTGACGTTAATTCAGAATTTGTTAAAATCTTCTCATTTTTATATCGTTCAATTTGAATTTGTCGAGCCTTAATTACCCTTTTACGAATTGTTGCGGAATCTTCCTCTTTCGCAGTTGAATTCAACAGTTCTTCCGGAGTTAATCTCGGGACATCAATTTGCAAATCAATTCTATCAAGCAAAGGACCTGATAGTTTTGCAAGATATCTGCTAATTTGGAAATCTGAACAGGAGCACTGTTTTTCTTTATCTCCAAGATATCCACAAGGACAAGGATTCATCGCTCCTAGCAGTATAAATTTTGCAGGATATTTTATTGAATGTTTTGCTCTTGAAATTACGATTTCACCATCTTCTAACGGTTGTCTTAAAACTTCCAAAACTTGACGAGGGAATTCAACCATTTCATCTAAAAACAAGACTCCACGGTGAGCCAATGTAATCTCACCCGGTTTTGGGGTTGTACCACCACCAATAACACCGTTTGCAGATGCAGTATGATGAACAACCCTAAACGGACGCTTAGTCATTAAAGGCTCATCTTCAGTCAATAATCCGCAAATACTATAAATCTTGGTTAATTCCAAAGCTTCAGACAACTCTAATGGTGGCATAATTGATGGGAAACATTTAGCCATAAGAGTTTTCCCAGACCCCGGAGAACCAATCATCAAGATATTATGTCCTCCTGCAGCCGCAATTTCAAGCGCTTTTTTGGCTTTTTGTTGTCCTTTTACATCTTTGAAATCAAATAATGGAGTTTGCTCAACTTGTTCAGATAAATATCTCCGCACATCAACTATTGTTTGAGGAATTCTTGTTTCCACAAAATGATTAACAACATCTGTCAAATGTTCAGCACCAAAAATATTCACATCGTCAATCAATGCAGCCTCTTTAGCATTAGATTTTGGAACAATGATATTTTTAATTCCAACTTCCTTTAGTCCTAAAACAAGAGGCAAAACTCCGCTAACTCCACGAATCAAGCCATCTAAAGATAATTCTCCGATAAATGCATAACCATCAACATCTTCTTGTTTTAAAACTTCTTCTTCAATCAAAACTCCAATCGCAATGGGCAAATCAAAACTTGTACCATTTTTCTTCAAATCTGCAGGGGCAAGATTTATTACAACTTTTCTTGATGGAAAAGTATAACCAGAATTTTTTATAGCTGATTTTACCCTATCACGAGCTTCATTTACGGAAGTATCAGGAAGTCCGACAATAGAAATTGCGGGCAATGAATTGACAACATCTGTTTCAACCCAAACCTCATACGCATTTAGCCCGATAACTGTTCCTGTTTTTACTCTATTAACCACATGGCTAGTATATCATGAAATTTTTAGAATTTGTCTTTTATCAAAAATCGTGATAATATTATTAAATACAAGAGAGAGTAACAATAATGACTAAAACAATTTCTAAATTAAAAAATAATATCGAATATATTTACAAGAAAAATGAAAACACACCAAGAATTGCACTATGTTTAAATTTTTCAATTAACAATCCTGACAACAGAGCAGGTATCTATTCTTTGATGACAAGATTGCTTTTGCAAGGAACTAAAAACTACAACACCGAAGAATTAGCTAATGAATTTGAAAAATATGCAATTGATTTTTCCAGTGAATTATTGCCAAACTATTTAAGATTGAGATTTGTTTGTCTAAACGAAGATTTTCCAAAAGCAATTGAATTGATGAATGAAGTCATCACAAATTCAACTTTTGACGAATTTGAAAAAGAAAGAATTAAACTAATAGGTGAAATCTCTGCAGAACTTGATTCGCCACGAGCAGTTGCAATGGACGCTTATGCAAGAGCAACTTTTGGCGACCATTACTATGGAAATTCAACAACGAAAATTTTAGAAAACATAAATGACATTACAAAAGAAGATGTCATTGAAGCATACAACCAAATTCTAACGGATAGTAAAAAAAGTCTTGCAATAGTAGGTGCTTTAGAGCAAGATTCTATCATGCCGGAAATTGAAAAAACGATAGAAAAACTTCCACAATCTGTTGATAATCATTTCAATATTGAAAAACCGATACTTAAAGAAACAAAAAAAATTGAAAATATAAAATCAGACCTAAATCAAGCTCACATCATCAAAGGTTGGCCGGTAGCAACTTTAGGAGATGAAGATTATCCGGCGATAATTTTGTTAAACATTATTCTTGGAGCTTGTGGCTTATCCTCAAGATTATTCCTAGAACTTAGAGACAAAAAAGGATTGGCTTATGTTGTAAGAAGTTCTTGCGAAACATTCAAGAAAGCTGCAAACTTTATGATTTACATCGCAACAGAACCTAAAAATATTGAAGTATCTTTAAAAGGTTTTAATGAAGAAATTGAAAAAATTAAAACAATTCCTGTTTCAGAAAAAGAACTTGAAGATGCAAAAAACAACCTAATTGGCAAATGTGCATTTATGGAAGAAACCAATATGCAACAAGCTTGCGGTTATGCAAAATATGACATTTTAGGTCTTGGATTTGAATATTCAGATACACTAAAAGAAAAAGTTAAACAAGTAACATCTGAACAAATCCTAAAATGTGCTCAAAAATATTTCAATGACACTTATGTTATATCAATTATCAAACCATAACTTGTCAGCTAATAGCTTTTTCTTTTCAAATTAAAAATAATTTAATTTGAGAGGATTTTTGCGTGAAAAATAAAATTGTGGGAATTACATACCTTGTTTGCTTTACATTCATTTTAAGTGTACAAATTCCGACATTTTCTCTTGATTGCACAACCCCTCACAACAAGTCTCTCATTGTTAAGCTTGAACATTCAACTTTTGGTCCAACCCATAAAATTGAACATCTGTTCAAGCAACAACTACCACAGAATGATTCCATAATCTACAACAAAGTTCCACGAGGTTTAATTATAAGTATCAAAAGTGAAGTGTTTTTTACTGATGGTGAAGTAGAAATTCTAGAGTCCTCAAAATCAATTCTCCACACATTTGCGCAAATCCTAAAAACTATCCCTAATAAGTGTATAATTGAAAGCCACTCCGTAAACGAAAATTTTGAAAACTCATACAGGTACAACTGGGAATTAACCACAATTAGAGCAGATAAAATTGTTCAATATCTAATTAAAGAAGAAAAACTCAACCCCCAAAAAATTGAAGCAATCGGATTTGGAGAAATCATGCCATTTTTGACAATGTGAATTCAAATGCAAACCTCAACAGGCGCATTGATTTTGTCATAATAAACTACGAAAAAGTAGAGCCACTAATTAAACAATAGCCTTTTGAAGACGAGAAGTACGATTTTCATTGAGGATATTTTTAAGTTTCATAATCGCTTGAGCATGTAACTGACACACTCTAGATTCAGACATACCCAGAGTTTCGCCAATTTCTTTCATTGTCATATTTTCTTGATAGTAAAGAACCATCAAAACTCTTTCTCTTTCCGGCAATCTTTGAAGTGCCTTTTGAAGGTCAGTTTTAACATTCTTTTCTTCCATACGTTCTTGCGGATTTAACTTGTCTGATTCAATAGTATCAATGATTTCCATACTATCTTCTGACCCGCCTCTTTTGTCATAAATAGAAGTAACCGTAACATCTTCTGAAATAATTTGGTTAACTTTTTCAACGTCCATATCAAGATAATTTGCGATTTCAGAAGTTGTAGGAATTCTACCCAAATCTTGCTTTAAAGTTTCAGTAGCTTGTTTGATATCCTTAATCTTCTTTCTTACACTTCTTGGTAAAAAGTCTTGAGCACGAATTTTATCTAAAATTGCGCCACGAATCCTAATCAAAGCATAAGTTTCAAATCTCGTATTTTTTTGAGGAGAAAATCTTTCAACTGCATTGATAAGTCCCTCAACACCATAACCTGCAATATCTTCAACAGAAATAACCGCAGGAAGTGAAACTTTCACACGTCCAACAACATAACGAACGAGATAAATATATTGAACAATTAAAGCATCACGAGAATGCTTATCAGATTTATCCGCTAAATATTTTTCCCACAAAGTAGTCAGTTCATCTTCCGATAAACGCTTTATATTATTGTATGAAGAAAAATCAAAACTTTGTTCCATCAACCTACCCAACTCTTATTTCTTACATTTCTATTCTATAATATCCCCAATTTTAAACATCATTTAAAAAGATGAAAACAATATGATTGAACTAAAGTTTTTCTAATACATGTAGAGTAATCATGGCATGGGTAACAAGGGGCAAGGGAACTAATCTCAATGTCATTACAAGGTGCTGTAGAGAAGTGACATAACAACCCGCAACACAGGAACTATGATGCTCTTTACCATTTACCAAGGATAATCATCTTGAATTGTCCAGCCATCACGTTGAATTAAAGCTCCACACCACATGCCATTTCCTTGCTTGTTACATTGATAATTATATTGTGCAGGTCCATTTTTCAATTGTTCTCGTGATTTTTTTGTAAAAATGGCAGAATTATATTCATCATCATTATACTGATTAAAATGTACACCAAGTTCCGGAACAACCATTAAATAAAATGCATCTCGTCCCATTTTATTTGGTGGACTATTATATCCGTTCAAGTCAATCAACATACCAATTCTATTAGTAAATGATAAGTCCTTTGGTACAAATATTTGAACCCCAGAAAGTAAGGTGTACGAATAACCGCCGGCTGCAATTACAGACAATGCTTGTTCCTTTCTTTTTCCATCTGGATATAAAAATGAGATTTTTCCCCCATTTAATTGTTTTGATGTCAATTTTAAATATGGCAAAAGATATTTATCAAAATTTTCAAGAGCGGTACTCCCTGTAAAATCTAAATCCCCATTTTCCTCCTCTGCCAACTTCAATGCATTTGCAATTATAGAATAAGTTGCTTTCAATCTGGTTGCAGTTTCTCGTTTTTGATAGCGAGTAATTAATGACGGAATTGTAATCGCCGCAACAATTCCAATAATTCCAAGAGTGATTAATACCTCCGCTAAAGTAAATGCAAGTTTCTTTTTTAAGTCTATTGTTTGATAAACGGATAAATCTATAAGTAGTTTCATATTATTCCCCTTTTTAATCATTGTTCTATTTTCGTCATACTGAGGTCGCACGAGCAAATGTTGAAAGGCTGAGCCGTAGCCGTTTAATGCTCGTGCGAACCGAAGTATCTCATAACTTTTTTCTATTTTATGTAAGAACTTTTTCAACATTTTATATCTTTCATTATCATTTTTATTCACCCATTAGTTACTATGACTAACTAGTAGTAAACTACTAGTTAGTCATAGTTTAATCTCTTAATTAAATCATGTCAAGTCGATATAATTAATCTATGAAAGATGAACGCAACAAAATCTTTGCAAAAAATCTTAAAGCAGAAAGATATAGAAAAGGAATTACTCAAGCCGAACTTGCGGAATATGTCGATGTCAGCGAAAGCACTATTTCCCTTTTAGAGCGAGGGTTACAGACTCCATCAATATTTTTGGTTTACGATATTTCAAAAGTCCTGAATGTCGATATTAATGATTTGTTGAAAAATATTTCATAAATAAAATTTATACTAGCAAAAAACTTTTTTCTCATGTATTATATTGTTCATACTCAATAAAACATGGAAAGAATATGCAATTGTTAATAGATAAAGAATTAAATTCTACGGACAAAATATTCAAGCCCGACTTCAATTCAAAATCCGGACGAGAATTACTGGCGTTTTACCTGCAAACTAAATTCAGACAAATATTTTTGTATGACAAAAAACAAGAAGTACCAATTATTAATTTGATCAATGGTGATTTCATCACAAGATTTTGCAGGCGTTTGATTAACAAACCTACAAAACACCTACTAATTGGTATTACAGGAGAATCTGCTTCCGGCAAATCGACTATCTGTCGTGAAATCAAGAATGTAATTGAACAATTCTCCATGCCTGTAACTGTTTTGAGTACAGACAATTACTTTAATGATATTTCTGCTTTGATTAATAAATATGGTTCTTTTGACAATTTACGAGATAACGGCTATGACGTTGATGCCCCAACAAGTTTTCAATTAGATACTTTAAGATCCGACCTTGAAGATTTGGCTGACGGAATTGATGTTAAAGCACCAATGTATCTTCCTAACGGTACAGGTGTTTCAATGCCAAAAGCTCTTGATGTTCCTTCACAAAAAATCATAGTTGTTGAGGGTATAGCAACTATGTATGAAAATGTAAAAGACGTTTTTGATATAAAAATATATGTAGAAACAGAAAACGAACTAAGAAAAAATCGTTTTATGAGCCGAGCAATAGAAGAACGAAACCAAAGCGAAGAAAACGCAATGAAACATTGGCACTACATTGCAGATGCAGGAGAAAAATACGTTAAACCTTTCCGTAAAGAAGCTGATTTAGTTCTCAACGGGAATTCTGACCTTGGCTATTTTGCTCAAATTTTGGAATACATCTACACCATTACAAATAATTTTCAATAGTATGTAATTCGTCTTGTTTTTCAAATAATAATATTTGTAAATAAGTACGATTAAGTATTCATTTTTGTAACGAAAAAAGATATAATCTTTACAAGAAAACATGTTTATTCTAAATATAGGTTATAAAAGGGAACGAGAAATTGCTAAATAATTTTGAAAGTTTTGATAATTCAGAAACCGCAACTAAAAAAGATATAGTTATCCAAGAAAGAGTTGAGCTTATTTCTTCCCACATGTATAAGCAGTTTTTAGATTATCAACATTCTACAGTTAACACTAACGATATTTTTTCACGAATGATTGATTGCTTGGATTTGGTATCTAACAATTTGAAACAGTCATTTTCTTCACGTGGAGTTACGACTCAAAATATCTATGTAGAATCTGATTCCCTAAAATCCGTTGCAGTTATAAATATTTTATGGCACAAAATGAGTTTCACAACTCGTTGCAACTTCCAACCGCAAGCCTTATTTAGAGAAGATGGACGACACATTTTTTCAAACAGAATAATGGCTGTTAGTGGAAATTATCACGACATCATAAAAGATGCCAAAGATAGAGAAGAAGAAGTTGTTAAGCTTTTAGAAAACGAAATTGCATCATTATATGTTCCTGCAGATGCAAATCAAAAGTGTATTTTCAAAATTAAGCATACCGGACAAGAGTTTATGCTAAATCAAATTGATGCTCCACGTGAGGTTGTGCTTAAAGTTGTAGAAGCTGTTTGTGGTGGCGGTTTGTACCACCAAGACGGTTCATTAAGAAGTTTTATCGTTTAAATTTGAATTATTGACTGGGTGATTAATATAATTAGTATATTAATAGGGTTATTAGGTGATATTTATGAAGATGTTAGAGAAACTTAAAGAATATGAAAATCAATATGTTTTTATGAGATGGGCTACAGGCGGAGAATACGGGAAACTAATGTTTGTAGGAGAGGATTTTGTGGAATTCAATATTATAGATATTGATACAATGTCATACAAAGAAACCATGGTGATTTATTCCCCATTGATTTTAGAAGTTGCAATCGGAGGTGCCGACATTGCACGAATAGTCGCCGAATTATCACTAAAATCGTAGAGTATTAGTGATTATCAGAACAATGGATTATCACGTCGCTCCGTATAGTAAATTATGCACGGAGGTCAATAATTCTCCACGTAATGGCATAATATATAAAAAGTAACCACTTATAGACTTATTCAGCTATTAACTTGATTTTCTCCCATTTTAGTCAAAAAAAAAGTCACAACTTTTTGCGACTTGAACAATAATCTTGGGAGGAGATTTTGGGATAGTTTGTACATGCATGATAATCCAAGCATGATTTTTTGGTTACGCATGGATTTAATATTTTAACAAAAATTTACAATTGAAAAATTTAAAAAGCCCCAGTCCGCCTAATAGCCACCATTTTACATGTTTTGAATTCGTGTCAAGCAGGGGTTTATTAAATACAAATTTTGTATTATAATACTTATATGAACAGAAATTTAAACATCTTGGTTATTAATGGTCCAAATATAAATATGTTAGGTGTTAGAGAGCCTGAGCAATACGGTTCAAAGTCTTACAAAGACCTTGAGATGGAGTTGCACGAATACTCTTTTGAAATGGGTGTGAATCTGGAAATTTTCCAAAGCAATTTTGAAGGTGAAATTATTGAAAAAATCCAATACGCACTAGGCAATTTTGACGGAATTATTCTCAATGCCGGAGCTTTCACACATACAAGTATCGCAATTCGTGATGCACTGACTTCTGTAAAAATTCCGACTGTTGAAGTTCACATATCAAACATTTACAAACGCGAAGAATTTAGACATCACTCAATGTTTGCTGATGTTTGTGTTGGTCAGATTACCGGTTTCAAAATTGATAGTTATAAACTGGGGCTTCAAGGACTGGTCAACTTTTTGACCAGTGCAAACGATTAATTTATTCATAAACTGAATAAAAACAATTTAATTTAATCATAGTTTATTATTTTATGCAGTCAACTATTTTTTAGCAACAAATTCTTGATGACATTTTTCAAGCATCTTCATTGTTTCGTCTTCTGTGTGAGTTTCAGCATAATTGTCAATTGCTTGATTAATAGCCATTGCAAGCTTAGGATTTTTTTCTAAAAATTTCATATCACTTTCGATTGAATCTGATGAAATTTGAGATTTTCCCAATGTTGCCTCCGGAACATTTGCCAAATCTTTAATTTCTTTAGATTCTTTTTGAGCCGGTGCAGTCGTTTCGTCAGGAACAATTTCTGCTTGAACAGGTTTTTGGATACCTTTGAAGTTTAAATTGTTGATGTTGTTGTCGATTTCTCTCATAGTATCACCTACTTTCAGAAGATTAACTTCATTCTCTATCATCATGTTTGGTATTTGTTTTTGTTTAGAAAACACCTAAATAATATTTTTTGCTACTTTAAGAACAAAAAAATTACAAAAATTTACATGTAATTCTTCACTAATTTTTCATGTTATGATGTATTATATACTACAAAAGGATATAATGCAAATTATGAACTTAGAAAAAATTGTAAAAAATTTATGGTGGTCTTTGACGGCATTCAGAACTATTAATAATTTGCCGGATTCCATTATTTTTATTGACTTTCAAGGTACAATCGAGCGAGCTAACCGCAAGGCTTATGAATGTTTCGGATTTAAAATTGATGATGAAAATCCAATCAAAATTGATAACATTATCAAGAATGGACTTGATATAATTGAATCATCTATCAAATCAGGAAAACCTGTAATAGCTACTGCGGTCATTCCAGGAAGGGAATTTTATGTAGAATTAAATGCTACAAAACAAAATGGCGGATATTGTTTAGCCGTAAGAGATTTGACCAGATTAACCGATGAAGTTGCAACAGAAGAAAAAATTGCAAAATTCAATGGTGAAAAAAATGCAATGCTTGTAAAATTGGAGGGAGATATAAAATCTCCAATCACTTCAATCTCGGGATTTTCACAAGGCTTGCTTGATGGAATTGGTGGAGAATTAACTGAAAAACAAGCAAAATATATTAAGATAATTAACAACAATTCAAATGATTTGTATCATTTTATGGACAAGTTCTTGGAATTCACTTATGCAGAATCCTCTTTGTATGAAGCTCAATTCCAAAATTTTGACATTGTTGAAACAATCAAAAATATTGTAAAAGAGTACAACCCAATAATTGAACAAAAAAAACTGTCATTAGACTTTGATTATGATTCTATTGACAAACGCACAATTTATTCTGACGCGAAAGCTTTGCCAAAAATTGTTCATAATATTTTGGAGGTTGCGGTTGGAATGACTGAAACCGGTTATATCAGCATAAATTTGAAAAATCCTGATGACCGTACAGCTCTAAAATTTGGAGTTGCAGCTCCGGAAATGTTGAACGGATTTATTCATTTGTCTATAAAAGATACAGGCACAGGAATTCCGGAAGAAGAAATGAGATATTTGTGTGAACCTTATGCACAATTAGAAAAAGGGAAGAAAAACTTTTTACGTTCTTTGAATTTAGGAACTTCAACAATTTTAACAAAGAGAGCTAAAGGAAGTATAGTAATCAATTCAGAAGTTATGAAAGGTACGACTTACGATATTATTCTTCCGATTGAAAAGGAAATAAATGAGTAACGTTATTCTTAAAAATGTAAGAAAAACTTATGACAACAACAAAACTGTCATTAAAAATGTAAGTTTAGAGATTAAAGACAAAGAATTTGTTGTGCTTGTCGGTTCTTCGGGCTGCGGAAAATCGACTCTATTGAGAATGATTGCAGGACTGGAAGACATAACATCTGGAGAAATTTACATTGGAGATAAAAAAGTTAATGATGTTCCGCCCAAAGACAGGGATATAGCATTTGTTTTCCAAAGTTATGCACTATATCCGCACATGACAGTTAGAGAAAATATTGCTTTCGGTTTAAAAATGAGAAAAGTTGACAAGGCAATAATAGAGAAAAAAGTTCAAGAGGCTGCCGAAATTCTTAATTTAGGAGAATATTTAGACAGAAAACCTAAACAACTTTCGGGTGGTCAACGTCAAAGAGTTGCTTTAGGACGTGCGATTGTGAGAAATCCTAAAGTATTTTTGATGGACGAACCATTGTCAAATCTAGATGCAAAATTGCGTGTTCAAATGCGTTCAGAGATTAAAAAATTACACGAAAGATTGCAAACAACATTTATCTATGTAACTCATGACCAAACAGAAGCACTGACAATGGGAGATAGAATTGTTGTACTAAATAATGGCGATATTCAACAGGTTGATACTCCGGAACAAATTTATAACAACCCTCAAAATACTTTTGTAGCCGGTTTTGTCGGTTCTCCTCAAATGAATTTTATTGAGGGTAAGGATATCGGACTTGATGAAAATATTTTGTATGGAATTCGTCCTGAAAAAATGCAACGAGCTGACGGAGATATAAAATTAACAGTAGATGTTGAAATTTCTGAAATGCTTGGGAGTGAAAAGATTGCTTATTTCAATATCGGAAACCGTAAATGTTCTGCAAAACTTGATTCAGATTTTTCAATCGGGGAAACACTTGATTTGTCTATAAACAGCTCAGAATTATATAAATTTAATTCTGAAACAGGCGAAAGAATTTACTAACTTAATATCAGTATTTTTGATTTTCGTCCGGTTTTTCAATCCAAACAACCGTCACGTTAGGTTGCTTATAAAACGGATTGAACCAATGACTTTCGTCCGTAAAATCTATAATTGCATCATAGTACGAAATCTTTTTCGCAATTTTTTTTGTATATTCTAATAAATCAGTCATAATTTTCCTAACTATCATAATAGATTTATTTTCTCGTATTTTTTATTGCAAACAATCCCCAAAAAGTATCGAATAGGTAAATAACAAACCTCTCAAAAAGGATTACTCCCTCCTGCTAATTGTGATTTTTGATATAAAATTTTATTTTTTATAAAAAGGAGAAAATTTTATGGCAAATTCACTAAAGGGTTCAAGAACAGAGCAAATTTTGATAAATTCTTTTGCAGGTGAAGCTCAAGCAAGAAACAGATATACATATTTTTCAAAAGTAGCGAAAAAAGAAGGCTATGAACAAATTTCTGAAATCTTTTTAATGACAGCAGAAAATGAATTAGAACACGCAAAACTTTTCTATAAACTTGTTGGAAACAATACAAATGCACATGTTGATGCATTTTATCCGTTCAAACTTGGAACAACCGAAGAGAATTTGAAACTTGCAATCGCAGGGGAAGAAGAAGAATTCAGTGTTCTATATTACAATGGAGAAATCATTGCAAAAGAAGAGGGTTTCCTTGAAGTTTCTGACACCTTTAGACATGTTAGAACATCAGAGCAACATCATGCAAAAAGGTATAGAGAGTTGTATGAAAATCTGGCAAGCGGAACATTGTTTAAGAAAGATAAAGAACAAACTTGGATTTGTAGGAAATGTGGTTATGTTTATTTATCAAAAGAAGCATATCCGGTTTGTCCTTGTTGCAAACACCCAAGCAGTTATGCTCAACTTTTATGCGAAAAATACTAAATTTGGAGGAGCATTTTTTGTTGCCATAATCGAGCATATTATAATATAATATTTGTAATATGAAACAAAAGTGGAAAATTGTAACATTAGTAGGAATTATTGCAGTGACCTGCGGAGCTTATACGTGGGGAATTCCTGCTGCCGTAAATATCAAAGCCCACAAAAGTTTCATCGAAAAACAAATCAAAGATAAGACCGGTTTTGTTGTAGATATTGGAACACCTGATTTGTCGATGGGTGCATTCCCATCTGTTTGGGTTAAGAGTACTAATATAACTCTATTTAACTCTGATGGAACAACGGCAGCATTCATTGATAACCCAAAATTAAAAATCAAATTATTCCCTTTGTTATTTAAAAAAATTGAAGTTGCTAAGATTTCAGCAACCAGAGAAGAAGCCAATTTTGTTCTCACAAGAGATAAAAAATTATTAATCGGACAATATCCGCTAAAATTAAATTCTCAAAAAAGCGAATTTACACTATCCAAAATGGATATGAATTTAGGCGAATACAATTTCTATCTTGATGATAAATTGAATTCGCAAAACGTAAGCTTAAACGGAGAATATTTTAAACACGGGAAATATGTCGCAAACAAACACGTACGATTTGCAACTGCCGGCGACTTAAAAATCGGCAACAAATCTACTAAATATTTTTCTGATGTGGAAATTAACCTCCCTATCACTAGTTTAACTGAAGATAAATTAAAAATTAATGCAGATATTAACAAATTCGATTTATCATACATTTCTGATTACGTGAATATATTATCTAAGGGTAAAATCAAAAAACTCTCCGGAATTGTTGATTTCAATGCAAAAACAAAGCACGACAAATTTGGGCATAAAAATATCCGAACATCTTTGGTTACAAATAATTTAAACATAGTCGGAAAAGATAAGGCTTCATCAATAATTTTTGGTGAAAAATTAGCATTAAATTTCAATTTTGACACAATTGACGGTGGAATTCACATAAAAAATTCAACAATTGAAGCAAACAGAATTCACGCAAGTGTTGAGGGTAAAGTTTATCGATTTGGAGATAAAATTCCGATTCTGGATATAGATGCAGCCGTAAAATCAACCCGTTTAGAAGATATTTGTAAAATCCTACCCGGTACAGAAACATTAATTCCGGAATTCAATTTGTACAAATTGAAACAGTATGTTTTTTATGGAGATGGCGATGGACATTTACATTTCAGAGGGAAAGCAAACAGACCTTTTGTCACCGGTTTTGTAAAACTTCGTGATGCATATTTAATTCACCCGATTAAAAATGCTCCGGCAAATGCTAAAATTGATTTGAACTTTATCGGGAAACAAATGCTTTTGGACGTCTTTGTACCAACAAGTAAAGGACAAAACGTAACAGTTAAAGGCAAAGTTAAAATTGACGGTTCAAAATATTCTGAATTACAAATCAAAAGTACTGATGCCGTTGTATTAGAAACTGCTCAAGAGGTTTTAAATCCTCTACACGAAATTTTGAAATTTCAACTCGGTCCTGTTCCAATGATGAAAATTGCAGGAGTTGGTAACATTGACTTGCACTCTGCGGGTAAAAAGGTGGATCCGCATATTTGGGGCAACATCAGATTTAAAAACGTAACAGCATCATTTAACGATATTCATAATCTGGTTTTGAAAAACGGATCAGGCGAAGTTAAATTTAATGATACAAAAACATCGTTCAGAAGTTATTATGCAACAATCAACGGACGTCCGGTAGAAATCAAAGGAACATGCTCTGTTCTTGGAAAGCTCAATGTCTTTGTAACTTCAAAAGGTCAAAGTATTCCGCCACTGATTAAAGTTATCAATTCATCACCAATATTAGTTGATGTGCAAAAAGTTATCGCACCATTCACACACCCGCAGGGAACAGGTGATATTTTCCTAAATATTTACGGAACAGCAAAAAATGCTGAAGCTGTTGAATTCAACAAAGACCTATTTGCAAAAGGTACAATAACCTTGCATGATGCAACAACTATTATGCAAGATACTTATTTACCTTTCACACACGTTAATGGGGTAGTGAATTTTGACCAATATGATTCAGATTATGATATCACGGGATTTGTAAGGAATTCAAAACTTCACGTAAAAGGTACAGGTTCAAATTCAAACATAGATTTGACAGCTTCTTCTAACAATTTTGCAATTAATGATTGTTCTGATTTGCTTTATCCCAAAATGGATATGCCTTATCAAAAAGAAATCGGAAATATTCACGCATCTTTTACAGGTCGTTATAAAGGGGTTGCAGATGCAGGAAATCTTGATTATAACAAGGTTATAGTTGATGGGAAATTCTTATCTAATATGAAAACTTCTAACCCGATAAGAATTGATGGCGGAACTTTTTCAATAAGAAAAGGAGTTTTGACAACATCACCATTGAAAGGGTTATTCAATAATAATCCGTTTAATTTAACTCTAACAATGAGCAATATTTATGACAAAATGGTAATTTCAAACGCTACGTTTAATTTCCACAACCTAGATTTGGGGGTCATAAATACCGTAAAATCACAAATTAAACTCCCAAAACAATTAGAACAACAAATTGACTTAATCTCTGATATCAAAGGTCACGTAAATCTTAAAGGAACTGTTAAAGGCGAAAACATCTGGACAAATGTAAACTTGGCTGGAACCAGTTTTGTATATAAACCATTTGGGGCTGCAGTAAATATCTTGAGCGGAAACGCACGAGTAACAGGCGATACAGTACATTTGGAGAGAATAAATTCAAGAGTAAGTTCAATGCCGGTATTTGCGAACGGTAGCATTTCAAATATATTTAGAACACCAAACCTTAATGTTTTTATAAGTGCAAAACCTACTCAATTGTTCTTTGATAGATTTATCAATTCAAAATCAGTTTATCCTGTAAAAATCAAAGGAGATGTTAATTTCAATTCAAGCCTAAGAGGGCCGATTGACAGAATTTCTGCAGTATCAAATCTTAATGTTGGTGAAAATTCTTCAATCTACTATCTTGGCGCAACTTTAGCAGGTGCTCCAACAGGTGCAATCGGCACAGACGAAATAACAACTAACCCTGTTTCTGTTGTGTCTGACACTGTGATTTATCCGACTAAAGTTAAGATAAATTCACTAAAATATAATCAAATTATTACATATCTCAAAACAAGAAATCTGTTCAAAATCAACTAAATGCATCAGGCGAGATTTCACTATTAAATAATAACGTTATTGGATTTAAAAATTTCCGAGTAAAAACAGCACAGCCGACAAATGCTCGTATTTTCAATGTACTTTTGAAAAAACCGACAATCAAACAAGGGGTTTTCACCTCAGATTTATTGATAAATGGAACATCACTTGCACCAAAGATTTTGGGCGATTTGAATATTACAAGTATTGATATTCCATTGTTAGATGCAACAATTCGAGATATCAGTATTGATTTCAAAAAAGACTTCATCAACCTAACATCTAAAGGTGTCGTACTAACAAACGATATTACATTGTTTGCCAAGATTTTGAACAACCCTAATCCGCCAATCGTGATTGAAGATGCCAAAGTTCAAATGGACGAACTTAATCTTAATGTAGTGTCAAAAGCACTTGATGATTTTGATGTTGATAATACAAGAAGTAAACATATTCAATCATCATCGGACTTACCGATTTCACCGGATATGGTAATCATCAAAAATGCTGAAATTAATGCAGATAAAATCTTAATCAAAAAAGCAAATGCAACTAATTTCAATTCAAAAATAACTTTAGGCTCAGACAATATTTTGAATATCGAAAACTTTGGATTTAACCTTGCAAACGGAACTGTAAACGGCAAGATTGATTACAATTTGAACACTCTATCCGGCAATGGCGAGATGTCTATAGATAATGCAGATGCACAAATTATCGGTGAAAATTTCTTTGATATGCCGGGGCAAATGTATGGTCGAGTAACAGGCGATATGAGAGTTTCTTGTACCGGTTTGTCCAGTGTTGAATGCGTAAATACACTATCCGGAGATGGAAATTTCAAAGTTACAGACGGTCGTATGCCAAAACTTGGTTCTCTTGAATATCTTCTAAAAGCAGGAAACCTAATCACTGGCGGAATTACAGGATTATCAATTAACGGAATTATTGATTTAATTACACCGTTAAAGACCGGAAATTTTGAAAGTATAAGTGGAGACATTAAAGTTAAAGACGGTATTGCTGACGAAATCAACGTATATTCAAAGGGCAAAGACTTGAACCTTTATTTAACAGGAAGCTACAATATTTCAACTCTTGTTGCTGATATGGAGGTTTATGGAAGTTTATCCAAAAACTTCTCAACACTACTTGGCAGAATAGGTAATGCATCATTGAATCGTTTATTCAACGCAATCCCAGGGGTTAATATCAATGAAGTTAACCCGCAATCAACAAGTAATATCAACAAAATTCCAAATTTTGACAAAAACAACGTTTTGCGTGTATTCAAAGCTGATATCTTTGGTGATATCAACGGTAGTAATTACGTTAAAAGCTTCCGTTGGATTAAAAATTAATTAAAAAATCAATTGCTATTTTAGAACTTCAATTACATCATAATCGGTCAAATATGGCAAATGAGCTTCCGTAATCAATTCCCCCGGAAGTAAAATTGAAATCCCCGGAGGACACTCTGCAACTACTTCTCCAGACAATCTGCCTACAGCTTGTTCCTTTGGAATAATTTCTTTTTCAGAAAAATAAGCATCTCTCAAATTCTTTTTGATAATAGGAGTAAGCATAGGCATGTGTTTTTTATTTTCAAGATAATAAATATCTTTATAGTCGTGAGTATCAATTTTCTTTAGGCAGTCAACCAAATATTCAAAATCTGAACGTTTGTTACCAATATTACTCAATATCAAAATACCGGCATCTGAGGCACTTTCAACTTCAATACCAAAATCAATTTCCAAAATTGATTCTAATCTTTTGCCTGACAATCCGTCAGCTTTGATGAACACTTTTGTAACATCTGTTTTGTATCCGAAATCGGATTTTAATTGATGAATTGTCTTCATTTTATCAATTTCAGAACGCAAATATTTTGCATTTGAAATAGCTTTTGCAAGTTGTCGTTGCCCTCTTTTGCTTTGAAGATTTGCCCTTGCAGCATCTAAACTCGCAAGTAACATCAAAGATGGACTTGTTGTGTGCAAAAGCATCAAAGAACGTTCAACATCTTCAGCATTAATTTTTGAATTTTCACTAATATGAAGCATTGAAGATTGGCTCATACTTCCGCCGGTTTTGTGCAAAGAATGAACAACAATATCAGCTCCTAATTTCAAAGAAGTTTCCGGCAATTTGTCATTAAAATTCCACAAACAACCGTGAGCTTCATCAACAATCAATGGGATATTATACTTTTTACAAATCTCAGAAATTGCTCTAACATCAGATACAACACCTTCATAAGTAGGGTTTGTAATCCAAACAGCGGATACATCATCGTGTTTTTGTAACAATCCTTCTACAGATTTTGCATCAATATTTCCCCACAATCCCCAGTCACTAAATTTTTCCGGAATAATCCACAATGGCTCTGCACCGGAGATAATTAAGCCTGTCAAAATTGAGCGATGGCAATTTCTGTTTACTATAACTTTTTGCCCTTTCTTAGTTAAACCCATTGCGATAGCAAGGTTTCCTATAGTTGAGCCATTTAATAAAAAGAAAGTCTTTTTAGACCCAAATGCTTTTGCGGCAAGTTCTTCCGCTTCTTTAATCGGCCCTGTAGCCGGAGTTAAAGTTCCCAAATTATCAAACTCATCTGTGGTATCAACCATTAGAGCTTTTCTTCCGACAAGTTTTCTAAAATCCGGAAGAGTACCCAATCCTTTTGTATGCCCCGGAATATGGAATTGATATGTCGGGTTTTCATAAGCTGTTTTCAATGCTTCTACAATTGGGGCTTTTATATCTGTCTGTTTATTATTTTTAATTTTATTCGGCATAAAAAAAATATACAATAAAAATATTATGAAATCTACAAAAAACATGTTATAATGAGCAAAGAATGAAAAATATCTTAAAACTGTTAATTATTTCAGCTTTATTGATAATCCCCCAAACTGCACAAGCAACCCCTCCAGAATATGAAGCTGAAGAACTCCTGACAACCAAACAAGAAAATGAAATCGTTTTAGAATCAAACGATGAGCTTTTTGATGCGAATAGTCAAACCCAAGAAGTTAAACAAATTGAAGAAAATGAAAATAATAAAGATGATGATGATTCTGTTTTAGACAATGAAGAGTTAGATTTTGCAATCTTTAGACAGTTAGATAAAAATAACGATAATATTATTGATGAAGATACCTTGATTGGAAAAATTATCCATTCAAAAATCACAAGAACAGATATTCAATCCTTCCTTTTGAAAGATGAATTAACCTACCAATACGAAAAAGGTCCTCTTCATAAAATTCAATTATATGGCGGATATAGAGGAAGTGTCAACGGAATATTTAATCCTCAATATGCAACAAAATATGACAATTTAACAACAAATATTGGCGCTTATGGTGTTTTCAAAAACAAAGATTACAAATTCAAATTAGCATTCAAACCAATTCCACAAGAAGGTCTGAACGTTATTGACGGGCTTGTTGCAGATGCATATATAACAAATACAAAACTCCCGCATCACCAAATCATTGCAGGCTATTCAAGAGTTCAAACAGGAGTTGAAGGAGGAACATCTTCATTCATTATTCCATTTGTTGCTCGTTCTCAAATTGCAAGAAATTTTGGTAATGCTCGTTCAATGTCAGTAAAAGTTTTAGGGAATTACGAATATGTCGATTATAATATCGCATTCGGATCTTCCGGACGATTTGTCACAAGTGGTTTCCCAGGGGCAGAATTCACAGGGTGGTTAAATATCAAACCTTTTGGAAGCCAAGATAAAAAACTCGGGAAACTTACAATCGGGGGCGGTTTCAATGGCGGACATAACGGAATTGATTATGGTGTCGGAAGTATCTACGTAGGTTACAAGCACAAAAAACTATGGACAAATTTTGAAGCTGCAATTGCAGATGGATACAGCGGTTCAAATGGAATAAGCGCAAACAAAGCCGCAGGTTTTGCAGCTACTGCAGGGTGGAAATTCACCCCACATTTTCAACTTATTGGAAGAATTGACCAATTTGACCCAAATAGAGATAAATCCAACGACCTCCAAAGAGAATATACTATTGGCTTGAACTGGTTTATCAAAGGTCAGGCATTAAAAATTGTTCTAAACTACGTATTTTGTCAAAATCAAAGTCAAGATGATAGCCATAAAATTATTCTCGCCACACAAGTATTGTTATAAGTTTAATTTTATTTACTAACTTGCCAAATAAAATACTCATTTTACAATATTGTTATGGGGAATATATTACTGATATCAGAAAATGATTTTATCATAAAGAAGTATAGGGCATTGTTTGACAACAGGTTCTACAAGTTCAATTCGTGTTGCACTGCAACATCTGTATTTGATTTGCTGGAAATTGAACCTCCTGATATCATTGTAATTGATGATAAAATCCAAATTCTTAACCCATTACTAACAATCAAAAAAATCAAATCAAAACTTGAAAATTCTCAAATTCTTCTTTTGACCGACGGAATTGAAGTAAATGACGAGATTTCTAAAATTGTCAGCGGATTTATGATGGATAGTTTCTCTGATAATTTGATTGTTTCAACAATAAATACCCACCTGAAAACCAAAGAAAATTTAGACAAATTATCTGTTAAAAACAAAGACTTGGCAGATAGTTTATACAAATTGAATGTCCTATATAATACAAGTTCTCAATTTGCAGGAACTCTTGATACGAAAGAACTCCTTAGTTATATGATTGAGGGGCTTGATAAATCTTTAAGTTTTGATTTAACTTGTACAATTTCTTTCGGTTTTGAACATGAACCGGTGTTGTTGATTGATTCTTTGTACGATATATCCGAAGAATTGATGAGCGCATTGAAACTCCGCGCAATCCTAAACTACAAATCTCTTTTTGAAAATAGAAATGTTCCTTTTGATATTGATGATAAAAATTTAAAAATCATCAAAAACATCAAAAACCCAAATAACAAATTTACTTTTACAATCTTTCAATATGACAATATGTTTGCACCGATTGATTTAGGCGATAATTTCTTTGGTTGCATCGAAATTTTTAAAGAAAAACCTTTCACAACAGATGATGCAGCGTATTTTCAAACAATTGTTCAACAAGTTTCTCTACCTTTAAAAAGTGCGGGCTTATATAAAGAAATTATTGAAAAAAACCAAGAATTAGAAAAACTTGAACGAGTAAAATCTGAATTTATTTCAATCGTTTCACACGAATTGAGAACACCATTGACACCGATAAAAAATGCCTTGGCAATCCTTGCAAGCGGTCGTTGTGGAATGTTAGGCGAAAACGCAGTCAAATTCATTGATATGGCAAAAAGGAATGTTGAAAATTTAACAAGTATAATCAACGATATTCTTGATATCAACAAAATTGAAGCAGGGAAAATGGATTTCAACTACAAAACTATGAATATCCATTCTGTAATTGAAAACGTTAAAAACAATTTTGATTGCGTTGCAAAAGAACACGAAATTATATTTAAAGCCGAAGAACAAGACAATTTGCCGGATATTTATGCCGATTCTCAACGTCTTGGTCAAGTATTAACAAACCTTGTTTCTAACGCAATTAAATTTACCCCAAAGGGTAAAAATATTATAATCAAATCAGAATTAAAAAATGCTGACGAAATCACCACAAACTCTTATTTTGAAAACGAAATCAAACAATTGAACGGAAATTATATTGTTGTGAGTGTAATTGATGAGGGTATCGGTATTAAAAAAGAAAATTTATTAAAAGCATTTGACAAATTTACACAGATAGAAAACAGTTTATCCCGAAAGGTTGGCGGAACAGGTCTAGGACTTCCGATTGCAAGACAACTGGTTAAAGCTCACAGAGGAGCAATTTGGTGCGACAGTGCTGAAGAAAAGGGGTCAAGTTTTCATTTTGCACTACCTGTAAGTGCTGAAAACATTGAGGGAAAAACAATTCAAAAAGAATTACTTTAAAAATTAAAAGGATTATGATGAATAGTAAAAGAAGAATAAGCATATTAGGATCAACAGGCTCAATAGGAACTCAAGCACTTGAAGTTATTGAGAAGTTGCAAGATAATTTTGAGATTATTGCACTTTCTGCAGGTGGAAATGTTGAACTTTTAAAACAGCAAGCACTTAAATTCAAACCAAAATATGTTTGTATCGGCAAAAAAACAGGGGAAAAAGTCGAGATTCCAAATACAAAAGTTCTTTATGGAGAAGACGGTTTAGAAGAAATTTGTTCAAACAAAGAAAACGATATAATTTTAGTTTCCGTATCCGGCAAAATAGGTTTAAAACCAACTCTAAAAGCGATAGAAAACGGTATTGATATTGCACTTGCAAACAAAGAAACTCTTGTTATGGCAGGAGATATTGTAATGCAAAAAGCAAGAGAAAATGGAGTCAAAATCGTTCCTGTAGATAGTGAACATTGCGCAATTCACCAGTGCATAAAAGATATTTCACAAGTTGACAAACTTATCATAACTGCAAGTGGCGGACCATTTTTACACAAGACAATAGAAGATATGAAAAATGCAACAGTAGCGCAAGCTCTAGCACACCCGAGATGGAATATGGGGAAAAAAATCACTGTCGATTCTGCAACATTGATGAACAAAGGCTTAGAAATCATTGAAGCACATCATTTGTTCAATATGCCTTATGAAAAAATTGATGTTGTTGTTCACCCTCAAAGTATTGTCCACTCTGCAATTGAGTACGTCGATGGAAGTGTTATAGCTCAACTTGGACTTCCCAGTATGCATATTCCAATCCAATATGCGATTACATATCCGGAACGTTACGCTGGGATTAAATCAAGAAGTTTCAGTTTTTCTGAAATCGCTCATCTTGATTTTGAAAAACCGGATTTTGAAAAATTCCCAAGTGTAAAACTTGCATATCATGCCGGTAAACTCGGAGGAAGTGCAACAGTATGTCTTAATGCCGCAAATGAAGAAGCTGTTTTTGCATTCCTACAAGATAAAATCCGACTTTATGATATCTACAAAATTGTTGAAAAAATGATGAAAAGCCATAAGCTTGTAGAATCACCATCAATTGATGAAATTTTTGAAATTGATAAAGAAATCAGATTAAAAACCAGAGAAATTTTATAAAAAAATTAGGCATGCCTCAAAATTAATTTTTCAAAAAAGATGCAAAAAATTTGCATCTTTTTTAATTTCGTCCGCTTATAGCAAAGGTTTCGCCAGTTGTCTATCCGTATTTTTACGTACGTAAAAATACGGACTTTATTTTTTTTGAAAATCCGTTATACTTAAAAAGTAATCGGTTAAGGTTCAAGCCCGGGGAAAACAAAAATCCCTAAAAGATTATTTATCTTTTTTGATGGTAAAGCTGTTTGCCGACATTCTCACAGGAGTGTATTATGGGATATATTCATTGCTGTGGAGGACTTCGTAAGACGAGAAGTTTTGTGTTGTCCCCTGCAGATAATTTTGTTGTGTGTGAATTGGATTTACTTGCAAAATGTCCTATATGTAATCATTTTGTTATTCAATTGACACGACTTGATAAAAATAACAATTTATCAAGCTTGAGATTTTCAAATAGAAAGGCGATTGGTTTTTGGAAAAGAATACAATCAAAAATACTCTACGAACAAAAAGAATTCGACTATTCAAAACATCGTGGCGGAACCTTCTATTTGAACTATAACGAATTTGGTGTTAAGAAGAGGTGCTATTCAAACTTTTCAAATCTTAAAATCGGTTTAATAAAAACTACATATTAACTTTTTTATTCTTCGATAATTTAATTCTTATACAATTATTTAAGAGGGGATATTATTTCTCTACCGACCCTCCACTTTCCCCTCTTATTTTTTTAGAAGTGGAAATATTATTAAAAAAAGAAGATTAATTAAGGTAATATGAGGGTAATTAAATCAGATACAAAAGGAAGTTTGATGAAGTTATCACCAAAAGAACATAATGTACTAACTCTGATTGCTTGCGGGTTTACAGATAAGGAAGTTGCATTAAAACTGAACATTTCAATACGAACGGTACAAACTCATATTGCATCAATATTATTGAAACTAAAAGCAAGAAACAGGGTTAATGCAGTTGTTGTCTACATGCACCTCAATCCTAAGTGGAAAATTGCAGAGAGGTATGTCGTAGTATGAAACGAATTATTTTACATTGGACCGCCGGAAGATATTATCCGACCCAATTTGAAAAACAGTACTATCATTTTTTGATAGACAAAGATGGCAGAATTTATAATGGAATTCACAAACCGGAAGATAATTTGAATTGTTCTGACGGGAATTATGCAGCCCACACAGGTGGTGGGAATACAGGTTCAATCGGAGTTGCGCTTTGCTCAATGTCAGGATTTAAATCTCGAGATAATGTCGGGAAATTTCCGATTTTGCCTATTCAATTTGAATCTTGTATGAAATTTTGCTCAGAACTTTGCAAAAGATATTCAATTGAAATTACTCCACAAAACGTCATGACACATTACGAATTTGGACAAAACAACCCTAAAACAACTAGTTTTGGCAAAATTGATATAGTTTATCTTCCACCTTATCCTTGGATTGCGAAAAAAGATGTCGGAAGTTTTATCCGCTCAAAAATCCGTTGGTATCGTGAAAGAATTTGAGGTTAGAAAAAAAATATGGATATAAATTATTTTGATTTGTCGGGTGGAATTTGCCAATCTTCGACAAAGACAGAACTTGGTTTGAGTTCAAAAATTCTTTATTGGACGGATTCAAAAAATATTGAACTCTATAACAACAAAGGAATTGTAAAACAAAAAGGTAACACATTATTACTTAATTTGCCTGATAAAGAGCCAATCATTGCAATGAATGAAATGGAGTCTGACGGACTGTACAAATTGATTGTCGCAACAAAAAGCGGAAAAATTTATGTATACTCTGAATCTTCAGGGAGCTTAAAGCTTTTAAACAAAACAATCTCAGGAAAGAAAGTTCAATTTGTAAATTTTTTGCGAGGAGTTATTGTCGCAACAGAATCTGATGAAATGTTTTATATAAAAGACAATTCTAACTTTGATATTGTTGATTGTAATCTAAAAAACAAAGCCGGAAATATATTTTGTCCGAATTGCATAACTGTTTATAAAGGCAGGGTTTGGTGTTCAGATACTTCAACAATTTATTATTCCGCACTCGGAACTTATAATGATTTCAAAACCGAAAATGATGCCGGCTATATCAGTGATTTTCATACCGATACCGCAGATATAACAGCAATTCATACCTATAAAGATTATCTTGCGATTTACAAAAAAGAACGAGTTTATTTATTATCCGGTTCAAATCCGTCAGATTTTTCAGTGATGTTATTCGCCGATAAAGGCACAATGGCAACAAGCTCAATTGTAAACGTTGATAACAAACAATATTTTTTAAGCAACGGAATTTTTGCACTTGAACAAGTAGGAGAATTAAATCAAATTCGCTTAGGGTCAGAAATTTCAAAGAATATCAAAAATGAGTTTGACAATTTTGACACCGCAAGACTTAAATATACAAAAGTTCTGCACTACGAAAATAAAAATCAAACTTGGCACTTCTTTCCTTATTTAGGAAACGAATACTACAATACAATTTGGATAAACAATTATGTAAATCACTCTTGGTACAAAAGAGAAGTTCCGCAAAAAATTACAACTGCCTGCAATTTTCATTCTTACATTCTAACTGCAGATACAGAAGGGAATGTTTATTATGAAGATTACGGTACAACATTTAACGGTGAAAGCATTTCTTTTATGTGGAAATCTCCATTTTTGTCACTTGGGAATGTTCATCACAGAAAACTCATAGAAGAGTTTTACTTTGTCCTTGATGATGAATATGATAACAAATTTCAATGCTCCGTTTACAAAGACTATGATGGCAAATGTGCTGATGATTATGAACATATAGTTTCTCGTCATTTCAATCAATTGGTTTGGGCAAAAAACGATGATGAAGACTCTAATGATAGCAACTGTTGGGCAAATATAGATGAAAATGTTCCGATTTGGACAATAGGAACAGATGTTTTAGAAAAAGCAGAAATTTGCGGAAGTTGTTATTCCGTTCAAATTTGCGTTGAGGGAAGCGAAATCGACGACAATTGCGCCATAATCGGTCTTCAATTCAGAGAAATTTATAACGACGATTAGGTAAAATCGTAAAAATATATTGTGTACTACTTTGTAAAATGAAAGGAAAATGAAAAATGTCAGATTTTACAACAACTTATTCTACCTTTATTCCTGAAATTTGGAGTAAAAAATTAAATCAAATGTTAGAAAAAAATTGCGTAATGATGCAATGCGTGAACAAAAATTGGGAGGGAGAAATTTCTCAACAAGGTGATACCGTCAAAATTATTACACCTGCAGATGTAACTGTTTCAACCCTAACAAGTGATAATATCACATACACCAGCCTTGCACCAAAATCACAAGATTTGGTCATCGACCAAAAGAAATTCTTTGCATTTAAAATTGATGATGTTGCAAAAGTTCAATCAAATATGGACATTATGGAAGCACATTTAGTTAATGCTAAAAAAGCGATTGAAGAAGTTCAAGATTCATATCTGCTTGCAATGCATACAGATGTTACAGAATCAAATACAGTAGGTTCAGAATCTTCACCAATCACCTTAGATAAATCAACAATTTACGAACACTTCGTAAAATTATCTTTGGCATTAAAAAATTCTGACGCAGTTCATACAGGTGTTCGTCCTTGGGTAGTAATTAACCCAAACATTGAATCTTACTTGTTACAAAGTCCGGAGTTTATCAAAGCTTATAATGTCGCAGACGAAACTCTTAGAGATGGTGCAATTGGTCGAATTGCCGGAATGGACGTCCTTGTTAGCACAAATTTAACAGACATTGATAACAAATATTACGTACTTGCAGGAACAAATGATGCAATCACTTTCGCATCTCAACTTGCAAAAATCGAAAGCTTGAGAGATAAAGACAGCTTTTCTGATTTAGTTAGAGGCTTGTATTTGTATGGTGCAAAAACAGTTCAACCAAAAGCCCTCGCAAAAATGATTGTTTCATCAAAATAACCAAAAGGAGAATTTCAAATGCAACTATTTTCAAAAACAAAAACTAAAATCAAAGAGTTGGCAAAAAATGCAGTTTTAGTTGCAGAAGCAGAGCTTGGAAGCGGAAAAGGTCAAGAGAAGAAAAAACTTGCAATTGAATATGTATTAAAAAACCTACCTATTTCTAACTTTTTGAAAAACATTATTTCAATCTTACTCTCAAGTTTTATTGATGATGCGATTGAAATTTCTGTAAACTATATGAAAACTTTGTCAACCACACAAGGAGAATAAAACTTATGCAAAATCAAATAAATTCAAACAATATCTCATCATCTGCCGTGACTCCACAGATGAATTATACTGATATAGTCAGCCAGCTTGAACAGGCAATAGCAACAGACACCCTGCGATTGCAAACAATGTTACAGCAGGGAGTTATTACAAAACAACAAGGACAATATTTAATGGCTCAATTGGCTAAAAGGGCTAACGAAATTAACATGTGCAAAAATTCTGTGCCATTTCCTAATCAAGCACAAACACAACAACCACAAACACAAAATCAAATGTCACCGCTTGAAACTTTCACAGAACAAAACCCTGAATTTTTCAATGTCGGAGGTCGTAATGCGGTTCTTGACTATATCAAAAATTACAACTTGGATAAAGATGAGATATCACAAGTGGCTAAGATTGTTGAACAGTTAGAAAATTCCGCTGTTAACAGCTACTTGAAGAAATCTGCACACGAAAAATCATTGAATGACGAGAACTCTGCTGCTAAAAGTAAGTTGAATGCTTATGCTCAAAATTCAACAGGAAACAGTAATATGAATAGGATTTTTACACGTGAAGACATCGGCAAAATGACTAGTGAAGAATTCACCAAAAATGAAAAATTGATTATGGATCAAGTAAAACAAGGTCTAATCAAATAGGTAAAATTCTTTCAATAGTCTCTCCTCTCCTCCCACCTACGTGGGAGATTGGGGAGAGAAAAATAAACAGAAAGGAGTTAAATGAATTTTTTAGAACTTATAAACAAATGTTTGCTTGAACTCAATTACAAGCAAGTAAATGCCATTAGCGAACTTGTCAAAAATGACCACAAACGTATAATGAGTATCCTAAATATTATAAATAAAGAAATTTGTAACGTTGAACCTTGGAGTTTTTTAATACGAAAAACAACGTTAGCCCTACCCAAAGGTAAAACAGAGATTGACAATCCCGTTTCCGGTCGGATTTGGTATTTGATAATTTCAGGGGAAAAATATAAATATTCTCCAGATGTGGAGAGCTTTTTGACAGGAAAAAACAAAGACCATTTTTATAGTGCATACAATGACAAACTATTACTCCCAAAATTTGACAAAGATAAAACAATTGAAGTCGTATATTACACCTCTAATTGCGTAAAAACACTTGACGGAGAAGAAATGAACGACTTTAAAAACGCAACTGATTGCTCACTAATTCCAATGCCATTTGTCGAACAGTTATTAGTTTACGGCACATGCCTGAGATTAAAAGCAAATCCGCAATATATCAAATTCACATATTGGCTAAGCATGTACAAAGAAGCATTGCTGAACTTGAAATCAAAAAGTAATATCTACATTTTTGACTCGCCAGTAATAAGACTATACAGGAGATAGGGCAAAAAAAACAGGAAGTCGTTTTCATTCCCCCCTGTTAAGATTTACACTAGCCGAAATATAAATAGCATGTATATTATACAAATTATTTGATAAAAAAACAAATTATAATAAGAAATGTAAAGAGATGCAAAATATAAACAACAAAGAAAAACAATTTGTCGCAGAGTATATAAGAACTCTTGATTGCGAAAAAGCCGTGAAATATGGGAAATTCAAAACCCTTGACCCGAAAAAATTAGGGCAATATCTGTTATGTCAAGCGCATATTATCAAAGAAATTAAATGTCAATTGAATAAACAAATTGATTCTCTCAATGTTCAAAAAGGCTACGTAATCCAGAAACTCCTACAGATTGCAGAATTTTCTCTGGCAGAAGAAGACATCTTGGATAAAGATGGCAATTTTACAGGCAAACGAAAATTGAGAGATGCCGGAGCTGGATTGAAAGCGCTTGAAAGTCTTTGCAAATATCTTGGATTTTCAAGTCCGCAATCAGAAGAGAAAAAATATATTGATGCAAAAATCATCACAATTTCCAACCTTGATGATAAGAAAATTTAAACCAAGAAAGGTAAAAAATGAAAGAAGATAAAAATATTGAACAAATTCTCCTCAATGATGAAGAATACGAAAAGTTTTCAACAAAAAAAATTGAGAGCGATTTTATTCGAGAAATAGATAAATCAAAGAATAAAACATCAGAAATTATTACAGACATAAAACTTGCACCTAAAAACAAGTTATTTTCAAAAGATGCAATTTACTTAATTCTAAATAAAAATAGCAGAACTAAATCTTACGTAAATGGAATTCAAGCCGAGGGATTTTTAGGAAATCAAACTTCGACAAGAGAAAAATTTCTAACAGGTGAGATTGACTCATTTGCCAAAGACGATTATTTCGTAAAATTTTTAAAAGTCAGAATTTAAAAATGTGTAAATTTATACAATTAACTACCAATAATCTTTTCACTAATTTGCACTATATTCCACTAATCTGGAAAAATTATACTAAGTATTTTAAATATTTACAAGACGATTTTTCCGATAACGACATCAACATATTGTCACTTGTTGAAAAAACTGTTCCATATTTTTGGATAATCATTGATAACAAAAATCAATATATGGGATTTGTTTTTCTTGATAATTTTGTCGGGAACAACAAAGCTTTATACAGTGCGGAATTAACGACTTGTTTTGAAAAACATGCGTGGGGTGATTTTACAAAATATAGTGCAAAGATTTTTTTAGAAAAATGCTTCAAGGATTTTGGGTTCAAAAAGATAAAGGCCTTGATTTTCCCAGACAATTTTAGGGTCAAAACACTTTTAAAAGCTTCGGGTTTTAACTACGAAACGACTCTCAAATCTGAAACTTTACGAGGTGGAAAGCCCCAAGATATTGAAATTTATTCCCTATATAAAACTACTAGCGAGGTAAAACATGGAAACATTCATAATTCCTGCATTTGATTATGCAGATGAACAATTTTTAATCAATAATATTATATCTAAATACGATTATTACAATGATATTCGAAGCTCTCAGATTTCTGACAACAGATTAATTAAACATTCAATTTACAACTCAGATATTCCGGCGGTTAATAGTTGGGATTGCAAAATCCAACTCCCTGAGATTTACGAACTGGCACAAACTCTGAAATCTCATATTGTGCAAAATTTATACTCACACCCGGACGGAATGTTTGATGTGTCAGGTGTTGATTACAAAACTCAAAAATATGCCAACAAACAAAAAGCAATGCTTGTAAATACATTTGAAACAATGAAAATTGAAGATGAGATGGAAAAGATTATTGATTCTGTAGTCGAAACAGGCGAAGTTACTCTTTTTGTCGGTTGGGAAACAAAAACTCGAAAAGTCCGCCGAGCATTATCACTTGTTGAGCAATCAGAAAAAAATATTCAAGATGCTTTTGTTGTTGAGGACAAAGTTATTTATGACAACGCAAAAGTTAAATTCATAAATTATGAAGATTTTGTTTTTGACAAATACGGTGTGGATAATTGGGACACTTGTTCAAAAATATATCGAACTTATCAAACTTTAGATGACATCAAATCAAGTGATACTAATAATTTGCTAGATATTGAAAAACTGGAAATATTGAGAGGAGTGGTGGCAAGTAAAAAATCAAAAGACGAAAATTCGTCAAACAGAAAAATTGAAGTTTTAGAATTTTGGGGTGACATTGAACTTCCCAATGGCGAAGTTTTGAAAAACAAACTTATAGTTGTCGCAGGAAGAAAAGTAATTATCAGATATGAGGACAATCCTTTTGTAATAAACCCGTTTATCCACGCAAATATTATAGAATGCCCATCAACCGGTCGTGGAATCTCGCCATTAAGGGTTGCATTGATTTTAAATAATATATCTTCAACAATTTTGAACAAACAGCTAGATGCACTTGCACTAATGATGAATCCTCCATATCTTGCTCCGAAAGGCTGTTTTAGAGGACAACAAGACGTTAGCCCCGGAAAAATTATTGAATACGATGCATCACTTATGACAACAACTCCAACACCTTTGTCCTTTGACAAGGCAATGACCGGTTGGGATTTTCTAAATTATTTCAAAACAACTATTGAAAGTGCAACAGGAATTTTCAAAAACATGGCAGGAAATGTTCAATCCGTAGATAGAACTGCTACAGAAATTAACTACTCTGTAAACGGTCAAGAAGCCAGATTAAATATGCTTCTTGAATCAATAAATCGTAAAATCATTGTACCAATGGTCGAAAAAACAGCAGAACTTATAGCCAATTTCAAACTCGGGAAAGAAAATATCTTGGTATCTGATAAAGGAAAAATTGAGTTTATAGAAATTGATGATAATGTAAGGAATTCAAATTATATCTATAGGTACGGGGATAGAAAAGCGACATTTGAGAGAAAATCAAAATTGAAAGAACTTTTTGAAGTAATTAAATCATTTGCACAAATTCAAGAAGTTTCTTCAAATATCAATTGGTTGGAGTGTTTCAAATTTGCACTTGAACAATACGGAGTTGAGAATGCGAATAACTTCTTAACTTCACAGGAGTAAAATTCCTACATTATTGAACACAATATTAGGGAAACTAATGTCCTCCACTTGCGGGAGGACCGAAATCTTTGATTTCGAGGAGGGGTAAAATGTCCCAGCGTTGTGGATTGTTACGTCACTCCGTAAAGAACTTATTCCCTTATTCCCCTTTAGCCTACAACCCAGAAAGAAACAAAACATGAAATACAAACTACTTGATGCCCAACGAAAATTCCTAGAGATTCCACACAATTATTCACTTGATGTTGCAGTTTATCAAGGCGGATATGGTTCCGGTAAAACTTTTGCCGGTTCATTGCTTGGAATTCTTCTCGCATTGAAATTCGCGGGGATTAGAGGACTTGTTGGAGCACAAACTTACACACTTGTGCGAGATACAACTTTAAAATCTTATTTTGAACACTTAGACGAAATGAGCTTTGTTGAAGATGTCGACTATAAGTGGTCATCGACTGAACAAAAATTGACGTTTCGTAATGGTTCAGAAATTCTGTTTCGGCATTTTGATGAACCCGACAAATTAAAATCCTTAAATCTGGGTTTTGTTGAAATTGAGGAAATGTCTGATATTCCGTATGATACATTCAAAGTTTTGCTTGCAAGAATGAGGCAAAAGATATCCCAAAATTGGGACAATTTCACATATAGGATTTTTGGGCACACAAATCCGGGAAATCCAACGAGGTTGGGTTTACAAAACATTTGTTGAAAATCCTGCGCCGAATTATAGAATGATTTGCGCACCGACAACACAATATCTATCTTCCGAAAGGTTTCTGCGAAGAGCTGAAAAATTTGTATGATGAAAGTTATTATGAAATTTTTGTACTTGGAAAAACCGGAAACTTCAACCAAAACCTTGTAGTCAAAGACTTTACCAAAGAAAATGTCCGAGAAATCAAATACCAACAGAATTTTGATATTCATATCAGCTGCGATTTCAACGTTGACCCAATGTCTTGGGTTTTAGCTCATAAAACAGAAGACAAAGTGTTTTACTTTGATGAATTGGTTCTTGAAAATACCACAACCGCAAAAACTTGTGATGAATTTCACAGAAGATACCCAAATCACAAGGGAAAAATCATTATAAACGGTGATGCATCAGGCGATAACCGAAGTTGTACAAGCGAATATACAAATTACGTAATCATAAAAAAGAAACTGGAGTCCTTTGGCTATGACGTAGAAATTAAAATTAAGGCTTTTAATCCACCAATAAAAAACCGAATTGCCGCATTCAACGCAAAAGTACGAAATGCTAACGGAAATATTGGTTTATATATTTCTCCAAAATGCGAAAAACTTTTGTATAACATTTACAATCTTCGATATGTTGAGGGTACGTCAAAGATAGATATCCCAACATATTCACAGATTAAACAGTCTAAAGAGCTGAAGTTTTTATCACACCCGTTTGATGCTGCATCATATTTGGTAGATTTTTATTGGCCGATAGTCTTATAAAGAAAAGAGGTTAAAATGAACACTTTATTATATTATTCCCCAGTAATTGTAGTTGTTGTATGCTTTTTAGTTCAACAAAAAATAGTTGTCACACCGGAACAATTGGAGAAAAAACATCGTGAAATTATCAAAGATACTGAACAAAAATTTGTCACAATCGACAGTTATCACGATTTAAAATCAAACTTTTCCGAAATGAAAGAAAAGATAGACAAAATCTATGATTGCTTGATTATGGGCTAAATTTTTACTTTATCAATCGATCATAATGTTCTGCATAGAAATCACCGTAACGATCTTCCAAAATCGCTTGACGACATTTTTTTGCAAAATCAATCAAGAATTTGATATTGTGAATTGATAAAAGTGTTGAAGCGGTTTGTTCTTGACATTTCCACAAGTGGCGAATATAAGCTCTTGAGTGGTTTTTGCAAGCATAACAATCACAACCCTCAACAAGCGGACCATGGTCATCTTGGAATTTTTGGTTCTTAATATTTGCTTTTCCGTCCCAAGTGAAGAACGAACCATGTCTTGCGTTTCTTGTCGGAAGTACACAGTCAAACATATCAACGCCGTACTTAATTCCATTCAACAAATCTTCCGGAGTCCCAACACCCATCAAATATCTTGGTTTATATTTCGGTAAAAGAGGTGCTGTTAATTCTGTAAAATGATTTTTAATATCTGTTGGCTCACCAACACTAACCCCGCCAATTGCATACCCGACAGCATCAAAAGTAGAAATAACCCTTGCGCTTTCTTTTCTCAAATCATCAAAAAATGCCCCCTGAACAATCGGGAACAGAGCTTGCTTAGGATTGGTTTTAGCCTTGAAACATCTTTCTAACCAACGATGAGTTCTTTCCATAGCAGCTTTTGCAGTTTCATAATCACAAGGATATGGTGCACATTCATCAAATGCCATCATAATATCCGCTCCGATATCCTGTTGAATTTCCATAGAAACTTCCGGAGAAATAAAATGTTTTGTACCATCTTTCGGATCTTGAAATTCTACACCATCTTCGGTAATTTTTCTAAGATGAGCCAAAGAAAATACCTGAAATCCACCGGAATCAGTCAAAACCGGCTTATCCCAATTCATCCAACCGTGAATTCCACCGAAATCTCTAATTCTTTTTGTTCCTGCACGCAAATAAAGGTGATAAGAGTTCGCCAAAATAATTTGGGCACCGGTATCTCTTATTTGGTCACAAGTTAATGCTTTTACAGCAGAATTTGTTCCAACCGGCATAAAAATAGGTGTTTCAATTTTTCCGTGCGGAGTTGTTAAAATTCCTGCTCTTGCTCCTGTTTGAGCATCTTCATGTATTAATTCGTAGCTAAAATAATCTTTCTCGTTCATACAAAAAGTTTATCATAAATATAATAATAAACAAAAAAGCCAAGGTTTAAAAACCTTGGCTTTTCTATTATCGAACTAAAAAGTTGATTAAGCTTCATCTAAAGCAGCAACACCCGGTAATACTTTACCTTCGATGAATTCTAGAGAAGCACCACCACCTGTTGAAACGTGAGTGAAATCTTCAGCTTTGCAGAATTTTTTAGCAGCTGAAACAGAATCACCACCACCGATAACAGATACAGCACCATTTTTAGTAGCTTCAACAATTGCTTCTAAAACAGCTTTAGTACCTTCAGCGAATTTAGGATTTTCGAAAGCACCAACAGGGCCGTTCATCAAGATTGTTTTTGATTCTTTGATTACATCAGCAAAAGCTTTTCTTGAATCAGGACCAGCATCAACACCTTCAAATCCATCAGGAATTTCATTGATAGCAACAAATTTGTTAGTACCATTTCCTGAGAAATCATCAGCAGCCAAAACATCAGTAGCCATAACAAGTTTTACACCCTTATCAGCAGCTTTCTTTTCAATAGCTTTAGCTGTATCAATTTGATCGTCTTCGCAAATTGAATTACCGATTTTACCGCCATTAGCTTTAACGAATGTATAAGCCATACCACCACCGATAATCATATTATCAACTTTGTCTAACAAGTTTTCTAAAACACCGATTTTAGAAGAAACTTTAGCACCACCAACAACAGCAGTGAATGGACGAGTTGGGTTATCAAGAGCTTGAGACAAGCATCTGATTTCTTTTTCCATCAACAAACCTGCAACAGCCGGTTTAAGAATGTGAGCAACTTTAGCAGTTGAAGTGTGTTTTCTGTGAGCAGCACCAAAAGCATCGTTAACATAGAAATCGCCTAATTTAGCAAGTTCTTCAGCGAAAGTCATATCATCATCTTTAGCTTCTTCAGCTTTGTAGAATCTGATGTTTTCTAACAATGCAACTTGACCGTCTTTAAGTTCAGCCAATTCTTTATCAGCACCTTCACCAACAGGTGATTTAACAAATAAAACATCTTCACCTAAAACTTTAGCCAAATATTTAGCAACAGGTTCTAGAGAAAATTCTAAATTCCATTCACCTTTTGGTCTACCTAAGTGAGCCATTAAAATAATTTTAGCTCCTTTATCTTTTAAGAATTTTACTGTAGGTAAAATAGCTTGAATTCTTGTGTCATCAGTAACGTTTTTGTTTTCGTCCAAAGGTACGTTTACATCAACTCTGACTAATGCTCTTTTTCCCTTGATATCACCAAGGTCTTTAATAGATTTTTTCATTGATCTCTCCTTTTTCAAATGTACCGCATGGATATTTTACAAAAAACATAATCATAAGGCAACAAGGCACGAGGCTTCACTACGCACATATAATTTCAGTAAACGGTCTGTTAAGGTCTATATGTTTATAAGTGAATAAAAGCTTATAAGTGGCTTATTATTTTAAAACATTTTTGTCAACAAATTACTTGACACATACAATAATGACAATATAATAATCTGTTACTATGTTTTAATTTATTTATTCCTTGTTTATTATATATTTAGATTATGGACGATAAAAATTCTTTGAGGGTAAAAGCTAAAAATATTCGAAAATCTTTAGATATGACTAAGGTTTCTGCGGATTTAGTTGTTAAGATTCGGCAAAGTCTTTTATATCAAAAAGCAAAACATGTTATGATTTTTTATCCTACAAAGTTTGAAGTTAATCTTTTAGATTTGCTTTCAGATGATAAGGAATTTTATTTGCCAAAGGTTCAAGGACATGACTTATTAGTTTGTCCTTATAATAAGAAATCTGAATTAAAAGAGTCTTCTTTCCATATATTTGAACCGACTTCAAATCCTATAAAACCCGAGCTGTTGGATTTGGTGGTTGTTCCTGCATTGATGGCAGATAAAAATGGCTATCGTTTGGGGTATGGTGGCGGATTTTATGATAGATTTTTGAAATCTTTTCAAGAAAATTTCAAATCAATTGTTGCGATTCCAAATGAGTTATTCATTGAAAGACTTTCGATTGATAGTTTTGATATTCCAGTTGATGTTGTTTTGCAGACATGAAAAAAGGGACTTGGTTTCAAGTCCCTTAATAAATAGGGTTAGTTTATATTCTAGGGTTAAGTTAAATTATATTTATGCTACGTATTTCGGGAGCCATATCTTTGATGCCTTGATCACGAGCTTCCTTAGCAGATTTAAGTTCTTGGTTAACCTCTGCCAATTGAGTTTCTAATTTTTCTTTTTCTTGAGCTATTCTTTGCTCTTCCATATTCAAGTTTTTGGCTTCAATTTGAGCAGCTCTATCCCTGCCTTGCATATACAACATTTTCATCATGTAATTGCATCATTTGTTGTTGTTGAGGATTTTGCTGTTGTGCCATTTGTTGTTGGTACATTTGTTGCATCAACGGTAAATTTTGTTGCATATACTGCATTGAACTGTTGTGCGCAAATGCCAAGTAATTCATTGTTCTGCCCATCATTGAACCCGGAGAATTTAACAAATCACCGATTGAAACACTTCCGTTTCCAACTGTGGCTGCGTACTGTTGCATGTCTCTTAATTTCTTTGTAAGCTTCGTCAAACGATACTCAATATTACTCTTTTGGTAAATGAGATCGTGAACTCGAGCGGTGAAAATCAGAATGCCCATAGTCTTAACCCTACCTTTTTAACCTTTTTAACTAACCTTTAATTTAACCTACATTTATATAAAAACATGCAATCCCAAGTAATTGCATGTTTTTAGACGTTTATTAAGTTTTGTTAACAAAGGTTATTTTGAACTTCTTTCGATAACCTTATCAATAAGTCCGTATTCCATAGCTTCTTTTGCAGAAAGATAGTGGTCACGTTCGCAGTCTTCTTTTACTTTTTCAACAGGTTGTCCTGAATTTTCTGCCATAATTCCGATTAACATATCTTTCATTCTAAGGATTTCTTTAGCTTCAAGCTCAATATCTGTAGCTTGACCTTGCGCACCACCTAGTGGTTGGTGAATCATAATTCTTGCACTTGGTAAAGCCATTCTTTTACCTTTTGTACCTGCAGAAAGTAAGAATGCGCCCATTGAAGCTGCTTCTCCTAAACAAATTGTTGATACATCTGATTTGATAAGTTTCATTGTATCGTAAATAGCCATACCTGCAGTGATTACACCCCCGGGGCTATTAATATATAGCATAATATCTTTTTCAGAATTTTCACTGTCTAATAGTAAAAGTTGTGCAACAATAGAATTTGCAACTTCATCATCAATTTCTGTTCCTAAAAAGATAATTCTTTCTCTCAATAATCTTGAAAAAATGTCAAAAGAGCGTTCTCCACGAGAAGAAGCTTCAATAACAGTAGGAACATAGCCCATTATTTTCATATAAGTTTCTTGATCCATTTGGCTCTCCTTTTTTTATAGATTATACTACAAAAATTTTTTTTTATCGGAATAGTATAGTTTTATGATGTTATGGCTTTAGTTATTTTGTAGATTTCCTGAATTTTATTTGGATTTTTTTCAAGCATTTGAACAATTTCATTAAGTAGATTTTCTTTTTTGTCTAAGTGTTGGAATGAGAATATTTCGTTTGGTTGCACATCTAGAGCTGTGGCTAATTTTTCAAGAGTTTCAGAGGTGAAAAAATTTTCGCCCATTTCAATATAACTAAGCGCATTTTGACTGATATCTAACATTTCAGCAAGTTTTTCTTGAGAAAGATGTTTAGCTTTTCTTAGTTCTTTAATTCTCAGACCGATTAATTGTTTAATGTTCATCATAAATCCCTTTTTACCAATTTTAAAGGTAATGATATTACTTTTAAACAAATTTAAAATTATAAAATATTGATTAATATCATTCAACATGATAAATTAGAACTAACAATGATAATTATGAGAAAAATATCATTTATAAATTTTGATAATAGTACAAATTGTGAAAAGGAGAATAACATGAAAACACTTATAGATTTATCAACCTTAAACTTTAAAAGGAAACCAGCCTTTACACTTGCAGAGGTCTTAATTACTCTCGGTATTATCGGAGTTGTTGCAGCAATAACGATTCCTAATTTGATTACCCATTATCAAAAAAAACAGACTGTCACAAAGTTACAAAAGGCAATTTCTGTGTTAAATCAAGCATATAAATTATCCTACGATGAAAATGGAGACTTAAGCCCTGAAGAACAGACTGCACTTGGAGCCAGTGAATATTTTAAGAAATATTGGGAGCCATATATCAAGGTTAATCAATTCTGCGAAACCGCGCAAGATTGCGGTTATGCTTCTAATCCTTTAATGCATATGATAAATGGTCAATTGACAGATTGGAGTTGGAGTAGTAGTTCTACAAGAACTTTGTTCTCTACCATGGACGGTTTTGTTTATCTTATTATTTCAAGTTATTGGAATACTCTTGAACAGAAACAGGTTTCAATTCCAATTGTTTTTGTAGATTTAAATGGGAGTGAAAAGCCCAATCGTTTAGGTCGAGATATATTTGAACTTATACTTGTGTCTGATGGTAAAGGAGTTTTACCTTATGGAACAAATTTGAGTAATGATGATATTGATAAAAATTGCTCTTATAATGCTAGTATTCATGATTCTGATATCGTAACTTGTGCAGAAAAGATTAAACGTGCAGGGTGGATAATTGATAGTAGTTATCCGTGGAAATAATTTGTCGGGATTGAGATTGTGAAAGTTGTGCCTTTATTTGGCTCACTTTCTAGTTCAATTTTCCCGTGGTGAAGTCTTACAAATTCCTTTGTTATTGTCAAGCCTAAGCCTGTTGAGGTTTCCGTCTTTGATAATGCATTTTCAACTTGGTAAAATTTGTCAAAAATCCTTTTTTGATATTTTTTGTCTATTCCTATTCCGTGGTCTTTTATTTTAATAACAGTGTTATTTTTGTTAGTTTGGGTTGTAATTTCAATTTTTGATTGAGGATTAGAAAATTTTATTGCATTTCCTAACAAATTGAATAGGATTTGTTGAATTTTGATGTAGTCTGCCTTTAGCCTAATATTTTGTGTTTCTTTTATTATTTGAATTTGTTTTTTGTTTATAGCTGGAGCTAAGATATTGCAAACTTCATCTATTGCAAGATTTAAATCAACATCAGACAAGTTCAATTTAATTGTATGTGATGGAATTTTTGAGATATCAAGAATTTCATTAATCATTCCAAGTAGCCGAATTCCGGAGAGCCTAATGTCTTCAATATATTCGCTTTGTTTAGGTGTCAAATCCCCAAAAATTTTGCTTGACAAAACTTCTGAAAAACCAATGACTGAATTCAATGGCGTACGTAAATCGTGTGATATATTTGCAACAAATTCATTTTGAAGTTTTTCATTTTCTTTGATTTTTTTATTTTGTTTTTTTATTGTTTCGTAAGCTTTGTTTGTTTCAATGATTCCCTTTTGAAGGGCTTCAACTTGCATTTTTAGGACTTTTGATAGTTCTAAATCTTTAATCAAATTTGAAATAATTGAAGCACATGTTTTGAATATAATGGCTTCTTCTTGAAAATTCTTTTTCTCGAACAATAACTAAAAGGCCAAAAATAGTCCCTTTTGTGGTTAGTTTTTTGACCAGAATATTTGATTTTAAGTTCAAAATCTTTTTTAATTCTTTAGTGTAGTTATTGGTTGAATTTTCGTAAATCTTATTTGAAAAATTTTCATCTATTGGAATATTTTTCGGGATATTTAAATTTCCCATTTCAAAAGATAAATTATTTGGACAAATATAAAGAATTCCACAAGTTTCAAACTGAATAATTGAATTCAAAATATCGAAAATTTTGTTTGCATTGTCATTCAGATTGATTTCGTAGAATTTATTTATTTGTTCAATTGCGTTTTTATACACGAGTATGAGCCTTATCAACGTAGCCGATATAACGTAGGTTTCTATAATAGCCCTCATAGTCTAATCCATAGCCCACTACGAATTTGTCGTCAACTTCAAAACCATAATAATCCGGTTCGACATTAACTTTTCTTGTGATTTTTTTATCAAGTAGGGAGCAGAATTTGATAGATTTTGCATTGAAATTGCAGTGCATAAAATCTATTAAAAATTTTGCAGTCAAACCTGTATCAACGATATCTTCAATAATCAAAACATTTCTGCCATTCAAATCAGGTAATTTAATATCAACAGCATTAACTTTTCCTGATGTTGACATTGCAGAACCATAACTTGAAAGTCTGATGAACTCCATTTGTAAGGGCATATCAAGGCTTTTGACTAAATCAACCGCAAACATAACAGCGCCTTTCAAAACGCAAATTGCGACAATACTTTCGCCATTATAAAATTTGTTCATTTCTTGTGCTAATTCTTTTATTCTTGTTTGTAACTGTTCTTCTGAAAAAAGAACTTTTAAATCTTCAACTTTTATATCCATTTTAGCCCCTCTTCTTTTCAATTGTTAATTTGTGTGTTGGTTTTGTTCTTACTTTTATTTTATCACTTATTCCCAAACCTGTCGCCCAAAGAACTTCTTTATTTTGAGTTAAAAGTAAAATGTTTGATTTTTCATGTTGTGGAACTTTTTTTTCATTGAAATATTTTTTTAATTTTTGAGTTCCTGCCATTCCAAATGGTTGAATAATATCACCATTTTGTCTTGTACGGAGTTCAAAATCAAAATCAAAATTTTCAAGATTTACGATTGCAGTATTTTCATTTTCTTTTGGAAAATGTGCCGTTTTCTGGTCATATTTTTCTAATGTGAAAATATAATCTTGAGTTTCGTATTTGCCCTCTTTTTTTATTTGTAGAGTTGGAGGTTTTTCATTTTTTTTATTTATAATTTCAATAAATTGATTATTTGTAAAAATCCAAAGATTTGTTGTGAGAGAACAAGTTCTACCGGATTTTGAAGTCGCATTATTCAAAATGTTTTCTAAAATATTTGTGATTTTTTCGTTGTCATAATCAAGATTATTTTCAATAAAAAGGTTATAAATAATTCTTTTTTGAGTTGGAAATGAAAGCTTTAAAAACTCTTGTGTTTTGATTTTATTATCTTGTTTAATTTTTGTGTAAAGCTGATTTAAGTATTCTTCAACGATTGCAGTATCTTCTCTTGCGGCATTTGATAGGGAGTTCACCATCTCAATAGTATTGGGGTTAATTTTTTTATTTAATTTTGGCAAGATCTCAGCTCTGATGAAATTTCTTTTGTATGAAGTATCGCTATTTGAACTGTCATTGTTTGGTTTTAGGTTAAAATCCGTGCAATATTTTTCGATTTTTTCTCTTGAAATTTGCAAAAGTGGACGGTAATAAATTCCTCTATTTTCTGCAATTCCACAAAGCCCTCTGATTCCTGTTCCTTTGCAAATTCTATAAATTAAAGTTTCTGCATTGTCATTTTTGTTGTGTGCTGTAAAGATTATTTTGCTATTGAACTTTTTACTGCAGGATTCAAAAAATTCATATCTTGCTTCTCGGGCGGCTGTTTCTGTGTGCGGAATATCAGAAGAAAGTTTTTCACTATAAAATTCAACACCTATTTCACTACAAAAATTTCTACAATTTTCTTCTTCTTGATTGCTTTCTTCCCCCCTCCAATTGTGGTTTAGGTGGATTGCAACAATTCTATTTTGTGGGGTAATTTGTTTTAGAGAATGCAAAAGGCACATGGAATCATAACCACCTGAAAAAGCACATAAGTAAGTGTTTTCGGGATTGTTAAGGTTATATTTTTCCAAAAATTCTTTAATTGTTTGCTGAATTTTATTCATAATTATATTTTAAGAGTATGTTTTTTGATGCCTTCTCTAATTTCAACAACATCTGTTCCAAGTTGTTCTAATGATTGCATCGCAAGGGATTCCGGCTCTGTTGTAATTGCCCACAACAAATCAGAAGATTCAATTTTCGTTTTGTTTGCTTTTTTAGCATAATCCCAAGCTGTTTCCAAAATTCTCTTTGCTCGTTTTGTATAAACGATATCGTCAGAATACTCATTGTCAGAACCTACAATCTGAGCAACAACCATTCTTGCATCACGAATATTTATTTCAAGCTCGTTCAAAACGATAGCTCCAACTCCGGTTGCTTCTCCAATAATTCCCAACAAAATCATCTCTGTTCCAACAACACCACGTCCCATTCTTCTGGCTTCTTGTTTGGCAAGTCTAAGAATTGTAAGAGTTTCCGGCATTTGTTTTTCAATCGGTTTAATAATTCCGTGTGCTAAATCATCGTCATTGATATGAAGTTCTTTGAAAATATTATAGGCAATACCTTTTTTGGTTTTTAACAACCCTAAAATCATGTGTTCCGGTAAAACCTCAGATGAACCAAGTTCTTTTGCGGTTTGAAGTGCCAAATTCATAGCAAGAAATGCGTTTGGAGTGAATACAATTTGTCTCCCTTCGTATTCAGCTTGTCTTGATTGAACTTTGGACAATTTATCTTCAAAAAGTTCTTCGGTAACTCCAAATTGAGCAAGAATTTTTACAAGTGGAGAGTCTTTGTCTTCCAAAATAGAAGATATAATTTGCTCTGTACCTAAGATTTCATAGTTTGAGGCCGAAAGTTTTGCAACAGCTCTTTTGAATACTTTTGCAGATTCTTCGTTGTCAAATAATGAGTCCGTTTCTCTTGTTAGGTTGATTTCAGGTTCTTTCGCTTCATCAAGTTCTGGGTGGAAAGTTTTCTTTTCTTTTCTCTGAACAAGTTTTTGAATTAGCGGTCTTGATTTTTCGATATCAAAACCTACATTTTCAAGATATTGAGGGATTTTAGATTGTTTGTCATTGATTGCAGCAAGGACAATATGTTCATAGTGAACAGTTTGATTTCCTGCAAGCTGCATTGTTTCTTGCAAAATTCTTTTACAATCATCACTGAAAGGAATGGACGAATTCATATCTGATTCTTCCATATTTAATGTAAGATAGATTTCTTCTGCTAATCTTTCATAAGTTACGTTGTAAGATTTGAAAATCTTTGCACAAAACCCCCTTGTTTCTTTGACAATTGCAAGCAAAAGGTGTTCCGCCAGAACTTTGTCCGAGTGGTCATAAATTGCAATGTTTTGTGCTTCTACGATTACATTTAGTGCTTTTTCAGTGAATTTTTCAAACAATGTTTTAATCCTTATTCTTCATCATCGTCATTATTTTCTTCAGGGCTTAGACTTTCGATATAGTCTGAAACTCTTTCGAATTCATCATCATCATCAATTGTTTCAAAATAGCTTTCTTCGCCTTCTTCAACATATCTCATCAAAACGACTTCAGGATCAATTTCTTCATCTTCGTCGTTTACTTCAACCAATAGAGCATATTGTTTGTCTTCAAACTCGATTATATCATATAGTTCGCATTTGATTACTGTACCGTCATCATCGGTAATTTCGATTAAGTTTTCGTTTTCGTCTGCCATTTTTATTCTCCTTTATTTTCTGTAAATTTATTTACCATTTCGTGCAAGATATTGTTCCAGTATAATACAAGCACTTTCAATATCAACTAATCCTTTGTCTTTTCTAAAATCTATTTTCTTGTTTCGCAGATTTTCTTCTGCTGTGTCAGATGTTAGTCGTTCGTCTTCTTTTATTATTTCATATCCTTGAATTTTTGATGCGAAATTTTCGCAATTCTCGGCTTGAAAACCTTTTGTTCCGTCCATATTTAGTGGAATTCCAACTACAATTTTTTTGACATTGTTTTCTTTTGCAATTTTGTAAATCGTTTCTATGGCTTTGTCTTCAGGCTCTCTTGGAATGTAAGAATGTCCGTTTGCAAGCATCAAAAGATAATCGCTTAGGGCTATCCCGATTCTTTTTGTTCCGATATCAAGTGCCATTACTTTATACATTTTGCACCCACTTTTCTTCAATATATTTGATTTTTGAATCAATTTCATCAATTGTGAATTGCTCTGTATTTTGGTCTTTGTTGTATTTAATTGTCATTAAATATTCATAAATACTTCGTTTTAAGATGTTTTCGAATAATTCATTCATAAGATTTTCATCTTGAGTTAATCCTAAAATCATAGAACTTTCATCGTCTTTGCCGATTGAATATTTGATGAATGCAACCATTTTTAGCTTTTTAACCCAAGAAAGTTTTTCTTCTTCGTAGAAAATTTTATTTAAGTTTTCAAAAACAAGTTCGTCAAGATTTTCTGATGTCTTTAGTTCTTTTATCAAATCTTCAAATTCGTCACTATAATTTGCATCTAAGAACCAGTGAGAAGAAATTTTCATGTTTAAAAGTGTTTCAATAATTAATTTATCAGGTTTTGCAGGCAAAATTTGTTCTTTCAATATTTTGTCTACTGGTTCTGCATCAAAATCAATATCAATTAGAAGATTTTTCCAACAAACGTATTCATAAGGAAGCTTCCAGTCATTGTTATTTCTTTCTATTGTTTGAATTTCTGCGTTATATAAAATGGTCTTAAATGTTTCAGGAGGAACATCAACCGTTTTTTCATCTCGCAAAAATCTTTCTAAAATTTTGTCGCATTCAAATTGAGATATTTCAAAAAATCCGAAACAATCTTTTATACCGGTTTCAATGTTGATTACTATAGAAACAAATCTGATTTTATTTTCATCAGTTAGTCTGGTGAAAATCATTGCCATATCCCCGTGACCGTCAGGATATGTAATGTAGAATTTATTAGGTTTGCTGTTTGAGAGAATTTTTTTATAAAATTCTTTAGTGTTGTCTTCTCTTATTCCTGAAATTTTCAGTGTAGAAAGGCTTTTTCTAATTTGTTGAGCAAGTTCACCTTTCGCAACTTTTGACATCTCTTCTAAAACGTGGAGAGCAAGTTGAGATTTTGTAGTTCCTAACAGTTTTAATGCTTCAATTCCTTGCGGACTGTTTGGTTCTGATTCAAATACAGGGATTAAAATATTTGCTAATACATCATCTGAAAAATCTTCGCCAAATGAACCTAAAAGTGTTATCTTATCTTGGACTTTAATTGATGCTAAAAAGTCCATAAAATCAATTTGTACTTCAGGATTGATGATTGCAGAATTTAGCATTTGTTTTGTATTTGCGTCTAAAATATCACCATCATCACCTAGAATTTCTTCGCAAGATTCATAAGACCAATCCGCATCAAGCTCCCTAATCAAATTCAGGATTGTAATTTTAACTTCACTATCAAGTTTTTGATTTTTTAAAGTGTCCCAAAGTTTTTCAACAAGTTCATCTTTGGGAGTGTATTTTTCAAGCATAAAGCAAATTAGGGGAATTTTTTCAACTTTAGCATTGATTAATTCTTTTAATAATAGTTTAGATAAAAGTGTTTTGTCATTTTGCCCATCAAACATTTCAAAATCTGCAAGACAATTTTGAACATCGTTTACGGAGTTAATTTTCCCCAGTAATTCGGTTAATGCTGATTTCAATTCAAAAGGATTAAGTTGTTTGAATTTTGAGCTTGTCATAACTTGTTTTATCTAGCCTTTCCCCAAAATGCATCTAAAATATGTTGAGCTTCTGCAGACGGCATTCTGTCTTGCAAAATCAGGTACTGAACTGCAATCATTGTACATTCTGAACAAATATTGACCCCCGGACCTTGAATCATTTTTATCACCTCGGTGTTAGGACGTCCACAAAAACTGCAATAAACTAAATCATTTTTTTTGTTATCTTCATTATGGCTATGTTTTTCGTCAGCAAGGTGTTTTTTCTTTTCGCCTAAGCTAACTACTTTTTCTTCTGACATATAATTCTCCTTTTTACTCAATTATTGTAACTTAAATTAATTAAATTTGCCATATTTTTATAATTAAATTATAATTACTTTAACAACAGCTTAACATGTTTTGAAGAGGGATTGAGATGAAAAAAGTTTTTTTAATTGCAAGTATTCTATTTGTTGCCGTTGCTTCAACTGCTTGTATCAACAATTTAGCAGTTCAAGATTTGAATAACAAAGCTCAAGTTTTTATGGAAAAAGGAGATTATACCCAAGCAATTGAACGTTTGAAATCAAGTATTGATTTAGACCCATCAATCTTTGAAACTCATTACAATTTGGCTGTTGCATATACTAAAGCTGAAGATTATGTTAATGCCGTAGAAGAATATAAAAAAGCTATTAAAATCAAACCTAATGTTGCAGATGCTTATTATTCTTTAGCGACTGCAGAAAATAATCTTGCTATTGATATGGAGCAAGGAAATGTTCGAATGAATGACGTTGACGGTTCTTTGTATTCACAAAAGGCAGATGAAAATGAAACATCTGAAAAGGTTAAATTAACTGATAAAGAAAAAGAACTTGTCGCTGAATTGTATGATTCTGCCGTAAAAAATTATGAAAAATATCTTGAATTAAATCCAAATGCTAAAGACAAAAAAGATGTTGAAGATTTGATTAAACAAATTCAAGAACCTCAAGCTCCACAAACAATTACAGAGTAAAAAATATGATTATCCCCGCTCCAAACGATGTTGCTTTTAATTTGTTAGTTTTACCTGTTTATTGGTATGGTGTGACCATGGCTTTAGCTATATTTGTTGCAATGATGCTGGCTAATTCTCTATTCAATAAGGTTAACCCTGATTTAAAAAAAGATACAATTATTGAATTTGCGCCTTATATTATTATTGTCGGAATTCTTGGTGCAAGGTTGTATTTTTGTATCCTAAATGCTCAATACTATTTTACTCACCCTTTGGAAATTCTTGATATTCGGGAGGGCGGTTTATCAATTCATGGCGCAATTTTAGGTGGTGTTTTGAGTATGATTGCTATTGCAAAACGAATTAAAATTCCTGTAATGAGTTTGGTTGATGCTATTAGTTGTACAACAATTTTAGGTCAATCTATCGGTCGTTGGGGAAATTATTTTAATTCGGAAGCTTACGGACTTCCAGTTGCCGGTCAAAAGTGGGGACTATTTGTTCCGTTGAGCAAAAGGATTTCTGAGTATAGCGATTACAGTTTATTTCACCCGACTTTTTTATATGAAAGTATTTTAGATTTTTTAGCTTTCGGAATTTTGTTGTTTGTTTATTTGAAATTTGGTAATAAGTTTCGTGGAATTACGTTTTTTGTTTATTTGATTATTTATTCTGTTATAAGATTTTTCATTGAACAAATAAGGATTGATAGTGCTTTGAATTTGGGAACTGTTCCTATTGCAGAACTCGTTGCTAGTGTTTTGTTTGTCGTTGGGGTGATTGGAGTTTGTGTTACTCTTTTTCAAAAATCTTTTAACAAGTAAATTGTAACAGAACGTTAATATTTTTATAGTTTGTGAAATTTGCTGTTCTGGAAATTTTTAATATATGTGTGAAGATATATGAGGAGATTTGAGTATGCCAGAAATTAGCTTATGTTTATTTGATTTGAAACAACTACTAAAATTATTTCCAAAACAAGATAAAGAATTAAGACGAAAAATTCTTGATTATGAACAAAAAGCTCAAGAAAATATGGCTGAAAATCGGTTAAATTTGTTTAAAGATTTTGGCTATCAAAGTGAATTTGACGAAAAATTGTGTTCAACATTTTAAAAAATTTTGGGGATAAATTCCCCCTAATCTTAAGCAAAAAAAATGACAGGTGGTGAACCTGTCTTTATTTTTATTAGACTCAATTAATAAAAATACCTTTTTAACTTTGTTTAATATCTGTTTTTAATACATCTTTAGCCAAAGCAACTAATGCGCCAATCACTGCACCTGTAATTACGTAGAATGAAGTTGGTCTGATGTGCTTGGTTACTAAGTTGTAAGCGCCAACACATTGTTTTGCGGTTTTTTTCGCAAATTCATTCGATTCGCTGCAAAGTCTTCTAAATTCTGATTTGTCACTAGGTTTTTCTAGTTTATTAAAAGAATCCCATAACGTTTTTCTTTTTACCTTATCGCCATCTTTCATTCCGTCAAACATTTTTACGAATGTATCTTCTGCCGGAGATAATTTACCCTTTGATTTAATTCCGCTTAAATATTCAGCAGTTTTAGGTCCGTATTCTTTTGTTTGACTATTAATCTTACTAATAACTCTTTGATAATCTGCATTTTTTTCTTGTGGTGTTAGAGGTTGAGTATATTTTGCTACATAACCTATGGCAGCACCAATCCCAGCACCTTGAGTCATCGGAACAATACAACTACGTCTTCTGTCATTACTGTCTATTGCACTAACTTTCATCTTAAATAATCCTTTTTATCCGGTTTTCACATACGAGCCTTTGTTAAGTTCGCCTTTGGGTTCGCTTAACTTTTGTTATATGTAAGAGCCTGCACTTAAATATTCTAATAAGGTTGCAGAAAAATAACCTTTTTAAAACTGAGTAATCAAGTTCTTGTTCGTTCTAAAATGCATTATAAAATAAGATTATTTTTTTGTCAATACACGTATTAAGTTTAGTAAAAGCATTATACCAACAAGTGCTAATGTTAAAAAGAAATCGTATTTAATTGCATTGTGACTTGCAAATAAACAAGCCAAACCACCTGCAATAATTGCAACCGATGTCAAAATGCATACGGTTTTCTTTTGTGAAAAACCGGCATGAAGCAACTTGTGGTGAATATGTTCAGCATCTGCAACAAATGGTGATTGACCTTTACAAATTCTACGCAAACTTGCATAAGTTATATCAATAATTGGAACTGCCAGAACTACAAATGGTAATAAAATCGCAAGGGTTGCAACTTTCATTACTCCTGTAATTGAGATTGTTGCAAGTAAAAATCCTGAGAATAATGAACCGCTATCGCCCATAAATATTTTTGCAGGATTAAAATTGAATGTTAAAAATGCCAACATTGAACCTGCTAAAATAAATCCTATTAAGGCACTGATTGGATTTGGAGGGGAAAGTGTGATAGCTAGGATTGCCAAGGTTATTGCGTTAACAGTTACAACAGAACCTGCCAGTCCATCTACCCCGTCAATAAAGTTCATTGCGTTTGAAATACCAACAATCCACAACAAAGTAATCGGGTATGAGAACCAACCCAAGTCCATTCCGCCAAAGAACGGAACACTATTTATTTGTACCCCTAAAAGGTAAACTATAGTTGCGATTGCAACTTGAATTAACAATTTGAATTTAGCACCTAGGCAATAAACATCATCAATCAAGCCTAGTAAAAACATTAAAGAACCACCTAATAAGATACCTGAAAGTAATTTTCCATAAGGATAATAACTCAAAATTACCAAGCATAGAAATGTCAACATCGTACTTGCCCAAATTGCAACTCCGCCAATTCTTGAAATCGGTTTTGTGTGAATTTTTCTCGCATTTGGCAAATCTACAAGTCCTTCTTTTTTAGAAAAACTTATTACCATTGGAACTAGAAATACCCCTAAAATGTAGGCTATTATTGTTCCGATTATATGTGCATGTGTTAACTTGATAATTATAATGTCACTCCTTATTTTTACTTGTTATATAGTGGATATTTTTTGCAAAGTTTAAGTGATTTTTCTCTTAACTTTTTCAATTCTTCTTCATTATCTGACGAAAATACTGCAGATGCAATAATTTTTGCAACTTCTGTCATATCTTCTTCTTTAAAACCTCTTGTAGTTACAGCTGGTGTTCCTAATCTGATACCACTTGTAACAAATGGACTTTGAGGGTCATTTGGAACAGTGTTTTTGTTTGCGGTAATTCCTACTCTTTCCAGTACGTTAGCCATATCTTTACCGGTTTTACCGGTTTTTCTAAGGTCAAGAGTCATCAAGTGGTTTTCTGTCATTCCACCAACGATATCTAACCCATTGTCCATCAAACCTTGAGCTAATGCTTTTGCATTTTTAACGATTTGTTTTGCGTAATCAACAAATTCAGGTTTAGAAGCTTCCAATAGTGCAACGGCTTTACCTGCAATAATGTGTTCTAAAGGTCCACCTTGCATTCCCGGAAATACTGCTTTATCAATATCTTTTGCAAATTTTTCTTTGCACATAATAATTCCGCCTCTTGGACCTCTCAAAGATTTGTGAGTTGTAGTTGTTACAAAATCACAATATGGAGCAGGTGATGGGTGAACTCCTGCAACAACCAAACCTGCGATATGCGCAATATCAGCTAATAACAAAGCGCCTACTTCATCTGCAATTTCACGAAATTTTTTGAAGTCGATGATTTTTGAATAATTACTTGCACCACAAATAATTAATTTTGGTTTGTGTTCAATTGCCATTTTTCGAACATCTTCATAGTCAATTTCGCCGTTTTCATTTATACCGTAACTTTTTACATCAAAATACATTCCTGAAAAATTAACAGGTGAACCGTGGGAAAGGTGTCCTCCGTTTGACAAATCCATGCTTAAAACTCTGTCACCAGGCTTCATTGTGGCCATAAATACAGCCATATTGGCTTGTGCGCCACTGTGGGGTTGAACATTAGCATGATCCATGTGGAAAAGTTCACATGCTCTTTTTTGTGCAATTTCTTCAATTACGTCTATATGTTCGCAGCCGTTATAATATCTTTTATGAGGTTTGCCTTCCGCATATTTATTTGTCAAAACACTTCCGCATGCTTCCATAACAGCTTCCGATGTACAATTTTCACTTGCAATCAGTTCAATTGTTTCCTGCTGTCTTTGAAGCTCTAATTCAATTTGTTCTGCTACTTGCGGATCAACTTTTTTAATGTTTTCTAAATTCATACACTCTCCCTTTTTTACATGTAATTATATCTGAGAGAATTATTTTGCGCAAGTTTGTGAAAAATATTTATGCAATATTATATTTAGATTTTAATGCCATTATTTTGTTGTAAGAGTTTTCAATTTTTTCTTTCAAAAGATTATCTTTTTGAGCTTTTTTATAGATTTCTTGGATTATGTTAAAAGTTTTTTCGTCTGAAAATCTGTAAATAAATAGATTTAACCCTGCTTTAATTCCCATTTCGCAAGCTTCAACATCTCCAAATTTTGCAACGCCTTTCATAACCATATCATCAGAAATTGCAACTTTGTCAAAGTTTAAATTATTTCTCAGATAGTCAATTGCATTTTTGCTTAAACTTGTCGGAACTTCTTCTTTTTCAAAACAAGTGCAAAATAGATGTGCAACCATGACCATATCAATTCCGTTTTCAATTGCAGATTTGAAAGGCTTGATGTGAGTTTCTTCCATATCTTTTAGAGATAAATCAATTTTGGGTAAAGTTAAATGGCTATCAGCATTCGCATCTCCATGCCCTGGGAAGTGCTTAACACAAGGAATTATTCCATTTTCTTCATAAGTTTTAGAAACAATTTTTTCTGCTTTAATCACTTCGTCCGGATTTGAAGAAAAAGCTCGAACACCGATGATTGGGTTATTCGGATTTGTATTTGTATCAATACAAGGTGCAAAATTCAAGTTTATTCCGTAAGATTTTAGTTCTTTAGAAATTTCTTCTGTTTGTGATTTTAAAAATTTTTCACCTTTTTCAAACGCAAATTTTGCGGACAGATATTTTTTCCCGTTGTGAATATTTTCCGTTCTTTCTACTCTTCCGCCCTCTTGGTCGATTGATAGGAATGGAGGAATTTTTGAAATCAATTTGATATCATCAATAAGTGATTTGAATTGAGTTTTAGTTTGAATATCTTTTGAGAAAAAGATTATTCCGCCTAAACCCTCTTTCAATAGTTCTTTGTAATATCCGCCATCTGTTCCGAGAATGAACATTTGATAAAGTTTTTCTTTTAATGTCACAGACATTTTATTTTCTATCCCTCATAAACTAAATCTAGTAAAGGCAACATTTCTAGCAACTTACCTGTAGAAATTACTTCTTGAATTTTTGCGTGAATTTTTTCTAAACTTGCTTCGTCCGGAATTTTAAAACCTGATGGAAGTTTTACGTCACCTGTTGTTTTAGTGTTTACAAAACTAAAGTTTAGGGTCAGAAATTCTTTGTACAATTCAAGAATCTTGATATATTGAGGATTGATTTGATAATCTTGCCCAAGATAATATTTTGCATCTTTTTTAATTTGAGTGAAAAAGTTTATTGAATAATCTACTTCTTCAACTGTTTCAGCTTCTTCATAAGTTCCGCCTAAACATGGATTCCCTTCAATTGCAATATTATCGCCCAAAGATTTAATATAAACCGCCCAAAGCAAACTTCCCAAACAAAATCCTACATTGTTGTTTGCCATTTTTAAGATTTGCGGATACGTCATTTTGAATTTCATTTTCCTTTGTCCAAGATTTTTGAACTGATTAATTTGAGCATAAAGATATTCAACTCCGATAGATAGAATTGTTGTATGTTGGGCATACCCGGGGTCGAATAATACTGAATTAACTTGTGTTTGTGTCATTTTAATTATACCTCTGATTTTTTACTTTTCTTTTTTAATACTTTGTTTTGATACTTTGTATCATACTGAAATTTTGTTCCATTGACAAAACTTTTAACCACGCCGTTTGCAAAAGTTCCTCTTGCAGACCAATACGAAGTGTGTGCAAATAATGCTGAACGTCTGGACCAAACACTTGAATGGTCATAAATAACACCTGTCGGGTTATTTAATTCAAAACCTAATCTTTCTTCAATCTGGTTGTTTGTAAGATTTCTACTTGATGGAAATCCGAGTGGGTCTTCCCTAAAGTTCACGGTCAAGAAGTAAACTCCATTTTCAAGCACATATTTTACTAAATATTTGTTATAGAAATTGAAATCATAATTTGGGTCCGCCATATCTGAATAGAATAGTGGCACAGGACTTGCAAAATTTACAACTCCTCTTACATAACCTTTTGGAGCACAGAATTTGTCTGTTGATTCGTCCATTTTTAAATAATTTTCTTTTAATTTATTAATGTTTTGATTTAAAACTAAGTGTCCGGTATTTGTCAAAACACCTAAATTTCCCTTATCATACGATATTGCAGAAAGACACGTATCTTTTTGCGGGTGTTCTTGTGCAAATTTTAAAAATTCGTCATCGACGTTAAGTGCCTTGAATAAATTTTCTAAATTGATATAAGGCATTTTGTACATCAAATATTGATAAGTAACAAATGAACCCGCAGAATAACCAAACAAAATCACATTTTGACCGTTTTCAGCTTGTTCCTTAACTTCATCATTAAGTTCGTCTAAAATTGGTAACATATTGTGAGTTTTTTGAACCCAAATTGCATCATGCAAAAACTGTGTTAGCAAACTTCTAACTTCGTAAGCAAGGGTTGAACTGTATGCTTTTGAAATATTCAATCTGTCTTTAACAAAGTCTAAATCGGTTTTACTGTTGTAACCCCAGAAAAATATTTGCGGTTTTTCTTCAATAACGAGTGTGTTATCTTTAGACCATTTTTTTATTGTGGAATTCTTTTCAAACTTTTTTTTCATTACTGGGTGTAATTTGTTAACCCCACGGATATACCAATCTTTCATCTTAGTGTCGTTATTGTTTGAGCCGTTGATGTAAAGAAAAGTCAAATTCGTATCTTGCGCCGGAACAACAAGCTGCATAGCCATTACTGTAATTAATGTAAAAATAATCTTTTTCATGTATAAGATTTTAGCACAAAATGAATAATATTTATTTTGTGGTTCTTAGTATATATCTTCCGGCGGCTGTTGTCGGTTCAACTATTCCATCGTGAAATCTTACAGGAAAAATATCTGTCATGTGTGCGCTATCATTTTTCACTACACAATCATTAACAGCCAAAGAATTTGTTCAGGAAGAACAAGAAACCTCTTTATTAGGGAGATTTGTTCCATTAAAACAATTGATTGATTTTGATTAGTTTTGATTATTATGTTATTCTCTGTTTATGAAAGATTTTTTGATTGGACTGTTAGATTGGATTTACAAGAAAAAATGTTATTTTTGCAGAAGTTCTAAAGAGTCTGTAAAAATGTGCTCTTCCTGTTATGAAGAATTAGAATTTTTACCGGTTCAAGTTAATAGAAAATTCAATGACGTAAATATTTACTGTGCTGGTGTTTATTCAAAAAATCTTCAAAAACTTATTCGAGGGCTGAAATATCATGGTCAAAGAGATTTAGCTTATTATTTGGCAAAATTTATGTTTGAATATTGGGGACGGCTTGATTTGAGCGGAGAATATCAGATTGTACCTGTTCCGATTTATCCTAAACGAAAGAAAAAAAGAAAATATAACCACATGGATTTGGTAGCTCAAGAGCTCTCTCAAATGACAGGTTTTCCTGTGAATTCGGATTTAATCAAAAGGGTTAAGGATACAAAACCTCAATATAAATTGAACAAAGCCCAAAGAATGCAGAATTTGTCAGATGCTTTTGAGGTTGATAAATCGAAATTTATTGAGGAGAAGAAACTTCTTTTGATAGATGATATTTGTACAACCGGTTCGACTTTTGAAGAGATGATAAAAGCCTTTAACGATGTTGGGGTTTATGATATAGTTTGTTTTGCAGCGACTACCCCGTGGGAATAAAATAATGATTATTTCAGAATTTGCAAAATATTTACAACAACATAATGACGAACTTCTTATACACAAAACTACTCCGCTAAAACTTTTGCATGAGTGGTTGAAACTTGTTATAAATAAAAATCCCAAAACAAATATTGATAAAATTGTGCATAAAGAAATTCTGTACTGCGAAAACGAGAACGGTGACTATCTTATTGTCGGGAAGTCTGATAGCGGAAGAGTGTTGGTTTCTGCATTGATAAAATTTGCTAAGAGTTACGAAAATTATAATCATGCAAAATGGGTTGAACTTGCCGAAAAATCTTTGTATAAAAGAGAAAAATAAAATTTGTAATTCGCTGAAAAATATGTTATATTTGACTTGGAATAGAGGTTTTATTATGGTTGAAAAATTCAAGGTCAATGGTTTTGGTAACGAAATTTTGTTTACGAAAGACGGACAAGTTTATACTGATATTGCAATAAATGGTCTTTCTATTACGATAAATGGGAATAATAACAAGGTTGTTATTGAGTTACCTGCGAATTTTGTAAATACGACTATTGTAATTGATGGAGATAATAATAAATTCTCTTTAAAAACGACAAAACATAGAACTATCCGCCATACAACTTTTGGACTTGAGGGTGGTTCAGAAATTACTGTCGGAAGCGGTCTATCTGTTTATCGAGATGTTCATGTTGTTGCTAAAAATGGTAAAAATATTTCTATTGGTGACGAATGTATGTTTGCTCGTGAAATTATGATTAGAAATAATGATGGTCATGTAATTTTGGATAGGACAACAGGTGAACTTTTGAATGCTCCGGAAAATATTGTTATTGGTGATAATGTTTGGATTGGTGCAAGAGTAATGATTTTGAAAGGTGCTGTTGTTCCGAATGGTTCTGTTGTTGGTGCTATGGCAATGGTAAATAAAAAGTTTGATGAAGAGCATGTTTTGATTGCTGGAGTTCCAGCAAAAGTTGTTCGTACAAATATTGAGTGGCGAAGAGAAGATTTTGCAAAGTATATGAAAAATAATTCAAGTTCTGTTGAGGGTTAATTAAGTATGCGAAAATTTTTTAAAAATCTAATGGGAAAACTTTCTGATTTAGCGATGTACAAATTTTTGTCTATTGTCGGGTTTGTAGAATTTATTTCAATCCCTGCGTATTTAACATATATTTATTCTATTGAAAATCCTCAACTTAGACCCCTTGGCACAATGTTGATTTTTGTATTTTTAAGTTTAGTTGTATTCCCAGTGAATTTGCTTTTGACATTGGGATTGTTTGGCGAATCTAAGTTGAGAAAAAACTTTGCAGATATCAAACGACGTAAATTAACACACATTGGTTTTGCATTGTATTCCTTGACATTTGTTGTTGGTATTTTCACATTCTTATTTTCAGTTTACGTAATTGTGAGATAGAGAGAAGAAGCAGAGGATACAAGGTGAGAGTATAATAGTAACCTGTTCCTTTTAGGGCAACTATTTTCTATATATTAAAATAATAAAATCGGAGAGCTATTAAGCTCTCCGATTATTCGTATTGAATTAAGTTGTTTATTTATTGGCAAGTGATGTAACTCAACAATGTTCTTACACCTGCTCCGGTTGCACCTTTACAGAATTCTTTTTCCGGTTTTTCTAAGAATGCTGTTCCTGCAATGTCAATGTGTGCCCATTTAACATCATCTGTTACGAATTCTTTCAAGAACATTCCGGCAGCTGAAGCTCCACCGTTTCTTGTTCCTGTGTTTTTCATATCAGCAACATCACTATTCATATTATCTCTGTACTCTTGCCACATTGGAAGTTCCCAGTATTTTTCACCAACGTAACTACCTGTTTTAATAAGGTCACGTACAAATTCTTCATTATTACCCATAATACCTGCAGCTGCAGTTCCTAAAGCTACAACGCAAGCGCCAGTTAATGTTGCAAGGTCAATAACTTCATCAACTCCAAGTTCGCAAGCATAACAAAGTGCATCTGCTAAAGTCAAACGACCTTCTGCATCTGTATTATCAACTTCAATTGTTTTACCGTTCTTAGCTGTCAAGATATCACCTGGTTTATATGAGCTTCCTGATGGCATATTTTCGCATGCTGCAATAATACCATGGACTTCTACATCTGGTTTGATTTTTGAAATTGCTCTCATTACACCTAAAATACAAGCAGCTCCGGACATATCATCTCTCATTGTTAACATTGAAGATGCAGGTTTGATATCCAATCCGCCACTATCAAAGCATAATCCTTTCCCGATAATAGCAATTTTTTTCTTAGGATTTGTCGGTGAATATTTCATGTGAATGAATTTTGGAGGTTGAACACTTCCTTGTGCAACAGCGGCGAATGCGCCCATTCCCATTTCGCGAACTTTTGCTTCGTCATAAATTACGGTTTTAATTCCGTCAATTCCTTGTGCAATTTCTGCAAGTTTTGTCGGAGTTGCAAAAGCTGCTGGTTCATTTGCAAGATTTCTTGTGAATTTTATTGCCTCTGCAACTATTTTTGCGCCATCAATGTCGTTTGATACATTTGAAAAATAAACTTCTGAAATTCGGTGTTCTTTTTGGGTTTTGTATTTGTCAAAATGGTAATTTGCAAGAGAAGTTCCGATTACTGCAGGAACTCCGAAGCTATAATCTGTCGTAAAATCAAACGCAATTGATTTTGCTTTTAATTCGATACATTTTTTTACAGCTTTAGCAACATTTGCTCTAATTACGTTATTATCCATTTGGTTTTCTTGACCTAATCCGATAGCAAGAATTTGTTCTGCCGGATATTCTTTTTGTGTGTGAATAACAAAGATTTGTCCAGCTTTACCCTCAAATGATTTTGGCGCAAATCTGTTTACTAAAGCATTTGATGTTTCTTTTCCCTCAAATTTATTAATGATTAATACATCGCATGCAACATCTTTTGTCTTGTCTACAATTTTAATGTCCATATAATCTCTCCTTTTTCAAGGTAGATTATAGCACTAATAGGCATTTATTGAATAGGTACAAATGAATGAGAGTGCGGGGTTATTTCTTTGGGATACTGTTGTTTAAAGAATTTATTGCAAATGAGCGCAAGTCATAAGCTTGAGTATTATTCGGATCCATTTTGATAACAATGTTCAAATCGTCAATTGCTGCCAGATATAATTTTAACTTGCAAAAAATAACGGCTCTTGTCATGAATTTATCTTTGTCAGAATTATCAAGCTCAATTGCTTTAGACAAATCCTGTTCGGCTTTTTTAAGGTCGCCGTTAGTTTTACTAATTAATGCTCCTCTATCAGCATAATAGTCGGATTCATTCGGATTAATTTCAATAGCTTTTGTAAAATCATCAATTGCAGATACATAGTGGTCTAAATTTTGTTCTGCAAGTCCTCTATTGTAATAAGCCGCATCGTTGTTTTGGTTAATCTCTAATTCTTTTGTGAAGTCAAGAATTGCGTCTTCGTATTTTTTCAAGCCAAGCTTTGCAATCCCTCGATTGTAGTATGCTCTATTGAAGTTTTTATTCAAATAAATAACCTTTGTATAGTCTGCAATTGCACCGTTATAGTCTTTTGAATAATATTTAACAACACCTCTATTATTATAAGCATCAACATTGTCGTTATCCAGTTGAAGAACTTTTGTATAATCCTCAATTGCGCCTTTGTAATCTTTTTTGTTTCGTTTTACAATTCCTCGGTTGTAATATGCATCAATGTTATTTTCATCAAGTTTGATTGCCGATGTGAAATCTTTTATTGCTTCATCATACTTTCCTAAAAGAACTTCTGTCGTTCCTCTGTTTAAGTAAGCATTGATATTATTAGGATTAAGCTCGAGTTCTTTAGTATAATCTTCAATTACATCATCATAAGCTTTTAAGTTTGCTTTTGCTAAACCTCTGTTGTAGTATGCATTTTCTCTATTAGGGTCAATTTCAAGTGCTTTTGTGTAATCTTTTACAGCATCTTTATATTTGCCAAGAAGATATTTTGCATTTCCTCTTTTGGCATAAGCTTCAGCATTTTGAGGATTGATTTCAAGAACTTTTGTGTAATATTCTACAGCTATATCATACTGTTTAGAATCCATTCCGGAATTTGCGACATTAATTAAATAGTTTTCTTTTTTTTGTAATTTAGTCATTTTTGCTTGTGCAATGCACGAAAATTCTCCGGCTACAATGCCAAGTATTAAGATAGTTGTTAGAATACTTTTTTTCATAATTTAATTCCTAAAGAGCAATAAAAATATTGCATGTTAGAACAATGATAATTCAAAAATGGCTAAATGTCAAACTATCAGCGGATAACACTGATTTTGGGCAATTAAAAACATCTATTCGGGGGAATAGATGTTCAATCATAGAGTCTAAAAAGACTTACGCAATTGGGGTAATTGTTTCAGTCTTAATGGGGTAAATGAAAGAGTTAAGTCTTTCTTAACTTACCATCATACATTATGCCATATATGGTAAGTGAATATAATTTGATTCGGTTTGGGTTGCACGTCTTTTTGGAGTGCATAGTATATTATAAGCCTTTACAACATTGTATCCAATAGCTTTCAACGGGTTAGATTGAACCGGATCTGCTTTCTTTGTAATGAATAGGTCTTTTTCAAAATTGATTTTATTGTTAGCATTTTTGTCCAATGACATTAAACCAATTCTATTAGAGTTTTTTGATTTTTCACCAAATGATATATTTCTTGTTACTTTATTTACGTTTATAGGATTTACTGTAATCATGTTTGTTACCTCCTTTGTTATTAAGTGTTTGTTTAACACTTCATCTAACACTTTCACTATAAACTATAAAGTTTTGTTTGTCAACCCCTCTTGTGAACTTTTGTTAAGAAGTCTGGAATATAATAATAATAAGGATTTGAGGATAAAGTGTCAAAAGTACACATATTCCTATGTTTGGGCGATTTTTAAGTCGGGAATTAATAATTTTATGTCAAATTTTCTCTTAATATAGTTTTTACTATTTTTGTAGTTTATTTCTCAAAATATCATGCAAATTATTACTATATTAATAGTATTCTGTAAAAGAATTTGCGCAAAGCCTTTAATGTCAATGCTTTATCATGATTTATACTATGCTTGTAAAGAAATTATAAAGATTGTAAATGATACACTTGATTTCAGTATATATTTACAGTAAAATGTAATTGTGATAAAATTCACAAATCAAGAAAGTACTCATATTAATTTAATGTTGGTGTTATAAAAAGGAGAAAAAACATGACAACAAAAAACAAAAAAGCTGTTGAAAGCCTTGAAAAGACTTTAACAAAGTCTAACTTGGTTGATTCTGCTGAACAATTAGAACTTCTTGTTGAAAGAGTAAAAAAAGCTCAAAAAATATACTCTAAATTCACTCAAGAACAAGTTGACAAAATTTTCAAAGCTGCTGCTACCGCTGCAGACAAAGCACGTATTCCTTTAGCTAGAATGGCTATCGAAGAAACTGGCATGGGTGTTTTAGAAGATAAAATCATCAAAAACCACTTTGCTTCTGAATACATTTACAATAAACACAAAAATGCTAAAACTTGTGGCATTATTAAAGAAAATAAAGCTGATGGTATCAAAATTGTTGCTGAACCCCTTGGAGTTATTGCAGGTATCGTTCCTACAACTAACCCAACTTCAACAGTAATTTTTAAATCATTGATTGCTTTGAAAACAAGAAACGCAATCATCTTCTCACCACACCCTAGAGCTGCTAAATCAACAATTGAAGCTGCTAAAATCGTTTTAGAAGCTGCAGTTAAAGCTGGTGCTCCAGAAGATATCATTGGTTGGATTGATGTTCCATCTATCGAATTGTCTAGTCAATTGATGCAACACCCATCTATTTCTTGTATCTTAGCTACAGGTGGTCCTGGCATGGTTAAAGCTGCTTACTCATCAGGTAATCCGGCTTTAGGTGTAGGTCCTGGTAATGCTTGTGCTTTAATTGATGAAACTGCTGATATTCAAATGGCTGTTTCTTCAATCTTGATGTCAAAAACATTTGATAACGGTATGATTTGTGCTTCTGAACAATCAGTTGTTGTTGTTGATGAAATCTACGAACAAGTTAAAAAAGAATTCATCTACAGAGGGGCATACTTGTTAAGTGCTGAAGATGAAAAGAAAATGATTGCTCTTCCATTCATCGATCCAAAACGTGGTACAGCACACCCTCAAATCGTTGGTCAAAGTGCTTATAACATTGCAAAACTTTCGGGATTTGATATTCCTGAAACTTCAAAAATATTATTAGCTGAAAGACCGGAAGTAGATTGGGAAGATCCATTCTCAAGAGAAAAATTATCTCCAATCTTGACTATGTACAGAGCTAAAGATTTTGAAGATGCTGCTAATGTTGCTTATACATTAGTATCTAAAGGTGGCGCAGGTCACACTGCAGATTTATATACAGATGCTCGTCATCAAGAAAGAATTGATAAGTATGCTGAAATGATGCCTGCTTGTCGTGTATTGATTAACTCTCCATCAGCTCTTGGTGGTATCGGTGACTTGTTCAACTTCAAGCTTGAACCATCTCTTTCTTTAGGTTGTGGTTCTTGGGGTAAAAACGCAGTTTCTGGTAACATCGGTGTTGAAAACTTGTTAAACTACAAAACTGTAGCAGAAAGGAGAGAAAACATGCTTTGGTTCAAAGTTCCACCTAAAGTTTACTTCAAGAGAGGTGCTGTTGATTTAGCTCTTCGTGAACTAGAAGGTAAAAAACGTGCATTCATCGTAACTGATAGATTCTTATTCAATTCAGGTGCTGTTGATAGTATCGTTAAAGTGTTAGACGAAATCGGTATTGACCATCAAATCTTCTTTGATGTTAAACCGGATCCGACATTATCTACTATTAACCAAGCAATGGAAATGATTAAACCTTATGAACCTGATGTATTCATTTCATTAGGTGGTGGTTCTCCAATGGATGCTGCTAAAATCATGTGGTTATTATATGAACAACCGGATACAAACTTTGAAGATATCGCAATGAGATTCTTAGATATCAGAAAAAGAATTTGCAAATCCCTGAATTGGGTAAAAAAGCTACTATGGTTGCTATCCCAACAACTTCAGGTACCGGTTCAGAAGTTACACCATTTGCAATTATTACTGACGATGAAACTCACGTAAAATATGCTATCGCTGATTACGCATTGACTCCAAATATGTCAATTATCGACCCTAACTTTGTTGATGGTATGCCAAAAGGCTTGACAGCATCTTCAGGTATTGATGCTTTAGTTCACGCAACAGAAGCTTATGTATCTTGCATGGCTACTAACTTCACAAATTCAAATGCTTTAGAAGCAGCTAAGTTAATCTTCAGATACTTGGAAAGATCATACAATGAAGGTGCTAATGATCCTATCGCAAGAGAAAAAATGCACTATGCAGCTACAATCGCTGGTATGGCATTCGCTAACTCATTCTTAGGATTATGTCACTCTATGGCTCACAAATTGGGTGCTATGTTCCACGTACCTCACGGTGTAGCTAACGCATTGTTATTCAGACAAATCATCAAATACAATGCTGTTGATTGTCCGAAAAAACAAGCAATCTTCCCTCAATACAAATTCCCTAATGCAAAAGCAAAATATGGTCAAATTGCTGATGAATTAGGTTTGGGCGGAAAGAATGACGATGAAAAAGTTGAATTGTACATCAAAGCTATTGAAGATTTGATGAAGAAAATCAACTTACCATTCTCAATCAAAGAATTTGGTATTGATGAAAAAGAATTCTATGCTAAACTTGATGAAATGGTTGAATTGGCATTCGACGATCAATGTACAGGTGCTAACCCTGCATACCCTCTAATGTCAGATATTAAACAAATCTATATCGATGCATTTGAAGGTGTTGTAAGAGATTACTATCCTGCAGCTAAAAAATCAAAATAGTTTTGATTTTTAAATAAGTTAAAGGGGCGATTGATTATAAAATCAATCGCCCCTTTTTTAAAATTAATATTGTTTACAAGTCAAAAGATTCGTCATTAACTTCTCGCAAAAAATTTGTCCAACTGTTGTAATAATCTGCAAGTGCGTAAGTGTAACCCACAATAATTGACTTATAAGATTGCTTCATAACAATCAATGCTGTGATATCTGATTTTCCGGATTCATAGGCTTTTTTAGAAATATCAATCAATTGTTCTGAACTGATTAAGATTTTTGATTCGTAGTAATTTAGGTTTTCTGCTGCAGTTAAAAATTTATCATAAGCTGCTCCGATATCCTTTTCTGCTTTATTTTGTGCGGATTGATATTTCAATTCTGCTTGTTGTAATTTTAAGGTTGCATTTTGAATTTCCGGTGAATAGTTGTAAAAGAGCGGAATATTAACTAAACTTGCTCCAATATATCCGCCACTGTTGAATCTTCCATCATCAGTATGCATAGGCATTTGGTATGCATAACCGCCAGATAATGAAATATCAGGAATTCTTTGCCTTGCAATTACTGTCAAATTCTTTTCTGCAACATCAATTTCTTGTTTTGCGATTTGGATATCATACCTGTTTTTTAAAGCTTTTGGCATGATTTCATTGAGTTGTGGAAATTTTGTATCAGGTGAAGGGGTTAACATTTCATCAAAATTGTTTTCTTCTGAAAAAATATTATCCATACTATCGTATGTAATATCTTTGGGGTTATTGATTATTTTGTTGAATGCAAATAATGCGTTTTTTACATTAACTTTTGCAGTATTTACTTGTGTAATCATTTGATTTAGGGCGATTTCAGCTTGAATTACATCAATATCGGGAACTTTGCCTTCTTCAACTCGTTTTTGTGCAATTGCAAGTAAATCTTCTTGCAAATGTTGTTGTTGCTTTAACGTTTCCAGAATAGATTTTGCCGCAACTAAGTTAATGTATGCTTCTCGTACGTCCATTTTCAGGTCAAAACGCGTGTAGTCAACATTTGTTTCAACAAGTTTTAAATTTGATTGCGCAAGTTTTTTTCTTGCTCTTCGTTTTGCAACTTCGACAGTCTGACTCAATCCTAACTGCCTTGGTTCTGTCCAACCAGAAGCCCCATAATTGTAAAAAACATCAAACGATGGATTTTGAAGCCTGTTTGCAGATTTAATATCATTTTTTGCGATATTTACATTTAATTCTGCTGCCTGCAAGTCAAGATTATTCTCTATTGCAGCATTAATCGCACCTTGAAGACAAACCTTTTTCACATCTTCAATTCCGAATGCTGAAGTTTGAATAAATATACCCAGTATTAGTGCTGCAACAATTTTTTTCATACCAATTAAAATTATATCATAAAATGTACAATCCTATATTTAGATGTACAAAAGAATAGAAATTCAATTTATAATATTACTTATGACAAATATTTTTAAACAAATCAAATATTTTTTTCTAAGCTTACAGGAAAAAAATTTACAACAAAAACTAAAAAATACAACTAAAAGAAGTTTTACGAATAAAACTACAAAGACTATCTTTGGCACTGCTGCTAATGTCACTTTGAACACCGAAACCAAAAGACTAATTGAACTCGTAAATTCAAATGTTTCCGCAATTGTAAAAAAAACAAATTGCAATCCTGATGAACTACTTGCTTATGTCAAGGCTGCAAATACGCCAGTTTATAGAATCAAAAATGCAGATAAACTCTTGAACTTAATCCAAGAAGAAGAGGGAATTATCTTTGAACAAGAAGGATTGACGGCTTTGTTTTTGTCACTTATCACGGGACAAGGGATAAAATTTAAAACAAAACCAATGTTTGTCTTGCGCAACGGTAATATTGAACCTTATTACATGCTTCACCACTTTTACCGTTGGTATGCACAAAAATCTAATCTTCCCGGGTTTGATTTCAAAACTCAACAAAAATTTAAACAATTTTTAATTGATAATTCTGATGAAGCAGTTAAAAAATTCACAATGGAAGATATTTTATCATTGCAAGAAGCAATTGCTCGAGATCAGGAAGCGACCCAATTTGTACTGAATTATACTAAGGAAAAAGAGGGTAGCAAGAACGTGATAAACAAAATTAAAAACGATGGCGGAGCAGAAATATAAATCAAGAGTATTGCAGAATGTAACGATTTTAGTAAAAATGGAAATAATTACCACTTTACAAAATAAATGTTATCTGTTATAATTGTCATGTAAAAAATAAGACAAGAAAAAATAACTAACAATAGGAAAGGTGGTTAAATTATGAAATACGTATGTACAGTATGTGGCTGGTCAACAGAATCAGATAAAGCTCCGGAAAAATGTCCTTTGTGTGGCGCTACAACATTTAAAGCAATAGGTGATGGCGAAAAAGTTTACGCAACAGAACATAAAGTTGGTGACGGAAAAGTTGAAGATAAAGAAGTTATGGACGGCTTAAGAGCGCACTTCACAGGCGAATGCACAGAAGTTGGTATGTATCTTGCAATGGCAAGGGTTGCGGAAAGAGAAGGTTATCCGGAAGTTTCTGAAGCATTCAAAAGATATGCTTATGAAGAAGCAGAACACGCATCAAAATTTGCAGAATTGTTGGGTGAAGTAATTACAGATTCAACAAAGAAAAACCTTGAAATGCGAGCAGAAGCTGAACAAGGTGCTTGCGAAGGCAAACTTGCAATTGCAAAAAGAGCAAAAGAATTGGGCTATGATGCAATTCATGACACAGTTCACGAAATGGCAAAAGACGAAGCAAGACACGGCAAAGGTTTTGATGGTTTGTTGAAAAGATATTTTAACTAATTTGTTAATGATATAGTTTTTTATCCGGCGGGTGTCAGATTGACACCCGCCGGCTTTAATTTCTGCAGAGGACAAATTTTCTTATATCCTAAATAAGCTTGATTTTATAAAAACAGATTTTGATAAGTTGCAAATTATTTATAATATAATGAAAAAGTTTTAGCTAAAATTCTTCTTTCTACTTGATTTATTTATATTCTTATAATTTAATTGTTGATATATCTTTAGGTATAACGAATAATTTTTAATATAGATAAATTTGAAAGGATTATAATGAAAATATTAGTCGGATTATCAGGTGGAGTTGATTCTTCTGTTGCAGCTTTACTTCTAAAAAAAGAGGGGCATGAAGTTATTGGTGCGACAATGTCTATTTGGGGTAAAAACGGAATGGCTGCAAAATCAAACCACAAAAATGCGTGTTACGGACCAGACGAAAAAGAAGATATTGAAGCAGCAAGAGAAATTGCGAAACAAATTGGTATCCCTTACTATGTTTTTGATTGTGTTGAACAATATGAGAGAATTGTTCTTGAAAACTTTAAATCCGAATATATTCAAGGACGTACCCCAAATCCTTGTGTATGGTGTAATGCACGAGTAAAATTTGGTGTGTTGCCACAAATTGCAAAGGAAAATGGAATTGATTTTGACAAATTCGCAACCGGTCACTATGCAAGAGTAGTTGAAGAAAACGGCAGATTTTTATTAAAAAGAGGAATTGCTCCTCACAAAGACCAATCTTACTTTTTGTATAGATTAAAACAAGAACAGTTAAAGAATATTATTCTTCCGCTTGGTAATTATACTAAAGACCAAATCCGTGAAATTGCAAAAGAAAACGGACTTGAAGTAGCTGAAAAACCGGATAGTCAAGATTTTTATGATGGTGATTACAATGAACTTCTTGGTGTTAAAGAAAAAGAGGGGAATATTGTAGATTTACATGGAAAAGTTTTGGGTACTCATAAAGGTATTTGGAATTACACAATCGGACAAAGAAAAGGTATTGGAGTTTCTTCAACTGAACCGTTATATGTACTTGAACTTAAAAAAAATACAAACGAAGTAGTAATCGGGCCAAAGGACAAGACTTTCAAAAAGACATTGATTGCTGATAATATCAACTGGATTGCAATTGAGAAATTGACAGAACCCCGCAAAGCAACTGCAAAAATTCGTTCAACTCAACAACCAACTCCGGTAACGTTGACTCCGGTTGAAGATGGCAAGATACAAGTTGATTTTGACGAATTTCAAAAATCAATTGCGATAGGGCAATCCGCAGTATTCTATGATGAAGACACTGTCCTTGGTGGTGGTGTAATCGAATGCGTTAAGGATTAATTTTCTTTGTTCACTTTTCATATTTTATAATGTGCTTATGCCAACTTGATAAATTCCGTGTCGGCATGGCAACATCGATCTACTGAATAAATACATGTCATTCTTGTATGTGTCAAGTAATTCGTTGACAAAAAATATTTTAAAAATCCCAACAAAAAAGTTACGAAATCACTTGCCCAAAAGCAGACCGAGGCGGCGGTTGTTCTAAATATTCTTTACATAATCTTCCATAAATATAAAGTTATGCCGCAATTTGTATTAAATTGCGGCTAGGATAGAATAAATAAACACGAGAAATTTTAAGAAATTATTTTTATTAGTCGATAAGTTAATTAATGGGTTAGGGAGAGGGAATAATTGCTAACAAATATAGCAAGAAAGTAATGCTCCCCCTGAAAGCTTCATCTTTTTCAAAGCTCTTAGTTCTGTTTGGCGAATACATTCTTTTGTTACTCCATAAATATTTCCGATTTCTTCAAGGGTATATCTTTCGCTATTGTCTAATCCGTAACGCATTTTGACAACTTCCTGTTCTCTGTCTTTTAAAGTTGAAATAACATTTTGAATATCGTTCTTCAAAGATTCATATTCAACATTTTCGCTGATCAATGTTTTTTCATCTGCCAAAATATCAGCAACATTAAGCTCTTTACCATCATTTCTTTCTAATCCGTTCTCAATTGAAATGGTCTTTGTATATGCAGACAAAAACATTTCGATTTTATCAGGTGAAATATTCATCTTCTTTGCAACATCTTCGGTTTTAACTTGAGAATTTGTAGATTGTTCCATTTGATATTTAACTTTAGAATATTTTGACAATGTTTCTTGAATATAAACAGGAATTTTCATACAGTGGGATTGCTCTGAAATAGCTTTGAACATTGATTGTTTAATCCACCAACCAGCATAGGTTGAAAATCTGTAACCTAGTTTGTAGTTAAATTTTTCTGCAGCAATCATCAACCCTAAATTTCCCTCCTGAATCAAGTCAATCATAGGAAGTGCAGACATGTGAATTGCTTTTCTTGCAATTGTTACGACTAGTTTTAAATTTGATTGAATTAATTCTCTTTTTGCATTTGAATCTCCGTTTTCAATTCGAATAGCTAATGCTTTTTCTTCTTCGACATTTAATTGCGGATAATCTGCAATTTCTCTTAGGTAAGATGTGAGTACTGTGTCTTTTGGGGCTTCGATAACTTGTCCTTTTGCGGGATTTGAACTTTGCGCTTCAATTTTCATTTCAACCGGCTCTTCGCTTCTCATAAATTAAACTCCTTCTGTTTGCAACGGAAATTTTGTGGAGCAATCTGGCAAACTCCACGGGGTAAAGTAACACGAGATTTTAGTTTTAGTATATACTTAGTATATACCCATTTATATACTTACGGTTACATCATGTTACTAATTATTAAGAAAAAATTTTGTTAAATTATGTAAAAAAGCCACTATATAAGGATTTTCGTAATATAATAAAAAACATAAAAGGAGAGAAAGAGATGAATATCAAAGAAATGTTTCAAAATATTAATAAGAAAAACGTAGCAATTATTGCCGCAGTTTTGTTTGCAGTTGTAATTTGTTCAGTTTGCGGATTTGAATATGCTCAAATTCAAAAGGCTAAATCAGAAATCGTACAACAAGATGAGGCTGGCTCACCGGATTTGAGTGGTGCTCCAACTCAAGAAAATGCCGCAAAACAGAATGCTGAACCTACTAAAAAACCATCTGAATACAAAATAGGCATTCCCTATGAACAAGCAATAAAAACTAAAAAACCGACTATGGTTTTGTTCTATGCTGATTGGTGTCACTATTGCATAAGATTTATGCCAACATATCAAACATTATCTAAAATTTATAAAGATGATTACAACTTCTCTAAAGTTAACGTTGAAGATCCAAAATATGAAAAACTTGTCAAAGAAATTGGCATCACAGGATTTCCAACAGTTTACTTAATCGACTCTAAATATGACAATAGAGTTCTTTTATCTAATGCAATTTTTGGTGATATGAAACAATTGAGAGGTGAATTAGACAGATTTTTAAGAATCAGAAAGCTTCTTGATAAGAAACATTAATAATTCGTTACATATTACTTTTAATTTCAATATGTGTTTTGTATAATAAAAATGCTTCTGTCCTCGCAGAGGCATTTTTGGGGTAGAGGGATGTGAAAAAAGGAACAAAAAGGATTCTGCTCCGAGGATAAACGTGATTAAGAATGTTAACATTTATTCATATTAAAAAAATTTTTAGCAATTTTTTTCATGTTTTGGACTCTATATAAATAGAAGGACTTAATAGGTGTACAACATGGGTATTGAAAAGATTAGAAACAATTTTGATGCAGCCCCAACTTCCAAGAATGCATTTGCAGGCCAGATTGCAAGAAACAGAGTTTACTTGGGAGAAATAAAAGATACAACATCTTTTACAGGCGCACAAGCTGCAGCAACCGAAAAGGTAAGTGATATATTATTAAAGTTATTCCCTGGGAAAATCAGAGTAATGCTTAAAGCCCACGAAAATATGGGTGAAATCCAAAACCAAATGATTAACGCCGTTGGTACAGGTTTTGTAGCACCATTATTCATCAAATTCAACCCAATGTCAGACACTGACGAAAATACAAGAACATACACTGCTTGGAGACAACCTGTTTCCGCTGTTTTAGCTGTTGCAACTCAATGTGCAATCGTTAAACCTTTTAACGATTTAATCAGATGGATGTCAGATATCGGATATCTTGGACAAAATTACAACAAAACATTAGCTCCATCAAACAACTATATTGAAAAAACTTATCAAAGAACAAAATCCAAACAAAAAATACACTAAAGAAGAATTAAAGGCTGAAGTTGAAGCTATTCAAAAACAAAAAGAAAAAGCTTTAGAAAAAATGATTTCAAATAATGAAATTATTTTCGACAAAACATCTAGAAAAGGTGGAAAAACAGTTATTGAAAAAGCTCCAATGTCCGAAAATGATTTCAAACAACTTGTTAGCGATACAATTGATTCAATTATCAATTCAGAAGAAGCTCAAAAATTAGAAGCAACAACTCTTAAAACTTCTAAGAAAATGGAAAGAGCTTTGTTCTACAACAAGAATGCTGAAGATTCAAGAAAAGTTCTAGAAAGAATTAGCAACAAAATCAACAATGAATACACAGAAGCTGATTTTTCAACAGACAAAATAAAATCAATTCACACAGAATTGAATAAAGAATTCAAAGAAATTATCAAAGAATTAAAAACAGAAGCCAAAGCAGATCCATCAAAGAAAGAAACGAATGCCGAACTTATCAAAATCGTTAAAGGATTGAAGAGCAGAAACATCGGTAACGAACCTGAAACAATTCGCATTATGAAATACAAGGTTGACGATATGTTAGGCGAATTGAATGTCGTTTCTGCAAAAAAATCAACTAGTGAAATTGTAGATTACATCAACAAGAAAATTGCAAGAAGAACAAATGCAATTGACAGTGTAATTTCAACATTATCAGAATTAAAAACAAAATTATTAAATTCAGAAATTTCAATTTCTCAAGCACAAGAAGTTATAAATGAAAAAATTAAAGCATCTACAAAAGCGGTAGAAGAAAAACTTAAGGCTCAAGGTATCACAGGAGAAGAAATTTTTGAACACCCTGAATACAAAGAAAGCTTGGCTTCAAGAATGAAACAAAAAATCGGTTCTTTAGCTGGTTCTGTAAGAAAACAATTAGCTAAAAACCAAAAAGCAAATATTGATGCCGCTCAACGTTGGACGGGCTTGTTCGTTTCACTGGCAATACTTCCTGTAACTTGTTGGATGTTAAACAAAATTTATCCTTGGTTTATGGATTTGGCATTCCCTAACTTGTCAAATAAAAAAGACGTTAAGCCTGCCGAAAATGAAAAGAAAGTGGAGGTTAAATAATGTTAAATATCAATAAAATTGGACAAAGCATAGAACCTTCAACAAGAAAACTTATGGCTCCGGTTACAGAAAAACTGGCATCAGCAGGCGCAGGAGCAAGCACAAGTGCAGCATCATCAGTAAGTAGCTCAGTACCAAAGCTAACGAAATTCCTGCAGTTTTAGTTCCTCTTATGAAAGCTCAAAGATGGTTTAACGAAAGAGTATTCGTAAAAAAAGCCGGTGTTCACGTAAAAAATAATAACAGGAAATATATTGACGGTTTAGGTGTTGCATCAATCGTTGCAAAAGACGGTTTGGGCTGCTACTTATATGTAACTCAAAGTATGAACAACAAAGACATTCCGGACGACAAACGTAAATTCGTTGCAGCATTAGATTTGACAAACGGTTTGTTAATGATTGGCTTCCAAATCTTGATGTTCTTCACAGTATCAAACAAAGTTTGTCAAACAAAAATGTTTGATAAAGCATTCGGCAAAATGTTCAACAGACCTGTTAAAAAATTATATCAATCAATTATAAAAACTAAACCTGGTCACGAACACTTAGATGACATCAAATATTCTCAAGACTTCAATGATTTCAGAGGAAAAGTAAAAGATGCATTCGGTGGTTTCACATCTCTAATCGCAGCGACTATCGTTGGTAAACGTATGTTAGTTCCATTCATCGCAACTCCTCTTGCAGGCAAAGTTGAAAAGAAAATGGCACAAATGTCAGACCCCAAAAACACAAATAAACCGGAAGAAGCAAAGACTGAAAACAATTCAACCCCTGCAATGAAAGGTTCTTTACCTCAAGAAGTTCCCGCAGTTGAAGAAGTAAAAGAAAATACAAATACAAACTTACTTGATAAATACAAAAAATAATAAATACACTATAAGTCCAAGAAGAGGCAGAAGTTTTCAACTTCTGTCTCTCTTAGTATTAATTTGCATTCTGCAATTCGTAAACTAACTTTTGAATATGCTGTTTTACAGCAGGAGTAATTACAAGATTTGGTTCAGACATCGCAAATTCATCAAACGTAATTACGGCTTTTTTCTTATTCCCGAGTTGTTCATACAAAAGCCCAACCATTATTTTATTTAAAGGATTTGAACCGTTTGACTTGTAGTAACTAAGGCGATTTTGAGCTTGCCCTAGTTTTTTATAACATTCTGCCAAATTTTGATAATATTCAAAATTCAAACTATATTGAACCACAGCATTGTGAAAACAATCCAGCGCCAATTCAGGATATCCTATAGTCATATAAACTTTACCCAAATTATTGAAATATACAGCAGTTGCCTGCTTTTTCGGATTTAAAGTTATTGCCATTTTAAATTCTTGAATTGCAGCATAATAGCATTTTTCTTCAACATACATTACTCCTTTGTTGTTGTGATCAAATGCATTTTTCTCCGGATCAATCACATAAGTTGCAATGGTTCCACCTGCTGCAAAAACCGGAGCTTTCAATAAAAGTATGAAAAGTAATATAAAAAATTTCTTCATTTAATATCCTGTTTAATTATATTTTATTGAATATCAAATTCTAAACCCTCGTATGACAACTGAACATTTTTAAAATTAGTTGTGTAATGTTCTTTAATTCGATTTAATTTAATATCATCATAACTTGGGTCATAATGGAAAAATACAAGATTTTTAGCATTTGTTTGTTTCATAGTTTCAACAGCCATATCAAACGTTGAATGACCGTAACCCTGTTTTGGTGAATACGGATTCAAATAATCTTCTGTTGTATATTGAGAGTCATGAATCAACAAATCGCAATCTTTTGCAAACCTGATAAACTTTTTATCACCACCCAAATAACATTCCTTATCTGTTGCATAAACCAAAGATTTATTCTTGTATGTAATTTTATAAATCATAACACCATCTTGCGGGTGAACATAAGACTTGTAAAAAGTAATCAAAACATCATCACCATCAACCTGTGTTCCGTTAGGCACAAGCATTGGTTTTTGACCTTTTTTCAAAATTATTGATTGCTCATCATTCAAATTATGAATATCGAATTTACAAGCGATATCTCCTAAATCAAGAGGGAACGTTTTCCCAAAAATCAATTCCGACAAATTTTTAGAAAGGTCAGAAGTTTGATTTCCATCACCAAAAATTTCAATTTCTGTTGACTTAATATGAAGTGGTTTGAAAAAAGTCAACCCAAGCAAATGGTCTTGGTGAATATGAGAAACAAGAACAACCGCCTTCATAGGCTCTCTTTTGTCGGGTGTAACACCGGACGCAATATATTTTTCTAACAACTCGTCCCCGACATTAACAATACCTGTTCCGGCATCTAAAATAATCAAATGTCCGCCGACATTAACTTCAACACACGAAGTATTTCCACCGTATTGCAAAAAATTTTTATTCGCAACAGGAAAACTGCCTCTAACACCTCTAAATTTAACTTTAAAATCGCTCATAATTTTAAGCCCTCAAAATTATTTCTTTATTTCGTAAACTCCGGATTGGTCTTCAGAATTTCCGGCATAAATTGAACCCGTGAACACTAACAATTTAGCCATTTTTTGAATAGTTTTTTCTCTTGTTTCAACCCACTGCAAATCAAAAGTAACTTTGTCCTTATAATTAGTTACAGTGACAATTCTAAACGCATTCGGATAAGAAACAAGCGCGGGAGTATTCACATACAACACATTATCGTGTTGAGTAACTTTTGTTGCATGATAATGCCCCTGGAAAACTCCAATAGGATTTTTATAACTTTCAATCAAACTCATAACAGCAGTTGCATTTTTCAACTTGTGATTAGGACTTGAAAACGGTTCAATGACAGGAACATGCATAAAAATTAACACTGTATCATTTTGGGATTTATCTAATTCTTTTTTCAACCATGCCAATTGAGTCTCATCAATCAAACCGTTTGAAGTTATTTGATTTGTAATAATATCATCTAACACAATCACTTTGTAACCTTTTTTAGGTTCAAATGAATAATATGGATTTTTGAAAGTAAAATTTTTGTTAGACTGACGAAGCATATCCAGATAAACAAGAGTTGTCAAATATCCGCCAACACATCTGTCATGGTTTCCGAATGCAAAATACCACGGAGCATTAAGCTTTTCCAAATGAGGCAAAACAGCTCTCAATTCTTTTTCAAAAGGTTTGTCAATCAAATCACCTGTAATCATAGTGAAATCCAAATCCTTTTGTTCGTTTATTTGTTCAACCGCATCATCAAGAAGCCGTGGAGATTCTCCAATCATTTTGAATGTGGTATTAGAACCGTTTTCTAAGAAATGAACATCGCTCAAATGAACGAATTTTAAACTATCACCACCACTATAAGCTTGCAACCCCCACACCATGCCGGCAGTTAAACAAATAGTAATTACGGTATTCAATAGTTTAGTTAAAAAATTTTCTTTTTTTGCTCGGGGATTTCGTTTTTTATTCTTGTACATCTTTTTCATTATTGTTTTCCAATATTTCTTTTATTTCATTATATTTGTTTTCAAGGTATTCGTCATCATCAGAGAGTATGATTGCTTTGTCAATATTCATCAATGCGCTCATATAATCCTGTTTTGCAATATCACATAAGCCCATATATTCATATATTTTTGAAGTTTGAATATCTGATAACAATTCAGTAAAAAGTTTTTTAGATTCTGTATAATTACCCTCTTTGTACAAAATTTTTGCTTTATCAAAACGATATTCCGGACAGTCATTCAACTCAATAGCCTTGTCGTTATCACTTTTTGACTCGTCTAGCATGCCAAGAGAAAATTCTGCACGAGATTTCACCGCATAGGCCAAATCATCATTTGGATTTAAAGATAAATATTTGTCGATTGGGTTTATTACAGAGTCAAATTTCCCGATATCATAAAGAACAATTGCAGAAGCTAAAAATGCTTGAGCAAAATCCGGACGTAATGAAACCGCACTATTATAAGAATCTATAGCTTTTTGGTAATCGTGTTTTAATCTGTAAAAATTTCCTAAATAATAATATGCCAAATATCCATTCTCACCTTGAGTGGCACTTGTTAGTGCTGACAATTCCATTTGTTCATCGCCAATTCTTTTGTATTCTTGCGCTTGTTTCACTTGTGGATTAACAGCTTCGACAAAAGATTTTTTATCTTTAGAAATTACGTGAGTCAAACCTTTTTTCAAATCTTGAACTTGCTTGTTATTTGGATTTATAGATAAAATTTTGTCTAAATACTCCATAGCCTTGTTATAATCACCCATAACACAATAATTTGAAGCGATATCAAGATAATCATCTTCAATTTCACTTGCAAAAACAGGTGTGGCAATACCTACCAAAGATATAAGAATAATGGATAGTAACAACTTTTTCATACTGAGATTATAGCATAAATCTGAAAAAGAAGTTGAGCTATCGCACAACTTCTTAATTTTAATTACACCACCCTCGACCATAAGTTCCTGTAGAATCATTCACTTTTAGGGTATAGGTATTATTCCCTATTTTATAAACAGTGGAACCGGATTGTTTCCAATATATTCTATGTGAAGAATATAAAGATTTATCTCCTCGCGCGTAATTTGCAATATGGGATTTAAAAAAATATTGTCATTTTTACACTTCTTAAAGTATTTTTAACTTATAATTAACAAAAAGGATAAAAGAAACATGGAAGCAATAAAAAAAATAGCAGTAGTAGCAATGAGTGGTGGGGTTGATAGTTCGGTAACAGCACTCCTTTTGCAACAAAAAGGATACGAGGTCATTGGAATTACCGGCAAAATGGTAAACACTCCAAGTGCTGATACAATCTGTCAAAACGCACAAAAAGTTGCAGACAAATTGAACATTAAACTACATATCCTAGATGTATGTGACAAATTTCAAAAACATGTTATTGATTATTTCGAATATTCATATAAATGTGGCAAAACCCCAAACCCATGTATTGTTTGCAATCAATTTGTTAAATGGGGAGAAATTTTTGACTATGCAATAAATATTCTCCATGCAGATATCTTTGCAACAGGACACTATGCAGATATTCGTGAGCAAGACGGATATTTTAAATTGTTTCCGGCAAAAGATTCTCACAAAGACCAACTTTATTTTTTGTATCGTTTAGGTCAAAAAGAATTATCAAAAACTGTTTTTCCTCTATATGATTATGACAAATCACAAGTCCGACAAATGGCTATAGATTATGATTTACCCCCAAAATCATCAAAAGAAAGTCAAGATATCTGCTTTATACAAAAGCCAAATACAACAAAAAAATACCTAACAGATAAATTTGGCGAAATGGACGGAAATTTTGTAGAAATTTCTACAGGGAAAAAACTCGGAACTCACAAAGGACACTACTTATACACTATTGGACAACGCAAAGGAATTGGTATTGCTGCGCCTTACCCTCTTTACGTAATTGATATTGATGCCGAGAAAAATATCGTTTATTTAGGGAAAAAAGAAGACGATGTTAGAAAAAGTCTTGTAATAGAAAACCTTAATTTTTCATACCCACAAGCAGAAAAAGAATTTGACGCAATGGTAAAAATCAGATACAACATGCAAGCTAAAAAAGCTCGTATAAAAATTCTTGATGACAAAGCCGAAATTGAATTTTACGATTCTGTGAACTCAATCACTGCAGGACAAGCAGGTGTCATTTATGATTTAAATGACGGTCACTTAATCGGTGGTGGAGAAATTATTTATTAAATCACACGAATCGGAGGATTTACTATCTCTGCTTCAACTCTTTCTTTAATTGCGCCAATCGGTTCATAATACGGAGATACCGTCATAATTTTTGCCGCAATATCCGGATAATAATAAATAAATCTCAATTCACTTGTTGTCAAAGGTTTTTGAGTATGAACGTTCGCATACCTTGCGAGTTCCAAGATATTTCTTGCTTCGTGTTCATCTTTAAACTCAATTTCAAGATTATTATAAACGTTTCTGAAGCCTTTAATCCCACCGTATTCACCAGTTGTAATCATTCTACCTGTTTCAATAATCTCAGGTTCGCCTCTTCCAAGTTCTTCAAAATCGTAAAGTTCGTAATTTCTTCTATCTTTCAATGCCCCATCTGCGTGGATTCCTGACTCATGAGCAAAAGCATTGTCCCCAACAGCAGGCTGATTTATCGGAATATTAACTCCAAAAGCATAAGCAGTGTATTTTGCCAAGTGCCATGCTCTATCTAGTCTAATATTTTCGTCAATTTGATATTTGCCTTTAAATCCTGCTGATTTTAGACAAGCTAAAAGACAAGAAACTAAATCCGCATTTCCTGCTCTTTCTCCCATTCCATTGATTGCAGTATTAATATAAGCATCAACACCGGCATCAATTGCAGCTCTTGCACCCATCACAGAACATGCCGTTGCCATTCCCAAATCATTATGGAAATGAAGTTCAATAGGCATTTGAGTTTCTTTTGCAATTCTAAAGATTCTATTATAAGTTGTTTGAGGATCTTCGTAACCCAAAGTATCGCAATATCTAAACCTGTCAGCACCGGATTTTTTAGCCTCTTTTGCATATTCTATAAGAAATTCAATATTACTCCTTGAAGCATCTTCAGCATTCACTCCAACTATTTTTGCACCCTTATCTTTTGCACATTCAACAGCTTCTTTTGTCATGAAAATAATATCATCAGGAGTTTTCTTGCCTAAATATTTGCCCTGAATCATTTGTTCGGAAGTTGATTGGGATAAATTCACATACTGCAAATTCGGAACATTTTTAAATGACAACTCAACATCTGCTGCCATTCCTCGCATCCAACCAGATAATTTTGTCGTTCTTATGGCCTGTCTTTTGACAAGTTCCAAATTCCCATTCAAATAATTTATCTCATGCTGAGTTGTTGGAAACCCAAATTCTGACTGAGTAATTCCCATATCGTCAAGCATTAAATTTATAATTGTTTTTTCTAATTTTGCCAACCCTAAACGTGAAGTTTGGACTCCATCTCTATTTGTTACATCAACAAAATATATTCTGTTATTTGCCATATAAAACCTGTCCCTCCTAATACGTTCTATTATACACAAAATTTCTTAATTAACTTGCTTTTTTACATAAAATTAATTACAATACTTGTTAAAGAGCGATATTATGACTATGAAAAATGAAACAAAAACACTGGATAAAAAAATTAAAAAAGAGATTAAAACCGGAAACGTAAAATCAGCAATTGAATTATGTCAAATCGGGTTACAAAAAGATCCTACCAATGCAGATCTACACTTGCGTTTAGGGGATTTATATCTAGCTTGGCACTTGGATATTTATTCATCTTGCCAATACATTGATGAAGCAATTACAGAATACCAAATTGCATTAGAATCATACATTGATTCTTACGAAATTTACTACAAAATCGGTGTTGCTCAATTCTACAAAGGTGATTTAGACAAGGCCATAAATTATTTTGAAAACGCAATTAAAAAGAATTCAAAATATGCAAAAGCTTATTATATGTTAGCTGAAACTTACACTAAAAAAGTAAGGTTTTTTAGATGCGGAAATCAACGTAAAAAAAGCAATCAAATATCAACCTTTTGCAAGTTCAAGAGCACATTTCTTGTTACATAATTTATATAAAGTTTCATCTTTCAGAGTATTAAAAAACAAAATTAAGTCAACCTATGAACTTATACTGTCTGCTTTAACTCTACCTTTCGACATTGAAGCAATGAAAAAAGTTAAAGAATCTTTGACATATATAAAATTCATGCCAGTTTTAATGAAAGGTTACATCAAAGTTCAATCAAACGGACTTGACGGTGCGATAGATACATACATTGATGCCGTTGACAAAGCCCCCGGGTTTGTTCCACTATACTGCCTTTTAGGAGATATTTATTCTTCTTTAGGACAATTTGAAAACGCAATTACTGAATACAAAATGGCTATTTGGTTAGATAGTTTAAATATTCCTGCATATCGTCATTTATGCAAAGCTTACGAAGATTTAGGCGATTATGACAATGCTATTGAAATTTATCAAAAGCTTATTCAAATTATGCCGAACATGCCTGAATTCCATTCAAATCTAGCAAACATTCTTTATGTTAAAGGTGATATTGATGCTGCTGTATCGCATTTCCAAACAGCAGTTACATTAAACCCAAGCAAAGAATGGACAAGTGTCGTAAATCAAACTCTAGGATTTGTATTCCAAGAAGCAAAACAAGATTTAGATGCGGCTATTACATCTTATCAAAGCGCATATCTTCTAACCCCAGAGGATATCGACATCTACGTAAACCTTGGAAGTGCTTTCTACGACAAAGAAGATTATGACAACGCATTAACAGTTTACCGAAATGCGCTTGATCTTGACCCGCAAAACGCAAAAATTCACTGTAACTTAGGATTTTTATATTGGGGCAAAGGTGATACAGATGAAGCAATGAGAGAATACGAATATGCAATTCAATATGACAATAGTTATTCAATTGCATACAATAATCTGGGTGTAATTTATCTTGACGATTTAGGACGAGTAAAAGAAGCAATTGATATGTTCAAAAAAGCAGTTGAGTATAATCCGAATTATGCACTTGCTCACTTCAATTTAGCTCGTTCAATCGCAATTACAGGTGACAAAATTGAAGCTGCTAAGTTATACCAAATTGCACAAGATGTAAACAAAATTACAAATGAGATTGACCCGCAAGACATTACTGACAAAATCAATGCATTATTTGATTAGGAGTAGAGAGAATTATGGAAATAGATATTACAAATCTAAAATCAGCTTTTCAAACCCTTAAATCAAGTATAAAAACATTAGAAGAAAATAAAACTTGTGATTTTGTTGATATGCTTGAAGATTCTTGCATAAAAAGATTTGAATATACCCTTGAAATTTCAAGAAAAATAATGAAGAGAATTCTCAAAAAGATTTATGGGAAATCAGAGGAAGAGCTAACAGTAAACAATACTTTTCGCTTTATGCAAGGTTACAAATTTATTCCAAACTGGGAAAGCTGGAAAAATTACTACGAAAAACGGAATAATACCGCACATGAATACAATTTAGAAAAATCACGGATATTAATAAAAATCATTCCAGACTTCATTGAAGATACAGATATTCTAATAAATAATATTGAAAGAAAAATTGAAAATGATAATTGGAATAACTGATAAAGAATTTGATATAATAAAAAATATCTTAAAAAAGTATAATGGAGAATTTTACGCCTATGGTTCAAGAGTTAAAGGAGATTTCTCTGCTTTGTCAGATTTAGATATAATGGTCAAAACTGATAATTATGAACAAATAATTTCAAGTTTAAAAAGCGACTTTGACAAAAGTAATCTTCCTTATATTGCAAATTTTACCAATTATTCAACAATAGATAAACATTTTTACAATTTGATTAAAAATTCTCTTGTTCAAATAAAATAACTCTTACTATTTTCAAGATTTAATAAAACCTGAAATCAAAATATAAAACAAAACAAAACAAAACAAATATAGTTGAAAAGCCAACTATATTTACAAATATAATATTCCTAAAATAAGTTCAAATGTCCACATAACTACACCAAATCATCATTTTCGTTTTCATAAGGTGTCAAATCAATTGGCAACGTAAAACCAAATGTTGAACCATGATTTGGTTGAGAGTTTACAAATACGTGACCATGGTGTTTTTCTATTGTGGTTTTCACAAGGTGCAACCCTAATCCCGTACCTTTTACACTATGAGTTTTGTTTTCAACTCGATAAAACCTTTCAAAAACTTTCTTCTGAAATTCCGGAGCAATGCCAATACCCTCATCTCTAACAGTTACAACAATTTGATTGTTTTCAGACTCTTTATACAATCTAACATTTATTGTAGAATTCTCCGGTGCATATTTAATTGCATTTGACAAATAATTAGTCAATGCTCTTGAAATTCCATCATAATTGCACATAATTTGTGGAATATCATCGTCTTTTTCAACATTAATATGCAAGTTGTGTTCTTTCAGCAAAACTTGAACTTGACTAACACATGCATCAACGAGTTGAGACATATCATTTTCGGTTTTTTCAATTTTTGCATTAGCTTCTAATCTTGAAAAATCTAAAATATCATTAACCATACCATTAAGTCGTATAATTTCAGTGTTCAAAGTTTCAATAAATTCTTTTTTAGTTTTTTCATCAAACTCATCACTATAATTGTACAACGTATCAATATAACTTCTTAAAACAGTAACCGGAGTTCTAAGTTCATGCGAAACATTGGAAATAAATTGAGATTTCATTTGATCCATTTCAATTTCTCTTGTCACATCAATCAAAACAATAATATACCCAACATAATCGTGGTTATTTTGAGTGAACATTGGAGAAATTATAGACTTCAAAATTCTACCATCAATTGTAATATTAAAAGTAATTTGTTGTTTTGACTTTTCTTCAAGCGATAATTTTTTATACTCTTCAATTTTTTCTTTGAAGCAATAATCACCCTCAGTATCAACATATTGCTGAATATTTGTATTCATCAATTGGTCATCTTGAAGTTCCAAAAGTTCTTTAGCATGATTATTTATCAAGACAACAGTATCGTTATTGTCACAAACAACAACACCATTTGCAATACTCATCAACACGGCTTCTAGTTTATTACGTTCAAGAGTCAACTGTTCAATATTTTGTTCTTCATACAAATTAAGTCTTGCAGACATATCATTGAAAGCATTGAACAACTCCTGAACTTCCTCACTAACATCTTTGCCCTCAATTTTATAACCGAATTCACCTGATGAAATTCGTTTAACACCCTCCTGTAAAATTCGCAATTCTCTTGTAATTAAATAAGTATTTATCAAAATTACAAACGCAAAAACAAGCCAAACTATAACAAAAACGAAAAGGATTGAAGCTCTTGTAGTTGAAGAAACTTTTCCAACAATTGAACCTGACAATCCAACAGTAACCGAACCAATTGTGGAGTTACTTTTAACATCAACCATTGGAGAAGACACTGAAATATTTGGTCTTTTCAAACTTTTATGAGCATTGTTTTGAGTTTTATAAATCAAACGACCTTTAGCATCACGAAACTCAATAAAAACGATATCATGATGAGATTTCAAAATAGAATCTGAATGAGTTTTTAAAATATTAAAAGTATCTTTTTGAGGAGCATTTTTAGTCATCTCAACACTTTCAATAGCTAAAATTTTAGAAATAACTTGTCCAAAATTTTGATAACTTTCATTCAAATTTTTCTGAATATTAACCGTTGCAAAAACAGCAATTGCCATAATTAGTAATGTACTCAAAACCAGCCCGAAAATAATTAAACGATTTTGAGTTGTAAAATTTATTTTTTGATTCTCGCTCATAAACTGATTATATCACTATAATAATTATTTTGATAGATTAAATTTCTATGGCATTTTGAATTAAAATTTCACTATACTCCATTGTAAACACCTTTAAAATCAAAAAACATTTTTTTATCTTATCATTTAAATTCAATATATTCAAAAAGAGGGCAGATATAAAATCTGTCCTCTTTTGCCTTATAATAGATAGAATTTGAAATTCGATTATTCTTTTGTATATTCAGCATCAATAACATCATCATCATTATTTTTGTCTGATGAGCTATTATCTGTTGAAGCATTTTCAGAATTTGCACTTTGTGCACCGTCTTTTTGAACTGCTTCATAAGCTTTTTGAGAAATTCCAAACATTGTTTGTTGCAATTCTTCTGACAATTTTTTCAATTCATCAGTTGCTTTGTTTTCATCAATAGCTTTTTGTAATGCAGCCTTTTGTTCTTCTAATTTAGATTTGTCAGCAGCATCAATTTTACCTTCAAAATCTTTCATTATTCTATCAGCTGAACTAATCAAACTTGTAGCATTGTTTTTAATTTCAGCATCTTCTTTTTTCTTTTTATCTTCAGCAGCATTTGCTTCAGCTTCTTTAACCATCTTATCAATATCTTGTTCAGACAAGTTAGAAGAATTAGTGATTGTAATTTTTTGTTCCTTGCCGGTTGCTTTATCTTTAGCAGAAACATTTACAATACCGTTAGCATCAATATCAAATGTTACTTCGATTTGAGGAATACCACGCATAGCAGGAGCAATACCCTCTAATCTGAACATACCTAAAGATTTGTTATCTCTAGCCATTGGTCTTTCACCTTGAAGAACTTGAATATCTACAGCTGTTTGGTTGTTTTCAGCAGTTGAGAATACTTGAGATTTTGAAACCGGAATTGTTGTGTTTCTTGGAACTAAAGGAGTCATTACACCACCCAAGGTTTCAATACCTAAAGTTAAAGGAGTTACATCAAGAAGAACGATGTCTTTAACTTCACCAGCCAAAACACCAGCTTGAATTGCAGCACCAACTGCTACAACTTCATCAGGGTTAACTGATTGGTTAGGTTCTTTACCTGTGTAATCTTTAACCAGTTTTTGAACAGCCGGAATACGAGAAGAACCACCAACCAATACAACTTCATTGATATCATCTTTAGAAATACCTGCATCTTTCAATGCTTGTTCAACCGGTTTCTTACATCTTTCTAACAAATCAAAACATAGGTCTTCAAATTTAGCTCTTGTTAAATTCAAATCTAAGTGTTTTGGACCGTTTGCATCAGCTGTAATAAATGGTAAATTGATATTTGTTTCAAGTACAGATGATAATTCGCATTTAGCTTTTTCTGCAGCTTCTTTAACACGTTGCATAGCTTGTTTATCACCTTTAAGGTCGATACCTTCTTGTTTTTTGAATTCTTCACAAATCCAATCCATAACTTTTTGGTCAAAGTCATCACCACCTAAGTGAGTATCACCTGAAGTTGACAATACTTCGTGTACACCATCACCAATTTCAAGAACTGAAACATCAAATGTACCACCACCTAAGTCGAATACTAAAACTTTTTCAGCTTTATCTTTTTCAAGTCCATAAGCCAAAGCGGCAGCCGTTGGTTCGTTCACGATACGAAGAACATCTAAACCAGCGATTTTACCAGCATCTTTAGTTGCTTGTCTTTGAGCATCATTGAAATATGCCGGAACAGTAATAACTGCAGATGTAACTTTTTCTCCTAAGTATTTAGAAGCATCATCAGCCAATTTTCTCAAAATCATAGATGAAATTTCTTGAGGAGTATAATCTTTTCCATCAATGTTTACTTTGTAATTTTCGCCCATGTGTCTTTTAATGGAAGCAATCGTTCTATCAGGGTTAACGATAGCTTGACGTTTTGCCAATTGACCTACTAATCTTTCACCTGATTTTGAAAATGCAACAATAGAAGGAGTTGTACGAGAACCTTCTGCGTTTGCTATAACGGTAGGTTTACCACCTTCCATAACTGCAACAACTGAGTTTGTAGTACCCAAGTCAATACCAATTGTTTTTGCCATAATTTATTTATCTCCTTTTCTTAATTATTTTCTTAATTACTGAGCATGGGAATTTTCCTTTTCACCCATCTCATATTATTGTTATAACATCGTTTTTTCGAAATCTTAAAAAAATAAACAAAAAATTAACAATTGGGATTTAAAAGATATCTAATTTGATTTTTTACCATTTTGGTGCAAATATTAGACTATGATTTACAATAAAAACGAAAGAAAGCCCCAAATTTGGTTTTGCGGGGCACATTTTATAAACGACATTTACACCGGATTTTTAAACCCTATTATGCCATTTATCGCTGAACAGGTCAAAATTTCGATGCCAATTGCAACAATTATTTTAAGTTGTTCACATATTTTTTCATCACTATTGCAGCCCTATTTTGGATTTTTTGCTGACAAAATGAAAAAAAGAGCCTTAATTTTTTGGGGATTAATTTTTACTGCAACATTTATATCACTTGCTCCGGCATCAAAAAATATTGCACTTATGATATTATTTATCATTTGCGGAAGTATCGGATCAAGCTTGTATCACCCTCAATCATTGGGGTTGGTATCAAAATTCACAACATCAGATGCGGCTAAAAATATGGGAATATTTATCGCAGCCGGAACTTTAGGCTTCTCAATGGGTCCATTATTGTCTTCTTCAATTGCACAATATTTTGGACTTTCTAAAATGCCAATTCTTGCATTATTAGGTATTATTTGGGCATTTTTAATGTTTAAAATGGTTCCAAAATTTTCAAACGAAGCCGGAAAAAAATTAGACTTAAATCTTAAACAAGCATTCACAGATATATTAACAAATCATAAATTAAATATTTTAAATTTAATTGCAATGTTGAAATCATTAATCACAACATCTTGCTCAATCCTTTTACCTTTCTTGTGGAAAGCTCAAGGATATTCAAAATTTCAAATCGGTGTTGCGTTGTTCTGTTTCTTATTCTTGGGTGGAATTTCATCATTATTAAGCCCTAAATTTGAAAAGAGAATCGGAACAGCAAATGTATTTTACATTTCAATGATTACAACATTTCCACTAATGATATTATTCATGTTTACATATAAAACAATGCCAATCGTATCATTTGTAGTTTTTGCAATTATGGGATTTATCACAATGTTTGCAACACCTGTAACAATGAGCCTTGCGCAAAATGTTTTACCCCAATATAAAAGCATAATCGGGGGATTTATCAACGGTTTTTCATGGGGTGTTGTAGCAATTGCAATGACAATAATCGGATATGTTGCACAAGCAACAAGCATTGTTCCGGTTTTGGTTGTATTATCCGCAATCCCTGCAATCTGTTCATGCTTGGTTAAATATTTGTTTAAAGAAGCAAAAAATTAAGCAATTAAAGATAAATATTTTTTAGTTGCAGATTCTGAAACTTTTGGTGCAAAAAATGATTGAACAGAGCAAATGAAATTATTAAACGGATTACTATTTCGACTAATCATATTTGTAGATAAGCTTTCATTAAAATGACCAAATTTCTCACCAGATGTACGCTTAACTGCTTGAGCTTTATTTCGCTCAACACCATATAAGCTCTTCGAATTTGAATTTACATGTCCAATTTCGGAAACTAGCATTTCTCAACCCCAACTAATCTCTTTGCTAGAAGATAATACTACAAATTTTTCAAAAATGCAAGCTGTATTTTTGAGTTTATATTCTAATACAACTAAAAGTCCTCCACTTGCGGGAGGACCAAAATTTTTAATTTCAAGGAGAGAGAAATCCTCTACCCTTCAGCAAGGACTCTGTCTAAACATGCCTTTGCGGAATATTGCCATTCTCTAAACGTAATTCTTTTAACTTTAAAACCACAACGTTCCAAAATTGACTGTTTTTTCATCTTTGAAATATGAGATTTTTTATTATCTTCTACACCATCAACTTCAACAATAAATTTGTCATCAACAAGCAAATCCGCGCTTAATCCCGCAATTTCAACACCCGCAACAACTTTGTGGTCAAGATTTCTTATAGCCGTTGCAATTTCTTTTTCTAAATTATTTTTATAGATATTTTCATCAATTTCATTATTTGCCAAAGCTTGCTGTCTATCTTGATATTGTTTGATATAGGAAACATAATTTCTAAAATGTCCATCAGGCATTGTTTCAATATCATGAGAAACGAAATTTATACACCTATTTTTTGCCCTTGTTATTGCAACATTAAATAAATTAGGTTTTTGCAAGAATGTTATACTTTGTGGATAAGAATTATTTGCAAAAGCCCAAGACATTAAGATAATATCTCTTTCATCTCCTTGGAATGTATGTGCTGTACCGATTTCAATCTGGTGTTTTTTAATCATATAATCAGACAAAACTTTTGGTACTGAAATCTTTAACTGTTCAACTTGAGCTCTAAATGGAGATATAATACCAATAGTCACAGGTTTTTCAGGATTTTTTCTCTCATCATCAATAATTATTTCGTGCAAAGTTTTAACCAAAGCCTCAATTTCCGGAAGGTTTCTTGTTGCGTCCATATCAACTTTACCATCTGGAACTTGAACCAATTCCAAAACCTTATCTTCCGGAGAATCTTTTTTCATAACACGAATTCTATCACCATAAAATTCATGGTTTGAAAAATTGATAATCGGTGGAAGACTTCTAAAATGTTCATCAAGCATTACAGAATTCATTGAATAATAATCCGCCAAATCAAACATTGAATTCGTTCTAAATCTCCACATCAATTGATATTTATCAGGAATTCCGTACTGACTCAAGAATGATTGTTCTTTTGCTTTTTCTAAGAATGAAAGGTGCGGTAATTGTTTGTCATCACCAACGACAATCGTCTTTTTCGCCCTATACATAATTGGGAAACAACTTGCAATATCACATTGAGAAGCCTCATCAATGACTGCAACATCAAACATTCCCGGTTTTAATGGTAATGAATCCGACACAGCATAAGTTGTTACACACCAACAAGGAAAAGCCTCAAGTAACGGTTTAAAATCTTCTTCTTCCAAAATTCGACTTTGAAGATTTTTTCTGCGTTCAACCAAAGACATTGCGTGAACTTTAATTCTACGTCTTTTCTTTTCATCACGTAAAAGAGCTTTTATTGTTTCTCTTCTTGTACTCTTTAAAATATTTGTTGCAAGAGTTTTTTGCTTACGTTTCATTTGACGGATTTGCTCCATCATAACGTGAAGATTTCCGGTTTTTTGTATATCTGATTCAATCTTTCTCAACTTCCATTTCAAAGTTATAAAATCAAGTTCAACTTTCAAACGGTCAAGATTTTCAGGTTCAACTTCAAAATCTTTAATCTCCAAAATTTTCTTCAACTGTCTCAAACCGGACATATTCGCAAATGATGCAAAAATTCCGGATTTTTCCATATTATTAGACAATGCTTTAATAACATCATTAATATTATCTATTTCAGATTTTTTCAATGAACGTTTGATATAAACGAGTTCTCCAACATTTACTGCTTGTTGCTGAATTTCTGCCCTCAAATCATGCCAAGCACGTTCAAGTTTCAAAATCTTTTCACATTTTGCTTCGGTTTCTCTTAGACAATCCAAATGTTGTTTCATATCTTTGACATCAGCAAAAATATAATCCTCAACATCTTCATCTAAATCAATCTTACCGGCAAGCAAATCTTGTAACTGTAAACTCAATTGTTTTTGGTAGTTCATTCTTCCTGCTCTAAGTGCAAGATAGGGAGCACCTAACTCATTCAACCTGTCTGCAACAACATCAACGGCCTTATCCATACGAGAAGCAACCAAAACAGTCTTTCCATTAGCAATCAAATGAGCTACAAGGTTTACGATGGTTTGAGATTTACCTGTCCCCGGAGGTCCTTGAACAGCAATAAATTTATTAGTTTCAAGATTTTTTATAACTTTTTCTTGTGAATCGCTCAACGCAAGCGGAGTAATCGGATAAAACTCTCCGGAATCTTTTGGAAGAAGATTTTTTTCTCCACTTTGGGTATATTCATCATTAATCACACTCAAAGTTGTTTCACGATAAACACCACTTGGTTTTTCAGCAATTTGCATAAGTTCATGTAAAACACCTGCAGTCACTGACGGACGTTTGGTCAAAATAATTGCACTTTGATAAGTTACACAAAGCTTTTTGATATCGCCAACAGGTTTTACCTTTTGTTCACGAACTTCATCTTCTATAATTTCATCAAAATTTTCACCGGTAATTTTTGTATCGGACAAATCTTTCGCAAAATGTTCGTCCTTTTCAATGTTATCTTCATCAACATTTTCTGTTGAATCTTCTGAAATTTCGATATCCGGAATTAAAGATTTTAAAGTAGTTAAGAAAATATCCATCTTTTCTTTTGTGATAGGCAAATCAGGAACTACGTCCAAAATTCCCTCTAAAAACAAATCTACTTCATCATCATCGTCACCTTTTTTCAAAAGAGCAGCTAAAGCTCCGGTATTAAGGGATAGAACATCATCTTGTCTTATACAATTTATATTGACACCGTTTCTTTCAAGTTTACAAGGAACATACAAAAGCGGAGTCAAGAATTCGTTACGTTTGCGGGATTTTCCGTTACGACCAACAAGGAACATATACCCATAAATCAAGTATTTATCCTTTGTACTCAAATCACTTTGAATCATCAATTCTGTCAAATTGGGATTTGAGCCATCTAGTTTAAGATATTCAAGCCCTTGTGTTAAAAGAGTTTCATTATCCTTTAAGAAAATCCATTTATTATCTTTATCCCCTTTTAAATTACGGAAAGTCGAACTTTTAACTTCTTCTCTCACGCAATCATGAAGATATTGACTTGTCTTTTTGATAAAACTGTTATTAAATGCCGAATTAAGTGCTTTTGTCGCTTCTTGTAACATTGCGTCCCTTCTTAAAAAACTTATATTACTTTTATTTTACTCTATTTTAAGCTAAAATAGAAAAATGAGCATCATCAATTTACAGGATAAAAATTTATATTTTATTGGCGGAATTGTTAGGGACAAAATTCTTGGCAAAGAAAGTTTTGACGTTGATGTTACTTATGTTGGGAATGCAATAGAATTTGCAAAAACCATTCCAAATGCTGAGATACTACAAGTTAATGAGCCATTTGGCACAGTGAGAATTAAACTTAACGGACAAGAAATTGATATTGCATCTACTCGTAGCGAATCGTACCCGCAAAAGGGACATCTTCCTATAGTTCAAAGTATCGGGTGTCCATTGAAAGAAGATGTTCTAAGACGAGATTTCACAATAAATGCAATGGCAAAATCAACTCTCACAGGTGAAATCATTGACTATACAAATGGTTTAAATGATATAAAAACCAAAACATTAAGAATTCTTCACGACAAAAGTTTTATTGACGATCCGACAAGAATTGTTCGAGGATTAAAATTTTCTGTTCGTTTTGGATTTAAACTCGACAAACATACAAAAAAACTTCAAGACGAATATTTGAATAACATAAATTATGACCTATCGTATAAAAGACTAAAAAAAGAGCTTGAAGAAACATTCAATCTAAATTCTGTTGAAGCTTTTGAACAATTTATTGAACAGAAAATTTATAAATTAATTTCACCTGAAAATAAAGATTTGAAATTTGATAAAAAACAAATTTCAACAATAAGAGAACTAATCAACAAGTATAAGCCGAAAAATATTTGGATAATTTATGTTGGATTAATTCCATACATTTCAACTTTACCATTAACAAAAATAGAGAAAAAAATTGTTGAAGATTACAAAGATTTAAATGGAAAATCTTTCAAAACGAATTACGAAATATACAAAAATTTTGAAAATTTACCAATAGAATCAATTATTATGTTTTCAATAAATAATTCCAAACCTACATTAAAGTATTTAAATATTTTAAAAAACATCAAAATCTCAATCAACGGAAAAGATTTGCAAAACATTGGAATATCTCCATCTCCTAAATATCAACAATGTTTTGATTTTATTCTACAAGAAAAATTAAAAAATCCTGCCCTAACAAAAGAGCAGGAAATAAAACTTGCTAAAATCTTTTTTGGGAATTAATTTATTCCAAAAGTTTTTTGAATTTTCTTTAGATTGCCATTTCGAGTTTCAATATCAATTATATTGTTAACAGCTTTTATAAGATTTTTTGACTCAGCGCCTTTTCTAAAGGCAACTCCATAAGGTTCTTTAGAATATCGTTTCGGGAGTAAAACAACACTATTGTCTTTTAGTGCCAAGCCGAGTAAAATCGTATCATCAGATACAATCGCATCAGCCCGACCTTTCTTTAGCGCGTTATACGCATCTGTATAGGTTTTATAGCCTAAAATTCCGACATTTGGAACAGCAGATCTCAAACTTCTTTCACTTGTTGAACCAAATACAATAATAGCTCTTTTTCCGTTCAAGTCTCGAAGAGTTTTAACATTACTTCCCCGACGAACTAAAATCGCTTGTCCTGCAACATAATACGGATCAGAAAAATCCAGAATTTCTTGACGTTTTGGAGTTATTGACATAGTTGCAATAATCATATCAACTTCACCAGAGTACAACTTCATCATTCTATCAGAAGCAGTTACAGGTATGAATTTAACTTTCTTTTCACTACCCAAAAGTCCTTTTGCAATAAGTCTTGCTAAAGAGGCATCATATCCTGCAAAATGTCCTTTTTTATCAATATAACCAAACGGATAAGTATCAGTCTTAACCCCGACTAAAACCGTATCTCTTGATGTAATTGTGTTCAAATCATTTTCGATTGGTTCATCTTTTCTGTTTCCGCAACCACAACAAACAAACATTACAAGCATTAATAGTGCTAATATTTTTTTGTACATAAATTTCCCTCTTATTAGCTTCATAATACATTATGAAATAAATAAGTCAAAAAAGTTAAGGATATTTATTTTTTTCGATTTTAAGATATCATAACAATATGAAAACAATAGTATTAATTGGAATGATGGGTTCAGGGAAAACTACAATAGGAAAACTTTTAGGAGAGAAATTAACTCTCAGAAGTATAGATATTGATGTCATTATTGAACAAAACGAAAAAAGAACAATTTCAGAAATTTTTCAAAATGAAGGAGAAAAATATTTTCGAAACATTGAAAGAGAAACAATAAAAAAAAATTTTACGAATAAAGATTTAATAATTTCACTTGGCGGAGGAGCTTTTGAAGACCAATTAACCCAAGAACTTTTGTTAAAGAATTCGACAGTAATTTACCTCAAAACGTCACCGAATGTAATTCTGGAAAGAATAAAAAATAACACAAATCGCCCGTTATTAAAAAATCAAATGACAGTTGAAAAAATTCAATCAATAATTTTACAACGACAAAAAAATTATGAACTTGCAAATATTACAATTTTGACCGACAACAAAAATACAGATAAAATTGTTGAAGAGATTTTGGGAGTAATCTAATGTTAGAATTAAACGTAAACATTAAAAATAACGAAACATCTTACCCGATAATTATAAAAAATGATGATATTTCAAATATAAAAAGCATAATTGAAAATAAAATAGGAACAAACAAATATATCGTAATATTCAGTGAAAAAGTTTATAAACTTTATTCAAATGAATTGAAATTCCCTAAAAATCAAGTTTTCATTTTAAAAGACGGGGAAAAAGAAAAAAACATCAAAAATTATACCAAAATTTTAGACTTTGTTCTATCAAAAAAATTAACTCGCCAAGATTATATAATCGCAATCGGTGGAGGTGTTGTCGGAGATATTGCAGGATTTGCAGCTTCGACTTATATGAGAGGGATAAAATTTATACAAATTCCAACAACCCTGCTTGCCTGTGTTGATAGTTCTGTAGGCGGTAAAACAGCAATAGATACAAAGTATGGGAAAAATCTAGTTGGAGCATTTTATCAACCCAATTATGTTTTAATCAATGCAAACTTTTTGAAAACTCTAGATGAAAGGCAATTCAAAAGCGGACTTGGAGAAGTTGTAAAATATGGATTTATTGAAAAAAGTTGTAATCCGGAAGCCACGGCAATGTTGTTAAACTATTTGACAGAACATTCTGAGAAAATTCTATCTCGAGATATTATGACAATGAAAGAACTAATAAAAATGTGCATTAGTTTAAAAATTTCCGTAGTTGAAAAAGACGAAAAAGAGAGTGGGTTGAGAAAAATTTTAAACTTTGGGCACACTTATGGACACGCAGTGGAAAATATTACAAAATACAAAAAATTTACCCACGGAGAATGTGTCGTTGAGGGAATTCATTTTGCACTAAATCTTGCTTTCAAATTAAATCTCATAAATAAGGAATACAAATTTCTATGTGGTGATGTTCTAAAAAAATTCAACTTTAAGCAAATCCCACAATTTGACAAAAATAAAATCATAAATATTATGACAACTGACAAAAAAGCAACTCAGAATAAGATTATATTTGAACTTCCAACTGAATATGCCCAAGTAAAAAGAATATTCATTTTCACCAAATGAATTAAAAACTTTATTTTAATATTAATAACTTGCAAACCTTTAAATAGTGTGATAGTATAAATTTATAATATAGTACCCAAAAGATACTAAAGAGGTATTTATGAATTCTAAAGACCTACCAAAAGACGCAATCGAAACTACACTCTACATGACAGGGTGCAAATGGAAGATTTTAATAATCAGAGAGCTACTTAACGGGACAAAAAGATTTGGAGAGCTAAAAAAATCTGTTACAGGAATTACTCAGAAAGTTTTAAGTGCAAAACTAAAAGAAATGGAAGAATATGGACTCCTTGAGCGAACCGTATATCCGCAAATTCCACCAAAAGTTGAATATACCTTAACAGATGTAGGTTATAGTTTACGTCCGGTTTTAGAATCCTTAAAAATTTGGGGCAGAGATTTTAAACGATACACAAAACTTTTAGAAAAAATGAAGAGCTAGTACAAAAACTAGCTCTTTATTTTTTTAATTTTTTACCCAAAAAACTAATCACTTTCTGCAACTACTGTAGGAATTAATTCACCATAACTATTAACACAACCATTTGTTTCTTCAACAATGTATCTAAGGTCAGATTTACCTTCGATTGCTTTTTCAGCACAATCCATTGCATCATCGTAGTCTTTAAATTCTCCAATTAAATTCTTTGATAATTCTGATTTGTCTTTTGCAGTGTAAACTTGGAACATAACATATCTCCTTTTATCTTCAAAAATATTGTAGCACAAAATATTTTAGTCAATATATTCTGCAACAGCTTTATTAATAGCATCTTTTTCGTCAGTGTAGATAGCCTCCTGTCCAATTTGAGAAACAATTTCAAGAGATTTAATTTGTTCATAAACTTTTTGATTTGGAATAACCAATATCAACTGAATTTTCTGAGATTTCAAACGAACAATGATATCTTCCAATGCAAAAATTGCGGACATATCAAGTTCCGTATTAGAACTATAATTAAGGATTATGCACTCCGTTTCAAGCATTTCATCAAAATGAGAAACAATTTGAGTTGTTGAACCAAAGAAAAACTGTCCATCAATATGTAAAATTCTTATCTTATAGTGTGAATCTTGTTCAATTTTTGTTTCAAAAGGTGTGTAATCAAGATGGTTGTAATGGGTAACTTTTATATTAGTATCATCAGCAATTCTTTTGGCATAAAGTAGAGCAGCTAAAATTACACCAACACCAAGTGCAAAAATCAAATTATAGAATACCGTCAATGCTAAAACTGCAATCAAGACATACAAATCATCTTTTGGTGCAAATTTCAAGACTTTTAATACTTTCAAATCTAAAATATCATAGCCTATTTTGATTAAAATTCCAGCCAGAACGCAAATCGGAATTTGAGCTATAAATGGAGTTAACTTCCACAATACTACAACCAACAAAACAGATGCTAAAATTGCAGAACATTTCGTTCTCGCTCCGGATTTCACAGCTGCAACACTTCGCATCGTAGCAGCCGAACCAACCATTGAGCCTGTCATTGCGCAGAATAAGTTACCAAAACCTTGTGCTAAAACAAGTCTTTTTGAGTTATGTTTAACTTTTGTCAACGAATCCATAATTATACCCGTTAATAAACTTTCACTCGTTGCAATAAAGGCCAACGTCAAAGCAATCGGAATATCTTTTGATATAGTTTCAATAGTTAAACTTGGCATCAAAAAATGAGGAATCGTAAAACTGATTGAAGAAATTTTATCAACTTGCCAACCCGTAAAATATGCAACTCCAGTCATCAAAACAAGGGCAAGTAATTGAGATGGAATAAATTTTGTAATAACTTTAGGCACAAAAAACAATAGTAAAAGAGTTACAGAACCTAAAATTAAAGCATGAATATTTATATGAGCAAAAACATTTGGATATTCTATCAATGCTTTTATTGTTGAAGATTGTGCCTCACTTCCTAATAGAGGAGCTAGTTGTAAAATTATAATAATTAACCCGATTCCTGTCAAAAACCCCGAAATAACAGGATAAGGAACATATTTTATCATTCTTGGAATCGAAGTTAAAGAAATTATCATCTGAAAAGCTGCAGCCATAATAAGAACAGTAACTACAGATGAAATATTTCCACTGCATGCCGCAACAACCGTAGCAATTATAATTGCAGTAGGCCCAGTAGGACCTGACACAAACGGCAAATTACACCCTAAGCAACCTACAATCAACGACAAAATTATTGCCCCCCCAAATACCGGCAGAAGCCCCCATGCCGGAGGCAACACCAGCCAAAGCTTGAGGAAAAGCAATAATAGCGGCAATTATTCCACCGAATAAATCACCCTTGAATATTAAAACCTTATCTTTAAACAATTTTTTATTCCTTTCATAAATATTTTTAAGAATTTTATCATACTTAAATAAATTTTCAAAATATCAACTATTTGGAGTATGTGAAAAAATTGAATACTCTCTATACTAAAATACGGAGAGAGGAAAATCTATGTTGGCACAAACAGTAAGAAATAATTTGAAAAAGAGTACAAATCTAAGAACTAAAGCAACTAAATTTAGTAGCTTATTTCAAACAGTTCCGGTTCAATCAAGAGAAGAGGACTCTTTAGAAGAAGTTTTGGCAAAAGCGAATTTAACTTCTTATATAAAAAAAGAAGAAACTCCTAAAAATCAAATTGAGGAAGAAAAAACTACAGAAACTCCAGTAGATGAAGACTTTGAATATATCGTTGAAAACCCTAAGGAAGTTATCGTACCTTTTCCAATAGTTTCTAATATAAACTTAGATGAAAAATTGCCGTTCTTTAAGTCAATAACATTCAAATTGAATAAAATTTACGGTTAAAAATAATTATTTATAAGAAAAGGCGACATTTAAAATAAATGTCGCCTTTTCTATTTATCTATTTTGAATTTATGCTGTTAATTTCAATTCTTGTCCCGGTTTGATGATTACAAGTTTTCCATCTGCTTCAAATTCTAAGCCATTTAATTCCATAATTTCTTTTGTATGTTTTAGAATTTCAGCATTGGTTGGTTTTACACCATTTTGTTCTTTCAAGTGTTTCTTTGCAATGTTCCAAACATTATCACCTAGTTTTACTTTACGAACTTCGCCTGCTTCTACTTTAGTTTCAGGATTTTTATCTGTTTTATCTGTTTTATCAGTCTTACCTGATTCATCAGCTTTGTCAGACCCTTTAACATTACCTGTTTCTTCAGGCTCTTCTGTTTTTGGTTGTGGTACTGCTACAGGTGTTTTAACAGGAGCATTAGATTTTGTTTTTGGTTTTTCTGTTTTTTGTTTGCCTTCAGCCTTTTTATCTTCTGTTTTTTTGTCTTCTGGAGTTTTTGTAGCCGGAGTAGGAGTTGCCGGTTTTTGTGCAGGAGATTTTTTGTCACCTGTTGGGACATCTGCTTTTACGTCCGGATTAGTTTCTTGTGAACTATCTGAACCAAAGAACTTGTCATAACCCCATTTTGCAAGAGCGACAACACCTGCTACTAAACCGAGAGCTAAACCAATTTTGCCACCTTTTTTAGCATATTTGCCAAGTCCTGAAAAATTAAATCTAGAACCTTTAACTTTTTTAGCTTCTTTTGCCAAATGTTCTGCCTTAACTTCTGAAGCCGGTTTTGCAACATATTCGCCTTTTGCTTTATCAAAAATTGTTTTACCACCAAAACGATTTTGTGCTTTAGCTTTTTGTTGTGCAGCTTGTTCAGCTCTACGAGCTTGTTTTTTAGCCACGTTTTCTGGTGTAATTTGTACTGATTCGTAACCATTCTTTCCTTTTACTGTTTTTCCACCAGATTTATTTTTTCTTGCTTCTTTTGCTGCTGCTTGTGCTTCTCTGCGAGCTTTTTGTGCTTCGATTTGTGCTTCTGTTGGAACTACTTTTTCTTTAACTTGTCCTTGTTTTGGAGCTTTATCAAATAAACTTACATTTTCTTGTTTTGGTTGACCTACTGGAGCCGTTTGATTAGTTTGCGCTTTTTGAGCAGTTCTTTCAGCAGCTTTTTTCTTTTCTGCTCTTGCATGTTCATTTCTTACATCTGCTAATGTTTTTTTCTTTGGTTGTACATTTTTTTTGTGACCATAACTAATTTTCATAATCTTAATTTCCCCCTGTGTTTAAAAATTTATTTTCCCTATGCTTCTATAAACAATTTTTCAATACAGAAATTGACTTTCTGTATTGAAAGAGTATATACTCTTTGAAATATTTCGTTACAAATTGGTTCTTAATTTAGGCAAAAAGAAAGGCTATCAGGGGGTAATCGATGATAGCCTTTTGTGAGTATGAGGATTGTTTTAGCTTAGAAATCTCTTGGTTTAACTCCATGTATCCAATTAGATTCTATCGTTTCCAAAGAAATACCTTTGGTTTCCGGAACACAGAAGTAAACAAAGACAATACAAAGCAAGGATACTATCCCAAATCCCCAAAATGTCCAAGCTCCACCTATTCTGTGAAGCAAAATTGGGAAACTGCTAACTACAAAGAAGTTAAATGCAAAGTTTGAAACCGTACAAATACTCATTGCAACCCCTCTTATTCTCAAAGGGAAAACTTCTGAAACCAAAATCCAACCAATTGGACCAAGGCTCATTGCAAAACAAATAATGTATATTACCAAACTTCCTACAGTAACCCATTTCAAATTATCACCAAAGAAATCAGCAAATGCAAAACCGCAACCCAAAGCGATTAAACTAAGCATTACACCCGTCAAACCAAAATATAACAATGGTTTACGCCCTAGTTTATCAGTAAAGAATAGTGCAACAATTGTCATTAAAAAGTTAATTACACCAATACCGGTTGTTGCATAAATTGCGGTAATATTACTTTCAAATCCTGCATTTTTAAATATTGTAGGAGCATAATAAATAATTGTATTAATACCGGTACAAATTTGTGCAAACATTATACCAATACCAACAACAAATGGCATAATCATCCATTTTTTAAATCTGAATTTTTTATCACTTTTTGTTCCTTCATTAAGGATAGTTTTTCTAATATCCTCAATTTCTTTTTCAGTATCAACTTCCGGTTCAATTTTTTTGAAGGCAATTTTAGCTTCTTCATCACGTTTCTTACTCACTAACCAACGTGGGGTGTCATGCATAAAGCACATTCCAACAAATAAGACAATTCCGGGAATTACACCCGCAAATAACATCCAACGCCAATTGTAAACGGCATGTGCAAACACTGCATTGATAAAGTATGAGAACAAAATACCTGCCGTAATTGCCCATTGATAAAGAGATACCAGTGTTCCTCTCAAATGTTTTGGAGAAATTTCTGATAAATATAACGGAACAACAAAGTTAACAACACCAACGGCAAAGCCGACAAAAATTCTTGATGCAATTAGAACAAAAATATTCGGAGCAAATGCGCACATTATAGAACCTAATGTGAAAATTACAGCAGTTGCCATAATAATTTTCTTTCGCCCGAACATATCTGCTAAAATCCCATTTGTCGCAGCACCAATAACAGCACCAATCAAAACGGAACTAACCAAAATACCTTGAGTAGTATCAGCCAAATTCCAAGATTCATTGATAAATAATAACGCACCCGAAATTACACCGGTATCATAACCTGATAACAAACCGCCCAAAGATGCAATAATCGCAACGACATACAACCATAAGTACTTCATATAAACCCTTTCTTAACTCTATAACTTTATTATAACTTTATTTTTTATATTTTTAAACCCCAATTTGATATTTTTTTTTGAGCAAGCCTTGACAAAGTGTTAGGTGTGCCTTACAATAATTTTGTAAAGGATGTTTTCATGACAGAAAAAGCAAAAAATTTATCATCAGGTTTAGAAGATTATGTTGAAGCAATATATATTGCACACCTTAACAACAAACCGTTAAAAGGGGCAGAACTTGCAAGGCAATTGAATATTTCAAGAGCCTCTGTATCAGAAGCACTTGCGAAACTAGTTGCAAAAAACTTAATCAAATATAACAGCTATGAAGCAATTTCCATCACAAAAGAAGGAATTGAAGAAGCAAAAAAAGTTTATGAAAAACACCACACACTAGAACAATTCTTTGAAACAGTTTTAGGCATAACAAAATCTGAAGCAAGTGAAAATGCTTGCAAAATTGAGCATATTATTTCTCAAAATGTGCTTAACGAAATGAGAAGTTTTACAAAATTTTGTCAAACTAACAAAGAAATTTTAGACACTTATAAAAAGGAAAAATCAAAATAATGATAAAAGTTTCGTCAATTGGCAAGTTTTTAGACCAACCGCTTTTAACTGCCAAATTAAATAAACAAATTCCTACAATACTTACCCTTGGTAGTGGAATTTTTCTCGCAAAAGAATTAAAAAATACTCCCAAAGAAGATAAAATCAAAAAAGGGATACAAACTTCAATTATTTTAGCAACTACATCAATTTCTGCAATTAAAGCGCCGAAAATTGCAAACTATTTAACCAAAAGACCTGCAACTAAAACGCTTGAAGAATTGAAAATTCAAAACTTAAAATCTATCCAAGAAATCATAACAAACAACAAATATTCAGAAAAAGTGGAAAGTATTTTACATCGTGCAAAAGACAAAATTTTATCTTTAAAAGAAGTTGACACTTTACACCAAAAGTTAGATAAACAATCTTTTGATAAAATAATTCCACCTCCAACTAATATAACTTCAAACGATCTATTCAGAGAAATCGGTTGGTTATCAATCTTTGGAGCAATCCCTGTTGCTGGCGGAGTAGCAGGTGGAATAGCAGCAGACATGACAACTGAAAAAGATTGGAAATCAAGAGTTTCTAACAAAGTTAAAGAGGGCACATACCAATACTTAGCAAATATTTTTATGTGTAACATAGGAGCCGGAGCCGCACTCGGCATTTTGGAACATAATAATATCAAATCAAAATCAGCAAGATGTATTGGCATGATTACCGGAATTATTTTAACTGGAGTAATCGGCGGAAGTGCAATTGCAAACTTTATAAGTAACAAACTTATCAATCCTCTCCTATCAGGAAAAAATCAAAACAAAAAAGAAATCCGCACTCCTGAACTTTTAGATTTAGGACTTCACACAGACGATATTGCAACAGTATCATTATTATCGGGATTAAAATGGATTGAACCGTCACTTCCACTATTATATGCCGTATCCGGATATCGCGCAGGAATTGGTTATAGGAACAATGACAAACATCATCATTCTAAAAATTGTTCACAAAACCAAGAAAAAACTCATTTTCTACGAGAAAAGTGTTAGGTATAGTTAACACTTTAAAACACACACCTTATTTTTTACAACCCACAACTGTACACTAAAAAAGAGGCAGTTTAACCACCGCCTCTTTTACTTTTCTTTATTAAATACTTACTAAACTTCGGGTTTAAGATTTACTTTTTCTAAAAATTTTTCTTCGCCATTTTCTACATGAGATACAAATGGTTTTCCCTTTTTAGAAATCATTTGTGTAAAACTATCAATCATTGCGCTTGCGATATGTTTAATATCACGATGTTTTTTATTTTGCTCATAAGCATACTTCGGATTTGTACCAATTTTGAAAATTTCAGCTAACTTAGTTTTAGGATTAACTTTATCGGCGCTCATTACCCCTAAAACCTTTGTTGCATCAAGTTTTTCAAAATTATCAGTTTGAGTTGTAAGAGCATAAATATTAGATTTACCTTTTAAAATACTTACTTCTTCTGCAATTGCACCAGACAAGTTTTTCCCACCGTTCCATAAATAGCTCAAAAAATTGATGCTCAATCTATCAAATTTGTCACCCGTATGAAATTTTACAAAATTTACAGGCATATCTTTCCATTTTTTATTAACTTTTTGCTTTACAACTGTTGGGGCAATTAATTTTCCTTCAAAATGAAGATTGTTTGTTGGTTGTATATTCATTATAAATTTTTCCTTTCGACTAATGTAATCAAGTTAATTATATCTCAAAATTATTTACCGTGAATAATGACTTTTGACATATCGCCACCAGTTACTCGCCTTATATCATCAGCAAACTTTTCAAATTGATTTGCATTACAAACAATTCTACCGGTAACTTGTTCCAAATTTTGCGGGAATTGAGTAATTCGAGAATTATACAATGGATTTTTGTTATCCAAAATAAAATTACCACGAATGATTTTTACATCTTTTAATAAATCATCTTCATTAAATCCAAACATTGAGTAAGGAATTGAAATTCCGCTATTTACATTCATGTTGTATGACGGTTTATAACCGGAAATTTCAAGTTTCCCATCTGGAGTATACTTTGTATCAACATTTAGAAATCTAAAAATAGCAAAATTATCTTCATCTTTTATTGCTTTTGCAAATGATTTTTTGAAAACTGAACTAGTTTCATTTAACTTTTCACTAATCATAATAGCCTGAGATGCTTTAGGTCCTTCATCAATAATTCCGGATTGACATTTCAAATTATTAGTTTCAATGAATTCTCTAATCTTGCTAACCAAAGTCAAAGGAACAATGTTATTATTCTCAACACCTTGAATTTGATCAATCTTACCATTGTTTGTCGTCATACCAACAACAGGATCCCAAAGATTAGATTTGCCTTTTCTTTCAAGATAGATATAAAAATCGCCATCAGTCAAAGCATCTTCTGCCTTATCAACACTTGATCTTGTACACCAGTTACGACAACTCAAAGTTTCAAGAGCAGAAATATTTTTATCTTTATTTTTAGGGTCATGCTTAATTGATGGAATTTTTACCCAAACCGCTTTGTTATTTGATTTTCCCATATCCATAAGCAAGTTATCTCTAAGTCTGTGAGTATAACTTTCCAAAAATGTCGGATTAATAAATGTCGCCCAGTCTAATGGTGCCGGACGTTCAAAACGTTTAATAGCAAGTAAGAGAGCTTTTTCATCAAACGGAACCGGAATATGTCTGTTATTTTCTTTCAATTCTCCGGTTACAGAATTCCAAATAACAAATTTCAATGAGTCATTTCCCTTGATTTTACTTACAAGTTCAGGGTTAAATTGTTCTCCTGTTTTTGGATTTAATTCTTCCGGATTTTTAAGAAAATTTTCCCAATCCTTTAGTCGAACTTCTCTTGCTTGGTTAATTTTATCTATTGAATATTCCCTAATATCTTGCGGAACATAACTTTTCCATTTAATTTTTTTTGCATCAGATTTTTTGAAAGAGCTCCACATTTCATCATCTTCAACAATTTTTTTAATAGCCGCACCAATTTTTTTTGCGGAAATTACACTACCGTCAATATGAAATTTTTTATGATTGCTATCCAAAATTACAGATGCCATATAATCAAAAATTGAGTGATATTCTGATGGAAGAGATTTTCCTTTAAAAGATAGTATAACCTTATCCGTTTGAGAATTTGAAGCCAAATAAGATTTAAAAGGTTTTGGATTACTTTTTTGTATGTTGTTTAATGGGGTTGTAAAACTTAAATTACTAATACTTGAAATCATATTTTAGACCTATTTAGATATTGTAAACTGAAAAGTATAAAATTCGTAAAGCTCAAATTTTGCGTAATATTAAAATTTTTTTTAATATTTATTCACAAAAAAAATGGGATATAAAATACCCCATATAGTAACATTACCCAATGTATTTTTATTTTTGAACTTGTTCTTTTGGTTTTCGGTTTGCAAGTTTGATATTAATAAGCGGAAGAATAATACCAAGAGCAACTGTAGAATATGCCAATCCGGCAACGTGCGCTACATTCAACTTCCAAATGTTTTTTCTTGCAAAATCTTTTCCTTTTGCCGCAATTTCTGCATGTGTTTTTAAACTGATATCGTTCAACCAATGTTTAATACCTTTACCCTTTTTATTAATATTAAATAAATTTTCTTGCTTTTTATCTAGAAGATTAGCAACACCTTTAGCTGCAAAACCGCCTAGAACTAGCCAGTTCAAAAATCCGAAATAATCTCTTGTAACAGATTCTCTCAATTCATTATTGCTATCTGCAGCCATAAAACGACCAATAATTGTTGAAGCATAGACAGTTTTTATTGCATTACCTGTAGAAATTGGACCTGTAAATTGAAGTTTTTTCACAAAGTCTTTTGGATTTTTAATTTTCATAACTCCAATCGTCATAGCAAGCATTCCAGCACTTGCCAATATCTTTTTAAAGAACAATCCCTTTTTATTATCTTTATTTTTAACTCCATTTTTTGCATCATAATCAGGGTCACCTGCAAAACCTTTTTTACCTGTACGTTTTTCTGTAATTTTTCTATTCAATCTTTGATTTGTTAAACCAATAATTGAAGCAAGAGATAATGCCCCAAAGATTTTAATTTTATTAATACGTTTAATTTTTGTTAAAGCTGCATCAATATTTATATTCTTATTAGTAAAAATATCCTTACCCATATCATAAGTGTCACGCAAAATATTATGCATTGTAGCATTTAATTTATGTTCACCAATTTTTACATCAACACTTCGATTTACACCAATAGCATTTGTCATTCTTGATTCCATGATGTTAAAAATTTGCTTTTTATCACGTGGAGTAATATTTTTGTCATTAATTACATCTGCAAAAGTTTTGATAAATCCTTGTTTTGTTGTCAAATTGTCCTGAATATTTTTGTATTTTGGATTATCCCAAGTCAGATTTTTCCATTTATTTTCTTCAAACCATTCAACTTTATTGAAATCAATATTTTTGAATTTTGCAACGACTTTACCGTCCTGTCCACCCATATTATCAAATACATTTGTCACATATTTTTCAACATTGTTTTCGCTTCTATCCCAAGCCGTTTTTAAAACTTTTATAGAATCATCGCTAAACCAACTTTTTGGATTAATTTTAATTTCCGGAGAAATATGTTTAACAGCAATATGAGAAATAAGTGTAGCCAAAAGTCCGGCAGACAAACAATTGATAAATGTTCCGCTCACCTCTCGAAAAAATGTTTCAGCTCCGGCATTTGCATTTCTTTTCTTTGTATCAATATAAGTTCTTGGAGCAACCATTGCACCTAAGTCAAGTAAAACAGCATTTGCCATTTCATTTGTATCAAGAGTTCTCAAAGTTGGTGTCAAAACTCCGTCCATTGGCCCTTTAAATGCCGGCTGATAGTATCTTTGCTTGTTGGTATAATCATTATTCGCTGTTGTTACTATTAAATTCATCTATTTTCCTTATCTATAAAACTATTGTTATTTACACACTAAAAAAGTCTCGTTTATAAAACGAGACTTTAAAAAATATCTATAAATTTTGCTAAAAATTTAAATTAAAAAATAATTTAAACACGAAAATTCATGCAAGTCCCGTTTTGGAATTCACACGAATTGGAGGAGTTATTTGATGTTGTTGTGCTTAAATTAATCATATTACTACCGTAGTATATTATATAAAATATTTTTTGTCAATAGCTAAAACATAAACTTGTACACAAAAGAAAAAATATACTATAATATTTTTAAAAAGAGGTTTGAGCTATGGATAAAAAAATTCTTTCTAATATTGCATTATTTTTCACAGCCCTGATTTGGGGAGTATCTTTTGTAGCTCAAAAAGCAGGAATGGATTTTGTCGGTCCATTTAGTTTTAACGCAACTAGAAGTTTTTTAGGAGGATTGAGTTTAATTCCTGTTATATTCATTGCGAAATTATTGACTAAAGACACCAGAACTAAAGAAATCAAACACGAACAACATAAGAATCTTTTAAAAGCAGGACTTGCCTGTGGTGGAGCTTTATTCACTGCAATGACTGTTCAACAATGCAGTATGCTACACGCAACAGCAGGAAAAGCCGGATTTATTTCTGCTCTTTATATAATTTATGTTCCTCTAATCTCAATACTATTTGGTAAAAAATTAACTAACAATGTAAAAATAAGTGTAGGCTTAGCTTTAGTTGGCTTATATTTGTTATGTTTCAAACCTAATAGCGGAGGATTTGGAATTTATGACATTTTACTTTTAATTAGTGCATTTTTCTATGGTGTACACATTTTGGTTGTTAATCATTATTCAAAATTTGTAAATGCGACAAAAGCATCATGTGCGCAATTTTTTGTAGTTGGATTGCTTTCAACACCTTTTATGTTTATATTTGAAAATCCAACTATCCAAAGTCTAATTGATTGTAGAATTCCAATTCTATATGCAGGGATTTTAACTTGTGGTGTAGCTTATACATTACAAATTGTTGGACAAAAATACTCAACGACACCAACAATTGCATCAATAATTTTATCTTTAGAATCAGTATTTGCAGTTGTCGGCGGAGGAATTATTCTACACGAAGTTATGACACCTAAAGAAATTTTAGGCTGTTTATTTATGATAAGTGCAGTAATTCTATCTCAAGTTAAATCAAACTCAAAAACCCACAAAGGAATTCCCGTTTTCGAAAAAGAATAGAACTGCTTATAAATAACATTTACGTTCTTGACCTGCAACACCGGCATACAATTCAACATATTGTTTTGCAGGACTTGCATCAATTTTTGGTAACAAAACTTCTTCAATTTGGAAGAAACCAACATCACTAGACATTTCAATATCAATTTTAATTGGTTTTCTTTCACCACGATGAATTCCAATACGGTTGATTGCATTAGCAGAATATTTGTGAATATCACCAACTTTCGGAGTTGTATTGATTGCCAAAGGAATTCTTGCTCTGCCTTTTGTCATATCACAACCATCAGCGATTAGAATTATACCTGCTTCTGTTGAATGAATTTTGCGAGAAGTCATGTGTCCAATAATTGCTTCTATTGCCACAGCTCGAATAATTACACGTTTGTGCAAGTCATCGGGGAACATGTGCAATAATGATCTTTCAATCAACGGTTTTGCCAAGAATACTGACATTTCTTCATGCCCCTGACGACCGATTGACATTCCCAAATCGTGCATCAAACCGGATAAAATCACGGCACACATACTATCTGTAAATGTTCCGATTTCTTCATTTTCCAATGATGTCTTAATTCCTGCTTCATGTAAAATATTCAACATCTTAATTGCATTATTCATAACTTGACGCATGTGAACAGGTCCGTGATCATTAAAACCTAATCTCCTGATTGAAACATTATTTGCATATTCCTGCATTTCTTGAAGTTCTTCATCTGCAAATAAATATTTTGCAAGTTCAAGACATACCGGATTATTTTTTAATCTATCAAGAATTTTTGATTCTGTTGAAAGTTCTTTAACTGATTTCATAAATCGTTTCCTTTTATTAATTTTCTACTAATAACATCATAACGCATAATTTTAAAAAAGTTAAGTCATAGAATTGAACATATTTCTAAACAATTTAAATTAGAACTCTATATTTGTAGTAGTATGAGAATGGAAGATTATTGTGAAAAAGTTTCTATTTATAATATGTTTAATATTATTAAATCCGTTATCAACACAAGCAACCGAAGAAATTTGCCTTGAATTTGATAATGAATTTCAACCACTCACAATAAATGATGACTCTCGTTCAACACTTCAATCAAGTAATGAAGATTCTATTTCAGATAGAGATATTGATGAAACAGATTCAGCAAGTCCGATTGAAGATGAAAATCTCTTGGAAGAAACTCCACCTTTATTAGAAAATATTCCAATTTTAAAAGAAGCAACCGTTGTCGAACAACAAAACAAATTTTTTCAAGGATTGAATAGCGAAATTGACAGATTATATAAATTAAAAATCGACCAAACAAACACTGCATCTTCACTATTCAAAGAACCGTTAACAAAGCATTTCAAATCAGGTCCATTAGAAACATTTCACCCTTGGGCGGTTATGGGTATGACAATGGAGTCACATTTTGAAGACGGAGATAATTATAACAAATTTAATCCATATTTAGTTAACGCAATTCTTGACGGGAAGTTCAAAGGCGGCAAAGAAAATTTCAAAATCTTACTTGATATGTCACATCAGCACGATAGACCATTTATGAAACAATTCGTTCAAGATTTTTATGTTGAATCAAAGAGAATTCCTCACCACACAATCCTTGTCGGTCGTTCTCGTACCGGTATTGGTTATGAAGGTATTCAATCTCCATATACTTTGCCATTATTAAATCGTTCTCAAATTTCAAGAAATTTTGGCAACATAAGAAAAAATGGTATTAGAGTTTTAGGAAACTATTCACTTGTCGACTATGATATTGGCGGATACAGTTCCGATACATTTTTCACAGAATTTTTCCCCGGAATGGAATTTGACGGTTGGATTAATTTAAAACCTCTAGCTAAAACAAATGGTAAATATGGAAAACTTACAACCGGAGGAGGGGTTATCACAGGACGGAGAAACTCCACAGATTATTTCATTAGTGGGGCATACCTTGGATATGAATACAAAAAATTCTGGACAAGAATGGAATATTCAACAGCAAACGGCTCTAACGGACCATCTGGTTTAACAACGAAACACCGACAAGGTTGGTATATAACCCTGGGTTATAGAATTACTAAAAAAATTGAAGCAGTAGCAAGATACGATGAATTTGACCCGGATAAATCAACTCGACATGACCATAGAAGAGAATATTCTGCAGGTATAAATTATTATTTAAAAGGTCAAGCTCTCAAACTCGTTATGAATTATATTTTCTGTCAAAATGATAACAAACCGAACAGTCACAGAATTTTAATCGGTGCACAAATCGCTATATAATTCTTTCCACAAATAAAACTTTTATAGTAGAATATTGTTGTAATATATATAACTTTAAGAAAGGGGTTATCATGTTGACTAAAAACGCAAATATTACAGCTAAATTCTCGGGTATTGATTTTAGCAAATATTCTTCAAAAGTTTCTGAATTCGTAAAGGAATTCTCATCTCGTGCTAACAAACAAGGTCAATTCTTGAACTGGGTAAACTTACCATCAGAACAAGCTAAGAGGGTTGACGAAATCTACACTTTGGCAGAGAACCTAAAAAATCAAACAGGCGCTTCTAAATTAAGTGTTATGGGTATTGGTGGTTCAAAACATACTGTTGAACACATGTTATCTATCAATGGTTTGAATATCAAAGGTGACAAAATTGAATTCTATTCAGATGTTGATTCTGCAAGTTTAGAAAGATTTTTATACAAATTAAATGACAATGTTCTTGATTCAAACTTCTTAATCGCTTCAAAATCAGGTTCGACTTTTGAAACTAAAGATGGATTTTTAAGAGTTTTAGCAATGCTAATTGATGCATACATGACTCAAGGGAAATCTAAAGAAGAAGCTGAAAAATTAGCTCACAAACATTTTATCGCCGTTACAGATAAAAATGCTGAAAAATCAGAATTAAGAAGAACTTCAAATGAACAAGGCTGGTTAGGCGATTTGTTCATTCATGATGATGTTGGCGGAAGATTTTCAGCTTTTGATGATCACGCATTATTCACACTTGCTTATGCAGGAATGAAAAAAGAAGATATGATTTCTATGTTGAATGCTGCTCAAGAAACTTCAACTGAATCTTTAACTGCAGACTTAGACATCAATGATGCTTTGAAAGAAGGTATTTTCTGGGCTGATGCAAAATTAAACGGGATTTTAACTTCTGTTCACCAATACATGGGTTCAATTTTTGAAAACACCGTTTATTGGAATGCTCAAATGCAAAATGAATCTGTAAAAGATACATTGAAACAAATTGCTAAAGTTCCAGATGCTATGCACCATTCAGCAGAAGCTCACTTCAACCCTGCAAACAAATTTGCATTCGCTCTAACTGTTCCACAAGATAACGGTGTATGCAAAGAAAATGCAGAAAGCTATATCGGAGCTTTAACAAAATCTTACGAGGTTACAGGTAACTTATTTGTTGAAACAGTAAAAACTCAAGGTATGGGTTTAACTCCAGCAGCCGCAGGTGCTTTAACTCAATTGAGAGCTTTTGCCACTGTATATCAAGAAATCGTTGAAAAAATTATGGAAAACAAAGAATTCCCAGAAGTTCTTGATAGCGTTCTTCAACCACACGTTGAATTCTACAAAAAGAACTTGAAAGGTGGAGTTGTTGTTCCAGGAAGAATTTCTAAATAGTAAGAATTCTTGAATAAAATTGATAAAGCGGAAAAAATAATTATTTTTTCCGCTTTTTGATTGATGACATCTGATTTTAGTCATTATAGTATTTTCTATTATGGCAACTAATTTTGATTTTTTAAAATCTGTTGATAAAAATCTATTTGATATCATTACAGAAGCTGAAAAGCTTTATCGTGATGAATATTTTGAACAATGCATGGGTCAGACCCGAAGATTTGGTGAACATGTTTGCAAACAAGTCTTAGGTAAAAAACGTACAATTGAAAACACTTTTGACCAAATGCTTGCCACACTAAAAGACAAAGGTAATGGTTCAGAACAAGAAAAAGAATTTGTAAATGATTTATATTTTCTAAAAAACATGGTAATGAATCAGTTCACTCCGCAAAAGTAAAAAAAGACGGAATGGAAGCATTAGAATGCTTACAACGAGCTTTTGAAGTTGCAATAAATTATGCTGTTTATAACAAAAAAGCTAAAACTAATATCCTAAAACTAAGATATGACACAGAACTTTTAGTCACAGGTCAAAAAACAAAAAAGACTTTATCTGAAAAATATTTAGAAGAAAAAGCAAAAGAAAAAACTTTTACCAAAAGAAAGCCCCCTCAAACAAAGAAAAAACGTTCAAATAAACAAGTTTATGCAATGGAATCAGCTACCGATAAAAAAGGAATTCCAGTTTATTGGATTTTAGTCGCTTTTTCGTTCATTGTGGCATTTATTGTCGTACTTGCAATAATTTTATAAAATACACTTGACTGAGAGTAACTATCAAGTTGTAAAATATATTTGTACAGTTTGCATGGAGTAAAAATATGAAAAAATTTTTATCTCTGTTAATTTTCACAATACTTTTAACAGGAGGCAACGCAATTATGGCAGAAAATTTGTTACAACCATTTGAACAAGGTGAAGTTAATCCTTACGGAAAATTCTTTACCGGAACAACATACTTAAATATGCTTGTAACGAAAGATAATGTTTGGAACTCTTCAATTGGGAATGTTACTTTTGAACCAAATGCAAGAACAAATTGGCACACACATTCCGGAGGGCAAATTCTACTTGTCACAGCAGGAAAAGGTTTGTACAAATAAGAAAATAAACCAATTAGAATTCTAACAAAAGGTGATGTTGTACAAATTCCACCAAATGTTAAACATTGGCATGGTTCATACCCAATGAATGGTTCGCTCATATTTCAGTTGAATCAAATATCCCAAATAATACAACTACTTGGTTGAAACCTGTAAGCGATGAACAATATACATGTGAGGTAAAATAAAATGAGTAAAAAAGTTTTAATTATTTCATCTTCTCCAAGAAAAGGTGGAAATTCTGACACTCTATGTGACAAATTCGCACAAGGAGCAAAAGATGCAGGAAATGAAGTTGAAAAGATTTCTCTAAGAGAAAAGAAAATAAATTATTGTACAGGCTGTGGTTTATGTAATACGAATGATTATTCCGGTTGTTCTCAAAAAGATGACATGCCAGAAATTTTAGAGAAAATGATAGAAGCAGATGTAATTGTCTTTGCAACCCCTGTTTATTTCTATACAATGTGCGGACAATTAAAAACATTTATAGATAGATTTTGTTCAAGATACACCCACATCATTGGAAAAGAATTCTATTTTATTATGACATCAGCAGACGGAAATCCACATGCAATGGATAGAGTTCTTGTCGAATTTGAAGGACTTATGGCTTGTTTAGCAAACCCTCATGTCAAAGGGAAACTAATCGCAACAGGTGTATGGCAAAAAGGAGATATTGAACAAACAGATTATCCGCAAAAAAGCTTACACTATGGGACAAAACGTTTAAAAATCAATAATCTATATTTATCTAAAAAAACACTCGAAGAAAAAATCTTCGGGTGCTTTTTTAGTGAAAAAAATCTATACAAATATTAATAATATAAAAAAAATTTATTTTGTTGTTTTATGATAATAATATAAGGATTTATTATGCAAGTTCAAAAAATTACATTTACACCAACTTTTAAAACTCAACAAATTAAAAAATATAATCAAAATATTTCAAATCCGATACAGGACAATCCGAGACTTGATAATATTGATTATTCTAAAATTGCGTTTGGGTCAATTTATAATGTCAAACCGAAAAAATTAAATATTGAACTTGAAAAAACAAAACTTTTAAGACAGATAAATGAACTCCTAAATACAAAAGAAAAAGGAACAATGACAAATAATGATATTTCTCTAGAAACTATTTATCGAAGAATTATCGGCATTTTCAGAGCTAACGAGAATTTGCAAGAAAAAATCCTATACAAAATGATGGATTTAAGAGATAGTGAAGAATTAAGCGGACTTGAAAAATATGAAGAACTTATCAAGTTTGAACAATCACTAAGAAAAAAGACAAGCACTTTAAAAAAACCTGAAAAACAACCTGATGAAAAGATTGATTATCAATTGTTGAACAAATTCAAAACTGCAATCACTGAAGATAATTTCAACCTAAAAAAAGTTTTCACCGATTATTATAAAGAATTAAATAACATTCAAACAATTGAAGAGCTAAACAAAAAATTCCCCAAAATCAAAACACCAAAACGTCCGGAAGATATAGTCGCTAAAAAAATTGAAGAAGTTTTGACAAGAGACTTTTATGAGGGAATGAAAGAAAATATTCACTCAACCGGAGATGTTCTAAATTATATTGATGAACCCTTAACATTAATAATCAAAGGAGTCGCAGCACAAAAAAAATTAGATGTTGTTCCTTTTTTTAAAAAGATTGCAGAACCTATAACACTTCAAGTCTTAAACCGATACAAAAGTATTCAACAAAATGGTTTTTCATCTATTCCGGAAATTAGAAAAAATAAACTTCCACAAATTTCCGATTTAGATATCAAACTTTTATTTTCAAATTTTGATGATTTCGTACTTTCATCAATCAGAAAACACTATTTGAATTTTGAAAAATTCAGTGAAATGAATTATTCTGAAAGCGGAGCACAAATTAAACTATCAGAACTCAAAAATTCAGATTATAAATTTGAAAAAATGTCTGATAAAATAAAACAATTTATAAAAACAGCAAGCTCAATTGAATCAGCGCAAAAAGATTATGAGCATTTTGACATTCCTGAATTCAAAAATCGTTTAAATACTTTTGCAAATAGTGAACTTGGAAATAACGAATACATCTTAAAAAACATTATTGATTTTGATGATTGTAATTTTACACCTGAAGATAAAAAATCATTAATTAAATTTTTGAGAAGTCTTGATGATGTAAAAGATGGAAAAAAGGATATTAAAGCTTTAGAACACGAAGTTAAAACAAATGAATTCACTCCACACGGGACGGAAAAACTTAATGAACTTGAACGCCAACAAAATGAACAAAAATTAAAACAAGCTCAAAAAAGAATTTCAGAACAGAATGATATAAAAAATAACTTTGACCGTGCAATAAATCTGTTGTATATGAATAATTTGACAGATATTGCAAACACTTGTTCAAAATATCGCCCTACTTCATTAGAAGACAGTCACAATGGGAAATTTTTAACAAAATTAATTAATGAAAATATCAACCCAAAAACCAAACAACTAAACACTGAACAACTTGAAAAACATATTTCCAGATGGGATACTTTTAACTACTATTCTCAAAATAAAAACCAAAATCAAGAAGTTTTATCAAAAGCAATTAAATTTGCAACTAACCATGATTCTTCAATAGACATAGATAAAGCAGGGCAATATCTTATGAATGCTGAAATCGTTCAACTTTACCCAGAAAGTAAAGATTTCTATAAAAATTCTGAAATTTTATCAAAAATTATGGATAAAACGAATTCTAAAGACGAAGCAATCAAATACTTGTGCAAATTTGATAAATACAATGATTTAGCACCAGAAGATAAAAAAGAACTTTCAAAATTTGCAGATTTCTTTGATTCAAAAGACCCAATAGAAAAAAGCATCTTGAAAACAATTGTCGAACAAGATTATCTTCCCTCTGATACTGTGATAAAAACCAAAACATCTACAGCTTCAAATGAAGAAATTTCTGCAACATTAGCTTCTAAAGCTAAAAAACAAATTGCAGATAAATATAAATACCCATTATGCCTTAATTATTTGAGGAATTTTGAAGAAGCCCTACGCAACTATGCTTGTGATTGGGGAACATCTGGAATTAAGCGTACCGGCAAAAATAACAACACCCTTAAATATAAAATGGAATTAAAAATATCGGGTGAAGATGACAGATTATTCTCAAGTAATAATGATTATTACTTTGATGTTTTCTCAGACAAAGGTTTCCACTAAACTATTATTTTGAACGTTGGAAAAATGCCGCAATTTCTTTATGAGGGAAGAATTTACAAATCGGACGTCCATGCGGACAAGTGTATGGCATTTTGGTCGTGCGCCATTTTTTAATGATATCTTGCATTTGCCAAACAGATAATTTTGTATTAGCTTTGACAGAAGCTTTACAAGATGTTGTAATCAAGATTTTTTCCTCAAGATTATCAATATCACCCTCAATATTTTCTAAAATATCTGCGATAATTTCTTTTGGGTTAACCTTGGCTAATAATTGAGGAACTTTTCTAAAAATAAGCTCTGTATCATTTAGAAATTCTATTCCGTAACCAAATTTTTCAAATTTATCAATATTTTCTTTTATTAGAGCCGCATCAGTTGATGACAATTGAATTACATCTGATACAAACAACATTTGAGATACAATATTTTTTTCAGATTTTAATTTTTCATAAATATATCTTTCTTGTGCAATATGCTGATCAACAATTTCTAATCCCTCATCAGTTTCAACAAGAATATAGGTATCATGATATTGACCAACAATATTTTCTTCCAGCTCCACTGCCTGTGGCTGAGATGGCATTGCAAAACTTTGTTGTTTAAATGAGTCACCACCACCAAAAGGAGTAGGTCTTTGAGCAAGTGGATTTTCTTCCAATTTTTTCATTCCTAAATCAGAAACATACATCGTATCAGTTTTCTCATCAAGATAAATATCTTTCTGACTTTGTGTGAAGTCAATAATTTGAGAATCTTGCTCCGTAGGTCTGTTATAGCTAAAACTTGGAGTATTATAATCAAATTCCGATTTCGGAGATTCTTTATAATTTGAAAGTCCTGCTTCTATTGCTGAATAAATGAAATTGAAAATCTGGTTTGGATTTTTATAACGAACTTCTTTTTTCGTAGGGTGAACATTTACATCAACATCATGTGGCGGAATTTCTAAATTCAAAACAACAAATGGGTATTTGTTACTTGCAGTAAGGTTTTTATAAACCATATCAATTGCTTTTTGAAATATCGGACATTTTACCCCTCTGGAGTTTATATAAAGATGATAACTTTTTTTGCTTGAACGAGTATAATCCGGAGTACTTACAAACCCGCTTATTTTCAAACCTGAAAGTTCATCTGTCTTCAAAACTTCTTTTAAATTATTTGTCACATCAGATGAGTAAACTTCTTTGATTGTTTGAGTTAAATTATTTTGCCCTGTTGTCTTCAAAACAGTTTTACCAAATTTTTTCAACTCAATTGAAACATCTGGGTGAGATAAGGCAATAGATTGAACAACTTCTTGAATATAAGAAAATTCGGTATTAGAACTTTTCAAAAACTTCAAACGAACAGGAACATTATAGAATAAATCCTTAATATCCATAATTGTACCAACTGCACAGCCGGTTTCGGTTTGATGAACTTCAGAATTTTCGCAAGACACTTTTGTTCCGGTATCAAAATCCTTAGTCCTTGTAGTACAAGTTAGTTTTGCAATTGAAATTATACTAGCAAGAGCTTCCCCTCTAAAACCTAAAGTATGAATATCAAATAAATCATCATCTTCTTGAATTTTACTTGTTGCGTGTTTTGAAAATGCAAGCATTATATCATCTGGGTGAATACCACAACCATTATCCGCAACCCTAATATCTCTGCACTCATTGGTAATCTCAATACTTACACGAGTCGCACCGGCATCTATTGAATTTTCGGTCAATTCTTTAACAACAGAAGCAGGACGTTCAATAACTTCACCTGCCGCAATTTGATTTATTAAGTGTTTTGATAATTGTTTAATTCTTGCCATTTTCTCTACTTCTTTTGTTTGTTTCAAACTCTCCTAATCAATCTCCAATTTCAATCTACATCAAAAACAAAATCATCTGAATGTTTGATTACAAATTTGAAACAATTTTATAATATTGATTTATACAATAAGACTTGGACAAATATAAATAAAAGATTGCGGGGAACATTTTGGCAAAGAATTCTATATTAAATTTGAAACTTAAACCAAAGAAAAAAGCAGACTTACAGATTGTTAAAGAATCTGAAGTTAAAACCACCAAATACAGTGATATTAATTTAAAGCATTGGAGAGATTACGGACATATTTTGACAGGTACATTGTGGCAATTCCCATCAAGATTGAGAGAACACGGACATTCAAACGAATACCACGGAAACTATATCCCTCAAATTGCACAACAAATGTACGAAAGATATACAAAGAAAAATGATGTAGTTCTTGATTTGTTCTTCGGCTCAGGAACATCGGGCATTGAAGCAATAAATATGAATAGACGTTGTATTGGTGTTGAATTGAAAGACGATTTAGCAGAAAGTGTTTCTGAAAAATTTACACCAAAACAATTAGTAACAGATGTGAATATAATTTGTGCAGATTCAACAAGTGAACTTGCAGTTGATAAAGTTAAAGCAAGACTTGAAATTATGGGCGAAGAGAAGGCTCAATTCTTGATGCTTCACCCACCTTATGACGATATTATCAAATTTTCAGATAAAAAGGAAGACTTATCAAACTGTGCATCAACGGAAGAATTTTATGATATGTTCGAAAAAGTTGCCAAAAACGGTTATGACTTATTAGAAAAAGGTCGTTTTGCATGTTTGATTATTGGCGATAGTTACAAAAATTCAGAAGTCCAACCTCTTGGTTTTGAATGCATGAACAGAATGAGAAAACTTGGATTTATTTTAAAATCGACAATTGTTAAAGATATTCAAGGGAACGAAAGAGGCAAAGGCAGAACCGCTAACTTGTGGAGATATAGAGCATTAGCAGGTGGCTTTAGTATCTTTACTCACGAATACATTTTTGTATTCCAAAAACCCTAGTATTATAAGATTATTTTTTATAAAAACAAGGCGATATCAAAGATATCGCCTTGCTTTAGATTATGACAAAATTATTCTTCACTATCACCAATTGGAATAGTCACAACATAATAATTACCATCAGTTTCTTTAGTTAAATCATTCAATTTTACATTTTCACCAAACATATAATTTTGTTGGAATTCAGAAATTTGTTCGTTATTTTTTGATTTTATAATTGAACGACCACGGATTGTCAAAATATTTCCATTCGTCAAAACTTGAACATTATTTTCATTGTTATCAAAAGCTCGCAAATCAATGATTATTTTATAGTAATCTTTAGTTTTCTCAAAATGGATTACATTTGCAGCTTTGTGCATCATTTTACGATCAGCTTTGAACATATTTTCCATTGATTTCATATCTTTCATAGCCATTCGTTCAAAATTTCTTGTTGGCTCAAAAGGTCTATTCATCATCATTTTCATGTGCCAATCTGCAACTGTATAAAAAGCACAATATGCACCTAAGAATATCAAAACTCCAATCATAATATGTTTCATTATCGGGTGGTTTACACACATTGGGTGGAAATTTTCTCTATTTTGTTTTTCTTCGTTCAATTTATCTTCTTCCATAATTTTCTCCTTTCGATTTAATATTATTTATTTAAGTATTTTTTGCAATAACTAACAGGGCAAACCCTACCGACTAATTATACATCTGATTTTTCAAGATATTTTTACTTGATAAAATCAAATTGGCATGATATAATGTGATGAAGAAAGGGTTAGTTTTATGGCTAAAGTTTTGGTTACAATGCCTGATGAATTTTTAAATAAAGTAGATGGATTAGCTGATTCAGAACGTTGCTCAAGAAGTGAATTAATAAGAGAAGCTTTGAAGAATTACATGAGAAGACTTTCTAAACAACAGTTGAAAAATGCTTCTCGTAATGCTGAAATTTTAGAAGATATTTTAAGCTAATAGTTATTAAATTCTTTAACAAAACTATCTACCCATTTTATTAAATTCGGGATTTCGTAAGGTTTCGGAAGATATAAGTCTGCGCCGGTATTCAATACCAATTCTTTATCATGAATTATTGAAGTTACGATTACTTTTGTATTTTGGAACTCTTTTTGTTGCTTAATTTTGTAGCATAAATTTAATCCGTTTTTCTTTTCCAAATCACCTGCATCAATTATCACAAGTGCCGGAATTTCTTCATTTTCGGGCATTTTATATTCATTGATTATTTTAGTTTTATAACCTTGAAGATTCAAAATCGTATTCAATAATATACTCAATGCTTCATCTGTTTCAAAGATAAAAATATTATTGTTGTAAGCTCTTTCAAATATGCTATTTTCACCCTCAATTTTAGGCCTTTCAATCAGATAATTTGATTTATCCGGAAGATCTGCCATATTATGAAGTTGCAACAAATTATTCAAGACTTGCGATGTATCTTTGTATCTTTTAAATTCATCAGATATTACACTAATTGTTGTATGAACAAAATTTGCTCTACGACCGGCAAATTCATCTCCTTGCAAAATCATATACCCTCTTTCAATATCATGTTCTGCATAGAATTTATTTGAGACTGTATCAAATGCAAAAGTTAAAAATCGAGCAAGTCTTTCAGCTTTTAGTGTATCCGTTATAACAAGGCAAACATTCTCTGACAATTGACCAATATAATCATTTTTATCTAAAGATGCTTTAATTATTGCAGTGTATGTTTGTAATAATTTATCTGATGCTAATTCTGTATAAACCTCTTTTATAACTATCAAAATTTTCAATACTGATATATAACATTGCCCAATTATTTTCAGACAATTTTCTTTTTATTGCACGGAGTGTATAATTTCTGCTTGGAATAAGTTTTTTTGAATCCAAATTAGACTCATATTCTCTTCTAAGATGTGCGTTAATTCTTACCTTAAATTCTTCGGGATTTACAGGTTCTGACAAAAAATCATCAGCCCCACTATTTAGAACATTTATTCTATCACTAAAATCTGCAGATTTTGACATTGCAACAATAATCGGACGCATGTTGTAAGTCAATGCCCTAACTTGACGACAAAAATCAGACAGATCATTATCAAAACTATCAGAAATTATTATCAAATCCGGCTCTTTATCTTGGATAATTTTGACAGCACTTATCAAATCTTTAGAAACAATTACATTATTTGTTTCAGACTCTAATAATTTCTTATACTTGGTTGATAATTCAAGCCTTTTATCAATAATAAGTGTTACTGATTGCATCTTATCCTCGCTTGCTCTTCTATACTTTTTATTGGAAATGAAACTGTAAATCTAATTTTACTTAATTCAGAATTATCATTCATTTTTTCAGATTTTACAGAAATAATTCCGCCCATCTTTTCAACAAGATTTTTTGTTATATATAAACCCAATCCGCTACCTTGAACCTTTCTTGTTAGGGGATTATCTATTCTTGCAAATTTTGTAAAAATTTTACTATAATCTTTTTCATCAATACCAACTCCAAGATTTTCGACAGATATAACAACATTATCATTTTCAACATTTACTAAAATCTTTGTAGTGGAATTATCAGGAGAATATTTTGCACTATTTTCAATCAAATTAGTCATTATTTGTTGAAATTTATCTTTATCTACAAAAATATTTGGAATATTTTCACTACACTTAAATTCAAAACTATGATTTTTGTATTGATTTTTTACGATAGAAATAGTTTGTTCAATCGGTGTTTGAACTTCAACTGACTTATAAACCAAGTGATTATTGCCGGCTTTCAATTTTGTAACCGAAAGCATATTCTCAACAAGATGAATAAGCCTATTCGATTGTTCTTCTATAATTTTTATAAATTTTTTCTTGCTATCATCATCTAACTTATCCCACGATGCAAGCATAGTCTGAGAAAAACCACGAATAGAAGTCAACGGAGTTCGCAACTCATGACTCACAGTAGATATAAAATCTTCATAATTTTGTTCTAAATCATTATTATCCATACTCGTATTATAGCAAATTATTCATTTATATATACAAAATTAACAATATTTTAAGGGTTTAAGTTTATTTCAATTATCGGAATGATTGATTTTGAAGAAAAAAATATTAAAATGAAAATATGAAAAAATTATGGCTCGGAATATTCTTAATATTTTTTGCAATTTTAGCTGTTAACCCCATACTATATGCAGCGGAACAACAAGCAACTTCATACCCAGAAGATGTTGATGTTCAAGCGATTGCAGATGACGAGTACACCGAAGATATTGATATTGAACAAATGTACCGAGACATGCCTGTTCCGGATTTTAAATATGTGCATAACATTGACCCTGGAGAATATCAAGACATAATGTATTCCACATGGTCACCATATCCACTATTTAGGCTGACAGCACCACTATATTTCAAAACAATTGTAATTGAACCGGGGTATTACCTTTTAACCCCGAGGGAACATGATGGAGCTTGGTTTATGTTATTTAAAGAAGCAGGAAAGATAAAATATATTGTCCCTTGCTACAAAAAAGAAATGGTTCCAATGGATTTTTACAAAAATCATTTGCCTCAAGTTAAAATGACTAAACCGCAACTTATTAGAGAAAAATTTTTAAATATGGTAGGTAAAAATGTCAAAAGTTCAAAAAGACAACCAATTCCTGATACGTATTTAGAAGCAGATGATTTAAATAACAATTTTGTTTCAATAATCGTTTATTGGGGTAATTACAGATATTATTTTGTTTTGCGTACAATCCAACTGTAGTATTTATTTTATAAATTTCTTGTAATAAAATATATTTACAAAAAAATTATTGGAGGAAAAACAATGAAAAACATTATAAAAATTTTTATGGCTATTGCTTTAATCTTCGGTGGACTTGGAGCTTTTGCAAACTACTTCAACCCAAATTTAGATGTTCACGAAGTAAGAGCTAGTCATATTTTAGTAAAAACTCGCCCCGAAGCTGTGAAAATTAAAAAAGAAATTGAAAGTGGTCAAATATCATTTGAAGATGCAGCAAGAGAATATTCTCTATGCCCCTCAGGTCAAAATGGTGGAGACTTAGGATATTTCAACAGAAAACAGATGGTTCAGCAATTTTCTGACACAGCTTTCGACCTAAAAGTAGGACAAATTTCTGACCCTGTTGGAACAAAATTTGGCTGGCATATTATTAAAACAACAGCTAAAAGGTAAAATTAAAGATTTTCTGAAAATTTATCTAAATCAGGAAAATCAAAAAATTCTTTCATTGAAATACCAAGACCATTACATATTTTTAAAATTGTATATGCTCTTGGTTCTTTCATATTACGCTCTATTTCACTCAAACCACCTTTTGAAATACCGCTTTGATATGCCAATTGTTCAAGTGTTATATTATGCTTTTTTCTAAGAGATGAAATTCTTTGACAGATTATTTTATTAAAATCTTGATTAATCATTTGTGTAACATAACTTCATACATGTGAACTTTCATGTTGATATTACCCTAATTCACATTTATAATAGTTCATACATGTGAACATTATTGAGGATAGTTTTATGATTAAAAAAGGTTTTACTTTGTCAGAAGTACTAATAACACTAGGAATAATTGGAGTTGTTGCAGCATTGACAATCCCTGGACTAATTACTCAATACAAGGCTAAACGATTACATTCACAATTTATGAAATCATATTCTGTTATTCAACAGGCTTTTAAACAAATGAGTGAAGATGATGTTTCAATTGACCCAACAACATATAAAAATAGAACTTTTTACCAAACATTTATGAAATATTTTAACGGCGCAACAGACTGCGGTTTTTACGGAGAAAAATGTGTATCAGGAACTAATTATACATCATTTGATGGGAAAGATAAAAGTGTTGGTATTAGTGAAGATAGAGCTTATTCTATATTTGATGATGGGCAATTTCTTCTTCCTGACGGAACATTAATAATTATTGAAAATATGCGACCTCAGCTTTGGGTACATGTTGACCTTAATGGTTACAAAAATCCTCCAAATAGGTTGGGTTATGATTTATTCACCTTTGACTTTTTAGATGAAGAATTACGTACGATGGGTGACAAAGACACTCTTTACCATGATATGGAAAAATATTGCAACATAAAATCAACCACCAAATTCAATGGAATTGCATGTGCGCAAAAAGCTAAAGAAAATTCCGACTATTTTAAAGATTTAGCCAAAGAAATCAAGTAAAAAATAAAACGAAGTTTATGATATATTAAAATCATAAAAGGAGAATTTTATGAAAATTGGCATAATTGGTTTAGGTTTGATTGGCGGTTCTATTTATAGAGATTTACAACAACTTGACTATGATGTTGTTGCAGTTTCACAATCCCAAAATGGCTCAAACATCTACAAAAATTTTGAAATCTTAAAAACCTGTGACCTTGTTTTTGTTTGCTCTCCGATGAATAAAACTTTAGATATTTTAGACAAATTAGAAAACATTTTGTCGCCGAATACGATTGTTTCCGATGTCTGTTCTCTAAAAACTTTTGTTTCGAAGAAAAAACGACCGTATAAATTCATTCCGTCACACCCGATGGCAGGAACTGAACATCAAGGATTTGAAAATTCAATGTCAGGATTATTTAAAGATAAAAAATGGGTAATAACACCGGTTTTTGGTGAAGACGGAACTTTAATTGATATAATAAGAGAGCTTGGCGCAGAACCAATCATCACAACCCCAGAAAAACACGACGAAGCAGCAGCATTAATTTCACACATGCCAATGCTTATAGCTCAAGCTATTTTTAAAACCGCAGAAGACAATGAACTTGCAATGGAAATCGCATCTTCTGGATTTAGGGATATGACACGTCTTGCAATGTCAAATACTGAAATGGCAAATGACATGATTTTGATGAATTCAGAAAATATTCAAACAAGTATTTTAAAGTTATATAAATCCATTGGAGATTTGACAAATTCAAATTATCTTCCTCAAATAAAAGAAATTAAATCAAAACGCCAAACAATGTTTCTATAAAATCTATTCCATCACTGGAACAACACTATTTTTGTCCAAGTGCAAAATATCTATCATTGTATTTAAGTGAGAAAATACTTCCTTTAACTGAGGGATAGAAAGACTTTGCTTACCATCACTAAGTGCTTGTGACGGATTGTGGTGAACTTCTACCATTACTCCATCAGCACCTGCAACAAGTCCTGCTTTGCCATTGGTTCAATCAAATATCTTTGACCTGTGCCATGACTTGGGTCAACTATTATTGGAAGATGGGAATATTTTTTGATAACAGGAATTGCCGAAATATCTAGGAGATTTCTTGTGAAAGCACTATCAAAACTTTTCAATCCCCTTTCACATAAAATTACATTCGGATTTCCATTATACATAATATGTTCAGCAGCTAATAAAAATTCCCTGATTGTACTTGCAGGTCCTCGTTTCAAAAGAACTGGTTTATCACATTTGCCAACAGCTTTCAACAAACGGAAATTCTGCATATTTCTTGCTCCGATTTGAATTAAATCTGCATATTCACAAACCATATCCAAATCTGCAACGTCCATCAATTCTGTCACCACAAGCAAACCTGTTTCTTCTTTTGCTTTAGCTAAATATTTTAAAGCTTTCTCGCCAAGTCCATCAAAATCATAAGGAGAAGTTCTCGGTTTAAAAGCTCCACCTCTCAAAAACTGACAACCCATTTCTTTGGCTGCAATTGCGACTTCTAACAATCCGCTATAATCTTCTTCGACAGAACAAGGTCCAACCATATACACAGGTCTATTTGCTCCACCAATTTTCACACCATTAGAAAATTCTATAACGGTATCTTCTGATTGTCTATCTCTTGAAGCCAATCTAAACGGTTCACGAATAAATTTAATCTTTTTAACACCGTCCATTGCATCAATTCTTCCGGCAGATAGTGTCGTTTTATCGCCAAGAGCATCAATTACAGTATGAACATCTCCTTCGTGAACAATTACCTGAAATCCATGTTCTTTTAATAACTCTGTAACCGCTGTAATATTTTCAGCCGTTGCATTCGGCTCCATAATTATAATCATACTTAGCTAACCTTGTTTTACTTAAATATTAAGTAAATTATAGAAAATAAAAGTTTTAATTCAATCCCCAATTTGCAGAACAATCAAGTTCTTGTTCAATCTTTAGCAATCTATTGTATTTCGCAACTCTCTCCCCTCTTGATAATGAACCGGTTTTGATTTGTCCCGAATTCACACCAACAGCTAAATCTGCAATAAAAGTATCCGAAGTTTCACCTGAACGATGAGAAATTACAGTTTGATAGTTATGACTTTTTGCATAATCAATAGCTTCAAGTGTTTCAGTCAAAGTTCCGATTTGATTTGGCTTAATCAGAACAGAATTTGCCACAGATTTTTTAACACCTCGCCTAATTCTTTTTATATTCGTAACGAACAAATCATCACCAACAAGCTGGCAACAATTACCCAAACGAGTAGTCAAAAGTGACCAACCCTCCCAATCATCTTGCGCCATACCATCTTCTATAGAATAAATCGGATATTTAGAAACTAAGCCCTCTAAAATTTCAACAAATTCATTACTGGTATATCCATAATCGCGAATAAAATATCGCCCATCTTTATAAATTTCACTAGATGCAACATCAAGACAAATTTTCACGTCATCAGTTGAATATCCAGCCCCCCTCAATTGATTCAATAATAAGTTCAATTGCATCAGAATTAGTATTGAGGTTAGGCGCAAAACCACCCTCATCACCGACACTTGTTGATAAATTCAATTTATGTAAAATCTTTTTTAATTCATAAAAATCTCTGCACCCATTTGAATCGCACAATTAAAACTTTCTGCACCAATCGGAAAAATCATAAACTCCTGAAATTCAAGATTGTTATTAGAGTGCACACCACCATTCAAAATATTCATCATAGGAATGGGCAATGTTCTGGAATTTATTCCACCGAGATATTTATATAACGGCATTTTTAAGAAATCTGAACTGGCTTTAGCGCAAGCAAGCGATACTCCAAGAATTGCATTTGCCCCCAAAATACTTTTATTTTCACTCCCGTCAAGTTGAATCATCGTCCTATCAATTTCGCATTGGTTTATTGATTTTTTACCGATAAGAGCAGGTGCAATAATTTTATTAACATTATTGACAGCTTTTTCTACACTTTTACCACAAAAATTATCTTTGTTATCTCGGAGTTCAACTGCCTCAAAATCACCCTTTGAAGCACCGGACGGCACGGCAGCAACACCTGAATTTCCTGAATTTAGAAAAACTTCAACCTCAATAGTCGGATTTCCACGAGAATCTAAAATCTGTCTTGCTGAAATATCTTTTATTTGTGAATTCATAAAATTTGCCTCTTACTCTATAGAGAATTTAAAAAATTTTCACAAATATTTCAATTAATCTTATGAATTAGCCGAACTTTCTAAATATTCAATAATTTCTTGTGGATTATCAACAAAAATTTCAGCACCATGCTCTATTAAAAATTTTCTATCTCTAAATCCCCAAGTCACACTAATACATGGCATGCCAGAATTTTTTGCAGTCATTATATCCACATCAGAATCCCCAACGTAAATAGATCTTTCAACAGAAGAGTTCAAATCTCTAACAGATTGCAACACCGTATCCGGAGCAGGTTTTTTCCTTATTCCTGCTGATTCATTTTCACCAGCAGCGCAATCAATCAAGTTAGGAAAATATTTTTTACATAATTCTTTTACCGCTAAATCAAATTTATTTGAAACCACAGAAATTTTACAACCTTTAATTCTTAAATCCATTAACATTTCTATTATTCCTTCATAAGGAGCAGTTTTGTTATACATGTTTTTGGCATAATTTTCTTTAAAAATTTTCAAACATTTTTCAAAATTTGGATTATCCTTACCATCAGGAATAGCACGTTCTATAAGCTTTGCAACCCCATTTCCTACAAAATTTCGAACCTCATCAATTGTCCTTTGAGTATAATCAAAATATTTCAACGCATAATTCGTACTGTCTGCTAAATCATCAAGAGTGTTTAACAATGTTCCGTCTAAATCAAAAATAATTGTATCTCTTTTCATAATAACCTCAAATTTTTATATCTTTATGGTACATTATATTCAAAACATAAAGGAGTGATAAGCATGGATAAAATTTCAGCTGAAGAATATCGCAAAGGTCAAAAATACCTTACAATAATAGTTGTAGCTGTTTTATTTGTGGCAGCAATAATTGCAGGACTTTTAACAAACTACAAACAAGAAACTTTAATATGCTCAAAAAAACAAGACTCCTGCTACATTGAAAGAATAAATTTAATCAATCAAAAATCACATAAAAATTTAACTAAATTTTCAAATGTAGAAAGTGTAAGCTACATGCGACAAAAAGTTAAAGGAAATCGTTTCGCAAAAGGTTATTCATCTTATCTTTTAATCTTCAACCTAAAAGACAACAACCCGCTTGTTATCTTTTCAAGCCCATATTTTGATAAAGGTGAACTCGATAACGATGTAAAAAATCTAACTGAACAAATAATTCAACAAAAAGAGGAAATAAAATTAAATAGAGATTAAATTTTTACAAATAAAACATAAAAACAATCAAAATATCAATCTTTTGATTGTTTTTTACTATTCTACAAATTTAAAATTTTGGCATAATTATATCTGTTAGATATCCTCTAAACATATATAAATAAAGAGTTTACATTTTTATTTTTGTAAAAAATATCGCAAAAATTTTCTATTTTTTAGCAAATTTAGTCATTTTTTCAAGTTTTCTAATAATTTTAGATGAGTTTTTCTCAAAAAATACATTATTTTTATGAAAAATTTTTATTTTTTTGTTGTATTATTTAGAAAAGTTTAGAAATGTTAAGAGTGCCAAATACAGTAATATCAAGAAATTTTTAATTTTTCTAAATATGATATTCCATTAATAAAAGAAAAGTAGTAGTATAAAATTATGATTTTAAAGGAGGTTTTAAAAATGTTCACATCTAAAAAAGAACAAAAAGAAATGCAAACACAAATTATCGAATCAGCAGGTAAAATCTACAACTACCTATCTGACAAAGGCGAAGTTACTATCAACAAATTAAGAAAAGACATGGATTTAGATGATAACTTCACTTACATGGGTCTTGGTTGGTTATCAAGAGAAGACAAAATCTCTTATACTCAAAAACCAAAATCAGTTACAGTTAAATTAGTTTAATAATTTTACTTGTATTAAAAACTCTGGAAAGATGCGATAAATTTTATCGCATCTTTTTTAAATTTTAAATATTTTTTAAAATTTATCATACTAGTGCTATAATAAACTTACTTAAAAAAGGAGAAATTATTAATGAATAATAATATTTTTAGTCCAAAGGGGAAAATAGACCAAAGTACATTTATAATTTACTTTATTGTTTTAATGATTCTATTTCATTATTGGAATTTTCGCATTTCCGCTATCTGCAAAATACAAAATAAACATTTTCGTCCCTAATACTATTTCATTTATAATTAACCTTTTAATCTTTTTCAACTATAAAAAAAGATTAATGGACGCATTTGATAACAAAATTCTTGCAATTGTTTTAGGTTTAATTACAGCATTTGATCATATAATTTGCTCATTAGTTGTTATGTATCAAGTTCACAATTCAGAGTTACTATTTTTTACGGGAATTGTATTTGTAACTTGTATTCAACCAGCAATTGTCGGGCTTCTTCCTCATAAAAGAACTGAAGAATAAGCTTTTATCCCTCAATATCTATAACAGGTTTTGAGATATAATCCTCACGAACAGCTTCTGGGTATGTTTCAATTCGAGAGTTCATATCATTGATTTTATCTGCTCGTTTTTCAGCTTTACTTAAAAATTTCAAACCTTTCGGGAAAAATAAACGTTGAGTGAATACGGTATTTTTAAAGGTTCTTCACTATGATCAACAACTTCTGCAGCTAGTGCATTTCTATATTTGCATTCTCTTATCAAAATATCTACAGGATTAGATTCTTGTCTTTTTACAGCTTTATCGACAGTATCCCAGAATTTTTCATAACTTTTTTCAGACATTCCTGCCGCTTGTTTCTTCAAAACTAAATGAGCGGATTTATCTAATTTTATTGCCATTCCAAAATTTGGGGAATTATTAAAATTTACATTCATGGGATTACCTCTTAAATTTTTAGTACACTTATCCATATAAAACACCTAAATTAAAATTTTGCTAGTTTTTAAGAAAACTTTTTAGATATAATATTTTTATAATTTAGAAAAGAGGAAAAAATGTTAAACTACGAATTCAAAAAAATTAAAGACACTTATATTTTAAGATTAAATAAAGGGGCAGAAATAATCCAATCAATAAAAGATTTTTGCAATGAAAACAATATAAAAACCGGAACAGTCCAGGGGATTGGAGCAGTGAATTCTGCAACTTTCGGATTTTTTAACCCTGAAAATAAAAAATACCAAGAAAAAACATTTTCTGATTCAAGAGAAATCACAAGTTTGTTAGGAAATATCACAACAAAGAATGACGAAATATATTTACATTTGCACATGAATACATCTGGGGCAGATTATAACACTATTGGCGGACACTTGATTAGTGCGACAATCAGCCTAACTGGAGAAATCTTTATAACACAAATTGATACTGCGATAGAGAGATTTCACGATGAAAATACCGGACTGAATTTATTTAAATTTTAGATTAGAATAAAAAACACTTGAAATATTTTTATCTTCATGTCAGAATGAACATACGCAAAGAGATTTGCGGTTGAAAATTGATAGGAATTGACGAGTATGGCAAGGTAGCTCAGCTGGCTAGAGCGTTCGGCTCATACCCGAGAGGTCGAGAGTTCGAGTCTCTCCCTTGCTAATAAAAAAGAGGGTTTCAAAACCCTCTTTTTTAATGCGTAATTTTATGGGTAATTGCTATTGTAAATTACCAACAAGTTTGAGAAAAATTTCCAAGGTGTTTTGAGAAAACTGTAGTTGAATAAGTAAATTGATTTGAACAAATAAAATGATTATTTTTTAGGTTTACTTTATTTCCTGCTGAAGTTTTATCTTTTAGTATTATGTTTAATGCTTTTTAGTAATTGTCATTTTTTTTTATTTACAATAGTTTCTCCATTGATTGGCATATCCAAGGATACGACCTCAAAACCATCATCGGCAAGAGGGTTTCCTATTGTAGTTGTCATGTTTCATTTGTTAATTGGGATTCTGTAGGTAAAAAATTTTGTATTTCTTTCCAATTTTGTTGGTTTTTATAGCTCATAGATATTTTTCCGTATTTTAGTTTATCCCATTTATTTCTTAATTTTTGTTAAAATTTAAAAACTTATGAATAAATGTTAAAAGTTGGAACTGTTGATATACAACCATTTTAAAGAAAAGTGGAAATTATTTACGTCATAAAAAATAACCGAATTTCTGGGGAATTTTTTATGTTCTCGATACAATTTAGGTAATAAGAATACTGGAGTAAGAAGAAGTTATGAAGAATAGTTCTTCATGATGGAACATTGGCTTTTCGTAAAGAAAATAGTTTAAATGGTTATGTTAGTTCTTTGGATAAATATTTTTCTGATGGGGCTAAAATCACTCTCAAGGGTGGAACTTTAGATTTATCTAATGGAATATTGGAAGGATTAGATGGCAAAAATAATTTTAATCCTGATTCAATCAATGTTATAGGAAATGATGTAAAATTAAGATTAGATGTTTCTTTAGATAAAGGTACAATTGACTATATTGACTCTGATATAACAGGTAATGGAAAAATAACAATACTTTGAGATATAAAATGGAATTAAAAGTTGCTGGACATGATGATAGATTATTCTCAAGCAACAATGATTACTACTTTGATGTATTCTCAGATAAAGGTTTCCACTAGATTGAACTTAAAATAGATACTAATCAATAATTTTGAATATTAGCCACTTGGATAATTGTACGGTTACTAATATAGTAGTATTATCCTCGTGTGGTAGAATTACATCCAAATTATGATTGATATTGAAGGAAAAGAACATTTATTAGATGCAATCTTTGAGTATTGCGAAGATATAATTACTGTAAAAGATTTAGATTTAAAGTATATTGCTTATAACAAAGCGTTTTTGAGATCTATTATTGAAGGAGATGAAAAAACTCCAATTATCGGGAAGTCTGTTGATGAAGTTTTCCCTAATAATGAGTATGCTCAAGTTGTAATAAATAATACTCAAAAAGCAATCTCAGATTTAGAAACAAACTGTTATACTTTCCGACATAAGATACACGGGGTTAATAAAATAATTAAACAAACAACGACTCCAATTGTTAGAGATGGAATTGTTTGTGGTATATTGTCGGTTTCTCGAGATGTAACAAGAGAAGAAAATTTGAAAACAAGATTGCTAGAAAAGAATTATCAACTTAATACGTTGTTGGAGAATTTACCTCTTCTTGTTTACATGAAAGATAAAAATAGAAATCTTGTTGTTGCAAATAATGAATCTAGGAATTTTGTTCTGAACGGTATTGATTCTTATTCTGATGGGGTTGAAATCGATATGAAAGATGCTTTGCCAGAAGTTGAAAATGAAGATAATTATGTTTTGCAAAACAAGAAGTATTTACGAAAAGAAAAGGTTGTAAAAGGTTCTGATGGGAAACAACACTGGTACAAAATTCATAAAGCTCCAATTTTAACTTCCAATAATGAAATTAATGGATTAGTAGCTATTGCAAAAAATATTGATGCAGATAAAAAATTAGAACATCAACGAGATTTATTTTTGGCTACTTTATCACACGATTTGAAAAATCCATTACAAGCTCAAATAAGTTCTCTTGAGATGCTTTATAACGAATATTATGGAAAAATAGACGAAGGTCATCAAGAGGTTATGGCGTTGATTATTGAATCTGCGAAATATATGAAAGATATGCTTTGTACTCTTTTGAAAACTTATAAACAAAATAACGGGATTATTCAACTTGTTTATTCTAGATTTGATATTCTTTCTTTAATGACCAAATCAATAAGAGAGATTAGAGATTTGGGTAAAATTAAAAATGTAGAAATTCGGTTTAATTCCAAATTAACAGAAGATGAAAAATTGATGTATGCAGACGAAAATCAATTACGCAGAGTTATTGGTAATATGCTCAACAATGCGATAAATTATGCATTTGAAAATAGCGTTGTGGATATTTCCATTAAGTTGGAAAATGGTTTTTATGTTTTTGATTTTAAAAATGAGAGTGAAGAAATTTCTGAGAGTTTGAAAGTGAATATTTTTAACAAATATGTTTGCGGAAACCCTTTAGAATCAAATAGTGGAGTTGGTTTGGGTTTATATTTTTGTCGAAAAATTTTAGAAGCACACGATGGCACAATCAGTCTTGATAATATTGGGACAAAGAATACTTTTTCAATAAAAATTCCGAAATTGGACGAAAAATCTGCATTAATTACCGAAGTCGCATTGTAAAATTTTTGGATAATTTAAAGGTTGAGCATCATACCAAGATTATTGATATTCTTTAAAATCCGCTAAAAATTTATATATTTTTTTAACAAACCTTTATCAAAATATTGTTAAAGGTTTCTGCTTATAATAAAATTAATAAACTTGTAGGCTGGAATTTGAGGATATTATGAATAATAAAAAAATTAAATTGATTGCAATTTCTGTTGCGATGGTATTAAGTACGCAAATTGTATTGGCAGAAGATTTAATTACTGATTTTGGCGGATTAAAAGATGCCCTAAAAAATGCAACGGGTTCTTCTGCTACTGTAAAATTGGGTAGTGATATATCAGCTACTGCTCGTATCACAACATTAACGGATACTCCAAAATCTGTTACAATTTTGGGTGAGGGTAAGAAATATACAAGTAATACTCTTGCATTTGTTGTCAAACCTAATACAACACTTACATTAAACAACATTACATTGGATACTATTCAACACGGTTCAAGTTGGGGCGGAGCAATGTATAATGAAGGTACTTTAAATCTTGACAATGTAACTTTTAATAATAATATTGCAAAAACTAAAAATGCTGTTGGTGGTGGAGCCATGGCTCTTGTTGCGACAGGGAAAAATCCTGTTTCTACGACTATTAAAAATTCTACTTTTACTAATAATTCTACTGAAACCAGTAATAGTGCTAAGAATAACGGAGGTGCTATATATGTTTATGGAACTTCTGGGCTGGTAGGAGATAATACTTTAAAGATAAGTGATTCTCTTTTTGAATCAAACCATACAAATAAAACTGGTGGAGCTATCGGAGTTAATAATCTAGGACCATCAAATTTTGAAATTGAGATAAATGATACAACTTTTACAAAAAATAATTCTATTGGTTATGGTGGAGCAATCGATGTTACAACTGGTGGCACCGGAAAGGTAACTATTAATTTGGATCATGCAAATTTTGATAGCAATAAATCTGGATCTGACGGAGGAGCTATTGCTTATGAAAAAGGAAATATAACCAGCAATATAATTAATAGTACATTTACAAATAACACTGCAAATAACGGTGGGGCGATTTATAATGGGATTAAGAACCTAACAATCTCTAATACAATATTTGATGGTAACAAAACTAATGATGGTGGAAAAGGTGGTGCAATTTATAACGCAGGAAATATAAGTTTAAACCAAACAGAATTTAAACAATCTACTGATACGATATATATGGCAAATGACTCTGCTGCTGATTTTAGTGGCACAAATACATTAAATGGAAGTATTAGTAGTGAAAATGCAACTAGCGAAATAAAAAATAAAGGAACTTTAATTTTAAATGCGGATAATTCTGGTTATACAGGAACTTATACTCAAGAATCAGGTCAAACTAATGTCAATGCTTCTTCAACCTTCTTTGGAGGAGAAACAACAATTGCGAATGGTGTTTTAAATTGGAATACGTTGAAGAATTACAATAGTACATTGAAAGTAGAAAAAGGTTCATTGAATATTGGAAATGTTAGCAAGGCTTCTTTGTCGTTGAATAACAATAGTTATATTAAAAAAGATACTTTAGTGAATATTAACTCAAAGGGAGAAATTAAATTAAACGGTGGAAGTATAACTCTAGATGATAATGATATTTGGGCTGGAAATATTTCTATCGGAGATGAAAATACCGTTGGAAGTGGAACTTTGACAATTGATGGTTTGACTTCAAATGGTGGAATTTTTGCTAATGGTGGAACTATAGATATTATTAGTGGAAGATTGACTGCTTCTGCAGGAGATGTGATAAAAGAAGCAACAACAGTAAAAATTAAAGATGATGCATTGTTGGCTGTTCGTGGCGGAGATGTAACATTGGGTGCAACTACTGATTGGGCTTCTAAAGGCGGAGTTCTTCTTACTGATGGAACTTTAACAGTTAAAGATTTTGCATCATCAAATGGAATATTTCAAGCAAATAGCGGAAAATTAATGCTAGAAAATTCTACATTTACTGTTGGAAAAGATAGTTTTATCAATAGTAGTGTTGAAACAAATATTGATTCAAATTCAAAATTACAAATTACAGATAATGGCTGGGTAACTATTGGAGATAATGATCTTTGGAATGGTGAAGTTTCATTAGCTGGTGGTACTTTAAATTATGAAAGGACTGAAAGTACTAGTTCTACAATGACAGGTGACTTGATTGCTACAAGCGGAAACTTAAACTTGTTAAAAAATTCTTATATAAACATCAAATCACCAAGTAACATTGCACAAGCTGTTTCTGTTGATATTCAAAAAGGAGCAACTGTTGAAATTAGTAATGGTGCAGAATTTAATCTTGACTCTAATGATAAATGGAATGGTTTGATTAAGAATGAACTTGATGGAATTTTGAAAACTGATAATGTAAATAATTCTGCTTTTGGTGGAATGTTGCAACAAAATAAAGGCATTTCAATATTTGATAACAAATCAAATATTACTATTGATGGGAAAGATAGTTATATTTTAGGTGGAACGGTTGAAATTAAAAATGGTTCTGCATTAAATATCGGTAGTGGTGTTGCAGATGATCATTTCTTTGTAAGTGATTTGAATATGACAAATAATTCAGTGTTAAATGCAATGAACAGTGTATTAAACAAATATCAGATTTCAAATGATATGATTGTTGAAGGCAAGAACAACCTTTCTATCGATATTGATGGACGAAATAAAGTTGGAGATGCTTTTATTATCAATAATTTAACCTCAAATACAAATGGAACATTGAATGTTGCTGATTTTAATTTTATTGGTCTTGCCCCAATAGATAGACAGTTCAAAATTAGAGTATTTGATGCAAATTCAATTAATGATAAGGTTAATTTTACTTCAACAGATAAAGAAATTTTTACTCCAATAGGTTATTATAATCTTCAATCTGCAGGTGGCGGTTGGTACACATCCAATATGACTCGTTACAATCCTCAAGTATTTAGAGGGCAAGTTGCAACACTTGCAACATATAACAATCAATTAGTTATTGATGATATGTTGTTAAATCACGTAACTCTTGATAGCGAAAGAACGTTAGCTCAAAGCAGAAATGCAAATAGATATGCTTCAACACTTCCTCAATTTGCACCTTATCAATATAAAAAAGAAGATGGTGGATTGTGGTATAAATCATATGTAAACTTTGAAAACCTATCTTTAACTCAAGGACTAAAAGTTGGGAATAACTCTTACGGTTCATTAGTTGGTGCGGATTTCCCTGTTATCAACATGAAACGTGGTTGGAAATTTATGCCAACTGCTTATATTGGTTATAATGGTGCACATCAAACATTTAATGGTGTTGGGATGTATCAAAACGGCGGTCAAGGTGGCTTGATGGGAACATTTATGAAAAATGATTTCATTGGTTCTGTTTTAGCTTACGGTGGCGGTTACAATAACGAAATGTCTGTTGCAGGTTACACTGATAGAACAGGGAATTGGTTTGCTGGCACTGCTGCAAAATTAGCTTATAACTTGCACCCAACAAAACATTTCACTATTCAGCCAACCGCATTTGTGTCTTATAACATCTTCGGTCGCCAAAACTGGGGAACTGATTATGGTGCAATGAGCATGAATTCCGGATTGTTGAATGGAATTAACGTCGCTCCTGGAATGAACTTTATTTATGCAAAAGAAACGTGGAGTGTATATGCAACATTCCAATATATGTATAACATCAATGAGCAAGTTGGTGGTAGAGCAGGAAATGTTGATTTAGCAAGTGTAAAAATGGAACACGGATATATTCAATATGGCTTAGGTGTAACTAAAACATGGAAAGATAGATTGAACTCGTTCTTCCAAATCGTATTTAGAAATGGTGGTAGAACAGGTGTTGGCTTCCAACTAGGCTTGAACTATACATTTGATTGGTTTAGCCCAAAATCTAACAAAACTCCTAAAGCTAATGCTTCCCAAATTAAAAAAACAACTACTTCAAATAAAAAAACTCAAGAAGTGAAGGAATTTCAACATATTGGCTCTAAAACAGTTTTGAAATCTTTGTCAATGAAGTAGTTGAAAAGTTATGACTGGGAAAGGACTGATTTTACTGTCACCTAAACCCTTCCAACTTTTTAAAATAACATTTTATTGACTTTGTTTTGATTCTTGAAATTGCTATATTTAAAAATTTAAGGGGGAACTTAGTTCCTCCTTTGGTTCCGCCTTGACCAAATTATACTCTGTTGCATTTTGGGATAAATCGTTAAAACGCTGATTATATTTAACTTACAGGCTTATAATATGTTTAACCTCAGAATTTTAAAGTACATTTTAGGATAGAAAAAGTATAATTTGGAGTACTTTTTGTCAATTCTCAAAATTAGCTTCTATTCCAAACACAAAGCCAATTTCTACCACATTCCCATCTTTCTAATTCTTATATTAATATACAGCGTTATTCTGTGGTTAATTGCTATATATTAATATATCGTTATCTTTACACTAAAAAATCACTTATTAGCAGAATTGATTTTATCAATACAAACAAGTTCATAGTCAAGAATTTTAAAAATATTTTGAACTTCGTCAAATTTAATCGTACAATTCCGAATTTTGTTAGAAATATTGTTGTATGAATAATACTTTCCCGTCATCTCAGTAAGTTCTTCACAAACTTTCTTCAAGGTAGTACCGCGTCTGGCTATTGCAACCTTTATTTCTTCCTTCAACTTCATAAGTTCATTATAGCCGTTTTTAGCTAAATGTTCTTGACAAAGATAGAAATAATAGTTAATATAATTATATCGTTATATACATAATATTTTAATTATGTTATGTTAATTATAATTATAGGAACTTGAAATGGAAAAGTTAACTTCAATCATTAAAAAATATGTTAATTTGTGTCCACAAAGCAACACCTACAGCAATGTCACAAAAAAGCGAAAACTTGCCTTTACATTAGCGGAAGTATTAATTACCCTTGGCATAATCGGTATTGTTGCAGCAATAACTATTCCTCAATTAATAAATAATTACAAAGCAAAAAGATTACGAACTCAATTTTTAAAATCGTATTCAACAATTCAACAAGCATTTAAAGAAATGGAAGCAGATGACGTTTCAACAGACCCCACAACTTATAACACACTGGAATATTACAAAACTTTCATGAATTATTTACAAGCACCAATGGATTGTGGAATTGGAGATAATAAATACCTCCCTTGTGTTTACATGAGAGATTCTTCTTCTAAAGATTACAAACCTTATAAAACATACGATGGCAAAACAAATGCAAGTATGATTTTATTTGATGATGGACAAATAGCTCTACAAGACGGAACATTATTATTGTTTGAAAATTATGCACCAAGAATGAGAGTATTTGTATCTGTTGATTTGAACGGATATAACAACAAGCCTAATCGTTGGGGATATGACTTGTTTACCTTTCAATTAGTAGATAATCAATTAAAAGCAATGGGAGATACGGGTACAACTTATACAGATTTAAGTACATATTGCAATGTTAACTCTCAAGATGAATATAATGGTATTGCTTGTGCGAAGAAAGCATTGTCTGATTCTGAATATTTTAAAAATATAGTTAAAGAATTTAAATAAAATACTAAAATTACACAAACGGAGAATTTATTTATTTTTTAATTCTATAAAAATAAAATATGTACAATTCTCTTTGGTATTACAGTCTTACAAAACCAGAACTATGTCCCCCAGACAGTATTTTTGCACCTGTTTGGAGTGTTCTATATGCAACAATGATAATCTCCATAATTATTTACACCCTTTCGTTTGGTAAAAATAAATTCTTTGGATATTTGTATTTTATTGTACAAGCTTCTCTAAATTTGATTTGGCCTTTTGCTTTCTTTTACCTTAAAAATGTCGTACTCGCATTTTTTATAATTATACTTTTAGATATTCTCGTAATACTTACCATTAGCAGATTTTACCGAGTATCAAAGGTGGCTGCAATTCTTCTTGTTCCATATTTTGTATGGATAATTTTTGCAACTTATTTAAACTTTGGATACTTAATTCTAAACTAATTTATATTTGTTTTAATAACTCTACAAGGATTTCCGACGGCAACCGTATCTGGAGGAATGTCTTTTGTCACAACAGAACCAGCACCAATAACCGCTCTATCTCCAATCGTTACCCCGGGAAGAACAACAACATTTCCTCCAAGCCAAACACCATTACCAATGGTAATTGGTCTTGCCCATTCTTTTCCTGCAACTCTATCCTTTGCATTCGTTGGGTGAACAGCGGTATATAACCCACAATTAGGACCGATAAATGTATCCGCACCGATTTTAATCTTTGCACAATCTAAAAATACACTATTATGATTTACATAAACAAAACCGTCAAATTCAATATTATAACCATAGTCACAGAAAAAATTCGGTTCAATTATACTACTATCTCCGGCATTTCCAAGTAATTTTTTAAGAATCTCTTGTTTCTTATCTTTTTCATCTGAATGAAGCAAATTATATTCTCTGCAAAGTTCTTTTGCTCTAAATCTGTCTTGTTCCAACTCTTGGCAAAACGGTTCATAAATTTCACCATTAATCATTTTATCTCTTTCACCCATAATTATTCTCCTATTTGAAAATAATCTTAGCATAAAGTATTTGATTTTTAGTAAAAAATAACTTATAATCTAGCAAAAAGGAGCTATTATGCTAAAAAAAATTTTATCAGCAATATTTTTAATATTTGGATTTACAATTACATGTTTTGGGCAAGTTAACACAGTAACCGAAAATTTCCCACACTGGAAAAATCCAGCTAAATTAACAGTTTTCATTCCACAAGACACAAACTCTGCTATGATGAAAAGAGCTTTTCTAAAATGGCAAAACGAAAGTTTTGGGAATGTAAAATTTGTATTTACAGAAAAAACACCAGCAAATATCAATGTTACATTTACAGACAAAGTTGATAAAAGCGATGCTCTTTTAGGAAATTATTCAAATACAATCAAAAATGGTTACATTACAAAATCAGATATCAAAATTGCATCTGTAAATTCAAAAGCATCAAAAAATATGATTTACACAACAATGCTACATGAAATCGGTCACTCTCTAGGTTTGCCGGACACTAGTAGATCTGTTGGGATTATGAATATGCCAATTTCTGAATCTCAAGATATTTATAAAAGAGATATAAGACAATTATATAGGATTTACGATTGGAATTGGGTACGGAAATAATTAATCCCAACCATAAATTTTGGCAAGTCTTTTGAGGTCTGCTTTTGAAATCTCTTGAGCATCATTAACAACCGGATACATAACACTCTTCGGGTCGCTAGAATGTTCAAGCATTCCCATTGCGTGTCCGATTTCATGCAACATTGTAGTATAAACTGAATCATTACGAAGTTTTGCACCATTTACAGGTCGTTCGGCAATTTGTATCACTGCATGAGTAATTTTGCCACTATTCATTCTTGATGTTTTGGTCAAACCGATTTCTCTGTCAGCATTTGGAATAGTTTTAACAAAATAGACTTCAATTTGAGCGACTTTAGGACTATCTACATAGCGAAATACGAATTTATTTTGTGTAACTCGTGACCACTCAGCAAATGCATGTTTCATCATAATTGTACGAGGGTGTCCGGGTTGAATATATGTTTTCAATATTCTTGGATTAAACCATTTACCATAGGAAGGAATCGCAGAAGCAAATCCTACGTAAGAAAAAATATACACAACTAAAAAAACAACTAATAAAAATATTTTTTTCACAACTATACACTTCCTCATGTTTATCTATTGCGCATATTATTTTCTTCGGAACAATTAAGAAAAAAATTAGGGATTTACTTGAAATCTTTTCAAAACTTTACAATAAATTATTGAAAAACACTTTATACGTGAACTATAATTAGCAAGTAGAGGATTTTATGGTAAAAGAAGTAGCAATAATAGAAGAGAATAAACCGGTACGTAAAAAATATGTACTGAAAAAACGTGATACCATAAAAAACGATTACAAAGTTAATTATGAACAAGACCTAAACGAAGCTCAACTCGAAGCTATCAAATCAAAAGAAGGACCAATCCTTGTAATTGCAGGTGCTGGTTCCGGAAAAACAAAAACTCTGACTTACCGAGTTGCAAGGCTTATTGAAGACGGAATAAAACCTGAAAATATTCTGCTTTTAACCTTTACTAAAAAAGCTGCTGCGGAAATGTTATCCAGAGCAACAATTGTTCTTGATAATAGGTGCGAAAAAGTTTCAGGCGGAACGTTTCACTCTTTTGCCAACATAATTTTAAGAAAATATTCAAAACTTTTAGGGCTAAAAAACAATTTCACCATTATGGACAGATCAGACTGCGAAGATGTAATAAACCATATTGTTGCTCAAATGTTTCCTAAAAAAGAAAAAAGATTTCCGAAAAAATCAACCCTTTTAGATATTTATTCAAAAAGTATAAATAAAGTTACTCAAACAAAAAAAATTATTGCAAATGAATTCCCCCAATTTGAACATTGCGAAGATAAAATTATTGAAATTCATAAAGCCTATGTAGCATATAAAAGAGAAAATTCTGTATTAGATTATGATGATTTATTGCTATATATAAAACTACTTCTAGAAAACAACGACCAACTCCGCAAACGATTATCTAACGAATATAAATATATTATGGTTGACGAATACCAAGATACAAACACTCTTCAAGCTGATGTAATCAAGCTTTTAGCATCTGAACATCATAATATAATGGCTGTCGGAGATGATGCTCAAAGTATTTACTCATTCAGAGGGGCAAACTATCGAAACATTTTAGATTTTCCAAAACTTTTTGAAAATACTAAAATAATAAAACTTGAACAAAATTACAGAAGTACCCAAAATATTTTAAAATTCACAAATGAAATAATTGACAAAGCCAAAGAAAAATATACAAAAAAATTATTTTCTGATATTGTTTCACCACAAATTCCGGCATTAATATGCGCAAAAGATACGCAAATGGAAGCTGATTTTATATGCCAAAAGATTTTAGAATTGTTAGACGAAGATATAAGTCTTTCTGATATTTGCGTTTTAACAAGAAATGCAAGAATGTCATACAATCTTGAAATTGAACTTTCAAAACGAGCAATCCCATTCCAAAAATTTGGCGGACCAAAATTTATGGAAACTGCTCATATCAAAGATATCGTTGCGCATTTAAGGGTTTTATTAAACCCAGATGATATAATAAGTTTAACTAGAATTTTACTACTATTGAAAGGAGTCGGAGCCTCAACAGTTAACAACATCATGCCTGTAGTTAAAGGTCATTTGAACCCTGACATAAAACTTCTTCCATCAAATAAAACCCAAAGCTTAACTCCTCTATTTTCTACACTAGGGAAATTAAGAGATGTTTTACCAAAGAAAAAACCGGAGGAAATAGTTTCTGCAGTGATAAATTATTATAGGCCTATACTGAAAGATAAATATGACGATTTTACAAAGAGGGAAAAAGATTTAGACCATTTTGAATATCTTGCAACACAGTATAGCAATCTTGAAGATTTCATCAGTGATTTAGCTTTAGAACCACCTGATGCAAGTGTCGAGGGAATGTATAAGAATAATTCTGATGATGAAGCTCTCACTATTTCGACAATACATTCTGCAAAAGGATTGGAATGGGACACAGTATTCATAATAGGAGCAGTTGACGGAAGATTTCCAAGTGCTTATTCATTTAACTCGGCAGAAGAAATGGACGAAGAATTACGCCTAATGTACGTTGCTGCAACAAGAGCCAAAAATAATTTGTACATAACTTATCCTGTTGATATGTACGATTATGCGATGAATATGGTATTATCAAAGCCATCAAGATTTTTAGACGGGATACCAGATGATATTTTAGAAAAATGGGATATTACAGAAGAAGGATAATTTTATGTTAATCAAAATATATACAGATGGAGCTTGTAGCGGAAACCCTGGAAAAGGTGGATATGGCACAATCTTAATTGCAGAAGATGAAAATGGAACAACCCATAAAAAAGAAATCACACAAGGTTTTAAAGTTACAACAAATAATCGAATGGAATTACTTGCTGCAATTGTAGGCTTAGAAGCCTTGAAAAAGCCATGTAATGTTGAATTAACCTCAGATTCTAAATATCTGGTTGATGCATTTAATCAAAAATGGGTTGAAGGTTGGGTTAAAAAAGGTTGGAGAGGTTCAAACAAACAACCGGTAAAAAATCAAGATTTATGGAAAAGATTATTAAAAGCAAAAGAACCTCATAATGTAAAATTCATTTGGGTTAAAGGACACAACGGACACGAATTTAATGAACGTTGTGATGAGATGGCAGTAGCATCAGCAAATGGCGAAAACTTGCTAGATGATACCGGCTGTATTCAATAAAATTTGAATTGGAGAAATTATGGATAAATATTCAGTATTAAAAAAGATTGATAAATATTTAGAAGAAAAGGATTACATAAACGCAAGAAAACTTATTCGTAATGACCTAAAACGTTACGGAACAAAAGAAAGAATATTATATGTATTTGGGTTATGCATCAACAGATGCAGAAGAAAGATTAAAAAATTATCAAAAAGCAATTGATGAAAACCCTAAGAATTTAGATGCAACAATAAACATTGCCAATGCTTACGATGAAATAAAAAATCATGATAAAGCTATTGAATTTTATAATAAAGCAATTGAAATGGACAAAACTTGCGCCCTTGCATTCAACAACCGTGGCTATTCGTACTTTAACAAACAAGAATACGAAAAAGCGCTACTTGATTACGATAAGGCTCTCTTATTAAACCCTAAATTAGAAATTGCGCAAGACAACCGCACAAAATTATTAGAAATTATTGCCGAAAAAGAAGAATTCAAAGAACTTGTAAAAAATAGCGAAGCTAATCAAAAAAATTACCATTACTATTTCAATCTTGGAATGGCAGAAGCAAGACTAGGAGAATATGACAAAGCACTTGATGCCTACAATAAATCAATTGAATTGAAACCTGATTTTGCACCTTGTTATTTATTTAGAGGAATTTTAGAACATGGTAAAGGAAATTTAGACAAAGCAAATGAAGATTATTCAAAAGCTATTGAAATTGATGAAAATTTAATTGATGCATATTTTAATAAAGCGCAAATTGTTTTTTCAAAGGAAAATCCGGAAACAAACGAATTAAAATCGGCACTAAAATATTTAGAAAAAGCTGTTGAATTGGACCCAAAATTTATTGATGCGTTGTATTCAATCGCTGTTATACAAAAGAAATTAGAAAAATATCATGAAGCAATCAAAACCTTAGACAAAATTCTAGAAATCGCACCTGATAGTGTAAATTCCAGAGCATTAAAAAAATTAATTATAAAAAAATATTTAAATTAATAGCAAAAACTACATTTATAACAATTTGTAACAAGGTTAAACTTTTTTATTTGAAATTAAAAAAATTTTTGTATAGAATGAAATTCTAGTAAAATGAATGAATATATTTACCTATAATTTGGCTTGGGAGAATCAATGAAAATTAATTCGGTATCTTCAGCGTTGAATTTCACGGCACAAGATAAAAATGTTGAATTCAACGCAAATAAAAAGAAAAAAGAAAAAAAATACAAAGACCCATTGGCAAATTGGCCAATGAGAGGTTTGGGTTACACAAACGATATCGGTGTAGCTATCAATGAAATTGCCCCAACTGCAGCAACTTTATTTTGGGTTCCTGCATTGATGTATTTTGGCGCAGATGTTTATGACAAATACAAAAATAAGGGAAATAAATACGACCCTAATGCTCAACGTGCATTTAAACAAGCCGTATTTCAAGCTTTTGCAAGTATTATTTTACCAACAGTTTTTGGTCACATTGGACAGAGTGCTTTTTCTCAAATAGATAAATACAAAGGGGAAAAAATTTCTACAAATGCCAAAGAACAAACACTAAGATTTATCAAACACCATGCCCAAGACCATGATATTGTTAAAGATGGTGATAAAGCACAAGTTTTAGAAAAATTTGAAAATAATTTCAATATTTTCTTCTCTAAGAAAAAAGAATCTTATCAAGGAAATAATATTTTCACTAAAATGTATGACAAACTTCTTTGCAACTGCAAAAGAGGAGCTATTGCAAATTCGAATGAAGAAAGATTGAAAAATTTTGCAAAAAAAGAATTTGAAAATATTTTAGAACATGGAAATTCCACAGACATAATTAAGAGCAATTTAGACAAAAAAATCTTTAAACTCAAAGCTTGGAAGTCTTTAGGGTCATTTACAGCATTGCTTCTGACAGTAAAACCGATTGATATGTTTACTGAAAACGTAATCATCAAAAAATGTGTTGAACCTCAAATGAAAAAGCTTAATGCTCATAGTAATATTGAAAAACAACAAGAAAATAACAATACTCAAACAACTAAAAAATAACCGTTATTCTTCACAAAATTGAGAAAAAATGGTAAAATAATTAGAGTATGAAAATGAAATTTATTCATCTTGGAGATTTGCATATAGGAAAACGTGTAAACGAGTTTTCTATGATAAATGACCAAAGAGAAATATTAAAACAAATTATTAAGGTTTCAAAATCTGAAAAAGTTAATGGGATATTCATTGCCGGAGATATTTACGACAAAACAATTCCATCAATTGAGGCAATCGAGCTGTTTGAAGATTTTATCTGTAAAATTGCTGATTTGAAAATTCCGGCATATATAGTCAGTGGCAATCACGATAGCAGCGAAAGACTCTCAACTTTTTCAAAACTTATATCTCTTAGCGGAATTCATTTTTCAAGAAATTATGATGGGAAAATAATACCTCTTCCTTTAGAAAATATTGATATTTGGTTGTTACCATTTGTACGCCCTGCAGATGTGAGAAGATTTTTCCCAGATATTGAAATAGGCAACTATCAAGATGCGATTGAAAATGTTGTAAAAAATTTAGATATTGACACCTCAAGAACTAACATTCTCATCGCACACCAATTTGTAACAGCAAATGGGAAAAAACCGGAAATAAGTGACTCTGAAACGTCATCACTCGGAACACTTGATAATATTGATTATAGAATTTTTGACAATTTTGATTATGTTGCACTTGGACATATTCACAAACCTCAATCCATGGGGAGAAAAGAAATTCGATACTGCGGTTCTCCATTAAAATATTCTTTCTCTGAAGTGAATCAAAATAAATCAATCACAATTGTTGAGATTGAAGATAAAAAAATTGATATAAAATCAATTCCCTTTAAACCAATCCACGAAATGAAAGAAATTCGAGGGAAAATCAATAACTTGTTAAAAATGGAAAAAGATGAATCATATATGCACATAACATTAACTGATACAAATGTAATTGATGCGAAAAATAAACTTGAAACAATTTTCCCAAACATTATGAAATTGGACTTTGAAGAATATTATACAAATCTTGGAGAGAAACGAGATTTGAAAACTTTAAAAGAAAAAACCATATTTGAACATTTTTCAGATTTCTTTGAAAAACAAACAAAAGAAAAATTAACAAATGAAGAAAAAGAAATTGTATCATCAATTCTTTTAGATATTAAGGAGGCTAAATAATGCGCCCTCTAAATCTAATTATAAATGCTTTTGGACCTTACGCTTCTAAAGTTGAAGTCCCATTTTCGGATCTTGGTGAAAACGGAATATATTTAATCACAGGTGATACCGGAGCCGGAAAAACAACAATATTTGATGCAATAAGTTTTGCGCTATACGGTGAAGCAAGCGGGGAATATAGAAAGGCCAAAGCCGCTCTGCGCAGTGATTTCGCAGATAAAAACAACAAAACTTATGTCATTTTAGAATTTATGTGTCACGGTGAAATTTATAAAATCAAACGTTCACCCAAAACAAATGACCATAATTCAGAAGTTGAATTAACCTTACCGAACGGCAAAGTTTATACAAAAGAAAAAGAAGCAAATATTGAAATTGAAAATCTTATTGGACTAAATAAAAAGCAATTTTCACAAATTGTAATGATTGCACAAGGAGAATTTCAAAAATTACTCAACGCAAAAACAGAAGATAGAGGAGAAATTTTCAGAAATATTTTTTCTACTCAAAATCTTCAAATTTTTCAAGCAAAATTGTATGACAATTTTATTAAAAGAAAAGAACTCTTTGAGGATTTAAAAAACTCTCTAATTCAATACTCTGAACAAATTTTATCTGCTGATAATGAAAAATTAGCTACAGAAATTTCAAACCTAAAAAATAGCAAAAACATCTATAATACAGAAGAATTGCTAGAGGAACTAAAAAACCAAATTAAAAAAGATGAAACTGATAAAAAAACTCTGGATAAAGAGAAAAAATCAATTAAAAAAGAATTAGAAAAACTAAATCAAACTTTTGGGAATGCACAAAATATCGAAAATACACGTAATGATATCCAAAAATTAGAAACAAAAATCATTCCACAACTTGAACTTGATTACAAAATTATCAATGATAAATTCGTACAATACGAAAATAAAAAAGCACAAAATGAAAAATTGGCAATTGAAGTTGCAAAATTGGAAAAAGATTTATCTAAATATGAAACACTTCAAAAATTATCACAAGAGCTTGATAATACAGTAAAAGAAAATGATATAAATAATCAAAATATTGAAAAACTAAACAATGATTTAATCAAAAGCAAAATTATTCAAGAAAAACTAAAAAAACTTCTTCAAGATTTCAAAACAGTCGAGACAGATTTTGAAAAAGAACAAAATTCAAAACAAAAAAATATTGAAAAAATTGAAAAATTATCTGAAATAAATAAACAAAACAATGAACTAATTTCCGAAAATCAAAATCTAAAACTTTTACAAAACAATTTAAAACAATTATCTAAAGATTGGCAAGAAAAAAATCAAAAATACTCACAAATTTACACACAATTTATTGAGGAACAAGCAGGAATTTTGGCAAAAGACTTAATTCCAAATAAACCGTGCCCTGTCTGTGGCTCAACAGCTCACCCAAAACCTGCAAAACTTATAAATGAAACAATCACAAAAGATTATCTTGAACAGCTTCAAAAAATAAGTGATTCTGCCCAAAACAATCTGAACCAAGAGGCAAATAAGATTACAAAATTACAAGGGGAAATTTCTACCCTTGAAAAAACATTTGAAAGCAATTTTACAAAACTATTTAACCAAAAATTTTCTACAGATATTTCCAAAATCATAAATGAAGAATTGGAGAAAACTCAAAAAATACAAAATGAAATTGAAGATAGAATTAAAAACTTATCTAAAAAAATCAACGAAAAAAATAATTCCGAAAAAGAATTAGAAAAAGTTGAAAAGTCAATCTTGCAACAGGAAAAAGATTTAAAATCTTTTGACGAAATTAAAAATAAATTTTCTCAAATTATTGGAGAAAAATCCGCAACACTAAAAACAATTCAAAAAGAACTTGAATACACTGATAGCACAAAAGCTATTCAAATATTCAATGAAAAAAAATTGCAATACGAATCATTTGAAAAAGAATTCAAACAAATTCAAACAGGAAAAGAAAAAGCAAATGCAGACCTAATTTCCAAAAAAGAAACACTCAAAACATTGCAAAAGCAAATCAAAAATGCGCCAAAATTCTGCATTGAAGAATTGAAAGAACAAATAAAAGCATTGAAAGAAAATGAAAATAATATTCAGGAACAAACAGACATTTTGAATTCAAGATTTTCAACAAACAACAATTTAAAATCAAGAATCACAACAACAATTGAAGATATTCAGAAAACAGAAAAAGAATTGCAAATTTTCAAACAATTATCAGACACCGCAAACGGAAAACTAAACGGAACAATCAAAATGACTTTTGAACAATATATTCAAAGTGCATATTTTGACATGATTATTGATGAAGCAAATAAACGATTCTTAAAAATGACAAATTACCAATACCGTCTTGAAAGAAAAGAAGAGAAAAAAGGTAACGCAAAAGTCGGATTAGACTTAAATGTTTTTGATTACCATACAGGAAAATTTCGTAGTGTAAGCACTCTATCCGGAGGTGAATCCTTCAAAGCCGCATTATCCCTTGCACTTGGATTATCTGACGTTGTTCAAAACTATTCCGGAGGAATAAAAATTGAAGCAATGTTTGTCGATGAAGGCTTTGGTTCACTTGACGAAGAATCTCTAGAACAAGCAATGAATACTTTATACGATTTAACAGAGGGTAACCGTATTGTTGGAATTATTTCTCACGTTGCAGAACTTCGCAATAGGATTGATAAAAAAATCCTTATAAAACGAAGCTTGAACGGTAGCTCTATTGAAATTAAACAATAATTTTGTAAAAACATTTTGACAATAAAAGAATGATTTTATAAAATATAGTACAAACAAAATTTTTAAGGAGAGCAAAATGAATTTACCAAATAATATTCCACAAAAAGCAAAACAAGAACTAGAAAAACTATTTGAAGGAAACAAAAATTTCATTAACGGAACCCCAACATCTAAAAACATGTGTCTTTCAACACTACAAAAACTTGCTCTTTATCAAGAGCCTTATGCATGTGTTCTTAGTTGTTCAGATTCAAGAGTTGTTCCAGAAATTGTTTTTGATTGCGGAATAGGAGAATTATTTGTAGTCCGAGTTGCTGGAATTACAGTAGGACCAAATGTTCTGGAAAGTCTTGAGTACGCGGTGAAAAAACTCCACGTTCCACTTTTAATTTTACTTGGACATGATGATTGCGGTGTTATGACTTATGCAAACGAACACTATCCTGAAGTTACAGACCATTTTCAATCCATATTGAAATGTGTTTACCCAGTTATTGATAAAGACGGACAAATGTCTTGCAATAACAAATTTGCCAAAAAACACACTGTATGGGTCGAAAATTATATCAAAAATCATTCTGAAATAATCCGCACTGCCGTTGAAAACAATGACTTATTCATTGCAAAATGTCACTTTGATCATAACACAGGTGAAGTTTATCTGATTGACAATGAATTAAATAGAGTTATTTAAGATAAGCCATCAATCGGTTTAATAGTTGAGATTTTTCATGAAACCCAACAAATTCAGCAATTTTTTCTCCGTCTTTTAATAACACAAAAGTTGGAAAACCTTTTATGCCAAATTTTCTTGCTAAATTAGGTGACTCTTCTCCGTCAACAATTCCAATCCAAATATCAGAATCTTTTAGTTCTTCAAGTTCAATACGTTGCTTTTTGCAATACATACACCAAGTTGTATAAAATTCAACAATCTTCAAACCTTTATTTGTATTTTCTTCAAAATTTTGTTCATCTAATTCTACAATCATTTTAATAACCTCTCTGCAAAATATTTTAAGACAACTTTATTTTTTTGACATTAAACTTTCGGCTTTTTTCAATTTTATTCAATTCACGTCTAATATCTTAACGGAATTTTGGAACGGAAAACTTCTTTATCTTCATAACCAAAATTCAAAAGCATTCTATTGGTACTTGTATAGAAAATATTTTCATCAAATGTTGGACCGATGTTTATAGATTTGACGGATTCTTTGGAAAAATTGTATTCCAAATAAGGAACAAACAAACCATTTTTCTCGACTATATTCGTAGGTTTTGAATTCAAAGTTCCAAAAACATTTACTATAACAATTCTATACTCGTGTTCATTTTTAAATTGCGGATTTTTGAAGAAAATACTCACGATGCTCAGAACATCAATCAACTCAAACAAAATATCAAACAGTTTAACTTCATTTGTTTTTTTACTTTTCAATGCTCTTTCAAAGAGCATATTCCACTTTTTGAAAATTGCATGAATAATTTTAACTTGCTTATTTTTATCATAAATTACACTTCCAAAAATTGGGAGGTAGTTGTTTTTGTCCATCTCTTCAACAAGTTTATTTTTGTCAAAGCCAATATTATAACCTGTATAATTTTTGCCTTTTGCGTAATTATTCCAAAGGGTCAAATTGTCACTTTCTGTCGAAAATGAAGTCGTGAAATATTCCAACTTGTTGACTAAATCATTATATCCATCGACAATATGTTTATATTTGTTGCTAAAATGGTTTTGGATTTTGTTGAATAAATCCGAATTAAGCTCCGGGGTTTCATCAATTAAATCAACAATCAACTTATAAGAATAAGCAATTTCTTCCTTATCATTAAGATAAAGCGCGTTCGAAAATCTCAATGTACCACTTGCTAAAATATTCAAAAGTTTTTCGGGCTTTGTATAATGATAAATCACATAATTTTTATCGTTATCTAAAACCTTTTTAATCTTAGGAATTTTACGCAACAACTCATCATAATAAGACATCAAAAACCTCTTTCAGACTCCTTATTTATTATAACATATTGCGTCTAGTTTTACTATATAGTTAACGGCGGATAGAATTCTTCAATCTATTTTTAATCTGTTCAACTTCTTCTTTTGTAAGGTATTTATGAAATTTAGTAAATTCTTCCATAATTTCCCAAGAAGAATAGTTACCATTTTCAACTTTTCTAAGCCAGTCATTAACTTCTTTAGTCATCATAATTGTAACCCTCTAATAAACACTCACTAAAACTTTTTAATATGATAACATTAATTTTGAAATTCGTAAAGATAAAATACAGAAAATTTTAGTAAGCGATGAAAAGGTTATTGCCCCGATGCCTTATAACCACTTATAGTTCATTCACTACTCACTTTTCACCTTTAACTATAATATGCCCTATAAACCTTTCTAACCATAAATTTATTCTCTTAACAAAATTACAAAAAGTATCGACAATTTGTTATTTTTGTTGTATGGTTGGGCTACATGCAGAAATATAGATATAAAAGGAGAATTTTACGATGCAAGTTATATTAAAAAAAGAAATTCAAAATTTAGGTGAAGTTGGCGATATCATTAACGTTAAAGACGGTTATGCTAGAAACTTCTTACTTCCTCAAGGTGCGGCTGAAATTGCTACTGCCGGAGCTTTAGAAAACAGAGAAAAAAAATATCGCTAGAATTAAAGCTAAACAAGAAAAATTACATCAAGAAGCTTTAGAAAAAGCTGCAGCTATTGAAAAATTCGGCAAATTAGAATTATCTGCTAAAGCTGGTGAATCTGGTAAATTATTCGGTACAATCACTACTAAAAAATTAACTGAAGAATTAGCTGCTCAAGCTGGTATCGAAGTTGATAGAAAAGCAGTTTCTTTGAATGCTCCAATCAACAAAATCGGTAACTACATTATGTTAATCAAATTAACTTCTAAAGTTAAATGCGAATTGAACATCTCTGTTTCAGCTTCTGAAGTTGTTAAAGAATCAATCGAAGAACAAAACGAAGAAGTTGCTGAATAATTTTAACTAGAATATTAAGTTTTAAACAAAAGACAAAATTAAATAATTTTGTCTTTTGTTTTATTTAAATAAATTATTTGACTAAAAAAGGTATTGATGAGAAACTTATTACAGATAAATCATTAATAACAATTAAAAGTGAGGTTTTATTTTGACTGTTAAGCTGGCAATCACAGGAAAAGGTGGTAATGGGAAAACAACTATAGTAAAAGCATTTATGCATATTTTTCAGGAAATGTTTCCAGAAAAATCTATTCTACTATTTGACAACGACTTAACCAGTGAATTAGCACATAGTTTTGGTCTTGATATCAGAAACACAATTTATGGGATTAGAAGTGGCAAACACGAATATAAAACCGGAATTCCTGAAGATATGACAAAACAAGAATTCATTGAATGGGCAATGGAAGACATTCTCGTTCCTATCAATGATAATGTTGATATTATTGAATCTTGGTTTGTTGGTTCAAAAGATTGCAGATGCCCAATTACAAAACAAATTAATGATGCAGTTACAAAATTAATTAACAGGTATGATATTGTAATTTTTGATTGCGAGTTTGATTTAAAATACCTGAATCAACTTGTAGATATTGATATTGATTGTACAGTAATTGTTGCAAAACCGTCAGAAGAATCTGCTCACCTTGCAAAACGTATTGAAGAATTCAGTGCAAAATATGCGGCAGGAAATCAACTTGGTGTTGTAATCAATAAAGTTGATAATGATAATCTTTCTTCTGTTTATGATTTATTAAAAAAATATGACCTTGATGTTTTAGGCACAATTCCTTTTGACAAAGAATTAAAAAATAATCCGATGACAAGAGAATCTAAAGCAGTTCAAGAGGCAATAAAACAATTCTATTTTAGATTGAATTTACCCCAAGCAAAACAATAGCGGAGTACAAATGGCAATAATTTTAGACGGTAAAAAACTAAGAGATAAATTATTAGATAATTTAAAAACAAAAGTAGAAAATTTTCAGACCAAACCAACTCTAGTTGTAATTTTAGTTGGAGATAATCCTGCAAGTAAAATTTACGTAAACAACAAGAAAAAAATGGCTGAAAAAATCGGCATAAATTCAGAAGTTATAAATTATCCCAGTGAAATTACAGAAAAAGAACTTTTGAATAAAATTGAAGAACTTAATAACGACAAAAATGTTACTGCAATTCTAGTTCAATTGCCTTTGCCAGAGCATATCTCAAAAGAAAATGTAATGAACACAATTTTGCCACAAAAAGATGTTGATGGTTTCACGCCGTACAATTTTGGGAAATTATTTTCTGGAGAGATTCCAACGGTTTATCCATGCACCCCAAAGGGAATTATTTTACTACTTGACGAATACAATATTGATTTAGACGGAAAACATGCCGTAATTGTTGGACGTTCAAATATTGTTGGCAGACCACTTTCACAAATGTTACTAAACAGAAATGCAACAGTAACAGTTTGTCATAGCCATACAAAAAATATTGCCCAAATAACAAAAACTGCAGATATTTTGATTTCTGCAGCGGGAAAAAATATTATAGAAGGGGAAATGTTAAAATCTGGTTGCGTGGTTGTAGATGTAGGTATTTTCAAAGATGAGAACGGGAAAACCCGAGGAGACGTAGATTTTGAAAATGCCTCTAAAGTTGCATCATACATATCACCTGTCCCTGGTGGTGTTGGACCAATGACAATTGCATCATTGATGCTCAACACAATGGAACTTTTTGAAAAACAACAGTAATTACTTGACCTTATTATGAATTTACAAGGTTCAATGTACAACTTGATTTGATGTTGTTGTTTACCAGTGTCTTTAAACTTGAAATTTCGTTTTCAATTGCTGTTAACTGAGAATCTAATGAATCTTTTTCAGTACCCAATTGATCATCTAACTGACTGTAATAAATATAATCAGCATCTTCTGTATAATCACTTCCTGTATCACCGGAATACTTTCTTTGAACTTCACTCATTTGAGCTTCAGCATATTGTATTTGGTTTTGAATTGAAGTGTATTGAAATTGTAAAAAGTTTTTTTGTAAAGTCAACAAACTCTTTTGACTTGCTAATGCTAAAAATGCCATATCTCGTCTCCTTATTTATTCTTTAAGCTCTCGTACTTATATAAAGTATTTTGAAAAAGCTCAATTTCATAAAAAGGATTAATTCGTAACATTTGTTAACACTAAAGAAATTATCTGCCAATTGGTGCAGGACAAGGACGAGGATTGCCAAACGGACGCATTTGGGGATTTGATTTATAATAATCTTTTTGTTTTAAATCTTTTTTATAATCTTGTCTTTCTAGTTTTTTAATCATTGAATACTTAGCTTTTTGCTGACCATTTAGACATTTTCTAAATGCTTTATTCTCTTTACTAAGAGTTCTTTCTATACTTTTCTTGATAGAAGAAATAACTTTTTTCTGAGCATTGATTTCTTTATCAGTTGCACCGGCATTTTCAATTGCTTGAAGTTTAAAACTTTCTTTCATCAAACAGTCAAATTTTTGTTCATAAATAGGATTGTTTTCGTTCATCAAGTCTTCTCTTTTTTGAATTTGCTCATCAGATAGATTCAACGCATTATAAACAGTTGCCCTATCTTGTTGAATGTGTTTAATATATTTTTTATATTTTGTAGCTTCTCTAGGATAGTTTACAGATTTGCCACTTTCAACTGTTGTATTTAATCTTTGACAGGAACATTGAGCCCAAACACTTGGTATAGTCAAAACTAAACAAACAAAAACAAGTAACAAATTTCTCTTCATAATATCTCCTTACTTGATTTATTTTCTCATCAATAAACGAAAATTTCAAATAGTAAATATTTGTAGTAAAATCGGCTTATGGAAGAAATAAATTTAAGAAATTATGCATATTTAGGAGATGCTGTGTGGGAATTGTTCATTCGAGAAAAAACAATCCACATCACGAATAATTCAAAAAAACTCCACCAAATTACAACCAATATGGTAAAAACACATACCCAGAATGAATTTTTACATTGTTTAGAACCGACATTAACAGAAGAAGAATTAGAAATAGTTCGTAGGGCGAGAAATCTTCCAATACCTGTCGGTAGACGAAATATTCAAGCTGAATATCGTCAAGCTACCGCATTTGAGACATTAATCGGTTGGTGGTTTACTCATGATAGAACTCGATTACAAGTAATTTATGAACTTCTTGAACCTAAATTAGAATTTTAAAATCAACAAAACAAATGATGATTTTTTTATGTAAATCATTATAATCGTGGTATGAGTAGGTGTAAAAATTTTTGTATAACAATTCTTATCTATCATTTGCATAGCACCGAGTTTTGCAAGAGAGAATGATTCTAACCAAGGCTACATAGGAACATTGCCTGATTTAGGAAGGAACTATCAACCTGTAAAAGAAGATAAAAAAGCCCCAATAGAAGCACGTCCTGCAAAAGATTTTAACTCCGAAAATGAAATGAAACCTGTACCAAGAGATAATCCTGCTTTTGTAAATATTATTCTAAAATCAGACAAAACCTCACAATATGTCAACGATATAAACGAATTTATTCCAATGCTTGAGGATATTTTTGACTTGATTGAGAATAATGGAAATGTTCAAATCTTCAATGCAAAAGTTTATTATTTCAATAAAAATGCAGATTTTCTGAGAGATAAATATCTTAACAAACCGGAAAGTCAATTCGTTTCATACAAAAGATTAATGGAACTAAGCACCCATGCCAGATCAATTGCACTTTTACGCAGTGAAGCAGAGAAATACAATCCATATCTTGCTTACGGAAGCGCCGGCTATATTTACAACCCCAATAATATTCAAGAACAACTCGGATATTTAAAAACAGAAATTGAACAAACAATACTTATTTTTAAAGAATCAAACTAGCAAAATATTTGCTTAAACTTTTTGTTTAGATTAAAATCAATTTATGTTTAATAAGTTTTTGGAATTTGCAAAAGAGAAGTATAACAATACAAAAATTTTAGATAGATACATCTTAAAACAAGTCATTGAAATGTTTTTGATGGGTGTATTTGTTTTTACAACAATCATTTTTGCATCTGATACTTTTATCACTTTGATTAAGCAAATTGCAAAATTTGGAATTCCGTTCAAAGTTGCATTCATTCTTATTTTATTAAACTTGCCATCAGTTATTGTTATGACAATTCCTATGGGTGTATTGCTTGCGACAGTAATGACATTGAATAAATTAAGTTTATCTTCTGAAATCACAGTTATGAGAGCATGCGGAATTGGGTTAAACAGAATTGCAAAACCTATTTTTATTTTCGCAGTTATAATGTCATTGTCGAGCTTTTTTATCAATGAAAGTGTTGTTCCTGTCATGATGTCACAGTCTAAAACTTTGGCCCTTTGGGCTTTAGGACAAAAGAATATCCCTGATGGAAAGGAAAATTTCGTATTCAAAGAACTTACCGATGATGGTATCTTGAAACGTTTATTTTATGTTGGCTTTTGTCAAAAGAAAACTTTATACAATGTAACGGTTTTAGACAATTCTAAAGAAGGTACAATTCAAGTTCTTCAAGCAAGAGAGGGTAAAACATCTCCTGATGGGTGGAAATTTGAAAAAGGAGCAGCATACACAATCACAGATAACGGTCAAGTCTTGAATACAACATTATTTGACAAATCTACAGTCAAATTTGGCTTGGATTTATCTGACGAAATGAATAAAAATGTTGCAAAAGAATATAACTTTACAGGTTTATTAAAATTCTTGTCTAAATCAGATATAACTCCAGAAGATAGACAAGTTTATACAATTGAATTGTTTGATAAAATTGCATTACCTTTAACTACAATTGTATTTGTTCTTGTGGGTGTCCCACTTGCAATTACACCTCCTAGAGTTAGATATAACAGAGGTTTCCTATTCAGTATTTTAATCATTTTTGCATATTATGTTATTAGGGCATTATCAATTTCATTTGGTGAAGCCGGCTCAATAGCTCCATTCTTAGCGGCATGCTTACCTAACATAATCCTAACTGTTATGGGCACTTGGTTATATTACAAAAAAGTTTATACAATTTCGTAAAATCATACTTTTAATGGTGAAAAAAAATTTTTTCTTGTTTTAAAATGTATGTATGGATAGTAGTAGTAACAATAACAAAATAGGCGGAAACATCTTCAGCCAAAAGTATAATTTTTCTGAAGTAAATCCTTTTAGTGCTGATTTTAACCCTCAAGAAGTTAAGCCTACACAAAACACTACTGCAACAAATCCAATCAAAAGATTAAATGGCTATGATTCTGCAATTCTTAATAAAACAAAATATGATGAAGCTGAAACAGAAGATTTGAGTCTTGAATACAGAATTAAAGAAAAAGAATCAATAATTAAAGACCTTGATTCAAAAATCAAAGTTGCCGATAATTATGGGACTCAAAATGAAGCCCTTGGTTTAAAAGCAAAGAAACAAAGAATCACAGAAGAATTAAATACATTAAGAAAACAACAAATGTATGGCGGAAGGGTTTTAGGTGAAAAATCACAAGCATATCACGAATCATTCAAACAAAAAATGCCAATAATCTACAAAATTCAATCCTTTATTTCTCGCCAAATTCTTGCCAAAGTTTCTAAAAAAGTAAATTCCGTTGTAACTTTGAGTGACTCATTAGAACAACTTTCTGAAATCAGCAAAAGTGTTGATGATTTGGTTGATATGAATGTTCCGTATGGTGAAAAAGTTCAAAACTACGAAAAACTTACTGAATACTTAAACCAAGCGAACATGATTCACTCTAAAATCTCAAAATCTTTAGGTAAAAAAATATAAACTTTCTCCGAATAAACACTTCTTGATTGAAATACATGTTTGTCTTACAATTTTGAGTGAGAATAAGCTTTTTAAGGAGAAATTATGAACGAGCTGTTAAAAAAATCTGCTGCAGAGCAAAGTAAAGCTTTGAAAAATAAAGAAATTTCAGCTGTTGAACTTACACAAGCAGCATTTGATAGAATAAATTCTGTTGATGAGAAGTTAGGTGCTTTCAATTCTTTGACAAAAGAAACCGCTCTTGAAACAGCAAAAAAAGTAGATGAAAAAATCGCAAAAGGAGAAGAATTACCACTTCTTGCAGGTGTTCCTCTTGCATTAAAAGATAATATGAACCTTGTTGGTTCCCGTACAACCGCATCTTCAAAAATATTGGAAAACTTTGTTTCTCCATTCAATGCGACTGTTACAGAAAAATTGTTAAATAATTTAGTACCAATTGTTGGTAAAGCAAACTTAGATGAATTTGCAATGGGTTCTTCAAACGAAAACTCTGCATTTAAAAAAGTTCATAACCCTTGGGATTTGAACAAAGTTCCAGGTGGTTCATCAGGCGGTTCTGCAGCAAGTGTTTCTTCTTGCGAAGCAACATTAGCATTGGGTTCAGATACAGGTGGTTCAATCCGTCTTCCTGCAAGTTTTTGCGGTATTGTTGGTATGAAACCGACTTACGGAAGAGTTTCTCGTTATGGTTTGATTGCTTTTGCATCATCTCTAGACCAAATCGGACCTTTCGCAAGAACAGTTGAAGATGCAGCAAATTTATTAGAGGTTATTTCAGGACACGACCCTAAAGATTCAACATCTCTTGACATGCCTGTTGAACATTATGCGCAAAACTTGAACAATGACATCAAAGGCAAAAAAGTTGGTGTTATTAAAGAGCTTATGGGTGAAGGAATTTCAGACGATGTACAAAAAGCAGTTGAAAATGCCATTGAAACTTACAAAAAATAGGTTGCGAAATCGTAGAAGTTTCATTGAAAAAATTAAAATACTCAATCGGAATTTACTACATCTTAGCAACAGCAGAATGTTCATCTAATTTGGCAAGATTTGATGGTGTTAGATATGGTTACAGACACCCAGATGCGAAAAATCTTCTTGAATTATATACAAAATCAAGAGCAGAAGGTTTTGGACCGGAAGTTAAACGTCGTATAATGCTTGGTACTTACGCATTATCATCTGGTTATTATGACGCATACTACAAAAAAGCTCAACAAATGAGAGCTTTAGTTACAGAAGAATTTAGAGAAGCATTCAAAAACGTTGACATTTTGATTTCTCCAACTTGTCCAAACACAGCATTTGAACTTGGAGCAAAATCTTCTGACCCATTAGCAATGTATCTAACAGATATTGCAACTATCAGTTGTAACCTTGCAGGTCTTCCTGGTATCAGTGTTCCGGCAGGATTTGATAAAACAGGAATGCCAATCGGTTTACAAATTTTAGCTCCACAAATGCAAGAATCAAGATTATTCAACTTTGCTTACAAATTTGAACAATCAAATGATTTCTATACAAAGTTAGCTAATATATAATAAACAAACTACATAAATAAAATCGGCACTTTTAAAAAAAGTGTCGATTTTTTATTTCAATTCTAAATTTGAACCAATAATTTCTGCAATTAACTTCATTTCCCTATATGTTATCGTTTCATTTCGCAATTTGTTTGACAAATTTGCAAGGGTGTATGGTTTGTTTAACCTTTTTTCAAGTTCTTGTGCTACGAATTTTAATGTAAGACCTTTTGCATATAAAATTTCTTTTAATTCCGTAATTATCCTCATAACTAACCTATTTCAATTGAGAGAGAATTTGAGGGTTTTGCATATTAATATTTTGCTCCTTAGCAAAAGCTTTACTTATTGATACAACAAGTAAATTTACACATAACAATATTCCTAAAATTATTAAAATCGTTCTCATATCTTTCTCTCTATAGCTATACAATATTATAATGGATACTAATAATATAAATCCACTTTTTAGTGGAAATATTTACAATTCAATTCCAATAACAAAAGCACCCCGAGAAATCAGAGTGCTTTTTTAAATTTTACTAAACTAAAGTCAACTTATACAGATGCTTTTACTTTAGGACCTGCATTAATTACTTCTGCAGGCATATTTGGATATTTCGCAGCAAAGTTTTCAGTAAACATTTGAGCTAATTTGTTAGCTTGTGCATCATAAGCTGCTTTATCTTCCCACATTCCACGAGCATCTAATTTTTCAGCCGGAACATCTGGACAAGATGTCGGATAATCAACATTAAATACATCGTGATGTTTGAATTCAATATTATCAAATGAACCGTTCAATGCAGCTGTAACCATTGCACGAGTGTAAGCCAATTTCATACGTTTAGCCCCTGATGAAGCTGAACCACCAGCCCAACCGGTGTTAACTAAGTAAACTTTAGTTCCATATTTGTCAAGTTTTTCACCTAACATTTTTGCATATACAGATGCGTCCATTGGCATAAATGGTTCACCAAACAATGTTGAGAATGTTGGTTGAGGTTCTGTTACACCACGTTCTGTACCCGCTAATTTTGAAGTAAAACCAGTTACAAAATGATACATTGCAGCATTTTTATCCAATCTTGAAATTGGAGGTAAAACACCAAATGCATCAGCTGTTAAGAAAATAACAACTTTTGGAATTCCACCTTTTGATGGAATTTGAGCATTGTCAATATAATTGATTGGATAACCAACACGAGTATTTTCAGTTAGGCTACCATCATTAAAGTCAAATTCTCTAGTTTCAGGATCCATAATTACATTTTCAACAAGTGAACCAAATTTAATTGCATTATAAATTTCCGGCTCATGTTCTTTTGATAAGTTGATACATTTTGCGTAACAACCACCCTCAAAGTTGAATACACCGTCAGGTGACCAACCGTGTTCATCATCACCAATTAACTTACGAGCTGGGTCTGCTGAAAGTGTTGTTTTACCTGTTCCTGACAAACCAAAGAATACTGCTGTTTCACCAGTTGTAGGATCCATATTTGCTGAACAGTGCATTGGAAGAACATTTTTCTTAGTCATAATGTAGTTCATTGTAGCAAATACTGATTTTTTGATTTCTCCTGAATATCTTGAACCACAAATAATAATTTCGTGTGCTTCATAATCAATTGCGATACATGCTTCTGAATTTACACCATCAACTTCAGGATCACATTTGAATCCCGGAGCACATAAGATTGTATAATCCGGTTCACCGTATGCTGCAAGTTCTTCTGCAGTTGGACGGATTAACAATTGGTGAATAAACAAGTTTTGGCTTGCTAACTCATTAATTACACGGAATTTTTGAGTGTAAGTTTTGTCTGCACCTGCATAACCATCAAAAACAAATACTTCACGATTTTGTAAGTAAGAAGCAATTTTGCCCTTGATTGAATTGAATTTTTCTCTTGAAATAGGACGGTTTACTTTTCCCCAAGCTATATCATCATGAATACCATCTGTATCCACAATAAATTTATCTTTTGGAGAACGACCGGTGTATTTACCGGTTGTTACAACAAAAGCACCTGTGTTGCTAAGTTTTCCTTCTCCTAATCTTAATGCAGCTTCTGTCAATTGAGCAGGACTCAAGTTCCTATAAACTGCTTTTGGGCCAATTATGCCTAATTTTTCAATACCATAAGTTTCCATTAACCATTTCCTCCTAATAACATATAAATAACACTTTTAATTTAGTACAAACTTTTCTATTTTGCAAATATTTTTAATTTATTTGCCAAATGTAAAGATTAGCCCAAATTTTATGATTTATGCTAGAATGTTTTTAAAGCTTAAAAATTTTATGGAGAAAATTGATGGACGGTTTGAATAAATTTAAAATCTTAACAATTGTATTTTTATGTATGTTTGTTTTTGTAATAGCCGCAATTTATACTAATACTAAAGAAGTTACAGAAAACAAAACAAATGCAAACCAAAAAATCAAAGTAGAACAAAACAAAAACGATATGAATGAAGAAGAAAATGAAATATCACAAGATAATTCAAGTCTTCAAGACCTATCAATAAAAGTAGATGTTCTAACCAAAAGACTTGATGAACTTCAAAACGGAAATTCTTCAAATAAATTAAACTGCCAAGTTCAAGGAATGGACGGGGACAGGATTGAACAACTGACTCAAGAAGCTGCTATGCAAGAAGCAAAAGAAAATAATAGAGAACTTGTTTTAACTTGCAGATATTAATTTTTACTCTAGCCAAAAAATAACCCTTTATGCTAAAATATGAGCAATAAAAGGGGGAATTGAACATGAATACAGATAAAAAAATTATGGTTAGACCGATTATCATGGTTATTGATTCAATGGGAATTGGAGCAATGCCTGATTGTAAAGATTTTGGTGATACTCCGGATTGCAACACCTTAAAACATGTTTGTGAATTTAATCATGGTTTAAATGTTCCAAATCTTGAAAAAATGGGCTTAGGAAACATTCAAGAATTTGAAGGAATAAAAGAAGTTGAAAACCCTATTGCAACTTATGCAACACTTGTTGAAAAGTCTAAAGGAAAAGATACAACAACAGGTCACTGGGAAATTGCAGGAATTACTTTAGACAGAGCTTTCGCTACATTCCCAAACGGTTTTCCTAAAGAACTTATTGACAAATTTGTAGAACAAACAAACTGTGGTGGAGTTTTGGCTAACAAACCTGCAAGCGGAACAGCAATCATTGCAGAATTAAATGATGAACATCACAAAACTAAATTTCCAATAGTTTACACATCTGCAGATAGTGTATTCCAAATTGCAGTAGATATTGATATCATTCCACTTGAAACATTATATGAATGGTGCAGAATTGCACGAAAAATCTTAACAGATGATGAATACTACGTTTCAAGAGTAATCGCTCGTCCATACAGAATTATTGACGGAAAACCTACAAGAATCTCTAAAGACAGGAGAGATTTTTCAATTGCACCAATTAAACCAACCCTTTTAAATGAAATTAAAGACAATGGAGGAAAAGTCGTTGCAATTGGTAAAATTGAGGATATTTTCTCTAAATCAGGAATTACGCATGCAATCCACACGGGTTCAAATAAAGAAGGGTTAGAGTTGACACTAAAAGCAGTTCGAAATGAATTGCCACTAGAAGATATTGCGTACGAAAAAGGAAAATCTTACAACAATGTTGAAATGATTTTTACAAATCTTGTTGATACGGACATGCTTTATGGTCACAGAAATGATGCTAAAGGTTATGGAAAAGCAATTGAAGAAATTGACACATATCTCGGACCAATTATGGACTCTATGGACGAATACGACCTATTAATCGTGACCGCAGACCACGGTTGCGACCCAACCGTTTCTGGTACTGACCACACAAGAGAAAAAGTTCCATTCTTGATGTATTCAAAATCTCTTCCATCTAACGGAAATCTTGGTGAAGTTGAGGGTTTTGATACAATAGCAAGTTTCATCAAAGATTGGATTTAATATAAAAAAATATTTTGGAAAAATTTATTTTTTTGTTATATAATTTTAGTAGTGGATATTTTCCACGAGTTGTAAAAAAATAAGGAGAAATAAAATGAACGTAACTATTAATGACAGTTGTATTGCTTGCGGCGCTTGCGAATCAATTTGTGATGCTGTATTTTCAATTGAAGATAAAGCTGTTGTAGATGAAGCAGCTGTTGCAGATAATGCTGACTCTGTAAAAGAAGCTGCTGATGCATGCCCAGTTGGAGCAATCGAAGTTGAATAATTAGAAAAGTTTATCTAATTCAAAGAAAGGCGGATTGAATAAATATTCAATCCGCCTTTCTAATATCCAATCTACTTATTTCCCGAGTTTTGATTTAACCCAATCTTCAATAACCCTTAAAGGACTTCTTGTCAAAGCTAATGCCCATGCCGGAACATTCTTAGTCACAACACTTCCAGCTCCAACATTTGCACCCTCTTCAACAGTTACAGGTGAAACAAGAACTGTATTTGAACCGATTTTTACATTATCTTTTAACACTGTTTTTGTTTTTTTCTTTGTCAAAGGATTGTAATTGGCTGTAATTGTACCAGCGCCAATATTTACATGCTCGCCTAATTCGCTATCACCAATATATGAAAGATGTCCAACATTTGTGTTTGAAGAAATCTTAGACTTTTTGACCTCTACAAAATTTCCAACTTTTACATTATCACAAACCTCAACTCCACCTCTCAAATGAGCGCAAGGTCCTATTTTACAACTTTTACCAATTTTATTTGCACCCTCAATATATGTAAATGGGTAAATAATTGTATCTTGACCAATTTCTGTATCTTCACTAATCCAAGTAGAATCAGAGTCAACAATTGTAACCCCATTTGTCATGTATTTTTCAAGGTTTCTTTTGTTCATCATTTTAGAAGCTTTAGCAAGATTTAACCTAGAATTAATTCCGTAAATTTGGTCACTATCCTCCAATACATAAGCATTTACACTCAAGTTTTTCTCTTTCCCCCAAGCAATAATATCCGTTAAATAATATTCGCCTTGTGCATTGTTACTTTTCAATTGAGAAAATGCATCTTTAATTTTTCCCCAATTCAAGCAATAAATTCCCGCATTAACTTCTTTAACAGCTTTTTGCTCAGAATTTGCGTCTTTTTCTTCTACAATACATTTTAGAGAACTATCATCTTCTCGAATAATTCTTCCATAACCCGTAGGGTTTTCAAAAATTGTACTCATTACAGTAATATCTGAATTATTTGTTTTGTGAAAATCTACAAAACTTTTCAATGTTTCTTCTGTAATCAACGGTGTATCTCCACACAAAATCAACACCATACCATCATAATCCTTTAACATCGGACAAACCATAGAAACAGCATGACCTGTTCCAAGTTGAGGAGATTGAAGAGTCGTTTTTGCATTTGTATAATTTTCTTTTACAAATTTCTCAACTTCTTCAGCATGATGTCCAACAATAACAAATTCTTCGCTTGCAAAATTTTTAACACTATCTAAAACATACCCCAACAAAGTTTTACCCATAATTTGGTGCAAAACTTTTGGAGTTGTAACAGATTTCATTCTAGTACCTTTTCCCGCAGCTAAAATAACCGCCTTTATATCCATTATTATCTCCTTTTTAAATATTTTCTTCATTTTAATAATATATTAGAATGGGTTATTTTTCAAATTCTTAAACCTTTTTCTCAATAAATATTATTGACTGTTTGATATTAACCAACATTTGATTAATCGGGAATTCAATTATCCCAGATAGCCATGCATCAGCAAAAACCTAGAAAAGTTACAACAAGAAAATAATCAATAATTTTATCTCTACAAACCAGTTCGACTTGATAAATTCAATACATCAATAAAAGACAAAACTGATGCAAATTCATCAAACAAATGTTGATATTGGTGAATATCATCAATACGCTTGAACAAATGGTTCATCTCAAATAAATCTTTATTCGTAGCTAACAATATAAGCATTGAATTTCCATAAATAGAACATTGCATTTTATTTACCCTGAAACTAGTTTGTAATTGCATAAATCTTTCTAAAAAGACTGTATTAAAAAGATATCTCGCTTCAACTTGTCCATCGGCATTTGAACCTTTTTGAACATATACATTATATTTTTTGTTAAATTCATCTGATTCCATAGTAACTTTTTCAAATCTATCAGGAACACGATTGAATATATTTTTAGAATAAATTAGAACTCTGGATTTAATTTTCTTCTGCATTTTAAAATGCATTGCAATGCCCTTAAACAGTAATTTCTTTTCTGATTTTCCATTTTTAAATTTTTTGATATTTGAAATTTCAGACTCTGAAATAACAAAGGGAACATCATTATAAACTCCACTGAAATTGTCATCTACAAAATCATAACCCACATCTTTGTTTAATAGCAAAGATGTATTATATTCAATGTAAGGTATTCCTCCTACACCATATATAATATCCTTACTAAAAACACTCAAAAGAAGGGGGAAAAGTTTATTCTTAATATCAAATTGATAATTTTTATTTTCTAAAGAGATAGCTGTACATATTGATGCTATACAGAGTATAACAGCAAACACAAAATGAACTTTCAAACTATAATGTCGTTCATTTTTCCCCGGCAAAAAACCGGCAAGAAATGACAGAAAATAAGTGGTTAGCCAGCCTTTGCCATATAGTTTTCTAGTATATTCTTTTTGCCATTTTTGCCATTGAGGTAAATTGATTTGCATTGTTTTTGCAAATTCTATAGCAAATTGATTTCTATACCTGTTCATACATTCATTTGTCATTATTATTTTTTCCTTTTTACAATCCTGTTTTACTAGATAAATTTAGTATTTCTAAGAACGATAAAACTGATGCAAATTCATCAAACAATGTTTGATAATTATTTATGTCATCAATTTTTTTAAACAATGGATTTATTTCAAACAAATCCCTATTCGTCTGCAAAAGAACCAGCATTGTATCATCATAAATTGAGCATTGCATTTTACCAACTTTAAAACTTGTTTGAAGTTGCATAAATCTATCCATAAATGCAGTGTTGAACAAATATCTAGCTTCTATCTGACCACGAGTTTCATCTTTTGTTTTTTGAACATAAACACTATACTTTTTATTAAATTTTTCATATTCAAACTCAACTTTTTCATAACCCTTTGGTACATTAATATCTAATAGTCCTTTTGAATAAATTAAAACCCTTGATTTAACTTTCTTTTGCATTTTAAAATACATTGAAATACCTTTGAAAAGTCTTGTTTCTTGGGTTTTACCGTGCGAAGTTTTGAGATAAGTCAAGTTTGCTTCTGTAATAACAAATGGACTGTTATTAAAAATACCACAAAATTTATCATCTACAGACGCATAACATACAGGTTTGTTAAATAACATAGAATTATTATATTCTGAATACGAAATTTCACCACAATCATAAGCAATATCATAACCAAAAGCTTTTAAAAGTTTTGTGTAAAGATCTTTTTTAATTTCTTCTTTCAATCCATAACATTCAAAAAAGATAGTCGCAAATATTGAACCGATAAAACCAAGTATTGCTAATATAATATGAAAATTTAAATCATAATCTGCTCCTTCTCTTTTAGCTGGAATAAAACCGGCAAAGAAAACACCAATATATGCTAATACCCATTTAGTGTATAAATTCTTTATACGATTTTTTTTAGATTCATTCCATCTTGCAGCATTTATCTGCATAACTTTTGCAAATTCAAGTGTAAATTTTTCTTTATATTTGTCCATACATTGTGGCATTATACTTCCTCCTACAATTCGAAAATACTCTCTTTTAGTAAGTTATCAAAAGAGAGTATTAAAACTTTTAAAATTATTTTCCTATTTCTAAAGCTCTTTGGGCCATTGATTTTGTAATATTTACAAGTGCAAGGTTTGCTTCATAAGCTCTCTGTGCCATTAAAGCATCAGCAATATCAACCATTGCATTTACGTTTGATGCTCTAATATAACCATTTGCATCTGCATCTGGGTGTCCTGGCTTGTAGATTTTTTCTCCAAGTGTTGGATCTTCAACTACACCGGAGAAACTTACACCACCCTCAAGATAAGGAAGTGTCCCAACACCAAAAACGTCTTCTTTCATTGTATTCATCAATCCATGGAAAGAAATATCATCTGTTGCATTCAATACCGGAATTTTTCTAACATAGTTAGGAGTATCAAGGTTTGCAATGTTTTTTGCGTGGATATCAATTCTCTTGCCGTGAACTTTTAAGGCATTTGCTCCGATATCTATTGAATCCATTATACTCATTTATATTTCACCTGCCTTATAATTACTTACCTACATTTATCACTGTTTTCATCTCAGTAACAATGTTTGACATTCTTCTTGTTGCCATTGAATAAAGAATTGAATTTTCTTGCATTTGAAGAAGTTCATTTGCAGAATTTATTGGTCCATCTTCTTGGTCAGTTGCAATGGCTGATGGACCGAGTTTTTCGGATAGTCTTGTTTCTAACGGACTATTCATTGTACTCAAGTATTGTCCGAAATTTATATCTTGTCTTATGTACCCCGGGGTATCAACGTTGGCAACATTTGAACCCAAAGCTCTTTGTCTTTGAGAAATCAAATCCATCATTAATGATACTTTACCCATACTATCCAGTGATGTGTACATTATCTATACCTTAACCCTCTCTGATATTAATCGATTTATTGTACATTGTATCTGCAAGTTTCAACATCTGCATACTTGCTAACATTGAAGCATTTAATCTTAACAAATCTGTTGCTGATTGATAAATACTTACATTTGCCCTTTCAAGATTATTTTGTTTAAAACAATCATGGTTTTTTATAAGCCTACCTTCTCCCGCATCAGCAGTTGCGACAAGTCTGTTCATATCCGCAGATTCCATACCATCGGGATTGTCAAATCTTACCAATGGTATATTCCCAATTTTTTCCGGCTTGTCACCTTTTTCAGCATAGGCAAAAACATCACCATTTGGCTTAATTTCAAACTTAAAACAATTTGTCGGAATTTGAATTCCCTCTCCGACTAACCAACCGTCACTGGTTGTTAAATACCCATTTTTACCTTGTTTAAAAGCGCCGTCTCTTGTATATTGAACTTCACCTGATGGTGAAACTACAGGAATAAACCCAGGACCATCAATTGCAACATCATAAGGATTGCTTGTAATCCTAATTGAACCTTGAGAATGATCTGTTCTAACAGCACCTGTAAGATAACCGTCTTCTTTTAATATTTGTTCAAAAGTTACTTTTTTATAACCTGTTGTGTTTACATTAGACAGGTTATTTGCAATTTGACCAAAACGTTCAAATTGGATAAGCGCGTTATTTGTTCCTTTTGAAATTATTCCTTGTAAATTATACATTTTTAACCTCTATTGTTATGAAGCTGAACTCAATTGGGAGATAGCTTTACCTAAATTTGCATTTTGAAGCATAAACATCTGTCTGTTTGCATCAAAATTTTTCATAATTGGCATCATCGTGATAAATTCTTGTTGTAACGAAACGTTTGAAAATTCGTTATACCCCTGTTTAACATTTGGATCCATAACAAGAATACCATTCGTGTCAACAACACCAATTTGACCAACATTCATAAGTTTATTTGTATCGGGATTGAATAATGAAATTTTTCCTGATTTGTCAATTTTAATTTGTTTTAAGTCTTGCGGTACAAACGGAAGTTGAATAGGAGTACCGGCACTTGATAGAACATGCGCATCTTCTAATGTCAACAACGAACCGTCTTTACCGATTTTGAAACGACCGTCCCTTGTAAGTTTTATACCGTTTTTAGATTCTGTTTGGAAGTACCCTTTATTAGCTAATGCAATATCCAAAGGATTGTCTGAAACCGCAATACGACCAACTTTATCATCTTTCGTTGTTGATAATGCATGGACTCCAAGAAATTCCGCAAACGAAGAAACTACAGCTTCTTTTCTTTGGTATCCGACTTTATCAAAACCTCCGATATTTTCGTTACTAATTCCAATAAGTTCACTATCCAAATGCATTGCACGAATAGATGTTGTCAATCCGTTTTCATTATAAAAAATACCGCCGTTTATACGCATAGTACCACCTCTACATGTTATTTATTAATTATTGTCGGACATTTTGAAATTTTTCTCAATGTTTCCGTCAAAAATCATCTATTTATAGGAGATTTTGCATGTATTTAATGATATTTTTGCAAAAGTCAAATAATAATTGGGATATAATAAAAGATCTTCCGAAAAAGAAAGTCTCATCAAATTGATAAGACTTATAAATATACATTTACCCCACACACATGCTATCATACAAAAATAGGATTGTCAAGACGTGTATTTTTATTACAAAATAATAAATTCAATTAATAGATTGCTGAAAATGAAATTATAGTGTAAAATGTTCGTATGAAAAAGGTTAGTTTAATATTAATACTTTTCATAATGACAATATTACCCTGTGCTGCAAAAAATCAATCCGACAAGAATATAGAGAGCAAATCAAATAATTCAAAAATTTTTGTATATCATATTCCTGACGATTCAGACTCTGAAAATGCACAGCCATCTTCTGCTGACGATAATCCTATGCAAGTCCAAGAACTTCCTGCTAAGGGAGTTATAACAGACGATATTACTATTGATACTTCTGAAGAAGCTCAGAACTTAGCTGACAATAATGACGAAGAAGATGAGGAGAACAACGATTCTATCGGCTTGTTAGAAAATTATCAGATTGACGATATGTATTCTGACGTATTGAAAGGTTATGCTGAATATAACGAAGAAGAAGAAAATTCAATAACTTTAGATAATGCTGATGAGAGCATTTCAACAATCAAAATTAAAAAACCATCAAAGGTGGAAACTACAGATTTTAGCAATTTAAGTATAACCCCACAAAAAGGTAATTATTTTAGCTACACAGCACCTGAGTATAGTATTACTCCGGTATCAAACAAAAAATATAAACAATTCGGCAAATTCAAAGCCGGTGCTATTTATGGTCAAGAAATATTCTATGCAGAACTTGAACAATCCTCTGGTATATTTTCAAGCTATGATTTTAATAACAAATTTTCTGTAAGTACATCTTATTTAAAAACAATAAATTCAACAAACAACGACTACAATGACAATTTTTATTTTTCACCATCATATAAAATCAATCAGTATCTTACAGTAAGTGAATCTTTATCCGCTGACATTTCTAAAGAACGTCAAAAGGCAGATGTGTCATTATTAATAAATCCTTTTGGAAATAAAGATGATGATAGATTACTATTCATTTTTGGGGCAAGTCAAACTCGTTACAATGATGGTCGAACCCCTAAAAATAAATTTAGTTTCACAACAAAAATTAAATTGTAAATTTATAAAAATATTTTGTACGGAAGAAAAATTTTGTTTATAATTGAGTTAAGAGGTTTTTAGTTGTGGCAACGGAATCAGAAAACAAAGAACAACCAAAAAATAAATATAGACATAGTAAAAAAACAGGTTTTTACTATTCTTTTTTAACGATAATTTTAATTCTTTGTTTGATTGAAATTGGAGCAGGAGCTGTAATTAATGTCTCAAAAATCATTTCTTACCAAGGGAAGAAAAATGTTTTGGAAAACCTTTTGAAAAAAGCCCAAATGAGAAATCAAGATTTAAAATCAGAAAAGAAAATGGTAACTTCTGACAATAGCCTTGAGGGGATTGCAAGAAACAATCTTAAAATGGCTGGCGAAGATGAAGTTTTGATTATCATAAATAAAAAAGTTGAAACACCTAAAAAGAAAAAACATTTTTGGAATTTAAAAGGGAAATTTTCTTTCACCAAAAAACAAGCAAAACCTGAAGAAACAAACCCGAATATCAATATTCCACAAACAATGGTTGATGAATAGAAACGGATAAGTTATGGAAAATACTCAAAGTTTACAATATATAAAACAAGCTTTTGAATTGAAAGAACAAAAGTATTACAAACCCGCAATTGAAATGCTATACAAAGCATTAGAAGTTGAGAATGATAATATTGAAATTCTTTATCAAATTGGAGAATTATACTTTTTGATAAATAATTACACCAGAGCTTTGCAATATTTAGAAAAAGTTTTATCAATAAATTCAAAACATGTTGAAAGTTTAAAACTTACAAGAACAATCAAAGAACGCCAAAATGACCTTGATAGCGTTTTGCGAATTTCTCAACAACTTTTTGATGAAAACCCAAATTCCGACAATCTAAAATCTCTTATCAAAATTTTAATTAAACTCAAACTTACTGATGAAATCGGTAAATACAAAAATTCTGAATTTTTCAATACAGATGTAAAAGTTGAATGCGCAAATGCTTTTTACACAAACGGTGAAGTTGAGAAAGCCAAAGAATTACTTGCTCAATGTAATTCAAATGATGAAAATGCTTTGTTATTAAAAGGCAAAATAAAATTTGACGAAAAAAACTTAGACGAAGCAAAAGAAATCTTTTCAACAATTGGAAAAAATTCCCAAAATCCGGAAGTATTAAACTTTTTAGGGCTATTTGATTTAGAAAATATGAACTTCATTGATGCAATTAAAAATTTTTCTAAAGCATCAAATCTGGATAAATCAAATTCTAAATATTTTTATAACTTAGCAAATGCTTATTTTTATAATGGTTGGATTGACGAAGCACAAAAAAGCTTATTCCAAAGCATTATATTTAAACCCTGATAATGTTGATTACAGATACTCATTAGCTTATTTGTATTTTGACAAAGCTGATTTTACAAAAGCGAAAAAAGAAATTGATGCAATTCTGGATATAAACCCTGATTACTCTCAAGCAAGAGTTTTAAGAGCTTTATTACTTTCAAAAAATAAAGATTTCTTAGGTGCTAAAAAAATATTAGAAGAAAACATTGAAAAAGGTTTTGACGATGTTTTTACAAGAATGTCACTCGCTAAAGTTTACACAGAATTAAATATTTTTGACAAAGCTAAAAATTTAGTATCTGATGTAATTTCAAAAAATCCTGAAAATCTATCATATTTAAGTGATTTAGCAGACATTTATATCAAAGAAAAGAATTATGATAAAGCTTTAGAAATTGCTCAAAAAATTTTAGAAATCAATCCCAACTATATTTTAGGAGATATTTTAGGTGCTAAAACCGCATTTATGCAAGGTGATTTAGAAACAGCAAAAGATTATGCACAAGATGCAATTTCACTTGATATGAATTCATCAGATGGCTATTATTATTTGGCTCTTGTCAGAGAAAAAATGAATGAGCTTGATGAAGCAATTGAATGTATGAAACGTGCAATTCTATATGATTTGAACAATCCAAAATATTATGCAAAAATGAGCGAATTTTATAAAGAAAAAGAAGATTACAAAACAGCTCTTGAATATATTTCAGAGGCCGAAAGCCTTGACAATTCAAACGAGTATAAATTTATGTACTCTGAATTGGTAAAGTTAAACAGAAAAATAAAAAATTAATTTGATTTCTCAAAAAAGCTAATTATAATACAATATTATATTAGTTTTGATTGGGGAGAGTAGAAAGTATTATGGAAAAATTGAAAAAGATAACAACTAAATTTTTAACATTAGCCGCCACTATAGTAATCTCTGCACAGATAACATTAGCAGCTACAGCACCACAAATTACAAATCAACAACAATATCCTGCAAAATATACACCTGAATACATTCAGCAAATCCGCCCCGGGTATAAAGCTGTTGGTAAAGATGAAGTTTTTTACGTTGCATTAGATATGCTAAAAGATACTGACGGAATGTTTTCACGTAATGCTATTTTAGGAAATAATCTATCTCAAAAACCTGTGAAAATTGAATTCAAAGATTTGGGACAGTTTAGTGAAGATTACAAAAACTTCGATGCATTAGGCTGGAAAAAAGGTAAAAACTTATACATCTATATCAACTTAAAACACCAAGATGCACCGGCAGGAGCAATTGCAGCATTGTTATCCCACGAAGCACTTCACCAAGACGAATATAATTCTCTTGCAGAAGAAACTTACGCATGGTGGATGGAAGCTGTTGTATGGAACGAAATTGTGAAAATGTACCCTGAAAGCAACCAAACTTCTCACCCACTAGTTAAAAGAGAAAATGCATTAAAAAAACTGCTTGAAAAAGGGAATTACCAAAATACTTATATCAAAAAAGAAGTTATGAGTAACCCCGGATACAAAGGTTTGCCGTCATATTCTCCAGGTTTTGATAAATTATAAACTTTTTTGAATAAATACTTTATTTAACTAAAAAGTATATTGATTATAAAAATTTGTTGATGTTAAATGTAGGTATGAGAAGAAGAGTGAAAGCATTAATATTTCTTGTCGGTGCCGCTGTTACATTGTTTGCAATAAATTCATTTTATCTTGCAAATCACAACCCAATGCTTGAAGCAAACACAAAAAATATTGATACAACTCAAGTTACTCCACAGAAATTATTTGACAAAAGTTGGCAAACAATTAAAAACGAATACTATGACCCCAATTTTAACCATCAACGATGGGGGCATTGGAAAAACAGATATCAAGGGAAAATCAAAACTAAAGAAGATGCCAAAGTTGCTATAGATACAATGTTAGCCAGTCTTGATGACCCTTATTCAATATTTTTGACCAAAGAAGATTTTGCAGAACAAAACACATCTATTACCTCAAAAATTTCCGGTATTGGTGTAAATATCGTAAATGATGCTGGAAAAATTAGGATTATTAGTGTTATTGAAAATACCCCTGCACAGTTTGCAGATGTGAAACCCAACGATATTATCCTTGCAGTAAATGGTAAAAAAGTTAGCGGAATGTCACTTGCTGATGTTTCAAATCTTGTAAAAGGTCCTGTTAACACGTTTGTAAATATGGATATTTTACGAGGCAAGGAAAAACTAAACAAAAAAATTATTCGAAAAGAAATTAACATTAAAACGGTCAAAAGTTCAAATGATAAAAATATCGGTTATATACAAATTTCAAGTTTCATTAGTACTTCAACCCCGAACGAATTTCTTGAAGCATTAGAAAATACTCAAAACGCAAAAGGCTTGATTGTTGATTTACGAGGAAATACCGGTGGACTTTTAACAAATGCAATCTTCATTGCAAATATATTTATAGAAAAGGGTAAATTAGTAAGTATTGTTGGTCGTAACGGATACAGATATGATGTTATGGCACAAGATACAAATCTTGATATAGAAAAACCTGTGATAATTCTTGTAAATGGAACAAGTGCAAGTGCAAGTGAAATTTTATCCGGAGCAATGAAAGACTACCATAGAGCAAAAATCATAGGAACAAAAACTTATGGAAAAGGTATGGTTCAAAAAATTATACCAATGCCGAATGAAACGGGTTTAAATCTGACTATCGCAAAATATTTAACCCCTAAAGGAAAAGATATCAATAAAAAAGGTATCTCCCCAGATGTTGAAGTTAAATTTACCAAAAACGATATTATTGAACATAAAGATGTTCAACTTGAAACAGCAAAACGTATCATGAATACAATGATTGCAAAAAAGAAATAGTTTTTTATTTATTAAAAATTAATTTTGTTGGAACAAAACTTGATGCAATTGGTCTATTACAAACACAAGTTAGCATATAATTGTCCTCAAATGTAGTAGTGCAAATTGACTCAAAATCTTCACCAAGTTTGATTTTGGCTTCTTCTTTTGTCCAATATTTATAAAATTGTTCCTTTGTCGGATTTTCACTATTTTCACCATATCGAACAAGCAGAGATTTATAATCTCGCTCTTTCATATATTCAATATCCACCCCGATATTAGATGTTTCAAATGCCGCAAGTACAATATCATTTGAATGAGTTATACTAAAAAATATTTTTCCTTTTGCAAAATAAGGTTTTCTATCTTTGACAATTATTGTTGTGTCTTCCATATTGAAAAAATTTTTCCCAATAAATTTAACCAAAAACAACCCCATGAGATGTTCATATTTTTTGTCGTCCATTAAAAATTTACGACCATCATCTAGTAAATCTAATTCTTTCAAATTAACATTTTGCAGAAACTCACTCTTCTTTAAATAAAAAATTTCCATAAAAACCCCTTTTTATAAAATTACAGAATCAATAAGTGGTTTTGCGATTTCTAATGCAGAGTTTAAGACCACAGGATTTGTCCAGAAATCAGGTCTTTCAACATATCTTCGAACAATTTTTCTTGCATAAGAACCAACCGCAACTCCATGATAAGAAATATCGCACATTTTTGCAAGTTCGGTTGTTTTTGCATTCGTACCACCAGACAGAATCAAATATACTGGTAATTTTGCATTTTGGACAATTTCACCGGTCGCAACCGCTTGGAGGGTCGATTTGTAATTGTCATCTCCTCCACTCATAGGGAAACCATCAGACTGAACAATAGTTGAGTATGGTTTTCTATTTTCAAGCATTTTCTCAATCCGCTTAACCATAGCCTCATCGCTCAATTGACCTCGACTTGTGCAAATACTCAACAAACCCTCAAAGTTATCATTTATGTATTTCCATTTTGAGAAAACTTCTTCATCATTCAAACCCATCGCATGCAATTCAATACAATCAATTCCTGTTTCAACTATTTTTGGTAAAACTTCATTTAAATCTTTTTCTTCTGAAATATATGATATTGCGGCTCTTGAACACACTCGCCAACATCTACCGCAGCCAATACATTTTTCTTTTTTTACTTTAGCATAATGAATTGCACCTTCTGGACAAATTTCCTCGCAAGCACCACAATTAACACATCTATCATAATCAATAACTGCTTTTTTTACATGCGGATCATTTTTTATACCAACACTTACACATAAATAAGCATCATAAACTTTTGCAATATCTAAGGCTTCTTTTGCAGCCAGAATCACATCGCCATTTGCAGACAAATCAAAAAAACGACAACCCGCAACAGCATACAAATAAACTAAACGTTTAATCTCTTCAATATCTTCATTACCTGCACCGCAAACCAACTTGAAGCAGTGCTTTGTTTCCAACAACTCTTTTAACATTATTTCACCATATAGTTATAAATAATTTCAGAAGCATGAACTATATAATCCTTACCTGCAATCGCATTATGCGGACGATTTGCAAGGATTACTACAATATATTTTTTCCCATTCGGAGCAATAACAATACCGGCATCTCCGAGCATTGAACCAATATCACCAGTTTTATGTAAAAATACCGCATCTGGAGAAATTCCGGCTTGAATTAATCTGTTGTTGTGAACATGACCCATATAATCCAACATTTTTGTTCTTGATGCTTCAGTTAAAAATTTGTCATTTTCATCAATGTTATACAACATATCAGCCATTTCTCTAGCAGTTGTATGGTTTGTTCCTGCATAATCGGGAAGCCAAGTTTGCACCTCTGTATTTTTTAAACCCCAATCCCTGATTGATTGATTTACATCGGTCATTGAACCAACTTTTGCCATTAACATATTAGTTGCAGAGTTATCTGATTCAGTAATCATACGCCTTGCAAGTTCATCAATCGTATATTCCGAATTTCGTGCTTTGAATTGCAAACTTCCAGAACCCTCTGTCCTATAATATTCCGTCAAAGGAATTTTATCCTCCAAAGAAATTTGCCCAGCTTCAATTGATTTAAATACATCAATCAAAACAGGAATTTTAATAATACTTGCAGTTGAATAAATTTTAGATGCATTTATATCTACATAATTTTGTGTTTCGTAATCCCAAACATAAACAGACGGTTCAACAGTGGGATATAATTTTGCCAAATCTTGTAACTCACTTTGTAAAACAGGCATATTTACATTTTCTTTTAATGGTATCATTTGCGCATCTTTATCTTCTGCCATTCTAAAAGATCTATCGCCCATAAACCAAGCATTCGACAAATAATTTTGTGTTGGAAAACTTAAATTTTTCAAATCTGTTTTAATATTTTTGTATGGAGTCGGAACAAACATTGCTTTCGTAATATTGTTAAACGAAAACGGCATTACGTAAAACAACATAAATAACAAAATTGAGCAAGAAACTACAAACTGAAATAAATTTTTCTTTTTAGAAGTTTTTCTTTTAGGTCTATTTTCATCGCGCAAATTTCTATAATGAATCTTATGTCCAACTGACGACGAACCATAATAAACTTCTCTAGAATATTGAAAAGATGCGTGATATTCCGGATAATTGGCATCATACGATCTTGCTAATTTCGGCATTATGGATTAGTTCCTCCCCATTATTAATATTATTTTACCTGAACTCAAATTTTCGGGCAAGTTCTTAACACTTGGTTTTTACAAAAATTATATTTAAACTAAAAAGACCTCTTTAATCAGAGGTCTTTTCTCAATATATACTCGGTTTAGATAATTATTGCCTTAAAAAATAATTATTTGCCCTCAATATTATCCATGGCTTCAACGTATTTTAATCTCAAATCTTTATCATTGATTGCATCAACTTTGAAATCTACATAATGATCATCTGTTGAATATTGACCAATTAAATTTCTCAATAGAACTGAATTCGCACCAAGATAACCTTTTGAAGCAGATCCTCTTTCAACATATTCAGATGTTCCGCTACGTCTTGCAACATTTAAAGTATCACCATTTGTTTGAATGAATGCTCTTGATTTAAGTTTGCAATCGAAAATTGATGCATTCTTTTCATCTGTTTCATTTTCATATTCTTCAACAAATAAACCTTTTGGATTGTGGATAGTTTTACCATCTTTCATTGTAATTGTAAATGAACCTGATGGTACTCTGAAAATTCTTTTACCGTAAGATTCATGATTACCTTTGTAATCTTTGATTTCAGTATCATAAACCAAGATGTTTCTTGAAGATTCAAGAATATTCATATCACCAATTTCTTTTGTGTTATATTCCCATTCACGAGCTCCCTCGTAGTGGATAATATTTCTATTTGCTGTTGAATCATTTTTATCACCATCAGCACCATCAATATCCCAGTTTTGCATATTGTTAAATAATGAATCTAAAGGGATTGGTTTTTGATATTTGTAATACCACTTAATGATTGTATCCCCAGGGTGTTTGTAACCTGTAGTGTCAATAATTGAGGCATTAGCATTTGCGTTTGCATTTGCATCTACATTAACTTTTGCTTCTACAAAAGCTTCTTTATCACAACTTGTAACCACACCACCTGCAACCGGCAAGAAACATAAAGCAACAACTGCATTTCTCATCGCATTTGAATTTCTTCTATTATCTTCACGAGCAGTAAAATTTACTGAATTACTCTCAATTGGTGTAGATTGTTTTTGATGGTTATTTAATTTATTTGGGGTAGAATATTGATAACTTGTAATTGCGTTAACTTGCATAAATTGCCTCCTATTTATAAATCTGGTTATTTTAAATCTAAACATAAATTATCTTGCTAGTTAATTAGCAAAACTATTCACAACAAAATTAAAACACAGACTATGAGTGAATTCAAGGCATAAAAACGATTTTACAAATCTTAATACGGTTATTGTTGAGCCAATTTTTCACGAACAAGTTTTTCAACTTCAGCCAAAATTTCCGGATTTTGTTCCAAAAATTCTTTAGCTTTTTCTCTACCTTGTCCTAATTTTTCTTCATTATAGCTAAACCATGCTCCAGCTTTTTTAACAATATCTAAATTAACTGCAACATCTAAGATATTACCGATTTTAGAAATACCTTTACCAAAGATAATATCAAATTCAGCAGTTCTGAATGGAGGAGCAACCTTGTTTTTCAAAACTCTAACTCTTACATGGTTACCAATTTCACCCTCATCACCTTTAAGAGTTTCTGTACGTTTAATTTCCATACGAACAGAAGCATAATATTTAAGAGCATTACCACCGGTAGTTGTTTCAGGATTACCGTACATAACACCAATTTTCATTCTCAATTGGTTAATGAAAATTACAGTTGTATTTGTCTTACCAATAATACCTGTTAATTTTCTCAAAGCTTTAGACATCAAACGAGCTTGAAGACCCATTTGTTGATCTTCCATAGATCCCTCAATTTCAGCTTTAGGAACAAGAGCTGCAACTGAGTCAACTACAACGATATCAACAGCTCCGGAACGAACCAATTCTTCTGTAATATCAAGGGCTTGTTCACCTGTATCAGGTTGAGAGATTAAAAGATTATCTACATCAACACCTAAATTTCTGGCATATTCTGGGTCAAGAGCATGTTCCGCATCAACGAATGCAGCAATTCCACCTTTTTTCTGACATTCAGCAACTATGTGTTGTGCCAAAGTTGTTTTACCGGAAGATTCCGGACCGTAAATTTCAATAATACGACCTCTTGGAATGCCGCCAATACCAAGAGCAACATCTAAAGATAATGCTCCTGTAGGGATAGCATCAACATTGACAGTGGTTTTGTCACCAAGCTTCATAATTGAACCTTTACCAAAGTCTTTTTCAATTTTTTCAATAGCTAATTTTAAAGCTTTATTTCTTTCTTCGCTAATATTTACAGCCGGTGTTTCTTTCGCTGCCATGTCTAAATCCTCTTATTCCCAAACGTAAACTTCTTTTTTCTTATAAAAACCTAATGCAACAGGTTTGTAGCTATTTAATTCGTTTTTCAATTGATAAACTTCTTTGTTCAAGTCAACAATTTTTTGTTTCAAAGTTTCGTTGTCAGTTTTGCAACGGATTAATTCAACAACAACATCATCCATACCTTCAAGTTTTTCATCAATAACTTTAGCAATCTTGTTGCTCAATTTAACTTCTAAATCTTGAAGAGTTGTTAAAATACTTCTAACAGCGGCACTGTTATTTGTAACAGCGGTAGATGATGAACCACCAGCCATTACAGGTGTTCTAGATGAAACAGGATTTGTGACAACACCATTAACTTGTGCTTGAATTTTTCTTAAATTTTTCACTTCATCATAAGAAAAATATGTGTGACCCATAGCATTTTTTCTAGGTCTGATAGCAGCTTTTTTACATAAATCAACAATTTCCTTGTTGTCTGCTTTTAAAATTGTTCTAACCTCTTGAGGTGTTAAAGTTCTCTCGTTTAATCTGTCTTTTATCATTTATATCTATCCCTTAAAAAAACATTCCCATCACTATATTATTACATTATTAAATTTGTGGCAAATTATTTTCATGCATTCATGAAGAAATGTAAAGCGGAAAAACAAACAACCTTATTTTTCAACAATTTGCGCCGAAATTGTACCAAATAAAAAGCAGCATTTTTTTACATATTTAAACCCATGCTTTTCAAATTCTCTTATAAGTTCATCAGGTTCTGGAAATTCATTTTTTGATTTTAAAAGATATTCATAATTTTGTGGTTCTTTTTTTAAAAGTTTAACTTCTAATGGCACAACAAAATCAAAAATTTTGCTAATAAAATTATGTTCTCCAAAATCAAGTTGCAAAAACTTTCCACCTTTCTTTAAAACTTTATAAATTTCAGAAATCGCTTCATCTCTATTTTCGATATTTCTCAATCCAAAACCCATTGTTACATAATCAAATTCCCCGTCTTCAAATGGCAAATCCGTACAATCACCTTGCATAAAAACACCTAACGGATTTTTAATTTTTGCAAGTTTTATCATTTTTTCTGAGATATCAAACCCGATAATTCTTGCTCTTGGATAAAATTTTGAAATGATTTTAGTGAAATCTCCTGTTCCACAGCATAAATCAAGAATCATTGTACGTGGTTCAATTTTTAATTCTTTTATCGCTAAAAACTTTATTACATAATGCATTCCAAATGAAATTACATTATTCATAAAATCATAATATGAAGAAATTTCATCAAACATATTTTTTATTTTTTCGGGATTTTTATTAATGCTCATAATTTTTCCATTTACTTCAATCTTATTTTTAATTACAATAATTATATTATGAAAATCGCATTCGTACCAATAGATAATCGTCCGGTTTGTTATTCTTTGCCAAAACTTATTGCAGGCATAGATTCTTCAATCGAATTTTATATTCCTAAAAGAGAACTGTTAGGAGATTTAACTCATAGCGCAGATATTGACGGATTGTTTCAATGGCTGATGGAGTTACCCAAACTTGATGCTATTGTTTTGTCACTTGATACAGTTGCTTATGGAGGATTGATTCCATCAAGAAGATGTCCTGAAACATTTGAACAAATTAAGAAAAGAATTGAAATTTTGCGAGAAATTCTTGAAGATAAAAGTTGCAAAGTCTATGCTTTTTCTAGTATTATGAGAATTTCAAATAATAATATTAATGAAGAAGAAAAAGAATATTGGTCTGAATGGGGGAAAAAAATTTTTGAGTACTCTTATAATGTCCACAAATCCGGTCGAAATGGCTGCAAAATTCATGACATTCCAAGCAATGTTTTAGATGATTACATTGAAACACGTCGTAGAAATTTTGAAATTAACAAAATCTATTACCAATGGCAAAAACAAGGAGCATTTGATACTTTAGTATTTTCAAAAGATGATTGCGCTGAATATGGTTTCAATGTTCAAGAAGCTCAATTTTTAGAAAAAATGGGAGCATTCACAAAAACCGGAGCAGATGAAATTCCGTTGAGTTTACTTGCTAGAGCAATTCAAGGTGATGTAAAAATTTGTCCGATATTTTTAGCACCGGAATATAAGAACCTAATTTCAAATTACGAAGATATTTCTATTGAAAAATCTGTATTAGGACAAATTGATTTGTGTGGTTGCAAAGCTGTTAAAACACAAGAAGAAGCAGATATCATTCTCTATATAAACAATTTCAAAGACCATCAGGGCGAAATTGTTATGAAAATTGCCACCGAACACTTTAATTCCAAATTTGTTACACCAAATTCACCGTATATGGTTGCAGATGTCAGATTTGCAAATGGTTCAGATAATGGATTTGTTAAGGCATTTTTTGAAAATAAAATTGATGATGAAAATTTCTTTGGGTATTCGGCTTGGAATACATCTGCCAATACTTTGGGAAGTTTAATCTGCGGAGCTAAAGTTAAGTTTTTAGCAAAAAATTATGACAAAGAAAATTTTGAAAAGTTAGGTATAATCAGATTTTTAGATGATTGGGCTTACCAAGCTAATATACGCCAAAAACTTTCACGTCCAAACATTGAAGAATTAACAAATGACATGAAAAAATTTGAAGAAATTATTGAGAGAATTTATAATCAAAAGATAAATGCAAAATACAAATTCCCATGGAATAGATTGTTTGAGGTAGAAGTTGAACTTAATTGATTTAATATTACTTGCAGTGGCATTGGGAATAGACTGTTTAGTAGTATCTTTTTCTCAAGGATTAATTTTTACAGCAAACAGAACAAAAAATTCTTTTAATTTAGCTCTAACAATGGGATTATTTCAAGGATTAATGCCCGTAATCGGTTACATTGGTACAAACTCCCTTGCAAAACTTTTAGCTCCATACAGCAAATGGATAGTCTTTGGTATTTTCTTTGTTTTAGGTTTGAAATTCATTATAGAAGCATTTCAACCCAAAGCAGATGAAGTTGAGTGTATCGGTTTCAAATGTTTGATGAATTTAGGACTTGCCACAAGTATTGATGCATTGGTATCTGGCGCATCTATTAGATTAACTCATACAAACCTCTTGTTATCTGTAACATTGATTGGCTTGGCATCATTTTTATTGTCCGTTATCGGTTTTTGGAGTGGAAACTTTTTAAAAAATCTCCCATCTAAATATCTTGAAATCTCTGGTGGTGTAATTTTAATTCTTCTTGCCATAAAATCTATTATTTTTTAATATTAAGGCAATTTTTAAGACAAAAAATACTTTATATATATGTAGGTTGAAATATAAAGGAAAATATTATGTCTTCAAATTGGGTTTCAAATTTAGATATGTTAGCAGCTGGCGGTGTTATTGATTTTGATGCTGCAGCTTATTTGCTTGATCAACCGGCAAGATATGTCGGAAATCCTCAAATTGAGGGCTTGCCACTAGAAAACCCATCACTATTACCGCAAGGAGTTAAATTGAAAGATGTTCCACAAATGGACGAATACAGCGGGTCAAATAAAAAACCGTCTGCAAGCACTTCTTGGAAGAAATGGACATTTGGCGGACTGGTTACAACATTGATTGGTGCGGGTGCTTTTGCACTATTTAAAGGTAAAATTCCATTCTTAGGTAAAATTGCCTCTGGCGCTTCAAAAGTTACATCTTCGGCAAAAGGTCTGGGCGCAACAGCTTTAAACTATATCAAAAAACCGTTCACGTGGATTGCGTCCAAAATTAAAAAGCCATAATTAACTTAATATTGAAATAGAAAATCTCTTGATGTAGAATATTCCTGTTGGTTAAAAATAGACAAAGGAAAAGAGATTTCACTATGACTGAAAATGTTAGAAAACAAATGATTTTTTTAGGGCCACCTGCTTGTGGTAAAGGTACTCAAACAAACAGATTATCAGAAGAAATGAAGTTACCTCACGTTGATACAGGTTCTTTATTGAGAGCTGAAATTAAAAATGGCACTGAAAATGGTAAAATTGCTAAATCTTACATTGATAAAGGTAACCTTGTTCCTGTTGAACTTGTTGCATCTATTATCAAAGACAGATTAGCTCAAGACGATTGCAAAAATGGTTATATCTTAGACGGATACCCAAGAAGTGTTGAACAAGCAGACTTACTTGAAGACATCAACAAAGAAATCAACGGTAACGACAAAGCTGATTTCAGAGCAATTTATTTTGATTTAGATCCGGAAATTTTGATTGCAAGAATTGTAAATCGTCGTTCTTGTCCAAAATGTGGAGAAATCTACAACACTAAATTCAAACCTACAAAAGTTACAGGAATTTGTGACAAATGTGGTGCTGAATTAACTCAAAGAAAAGACGACAATGAAGAAACTGCAAAAGCTCGTTTTGATACATATTTCAAAGAAACAGCTCCATTAATTGATTACTACAAAAACAAAGGTGTTCTTAGAACTATCAACGCAGAGGGTTCAATTGATGAAGTTTGGGAAAGACTTTTGAAAGTTATTAACGACTAATTGAAATTCTTTAAAAATATAAAAAGACGGTAGGTTTTTAAACTTATCGTCTTTTTTATTTAAAAAATGTGTATTTATTCACTTATTTGAAAATTTTGTTATAATAAAAATTATGACAGATATTGATAAAAGTGATTTAGAAGAATTAAAGCAGAGAGTTAAAGAAAAACTTGACGGAACTCATTTGATTTCGTACAAGGGAACCGTTTCAAAACTTTTAGGATTGACAGTAGAAGTTAAACTTCCGGGGCTAAAAATCGGTGACCTTTGCTATATTGAAACTTATGATGGAAAACAAAAACCTGCAGAAGTTCAGGCATTCAAAGGTGAAGTTGCTCAATTATCACTTTTGCTGGACGGTAGCGGAATTGGTCAAGGGAGTTTAGTTACAACAACAAGACGACCGATTACTGTTCCGGTTGGAGATTTTTTATTAGGGCGATTAATTGACCCACTTGGAAATCCGATAGACGGAAAACCACTTGATACCACAAATGCCTTATGGAGACCAATTGAAGGACCTCCCCCAGGGCCATTCGAAAGACCTATTATTACAGAACAATTCTCAACAGGTGTTCGTGCAATTGATGGTTGTATGACAATGGGTTGCGGACAACGTTTGGGGCTTTTTGCAGGGTCAGGTGTAGGTAAAAGTACACTTTTGGGTATGATTGCAAGAAATTCAGATGCTGATGTCAACGTAGTTGCACTGATTGGTGAACGTGGAAGAGAAGTTAAAGAGTTTGTTGAAGATTCTTTGGGTGAGGTTGGTATGGCAAAATCCGTTCTGGTATGTTCAACAGGCGACCAGCCACCATTGATTCGTCAAAAAGCTTTGTTAACAGCAACAGCAGTTTGCGAATATTTTAGAGATCAAGGCAAAAAAGTTTTCCTTATGACAGATACTGTTACTCGTTGCGCTATGGCAGGTCGTGAAGTTGGTTTGTCTTTGGGTGAACCTCCAACGATGAAAGGTTATCCGCCATCAATTTTTTCATGGCTTCAAAAAGTACTTGAAAGAGCCGGAAACAGTCCAAAAGGTTCAATTACTGCTTTATATACAGTACTTATGGAGGGTGATGATATTTCAGACCCGATTGTTGATATTGTGCGTGGTATTGTAGACGGCCACATTTTCTTGTCAAGAAAAGTTGCGGAATCTAACCACTATCCGGCAATTGATGTATTAGGAAGTATTTCCCGTTTGATGAGCGCAATTGCATCTCCGGAACATAAAGCAGCAGCAGCGAAGTTGAGAACAATTATGTCTATGTATCGAGAGAATAAAGACTTGATTGATGTTGGTATGTATCAACCTGGGTCAAACCCAAAACTTGATATTGCAATTGAAATGATGCCAAAAGTTAATGCATTTTTGCAACAACGAACCTCTGAAAGCGTAACAATGGAGGGTACAATCCAACAACTTGTTGATATGATGCAAGGTGTGGATATTTAATTTAGTCCATAATCATGTCATTAATGTCGGTTGGCATTACTATGCCAACACGATAAATTTTACGTGTCGGATTAGTAAATCCGACCTACATAACCGTCATGCTGAACTCGTTTCAGCATCTCATTGTTGTATTCCATGTCAGGGATTACGACGTCACGTTGTGTAAATCCATGTCCTATTTGTTCATCATCTTTCCTCGTAATGACACAATAAAAAACCCCGACGTCAATAATTTGTTAGTCGGGGCTTTTATTTATTCTAACTTCAAAGAAGATTAGTGGTTGTCATCATTATTAAAATCTGGAGAACCAAACATTCCTTCAATTTCTTCCAAAATTGCAGATGGTTTTCTCGCTTGATTTCTTTGAGCAACTGCACGTTTTCTTTCTTCTCTATCACGTTCTTCATTTGCGTTAATCAAATGATGGAAACCAGTACCGGCAGGGATTAAACGACCGATAATAACGTTTTCTTTCAAACCTCTTAACAAGTCTTTTTTACCCTCAACTGCAGCTTCTGTCAAGATTCTTGTTGTTTCTTGGAATGAAGCAGCTGAAATGAAACTTTCAGTGTTCAAAGAAGCTTTTGTAATACCTAACAACATGTATTCACAAGTTGCCGGAGCCTTACCTGCTTCTTCTGCAGCTTTGTTTTCTTTTTCAAATGTTTGCATTTCAATCAACTCTCCAGGTAATAATTTTGTATCACCTGCATCAATAATCTTAACTTTCTTAGTCATTTGACGGACAATGATTTCAATGTGTTTATCAGCAATTTCAACACCTTGTGAACGATATACACGTTGTACTTCGTCTACCAAGTATTGTTGAGCTGCTTCAGGTCCACATAATCTCATTACATCATGCGGATTCATAGGACCAGATGTCAATGGTTGACCTTTTGTAATTTTTTGTCCGTTAGAAACAATTACATTAGCATCAATTGCATATTTAATCTCAGTTGATGAACCATTTTCATCTAACAAGAACAATCTTGGGAATCCATCATCATCAATTTCAATCTTAGCTGTACCATCATTTTCAGCCAAAATCGCACAATCCTTAGGTTTTCTACCCTCCAAAAGTTCTTCAACTTTCGGCAAACCTTGAACGATATCGCCTGTTTTTTCTCTTTCAAATACCAAGGTTGCAATCAAGTCTCCTCTAAGTACCAAAGCACCTGAATCAATTTGAAGCATTGTACCTGGGCTGATTAAGTAAGGACGACCGTTTCTAATTTGGATTTTGCCTTTATTTACGGCTGTTACAAGCCCTGAAACAGGAGAAGTTTCTCCGCTTTCTGCTAAAACTTTATCAGCTTTAACAAACTGACCTTTCTTAACCACTGCAGTTCCTTTAACTGAAACAGTTGTTGAAGAACTATCAGAAATTAAAAGAAGTCTTCTTGCATCTTCTTCTGCATTTTTGATTGAAGCAACCGCATCGTTAACTGCTAGAACTTGAGTTTTCGCAACCGGTGTTCTAGGGTCAATCGTTTCACCGTCTTTTACAAGCAATTCAGTTTGTAAAGCAGCATTTGCAGCACCTTCAATTTCACGACGAACAATCAAGTTTTCCAATACAACGATTCTCAAGTTTCCGTTTGAATCAAGTTCTACCATACCTTTAAGATGTGATAAGTAGCCTTGCATTTGAAGAACTAAGCTTGTTCTTGTAATTGTTGCACCATCAACGTTTCTTACTCTTGCGCCATCTTTGTATTGAAGTTGAGTCACAGGAACGATATCAATCAATTCATCAGTTGTGTTGAATTGGATTGAAACATCTTTTTGGTTAACTTCTAATACTTGAACCGGTCTGATTAAAATTTGTACAGGTTGATTTGCGATTGAATCTTCATCTAATGATAAAGAAGAATCAATTTCTTCATCTAAATCATCAATTGGTAATTCATCAGCTGTAGAATCCATAATTGTAACAATTGAAGTTTCTTTAGCTTTGATACCGTCAGCAATTACTGTACCTTTTTTAACAACTTCACCCTCGTCAACTTTCAATTCTGAAATATTTGACAATGTGTGAACTTCACCAGGTCTAACAGTGATTTCGTGAATAACATCATTGTATTCCTTGAATTCAACAACACCATCAATATGACAATAAACGTCTTTTACAATTTCAGTACCAGCTGTAACTGTAGTACCGTTTTCAACCATTTTCAATGTGCTGTCTTTATTGATTTGGTGAACTTCTTCCGGAATGAATACAACTTTACCAGCTTTAGTAATGATTTGATTTTCATCAACTTCAACATCAACATATCTGATTTCACCAGAAGATGAAACCGTACAATCATCATCTATAAGTTCAGCAATAATCATGCCGTTTTCAACTGTTGTATCAACAGGAGCTTTAACGATGTATTTTTCACCAGTTTTGTCAACTGTCCAAAGCTGTTCTTTTTTAGTTTGCTCGAAAGATGCATTTTCCGGTTGTAAAGAAGCAATAACAATTGTTAACTCTTTACCTTGAACAATCTTTTTAATCTTTTTACCGTCAAATTTAGCTTCTTCAACAACTAAATCATCACCAACTCTAACTTCACCACCGTGTTCGCAGATTGTTAAAGTTTCAGCCAATTTTTCGCCTTTAGAAATTTTTTGACCATCTTTAACAAGAACTTTCGAACCACCAGGTAATGTATAAACATCGCCACCTAAAACCCAAACAATACCTTGTTTGTTTGTAGTTCTAAGAACGTTACCTTGTCTATCTTTCTTTTCATCAGCTTTAAAATCTTCAAATACAACTTCACCACTTATATCAGTTGTAATATCTTTTGTTGCTTTTTCTGTCAAACGGCTGCTATCACTTTGAGATGATGGAGCATGCTCTGCCATTTTGAAACCTTTAGCAACTTCCATTCCATCAGTGATAAATAATGTAGCACCTGCAGGAATGTGATATTTAGTTGTTCTCTTTTCGCCTTTAACTTCAATATCAGCTTCGTACATAGAAACTTGAACAATATCACCGTGTCTTGTTCTAAGTTCTCTGGCTTTGATTTTTGAAACAACTTTACCTGCTTCACGAGCGATAATTTCTTTTTTAGCTTCTTTAACACCAACAGCACCACCGGTGTGGAATGTTCTCATTGTTAACTGAGTACCAGGTTCACCGATTGACTGAGCAGCGATAATACCAATTGCTTCACCGATATCAACAAGTTTTTGACTTGTCATTGCCCAACCATAACATTTTTGACAAACACCGTATTCAAGACCGCAAGTCAAACCTGAACGAACTTTAAGTTCATGTAAGTCTAAACCTGAAATTTTCTTGATGTCATCTCTGTCCATTGTTTTGCCATTAGCAACTAGTACATTACCATCAGCATCAACTATATCTTGAGCAACTGTTCTTCCCAACAATCTGTCGATTAATGGAACGATAACAGCATCACCATCAGTGATTGGTTTCATATTAATATATTTTTCAGTGTGACAATCATCAGCTCTGATAATTACATCTTGAGCAACATCAACCAAACGTCTTGTTAAGTATCCAGAGTCAGCTTTTTCAATGCTGTATCTACCAGACCTTTACGAGCACCGTATGATGAAATGATGTATTCTGTAACGGATAAGCCTTCTTTAAAGTTTGATTTAATTGGCAAGTCGATGATTTGACCTTGTGCGTCTGCCATCAAACCTCTCATACCTACCAACTGTGAAACCTGTGACAAGTTACCACGGGCTCCAGAGAATGCCATCATATATACAGGGTTTAATTTATCAAAATTTTCAACAACTTGTTCTGTAAGTTTTGCTGTTGTTTCAGACCAAGTATCAATAACTTTTGTATATCTTTCAACCTCTGTAATTTCACCTTTTAGGTATCTGTTTGTTGATTTTTCAATTTCTTCCTCTGCTGATTTCAATAAGTCTTTTTTAATAGACGGAACTGACAAGTCAGCAATTGAAATAGTTGTACCAGAAACTGTTGCATATTTATAGCCTAAATGTTTCAACGCATCAGCTAACGATGCAGCTTTAGCACCACCGTATTCCAAATACATCTGACCTAACAATTTTTTCAATGAACCTTTGTCCATTTGTTTGTTAATGAAATCAGGTGATTTTTTAGTATGTGTATATGTGTTTTCCATTCTAATTTTTCCTCAATTAGTTATTTCCATTTATTTTAAACCACTTAAACAAGTGCTTTTCTAACTTCTTCGTTAAATATAATTCTACCTACGGTAGTTTCTAATTTTTCACCTTTTTCGTCTCTTACGACAATCTTATCGTGTAACTTGATTACACCAACTTCAAGAGCTGAAATCGCATCTTGGAAGTTGTAGAAGTAACCTTTAATCTCTTGGTTAGGATCCTTGATAGTAGTTAAGTAATACATACCAAGTACCATATCCTGAGATGGAGTTACGATAGGTTTACCGTTTGCAGGAGCCAATAAGTTGTTAGTTGCTAACATTAACATTCTTGCTTCTGCCTGAGCTTCAATTGATAATGGAACGTGAACAGCCATTTGGTCACCATCGAAGTCAGCATTGAATGCTGTACATGCTAATGGGTGAAGTTGAATTGCACGACCCTCTACCAATTTTGGTTCAAATGCCTGAATACCTAATCTGTGAAGGGTTGGAGCACGGTTCAACATAACCGGATGTCCATCAATAACCTCTTCTAAGATATCCCATACGATAGGCTCTGAACGTTCAATTTTCTTCTTCGCTGATTTAATGTTTTGAACATATCCACGTTCAATCAATTTATTAACAACAAATGGTTTGAACAATTCAATCGCCATTTCTTTTGGTAAACCGCATTGGTTCAATGTCAATGACGGGCCAACAACGATTACTGAACGACCTGAGTAGTCAACACGTTTACCTAACAAGTTTTGACGGAAACGACCTTGTTTACCTTCAATAATGTTAGATAATGATTTCAATGCTCTGTTGTTAGGACCAACCACTGTTCTACCGCGACGACCGTTATCAATTAGAGCATCAACCGCTTCTTGAAGCATTCTCTTTTCGTTTCTAACGATAATTTCAGGAGCACCCATTTCTAACAATCTTTGTAAACGGTTGTTTCTGTTAATTACACGTCTGTATAAGTCGTTCAAATCAGATGTAGCAAATCTACCACCGTCCAATTGAACCATTGGTCTTAAATCAGGAGGTGTAACAGGAAGTACGTCCATAATCATCCAAGTAGGACTTGTTTCAGAAGAGATAAGATTATCTAATAATCTTAATCTCTTAATTAATTTAGATTTCTTTTGAACTGAAGTTACGTTACCAGCAAGTTCATTTCTGATTTCTTCTGCTAACTTTTTAGTATCAATTTCTGATAACAATTCTTTAATAGCTTCTGCACCGATACCAACTTTTAAAGTTGATTCTTCGTTTTCAGCCATGTAATCTTCATATTCTTCTTCAGTTAGTAATTGTAATTTTCTGAAATCACTATCACCGCCATCAATTACAACATAGCTGTTGAAATAGATAACTTGTTCCAGATCTTTCAAAGTCATATCTAAAAGTAAACCAAGGTAAGATGGAATTCCTTTTAAGAACCAAATATGAGAAACAGGAGCTGCAAGCTTAATGTGCCCCATTCTGTGACGTCTTACTTTTGAATCTGTAACTTCAACACCGCAACGTTCACAGATAATACCTTTATGTCTTACTCTTTTATACTTACCGCAATAACATTCCCAGTCTTTTGTTGGCCCGAAAATTCTTTCACAGAACAAGCCGTCTCTTTCCGGTTTTAATGTACGGTAGTTGATAGTTTCCGGTTTTGTTACTTCGCCGTGTGACCATTGAAGAATTCTTTCCGGAGAAGCTATACTAATTCGTATATAATCAAAATAATCAATGCTTGTTGACATTTATAATGTTCTCCTTTTTTATCTTGTGAATTGTGAAAGTGAAAAGTCTTAACCAGACTATCCACTATTCACTTTTCACACTTCATTTTTATTATAAATCACCGAAAGTAGTTGGTGTTTCAAAGAAATTGATATTCAACAACTCTGAATCAACGTCTGATAAAGTACGTTTTGGAGCTGCTTTTCTCAAATCGTCCATATCAGTCATCAAATCTACTTCCTGACCGTCTTTCTTCGCAACTGTGATGTCAAGACCAATACTTTGTAATTCTCTTACAAGTACCTTGAATGATTCTGGAATACCCGGTCTTGGAATATTATCACCTTTAACGATTGCTTCATAAGCTCTGTTACGTCCGTTAACATCATCTGATTTGATTGTTAACATTTCTTGTAGAGTATATGCAGCACCGTAAGCTTCCAATGCCCAAACTTCCATTTCACCGAATCTTTGACCACCGAATTGAGCTTTACCACCCAATGGTTGTTGAGTTACTAATGAGTAAGGACCTGTACTTCTTGCGTGGATTTTATCATCTACCAAGTGAACAAGTTTAAGGAAGTAAGTCCAACCTACAGCAACAGGTCTGTCAAAAGGCTCACCTGTTCTACCATCAATTAGTAATACTTTACCGTCTTCGCCAACCCAATCACAACCTGATTCTTTGATACCTCTAAGAAGTTCAGCTTTTGTTGCAATTTCTGATTGGTTTTCGCCGTACATTTCATCAAATGCTGGAGCTTCGTAGTAATCACGAGTCAAATATGCAGCCAAACCTAACAATAATTCATAAGTTTGACCAACGTTCATACGAGATGGAACACCAAGTGGATTCAATACGATATCAACAGGAGTACCGTCTGGCAAGAATGGCATATCTTCCTTAGGTAAAATTCTTGAAACAATACCTTTGTTACCGTGACGTCCAGAAAGTTTATCACCTACAGAAACTTTACGTTTTTGTGCAATGTAAACTCTGATTACCGTATTAGCACCTGGTGGTAATTCATCACCTTTTTCTCTATCAAATACCTTAACATCGAGAACTCTACCACCTTCACCGTGAGGAACACGAAGTGAATTATCTTTAACATCTCTTGCTTTTTCAGCGAAGATTGCTCTCAATAATTTTTCTTCCGGTGGGTGTTCTGATTCACCTTTCGGTGTAACTTTACCAACTAAGATATCATCTGCATAAACTCTGGCACCGATTCTTACAATACCACGTTCATCTAAGTGTCTCAAAGCATCTTCTGAAACATTAGGAATTTCACGTGTAATTTCTTCCGGTCCCAATTTAGTTTGTCTTGCTTCAATCTCTAATTTTTCAATGTGTAATGAAGTGAAGATATCATCGTGAACACATCTTTCTGAAAGTAAGATAGCATCTTCGAAGTTATAACCTTCCCAAGGCATATATGCAACCAAAATGTTTTTACCTAATGAAAGCTCACCGCCACAAGTTGAAGCACCATCGGCGATTACATCACCGGCTTTAACCTTGTCACCTTCGTGAACGATTGGTTTTTGGTTGATACAAGTATCTTGGTTAGATCTTACATATTTCATAAGAGTATAAATATGTGGTTTGCCATGTGTATCACGGATAACTATTTCTTCACCAACAACTCTTTCAACAGTACCGTCAACATCTGCAACGATAACCATACCAGAGTCTTTTGCAACACGAGATTCAAGACCTGTACCAACTCTTGGTCTTTCAGTAATCAATAGAGGTACTGCTTGACGTTGCATGTTAGAACCCATCAATGCACGGTTAGCATCATCGTGTTCAATAAACGGAATCATTGATGTTGCAACTGAGATAATCTGAATTGGACAAACACCTACAAAGTCGATTTTTGATGCATCACACATGATAAATTCAGATCTGTATCTTGCAGGTACAACTTTTTCAACAAATTTTCTGTCTTTAGTTAATTTAACATCAGCCGGAGCACAACGATAGTTTTCATCGGCATCTGCTGTCATATAAACAACTTCATTTGTTACAACACCATCTTTAACAACAAAGAATGGAGATTCAACAAAACCATAGTCGTTAACCTTTGCGTGTGTAGCTAATGAACCAATCAAACCTGCGTTTGGACCTTCCGGAGTTTCAATCGGACAAATACGTCCATAGTGAGATGGGTGAATATCACGAACTGCGAATCCAGCTCTTTCTCTTTGTAAACCACCAGGTCCTAATGCTGAAATACGTCTTTTGTGGGTTAATTCAGCAAGAGGGTTAGTTTGATCCATGAACTGTGACAATTGAGAAGAACCGAAGAATTCTTTCAATGAAGCAACCAACGGTTTTGTATTCAACAAGTTCAATGGTGTTAATGTTTCAGAATCCTGAAGTGTCATTCTTTCTTTAACAATTCTTTCGATTCTTGATAAACCTACTCTGAATTGGTTTTGAAGAAGTTCACCAACTGAACGGATTCTTCTGTTTCCTAAGTGGTCAATATCATCTAATTGGCCTTCATCATAAGTTAAGTTGATTAAATATTCAATTGTTGAAACGATATCTTCAACTGTTAATGTTCTTTGGTTCTTAGGAATATTTAAGTTTAATTTTTTGTTTAATTTATAACGACCAACACGACCGATATCATATTTCTTTTCATCAAAGAATCTTGATTCCAAGATTTGACGTCCGCCTTGAGGAGAAGCAGGATCTCCAGGTCTTAATTTTTTGTATAATTCAATTAATGCATCATCTGTAGTTTCTGTTGTATCTTTTTCTAAAGTCTTTTTCAAAAACTCAAAGTGAGTGAATTTAGATTCCATTTCAGAAACAGTGATACCCATAGCTTTCAACAACGTTGTAGCTAAGATTTTTCTGTTTTTATCAATTTTAACGTGAATAATATCGTTAGAATCTGTTTCAATTTTCAACCAAGCACCTCTGTTAGGAATCATAGTTGCGTTGTATAAACGTTTTCCTGTAGGAGATGGGTCACACTTGAAGTAAACACCCGGAGAACGAACGATTTGTGATACGATAACACGTTCCGCACCGTTTACAATGAATGTACCTTTGTCAGTCATTGTAGGAATATCGCCGATGTAAACTTCTTGTTCTTTAATTTCACCGCTATCACGGTTAACAAGTCTAATCATTACACGCAATTGTTTTGCATAAGTTGCGTCATGAATTCTTGCTTCTTCAACTGTGTACTTTGCGTTGTCGAAAGTATAATTTGGTAAGAAGTGTAATTCTAATCTGCCTGTATAATCTTTAATAGGAGAGAATGAAAGCAATTCCTCTTTCAAACCTTCTTTTAAAAACCATTCAAACGATTTTTTTTGCACTTCAATAAGGTCAGGTAAATCATCCAAACGAGTATGAGGAATACCCATTGGTGTTACTCTTTTTGCATATTTTGTCTTAGACATCAATTCACCTCATTTTAAAATGGTGTACGTACTATAAAAATTTTTCTAACTTAAGGCTGTAAACCCTCTACCAAAATGGTAAATGTCTGCAATTTTTAATGTTCTGTCAGTTAGTGAAATCCGCTTGTAATCAAACTTCCAAGATTTAGGCACACTTCACCCAACTTACTTTTGCATGTTCTTTCATCTTATTACATCAATATTCATAGTCAAGCGAATTTGACATGTTTTTTGGAAAAATTTTTCACTTTTCTTAATAATTTTTTACAAGACAGAATTTTTAAAAATATCAAATGACTGTAAGTTTGACTACGCAAGGGTTTAGGTCGTCAAGTAAACTTTTGATAATTTTGAATATTGCATAAATAAAGGGTTTGAGGCTAATCACCTCAAACCCTTATATAATCAAACTTTCAATCTATGCTGCGGAATCAAAAATTACACCCATACCGCCATTTTTATAATGTTATTTTATTTCTTCCGGTGTTGAATATTTATTATAATTTTCATTATTTCGTTTAACCATATAATTTATTAACGGGCCATCCCAAACATTTGGTTTTAAATTCGGATTTACTGCATGTTGAAACCAACCAAGCGGATTTAAAAACGGATTATTCAAATACAACATCTGGTTCATAGCCTCTGTTTGTTGCTTGCGTGAAGATGTTGCAATATTATAACCGATTAATCCGACAAGACCAAGACCACCTGCAACAATCAAAGGTTTTTTCTTTGCAAAATTTACTGCACTTTTAATACTTCCGTACCCACACATACTTCCAAAAACTTTTCCAATACTCATAGCATTTTCCCCTTTCATTTTTTCCTATACTCCCATATAAAAAATTTTTGGCAAAAGTTATTGCTAAGTCCCCTCACATCATATCATATCATATCATATAGGGCAGTATAACTGGATTTGAGCCTATTTAAAATTTAACTTTACATTCTGTTACAATTGTGTTTTTTAATTCGAAATGGTAAAATCAAACGCAAATAAGGATTTAAATTTATATTTCCTTTTTTCCCTATTTCCTTTTCCCTTGCCCCCTTAATTTATATATTTGTTAAAATTTTCACTTATTGTAAAAAATTGCTATAATAAATGCATGTTTTATTTTGAAAAAATTGGCGGGAAAAGAATTTTAAAATCCAATTTTATTAAAAATATGGAAGCCTTTTTTACAACACGAGATATCTGCATTTGTTGTAAAAATATTGAACTTACGCAAAAAGACACCTCCCTAGAAGAAAACAAAAAAACAATCTGCAAATACTTAAATATAAAAGAAGAAAATCTCTTATCACCAACACAAACACATACTCCAAATATAGAAATAGCAAAGGAAACAAAGAAATCATATCCGGATACAGATGCTCTAATTTTAGGAAAACAAAATCTTGGAATTTTCCTAAATTTTGCAGATTGTACTCCGGTAATTTTGTATGATGAAGTTCAAAATGTCGGAGCAGTAGCTCATGCCGGTTGGCGTGGAACAACTGAAAAAATTGCACCCAAAACTGTTGAAAAAATGATTAAAATATACAATTCAAAACCAGAAAATATTGTTGCAGTAATTGGTCCTACTATTGGATTTTGTTGTTATAATGTAGGAGAAGAAGTTTACCAAAAACTATCTGAAACTGTAAATAGTTTTAGTGGTCTTTATGAAATCAGACAGGGAAATATTTATGTCGATTTAAAAAATATAAACAGAAAACAACTTGAAGAAATTGGGGTAAATAAAATTGATGTTTGTCCATATTGTACAGTCTGCAACAACGATTTATTTTTCTCATACCGGAAAGAGAATGCAACACCTTATCGTCACAGTGCAGTAATAAAGTTGAGGTAAATTATGCAAAAAATTATTATTGGAAAAACTTACAGACACTTCAAAGGGAATTTATACAGAGTTATGGCTCTGGGGAAAAATTCTGAAAATATGGAAGAAATGGTCGTATATAAATCCCTTTCAAACAATCATGTCTGGATTAGACCTCGCAAAATGTGGAATGAAGTCGTTGATGATAAAGGAACATTAAGGTTTACTCTTGTTGAGTAAATTTATTAAGAACAGTAAATTTTTTTTCTTTAAACTAGCAAAAAAAACTATTCAGCGGTATTTTGAGTAAAACGAAAAAGCAAAAGAAAAAGGATTTGTGTATGAAAAAAGTTTTAGTAATGTTGGTAATGGTTTTATTTAGCTGTGTTCCAGCAAATGCAACATATCAAGTATTTTTTAATGCTGGTGGTGTTCCAATTTCAAGAGCATACGGCGGTGGAATGCGTCGCTCCATTAACAATTTTGGTTCTAATGCAGGTTTTACTCCTCGAAATATTAGACGAGAACAAGCAAGACGCAGAGCAATTGCAAGAGAAAATGCAATTACAAATGCAATCAACTCAATGGGAAGAAATAATAGCTACAATGGAGGAATGAATTCTGGAATGTATGCAAATTATTCTCAAAGATCAGTAAACAGAACAGCAGTTGTTGAACAATCAAGATTTGATAGAAATTACACTCCTGCAAGAACAACAAGAAGTTACACAAGAAACGGTGTTACTTACTACAACTAATAAGTAAAATTAAATTTTATTTTATAAAAAAGAGCAGGGATTTTGAACTTTCTGTTCTTTTTTTCGTATTAATTATATAGGAGAAATTAAAAACAATTGTCCAATATACAAAAAATTATAATTATGATTTAATATTGACAAATAAAAGGAAATGGATATGCACAAAATTTTTCTAGCTATTTTAATTATCGGATTTACGATTCTAAATGCAAATGCCACGACAAGTGTTATATATAATAGTGCAGGTCAACCAATTGGAATGAGAAATTTTTCAGCAAATCCATTTCCAAACATTTACAGAAGACAAATACTGCCACCTAATCCGCCAAATTTTAATAATGGTTATCCACCACCACAACCAAGATATAGATATCCAAGGGTGTATTCATATTATCCGGCATATAATTCTTGTTCTAGTATGTGCTCATACTGTCCGTATGATTATTACCCAAGAAGATGTCAAAGAAATACAACTGTGACAAAAAAAACAACAGCAACACCTATTTCAAGATTTGATAAAAAATACCAAACCTCTTCTTCTAATAAAATTGTAACTTGCAATGGAATAACTTATTATGGCACGACAAATGCATGTCAATAATAAAGAGTAAAATAACTAAAAAAATAGAGGCTCAAATATTTTGAACCTCTATCTTTTCGACTGTCAATCAATCTTTTTTAGTTTTGTTCAATAATTAAACAGCAACTTTCATTGTTTTTTCAATGATATCGTTAAAGCTATCAGCTTTTAATGAAGCACCACCGATTAAAGCACCGTCTATATCTGATTTTGACATTTGTTCTTCAATTGTAGCAGGTTTTACAGAACCACCGTAAAGAATTCTGATAGAATCCGCTGCTTGAGAACCGGCAACTTCTGCAACAACTCCACGAATCATTTTGATAACTCTGTTAGCTTCATCAGAATCACAAGATTTTCCTGTTCCGATAGCCCAGATTGGTTCGTAAGCGATAACTGATTTAGCGATATCTTCAGAAGAAATACCGTCTAAAGCTGCTCTAATTTGAGAAGCGATATGAGAATCTGTAACACCTGATTCTCTTTGTTCTAAAGTTTCACCACAGCAGATGATTGGAATCAAACCACCAGCCAAGATAGCTTTAGCTTTTTTGTTAATCATTTCATCAGTTTCTGAGAAGTATTGTCTTCTTTCAGAGTGACCGATAATTACATAAGAACAACCTGCATCTTTCAACATTTCAACAGAAAGTTCACCAGTAAAAGCACCAGATTTTTCCCAGTGACAGTTTTGAGCAGCAACATATAATTTAGATTCTCCACAACCACAGTTGCAAGGAATTTCAGCAACTTGATTTAAAGATGTAAATACAGGAGCAATAATAACTGTAGGTAATTGAGGTGCATCAAATTTATCTACGAATGATTTAATACCTTCATATAAAGCTTTAGCATCAGCTTGAAGTAAATTCATTTTCCAGTTTCCTGCAATAATTGGTTTTCTTGACATAGTCTAATCTCCTTTTTAGTACCACTTTTACACAAGGTATCTTATATTAAAAAAAAACTTAACGCAAGTTAAACCACAAGGGAATAAATTTATATATACAAACGGGAACCCCTCCCCAAAGAGTGATGGAATGACGTAATTTCCTCGTACTTCAAGAAAGGGTTCAAACTTTGTTATTTATTTATGGGGTTATCCCAATTTTTCTTTGTAATCTTTGCCACCAACAATTCTCAAGTGACGGTTTTCACCCTCGCCAATTGATGTACTTGCCAAGTTGTGTTGCTCAACAAGTTCGTGTTGAAGTTTTCTGATTTGTTGATTTTGTGGAGTTAACTCAATATCTTTAGCACCTGCCAAAACTTTTTCAATTGCAGCTTTTGCTTCATCAAGAGCCTTTTCCGTAATATCATAGAATGTTTGTTTTTCGTTCAATTCCACGATATCAAGAGCTTCCTTGATTACTTTTTGAATTTGAGCCATTGAATTTGTCTTTACATAGAAAATTTGAAGTCTGTTTTCTTCTGCCGTACTCAAAACTTTTGCCCCGCCTTTGACAAAGTTTTTGTGTGCAATTACAATATCTGCATCATCAAGATTTCTTGTAATTTCTGCATTTAAATCTAATCGTTCAATTACTTTTTCCGCAATACTTCTAGATACTGCATATAAGTAGATTTTTTTGAACTTTTTAACTTCATCGACATATTTTTGTCTTGAAAAACTAAATTTTAAACTTTCAGGGTGCTCAATTTTGTTATCAAGAGCATTGATTTTATCAATTACATTTGGAACTCTGGCAGGAACAGGTTCAACCGAAGCAGGGGTAGAGAAATTATATACTTTGTCAACTTTTCTGATTTCCGGACGAATTGGCCAACCCCTAAGAATATAATCAACTGCTTCTGCAGTATCTTTGTAGACCGCAAGTGTATTTCTGTCAAGAATTTCAATTACGATATCAAAGGTCGGCTGTTTCTCTCTTTCTAAAACAGTTTTCTGTGAAGAACGACGTTTTGCTTCATCATCACCCAAAGTAACCGATTGAATACCGCCGACCAAATCTGATAATGTTGGGTTTTTAATCAAACTTTCCAAACTATTACCGTGAGCAGTAGCAATAAGCATAACCCCACGTTCTGCAATTGTTCTTGCAGCTTGAGCTTCAGCTTCTGTTCCAATTTCATCAACCACGATAACCTCAGGAGTATGATTTTCAACCGCTTCAATCATAACATCTTTTTGATATTCCGGTTGTCTAACCTGCATTCTTCTTGCATGTCCAACTGCAGGGTGCGGAGTATCGCCATCACCGGCAATTTCATTTGATGTATCAACAATTACAACACGTTTAGCCAAATCATCAGCCATAAGTCTTGCAATTTCCCGTAATTTTGTGGTTTTACCAACCCCGGGGCGACCTAAAAATAGAATACTCTTATTTTGTAAGCAGATATCTCTTATACAAGAAATTGTACCTGTTACAACTCTACCTATTCTGCAAGTAAGACCTACTATTTTACCTTGTCTGTTACGAATTGCACTAATTCTGTGTAATGTTCCAGGGATACCTGAACGATTATCCGAGGTGAATTCTTGAACTCTAGATGTAATATATGAAATATCATCATAATCTACATTTGAAACATCGATGTATTCTATCTTACCGTTAGAATGTCTTATCTCAGGCTGACGACCAATATCTAAAACAATTTCAATAACATCTTGCATGTTTTCATAAGATATGTGTTGTCTGATTCTGTCGGGGAGAATTTCTGTTAACTTCTCTAAATCATTTTGGAATTGTAGGTTGCTCATATATTCGCCGCCTTTCTATTTTGATTATAACAAAATATTTAATGGCTATTAAATGCGACTTGGTAATATGTATATCTTCTATATATATTATACTACATGTTTCGGTGTTTTTGTGGATTTTCTTTAAACATGTATTCATAATTTTTACAAAACTTTACATTTAAAAATGGGTTCAAATCCTTTTATATCAAGAGTTTTCATTTAAAAAAATAGAAAAAAAATAAAAAGTTCAATCCATAGATTGATATTTAAAAACTAAATTTACAATACGAAACACCATAATTTGTATATTACGAATTGTTTACAAAATGATTGTCCAAACAAATTCAAACTCATCTCTACACTTGAAAAGAGGTAAAAAAAGTTGTATAATCTATGTATAATATGTATTTAAAGACAGGAAATTTTAAGAGTATGAGGAAAGCCCTTACTGTTGGTGAATTATTGATTACAATGGCAATTATAGGTGTTATTGCCATGTTAGTATTACCGGGATTTTTGAAGGATTATCATAACAGATTATATACAACAAGATTGAAAAAATCTTATGAACAAATTTCAGATGCACTGGAAAGAGCAAGTATTGATAGTAATGTATCATATTTTGCTCAAACAAAATATATAACAAATACTCAAGAATTTTTACAAAATTACTTTAAAGTTTCAAAAAAAATTGCAGGAGCAGCATTCGCTGATTCTTATAGAACCATTTCAAATGTTGAAAATAATGATGGTGAATCAATCACAAGTAACATAAGCGGTGCAACTATTAAGCTTCAAGGTGGCGAAACTATTTCCATGGACTGCGAATCAATATCCGTTTGTACAATTCTTTTAGATATCAATGCTGCAGACGGTCCAAATGTTGGTGGTCGTGATTTGTTCACATTCAAAATCAATGCGGCAAAAAATGAAATTTACGACGGAAATACTGCAGCAACTTGCGGTACAGATAAATTGGGTACCGGTTGTTTACAAAAAATTATTAATGACAACTGGAAAATGACATACTAATAAATTGAAAAAGGATAACTATGAAAAAGGGTTTTACTCTATCAGAAATTTTAATAACATTAACCATTGTTGGAGTTGTAGCAGCATTAACAGTTCCTGCTGTTATGAAAAACTACAGAAACAAGATGTACACAGCAGCATTGCAAAAAACCTACAATCAACTCTCCGATGCAACGATTGCGATCATGAATGATGAACACGTAGATGATTTTTATGAAACAAGAGCGAGATCTTGTGTTAAAAGTGACGGAAATATAAATGGTGACTGCTCAGAGGGTTTGGCATATTTTTTAAATAATTATCTTGAACCTATTAGAAAAGATTGTGGGAAAAGTGGAAAATTATGTATTGGAGGATTAAGCTCTGATTCATACAAAACACTAAGTGGTAAAAATGCTGGTACAGTTGGCGGTAACTATTGTATCCAAACAGCAAAAGGGGCAACTATTTGCGGATTTCTCAATGGAGGTAATACTTGCATGAACCTTGCAGTAGATGTAAATGGTGCTGAGGGACCAAACGTTACAGGAAGAGATTTATTTTCCATGGATGTCCAAAATGATGGTACAATTTCAGATTATGCAAGTGGTTGTGGTCATTTAGCTGATAAACCGTTCGTTCTAAATAATAGTTTTGGTGCTGCAGCTACAAATTGTAGTAATGATAATGCAAATGGAATATACGAGAAAGCGGCTGGCTGCTTAACCCGTATTATTGAAGCCGGTTGGAAAATGGAATACTAATAAAGGATTTTTATGAAAGATTTTAATAAAAAATTTGGTTTTACGTTATCAGAAGTTTTGATTACCCTAGGAATCATCGGTATTGTTGCGGTTCTGACAATTCCTGCTGTTATGAAAAACTACAGAAACAGGCTTTATGTTGCCCAATTACAAAAAACTTATGCTCAAATTTCAGATGCAGTTCAAGCAATTATGGTAGATGAACATACAGGTAATTTTTATGAAACAAAAGCATCTTTAGAAAACAATTGTACGAATGCAGATAGTGGAGATTGCACTGCCGGAGCAGGTTACTTTTTGAATAAGTATTTTAAAGTAGTCAAAAGAAATTGCGCTTCCGGAACAAATGCATGTGCAGCAGCATCATACAAATCAATTGGTGGAGCTAATGCAGAAATATTAGCCGGAGATTACTGTATTCAAACAACAAATGGTGCAGCCATTTGCATGAAAAGAAATACCGAAAACAACAAAGTTTTTATTGATTTAAACATTGATGTTAATGGACAAGCTGACCCAAATATCACCGGTCGTGATGTTTTTTACTTAACAGTTCAAGAAAACGGAACGGTTACGGATTATAGAAATACAGACGAGGGTAACTGTAGCAACCCAAACTCATCAGGCTGTTTCAACAAAGTTCGAAATGCCGGTTGGAAGATGGAATACTAATAAAAGGATATTTATGAAAAAAGATTTTAATAAAAAATTCGGTTTTACATTATCAGAAGTTTTGATTACTCTTGGAATTGTCGGAATTGTTGCCGCATTGACTATTCCTGCCATTATGAAAAACTACAAAAACAGATTGTATGTTTCAGAATTGAAAAAAGTTTATTCCCAACTTACAAATGCAACAAGTTCTATTATGTCTGATGAACATGCTCAGAATTTTTATGAAACAACCGGAGGGGTAAAAGATTCTTGTACCAGTACTGATTCAGAAGATTGCAAAGGTTCTGCATACTTCTTGGCTAATTATTTCAAAAGTATGAAACAAAATTGTATTAATGGTGATGGACAATGTGTTGCTGCTGCTTATCATTCAACAAAAGGTAAAAGTGCAAATGAATTTAATTCATCTTATTGTATTCAAACCGTAAATGGCGCAGCTATTTGTATGTTTTTTGATACAAAAAGTAATACCTCAAAAATTATAGTAGATGTTAACGGAACATCGGAGCCAAATATCACCGGTCGTGATGTTTATGTAATGCAAGTAGCAAGTGACGGCTCAATAACGGATATCTCTTCTGATGAAGATGATTGTAATGCTCCAGATGATAATTCCCCTATCATAGACCTTGCAAAAGGTTGTTTGACAAAAGTTATGAATGCCGGTTGGAAAATAGAAGACGACGAATAATAAAAAATTTATTTTGACAAAAACCGAAATTCAGAATCTGAATTTCGGTTTTTTAGTATTTTATGTCATCTATCCAATTAAACAGAAGCTAATTGTTTAGCTCTTTCTAATTGTAAAGTAACTGTTGTTATATCGCAAACTGAGCTTGGTCCGAAGTATTGAATTGCTCCTGGGAACAAGTATCTGTCATTCATAGCCCAATCTTCTCTATTGTCTTGTAATTGTTTGAATACAGGACCGTCAAGTCTAACTAGAGCTTTTTGAATAACAGGTTTCATTTCGCCGTGACGTTTTTCCATGTTCATCATCATTGTAAGAGGAACACCGCCTGCAATCCATTTATCGGCACTTTCAGTCAAATTTCTAACTGATGATAAGTAGCCAGTCATTCCAAAACTAATCAATGCAAATGCGTTGAAACCTAATGAATAACAATAATCTGCATCAAAGTTTGATGGGAATGCGCAACGTCCTTCATAACCAAAGAAGTGAGATTGTGCTGAGAATTTACCAATGAATGTACCTTCTTCTTTCAATTCAGCAAGTTTTGTTGAAATCATTTCAATCAACAATTTTTCAGTTTCAATTTTTGAAACTTGAACATTACCGTGTGGGTCACGGTCTGCTAATAATTGACCTTTAATCAAAGCTGGTAATGATTTGTAAACTTTAGCATTTTCAGTATCTAATCTGTTTTCAACGATATCAAATTTATCTCTGATGGTTGTTGCGTTAACGAATTCTGAATCACTCTCCAATGAAGCCATAATATCATTCAAGTTAGAAATCATTGAACCCATTTCAGGAATAAATTCGATTAAACCTTCAGGAATTACGGCAATACCAAAGTTTTTACCAGCATTTGCACGTCTAACAATGATATCTGTCATATAATCAATGATTGAAGATAATGACATTTTCTTTTCTTGAACCTCTTCAGAAATCAAAGTGATGTTTGGTTGAGTTTGCAAAGCTGCTTCCAAAGCTACGTGAGAAGCACTTCTTCCCATGATTTTTACAAAGTGCCAATATTTCTTAGCAGAATTTGCATCTCTTTCAATATTTCCAATAAGTTCAGCATAAGTTTTTGTAGCCGTATCAAAACCGAAAGAAATTTCAATTTGTTCGTTTTTCAAGTCACCATCAATTGTTTTTGGACAACCAATAACTTGAATACCTGCATTATGTTTTACAAACCATTCAGCAAGTAAAGCAGCATTTGTATTAGAGTCATCTCCACCGATAATTACAACAGCAGAAATGTTTAATTTTCTACAAACTGCTAATGATTTTTCAAATTGTTCTTCAGTTTCTAATTTAGTTCTACCGGAACCAATAATATCAAAACCACCTGTGTTTCTGTAAGCATTGATGAATTCGTCATCAAATTCAACATATTTACCTTCAATAATACCAGATGGACCACCTAAGAATCCATACAATTTGTTTGAAGAATTAGCATTTTTCAATGCATCATACAAACCTGCAATAACGTTGTGTCCACCAGGAGCTTGACCACCTGAAAGAATAACACCAACGTTTCTAACTTCAGATTCTTTTGAAACCGGAGAAGATTCAAAAGTTACTGTAGGTTTTCCATAAGTGTTAGAAAATAAAGCTTTAATTTGTTCTTGATCCCTAACTGATTCAGTAGCAGCACCCTCTACCATAGATAGTGAGTTAACACCATTTTGCAAACTTGCAGGAAGTTTTGGCTGATACTTAAGTCTTTCAATTTGTAATGGTGAAAGTTTAGTCATTTAATAAGTCCTTTCCTTTTGTAATACGTGGTTTACATGCTACATTGTACTACAAAAAAGAAAATCGTGCCGTATTATCCTACTAACTTACAAGACTATATTTCACCAAGACTTTCAATCTTATAATTGCAACCGATTTCTTCCGGTGCCAAAACTGTAATATTATTTATGTACAAAGACAAAAGGGTGAAAAATATTTGTCTGTATTCCATAGGAACAATTAATTTTGGAGCATAAATATTTAATTTTTTTGCTTGTTTCATCAATTTATTTGCAAGTTTTTCCGCCAAAGTTCCATCAATTTTTATCAAACTATCTTCAGTTTCATCGCAACTCATAACTAAATCTGAATATGTTTTTTCAGAAATCTCAAATGCACTAATTGTTTCACCGTCTTCATTTACATAAGATTTGCAAATTTGTCTTGATAAAGACAATCTGATTTTATTTAGAATATCAACTTTACTTCCTTCATCTGCAAAGTCATTAATCTTTTCAAAAATATAAGTGATATTTTTAATTGAAACTCTTTCTTTAATCAAACTTGTCATTAAATATTTCAAATCAGAATATGTCAAAATATCCGGAATAATGTTTTCTACAAGGAATTCATTTTCTTTTTCAACAACATCTAAATATTTGTCAATATCCTCATAATCCAACAAATCGTCAACATATTTAACCGCAACATACTCTAATGCTTTTGCGATATATTCAGATGGAGTAATCCCTTTTTGCCAAAAATCTTTGGTTTTATCTTTTTCAACCCAGATAATTTTTCTTCCGGTAATTTCATCTTCTAAGGTAATTGAATTTTTAATCTTGTGTTCTGTGTGCAATTCATCAGCATAAAACATTAGATAATTCGGACAAACACCAGCTCTAAATACTTCCATTCCTCGAATTTTTATACTGAATTCACAAGTATTTAAGTTTTCATCATCTTTAAAAACGACCTTTGGAATTACGTAACCGATAGTTTCTGTTATTTTCAATCTGGATTTAACAGTTTCCGCAACCAATTCTTCCCCAGAATAATCTCTATCGGTATCAATGTAATTCAAAAGCTCTTCACTCAAATATATAGCCAATTTCTCTTCGTGAAGTTTTGCATACATCAAATCAGGTGAAGTCGCCTTATTCAACTGGTGTCTTAATTCATCTAACTCTTTTAACCCGGCAGAAATTTTGTCATTCAATTTTTTTCTTGAAACAGACGCAGGAGCTTCGCCCTCAAGTTCAGCCTTAATTTTATTTATCTGTTCTTTTTCGTGTCTGATTTTTGATTGAATTTCAAGACAATTTTCATATTCGGTCAATTTGGGAGAAAGCATTTTTTCCATTTGGCTTTTGAAATCGGAAATGTTAATAATATCACCGTCAGAACTGCTGTTTGGTTTAGCTTCCCTCATAAAAATGCAATTCAACTGAGCTGACTCTTCTTCATCTCCAACTTCGTGCATACTATAGAGTTCCCAACCATTCATAGACATCTCATTCAAAAGATTTTGCAATGCTTGAGCATCTTCTGCTGAACAAGATTTTATAACATATTCCATTCTATTTTTGCCGAACATAAATTTATCCTTTTAAAATTCTAATAGCCTCAATTGCTGTTTTAATCGCTTTTTCTGTATCATGGACCACAGGATTTTCCAAATTAGCCCTTTCACGTTCCTGATTTGCAACCGTCAAAAATACAGAACCGACTCTTACTCTCAAATAACTTGCAACAGTGAATAATGCCGCAGATTCCATTTCAGAAGCTAAGCAACCTAAACGTTTCCAAGCTTCCCATTTATTTTGCAACTCGTAAGAAACAGGCATAATTTCCGGACTATGTTGACCATAAAAAGAATCCTTACACTCAACAACACCTATATGATGAGGAAAATCCAATTTCTTAGCAGCGTCAACAATTGCATTAACAACATTTAAATTTGCAACAGCAGGGAATTCAATAGGAGCATATTCTTTACTCGTTCCCTCCATACGAATTGCACCGGTAGCAATCACTAGATCACCACTTTTGACATCTAATTGCATACCACCGCAAGTACCAACACGAATAAATGTATCAGCACCAACTTTTACAAGTTCTTCCAATGCAATAGCTGCTGATGGACCACCAATACCGGTAGAAGTTACACTAACTTTTTCACCGTCAAGATAACCTGTATATGTAACGAATTCTCTTCTATCTGCTACAAGTTGAGGATTGTCAAAATATTGAGCAATTTTTTGACATCTTTTCGGGTCTCCCGGTAAAATTACATATTTACCAACGTCACCCTCTTTTAATCCGATATGATATTGCGTTCCGTCATCTGAATATTTCATAATACCACCTTTAAGATACTAAGATGCAAAGTACTGAGGCATTAAGATTTTCTTAGAGCCTTAGAACCTTTTGTCTTAGTGCCTTTATTCAATCTATTGTCCTTTTAATTTTTGAATAACTAAATCAGTGATATCAACACCACCAACAAATATAACTTGATCAGAAAGAACTGCATCAAGTCTTTGAGATACCATAATAGCTTTAGCAGCAGATTGAATTTGAGTCATAATTTGATTTTCTTTATCATTTCTCAATTTCATCAATGCATCTTGTTTTGCATTGAATTCTGTTGCTGTTTGAGTTTCAAAATTTTGTTTCTTTAATGGAGTGTCCAAAGATTTGTATTGTTTTTCTTTTTCAAGCATATATTGTTGCAATTCAAGACCTTTGGCATCTAAATCTTTAACAGCTTGTTGTGCAGCAGGATAATTATCTAAAACTTTTTGGTAATTAATAAATCCAACTTCTGCATTTGCACTATTACCAAAAGAAAGAGCCAAACCGGCAGCCATTAATATTGCCATTAATTTTAATTTTTTCATAGTTCCTCCTATTTTATATATTAATATAGTAAATCACCTACACCAAATGTAAAGTATCCGTTTTTAGAACCGTTATTTCCAGGATTTGTAAGTGGAATACCATAATCAACTGACAACGGTCCCATTCCAGGGATAAATACTTTCAAACCAATACCGGCAGATACTGCATACTCAGGTCTGTCATACAATTTGTTTGAAATTGTTCCGTCAAATACTTTACCTGCATCAGCCCAAACAGTGAAACGTAAGTTGTTCAAGAAAGCAATCCTCGTTCTATCCAAGAACGGAATTGGAGTTGCAAACTCTGCTGAACCCATAATGAATGCGTTACCTGTACCAACACCACTCATTTTGAAACCCCTAACAGTATAAGGACCACCTAAACGATATGCCATAACTTCAGGTATATCCCCATGAATTGCACCTCCACCTTTAACAGTGAAAGATAAAGATGATTTCTTTGCAACAGGAATATATTGTTTAATCATACCTGTTAACTTGCCGTTAGTTTTATCAAATCCGTTAAGTCCAAGGTTTTCATCAAATCTCAAACTTGCCATTGTACCATGTCTTGTTACAGTAGCAGAATCCCTTGTATCATACAATAATGCAGGACTTAAAGATAAGAACAAACCGCCCTCTAACTGTTTAGCACGTTCTGAAATCGGAATATTATATCTGTTATACAAGGCTGAAATTCCGTTGAAATCCCCCTCTTTAACACTAATATTTTCAGCACCAACACTGAAAGTAGCATTTGCATGTCTGTTTATTTTCAACTTGTGAGCGACAGTAACTTCACCGCCATATCTTCTTTCAACCGCCAACGGAACTTGATAAGAACCAAAATCTCTAAAGAATAATCTTGTATTCAATGAAGTATCAGCATTGTAAAAATATGGCTTGAAATAACTCAATTCCGCTTGAATATTCATGTGGTCTTTTACAGATGAATCATTAAGAATTACACCGGTACCAACCAAACCTGTCAAAGAAAGTCTTTCACATCTTCCACGGAAATTATTTTCAGAAATACCCATTGACCCAAACAAACCGGTAACAGTATCTAAACCACCGCCAACAGAAATACTTGCAGTTCTTTGTTCTTGAATTTTTATCGTAATATCATAAGCATCAGGAACATCTTCACTAGGCTCAATTTCTCTTGTTACATCTTTGAATGCTTGAGTTGCGTACAACCTAACCAAATCTTCTTTGATTAAATTTTCGTTATAAATCATTCCCGGCTCAGTAAGAATATTTCTTGCAACGATATAATCTTTTGTTTTTTCGTTGCCCTCTATCATAATCTTGTCAATGATACCCTCTTTAATACTAACGTTGATTGTACCATCTGGGTCATCTGTTACAGAATCAACTCTTGCAAGAATATAACCTTTTGAGCTGTATAAATCTTGAATTTGAGCAATAGCTTGATTAATTAAGGAAATATTTTGAGGTTTACCTTTCATTCCATTAAATGTTGCTAAAATATCTTCTGTTGGAATAACAATATTGCCCTCAATTGTAAAATCTTTTACCGGAATATTTTCTTCTACAACAATCTTGATAGAAACAGTTCCATCACCATTTACAGACGGAATAGCTTTCATTTTTTCAGTAAAATAACCTGTTTCATAAATTGTTTTTAAGTCAGACTGCATCTTACTTCTGGTGTATTCACTACCTTGTTTCATCTGCATTTTTTCTAACAATTCTTGTGGAGGAATAGAATTCAAGCCATAAAATTCAATATCTTTAATGGTCTTATTTTCTTTATCTAAAGAGGTATTGCCAGAAGAACTTTGACTTGACAAATCCGTAGGATACTTGCCCTGCGCATAATCCGGAGTGTTAGAGTTTTGGTTTTCGGTGTAACTTGTATATTTGTCAAAAATAGTGTTTGCATAATCTGTATTGCTCTTTACAGCATCGTCCATCAAGCCCATTTCACCCCAAACATCATCTGCTGAAAAGCTGGAAGTTTGAGTCAATAAGACCAAGATTATTGCCGATAAAAGTTTTTTTGATATATGAAATTTCAAGAATATATTCCTTACAAACTCTCTCACTATTCTCCAACAAAATTGTAGCATAAATCGCAAAAAAAGTACAAATTATTTACAACTATTTACCAATTGCAATTTTATAAATTTTATTCTTATTGAAAGAATATAATTCTGATAGAATTACGGAAATATCTTTTGCACTAAATCCCTTGTCTTGCAAAACTTTAACCTTATTTAAAATTTCAGAATCTTCAAAATTATCGTCACTGCGGAAAACCATTACAACAAATTCACCTTTGACAATATTATTTTCAAAATGTTCAATAACTTTTGTAATATCATCAACAACAACTTCTTCAAAAACTTTTGTCAATTCCCTACCAACAGCAACTTTTGCATCTGGTCGAACGGACTGAATAGTTTTTAACGTATTCATAATTCGATTTGGTGATTCATAAAAAACAGTATCTTGAAATTCATGTTCTTTAATAACATCTTCAATCTGAGCCGTGGTTTTTGGTAAAAAGCCGATAAAAGTAAACTTTTCATCAACTCGAGAAACCTGAGATAAGAAAGTTACAACAGCATTTGCACCTGCAAGCGAAGTAATAGAAAAACCTCTTTTACGTAATTCTCTAACAATCACGGACCCGGGGTCACAAATTAATGGAGTTCCGGCATCAGAAACCAACGCCATTTTCTTACCGCCTTCTAAAAATTCAACAATCTGCGAAATGCGTTCTTTTTCATTATATTTATGATAAGAAAGACATTTTGTTTTGATATTGAAATGGTTTAACAAATTTTGCGTAACTCTGCTATCTTCACACGCAATCAAATCAACCGAATTCAAGACATCAATAGCCCGAAGTGTTATATCCCCTAAATTCCCGATAGGTGTCGGAACAACATAAAAATCATATTCTTTCATAATCAGATTGTATTTTAAAAATAAATGGAAGTCTAGAGAGTTAAAAACTACTTTTGCAAATCAATAAACTCCAACTTATAATCCAAAATCTTTGCAATAAATTGTGCCTCTTTTAATGAAAGACTTTCACGATTCAATTTGCCTAACAAACTATTATATGAATAATTTTCTCCGGTCAATTCACTCAATCTAATCGCTAAATTTTTGAGAGTTGTACCCCGAGAAACAGCTAACATTTTAATTTTTGCTTTAATAGTGTTCATAACAGAACAATTATATATATTATTGACTTTTAATATAAAATTACTTATTATTATATTCGTATTTGAATATTATTAATTGTATTCAAATATTTATTTTATCTTATTTAGTTTATAAGAAAATTCTGAAACGAGTTTGAAATGATAATAAATAACAAAACAAAGAAAGAGGCACAAATATGAAACGTCACAGACTATTCACTTCTCACCATTCACTATTCACTCGCAAGTCTGCATTTACGCTTGCGGAGATATTAATCACCCTCGGAATCATCGGAATCGTTGCAGCAATGACAATACCAACACTTATGACAAAATATGCAAAACAAAGAACCGAAACTCAATTAAAATCATTCTATTCAAGAATAAATCAAACTCTAAAAATGTCTGCAGCTGAAAACGGTGATATTGATGGCTTAATTGAACGAAAAGCTTATTCTTATGATGAGCAAGTTGAATTTTTAAAGCAATATATCTTCCCTTATATGAAACATTTAGGCTATAAAGATTGTACTATTTCTCAAACCGCAGTATGCATTACTCTTATTGATGGCGGTTTAATGTGGTTCTCTATTGATAATAATGGAGGGGATATTAATTATTGGACTGATGCAAAAAAGTTTAGCGATCGTCAACAATCAAAAAATATTAATAAACCAAGATATTATTTTTCATTTCAATTTGCAAAGTATAAAAATTCCTCTGATAAAGTGGTACAATCTGCAGACTTTGTCGAACCGTATGTATTTAAGTGGGACGGTACAAAAGAAGGATTAAAAAAGGATACGTGGGCATGTGTTAAGGGTTGTACAAATTGTGGTTATTGTACAAAAATGATTCAAATGAATGACTGGAAAATTCCAGATGACTACCCGTGGTAAACCTAAGCTTGAACGTCTAACTTCTTACCCTGATTTTTGTTTTTAAGAGCTTGAGCTTGCATTTTGATTTGCGATGCTTGATTTGCAACCTTATAGTCTTGACCTGATGGGTCAGATGGAGCCATTGCAGCACGAATTACAATATTTGCATGGTCAATTGTTTGTTGTGGGTTTTTCTTATTCAAAGTTGGCATTTGAATTGGAACATGACCAGATACAGGAATTCCCTCAGAATTTCTTTCAATAGAAATTGCACCGGCAAATTGTCCGCCTGCAGATTTATGAGCCATTTCATGAGCATAAATATGATTATAATTTCTATTGATTAAATCTTGCTTTGCTAACGTATTTATCATACCCTACACACTCCTGCTATGATTGTAACAGGAGCGTGTAAATTTGTCAATATGTTCTATTTCAAAGATTAACTGAATAATTTATCCAATCTTTGGGTAGCTTCAATTGTATTTTCTCTACTACCAAAAGAAGTTAATCTAAAATAATGCTCGCCATTTTTACCAAAACCTGACCCCGGAGTACCTACGACTTGAACATTTTCTAACAAGTAGTCAAAGAATTCCCAAGAAGTCATATTGTTTGGACATTTTAACCAAATATATGGGGAGTGTTTTCCACCAATATGCCAAATATTATGTTTTATTAGGGTATCAGAAATAATCTTTGCATTTTCTTTGTAGTAATTAAGATTTTCTTGAATTTCTTTTTGTCCATCCGGTGTAAATACAGCTTCTGCACCTTTTTGAACAATATAAGGAACACCATTAAATTTAGTCGTTTGACGTCTTAGCCACATTTTATTTAATGACATTTTATCAAAAACCAATGTTTTAGGAACAACTGTATAACCACATCTTGTACCGGTAAATCCTGCCATTTTTGAAAAAGAACAGAATTCTATTGCACAAGTTTCTGCGCCCTCAATTTCATAAACACTTCTAGGAAGATTTTCATCTGTAATAAAACATTCATAAGCCGCATCAAAAAGAATAATAGAATTGTTTTCATTAGCATAATCAACCCAAACTTTTAGTTGTTCTTTATTATAAACTGCACCGGTAGGATTGTTTGGAGAACAAATATATATGATATCAGCTTTAATAGATTTGTCCGGCAATGGTAAGAAATTATTTTCTGCATTAGCATCAATATAAACAATTTTTCTTCCTGCCATTGTATTTGTATCAACATAAACGGGATAAACAGGATCTGGAACTAGAACAGTATTATCAACTGCAAACAAATCCAAAATATTACCCAAATCAGATTTTGCACCATCTGAAATAAATATTTCATCTAAATCTAAATTAACATCATGCCCTTGATAATATTTTTGAATACTGGATTTTAAAAAGTCATAACCTTGTTCCGGACCATATCCGTGGAATGTTTCCTTAACACCCATTTCTTCAGAAGCTGATTTTAAAGCATTAACAACAACTTTACATAAAGGTAAAGTAACATCACCAATACCAAGTTTAATAACTTTTTTCTCCGGATTTTTACTTGAAAATTCACTAACTTTTTAGCTACTGTAGAAAACAAATAGCTGTCTGCAATATTTTGATAATTTTTATTTACGTTCATAAGTTCTCTCCGTATTTACTTACTTTTATGGAAAGATTATAACATAAAAGAAATATACAAAATTTGGAATATATTATTGAAAATTTTGCAATTGTTAAAATATATTTACTAAAGTTAATATTTAGTCAAAAAATATTTTTTTTTTTTTTTCACTTAAATCTGATATAGTCATGAAAAGACTATGAATGTAGTATAATAATTTTCGAAAAAGGATAGTAATGGTAGAATACATACTGCACAATTCACATGCTACTGAACAAGCTGCAAAACACTCTAGAAAAATGTACGTTTCCACTCCATATAACAGAGTTCAGGCTGTTGAAGAGAAATTAAAAAAGATTTTTAATGATGAAATAAATTCTGATGGGTCGATTTTATTGAGTTATAAACCGGAAGTTATCTCTAAATTAGCAAGGTTTTTATCCGGACACGTCACTCGTTCCGCATCTATTGGGATTGCTGGGGAAACAGCAAGCGGGAAATCTACTGTTACATTAGATATTATAGAAACAATTAACTCTTTCGCAACTGAGTTTGAAATCAAAAATGCCATTACAAGAGTAAATACAGACGATTATTATTATGACCGTTCTGACATGGTAAAGGCTGCAGGAAGCTTTGCCGAATTTGCAAAACATTATGACCTTGATGTTCCTCATGCTCTTGAATTGGAATTAATGAGTAAACATATTAAAGAATTATTGTCTGGCAAATCTGTTTATTTACCAAAATATGACATGTCAGGTACCGCAAAAAGATTTGATAATTATACATTGGCGAATCCTTCCAAAATCGTTATTTCGGAAGGATTATTTACATTGACAGACAAAATCAAAGATGCTTTTGATTTCAAAATATATGTTGATATAGAAGAGAAAGTTCAAAAAGATAGATTCTATGTAAGGGCTGCCGAAAGAGATTTAGGCGATTCAGCTGATGGCATTTATAAAAACGCATCACAAAAAGCCGAAATCTATATTAGACCTTGTAAAAAAGATGCTGATATTGTCTTATCCGGTGAAGCTGTAAGAGCAAGATATAAAGCATTTATGAATAAGCTTATCTGCATTGTTCAACAAGAAAATTTTCAAAATAGAGAAATAATGTAGAATTTTTCAGGGTTTATGACCTTAATTTTAGTGGGAATTTACTTTTTCAAAAAAGTAGATTGTGGTATAATAAATATGTAATTTTGTGCGGGCATAGTTCAGTGGTAGAATGTCTCCTTCCCAAGGAGAAGATCGCGAGTTCGAGTCTCGTTGCCCGCTCCATTAAAAAAGAGCTTTAACTGGGAGAATTTTTAATCCTTAAAATCAGTTCTTTTGACCCTATTGTATTATCTTTATCAATTAAGAACACCTAATTGTTTGATGAAATTTAATATACCAACGATTACTTCAATAACAATTAGACTGGGAAGCAGATTCCTTATAATATTTATTACCCTTTTATATTCAATACCCAGAAAATTTTATTATGCAAAAGACAAAAACAAACTAATAGAACAAGTTGACAACCAACAATCTCAAATCTGAATTTATATAAACATTAAATTGTCTTAAAAGTCATAAACTGGTGTTCTTAGTATCACAAGCACCAATCTCTAAAAAATAATATAAAAAATTCCTGAAAATACGCTCAATAAAAGCCTTATACGCGATTGAAAAATTTTATAACACTGAAATTACACTGAATTAACAGGGAAGTTTTTAAATGTACAAGTTTAAAAGTATTACTTTAAACTTTTCAAATTGGAAATTTGTCTAAATAATTAAAATTTAATTAAGAATTTAAATATAAATTTGTTATTGGTTTACAATCTATATATTATAGCAATTTAGGAGAAGTATGTGTGACAAATTTATTAGAACAATTTAAAGGACATATAATAAATCAGACTTTAACTAATAAGTTACGTGAAATAGAAATTTTATTATCGGAATATGAACTAAATGAACTTCAAGAGGAGTCGGTTTTAGCATATCAATTATTATTACAAAATATAAAAGTAACATTAAATGCTAAATCATTACCTATAGTTCCGAAAATCATACTTGATAACCTAAATTCATCAATTGAAAATTTATCCAGAAATGCAATGTTTGATATTAATAGTTATTACTCTCAATATCAAAATTTAATAGATCATTTTAATCGTTTGCCTCGTTTCGAAAAAAAGAGTGAAGTAAAAGAAAGTTTTAATACTTTAATTTCGAATTTTATAAAACAACAAGAAAATATTAAATATTCTATTGATGAAGAATTATCAAATTTTCAAGATAAACAAAATGCTTCTATTAATAAATGGAATGAAGAAAAAGTTATTTTAACAAATGAGTTAGAAGAATTGAAGCAAGAAAATGTTATGTTGAAAAAAGAGATTGATGCTTTTAAAAAAGAATATTACAAAACAAGATGAGCGATTATCTAACATAGTTTCTACTTATGAGCATGATTTTAGACGACACCTTCAAGATTATGATTATGCATTTCAAACAAAATTAAATGAGTATAAAGATTTATTTAAAAATATGTTAAATGCTAAAGAAGAAGAAACTGATGATACATTAGAACATATTAATACAAGAAAAAATGATATTGAGAAACTTTGGGGTATTATTGGAAAATCGGCTACTGTGGGAAATGCTTCATTTCATGCGAATGAAGCAAAGAATTTTGCAAATATTATGATGGGAGTAACTGTTCTTCTTATGTGTATAGGTTTAGTGTACATTGGGATTGCAACTTGGAAATTATTTCAAGGACAATATGTTTATACGGATTTTGTTTGGAAAGTAATTACTTCTGCAATAATACTAATTCCTGCACTATATTGTGCAAATATTTCTAAAAGGCAAAGAGATCGAGAATTTCTATTACGTGATTTTGAATTAAAAACGGCAGCTCTTGAACCATTTATGGAAAATATGAAATTAGAAAATAAATCAAATTCAAATGATGCTATCAACAAAGATAAAGTTAAGTTAGAACTTACAAAAGCATTTTTTGATCATCAGTTTGGGAATAAACCTAATGATTGTGTGTTATTACCAAAAGAAGTGACTAAGATCTTAAATGCACTTGCCCAAAAATGTAATTTTAATATAAATATTGGAGATAAGGAGTAATTAAATGATAAATAATCCAAACGAAACGAATTGTTCATATTGTATAAAAAAAATGAATAAATTATTCTCTTATTACAAAGAATCTGCGGATGAATCTTCAAAATATACTTCCTTTGTATTTTCTCTTGGATATGTAACAATGGTTACCATTTTTTCAACAATTCATAAATATATGTATAATTGGACAAAAGGATTATTTATTATCTGTTTATTTATTTCATTAGGCATATTTATAACAAATGAAATCTGGAAAATGTACCTGGGAATTAGTTTTAATAAATTTGTAGATGAGCAATGGGATAGGCAATTTAATGGTGAAATTAATTTAGAACAGTTAGAAGCAAATATTAATAAATATAATAATAAATTATTTAAACCATATAATAAATTTTATTATCCAACCTTTTGAATAAGTGTTATAACAGGAATATTTGCAGCATTAATTATTTTTTTTGTAGGGATAATTTTAATATTTTAAATTATGAAAAAATGTTATTATTGTGGAAAAGATTTAAATAATCAAAAAGTAAAACCAGAGCATATCATTCCAAATGCTGTTGGGGGAAGATTAACCTCAAAAAATATTTTGTGCAATGATTGCAATAATAAGTTAGCAGAATTAGATCAAAGCCTTTCTAATTCTGTTTATTTCTTAACTAATTTATTAAATCCCAAAAAGAGATAATAAAACTAAATCTAATTTGCCAATAAAATTTAAATTTAATAATAGAGAGTTCGTTCGAGAGGCAGATGGTAAATATTATTCATCTCAATTTAAAATAGAAAAAATCAGAAAAAGGTTTTCACCTTCATTTAAATGCTTTTTATAGTTCTGATAATGGCGCAAGAGAAAAAAGCTATAAAGCCTGCAATTAAAGCATTAGATAGTTTGGCTCAAAATTATAAAATGGAGTGCAGAGAAAATCAATGAAGAAAAAAGAAAAGTTAATTGAAGCAATTTCAAGAAAAGTTGTTGATACTGAAGATATTCCGACATTCACTGGACAAATTGCTTTAAATCAAGATGATAAACTTTTTTTGTCTATGTTAAAAATAAGCATCGGTTATTATTTAAGCAATGAGTATGATATAAATTATTTAAATGATTCAATAAACATAATAAAAAAAATAAAGACATAAAACTAGTAAGAGAACATTGTTATTACTTTTTTCCTAATGATTTTTATAAAGAGGATAGTATATATCATTCAATCTATCTTAAAGGTGATAAACAAAATCAAGTATTATAGTTTAGTATCAATATATGGTTGTATAAATTGTATTATATTATTGAACGATAACTATAATGGCGATTCTTTTTGAGAAAAGTTATTTTTATGATTTAAGAAATCACAAAGAAATTAAATTTGAAAAGTCCATAAATTTAACAAAATCGGAAATTAAAAATATTTTAACTACTTTACCTGAAAATTTAGTAGAAAATTTTAAAAAATAAGATCAATTTATTTATGTCTTTTTTGACACAAAGAAAATTTGATGGAAATGAAGTCATTCCAGTACTGGAGGAATGCTATAGTAGAGTTATTAAGTACAATTTTATGGGGCAGCAAGATTATGTTAACAATTTTAATGCCGAATTTGTAGCATTGATGAAAAAAAAACACCAAGATTTTAAGTATTTATATGAAGACCAAATGATAGAAATGTCCAAAATTGGTATGAGGCTGTATTCTTATAACTATTATTTGCATAATTTTTGTATCTTAAGAATATTATCTAAAATTGTAGCAAGTATAATTACAGATTCTTTAATTAGAAAACAATCAATTAAAGAATGCTTAAATAATTTAAAAAATACATTAGAAACATACAAGGCAGAGATTGCAGAAATTGATAACATATTATTACAAAACAAAGAAAAATATCAAAATAGCCTTATAAGTTTTGTGGAAGAATATTACCCTAAATTTCAAAATAATTATTAATAAATATTAAAGATTTTAAGTACAATTTTAAACCAGATCTCTAGCAAAGAGAAAATTGATCATATTATTTTTTCTAGAATATTAGAAATTTTTCACAAGAATTTTATAAGAATCAATTCTTATATTTCAGATTTATTAATAAATTTCACCCGAATTTCCTAAATAATATATTAGATAATTTGTAAAAAATATGTTAATGACTATATGTTAATTTATTAAAATATATAATATTATTTATCTCAATATTTTGTTATAATAAATAAAAAGGACATATTATATGCAAAATTTACCAAATCAATTTAATGTATACGATGTATTATGTTATCTAATTCCCGGATTTATTGCCATTTGTCTAATGTTATTATTCTTAGGTAATATTTTTAACATTTCAAATATTTCAAATATTTTGAATTCTCCACTTACTATTATAGCAATTATTCCAATTTCATTTGTTGCCGGAATTATATTTCATGAATTTAGTAATATATTTGAAAAATTTATAGTTCAAAAACCCTCAGAAAAAATCTTACTGCAAAATTGTCATTTACTAACTAGTGAAGAAATAGAATTTAGTTGTCAAGAAGCTAGAGATTTTTTTAAACTTAAATTTGAAGAAATAAAACCTAAAGATAGTCATAATATATATTGTTTATTTAGAAGTGCATTAAAAGAATATTCAAACAAACCAGAGTTTATTGAAGCAGAACTTTATAACATATATTATGGATTAGCTCGTAATTTGTTTGCAATATTTTTATTTTATACAGTATTGTTTTTAGTGTTTTCATTTAACAATGAATCAGCTATAAATTATATATTGATTGCAATAATATTATTTATTTTAACATTACTTATGTATAGAAGAGTAAATAGATTTGCACAATATCACGTAGTTGGGATTTTTAGAGCATATTTACAGAGTAGAAGATTTCAGGACGGTAAATAAATCTGTTTATATGCAATTAATTATAAATATTTTAGTTATATCAACATTTTTATTTTTATTTATGACTCTGCATCGAAGTAAATGTCTACCTGAATATTGTAAATCTCTTGAAAAATACAATTTTTCATCTAATTCTTTCTTACTTTTATGGTAAACTTCTTGGTGAATTTCATCTTCATTTATTCCACAATTTGAAACTTCCCAATATACATCTAATTTATCAACAGGGTCAAGTAAACCACCTTCTGTTTTTAAAAAGAGTATTTTAATTTTTTCACCTTTATTTAATGTAGATTTATGTTCTACATTTTGATGCTTATCTGTTTTACATAGAATTTTAAAATTCAAACTTGAATTATTTTGGTTACTAAAACGACATGGAGTTATTCCCCAGTTCCCATTTAGTTTTATAAATCCTACTAATGTACCTTTTTCATGTGTAGTCAATACCTGCATGTCATTGCCTAACCCTGTTTTATTTTTATAAATTTTAATGGCTTCTGAATTTGGGAGGTTATGAGGTGGTTTACACTCAGAACATGAAATTAATGTAACTATTGGCTGAATATAATCTAAAGCATCTAAATACGTAGTATCCGGATACTTTTCAATATCTATACCATCATTATCTCCACTTGTTTCTGTAAAGAAAGATCTTGAACCATGATGACTTGCTATTAATATTTCTGAACTTAATAATCCAGAATTTTTAAATGTGGGAACTATTTTATTTTTCCAAATATACCAGTCAGAATCACCTGTTAATAATATAGATTTATTAGCATATTTTATTGATAAAACAATACATTTTGTATGTTGTTTTTTAGTTTCTTCTTCTATATCACAATTTTCGAATGGTGATAAACAATGTATTTCTGCATTTCCTATTTTAACAATTTCTGTTGCTTTTGGAGTTACAAGATTATCTTCTCCAAATTTTTCTTTTTTTATTTTTCTTCGTAATTCCATATAATATTGATAATCGTTAGATGAGGTAGAAGCTCCACATTGTTCAGAATCCCAGATAGAATGAATTAGGAAATTATCATTTAATATATCCAACCCTCTTAAGTGGTCAATGTCTCTATGAGAACAAACAAATATATCAATCCATTGTTCATATTGGTTCGTATCATTATTCCATCTTAAAGGAATGTTTTCACGTAAATATTCAAGGATATTATCTTTATTATCTTCTGTAATATTACAATCGTAAATAAATGTCGTGTTATTGGGAAATACAATTAATGACATCAATCCCTGCCCTACACTTAATAAATGAAAAAGTAGAGGTTCATCATTCTTTTCTAGATAAAAACTTAATGGTTCAACATCTATATTCATATTTAATTAACTTCCTAAGATTTAAATGATATTTTATAATAATAATTATTATTGTTATAAAATAAGATAATTGCAAGTATTATATTTGCTCATGTTTCACATTTTTAATATCATAAGAACCTGGGAAATTAATTAGTTGATATCGATAAAATAAAAACTCTCGTAGTATTCGTAGGTGTTGGAATTTCTGCAGATTTAGGAGTGCCAACATGGGAGCATTAATAAATAGAATATCTAAAAAACTATAATTAAAACTCATTAAAAATTTATTCACTGGTTATAAAATTTTCTTTCCCACAAATAATAGAAGTTAAGTATCCGTTATCATACCCACATCCTGTATCAATTCCTATTTTATCTTCCGCAATATAAGGATCATAAAATGGAGTATGTCCAAAAATTATTTTTTGTTTTAATTTACTAGCCTCGTAAATAAAGTCATCCCGTATCCATAACAAATCATCTATGGTTTGTTCTTCTAAAACTTTACCATTTCTAATCCCCGCATGCACAAACAAATAATCCTTAGTTTGATAATAATTTTGTAAGTTTTCAAAAAATTTGCCATGCAATTCAAAAATTTTTTCAAAGTGTTGGTAGGAGTTTAGTGTTCTATCACCACCGGATAAATACCAATGAGCATAAGCCTCTTTTGACTTAGTATTCTTTATATTAAGAAGCATATTCTCATGATTACCTTTCAAAAAAATACATTTTGAATTTTGTGAAAGATTTAAAAGCAACTCAATAACCTCTTTTGAATTTTCGCCTCTATCAATATAATCTCCGAGAAAAACTAAAGTGTCATTTGGAGTAGGATTAATTTGTTCAAGTAGTCTATTGAGTTTAAACACGTCACCATGTATGTCCCCAATTGCCATAAGGCGATGAGTATTAGAATAATTATTCAATGGTTTATGTTTTTGTTCAGTCAATTTCATTTAATTTTATCTTCATTTTTATCTATTGGATGAATATATTTAAGAATTTCCATATAACCTATCTCTTCTTGAGTCCAATATAACAGTATAGCTAGTTGATTTTGCGTGGTTTCCGTTTTTAATTTATTCACTAGTTCAGATAGAAATTCATCCAAGACACAGTTTTACACTTGCGATTGATGCTGATTTTTCAGAAATCGGTCCTGTTTTTACGTTTGAGTTATGCTTATTTACCTTATTTGTAAGTTTTGAAGTTGGTAAAAATACAGTTGTAAGACAAGCAAATTTAAAATACAGTAAGGATTTTAATACCCTGGTTGACAGGTTTGCCAATCCTTATTTAAGCGATAACGGCAATATCTTAATACCCCAAATTCAACGTAAGAATTTATCTTTTGTTGAAAATATCTTGAATAAAGTTAATATAACAAAATTTGATACTGACGAAATTATCATTGAGGGCATGTACAAAGACTGGTACAATTCAGAAATTTTTGAATTGTTGTTAAAAAATATACAAACATTTAACAAATGGGATGATGTTGTAGAATCTTGTGATTGCTATCATCCTGATGCTATTGCAAAGTTAAAAGAAAGGTTTTCGCAAAATATTGAGAGCATTTAATGAAAAATGTTAAAAGAGAAGCCGTATTAAATATACGGCTTCAGCTCAGTACTGATTTGCTTCTTCAAGTAGCCGGTATAAACCTGTTGAAAATTTGTCAGGTTTGTTGAAATATTCACGTGGCTCGTTGCAAAATTCCTCAAAAGAAATACCTCCTGAATTATCAATAAATACATTGTATAATTCGTAGGCAAAATATAGCCATGATTGTTGCTTTGTACTAAATTGAGCTTCTAATGAGCAAAGATCAATTGTCTTAAATTGCAGGGCATCAATGTAAACACAATTAACAGTTTTAAGTCCTTTTTCTTTGGCATAATTTATCTGGTTAATACCAAATAACAAATCGTTATCAATCCCGATAAGAACAGGTGTTTTGTAAAAACATTCTATGTCTGCAAGTGGGAAGTCAATAATACTTGCGAACGAGTAATCGTAAATTTCATCAACTTTAATCTTACTGACAAGTATTGTATCTTTATCAAGATTTTGAGCTTTGGAAAAAATTTTTGCCCTAAGTTTTGCATGGTCAATTGCTCGTTGTAGGGGACCTCTTGTTAGCCATTGTTTACGTTTTTCATTTTGTTTTAATGTCATCTTAATTCTCCTTTTGAAATTTGTTGTTTAATATATCACGTAATGCTTCTGTAAGAATTTTTCTCAACGTTTCTCTCACCGTTACCGGCATTTCAGCCCATTGTTTGAGAAGGTTCCCGTATTCTTCTTGAACTTGTAGCAATTCGGTTTCGTTTTTGTCGTATTCAATCTCAGGCTCCTTTGAAACCAGATTAAAAATGTCGCAACGATATAACATTCTACGAGTCGGACCATCATTTGAAATCGCATCTGCTAAGGTGCGTCTGGCAAGTGCTTCTACGCAAGATATTTTCTTTATTTCTCCGGTTTCAGTCTTTGTATTGATTTCTGTATTTAATGAAACCTGTAATGCCTCTTTGAGAGTGCGTATTTTTTTAGGTCTCCCTTTTGGATTTGGACTGGGACAGCCTTTTTGCCACTTGAACTGTTCTGGAGGTTTACCGTAACCAACCTCATAGTTTTGTTTCTTACCTTTTTTCTTTGGATTCTTAGCCATTTATAACCTCCCCATTTGATATAATTTCATGTTTTTTGCCAGTAAGTTTTTCCCATCGGGATATAATCACATCACAATAATGTGGGGAAATCTCAATTAATCTGGCTTGTCTGCCACATTGTTCTGCTGCAATTAATGTTGAACCGCTTCCGCCGAAACAATCCAATACAATATCGTCATATTCAGAAGAATCAAGCATGATATCCATAAGCATTGCGGTAGGTTTGACAGTTGGATGCAATTTTCTTAACGTTTTTGCTTGTCTTGTACTTACGTTCATCCCTTTGTAATCCCAGACATTGGTACGATTTCTACCATTTTTACCAAGCTCAATATTATTTATATGCCGCCCTGTGCCATTTTGATAAACAAAACAAAGCTCATGTTGTGATCTGTAAAAACTCCCCATGCCACCGGTAAGTTTATTCCATATACAAAGATTCAGGTGCTTTGGATAAACCTTTTTCCCGGCGGATTGTATTTCCCCTATGTGACGCCAATCCATGAATATATAATGAATGGAGTTGTCAACAGAAAAAACTTTCAGGTTGTTAAAACTTTCTGTAAGAAAATTTTCAAATTCATCTTCAGACATTTCACCTGAAGCGTTGACGAATTCTTTATGATGTTTTTGTTTAGTCACATTGTCTGAAATTTTAACATTATACGGCGGATCTGTAATTACAATTTTGGCTTTGTCTGCACCAAGTAAATTAACAAAACTTTCGGTTTTGAGTGCACTGCCACACAGCAACATGTGATTGCCTAATCTTATCAAATCGCCTGTTTTAACTGTCGAAATTATTTCATCAGGTAAAATTTCTTCTTGCTCAGGTTCAAGACTTTGTTTGTTATCCAAGCTACAATCAAATAGTAAGTTGTCAAGTTCAATACTTGAAAATCCAAGTTCTTCCGGCGAAATTTTTATCTCCATATCGGATAGTAGATCTTGAATTTCTGTTTTTAAGGTACTTAAATCAAAATCACCCATCTCAGATATTTTATTAATTGCTACAGAAAAGGCTTTTATTTCTTTTTTGCTGAGATTGTTAATTTCTACAGTCGGAACAGTTTTGATCCCTAACTTTTGTGCCGCACGCAGTAACAGGTCTCCGAAAACTACATTCTCATTGTTATCCGTAACAATAGGACATTGAAACCCAAAACGTTTGAGAACCGTTGTTGCGATTTCTATTTCCTTTGATGAGTAGTTTTTGATGTTTAATCCTTTTAAACCATTCGGGTTGACGTAAGTTACCTTCATTTCTTTAAAATTTTCCATAAAATAGTTCTCCTTTTTTAACTTAATGAAAAGTTTTTGCAAAAAAGTTAAAAAATTTTTTGGATTTCCAAAAACAAGGCAGAGCTGGGTTTTTAGAGATTATCATACTTTTTAGGACAAGTTGTAGTTGATAAGTTTTTATGTTTTAATTATAGCTATGACAGAAAGACCAAAATGCCCATATTGCAAGAGTTCAATAATTGTAAAAAACGGACATGACCGTAAATTGAAGCAACGTTTTAAATGTACGAACTGCAAAAGAACTTTTGTACAAAAACAGGAAGCATTAACTCGCACAGAAAAACGACTGTTTTCACTGTTATATAATTTGATTAACTACCAATGTTCTGAAGGTGACAATCTTAAAAAGATTACTTCAGAGTGTAATAAAGAAGTTCGTAATATAGGTAAGTTAAGTTTGGAACTACAAAAAAATCAAATTGATTTAAACGAGCTGAAAAATATAAAGTTGGTTGTTTGTTCTGATAAAAATGGAATTAAAATTATAAAAGTTTACCCAGAAATAATTTGTATAGAGCTTTCGGAATTAGCTAAACAGCTCTCAAACCGCTGGGATGAAATCCTCGATAAATACAGATAAGAATTGTGTCATAAGACTTGATATTCACTTAAAACAGAGCGATAGATATAAGTGTTATGGACTTAAAAAATAAAACTCGACTTCAAATTGAACAATGGACTGAAAAATACGGAAACTTACCTTATGAAATTCAGTCACGTATTGATAATTTAGTAAATCAGTACGAAAAAAGAACTTATCGGATAAATTCTGTCAATACCAATGGCTCAACTATTGTTAGAGAATATCAGGGTAAAATATTTACGGTTGAAGTTCTTACCAAAGGTTTTTCTTATAATAATAAGGTTTATAGAAGTTTGTCTGCAATTGCTAACGAAATTACCGGAACTCATTGTAACGGTAAAAGATTTTTTGGAGTAGCGTAATGGAAAAGAAACAAATTCGTTGTGCCATTTATACAAGAAAATCAACAGAAGAAGGACTTGAACAAAGTTTTAATTCACTTGATGCACAAAGAGATTCTTGCGAAGCATATATAAAATCGCAAACTCATGAAGGTTGGAAAATATTAACTAAACACTATGATGATGGGGGATATTCAGGCGGTACAATGAATAGACCCGCATTTCAAGAGTTATTGAAAGATATTGAACAGGATAAAATAGATATTGTAGTAGTTTATAAAGTTGATAGGTTAACACGAAGCCTAATGGATTTTTCAAAAATTGTTGAAGTCTTTGACAGTCATTCTACATCCTTTGTTTCAATAACTCAACATTTCAACACTACAACCTCAATGGGACGATTAACATTGAATATTTTACTTTCTTTTGCTCAGTTTGAACGAGAAGTCACGGGTGAAAGAATTCGGGATAAGTTTGCAGCTTCTGCTAAAAAAGGATTGTGGATAACAGGAGCTACTCCTTTAGGATATAAAAAAGATAATGGGGCTTTAGTCCAAGATACAGAACAATCGTGGAAAATCCAAACAATTTTTGGAAAATATTTAGAACTTAAATCTGTTGCAAAATTAAAATTCTACCTTGATGAAAACGAAGTTCATACAAGATCTGACAAAAAATTTTCAAAAGGAAATTTGTACCACCTGCTTTCAAATAAGGTTTACATCGGAAAAATCACCAAAGATAATAACATTTACGAAGGTAAACATGATGCTATAATATCAACAGAAATCTTTAATCAAGTACAAAAACTTTTACAAGCAAATAGTATCTGTACTCCTACAACAAAACGTAAATCATCAAATGCCTTGTTGCAAAGGAAAATATTTGATGATAAAGGTAACTACTTCAGTCCCTCAAGAAGTACAGGACGGAGTGGCAAAATTTACAACTATTATATTAATCAAGGAATTAAGCAAGGAAAATATGACAAAACTCAATGCATTACAAGAATTCCCGCAAAACGAATTGAAGATTTTATTTTTAACGAATTAAATACCTTTATCCATAATACAAAATCTATGCAAAAAATTATTGCAAACAAACCCTTAAACATACAAGCAAAGCTTTTAACAAACCTGCAAAATTTTGAATTCAATAGAGATTCTATGCGAAATATTCTCTCAAAAGTAATTATTGATAATAATTGTACGGAACTTTTACTATCAAAAAAAAATAAACTTTACGAATTAATCACATCAGAAACTAGCGTTTCGAAAGATGAAAATATAAGCCTTAAATTTAATATAAAAATAACCCAGTGTTCACAAAAAGGGAATACGATGCTTATGGGATTAGGTGGGAATTACAATCAAACGCTTGTAAATGCAATTATTAAAGGGTTTTTATTATAATAAATTGATACTTGAAGGTAAAACTACAGCAGAGCTTCAAACTCGGAATGCACGAAGATTAAGAAAACTAAGATTTTTGGACCCAAAATTAATTGAACAAATCATGTTAGGAACACAGTCAAAAGATTTAACAGTAGAAAAATTATGTGCAATGGTGGGTTAAATATACTTTTGTAAAGCATTAATCATATCAATATATATACCAAGTTGTTTTTCAGATGAAGTATTGATAATTTTTTGCAGATAAACTTTTTGTTCAGATACCTTATTTTCATTCTTTAATCCAAAATCTTTCATTGAAAGCTCTAAAATTTCAACCATTTTTAAAAAATTATCCAATGCCGGATAATTTTTACCGGTTTCAATTTTACTCAAATGTTTTTCGCTGATACCAATCATTTCAGCCAGTTGAGCTTGTTTTAGACCTTTCTTTTTACGGGCATTTTGAAGAATTTGTGCTATGTATTTTTTGTCCAGTTCCATATCAATACACCTGTTACCTTTTTATAAAATAAACTACTTATAATAAGTTCTGAACATTACATATAACGGTTATATCCTAAGTAGTTACATGTATTGACTGTAGTGGTTTACCCCGGATAATAATCACATGGATAGACTTATTTTAAAAGTAATGAATTTAATAACTCAAAGATAAACTGATGAAACAAAATAAACTAAAGGAAAGGAAATTAAAATGGTAGATAGTGAACTCTTAGAAAAAATTACGGATGAGCATAGATTTATAGTAAAGTATTTACTTGAAAAAGTTTCAATCGGGGAGTTGAAAATATCTTATGGTGAATTATCAGATGCAATTTAAAAAAAGCATAATGTAGAAGTCAATCCACATACAGTATTACCTCACCGTATTGGTTTAATTTCAAGAATTTGTCATCAACTTGGATTACCGATACTCTCAGTTGTTGTAGTTAACGATTTAACTCAACTTCCCGGAGAAGGTTTTTATAGATTGTATGATGAATTACATAATACGCATTATTTTGGCAACGAATACTTTGAAAAGAAAATTCGAAAAGAAGTAAAAGATGAAGTTTTGAATTGCAAGGAATGGAATAAGCTCGCAGAGATTTTTGACCTTAATAAAATTATCAAAGGTGGCGAATTCCAAAAACTATAATCATATATATTGACTATAGTTTTATTTTGTTTTAAGTTTATTGTAATCACATATATTACTTTTTAAATTAGTAATTATATATAATTAAAATAGTTATTTAAAAGGAGAAAGATTATGAAAAAGTTATTAATCACAAGCTGTATTGCATCTACAATGGCACTTATCGGGATTTCTACAGCAAATGCTATTGAACTTAAGGCTCCGGGGGTTGCAGGATTAAAAGTTGTACCTACAGCAACATCAAATTCATCTGCAAAATCTGCTACTAATGAAAAATATCAAAAAGAATATCAAGCTAAATTAGCAGAACAATCAAAAAAATTAGAAGCTGTAAAATCTTATGATAAGGCAGCAAGACTAGAATTGGCTAATGTTATTTTAACATCTGAACAAATTACGGAAATTAAAGGTTTATCAGGTGAGGAACAAGATGTGAAACTTAATGAAGCTCTAGCTGCAACACTTAGTGATGAAACATTTGTCCAAACCTACGCTGATTATAATGACGCTCAAAGAAAAGCATATTATGATGCAGTACAAAAAATTCAAATTGCTGACAATAGATATAAAAATGTATCAAACGAAATTACTGCACCATTAAAAGCAATTGTTGACGGTAATGTTAGTGCAATTTCGGCAAAAGATGAATTAAAAAATGCTGCAGGTATGATTCTTGGTGTTAAAAAGAATTTAGGTACAAACGCTACTGTTAGAAAAGCTGTAAATAAAGCAAACAAACTAAACGAAGTTGTAGTAACAATTCCGGAAAATGAAAGAGTTATTTATCCTGAAACTGGTGTTGTCGGCAGTATTAATAAACAACTTGAAGATATTGACCATTCTGTAAAAGGAGCAAGTTCTAAGTTAGCAAATATTCTATATACAAAAGAACAGTTGGATTCATTGAAATCAATACAAAATAATAAAGATTTATCTGCTGCAGAAATAAAAGCTGAAGGTGGTAAATTAGGAAAAGAAATGATTGAAACATCTTTGGCTGATGGTAGTTTAAAAGAACGTTTTGATAAAATGACTCCGGCTCAGAAAAAAGAATATACTGATGCTGTACAAACTGTTATGGATGGAGCCGCATCTTATACAAGTGTAGCTCTTGCTTGTACAAAACTTGGATTTAATATTTCAAGAAATCCACTGATTGCTGCGCCACTAGTATTTGAAGTTGGGGCGTTAAAAGATACTGCATCTTTAGTAAAAGCAAGTGCAGGTGATTTAACAAAATCTATCAGTCAAATAAAAAAAATCAACAAAGCTGTTGGTATTACAATAGAAGCTCCGACTACAGCTTCCACAAGCAAAATAAAACCTGTAAGCCTATTGAAAAAATAATTAAATTGTAACAGAAAAGAGCAATATATTTCTTATATTGCTCTTTTTAATTAAGGAGAAGGTATGAGAAAGATTTTATCAAGTATTTTAGGAATAGGGTTTGTTATAAATTCTTTTTTTATAAATGCATCGGCTCTTGAAGTAACCACGCAAGGACGCGGAATTGCACCTCTAACCGGTTATGATATTGAAGCAACAAGAACGCAAGAAAATATTTATATGCACGGCAAAGCTAACAATGCGAAAACAGAATTTATGCATGCACAACAAATTAAAGAAGCCAGCCGGCAAGCTGAAAAAAGAAAAAAAGAAGACAAACGATTATCCGGCACTGTTAGAACCGCCGTTGTGACATTGGCAAGAGAAAGAGCTGATAAAAATGCTATTGATAATTTGATTAATGACATTTTAGGAGCAGATGCTATTAAAAATCCACAAGTTGTGGCGAGATTAAATGATATATATTCTCAAGTAGACGTTTTTGCTATAAATAAATCTTACAAAGGCGAAGTTATTGATAACAATTATGTTTCAAACGTAATTATAACAGTGGATGAAACAGCTTTTAGAAAAAGAATTTCGAATTTGGGAATTGCATTACACACGCATGATGTCAAAGCTCAAAATATCCTTATTGTAATGGATGAGTTTTTTACTACACCAAGTGATATGCATACCAATGTTTTAACCAAAGAAGTTACAACATATGATTACAAATATAATGAGAAAGATAAAGAAACCGTAAAAGCATCTTATAAAGATTCAAGTAAATCTAATAGTTCTGCTGGTTATGGTAATTGGTACGGAGCAGGCTACGGAAAATCTTCTGATAGCAGCTCAACTAGTGCAAATTACGGTAACTATGTAGATTATTCAAAAAATCAAAGCGAATTTTTCCAAAACATAAAAGAATATGCACCGAAAAATCCTGTAGCTCAAAACAGTAATCTAACCTTACCTGAATTAGAAAAAGCATTTAAGAATTCAGGGATTACAGTAATTAATAATTCAATGTTTAAAAGCAAGTATTTTAAAGCTAAACCGATATCTTCAGACCAATTATCTAACTCAGAAGAATTGGTAAAATATGTTAAATATGCACAAGATGAAGCCAAAGCAGATTTCTTTGCAATCGGTAATTCGTACATTACAGATAATGGGGTTGATGCCAGCACAGGAATGAGAGCAAGCAGCGGACATGTAAATATGGTAATTTACTCAACTCAAGATGGAAAAGTTATAGCCAGTGGAACATTTCAAGCTTCAGCTATTGGTGATACCGCAGATACTGCACGTCGGGCAGTTGCTGCAAAACTTGGACCAGGACTTGGTAATGAGTTAGCAAAACAAATTCAGGATGATTATAAAGATCGCACAATGTATGGTACAGAATACACATTGGAAGTTAAAGGAAACTTCTTACCAATCGAGAGAGTTAATATTACTAAAGCCCTAAAAACCGTTGATGGAATTCAACATGTAGCACTAAAATCATCTGATAATGTTAAACTGGAATATACCGTTAATTATAGCGGTTCAGAACCTGTTGGCGATACTATATTTATGCAATTAGTTGAAACCTCAGCGAAATTCAATAATTATAATTATACAATTAATCGTGGGCAAATTATTTTTGAACCACTTAAAGGACATGAAAACTTATGAAAAAACTAATAATTTTTTTATTGGGGGCATTTATTCTATGCCCCCCTTTCTCTTATGGAAGCGAATCAAATGCAATAAAAACATATCCTGTTAAAGGAATATTCTTATCTAATGGTGCTACAAGTGATGAATTTAAAAACTTTTATGAAAATAAAACAACTAAAGATATGTTCATTGCTAAATTTATCAAAGAATACAAAAATAATTTTGTAAATTCTATAGATGAAATCAATGACTTAAATAAATATAAAACACTTGTAAGTTATATCAGTATTCCAAGAGTATCAAAATATGTTGATAAAAAACCAAATGGTGATATCATTTATTTGCCGTTAACAATGAGCCTGAGTTTTGTCAATATTATTACAGGTGAAACAATTTACTCAAACTCTAAAACAATATATGGGGCAACCTCAAATGATGATTTTCAAACGATAAGTAATATTTATACAGAAAACTACAATAAAGCAATTGATGGTTTAATTATAGAATCAAAAGAAAAATTTCATCCGTTTGAAATTCCTGTTAAAGTAATCGACAACTATAAAAATTTATTTATATTAAACAAAGGAACAGAATCAGGAATTGCAGAAGATGACGAATTATTTGATGAAAATTCAAACCAATTATCAATCATATATTCAACCACCGGATATTCTATAGGAAAAAATGAGTTTGGTTATGATATTGCACCAAACACTACATTTATAAAACAATCAAATAATGGCGGTGTTAATCAAATAAAGAAACCAAAAGTTTTATTGATAAATGATGTTGCTAATGAATCAATCTATGATTTGTTATCGACAAGTCTTGGTGAGGATTCAAAAATAAACTTAGTTACAGTCAACCCAACATTTAATACAATGCGTAGTACTGTATTTAAACTAAATAATCTGACATCAGTTGAAATGGAACAGCTTCAGCGAAATTTACCGGATTATTTCTTGTATTTTACGTTTACAAAACCAATTAAAACAAGCATAACATTAAATAGAGCAGGTTTAAAAAATGAATATTTTCAAATGATGGCTTGCGGTACTATTTTTGATAAATCAGGGAAAATAGTATTTTCACAATGTACAGACGAAACTTCCGACGGTAGAGCCAGCGATAGTCAATACGGTGCGTCTGACACAGACAGGGTCGAAATTTTATCAAAAAATTTAATCGGTAAACTTTCTGAAAAAATCAATGAACAAATAAATTTCAAAGATTTTGAGTTCAAAATAAAAGAAGTAAATAAAGATGAAATAACATTAGAAGATAAGTCCGAAAATTTAAGAGAAGGAAACGCTATTACACTTTACAAAAAAATTAAAACTAATAATAGTGAATATTTAATTCCAATGTATAAATATAACGTTATAGAGGTTTCTAAAGGTTTAGCAAAGTGTCAATTTGATTTTCCATATCTTGACAATGCTGATAAACCATCAAAATCAAATATTGCAAAATCTACAATAATAGTTTCGCCAAACGGCTCTAATTTCTATCAAATTTCAACAGAAAACATGGCAATAGATGGTAACGAAATTGAAATAAGAAATTTAGACAAATTTATATTACCAATTATCGGTTCCGGGTTTAAAAAACCTTTAGCATTAGATAATACTATTATTTCTAATAAAGTTTCAATGATAAATAATTCTGCGATGTTCAAAAAAGAGCTAAAAATTCCAAAAAACAATTCCAACTTAACAATAAGACCAGTATACAAAATATCTTTGAAAAAACATAAAGTAAAAGGGTTTACCCAAACAAATACATATGCAATATATGCCGGAGTAGAAACATATAATAATGGTATAAAACTTGCCCAAAAAGCACTTTCACAAGATGTTACAATAACGTTGCCGCTAAAAAATTATGAAAATCTTTTGAATTATGAACTTCAAAAAGCAATTTATCCCCTTATGCAAACAATTGTTACTACATTCAAGTAATTCAATAGTGGACATCTCTAATTTATACAAAAAGAGTTATTGGTTAAATATGACAATAACTCTTTTATTTTCCCAATTATATTTCTCTAAAATTTCAAAAAGCCCGCTATTTGCGGGCATTATTTGTAAAATTTGCGGACAAACAGTTGTCCTACTAGAAAAAAACTGGAGACGGTGGGAGTCGAACCCACGTCCAAAATGGATAAAAATAAACCTCTACGTGTGTAGATATTTATTCTCTCGATTAACTCAGGAAAATATCAAAACCTGACAAGCTAATCCTAGGTTTTATTTGAGGGAAACTCTAAACCCTTGATGGTTATCTTGATGTGTCTACCACCAATCAACACACTGCGTCTTGCATAATGGACCCATAAAACCGGCAAGCTGGGTTCTATGAGTAGCTAGAATCAGCGACTTATGCAGCTAAAGCATTTGCTCTAGAGAAGTCTGCTTTGATTACATTGTTAGCATTTAATTTGTTTTGCCCGTTGATAACCGAGAACAGCTCTCGGACACGCAACCTATTTTCACCAAAACATCCTGTCAAATCCAAAACGTCCCCATGGTGTTGTTAATGTACTGTGATTTATATTATAAACCATTCCCCAACTTTTTCAAGCCTACAAATCTTAATTTCTATATTTATTACAGCTAGATTCTTAAGCCTGACAGCTCGCAAGAATAACGTAGAGTTTGAGGGTCAACAGATAAACCAACAGAGAACAACTCTGTCAAATGAATCAGCAAGCTATTATTCTGAGTTGTGTAATATGTCAGTACCAACTCCACCATCAGTAGATGACTATACAAAAGTTAGCTACACATTCAATGATGGCGCATTGACAAATACTGTAACTTCAATGATTGCAAAAGGAAATAACCAATATTAAATCAGCTATATTCAACAATGGCAAGATGATTATTCAATCGTATCAGCATCATCAAGTTTGATTTCAAAAGAAAATAATACATACAAAGTTGGTACAACAGAATTAAGAGCATTAGGATCAATCAACGGAAAATCAGCAGCAGATATCAAAAATATGACAACAGCAGATTTTGATGCATTGAAACTAGGTTTATCTAATGACAAATATTTATCAACATTGGAACAAGACCAATTAGCAGATTTACTAGAACAAGAAGAGTACTACCAAAAAATGTTGAATGAAAACAAATTCAACAACCCGAATTCCGGAGATGAATGGTACGTTCGATATGTAAAAGATACAACTAAGGGAAACTATGTTCCATACTTCTATCAAAAAGATGAAGTAGAAGATCCGGATAAATATAACCAAGGCTATGCCGTAAGTACAATTAACTGTTATTCAATCGGTTCAAGTACAAAAACAAAAGAAGTATTGAATCAAATAGGTACAGTAGAAAAAGACTCATCAGGCAGATATATTTCATTGACATTATATGAAACAGATGCAAAAGGAAACGTAGATACAAATAAATACACAACCTACAGTTTAACAACAAGCACATCAACAGATGAAGAAGCATATAATGATGCAATGAACCAATATAACTATGACCAAAACCAATATGATAAGAAAATTCAAGATATCAATTCAAAACTAGAAATTATACAATCACAAGATAAGAACTTGGAATTGAAATTGAAACAATTAGATACCGAAGAAAATGCAATTTCAACAGAAATCGATGCAGTTAAGAAAGTAATTTCAAAGAACGTAGAATCAAGTTTCAAAACATTGCTTTAATTTTTGAAAAAATATCGGATAAGGAATCTGTTGAAGATACACTAATACCAACTTGGTTTGCTAAAGCTTTTGCTTTTGCAATAAGTTCTGCTTCACCGGTAGTTGCTTTTCTTGCATTACCAAAACTTGCTGATTTGTGGACTTGTTCTAATTTCTGTTCAAGAGTTTTTATTAGTTGTTGTGCTTGAAATTCATTTGCAACGGTAGATGGTTCAACCCCGAGTTCTCTAAGTTTACGCTTAGTTTCTTCGCTTAGGTTTGAACTCTGGCAGCCGGTAAAACTCCCAATAGATGATACACTATTTATTGACATTTCACGAGACCTTTCAAAATTGTTTTAATAATGAATTCACTTTTGTCAACAATTTATTTGTCGGTAAAATGGCGGAATATCTTTATTTTTTTAGGAAATGTTTTTACAAATTTTTACAGTTATATTGGTATGAATTTGTTATGGTTAATCATTGACTAAATTTGCCCAATATCTATGATTAAGATTTCCATACCAAAATTTCATATAGTCTTGTACTTACTTCCCAAGTAAAACTACGGCATTGGATTCAATAGCGAGTTTTTGACCCACGGCATCTAATTTTTCTTTTGTTTTTGCTTTAATAGATAATTCTTCCGGTTTGAGATTTAAAATTTTACACAAAACTTCCTTCATTTTAGGGATATACGGCATCATTTTCGGTGCTTGCGCAATTATATTACTGTCAATATTCACAATATGATATCCCTGTTTTTGAATCAAATCATACACGTGTTTTAACAAAATTGTACTATCTATATCTTTATATTTGGGGTCAGTATCCGGAAAAAGCGTTCCGATATCATCAAGCGCCAAAGCACCTAACATCGCATCAATAATTGCATGGATTAAAACATCTGCATCTGAATGCCCCAAAAGACCTTTTTCATGTGTAATTTTAATTCCACCAAGAATTAAATCTCTACCCTCAATTAGTTTATGAATATCGTAACCAATCCCTATTCTGAACATTTTTAAAAAACCTTTCTATCTTTATTATAGCATACTTTGAGGTAATATGGTATAATATAAATATGAAAGATTTAGGAAATTATTCTCAAAATGCTGTAACCGTAACTCGCTCTGTTGCTCAACCTACATTGAATAATGATACTTCAACTTCTGTCATTTATGATTATTCAGATTTTGAGATTCCGACATACCCACTTATGTTAGATTTTTCGGGATTACTATTTTTTCTCCAATTAATTATCATTGGAGTTGTAATTGGACTTGCCCAACTTGCAATTGTTGGATTTTTCATATTTTTTATTACCAAAAAATCACGACAAGAATACACCTGTCCAAATTGTGGCGAAACATACAAAATTACTCCTTGGGGCAAAATTCGCAAATGCAAAAAATGTGGAACAAGTCTTGTAACAAAACGTTGTGGCTAATCTTGAGTTAAATAAATCTCTGCTAAAGCCAAATCCGATTTTGTAGTAACCTTGATATTTCTATAATCTCCATCAACAATATAAACATCTTTGCCTAAAAATTCAATCATGCCGGCATCATCAGTAAAATTTTGGTCTTGCAATTTATCATGAGCCATTTTAATCAAATCGTATTTAAAAGCTTGTGGTGTTTGTGTGTTATACAGTTTTGAACGGTCAATTGTTTTAATTATCTTGCCATTTTCATCTACTTCTTTAATAGTATCAATCGTTTTAGTCATAACACTAACGGCTTTTCTCAACAACAGCCTCAACTGTTTTATTAATAATTTCAGGAGTAATCATTGGTCTTGCACCATCGTGAATCAAAACATACTCACAATTTGCAACCTTTAAACCATTATAAACAGAGGCTTGACGGGAATTTCCACCCTGTACAATTTTGATATTTTTATATTCTTTAAAAAACACTCTTAAAATCTCTATGATTGAAGAATTTGCACTAATTATAATTTCATTAATATTAGAATTTATAAAAGCATCAACGGTGTATTTAATTATTTCTTTTCCATTGATTTTTTCAAGCAATTTATTTGTATTACCAAACCTTGATGATGTTCCGCCCGCAGTAATTACCGCTGAAATTTTCATTTTTCTTCTCCTTGGGTTTTAAAATGATTAAAAACTTTTTCTTCTACATCTTTTTGAGAAAAATGAACAGTTGCATTATTAATTTTCAAATCGACACCCAAACCGTCTTTCACTTGTCCTATCTCAACTCCATAAGGATAATCTTGTGGGACTGTGGCAACAATTTGATAATCTTCTCCACCAAATAAAACCATATTTTGCCAGTCTGAAAATTGGATAATTTCTTTATCATAAGGAATTTTATTAAAATCAATATCAAGCAAAACACCACTCTCATTTGCAATTGCAGACAACGAGTCCATCAAACCATCAGATGTATCCATCATTGCATAAGATTCTTTAACATTTAATGCAACTCGTTTGCCAAATTCAACTTGAGCAACAGGCATTAAATGAGCTTTTATAAATTGTTCCGGAGTTTTTTTATTTTCAAAAAGGAGTTTCAATCCTGCGGAACTTGAACCATGAATTCCTGAAACAATAATTTTTTGTCCAATTTGAGCATTTTTTCTTGACGAGATATTCCTACCTAAAGTTTTGCCAATTGCGCAAACAGAAATACAAATTTTGTCAGCTCCTGTAATATCACCACCAACAATTTCAATATTATTTCCGCAAGCTTTTTGACACCCTTTATAGAATTCTTCAACAAATTTACTATCAATATTTGCAGGAACAGAAAGAGCAACAGTTAGATATTTTGGCTCTCCTCCACTTGCTGCAATATCGGAAATATTTACCATTACAGATTTAAAGCCTAAATCAAAAGCTGATGTATATTTCAAAGAAAAATGGACATCTTCAACAAGGCTATCTTGAGTAACAACAATTCCTAAATCTTTCAAATAAGCACAATCATCACCGATAAATTTTGAACCAATGATATTTTTTATTATGAAAATAAACTCTTTTTCTTTCATGATAATTAAACTATATCATGCTCAATCAATGAAATAAATTCCTGAACAAGAGTTTTGTTCCACTTTTTACCACTATCTGCTTTGATAATTTCTAATGCATCACGGGAAGACAATTTTGCTCTATATGGTCGAGGTTCAATCAAGGCAAAATATTCATCAATAATCAAAATAATTTGTGAAGTCAATGGAATTTCGTCTTTTGAAATTTTATTCGGATAACCTGAACCGTCCCAATTTTCGTGGTGGTGTTCAATTATCGGTAATATATCTTGAACATAAGATATAGGTTTCAAAATTTCTCGAGCTGCAATAACCGGATGATTTTTAATTTTTGCTTTTTCTTCATCAGTCAATGGAGTAGCCTTTTGTAACAAATCTTGCGGCAACATCAAATTTCCAATATCATAAAGCAAAACCGCAACTCTTAAATTATCAATGTCTTCCTTAGGTAAATCAAATCTTTTTGCTAAGCTTGTTGCCATAAGAACTTTACTTTTGATAACTCCAGAAGAATGCATTGGGTTATACAATTTTGTAAGCATATCAGCTACAGTGTATAAAGATTCATTAGAAACTTCATCTTTATTTATAGGGGCTTGAAGTTTCATACATAACTCTTTAGACAAATGTTTTGCCATAGGAACTCTATTTTTAGACAAAATATCAAGGAATGTGTTAACTGCAATCTCTTGCCATGAGGTTTCAGAAACCGGTTTTGCAAGTGTAACCCTGTTTCTTCCGTTGCGCTTAGAAGTGTACATTGCTTGGTCAGTAAGTTCCAGTAATTCATCAACATTTTCAGTATGTTCAAAATATGTTGCAACCCCTAAACTACCTGTAATATGACCGATAGTTTCAATTTCAGTTTTCTCAATTGCACTTCTAATTCTCTCTGCAGCTATCATAGCACCGTCAGAGGCAATCCCTGGGAGTAAGACATCAAATTCTTCTCCGCCAATTCTTGCCGGAACATCGACAGAACGAGCATTTGCTTTCAATACATCAGCAATTGTTTTAATTGCTAAATCACCATAAAAATGTCCATAAGTATCGTTAATTTTTTTTTCAAAAAGTCTAAATCTATACCAATAATAGAAAACGGTTGTTGTTGACGTTTTGCACGTTGAACTTCTTTTTCCAAAGATTCTTCAAAATATCTTCTATTATACAAACCGGTCAAAGCATCTGTTACAGCTTGATCTCTAACAGCTTGGAACAAATCGGCAATTGTAATTGCCATTTCAATTTGTTTTGCAAAAAGTCCTAAAAAGTCCATTTCAGTTCCGGCGAGTTCTTCTCTTGCAGAAAATACGCAGAACCAACCAAATTCTTTAGTCTGAGTAATCAAAGGAACAACAATGACAGATTTTACCGGTTGATTAGATATAATTTTTGTTACAATTTCCGGCGAAAGTTCCGGCAGAACAGATTTCAATGATTGGTCAATTGATTTTGTTTGAATAATTTTTCTTTGGCGCATTGTGTCGGCAAAAACACTTCCATTATCATAAGCCAAACGTCTTGTCTGAATCCCCGGAGAACCAATAATATTATTTAATCGTTCAATCAAACCATCGTTAGATTGGGCAAGAATTTGCAAATATTCGCCATTTTCATCTTCGCATTTGCTAATAATTGCACAATGCATATACCCAAGTTCACCTTGGGTACTATTCACAATCGCTTCCAAAACATTTTCTAATGGAGTTGAAGAATTCATCATTTCCCAAATATGTTGCAGTGTAAACATACGTTTGTTTGCATCATTCAACTCTTCTGTTCTCTCAGCGATTTCTTTCTCTAATTCAATATTTCGCTCATAAATTTCAAGATAATCACGTTTCTCGTTGTAGATATTATTTTCTACTTCTGAAACTTTTTTAGTTACTTCTTTAAATTTATCAAATAAACCCATTCGGCCTTCCCTGACCATAGCTAAACTCTGCCTACTATTATAGCACTTTTTTAGAACAATTTCAAGGTGTCTATCGCTGATACAACTTCTTCAACCGTTGGAATATTTCTGCAACAGTCAGGATTATCTTTGTTTTTGCATTTTCTCTTGAAGCAAGGTTGACAAGGATATTTGTATTCTCCAGGGGCAATATATTTTGATTTATCGCCATAAGGAGCTAAAACTTCTTTAGGAGTACAAGTGAAAATTGTAATAACTGCAGGATTTCTAGTTGCCCAAGCCAAATGTGCACTTCCGCTATCCGGAGCCATAACAAGTTTTGCTCTTGAAAATACTTCCATTAATTCCATAATATCTGTTTTACCGGCTAAATTTAAGAATTTTCCACCACCAATGTATTCAATTAATTCATTATCATTCGGCCCGCCTGTGAATACCAAATTGCATTTATCTTTCAAATATTCAACAACTTTTTTCCAATTATCTTGATTCCAGTGTTTATCTTTCCAAGTTGTTGCAGGAGCAATTACAACAAGTGGTTTTTCGGAATCTAAACCTGCTAACAATTCATCAACATGTGCAATTTGCTCTTGAGTTCTTGGTGGAAGTGTCACCTTAATTTCATCAGGATTTATTCCAAGATAATTTGCATATCTCAAATAATTCAAAACGATAGGAGAATCCGGAGAATATGAAATATCATCAATCCATTCATTTCCGCCTAAAACAGAAAGTTCTCGACCCTCTTTGGAAATAATTCTTCTTTTAGCACCACAAAATAACAACCAATATAAACTTTTCAACATCATTTGAGAATCAATTGCAACATCAAATTTTTCAGCTCTTAGTTGTTTTAAAATTGCTAGATATTCTTTAAAACTTGTTAGTGAAAACCCACGTTTTTTCCATTGTTTCATAGGAACTAAAATTGCCTTATCAACACATGGATTATTTTCAACAATTTGAATTCCTTTTTCTGAAACAAGCCAAGTAATCTCATAACCTGCATCTTTCAAAGCATTTGCTAAAGGAACATTAAATATTACATCACCCAAAGATGATAGTTTTATAAGTAAAAGTTTTTTCTTTGCCATTCTCGTATTCTCTCTATTTGTAAGTAAGTTCTATTATATCTAAAAAATATAAAAGTATTATTTTATCACTTGTAAAAAAGTAATAAATTTATCCCCATATTTTTTTTGTTTAATTATTTCAAATCCGTCTATATCAACATCAATAACATGTTCTAAAATTACTATTCCAGAGCAAATATTTTTAACTACATCTAGACTTTTTTCATACACACCTGAAAAATAAGGTGGATCAATATAAACAACATCAAACTTTTCATTTAATCTAGAACAAACTTTTAAACTATCACCTAAAATCAACTTTAAATCATTATCTTTTTCAAACTTTTTAAAATTTGACTTAATCACGGAATAAACTTTTTTATTTTTTTCGATAGAAACAACTCTGGAAAACCCTCTAGATAAGGCTTCCAAACCCATAATTCCCGAACCTGAATACATATCAAGAAAACTTGAATTTCCAAAATCCATCATTGCTTGCAAAGTATTAAACACACTCATTCTTACTTTTGACAACGTAGGACGAGTAATATTTTCGTCCGGAGCTGTAATCTTTTGCCCTTTATAAATTCCTGCCGTGATATTCATAGGTTTAATTTTACTACAAAAATTTGTATTTCTAAGAAATATATTATATAATCGAACCCATGAAAAAGATTTTATGTTACGGAGATTCAAACACTTTCGGCTATGTACCGGAAGACGGAAGCAGATACCCTAAAAATATTCGTTGGACAGGTATTTTAGGTGAATATCTCGGAAAAGATTTTGAAATTATTGAACAAGGTATGAATAACCGCACAGGATTTTTCAAAAGTCTTGACGGTTTAAAACAAAGTGGGACAAAATATTTGCCGATTGTTCTTGAACAGTATCAAAATATTGATAGTTGCATATTATCTTTAGGAACAAATGATTTACAATTCTTTTACAATTTAGATGAAGAAATTACCGAAAACGGTTTAACCAGCCTAATAAAAATTCTAAAAAATGCGAATCCGGAAATTAAAATCATTATCATTCCACCAGTTAAAATCAAAGAAAATATCATAAATGGCAGATTTTCGTTTCAATTTGATTTAACTTCAGTTGAAAAAGTTCATCAAGTTTTTCATATATTTAAAAAAGTTGCAGAGAAAGAAAACTGCTATTATCTTGACTTAAACGAATTTGTAACACCATCAGAAATTGACGGATTACATTTTAGCAAGTCTTCCCACAAATTGATTGCAGAAAAACTTGCTGAATTAATTAAAGAAATTTTTAAAAATTAGTGTGCAACTGTTTTAAAACCGGAAAATGCAGGACTAATTTTGCCAAATGTTTGTTGAGGTTGAGGATTATTATTTTTTGCACTTTTTTGCAAATGGTTATATCTGAATTGTGTCCAAATTCTTGTTACAGCAGTAAGTGTAAAGCCCATTGCTACTAAACTGAACAAATATGGAACTCCTGTAATAAGTGCTTTTTGCTTAATTAGTTTTGTAAGTTCAACATTTTTAGTTGTGTTGTTTTGTGTGGCCAATTTTTCAGCAATTTTAGGAAGTTCATTTCTTGTCGGAACATTAATAATGCCGTTTTTATCCTTGTTCAACAAATCTTTGCATTTGCCATGTTTAAGTAAAAGTTTTTTGAAACCGCCATCAAGGAATGATGAACCAAATATTGTATATAAAACAACGAGTGGAACTCTTGTCCAAACTTCATAAAAATCAAGTTTGCCCCTATCTTTTGCGGCATCTGAATAACCAAATAGTCCGGTAATACAAGTTACTGCAAGTTGTCCTTTGCTAAGAGCTAATTTACCGTTATTATTAACAAAATCTAACTTCAAATAATCTGCTAAAAATTTATCCGTTTTAGGAGATTTTATTCCTGCTTTGTGAAGCAATTTTGAAATATGCACCCCGGGTTCAAGTAATATTTCTGAGAATTTTAAAGCAGAATTTGAATTATGACCTTTTGCAGCTAGAGCCAAACCTGCACCTACCCCCGCAACTGATAAAACTCCTGCTTTAATGATTTCCTTTTTTGCATGTTTTTCAACTTTTTGTTGTTGTTTTGAATCTTCTTTTTGGTCTTTACTCAAATTTGCAACATTATTAAAATCACTAATTTTGAAAACTTTTAGAGTGAATAAATTTTTAGCAAAACTCAATGCATATTCTAAAGCAGGAACAGCTAAACAAGCCAATACAATACCGCCTTTTGTAGAAATCAATTGTTTTTTCAGATTTTTATCAAGATTTGATTTTTTAATTTCTTCAAGGCTTTTTGGCAAATTATTTGAAATATCTTGTTTCAAATTTTTTGGTTGGATTTTTTTGAACAATTTATTGCGGTATAAATGTTCTCCAAGTAATGGAGCTGCAAAATAAAATAATCCGGATTCTAAGAATTCTAAAAATGAAAATTCCCAAAAATCAGCTTTACTACGTGATAGTGCAGCCTTTGGAAACCAATTTGTTGTAGTATCTTGTACAAATCTTGTTACTGAAAGATTTTCTTGAGATTTGACAAAAGAATCCAAAAACTTAATCCCTGCCCCACCTTTAAATGTTGGTTGTTGTTTTTTATTATGGTTAATTAAAATTTGCGAGTTGCTATTTTGCTTTACATTATCAATACTTTTTATCATTTATTTAAAATCCTTTTACTATTTCAAAATCTACAGACTAAAAAAGCCACCCTTATCAGGTGGCTTTAAAACTTGTTGCTTATCTTTTAATTAACACATTCGAAATGCACAACAATGGCCACCTGTTTCTAGGCTTTGCATCATTATCATTTGCATCATCATATTAGTGTTAAATTGCATAAATATATCTTTTCCTTTTTATTAGTTGAGTTTATGTTATTACAAGTGAAATTTTTTGTCAATAACTGATTAGTTTATTTTTACTTCGTTTTGCACAAATTTTTCAACAGCTTTTGCAAACCCGTCATTTTCAACGGTATCAGTAATATAATCAGCACAAGCTTTCAATTCCGGAGTTGCATTACCCATAGCAACACCAATTCCACCACATTTAACTAAATCAATATCGTTATTTTGGTCACCAATTGTCAAAACATCTTCCGGTTCAATATTCCACATTTCAGATAAAAATTTAACTCCAAGAGATTTCTTTGCTTTACCTGAGCCAATTTCACAGAAAAATGGAGTTGATTTTACTATATACAAATCAGGATATTTTTCTTTTAATTCTTTTACCCAACCGGTAACTTTGTCCGGATTTTGCAAATCAATTGCAAGAATTTTATTTACATTTTCGATTTTTAAATCATCAAATGAACAAACTGTATAATCAATAAATTTTCCATCAGTATAATATTTTACAATATCATTGTCTTCTTCAACATATAATTTGTCATCTAGGTACAAATTCAAATGAATATGATTTTTTCTACCCCATTTGATAATTTCTTTAGCATAATTTGATGGCAAATTATTTTCATAAAGAGTTTTACCATTAAAATCTTTTATTAAACCTCCTTGATAAGAAATAATAGGAGTTTGGAGATTTAAGAGTTTTGCGACTTGAACAGTTGAACAGTGCATTCTACCTGTGACAAGAACAACCTTTACCCCGTTTTTTTGCACTTCATTTATACAGTTTTTCACAGCAGGACTAATCTCTGAACCCCATTTAACAATTGTTCCGTCTATATCTGTTGCAATCATTTTTATCATAAAATAAGCCCTCTTTTTATTATAATTTTAAACTTTCATAAATGCTCTAAACAGAGTACAAATTGTTTTGGCATCATTAATTTTGCCGGCATTAATCATCTGCATAACATCTTTCAACTTATACTCACTACATTTCAAAATTTCACCAACATCAGGGTGGTCACCAACAAATTTCAAATCTTTAGCTAAATACAAATATAATTTTTCTGTACAAATCCCTGGGGTTGTATTTATGTAACCTAAAGATTTCCAGGTTTTTGCTTGGTAACCTGTTTCTTCTTCAAGTTCACGTTTCGCAGCAAAATCAGGATTTTCACCTTTTTCAAGCTTACCCGCAGGAAGTTCAATATTCACATGTTTTAACGGATATCTGTATTGTTTCACAAGTAGGATTGTTTCATCATCTTTCATTGCGGCAATAACAACACCTCCGGAATGCAAAACAACCTCTCTAAATGATTTGTGACCGTCAGAAACTTCTACATCATCTCGAATAACAGTCATAACTTTTCCGTCATATACAACTTTTGAGTCCAGCGTTTTTTCTTCAAAATTCATACTTAGATAATAGCATAAAATGAGATAACTTGAAATCTTTCTTTGTGATATACTAATAGTTGAGGATAAATCGAGTAAGGAGAAGTATGAAAGAAAGTTATTTTCCGCAAGAAATAGAAAAAAAATGGCAAAAAATTTGGGACGACTCAAAAGCATTCAAAACTCCTGATGTTTCTGACAAGCCTAAATATTATGCTCTATCAATGTTCCCATATCCATCTGGAAAACTTCACATGGGACACGTTAGAAATTACACAATAACAGATGTTATTGCAAGATTTAAAAAAGCAAACGGATTTAATGTTTTACACCCAATCGGTTGGGATAGTTTCGGTCTTCCGGCAGAAAATGCGGCAATGAAACACCACGTTGATCCGGAAACTTGGACAGACGAAAACATTGCATATATGAAAAAGCAATTAAAAATGCTCGGACTATCTTATGATTGGGATAGAGAAGTTGCAACCTGCAAACCTGAATATTACAAATGGACTCAATGGTTGTTCTTACAATTATATAAAAAAGGACTTGTTTATAAAAAAGAAGCTGCCGTAAACTGGTGTAATGAATGCGGAACAGTTCTCGCAAACGAACAAGTAATTGATGGCAAATGCTGGAGATGTGACAGCACAGTTGAGAAAAAATATTTATCTCAATGGTTTATCAAAATCACAGATTACGCAGATGTATTGTTAGAAGATTTAGATAAACTTACCGGTTGGGGAGATAATGTCAAAACAATGCAGGCAAACTGGATTGGAAAATCTAAAGGTGCAATTTTCAAATTCCCTGTAGTTGATGCTCCAAACGGCGAAACAATAGAAGTTCCTGTTTATACAACAAGACCTGATACAGTATTTGGTATTACATACCTTGTTGTAGCTCCAGAATACAAAGACATCGAAAAACTTACAACTCCGGAAAATCAAAAAGCTGTTGAAGAATATCGTGCAAATACTCGTAAAATGTCTGAAATCGAAAGACTTTCAACAGAAAGAGTTAAAACAGGTGTTCCTCTGGGTACACACTGCAAAAACCCATTCAACGGAGAAATTTTCCCATTATGGACAGCAGATTATGCTCTTGTCGAATATGGAACAGGTGCTGTTATGGCAGTTCCTACTCACGATACAAGAGATTTTGCTTTCGCCAAAAAATATAAATTACCGATGAAAGTTGTAATCGCACCGGAAAATAATACAAATCTTGATGTAGATGCAATGACAGATGCTTACACAGAAGCAGGTGTTTTAGTAAATTCCGGAGAATTTAACGGAATTAAAAATAATAAAGCAAAGAAAGCTATTACTCAATGGGCTGTAGATAAAGGTTTTGGAGAATTCAAAACTCAATACAGACTTCGTGACTGGTTAATTTCCCGTCAAAGATACTGGGGCGCTCCAATTCCTGTTGTATATTGTGACAAATGCGGAATTCAACCTGTACCGGAAGATAAATTACCGGTATTGTTACCAAAAGATGTTGATTTTTCTGTTGTAGGTAAGTCACCAATTACAACTTCAAAAACATTCAAGGATACGGTTTGTCCTGTTTGTGGCGGACATGCAGTTCGTGAAACAGATACAATGGATACATTCGTATGCTCAAGTTGGTATTATTTGAGATATTCTGATGCAAGAAATGACAAAGAATGTTTCAATAGAGATAAAGTAAATCATTGGTTACCAGTTGACCAATACGTTGGTGGTATTGAACACGCAATTTTACACTTGTTATATTCAAGATTTTTCACAAAAGCATTACGAGATTGCGGATTGTTAGATTTTGATGAACCATTCAAAAACTTGTTAACTCAAGGTATGGTATTGAAAGACGGCTCAAAAATGTCAAAGTCTAAAGGTAATACCGTTGACCCAGATGAAATATTTGAAAACTACGGAGCAGACACCGCAAGATTATTCATTCTTTCAGATTCACCACCGGCTAGAGATTTTGACTGGTCAGATGCAGGCGTTGAAGGTTGTTACAAATTTTTGAACAGAGTTTGGAGATTAGTTTCAACAAATCAAGACGATATCACACTTGATTACAAATTGAACTTCCCACTGGAAAAATCAAATGATGATTTAGTAAGAAATGTTCATATTGCAATCAAAGGAATTACGAATGATATTTCAAACGATTTCCAATTCAACACGGTAATTTCTAAATACAGAGAATTGACCAATGCAATTTATGATTGGCAAGCTAAAAAATCAAACTTAACAGATGAAGACAAACAAGTTTTGAGTTTTGCAATAATTTCACTTATCAAACTTATGTCACCTGTTGCAGTTCACTTGACAGAAGAAGCTTGGCACGACTTAGGTGCTAAAACTTCAATTCATGATGAACCTTGGTGTGAATGGGACGAAAATCTTGCAAAAGCAAGTTCAATAACTTTGGTTGTTCAAGTTAACGGAAAAGTTAAAGATAAAATCGAGGTTGATGAAAGCTTAGACCAAGAAGAAATGAAACAAGTTGCACTAAATAGTGAAAAGATAAAATCACTAACTGACGGAAAGACAGTTGTTAAAGTGATTGTTGTTCCTAAAAAACTTGTTAACATTGTTGTTAAATAGAGATTGAACAATATAGAAAGTGCAGGAAAATTAAATAATTTTCCTGCACTTTTGTATTGATTTGTCTTATCAAATCCTACTCTCAAATATATGGGGACAACACAATTTCACGCCACTCATTTCTTTATAGATAGTGTCCCTAAAAACTATTTCTTTAGTCCTTTAAAAAATTTGAATAATTTTCCAAAAGTTGATACTTTTGGTGTTTCTGTCGGAGTATATGGTAAATACATTTTTAAAGAATTAGATTTGCTTTGACCCACGTTCAAACCGAATTTTATACATTTGTCTAAATATTTGTTCATTTTAGATGAATTGGATACAAACCCCATTTTTTTATAAAAAACATGAGGAGGTCTATCATAGTCATAAGCCCTACTTGCAATCAAATGAACTCTGCCTTTACAACCTAAAGCTTTACTCTCATTTTTTGCAAGAGTGATAAATTTTGAACCATTACCTTTATCTCTAACATTTGATTTGAGGTAATCAATTTCAAATGATTTGTATGGTGCAACTTGCGGATAAAATGCCCTATTTCCAATATTATATAAAACAGGTCTGGCTTCCATCTCACCCAATTGCTGACCTGTTTTTGTATCAAAAAGATGATACTTATACCCAACAGGAGAACAATCTGTCGCAAAAGTTTGACCGGTATTATACATTTCTTTGCGATAAAAAAGTTTATTCGGAATATCTCTATGTTGATAAAATAAATAAGATGAATTTAAATTTCCCATACATATATTTAAAAACATTTTAAATATAATTATTGCCTAAAGCCAATTGAAAATATCAGAAAACATCTCTTTTGCTTGCTTCAAACTCTTAACACTTTCTCCGCTTTCATCAACATCTCTTTCTATATACATAAAAGAGTCGCCTAAAAGCTTGTCAACCGGCTTATTATTTTTTATGCAATCATCTACAATTTTTTTTGTGTCTATTTCATGCTTACCGAATTCAAAACCGACTTTTCTATAAAAAACTTGTGGCGGATGTTTTGCATCAAAAATATCTGAAGCAACCAAATGAATATTCCCATTACAAAAATTTTTGAAACTTTCAATCTTTGCAGCATTTATCAATGAGCTTCCAACTCCAACCCGCCTTTTAAAAGAATTTAACCTCTTAATATGCAAAGAACTATATTTATCTGAATTTGGAGAATACAAATGATACCTATTCCTCAAAACACAAGGCTCTGTTTCCATTCTACCAAGGCAACAACCTTTTTTGTCGTACATTAAAAAAACAGCCTTGTTTGAATATTTTTCCTGTTTCTTTACAATAATTCGTTCTGTATATCTATGAGGTTTTAATGGTGGAAATTTTAGCATAACAAATATTTTAAAACACCTAAAAATAATTTTTGATATTTAATAGCAAATAATGTTAAAAAATAATAATTTTCAAACTGAAATCTTATTTTGGTATTATAATTATTAAATAGTAGAGAGTATATAAATAGTAGGGATTAAAGTTTTGGAAAAGAAAAAATATCACTTTATAGCAATAGGTGGAGTCGGAATGAGCGGTTTAGCAAAATACTTGCTACAAAACGGTTTTGAAGTTTCCGGTTCTGATATAAATGACAGCAAATATGTTCAAGAAGTAAGAAATCTTGGCGCAAAAGTTTTCATTGGACACAATGAAAGTAATGTTCCAGATGATTGTATAGTTGTTGCAAGTACTGCAATTCGAGAAGACAATCCGGAAAAACAAAAAGCAAGAAGGTTAGGCTTGCCAATTTATCACCGTTCAGATTTACTTGCAGAAATTTCAAAGAATGAGAAATATTTTATGGGATTTTCCGGCACTCACGGGAAAACAACCACAAGTGGACTTTGTTCTTATGTAATGGAAAAAGCTGGATTAAAACCATCATATATCGTTGGCGGAATTATTCCTGAATTGAATACAAATGCAAATTCTACAGGCGAAAAATTCTTTATGGCTGAACTTGATGAAAGCGATGGCACAATTGTTAAATATTCTCCTAATTTGGTGGTAGTAAACAATCTTGAACCTGACCATTTGGATTTTTACAAAAATGGTTTGGAATCAATTCTTGAAACATTTGAAACTTTCTTGTCAAATATGAGAGAAATGGAATTGTAATGGCAAATATGGATAACGAGGGTGTTAAACGCTTAGTTAAACATTTTTCTCAAACTCCGCTTGCTCATAATGCTGAATTCGTAACTTATTCAATCGGAGGTAATACGGATTATTCAGCAAAAAATATTGAGTATAATGAAGATTATACCAAATTCGATATTTTCCACAAAAGTGAATTTAAAACAAGATTAAAAATCTGCCTTAAAGGAGTTCACAATGTGTATAATTCACTTGCTGTTTGGGCAAGTTTGAATGAAGCAGGTGTTGATATGAATTTGGTATCCCCTCATTTTGCAACTTTTACAGGTATGGGCAGAAGATTTCAAAAAGTTGGAGAATTCAACGGAATTTCAATTTATGACGATTATGCACACCACCCAACAGAAATCAAAGCAACACTTTCTTCTTCTAAATCCTTCAAGAATAAGAATGTTATTGCAGTATTTCAACCTCACAGATACACAAGACTTCAAAACTTGTGGAATGAATTTATGGGTGCATTTTCTCACGTAAACAAAGTAATCGTAACCGATGTTTACGCAGCAAGTGAAGATCCCATTGATGGTGTAAATTCAGAAGCTTTTGTAAACGAATTAAAAGAAAAAAGTGATGTTCCTTGTGAATACGCATCAGGTTCAATAAAAGATGTTGCCGAAAAATTATATCCAACTCTAAAACCAAACGATATTGTTATCGGACTGGGTGCAGGTACAATTACAAACTTAGGGAAAGAATTATTAGCTCTAAATAAAAAGGAGAATAACTAAGTTGACAATTCTTCCAGAGAAAAACTTTGATATTAAAAAATTAACCTCTTTCAAAATTGGAGGGAAAATTTCTGAGGTATTTTTTCCGGAAAATATTGAAGAATTTGTACAGATTTTGAAAGAAAAACCTAATGCCAAAGTGTTTGGAAATCTTTCAAATACCTTGGTTTCAGATGATGGGTATGACGGAAAAATAATTCTGACAACTAAGATGAATTCTATTCAAATCGAGGGAACAAAAGTTATTGCAGATTCCGGTGTTAAAGGTCCAAAATTATCACAAGAGGTTTGCAAAGCAGGACTTACAGGTTTAGAATTTATGATAGGTTTCCCAGGGTCAATTGGTGGAGAAGTTTGTATGAACGCATCGGCTAATGGACAAAGTATAAGTGATACATTGGTCAGTGTAACTTGTTATTCATCAATAAACGGTCTTGTCAAATATTCAAAAGATGAAATGAATTTTGACTATAGGACTTCTCGTTGTCATAATGAAGATTTAATTGTCCTACAAGCCGAATTTGAACTTTCAAAAAAAGATACTACAGAAATTGAAGCTCAAATGAATTCAAATTTGGAATTCAGAAAAGCACATCAGCCGTCTTTAGCACTACCGAATTGTGGAAGTATTTTCAAAAATCCGAAAAACAACTCTGCAGGGAGACTTCTTGATTCAATTGGGGCAAAAGAACTAAGTTGTGGAGGAGTTAAAGTTTGGGAAAATCATGCAAACTTTATTGTAAACAATAACTCTGGAACTTCAACAGATGTACTTACTTTGATGTCTGAAATGCAAACAAAAGTAAAAAATAAGTATAAAATAGATTTACAGCCGGAAATTATATTTTTAGGCGGAAATAATAATAAGGAAAACGAATTATGCAAAACATTGTACAAAAAATAGATAAAAATTCTAAAATTGCCGTTCTATGCGGCGGAATGTCATCAGAAGCAGAAGTATCAAGACGTTCAGGTAAAGGTGTTTTTGATGCTCTTCAAAGACTTGGCTATACAAATTCTGAACTTGTAGAAGTTGACAAAAATATTGCTCAAAAATTAAAAGACGGTAATTATGATTATGCTTACAATGTTCTTCATGGCAAATATGGTGAAGACGGTTGTATTCAAGGAATTTTAGAAATTCTACAAATTCCTTATACCGGTTGTGGTGTAATGTCTTCTGCTGTTTGCATGAATAAAGAATTCACAAAAAGAATGCTTTCATCATGCAGTGAAATTCCTCTTGCAAAATCTGCTTTTGTAAGAAAAGGCGAAGATGTTATGGAGAAAACTAAAGACCTGAAATATCCTGTTTTCACAAAACCGGTTTCTGAGGGTTCAAGCTTTGGTATGACAAAAGTTAATTCTCGTGAAGAACTAAAGACAGCTTATGATGAAGCTATCAAATATAATGATGATGTTCTTATTGAAGAATTTATTGATGGTTTGTTTGTAACAGTTGGTGTTTTGGAACAAGATGGCAAAAACTTTGCAACAGAAATTTTGGAAATCATTCCAAAAAATGAGTGGTATGATTATGAATCTAAATACACTCCGGGAATGTCAGAATTCATACTTCCTGCAAAATTTGATGCCGAATTAACTGCAAAAATTAAAGAAATCGCGATTAAATCACACGAAACAGCAGGTTGCAAAGGTGTTTCAAGAGTTGACTTCATGGTTAGCAAAGACGGAATTCCTTACGTAATTGAAATCAACACTTCTCCCGGAATGACTACAACTAGTGACCTACCTGCTCAAGCAAAAGTTATGGGTATAAGTTATGATAATTTAGTTCAAATTGTTTTAAACGGAGCAGGCTTGAATAAATAATGACAGAGGATAGCAATTTTAATACAAATGAATATCCGCAAGAGAATGCGAATATGCAAGAGGACGAAATCCAAGACGAATTCGCCCTTGCTAAACATTCCCTAAAACGCAAACGAATTGAGAGAAAGATTAGAAAAAAACGTAAAAAAGTTAAAGAATTAAAGTCTTTCTTGAGATTCATCAGTTTAATTTTGGTTGTTTTTCTTGCATATCATTTTATGAAGCTTCCCCAATGGTACCTGCCAAAAGATACTTTTTCGGATCAAACAGGTAAAAATATTGAAATTATTAACAATGATATTATTCCGGACTACGTGATAAGACAATCATTGAAAAATTTATACGTGCCAAAACTTCCAATCTTTTTGATTAAAGTTAAACCGATAAAAAAAGAATTATTTAAAATTCCTGTGATTAAAAATATCTATGTAAGGCGTTACGGATTTCCTGCAAGAATTCAAATCATTATACGAGAAAGACAACCGATTGCATTAATCAAAACCGACTTGAAAGCAAAACCCGTAGCCTTCTTCACGGCTGACGGCATTTTGATTACGCATAAAAATTACATGAATTTAGGCAATTCAAAATCTGCCCTAAAAATTTTAACCAATAAACCTCAACTTGGCAAAGAATGGACTGTTAAAAAAGTTCAAGAGGTTGAAAAGATTGTTAAAGCTGTTGAAACTTATTCTAATGAAAAAGTTGAATACATTGATTTGAGAAATCCAAATGATGTCTATGTGAAAATTCAAACAACAAGCATTCGTTTAGGACAACTGGATAGTACAGTCTTTGAAAGAATTAAACGTATTTATACAATTCTTCCACAAATTGAAGAGGTAGATAGCCAAATCAAGTATATTGATTTAAGTTGGGATAAGGTAAACTATTTAAAATTGAAAAAAACCGACAAAAACAGTAAACCTAAAGAGTCGGAAAAAACTGAATAATATGACTTTTAACGAAAAATATTCAAAAATTAAATATCTTGCATCTGATGAATTAAAGAAAATTGAAGAAAATATTACATCTTCAATTCACACTCGTGAGCCGTTAAAATCTCATATTGTGCAATTTCTAACCGCTCCGTCAAAGAGAATTCGTCCGGTTTTAGCTATTTTATACACAAAAAGCTCTAGGGCAAAATTTAAACACTCAACAACTTGAATTGTTAACGGCAATTGAACTTGTGCATAATGCATCTTTAATTCATGACGATATAATTGATGAAAGTGATTTAAGGCGAGGTCAAAAAACAATTTCAGCAGAATTCGGAAATAAGCTCGGGGTAATATCAGGTGATTATATTTTATCTATTGCGATGGAAAAAATTGCAAATTTGAATTCTATTGATATATTAAAAAAGTTCTCAATTACACTAAATAAAATGTGCCAAGGGGAAATCAACCAAAATTTCGATAGGTTTAAAATTGGAACAATTGAAGATTATATTGAAAAATCAAAAAATAAGACGGCGTATCTTTTTGAAGCCGCAATGACAAGTTGTGCAATGTTATCTCAAGCTTCCGGCGACATATCAAAGATAAATGATTTTGCAATGAATGTTGGTATCGCATTCCAAATCAGAGATGATTTAATTAATTTCACTAAAACAGACTCTTCAAAACCGGCGGAAAATGATTTATCAGAGGGAATTTACACCGCTCCAATTATCTACAGCCAAAATACCAAAAACTATACCAAAGGTATTGAAAAAACTAAGTCTTTGTTAAATAATTATATAGAAAAAGCGGCTAAACAACTTGAAAATCTGCAAGATAATGAGTTTACCGCAGCATTGAAAAATTTCTTGGAGCTTTTGAAGAATGAATAAAATTAAACAAAAAATGGACAATTTTAAAAAGAGAATGAGAGAAAAAAAAGATGCAGCTTATATGCATTTCAAAGCAAATCTTCCTGTAAATGTCCAAATGAAACTTGATAAATTTGAAGAAAGCTACAAAAATTATAAAGAGAGTGCTTTATGTGAGGTTATTGAAACCGTTATATTTGTTGTAGTAATGGTTATTATCATAAGATTTTTCGTTGGAGAAATTCGTTGGATTCCATCAGGTTCAATGCACCCAACTTTAGTTGAGGGGGATAGAATTGTTGTTGAAAGATATTCAAGATTTTTCACTACCCCGCAAAGAGGCGATATTATGGTATTTTATCCACCGTCAACAAAACTTTCAAGAAGTCCTTTGCCTTTATTTGCAAGACTTACGGGTTTTTGGTGCAAAGATATTGCTTACATCAAACGTGTTGTAGGTATGCCGGGGGATAAAGTTGAAATCAAAGAAGAAAAAGACGGCTCAGCTTATGTTTATATTAATGATAAAAAATACAAAGAAAATTATATCAAGAGTGTTTATGAATATCCTCCATGCCCAACTAAAGACACTAGTAAAATCTTGTTAATGAATGACCAAACAATGAAATGCGGTCCATTCAAACTTGATAAAGACAGTTATTTTATGATGGGTGATAACCGTGGAAATTCCCAAGACAGCAGATATTGGGGCACATTGAAAAAAGATAGATTTGTCGGACGTGCTGTTGTTGTATTTTGGCCGTTAAACAGAATGAAAGTATTACACCGCTTAAAATAGGTGATAATATTTCATATAATTTGCCATAATATCAGAACTTACACCATTTGCAACATTTGCTTTTACAACTTGGTCTTTATCTTGTGAAGTTTGACTATCAATTTTTGATGCTTCAGCATTTTTAGGATTCATTTCTTGTTGTTTTTGAGCTTGTTGAACTTCTTCAACAAAGTCTTGTAATTGTTGCATAACTTGAGAATGTAATCGCAAATCACCAGAATATGAGCCGGTAGATTGAATTCCTGCGGTTTCTAAATCCTCAAGAATTTGTTCCCATTGATTGTAGTTGGTTATAGTTGTTCCTTGAGCTTGTGCAGCCGCTTGTGCTTTTCTTAGCTCTTCAATAGATTTAATATCTTCTACATTGTCCATTGCCATGACAAACTCTCCATACTTAAAACTTCTTATATATAATATAAGTGTTTTTCTATATGGAAATTTCAAAAAACAAAATTAGTTTAACATATTGTAATAATTAGAATTAAACTTCTGAAACATCAGGTAAATCAATGCTTTTCAATCTTTGTTCAATACGGCGATACCATTTTAAGTGTTGTTTGAACAAGATTTTATAATGATCCATATCACCTTGTGAAATATGTCTGAATTGATCATCTGATGTTTGAGTTAATGCAGCTTCTAAGAATTTTGTGTATTCTTTTCTGTCCAAATTCGGATCCGTTAATTCAATACGTTTACCGAAATCAACAATAACTTCAGGTCTGTTATCTCTCAAAAAGCAATAATCAATTGAAACAGGGATTAAATTAACCTTACCAAATCTTTTAACCGCATTATGTGCAATATAAGCTAAACCCGTTTGAAATTTATACGGACGGAAATGAGGAGGTCTGATAATTCCTTGTGGGAAAATACATAAAATATTTCTCAAATCCCCTAAAACATCTACAGAGTATTGCAAAGCTTTCATTGCGGATTGAGCAGACTTTTTATTTACGGAATAAGCTCCACCACGTCTTAGCAATGGAAATCTGTTTAATTCTTCAACCATTAAACGAATTTCTTTGTGGCAAATTCTATGAGTAATATTGTACATAACAATTCCGTCCCACCAATTGCAATGTGGCGCAAAAAGAATTGTTGGCGTATTTTTATCACGTTCATTATAGTTTTCTACACCTGTATAACGAAAAGCATAAAATCTATTTTGTAACATATTGAAAAAGAACAAACTAGCAACTGTTAACCAAAATTTGTTTGTTTTAGCAGGTTTAAACTTCTCTTCTTTATTCCTAAGTTTTGTCGGTGGAATATCCGAATATAATTTTTCATCTGTAACCATAGATTTATTGTACCCTAATCGTCTAAAAAATAAAACATTCAATTAAGAAAACTTAACCCTTTTATCATACGACTATTACAATAAAAAAGCAAGTTATCCTAATGGATTAATTGTTTATTTTCTAAATCTATCTGATAAGTAACTCAAAATTGCACCACCAATTTCTTCATTTGCATCAAATGTTTGATACGGATTTGGTGGTTTTAATGAATTTTGAACAAGCATTTTTACTAAAGGTCCAAATGCATCAGGAACTTGTGTTTTTCGATAAATTCCTGCTAAATATGTTTGAATATTAGATGATGTTGTATTATTAAATCTTGCAAAAACAGGATACAACTTATCTATTCCTTTTGTGCCATTTTCAATCATTCTATCCATTACAAAAAGTGTTTCTGTAACCTGCGCTTCGTTATTTGAATGGGCTAAAATATCTGTCAAATAAGGGATAGCATTTTCTTTTTGCTTAACAAAATAATCAACTTCATTTTTATCAAAGATACAATAATTTCTTTGTGGAGTTGGCAATTGACAAGTATTACAAACATATTTTATGTTTGGATTTAATTGTGTCTGATAGTATGGATTTGCATGAGTAATTTGTTGAACCATAATAAAAACCTATGAATAAACGTATGGCGGACCATTTTTAATTTCAAATAAAATATTTTCAGCCATTGTTTTTAATTCTTTTTTTGAACGTTTTCCGCTATCGACCTGTTTATAAAATTCTTCTACAAGCGGAAGGATTGCTGCATCTTTTTTAGATTTAAAATTTCGTAATTCAGTCGCAACAAGACGTCTTTGCAAATCTAATTCTGTTTCTGCATTTATTTTTTTGACTTGAACTTCTTTTAATGCATCTCCAGATAATTTTCCACCATAACTTATTGCAGTAATCCCTGTCACACCCAAGAACAATTGTTTGAATTGCGGATTTGAAGTATCTAATAAAAAGTTGTAGAAAAATGTTCTATAATCATCAACAAATGAGTTGAATGCAGGTTTTGGAGTTCCATCGCCACCAATGTTTGGATTTACTGTAGTTGTTGAAGTCTTTATTTTTGAAATAATTTTATCAATATATTCACTTTTTTCTTCAGAAGTTCCCCATTTTAATTTTCCGACTTCTTCTCTTATAAAATCTTCTGTCGCATTTATACTCATGAATAAATGTTCAAGATTAAATCTATCAACATCTTTTGTTTTGTTAGTTGATTTTTCAACCAACATTTGAATTCCTTTTTTGATTTCATCTGTCTGTTCATTAAGATGAGTTGTACTTTTAGATAAATTTTTCATTGATAGAAATCCTAATCCGACAATTCCTGCAACCGTTGCAAGACCTAATATAACATTCCCGACAATTGATTTTGATTTGTTTTTTTGAATTTTTTCATCTGATGTAAAATTAGGATTAAGATATTTATTTTTACCAAAATTAGGGAGAATTTTTTCATTATCTGATTTTATATATTTTTCAAAATCAGCAGAGTACTTTGATAACATACTCCTAATAATCTGCATTTTTCCGGAGAAAGATTCTGTTTCAACAGCAACTAAATTCTCTTGCAAATTTTTCTGAATATCAGACTCTTTACGTTTTACCCAAACATCTTTAAACCCATCAAAAAATGTTTTACCCATAAATGCCATCGCAGAAAGAGCCAAAACTCCGGCACCTGCAATAAAAGTTTTTCTATTCGGATTTTGCACCATCTGATAAATAACTTGATAAGTTTCTTTACTCAATTGCACATTCCTTGTTACAGACGGAAGCCATTTTTCTTTTGCAAGTCCGACAGATGCTTTGGCACTTTGGTTAATAAAAGCTGTCAATAATGCAACCGAAGACATTACACCAAGTGCAATTGAACTGAGGGGAAGAAGTTTTTTATCAACAATTTTGTTATCTTGATATAGCCCCCTAGGAAGAGGAACATTGTCCGCAATCATAAAAGTATCTTTAGTTTCAGACAAAGAGCAATCTTTATCTTTGACACAATTATTAACAAGAACACCCTCACGAGTTGATAGAGTATTTTTGCGTTGAGATTCGGTCAAATTCTTCTGTTGTCTTACGGTTTCCGCATCATGCAGCGGATTTATCATCATTGTTTTCTATATCCTTTTTATTTTTAAAACTTTCAGACACTTTATGTAAAAATGTCTTCAAATTGAAAGCTTTTTTAACTTCATCAATTTTTTTATCTTCATCATCGGTTTCATCAGCTCCGAAAATAAAGAGGAGCGATTTTATTTTCTTTTTTATGTTACCAAAAACTTCTAAAACTTTTTTTTGAACAGCAACCTTAAATTCACCATAAATTGCGGTTAATTTATCTGTTATATCTGTAAATTTTTGCTGAATAGTTTGTAGAGTATTTGCAACAATATTAGGCAAATTTTGTACTACATTCAAAACTTTTGCTACTACATTTGTTAAAATGAAGTTTATCGGTTTTGCAATTATTACAGGAGTTGATTTTGAAATTGCAGATGCTAAATCAATAATTCTTTGATGTGCTGCAGCAATTGATTTTTGGAAATTTGCAAGGGCTTGAAGATGATTTTGTTGAGCAAGTTGAGCTTGTGCTCTTGCGTGTTTTTGAGCTTTGAGCATTGCACCAATTGCAGCACACTGATTGTAAGTCATCTCCCCGACATTTCGAGGAATATCTCTTTTGGTCGTAGAATTTCCTCCGGCCATTCCGTTACAAATCGGACAAGCTCCTTGCGGAAGCCCATGCGGACATGTTCCTATTTTTGAACTATTTGAATGTAGCGCTGTTGCACCAAATGGCATAAAAAAATCCTCTTATACTTCTAGAGGACTCAAAAATAATCCGGCATCACCCAAACTGCACGTAGGTGATGATTTTTTTGAGCATTCCGACTTTTACGGCTGCGGCAGCAGTTGAAGATATTCACTCCATTTCCTCTTAATTTTGATAGTAATTAAAGCAAGAATGCTTGTCAAACATGCCGGTAATGTTTGTAACAATCACTACAATTTTTATAGCCATATTTCCTTTACTTTAGTATTCCTTTTCTATAATATATAAGGTATGATTTACTTTTTCTATGGGGACGAAGAATTTAATATTTCTAATGAAATCAAAAAGCTTAAAAGTAATTTAGACAAAGATTTCATTGAGATGAGTTTCAAACAATTTAACAATCCAAAATTTCCGGATTTGATTGCCGCTGTGAGAACTCAGCCGATGATGTTTGGCAAAATGCTCATTGTGATTAACTGCCTTACATATTTGAGTGGAAAAAGTTCTGATGAGAATGGATTTGATGATAAGCAAATTAAACAATTGACCGAAGCATTGGATAATGTTAGTGAAAATTTAGATGTTATTTTTGTTGCTCAACTTCCACCGGATAGCCAGAAAAAAATCGACAAACGAAAAAAAATATTTAAACTTTTATCAAAATATAACTCAAAGGAATTTGTTCAAATTCCATCATACAAAACAGCAGAACTTGAAAGTTGGATTAAACAACAGGCAAAATCAAAAGATTTAAAATTATCCGATGATGTTGCAGCAGAAATCTTGTTACAAGTCGGTTCAAATTTGAGATTATTGGATTCTGAACTTGAAAAATTGAAAATTTATTCAAAAGACAAAGCTCCAACTAAAGAAACTGTAAAAGAGATTTGCGTAACAAATGAAGATTTGTTTGGCTTTGCAGATTTTTTAATTGAAGACAACAAAGCGAAAGCACTTGTTGAATACCAAAAACTTTTGACTAAAAAACACCCGCTCGAAATTTTGTCAGTTTTGCATACCCTTTTGCACGGGAAAATTCAAATCAAAGCAAATTCGACAAACCATAATGCCGATGAAATTGCAAAAATCATCAACATGCACCCATATCGTGTAAAACTTGAAATGCAAAAACTTAAAAATATTCCACTAAAAAATCTTGTAAAACTAAAACAAAATCTTACAAATGCAGAATACAAAATTAAATCAGGACAATCAAATCTTGGTGTAGATAAGGAAATTGAATATGCAATACTACAATAACGAAATCTCTCAAAAATATCCTGAACTTTTGAAATATTTTGAAAACGGAATAAAAGATGAGAACAAAAATATCAGCCACTGTTTACTATTCTGGGGACCTGATATGAAATCTCAATGTGAATTAGCCCTTGAAGTTGCACGACTTTTAAACTGTAAAGAAAACGGTAACTCTGATTGTAATTGCATAAACTGTCGTTGGATAAGAGAACAATCTCACCCTGCAGTTAAAATTTATACACGTCTTGATTTTAAAGAAAGCTCATCATCTTCAAGTGATGACGGAGAATCTAAAGGCAAGAAAAACATAAATATCGACCAAGCAAAAGCAATTATAAACGAATTATCTATTTCAAGTGATTATCACAGGGTTTATATTTTCTGCGACAGAGATGAAGATGGAAATCTTTTACCGCTAAATCAAATAAACTTTCCGGAAGCAACATCGAATGCGCTACTAAAAACATTTGAAGAACCACCGCAAAATACAACTTTTATCTTCTTGACTAAAGATAAAACTGATATTATTTCAACCGTTGTATCAAGAGCACAATCATTTTTTGTTGCAGGCAAAACGTTTGAAAATAGTGATTACAATTTAGTAGAAAATTTTATTCAAAACTACTGGACATTAAATAGAAATCAAGTTTTAGAATTTGAAAATAATCTTATGAATTTGATAAATGAAAACGATGCAAAAACAATTTTTACTCAAATGCAAAATTATATGCTAAATGTAATTAAATCAAATCCAGAAAATAAACTGCTATTTTACAGACTTACAAAGGATATGGCGGCAATTGAAGAGGCTAAAAAGCAAATTTCTTTATCACCTGCAATGACAAATCAAACGGTTGTAGAAAACCTGAGTTTTAAGATGATTTTACAATAATTTGCAAACAAAACTTTCGCCATGTTATAATTTCCATATCATATTAGTAATGGAGAAAAATAATGGATTATACTGAAATATTAAGAGAATTTGCACTTGTAATAGCAGCATCATATCTAATCGGCTCAATCCCAACAGGATATATTATTGTTAAACTATTTACAGGTCAAGATATTAGGACAATCGGTTCAGGTTCAACCGGTGCAACCAATGTAAAACGTGTTATGGGTAAAAAGTGGTTCTTTATCGTAATGCTTTTAGATGCATTCAAAGGAGCTTTACCCGTAGTTTTAACTGCGTGCTTTATGCCGGCATTCCACGATATCGGAATTTTACCTGTAATTGCAGCGATTTGTGTAATCTTAGGTCACAGCAAATCCGTATTTCTTAATTTCACAGGCGGAAAATCTGTAGCATCAGGTGTTGGGACATTATTTGCACTAAGTTGGCAAGCCGGATTAACTATTGCAGTTATTTGGAGTATTGTTACTTGGCTTTCAAGATATGTATCTTTAGGTTCAATTGTTGCAATCGCTCTTTCGCCAATTATTATGTGGTTCTTTAATGCAAGACCGGCTTATATTATTTACGCATTAATTGCTGCAGTTTATGTAATTTATTTGCACAGAGAAAATATCAAAAGACTTCGCCAAGGTACAGAAAACAAAGTCAGATAAAAATTTAAAACAAAAGGATTCTACATGTTCGACAATTTAAGTGAAAAACTACAAAATATAATTTCAAAAACAAGAGGTCAAGAATTAACTCAAGACAATATGCAAGAGGCTTTGCGAGAAATCAGACGAGCATTGCTTGAAGCTGATGTTAACTTGCGAGTTGTAAAAGCATTTATCTCTTCTATTAAAGATAAAGCTGAGGGTGAAAATGTTCTACAAGGAGTTGACCCATCACAACAATTGATTAAAATTGTTCACGATGAACTTGTTGAACTTTTAGGTCACGAAGCAAAACCTTTGAATTTAACCGGACACCCGAGTTTAATTATGATGCTTGGTCTTCAAGGTTCAGGTAAAACAACATCTTCTGCTAAACTTGCGGTTAAACTAAAAAAAGAGGGTAAAAATCCGCTATTAGTTGCATGTGACGTTTATCGACCTGCAGCTATTTCACAGTTACAAACTCTTGGACAAGAAATTGGTTGCGAAGTTTTCACAATTCCGGACTCTAAAGATGTTCAAAATATTGTTCAGAGTGCGATAAATTATGCAAAAGAAAATGGTTTCAATGTCCTAATTTTAGATACCGCAGGACGGTTACAAATTGATACCGAGATGATGGCAGAATTATTGATTATTGATAGGGTTTTCCAACCGCAAGAAAAACTCCTTGTAATTGATGCTATGACAGGTCAAGAAGCTGTTCACGTTGCAGAAAACTTTGATGCACAAATCGGTTTGACAGGTTTAGTTCTAACAAAACTAGATGGTGATTCTAGAGGAGGTTCAGCATTATCTGTTGTTTATTGCACAAATAAACCTATCAAATTAACCGGTACAGGCGAAAAATTAAATGCTTTAGAAGATTTTTATCCGGAACGTATGGCAACAAGAATTTTGGGAATGGGAGATATTGTTTCCCTTGTTGAACGTGCGCAAGAAGTTTTTGATGAAAAAGAAGCATTAAAAATGCAAGAAAAAATGAGTAAAGCGGAATTTAGTTTTAACGACTTTTTGAATATGCAAAAACAAATGAAAATGTTTGGTTCAATGGATCAAATTTTGGGAATGCTTCCGGGGGTAAATCTTAAACAGGCAGATAGAGAAAAAATTTCTCACGCATCTGAAACCGAGTTTAAAAAGATTGAAGTATTTATTCAAAGTATGACACCAGAGGAACGTGACAATCCGCAACTTATGAACACAAGCCGTAAAAAACGTATTGCAAAGGGCTGTGGAATGGACATGCATACAATCAATCTTTATGTAAAACAGTTTGAACAAATGCGCCAAATGATGGGCGGAATGAATAAATTGCAAAAAATGTTCGGTGGCTTTGGCAAGAAGAATGAGAAAAAAGCCATGGTTCAAGCAATGAAAATGATGAAACGCAGAAGATTTTAGGTGCTACGCACGTAGTTATGCTACTAACAATTGTAAAACTTGTGGGATAAATGCGTTACGAAGTGACGTAACAATCCACTACACATGGGTTCACGTCATTCTGAGCGATAGCGAAGAATCTCATTTCAAAAATTATGAGATACTTCGGCAATTCGCACTCGCATTAAACGGCTACGGCTCCGCCTTTATCCTTGAGCTCGTATGACCTCAGTATGACGTATAATAAAATAAGAGAAGCGGGGGTATAATCCCCGCTTCCTGTTTATCACCTATAGACTTATCCACTTATTGACCTATAAGACTTGTTCTAATCACCTACACACAGAACCATATTGCTGCTGTCGTACTTGTAGTTGGCGTCCGGGTCGCCAAAGGTGAAAGTGCATACGCTGGACGCGCTGTCAGCAATGCTCTCCGAAGACGACCAGAACCTGCCAGAAGTCGGTAAGCCCAAGCTGGAATCTTTCATGCCGGCTTCATATAAACTTTCCAGTTTTGAGTGATCAGGTAAACTCATTCCTATATCATCACATGCTTTCTTTGCTCCTGCCCAATAGTTATCTCTACTTACCCAACTTCCAACTTTTTCAGTTGTCCAATTGGGATCCCATTTTTTCATTTCTTCACTATGCTATTAATTGGGCTCCATGATGGTAGTTGGTAAACACAACCTATTCCATCAACTTCAATACCGGTACAACCTTTAGAGAATTTTGCTACTTTGAAACTACGGATATCATATTGTTTTCCATTTCGTGCTTCACTGTTTGGTCCTTTAAAACCATTAACGTCCATTACAAAGTCGATTGAACTTGTTACACTTGTTGTATATGCAAATTTCTTTGTTCTGCCAAAACCAATAGGTAAATCTGCAAAGCTTGGTGTTACTGTATCGCCATCACCAATTATTCCTGCATTTGGATTGTAGGTAAGTATTAGTGTTGCGCCATCAGCTAAGATTATACCCACGTTATTACTTTTGTTATCTTTTAAATTTAAATTCTTTCCTGTTTTTGCTTTTGAAACATCATAAGTTTCACCATCTGTTGTTGTTACTGTTTTAGTTGGCCAACAATCTGCAATATGATCTGCATCACATCGGGTACTTATTTTTATATATTTTGAGAATTCATCTACAAATTCATCTGTACTATTATATGTTCTTTCAAGACCACCATCTGCTCTCATCAAGTCCATGGATTTTGTAATCTTTTGAGCTAAATTGGCTTGTGCTTCTGAATTACTGCGTTCTGCTATGTTTTTTAATAATGTCGGCATTGTTAATGCTGCTACTACTCCGATTACTCCAAGAGTGATTAATACTTCGGCTAAGGTAAATGCAAGTTTTTTATTCAGAGTTATACCTCTGAAAACCTCTCTACAAGCGGGTTTTAAATTACCCCCCCCCCGAAACTCGCTCTATGACTGCGTTTTGACATATTTGTACTTCCTTTCTTTTGTTATGCTTAACTCATATTTGTATATCTATTATATCTGATTTTTTAAAGCTTTGCAAGAGAGGATTTAAAGTTAAGGAGACCCCTCCTCGAAATCAAAGATTTCGGTCCTCCCGCAAGGGGTGGACATTTTGTGCTTTTTCACTCCTTTTTACCCCCTCAGCCATACGGCACGCAGTTTCACACGGCTCATTCTTCGCCGGTTCAGCTAGTGTCCCTACCCCTCCCCCACGTAGGTGGGAGGGAATAAGTCCCTCCTCGAAATCACAGATTTCGGTCCTCCCGCAAGGGGTGGACACTTTGTTCGGCAGAGTCACTTGGGGCTAGGTACAATAAAATCATACATTTATCATACAAGTTTCACCACGGTTGGTAGCGAAACTACGTGCGTCCCATTATCAGTAGTCTTACAAAGTCCACCATGGTTGGTAGCATGACTACATACGTAGTATCTTGACGGATTTTGACTTCGTATGGTATAATAGAGTTATCGGTTAAGGTTCAAGCTCGGGAACAACAAAAGTTCCTAAAGGTTTACCTTTTTGATAGTAAAGCTGTTTGCCGATTTTGGTGCAATATATTTATGCACTTTTTTTACCCATAACATGGATATGCAAATGGAAAACTTCCTGTCCTGCTTCTTTTCCTGTGTTAATTTGGGTTTTATAAGATTTTAAGCCGGCTTTTTTTGCAGCATCTTTTACTGTTTGTAAAAGTTCTGCCATTAATTCTTTATCTTCAAGTTCATTTAAGGAGGCGATATGCTTTTTAGGACATACTAACATGTGAACAGGTGCCTTTGGGTGTATATCATTGAAAACAACCGTATTTTCAGTTTCATATACAAATTCTGTTCCAAAATCACCGTTTATTATTTTACAAAAAATACAATCTTCGCTCATTTTTTTCTCCTTTTTCAAATTAATAAACACATAAAATTATCTTAGTTTTTTTGCTAAAGATAAGCCTGCAGGCAATGGCAAAACAACATTTTCATAATTGGGATTAGCATTTATATCATCTATAAATGTCTGAACCTTTGTGGCATGCGAAATTACGTTGTCGCATGCTATGTAACCACCAACATTCAAGTGTGGTTCAATTAGGTGGAAAAATTTGATGTATTGGGCTTTATTTGCATCAACAAACGCAAAATCAATTCTAAAGTCTTCCGGTAAATATTCCAGAATTGTTGCAGCATCACCCTTTCGAGTATCAATAATGTCTGCAACTCCACATTTTTGGAAGTTTTCTTTTGCAATATCAAGTCTTTTGTCATAAAACTCAATAGTGGTAAGTTTTCCACCTGTTTTTTTCAAAGCCTTGCCAATCCAAATTCCGGAATAACCATTTGATGTTCCAACTTCAACTACACTTTTAGCTTTTGAATCGACTATTAAATTATACAAAAATTCGGCAGTTGGACGAGAAATGTTCCAAAACTGTTTTTGTGTCTTTTCAAGTTCTTTTAAAACCTCTTGTGTTGTTGTGTCAAATGTATCAATCATCATTTTATTGTTTTCACCTTGTTTGTAATTACTATTGTTCGAACAGGAACATCTAAAGGACTTGTTTTCACAATATCTTTGCTTGTTGTATCAATTACCGAATAAAGACCTGAACGAGCATTAGTAATCATTATCATATCTGTATTTTCAATTGGAGAAATATTTGTTGCGAACGCATTTGTATTCAAGAAAAACTTATCTGTGATAACGTCATCTTGCGTGTTTAGAACTTCAATCAAGTTTTCTGCAGCACCCAAGATATACAATTCACCATTGTGAACGTACATATCCACGGGTTTTTCGCAAACTTCCAACTCTGACATCAAACCCATCGTTTCGTAATCAACAATTGCTAATCTGTTCTGAGTTCGACTGATAATGTAAATTTTACCATTCACATAGGCAATTTTTGAAATATTAGGAAAACTTCCGATATTTTTTAGCAAATAATTGTTATCAAGTTCAATTGCCCAAATATCGTTTTTGTTTCTATCAACATAGAACATCTTTGTTCCATCTTCAGAAAGTGTTAATTTTTCGCACATGCCGTTGATTTTTAATTGTTTTTTCAAGGTCATTGTTTCAAGATTTAGAATATATATACTTGAATTTGAACCGGCCGAAACATACGCAATCTTATTGTTGTTATCAATAATAATTTGCTCCGGAACGACGTCAAAATGAACTTCTTTGATAACTTTTTCATCTTTTAAAGAAATAACGTTCAAGGTTTTAGAGTCAAAATAAGTGACAAGTAAAAACTCACCATTATAACACTTCATATCATTGATAATTCCATCTTGTTCAAGTGTATATTCCGGAGTTTTGGAATTTGAACTTATTACTTGAATATTTTTATTTCTTCCAGATGCAATGTAGAAAGTTTTGTTATTCAACTGTTCAACAGGTGTAACCGCATTTCTCTTTGTTTTGTTTTTAGGATTATTAATTCTCAAACCTGTATCTTGGGTTGTTGAAACATCAATATCACCGATAATACCTTTCAAGGTTTCTGGAATAACAAGACCTTTTGGAAGTAAAATATCTTGAGGCAAAAGTCCTGATTGAATTTCATCAGGCGGGTTTAACATATTGATTACAGTCTTTTTACCGTTCGTATTTATAACTTTTAAAAGCGAATAATTGTTATTAAAAATCACCATATCCGGTTTTTGTTTAAGTGTTTCATTTGACGGATAAGTTGTTTTTATTCCAACTTTGTCAACATTTTGAACTTTAGCAGGAAAAATCGGCAAATACATTGTATTATCAGGAAGAATTACCACTCCGTCAAATCTAAAATTTGTATTTGGAAAAGATTTATTCACAAAGTCCTGAATGCCAACCGGAACTTGTTCAGCTAAAGCAATTCCACCGGAAAACATACATAACATTAAAGTTAACAACAATTTGCGCATATTATTTAAAAACTCCTTTAACTTTTGACATAATTGATTTTTGAGGTTTTTTACCGGTTTGAATTTCGTACAATTTTTGGTAAAGAACTTTTTCCTCTTCATTCAATTTTGTTGGAACTTTAATTTTCAAAACTACAATATGGTCACCGCGCTGAGATGGTCTTGTAATAATTGGAATTCCTGCTCCTTTAATTTTTAGAAGATGTCCATGTTGAGAACCGGCAGGGATTTGAATCTCTTTTTCACCGTCAAGAGTTTTGATTGAAATAATATCACCAACTACAGCTTGAGCAGGGGAAATTTCAAGTTCCGTAAATACATTAATCCCATCACGTTTGTAATAATTTGATGGTTCAACGTGAATTACTACAAACAAATCGCCATTTGGTCCGCCATTAATTCCGCAATCCCCCTCTTTAGAAACACGGATTTTTGACATATTGTCAACACCTGCCGGAATTTTAATTTCAACTTTCTTTTCCTTATTTACTTGACCATGTCCTTTACAAGTTTTGCAAGGTTTGTCAATAACTTGACCTTTACCCTTACAATGCGGACAAGTAGTAATTTGAGCAAAATTACCAAGTGGTGTTCTTGTCACGGTTTTAACCTGTCCGGAACCATTACATTGCGGGCAAGTTTTCTTTTGAGTACCGGTTTCTGCACCTGTTCCGTGGCAATCAGGACAAGTTTCAAGGTGGTCAAACTTTATTTCTTTGTTAATGCCGAAAGCAGCTTCTTCGAATTTCAATTTAACATCATATCTTAAATCATCACCTCGCTGAGGGGCATTCGGGTCAACCCCGCCACCGCCAAAGCCAAATCCACCAAAACCTCCAAAGAAGCTTTCAAAAATATCATTGATATCGCCAAAACCACCCGCGAAAGGTCCGTTGGTATCAAAACCCGCATTTTTCAAACCCTCTTCACCATATCTGTCATAAGTTGCTCTTTTGTTATCATCAGATAGTGTTTCATAAGCTTTGCCAAGCTCTTTAAATCTTTCCTCAGCATCAGGAGCCTTGTTAACATCTGGGTGTAATTTTCTTGCTTTTTGTCTAAAAGCTGATTTTATTTCTTCTTTGGTCGCCTCTTTTGTAACGCCTAATATTTCGTAGTAATCTGCCATTTTCTCTTAATACTTCCTTTTAAATCCTCAAATCTGTAACTATTCGGCAGTTGCAACGTTTACAAGTGTAGGTCTTAGAACTTTATCACCTAATTTATACCCTTTTTGTAATTCATTGATTACAGTATGTTCCGGGTGTTCACTTGTTGGTGTTTGCATAACTGCTTCATGGAAATTAGGGTCAAATTCTTCTCCTACAGCTTTAATCTCTTCTAGTCCAAGTTTTGATAATGCTTCGTGAACTTGTTTATGTACAAGGTTAAAACTTTCTTTAACTTTTTCGCAATCTTCAACATTTTCCAATGCTTTTTGACCACGTTCAAAATTATCAAGAACTTCAATCATTTTTTTCAAAGCTGCTTCAGTACCATATTTAATCAAATTTTCACGTTCTTGTTCTTGACGTTTTCTAAAGTTGTCAAAGTCAGCAGCTAAACGAACATACTGTTGATTTAATTTATCGTAATCTGCTTTCAATTTTGAATATTCTTCATTTTTTGACTCATCTTTTTTATCAGAAGTATCTTTTGTTTCTTCTTCTGTTTTAGCTTCAGTTTCAGAAGTTTCTACATTATTTTCTTCTTTGTTTTCATCTTTGATTACATCGTCATTACTAAACGGATTTGAATTTTTATGTGTCATAATTTTTCCCTTCACAACATTATTATATATCTTCATTATAAAGTATCAAACTAAATTCACAAGGGAAATTTATTTTTTTTTTAATATTTGAGTGTTACACACGTACCAACAAATGCAATAGTTAAACAAAATAAGCATGTCATTGTGAGTCTTGCTTTTATTCGTAATGACATACCTTTAATACAAGAAACGATTCCCTCGCCCCTTGTGACTCTGCCGAACAAAATGTCCACCCCTTGCGGGAGGACCGAAATCTGTGATTTCGAGGAGGGGGCTTTTATATACCCTCCCACCTACGTGGGGGAGGGGTAAGGGAGAGGGGAAAGTACACGAGTGTTCAAGATTACGACGTCACTCCGTATTGACTACTTTGAAACTTGCTCGGCTTGTTTTCCTCGTAATGACATGTCTTTTTATGTCATTACGAACGGGTATTAAGTCATTTGTTGTTGAAATAAAAAAATAGTCGCTAGTGTAGTAATCCAAATCACGGGGATAATTGAAAATGTAGGTTGGCATTACTATGCCAACACGATATGTTTTTACGTGTCGGATTAAGTAAATCCGACTTACATAACTATAAATTAAAATATTTGACAAAGTTTGATAAATTTATATAATATTATAATGATGGAATATATTAAAGAATCAAATAAAAATCTAATGAGTTTGCGAACTAGTTTAATCACAACTGTTGTTGTTTTAACTGGGGGTATTGTTGGATTATTTTTATCTGAATTTGAAATCATTTCAAAAACAATTTTCATTGTAATTGGTTTATACTTTGATATATTGTTTATTTGTAATATTTTAGATATAAATCAAAGAATAAATAAAAATATAGGAGTACTAAAAAATGAATGCAAATGATATTTTGGGTCTTTTTTTAGCAGCTTTCTTTTTGATTGTGGGAACTTATTTTAACTATAAGTTTAAACAAATTGATAAAGAAGATAAGCCAGCACACAAAAAAGCATAAAAAGAGACCACATTAAATGTGGTCTCTTTTTATAGTAAATCTAATCACCTACACACAAGACCTTACGGCCGCTGAGGCGCTTGTAGCCGTAGCCCGTGCGGCCATCGCTGAAGTTCACGAAGTACGCGTTGAAAGCGTTGTACTCCGAAGACGACCAGAACCAGCCGGAAGTCGGTAAGCCTAGTTGTTCTTTTTCTGCTGTTGTTTTTTAGCTAAACTTTGCAGTTTTGATTTATCCGGTAAACTCATTCCTATATCATCACATGCTTTTTTTGCCCCTGCCCAATAGTTATCACCATTATAACCTGTTGCATCAAATTTAGGATCCCATTTCTTCATTTCTTCACTTCCTGCTTTTATTGGACTGAATGAGGGGAGTTCATATACACAACCTATATTCGGGACTTCAACTCCTGCACAACCAGTGGAAAATTTTGCAACTTTAAAACTACGGATATCATATTGTTTACCGTTTCGTGCTTCACTATTTGGTCCTTTAAATCCATTTACGTCCATTACAAAGTCTATTGAACTTGTTACACTTGTTGTATATGCAAATTTCTTTGTTCTTCCAAAACCTATTGGTAAATCTGCAAAACTTGGTGTTACTGTATCACCATCGCCGATTATCCCTGCATTTGGATTGTAGGTAAGTATTAGTGTAGCGCCATCAGCTAAGATTATACCAACGTTATTACTCTTGTTATCTTTTAAATTTAAATTCTTTCCTGTTTTTGCTTTTGATACATCAAATGTTTTTCCATCAGATGTAGTTACTGTTTTTGTCGGCCAACAATCTGCAATATGATCTGCATCACATCGCGTACTTATTTTTATATATTTTGAAAATTCATCTACGAATTCGTCTGTACTATTATATGTTCTTTCAAGACCACCATCTGCTCTCATCAAGTCCATTGATTTTGTAATCTTTTGGGCTAAATTGGCTTGAGCTTCTGAATTACTGCGTTCTGCTATGTTTTTTAATAGTGTTGGCATTGTTAATGCTGCTACTACTCCGATTACTCCAAGAGTGATTAATACTTCAGCTAAGGTAAATGCAAGTTTTTTATTCGGAGTTATACCTCTAAAAAGCTCTCTACAAGCGGGTTTTAAATTACCCCCCCCCCGAAACTCGCTCTATGACTGCGTTTTAACATTTTCGTACTTCCTTTCTTTTGTTATGCTTAACTCACTGACTTTTGTATTTACTGCGCCTCGCATTAAACGTGACTCCGAGCCTGCCGACTAGTCCTGCAGACAGCCTATCATTTCGGCAGGCTGCTCCGCACTCTGCTCGGCTTGTTTCCATTATACTAAATTTTTTGAAGCTTTGCAATAGGTGTACAATTAATTAAAAAGAGGAGCAGCAAATAAATTACTGCACCTCTTTTATTTTATTGTTTAATCATTTCTTTTCTTGAATATGTAATAAATTTCAAATTGTTATTAGACCATAGCCATTTCCTTAGAGAAAGGGTTGGAGGAGGAACACACCTGTCTATCGCCCAAGATTTCAGATTTAATTTTTGCTAAATCTTCTTGCATTAATCTTCTTGGTGACCCTTCTTCCATTGAGTGGTTTCTTAACAAGTATGATGGGTGGAAAATAGCCATAGCTTTGTATGTTTTCCCATTAATTGTTACGTCAAACCAGTTTCCTCTAACTTTTGAAATTTGAACTTTTTTATCTTTCCAGAATGATTTTAAAGCTGTTGCACCGCAGAAAATAATTGCTTGCGGATTCATAATATCAATTTGCGCAGTTAAAAATCTTTCACAAAGAGCTTTTTCAACATCAGTCGGAACCCTGTTTTCCGGAGGTCTGCATTTTACGGTGTTAATAATATACAAATCTTCTTCTCTTGAAATTCCTGCTTCTTCTAAGAATTTGTTTAACAATTGACCTGCTCTGCCAACAAACGGTTTACCTGTTTCATCTTCATTTTCACCAGGAGCTTCACCAATCAAAACAATTCTTGCAGTTTCCGGATTTCCGTCAGAAAAAACTACATTCTTACGAGTTTTTGCTAATACACAATCTGTACAATTTTCGCACTTTGACTGAAGTATATCTAAACAGCCTTTTTTAATCATTTACTACTCTCTCCTCATTAAGTTATTTAGTTTCATTCAACTTTTTAAAATAACCAATATTGTATTTTTTACAATATCTTTTTAATTCTTTCATTATTATATCAGATAATAAAAATACTGCAATCAAATTTGGAACTGCAAGAAATAGAGTGAACGCATCTGATAAATTTACGACACTTTTCAAATTCATAGCAGAACCGATTACAATAAATAAACAGTAAATTATTTGGAATGTTCTTGTCGTAAATTTAGATTCGCCAAATAAAAATGTCCAGCTTTTTGTTCCGTAATAAGAACCGCAAAGCATTGTAGATAATACAAAGCAAGCAGCCATAAATGTCAATAACACGGGGAAGAACGGACAAACAGTTGCAAATGCTTTTGAAGTTAATTCAATACCCTCAATGCCTGTAGTATTTAAGTATGCACCGGTTACAACAATAATAAATGCCGTAGCAGCACCAACAATAACAGTATCAACAAACGGTTGCAACATTGCGATAAAAGCTTGCGCTACAGGTTTACTTGTTCTAACCGCAGAAAAAGCAATTGGCGCAGTGCCTAAACCTGCTTCGTTTGCAAACATTGCTCGTCTGAATCCCCATAGCATACAACCCCAAATTCCGCCGGAAATCATAGCTTGCGGTTTGAATGCTTCTTTCAATATTAAACAAATTGTATGTGGAACATGGTGAATATTTAACAAACAAATTATAAAAGCTGAAAATACATACAATGTACACATTACAGGTGTAACTTTAGATGTAAACTTCCCGATAGCTTTAATTCCGCCAATTACAGTAACATAAGTAATCACTGCTACAATCAAACCGAAAATCCATCTTTCATTTGAAAATAACCCTGTAACATTTGAAATTTGAGTTGTAATCGCATTAATTTGAAATAAATTCCAACCGCCAATCATTGCAAACACGCAGCATACAGCATAAATCTTTGCAAGATATGGGGTGTAAGGTTTAATCCACTCAGCTCGCAAACCATTGATAATGTAATACATTGGTCCTCCAGATGATGAGCCGTCTTTGTTAATTTGTCTGAATTTTATACCTAAAAGAACTTCCGCAAATTTTAATGCCATTGAAAAAACTCCGGCAATCATCATCCAAAAAATTACCCCTGGCCCCCCAACAGAAACCGCCAAAGCCGAACCTACAACATTTCCCATGCCGGCAGAAGCTGAAATAGTTGCAGTAAGAGCTTGAAAAGATGAAACTTCTCCGTGTTTTTTCTTTTTTAAAATATCATCATGTTTATATTTTTTAGTAATCAAATCAATAGCATGTTTAAAGCCCCAAAAACCGATAAATCTTGTTCTGATTGTAAAATACAATGCCGCAATCATTAATAACAAAATCAAAAATTCCACACGAACACCGTGAATAGTCACATGTGAAAAAATCAATCCTGAAATTTTATTCGCAACAGGTGATAAAATACTATCAATTCGGCTATCTAAATTCATAAATCAATTATACTACAAACATAGAGAGCATTTTAAATTATAAATCTTGCAGTTTTAGAGATTTTACAGTTGCGGAGTTCTGATGGTGTACCGCTAAAAATCACTTCTCCTCCGGCATTTCCACCCTCCGGTCCCATATCAATAATATAGTCTGCATTTTTTATAACATCTAAATCGTGTTCAATGACAACAACTGTAGCACCATTATCAATCAAAGTTTGAAAAACATTCAATAAAGTACGAACATCTAACGGGTGAAGTCCGATTGTAGGCTCATCAAACACAAAAACAGATTCTAATTGGGCTTTTCTCATTTCACTCGCAAGTTTTAACCTTTGAGCTTCTCCGCCCGACAAACTTGGAGTAGCTTCACCTAGTGTCAAATAACCCAAACCTAAATCTTTCAAAACCTGCAATCTCTGTTGAACAGATTTTAAATCGTCACAAGCATCAATTGCAGTATTCACGTCCATTGACATAAGTTTTGCTAAAGAATTGCCTTTGTATTTTATATCCTCAACTATTTTTGAATATCTTGAACCTCCACACTCAGGACACGGAATTTCAACATCTGGTAAAAATTGAACATCTAGATTTATTACCCCTGTTCCATCGCATACCGAACATCTTAATTTGCCTGTATTATACGAAAAATCTCCGGCTTTATATTTATTTTCTTTTGATTTTGGAAGTTTTGCAAAAATCTTACGAAGTTCATCATGAATATTTGCATAAGTTGCCACAGTGGAACGAATATTTATCCCTATCGGAGTTGCGTCAATAAGTTTGACCTGCTTAATTCCGTCTGCTTCAATCTTTACAATATGTTCAGGCATTTTCTTTTGAGAAGTCAAAGAATCAAGTGCCGGAACAAGACTTTCTAAAACCATAGTTGTTTTACCTGAGCCGGAAACTCCGGTAACAACTGTTAATCTTCCTTTTGGAATGTCAATTTTTAGAGGTTTAACAGTATGGATAGAATTTGTTTCTAAGTGGATTTTACCATTTTTAAACATCATATCAGGAGAAATATTTTCACGAATTTTCACTTCTTCTTTATCAGACAAAAAACCCCCTATTATTGATTTTTTGTTATCTATAATTTCAGGAATTGTACCCTCTGCTACAACATAACCGCCATTTACACCTGCCTGAGGTCCCATTTCAATAATCCAATCTGAATCTTTCAAAATCTGTACATCATGGTCAACTAAAACCACAGAATTTCCGTCTTCAATCAAATCGTGCAAAACTCCACGAAGCCCGACAATATTTGATGGGTGTAAGCCGATTGACGGCTCATCAAGAACGTACAAAACTCCTGTTGTTCTGTTACGCACAGCTCTTGCAAGTTGCATTCGTTGTCTTTCTCCTGTTGATAATGTAGAAGATGCCCTATCAAGTGTTAAATACCCTAAACCCAAATCAATAAGCCTTTTTGCAACAGATTGGAAAGAGTCGCAAATACTTTCTGCCATTGGCACCATTTCTTTTGGTAAAGATTGAGGAACTTTTTTTACCCACTCAACAACATCTGATAGTGTCATTTCGCAAACTTTGTCAAGTGTAAGCCCCATTAGTTTTGGTGTTCTTGCTTTTTCAGATAATCTTGTTCCATGACAGTCAGGACAAATATCTTGTTTCAAGAACTTTTCAACACGTTTCATACTCTTTTCATCTTTGACTTTTGATAGAGCATTTTCAACAGTATAAACTGCATTATAATAAGTAAAATCAAGTTCTCCTGCTTGGTTTGTATTTTTTGCCTTATAGAAGATATGTTTCTTTTCAGCAGGTCCGTTGTAAACAATATCTTTTTCCTTATCGGTCAAATCTTTGAACGGAATATTTGTTCTGACTCCCATTTCTCGACAAACATCTGTCATAAGTGACCACATCAAGTTCCCCAAGGTGCAACAGCACCCTCATCTATTGTCAAAGAATCATCAGGAACTAAAGTTGATTTATCCACTGTTCGAACAATTCCTGTTCCTCCACAAGTTTTGCAAGCTCCTTGACTATTAAAAGCCAATTCTTCTGCTGATGGTGCATAAAAATTCTCTCCGCACACCGGACAAACTAATTCTTGTTCCGCAGCTACAGCCAAACTCGGTTCTACATAATGACCATTCGGGCAACAATGACTTGCAAGTCTTGAAAACATCAATCTTAAACTGTTTAGAAGCTCTGTTCCTGTTCCAAATGTGCTCCTAACCCCTGGAATTGCCGGTCTTTGATGTAGCGCAAGTGCTGCCGGAACATACAGGATTTCATCAACCAAAGCTTTTTCAACCTGAGTCATTCTTCGTCTTGTATAAGTTGAAAGTGCTTCTAAATATCTTCTTGATCCCTCAGAATACAAAACTCCAAGTGCCAGAGATGATTTACCTGAACCTGAAACTCCGGCAATTCCGACAATTTTATTCAATGGAATATCAACATTGATATTCTTTAAATTGTGAACCCTTGCCCCTCTAACTTTTATTTTACCAACCATAAATTACCCATTTCTTATAAATATAAATTAACACAAAAAACAACAATTCGTCATTTTATATCACCATTGACGACACCCTAAAAACATGTTAAAATAGGTGTATGGGATTGGTGAATATGAACTGGAATAATAAAAAATCTGCATTTACTCTATCAGAAATTATGGTAACACTTACATTGATTGGTTTCATTGCGACGATGACACTATCAACTATTGGGACTTCTATTCAACAGAGGGCAAGACTTGCTGAATTCAAAACAGCTTATTCTAAAATGGAATCAGCTCTACAAAGTATTAATGTTGATGATGGACAGATTTATAACTGCTATACAAAACCGTCTGATACTGATGTTGATACTTATGGTTTGTCAATCGCAGATTTAAATAATTTGAATGCAACTTCCCAACAATGCGGAACTTTAGAAAATAAATTTGTTAGAGCAATGGGAGCAACAAGATTTTGCCAAACAAACCCAAGAAGTGAGGGTTGTATTCCGGATAATGACAATTATCCAAGCCCGCAGGAAGATTCTTGCTTTACAGACTTAACAAACGGTCATGCTTATGTTTTGGATAACAGTATGATTTTATTTACAGATGGAAATAATTCTTTAACACAATTTGCAATTGATGTTAATGGTCGTAAAGCCCCTAACAAATGGGGACAAGATGTTTTCACATTTGCAATAAAAGCAACAAATTCAAAAATTGTTAACGGAACTCAATACGTTACGGCAGTAAAAATTCTGCCACCGTCTGCTTGTCTTCCGGGGCACAACGAAAATACAAACAAAGGTTCTTCAAAATCTACAGAACAAATGATGAAAGAAGCTACTAATTATAGATAATTTATTGTAACAAACCACAAGTTTCGTTGTACATAACCATGTGAAAATCCGGACTGGTCATATTCGGGTTACGTTTCATAAATTTTTTTACGTCGAATTTTTCTAAAAATTTATCTAATTTTTTTAGAACTTTTTCGTTATTCTCATTTTCGGATTTTAATTTTTCAATATAAGACCTAGTCATAGAAAGGATTTCATCTTCTGTTAAAATAGGTAAACCTCCAATTTTAACTTCGTCTTTGTCATCACTTTCAAGATACTTTTTCTCTTCTCTTTGTTGTTGGTTTTGTTGATTTTGTCTTTTTTCCTGACCGGTAGAAACTGCAGAGTCAATTCTTTGCCCAAAAGGATTGTTTACAGAATTAAACATACGATGCTCCTTGCAAGTTTTTAAATTGCTATTTGTCATGTCGGCAAATTTATTCAGAACTTTAAATATCTAATCTAAATATAGTAGAAGTTTTCTATGCTAAAATATAATTAAAGGAGGCTTTTATATGTATACAATCAAAGAAGTTGCAAAAAAAATGGATATATCAGAACATACTCTTCGTTTTTGGGCAAAAAGCGGATTTTTCCCATTCATAAAAAGAAACAAAAATAATATCAGACTTTTTTCAGACAACGATTTAGATTGGGTTAGAATTGTAAAATGCTTAAGAGCGGTCGGAACTGAAAATAAAGCAATCAAAAGATACATTGATTTATGCATAAAAGGTGATTCTACAATTCCTGAAAGATACGAAATCATTCAAGCGACAAAACTAAAAGCCGAACAACAAATGCTTGAACTTCAACAACAAATGGATTTGCTAAATTATAAAGAAAAATATTATCAAAACCTTATCAAAAATAACTTGAAAGACGGTTGGAATCCAATGAACAACCATCAAGTTGAAACAGAAACCGTCTAGAACTTTTACTCTTTTTTAAGAAAAAACGCAAGTCCTAAAAGGTAAGAAGTTAATAATCCGATTGCAAGGATTATTCCCATTGAACTTATAAGTTTAAAGCTTGTAAATGCAAGCAAAGTAAATGATATAAATGTAGAAATGAACGAAATAAAGACTGCATCTTTTGATTCTTTTCCTCCATTTGCCATGAATATTGAATAATCCAAACTAAAACCAAGAATTAAAAAGATTGATAAAATATGAAAAATATCAATTTGTTGCCCAATTAAAGATGTAAATCCGATTGCAAAAATAGATGCTATTAGCGGTGCAGAGATTATTTTTGCAGCCTTTAGCGGTTTATAACAAATTGAAAGTAAAATAAAATAAATTAAAAATATAAATGGTAAAATTTTCACGAATTTAATTCTGATAGATTTCATTATTTGAGAAATATTATCTGCTAATTTTATTTGATTTATATTTTTTCCTAGAGTTAAAGGCTTATATTTTCCAAAAACAATCATATAAGAAGTGTTTTTGTCTAACATAAAGTTTTTCAAAACATCATTATTATTTTTAGTAAAATCTTGAATATCATTTTTTAAACTTGCTTTTTTTAGAGAATTTTGTGTACCCAAATCAAGGAAATTCGCATAATTATCTAAATTATTTTGATATAAATCTTTAACCATTTGTCGATTTTCCATTTGTCGTTTTGCCGATGGTAAAAATTGAGCTAAAGAAAAATATAAAACTCCATCTTTATTGAGTTTATCGCCAATAAATTCTTCTTGTTCAATAATTTTGTTTACAGAATTTCCTTTGATTGTAATAAACGTTATTTCAGGCATTTTGAAAACTTTATTATTCAATATTTCAGCCTGTAATAATTTTTTTTGTGGAATGTATAAAGTTCTGATATCATCACTTGTTTTTATTCGACAAAAACCAATTATTGAAACAATTACAATCACTAAAACCAAAATATTTCTATATTTTGAAATATTCGGAAGTTTGATATCCCCTGTAGTTTTAGGATAAAAGTTCTTTAACATCGGAAGAATTAAAATCACAAACAAATACACTCCAACAAGTCCTGATGCAGTATAAATTCCGATTTGTTTAAGAAGCTCAACTCCACTAAATAATAAAAGAAGAAAAGCTACAACCGTCGTCAACATTGAAACAGTAAGACTTTTGATGATGTTTATATTTTTCAATTCTGAAATAATATAATGAAACGAATAGTCCAAACTTATACCAATCAATGATGTTGCAAAGACAATCGTCAGGACATGCATTTGTCCTAGAATAACAATTGTTGTTAAGTATCCGACAATTAAACCAAAACTTATACTCAACAAAATCGGAATAAATATCTTCAAAGAATTAAAATATTTTTTACAAATAAACATTATTGACAAAAATGAAATTATACAAATAATATTAATTTCAAATGAAGATTTGTGACTGGTTACAAAAGTATGGATAGGAGTTCCTGTTAAATATACCTTAATATCCTTTTTTTTATTACATTTTTGTTGAAATTTTATTAGAGTCTTTAAATCTTTATTCAATGTTTTTGGATTTGTAACCTTTAGAAAAATTTTTGAATAATATTTACCGTTAAATTCTTTTGTATTATTAAAAGTGTCAAAATAAGGATTTTGCAAATTCAAAACATAATCCGTCGAAAATAAATACGGATCTTTATCGGGTGTCTGAATAAAAAATCCTAAAGGATTATAGAGTTGTTCAAGGCTAATTTGTGAAAGTTCTTTGTAGTTTTTATTTTTTAATAATTGTCGCCTGTTGTAAGAAATAAAATTATTCGGATATTTGCTATAAATTTCGAGTAATCTATCTGAATTAAACTTGTCTTTTTTAATATTTGTTTTATTTAAAAGATTAAATAATTCATCTTTAGTATTTTCAATGTTTTCAGAATATTGAGATTCAATAATCACATTCAATGTAGATGATGAAATATCAGAAAGTTCAATAAGTTGTTTTTGCAATTCATTTTGAGGATTTAAAAACCTGACAAAATCCCAGTTTCAACAGGTCGCATTCTAATTACGGCAAAAACCGTTAAAACAATAAAACCAAACATTAAAAATATTCTGAATATATTTTCTTTCTTTATCATTTACTAAACCATATTGTCGTTTTTGTAGAATTTGTCGTTTTGATAATCATTTGTGTTATATAAGATTTCCCGTGTATTTCAACAGAAGCAAGATATTTTGCAGCTTGTTGATTTTTCTTTGGAATTAAACCTAACTGCCATTCGTCCTTGTTTTTGGTGAAATAAAAATTGAAAACTCGTTCTATTTTAGAGTAAGATTTATTAGAAATTGCATTCACAATTTCGTTAACTTGACGATATTCAGTCGTGTTATATGAAGTTGTTGAATGAAGAGGATACGTTGTATTAAAAACAACACCCTTGTTCTTGATAAACCTAAAATCACCGGAAGATTTGATATTAGCAGTAGAATTCGGAATAGTCTTTTCTTGTTTAAATTTACAATTAATACTATTCAATTCCGGCATTTGTGAAATTATCACAGACAACTTTTGCGGGTGGTTAAAAACATCAGCGCATGCCGGCAAGTTAATCAAAAATATTGCAAATATCAGAATTAAAAACTTTTTAAACAATTTTTTTCTCCAAACATTTTTTTAATTTTTGAGGCGCTGTGTATAAAGTTTCCCCCGTATCAACAGTTATACAAATTTGAAGAGAAGAGGCTTTAAATAATTTTTCTTCGGTTTTTGCATTAGTTATTGTATATTTGATAATTATTGCAGGTTCAAGCTCTTCTAGAGAACATTTTACATTCAAAACATCATGCAACTTTGCAGGAGCAATATATTTCAAATCCATCTTTGCAATCGGGTACATAACATTATTTGCATGCATTGTCATATAACCAAAACCTAATTTTTCAAACATTTCACCTCTGGCAAGTTCCAAAAATTTTAAATAATTTCCGTGCCAAACAATATTCATTGGATCCAAGTCAGAAAATGCAACTGTTACAGTACTATTTGATTCAAATAAACTCATGCTTTAATTTCCTCATTCAATGTCTTTATCGGTAAAATTCCGGAGGAATATCCGCAATTCTCGTCAATATATTTATAACTTATACCATTTTTAATTTGTTCTAACTCAAGTTTCAAAACTTTGTCAGGTTGAATTATATTAGTGAATTTTATCTTTCGATATTGTCCTGAAACACAATCTACACCAAAAAATCTCCGAGCAAAATATTGTGCGTAAAATAATTGTACAACCCCCGGAACGATATGAAATCCGTTAAAATGCCCCTTAAAGAAATTACAGTTGCTATAAAAATATAACGAAACCGTAAATTTACCGTCCTCAAAATTTTTGTCAACTACAACAGGAAAAGACAAATTCAAATCGAAGAGATAATTAATTTCTTTTTTATCAATTTTGCCATTAACTGTATGCGGAATTTCATCAATAAATTTCCATTTTTGCGGAACAATCTCATATTTTGTTTTAACTATAGATTTTAGTTTTTTTATAAGTTCTACGATATTATTTTCGGTCAAATAATCTAAACCGGCTTGAGTTAACACCGCAAGACAAGCCAATTTTTCATCTGTTTTTACAATATAAGAATCTTTTAAAAACTCGCAAGAATTCAAAACTTTTTCAATTTCAAGTGCAGAAATTCTTTTTTCCTGAATTTTATAAACTCTATCTGTTCGACCTTTTACAAGAATGTCATCGTTGTAAAATTTTTCGATTTTATCCATTATTTTCACAGGAGATATTAAAGAAAAATTTGTTTTAACCATTGCAAAATTTTCACTGCAATCAAGTTCAACCTCTTTAAAAATGTGAAATTTTTCATCAAAAGAATTTCTATATGCAATAACACCGGTTTCTGTACTTCCGTAAATCTCTATAACATCAGATGAGATTTCTTTTGCAAATTTGAAAACATTTTCTTTGAGTTCAGCACCTGCCGTAATCAACACTTGCGGATTTTTGACAGGATAATTTTGATACTTTGCCATCTTAGCAATGAAAGATGGTGTTGAAATCAGACATGAATTTTCGACATTGATATTCTCCGGAACTGCGACAGTGTCTGTATTTATGACGTTTTCGCTATTCAATGGCAATATCAAATGAAATGTAAACCCAAACAGATGATTCATTGTTGTTGTAGAAATAAATTCTTTATCTTTTAGTAAAGTTGGAAATTGATTTTTCAATGCTTCGGACTCAGAGAACAAATTTTCTAAAGATTTTTGCACAATCTTTTTTTCTCCCGTTGTTCCGGAAGTTTGAAAATTGATAATTATATCTTTTGGATTTAATTCGGTAAAGCCATTAAATTTACCATTATCAATAATTTTTTTACTATTTATTTCATCAATAAAAATATTTTTATTTGTGAAAATTTCAGCCAAAAAATTTATTACAAATGAAAAATTATCAAAATCTTTTGAAGTCGAGTTTAAAGTTAGATTATTTTGAATTCTTTCAAATACTAAATCTTTAACCATTTTTACAGAATAATTTTTTACTATTCTTTTTAAGAATAATTTTTTCGTCAAATTTATCTGTATAAAAATATTCTAAAAAATTAGCAATCATACTTCCTCTTGAATTTTATTCTTACAATATATTCTATCGCAAAAAAGCTCCCGACAAGCAAATATGAAATACAACCGTTATATAATGCCCAAACCTTTTCAGACATAAAAACCGTCGCAAGCGATACTAACGTATTCAAAAAAGTAAATCCTGCCCAGATATAAGTCAATTTTCTTGTATAATCAAGAGCTTTAGGCTTTATATCAGGTTCTACAAGTTTGGCAAACTTTTGTATAACTGTTTCTTTTTAAATGAAGAAACAAAAAACAATAAAAACAACGAAAAATTAACCAAAACAGGATAAAACCTCACAAAACCCCATTTTGTATAATAAAAAATACAAATAACAATAAACATCGTGCAAATTGAAAATATAATATGCAAAAATTTATTTTTATTCATTGCTGTTCATTAAATTCCAAACGGCATTAACAACATCGTCAATTGTTTGAATTTTTTTGAATTCTTCAGGAGGAAGTTTTTTGTCTGTATAACGTTGCATTCTTACAGCAATATCAACAGCATCAATACTATCCAAATCCAAATCAGTAAACAAATTAGAACTTTCTTTAATTTCGGCTTCTGGAATTTCTAAATCATCTACCAAAATAGTCTTCAATTCGTTGAAAATATCTTCTTTACTAATATTACTTGTCATTTCTGTTTTCCCTCACAAACTCGGATAGAGAATTTATAGAAGTAAAATGCCTTTTATTTTCTTCTTTGTTGTTATCCATAGTAATATTATATTTTTTCTTTAAAGCCATACCAAGTTCTAAGGCATCAATTGAATCTAAACCCAACCCGTCAATGAATAATGGTTCGTCATCAACAATATCATCTGGAGTAATTTCGTCCAAATCCAATGTTTCAATAATTAAATTTTTAAGTTCTTCTTTTAATTCCATACAAGTATAATAGCATAAACTTAACTATATAAAGCATTTTCTATCATTTTTGTAATATTCTTTTTTATTACGATTTCATTATCTGTTTTTTCAAGTTCAGATTTCACATCAATTTCACCGGCATAAGACAATTCATAGTTAACTTTTCGCTCCCCGGCTTCATATATTGGTTGATTAATGAATAAAAAATCAAAATCTGTATATAATTTCAGAGCAACAATGTTGACTTTTGCATTCATTGCAATCGTTGCAGCTCCTTTGTGGATTTTTGGATATTCATTTTTTCTATGTCTTATACCAGATGGAAAAATCACTACATTAAATCCGTTATCTAACATTTTCTTTGTATAATTTTTCATATTATCTAGGGTTTCATCTTCCAATATAAAAATTGAACTTACTAAATTTGATAAAATCAGATTTTGAGCTAAAGCTGACTTAACAATACAAGTGGTTCTTGGAATTAAACCAATCAAAATAACTATATCTATAAAACTCGGGTGAGTTGGGACAATAACTTTGTTTTTTATTTGTTTTATTTTCGCCAAATCTTCAATATTCAAATTCATTATTCCAAACGAAATTATCAACTTGACAAACCAAGCCCAAGTTGAGTGAATAACATCAGAGTAAAAATATAACAAATTCTTATCTTTTATAAAGAATTTTGCAAGCGGAAACAGTGTAAAATTCAAGATTACAGCACCAATTCCGAAAATAAAAAAGCTCAATAAAACCAAAAAGGAACGAATTATTTTAATCATCACACATCAATCCTAGACAAAATTCCAACAGGTGTAATAATTTTATTTGTTCTTTTTTCAAGAAAATCTATAAATGAAAAATATTCATCACTTTGTATTAAATTGATTTCTTTTTCAAACTTGCATTCTATTGAATTTGCAACAGGAGTTTTAGAAATCAAAATGGCAACAGCTTTTTTCTCTTCAAAACTATCCGAAAAACAATACAAGATATTATTTTTTTCCGAAACTATTGCTTGCACCAATCCAAAAGACAAACTATTTTTGCCAGATGAAACCGCATAATATGAACCGGTCAGATTTCTCAATAAAGATAAAACACCGGCTAAATAATTATGCACAGAAGCCGAAAATGCAATCGGAGAGACTTCATTTTCATTGTTATATTGCTCAATTAAAGAAAAAAGCCTTTCAAATTCTCCATATTGAGAAGAAAAAATAAATTCATCAATATTATCATCTTCTTCAAAAACTTTCATAATCACAGACATTGCGAGCTTATCAACAGTTGAGAGTTTTCGCCTCATCATCATCGGAATTTTTTTAATAATTTCATCTACCGCATTACAATATGCAAAATTTTTGATAAATATTTTTTCAATCGGCATAATGTTATTATATAATAAATTTATCAATTATGGGAATTTTCATAACAGCATATAACACAATATGTAATCTTGGTTATGGTATGGAAGAAATCTACCAAAATGCTTGTCGTGGAGATATTTCAAAATTTACTCAAACATCTGATATAATCAAAAACACCAAAATTAGAATTGGAAAAGTTTCACATACACTACCTGAAATTACTAAACCGGATTACAACACAAGATGCAACAGATTAGTTCTTGCATGTTTTGAACTAATGAAAAAAGATTTTGCAGGACTAATTTCTAGGTATGGAAAAGATAACATCGCAATAGTTTGCGCTACAACTAATACAGGGGTTGAAGAGTTTGAAAAAAGTCAAAACCCAAAACATTTTGAAATAGGAAATCCATCAGAATTTGCAAAGGATTATTTAGGCTTAAATAATTTTGCAACAACAGTTTCAACTGCTTGCTCCTCAGGTATAAAAGCTTTTTCAATTGCAAACCAAATCCTAAATTCAAATATTGCAGAAGCAACAATTGTTATTGGAGTGGATTCAATTGCAAAACTTCCGTTATTTGGTTTTCATTCTTTAGAAATTCTTTCCCCTAATCCAACAAATCCATTCAGCAAAAACCGTTCAGGAATAAATATCGGAGAGGGTGCAGCCGTTTTTATTTTAGAAAAAGAGAAAACCAGAAATAGCATTGAAATCTGTTCAATTGGTGAAACTACAGATGTTTACCACGCAACATGTCCTGATCCAAAAGCAAAAGAAGTAATCAACGCAATCAATCAAGCCCTTACAAAAGCTCAAATTTCACCACAAGATATTGATTACATAAATCTACACGGAACAGGAACGATTTCGAATGAAATTATGGAAGCAAATGCAATTTATTCAATATTTAAAGACCAAACACTTTGCAGTTCAACAAAACCTTTAACAGGTCACTGTCTGGGAGCTGCTTCGTCTATTGAAACCGCACTTTGTTGCAAACTAATCCAAACTAAAAATCCGATAATTTATCCGCATATCTACGACGGGAATTATGATAAAACTTTGCCAAAAATTAAACTTGTCGACAAAAATTACAATGCCGAAAAAATCTCGCATTGTTTATGTACAGCTTTCGGATTTGGCGGAACAAATGCAGTAATAATTTTAGGAGAACCTAAAAATGAGTAACTATGATTTGTCAAAAATATTACCACACAACCCTCCAATGATTTTGATTGATGACATCTTAAATTACGATTTAACACAGAAGACACTGACTGCAATTGTGAAAATCACAGAAGATAAATTATTTTTTGATAAATCAAAAAACGGAATTTCTTCACTTGTCGGAATAGAATTTATGGCACAAACAATTGGTTGTTATGCCTATTTTAGGAATAATTGCAAACCTCCAAAACTCGGTTTTTTGCTTGGTTCAAGACTTTTTAATAATGCACTTGATGTTTTTAAAAACGGAGAAAACTACAAAATAAAAGTTAACGAAATATTTACAGATAATCAAATCGTTGTTTTTGACTGTATAATGTATGATATGCATGGTGAAGAAATTGCCAGTGCAACAATAAATGTTTATCAAACAGATAATGTACAGGAGTTCTTAAATAAAAATGAGTAAAACAGTTTTAATAACAGGTTCAAGCAGAGGAATAGGAAAAGCAACAGCAATAACTCTTGCAAAAGCAGGATATGATATCGTTTTGCATTGCTCACATGATGTAACTCGACTTGAAAATTTAAAAAAAGAAATCGAAAATTATGATGTAAAATGTAGAGCTCTTGCATTTGATATAAAAAATCGAAAAGAAACCGAAAAAATACTTCTTAACGATATAGAACAAAACGGAATATACTATGGCATAGTATTAAATGCAGGGATAGCTAAAGACAATCCATTCCCTGCTATGGAAGATTTTGAATGGGACGATGTTCTCAATACAAATCTTGGTGGTTTTTACAATGTCCTAAAACCTTTAACTTTGCCCATGATTCAAAATAGAAAGGGCAGAATTATCACAATGTCTTCGATTTCCGGTTTAACAGGCAATAGAGGACAAGTAAATTATAGTGCTTCCAAAGCAGGTATTATTGGAGCAACAAAAGCTCTTGCAAGAGAACTTGCAAAAAGAAAAATTACAGTAAACTGTATTGCCCCAGGGATAATAGATTCTGATATGACAGAAGAAATTCCGGAAGAAATTATTAAACAAATCCCATTAAAAAGAATTGGAAAACCGGAAGAAGTTGCAAGTCTTGTTAAATATCTGATGAGCGAAGATGCAGGTTATATCACAGGGCAAGTTATTTCTGTAAATGGAGGACTTTTAATATGACACGTAGAGTAGTTATTACAGGAATGGCTTTAGCCTCCCCTTTAGGTTCTACCGTTGATTCTGCCTTTAACAGATTAAAAGAGTACAAAAACTGCGTAAGATATTGGGAAGAACTTGATAGATTTGACAAACTAAACACTCGTCTTGTTGCAACAGTAGAGGGTTTTGAAACTCCAAAACATTTTGATAGAAAAGTTCTACGTTCAATGGGTCCTATTTCTATAATGTCAGTAGCAACAGCAGAAGAAGCCCTGAAAGATGCAGGACTATTAGAAAATCCTTTAATCCAATCCAATAAAACCGGTGTTAGCTATGGGTCTTCAAGCGGTTCATTAAATGCTATTTTTGATTTTTATTCAATGTATGTTGATAACAAAGTCAAAAACTTGAATTCAGCATCTTACATAAAAATGATGTCCCAAACCGCAGCCGTAAATATTTCTTTGTACTTCAAAACCCACGGAAGACTAATTCCAACGTCAACCGCCTGCACATCTGGTTCACTAGGTGTAGGTTATGGCTACGAAGCAATCAAAGATGGTTATGCAGACATAATGATTTCCGGTGGAGCAGAAGAAATTCACCCGACACAAATTGGAGTTTTTGATACTCTATATGCAACAAGCACACTCAACGACACACCAAGTCTGACTCCAAAACCTTTTGACAAAGACCGAGATGGGCTTGTTATAGGTGAGGGTGCAGGAACATTGATACTTGAAGAATATGAACACGCAAAAACTCGTAGCGCAAAAATTTATGCTGAAATTGTAGGTTTTGCAACAAATACTGATGGAACACATATTACAAATCCAAATAAAGATATGATGAGAGAAGTTATGAAAGACTCTTTGAAATCCGCAAATCTTTCTCCAAAAGATATCGGGTATGTAAATGCCCATGGAACAGGAACTTATAGGGGAGATATTGCAGAATCTAACGCAACCTATGAAACTTTCAAAAGAAATGTTCCAATCAGCACAATCAAAAGTTATACAGGGCATACCCTCGGAGCATGCGGAGCTATTGAATCAATTCTATCAATTCAAATGATGAATAACAATTGGTTCTGCCCAACTTTAAATCTAAAAAATATTGATCCGGAATGTGCTCCTGAACTTGGCTATATCATAAGCGAGGGTAAAGAAATTGAAACTCAATACATTATGAATAACAATTTTGCTTTTGGCGGAATAAATACCTCTCTTATTTTTAAAAGAGTTTAGAAAATGAAAAGCTGGCAAATACATGCCAGCTTGCTTAGTAAGTAAAAATATGATTAAGATTTAGTGTTAGTTTTGTTATTATAATTGGCTTCCAACTGCCTTATATAACCCAATGTAATCTACAAGACAATTGATTTTGTCATTTACAACTTGTTGGTCTGTATATAAAACATTTTCCCTCACTTGAACTAAATCAAGTTTAGAAATTGTTCCCTCATTATATTTGTTTGTACTATAACCAAAGTCTTCTCTTTCAAGTTTTGCTCTGGTTTTGATATCATCATATTTGTCATTATCAAGTTTTAATGAAACCATTGCATCATTAACTTCTTGAATAGCTGTTAAATTTGTTTTGTAATAATTATTTAAAACTCTTTCATATTCGTCTTTTTTAAGTTTTAAATTAGCAATTCTTCGTCCACCTGTAAATAATGGTAAACCTAAACCTCCACCGATTGCAGCTAAAGCATTTTTAGTTGTCCATAAGCTTCCCAAATCATTTGACAAGAACATTGCAACTGCACCAATGTTGAATGATGGTAAAAATTCCTTTTTTGCTACTCTTACATCAATTCCTGCTTTTTCAACCATTTTTTCAGCCTTTAAATAGTCCGGTCTTTGAGTAATTATATCTGTAGGAATTTCTGATGGATTAGCACCTGTATAATTAAGAGCATCAAAACTTACTCTCGATAATTTTTCGGCATTATTAGGATTTTCACCAATCAATACTGCTAATTGATTTAACAATTTTGTTCTTTGTTTTTTGAATTCTGTCAAATCTGTTTTGCCTGCAATATAAGATTTGTTTGCTTTTACAGTATCAGCCGTTGAAGTTAAACCCTCTTTGTTTCTAGCTAACATCAAGTCATAAATTACTTTTCTATCTTTAACAATTTCTTCTTGAAGTGAAATCAATTTATCTAATTTAACAACATTAAAATAAGTTGTACCAACAGCAGAAGCTATAGAAATATAAGCAGCCCTTTCATCTTGCAAAGATTGTTCATATTCTTTTTTAGCTGCATTTGTTTTGTCATGATTTTTTAAGAATAAATCAAGTTCATAACTTGCAAATGCCGGCATTGCAAAACCCCATTCAGAACTTGTTGAATATGACATTTTTGAATACCCAGGGCCAAAACCTACACCTGCAGTTGGTAATTCATTTGCAAATTGAATTTTTACTGCTTGATAGTATTCATCAACTGCAATTGTTGCCATTTTTAAATCATAGTTATTTTTAATAGCTTTATCAATATAACCGTTTAAGATATCATCATTAAAATTGCTCCACCAGTTATAATTAATATATTCATATTTAAACTCATCACTTTTTTGTCTTTGTTTATGACTTTTAGAAATTGAAACTTTTTTTGGTTCATTTGAATTTTTATTACCTATAGCAGAGCATGCCAAAGGTGAAATTTCCGTTAATATAAAACTTGCTAATAATAGTGTAATAATACTCTTTTTCAATGTTTTAAATCCTCTAAAAAATATACTTGCATTTTCTATATCAGTATGATAACATAATATTGTTGTAAATGCAACACATTATTTTTACAACAAAAAGAAAAATCTAATTTGAATAGAAATAATAAACTATGTACAAATGTGAACACTATACAGATTCAATATATTATCAACTTGAGCAAACAGCAAAATATTGCAAATATCTTGGTATGCAAATTTTCCAAAAACTTGATTTACCAATAAGTTTAGATGAATTTGTAATCTTAGATATATTAATTGACAATGAAGAAATCTGTCAAAGAGATTTGGCAAAACTTATTCTAAAAGACAGACCTTGTACAGGCAGATTACTAAATTCTTTGGAAGAAAAAGGATTTATTGAAAGATTTGTTGATACAAAAAACAACAGACTCGTAAAGAAAATGAAATTGACTTCGGCAGGAATTGAAACAACTGAAAAAGTTACAATCATAATCAAAAATTATATGGACAAATTACCAAAAGTTTTATCTGATGACGATAAATTAGAATTAATCAATTCTATAAAAAAATTTAGAGAAAGTTTAGAAAAAGAAGTAGAAATGAAAATATAAGAGGTTACAGGCATGGAAGAAAAAAATCAAAATCAACCACAAGAAACTCAAGAAACAAAACAACCTAAAAAAGGAATAAAAAGAACAATTGCACTTGTTGTAGTTGTTATTGCATTTATTTTAGCAGGTGTTTATTTGTATAACGAAATGCAATATGAATCAACTGATGATGCTTATGTTGAAACTACAACAGTAAATGTTTCACCAAAAATTTCAGGACAAATAGAAGAAGTGTTTGTAAAAGATAATCAATTTGTACACGAGGGTGATTTAGTTGCAATCATTGATTCCGCAGATTACAAAATTAAATTAGAACAAGCGGACTCAAACTATGAAAAAATTAAACTAGACCAATCAAATGCAAAAGCTAATTTAACAGCAGCTCAATCAAATATTGCATTAGCTAAAAAGGATTTAGAAAGATACACCAAATTGTATGAACAAGGCGCTGTTTCAAAACAAACTCTTGATGCAGCACAAGTTAAATACGATTCAGCACAAGCTAACTTAACTCAAGCAAACCAAGCTTTATTCTCAAACAAAGAAGGTGTAACAGTTGCAGATGCTAATTTAAAAAATGCAAAAGCAACTAAAGACAAAGCTGCTTTAGATTTATCTTACACAAAAATTTATGCACCTCAATCAGGAACAGTTTCATCAAGAAGAGTTGAAAAAGGTATGTGGGTAACAGCAGGTTCACCTCTATTCACTTTGGTTCCTGAAAATGTTTGGGTTGTAGCAAACTTCAAAGAAAATCAATTGAGAGGAATGAAAGCAGGACAACCTGTTGATATCAAAATTGACACATATCCAAACAAAGTATTCAAAGGAAAAATCGACAGTATCCAAAGAGCATCAGGTGCTAAATCAAGTTTATTTCCACCTGAAAATGCTGTTGGTTCATTCGTTAAAATCGTTCAAAGAATACCTGTAAAAATTGTATTCACAGAAAAAATTGATTCTAACCAATACAATATCGTACCCGGAATGTCAGTAGTTCCAAAAGTTAAAGTAAAATAATTATTTAAAGTATATACAAGTGGATAAGAAATAATTATAATCTTGTCCACTTCTTATTAACATTTTGAGGGAAAAATGTCAGAAGAAATAAAAGAAAATGTTGCACAAATGGACGATGATGAAAAATATCTTCCAAAAAATCCTTGGATTTCCGCAATTCCGACATTATTAGCAGTTTTTATATATGTAATAGATGGAACAATTGCAAACGTAGCACTTCCACACATGGCAGGAAGTTTCTCTGCTACTCGTGATGAAAGTATGTGGATTTTAACAAGTTACTTGATTGCAAGTGGTATTATCATTCCGTCTGTAGATTTCTTTAGTAAATTTTTTGGAAGAAAAAATTTCTACATAATAAGTATTATGATGTTTACTATTGCATCTATGCTTTGCGGTATGGCAAGGAATTTAGGTGAAATGGTAATATTCAGGGTATTGCAAGGTGCAGGTGGTGGCGGAATTGTTCCGATTTCACAAGCACTTATGATGGAAAGTTTTCCTAAAGAAAAACGTGGTACAGCAATGGCTGTATTTGGTATGGGTGTAATTATTGCCCCAATTGTCGGCCCTGTTTTAGGTGGTTGGATTACCGATAACTGGTCTTGGCCATGGATTTTCTTTATTAACGTACCTTTTGGTTGTTTAGCAGCAATTCTTTCTAAAAAAATGTTATTCAATCCTCCATATTCACAACGTCAAAAGGGTGTTAAAATGGACGGATTAGGATTTTTATTCTTGACAATTTGGTTATTGTGTTTGCAAGTATTCTTTGATAAAGGAAATAATGCTGACTGGTTTAATGCAACTTGGATTCGTTGGATTTTCGGTGTTTCTTGTTTTTCCGGTATTTGCTTCTTCATATCTCAAATTGTCAGAAAAAATACCCTTGTTGATTTATCCGTATTTAAAGATAGAAACTTTATTATAGGTACATTTATTCAAGTCATAATGCAGGCTGTATTGTATGCATCTCTTGCAATTTTGCCACAATTTTTGCAAAGTATGATGGGTTATACTGCATTTTTAAGTGGGTTTTCAATGATGCCTCGAGGACTTGGCAGTATGACCGCAATGGTAATTTGTGCCTTGATTGCAGATAAGGTCGATAAACGAATGCTCGTTTGTGTTGGTTTAGCCTTGCTAGGTACAGCAGGTTTGGTTTTTGGTTTCTTAAACTTGCAAATCGCAAGTATGAATATTATGATTCCAAACTATATAATGGGTTTAGGCATGGGACTTTCAATGGTTCCGATAATAAACTTGTCAATGGAAACTATCTCTAATCAACAAATGACAAATGCCAGTGGACTTCAAAACTTGTTAAAAAATATTGGTAGTGCAGTTGGAACATCTCTTGTAGCAACAATGCTTACAAGATTTGCTCAAATGCACCAATATATGATGGTTGGAAAATTGAGTGATTTAAATCCCGTGTTTGTTGAAAGAGTTCAAACAACAACAGCTGCTCTTGCAAAATATACACATATCTCTGTTGCAAACCACATGGCTGAATATTCTCAATACGGAACACTTATTAAACAAGCTAACCTTTGGGCATTCATGGATTCATTCAGAATTTTTGGTGTTCTTTGTTTGATACTTATTCCATTGTTGTTCTTGTTCAAAAAACATAAGGAAGCATAAATTATTTAGTTTTTGTCAAGAGAGTGAAGTATTTCTTTTTTCGTTTCTTTGGCTATAATATTTGGTATGCTTAATATAAATACAGATAATATTACAGAGAGCTATGAAGAATTTAGAATAAGAACAAAAGATGACAAATCTTGCTGTAACGGGTTTGACTTCTTTGTTGAGAATTTTTTTGCTATCAAAAATTAGCAGTTATTCAAAGAAAAAAGTACTATTCATAACATCAACTGAGCAAAATGCATTAAAATATCAAAGCGATTTAAATACTGCTTTTGAAATAAATAGCAGTATTATGCCATTTCAAAATATTTCAATGTATGAAACAATCACACCTAATTTGTATGATTATTCCGAACAAATAAGAATTCTACACCAAAGACCTAATATTGTAATTTGTCCTGTCAAAGCATTTTTAGAAAAGTTTCCAAATGAAGATTTTTTCAAAAAAAATAGCTTAAAAATCAAAATTGGTGATACTATTGATTTAAAAAAACTATCAAAAAAACTTGTTGCATTAGGATATAAAAAAGCAACAATGGTGAATGATATCTCTGAATTTAGTATCAGAGGAGATATCGCAGATATTTTTTCTCTTGACAATAACCCTGTCAGAATTGAACTTTGGGGTGATGAAGTTGTAGATATAAGATATTTTGATAACGAAACTCAAAAATCTATTGAAAAAATTAAAGAAGTAAAAATCTTACCAATTTATAAATTCATCACATCTGCACAAGAAGAAATGGTTAAATCCCTTCAGCAAAAAGATGATAATTCTTTTGATGATGATGAAATTCCGGAAGAAAATTATTTTGATGGAATTGAAGTTTACCAAAATTATTTCAACAAAAATTTAGTTGGTATTTTAGATTATTTCAAAGATTACACAATAGTTTTTGATGAAACAACAGAAATTTATTCAAAATATGAATTTTTAAATGACAACTTAGAAAAACAGTTACAAGAAAATTTAAAACTAGGTCTTATAAGAAAAATTGAGGGAAAAAATCATTTTACTTTTGAAGAGTTTTTAAGACAAACTTCTTATTTTATCAAAATAGGATTTAACAATTTTATTGACGGAAATATGGGTGATTTGATTGAATTCAATGCTCAACCATTGAGAAATTTTGAGGCTAATTTTGAGAATATTTCATCTTTTATAAAAGAACATATTGACTACAAAATCATTATGGCAACCGATTATCCGGAAAGAGTAAAAGAAATTTTAACGGACAAAGAGGTTTTCAATATTGATTACTCTGACAGTATAGTCTGCGGGGGTTGTATTTTAGAAGATTTTAAAACAATCATATTTACAGATAGAGAACTTTTTAACAAACGCTCAAAAGAAATTACCTCAACAAAAAAATCTTATTACAAAGAGAAACCTGAATATATTGAAAACATAAATGACATAAAAGTTGGAGAGTATGTTGTCCATACAATTCACGGTTTAGGTATCTATAAAGGACTTTCAAAACAAGAAATAGATGGTCAATTAAAAGATTATCTGACAATTGAATACGCAAATAAAGACAGACTTCATATTCCAGCAGAACAAATAAATTTGCTTTGCAGATATAGAGGTTCGGGTTCTGTCAAACCAAAACTATCCAAAATGGGTGGTCGAGATTGGGAAAATACTAAAGCAAAAGTTAAAAAAGCTGTTGAAGTTGTTGCTTATGACTTACTTAGACTGTATGCAAGACGAAAAATGCAAGAAGGAATTCAATTTTTGCCGGATACTACTTGGCAAATCGAAATGGAAGAAGCTTTTGAATTTGTTGAAACCCCTGACCAATTAAAAGCAATTGAACAAGTTAAAAAAGACATGGAATCTTCTCAACCAATGGATAGACTTATTTGTGGTGATGTTGGTTTTGGAAAAACAGAAGTTGCTATGCGTGCAATTTTCAAAGCCGTAACTTCAGGTAAACAAGTTGCTGTTGTAGTTCCAACAACAATTCTTGCTTTACAACACTATCAAACAATTTCAGAAAGATTTAAGCCTTTCGGTGTTTATGTTGAGTTACTATCAAGATTTAGAACTCACAAAGAACAAAAAGAAACAATCAAAAATCTTGCGACAGGGAAATGCGATGTTGTTGTAGGAACTCACAGACTTTTGCAAGAGGGAATTGAGTTCAAGGATTTAGGTCTTCTGGTAATTGATGAAGAACATAGATTTGGTGTTAGACATAAAGAAAAATTGAAACAATTGAGAGAAAATATAGACATTCTTTCAATGTCTGCAACCCCAATTCCAAGAACTCTATACATGTCTTTATCAGGAATTAAAGATATGTCAATAATTAATACCCCTCCTAAAAACCGTTTGCCTATTAAAACTTATGTTGGCGAATGGAATGAAACAATGGTTAAAAATGCCATAAATCATGAACTGGATAGAGAGGGACAAGTTTTTTATTTATATAACCGAGTTGAAACAATACAAGAATTCAAAAATCAATTACAAAAAATTGTACCAAATGCCAGAATTGCAATTGGACATGGACAAATGGACGAAAAAGAATTAGAAGAAGTTATTATTGATTTTGCAAATCAAGAATACGATATCTTACTTGCAACAACAATTATTGAAAATGGTATTGATATTCCAAACGCAAACACAATGATTATTCATGATGCAGATAGGTTTGGACTTGCTCAACTTTATCAACTCAGAGGACGTGTCGGAAGATCACAAAGACAAGCTTATTGCTATTGTTTCTATAAAAAAAGTAAAGAAATTACTAAAGAAGCAATGCACAGATTGAAAGCTATTAAAGAATTTACAACACTTGGCAGTGGTTATCAAATTGCACTTCGAGATGTTGAAATTCGAGGAGTTGGAAATATACTAGGAACAAAACAACACGGACACATGATAAATGTCGGTTTTGACACCTATTGCGAACTTTTAGAAGAAACTGTTCAAGAACTTCAAGGAGAAAAAGTTGAAAAAACAAATCCAACAATCGTAGATATAAACGTAACAGCATATATTCCTGATGAGTGGGTAGGTTCAACTGACCAGAAAATGATTGAATACAAACGTTTGGCTGACGTTAAAAGTTCTACAGAACTTGATTACATTGTCGAAGAATGGCAAGACAGATTTGCAAAACCTCCGGAATGCGTTGAAAATCTTATTAAACTAATAAGATTAAGACTTTCTGCTACAGAAATTAAAATTGCTGCAATTCGAGAAGCAGGAAATACTATTAGAATTTACACTCCATATTCAAAAGCAGAGTGGAATTTGGTACAAAAAGTTTTACCACTAAATCTTTCTAAAAAAATCAAATTCACAATCGCACCAACATCATGCCAAGAAGGCACTTCTATCTTAATTTTAAACACTTCGTATGTAAATTTTAATGAAGTATTTAACTTTTTAACGGATTTGTTTTATTATATACACAAGGTTAGTTATGAATATTAGTGAAAGAGGAGAGATTTCAATGAAAGCTTCAAAAATAATCGCAACTATGCTTTTATCAGCATTACTATTTACCGGTTGCGGAATTAAAGATCAAAAAGCAATTATCAAAATTAATGACAATGCAATCACACAAGGTGATTATGACAAGTTGATGGATAAACAAATAGCACAATCTCCATTTGCAAAAATGGGCGATATGAAAGGAAACAAAGATGGTTTCTTATATTTGATGACAGAACAAAGAGTTATCAACCAATTGATTATTCAAGAAATTCTTAACCAAGAAGCAAAAGCTAGAGGTATCAAAGTTTCAAACAAAGATGTTGACCAAGCTATCAAAAAAATCATGGACAAAATGGGTGGAAGAGATCAATTGATGCAAGTTTTGAAACAAAATGATGTTTCAGTTGGTGAATTCAAAACAGATGTAAAAAACCAAGTAAAAATGCAAAAATTAGCTAATTCTGCAGGAAAAATAAAAATTTCAGATGCAGATTGCAAAAACTTCTATAACAAAAACCTTGATAAGTTCAAACATAATGAACAAGTAAGAGCTTCTCATATTTTGATTGCAGCAAATCCAAATCAAATTATGGAAGAAATTACAACAAAATCTAAAAAGAAATTGAGCGATGATGAACTTAAAGCTCAAGTAGAAAAAGTTATGGCAGACAAAAAAGCTGAAGCTGAAAAGTTAGCTAAAGAATTACAAGCTGATAGTTCTAAATTCCCAGCTTATGCTAAAAAATATTCAGAAGATACAGAATCTGCAAAACAAGGCGGAGATTTGGGTTTCTTTGCTAAAGACAGAATGGTTCCTGAATTTGCAAAAGCAGCTTTCGAAGCAAAACCAAATACAGTTTCTAATGTTGTTAAAACTCAATTTGGTTATCACATTATCTTTGTTACAGACAGACGTGCAGCAGGTGTTATGCCTTATGAAAAAGTTAAATCTGATATCAAAGATTATTTAACAAATGAACAACAAATTAAAGCTCTTGATAATTTGACAGAAGCAGCTAAGAAAAAATCAAAAATTGAGTTCTTAGATGACAGATACAATCCTGAAACAATCAGCAAAAAATTACATAAACAAGTAAATGATATTTCAAATGGAGCAGCTGATAAACTTAAAAAAGATAAAAAAACTAAATAGTTTTTATAATTAAATTTAAAAAAGACTCTTTGAATATTTTTCAGAGAGTCTTTTTTTATGAAAAAAAATATAAAAAAAAAGAACCCTTATTTGCTAAGAGTTCTTCTACTACAATCTAACCTTTTACTTAAATTTTTACATTCTGGCTTTCATAATTTATGCCCATTTCTTTTAATGTTCTAATAAAATTCTGAGCACAAATTCTTTGAGCTTCCGGCGGAACAATTCTTAAAATTTCAACTGTTCTGGAAATAACAGGGTCTTTATCATACCAACGGTTATTTGCATTCACCGGTTTTACCATTGCGTAAAATTTATCTATTGTTTCTTTTGAAACTTTTTCTTCAATTTTCTTTAAGAAAATTTCAGCCTGAGCATGTAATTCAGTTTGATAATTTCTTAAAAGTTCAATTACTTCTAATAATAATGGGTCATGATCATACCAACGTTTATAAGTAGGACTCATTATGTGTACCCTCCGTTAGGTTAATTTGGGAATCATCATCTCTACGTTCAATTTTCCCTCCTAACAATCTTAGCTTAGTTTCAAAATTTTCGTATCCTCTATCTATATGATGTAGTTTTTCGACAATAGAATTACCGTCAGCCATTAAAGCAGCAACAACTAAAGAAGCACCGGCTCTCAAATCACTTGCGGTTAATGTTGCACCGGTTAATTTTTTAACACCTTTAACTATTGCGTGATTTCTGTCTTGGTGAATATCTGCACCCATTCTGTTCAAATCAGGAACTTGCATAAATCTGTTTTCGTACAAACTTTCTGTGATAATACCAACACCGTTTGCAGTTGTTAAAAGAGTCATTGCCATAGACTGCAAATCTGTAGGAAATCCCGGATAAGGTTGAGTTACAAAATTAATTGAATTCAATCTGTTTTTACAGCTAACTTCCATAGATGTTGGATCCAGAAGTTTAATATTTGCACCCATTTTTAACAATTTATCAGTAAAGAATGTCAAATGTGCAGGATATATATTTTTAATAATACCTTTACCTTTAGTAGCAATAATTGCTGTCATATAAGTACCTGCTTCAATTCTATCAGGAATTGTTGTGTATTCAATCGGGTGTAAATCACTTTGTTTAACACCATTGATAACAATTTCAGAAGTACCAGCACCTTGAATATCAGCACCCATTGTGTTCAAGAAATTTGCCAAATCAACAATTTCCGGCTCTTGTGCAGCATTTTGAATTCTTGAAGAACCCTCAGCCAAAACTGATGCTAACATAATATTTTCTGTTGCACCAACAGATGGCAAGTCTAAACAAACCTCAGCACCAACAAGTTTTGGAGCTTTTGCATGAACATAACCGTTTTCAATTTTGATTTTTGCTCCCAAAGCTTCAAGACCACGGATATGAAAATCAACTCTTCTTTCACCAATTGCACAACCACCCGGTAATGCAACTTTTGCTTCCTTACATCTTGAAACTAATGCACCTAAAACAATAAATGATGCTCTCATTTTACTTACAAGTTCATAAGTCGCTGTAACACTTGTTAAGTTTGATGCATCAATTTTTACTGATTTTTCTTTTTTATCATATTGTGTTTTTGCACCCAATTGCTCAATTACGCTGAGCATAATATCTACATCTGTCAAATCAGGCACATTATAAATCTTTGATTCACCTTTTGCGAGTAAAGCTGCAGCCATCAATTTTAAAACTGAATTTTTAGCTCCGCCAATTGATACTTCACCTTTTAATGGGGTACCGCCTTTTATATAATATCTTTCTACCAATTTTGCCTCCGAAAGAGAATTTTTCATACTTACTGTTATTTTACATCTTTTATAATAATACAATCTATATGCTTTGTTGTAAATAAATTAAATAATGTAAAGATTTTAAGGGCTTTTCGCCATAAAAAAGGTGAAGAATTAAACTTCACCTTTTACAAAAAAGTTATTACCAAACAACTTTTTCAATAAGTTCTATTTCATATCCATCTGGGTCATTTACGAATGCAATTTTTGAACCTTTACCATTCAAATCAAACGGTTCATAAAGATATTTATAACCAAGAGAATTCATTTTTTCTGTGAATTTGTCAAAAGAGTCAACAGAAAAAGCTAAATGTCCAAAACCGTTACCCAAATTATAACCCTCTTCCGGAGTTTCGTCATTGAATGTTAATTCTAGTTGAGTTGTACCATCTTCATCGTTTAGAAAATATAACCAACAATCTTCTAATCTCTTTTTGTGGTCTAATTTCATATTCAAAAGTTCTGTATAAAATTTTAAACTGTTTTCAACATTTTTTACTCTAATCATTGTGTGTAATAATTTCATAAATTTTCTCCTTGTGTTTCAATTTTCTATTTTATAATACGAGAAATAATTCAAAAATAAAAGACCGAAAATACACTTCCGGTCTTTAAAAATTGTGCTTTTATTATGTGTTAATTAATTCTTTTTTACATCGTCTTTAACAACAATCAAATTGTTCATAATTTTCATTGCACAAGTAGGAAGAACAACATGTTCTAAACCATCAGCAATACTGATAATAGTACCTGCTTTAAGAACAACTTCTTCTCCTTTGTACATAAATTTGTAATCTGTTGCTCTGTCTGAACGAATTGTGATTTGACCTGCCATAATAACACCTCTTAAAATACTGGTTACAGTAAGTTATTATACCGCATTTTTTCATGAAAATCAAGTTAATAAACATCGGGATATTTAATATCCCAAGTAACGTTTGTTTTAACTTTCTTTGCAGGTATTCCGGCGTAAATACTATAACTTTCAGAACAATCTTTTGTAACAAGACTTTTTGTTCCTACAACACAATCATCTGTAATCCTTGTACCTTTTAATACAGTCACATCATATCCAAGCCAAACATGATTACCAATAATTACATTTTTAGCAAAGTTTACCGGCTTATTATTAGACAAATCTATAACACTATGAGCATCACTCGTTCTAATTTGTAAATTTTTACCTGCCATAAAATTATCACCAATAGAAACAATTTTATAAGGTTCAGGTCTTAAAATAATTTCAGAATCACTAAAAAAGAAACTATTTTTACCAATAAAACATTTTGAATGTTCAGCATTTGCAAATATTTTTAATTTACTTACTCTATATGGTGTTGAACCAATTATGACAGAACAATTGTCACCTAAAACTATTTTACATCTTTTAAATTTTGGAAAAGGTTCACGTATAGTAACAACAGAACCCTTACCTTTAAATCTCACATTCAATCCTAATGGAAAGTATATCCTTTTTCTCTTTCCATTCTTATCAATCTTAAAAATAAGATTACCTCTATAAGTGGGTTTTACCCCCCCCCCCCCTTAACAAAATTTAACAAAGTATATTCTTTTTTATATCCTTTTTGTTTAATTTTTAAGAAAGTTATTCCGAAGATTTTGTATTTTTTTACTTTGACCAAATATTTATCAATATCAACATTATGCTCTTTGAAAAAACTTACAAATTTATCTTTTGCATACTTCAAATCTGCATCAGTTTTTGCATTACTCTTTTTAACCAAAGTATTTGCATGACGCCAATAATAATAATAAGTATCAGGAACAGTTACTATTTTATCCATGGCATACAAAACTTGCGGAGTCCAAATCATATCTTCGTAAATTCTACCAACTTCAAATTGAATATTTAAACTTTTCAATTTATCTAATCTGTAAATTTTATTCCAAACAAAACAACACTCCGGAATATCACAAAGTTCTATTTTTTTATAAATATCACTAGTAACTTCTTCTTTATTATATTCAAGAATAAAAGTTTTTTTATTAGTCTTTGTTCTAATAATTCCTGCTACTGCAATATCAGCATTGTTATTAACTGCAGAATTGTACAATTTTTCATAAAAATCTAAATCAACCCAGTCATCTGAATCCAAAAATGCCACAAATTCACCTTGGGCTTTTTCAAGTCCAACATTTCTGGCAACAGAAAGTCCTTCATTTTGTTTATCAATTACAGTAATTCTCTTATCTTTATTAGCAAAAGATTTCAATATTTCTAAAGATTTATCTGTTGAACCATCATTTATACAAATAATTTCAATATCATGCAAAGATTGATTTATTAAACTGTTTAAACATCTTTGTAATAGTTTTTCGACATTATACACAGGAACAACAACAGAAACTTTTGACATTTAATTCCCTTTCTTAAAATAAGTATAATAAATTGCTTTATAAAATCTTGGACGAAACATAAACAATGGTCTGTATTTTATGTAATTCAAAATAGAAGTTTTTTGATTTTCCTTAGTCCATTTTAATTTTTCATTTTCTGGAATTTTCCACGGAGTTTTGTCTAAAACATCAAAATAAAGATTTTTCCAATAATTCATTGAACCAAAAATCCACGGTTTTTGTTTGCCGACATAATGAACAATTTTCGGATTATTTGTATAATCAGAACGATTAATGAAATTGCTTGATTGAACATTCCAAGCAGATGGTAATTGTTTAATTTTGCCCTGACAAACAACATTTATAATTTGTTGGTCACCAACTCTAATATTATCAATATTTTCGGTTGTATATACTTCAAATTTTTGTTCTATATTATCTTGTCTTATTTTTTCCAAATTGAACAACAAAACACCGGCATTGAAGTATAAATTATCTTTTTCCAACTTTGGAACCCAACCACTAGATTTCATTGCCGTATCCATAACACCTGCTGCATAATAATCTGTAATATCGGTATTATAAAGTTGTTCAATATCATCATTAACGACAACATCACAATCAAGATACAAAACTTTTTCTACATCCGGCAATAAAGAAGCCAATTTTAATCTATAAAATGTTGACAAAGAAATATAAGAATGGGTTTTAATTTTTTTATAAGCTTCAAATAAATTTTCATCTATTTGCACAAATTTTAGATTAAAATCACGAATTCGTTTTAATTGTTCGATTTTATTTTTATTTTCATCTGAAATATTTCCATCAAGAATATAAAAATTCAAAACATCAAAAGAATTTGATTTCAAAAGAATAGAACAAATAACAACCCCTGCATATTTGCTATAATTATCATCTGTTGAAAGACAAATATTTATATAACCCATAAAATTCTTCTCCATTAAACTGCATAAAATGGTCGCTATAAATCAATCATTTTCAAGCAATTTGCACGGTCAACTGTTACTTGTTTTCCCAATTCAAGATTTTTAATAGAAACTTGATGCTTCAAAATTTCATCTTCGCCTAAAATAAATGCGTATTTTGCAACTTTTGCAGCTTTTTCTAGTTGTTTTGAGAATTTTTTATTTGTTAAATCAAATTCAACATTCAATCCTTGACTTCTCAATTCTTCCGTCAAAACAAATGCATCTACCGGAAAATTTGATACTACATAAGCATCTAGTTTTTTAGATTGTTTTGCAGGTAATAATGAAATTAATCTCTCCATACCCATTGCAAAACCGACAGCAGGAGTAGGTTCGCCACCCAATTGACCAACTAAACCGTCATATCTTCCACCACCGCAAACTGCATTTTGTGAACCTAAATTATTGGATTTAATTTCGAAAACTGTACGATTATAGTAATCTAAACCTCTTACCAAAAGTTTATTTTCTACAAATTTTACACCCATTTTTTGTAAATACAATTTCAATTCTGTATAATGTTCAGAACATTCATCACAAATAAAATCAGAATTGATAACCTCTTGAACTTCAGGTTTTTCAAATATTTTTTTACAAGAATCAACTTTACAATCCAATAATCTTAAAGGATTTTTTTCGTATCTTTTTTGGCAGTCCTCACAAAGTTCGTCAAAATAAGGTTTTAAAACGGCTTTTAATTTATTTTTAAATTCCTCTCTACATTTTGGACAACCCAAAGAATTTATTTCAACTTCCAAGTCATTTAAACCTAAGGCTTTTAAATAATTTACTGCAGCCAAAATAACTTCTGCATCTGCTGTTGGTTGTTTAATTCCAAACATTTCAACACCAACTTGGTGGAATTGTCTTTGACGTCCAGCTTGAGGTCTTTCGTATCGAAACATTGGCCCGTGATACCACAATTTTACAGGTGCAGAAAGTCTTGACATTCCATTCTCAATATAAGAACGAACAACACCTGCTGTATTCTCAGGTCTTAATGTTATCGAACGGTCACTTTTTTCAAAAGTGTACATTTCCTTGTTAACAATATCTGTTGTATCACCTACACCACGAGCAAATAGTTCAGTAACTTCAATTATCGGAGTTCTTATTTCTTTGAATCCGTATTTTGAAAAAACTTCATCTGCTTTCTTTTTCTAAAAAATGCCACATATCTATGTCTTGCGGCAATATATCTTTTGTTCCTTTTAATACTTTTAAAATCTCAGCCATAAAATAATTATATTCTTTAAAACTTCAATGTCAAAGTTAACAAAAAAAAATGACGAACTACAAAGTCCGCCATTCTCTTTATATAAATTATTATTTTTTATTCATTATGCGATAGTTCTTATCCAGCCCTTTGGAGCTTCTATTCTACCATATTGAATACCTGTTAAAGTATCATACAATTTCTTAGAAACAGCACCCATTTCATTCATACCTGATGGGAATAAAATTTCTTTTCCGTGGTCAACAATTTTGCCTACCGGAGAAATTACTGCAGCTGTACCACATAAACCACATTCAGCAAAGTCTTTCAATTCAGATAAGAATACTTCTCTTTCTTCTGTTTCTAAACCTAGATATTCTTTTGCAACATACATTAAAGATCTTCTTGTGATTGAAGGCAAAATACTATCAGATTTAGGTGTAACAACTTTGTTGTCTTTAGTTACAAAGAAGAAGTTTGCTCCACCTGTTTCTTCAACTTTTGTACGAGTTAAAGCATCAGGATATAAGTTTTCGTCATATCCGTTAGCATGAGCTGTAACAATTGCGTGTAAACTCATTGCATAATTCAAACCGGCCTTAACATGACCTGTACCATGTGGAGCAGCTCTATCAAAATCACTAACAGTCAAAGTAATTGGTTTTGCTCCACCTTTGAAATAAGGTCCAACAGGAGATGCAAAAATTCTAAATTGATATTCTGCTGACGGTTTTACACCCATAACAGGGGCTGAACCAAACATAAATGGTCTTAAATAAAGAGTTGCACCTGTTCCGTAAGGAGGAACGTATTTCAAATTTGCTTTAACAACTTCTTCAACTGCTTCTACAAATCTATCTTCAGGAAATACCGGCATCTCTAGTCTTTTAGCAGTATCAGACATTCTTTTTGCATTCATATCAGGTCTGAAAACAACTACTCTGCCATCTACTGTTGTATAAGCTTTCATACCCTCAAAACAAGTTTGAGCATATTGTAAAACACCGGCACTTTCATTCAAAACTATATTTGAATCTTCTGTAAGTACACCTGCGTCCCATTTTCCGTCTTTGTAATTTGAAACATATCTTTTGTCAGTTTTGTGATAACCAAAACCAACATTTGCCCAATCAATATTTGCTTTTTCTTCTGTTGTCATAAGCACCTCTTTTATAATTATATTTAAACCTACATTTATTCTAGCATAAAACTACAAAATATTTTCTAATATTATATATGCCGTTCTTAATTTTTCACTATCACTTTTTATTAAATTTAGTTTTGTAATTATTTTTTCATACATTTCTTCGTTAGTCTGAACTGAACTAAATTTGAAAATTTCATAAGGTTCAACTTGCAAAATTCTAGACATATTTTCTAAAGTCGCTAATGTCATAAATCCACGCCCTGTTTCAATATAACTCAATGATGTTGTTGCAATATTCAAACATTCGGCTAATTTTTCTTGACTCAAACCTCTTTGTTTTCTTAAATATCTTATTCTCTTACCAATTTCTTTATTTAGTCTAGATTTCATATTATATGAATTATATTTTTTATAATAATATTATTCAAATATATTTAACCTATATTAAATTATATTAAACTTATTGCAATTATAAGAAAAATCTATATAATAGTTAAAGTAATATAGATTAAATCAAAATATTGAGGTTAAAATGAAAAAAGGTTTTACACTATCAGAAGTTTTAATAACTTTAGGTATTATTGGCATAGTTGCAGCAATAACTCTTCCTACACTTATTACAAATTATCAAAAGAAAACTACTGCTACACGAGTTAAAAAAGCTTATGCCGAAATTTTGCAAGCTATTAAATTATCAGAAAATGACAATGATTCTATGGAAAGTTGGACTGTAGGAAATGATGTAAGTATCGAAAATACTGAAAAATATATCGAAAAATATATTATGCCTTATTATAAAGGACTTACACTTTGTTCTGAGGGATTAGATGATAAATGTGGAAATCCAATGAGTGAAGCAGGCGCTAATTATTTAACTATGAATGGAACAACATTATCTTTCCTTTATAGACCAACTGGTATTTACGTAATAATAGATGTTAACAACAAATCAAACCCAAATAGAATAGGATACGATGCATTTTATTTTAAAACAAATGAAAAATATGAATTGTTACCATTTGGTTGGTATAACGGATTAACAAGAGAACAAATTAAAAAAGGTTATAAAATACCAGAATATGAAGAAAATACGGATATTTATTCTTGTAAAAAATCAGCAAGTGAAGATACACCAAATGAACTTAATAGACACGCATGTACCGCCCTATTATATTTAGATAATTGGGAATTTAAAAAAGATTATCCTTGGTAAAAACTTATTATCTAATTTGAACCGGCATAATCAAACAAATAAAATCTTCATCACTGTTTGGTCTTAAAACAGTAGCTGATAAACTTGCGTTCAATCCTATTATAACTTCATCGCTTTCAATTATTCTTAAAGCATCTAATACAAATTTGTAATTAAACGCAATCAATAATTCTTCATCTGTATATTGAATATCAATTTTATCTTCTGATTTGCCTGATTCAGAAGAATCTCCGGAAAGAGTTAATTCATTATCGGCAAATAACATTTTAACAATACTTGTTTTATCGTTAACCATTACAGATACTCTTTCCAAAGCTGCAATCAATTGAGATACATTAACGATTGCTTTTTTTAGGACTTTCTGATGGAATTAACTGATTATATTTAGGGAATTGACCATCTAACAATCTTGAAATTGTTAAAGTTTTTTCTGTTTTTAAGATAATTGTTGATTTATCTTTGCAAATTTTAATACTATCTTCATCTACAAAAAGAACACATCTTCATAAATTCATTCAATGTTCTAGACGGAATAATAAGTTGAGTAGGCTCTGTAATACCTGTATCAATTTTTTTTCTCTAACTCTTGCAAGTCTATTACCATCAGTTGAAGCAATTTCTAACATTCCATTTGAAAATTCACAAACAATACCTGATAAAAGATTACTTACTTCATAACTTGCAGCAGCAAAACCTGCTTGCCTGATAGCTTTCAAGAAAGGTTTCAATTCAACATCAAAACATTGAGATTCATCTATTTGATAATTAGAAACTTCCGGCGGAAATTCTGTAGCAGAAATTCCAATAATATCAAATTTTGATTTGTTACAAGTAATATTTACTTCTGAACCGTTTTCTTCTGTTTCAATTGTTATTAAATCATTTGATAATTTAGAAACGATTTCATTTAATTTTTTCGCAGGAAGAGTAATTTTACCAGCTTCAAGAATTTGAGCATCTACTGTTGTAACTACTGTCAAAACTAAATCAGTAGCTGTTAATCTAATTGAATTATTTTCTAAAGTTTCAATTAAAATGTTATATAAAACAGGTTGAACAGCTTTTTGAGAAGTAGCTCTTTCAACAATTTTAATACCATTGTACAAATCTTCTTTACTGATTATAAATTTCATACCCTTTTACTCCTTAAAAATCTATTATTCTTAATTCAATTATAAAATAAAGATAAATATAAAACAATTTTATACACTGTTCGAAAGCAATAAATCTTTATGTTTAAAAATAATACAACTGGGTGATATATAAAAAATTACTCAAGTATTATAAAAGTACAAGAAAGAAAAATTTCATTTTTAATGTTTTAAATTATATATATAACAAATAAATATATATAAATATATTAATAAAATACATCATGATAGTAAGTGTTTAATATTTGTAGAAAACTTCTGAAACTATCTCATAGCAATAGTTTCGCTATGTATAAAATTTGTAGAAAACTTTTCATAAATTTTAGATAAATTGTATAAAACTTTTTAAAGTTATTAATTTTTGATTATTCATGTAGAAAACTTTTTCTTTTCTACATGTTTTGAACATAGTTTTCTACATATAAATTTTATTTATAATATAATTTATATGTAATAAAATTGGAGAGGGATATGGAAGTAAAAGGAAAAACTCTTTTATCTGTTTGGGATAAAATAAAAATTTTTTGTAATAAACATGCTGAATGTTTGACTATACTTGGATTAGCGATACTATTTTATTTTATATTTTTCCATGATATAGGTTCATATTCATTGATGGACGTTGATGAAACAAGATATGTTGCAATGGCAAAAGATATGTTTCATTCAAAAGATTTTTTGACATTATATTTGAATGGTGAGTATTTCTTTGAAAAACCTCCACTTTATTTTTGGCAAGAATGTTTGTCGTTTGCTTTGTGGGGCAAGGTTGATGAATGGACAGCAAGATTTCCTGTCGCATTGTTAGGTTTTATTTTTTCATTCATTGTTTATTTCACTTCTAAAAAAAAGAGTTGATAGAAGATTCGGTGTTTTTACTTCTTTAATTATCGCTACTTCTTTAGAATTTATTATGCTTGCAAGATATGCAATTCTTGATATTGTTTTAACTTTTTACATCGGACTTGCATTGGTTTGTTATTTCCAAGTTTATTTTTGTCAAGAAAATCATAAAAAATATTATTGGTGGGCTTTTTATGCTTTTTCTGCCTTAGCTATTATGGCTAAAGGAATTCCGGGATTTGTAGTTCCTTTCGGTACAGTATTTTTCACGTCAATAATGGCTAAAAAATTTAAAGAAATTTTTAAGCCAATTTATATAATTCCTGGAATGTTGTTATTTTTGCTAATTGTTTTACCTTGGCATATTGCAATGTTTAAAAAATATGATCCGTTATTCTTTAATGAATATATTATTAAACATCACTTGCATAGATTTTTGAATACCGCAAATAATGAAATAGGTAGAAAACAACCTTTCTATTATTATTTCCTTGTTGTTTTATGGGGATTTATTCCTTGGGTATTTTCAATGATTGCAGTTTTTGTTGATAAAATTAAAAACTGGGGAAAACTTCATTATGTAGAAAAAGTTAAAAATTTTGACTTTGCATTATTAGATAATGTGCATAAGGCTTTGGCATTATCTTGGGTTACTGCAGTTTGGATAATGTTCTTTTTCTCATTATCTTCTACAAAACTTGCAACTTACATTTTGCCAATCTACTATCCGTTAGCAATAATTACAGGTTTAATGTGGCAAGATTATGTAAATATGAAAAAACACGAAAAACCTATCAATATTTCTGTAAAAATATTTGCTTGGATTTGTATAATTGGTGGTGTTGCTGCAATGTTCACTCCTTTATATCTTCCTGCTCAATTGAATAATGATATTGCAGAAGTAAGATGGTTTGCTTTGATTTGTTTAATTGTATTTGGTGTAGGTTCACTATTATTTGTAAAATATAAAAAATATATCGGCGTATTTATCTTCTATGTTTTATTTATGACAGTGATGTCTGCTTTTTGCAACAGAAGAATTTTTTGAGGTTGATTACAAATTTGGTCAACAAGATTTAGTTCAATTTGCAAAATATGCAAAAGATTATGATTATAAAATATCTTCATTTAATATGGATAGAAAATATTCACTCCTTTATTACAATGATGAATTAGTTGACTATAATACTAAAACAGGTTTGAGTGTTGATAGTGTTAAAGAAGATTTAGCTAAAAAAGATAACGTTATCATTATAAAAAATAAAGAAATGGGCGAAATTGAGGGAAAACTTGATTATGATGTAATCAAAGTTGGAAGACGTTACACAATGATAAAGGGTAAATAATGCTAGGAAGATATGAAAAATTTTTAAAAGAATTTGATGAAGTTTTGAAATGCCTTTTAGAAAGTCAAAAAAGATATTTGAAATGTAAAAAGGGTTGTTCAAAATGTTGTGAAAAAGGAGAATATCCGTTTTCGCAGATTGAATTTGCATATCTTACACAAGGTTATATAAATCTTCCAGAGAAAACAAAGATTCTTGTTCAACAAAATATTAGAAATTTAAAAATGGATAAAAAAGAGTTTAAAGGTGAACGTTTTGAGCATAAATGTCCTTTTTTAATAAATGGTGAATGTTCTGTTTATGAATATCGAGGAATTATTTGCCGAACATTTGGACTTTGTTATTATGACGACATCAATGGATATGTAAGACTTCCGGATTGTGTTCATTATGGTTTGAATTATTCTGATTTTTATGACGATAAAAACCACACTCTGAATATTCAAGATGTTCCAAGAGTTAATCTTAGAATTGACAGAGTTTTAAATAGTCAACTCGCAGACAAATATAACCTTGAATGTGGTGAAATTCGTCCAATGATGGATTGGTTTGAACAAAAATAAATATTAAACACTTGTTGTTAAAGATGGTGCGATAGAAATAAATCTTCTAACTAAATCAGGATCCCATTGAGTTCCTGCTCCTTCTTTTAAAATTTGGCAAGCTTTTTCAATAGGCATTCCTTTTCTATAAGGTCTGTCACTTACCAATGCGTGATATGTGTCTGCAACAGATACAATTCTTGCTGCTAGAGGAATTTCGTTACCTTTTAAGTGTTCAGGATAACCATTACCATCAATTCTTTCATGGTGATATTTTACGATAGGAATTAAATCTCTCAATGCTTCATTAGGAGCAAGCACTTTTTCTGCACCAATTGTAGGGTGTTGTTTCATTATTTCCCATTCTTCAGGAGTTAATTTTCCTGGTTTTTAAGAACACTTTCAGGAATACCTATTTTACCTACATCGTGAAGTAATGCACCAATTTTAATTCTTTCAACTTCATTTTCAGGCAAATTGATAGCTCTTGCTAGTGCTTCAGAATATCTTGAAACAGAAGTTGAGTGACCTTTTGTATAAGGGTCTTTTGCATCAATTGCACCAGCTAATGATGTAGCCATTTCCATCAAGTGGTTATGGTTAATAATTTCTTCTTGGTTAAATTTATGAACAAGTTCTTCTTCAAAATTAATACCAATTTGAGAATGACGTTTTGCAAGAACTTCTGCAAATGAATTTAATGCCATATCGTCCCAGAAATTGAAATCAGAAGAAGATACAATTGCAGACATACCTTCTTTATAACCTCTTGCTTGAGAAATAAACATTGCTTGTTCAGCAAGGATTAACAATTTTTCTTGGTCAGATGTACAATCGGGGAATGTTGAAATACCAACAGAAACCTTAACAGGTCCTACATCATCTACAAAACAACATGACAAACAGTATGTGATGTATTCTGCCAAATATTTTGCATCACGAGTATCGGTTTCCGGCATGATAATTGCTATTTCATCTCCACCGTATCTGCCTGCTGAATCAGTATTTCTCATATTTTGTTTAACTTTTTCAGCTATAATTTTAATAACTTCATCACCTTTAGCATGACCTAATTCTCTGTTGATTTTAGAAATATTGTTAACATCAAACATAACAACAGAAAGGTGAGTTTTGTTAACTCTAGCTTTTTCAAGTTCTTTAGCTAATATTTCTTGGAAACCTCTATGGTTGTATAAACCTGTTAAAGTGTCAGTATTTGCAACTTTGTTTGTTTGTTCCAAAAGTTGAGCATTATGTATAAACATTCCCATATAATTTGACAAGAATGTAACCATATTTGTATTGATATTTGAAATGCTTTGACCAACAAGCATTACACCAATACATTTATTTACTGACATCATTGGAAATACAACAGAACCTGTTTTGGCAAGGTATGGAATATTCAAATAATTGATATTATCTTTGTCAATTATTGTTTTATTTTTGAAACATTGAATAATAGGATTGTTTTCATCTGATAAAAAGATTTTTGATGCATAACAATTACCTGTTTTACTGTGAATTTTCAAATTTAAACATTTTGATTTTTCGTGAAATAATCCAAAACCAATAAAACTCCATTTTAATTTGTTTAAAAAAATTATATTTAAATTTGAGAACAATTCAGATATACTGTTGTTATTTTGAAACGCATCTGAAAAACTTTTCATAACATCAAAATAATTGAAATTGTTACTTAATACTGGTGTAACTTTTTCATTAGTATAACTTCTTGCTTTTGTTCTGTTTGAATTGAAATTATTAATTGTTTCAACAATACTGTTAAGGCTGTTTTCTTCTTTAACAGAAATAGGTTTTATAGAATTCGCAATATCTTTGCGAGTTTTTTTATCTTTTTAATTCTTTTTCATCAGGATTAGCAGGCGCAAACGGATTGTTAGGAACAGAAATCATTTTGATAGCTTCATTTTCTATCGAGTTTTCAATATTTTCGATAGGATTAGAATTCAAAATATTCTTTTCCGATTTCTTCGTTTTATTTTCTTTTTTATTAGTTACATTTTCCAATACTACTACCTGATTTTTTCTTTCTATAAGTTTCGTAACAATAAAAAATTGACTTAATATCGCCGATTTTTTACATTACTAAACAATTCTACCTTTACAATACATCAAAAACAATACTTTAAATAGATGGATTGTAATCCATCAACCGTCAATCCTTTCAAAAATCCACATATATTTGTTACTACATTCATAGTATAAACTATTGATGTAGTTTTTTCTACCCTTTTGAATATAAATGTTAACATGTGTTACGTATTTAATTGAAGTTTTAACCCTCACTTCAACCATTTCCCTTATCTAGGACAGGGAGAAAAGGAATAATCTACATTTAAACATCGTTACATCTTTTTTTATTCTTTGTTAATATGGTTATTTAATAAAATATAATATTTATCTTTTTTATTTGTTTTTGATAGAATTAATCTGTACATAAAAAGGGGTAAAAATATGATTTTAGTAACAGGTGGAGCCGGATATATTGGTTCTCATACAGTAATAGCTTTATTAGAAAATGGTTTTGATGTAGTTATTTTTGATAATTTAGAATTGGGACATAAAGAAATTGTTGAAGTTTTGAAAAATATTTCTGCAAAAGGTAAAGTTGTAGATTTTATTCAAGGTGATTTGAAAGATTTAAGTGACATTGAAAAAGTTTTTGAAAAACATAATGATATAGAAGCAGTTGTTCATTTTGCGGCTTATTCTCAAGTTGGGGAATCTGTAAAAAATCCTCAAAAATATTATTATAATAATGTTTACGGAACAATGAATTTGTTAAATGCAATGTTAGAAAACAATGTTAAAAAGATTGTTTTTTTCATCTACTGCAGCTACTTATGGCAATGCTTGTTACACTCCAATAGATGAAGTTCACCCACAAAATCCTATCAATCCTTACGGAAAAACAAAATTAATGATTGAAAATATTATGGACGATTACGATAAAGCTTATGGTTTGAAATCTGTAAGATTAAGATATTTCAATGTTGCAGGTGCAGATAACAAATCAAGAGTTGGAGAATGGCACAATCCTGAAACCCACTTGATTCCAAATATTCTAAAATCAACATTTTCCGGTGGCAAAACTTTTGAAATGTACGGTACAGATTATGATACAAAAGACGGAACTTGTGTAAGAGATTATATTAATGTTGAAGATTTGGCAAATGCGCATGTTTTGGCTTTGAAATATTTAAATAATGGTGGAATAACAAATTTCTTTAACTTAGGAACTCAAGAGGGGAATAGTGTTAAAGAAGTATTTTCAGCTTGTACAAAAGTTACAGGAAAAGATATTCCCCTAAAAGAAATGCCACGTAGAGCAGGTGATCCTGCAATTTTAGTTGCGGCAAATTCAAAAGCAAAAGAAGTTTTAGGTTGGAATCCGGAAAAAACATTGGAAGAAAGTATCAAAACAGCTTATAGTTGGGAAACTTCATTACAAAAAGAATTGGTGTAAAAAGCCTTTTCTTGATTTGTGAATGATTTTGAAGTACTTTTATTATAAGTATCAGACAGATAGGGATTATGGAAGAGAAGTTGCAAAAAAATAATAATACTTCTTGTGCATTATTAAAGGAAATATTGAAAAATATTTTTTCTATTAGTGATGCAGATTATAGTCATAAACTTATTAGAATTTTTGGTGTAAAACTCAGAATTTTAAAATCTTCAAACAAAAAAAGAGTTACTGTTGATTATTCAAGATATTCTGATATTACAAAAATTCCACCTGCAGAGGGATTTTTGAGAGATTATCAATTAGCTCTTTTATCTATTTTAAAGAAATGGATAGGGTTTGTTCTGAAAATAATATAAGATATTGGTTAAGCGGTGGAACATTATTAGGTGCAAAACGTCACAAAGGTTTCATTCCTTGGGACGATGATGTTGACACTGATATGATGAGAGAAGATTATGAAAAATTTCCGGAAATTTTCAATTCTTCTACTCAAAATCCTGATTTGTATTGTGAATTGTGGCGAGATGAAAATGCTTCTGCAACTTGTATTTTAAAAATTAAACACAAAAGAATAAAACAAGCTTTTGTAGATATTTTTCCACATGATTTTTATTTTACGGAAGTTCAAGGACGAGATAAAAAACATTTGAATAATAAAATTAAATTTATTAGAAAAATGTTATCGTTAAATCCATTTAGAATTTCTGATACTCAAAAATTAGAAGAAAAATTTAAAAGTATCACCCAAAAACGAATAAATGAAAATATTATCGTGAATGAAAACATAAAACCGTCTATTCATTGGGGAATTGATTTTCCTCACAGATGGAACAATTGGATTTATGATTATGACCAAATTTTTCCTTTAAAGAAAATTGAATTTGAAGGATATGATTTCTGTTGTCCGAATGATACAGATTTTATGCTTAAAAATATTTATGGCGAATATATGAAATTTCCAAAGAGTATTTGCCCTCATCATACTGATGAAAATCAATTTACAGAAGAGGAAATTTTGGAATTGAAAAAATTAAAAGGAGAAAACTAAATTGTCTAAATTAAGACCATTAGAGTATATTTTTTCTATAACAAACAGCGGAACAGATAAATTGATTATGTTCTTAGGTATTCCTATCAGGATTGATCAATCTAAATATTATAGAGAAATTTGCGAAACACTTCCGGTTCAAAAAGATAAAATAGTTTTTGAAAATTTTAATGGAAACAGTTACGGTTGTAACCCTAAATATATTGCAGAAGAAATTATTAGAAGAAACTTGCCCTACGATTTGGTTTGGCTTGTGAGAAGTGTAACTAAGGAAAAAGAAAAGAATGTTTTTCCTGAACAAATAAGATTGGTTGGTTACGGTTCAAAACAGGCATTGAAAGAACTTGCGAGTGCAAAGATTTGGATTGATAACCAGAGAAAAAATTATTTCTTAAAAAAAGGATTAAGAAAAAAAAGAGGGGCAATATTATATTCAAACTTGGCATGGTTCTTTAGGAATAAAAAAACTTGATGCAGATGTAGATGCTTTTGTTGGTGAATTGAAACAAGAATGGGTAAATAGGTCAAAATTAGATTCTTCAATGATGGATTATCTTTTAACAGATAGTGAATTTGAAAATAAAATTTTCAGACGTGCTTTATGGTTTAATAATGAAATAAAAGAATTCGGACACCCGAGAAATGATATATTTTTTAAGGATTCAATTAAGATAAAACAAAAAGTCCGAGATTTTTATAATATTCCGGAAGATAAAAAAATTCTTTTATATGTGCCGTCATTTAGAGATAGCGGAAATATTGATTGTTACGATTTAGAATATGAAAAAGTTCTAAAAGCAATGGAAGATAGATTTGGTGGAGATTGGATTTGTCTTGCAAGACTTCACCCTAGGACAAAAAAATATGACAAGGAATTGATTATGGAGTCAGACAAACTTATTGATGCTTGTTTCTATCCGGATATTCAAGAATTGTTAGTGTCCAGTGATGCAGCAATTACTGATTACTCAAGTTGTATTTTTGATTTTATGTTATCTAGAAAACCGGCATTTGTATTTGCAACTGATATAAAAGATTTTAATAATGACAGAGGTTTTTATTATCCGCTTGAGACTACACCATTCCCGATTGCGGTTAATAACAAAGAATTAGTTGAGAATGTTTTAAAATTTGATGATGAAAAATATCAAAAAGATATTACAAACTTTTTGGAAGACAAAGGCTGTATGGAAGATGGGCATGCCTCTGAACGTGTAGTTGATTTGATAGAACAAATAATGAAAGAAGAAGTATAGTTATGAATATTGCGATAATTTTTGCAGGTGGAACAGGACAAAGATTGAGTTCCGGTGAAAATTCAATACCTAAACAGTTTTTAAAGATTAATGATAAACCTATTATTATTCATACTTTAGAGCTTTTTGAAAAGCATAAAGATATTGATAAGATTTATATTGCAATTCATCCTGATTATTTTGATTATATGCAAGATTTAATCAAACATCACTACATTACAAAAACTGCAGGAATTGTAAAAGGTGGAATTACAGGTCAAGATTCTATTTATAACGCACTTAAACTTGCCCAAAGTGAAAATCCAGATGATTCAATTGTTTTAATTCACGATGGAGTTCGACCAAATATAACAGAAGAAGTTATTACAAAAAATATTGAATGTGCAAAGAAAAACGGTAATGCAATCACTTGTACTTCTTGTTTTGAAACTATTTTGATTTCAGAGAACGGTGAAAATCCTGAACACGTACCTTATAGAAAACATACTTATGCAGCACAAGCTCCTCAGAGTTTCCATTTGGGCGAAGTAGTGGAAGCTCACGAAATTACTCGCAAAATTAATCCTAATTATAAAGATATTGTTGATACTTGTACATTATTTAAAACTTTAAACAAGAAAACTTTTATGGTTAGTGGAAATAGAGGCAATATAAAAATCACAACAATTGAAGATTTGTATATTTTACGTGCTTTGATTAGATATAAAGAAGATTTAGAAGCTTTTGGAGTTCAAATAGGAAAATAAGGTTAAATTTTTATGACAAGTTCTATTTTTGAAGAAGATATAAAAAATATTATTAAATACTTTAATATGTCTGTTTTTGACGGAAAAACTATTTTAATTACCGGAGCAACAGGTCTTTTAGGTAAATTATGTGTAAAAAGTTTATTGAATTCCGGATTTAATACCCAAGTAATTGCTCTTGTTCGAGATGAGGAAAAAGCAAATAAAATTTTTGGTAAATCTAATAGATTATCATTTTTGGTTCAAGATATTAATCAAAAAATTCAAACAACAAGAAAAGTCGATTATATAATTCATACTGCTAGTACAACGTCTTCAAAAGATTTTGTAGAAAAACCTGTAGAAACAATTTATACGGCATTAAACGGAACTCGTAATGTTTTGGAATTTGCAAAGAACAAGAAAATTACAGGCATGGTTTATTTGTCTTCTCTTGAAGTTTATGGGGTAAATCAAAAGGAAGATATCAAAGAAAATGATTATGGATTTATTGATATTTTGAACCCTAGAAGCAGCTATTCTGAAAGTAAAAAAAAATGGCAGAAACAATGTGTATATCTTATGGAAGCGAATACGGAGTTCCTGTAAAGATTGTAAGACTTGCCCAAACTTTTGGTGCAGGGGTTTCAAAAGATGATAACAGAGTTTTTGCACAATTTTCAAAAGCAGTCCTAAATGGTTATGATATTATTCTTCATACAAAAGGAGAAACAAAAAGAAATTATTGTTATACGACAGATGCTGTTAGGGCTATTTTCACAGTTTTGACTAAAGGTGAAAAAAAATAGTGCATATAATATTGCAAATAAAAATACTTATTGCTCAATTGCAGAAATGGCGCATTTGTTAGAAAACAAGATTACAAAAGTTGTTTATGAAATTGATGATGTAAATCGTGGATATAATCCTACTGTCAAAATTTGCTTAAATACTGAAAAATTAGAAAAATTAGGTTGGCAACCAAAAGTGGATATGAAAGAAATGTTTGAAAGAACAATTTCTGACATGCAAAATGAGGAATAGAATGCAAAAAATTAAAAATATAGAATTTTTGAGAACTTTTTTAATGCTTTCTATTGTTTTACACCACATGTTTATAACAAGAGATTGGTGTTTATGTTCTATATTTCCCAATATTTATTTGTATAGTTTTATAAAATCATTTATCGCATTTTCTTATAATTCTGTTGAGGGATTTTTTATAATTGCAGGTTTTTTGTTATTTTTAACATTCAAAAACTCAATAAAAGTTGTAGATTTTATAAAAAAGAAATATATAAGATTAACACCGGTTATAGTTTTTAGTTTTATTCTTTGTTTGGTTGGAACAATGTTAAAAGCCTTTCCGTTTAAGATTATACCTAACTTAATGACGGCATTGTTATTAAATCAGTTTGGAGTATGCATTTCTATTGGACAAAACCCTGTTTTATGGTTTACATCAGTTTTGTTTGCAGGGTTGTTGTTGTATTTTTGCATATTGAAATTCGTTTCTAAAAAATATCAAACAATTTTAATTACAATTTTGACGGTTTTGGGTTATGGAATATTAGAAATTTTACAACATGGATTTTTTAATAAACCGTTAAAAAATTATTATTTCATTTTGAATATTGGTTTTTTAAGAGGTTTGGGCGGAATTGGTTTAGGTTGTTTGGTTGCTAAAATATTCCAAAATAACTATACAAAAATCCAAAACTTTACTCCATCTAAATTGAAAAAAATCTTGATTACATTTGCTGAAATATTATCATCTGTATTTGTATTTTGGTGGTTGTGTTTTCCACATTTGAAATATAATAATATCTTTTTTGTTATTGGATTTACTGTTTTGTTCAGTTTATTTATTTTCAAAAAGGGTTATTTATCAAATATTTTAGACAAAGATTTTTGGGTATTTTTAGGTAGATATCAATATTCAATGTATGTTGTTCATTATGTAATAATAAAAATTTTCGGAATTGTTTTATGGCAAAAGAATGTGGGTTGGGTTGTTTTACACCCTGTTTTGCCAATTGTTATAATGTTATTGATAATTTTAGCGGTGACAATATTTGCTTATCATTTTGTAGAAATTCCATGTGCAAAATATTTGAAAGACAAATTATTTTGTAGAACAATTGTTCAAGGAGAAAATAAATGACAAATTTATTTTATAAAATAAAACAAAAAATGGACAAAAAATATGGAAACAATGAAAACTATCACAGTTTATCAAGAATTCTGCCATATTTCAGACCTTATCTTTTTAGAACATTTTTGGCTTTAGGTTTAGCAATTCCAATTGGTGCGTTAGATGCGGTAATTGCTTTAGCTCTGAAACCTTATATGGATATTGTTATGCTTAACAAACAAATTCATTCAACTTGGTATATTCCATTTTTAATTATTTTATTTACAACAATTCAAGGTTCATTGAATTACCTTGCTACATATATGAATGATTGGGTTGGAGGAAGAGTTACAAATGATTTGAAGATTGATTTATATACAAAATTGATGCGTCAATCTTCATACTTTTTTGATAAACAAACATCTGGTAAAGTCCTAAAAGCTTATAACAACGATGCAGATAAATCTTGTAGCGGCTTATTATCAAATATGAAATCTTGTATTTCCAGATTATTTTCATCAATATCTTTGATTGGTGTTTTATTCTATAACTCTTGGCAATTAGCGATTATTGCAGTTTCAGTTTTGACTTGTGCGATGATTCCGTTAATGAAAATGAAATCTGCAATAAAAGATGTTTATAATCGTTCAGAGGGTGAAAATGCAAAAGTTCTAACCACTTATAATGAAGCTTTTGGTGGTAATAAAATTATTGCAGCATATAATTTGTATGATTTAAATTCTAAAAAATTCTCAGAACTTGTACATAATGTATTTAATTTGAAAATGAAAATAACTCAACACGTTGGTTGGTTATCTCCGATGATGCATATTATAGTATCAGTTGGAATTGGTGCTGTTATAGGTTTAGGTAGTTATTTCATTGTAAAAGGATCGTTAACGGCCGGTCAATTTGTATCATTTATCACTGCGTTAATAATGTTATATACTCCGATTAAAGGACTTGGAAATAATGCAAAAAATATGACAACTTGTCTTTGTGCAATGGATAGGGTCGTTTCAAAACTTGATAAAAAAACAGGTTTTCAAGATAAAAAAGATGCAGTTGATTTTCCAAAATTTTCTGAAAAAATTACATTTGATGATGTTTCTTTTTATTATAAAAAAGATGTTTATGTTTTGCATAACATTTCTTTTGAAGTTAAAAAAGGTGAAACAATTGCGCTTGTTGGAAATTCAGGTGGTGGTAAAACAACAATTGTCAATCTTTTGCCAAGATTTTATAATACAAAAGGTGGCGATATAAAAATTGACGGAACATCTATTTATAAAATTAAAATTGATGATTTAAGAGCAAATATTGCGGTTGTTTTCCAAGATAATTTCTTATTTGAGGGTACAATCAGAGATAATATTATGATAGGAAATCTGAATGCAACGAAAGAAGAACTCCAACAAGCAATAAAGAATTCTTATCTTGATGATTTTATAAACAGTTTAGAAAAAGGTTTAGATACACCAATAGGTGAAAGAGGGGTTTTACTATCCGGTGGTCAAAAGCAGAGAATAGGTATAGCAAGAGCATTCTTGAAAAATGCTCCAATACTTGTTTTAGATGAAGCAACATCAGCTCTGGACAATCAAGCGGAACATATTGTTCAACAAGCTATTGACAATTTAATGAAAGATAGAACTGTTTTTGTAATTGCACACAGATTATCAACAATCCAAAATGCGGACAAGATTGCTGTAATAAATCATGGGTATTTGACTGAAATGGGTACACATGATGAGTTGCTTGGTATTCCAAATGGTGAATACAAAAAACTTTATGATATGCAATTTGCATAAATTATGCTTACAAATGAAATGGTAAAATATTTTCTACACTCCAACAAGAAGTTGAGATAAATCGTCTTCTAACAGGCTTTTTTGGAATGCTTCACATTCAATAATCATATCAAATATTTGAGAATATTTTGTGCTGTGAAGAACTTTTGACAAATCATCTATTCCTAAAAATTCAACTGTATAAAATGCACTGTTTTTATCTAAAATATTTATAAATCCAACTTCTTCATACAAATCTAACAATCTTTCAAAAACTTTTACAGATTTACCTAAAAAACTTGCACATCTGACAAGTTCAATTTTTCCATTGTTGTTATGAACAGCAAATTTTAACATTCCTGTGAATGTTTTCAAAAATTCTTGTTCATCAAGAACTTTTGGTTCATAACTCATAAAATGCAAACCTTTTGGTTGAGCTTTTTCTAAGATATTTTCAAGAGTTTGTCTATCTGCCGGATAGTCAAAAAACATTACAACATCACATTTTGGAACATCTTGCCTTGTAAAAGTTTTTGATGCAATTTCTTTAAACGGTTTTACTGTATCAAGAACTTGTTTGCTTTCTGCAAAAATTCTTATGTTTAATTTAGAAGATTTGATATAATCATTTACACTGGGCAAAATACCGGTTTTTGCTCTGTTATCATATATTTTGTAATTCGTTTGTGGTTGAATTTCTTCTTCTTTTAAAGAATCCGAATGAATATCATCAATAATCAATTGAACAGAAATATTTCCATTGAATTCATTTATTTGTGGGTGAAAGGCAATATCAAGAGTGTCACCCGAACTTAATCCGATATCTCCTTTTTGCCACCAAATTGACGTGAACTCATAAGCATCTTTTCCAATGACAAGACGAAGATGGGAACTATCAGAACCCATTAATTTTTTTTGTTTAACTTTAAGATTATTCATCGCAAATATTGGACTTGGATTCATTGCTCCAAATGGTTCAAGTTTTGAAATCTCTTCGACCAAATCAGTTGTTACATCACTAGCTTCAAGCATTAAATCAATATTCACAAATGGTTTAAGATCCTTATTTGCGGTGTAAGATTTAACTGTTTTACATAGAGCTTTTTTTACTGTTTCAAAAGGTGTTTTTTCTCCGGTGAAACTCAATCCGGCAGCCATTTTGTGTCCGCCAAAACCATCAAACAAATCGGCATTTTCGTTTATAACATCATATAAAGGTACACCCTCAATACTTCTTGCAGAACATCTGTATTGGTCTTTGTCTTTGAGATAAGTCATTAAAAATACAGGTTTGTAGTATTTTTCAACAAGTTTTGATGCAACAATTCCGATAATTCCAATATGCCAACCCTCTTTGTATAAAACTATTGCAGGGTTTTTGTTTCCCTCTTTTTGAACCATTGCATCTGCTTGAGCAAAAACTTCTTGACATAAAGTTTGTCTAACTTTGTTTAATTCATTCAAAGTTGTTACTGCCATTTGAACTTCTTGCGGATTATCAGAAATTAGAACTTTTAATGCAGATTCTACTGTATCAAGTCTTCCTGATGCATTAATTCTTGGTGCAACTCCAAAAGCAATCATTTCAGAAGTTACACCTTTTGTAATATCATATCCTGCACTTTCTAGGAGTCTTTTTAATCCGTCATGTTTTCCTCTTGAAATAAGTTCAAGTCCTTTTGTTACAAAGTATCTGTTTTCTCCTAACAGTGGAACAACGTCTGAGACAGTACCTACAGCAACAAATGGGAGTATTTCATATACAAATTCTGTTTTTTCATATTTTGTAAGAATTGCTTGTGCAACTTTGAATGCAACCCCGCAACCTGCAAGATAAGTTAAATGTTCAATTTGTTTAGCTGATAAATTTTCGTCTAAAGCATTTGGAGCTTTGGGATTTATTATTGCATAAGCCGGGGGCAATTCTTCTGGAGCTTCGTGGTGATCAGTGATGATGACATCAATAATTTTGAAACTGTTCATAAATTTAACTGCATCAACATCAGAAATTCCACAGTCAACGGAGATAATAACTTTTGGTTTTACGGTGGTCATTAGTTTGATTAAAGCTTTTTTATCAAAACCGTGACCCTCATTTTCTCTATCCGGAATAAAATAATGGACATTTCCACCTAAATATTTTAGTGTTTTATAAAGAATAGATGTTGATGTTACACCATCTGCATCAAAATCTCCATATACAATGATTGTTTCTTCGTTATCAATTGCTTTTGATAATCTTTCTACTGTTTTTTGCATATCAGTAAATGCATTAGGTGAAGTTAAAGTCATTTCTAATGGGTTTAGAAATTCTTTCATTTCTTCCGATGTTTTAATTCCACGTGAAACTAACAATCTTTTTATTAAAGATTTTTCATTAGAATCTGTTGATTCTATTATCCATTCTTTTTTCATTTTTCTCCCAAGTCCTTTAATAAAAATAATAACACAGAAAATCGTGTTGTTAAATGATGTAAATTTCTTTTCCTTTTTAATAAAATAGGTTAAAATATAAAAATTAGTTTACAGCTATGATGGAGGAAAATTCAAAATGAAAAGATTTTCACAACTATTTACCCTGATTTTAGGATTGATGATTGTATCAAGCGGAATGGTTATGGCAGAAACAAAATTTACACCGCTAAATTTTGATGATTCATCTTCAATCAAAACAACAACATCATCACCAACAACTTCTACTTATACAACAACAGAAGTAAAAGGAACCGATTTGTTAGATCCAAGTCAAGTTACCGGTGGTACAAAAATGCAAAATTCTATTCTTCAAATAGAAAATGCACAAGTAGAAATTAGAAATAAACTATTAAACTACAAAACAAATTATGCAGAAATAGATTCTCGTTATCAAACAGCAAAAACAGAGAGAAAAGCTGCTAAAAAACAAATCAAATATGCAGAAAAGAAAATTAAAAATTTAGATACTGCAAAGAAAAGAATTAGAAAAAATTTCGAACGCAAAATCAATTTATAATTTTCTTGGGCAAAACATTTATTTAAAGGAAGTGAAAGGCTATCAAATATTTCTGATAGCCTTTTTTCTATTATATGCTAAGATATTTTTGCTATGTCAAAACTTTCTACTCAAGAATTATTTGGAAAATATTGCACTAAAAAAGAACATTCCTTACAGGTTGAAAAATTATGTAGCCTAATTTTTGATGAAGTTAATAAAAAAGTTAAAGAATTACCGGAAACTCAAAAACAAATCTTAAAAGCTTCTGCGCTTTTGCACGATATCGGATATTTTAAAACTAGTGGAAAAGAGCATAATAAATATAGTTTTCAAATTATATCAGAGGAGGGCTTGTCTGATTTTGATGATAAAGATACAGAATTGATTGCTTTTATATGCCTGTATCATAGGGGAAAACTTCCGGATAAACATGAAGATAAAGCTTTTGGAATACTGGATAAAAAGGAAAGGAAGATTGTAAAAAGACTTTGCGGAATTTTGAAAATAGCAGACGGTTTTTCAGGTGATGATATTTTAAAAATAGATGGTGTTGAAATCAATTATAGTAAAGATGAAAATATTGTAGAAATGGATTTAAAGCTTAAAGACAAAACGGATAGTATTGATATATTTAAAGCTGTTAAAAAGAAAGAATTGTTTGAAATTGGATTTAAAACGCAGGTTATTTTAAAGATAAGTAAATAAAATATTTAAGAGGGGCTTGATTTTAAAAAATGTTTATAGTACATTTGTTCATGCGAACGAAAGGCTTTATTAAGACCGTTCAGCTCTAAGGGCTGCTAGCTCAGGTGGTTAGAGCGCACCCCTGATAAGGGTGAGGTCGGTGGTTCGAGTCCACTGCGGCCCATATTAAAAAAGACTCCTTTTTAAGGGGTCTTTTTTAATATCTGTTGTTAGTGTAATTCAATCAATGAACTTATCTTGTAGGGACACACTCTAAGTATTCGGTATGTGGTTATGAGCACTCTGCCGAGCAAAAGGTGACTAAATGTCACGTTTTGTGAGAGGCCTGATAAGGGTGAATTTAGACCTTGCTTTTTTAATTCAAATTTTTATGAAAATAATTTTATGTAATATTTATGGACTGACCTGTTTTGTGTAATTGCTATAATTCAGTCATACTCTGCAAGATTGGCAGTATTTATAAGATATTTTCGTGTTATTAATATTTTGTACACAAAATTTGCATTAACACAATTTAAAAATATCTTTATACTAAAAATTTTATTTATAGAATTTAAAAAATAAAATACAATAATAGAATGATGGCAGTTTGAGTTAGAAAGTATAGAATACACGGTATGGATACTACAATTTTGCTAAATTTGTTTACTAGTGCTAAAGTTGAAGATTATGCCAATATTATAGAGCAATGTGATAAACAAATTCAATCCGATGGTGATAATGCTGCATTTTATTATTTTAGAGCTATGGCAAAAATGGGAGTTGCTTTATCACTGCAAATGAATAACAAATTACTATTAAATACAATTCCGGTAGGCATAGCAAGTGGTTTGGGGGCAACTGGAATTACTGCCAGTCAATCCACAATATTACACAACAAAATTAATAAAATTGAAAATCATTACAAAATAGCAGATTCTGCGGTTGAAGATTACAACAAAGCATTATCTTTAGATCACAACATACGAATAAAGTATAATAATATTAATGTAAGGACGACATCTGATTTTGTAGGAGCAGATTTTATATTTTATAGACCAATATCATCAAAGGAATTATTAAGTTTACTAGCAGGAAATAGAAAATGGTGGATACTTTTAATTCCTGTGGTATTTTGGCTTATATTACCATTTATATTGTTATATTTTTATGGTGATACAGATGGAAATTTAAGCAATACAGGTTTATTTATTGAATTTGCATACACATCAGTGCTTATTTTTTGTGTGTTGTTTGTAAATAATAAAGATAACAATATTTTACAAAAATATGGCGAAGATATCGTTGTAATTGAGAAATCTGGGAAATAGAACATTAATACTGATACGATGTTTGCTCTTGACTGATAGTTGCTATCAAGTTGTAAAATATAAAAAAGTCGAATTTGATAGTTTAAAAAAAGGAGAAAAACATGATTTTAGACAAAGTTAATACACCTGATGATGTTAAAAAGCTTTCTATCAGAGAAATGAATTCTTTAGCTGATGAAATGAGAGAACTTATTATAAAAAAAGTTAATACTATTGGTGGGCACATGGGACCTAATTTAGGTATTATTGAAACTACTATTGCTATGCATTATGTATTCAATTCTCCTGTTGATAAGGTTGTTTTTGATGTTTCTCACCAATGTTATCCGCACAAAATTCTTACAGGAAGAAAAGAGGGTTTTACAAATCCTGATAATTATATGAAATATACAGGTTATACAGCTCCTGAGGAAAGTGAACATGATTTGTTCAAAGTTGGTCATACCTCAACTTCTGTAAGCTTGGCTTGTGGTGTAGCGAAAGCAAGAGATTTGAAAGGTGAAAAATTCAATGTAGTTGCTCTTATTGGTGATGGTTCACTTAGTGGTGGCGAAGCTCTTGAGGGTTTAGATAATACTGCAACGTTAAAAAGCAATTTTATTGTTGTTGTTAATGACAATGATATGTCTATTGCAGAAAACCACGGCGGACTTTATTCAAACTTAGAGTTGTTAAAAGAAACAAAAGGACAAGCTGAATGTAACTTCTTCAAATCTTTAGGCTTTGAATATTTTTATCTTGAAGATGGTAATAATATTGAAAAACTTATTGAAGCATTTAAAAAAGTTAAAGATACTGACCACCCTGTAGTTTTACATATTCACACTCAAAAAGGTCATGGTTTGAAAGTGGCGGAAGAAAATAAAGAAGTTTTCCACTGGATTATGCCCGGTACTTTAGATAAAATAGAAAACAATGAATCAACTCCGGTTGTAGAAGATTACAATTTCATAACTAACAAATTTATCTTAGATAAAGTCAAAGAAGATAAAACTGTTATTGCAATTAATGCTGCAACCCCCGGGGTATTTGGCTGGAATAAAGAATTTAGAGAACAATTAGGCAATCAATATACTGATGTTGGTATTGCAGAAGAACATGCGGTGGCTTATTCAGCTGCATTGGCAAAGAGCGGAGCTAAACCGATTTTTGCAGTTATGAGTTCATTTATTCAAAGAACTTATGACCAAATGTCACAAGATTTAGCACTAAATAACTCTCCATTGACAATGCTTGTATATTGGGGCGGATTATCTGGAGTTGATGCAACTCACTTGTGTTCATTTGATATTCCGTTAGTTTCAAATATTCCAAACATTGTTTATTTATCTCCTGCAACTAAGGAAGAATATCTTGCAATGCTTGAATATTCACTAAATCAAACTCAACACCCAATCGCAATTAGAGTTCCGTTGGCTCTTGTATCAAGTGGAGTTAAAGATACAACTGATTATTCAATATTAAACAAATTTAAGGTTGAATCTAAGGGGGAAAAAGTTGCTATTCTTGGTTTAGGAAATTTCTTGGGTTTGGCTAAAGATGTTAAAGAAGAATTAAAAAAACAATTTGGATTTGAAGCTACTGTTATTAATCCAAAATTTATCTCCGGTATTGATAAAGAACTTTTGGGAGAATTAAAACAAAATCACAAATTGGTTATTACTTTGGAAGATGGTCAATTAGACGGTGGTTTTGGCGAAAAGATTTCAAGATTTTATGCGGATTCAGATATGAAAGTTTTAAACTTCGGTGGTAAAAAAGAATTTACTGACAGAACTCCGTTAGATGAATTATACAAACGTTATCACTTGACAAAAGAACTTATCGCAGAAGATGTGAAAAAAATATTAGGATAATTTATAGGTTTTGCAAATCCTCTCATATTCTGTGGGAGGATTTGTTTATAGAGACTTTTGTGGTAAAGTTTTCTTATGAGAAGAGTTAAATATAGACGTAAAAATAGGGGTTATTCTGCAGTAGAAGCATTGGTAGATGCGCAAAAAATAGTTTTTTCTCCAATGATTTTTCAAACAATTGGAACAATGTTAGACTTGGGTATTTTGAAATTGATAGATAAAAAGCCCATTTCAGCAAATTTAATTATGGAGGAATTACAAATTTCTGAATATGCGGTTAATACTATTTTAGAGTCTGCTCAAGTTTTTGGGGTTGTTGATTGTGATAAAGAAGGTTTATTTTCTGTCACAAAATTAGGTAAAAGTTTTTTGTATGACCAAATGACAATTGTTAATTTCAATTTTATTAGAAATTGTTGTTATCTTGGAGCAAGTGAGATGACAGAATCTTTTCTTCGTGAAAAACCAATGGGTTTGAAGAAATTTTATAAAGATGGTGATACTTTATATCCGCTTTTGCCCCAAATGTCAGAAGTATTCAAAAAGAGTTGGTATGAATTTGATAACTATTATTCAGACAATTGTTTTGAAGAAGTATATAATATTATTGCCTCCCAGCACCCAGAAAAATTTTTTGATATAGGAGGAAATACAGGTGGTTTTGAAAAAGTTTGTCTTGTAAAAAATCCAAATATTGATATCTCAATGCTTGATTTGAAAGCAAATATTGAAGTTGTAAGTAAAAATAGCCAACTTAAAAAATGCAAATTTTATTCTGTAAATATGCTTGAAGAAGAGCCCAATTTACCTAAAATTTCCGGTGCGGTTTTGATGAGCCAATTTTTGGATTGCTTTTCTAAAGCTCAAATAAAAAGGATTCTGGAAAATATTAAAAAGTCTGCTGATAAAGAAACTAAGGTTTATATTTTAGAACCGTTTACTGATAATCAATATTTTGAGGCATCAAAATTGTCTTTAATAGAGATTTCTTTATATTTTACTTGTATGGCAAATGGAAATAGTAAAATGTACAAAAAATCGGAGATGATTCAACTTGTCAAAGATGCCGGTTTAGAAGTTTCTAATATTTATGAAAATATTGGAACTCATGAATATACGTTGTTGGAATGTAGTTTATGATTTCAAAATACACTCGAATTACAAAATGGTATAATATTAAAGAAAAATCCGCAGGGGTAAAACGTTTGCGTTTGACTTGGCAAATATACAAACACTTTGGAGAATTTCCGGTTAGGTTAATTGCTTTTTGGGTTTGTCTTTTTACTTTTATTTCTAATTCAGATATAAGAAAATCTTCTGATGTTTATTTTAAATATCTATATGAATATACGGAGGATAAATCATTAAAACCATCAATTTTAAATTCATTTAAACAATCGTTGTCTTATGCTAATTCTCTTGTGGATAAGATGATTGCTTATGTTGGAGAATTTAAAAATATAAAATTCGCAGATTCTAAGTATAAAGACATTATTTTGGATTTGATAAATAAAAAGCAAGGTGCATTTTTTATTACAAACCATATTGGAAGTGTTGAAATGATGCGAGCCTTTTTAAGGATTGCAAATGTTTCGAATGTGAAAATTAATGTCTTTTTACAGCAATCTCAATGTGAAGTTTTTAATGAATTTATCAATAATCTTTTGATAAAAGATGAATATGTTGAACTTTTTCCTGTTGAAGAAATAAATGTAGATACTTCTATAAAAATAAAAGATAAAATTGAAAAAGGTGAATTTGTTTTTATGGCTGGCGATAGAATATCTGTAGGAAGTCCAGATATTAGTTATTCTGCAAAATTGTTAAACCACAAGATTTCTTTGCCTTTAGGTGTTTTAAAATTTGCTTTACTTATGGATTGTAAAATTTTCAATATTTTATGTGCTAAAGAAAATGATGAATATAAGGTTTTCTTGGAAAAAATTGATTATTCCGGAAGTAATAAAGAAAAACTTGAAAAACTGAAAGAAAAATATGTTCAGTATTTAGAATATTCAACATTAAAGTATCCTTATCAATTTTATCATTTTTACAATATTTTTGGAGATTAAAATTTTTAGAACAAATTGCAGGCATGTGAAATGTTAATAAATTTAAAACAAAAATCTTAATATTTCGATTAAGATTTTTTTCTATTTTCAAGTGATAAAATTTTTATAAACTTGTTAAAATGTTACTATGAAAAGGTTCTGTCAATTTGTTAAGTTTTATTTCAAATTTTCTCAACCAAAAGGTTTAATTTTTGTTACCAAAAGATTTAATTTTTATTAATAATTCTTCCATGAAATGAAAATTTATAGTAGAATAATACATGACAATTTAAGGAAAGTAATATGTGAATCATTTGCTGCTCCGTAGCTGTTATAGCCGAAATCTGAAAGGTTGTAATCCACCTCGGGACAGAATTTGGGAGAATTGAAAAATTTCTTATAAATATAGGAGAGCAAGTTTCTGCCTTTATAAGAAAAAAGGAGATTATTATGCAAAATTTAAAAGATGGGAATGTTTTAAATATTAAAACTTCTAATTTGGGGGAAGTTAAAAATAATTCAACTGTTAGCAAGCCAAGATCTCTTGAGGCGGTGAATCCAATGGGTAAGGTTATAGGTATTTCGCCAAAAATTAATCTTAATAATGTTAAGGTTATCAAAAAAGACGGAACAGAAGAAGATTATAATATTCAAAAAGTTATCTCTGCCGTAAAAAAATCTGCAGCAAGAATGCTTGTTGATTTAAGTGATAAAGATATTGAAGAAATTTGTGATTTCGTTAATAAAAGTGTATTAGATACAAGACAACAAAAGATTGAAATTTTCAAAATGCATTGTGTTGTAGAAAATGCTTTAGAAAATATCAATCCAAAAGTTGCAAAAAGCTATAGAAACTACAGAGATTATAAAATAGATTTTGTAAATATGTTAGATAAAGTTTATCAAGAAAGCCAAAGAATTATGTATATCGGTGATAAAGAAAATTCAAATGCCGATTCTGCTTTGGTATCTACAAAAAGATCATTGATTTTCAATCAGTTAAACAAAGAATTGTACAAAAAATTCTTCTTAACTGTACCGGAACTTCAAGCAGTTCGTGATGGTTATATTTATATTCACGATATGTCAGCAAGACGTGACACAATGAACTGTTGTTTGTTTGATGTTGCGAATGTATTAAAAGGTGGCTTTGAGATGGGTAACCTTTGGTACAATGAACCAAAAACTTTGGAAGTTGCTTTCGATGTAATCGGTGATATCGTAATGGCTGCAGCAAGTCAACAATATGGCGGTTTTACTGTTCCGGAAGTTGATAAGATTTTGGCTCCTTATGCTCAAAAAACTTACGAAAAACATTATCAAAGATATATCAACATTGGTTTATCTCCAGAAAAAGCTGACGCAGCGGCTGTTGAAGATGTTAAAAACGACATGCATGACGGTTTCCAAGGCTGGGAATACAAATTTAACACTGTAGCTTCAAGCCGTGGTGATTACCCATTCATTACAGTAACAATGGGTCTTGGAACAGGTAAATTTGAAAAAATGGCATCATTGATGATGTTGAGAGTAAGACAAGAAGGACAAGGTAAAAAAGGTAATAAAAAACCTGTATTATTCCCTAAAATTGTTTTCTTGTATGATAAAGACTTACACGGAAAAGGCTGTGAACTTGAAGAACTATTTGATGCAGGTGTTGAATGTTCTAAAAAATCAATGTATCCGGATTGGTTGTCATTAACCGGTGAAGGTTATATTGCAAGTATGTACAAAAAATATAAACGTGTTGTTTCTCCAATGGGTTGCAGAGCATTCCTTTCTCCTTGGTATGAAAAAGGTGGCGAATACCCAGCAGATGAAAATGATAAACCGGTATTTGTAGGTAGATTTAACATTGGTGCAATCAGCTTACACTTGCCAATGATTTATGCAAAGGCTCAAAAAGAGGGCAAAGATTTTTATGAAGTCCTTGACTATTATATGGAAATGATTAGAAATCTTCACAAACGTACTTATGATTACTTGGGCGAAATGAGAGCTTCAATCAATCCGTTAGGATTCTGTGAAGGTGGTTTCTATGGTGGTCATTTAGGTCTTCATGACAAAATTAAACCGGTATTGAAATCTTCAACTGCTTCATTTGGTATTACAGCATTGAATGAATTGCAAGAAATCTATAACCACAAATCATTAGTAGAAGATGGTGAATTTGCTCTTGAAGTAATGAGATATATCAACAAAAAAGTTGCAGAATTCAAGAAAGAAGACGGATATCTTTATGCAATATATGGAACCCCTGCTGAAAATCTTTGCGGTTTACAAGTTAAACAATTCCGTAAAAAATTTGGTGTAGTTGATAAGGTTTCTGATAGAGGATATGTTTCAAACAGTTTCCACTGTCATGTTACAGAAAATATCGGACCTGCTGAAAAACAAGATTTAGAGGGTCGTTTCTGGGAATTGTTGAACGGTGGCAAAATTCAATATGTAAAATATCCAATTTCTTACAATACTAAAGCAATTGAAACACTTATCAAAAGAGCTATGGATAAAGGCTTCTACGAGGGTGTAAACTTATCATTATCTTACTGTGATGATTGCGGACACGAAGAATTGAATATGGACGTTTGTCCAAAATGTGGAAGTAAAAACCTTACAAAAATAGATAGAATGAACGGTTACTTATCATATTCAAGAGTTAAAGGTGATACTCGTCTTAATGCCGCAAAAATGGAAGAGATTAAAGATAGGGTAAGTATGTAATGAATTATCACAATATTACAAAAGAAGATATGTTGAATGGTGATGGCTTGCGAGTTGTTTTGTGGGTCGCAGGCTGCAATCACCATTGTAAAGGTTGCCAAAATCCTATAACTTGGGACGAAAAAGGTGGGCTTCCATTTGATAAAGCTGCAGAAGATGAATTATTTGAAGCTTTGGATAAGTCTTATATTTCCGGTATTACATTTAGTGGTGGTGACCCTTTATTTCCAAATAATAGAAGTGAAGTTTTCAGGTTAGCTAAAAAATGTAAAGAGCTTTTTCCGGATAAAACTGTATGGCTTTATACAGGCTATTTATGGGAGGAAATTTGCAATCTTGAAGGTATAAGTGATATTGATGTCGTTGCAGAGGGCGAATTTGTTGAAGCATTGAAAGACAATAGCTTGAAATGGATTGGAAGTTCAAATCAAAGAGTTATCAATGTTCCGGAAACATTGAAGACAAAAGAAGTTGTATTGATTTAGTTTTTTTTATTCTAAGCTCTTGGGTGGGTTTCATTGTAAACTTCTTTCATGTGTTGCATTGATATGTGGGTGTATATTTGCGTATTAGAAATGCTTGCGTGTCCTAAAAGTTCTTGCACAACTCTTAAATCTGCTCCATTTTCAATCAAATGTGTAGCAAAACTATGTCTAAACATGTGCGGTGTAACTTTTTTAGGTAATTCAATTTTTTCGACAATATCATTTATGACATTTCTAATCATTCGAGTTTGAAGTCTGTATCCTGTTTTATTTATAAAAACAGGAGAGGAGTCTGTAATCGGGTCATGATTGTATTCTTGAGCAATTAGAGGTCGTGCATAGTCAATGTAGCCTTGCAAATAATTTTTTGCTCTATCTGTAATCAAGATAATTCTTTCTTTTGAGCCTTTACCAAAAACAGTTATTTCATTGTGTTCAAGATTAAGATTTTCAAAATTTAAACCGCTAAGTTCAGAAACGCGCATTCCACTTGCCCATAAAAGTTCAAGAATTGCACGATTTCTGTACCCTGCGGGGGTATCAATATTAATATTACTTAAAATTTGTTCTATCTCCTCCGTTGTGAGGAATTTTGGTAAAGATTTCGGTCGTTTAGGGGATATTAAATTTTGCGCAGGATTTGCGTCAATTTTTTTCTCTCTGTGAAGGTATTTGTAGAAAGTCCTTATAGATGCTATCTTTCGGGCAATTGTTGTTTTTTTGTAGTTAAATTTCTGCATAAAGTGTAGGTATTCCCTCACTTTAGGAAAATTCACATCTTCACATCTCTCATTATCAAGCCATATCAAATAACTCAAAATATCGGAATAATAAGCTTTGGCGGTGTGTTTAGAGAAGTTTTTTTCTACTAAAATATATGATTTAAAATCTTCTAAATCCTGTTTTGATTCTATGTTTAATACCATCTATTTACCCTATTGCCTTTTTCTGATAACTATTATACAATATTTTTATTAGATTTAGAATAGTTTTAAGCTAAAGAGTAGGAGAAAACATGAATTGTAAAAAATTATTAGTAACTTCAATGATTTTAACATCTTGTATTCTTTGTGCACCTCATTCGTTTGCTGCTCAACCTATTAAAGCTCAAGTATCAAAAAGTTATGTTGATATCAGCAGAATGATAGAATATAACAACTATGACACAGCAGATCAACAATTGAAAGATATTTTATCAAAAAATCCAAATGATTTGGAAGCAAAATCATTACAGTTGATTTCAATGGCAAAACAGTATAAATTGGCTCCTGCACAATCAGAGTTGGATAAGTTATTGAAAAAATACCCTAGAAAAGCTGAACTTCACTATGCTCAGGGTTTAGTTTATTTAATGAGAGAAACGTCATCTGACGTTGAATATATTAAAAATATTCAAAATTTATCAAATGCAGCAATTAAAGAATTTGTTACTGCTGTTGGTATAGATAGTACTTATTACCAAGCATACAACGCAATGGGTGTTGCGACTTTGAAATTAGGCAACAAAAAAGATGCTCAAGATTTGTTCAAAGTTGCTTTGAAAATCAATCCTCAGTTTGCGCCTGCTTATGATAACTTAGGTAATATTGCAATGCTTGATGGTGATTTAGATCAAGCAGAAAAGTATTATTTACAATCTATCAAATGTAATTCACACAACCCAACTTCTATGTATCACATGGGACAAGTTGAATCAAGAAGAGGTGATTACACAAAAGCATTGACTTGGTTGAACCACTCATTGCATATCAATCCTAATTCATCTCCTGCATGGAATTTGCAAGGTGAACTATATTTGAAACAAGGTAACCAACCTGCAGCAATCAATTCATTCAAAAAAGCAATTTATGTAAAACCGGAAAACTCTCGTCCATATATAAATTTGGCAGGAGTTTACGAAAGAAGATCTGACCATGAATTTGCTATGGAAGAATTGAAAACAGCAATTATCTTGAACCCTAATTACAAAGAGGGTATCTATAGAGTTGCAAATATGTCTTTAGAAACAAAGAAATATCAACAAGCTCTTGAGTATTATTCAAGATTGTTAGGTGATGCAACTTATAACAACAATGCTATTATTGGTTTGGCTAATACATACTACGAAATGTCTAAAGATACAGCTGATAGCAAAGACTTCACTACTAATAAAGATGTATATTTAGCTTACGATTATGTTAATGAAGCTATTCAAAGAACTCCTAACGACTTGAAACTTCACTTAGCAAAAATCAAATTAGGTAAGATTACTCACCAAATGGAATTGACTCAAGATAATCTTAATTATATTATTCAATCTGCAAGTAATAGTTTGATGGATACTGTAATCAAAGGTGAAGCTTATCTTTCTCTAGGTCAAGAAAGAGATGCTGTTTATACATTTGAAAATGCAATTAATTTTGCGACAAGTGTAGATGACGAATTATACTTGGCAGAAATTCTTGTTCAACATAAACAATTCAGAACTGCAAGAAAAGCTTTGCAAAAAGTTTTGATGGTTGATCCGGATAATAGAATTGCGTTGAACGGTGTTCACTATATTGATTTATGCGAAATGAAGTCTAATGAATTCTTTGAAATTGCTTTAAGACAGTATAAAGAAGGTAACTATGCTTCTGCAATTGAATATTGCAATAGGGCAATCGACTTCTATCACAATGCTCCGTCAATTGCTAAGTTAAAAGCTCAGTCTTATGAAGCTGAAGGTAACTACGAAGGTGCAGTTAAATATTATACTCAATACTTAGCTTTAGCTCCAAATGCATCAGATAGAGCAGCAGTTGAACAAAGAATTAATGTATTCCAGCAAAAAATTTAATTTAGAATTTTTAATTCAATTATGAAGAAAAAATTTGACATAAGGAAAACATTTGAAACATTTTTGAAAGAGCCTCTTAGTATTTTAACTGAGGGGCTGTTTCAAATTGTCAATATAGAGTCAAATATTTTTAATAAAGAATCATCTTTTCATATTGATTTTGTTAATAATAAAACTCAACTTACTGTTGTGAATAATGACAAGATGTATAATTTATTTCAAACGGTTTTGTACAAAAAGAAGATAAAAGAACAGAAAGAAAAGGCCTCCAAATGAAAAGACCTTATATGAATGCAAAATTTGTAATCAGTGCTGAAAAATTGAGCCAATGTCCGGATTTTAAACTTCCGGAATTTCCACTCCTTGGAAGATCAAATGTCGGGAAATCATCATTTATCAATGGACTTGCGAATAATAAAAAACTTGCAAGAACATCAAATACTCCAGGAAAAACAAGATTAATTAATTTCTTTGATTTCTCGGATAAGTTTATGATTGCGGATTTGCCGGGGTATGGATATGCAAAGGTTTCTGCTGAAGCTCAAAACAAATGGCAGAAGTATTTGGAAGAATATTTATTAAAAAGGGAACAGATTACAAGTTTGGTTCAACTTATAGATGCACGTCATGAAATTCAAAAAAATGACTTTCAAATGCGAGAATGGGTTTTAACTTATGATTTACCTATAATTACTGTTGTTACAAAAATAGATTGTATTTCAAAGAACAAAATTCAGTCTGCAATTGCTCATGTAAAAAGAGAATTTGGTGGCGAGATTTTCCCGTTTAGTGCTGTTGATAATAGATATAACGATAAAATTTTGAGCTATTTTTTGCAAGAAAATTTATAATAAAACATTGACATATTAAGCTGAAGATATTAATATTTTCTATAAATCAATAAAAATTATAGGAAAGAAGAATCATAATATGGCGAGTTTAGAAGAGATTATAAAGGTTAACACCGGTGAAATTCCGGCTGATTTAGTTTTAAAAAATGCTAAATTGGTCAATGTTTTGTCAGAAGAAATCTATGAAACAGATATTGCAATTACTGATGGAAAAGTTGCAGGAATTTCTAAAGACTATAAGGGTAAGGAAGAAATTGATTTAAAAGGTGCTTACGTATCTCCATCTTTTATTGATGGACACGTACACTTAGAAAGTGCAATGTTGTTGCCATCAGAGTTTGCGAAACTTGTTATTCCGTCAGGTACAACGACTGTTGTTGCTGACCCTCATGAAATTGCTAATGTTATGGGTTTGCAGGGAATAAGCTTTATTAGAGAGGCGACTAAGGACTTGCCTTTAGATGTTTATATTATGCTTCCGTCTTGCGTTCCTGCAACAAGACTTGAAACTTCAGGTGTCGATTTGAATTGTTATGACTTGGCTCTTTTGATTGATGCTCCTTGGGTTCTTGGAGTTGCCGAGATGATGAATTTCCCAGGGGTAATAAATTGTGATAAAGAGGTTTTGAGCAAAATTAAATTAGGATTGGATAAGCATAAAAGAGTTGACGGTCATGCTCCGAATTTGTCTGGCAAAGAATTGAATGCTTATGTTGCATCAGGTGTTGTTTCTGACCATGAATGTACGACTCCGGAAGAAGCTATCGAAAAAATTCGTCTTGGTATGTATATTATGATAAGGGAAGCAACCGGTGCTAGAGATTTAGAACCGTTGATTCCGGTATTGAAAAAATATACGACAAGAAAATGCATTTTTGTAACCGATGACAGACACCCAAAACATCTGAAAAAACATATTTCTAATATGGTTACAAAAGCGGTAGAAATGGGTGTTGATCCTATAAAAGCAATTCAAATGGCAAGTTTAAATACTGCAGAATATTTTAAAATTCCAAATACCGGTGCAATTGCTCCTGGGTATAATGCTGATATTGTTGTTTTTAAAGATTTGAAAAAATTTGAACCGACAATGGTATTTAAAAAAGGTAAACTTGTTGCGAAAAATGGTAAAATGACTATTGATATGAACGAGTTCCAACCTCCGGAATTGCGTGGTTCTGTCAATATCAAACCTTTAAAGAAAAAAGATTTTCAAATAAAAGTTCCGAAAGACAAATCAGAAATTAAAGTTATAAACGTAATCCCAAAACAATTGATAACAAAACTTTCAATTGAAAAAAGTTCATAGTGAAAATGGTTATGCAATCTCTGATACTGATAATGATATTTTGAAAATTGCAGTAATTGAAAGACATAAAGCTTCCGGAAATATTGGTTTAGGCTTTGTTAAGGGGTTTGGGCTTAAAAAAGGTGCGATAGCATCGACAATTGCACATGATAGTCATAATATGATTGTTATTGGGACAAATGATGATGATATGTATTATGCCGCGAATCAGCTTGTGAAATCTCAAGGTGGCAAGATTATTGTAGAAAACGGTAAAACTTTAGCACAATTGAAACTTCCAATTGCTGGTTTAATGTCTGTTGAACCTGCTGAAGTTGTAATGGACAAACTTAAAACATTGGAAGAAACCGCTTCTGCTATCGGTTGTAAAATAAATGACCCATTTATGAGCATGGCATTTTTGTCTTTGTCTGTAATTCCCGAAATCAAAATTACTGATAAAGGACTTATTGACGTAAGTAAATTTGAAGTTACAAATTTATTTGTATAAGGGAAATATGAAAAAATTATTTTTAACAATATTTTTTATAACTATTGTTAGTCTAAATGCTTTTGCTGTAGATAACGATTCTATAAATCATGATATAGATATTCAAAAACGAATTGATTCAATTGGTTTTAATATTTTAAATAGTAATAAAATAAATAAACCCGTTGTTTTTAGGTATCGTTTTGAAAATTCTACAAAATTCAAAAAATCAGGTGCAAAGGCTCGTAAGATAACAATTTATGACAATGATTACATGCATGCTGAAAATGATGATGAAATTGCAGGTTTTTTGGCGATGAAAATTTCTGCAGCAGTAAAATCTTACGATAATTCTGCAATTCCTGTTGTAAATTCTCTGCAATCAAGGATTATGCCTAAAAAATACGAAATTTTTTATGATAAACAAGCCGTCGATTTTATGGTAAATGCAGGGTACAATCCATTAGGTCTTATTACTTTTATTACTAAGACATGCCCACAGAAAAACAGTGATTTTATTTCAAGGCATAATTTGACATCAAAAAGATTGGCTATTATTTATGAACGAATTTTTACCCAATATCCGTACTTTTTGACGAATAATGTGTATATTCGTAACGATTACTATCAAAATTTCTTATTGAATTCTATCGAGAATAGAAAATTGTTAGAAGATAAATTGAAATATAATTACCATTACGAGATTCATTATGAATAGATTTTGCGTTCTTTTAATTATTTTAATTTGTGGAATTTTCAATTCTGTATTTGCTGAATCAACTGATTTTTTAGTTGATAAATTCTTGCAAAATAAGAAATTTAAAAATCCTTATACCCCTATAGAATATGATTTCACAAATCTAACGAGAGTTACAATTCCTTTGCAGATTTGCGAGAGAATTTCGACTAAAGATGAAAATACTTACGAGAATAAAATAGTTAGATTAAAAGTTCGAAATGATGTTTATTTAAAAGGTCAGAAGCTTTTAGCAAAAGATGATATTGTTGAAGCAAGAGTCGGTTTTATGATTTCAAATGGTATGAATGGAATTCCTGCAATGATTTATTTAACCGATTTTGATAGTCCTGCGCTTGATTTTGATAAAATTTTATCTGATTATCACAAGTCTGGGAAAAGTAAGATATATTGGGTTTTGCCCCTGAAATGGCTCTTAACTCCATTACCTCCGACAGGATCTTTAACAAATTTTATTAAAGGAGGACAAGCAACAATTAAAGAAAGTGATAAGATTATAATTTATTATTTCCCAGATTGGGAAGTTAAAAATAATTTATAAAAAATCATACAAATGTTTTATTATTATTTTTATTTAGTCTGCTATAATTAGTTTATGTTTGATTTAACATCTCCAACTATATATATTCCGACAATATTTATAACATTGGTATTAATTTTCATCTCAATACTTTATAAAGATGCAAGAAAAAATACTCATGAAAATACGAAAGACTTGCCATATTATGGTGAAATTGGTCTTTCTATGGGCTATATCGGACGAAATGTATTAGAAAATGGTAGATTTCAATATAGAAAAAATGTTAATCCAGAACTTGAATATGATAATACAATTTATAATTCATTGCGTCATGCCGGCACTTTGTACTCAATGTATATGTACGAAAAATACGGTTTGGAGATGAAATATAATGAACAGAGAATTTTATCTTCTAAATATTTTGTGGATAGATATATTAAAAAATTAGGTGATGACAAGTATATGGTTGTTTCTATTCCGGAGGAAGAGGGAATTAAATATCCTATCGCTAAAACCGGTGCTGCAGGAGTTGCTCTTTGTGCATTGTCTAACTTGTACCAAGAAGAAGGCTATTTAGAAAAATTACGTGGTTTGGGTGAATTTTTATTAAGCATGCAAAGTGAAGAGGGGAATATTTACGCTTTTTACGACTGTGAACGTAATAAGATAAATACCCAAGCAGAAGCCGTATTTTATCCGGGGGAAGCTGCTGCAGGGCTTTTGTATTTGTATGAAGTTGACCCACAACAAAAATGGCTTGATGCTGCTAAGAAAACATTATTTTATCTTGCAAAAACAAGAAAAAGTATGGAGTTAGATATCCCATTTGACCATTGGTCAGTTTTAGCGATTGAAATTTTGTTCAAAAATAAACTTGTAACTCAAGCAGAAATTAATACTCTTCGAGCTTATGCCGAACAAATGGCAATTCCTATGTTGAGTAGTCAAATTACAAACTCAAATAACAGTTACTATGGTGCCTTTAAAGATAATATCAGACCTTGTAGCTTAGGAACTATTATGGAAGGATTGGCTTCTATCTATTTTTGTACAGATAATGAACCATTAAGACAAATTATCTTTAAATCTATTTCTATAGGAAATATGTTTTTGAGTCGAGTACAAGTTAAAACCGGAACTCAAGCAGGCGGACTTCCAAATTCTGCAAACTGGGTTAAAGCAGGGGTTACACCTAATGCAAGTGTTATCAGAATTGATAATGTTCAACACGTGGTATTAGGTTGGTTGAGATTTCAAAATATTTTGAAAATTACTGGAAATTACTAAGAATTGTTTTATTTCTACCTGTGTTTTTTGCTTCATATAAAGCCATATCGGTTTTTTCTAAAAGGGCTTCTTTTGTTTTGATGTCTTTAGATAATTGGCAAGCTCCGATGCTTACGGTGATGTTTATTGGAAATCCATGATAGTTTAAATCAAGGGTTTCTACTGTTTTTCTAAATCTTTCTAATGGGATTTTGGCTTTCTCAATATCTGTTTCCGTCAATATTACAACGAATTCTTCTCCGCCAAATCTGAAAACTGTATCCGTCTTTCTAAATGTTTGAAGAGCGGCATTAGAAATTTCTTTTAGAATATAATCTCCGCATTGGTGTCCGTATGTGTCATTTACTTGTTTAAAGTAGTCGATATCAAACATTACAAGAGTAAGCTTGTTATTGTACCTTTGAGCTCTTAAAAATTCTTTTTCAAAAGCTTCATCAAAACATCTTCTATTTGCTAGTCCGGTTAGTTCATCTGTCAATGACAGATATTTTGTTCTTGAATACATAAAATTAATCTGTTTGATAACCTCTACTTTATTTTCTTCGGGGATATCAAAAGCTTGAATAATGTGTTCAATATTTTGTTGAATTTCGTCTAATACACCGTTTGGGATATCAAATGACATAACTTCTAAATCTTCAACCATAAAGCTCCTTAGTGGGTTTGTAAACTTTAATACTCTCTTTCTTCTAACAAAATTATATTCGTCAATTTTATGATAAAACTTTAATTTTTAATAATTATATTTACAAAACTAAATAAAGAAAATTTTTGCAATAAAAATAGCCGTTCTAGGCGGCTTATATTCGGTAAAAGGTTAGTGTGTAGGAGAAAATAAAGAAAAAGAAAATGGTTTGTGTACATGTTATATATTCCCAAAATTGCCAAGAATATAACATGTATAGGTCAAAGTTTTACATATCTTAATGTTTTTCTAAAAATAGAAATGTTTTTAGCGAAGGGTGAGAAGTGAGAAATGAATTAAACTGTAATGGGTTATTCACTTCACACCATTCACTTTTCATTAATTTCACAAACATTGGTTACAAAGCTACGTGTGTAGTACCCTTATTTAACATCAAGTGATTGGATTTGTTTAATTTTAGTATTGATTTCATTCATCAAATTGATATTATCAGTTTGTCTGGCATATTTTTGAGCTTTTGAAAGCAAATTATATGCTTTATTTAAGCTATTGAATTCAACCATAATATCTGCTGCTGCTAAGTAATTTTGCGCAATTTTTGTTGGTGATTCTGCAGTTGTATAACTTTTTACTGCTTGTGAATAAGATTTTAGTGCCTTTTCAGGTTCATCAAATTTTTTATACGCATTTGCGGTATTTGATGATACAAAACCTTGCAAGTTGTAGTTTTCTGTTTCATCTGCAAGACCTGATGCTACATCATAGTATTCAAAAGCTTCTTTATCATACATGTCAGAATAAATATTTCCGATTTTGGTTAAAGATGCAGATTGTGCCGGAAGATTTTCAGCTTCTCCTGCGTAAGAAACAGTTGTCACATAATGGTCAAGTGCTGGTGTAATTTGGTTTACATCATCATAAATTTGAGCCATTGAGTAATGTGCTTTTGTTTTTACGTTTTCATCTTTTGATAATTTTGCAGCTTGATTGTAGCTTTTTAGCGCTTGCGCTAGATAATCATGGTCATCATAAATCTTTCCAACCTCATAATAGATTTTGCCGGAAGTTTCTGTATCATCAATTTCCATTGCACGATTGAGTGCTTTTTCAAAAGATTTTATTGCTTTTTCAGGATCTTTTGCATAAGCATATTTTTTTGCTTGAATAAATAATGATTTTAATTCTTTATCTTGTGGAATTTTTGTTGAGGTGGTTTGTCCTGCAACAGAAATAGGTATTACGTTAGAGTTTTCTTCTGTTGCTTGTGGAATTTCTTCAGCTTGAGAAGTTTCTTTTAATTCTTCTTGACGTTTGGTTTGACTTGTAGAACCGTCTGGAAATTTTACAAGAAATCTTTCATTGATATCTTCTTCATTGTAGTGATAATCAATGTTTTGCAAGAACAAAGCATCAACCCATTTTTCTACAACTTGTGATTCTTTTTGTAAAGTTTCTGAAATGTAGCCGTCAAGTAGTGATGCGGCATTTTTCAAGTTAGATTTTACAAGCTTTGTATTTGGAACATCTTTTTTAGATTGTTTTTCGATTAGGTCAATGTATTCGTCAACTTCTTGCGCTAAATCACTTGGTGTTCCGATTGCAAGAGCTGTATTTTTCAAATCTTTTAAAATTTGAGCGATATTTATTTGGCTATCAATTTTATTTTGTGCTTTGGTATTTACCGCTTGGGTTTGATTTGTTCCAATATTTGTTTGTTGTTTATTTTGAAAATTGGCAGAGGTTGTTGTTGCGTTTGCATAAGCATTTGCGGCTGCCATTGAAAACTTTTGTTCATAAGCTGGGGTGTAGGTTGGAGTTTTTTGTTCTACATATTGAAGCCCTTTGCTTTTGGAATTCTGATTGGAGTTTTCTTCTCGTTGGGTATTAGCTGCAGCAGACTTTTCTTCTTCCTCACGTTTTTTGACACGGTTTCTGCTGTCAGAATTCACAAATGGTCTTTGGTATATATTATTTAAACTCAATCCCATATTATTTTTATACACTCTCCAGACTGGTATCTACATTATATTTTTAACATAATTGGGGAATAAAAAGGTCATACTTTCGTATGATTTTTGCCATGATTAATTTAAGTTATTTTTTGCAAAAGTCAACATGATACGATTTATTTTTTACAAAGGTTGAAAGTGGTTGAAAGTTTGAGTATACCTAAGTTTTAGGTACTTTATTTTTGAATAATAAAATAGATTTTTTTAACAAATGTAAATAAATTGACAAAACATCATGACAAATGTATGCGATTATTTTATTATTCTCTTATCGGAGGAAGAATGTTAGAATCTATGGTAGGTAATAAATCAGAATTTGACTTAACATCAAAAAGTGCATTCTCTAGCGATAAAGATTCGTTTACATCTCGTTCTTTTGCAGCACTTTTAGCAAAAAATATTGTTCCTGCTTCTCATAAAAGAATTGCAGATAATTATTTGATTGTTAAAAAAGTGTTCAAGTTTCAAGCTTGTATGAGTAGAATTTCTAATGTCGAAAAATCATTATTAGAAAAATACGATTTCAATACTTTAGAATTCACAACAATGAAACAGATGTATGATGAATTGTCACTTCTTCAAAAATGGTCTGATTCTGAAGACGAAAATCTTCGTAATGATTCTGACAGCATACTGTTAATTAGGGTAAAAGAATTAAAATTCTTAGAAGCAAGCCGTTATGCTTCTATTTCAAATGAAATTTATAACGGATATTTAGCTTTGGAGCAATACTTGAAAGAAATTAGTAAGTTCCAAACCGTACAAGCAATATCACCGCTTAACTTTTAAAATAAAATAATATACACAAAACACAAGAAAAAAGACTAAGTGTTAAACTTAGTCTTTTTCTTGTTGGTATCCAAAGTTTTTCAAAATGTTTTGTTTTTTGCGCCAATCTTTTTCGACTTTAACTTCTAATTCAAGATAAACTTTTTTCTCAACAATTTTTTCTAATTCTAATCGTGATTCTGTGCCGATTTTTTTCAAAAGACTCCCACCTTTGCCAATCAAAATCCCTTTTTGACTCTTTTGTTCACAGTAGATTGTTGCATAAATTTTGTCAATTTCTTCTTTTTCAAAATAATTTGTAACTTTAACTGCAACAGAATGTGGAATTTCGTCAGACGTATTTAAAAGAATTTTTTCTCTGATAACTTCTTCTGTTACATCACGCATTGTTTCTTCTGTAACAACATCTTCTGGGTATAGAGCTTCGCCCTCCGGTAATTTTTTATAAATATTTTTTAGAAGAGTGTCGATATTTCTTCCCGTTTTAGCGGAAATTCTAACGATTGGAAGATTTTCATTGAATAAAGTTTTGTATGTCAAAAGATTTTCTTCAATTTTTTCCTGTTTTTTAACTTTATCAACTTTGTTCATCACGATAATGATTGGAATATTTGTTTGTAATAGATTTTGAGCAATCCATTTGTCACCTTTTCCGGCTGGGTCAGAACCATCTACCAAAAACAAAATCACGTCTGCATCTGGAACAGAAATTTTTGCTTCATCTAATAAAAATTCTCCGAGTTTGTTTAGTGGTTTATGTACCCCAGGGGTGTCAACAAAAACGATTTGCCCCTCATCAGTTGTAAGGATTCCTTTAATTCTTTTTCGTGTTGTTTGGGCTTTATCAGTAGTGATTACTATTTTTTGTCCTAAAATTTGGTTTAAAAGAGTTGATTTTCCGACATTAGGACGACCTATTATTGAAACAAATCCGCTTTTCATAAAATCTTTCCGTATTTTTACTAAACATATTGTAACATAAATTACATTTTTTTTAACATAGTAGCAATTTTTTTTACTATCGGGTATTATATAGATAGTAGTAGTGTAAAATTGTTAGATTAGGTATGATTAATAAGAAAAATATTATAATTGCTGCTGTTTTGGCAGGTTTGATGACAAGTATCCCAACAGCCGAAGCAAATAGCTCGAATAATTTATTAAAGATGGACGTCAATAGATCATCTGCTTCTAATTCTGTAGACGTTACTTTTTACACTACTGGCGAATCTCAAAATACTGTTGTTACAAGGAAAGCTCCTAATAGATATGTTGTATTGTTACCAAATATTTCCGGTTCAAGTTCAATTGTACCGAGTTTGGGTGGTGTAAAAGATTTAATTACTGATGTTCAAGTTAAAAATGTTGATGATGGTATTGGTGGTTATACAAAGATTACTTTTGGTACAACAAAACCTGTTAATATCAGAACTTATATGAAAAAGACTGCTCCTTTAACACAGGCACAGAAAGATTATAAAAATTTAATTGCACAAAATAATAAACCGGTTGCAACTCATGCAAAAGCTGAAATTTCACACACTACTACTGCTTCAAAGGTTCAATCAACTGTATCTAAGTCCGTTGCTACGGTAAAACATACGACTACAGTAAAACCGATTGCGACAACTAAGGTGACAAAGCCACAAGCAGCTAAATCGGTTCAAGCTCCAGAGAAAAAAGTAAATAATACAGTTACAAAAAATAATAATGTTTCAAAAGTTTCTTTAGTTGCGTTCAATCCACCTAAAGCAAAGAATGTAACACCGATTGAAACTAAAAAAGTTACCCAACCAAAACAAGTTCAACAGCCAAAATCGACTGTTGAGCAATCTAAAGTTCATCATTCTACAAATGTGACAGAAGATAATTATATTCCAAAGATGAAATTTGATGCAAACGGAAAACGCCAAATTGATTTAGAACCAAGAGTAAATCACAAAATCGTAGAAGAAACTTCAACTCCAAAAGTTAAATCAAATTCAATCTTTGATATTCCGCAAGATTCAAAAACAAACACTCAAAAATCGAAAGAAAAAGTTCAAAAGACAACTTCAGTTGCTCCTGTTACTAAAGCAAGCAAGACGGAAAAATCTCATCATTTTCCTGTTTGGCTCGTTGTTTTAGGTAGTGGTGCACTTGCCATGGTTGTTGTATTTCTTGTGTTTGATGCAGTTTCTCATGCATCAGAAAAAGATTCAGACAGATTAAAATCTTTCTTTAATATTTCATCTAAAAATCAAGCTCGTAGACGTAAACGTGAATATCAAGATATTATTGATAATGAAGAATTAAATTGGCAAGAAAAATATAAACTTTACACAGAAAAAGATAAGGAACATTCTTCTACAGATAAGTCAGAAAGCATTTCTTATGTGACAGATATGTCCGCAACGAAAAAGGCGGTTGTTACCCCTGAAAACACTACTACTGCTTCATTTACGTCTGATAGAAGAAATCTTAGAAATTCAAAACTTGCTGATAGTTTGAATTCAAAAGTTGATGAAATGCAAAAAAATGTAATTCAAGATAAAAAAGTATCTGAATCCGTATCAACAAAGGATTTTAAAGTTATTGCAGACAGTATCAAAAATATACCGAATAATCACAAAGAAACACTTAAAGAAAATCTTCGTTCAAAAATCTCTCAAATGGAGCATGCTTTTAATCAAACTTCAAGTTTAATCGAACCTCCGGAAGAGGTTTCTCATGATGTTCAATCGGAAGATAATGCAATTATAAGGCATTTTTCTGATATTAAATTGAAATCTTTTGCTAAGGGTTTAACATTGAAAGAAACTCACAGAACTTTAGCTGAGGAAAATAAAAAGGTTTCTAAAGATAAAAATTATAAAGAAAGCAGATTTGTTAAATTGAAAAATTCACCACTTAGCATGAGTCGTAGAAAAGCTGTTAATGGTGTATCTAATATTATGCCAAGTCTAAATAAAGTTTTAATGAATAATGGGGAAATGGAAATGGATAATCAAAATTATGAACTATCTTCTTTAGATGAATACTTGACACTACTTGATTCTGAGGAAGAAAAAAGAGTACAACCAACTGTTGCTAGTGTTTTGTCACAAGTAAGGCCATCAGAAGCAATGAGTCGTTCCGGAATTACGAACCCTATTTCAAGAGCATCTAATCCGATGAACAAACAAAATGAAAACACTTCTTCAAGATATATGAACGGTTTAATCGTTAAATCCGGTTACAATATTGATTCAGAAAAAGGTTTCTATCTTGTAAATCTTGACGGTGTGTCTGCAATTGTTGGAAGAGTTAAAGATGATATTTTTATTTTGAAGAAATTCGACCATGTTGTAGATAAACAACTTCAAGTACGACAAGACTATGGTTCTGTTTATATTGTTAAAGTCGGTAGTTACAAATGCTTAGTTGATGTTGCTAAAAACAAAATGGGAACCCTTATTGAAATCTAAGTATGTATAAAAAAATAATTATATCAATCTGTTTAATTCTCGGAGTGAGCTTGTTGTGCTGTCTAAATTTTTCAAAATCTACAAAAACGACAGTTCAATTTGCTTCGTGGGGTTCAGAATCTGAAATATCAATTTTAAAACCAATTTTGAAAGATTTTGAAAAAGAAAATCCTGATATAAAAGTGGATTTTATGCATATCCCTCAAAATTATTTTCAAAAAATACATTTGCTTTTTGCCTCAAATACTGCTCCAGATGTTATTTTTATGAATAATCAATATTTGCCGATTTATGCAAATGCAGGTGTTTTGGAAGATTTAACAAATGATTTTGATTTTAGCAAATTTTACCCTCAAACAGTAAAAGCTCTTTCTTGGGAAAGTAAGATTTATGCTGTTCCAAGAGATGTTTCAAATTTAGTAATTTTTTATAATAAGGATATTTTTGACAAATATAATGTTCCTTACCCAAATCCAAATTGGACAATGCAGGATTTTTTAATAATTGCTGAAAAATTGACTCATAGACCGAATGTTTTCGGAATTTCGTTTGAAGAAGAACCATTAATGTTTTTACCATATTTAACAAATTTTGGCGGAGGATTTGAAGTAGAGAAAATAAATTCTGAAAATTCAAAACAAGCATTAGAATTTTATGCAAATTTACGTAATAAATATCACGTTGCACCCCAAAAAGATGAATCTGCAAGTGCTACAATGGCGCAAATGTTTTTGCAAGAAAAACTTGCAATGCATCTTTCAGGCAGATGGCTTGTACCAAAGTATAGGCAGGAAGCGAAATTTGACTGGGATATTATAAATTTTCCAGTTGGAAAATCCGGTTCTGTCGTACCGTTAGATGCTTCCGGGTGGACGATTTCAAAGTCTTCTAAACACAAAAAAGAAGCTATTAAACTTGTGGAATATCTGTCTTCAAAAACCAGTTTGCAAAAATTCACAAAGAGTGGTTTAATCGTACCGGCAAGAATTGATGTTGCCACTTCGAAAACTTTTTTGGATAATCAAAAACCACATAATGCAAGAATCTTTTTGGACGTAATTAAAACCTCTAAACCAACTCCGATTACCGTGAATTATCGTGAAACACTCGATAAAATTAAAACTGATACCGAGCAGTTGTTTAATATTGAGTGAAAGGTCTATACAGATGGCAACAGGGTATTAAGCTACTTTAATGTCATTATTTATTCAAATAATCTTGATTTCCGAATGTTAAAACGTAATATGCGCAACCACTACCTTGGTTATTTAATTGGCAATCAGTTCTATAATCATAATATTCATTTGGTGCACCCAGTGGTCTTAAACCTTTATCTGTTTGATACCAAAACCAGAAAACATCTCTTCCGACAACATTGGGTTTTTTATCTCCATTAACATCGACAACAAAAAATATTCTAAATGGATTAGGATAAAAATAGTATGTAATTCCAGTGCCATTATTCAATTTGACCTTATATAATGTTTCGCCTTTTGCATAATTCATGTAGGGTGTTCCATTTAAATATTTGTATTCACCATTATAAACACAGTCACCATTTTCATCATCGACCCCACAATTTAACGCAAGTTTCCAGTGAGGGTTTAATTTTTCTGCGAGAACTTTTGCAGATTCTGTTCCATGTTCCTCTAGTCCAAGCCAACCCTCAGGTTCTCCGTTTTCTTCGATTGCAAGTTTTAGCATTTGAGAGATAATTGCTTGGTCTTCTTTCAGAAGTGCAACCGTACGTTTGACTTGGTATTTTTGCATAAGTGTAGGTATTGTCATTGCTGCGACTACTCCGATAATTCCTAGGGTGATTAGAACCTCTGCAAGGGTAAAGGCACACTTGCTGGAGAAAGGTGAATGGTGAGTGGTGAATAGGCAGTTATGTTTATTAATATTATTATACTGAGACTTTAGCCGAAGTATCTTATAACCTTTTTCTATTTTATAAGATTCTTCGGTCGCAAGTGCTCTTTTAGAATGACAATATAATAATTTTCGTGTATTTTTTAATTCAGGCATATCTTCCTCTTTCTCCAATAATGTGATGTATCACAAAATCGCATCTGAAATTAAAAAACTCAGAAAAAATGCAAAGTTATCACAAGAAGATTTAGCCGAAAAATTGAACTGTTCACGAGAGTTCATTAGCAGGGTTGAAAATGATAAAGAAAAAGTTAGTCTTAAAATGATATTTACTTTGTCTGAAGTTTTTAATGTTTCTCCGAAGATATTTTTTGATTAGAGAAATTATCCCCCTCCCCATTTTCTAACTTATAGATTTTATTTATTTGCAATATGTCTTTTTTTTATTTAAAATGTTCTTAAATACTATAAGGGGATAAAATGAGAATTGAGGCAAAAAATCTTATAAAAATATACGGTGATAGAAGCGTTGTAAATGATGTTTCTTTCAATGTAAATAAAGGTGAAGTTGTTTGTCTTTTGGGTCCAAACGGTGCTGGAAAAACAACGACTTTCTACATGGTTGTTGGGCTTGTAAAACCTAACAAAGGAAGTATTATATTAAATGGTGAAGAAATTTCTTCTTGGCCAATGCATATTAGGGCAAAAGCCGGAATTGGATATTTGCCACAAGAAGCTTCAAGTTTTAGAAGTTTGTCTGTAGAAGATAATATCAAGCTTGTTTTACAAATGAATGACAAATTGACCGAATGTGAAAAGAAGAAAAAGTTAGAAGAGTTGCTTAGTGAATTTGGTGTTGCAAGGTTGCGCAGTGCTTCTGCGATTTCTCTGTCAGGTGGTGAGAGAAGAAGGGTTGAACTTGCGAGAGCTTTGGCTGCAAGCCCTGATTTTATTCTTCTTGATGAACCGTTCACAGGTATTGACCCGATTGCGATTGGTGAAATTAAAGATAATATTAGAAAATTGTCTGAAGATAAGGGGTTGGGTGTTTTAATTACTGACCATAACCCGAAAGCAACTTTATCTATTACGGACAGGGCTTATGTAATTTTTGACGGAAAAATCAAAATTCAAGGTAAGAGCCAAGAAGTTGCAGTTGACCCTGTTGCTAAAGAATTTTATTTAGGAAAGGACTTCAAGTTATAATGCAGTTTAAATTTCCTAAAATTACTATTTATGACAGGTATATGTTCAAACAAGTTTTTATGGCTACAATGGTTGCGGTATTACTGTTTACTATTGTTTGGATTGCTCCAGAAATTTTGTTAAACACCATTAAAGGTGCTTTAGCAGGTGATTATGGGCTTAAAACGGCAGTTTTGTTGTTGATAAATGAATTACCTAAAATTTTAGATAAAGCACTTCCTGTAGGCTTGTTATTAGGAACATTATTTACTTTTGATAAAATGAGTAAAGATTCCGAAATTACTATTTTTAGAGCAGTTGGAATGTCTTTCCCTAGAATTGTTGTGCCTGTTGTTGTTTTGAGTTTGTTTTGCTCATTTTTATGTTTTGTGATTTCTGATAAAGGAACTCCGGTTGCAGAGGCAAAATTGAGGGCTATTAGAGGTCAAGTCGCTTCTAATCAATATATTTATACTCAAAAAGATAAAACCGGTCACCCTTTGATGGCGGTGATTGTATCTCGTTCTATCGGTAGGGATTTGGAAAACGTTATTGTTTTAGATTTTTCAAGCCAAGTTTATCAAGATGTACACCAGTTATCAAATATTTATGCTGCAAAAAAGGGAAAAGCTTATGAAGATAAGTGGGTTTTAGAAGATATTTCAAACTATAAGATTTCAAATGATGGTATTTATATAGATGTTCAACATATTGATAAGATGAATATTTTGAGTGGAAAATCTGCTGAAAGTGCCTATACTCTTATGACTTATTCTTCAATGAAGGAACGTGATATTAATAATGTAAATTTGAAAAAATATGTATCATTATTAAAAACAGAAAAGCTGTCAGAAGAATATAATTACTTTTTGAACAAATATTTGCAACGATATTTGACACCATTTGTGTGTGTGTTGTTGGCAGTTTTGGGTAGTTTATTAGGATTTAGCAAGCCGAGGGAACAAAGACTTGTTGGTTTTACAATTGCTATCGGTTGTATTTTTGTTTATTATATAACCTTGCCGTTCTTTGACTTATTGGCAGAAAAAGAAATTTTATCACCATATATTACAGCAACGTTTCCACTTGTAGCGTTTATGCTTGCTATTTGCGGTTTCTACAAATCAAAGGATTTATAATATGAAATTATTAAAATTATTTGTAAGTTTTATTATTTTATCATTGGTTTCTGCTCCGGCTTTTGCAGTTGGAGAGATTTCTATAGATAAAGATAATGGAGTTTACCATATCATATTAAAAGGTGAAAAAATCAAGAAAAAGATTAAATTTGTAGCATCAGAAGATTTGATAACAAATAGAGAAGCTCATATTAAGGGTAATGCTACACTTACTGTTAATGCAGGCTTTTTTGACCCTAAGAATGGAAAAACAATTTCTTATATTGTGACAGATAAAATGACCTCTGCCGATCCGATGTTTAACCAAGCATTGCTTGCTAATCCATTTTTTAGAAAAAATATGAATACAATTTTAAACCGTTCAGAATTTAGAGTTATGCAGTGTGGAAACAAGTTTGAATATAGCATAGTTGGGCACAAATCAGATGTTCCGTTTGGGTGTACGTTGATTACTTCTGCACAAGGCGGTCCGTTGATTCTTCCGGAATTAAGACTAGAAGAAGAGGGATTTATTGTGAAAAATTCTGAGGGACAAGTTGTAAGAGAATCAGCCTCTGTTTTGCATAAAACATCTAGAACAGTGATTGGATTAAAGGGTAATGATGAATGTCATATTTTTATTATCACAGATGAAAATCCTATGGATATGTATGAAGTTCAACAGTTGTGTAAAAGTTATGGATTAGATAGAGCAATGGCTTTTGATGGCGGAAGTTCAACCTCTATGAATTATAAAAACAATTTGGAAGTCATTTCTATAAAAGGCGATGGTGCAGGTCGAATGTTGAAATCATTTATGCTTGTTTATTAGGTCAGTATAGAATGCGATTGAAATATTTATATATATTTGGAATATTATTTTTAGTTTCATCGGTGACTTTTGCTGACCAATTTGTACCGGAATTCAATCAGATGAAAAAAATTCGCTGTGATATTGAAGAAATTATTTATAATCAAGATAATAGTGTTGTTTCAAAGAATAAATATTTTAGAATTTTTAATCTAGATGATGAAAATAAAAAAATTTACATTCAAAAAGCCCCAGTGGACGGAATTTCATATTACGAGAGTAATAGAATTGATTTTTATATGCAACAAATGACAGATGATTTTATTATGCAAACAAAAGCTACTATTGATAAAGAAAATATGAAATATACATCTGACTCTGTAATAAATTATGATAGTATGTTTTTTGGAACAAGAAAAGCAAGAGCTGAGGGTACTTGTTTTGCAATTTAAAAATTTTTAACAATGTTTGAAAAATAGTCAATTTTTGCCTCTGAAAATTTTTTAATAATATACAGGGGAAAATACAGGCATGGAAAAATTATTGACTGAACATTCAGACTATAATCTTTTTTGGAGATGTGTCGGCAATTTTAGAAAAGAACATCTCTCCAGTGTTGAACTTTGCAATAAATAAGCGCAAAGTCCCTAAAACTTTGACTGAATGTGTTAAATATTTTAGCAAAATAAATGATATTGAAAATAATTTGTCCGGGGTTAGTTTTGGCTTTACTAATTATTCATTGAATGATGAAATGTCTAGTCAAAAAGTCCGAAAAATTGCACTAATGCTTGCAAAAGCGATTGACGAAAACTCTGTTGAAAAAATAAAAGAATTAAAAAAGCAGTACGGACATGAAAGAGAATTTGCAACTGCGAAAAAGTTTTTGGACAAAAAGTGTAAAGAGATTTGGGATGTTTTTGAATTTAAAAAGATAAAATTAAAAATCCCACATGCAGCAATGAAATCTTTAGGAATTACTAACCAACCAACATTAGAATTTTTGTTGGGGGATAGTATCCATTTATTTGAAAAAGATAATGGAAATTCTACTGCAAATATTATTTCATCAATTCTAAAAAATGATAATTTAACGTATAAAATTGAAGATATTCATAAATTCTTAAAAAAAGAAAATGAACATTACAATTTTAGAACAGTGGCATATTTAATATCGGAGCAAAATTACGATAGGCGAAAACTACTTGAACTCGGTATCAAAAAAGATACTGTTGAACAAGCTCTAAAGACTATTCCAATTAAAGCGAGATTAAGATATTGCTTGTGCAATACGGTGTTCAAGGCTATTCAAATACGTAACATCTTGTTCAAATCCTTGAATGTCGTCAAGTGTGCTTGATGATTTTAGGATAGTTTCAAGTGTCATATTTTTGTCAGAATTTAAGATATTCATAATTCGTTGCCAATCATAATCACCATTTGGAAGATGTAAATGAACATCATGTTTTTCATTTATACGTCCGTCACTCAGATGGTAACAATCAGGTTTTAAATTATTAAATTTTTCCATGTATTTGTATTGGTCAAATCCTAGTTTTACGGCTGAACAAAAAGCGTGTCCGACATCTAAACAGAATCCGCAACTTGTATTATTTTTAACGTATTCAATTTCTTCAACAATTGAACCTTGGCAATACATATTAGGGTGACGCCTTGAACAGTATGGAATATTTTCAACATTTACTTGTGCCGGTAAATCAATATTATTAAGTTGGCGAACAGTTTCTTCTATTGTTCCGTCCATTCCACAGTGTGCCACGATATACTTTACATCAAGTGCTTTAGCATAATCTTTTACTTGTGCGTAAATTCGTTTGTTTTCAGTTTCAAATTCTTTTTGTGAAAGATTTACACCCTCACTATATTGTGGGGCATGAATTGTAAAGGGGATTGAATATTTGTTTTTGAAATTTTCCCAGTCCGGCAAGAAATTTAATTGGTCAGGGTTTACAAAAACTTCAATATAAGAAAACTTTTTTTGTTCCCATAATTCAATTGCTTTGTGTTTATATAAATCTAATTGGTTTGTAAAAAGTTTCAATCCGAGTTTCAAATCTTTCATCTGTATAATCCTTTGCTATTTTAGAGGTAAATTTATAATAATATTCTAGCATAATATAAATTTTTGTTAAAAATTACATGCAAAAAAATCTAAGTTTTGCTTTAATAAAAGCATGGATTTTCAAATTTTAAGACGACAACCTATAGAATTTTTTGAGAATAAAGGTGTTAAATATTTTAAACCATTTGTGGCGCTTGATAAAACTAAAAAACCATTAAAGGTTTATAATCTTGAAGATTGTCAATATTCTCCACCATCTATTATTGCCGAAAATCATCAGGGAAAATTTTCAAGTTACGAAGTTTATTTAGATTCTAACACTCGAACAATGATTGGAGATTCTTTGGCTGCCGACCCAAGAAATCAAGGTATTGGTGAAGTTTTAAATCTGGCTGCTCTTATGGAATTTCACAAAAACAAATTTAATAGATTTAATTTATTTTCCCTAAAAGAAGCAATTCAATTTTATACTCGTTTCGGGTTTAAAATTATAAATGAGGATAAAGGTTTTATCTTGAATAATTTGAAAAATGTAGAAAAATCTAAAGGTGCAATATTTAATGAATTAAGAAAAGATGTTGCATTTTTCAAGCCAAGAATTGAGGGAAAAATTTCATCTGATGACAAATATTTAACCCAAAGAGCAAATGATGTTTTTTCTAATTTTTTAAAAGAACTTTCCAGAAAACATATCAAATATAATTCTTCAAAAATTGATCATGGTACAAATATGGAATTTTCTGATTGGGAATTTGAAATTAATAGAGATTATTTGAATTCTTTATTTGATAAACACGAGATAAATTATAAAGTATAAAAGAGAAATAATATGAAAATTGATAAGTTTAAGGTGGAAGAGTGGTTTAATTTATATGAAAAAAGATGCAGTGTATGATTTGGCAGACACTTGTGTTGAATCGTTGTCTATTGATGAACTCTTAGAAATCACTGATGATAGAGAAGAACATATTTCTGAGATTTTCAAAAGAAAACTGAATTATGGTGATATTCACGGAAGTTCCCGTTTGAAAGACTCAATTTCAAAAATGTATAAATTTCAAACTAAAGATAATATCACAATTACTCATGGAGCAATTGGTGCAAATCAACTTGTAATGTTGAGTATGATTGAAAAAGGCGATAAAGTTGTGTCAATTATTCCGACATATCAACAACATTATTCGATTCCAAAATCAATCGGAGCGAATGTTAAGTTATGCTTTTTGAAAGAAAAAAATGATTGGCTACCCGATTTAGAGGAATTGGAAAAATTGGTTAGTGATGATACAAAAATTATTTGTATGAATAATCCTAATAACCCTACGGGGGCTGTTATTCCGGAAGATATGTTGTTAAAAATTGTCGAAATTGCAAAAAAATCTGATGCGTATGTTTTATGTGATGAGGTTTATCGTGGATTAAATCATTGCGGGAATCCTTTTTCTTCTTCAATTGCGGATATTTATGAAAAAGGTATCTCAACAGGTAGTATGTCGAAAGTTTTTTCTCTTGCAGGTTTAAGATTAGGTTGGATTTGTGCTAATCAAGTGGTTATTGACGAAATCAATCACCAAAGAGAATACAATACAATTAGTGTTGGAATTTTAGATGATTATTTCGCGGCTTTGGCGATTGAAAATAAAGACAAAATTATAAAACGAAATATTGAAAAAATTCTTACAGGTAAAAAAATTCTTACTGATTGGGCGAATTCTGAACCATTAGTTCATCTTGTTGAACCGCAAGGAGGAACAACAGCATTTGTAAAATATAACAAAAATATTCCGTCCGGAGAATTATGTAAGAAATTGCAAGAAGAAACCGGTGTTATGATTCTCCCTGGGGAAACTCTAGAGGTTGATGGTTATTTGAGAATCGGTTACGGAAATAATTTTGAACAACTCAGAAAAGCTTTAGAAATTTTTTCTGATTGGCTTAGGAAAATATAAAATTTTGCTATATAATTTTAGTCAGAATATATATTTTTTTGAGGATAGTTAAAAATTTGAAAAGACGCAAAACCGGAATAATTAATGGAATTATAGCTTCATCAAGTTATGGTACAAATCCACTATTTGCCTTGCCTTTGTATGCAGGAGGAATAGGAGTAAATTCGGTATTGTTTTATCGTTATGCGATTGCAGTTACTATTTATGGTTTGTGGTTAAAATTTGCTAAAAAGATGTCATTCAAATTGCACAAAATTGAAATTTTACCATTATTTGTTCTAGGAATTCTTTTCTCTCTTTCATCTTTAACTTTGTTTGATGCTTTTAACTACATTGAAGCTGGAATTGCTTGTACAATTTTATTTATCTATCCGATTTTAGTTGCAATAATTATGGCAATTTTTTTCAAGGAAAAGATTTCAAAAACAGGACTATTTGCTATCGCTGTGACAAGTATCGGTATTTGCCTTTTGTATAAAGGAAAACCGGATATGAGTTTGAATATCAAAGGTGTCTTTACTGTTTTTGCATCAGCACTTTTGTATGCACTTTATATTGTTGGAGTTAAGAAAATCAAAGCAATTCAACATGTTCATAGAGCAAAAATGAGTTTTTATGTTATGTTTTTCGGGTTATTTGTATATATTGTTAATTTAAAGTTCTGTACACAATTACAAATGCTGGATAAACCTCTTTTGTGGTTATACACAATTGGTTTAGCACTTTTGCCCACGATTATTTCTCTTGAAACAATTAATGTATCCATCAAACTTGCAGGTCCGACAACAACAGCAATTCTTGGCGCTTTAGAACCTTTAACTGCAATATTTTTCGGTGTATTATTGTTTCATGAGCATTTGACATTTAGAAATTGTGAGGGTGTAATTTTAATTCTTCTCGGAGTTTTAACGATTGCAACAAGGAAATCAAAAGAGGCATAAAATATGAATACAATGGAACAAAATATTTTAAATAAAGGTCAAGAAGTTAATAAACTTCCAGAAAATTATACTGTTATAGATATCGAAACTACGGGTTTATCTCCGGCGATGAATGAAATTATCCAGTTGTCTGCGCTAAAAATTAAAAATGACAAAATAGTTGATTCTTTTACCTCTTTTGTTAAGCCAAATGGAAGAATTAGTTCATTTATTTCTTCACTCACAGGGATTACAAATGATATGGTTTCTGCTGCCCCTCAAATAAAAGATGTTTTGAATGATTACATCGATTTTATTGGACAAGATATCATTGTTGGGCATAATGTTCATTTTGATATAAATTTTATTCACTCTAAAAGAATAAAATATTTTAATAAAGGATTATCAAATAATTATGTTGATACTTGTAAAATGTCAAGAAAAATTTGCCCAATTAGTAGTCACAAATTAGATAGTGTTGCGAGATATTATAACGTAGATTCAACCGGTCACCACAGAGCAGATAATGATTGCAAAATGACATTTGAGATTTATAATTGTATGAAGAAAGATCTGTTATCTAAATAGATGTTTTTAAGCTATAATAACTATATATAATAATTTAGGGAATTATTCCCAATTTTATTTTTGTGCTATTATTTATTTGAAAAATTGTAGGAGAAAGATTATGTATAATACAAAAAAAATTACAAAAGATTTATTTTGGGTAGGTGCAAATGATAGAAGATTATCATTATTTGAGGGTGTATATCCTGTGCCTATCGGAGTTTCATACAACTCATATTTATTGATGGACGAAAAAACAGTTCTTTTAGATACTGCAGACAAGTCTGTTTCTCACCAATTTATGGAAAATGTTGCTCATGTTTTAGGTGATAGAGATTTAGATTATTTGGTAATCAATCACATGGAACCGGACCATTGTGCTGAAATTCCTTGCATTATGAAGAAATATCCAAATGTAAAAGTTGTTTGTAATGCAAAAATTCAAACAATGATTACTCAATTTTTTGACTTTGAAATTCCGGAAGAACAATTAATTCTTGTCAAAGAGGGGGATACTTTGAATACAGGTAAACACAATTTGACATTTGTGTTTGCTCCAATGGTTCATTGGCCGGAAGTTATGGTTACTTATGATACAGTAGATAAGATTTTATTCTCTGCTGATGCATTCGGTACATTCGGTTCAGTTGATGGTAATATTTTTGCAGATGAAGTAGATTTTGAACACAGATATATGGACGAAGCTAGACGTTATTATACAAATATTGTTGGTAAATATGGGCCTCAAGTTCAAATGTTGTTGAAAAAAGCTGCAAATCTTGAAATAAAAATGATTTGTCCTCTTCACGGTTTTGTTTGGAGAAAGGATTTTGACAAATATATTGATAAATATATGAAATGGTCAACTTATACTCCGGAAATTCAATCTGTATTGATTCCTTATGCTTCAATTTATGGTGGAACTCAAAATGCTGCTGAAATTTTAGCTTCAAAATTAGCTGATTTAGGTGTTAAAGATATCAAAGTTGTTGATACTTCTGTTGTTGATACTTCATTTGTAGTTGCAGATGCGTTTAAATACTCACACATTGTATTTGCTTCTGCTACTTACAATAACGGAATATTTATTTCAATGGAAAACTTGCTTCATGATATTGTTAATCACAATCTTCAAAATCGTAAGATTGCAATTATTGAAAACGGTTCTTGGGCTCCTGCTTCCGGAAAATTGATGACAGAATTGGTTTCTAAATTGAAAAATGTCGAAATTATCGGCAATAAAGTTACCTTAAAATCTGCAATGAAAGAAAACCAAGTTGAAGAACTTGAAGCATTGGCTAAGACTATTGTTGAAACAATGGAAAAATAAAAGGAGAAAATATTATGATGGACAAAAAATTAGAACAAGCTTTTAATGTACAATTGAATAAAGAATTGTATTCTGAATATCTATATTTAGCAATGAAAGGCATTTTTGCAGAACTTAAACTTACAGGTTTTGTAAATTGGCTGGACGTTCAAGTTCAAGAAGAAAGAGCACATGCTATGGGTATGTATGATTATGTAATTACTCGTAATAATCATCTTGAATTTTCTTCAATTGATAAGCCTGTGATTAAAGGATTGTCTCCATTGGAAATTTTTGAACAAATCCTTGAACACGAAGAATACGTTACATCTTCTATCAATTCATTGATGGACGTTGCAGAAGAAGTTCGTGATAGAGCTGCAATTTCTTTTCTAGACTGGTATGTAAAAGAACAAGTTGAAGAGGAATCTAATGTTGGTACTGTTCTTGCAAAATTGAGATTGATTGGTGATGATAAGCAAGCCTTGTTCAATCTTGATAAAGAACTTGCAACAAGAACATTCGTTGCTCCGGTTATCGGGTAATAAATGTTATTTAAAATTTATTTAAGCAAAAAAAGAAAGACCATGTCGGGGGACATGGTCTTTTGAAAGGGGAAGAAGTCCATTGATAAGGAGTTAACAAAATCGATGAATCTTCTTCCTAAATATGCTAAAACACATTAATTTTATAATACCTTTTAATCATCAAAAAGTCAAGTGTTAACAATAAATATTAATACCTCTCTTATAAAATTATTTTACAGTTAATTTCTTTGTTGTTTCTTTATCTGCAACAAGTTTTGGAGCATAAATCTTTAATACACCATGTTCCAATTTAGCTTCTGTTTTGTTAACATCAATTTCTTGTGGCAAGTAAACTGATCTTGAAAATTCACCATATTTGAATTCGGATTTTTTATAAGCTTTTTTATCTTCGCAGATTTCTTCTTCTTTTTTAGCATTGATGGTGATGTTGTTTTTGTCAATATCAATATCCAAATCTTCTTTTTTTACACCAGGAAGTTCTGCTCTGATATCATATTCTTTGTCTTTTTCTGTAATTTCAACAGGCATTGGAAGAGTATTCATATCTTCATCATAACCGTATTCTGGATACAAGTTGTCAAAATGTCTGTTCAAAATTGAACTAATTTCATCATTTACTGATTTGATAAAGTTGTCTGGTGTTTTTTTTATTAAGAATCTCATAATGAACTCCTTTCGTTCTTTTCTTTCTCTTTCTAACTACATTTATATTATTGTTCTGTTTTTCTAAAAACAGCGATTTTTTAACCAAAAATTAACATTTTGTGCTATATTATTTCTATGGTTGAATTGATTAAAGTTGAAAGCATTGATATTCCTGTACTTGCGCAGTTAGCTTCCAGTGTCTGGCATGAATTTTGGGTAGATATTTTGTCTTTTGGACAAATTGAATATATGGTGGAAAAATTTCAGTCTGAAAATGCTATAAGAGAACAGATTAAATCTGAAAATTATACTTATTTTTTCATCAAAGCTGAGGGAGAAACAATTGGATATGTGGGCTTATCTTTAAAGCCAGATTATTTATTCTTGTCAAAACTTTATATTCTGCATACGTATAGACATTGTGGTTATGGTTCAGAAGTCTTTGAGTTGATTAAAAATTTTACTTATGAACATAATTACGACAGAATTAGATTAACTGTAAATAAACATAATACGAATGCAATTGAAGCATATTTAGGTTGGAATTTTGAAACAATTAGTTCTGTTGAAACTGAAATTGGCGAGGGTTTCATAATGGACGATTATATTATGGAATATAAATTGACAATTGAAGAAGAAAAAGAAGAGGTTGAAGAAGAGGAAGAAAATTCGGCCGGTTCTTTAGATTTGAACTTTGATGAAGAAGATTAGAATATGAGAATTACTCGTTTTAAAAAACTTATTACTTGGAATGTTGTATCGTTAGTTGGTTATGTAAATCTTCTAATTATGATAGTTTTTATAGTAATGTTAGGACTTGCAGCTTCTCAGTTAAATATCAAATTTGAGTTTAACAAATTTGTGTTCGACAATATGTTGAAACATATTATTTTTCCTTATGTAAGTTTTTATAAAACGATGATTATTGGAGTTTTAATGCTTTTGATAGGTTCGATGTGGGAAAAACGATATTATGATGAGAAGGGTATATATGGTTATCGAGTGTTAGAAAATTATGATAGAATTTATTCCTTTTTCTTTTTGGTTGGTTTGGCATTAAACTTTTTACCTTTGTACTTGTTTATGATGTACGTGATTTCACTTGTGGTGAAATTTATTTAGTTTTATGATAAGATGAAAATATCATTAAGCATTAGATTAAGTCGATGTGATGGAATGGTAGACATGCATGCTTGAGGTGCATGTGGCGAGAGCTGTGGGGGTTCGACTCCCCCCATCGACAAATATCATGGAGGAATATATGAAATCAAGAGTTAAGTCTAAAATATTGATTTCTTTAATTATATCTATATTTGTATTCTTATTTGCGTTTTTTATTTTTTTTATAGCTAAAAATATGATTTGTATTCCTATTTCTCAAAATTTACATTTTGAAAACCAAGAAAAGTTTGATGGATATGTAGATTATAAGTTTTTTGAAAATTTATCAACTTGTCATTCATATACAACACCAACTATTGTAAATGCTCCTCTTTTTATTCCTATAGCTTATTACAAAACTCAAATTGTCGGAATATCTAATAATAAATGTATTGTTCGTAATTATAGAAAAGATATTCCTTCGGTAGCTTGGGAACTATCTGAGGAATTCCAATTACCTGTTAATTATTCAAAAGAATTAGGTTTGGTAATGATGAGAGAAATAAAATATCCAAACGAAAAATTATCACATTTAAAAACGTATTGTGAATCTGAAAAAATCACATCATATACCTGTATGCACTTGACAGATGGAACAGATATAAGTAAAGAATTTCCTTATATAAACTTAGGATTAGAAAAATATCAAACATATCCTTATAATTATTATCAACAAATTCCTCAACAGAACAAAACTTTTTATACGAATAAATAGTTTAATGGTAAGCTAAACTTATTTGCAATAATTTTATAACAACACCCTATAGATAGCAAAAACCACAGTAACTCAACTTAATGGAAGTCATCTGAGGTTGTACATATACATTATTTACGATAATTCTTCTAAGTGATTGAACAATTCTATCTCTTTAATGTTTCAATATTCTTATGGACGGGTTGCAAAATCTATTAAGGAACATTAATTTCTCAAATAAATATTATATTATATAAAAATTTTTCTTGTTGTATAATATGAAAGTAAGATTTACGAAATAAGGAGAGGGTAATATGGAAACATTAACCGCAACAGAGGGTTTAATAACCAAGATTATCGGACCGGTTGTTGACGTTGAATTCCCTAGCGGAGATTTGCCGAATATATATACAGCATTAAATATGTTCCAAGATGATGGAACTAAGGTTGTTGCAGAAGTTCAGCAAATGCTTGGTTCTAACAAGGTTAGAACGGTTGCTATGTCTTCAACTGATGGTCTTAGACGTGGCATGAAAGTTATAAATACAAATGAACCGATTAAAATTCCGGTTGGTAAAGCAATTTTAGGAAGAATTCTTAACGTTGTAGGAGATGCAGTTGATAATCAGGGCGAAATTCAAACTGATACTTATCTTCCAATCCACAGAGAATCTCCAAAATTGGTTGATCAAAATACAGATGTTGAAATTCTTGAGACCGGTATTAAAGCGATTGACCTTTTACAACCATATCAAAAGGGTGGTAAAATTGGTTTGTTTGGTGGTGCCGGTGTTGGTAAAACCGTATTGATTCAAGAATTGATTCACAACATCGCAATGGCTCACAATGGTGTTTCAGTATTTGGTGGTGTTGGCGAAAGAACTCGTGAGGGTAATGACCTTTGGAATGAATTCAAAGAAAGTGGTGTATTAGACAAAGTTGGTTTGATATACGGTCAAATGAATGAGCCACCGGGAGCCAGAATGAGAGTAGGTTTGTCTGCTTTGACCGCTGCTGAATATTTCAGAGATTTTTCAAAACAAGACGTGTTGTTATTCATTGATAACATTTTCAGATTTACTCAAGCCGGTTCTGAAGTATCAGCCCTATTAGGGCGTATGCCTAGTGCCGTTGGTTACCAACCTACATTGGCTACTGAAATGGGTGAATTACAAGAAAGAATTACTTCTACAAAAGACGGTTCTATCACATCGGTTCAAGCAATTTATGTACCGGCAGATGACTTAACAGACCCTGCTCCGGCTACAACATTTGCTCACCTTGATGCTTCAACTGTATTGTCAAGAAATATCGCATCATTGGGTATTTATCCGGCAGTTGATCCGTTAGAATCAAGTTCTAGAGCTTTGGATCCAAATATTATCGGTGAAGAACATTACGAAGTTACAAGAAAAGTTCTTGAAATTTTACAAAAATACAAAGAATTACAAGATATTATTGCAATTTTAGGTATGGACGAATTATCTGAAGAAGATAAAGAAACTGTAAATAGGGCAAGAAAAATTCAAAAATTCTTATCTCAACCTTTCTTTGTAGCAGAACAATTCTCTGGTATCAAGGGTAAATATGTTAAAGTTTCTGATACAATTCGTGGCTTTAAAGAAATTATTGAGGGTAAACATGATGATTTACCTGAACAAGCTTTCTACATGGTAGGAACAATTGAAGAAGCCGTTGAAAAAGCAAAAACTATTGAGGAATAATTATGAGACTAAAAATTATTACGCAAGAAAGGGTTGTTTTTGACGAAGATGTTGATGAAATTTACTCTAAAGGCATTGACGGTGAATTCGGTATTTTGAAAGGTCATATTCCAATAATGACTGCTCTTGATATTGGGGTTACTCGAGCTAAACAGGGTGATGAATTTAAAACATTTACAACAATGGGCGGAATTTTGCAATTCAAAGATGAAGAGTGTCTTGTTTTGACAACATTGGCAGAGGCTGGTGAAGAAATTGACGAAGCAAGGGCAAGAGAGGCTCTTGAACGTGCTAAGAGACGTTTGAGAGAAGCAAATGCAAGACTTGATGCAAAACGTGCAGAAGCTGCAATTGCAAGAGCAGAAGCTCGGTTGAAGGCAAAATTAGCGAATTAGTATAATTTATTCAAATTATTAAAAAGAGCTGAGAATTTAATTCTTAGCTCTTTTTTAATGCATTGTAATAATTTGCCAAGTAATCTTTTAATTTGATATGATTGATTGGTTAATTATAGTTGGAGAAATAGAATTGTTATATTTTGTAATTGTTTTGCTTTTGTGTGGATTTATTTATACCGGTTTGAAATATTACCAAATAAAGCAGAAATACAAGCCTTTTGAAGATTTGAATATAGAAATAGATAAAAGATTAGATAGAAAAGATACTCTTGATAATGAAATATCTAGTTTAGAGTTAGCATATAAAACAAAACAAGATCAATATAATAAATTACTTGATGATTATAATTTATTAGATGGAGATTTCACCGCAATAGAATGTGGATTATATAAACCGCAATTTGATTTTGAAACGTCTTTAGAATATAAAAATAAGTTGGAAGAATTATACTATGAGCAAAAGAAAAAAATTAAAGATAATTCTGCTTTAATTTGTAAAGCCCCAAATCAATCAGACAGATTAGTTAAAAAGCTTATAAAAAATTTATCTAAATTAGCACTGAATTACTTTAACAATGAATGTAGAGTTATTATAAATAAAGTTAAATGGAATAATGCTAATCAAATGATAGAAAGAATTTATAAAATATATGAAAATGTAAATGAAATATTGGAGTTTCCTGCAGAAATGGAAATAACAAAAGAATATCGGGATTTGAAAATCAAAGAACTTCAACTAACCTATGAGTATGAATTAAAAAAGAAAGATGAGAAAGAACGAGAAGCTTTGTTTCGAGAAACAATGAAAGAAGAAGAAAAAAGACGTAAAGAAATAGAAGAAGCTAAACGGCAAACAGAATTTGAAACTAATTTATATGAAAAAGCTTTAAAAGAGATTGAGCTAAAACTACAAACTGCTCATGAAACAGAAAAAATTAGATTTGAAGAAGAAATAGAAGAATTGAAGAAAAAACTTGAACAATGTAAAGAAAATGAACGCAAAATATCAGAAGCAGAAAAAGGTGTTAAAAATGGTCATATTTATGTAATTTCTAATATTGGTTCTTTTGGAAAAGACATTTATAAGATAGGTATGACAAGACGGTTAGAACCAGAAGAAAGGGTAGATGAACTTGGTAATGCATCTGTACCTTTTAAATTTGATATTCATGCTATGATTAAGAGTGACAACGCACCCGAACTTGAATATAGACTACATAAAGCATTTGAAAATAAGAGGGTAAATAGGGTTAATCTACGGAAAGAGTTTTTTAATGTAAGTCTTGATGAAATAGCACAAGAAGTACATAAATACAATGCGAATATTATGTTTGTAAAAGAACCAGAAGCCTTGGAATTTCGAGAATCGCAAGAAATAATTAAACAACAAGATAAAGGAGAATAATATGTTTTGCCAAAATTGTGGAAAAGCTTTAGATTTAGAAGCAAAATTTTGTCAATATTGTGGGTGTAAAGTAGGTCAATTTATCCCTAAAGAAGCCCAGCAAATAGCAATGCAACCCGTAGCACAGCAACCTCAATATATTTATGTAAAGCAATACCACGAAAAAAAAGACCAAGGAGTAGCTTTTATTCTTTGTTTTTTAATTGGAGGAATGATAGGTATTCATGATTTTTTTACATGCGAAGAACATGGGCTGGAATAACAAAAATTATTCTTGCATTAACAATTATAGGACTTATTGTTAATTTCTTTTGGTGTATTGTTGACTTAATAGCAATTACAATGAAAATAGATGATTGTTTTTACACGAATGAAGAACTTGAAGAAAGACAAAAGAACAATGTAAAAAGAAAAAGTCGAGCTGAAATAATAGCTTATATTTTTGTTTCAATTCTTGCTTTTTCTATAATTATCGGTTTATTGGGAACAATTTTGGCAGTAACAGAATCTAACACTTCAAATGGGGGAAAAGTTTCAGAAAAACAGGTTATAGAAGCTGAAAGCCGTGATGGTTTATAATTTTTAAGCTGCAACTTTTGTTGGTTGTTGAGTTGAAACATCTTGTTGTACTTTTAACATTGGTTCAGTATCAGCTATTTTAGCTCGGTTTGAATTTATATAACCATCAATCAGGCTACCAACACCATAACCGGCTAAAGCTACGGCAGGACAAGCGATTGCTAATTGTTTGAACTTGAATAGTTCAGAAATTTTGCCACCTTTAAATAAATCTATAATTTTACCTGCTGCCGGTGCTAAGAAACCTAAGATTGCTAAACCTGTTTTTGCAGTCGAAGTTTTTCTGTAAATATTGCCTTTGTCAGTGAATGCAAGACTTTTATCTCTTGCAAGCAGACTGTTTGTCAATTTTGACTCATCAATTTGTGGCTGAGCTTGTTGAGTTTCTGCAGTGTTATTTTGTTGAGTGGTATTATCTGTTTGAGCTTGCAATTGGTTTGGAGTTTGAATATTTTGAGTTTGTTTTAATGCGTTTTCTGTTTTTAAGAAATCCGGCATTAAAATATCATCTTCATAGTTTCCGCTAACAGGTTGCGCCAACGGGTTGTTATTGTTTGAAGTCGCCGAAAATACACTATTTGGTATTTGAGCAGATGTAAATGATGTATTATTTAATAATGAAGATGATTTATTATTTCCAATAGCACTCAAATTTGTATTTAACTCTACTGACATTTATTAATACCTTTCCACAAAAATATAATAACCTTACCTGTTTATATAAAGTATTTCTCTTTTCAAAAATTGCCTAAATTTAAAAATTATTAAAAATATGTTACAGCTAAATTTTTATGCGATACTGAAAATATGGAAAAGTCTTTTTATAGTATTTTTAAAACATTTTTCAAAGTCGGGACATTACTTTTGGGTGGTGGATACGTAATTTTGCCATTGTTAACAAGTGAACTTGTAGATAAGAAACATTGGATTACAAGTGATGAGTTGTGTGAATTTTACGCACTTGGAGCAAGCCTCCCAGGGATTATTGCAGCGAATACAGCGATTTTTACAGGTCGAAAACTATTAGGACGAAAAGGTGCAATCGCAGCGACTATCGGAATTGTTATGCCTGCATTTTTAGCAATTGTTTTACTTGCTTCAATTCTTAGCGAAATCGTTAATAAACCGACTGTTCAGCACATATTCTGGGGTGTTGGAATTGGTGTAATTGTTTTATTATTTCTTGCAGTAAAAGAAATGTGGAAAAAATGTATGGTTGATAAATTTTCAGTTGTTGTTTATGCTATTTGTTTAATTTTGGCATTTTTAAGACTTATTCCATTGTCATTGATTGTAATTTTGGCATTGATTTCCGGAATTATTTTCCAAAGATTTGAAGATAAGAAAAATGCGCAAAAGATTGCTCAACAGAAAGGAGAAGAGTAGATGAATTTATTTATTCAATTATTTCTACAATTTTTCCATGTCGGAGTGTTTTCTTTTGGTGGTGGTTATGCGACTTTGCCGTTTTTATATGATATTGCCGAAAAATATCATTGGTATTCTGCAAAACAATTAACTGACATGCTTGCGATTTCATCAATTACTCCAGGACCTGTCGGTGTGAATGTTGCAACTTTTGCGGGATTTGCTACTTCCGGAATTTTGGGCTCTTTGATTGCTACAACGGCAATAATTTTGCCATCATATATTATTGTAACTATTGTTTATAAAGTGCTTGATAAATTTAGAACAAACAGAAATGTTAAAGGTGCAATTAGAGGTTTAAAACCTGCGGGTTGTGCTTTATTATCAGCCGTTGGGATAAAATTGTTATTCACATCAAACTTACATCTTTTAGGTACATTGATTTTAGTCGCATTTGTAGTTGCAAGTTTAAAGCAAAAACATGACCCATTATTTTATCTTGGAATTTCTGCAGTTTTAGGCTTGGTAATCGGTTATTTTAATTGGATTGGTGTGTAGTGTATAGTTTTAGTGAATTGTAAATACTCACTCTATTTGTATATATGTTAAGAAATATTACAAAGAAGTTTAATATTCTCAAAGTATTGATTTTAGTAGCTTTCAATGGTCTTGAAGCATGAAAACGCAAGTGGGGCATGCAATTTTTCAATCTCAAAATTGTTTATATAAGTACGGGGAACGAAATAAAGAAACGGGGAAAAGATTATGGCAGTTACAAATGCTTCACTTGCAAATATTCCTTTTTGGTCACAGCTACCAATGATGTACACTAATTACGGTGGTGATACACAAATTAGTACAATTCCATCATACGCAGGTTATAATTTGGGTTTGTCATTTAACCCTATTGCTCAACAAACTTGGGGATTCCCTGGGGGATTTAATTCTTCTCAAGTATTACCAAATGCAGGTATTGACCAAGGTGCAGTTCTAAGACAAGCTCAATCACTACTTGCTCCGGCTTTAAATCAATTAACAAGCCAAAATTTAAATACTTGTATAAACAATATTACAGCGACTAAAGCAAGATTGAATGCTAAACTTCAAACTGAAGGTATAACAGCAGATGAAAAAGCTAAAATTCAAGAAGCTTTGGATAAACTTAAAGAATGCGAAGATAAATTAAATCAATTAAAAAATTCGCAAGATTTAGACCCTCAAACTGCTTACCAAAAGGTAAGTGAGCTTGAAGCGGAAGTAAATAAAGTTGTTCGAGATTCAATTTCAACGGCAAATGGAGGTTCAACACCTGCTACTGATACAACTTCTAAACCGGAAGAAGCATCTAAAACAGAACCTAAACAGGGTGCAGAAGATACTGAAGAAACAGAACCAACAGAAACAACAGCCGCAAAGGAAGAAGCTGAGACTGGCGAAGTTGATAACTTTACTCCGGAAATGAAAGCTGAAATTGATAAATACTATGATGCAATAGATGGTATTGGAACTGGTGAGTCTTTTGATGCAGTATTGAACAATATTAATGAAGAAAATGTTATGGATTATGTTCTCGGTTGGAACAAATATCACTCTGCAGAAAAAGGTGAATCATTTATGGAAGCCTTTATGTGGGACGCTGATGCATCTCAAAAGAAAAAATATGGTAAACAAATTGCAAGAGCATTACGTGATAAAGCTGAAAAATTAGGTATTTATGACCAATGCAAAGAAGATTTTGCTAAAATTGATAAAGAAATGGGAAGTTGGTTATGGATAAGTAACGATGTTTCTCAAAACTACGATAACATTATTAAAGTTATTGCACAAAAAATGGGAAGCAAATACGGAACTCCTAATAAAAAGGCATCGTAAAAAAAGTTTAATGTAGAGATTCCTCAGAAAATAAAGAAGAATGTGAAATTCATTATAGGTTAGTATAGTTAGTGTAGAAATATTGTCCTGCAAAAAATTGCAGGACTTTTCTTTTTAGAAAGCTATAATTTTATTTATGAATATTTGTAACAAAAAAGCAATTATTTTTCAGTAAAAAACTTTATATAAATATAGGAAATTAATAAGGGACGATTATGGGTATATCAGCTCTAAAAACAAAAATTATATCTGAATACGAATTCAAGTATGGCTCATCTGATAATGTCGTAAACCTTAGAAAAATTTATGGCAATGATGGATATAAAAAATATGTTGCAAAACAGAATAGTATAATGGTTAAAGAGGGGTTAACAAATCCGATTGCTCAAACTAAAGAAGCTTACACCGCAGCTAAAAAATCTGATTATTATACTGCTTTAGCTCAATTAAAAAAAACATCTAATATTTGGAACGATTACAAATCAACATATCATACAAATTTGAATTCTCTTCGGGAACAAAATGGAGGTCTTTCTTTGAGCGGTACTCAAAAACAATCTGCCTTAACAAGTTCCGGAGATGGTGCTGTTGTAGCATATAACAACTTTAACAAGGCTCAATCAGAAGTTGATTATAGATTGAGTTTATACAATGATGCAACTCATTCGGGCATGAATTTTCTTTCTTAATGCTTCGTAACTTCATGTATTGATTTTTTTCTTTGAACATATTATTATTTCCTTGTAGAGTGCTTACGCCAATAATCACTCAACAAAGAAAAGGAAAAACTAATATGTCAATTAACTTAAAAAACAAAACTGAAATCGTTAAGGCTTACGGTAAAAATGAAAAAGATACCGGTTCTTCAGCAGTTCAAATCGCTATGATGACTCAAAAAATCAGCGAATTAACTGAACACCTTAAATCAAACAAAAAAGATTTTGCTACAAAAAGAGGTCTTTTGATGATGGTAGGTAAAAGAAAAAGATTGTTAGCTTATGTTAAATCTCAAAACCTTGATGAATACAGAGAATTGATTAAAAAGTTAGGTATCAGAGGTTAATCTGATAAAGTTTTTAAGGACCGACCCATTTTCAGGTCGGTCTTTTTTAGTATAAGGAACGAGTCATGAAAACATTAAAATCAATGCGTTTACATATTGGAATATTTGGGAAAACAAACGTTGGAAAATCCTCTTTGTTAAATAGGATTACCAATCAAGATGTTTCAATTGTTTCTGATATTGCCGGAACAACGACTGATGTTGTTGAAAAAACAATGGAACTTTTACCAATTGGACCTGTGAATTTTCTTGATACGGCAGGGATTAATGATTCCACTGCGTTAAGTAACGAACGTATTGAAAAAACAATGAAGATTTTAAATCGTACTGATGTTGCAGTTATTGTTTGTGATTATAACGGTATTGACGAGTATGAAAAAAGTTTAATTGAAAAATTCAATGAATTAAAAATTCCATTTATTGTTGTCGTTAATAAAACGGATATTCAAAAAATCACTGAAGAAAACTTGATGAGTATTGAGAATTTATGTGAGAATGTTCTTGTTACATCTGCACAAACAGACAAAGAAATTATTTTCAAGTTTAAAGAGTTGATTGTAAAATTATTACCGAACGATTTTGTAAATTCTCCGAAAATTGTTGGGGATTTGGTGCCGGAAAAAAGTACGGTTATCCTTGTAATTCCGATTGATAAAGAAGCTCCAAAGGGAAGAATAATTTTACCACAAGTTCAAGCTTTGCGTGATTTGTTGGATTCAAATTGTTTGAGTTTAGTTGTGAAAGAAACAGAACTCAAATATGCTTTAGACAATTTAAAAAATCCACCAAGTCTTGTTGTTACCGATTCTCAAGCTTTTCGTCAGGTGTCCGAAATGGTTCCGGAGGACATTCCTTTGACATCTTTTTCAATTCTTTTTGCAAGGTTGAAAGGTGATTTAAATGCTTTTACAAAAGGTGCAAAAGCGATTGATGATTTGCAAGATGGTGATAAGGTTTTGATTTTAGAAAGCTGTACCCATCATGCAATTGATGATGATATTGGCAGAGTTAAAATCCCGAATTTATTAAGGAAAAAAACAGGGAAAAATCTTGTGATTGAAAATATTTCAGGGCATGATTTCCCAGATATTTCAGATTATAAATTGATTATTCATTGTGGTGCTTGTATGACAAATAGGCGAGAGGTTTTATCTAGAATTTTAATTGCTAATGAAAAAAATGTACCAATTTCAAATTATGGTGTAGTAATTTCTTATTGTCTGGGTATTTTACCTCGTGCATTAAAGATATTTACAAAGCAATAGCAAAAAAAATTTTTAGATGTATTATATACACTATAAAACAAGGAAAATAATAAGATAATGCGCATTCAAAATATTCAAACAAACAATTATTTACCACAGAATAGATATCAAAATATAAATAATTCACAACCAAGTTTTCAGCATTTAGTAATTGTTTCTAAACGTGACTGGCAAAAAGATATATTAAAAGCGGTTTTACATAATAGAGAACTTAAAAAATTTGAAAAATATTTAGAAAAAAGACATTCAGTCTTGGAGTTGCGCTTTTCTTCTCATGATTGGACTCGAGAAAGTGGTTATAATAATTTATCAATAAGTTGTACTTATGATAGACATAGTAGAATAGAGGGTTTAGAAGAGATAATTATTCCATCGACCCCCAAAGAAAGACTTTTAGATAATTTGAAAAAATTTAGAGCAAAAGATATCATTAGGCGAATTGAAGCAAGAGAACATATTGAAATTTCAAAAATTGAGAAACATATAAAAGAATTAGAAAACTCAGAAAAAACCGGATTTATAAGTAAAATAATAGGATTATTTTCCTAATATTATTATTTGATTTTATATAAAAAGGTGTACAAAATCTGTACACCTTTTAAGTATTTTATGCATCAATAAGCATACTAGCACCAATAACCCCCGCACTATTACCAAGTTGTGCAGGAACGATTTCAACAGCGCTACCAGCAACAACCATAGCTCTTTCTTTAATGGTTTTTCTAATTGGATCTAAAAGCAAATCACCTGCTTCTGCTACTCCACCACCAATGATAACTTTTTCAGGGTTTAAAAGGTTGATAACACTTGTCAAACCGATTCCGATGTATTCACCAACGATTGCAAAAATTCTTTTTGCAACTGGATCACCTGCTTCTGCAGCTTTTGCAACCATATAAGGTGTAATTTCTCCACCTTCGGCTGCTGCCATTTCTCTAAATTTTGTAGATTTACCACCTTTGATATAATCTTGTGCCATAGCTACAATACTTGGACCTGAAGCATAAGCTTCTAAACAGCCTGTATCTCCGCAACCACAAATTAAACCATCTTTCATTTGGAGTTTGATATGTCCTATTTCGCCTGCTGCATTTGATGCCCCACGTACAAGTTGACCGTTTACAACAAGTCCTGAACCAATACCTGTTCCAACAGTAATACACACAAAGTTTTCACAACCCTGACCTGCACCAAATTTCATTTCACCTAAAGCTGCACATCTTACATCGTTATCAATACGAGTTGGAATATGGAATTCTTCTTCAATCATTTGAGCAATAGGAACATTTACCCACCCTGGGATATTTGGAGCTAATTTTACAACACCGGTTTTATAATCTACTTGCCCAGGGAAGTCAAAACCAATTCCATCAATGTCTTTAGCTGTAGTGTTAGTTTCCTTCATCAAATCTTTGATTGCTTGTTTGATGTTGTTAACGGTATATTCGTAACCCATTTTTGCATAAGTTGGGACACTGTTAGAGTAAATAATTTTACCGCTTTTATCAACAAGAGCGATTTTAACGTTTGTACCACCAACATCTATACCAATTCTTTTACCCATTTTTCTTTCTCCCTTTTCTATATTATGAGATTCTTCGGTCGTTACACTTCCTCAGAATGACGCATTATTAACCTTATGAGAAGTTTTTCTTTTCAGTATGACATATAAGTAAAAATACCTTTTTGTCATTCAGAGCCTTTAGGCGAAGAATCTCATAACTTTTTAATTATATTATATCATCATATAAATCTTTCCACTCTTTATTCATTGTTTCTATCAATTTTACTTTGAATTCTCTTTTCTTACCTTTTAAATATTTTTCTCTATTTATGGCATTTTCAATGCTATCGCATATTTCATAATATACTAATTTATTTAATTTGTATTTGTTACTGAAACTTTCAATTACATGGTTTTTATGTTCCCATATTCTTTTAACTAAATTGGAAGTTACACCTACATATAAAGTTGTGTTATTTTTATTTGTAATTATGTATATATATCCGTGTTTTTCCATAAATAGTTTTTCTTTTAAGTTATGAGATTCTTCGGTCATTACATTCCCTCAGAATGACGTGATATTAAATTTTATGAGATACTTCGGTTGCTCCGCTCTCTCAGTATGACAATTTTCAATATGACAAATAAATAAAACTTTCTTTTTGTCATTCTGAGCCTTTAGGCGAAGAATCTCATAACTTAGTATCTTTTCTTAATCATACCCCAAATTTAGGGATTTAAAAATTGTAAACAATTGTTACAAAGAACAATTTAATTTTTAAAGTTTTAACCCCGAAAAGCCGTAATACTACATGAAAGTATAAAAGTTACGACTAAGTAAAATCAATGAAAGGAAAACAATGGGTTTAGCAACTGCACAAGCTAGATTATTAACCATAACAGCCAGAAAATCTGACTGTGAATTTCTTTCAATGAGCTATTCTCATCAAAAGATTGCTCTTTCTCGTAATATGGAAAAAGTTTCAACTGAATATCAAAATGCTCTTAACCAAACTAAATTGGTTTATGATTATACCGGAACAAATTCAAGTGATATGGATTTAACTTACGGATTGTTAATGAGTCCATCTGTTTATAATGATTATTATCCAAAACTTGTTACAGATTCAAAAAATAGAGTTATTTTGAATTCATCTTATGCAGCAGCTGCAAGAGCGGCAGGTATTCCGGCAGAAGGTCTTTCAGGTACTCCGTCTTCTGATGTTCGTAATAAATTTATAGAAGGATTGGCTAGTGCGGGTGTTATCACCTCTGCAAAAGCAGCATCTATTCAAGGTACAACTTATTCAAATGTAATTGGTAATGGTGCAACTACATCAGCTACTACAAGCACGACTGAAGTCTCTTATGACCAATTGTTAGAGTTGATTGATGCTAAATGTAGTGATACTGCTAGTTGGACATCTGCTTCCGGAGAGAATTTAGTTCTTGATAGAGGGCAAACTGGTGATAAAGGTCAATATAAGGCTGTCCACTTTACCGGTTATAAAAATGGTTCAAGAGTAACAGAATCAACTGGTAAAGGACAAGCAAACGTTAGCCTTTCTGATTTGTTGAAAAATGAGACTCAATTCAATTTATCAGTTGAATCATGTAAAGGTGAAAGAACTCCATTTGTTCAAGCTGCAAAATTACAAGAAGAACTTGTTGGGACAAGTGAAAACTCAGCATCTTTTGTAAATTGGTTGTTGGATCAATTCAAAACTGTTTTGGGTGGAACTTCTTCATCAGATATGGCATTGCAACATGCATATAATGCTATATATGATATGTTGTATCCAAATAGCCATTTGCAAGAAGCTTCTACTGATTTTCAAAATAATTACTGGGGGTCATCTTCTGATATGAAACGTAGAACTGAACCGGGAGACTCTTCTGTAATAAGTGGTAAAACCTACAGAGACCTTATGGACGAAGTTGGTACCGGTTGGTACGAAAAACTTAGAGGTGGGTACAATGCAGATGGAGAAAAAAGGAGCCGGTGGTTACATAGGGTTTGTTTATAACTGTAAGAAATCCTAGCGGTAGCTCTCACAAACAAACATCTGAAGTTGCTATTAACTTAAATGGTATTGCACAGGTCTTTTTGACTGCTTATGTTGAATATATGGAAGGCTTAGACAGCTCAAATTATAGTTATAATATTGGTAAAAAATCTGATTCAAACTTGTATGATGGTGAAAAAGACAATAAATTTAAATTCACTGTAGTTACCGGTTCAGAGGTTGATAAAGATAAGCAAGTTGAAGCAAACTTCTATGATACATTGTTCAACAGAATCTGTCTTGATGGTTGGACTCAAAATGACCAAATCGAAGATAAGGATTATATGCAAGAAATGATGAAAAGTGGCTTGATATATATTTCTTCAATCGGAGATGATGGTTATTATTATCAAGGTAATTATTCAACAGACAAATATATTTCAGAAGTTAAAGATGATGAAGCTATTGCAAAAGCTGAAGCTAAATATAACACTGAGAAAACAAAGATTGAAAACAAAGAAGATACAATTGATATGAAGATGAAGAACTTAGACACTGAAATTTCTTCATTAACAACAGAATATGATACAACTAAATCAGTTATTTCTAAATCAATTGAAAAATCTTTCAAACGTTATGATGCGTAATTGGAATGGATTTAAAAGTTAATTAAAAGATATGCTATTAATTTTGTATGTAGCATATCTTTTCTATATTCTATCTTGACATCTTTGTTTGTATCACGTATATTATAAATACGGTTTGTGGCGACATGGCCAAGTGGTAAGGCAGAAGCCTGCAAAGCTTTTATCCCCCAGTTCGAATCTGGGTGTCGCCTTTTTTAATTAAAAAAAGAAGAATTAAGAAGAAAAGATGACGATTTTGTTTCAATATCGTCAATTTTTTTGCCTAAATTTTGAATGTAAATATATGTAACAAAACCCTGTAAAAAGTTAAAGTTTCTCAGAGATAAATCCGATACATAATATGTAATTAGAAAGAAAAAACTTTAAGGAGTGTAGTTAAAATGTCTGAGAAAAAGATTATGGATGTAGAAGATTTAATGCTTGATTATGCAGAAATGACCAGTTTTGATTTTGGGTCATTGACTAATGAAGAAATGAATACTTTGAACAAAATTACTAATAATGAATATATGAAAAAGCCAATGGCATTTAAGTATGGAAATTTCAAATTGTCTGACTTTTTCCACTCATTATTATCAGATGAAGGCTAATAGCTGAAGATTTTGGAGATATGTGATATGAACGAAAAACAATTGTTTGAAGCCGGCTGTTTTTTACCGTCTTGGGCAGAAGATGTTCAAGAAACAGAACAAATGCCTATTTCACAGGCTTATGTCTCTCGAAATAAAGACCTTCAAACATTATTATCAGAACTTGATGAAATTAAAGACCGAATTCAAGAAATCAAAGCCAGAGAATGGCACCTTACAAAGTTGTTGAATTTCTACAAAAATGACTTTGCTAAGGAGTAACGACTACCAGACATTTATTTAACGTTAAATCAATTTTAAGCCATAAATTTTTATTTATGGCTTTTTCGTATACAAAATAAAAACCAATCTATATTTCAAGATTGGTCTTTTCGCTGTTTCGGGATTTTGCGATTACACAAGGATTTTACTTTGGTAAATTAAGCTGTTTTTCTCTTTTCAATAGGCTCCCCAATTGTTTCTAAAAGTGTGTCAATTACTTTTGGCATTTGGCAGATGAAAGAATAATGTCCGTTTGCTAAAGAACATTTTTTGCAGTTGCAATTTATTGAATAGCATTCCAAAGCTTGTTCTGTCCAATTTTGTGTAATTGACTCAGACATCTCATCATTTCCCGGCAAATATAGTTCTAAATCCTCTTCAGATATAATCTTATCCATACTGCCCTCCCAAATTTCGTCAATAAACTACCCAATCTTATTTTACTTGTTTAAAGTTTGATTTTAATCCTCTAAATATATGAGATTTGAAAAGGACTGAAACTTAGTCCAGTCCTTTTATTAAACAGTTTTAATAATAAGGTTTAATCAAAACTTTTTACAAGTTCACCATTTTTGTTGAATTCCATGTAAGTATGTTTGCCCTTGTTTGATTCGCCATAAACCATTGCACCATTTTTGTTATAGATCAATTCTTTTTCTGACTCGCCATTTTTAACTCGTACAGATTTTGAACCGTCATCATCGTATTCAGTTGTTTTTGTTCCGCCGTTTGGCAATCTGTCTTCAATCACATAACTTTTTGTGCCATTAATATTTTCATTGTAGAAAAATATCGTTGAACCATTTTCTTTGTTAATAACTCCTAAACTTCCGTCCGGATTGAATAAATGTGTTACTTTTCCATCTCTGGTTTGGGTTTCAATTTTTTCTAATGCACCATTTGAGTAATATGATTTTTCGCCTTGAATTCCTTTTGGGTCATAGCCAAGGACAAATGGTTGAGCAGGTGTTAATTCTGGGTCTGCTAAAGGATTGATTCCTGTAGTATTTTCGATTGGTAAATTTTGTCCGTTTGTAATTCGGATTGGTTTACCGTTTTTGTATTCTGTTGTTTTAAATTCGCCTGTTTTGTTGTCTTTTGTGTCAACGTATTTGATTTGTCCCTCTTTGTTAAAACAAGTTAATCTTGTACTGTCTGTAACTTCGCATATTTCAAGAATGCTTGAATGACCATTTGGAACTGCGGTGTAGATTTTTTTAAATCCGTCAGGTCCATATTCAAATTCTTCTGTTGATTCAAGTTTTCCTTGGTAATAATGAGATGCTTTTTGAACTTTTCCATCAGAATTCAATTCTACAATATTTGTTTCTACATTTTTAGGGTTGCTTTCACTTCCCGCAAAGTTAAAGTTCTTTTGGATTTTTGTCAATTTACCTGTTTGATTGTTATAGTATTTAATTTCGCTAACAGCTTTTTCCGGATTAGAAATATCCATTTTGTAAACAACAGTTTCTTTGTCTTGTTTATCAACGATTGAATTTAATGTTCCTTGTGAGTTATAAATTTTTTCACCTTTAATATCTTTTATCGACTCAGGTGTAATAATAACAGGAACAAGAGGCTCCATTTTCTTTTGTTCTGTTGGTTTTGAAATGTTTGCTTGATTATAAGCTGCCATTGCGTCCATTCCGCTCATTTGAACATCTGTAGATGTTTGTTGTTGAGGTTGTGGCGGATAGATTGTTTCTGTTGTATAAGCTTGTTGAGTTGTTTGTACAGGATTAAATGTATTTACCGGATTAATCATAGTTTCCCCTTTTAGTTCTACACTACATTATATATAATAACGATTGCGGGGGAAATTTATTGCTAAGATATTAATAATTGTAAAGCTAAACAAAGTTGCGATAATGCGTGGATATAGTATAATATTTATAAAAATATATTGAAGAAGGAGCAGAAATGTTTGGAATTATTTTAGCAGGTGGATCAGGCAGCAGACTATGGCCAATGTCAAGAGAGTTGTACCCTAAACAACTTTTGAATTTATGTGGTGAAAAAAGTCTTTTGCAATCAACTTTTGAAATGTTGGATAAATTTATTCCTGCTAAAAATATTATCAGTATTACAAATTCTAAACATCACGCAAATGTGAAAATGCAACTTAGTGAAATTAGTAAAGAGTCTATAATTTTAGCCGAACCAATTTCTAAGAATACTGCTCCTGCAATCGTACTTGGTGCTAAATATATTCAAGAAAATAGTCAAAATGATGAAACTATTTTAGTGGTTCCGTCAGATTTGTTGATTAAAGATAATAAGAAATTTATTGAAACAATCAAAAAAGCTCAACCGCTTGTTGAAAGTGGAAAAATTGTAACTTTTGGAATTAAACCAACATATCCGGAAACAGGTTTTGGTTATATTTGTTCTGAGAATGGTGTGGTTTCAAGTTTTACCGAAAAACCGAATAAACAAACTGCTCAAGAGTATTTGAATAATGGTAATTATTTTTGGAATAGTGGACTTTTTATGTTTAAAATTTCTACTTTGATGAAAGAAGTTAAAGAATATTGTCCTCAAATTTCAGAAATTATAGAAAAGATTAACTGTTCTGATAAATCTATTTCATATATTGAATTTGATAAAATGCCAAATATCTCAATTGATTATGCGGTAATGGAAAAGAGTAAAAATCTTGCTATGGTTGAACTTGAATCTGATTGGGAAGATTTAGGTTCTTGGCAATCAATTTACGAAGTTAGCCCAAAAGATGAAAATAACAATGTGTTTGTCGGACATGTATTAGATAGAGGTTCAAAAAATTCTTTTGTTTATGCTTCTTCCAAATTAGTTGCGACAATTGGGCTTGAAGATACTGTAGTTATTGAAACAGAAGATGCAATCTTGGCTTGTAAAAAAGATAAAACACAAGATGTAAAACAAATTTATGAAACATTAAAACAACAACATGATGGAACCCAAAAGGTTCATAAAACAGTTTATCGTCCTTGGGGATTTTACACAGTTATTGCTGAGGGTAAAGGTTTTATTTCCAAAATTATTCATGTAAATCCGGGGCAAAAATTATCTGTTCAATCCCATAATCATAGAAGTGAACATTGGGTTGTATTAACGGGGACTGCAAAAGTTGTTTTGGAGGGTAAAGATAGTATTCTTTCTCCTGGGCATAGTATTGATATTGCGGTTAAAGAAATTCACTCTTTACAAAATCCGTATGATGAAGATTTGGAAATTATTGAAGTGCAAAAAGGGGATATCCTATCTGAAGACGATATTATTCGCTACGAAGATATGTACGGCAGAGCTTAGAAAATTATTATAATCCTGTACGACTTGATAAATTAAGAATTTCAACAAAAGAAAAAATAGAAGCAAATTCATCAAATAGATATTTATACTGGTTAATATCATCAATCCTGTTTAATAAATGGTTCATTTCAAATAAATCTTTTTTAGTCTCAAGTAGAATAAGCACAGAATTTTCGCAGATAGAACATCTTATTTTATCTACCTTAAAGCTTGTTTGTAATTGCATAAATCTTTCTAAAAATAAAGTATTAAAAAGATAACGAGCTTCAATCTGTCCTTCTGCAGTTTGGTGCATTTTTTCAACATAAACATTATATTTTTTGTTAAAACTTTCTAATTCCATTTCAACTTTTTCAAAACCATTAGGAAGTTTATCTGGAATAAGATTTTTTGAGTATATTAATACCCTAGATTTAATTTTTTTGTGCATTTCAAAATGCATTGCAATTCCTTTAAATAGGTGTTCATATTTTTCTAATTTATTATTTTTCCATTCTGTATAATTTATATCTGTTTCTACAATAGTGAAAGGAACATTTTTATATGTTCCATTAAAACTATCATCTTTTTGTATGGAGTTTGCTTCTTGTTTAAAAAGCATAGATTCATCATAAATTTTGAAAGGAATTGTTCCTCCATAATTCACATCGCCAAAGATTTTCACAAGTTTTGGAAATAGTTCATGTTTAATTTTTCTTTGATAGCTTTTGTTTATTCTTTTAAGATTGTCAAGTATGACTATAAAAAAAGCATTATAAAAAGTACAATGACATTTTTCATTAAAAGGCAAAATATTATGATTACACAATACAAAATGCAAGAACGTAATGAAAAGATTTTTTTAAGACATTTCATTTGTAATCGTTTCCAACGTGGAAGATTTCCTTCCATTAGATTTGCAAATTTTATAGCAAAATTATTTTTATATTTATCAATGCAATTAATTGGCATAAAATCCTTTTTATAATGACATATAATAATCTTTTAAAATCTTAGTATCTGTTTCAATATTAGGGCTTTCGCATACCAAAGCACCTTTTACTCCGAATTCTTTCATTGCTTTAAGTAGGTCTTTGTAATTCATATCGGAGTCTTCCAAAATTAAGTGGCGTTTTTCCCCTTTTGCGGTGTAATCAATTCCTGCAAGGTGAGCATGGAAGTTATTCAATGCAAAATCACCAAGTTCTGTACCAATTCTATCCAAAATTTTGCAGAATTCGTCATAAGTATTATATTCCCCACCTGTTCTGGCATGAATGTGTGAAAAATCAACACAAGGCAAAACTTGTTCAAATTCTTTAGATAATTTGATTATTTCTTCGTAATCTCCCCACTGTGTGCCTTTACCCGTGGTTTCCGGTCTAATCCACATTTTGATATTATTTTTATTTAATACTTCAATAATTTTTTGAGTTTGAGTTTTAACTTGTTCAAAAACAGTTTCTTTGTCTTTCCCCATATAGAAAGCTGCATGGTATGTGATACTGTAACCTCCAAAATCATTTGCGGCATTTGCAGTATCAATAATTCTTTGTACACTTGCTTCAACTTTTTCTTCTTCTTTTGAGTTTAAGTTAATATAAAAAGGTCCATGCGCAGTCAAAATCAAATTCTTTTCTTTCGCAGTCTCTTTTAAGAATTTTCTTGTTTCATCTGTCATTCTTACACCATGGACAAACTCAACTTCCATTCCGTCAAGCCCCATACTTTGAAGGATATTTAATGCCTCCGAATATCCACCTTTGCCGGTAGATAGTGGCATTCCGGCTGTTAGAAAATTTAATTTATCAATCTTATAAAAATCTTGCACAAGAACCTCCAAAATAAACGGCTACACAACCAATTATAACACTTAAGACTGCATAAAGTGAAGCATGTAAAAATTGTTGATTTTGAATCATTTCAAATAATTCTGCTGAAAAAGTACTAAATGTTGTTAAACCCCCGCAAAATCCCACGGTTAAAAGAAGTTTAAGCGGATTTGTCGATTGAATTTTTTCAACAAAAATAATGTACAAAAAGCCGATTAAAAAACAACCAATAATATTTATCAGAAATGTTGCGATTGGAAGATTAATTTTAAACAAATTAACGCAACAAATTCCTGTTAAATATCTTAAACAAGCTCCGATTCCTCCGCCCAAAAATACGGTTAAAATGTTCAACATTATACTTTGACCTTAACTAATTCTTCCAAAATATCTGAAACATCTTCTACAAATTTTGAGCAGTGTTCTTTTTTTGCACTTCCCTCTAATCCAAGACATAGAATTTTACAACATAGAACTTTATTTCTCTTTTTGAATTCTTCGGTTAATTCAGAAGCTTTTTCTCTTGCAAAAATTTGGTTTCCGAATTTGTTATTTCTACCAAAAAGATATCCCAAAACTAGTTGAGCGCCTGTAACCGCACCACATGCACAGCCTGAGGACATTCCTGCAGAAAATGTTGTTGCACAAGGTAGCAATTCTTTGTCACACAAACCTAAATCAATACAAGCCTGTACGATACTTTCTGAACATGAATATCCGTTTTTAAAATATCCTAATGCTTTTTCTTTTATCATTTTCATTTCACCTTTTTTATCTTAATTAATTTTTCACATAAAATTGTGAAGATGTCAAAATTTTTGTTGGATTATCTCTTGAATATACTGTCATAATATATGCACCGGTTTCATTAAAAACGAGGTAATCAGTGTAGTAATAAATTTGTTCATCTTTCAATTTCACGTGTTTTCCCCAGACCAAATCATATCCTAATCTGTCTGCAGGGTCACCTGTCAAAGTCTTTCCTCCTGTTTTCACTACTTGAATAAGTAACCTTTTTGATTCTACAGAATGAGGTAATGTTACTAGATAATAAATTCTCTCACCTGATTTGAAAACATTTGTTCCGGACATCATTGTATCCTGTCTGAACGGTTGTTTGTTGAACAAAATTTGCGCTTTTTCCATATCACAAGCACAGGTAAACATCACCATAACTATCATTATAAAAAATCCAACAAATTTTTTCATGGAGTGTCAACCTTAAAATTACTGCAACTGTTTAATCTTAGTTTGAACAGTATTAATCATTTCTTTGTCATTATTGTGTTTGATGAATAATTTATAATTTTTAATAGCTTCCGGTTTTTTGCCTTGATGTTCAAGTGCCATACCAAGAGCATAATATGCGTATCCGAAGTTGTAGTCAGGGTCTAGTGCTATTACTTTTTCAAAACTTTTTTGTGACTCAATTAAATTGTTTTCATTTGCATAAGCTAACCCCAAATTGAACCAACCGTCTGTATAATCAGGATTTACAATGATTGATTTTTGATAATAATTCACAGCTTTTGTATTATCTTCTTTTATTTTATAAATGTTTCCGATTTTCAAAAGTGTAACAGCATCGTTTGGAACAAGTTGTAATGCATCTTGATAATTTTTTACTGCCGCATCATAGTTGTTGCTTTTGTAATTTTTATCCCCTTCTAGAATAAAATCTTCATTTTGTTTCATTGTTACAGAAGTTGATTTTACATTTGTTTGAGTTTTAACTTCATTTACGGCATTTTCTTCTACATTATCTAAAGTCAAATTGATTGCAGGAAGATCTTTGCTATCTCCTTGTGTTGATTGAACATTAACTTTTGGCTTGTATAATGAAGAAATAAAGTCACTATATTCTGCAGAATATACGGTTTTATCAGGATCAATAGAAATTGCTTTTTCATAGTTTTCAGAAGCCTTGGTATTATTTCCTGTTGCTCTGTATGCCCTTGCAAGTCCGTAATATACATAACCATCAGTATATCCGCCCTTAATTGCTGATTTGAAATCTTCAATAGCTTTGCCATAATTTTCACTTGCAACAAATTCATGACCTCTTGATACAAGAGCATCGTTTAAGTTGTTTTGTAAAGTTTTGTCTGACTTTGTAGATAATAAATTTTGATAAAGAGTAATTGCATCATCATATTTTTTCAATGCATGAAGTGCAATTGCTTTATTTACTTTTACATCATAATCATCAGGTTGTGCTATTAAAATTTCATCATAATATTTTAAGGCATTTGCGTAATCTTTTTTGTTGTGATAACAATTTGCGATATCTTTTTTCAAATTAATATCATTACCATCTTTTGTAATTGCAATTGAATAATTTTCAATTGCTTTGTCATAATTACCCAATTCTTTATAAATTGCAGCGATACTTTTATAACCGTTTATATCGTTTGGATAAGCTTTTATATACATGTTGTATTGTTCTATAGCTTCGGTATTTTTGTTCATTGTTGCTAACAAATCTGCGTAATCAAGACGAACAGTGTTCAAATTTGGAACATTTTTCAATACAACTTGATATTGTTCATAAGACAAATCATTTTTACCCAAATCTTGATAAGCCTGTGCAAGTGCCAAATGTGCAGAATAATTTTCTGCATCTTTTTCGATTGCTCGTTCTAACATTTCAACAGCTTTTTCTGATTCATTTGTGTTAAGAAGTGCAATACCATATTCTGCAAAATTTTTGAAGTTATCAGGATTTTTCTCATAAATAATTTTATATTGAGCTGATGCATTTGTATAATCTTTTGTTGCCGTATATGATGCAGCTAAATTTTCACGAGATTCAATATGTTGTGGGTAAGTGTCAAGAAACATGTTGTAATTTTTAATTGCTTCTTTGTAATTTCTCAGTTGATATTGAACATTTGCGATATTGAAATAGTTGTATTTATATTCAGGGAAAATGTCCAAAGCTTTTGAATAAGCTACAAGAGCTTCTTTGTATTTACCTTGGTTTTCATAAATACTTCCGATACTTATATATACAAATGAATCGTCCGGTTTGAGTTTTAGAACTTTATTATAAGCATCAAGTGCCTTGTCAAACTCGTCAATTTCTGTGTAAATTCCGGCAAGTTTTGTGTAAAGCATTGAATCTCCACCGGAAACCTCAATAGCTTTTTCAAGTTTTTCAATTGCACCTTTCAAATCTTGCTGATGTTCTGCTGTGCATGCTTCTTGATACAAAGTATCTGCTTCCCCTGTCATGGCAGAGTTTACTGGAATTGCACACATTGTTAATGCAGATATTAAAATTGTTGTTAATAGTTGTTTTCTAATTGTTCTATACCTCAAAATTTTTGCTCCTATAATATCATAAATATTATACTTCTGTAAAGCTATTATTTTAATTATATTCTGCTCTTTAATCTGTTTTTTGTCAAATCTGAATTCTCAAATTCCCACTTAATTACCGTATTTTTATAAAAACAAATTAGCTTAATAAAATTTTACAATAAAAATCCACTAATAACTAGCAAAAAAAATAATGGTCTGGTTTAGAACTAGAAAAACCACTAAATTTGTGGTATAATGTATAAAAGTTTATAGAGGTAGTCTTAATTTAAAAAGGAGTAGTTTCTATGGCAACAGTTGTATCAGACAAAGAGGTTAAGAAGGTAAAACCTAAATACTCAGATGAATTCGAAGCTTATTTGAAAAATCAATGTGCAAAAACAACTTTCAATGGTACCGAATTAGAATCATTTTCTTGGTACAAAAAAGTGTTAGGGCTTATGTAATTTTTAATCTTAGTCTCAATTAACAAACAAAATTAAAATCCGGTCTATTGACCGGTTTTTTAGTGCAAAAATCTTTAAGGCAAAAATCGAAGAATTTCTCGTGCGGTTTCTTCCGGTATTTTTGAATATAATAATGGTTCAGATATAGCAATCTTTCTCACTCCAAAATCAATGAGCTTAGGTAAATTGTTTGGAGTAATTTCGCCGGATATAAATATTGGTGTGTTGATGTTTTCATTTGCCCACATGATAGCTTCGGCTTCTATTGAAAATGTGGATTTTTGATTTGTTTTATACGGGCCAAAAGTTATATAATCCGCACCATCATTAACTGCTTCAATGATTTCGTCTGGGTTTGAACAAGTTTTCCCGATGATTGCGTTTTCGCCAAGAACTTTGCGGGCATCATTTATACTTATGTCATTTTGCCCAAGATGAACTCCGTCAGATTCAACGATTAAGGCAATATCCGGTCTATCATTTACGATGAAAGTTGCACCGAACTCATCGCATAATGCTCGAATTTTTCGCCCAAGTTCAATTTTTATACTGTCCGGGAAATTTTTTTCACGAAATTGAACAATTTCCACTCCACCTTGAAGGGCAGATGCAATTGCATCAAGAAAATCATCTTTAGAATTAAACTTGTCAGAATTTGTAATTAGATATAATTTTCTTTTTTCTAGTTTAAGTATATTAAACTGCTCTTTCAACTTGTCCCACATAAATATCCCTTTTTATTGATATTTTAACACGAATATTTTTTGTTTTGGTATATTTTCACTTTTATCTACGTGTAGGAGTGTGAGGGTTAAAAATAAAAAGATATTGCAAAGCTTTAAAAAATCTTGTATAATGGAAACAAGCCGAGCAGAGTGCGGAGCAGCCTGCCGAAATGATAGGCTGTCTGCAGGACTAGTCGGCAGGCTCGGAGTCACGTTTAATGCGAGGCGCAGTAAATACAAAAGTCAAAGAGTTAAACAAAAGAAAGGAAGTATGAACATGTCAAAACGCAGTCATAGAGCGAGTTTCGGGGGGGGGGTAATATAAAACCCGCTTGTAGAGAGCTTTTCAGAGGGATAACTCCGAATAAAAAATTTGCTTTTACCTTAGCTGAGGTATTAATAACTCTTGGAGTAATCGGAGTAGTAGCAGCATTAACAATGCCAACACTATTAAAAAATATAGCAGAACGCAGTAATTCAGAAGCACAAGCCAATTTAGCCCAAAAGATTACAAAATCAATGGACTTGATGAGAGCAGATGGTGGTCTAGAAAGAACATATAATAGTACAGATGAATTTGTAGATGAATTCTCAAAATATATAAAAATAAGTACGCGATGTGATGCAGATCATATTGCAGATTGCTGGCCAACAAAAACAGTAACTACATCTGATGGAAAAACATTTGATGTATCAAAGGCTAAAACAGGAAAGAATTTAAATTTAAAAGATAACAAATCTAACAATGTTGGTATAATCTTAGCTGATGGCGCAACACTAATATTAACCTACAATCCAAATGCAGGGATAATCGGAGATGGAGATACAGTAACACCAAGCTTTGCAGATTTACCAATAGGTTTTGGAAGAACTAAAAAGTTTGCATATACAACAAGTGTAACAGACCCAATAGATTTTGTAATGGACGTGAATGGTTTTAAAGGACCAAACAGTGAAGCACGAAACGGTAAACAATACGATATCCGTAGTTTTAAAGTTGCAAAATTCTCTAAGGGTTGTGCAGGGAATGAAATAAAATGGCTAGGTTGTGTATCTCAATTACCATCATATAGTCCAATCAAAGCTGGTAGTGATGAAATGGACAAATGGGATCCAAAATGGAATAAAACAAGGTATGCAGATATGGATAACTATTGGGCAGGAGCTAAGAAAGCATGTGATGATATAGGAATGAGTTTACCGGATAAATCAAAACTGCTAAGTTTAGCTAAATTACCAACAGCAGAAAAAGAACGACTAGGCTTACCTACTTTCGGCGGGTTCTGGTCGTCTTCGGAGTCCAACGCTCTCACCGTGTACATCGTGAGCTTCGGCGGCAGCACGTACGACGACTACAAGTCTTTCACCAACCATAATGTCTTGTGTGTAGGTGATTAGTTAAAGTCTATAGGTCTATAAGTGATTTACAGTAAGCGGGGTTTTTACCCCCGCTTACTGTTTTTTGAACAAGAAATAAAACTGTTACCAACCTTAATCGGGGAGGGAACAATAAAACTGTAAAGAACTTATTCACCTCTCACAATTAACTTTTCATCAATTACCCTAATCATATAAATATCCTATTGATTTTAGTTGCAATTTCCATTAGAATAATCTTAATTGAATAAAAGGAGAAAATTATGGCTCAACAATTTAATCCACAGGGCATGAATGCTCAAAATATTAAAAAACGTTATGCAGTTTTGGTTTTTATCAAAGGTTCAACTGCACCGTTAGTTTTGTATGTTAAAGAAGCTCAGGCTCTTTATCAAGAACTTGTTGAAAAAATGCAATCAAATAATGCGGTTTTAATTGAAAAAGATACTGACGGACCTTTGAAAAAAGTTTGTTTTATCTCTAATCAGATTGCAGCTCTTGCTATTCAAGAAGAACAATATGTATAATTTTGTTTAGGTTAATCCAAGCAAGAATAGTTAAAAATTATGGAAAAGATATTATCAATAGAAGATTTAGAAAATGCCGAAAATAAGACACTCTATTGTACCTTTGATGAAAATATCGAGGGAATAGATTGTGTTACCCCAATTCATGCCGAACTTTGTGCAAAATCGTTAGGTGAATTTATTCAAATTACAGGTCATGTTACAGGAGTTGTAAATTTGGAATGTGATTTGTGTCTTGAAAAATTTGAATATAATTTGGATTTTGATATTGATGAGTTATTCTCAAAAGGCTCATTACTCGGGGATTACGAAGAATCAGGACAAGAGTTTGAAATTAAAGACGGACAGTTTGTTACTGATTTGAATGGCGAAAAAGAGATTGATATTTATGACTTATTGTATCAATCCGTAATATTAAATTACCCAAATAAAAAAGTTTGTGGTATTAATTGTAAAGGGAAAGATTTTCTATCAGAGGAAAATATTCCCGACCCAAGACTGGATGTCTTTAAAAATATCCAAATTAACCCAAAAGATTAGTTAGTAGAAAATAAAAAAGGAAAGACAAAAATGGCAGTACCTAAGAAAAGAACAGGACATTCCGCTCAAGGTAGCAGAAGAGCAAATTGGAAAGCTACTAAACCGGAAACTACTAAATGTCCTAATTGCGGTGAAACAGTTTTAACACACACAGTTTGTACAGCATGTGGCACTTACAAAGGCCAACCTGTTAAATTAGCAGATAAAGTAGCTGCTGCAGAAGCTCCAGCTAAAAAAACTGCTAAAAAATCAACTAAAAAAGCAGCTCCTAAAGCTGAAGAAGTTAAAGCTGAAGAAACTGAAAAAACAGAAGAATAAATAAGTAATAATCGGAAGCGGCAAATTTATTGGCGCTTCCGATTTTAACCAAACTTTGGAGAGAGAAGGATATGGCAAGAATAGCAATAGACGCAATGGGCGGTGATTATGCACCAAGAGCAATAGTTGAGGGTGCTTTGTGGGCAGCACAAGAGTATGGTGTTGGCTTGGAGCTTGTTGGTAGAAAAGATGATATCCAAGCAGAATTGGATAGAATTAAAGCTGCCGGTTGTATTTATTCTGATTGCGGGACAAAAGGTCATAATAGAAGAATCAAGATTGATGTTGATAAGATTGATTACACAATAACACATGCCTCTGAAGTAATTGGCATGGGTGAAGCTGTTGGACAATCAATTCGCAGGAAAAAGGATTCTTCCATCGTTGCATCAGTTAGAGCTGTTGCTGAGGGTCGATGTGAAGCTGTTGTTTCTGCAGGTTCAACAGGAGCGGCTATGGCTGCCAGTTTGTTCGGATTGGGTAGAATCCACGGTGTAACAAGACCTGCAATTGCTGTTACTATTCCTACAATGAAAAATCCGGTTGTATTAATTGACGGAGGTGCAAATAGTGATTGTACTCCTGAAATGCTTACTCAGTTTGCAGAAATGGGTATGGCTTATGCAAAACATATTGTCGGAGTTGAAAATCCAAAGGTTGGTATTTTAAGTATTGGCGAAGAAGAGGGTAAAGGCAATGCCCTTGTTAAAGAGACTTATCCTTTACTAAAAGAAATGCATGAAGCAGGTAGAATTGATTTTGTTGGTAATATTGAGGGTAAAGAGTTATTTATTAACAAATGTGATGTTGTTGTTTGTGATGGTTTTGCCGGAAATATTGCATTGAAAGTTACAGAGGGAACTGCTTCAATGTTATTAAAAATGATTTCTACGGAGTTCAAATCAGATTTAGTTGGTTGCATAATTGGTTTACTTGCAAAACCTTTCTTGAGAAGGATTTTGAAAAAAATCAATTGGGAAGTATTTGGCGGAATGTTGTTACTTGGTGTTAAGGGCATTTCGGTTATTGCTCACGGACGTAGCTCATCTTATGCAATGAAAAATGCTGTTAGGGCTGCTGTGAGAGTTTTAAATAAAGATATTAATTCTAAAATTGCAGAAAATATAAATAGATAGGAAAATAATAATTATGTCAAATAGTGTAAAACCTTTAAGAATTGCCGGTGTTGGATATTGTGTTCCGGATACGGTGATAACAAATGAAGATTTAACAAAATTATATGAAACATCTGACGAATGGATTTTTACTCGTACAGGTATCAAGGAAAGAAGAGTTGTTTCAGGTAATGAAAGTGCTATTGATTTAGGTTTAAAAGCGGCTGAACGTGCTTTAGAAAAATCTAAAATTAAAGCAGAAGATATTGATTGTGTAATTGCTGCAGCTTCTGCTCCACCTCAATTGTATCCTGCTTTGGCATGCGATATTCAAACAAGACTTGGAATTCCTAATTATGTTCCATCATTTGACTTAACTGCTGCTTGTACAGGTTTAATTTATTCTTTGCAAGTCGCAAGAGGGTTAATCGGTTCCGGCTTATACAAAAACATTTTGATTGTTGCTGCGGATAATAATTCTCGTTTAGTTGATTGGAAAGACAGAGGTACATCAATTTTGTTCGGTGATGGTGCAGGTGCAATGGTTGTAACCGTAGCTGAAGACGGTGTTGATGATATTTTATCACTAGATGTTAGGGCTGATGGTGCTATTGGTCAATATATTTCAATGAATATGCCTGGTGAAAATTGTCCGTTGGTTGCTCCTTGTGATCCGGTTGATTCAAAGATTCACATGGCTGGCCGTGATGTTTACAAATTTGTTGTTACAACATTACCAAACTATGTTGATAAATCAATTGAAGAAGCTGGTATGAAAGCCGAAGATATTGATTACTTAATTCCACACCAAGCAAATCAAAGAATTATTGAAGCTTTACAACAAAGATTGAAATATCCAGATGAAAAAGTTATTTCTAATATCAAATATTATGGAAATACTTCTGCTGCTTCAATTCCAATTGCATTGGTTGAGGGTGTTGAAAAAGGCAAAATCAAGCTTGGTTCAACTGCAATTCTTTGCGGATTTGGTGCAGGTATGACATGGGGTGCTGCTGTTGTAAGACTTCGTGAAGGTATTTGCTAGAACTAATTTGAAAATAGTTTTTAATAAAAAGGTGTGACTTAGGTCATGCCTTTTTTTGTTGATATTTTGCGCTAAATGTGTTAGTATCACGGTATGGAAAATCTTGATTTTACAGCATTAGAAAATTCTCTTCAGCGATTGGGTGAAGTTGTTGAAATATATAAAAAAAATCCACAAGATACTATTGTTAGAGATTCTTTAATTCAGCGTTTTGAGTTTACTTATTCTATAACATTAAAAACATTGAGAAAATATTTTATTGAGAGAGCATTTATTGTTGATGATGTTAATAAATTGTCTTTTAATGAAATGGTTAGAACTGCAATGCAACTAAATCTTCTAAAATCTGATTTAGCAAAATGGACTGAATTTAGAGAAATGAGAAATTTGACTTCTCATACTTATGATGAAAATGTTGCGCTAAAAGTTTCCGGCATTGTTCCTGATTTTTATGAAGAAATAACATATTTATTGAAAGAGTTAAAAGGTATCAAGTAAATGAAAATTCTTGATTTGGAAAAAAAATATCAGGATTTTATAATTGATTTGGTTTCTAAGATTGTGCCGGAAGTAGAAATTTTTATTTACGGTTCAAGAACCAAGGGTAAAGCTTTGAAATATTCAGATGTTGATATTGCATTGAAATGTGATAAGGAAATTCCGTTTGATAATATTTTGAGATTAAAAGCTTTGTTTAGCGATTCAACTTTCCCATATATGGTTGATATTATTGATTTGAATAGTATTAGTGAAAAGTTTTTTAGTTTAATTAAAGATGATTTAATCAAAATTAACTAAAACTCTGACTTTTGCCTTAATATGTTTTACTTTTAGTGTATTTATTATATAATTTACTTATAAATTTGTATTTTAGAAGATAAAGGGAGTTATTTTATGGCTAAAAAAATCGCGTTTTTATTCCCAGGACAGGGTTCTCAATCTGTTGGAATGGGAAAAGATTTATATGACAATTTTGATGCTGCAAAGAATGTATTTGACAGTGCAGATAAAGTTTTAGGTAAAAGTATTACAACTTTATGTTTTGAAGGACCGGAAGAGAATTTGAAACAAACAGTTAATACACAGCCTTGTATTGTAACAATGTCAATTGCAGCTTTGGAAGCATTAAAATCTCAATTGGATATCACTCCGGCTTGTACAGCGGGTCATAGTTTGGGTGAATATTGTGCAATGTATTGCTCTGGTGTTATGAATTTAGAAACAACATTGAAAGCAATTCAAAAAAGAGCTGATTTAATGGGCGCAACAAAAGGTGGTGCTATGGCTGCAATTTTGAATGCTCCAGAAGGTAGTCTTGAAAAAGCTTTGAAAGAAGCATCAAGTGTTGGTTATGTCGATGTTGCAAATTACAATTCACCTGCACAAGTTGTTATTACAGGTGATGAAGTAGCTGTTAAAAAAGCCGGAGAGTTATTGTCAGAAGCAGGAGCAAGAAGAGTTGTTCCTTTAGCAGTATCTGGTGCTTTCCACTCTAAATTCATGGAGCCTGCCGGAAAAGAATTTTCATCATTTGTATCAGAACTTGATATGAATAATGCTGAAACTCCGGTGTTTACTAATGTTGATGCTCAAGCAACAGTTTTGGCTGCTGAATTCAAAAATAAAATGCCTAAACAAATTTATTCATCAGTTCACTGGACTCAAACTATAGAAAATATGATTAATGATGGTGTTGATACATTTATCGAAATTGGACCTGGAAAAGTTTTGGCAGGTTTGAATAGAAAAATCAATTCTGACGTTAAAACATACAATATCTTTGATAAAGATTCTTTGGAAGCTACAGTTAATGCTTTAAAAGAAGAAATGGCTGCTGTATAATAAATAGTTAAGAAAAATAATATTTAATAATAAGGAGAAAATTATGACAGATAAAAAAGTTGCATTAGTGACAGGTGGCTCACGTGGTATTGGTAGAGCATGTGCTATTGAACTTGCAAAAGCAGGTTGTGATGTAGTTATCAACTATGCAGGGAATGCAGAAGCTGCAGCAAAAACAGTTGAAGAATTAAAAGCATTGGGTTCAAATTCTGAAAGCTTTAAATTTGATGTTTCTAATCAAGCAGAAGTTGATGAAAATATTGCTAAAATCGTTGAAAAATATGGAAGAATTGATGTTTTAATCAATAATGCAGGTATTACACGTGATGATTTGTTTATCAGAATGGGTGAAGACAAATGGAATGCGGTTATTAATACAAATTTAAGCAGTGCATTTTATGTTTCAAAACCAGTTGTAAAACTTATGATGAAACAAAGACGTGGAGCTATTGTTAATATGTCATCAGTTGTAGGTTTGTATGGTAATGCCGGACAAGCTAACTATTCAGCTGCAAAAGCAGGTTTGATTGGTTTTACAAAATCATTGGCAAAAGAACTTGGTTCTCGTGGTGTTAGAGTCAATGCTGTTGCTCCAGGGTTTATTGCAACAGATATGACAAAAGACTTGCCTAATATTGATGAATACTTGAAAGCAATTGCTTTGAGAAGAATGGGTAAAGCAGAAGATATTGCAGTTGCAGTTAAATTCTTGGCACTTGATACTGATTATATTACAGGTCAAGTTTTGGAAGTTGACGGCGGTATGATTATTTAGTTTTTTTTAATGAATTATATAAGGAGTAGCGAGATTACCTTGCTACTCCTTTTAATATATTTATAAAAGGTTAAGGAGGATAAATGAGATGAACCATTATCTTTTACCATTAACTTTTCACCTGCAAAAGTAAAGTTTTTTAACAAAAGGGGTAAGGTTTTGTAAATTCCTTGCAAAAAAATATTTAACAGTTTATAATAATGCAAGAAACGTATTTAGTAATACACGAATAATAAAGAGGAAAAAGAAGATGAGTACATTAGACACAGTAAAAAAAGTTGTAGTAGATCAATTAAGTGTTGACGAAAAATTAGTTACACCTGAAGCTCGTTTCACAGATGATTTAGGTGCTGATTCATTAGACACAGTTGAATTAGTTATGGCTTTGGAAGAAGAATTCAAATGCGAAATTCCTGATGAAGACGCAGAAAAAATTCAAACAGTTCAAGATGCAGTTAACTACATTGACGGCAAATTATCTCACTAATTGAATTTTTTTAGAATTTTTTAAAACTGGATTTTTATATTTGCGAGAGTGAGATATATTTATTTCATTCTCGCATTATTTATTTTAAAGGGGATTCTTAAATGGATAAAAGAAGAGTAGTAATTACAGGTTTGGGAGCAGTAACACCGTTTGGTGTTGGTGTTGATAAGTTCTGGGAAAGTTTGAAAGCCGGTAAAAGCGGTATTTCAACTTCAGAATCAATTGATATCGACAAGCACGTTGTAAAAATTTCCGGTGAAGTTAAAGATTTCCACCCTGAAGAATACATGGACGCTAAAGAGGCGAAAAAAATGGACAGATTTATTCAGTTCGCTATGGTTGCGGCTGATGAGGCTGTTAAAGATTCAAAATTGGATATTGAAAAAGAAGATCCATATAGAGTTGGTGTTATTGTTAGTTCTGCTGCCGGTGGTTTCAGAACTTTTGAAGAAAATCACATGAGAATTATCCAAAAAGGACCTAACAAATGTTCACCATTTACGGTTCCTATGATGATTGTTAACATGCCATCAGGCAGAATTTCTATGAAATATGGATTTAAAGGTATAAACAAAGTTGTTGTTTCAGCTTGTGCAACAGGTTCACACTCTATTGGTGATGCTTTCAGAGCTATCCAATATGGTGATGCAGATGTAATGGTTGCAGGTGGTGCTGAAGCTACTATTTGTGATGTTGGTGTAGGTGCTTTCTCTGCAGCAAGAACACTTTCAAAACGTAACGACGAACCTCAAAGAGCCTCAAGACCTTATGACAAAGACAGAGATGGTTTTGTTATGTCAGAGGGTGCAGGTGTTTTGATTTTGGAAGAATACGAACATGCCAAAAAACGTGGCGCTCATATTTATGCAGAAGTTGCAGGTTATGGTCAAACAGCTGATGCTTATGATATTGTAGCTCCTGCTCCAGATGGTTCCGGTGCTATCCACTCTATGGAGTTTGCGTTGAAAGATGCAGGTATGAAACCATCAGAAGTTCAATACATCAATACTCACGGTACAAGTACCGGTTTGGGTGATAAAGCTGAGTCTCATGCTGTTGCAAAAGTATTTGGCGATAGAAAAGTTAACCCTGATTTGTATGTGACTTCTACTAAGAGTATGCACGGTCACATGTTAGGTGCAACTGGTGCTGCAGAAGCAATTGCTTGTGTTAAAGCAATCAATGAGAATATTGTCCCTCCAACAATCAACTTGGATAACCAAGATGAAGAGGTTGCAGATTTGAATTATGTTCCATACAAAGCCGTGAAAGCTGAACTTCATGCTGCATTGTCAAATTCATTTGGTTTTGGCGGACAAAATGCTTCTTTAGTATTTAAAGAAGTTTAGTTCAGATTTAAAATTTGATTAAATATTAAAAATCTTCCTGCTTGAGGTGGGAAGATTTTTTTGAACTTTTTATTTTTGTTTTCGTTTTATTAATATAGTGTTGAAATTTCAAAAATTTTTCGCTAATAATGAAAAAAGAGGTGTAGAAATGAAAAAGATTTTGGTATGTTTAACAGTTTTGGCATGTTGCTCTACTCCGGTTGTATTTGCTGAAACATTCACTGCTGTTTCCGAAGTGCCTAATGAGAATGTTCAAATAACCAAAAATGTTTCTAAGGATCCTTATTTCAGGTTTTATAATGTTGATTCTCAAAATATTAGTGTAAGTTACAATAATTTGAGCCGTGATGAAGAAAAGGCTTTATTAAAAAATTTGTCTTCTTATGAAAAAGACAATTACAAATATGTAAAAAGGTACAAAAATTAATTAGCCAAAATCGTTGGAATGAAGTTTTTTATAAATATCCGAATTTCTATCCTGCTTATATTCAGTATTATGATTATTATCATTCAAAGAACGATTATCAAAAAGCTTTACCTATTCTTGTAAAAATAAGCAATTTGAATAAATATAACAATGTACTTGATAACAGCTCAATTGATTATAATTTAGGTGTTTTGTATTTGTATAATTCTCAGTATTCTCAAGCATTAAATTATCTGAAAAAGTTTGAATATAAACAAGATGAAAATATAATTTCTGCAATTGCGGATTGCTACTATTATACAGGCAATTATAATGCGGCAATTTCATACTTAAAAAAATTACCATCAATGGAGTATCATAATAAAGATACGGCTTATGGCGCTTATTATGCACTTGGTAATTCAATTGAGGCGAATAAATATGCAAAATCTTTATTAAGCACAAATTATAATTTTGATAATCTTTTGAAAGTTGCGCAAACATGTTCAAATAATAGTGACAAATTGACTTATGCATATAAGGCAAAGGGTATGGCAACAAGTGATAGGGAGTTAAAATCTGTAAATCATATTATTGCGGGTCTTGAACAAAAGAAGCTTGAACAAAGAGTTGTAGGATTGACACAATTTGTAAAACTTCCGAAATGGGTAGATTATGAGAAACAAATTCCATCAAATGTTGCTATAGCAGAGTTATCAGCAAAACAAGATGAATTTTTTAAAAATGCAAATTTATATTTGAACAAATACAAGGGGCAACAACTTACTAATGCGTTTAATTCGTTAAATCAAGATTTTACAAATTATATTCAGAATAAACAAAATCAATATTACCAGCAACAACAATTAAAAGCACAAGAAGAACTTGTACAAGAACAACAGAGAAACAATATGTTGCAACAACAGTTGTTGTATGAGCAAAGAATGAGAAATTATTTGGAACGACAAAATTTCTATTATATGTCACGACCGTATTATTATAGTCCGATATATCACGGTTGGTGATAGGTTAGTTTTGCGGGGTTGAATATTTTTTATAAACGTCTACAACATTTTGATACATTGTAGGTAATTGTACAACTTTATGTGTCAGATAGTATGGGTTTGTAAATGCGGAGAAAATTTCTGCACCAACTCCAGTAGTTGTCGCAACAGTATATTTTAATACTTTGTTATCAATACTTTTGCTAAATTTTTGTCTAAATGGGTTGCTACTCTCATAGATATCATAAGTCATTGTGTCAATAACTTGGGGTACAGGTGTTGAATCAACCCAATTGGAAAGTATGGATAAATTTTGATTAATAGCGCTATTTATTGAATCCATATTATTATTAAATCAAAAAAAAATATTTTTTGCAGAAAGTGTTTAAAGAAAGAAGATGGCAGAGCTTTGCTCTGCCATCTTCCAGAATAGTTTATTTCTCTGTAAAATTATAATAAATTTTTCAAATAATTCGGAAGAGCGAAACGTGCGTTGTGGTAATCTTTGTTGTAGATTTTACAAGTTGGAATAATTTCATTTGCACGTTCATCGTTGTAATATTCTAAAGGTTTAACATCTACAGAGCAGAAAGCCCAAGCCCAATATCCTCCTGGGTATGTTGGGATATTTGATGTGTATGTTGAAACGATTGGGAATACTTTTTTCAATTGTTTATACATTTTTTGAACAGATTCTTTTTGGGCAAAAGGTGATTCTGATTGTGCAACCATAATTCCACCTTTTTTGAGAGAATTTTTAACGTTTGTATAGAATTCATCTGTAAATAATCCTTCCCCCGGACCCATTGGGTCAGTTGAATCAATTAAGATAATGTCAAATTCATCTTTTTTATCTTTAATGTACTCAATGGCATCTTGTACAAGGATTTCAACTTTAGGGTTGTCAAGTTCGCAAGCGATTGTTGGAAGATATTTTTTGCAAGCTTCAATAACCATTCCGTCAATTTCGCACAGAACAGCTTTTTCAACAGTTTTGTGTTTAAGAACTTCTCTAATTGTTCCTCCGTCACCACCACCGATAACAAGAACAGTTTTAGGGTTTGGGTGTTGCATCATAGGAATGTGTGCAATCATTTCGTGGTAGTGATATTCATCACCCTCAGTTGTCATCATTAAATCGTCAAGAGTCAAAACTCTGCCTAAATCCGATTCTGTTTCAAAAACTTCAACTTTTTGGAATGGTGATTGTTCAGAAAATAAAACTTCCCCAGCTTTTATTGCAATTCCGTATCCCCCTGGGGTAATTTCGTGATAGTAACCGTTTTCGATACCATTTTTCATTTTTTATTAAGTCCTTTCTTTTTACTAAAAAATAGAGTTATATAAAATTTTACGTAACTCTATTTTATCATGTCAAATTTTTGATTCAAATACTGAAAAACTTATTCATTTTTTTTAATTGGGGCGATGTTGTAGATTACAAGTAATGTCAAAATCGCAATTACACCATAAGTTTGGAATTTTATAATAACGAAAAATACGATTATACTTATTATTACAAAAAGAATTGAATATTTGATTATATTTGATACCCGTTTGCTGATTTTTCTTTCTTCACGAATTTCATTTGCCATTTTTTCAATATTTGATTGTTCTTTGGCTTTTTCTTCTGTCTCTTCGTCAATCAGATTGCTTTCTTTTAATTCCTCAACAGAATCTCTGTAGGTTCTATTGACAAATCTTTCAACTAGTGACAAAATAACTTCATTTGGCGCATCATTTTTTACACAAGCATACATAACTTCCCACATTGTAAACCATATTTTTTGCATTACGATTTTCCAATATTTTGCAGGAATTCCTGAACGGAAAAGGTCGATTTCTTTGTGGAATGACCATTCTGCCATTACTTGAATATAAAAACACTGAGAATCAAAATCTAATTGTGAAAATTCTTCATCATCTTCCATTGAAGAAGCTAAAAGGGTGGCAGACTTTCTGATGTTGCTGATTAAGTAATCTTTTTGAAGAGCATTTACGTCTTCCGGCAACATTGGTGTCATTTGTTCAATCAGACTTTCTATATATTCGGTGTATTTTTTGTCGATTTCTTTTTCGTCCATTTCATTATTATAGGCAATAAGTCTTTAGAATTTGTCATATATATAGACTAATTATTAAAAATTTTCAGCAAAAAACCCGCTTTCTTTTGGAAAACGGGTCTTTTGATCTTTTATTGAAAAGTATTAGTGTTTTATTGGATAGTCAAGAATTAGTCTTGAGCATGTCCTGCTGTACCTAATACATCTCTCATTTTGTGCATAACCATTTCTTTAACAGCTGTTCTTCCTGGTCCCATGTATTCTCTTGGGTCGAATTTTTCTGGGTGTTCAATGAAGAATTCTCTGATTGTAGAAGTCATTGCAAGTCTTAAATCTGTATCAATATTGATTTTTGCAACACCGTGTTTAGAAGCATAATTAAGCATGTCTTCTGGAACACCTTGTGCATCTGGTAAGTTACCACCATATTTATTACATTTAGCAACGAATTCTTTAGGAACTGAAGAAGATCCGTGTAATACTAATGGATAGTTAGGGAAACCAGCTTCTTCTAAAGCTTTTTTGATTTCAGCTAATCTTTCGAAGTCTAATTTAGCTTCGCCTTTGAATTTGTAAGCACCGTGTGAAGTTCCGATAGCAACAGCTAATGAATCACAACCAGTTTCTTTAACGAATCTAACAGCTTCAGCAGGATCTGTGTAAGTTGAATCTTTAGCATGAACTTTAACGTCATCTTCAACACCAGCTAATTTACCTAATTCAGCTTCAACTGAAACACCGTGAGCATGAGCATATTCAACAACTTTTTTAGTCAAAGCGATGTTTTCATCTAATGGGAATCTAGAACCATCAATCATAACTGATGAGAAACCACCATCAATACATGCTTTACAAATATCAAAATCAGCACCGTGGTCTAAGTGTAATGCGATAGGTACTGTAGTTGTAGCTAATGCAGCTTCAACCAATTTGATTAAATAAGTTTGGTTTGCGTATTTTCTTGCACCTGCTGAAACTTGCAAGATAATTGGAGATTGTGTTTCTTCAGCAGCTTCTGCAATACCTTGTAAAATTTCCATGTTGTTTACGTTGTAAGCACCAATAGCATATTTACCAGCTAGGGCTTTTTCGAACATTTCTTTTGTTCCAACTAATTTTCTTTCACTCATTTGAGTCTCCTTCTCTTACGTATAATATATTACACATGCTTAATTTATAACAAACAAAAATAAACTACAAGTCAGACAATAGTTTATTTTTACATTAAGAATGTATTTGGAATGGACACTTTGTACAGTGTGCTTTGGGGTGAAGTACAAGGTTATCTTCCAAATCGTACATTCTCGCAATTCTTGTGTCTAGTGGTGCTCCGCATTTTGGACATTTCAAACCTCCTGCACCATTCAAAATAAGTTTTTTCAAACTTTCAATAATTTCAGGTGAAACAATATCTCCCGCAATATCTTTTTCTAAGTGTTTAATCTCACTTGGCTCACATTTCAGAACTTTTGCAAGTGCTTGTCTCACTGTGACAGATAGAAAAAGTGATTTTCCATCTTCAACTTCTTCAATGATATCAAGTGGAACATTTGCAGCAATTGAAAGTCCTTTTTGAGTAAGCCCTAAATCTTCTCTTTTTGATTGTATAAATCTTGCTAACGTTTTCATATCAGAAATTATAACATAAAATATTAGTGACAAGTGAATAGTGAGGTGTGAATAGTTCTTTATATTTTTCTTTAAATCAATATTGCAAAGCTTTAAAAAATCGGATATAATAGATATACAAATATGAGTTAAGTATAACAAAAGAAAGGAAGTATAAAATGCCAAAACGCAGTCATAGAGCGAGTTTCGGGGGGAGGGTGGGGTAATTTAAAACCCGCTTGTAGAGAGCTTTTCAGAGGTATAACTCCGAATAAAAAATTTGCATTTACTTTAGCAGAAGTATTAATCACTCTTGGAGTAATCGGAGTAGTAGCAGCATTAACAATGCCAACATTATTAAAAAACATAGCAGAACGCAGTAATTCAGAAGCACAAGCCAATTTAGCTCAAAAGATTACAAAATCAATGGACTTGATGAGAGCAGATGGTGGTCTTGAAAGAACATATAATAGTACAGATGAATTTGTAGATGAATTTTCAAAATATATAAAAATAAGTACGCGATGTGATGCAGATCATATTGCAGATTGTTGGCCAACAAAAACAGTAACCACAACAGATGGTGAAACCTATGATGTATCAAAAGCAAAAACAGGAAAGAATTTAAATTTAAAAGATAACAAAAGTAATAACGTTGGAATTATTTTAGCTGATGGAGCAACACTAATATTAACCTACAATCCAAATGCAGGAATAATCGGAGATGGCGATACAGTAACACCAAGTTTTGCAGATTTACCGATTGGCTTTGGCAGAACGAAAAAGTTTGCATACACAACAAGTGTAACAAGTTCAATCGACTTTGTAATGGACGTAAATGGTTTTAAAGGACCGAATAGTGAAGCACGAAATGGTAAACAATACGATATCCGTAGTTTCAAAGTAGCAAGATTCTCCACTGGATGCGCAGGTGTTGAAGTCCCAAATATAGGTTGTGTATATCAATTACCATCATTTAGTCCATTAGACACTACAAAAGAAGAGAATAAAAAATATGATTCTAGACATGCGATTTCAAACAACTATTGGGCAGGCGCAAAGAAAGCATGTGATGAACTTGGAATGAGCCTACCGAAGACATCAAAACTTTATAGCATATATCAAGCAGGTAAAAAAGATTCCAGCTTGGGCTTACCGACTTATGGCTACTTCTGGTCGTCTGAAGAGGGCATCGCAGACTACGCGTACAGCACGAACTTCAGTGACAATGGCCGCTTGTCCTACTCGCTCAAGGCGGGCAGCAACGGTAAGGTTCTTTGTGTAGGTGATTAGATTTTTAAAAGTCTATAAGTGATTTACGGAAAGCGGGGATTATACCCCCGCTTTTTACAATTATTAATTATCCCAGTGGTATGGATTACGACACTAATATATATTTTAATTTTCAACAACAAATGACTTAATACCCGTTCGTAATGACATAAAAAGACATGTCATTACGAGGAAAACAAGCCGAGCAATGCGTAGAGTAGTCAATACGGAGTGACGTCGTAATCTTGAACACGGCACACCACTGTCACCCTGAACTAGTTTCAGGGTCTCAAAAGTTAAGGAGATTCCGAAACATGTCTTGGATTATTGGCAGGTCGGCCGGCTCAACGCAGCCCTCCCGAGGACGAGTTTCGCTATCGCTTCACTCTTACCAAAATCCGCAATTCGGAATGACAATTAATAAAATTTTCCCCCTATCCCTACCCCTCCCACACGTAGGTGGGAGGGTATATAAAAGCCCCCTCCTCGAAATCAAAGATTTCGGTCCTCCCGCAAGGGGTGGACATTTTGTGCTTTTTCACTCCTTTTTACCCCCTCAGCCATTCGGCACGCAGTTTCACACGGTTCAACTAGTGTCCCTAGCCCTCCCCCACGTAGGTGGGAGGGAATAAAGCCCCCTCCTCGAAATCAAAGAGGACTTCCAGTAAGGGGGGACTATAAAGGAAGAAATAAAAACACTCCTAGAGTTTTTGTACAAGGGCATAAAATAACAGGGCACTACTTGAAAAAGCAGTGCCCTGTGTGATTATTCTTTTTTTAATTACTCAACGTATTCTTCTAAACGTTTTTTACGGTTAGGGTGACGAAGTTTTCTCAATGCTTTTGCTTCGATTTGTCTGATACGTTCACGAGTTACACCAAACAATTGTCCAACTTCTTCCAATGTTCTTTGGCGACCATCGTCCATACCAAAACGTAATCTCAATACGTCACGTTCTCTTGGTGATAATGTACACAAAACTTCCGCCAAATCTTCTTTTAACAATTCAGAAGCAACCATTTTTACCGGTGCATCAGCTTCTTTATCTTCAATAAAATCGCCTAAACGAGAATCTTCTTCTTTACCGATTGGAGTTTCCAATGATAGAGGTTCTTGCGCAATTTTAATGATTTCACGAAGTTTTGAAATTGAAACGTTCATTTCTGCTGCAAGTTCATCTTCGGTTGGTTTTCTTGATAAATCTTGAGCTAATTTTCTTGTAACTTTTTTCAATTTATTAATTGTTTCAACCATGTGAACAGGAATTCTGATTGTTCTTGCTTGGTCAGCAATAGCACGAGTGATTGCTTGTCTAATCCACCAAGTTGCATAAGTTGAGAATTTGAATCCTCTTTCGTGGTCAAATTTTTCTGCAGCTCTGATTAGGCCTAAGTTACCCTCTTGAATCAAGTCAAGGAATAACATTCCACGTCCAACATATTTTTTAGCAATACTTACAACTAAACGTAGGTTTGCTTGAACCAGTTTTCTTTTTGCGATAGCTCCAGGAGTACCGCCTTCTAAAATTTTTCTTGCTAATTCAATTTCTTCGTTAGCTGATAATAATTTAATTCTACCAATCTCACGTAAGTATAATCTTACCGGATCGTCAATTGCGACATTTTTAGGAACTTCCAAATCGCTTGGGTCTGGCTCATCTGATGAATGCATCATATAAATGTCTTCCGGTGCCATTTTATCACCCATTTTTGAAGTAACGATATCTTCAATATTATCGGTTGAGATGTCAACATTCATATAATTAATTGAATCGTGATCAGAACCTAAAACTGAATCCTCATTAATATTTTGTAAGTCTAGTGATTCATCTTCCATTACACTAACTACTGAGGAGCCTGCTTGTCTTTTTTTTGTCATCTAATTTTTCTCCGATTTTTGTATTTTTTTCTTTATTTTATCTCTAAGTTTTATTTGAAATTCTAGGGCTTCGGGATCATCATCGTTAATCCCTTTGTATTTTTTCTTAATGCTTTCGATTTCTTTAACCTGTCTGCAACGATTAATTTTTCCTATTGTTTCTTCTATCACACTTCGAAAATCTTCTTCCGACAGACCTTTATATGCTTCTGATGTTGCTAATAGTTCGGGCAAAATCGCCTGTATATCTGGCTTGTCAACAAATTCAGTATATAAATGTTCGATTAATTCTTTCACATTATTTACGGTACATGTCAATTTGTCAATTGTAGATTTTACAATTATTAATATTTCATCATCGAATGTAACGTCGCCTATCATTTCATTTATTTGAGTAAATGTATAAGGGCTGTCAGCAACTAAAAAAACACTCAATAAATTTTTTTGCGCTTTTTGGAGAACTGTGTTATTTTTTGTTACATTTTTTACAATTCTTTCTACTCGTGGAATGTTTGCTCTTTCAAAATTCCTAATTTCAGAATTTATGGCTTGACTATTAATTGATAATGATTGGGCTACCATTTCAACGTATTCTGCTCTTATGATTTTGTTTTTAATCTCAACAAGTATTGGAATAATTGAACTTACAAGTTGAGCTTTTTCTTGTGGTGTTGAGAATTTATCTTTGTTTTTGAGAATGTTTTCTAATTGAAAATCAATAAATAACGGGGCATTTTCCATATACATCTTGTAAGCATCAGCGCCAACTGAACGAACAAATTCATCTGGATCTTTGCCCTCAGGTGGTGCGATTACTCTGATTTCGCAAGCATATTTGTCATTGTTTGAAGACACATAGCTTTCATCAAATTGTTTGATGTTTCCTAATCCCGCAAAAACTTCTTTGATAATTGCAGCTCCTCTTGCAGTTGCTTTTTGACCGGCAGAATCAGTATCAAAAGATAGGTAAATTCTTCTTGATTTTGTGTATCTTGAAAGTAATTTTACGTGGTCCGGAGTTAGGGAAGTTCCACAAGATGCAACACAGTTTTCAATTCCGTGTGCTTGGGAAGAAATTACATCAAAATATCCCTCCATCAAAATTACCGAGTCATTTTCTTTGATTGCCTCTTTTGCGGTGTAAAGCCCATAAAGGATTTTACTTTTGTTATAAATCAAAGAATCTGACGAATTTAAATATTTTGAAATTTTTACATTTGGGTCTGTTTCCAGAGTTCTTGCTCCAAATGCTACAAATTCTCCGTTCTCGTTTTGGATTGGAATAATAACTCTGTTTCTAAATCTATCTATATAACCGCCTTTTTCACTTTTCAAAATTAGACCGGCTTTTTCAAGTATATCGTTAGAAAAATCTTTTCTTAATTCGTCATACAAAGTTGAATATGCTTTTGGGGCAATTCCGATATGAAATTTTTTAATAATATCTGTACCTATTCCTCGTTTTGTCAAATAATCAAGTGCGATATCAGAATTTGAACTTTTCCCGCGAAGTAACAGGTCGTGATAATATTCTGCTGCAACCATTGTTGCTGCCATCATTTGTTCTTTTACTTCTTTAAGTGAACCGTCTGTTTTTTTGTGAGAACGAGGAACTTCAAGCCCAAATTGGTCTGCGAGCTCAAGGATTACGTCCCTAAATTCTTTATTTTGAGTTTTCATTATGAATTTGAGCGCATCACCTGCTTCTCCGCAGCTAAAACATTTATAAATTCCTAAATGTGGGGTTACGCAGAATGATGGGTTTTTATCTTTGTGGAATGGGCATAATCCCCAATAGTTGTTCCCTTTTTTCTTCAAAACAACTTCTTTAGATACCACTTCAACAATATCTAATCGGTCTTTAATCTGTTGTATTAATTCGTCCCACGTGCCAGCCATACCAAAATTGTAGCATTAACAAACTTTTTAGGAAAATGTTTAGAGTGAAATTCATATTTTCAGATGAAACAGGGCAGAATTATTTAGCTGGTTCTTTATTTTCAAATTCTTTTGTTCCCGGGAATGAATTAGAACCTGTTCTCCATTTAGTAATTTGATATTGAAGTTTTGGAATAAATGTTGATAAGAACAACGCAGATGTGACAAATCCGGCACCCCAGTTAAGAGCATTCATTCTCAAGTTCTTGTTAGAAGCTTTTGAAATCATTTGAGATGTAACTTCTTTGGCATCAGTTTTTCTTGCAGTATCAATAATTGATTTTACATAATCTACAAGTTGTTTCTTAACGTTATCTAAATCGCTTTGAGCAACGTATGAGTATTTTTCCATAAATTTGTTGCCAAAAGTATTTTTGAAGAATTCTTGTAAAAATTCAGGATTATTGATATGTCCGCCTGATAGAATATCTTTTGCTTGCCCCTCAGTAAGGATTGAAACTCCTTTGATTTTAGGTTGAAGTTTTGACATTGTATCTGCAATTTGTTTGAATGAATCTAATTTTTCAGGAGGTACAAGATTTTTCAATTCAGCTTTGAATTCTTCTGTATTAATAATTCTTGTTCCTTTACCTGTGAATTTATCTTTCAAGTTTTGAGGAAGTTCAATGTCTTTGCCTAACATATCTTTAGCAAATTTATCAACATTAATTTTTTCAGTATTTGAATCTTCCATGTAATTTTGCATATATTTAGATGCAAATTCTGCTGAAACAGGATCAAGTCTTGTTGGATTTCCTTTTTGTTCAATTCGGTTCAACCAGTTGTTCATGTTGTTCATATTGAACATGTAGAAGTAAATTGAACTTAAATCTCTGAATAAAATTTCCACTCTTTCATCATTGTTTCTTGCAGAGTATGCACGACCGGAAGCTGTTCCTGCATCGACGGAAAGAAGTTTGTAGTTTCTGTCGCTTTCAAATTTGTTCGCAATTGATAACAAATTCATACCGAAAGTAACATCTTTTTTGTCATCTTTTTGGTCTTTTTGTTTAATAAAGTTATCCATTGAAATTTGTTGATTATTTTTCAATGGTTTGTTTTCAGTTTGTTGAGGTTTATTCTTGTGATAAGAACGAGTGATTGCTTGATTGATTTTAGGTAATACAAAACCAATAAATGCGTTTGCGATTATGACACTTGAAATAACTTTGGCAAATTTGAATTTAGCCATGGTATTTTCAAGAATTTTCTTGCCATTTTTGGTTGTTTCTGCATTTAAGTAATTATCAAGAGGTTTTCTTACATTATCACTTGCAATATCAACTGTTTTGCTTGGTAATTTAAGGATTTTTTGACCAAGTTTTTCAAATAAATAATTTAGTGCAGTCACACCGCCAAGCCAAAATACAGCACCAGAAAATTCTTCTGTAATTCTTTCTCTGGCTTCGTCAAAACCACCTCTTTGGTAGGCTTGGTAGGTTCTTCCGGCTTCAACAAAAGCTTCAAGAGCAATTACTGGTAAAAAACCGTCACTTGCTGCTTGTTTTACTATATTTCGAGCTATAACTTTATTCGTATTTGCGATTGGAATTCTAATTGACATAATTTATTATCTAAAACTTTCTTCCCATTAAATGTATCTAAAGATGTTTTTTTGCCATGGTTAATAAATCTTTTAATATTTTGTTACATAACGAAGAGTTTTTGTAATTATATGTTACGAATATTTAAGTGTTATAATATTAATAGCAATATTTTTCATGTTTGGTTTTTGCTAATATAAAAGGTGTGTAAAGATTATGATTAACAAAATTATATCAAGCAATGTAAATAGCTATAATTACTTTAATTCCCAGAAAAAGAATGTAAGTTTTTCTTCTGAAAGTTCTGAGCAAAAACCTTTAAATAATAAACAAAAAGCCGTAGTTTTAGCAACATCAGTTGCTGGCATGATTCCTGTAATGGCAGTACTTGCTAAGATGAAAGGTTTTTCTCTAAATCCTGTAAAAATTATGAAAACTCCAATAAAAGATTGGGCTATTTTCAAGTTTTCACCAAAAGATAGGGCAATTGAATTTGAAGAACCTCAAATTATCTCTATGGCATCAGCTTCTGTTGTTGGTGGTTTTGTTGGTGGTTCAATTGTTGATGACAAAGCAAATTTAAAAGCTAAAAAAAGAGAAATATTAAATCAAATTTTAGGTAACGTAATTGTTCCGGTTATGTGTGTCGGAACCGGTTCAAGAATATTTAACAATTACGCTGAAAGATTGCAAAATTTGATGCCACAAATTGATAGTAAAAAGAGTGCAGCAAAAGTTTTCAATATGTGTATGAAAAATATCCCGAATGGTATTTCAACTCTAGGATTTTTAGGATTGGGTATTTATTTAGGTAATAAAGTTTCAAATTTAATTAACGAAAAGATTTATCATAAAAAAGTTGAAAGAAATATCAAAACAAGTGATTTTGCACCACACGTTGATGATTTATGTATGGCAACATCAATGATGAACAAAGATTCATTATTTGGTTCAAAATTAGGCAGAGTTATTCCTCTTGCATTATTAGTTCCGGGGTATGAAACGGGTACTGCTCAAGAAAAATAACCGATAATTTTTTATAAACGATTTTATGCTAAAATACGTTTATGAAGATATTAGGCATAGATCCCGGAATGGCAATTGTTGGTTATAGTATTGTTGACTATGACGGTAAAAATATTGAACTTGAACATTCCGGTTCAATTCAAACTCCTAAAGGCGAAAGAGAGTCTGCAAGATTATTAGAAATTTTCAACGATATGACTTCTATTGTTGAAAAATATAAACCCGATGTTTGTGCGATTGAAAAGTTATTCTTTTTCAGAAATCAAACTACAGTTATGCCTGTTGCTCATGCAAGAGGAGTTATTTTAACCGTGCTTGAAAAATTTGGAATTCCAATTTATGAATATACTCCAATGGAAGTTAAACAGATTTTGACGGGTTATGGTAGAGCAAGCAAAAAAGAAGTTGAACAGATGGTTAAAATTGCATTAGAGTCTGAAAAATTACCAAAACTTGACGATACTGTAGATTCTATTGCTATTGCTATTTCTTACACAAGAAGTCCTGATGCTTTAGAAGATTTGAAAAAATTTGAGTTTTAAATAAGTAAATGATAGAATAGATTTAAGATTATGGATAAATTTATAATTAAAACAATTGTAGTGTTAAGCTTGATTTTGGGCGCAATTTTAGGTTTGCTTGCTCCTATTCCGTTTGTTGGAATGGTGATGCTTTTCGCGGCATTACTTTTAGCAGCTCCGCTTGTAGTTATTTATTTGATTATGGACGGAAAGTTTGATTTAACTACAATAAAAGATAGTATTATTACAGGTGCATTGATTGGTTTTGTATCAAGCATTGCATTTTCAACTGTGTATGCAATTGTTATGACAATTCTTGTAAAGGTTTTTAATTTTACTACTAACTTTTTACTAACTGCGATGATAACACATTCACCAATATGGTTGCTTGGAGTCTTTATTGTATTTATTGGAGTGTTGAGTGCGGTTACAAATGCTTTTTCAGGATTTATTACATATTATGTCATAAATTTTATCCGAGATATGTACGAGAAAAAACACGAAATTAATAATAAAAAGGAAATATAAATGGCAGAATTCAAATCAAAAATAAGAACTATAGAATGGATTGATACATATTCAAGAATGGTTGACCAAACAAAATTCCCAGACAAGTTTGAATATGTAGATGTTAAAAACGGAAAAGATATGTTTGATGCAATCAAAACAATGATTGTGCGTGGAGCTCCGGCTATTGGAATTGCAGGTGCTCATGGGGTTGTTTTGTATGCGCAAGAACTTGCTAAACAAAATTTATCAAGAGAAGAATTTATAAAACAATTACTTGAAAAAGCTGATTATATGGCTAGTGCAAGGCCTACTGCCGTTAATCTTATGTGGGCGGTTGAAAAGCAAAAAGAAATTATTAAAAATTCAAAATCTGATATTCATGATTTGATAAAAGAGTTGTCCTCTAATGGTAAAAAGTTAGAGCTTGAAGACATTGAAATTAATAAAAAAATTGGTGATTATGGGGCAGAAGTTGTTCCGAAAGGCGCAACAATTTTGACTCATTGTAATGCAGGAGCTTTGGCTACTGTTGGATATGGGACGGCATTGGGTGTTGTAAGGTCAGCATTTGCAAAAGATAATACTGTTCAAGTTTTTGCAGATGAAACAAGACCACGTCAACAAGGTGCAAGAATTACGACACTTGAACTTACTATGGACGGAATTCCTGTGACATTGATTACTGATGGAATGTGTTCATATTTTATGAAAAAAGGTATGATTGATATGGTTTGTGTCGGAGCAGACAGAATTGCTGCAAATGGTGATGCTGCTAATAAAATTGGTACTTACACTGTTGCTATTGCTGCAAAATATCATAATATTCCGTTTTATGTTGCTGCTCCGTTATCGACAATTGATACAAGTATTAAAACAGGTGATGATATTGTAATTGAAGAACGTTCACATGATGAAGTTACTCATATCAATGGTAAAACAATTTGTGCTGAGGGTGTAAATATTATCAATCCCGGGTTTGATGTTACACCGCATGAACTTATTGCAGGAATTATTACCGAAAAAGGAATTTTAAGACCTGATTATAACAAATCTATTGCAGAAGTATTTAAGGGAGTTTAAATGAACAAGAAAAAATTAACCGCGTTAACTATTATTATTGTTGCAATTGTTCTGGTTGGAGTATTGAGTTTTTCAGTCGGATTTTTTATCTCTAAAATGAAAGGTTCTGAGCATTTTGCAGAAGATGTTCAATATAAATATATTATGAAATTGCAAGATAAAGTTGAGAAAAATTGGGCGCCACCCAAAGATGCTAAATTTGGAGAAGTTCCGGTTGTGTCATTTGTTCTTCACAAAGATGGGAAAATCACAGATGTAAGATTAAAAACATCTTCAGGAAACAAACAGGTCGATGATTTGGCAGTTAAGACAATTAAAAAATCCGCACCGTTTGCAAAATTGCCAAAAAATGTTGATACAGATGTTGTTGATTTTGAATTTAGATTTGAATTTTATCATCCGGAAAAAGAATAGTAATTAAAAAAGTCGGAAAATTAATTCCGACTTTTTCAGTTTTAAAATCTAAAATCTCTTTGTCCGTTTTCAATATTGTGAAGATTCTGTTCGACTGCACATTCAATTTTTTGATTGTCAAAACTTTGAAGTTCTTTTTTAATCAGTCTTTCTCCGACTTTTTTAGTTTCAGTAGAAGCATAATCTTCTAAATACTCTTTTAATGTCATTATTGCATTTGGGTGACAGAAATTGTGGATTTTTTGTTCTTTACAGATTTCCATAAATCTATCTCCAACTCTACCTTCCCTATAACATGCCGTACAAAAACTAGGCACATAACCAAGTTCCATAAGCCATTTTATTATATCGTCAAGACTCCTTCTATCTTCAACATCAAATTGTGCGGTTTCTTCTTCTGACTCATTTTCTGGGTGTGCATAACCACCAACACTTGTTTTTGAACCTCCGCTAATTTGAGAAACTCCGAGTTTAAGAACGCGTTCTCTACATTTTTTTGATTCTCTTGTAGAAATAATCATACCAGTGTATGGGGTTGAAATTCTTATGCAGGCAACAATTTTTGCGAATGTATCATCATCAATTCCATTGTCAAAAGTTGATGGGTCAATGTCGTCTGCTCTTCTTATTCGGGGAACTGAAATTGTATGAGGACCAACTCCAAATGCTGCTTCTAAGTGTTCGGCATGCATAAGTAGTGCTGTGAATTCATAACGGTAAAGTTCAAGTCCAAATAAAACACCAAGTCCTACATCATCAATTCCACCCTCCATTGCTCTATCCATAGCTTCTGTATGGTATGCATAGTTGTGTTTTGGACCTGTTGGGTGAAGTGTTTCATAAGATTCTTTGTTATATGTTTCTTGGAAAAGAATATAAGTTCCGATTCCTGCTTCTTTTAATTTTCTGTAATTTTCAATGGTTGTTGCTGCAATATTAACATTAGCTCTTCTGATTGCACCATTTTTATGATGAACAGAATAAATAGTTTTTAATGATTCTAAGACATATTCAATAGGGTTATTAACAGGGTCTTCTCCTGTTTCTATTGCAAGTCTTTTGTGTCCCATATCCTGAAGTGCAATAACTTCTTCTCTGATTTCATCTTGTGTCATCTTTTTTCGTGGAATATGTTTGTTTTTTGCGTGATACGGGCAATAAACACAACCGTTTACACAGTAATTTGACAAATATAATGGCGCAAAAAGTACAATTCTATTTCCGTAATAATCTTCTTTGATTTTTTGTGCAAGTGCAAAAATTTCTTGATTTTTTTCATCAATTTCACAATCTAATAAAACTGCTGCTTCTCTATGTGTTAAACCTTTTCCAAGTTTTGCTTTTTTTAAAATTTTATCTATAAGTTCAATATTTTTTTTATTTTCTTGTGCGTATTTTAATGTATCTAAAACTTCTTCATGATTTATGAATTCTTCTGCTTTATGTGATTTTGGATTGTACATATTTTCTCTCCATTTCTGGTAAATTAAGTTTCTTTTTCATGATAAAACTTTAAGAACAAATGTAAAGTATTCACAAATTTGGTCTTTGAATTTTACAAATTGCCCAAATTCATTGATTGACCTATAATTTTGTTATGAAAAAGTTTGACTTTTTTAACCAATACAGGGATCCTGTTATAGTAATCAGAAATTATGAAGATGTTGTTTTTAAAAACAATATCTTTTGTCGTGTTTTTCAACAGTTTGGAGATATAAGAAAATTTGCACATAAAATGACATTTGATTTTTGTCCTATGGATAGTGAAAATGTTGATTTGTATTCTCCGGTTTTTCAGGCAATTGTTTCGAAACAAAACTTTTTTGCGAGAGTTTCTTATACTTCATCATCAAACAATACATCATACTATGATTTAACAGCGGTTAAACGTGGTGCTTATACGATTATTTTTCTTGTAGATGTGACTTCAGAAGTTATGTTAAAAGATAATCAAAAGGAAAAAGCTGTTTATAAAGATAAATTGTCTAAGCTTGAAGAAGAAAATGACGAGCTTCAAAAAATCAGACAAAAAGCCCAATCACAAGCTTTTAAGATTGCACTAATTAATAAGGTTTCAAACATTATAAGAGCATCAATGGATATTTCTATGATTTTGAATTCCGGTTTGCGCGAGCTTGCAATAATGTTTGGGTGTTTCAAAGCTTATTACGCCTCATCAAAAGACTTTGGTTTTTGTATTGAAGAGGTTTATGGTGAAAATAATATTCCAAAAGGTACAGAAATTTCATTTGATGCGCTTGCGATGAAGTATTTGAATTCCGGTAAAATTTCAATAAGTTATTCTTTGATGGAATATGTTGGCGCAGAACCTTTTAAACAATCTGTTTTGAGAATTATTGTTCCGGTATTTCATTTGCAAAAAATGATTGGTGTAATTGTTCTTTTGAGTTATCAAAAACGTGAATTGAATGAAGAAATTGAAATTCTTGATGCCGTTTCTTCTCAACTGGGTAACGCAATTATCAGAGCCGAACTTTATCAGAAGAACGCAAAAAATGTCAAAGATTTGAAAGCGACCCTTAATGAGTTGAAAGAAACTCAATTGCAATTGATAAATTCTGAAAAAATGGCATCACTTGGTCAATTGGTTGCCGGTGTTGCACACGAAATCAATACTCCTGTTGCTTCAATCAAATCAAATAATTCAATTATTTCTAAATTGATTTCTCAAATAGAACAAGATGATTTAAGGGAAATGTTTACTCAAATAAATTCAATTGATAAAGAAGCGATTCAAAGAATCAGTAATATTGTTGTTTCATTGAAAAAGTTTGTAAGACTTGATGAAGCTGAATTACAAGAAGCAAATATCAATAAAGAAATTGATTTGACACTTGATTTGATTAGCCATGAAACGAAAAATAAAATTGAAATAGAAAAACATTATGGTGATATTCCACCGATAAAATGTTATCCGAATATGTTAAATCAAGTGTTTACGAATATTTTAGTTAATGCTTGTCAAGCAATTGACACCAAAGGCAAAATTACTATTACTACTGATTTTCAAGATGGAAACCTTATTGTGAAAATAAAAGATAATGGTCAAGGTATACCAAAAGAAAATCTAAATAAGATTTTTACTGTCGGATATACTACGAAGGGTGTAGGAGTTGGTACAGGTTTGGGGCTTGCGATTAGTCAAAAGATAATAAATAAGCATCATGGCAAAATTCAAGTATTTAGCGAAGTTGGTGTTGGAACAGAATTTATTATTACTATCAAAAGTGAGTAATATATTGTTAAGACATGTTAAAAATTTTGCCGGTTTATATTTAAATTAGATGTATTTTTAAAAAAACAATTATAGAAATTTTTAAAATTATTTATACAATTGAAGTATAAAGTTCAAAAATATGTTATTATGGTAGTACAAAATAAATAAGTGTCAGTCTTACCCTTAATAAAACATCTGACATCAAGAAAGTGTATAAGTAGTAGGAAAAACTTAACAATAAAATATGAATTGTAAACAAAGGTTAACACATAAATAATAAAAAACGCAATAATATTCATAACAAATACTTTATATAAGAGTAGGTAGGTATGAATATTTATTGTTGTGTCGGAGGAAAATAATGACAATTAGTGTGAACAGTAAGAAAAAACAAGTAAAAAAATCATTCGATGAATTGCTAACTGACTTAAAAACAAGCAACTCAGAAAAAGTCAGATACAATGCAGCTCGTATCTTGGGTGAAATGGGTGATTCAAAAGCCGTTGAACCTTTAATTGATGTTTTGAAACACGACAAAAACGGTTCTGTAAGATTGTATGCAGCAAGAGCTTTAGGCGAATTGGGTGATTCCGCAGCTACAACTCACTTGATTGAATCTTTACGTGAAGATAGAAATGTAGATGTTAGAGTTCGTGCAGCAAGAGCATTAGGTCGTTTAGGCGGTGCAATTGTTGTTGAACCTTTAGTAGAGGCTTTAAATGATGAAAATCCTCAAGTTTGTATCACTGCAACTGATGCTTTGATTGAAATTGGTGATGTTGCAACTGATGCTTTGATTGCATCTTTAGATCATGAAAAAGTTAACGTAAGATGTGATGCAACAAGAGCTTTGGGTGAAATTGGTAATAAAAAAGCTGTTGATAAGATTATTAATATGTTGTATGACGAATGGGTTAACGTAAGAATTTATGCAGTAACTTCATTAGGTAAATTAAATGATACAAAAGCTGTTCCTGCATTGATTGATGTTATGAAGAACCATTCAGAAAACGAACTTGTTAGAGCAGGTGCTGCAGCTGCATTGGGTGTTTTAAGAGACCCAAGAGCATTGTTGCCATTGAGAGAATTGATTATGGAAGCTGAAGAATTAGGTGAACTAGAAGACACAGCTTTGAAATCATTCAAAAAAATCATGGCTGCAAATTGGCAATCAATTCCTGGAGCAACTCCTCAAAAGAAACCAGCAGGTACTTTTTAATTAGCTAATGGTTATTTAGTTTATATAAAATTCAAGGCGGTTCATTACTGAACCGCCTTTTTAAATTTCTATTCAGGTAGGGTTAGCTTCCGGTTTTCTGTGTAAATATTCCATATCTCCAAAGTTTATTACATAATAAGCACAACCCCAGCCATAATCCCCAATATCCATACATGTTGTTTTATAAGTGTTGCTTGAATTGTTGGGGTGTCCAGATGGTACAAGTCCTAAATTAGGTCGATATGTAAATTCAAAAATGTCTTTCCCAAAAGTGTTAGGTTTTGCGGCGCCATTTGTATCAATTAAAAAGTATGAATATAAATCTAGGTTAACTTCTGCGCTTTCAATTGCTACTGATGTTCCATTTAATAATGATACATAATATTTTGGCTGATTTACAAGGGATTCTTTCCTTCCTTGTCCATTAAGTCGTTGGATTTCAACAGGGAAGCATTTGTCACTTTTTTCCATTTTCATACCGCAGTCAATGTTAATTTTAAGATAAGGAATAATTTTTTCTGCAACAATAGCTGTACTTTCATCATTTCTTCCGGTCAATCCCCATTCTTCAGGATATCCGTTTTCTTCTCCGCAGAGTTTGAGTGCTTGAGTAAGAATTGAATACGTTTCTTTCAGTCTGCTGACAGTTTGTTTTTCATAATATTTTTGCATAAGTGTAGGAATTGTCATAGCTGCTACTATTCCAATTATGCCTATAGTGATTAAGACCTCGGCTAATGTAAATGCAAGTTCCTTTTTAGGCACTAAAGTATTAAGGCAATAAGGCACTAGGTTCTTTACGGTTTTATTACCTTTTTTAATTAAAAACATTTATTAATCTCCAAAATTTAAAGTATTACTTTATTTAGTATAAAGTATTTATTTTAATTAATCAATATTATTAAATATTTTATTTATGTTTAAATTTTCAAAAATTATTCATAATTTACTAAGGGCAAAGGGTTAAATTATGGAAGATATAAAAATACTTGTCGGGAAACGAATAAAAACTATCAGAAAAAGTAAAAAATATACGCAAGAACAATTGGCGGAACTTGTTGGGATTGAACCGCAAAGTTTGAGTTATATGGAAACTGGAAAATTTTCACCATCTCCTGATACTTTGCAAAAATTGGGTAAAATTCTTAATGTTCAACCTTACGAATTTTATTATTTTGAACCTGTTAATGAACAAGAGATGGAAGAACAAATTGTTGGAGCAATAAAATCGAATAGTAAGTTTTTAAAAATGGTTTATAATCTTTATTGTTCATTAAAATATGATTTGTAATCAAATAATGCATACAAAAACACCTGCTGAAAAACTTCAACAGGTGTTTTTGTAGATTTAAAATAGTTGTTAAAACTAGTCTTCCATAGCTTTAATATCAACAGCTTCTTCAGTTTCTTTTTCTTCTTTAACATTACGAATTGAAGCTTTGTCAGAAGAAATATTTTTATCTTTTAGCTTAGTGATTTGTCTCGCTAATTTGTCAGCTAATAAGTCAATGCTTGCGTACATTGATTCAGCAGCTTCTTCACAACGGATACTGCCTGTGTTTGTTTTACATGTAACTTCTGCTATATGTTTGCCTTCAGCAGCAGGATTTTTAATTACAGATAAAACAACGTCAATACCTTGAATTTGATCATAACGAGTAGCTACTTTACCAATTTTTTCTTTAACGTAAGCTTTAATTGCTTCTGTAATTTCAATGTTTCTTCCGTTTACGTGTATGTGCATCTAAAACCTCCAATTTTCTATACTGCTTTGTCAGTATAACACAATTTTAATAATTTTTAAAGGGCAAATTGATTATTCGTCTGCCAAAAATTGTGGTAATTCAACGTCCGGAGTTCCAATAACTCTAACCAATTCCAATACAGATGCTTTCATTTGACATTTTTGAGAAGAACCGCTAAAGAAATCTCTGTAAAAACAACCTTCGCAATTGCAACCTCTTTTATAACATTCAAGAGCTGTTGTTGTCCATCTTCTGACTGCAACTGCTCTTCCCATATCCCTACTTCTAAACAATTTATAAAATCTCCACTTATCTGATTAACTAATTCGATATCCTAAATAAATATATCGAGTATCTCCCCTAAAGCCGTCATATCAATGTCTTGCGACTTCATACTTTTATTATAAAAAATCAGAGCTTTTTTTCAAGGTTAGGACATGTTGTTATGAAGTTTTGTAACATGGGGCTAAAACCCTCTCATATTATGCTTTTTAGAATTTCGATAAGGCTGAAACCATGTTATACCATGAGCTAGGGAATTTTAAACCATGGAAAACCATGTTATGACATGCATTTGCATGGTTTTTGTTCTTATTAAGATTTGTAAAAAATTTTAAATATTCCCCAATAGGGCATGCTTTGTTGGGCTAAATGTTTATATGTTCATCAACCAATTCATTTAATTCAACTTCAAGTATTTGAGCCAAATTTCTTAAATAAACTATTGTTGGATTTGTTAATCCTCTTTCAACCTTGCTGTAGTAACTTTTGTCAATGTTTAATTCATTTGCGATATCGTCCTGCGAAAGTTTTTTTATATTTCGTAGGATTTTGAGCTTTATCCCTAACCGTTGTAAATATTCTTCATTAGTCATTTTACAATTTTAAAAAGTTGACTAATCTAATACAATAGTTTATGTTAATAATATAATGGTTTATAAACTATTATATTATGAATAAAGTAATACTTTATATGAAAGTAAGCTAATAAAAGAAAGGTCTAAAATGTTAAATTATGTTATTATGAGAAAAAAGTCGAGCAAATGCGAAGAATCTCATAAAATAGAAAAAAGTTATGAGATTCTTCGGCTAAAGCCTAAATATGACTTATTATATAAAAAGGAACTTGCATTTACATTAGCCGAGGTCTTAATCACTATAGGCATAATTGGAATAGTAGCAGCTATGACAATTCCTACACTTATTTCTAAAAATCAAAAACGAGTGATTGAGGCTAAATTGAAAGAAGATTATTCTATTATTCAACAGGTTATTAAATCCAATGAGGGTGATGATGTTGATATGAGTATGTTACTTAAAGATGAAGATACAAATTCTCAAAAACAATGGTTTGAAACATATTTTGCTCCGTATATGAAATATTCTCACGTTTGTTATAATGAGGCTGGTTGCTGGCAAAATAGAGGCAAAAATAGAACTCTTGACAGTAGTATTGCATATAATGATAGACAAAATATCGGTATAGGTTTAGATGTTGTAACGGTGAAGTTGAATAATGGTACCAATATTTGTATGGACATTTGGGGTGCTTATAGTTTATGGAATAGATTTGGAATTAATACTTCAAACCCTGGGTTAACTTTTTATATTGACTCTAATGGAGATAGCGGACCTAATGTTATTGGGAAAGATATTTATGTTTTGACATATACTTCGGAGAATGGAATATTACCTGCAGGCTATCATAAAACAGTTGAGGAAATAAATAATAATTGCAGTGAAAAGGCTACGGGTACTACTGCCGGAACCTTTTGTTTGTTGAGAGCAAAAAATAATGGTTGGATAATACCGGACGATGTTTGGGAATTGAAATAAATTTTGAGGGCAGATATTGTATCTGCCCTCCTTGGTTATCGGTTGTGTTTTATCAGGTCATGCTAATCTGATATACAACCGTTCTGTACTCTGCCGCTTTGTTTGCATGTCCGCTATAATCGCGATAGAAATTCAGCACTATGAGTACAAAAGTTAGTTATTATATATAGTGTTTATATTTCTAATATAAGTGTTTTTGCTCTGGGTAACATTATCTTTTGTGTTAATTTTTCTTCCTCAAAACTTAAACTTTTGTTCAATAGATTTTTATTTTTTATAAAAAATAATTTATAAAAAGGAGGAAAGAATATGACATGCAAAATGTTATTTTTTGATTATCGAGAGTCTGAAAAACAATTTTTTGAAAATCATAAATGTGATTATTTTGATTTGAAATTTTTTAACCACCCTTTAAATGAAGAAACTGTTGAAACTTTATCTGAGGAGGATTTAGCTCAAACGATGATTGTGAGTGTTTTTACAACATCTCATATTACAGAAAAAGTTTTGGATAAATTTAAAAATTTGCGAATTATTTCAACTCGTTCTACTGGAGTTAATCATATTGATGCAAAACCTTGTATTGACAAAAATATAGCACTTATTAATGTTGAGGGTTATGCTTGTAAATCGGTTGCGCAGTTTACTTTCACAATAATTTTGATGCTCGTAAGACATTTGCTTCCTGCGATTGAATCTGTTAGGCGTGGAGTTTGTGTTTTGTCAAGTTTTACCGGACAAGACCCTGATTCATTGGTATTGGGAGTTGTCGGAACTGGTTCTATAGGGTGTGCGGTGTGTGAAATTGCTGCGAGTTTAGGAATGAAGATTTTAGCTTATGACCCATCACCGAAAAAAGAGCTTGTAAAGAAATATAAGGTTCAATATGTGGATTTTGAAGAATTGTTGAAATTTTCTGACGTTATAACGTTGCATGTTCCTTATTGCCAAGATAATCGTCATTTTATTTCTGCAAAACAATTTAAAATGATGAAGGACGGTGTTTATTTTGTGAATGCATCTCGCGGAGAATTGGTAAATCTTCAAGACTTATTGAAGTTTGTAAAATCCGGACATATCAAGGGTGTGGGCTTAGATGTAGTTGCGTGTTTGGATTCTTCTTGTTTGGAAGAGTCGAAAGTTAATGAGAAAAAAGCATTGATGTGTCTTGAGGAATCAAATGTCGTTCAGGAGTTGAATAAACAACCAAATGTGATTATTACTCCGCATATTGCGTATGATACACAGGAATCTGTAGATTTTGTGCTTGCTCAAACCTTTGTAGGGGTAAAAGATTTTCTCTATGGCGGTACAAAGTATAGAGTATTTTAATAATTGTCATTTGGAGTAACACTAGCAGAGTGTAAGGTGGTTATTATAGAGTGATGTTCTAATTTTTAACATGTAATGATGATTATTGATTTTTTTTGTTGATGATATTATAATAGGAACTATAAACATAAGGAAAAGAAAGAGTAATGGACGAGTCGAGTTTGGGTACGATTGTTTTTAATTGGATTATAGTTTTTTTACTATTACTTGTTAATGCCTTTTTTGTATCGGCGGAATTCGCAATTGTCAGAGCTAGAAAAACAAGAATTGAACAACTTACAAAAGACGGTAATGTTGATGCAAAACTTGCACTAAAGGCTTTAGATGATATGAATTTCTTTATTGCTGCTGTTCAAGTAGGTGTTACTATTGCAAGTATCGGTATAGGTTGGTTTGGTTCTCCAACTATTGAAAAAATGATGGCTCCTTTATTTAATCATTTTCCATCTGCCCATGCTTATTTGGCCCCAATTACTGCAATTGTTGCATTCGTTGTAATTACGTTCTTACACGTTGTGATTGGTGAGCAAGTTCCAAAATGTATTGCTCTTCAATATCCGGAAAGAATTTCTTTGTATGTCGCAAAACCAATGGACGTGTTTATGACTATTTCAAAACCGTTTGTTTGGTGTTTGAATAAAGCTTGTAATTTGATTTTACGAGTTTTGAGAGTTCCGATTAATTCCGCTCGTGTTGTTCATACTATTGAAGATTTAGACTTGCTTGTTGATACAAGTTATGATGAGGGTGTTCTTAACGAGACTGAAAAGGACATGCTACATAATGTCTTCAAGTTTTCGGATTTAACGGCTCGTGAGGTTATGATTCCAAGAACAGATATGATTTGTGTTCCAAAAGAAATGTCTATTGAGGAATTAAACAAATTGGCTTCTGAAAACCAATATACAAGATATCCTGTTTATGATGGTGATATTGATCATATTACAGGTTTAATTCACGTTAAAGATTTATATTCTTTGTTATTACAGCATAAAACTTGTCCGATTGAAAAAATTCAAAGAAAAATTCTTCTTGTTCCTGAAACAATCACAATGGACAACTTGGTAATTGAATTCAAAAAACATAAGAGTCAGATGGCTGTTGTTGTTGATGAATTCGGGGGAACTTCCGGAATTATTACATTGGAAGATGTTTTGGAAGAAATTTTTGGTGATGTCCAAGACGAATTTGACGAAGAAGCTGAATTTGATATCAAAGAAATTAAACCTAATCACTATATCGCAAATGGTATGATGCGTTTAGATGAATTGGCTGAGTATTTTGATATTGACGAAAACAAGTTGGAAGTTGAAGATGTTGATACAATTGCAGGTTTGGTTGTTAAAGAACTTGGGCGTATTGCCAATGTTGATGATATGGTTAAATATGGCGAATTTGTCTTTACTGTTAAAGAAGTAGATGGTGCAAGAATTACTAAACTTTTGATTGTTAGAGAAGAACAAAAGGCAGAAGTTCCGTCTGAGGATTAATTTTTTCATATAAATGTTTGGTTTACTTTTTGAAGAAAAACATTATTATAATTGTATGAAAAGATTTTTTACGATTAGTTTTATATTTTTATTGCTTGGTTTAGCAAATTTGTCTTTGTCTGTAATGGCTGATGATGTTGATTTGCCTGCAACCGGTGATTTATGGGACAATTGGAATACTCGAGATGAGGGCAGGGAGGCAAAACCTGTCACAGATGAGGAGTTTGATAAAGCAATTCAGCAGGTTGATAAAAAAGTAAACAAGTGGAAAAATTGGGCAAAAAATCGTCAAATTCCCAAGGGGAAAGAGTTCAACAAAAGTAATGAAACTGAGATGATTGATAATTCCTATGGAGAAAAACAAGTTTTACCTGTTTTGTGTGTACCGGTTGAATTAAAGGTTGGCGAAGACACTTTGCCGATTGGTCATTATCAAGTCGTAGGTGAAAAAGTTGATGGGCAAGCGGTTTTGAAATTCTATCAATCTCAATATGAAATGGCGCAGTTTCCGGCAGTTGAAACAACTAGTGATTTTGGAGAGGATACAATCTCTTTTGTCAAATGGGAACCTGTTAATGACAATGAAATCAAGGTTATGTATGGTTCTTTAGATATGAATGCTTACGCTATTATTGAAATCAAAGAAAATGAATAGCTTACTTAATAATATGTAATAAATATATACTTTTTATGCAATTAATTCCTCTCTGTAGTTTTTATTATTATATAAATAATAAACGAGGTGTAAAGTAATGATGAATTTTCCGTTTAATTTTGGCTTTTATGGTTCAAATAATGTAACTTTTGGTCAGATGAATTTCAACTGGCAGAATAATTATTTGAATAATTATTCATTTACACCTTTGTTTAATTTTGGAATGCAGTTTCCTACAATGAATTACCAAATGCCTGTTATGCCATCATTTAATTTCTTCCCGAGTTTTGGACAATATAATTTCACTCCTGCAACTCAAACAAATAACGAAGAATTAAATCCAAAACAAAAGTCACAAATGGAAGAAATTCAGAAGTTGAAATATGATTCAAAAGAGTTGCAAGCAAAATTGAATAAAAATGATAATATTCAAGATTATGCAAAATTTTTAGAGAATAATAAAGATTATAAAGTTGCTAGTACTATTGATGCTGATGATGGCGGAAAGATTTATTTATATGAAGATTCTTTGGGCAATCGTGTTGGATCTGTCAATAAGGATTCTAAAGGCAAGATTAGAAATGTTGCTTTAAATATCACTGATGGTGGCGAAGTCTCTTTGAATGAAGACAACAAAGACGGCAAAATTGATAGTATGTTTGCAATGAGTAAACAACAAAAAGTTGAAAAGAAACAAGGCACAACATATAAGGCTGCTCTTGCTCAAATCTTAAAAAATTATAAAGGCTATAAAGTTAGTTCTGATAAAAGTGATAACGGTACAACTGTAGAACATTACTTTTATAAAGATAAAGAAATTGTTTCGGTTATAAAAGATAAAAAAGGCAAGATTAAGTCTTTATCACAATATGATGTAAACAAATCTAATGGAAAAGAAACAAGATATTTCTACGGAGATATTAATAAAGATGGAAAGATTGATAAAGGTGAAGTAAAAGTTCGATATGACATTGATTTGTCGTAATAAAAAAGAGGAGTTAACCAGCTCCTCTTTTTTAGATAAATATTTCTATTAAATATTCATAGCTCTTAAAATATCTGTTAAGTCAGATGATGTTTTCTTAACTTCGTCATTTGAATATTTAATTGCGCTATCGGGGTCTTTTAGTCCGTTACCTGTCAAGATACAAACGATTTTAGAACCCTCTTTAACTTGGTCTTTAAATTTAATTAGACCTGCAACAGATGCTGCTGAAGCCGGTTCAGCAAGTACACCCTCGCATGATGCGATTAATTTGTATGCTTTAACGATTTCTTCATCGGTTACAAAGTTTATCATACCGTTGCTTTCATCTCGTGCAGCTTCTGCAAATTTCCAACTAGCAGGATTTCCGATTCTGATTGCTGTTGCGATTGTTTCCGGATTCATAATTCTTTCCCCTTTAACAATTGCTGCTGCACCCTCAGCTTCAAATCCCATCATTTTTGGTAATGCTGGAATTTTACCCAACTCGTGCCATTCTTTGTAACCTTTCCAGTATGCAGTGATGTTTCCGGCATTTCCTACAGGAATAAAGTGATAATCCGGAGCTTGTCCTAATGCTTCACAAATTTCAAAAGCACCTGTTTTTTGTCCCTCAATTCTGTAAGGGTTAACTGAATTTACAAGTGTGATTGGATACTTGTCAGAAATTTCTCTTACCACTTCCAAGGCCCTATCAAAGTTTCCTTGAATAGCGATAATTTCAGCTCCATACATCATTGCTTGAGATAATTTACCCAAGGCGATATAACCATCAGGGATTAACACATAAGTTTTTAAACCTGCTTTTGCACCATAAGCTGCTGCTGAAGCGGAAGTGTTGCCTGTAGAAGCGCAAATAATTGCACCTGAACCGGATTCTTTAGCTTTTGTAACTGCCATTGTCATACCACGGTCTTTGAAACTTCCTGTAGGGTTGCAACCCTCAAATTTTAAATAAATTTCAGCATCAATACCAATTTTTTTAGCCAAGTTTTCAGCTTTAATTAGTGGAGTGTTTCCCTCGTTAAGTGTAACAACAGGTGTTGACTCTGTAACAGGTAAAAACTCTCTGTATTTGTTAATTAATCCTTGATAATACATAAAATCCTCTTTTCTTTATTATCTATAATTATTATTTTTCTTTAAATTTCATATCAACAGTTGGATTTTCTTTGCTCAATTCATATCCTAAAGTATCTGCAAAGTCTTGTGCTTTTTCCCGATTATTGATTGCAGTTTTGAATATAGGATAAGAATGTCCGTTTTCATTTGTACAGGTAATTGTATATTTAAAATACTTATCTTTATATCTATGATAGCCATATCTAGAGCTTTCTCTATAGCTAATTCTGTCTATTAAATTTAAAAATGTTTGACTTTGTTCTTCAATCCCAAACGATTTACATTGCGATATTGGGAATTCTGAAAAATGCTCTAGAGTTCCTCTACTATTATAATCCTTTACTTGACAACTTGAACTATTACAAATAATATGTGTCATTGATTTATTTAGTTTTGAAACTGAAAATAATGAATATGTGCCGATGATAATTAAAGCCCACATTCTCCAATCTAACAAAAAGTTTAAATTTATATTTTTATTATTTATCATTAAAATTGAACTCTTATTAAACTATTCACACTTGCGATTGCAGGGTCATTGTTAAAGATATTTATAACATTCTGCATATCTTTTTCCTTACAAATTTCTGTGATAACAGTAATTTTCGCTGCATTATCTCCTGCAACTTCTTTTTGTACGATACTTGCCAAACTTATGTTGTGGTCTTCGCAAGCTTTACCGATACGTCCAATTACACCTAGTCTGTTGTGTGCTGTAATTGAGATGTAATATTTGTTTCTGGTATCCTCAATTGGCGTCATAACAGCATTTTCGTGGTGGTTGCATCTCATCATTGGCAACAAATAATCTGTTTTGTCGATTTCAGAAGCTATGGCTAAAATATCTCCGACAACTGAACTTGCGGTTGGAAATTCTCCGGCTCCAGGACCAGATAGAGTTACATCTCCTACGGGGTGACCGGAAAGACTTACTGCATTTGTAACGTAATCAATGTGTGCCAAAGTTTTTGTTTTGGGAACTAACATTGGGTGAACTCTCACGTCTGCTTTTGAATCTTCATTTAATTCTGCAGATGCTATAAGTTTGATTTTGTAGCCCATTTCGTTTGCTGCTTTCATATCGTCAGGACTGATTTTTGTAATCCCCTCACGATATACGTTTTCAATCTTTATTCTTTTCCCGAATGCAATAGTAGCAAGGGTTGTAATTTTATATGCCGCATCAAAACCCTCAACATCACCTGTCGGGTCAGCTTCTGCATATCCTAATTCTTGCGCTTCTTTTAATACATCTGTGTATGAAGCACCTTGAACGTCCATTTTTGTTAAAATGTAATTGGTTGTTCCGTTAAGAATTGCTTTGATTTTGGTAATTTTGTTTCCTGCAAGAATTGTTTTGATTGGCATTATGAGTGGAATACCGCCTGCAATAGCCGCTTCATAAAGTACAACCTTATTGTTTTCTTCTGCAAAGTTAAACAATTCTTCTCCGTGCTTTGCAAGGAGTTCTTTGTTGGCTGTGACGATGTGTTTTCCGTTTTTGATAGCTGTTTTGATTAAATCAAATGCAGGATTAATTCCGCCAACTAATTCTGCGACAATTTGTATTTCCGGATTGTTAACAACTTCATAAGCATCGTCTGTAATGATACTTTCGTCCAGACACTCAATATTTCTTTTTTTGTTTTTGTTGTGTACTGCAATTTTAACAACTTCTACATTTTTAAAATTTTGAAGAGTTTTAAAAACTCCACTTCCGACTGTTCCAAGTCCAATTAGCCCGATTTTAATTTTTTTATTTTCCATAGTGTCGATTATAGCATATTTTTGCGTATAAGTCTAGAATGGGGGAGGGAATGAGTTGTAATTTAGGAATACATGGGATTTTGACATGTTTCCTCTTTAAATAATTTAACATGTAGCTTGCAAAAAAGTATTTTTGGTTTAAGATAAAGATATTAAAGTGATATAAACTAGCTAGAAAAGGAAAATAAAATCATGGCAAAACATTGTGAAGTATGCGGAAAAGCTCCAATTAAAGCAGCTAAATTGACTTTCTCACACAAGCAAATCGTTCATACTCAAGAACCAAATTTACAATCAGTAAAAGCTGTTGTAAACGGAACAACAAAAAGAATTAGAGTATGTACTTCTTGCTTAAAAGCAGGTAAAGTTCAAAAGGCTATGTAATTGTAGTTTTAAAAGTATAAGAATTTGGAAAAGAAAGACTTTTGGGTCTTTCTTTTTTTATGATTTAATTCCCCCCCCCCTTGCGCCTGTTCAAAAAATTTAGTATAATGAAAATAATTCACCCTGATATTACGAGGAAAACAAACTGAGCAGAGTGCGGAGCAGCCTGCCGAAATGATAGGCTGTCTGCAGGACTAGTCGGCAGGCTCGGAGTCACGTTTAATGCGAGGCGCAGTGAACACAAAAGTCAATGAGTTAAGCATAACAAAAGAAAGGAAGTACGAAAATGTCAAAACGCAGTCATAGAGCGAGTTTCGGGGGGGGGGGTAATTTAAAACCCGCTTGTAGAGAGCTTTTCAGAGGCATAACTCCGAATAAAAAATTCGCTTTTACTTTAGCTGAAGTGTTAATCACTCTTGGAGTAATCGGAGTAGTAGCGGCATTAACAATGCCAACATTATTAAAAAATATAGCAGAACGTAGTAATTCAGAAGCTCAAGCTAATTTAGCTCAAAAGATTACAAAATCAATGGACTTGATGAGAGCAGATGGTGGTCTTGAAAGAACATATAATAGTACAGATGAATTTGTAGATGAATTCTCAAAATACATAAAAATAAGTACGCGATGTGATGCAGATCATATTGCAGATTGTTGGCCGACAAAAACAGTAACCACAACAGATGGTGAAACTTATGATGTATCAAAAGCAAAAACAGGAAAGAATTTAAATTTAAAAGATAACAAAAGTAATAACGTTGGTATAATTTTAGCTGATGGGGCTACACTAATATTAACCTACAATCCAAATGCAGGGATAATCGGAGATGGAGATACAGTAACTCCTAGCTTTGCAGATTTACCTATTGGCTTTGGAAGAACAAAAAAGTTTGCATATACAACAAGTGTAACAGACCCAATCGACTTTGTAATGGACGTGAATGGATTCAAAGGACCAAACAGTGAAGCACGAAACGGAAAACAATATGATATCCGAAGTTTTAAAGTTGCAAAATTTAGTAAAGGCTGTACAGGCTGGGATTTAAAACTTGGTTGTGTATATCAATTGCCGTCTTATGAACCAGTCAAAGGACGAAGTGAAGAGATGAAAACGTGGGATTCTAATTGGAGTAAATCCAATTGGAGAATGTATGATAACTATTGGGCAGGCGCAAAGAAAGCATGTGCCGAATTAGGAATGAGCCTGCCAGATAAATCACAATTAAGAAGTATATATGAAGAAAGGGAAAAAAATCCAAGCTTGGGAATACCCTCAGGTTTTTTCTGGTCTGCTTTTGAGTATGATGCTCGTGATGCTGCTCGTGTAAATCTTTATAATGGACATGTATTATCTGATCACAAAAATGGAAACTCTAGTAAGGTTATGTGCGTTGGAGATTAATCCACTTGAAAAAATAAAAAAGTACGTTATAATAAAAATATAGGGTGGGTACTCTGCAAAGTACCCGTTCACAGACCCTATACAAAAATTGAGATAATTTGTAAAATATGTCCTGCTACTGACAGGGCATATTTTATTATCTGTTTTTTCATATTTTCACCCCCTTTCCACCAGATTCACAGTACTGCTGTTGTGTAGTTGGAGGGTTTTGTTTGCGCCTGTACCCTATATATAAAACTTAAAATAAAGTCTTGAAATTTTTAAATTTCAAGACTTATAAATTATGCTTTTGCTTTTGATTTGTCAGCTAATTCGCTATCAACTCTCAAAAATACAGGGTGAATTTCTTCTTTCGTAATCAATTTACCTACTTTTAGATTAGATGTTGTAACATCATCTAATTTTGTTGATAAATCATAAGATAATTGTTTTGCCATATCTGCTGCAATGTTTGGACAGTATGGATAAATTAATGAAGAAATTACGCACATAACTTCAAGAACTGTTGCCAAAACTTGTCCACATTCTGTCATTTTTTCTTCTTTGGCAAGTGTCCAAGGAGCATTGTCTGTTACAAATTTATTTGCAGCATCAACGATTGAAATGATTTCTTGTGCAGCTTCTTGGATTTCAAAATGATTGAAGTGGTTTTCTACAATTTTTACAGTGCCTAAAGCTGTTCTTAGCAAACTTTCAGCTTCTTTTGAACGGTTAGATAAAAATTCTTCTTTAATTTCACCATCAAAGTATTTAACTAACATTGATAAACTTCTGTTTAACAAGTTGCCCATGCTATTTGCAAGATGTGCATTAACTTTTTCTTTAAAGTCTAAATCTGAATAATTTCCATCTCTTCCGCAAGGTGCAGAAGTTGCCATATAATAGCGGAATGCATCTGGGTGTTCAAGATTGTAGTGTTCAAGAACAGATGTTGGAGAAACAACATTTCCTAATGATTTTGACATTTTTGTTTCATCAATTGTAATCCAGCCGTGAGCATAGATATGTTTAGGTAATGGCAAACCTAGAGCCATCAAAATTCCTATCCAATAAATGCTATGGAATTTCAAAATATCTTTACCGATTACGTGAACATCAACCGGCCAAAGAGTTTTAAATTGTTCAGATGTATTTTCTGTATCATAACCAATTGCAGTGATGTAGTTTGAAAGTGCATCAATCCAAACGTAGATTGATTGTTCTGAATCATCAAGAACATCAATACCCCAACCAACATTTGCTTTATTTCTTGAAACAGAAATATCTTGAATATCTTCCAATTGGTTTAGAACTTCATTTGCTCTGAAACTTGGGATAATGAAATCAGGGTGTTCTTTGATGTGTTTCATGATTGCATCTTTGTAAGAAGATAATTTAAAGAAATAATTTTCTTCTTTAACTACTTCCGGTTTTTTAAGGTGGTCAGGACATAATCCATCTTCTGTCAAATCTTTTGGGTTTAAGAAACATTCACAACCGGAACAATATAATCCCTCGTACTCGTGCTTGTAAATGTCGCCTTTTTCAACTAATTTTTTGAATATTTTTTGAACAACTTTTTCGTGGTCTTCGTCAGTTGTACGGATAAATCTATTGTAGTTAATGTCTAAAGCTTTCCACGCATCTTTGAATTTTTGGGCATTTTCATCACAAAGTTGTTTAGGTGTTTTGCCTTGAGCTGCAGAAGTTTTTTGAATTTTAATTCCGTGTTCGTCTGTACCTGTTAAGAAAAATAAATTGTCTGTTCTTTGTGAAAAATGTCTTGCGATGATATCTGACAAAATCTTTTCATAAGCATGGCCAATGTGTGGCGCACCATTTACATAATCAATTGCTGTTGTTAAATAAAATTTATCCATTTATATAATCCTTTTTTAATGCATTAAAACTATATTTTTATAGTAACACAAACAAATTTGTTCAAATCCAAAATTTATTTACAATGACTAAATAAAGTGATATACTCTGATTAAAAATCGGAGTGAAAAATGAAAAAAAGTTTTTTAATAATTTTGGGAATTCTAATTGTTGCAGGAGTTGGTAGTGCGATTGCAACACAAAATTTAAAAAAGGGAGCATATACTTGTCCTTATTATCAAAGCGGTAAAAAGGTAAACTGCATGATTTATGTCGACAAATTCGGTATTAAAATTTACTCATCTGAATGTAACAACAGTTACAAAAATTTCTCTCCGGAAGTTATTGAAAAAAAATGCACGGTGTCAGAAGATAAAACGAAATATTACTCTTGCGAATATGCGGATACAACTTGTGAGGCAGTATTTTTCGCAGACGGGAAAACGTCTTATGTTCTTTGTAACGGAATCGAAAATGTTCCGGAAAATAAAAAGAATTTAGTCTATGACAGGGTAAAAGTTGATGCAAAATCTAACAGGTGCCGTGACTTAAATCCTCCAAAACCTGTTCAACCATTACAAACTCCAAAACCTGTAACTACCACTCATTAATATAAATGACAAGCGCATTTGTGATTTGGATTGATAGTTTTTAATTGTGGAATTTCTTTTGTGCAAATTTCTTTGCAGAGTTCACATCTTGGGTGAAATTTACAACCATCAATTTTTTGTGAGAGTGTTGGGGGTTGACCTTTAATTGTTTCAAGTTTTTCTCCTCGATTTGACGGAATGGATTTTAATAATGCTTTTGAATATGGGTGCATCGGATTTTTGAAGAATTCTTCATTCGGTGCGTTTTCAACTATTCGTCCGGAATACATTACAGCTATCTCATCAGAATTTTCTCTAACAAGTGCTAAATCGTGTGTGATTAAAAGAATTGATGTTCCATTATTTATTTTAATGTCTTGTAATAGATGCATGATTTGAGCCTGAATTGTCACGTCAAGTGCCGTTGTTGGTTCATCAGCTATCAATATTTCTGCATTACAGCATAAAGCCATTGCAATAATTGCACGTTGTTTCATGCCTCCGGAAAATTCATGCGGATAGTTTTTTAATCTCGATTTTGCACTTGGGATTTGTACGGCTTCAAATGCTTCAATTGCTTTTTTCTCCGCTTCGACTCCTGTTAAGTTTTGGTGAATTTTTATAATTTCTAATAACTGATTGCCAATAGTGTATAGCGGATTGAGTGAAGTCATTGGGTCTTGTGGAATTAGTGCAATTTTTGTCCCTCGAATATGCTGCATTTGTTTTTGAGTTTTCATTAACAAATTTTCGTTATTAAAAATAATCTCACCGCTTGTAATTCTTGCCGTTTTAGGAATTAAATTCAAAATACTCATGGCACTCATTGTTTTTCCACAACCTGATTCCCCAACAATAGAGAGCATTTTACCTTTTTCTAACGAAAAAGAAACATCAAACAATGCAGGTCTAAAAATTTCTTCGCACTGAAATCCCAAATTTAAATTTTTAACTTCTAAAATTGCCATATATTTCTATATTATATATTTTTAAAATTATAAGTCCATAGGTCTGTGAGTGGATATGTTAACAAATGTAACAAGTCTGAGAACATGTGAAATTAAGGCTTTCGACATGTTTTTATATATTTAAGAGAGTAAAAATAAGAGAGCATTATGACGATAGATGTAGCAAAATTTAGAATGCCTGGCACAAAAGCCACCTTTGGATCTTACTCAAGTGACAAGAGCGGGACATCTCGTCAAGCTGCAGTAAAACTAACAAATGCTGTAGGTGCTAATAAAAAGTCTAATTATTCTTTAAATTCCAAACCAAAAACGGACTATGTTGCTGGACAATCTGTAAGTAAATCTGTTGCAAAATATGATTATACCGGAATTCGTCAAGGTTTAAACGGTGTTGGCAATAATAATGCTACATTTAAAACTCGTGGTGTTTCATCATCTGCAAATGTGGCTAGAAACTTTACTATTCAAACAGGTCAAAGCAATGCATCTACTGCGGGACAAGTTATTGGACAAACATTGAGTATGGGTATTAGCTTGTTGAACCAATTGGGTGTAATTGGTGGTTCAAAAGGTTCACAAGGAACATCTAATTCTAAACAATTAGATCAATCATTTGGTGTTTTAGGTCCTCAAGGTACCGCTTCTACATTATCATCAGCATCTGCAAATTCTGCATTATCTTCAATGTCTAATGCTACAAATTCAGCAAATTTGACTGGTGCAATTTCATCTGCAAAAGGTACACTTGCTTCAATGGACGCAATTGCTACTCAAAATCAATACGAAACAAATTATACTAATGCACAAAATAGTATGGATACTCTAAAAGAGGGTGTTTCTAAAGCTAAAGAAGATGTATCAGCTAAGAAACAAGATGTAAGTACTGCTAAGAATTCAGTTGATGCATATAAGAGCAAACGTGATGGGGCAAAACAAGCATTAAGCAAGGCTGATGCAGAATATGGTAAAGCTGTGGATACTTATACTAAAGCACATGATGCCTATACAGATGCAACAAATAAACACAAGCAAACAACTTCTGCTTACAACAGTGCAAAATCTGAAACTGCACAAGCTAAAGCTACTTTAGATTCTACACCTAAAAAGATTACAGTAACAAATCTTGATGGCTCAACATCTCAAGTTGATAATCCAGCATACAAGACAGCAAAAGCTAACTATGATTCAGCGGTAAAACGTGAAGAACAAGCAAAATTAGCAGATGATGCAGCAGCTAAAGCTGAAAAAGAAGCTAAATCAGCTGAAACACAAGCATCAAAAGCAAAAGATACAGCAAAAGAAAAACTTGGTGAAAATAAAACTCAAGTTGAACAACTTGAAACTTCATTGAAAAATGAACAAGCAAAATTAGATAAAGCTAAAGAACAACAAACTCAATGTGAAACTAACTTGAAAGAATCTGAAACTAAGTTACAAGAATCAGAAACTAAATTGCAAGATGCAAAAGATGCTGTAGATAAATTTAAAGATTATAAATCTGACAAAGAAAAATTGAGTTCTGCGATTACAAAACAAGAAACCAGATTAAAAAAAATGATTAAAAAAGAGGAGAATGAAAAAACAAAACTTGATAATAAAATAACTCAAAATTCAGAAAAAAGAGATAATGCATTAAAGAATATAGATTTATCTGATGGTGCAAATAAAGCAGAGTATAAAGATTCTAAAGTTGCTAAAAAATCTGCAGCTAAAGTAAATAGAGATACAGAATCTGTGAACCATTTAGATATGGTTGCTCAAAAACGTACTATTATGAGTAAGGCTCCAGAAGCTACAATCAATGGTATTCAATACAGACAAGGTAAAATCAATGGTGAAGTAGTTTACTTTAGAGGCAATAATGCTATTGATAAAGCAGCTTACGAAAAAGAAATCGGTAAAACTTACTCTTAATTTATGTTAAGGCGATTTTGAAATCAATAATGCCCTCTCAATTTAAACTAATATCTTTCGAGTCCGTCTTCGTCGTTGTGTTTTTGTTGTTGACGAGTTTGCATTTTTTTCAAACGTAAAATTTCTTTTAAATCTTCGGTAATTTTATCTTCTTCGTCCATTACTCGTTTATGTTTTTTGGAGTTGATAACATTTGCAACATTCATCATTGCAAGAGAGTTCAACGTGGCACGTAATACAGCACTTTGGTCTGTATATTGTTGGGCTGGAGTTTGTTCTTCCTCTTGGTTTCCACGTTGTGAAAAATATTCACCGCCTTGCCCCATTTTATCATCTTGCATTTTTGCTGCTGTTCCTGATATGTCGCCACTCTTGAAATTGAATGAGCCTCCGATACCAAAAAATCCTGCAGATCTGTTATCGACCATAATCTATCTCGCTTTTCGTGTTTACTTGAGCTTCTACACCCAAATATCCGTGTTTATTTTCCTACACATTATAAAGGACGTGATATGATATTAACTCATCTGAATGAATTATTTTGCTACTATGTAAACAAAATTTTACATTCTAAATGATTTGTTTCCCTCTTTTTTAAACGGTTATACTACTACTATGATAACACATTATATTGAAAAATTCAATACAATATGGTATAATGAATATATAATTATCATTTAAGAGTAATTGAGGAAAGATTGGAATGAAAAGATTTAATAAAGCATTTACTTTGTCTGAATTGCTTATTGCACTTGGTGTTATTGGTATTTTATGTGCAATTTTACTGCCGGTTATTTTTAACTTAATGCCAAACCAAAATACAATGATGGCAAAAAGAGCTTATTACATTGTACAAAGTGTAGTCGCAGATATCATCAATGATGAAGCTTGTTATCCTGACAAATCATCTGCAACAACCACAGATAAACGACTCGGTTTTGATGACGGATATGGATATTCAAACTGTACTCTTTGGGGTGGAGGTGCTCATACCGAAACAATTGAAACGGAGGGTGATGCAAGCTTAAAGTTTGCAACTCTTTTTGTAGATAAGCTTGATATAAATAGTTCAAGTCTTGTATCTGGTGGAGGTACTTTCTCAACTAAAGATGGTATGAATTGGAAATTGAGTGATAACGGGTTTCATAGCAAAGCATCTAGTACGGCGGCTGCCACATTAGTTGTAGATGTTAATGGAACAGATGCTCCAAACTGTGGTCAATCAACAACTTCCAACGTAGATTTATCTGATGGTGCAACACTTGAGGATTCTACAAAGTGCGCTGCAAGAACCAGTGGTTTTGACCGTTTTACAATGAGTATTTATCAAGACGGAAGAATTACTGTTTCTGATAGTTGGGCACAAAGTGCAATCAAAATTAACAAGGACGTAACAGAATAACGGATAAAGTAGTCGGATAATCGCGCTTCGTAATTATTACAAGTGAGGAAAGTCCGTGCATCTAAGAACAGACCGCCGGAGAAATTCCGGACGATGTGAGTCGGTGGACAGTGCCACAGAAATGATGACTGCCGATGGGTAAATTTTTTTATCACAGGCGATGGTGCAACGGTGAGTTAAGAGCTTCACCAGTGATATCGGAAGGTATCAGCTAGGTAAACCCCGGTCAGATGCAAGATTGAATCGAAGGCTAAGGTTGTTCGCCATCTTCGGAAAAATCGCTAGAGATTAGGAGTAATCCTAATACCAGACAGATGATTATCTAAAACAGAACACGGCTTATGGGCTGCTTTATCTTTTATAAAAAACGAATCGATTTTACGGTTCGTTTTTTTACGTTATAATTAAATAAAAAAAGAGGTTTGTATGCAAAAAGGTTTATTTATTACATTTGAGGGGGCAGATGGTTGTGGAAAAACAACCCAACTAAATTTGTTAAAAGCTTATCTTGAGAATAAAGGTTTTGAAGTTGTTCTAACAAGAGAACCCGGGGGAAAGGGTTTGGGAGAACATATTAGAAAAATTTTACTAAATTATGACGGAGAAGTTTCAAACAGATGTGAATCCTTTTTGTTTTTGGCTGATAGAGCGCAAAATATTGATATTATTGTTAATCCTGCAATTGAACGAGGTAAAATTGTACTTTGTGATAGACACACAGATAGTACAGTTGCATATCAAGGTTATGGAAGAGGACTTGATATTGCGCAAATCAATAAATTAAATGACCTTGCAACAAATGGGAAAAAACCGGATTTAACTTTTGTTTTTGACGTTGATATTGAAACTTCAATGCAGAGAGTTGGTGCAGAAAAAGACCGTATGGAAAGTGCCGGTAAAGAATTTTTTAACCGAGTTAGACAAGGTTATTTAAAACTTGCAAAACTTGAACCCCAGCGAATTAAAGTTGTAGATTCTACAAAATCAATTGATGAAGTTCAAATTCAAGTTCAAAAAATTATTGAAAAATATATCTAGTCAAACTATTTTACGTCAGGGAAGAAATAGCGAACACCATCATCTGATCTCCAGCGAATATATCCGGTTTTTGGTGTTCTGTCTAAATCCATAACACTAACAAGTGCCCAGTTTCCACGAATGACATTCAAATTGATTTTTTGCGGATAATTCATTGTTGAAATAGTTTTTGCCATATCTTCAGGTGAAGATTTCATGTCTTTGCAAGTTTCCGGAGCACTTTTTAAAAGATTTAAACCGTATTTTTTGCCATAGATATTGTAGAAATTAATCCATGTCATAAATTTGTACGGGTCATCTTTTTTTATCCAACCGGTTTTTCCCGTTGAATTATCATAAACAATTTCAACCCAATCATCAAGAACATCAACAACACTAACAAGTGCAAGTTCTTTTGCCGGTAAAAACAATGTAAAAAACTTTTCTGCTCCGATTGTATCCGGAAAAAATTCATCATTATTCCAGCGAACACGGTAAAGGATTTGTGATTCTTCATTCGGTTCTTTGTAAATTCTAACATCATTACCTACTTGGTACAAGCCAACAGTATTAACCGTCACAATGTTTGGTCTTACAGGTATTACATCTTTTGAATAAGTATTTTCGCAAAAACCAAATCCAAAAGTTAATGTCAAAACAGACAATAATAAGATGAATTTTTTCATAATTTAATTACTCCCTGAATGAAATTTGAGCATAAGTTTTTTGTAATTTTTCTCTAACAGAAGTCATTTGTTGTTCAATGATTTCGTCTGTCAAAGTTGCATTTTCATCTTGCATTTTAATTCTGAAAGCAACACTTTTGAAACCGTCTTCAACGTGTTCACCTTGATATACATCAAAGATTTCAGAACCTTTGAAGATATTTTGCTTAACAGAACTTTTGATAACTTTTTGAATATCATCAAAAGATACTTCGTCGTTAATAATAAATGCAATATCACGTCTAACTTCCGGATATTGAGGGATATGTTTGAATCTTGGAACAGATTCTTTAACAGCTCCAATCAACTCTGTTAAATCGACTTTGAACAAGAATGCATTTTGATTTAATTTCAATTTATCAATCAATGTCGGGTGAACTTGTCCAAAATATCCGATAGGAAGAGGACGTTTACCTAACAACATAATAACCGCAGTTCTATAAGGGTGAAGAGCTTTGTGTGTGTTGATAAGGTCAGTTTTTTCAATAGGAACGATTTTAATTCTTCTTAAAACATCTAACTCCTTAAACAAGTTTTCTAAAATACCTTTAACAGTGTAGAAATCAACAGTTGTTTTAACTTGCCATTTAGAATTTTGAACTTCACCTGTTAAAACACCTTCTAAAACTCTTGTTTCTTTAACACCGGTTGATTTTTCATCAGCAGGTGCTGTTTTGATGTATGTTTTACCAATTTCATAAGCCCAGAAATTTTTCTGACCGTTATCAAAATTATATTTCATACAGTTCAAAACACTGGCAGCCAAAGTTTGACGTAGCATTGCATAATCTTCACTTGCTGCGTTTAAAACTTTAACTGCATTTTCATCATCATAAGTAATCTTGAATTTGTCTAACAACGGTTTACCGATAAGTGAACTTGTTTGAATTTCGTTCAAACCTGCTGATAGCATAATTTCATTGACCTTATTAATAACTTTTTCTTCCAAAATAATTGTTGGAGTTTGAGCTTTTGATGGTAATGTCGGAGAAATTTTGTCATAACCATTGATTCTTGCAATTTCTTCAATCAAATCAATTTCTCTTGTAACATCGTAAGCTCTGAAACTTGGAACTAAAAATTTAGCAGCGGCATCATTTCCACCCAATTTTTTAAATCCTAAATTTTCTAAGATATTTATACATCTTTCAGGTGCGATTTCACAACCTAAAATTCTTTTAATTTGTGCATATCTTAAGGTGATTTCGATAGGTTCAAGTTTATTTTCCCCATCTTCAACTACTCCGACAACTTCTGCATCTGCATACTCAACCAACAATTGCATTGCACGCATCAAAGCCGGTTTTACGGCTTCAATATCAATACCACGTTCAAATCTTGCACTTGCTTCGCTTCTATATCCTGCACTTCTTGCAGATTTTCTGTTCGTTGCAGGAGTGAAATATGCTGCTTCTAATGCGATTGAAGTTGTATTATCATCAATTTCAGAATTCGCACCACCGAAAACACCACCTAAGCAAACACCTTTATCTTTTGTTGCAATCAATACAGAATCAGTTGTAAGTGTTCTTTCAACCTCGTCAAGTGTAATTAATTTTTCACCATCTTCAGCTTTTCTTACACAAAGATAACCATCAAGTTTATCAGCATCAAATGCGTGAAGAGGGCAACCATATTCAAGCATTACATAGTTTGTAATATCAACGACATTATTTATTGAACGAACACCAGATGCTAAAAGTCTTTTTTTCATCCAATCCGGAGATGGTTTTGTTTTAATATTTTTCAATAATGCGATTGAATAGTATTTGCAAACAGTTTTATCTTTAATTTCAACTTTAAATTTGTCAGTTGATAAATCTTTTGTGCATTCAATAGGATTAAATTTCAATGGAGTATTGAATAGTGAGCTTAGTTCTCTGGCAACACCGATAACTGACATTTGATCTCCCCTGTTTGCCGTTGGTGCAACATCAAGAACTGTATCTTTTTCAAATCCTAAAACGTCTTTAACGTCTTGTCCTAATTGAACATCTGAGAAAATTCTGTTCAAAATTAAAATGCCGTCTTCTTCTTGATAATTCCTATCAGAAACTCCAAGTTCATCGGCAGAACATAACATTCCTTGTGATTCAACACCACGGATAACTGCAGGAGTCAAAGTAAACATCTCCCCTGTTTTTCTATCCAAAACTTGTGAACCAACACTTGCATAAGGAACAACTTGTCCTTCAGCAATGTTTTGTGCACCACAAACAACTGTTTTCAAGCTACTACCTGTGTTAACAGTCACAAGGTGTAATCTGTCTGAATTTGGGTGAGCATCAATTTTTTCGATTTTAACAGTTTTTATATTTGTAAAACTTGGTTTAACGTCTTCAACAGCTTCAACCTCTAAACCACTCATAGTCAATTCATGAGCAATTTGAGATGCTTCAACATTTGACAAATCAACGAATTCATTTAACCAATTTAAAGATACTTGCATTTTATTAATTCCCTCATAATTTAATATTATCTATGTTTTTATTTTATTACAAAAGAAAAAAGATGTAAAATAATATATATAAGGAAATAAGGCGCAAAGAAATAAGGGAAAAAATGCTTCGCAGTTTTAATGTAAACTTTGAAATTTAAACCACTCATATAAATAAAGGATATCCTTAGAATATGTTTCGGTTATCATATAAATATGGATAGTTACACGCAAAACGAAGAAGATAAAGAGCTTAAATCTGTCGGGCTGGAGTTGATGTTTCTAACTCCCGAGAAATGCTCGTCTGATGACGGGATTACGGCAGTTGAACTTGCTAAGCTCGTTAATCTTCCAGTTGATGTGGTGAAGAAAAAATTGAATATTTTAAAAGAAAAAGATATTGTCAGAGTTAAAGGCATAAACCCCAAATATTGGAAGTTTAATGAATACAATTTTCAAAGAATGGACGAAGATGATGAAATTTTTATGCTTTTGTGTAGTTTTGATGATGTTGATTTTGATAAATATTTTTCTTATTAATTTTCAAATTTAGTCTATATTTTTTAGTTCAAATATGTTATTATAAAGTTGCATATCGCAGTTAAGGAGCAAAAATGACATCTAGTACAAACCAATTCCAAAAACCAATTACCACGAAAATAAATGATGCCGGAAATATTGAAATTGGCGGTTGCGATTTAGTATCTTTAGCTGAAAAATATTCAACTCCTTTGTATGTGGTTGATGAAGAAACTTTGCGTTCAATTTGCAGAGATTATAAAAAAGCTTTTGCAAAATATCCAAAAACGCACATGATGTATGCGTCAAAAGCCTTATGTACAAGTTCAATTGCTAAAATAGTTGATAGTGAGGGTTTTGGTTTTGATACCGTTTCCGGTGGTGAAATTTATACGGTTTACAAAGCCGGAGTTGATATGAGCCATGTTCTATTCAATGGTAGTAACAAGTCTTATGATGAGTTGGCTTTAGCTGTAGAACTTGGTGTTGGTAGATTTTCTGTGGATAACTTTTTAGAACTGACTTTGTTAAATGAAGTCGCAAAGTCTAAAAATAAAACTGTTGGAATTCTATTGAGAATTACCCCTGGGATTGAATGTCATACACATGAGTATATTCAAACCGGTCATTTGGATTCAAAATTCGGGTTTGATATAACGCAAATTGATGAAGCTGTTGAATTAATTTTAGATGAGTATAAAAATTTAAAACTTCACGGACTTCATGCTCATATTGGTTCTCAGATTTTTGAAACTAGCATTTACTCAGATGAAATTGAAATTTTAGTAAAAGAGATTTCAAGATTAGACAAAAAATTTGGTATAAAGCTAGATGAAATCAATATTGGTGGCGGATTAGGTGTAAAATATACAGAAAAGGATGTTCCTCCATCAACTTATGAAATTGGTGAAATTATTATAAACAAACTAAATGAAGTTATTGAAAAATATAATATCGAATCTCCAACTTTATTTTTAGAGCCTGGAAGAAGTATAATTTCTACATCAGGAGTTACACTTTATTCTATTGGAAGTTCAAAACAAGTTCCACATGGTACAAAGTATGTTGCAGTAGATGGCGGTATGGCAGATAACCCTCGTCCATCAATGTATCAGGCTGAATATTTTGCTCAAATTGCAAACAAGAAAGAAAATGCACAACTTGAAAAAGTTACTGTTGCCGGCAGATATTGTGAATCAGGCGATATTTTGATAAAGGATATTGAATTGCCAAATCCTGTGGAGGGCGACATTTTGTGTGTTTATAATACCGGAGCTTACAATTATTCAATGGCTTCAAATTACAACAGAGTTCAAAAACCTGCAATGGTTCTTGTAAATAATTCTCAATCTGATATTATTATCAATAGAGAAAATTTAGATGATTTAATTTCGCACGATATAATTCCGGATAGGTTAAAATAATGACAGACGATATTTTATTATTACTTCAAAATTTCATAGGCAATTGGCACATGTATATTAAAGATACATTTGGCTGGAAAAACACGTTTGAAGTTTTAATTATCGTTGCAATTTTGATGATTTTTTACCAAAAATTTATCAAAAATACCCATTCTGAAAAATTTGTAAAAGGTGCTGTTGTTCTTGTATTTTTATGGATTTTGAGCGAAGTTTTAATTGCGGTTGATTTAACAATTTTGGGTGTATTTATTCGTTCAATTGTTACACTTGTTGCATTAAGTTTAATTGTAATTTTCCAACCTGAACTTAGAAGATTTTTAGGCTATTTGGGACAAGTCGATTTCTTTAAACGACTTTTTGATAACGGAAAGAAAAAAGACGACAACAAATCAATTGACGTAATTAAAGAAATTATTGAAGCCGTAAAATATCTTTCAAAATCTCACACTGGGGCATTGATTGTATTTCAAAATGATTTGAGTAATACTTACCACGATGTTGGTACAATTTTAAATGCTGATGTTTCAACCGAATTGTTGTTGACTATTTTTCATGTTAACACTCCACTTCATGATGGTGCGGTTGTAATTAGCGGTTCAAAAATAATTTCTGCGGGGGTTTTACTTCCATTAACAGACGACCCAAAACTTAGTTGGAAATACGGAACTCGTCACAGGGCAGCTATTGGTATGACAGAATCAAGCAATGCAGCTTGTCTTGTTGTGTCAGAAGAAACAGGCGATGTCTCTGTAACACTAGATGGTACATTGAAAAAATATGATGATATTCCAACATTGAAAGCGGATTTAGAAAAGATTTTGGGTTACAAAAAGAACGAACAACCTGAAAAAAAACAAAGATTTAATCTGGAAAAATTATTAACTAAGAAAAACGAGAATTAATATGGCAAAAAGTCTTGATGCAAAAGGAAATAGTTTTTTAAGCCAGTTGAAAAATATTATATTTTTAACCGTGGGTGCTATGATTACGGCTTTTGCATTAGAATCTTTTTTAGTTCCTAATAACATTATTGATGGTGGGGTTATTGGTATTTCAATGATTGTCAGCCATATTACAAAATGGAATTTAGGTTTACTTATTTTAATTTTGAATACTCCATTTATTATAATGGCATTCAAAAAAATGGGTGGGAAGTTTGTTGTTCAGACCGCATTTGCGAACATAATTCTTGCTGTATTTTTGAATATTTTTCATCATTACAAAGTTACTCACGATTTATTATTGGCGACAGTTTTTGGTGGAATAATTCTCGGACTTGGTGTCGGAATTATCTTAAAGCACGAAGGCTCATTAGATGGAACTGAGATGTTGTCTTTGGTTGTGTCTAAAAAGTTGGGAGTTTCTGTTGGCGAATTCATCATGGGTATAAATGTGTTTATTTATCTAGCAGCAGGGAAAGTTTTTAGCTGGGAAAGTGCAATGTACTCAATTATGACATACTTTATTGCTTCAAAAGTTATTGATACTGTAATGGAAGGTTTCAACAGTTCAAAATCTGTCAGAATTATTAGTGATAATGCATCTGCTATCGGGGAGCAATTAATAGAAAGACTTGACATTAGTGTTACATATTTGCAAGGTATTGGTGGCTATACAGGACAAGATAAAGACTTGATTTATTGTGTAATTTCAAGACTTGAACTTCCTAAAATGATTGATATTATAAAAGAAATTGATCCAAAAGCTTTTGTTTCAGTTGTTGATGTTCATGAAGTTTATGGTGGAAGATTTAGAAAATAATTTTGAAAATTTTAACATATGGACAATTTGCTCAAAATATAATATACTATTGTTAATAAGATATAAGAGGAAGAGAATAAAATGGCAGCAAAACACAGTGATACAGTTCCAATAGAAGTAACAATTTTGACAGCAGATCACGATATTAAAGGTGTTGTTCACGTATCAAAATATACAAATACAAACAGAGAGTTGACAGACCTTTTGAACGATAAGGAAAGAAGATTTTTGGCCGTAACAAATGCTGAAATCTATCCAAGAGTTGGTAATCAATCTCCAAGAAGATACAACTTCTTAGAAATTCACATGGATTATGTTTTGATGGTTCACCCAACAACTCAGGCGGTGTTCAAAGATTCCGGTAAAACTCAAGAAGATATCTCAAGATTTAGAGAACTTCGTATGAAGTTAAACCAAACTAAACCATTTTAGGTTGTAAAAAACTTTTTAAAAGAGGCGCAAGTATAAAACACTTGCGCCTCTTTCCTTATTCAAAATTTAAAATCTAAAACTTTTCGGCAACAAATTCTTGATGACTGTAACGAGGTTCATATTTATCAAGTTCAAATGGGTCTATTTTAGATTTAACAAAATCTGCATCTGCACCAAGTTGGTCTTGCATTTTGCGTTTTGCATAACCACGTTCCGCATATAGTGATTGTAATTCTTTTGCGAATTTTTCTGGGTGAGCTGTGGCATAAGAAATCAATACATTATAAATTTCTATTGCATAATCGTAATTTTGCATTAGATACAAAATGTATGCTTTGTCACTTGAGATATAGAAATAATTTATTTTATCTTTCTTATCTAAAGACTCTAAAAGGTCGTTGTAGTCTGGAATTATGCTCTCGATAATATTATTTTCAACTCTAAAAATTGATTTTATCCATAACATTTGCTCTTCTTCAAGAATACTCATTTTTTTTCTTGTTGCATATTCGTTAAAAACGTCAACTGCATTTTCAGCGGTTGTTAATTTTCTCTCTAGTAATAAAAGGTTTGCAAATCTCGTGAAATCTTTTTTGCTGAATTTCTTTCCGGACATTTTTAGTACGGTTTTGTAATCTTTTAATGCTCCCTCATAATCCCTTTTTTTGTACCTCGCAAAAGCTCGCATATCATATACGGATTCTGTTTTGGGGTATAATGCAAGATATATTTTTGAAAGAGTTATTGCAGATGTATAATGAGTTTTTTTAGAGTTTAAATTTAATTTCATTCCATATAATAGCCCGAAAGCCGGAGCAAAAAATAATGCAATCAAAACTAAAATCAAAACTATTTTTGAATAAAAATTCGCTCTGTAATCTAAAGTTTTTTCTCGAGGAATATGTGGTTTAAAATCCACAACTTCATACATTCCAAAGTTGTGAATAAGAATTTTACTGTACATATAAGCGCAAACGCATTTAATGCCGCAAATGATTGTTATCCACCAGAATTCGCAAATCAACATATTTAACAATGAAAAATTTAGGTGTATAAAAATTAAATAAATAACAATTGGAACAATAAAATATGCCGCTTTCAAATATTTTTCAAGTTCAAATCTGCATTCCAAGATTTTGCCAACCTCGGCTTTTGTCAAATTCATTTTATAAAGGCAGCCCGTATTTTTAAACCAACAGAAATTTCTAAAAACAGCATTTCCTGATTTGTCTGCATAAAATAGTAACGGATTACTGATTGTATCAATTATCTTTTTTAACATTGCTCTCCCAAAATCTGATTAATCTATGCAAGATTTCCCAATAAGTTTTCTCTCAAAGTCGTAAACTTCAGTTGAAATATTTAAATTTTCTTTGATATCAATAACATTAAGTCCTTTGAAATTGTAAATATTTCTAATTTCATTCGGATTTTGAACTTTTTCTTTTGCAAGCATTGCTCCCAATATAGCCTCTAAATGTGACATTGGCATCATGTTAGCAGGTAAATCCTCAAAACCCCATTCAAATTTCAAAGCTTGTTGCAAAAATTTGCAATCAGCGGGTGACCTGTCTTTATAGCAAGAATTCAAATGCATACTTTGACGTGTCATATAAATATCAAATCTATTGACTTCAATTCCTCGTTCTGTTAACTCTCTAAAATATTCAGAGCCTCTGTTTGAATGTCTTTGTGTCCAATTATCACGGTTGGGAATATTTTTGTTTGTTGCTACCGGTTGATAAGGTTTTGAAAGAATTCTCCATTTACCTTCAAGCATTGTTCTGTCAAAAGGTACAGAAACACAGATTTTAGAGTTTTTTAAAGAAGAAAAAATTTTCAAAAAAGAAAATTATATCATTCATTTTGTACAGCTTATCAAGCAGGATAATTTTGTTATCCTCACTGATTACAGCAACTCCGGAATCCATACTTGAACCTGAAGCAAGCGATACACCTATATAATAATTCATCTAAATCTCCTGATTTAAGGTGGTTGTGATGATTGGTCCATCATCAGTTGCAATTACTGTGTGTTCAAAGTGCGCAGATGGTTTTCCATCTTTTGTGCTTACTGTCCAACCGTCAGTTTCAGAAACAACAACGTCATCGCAACCTAAATTCAACATTGGCTCAATTGCAATAGCCATGTTAGATTTGATTGGAGTGTTATCTCCTACACTATAATTGAATAAAAATGGATCTTCATGCATTTCATGTCCAACACCATGACCGCCATATTGTCGAACGATTCCGTAACCTTCACGATTTGCAACAGCTTCAACAGCTTTAGATATATCATCTAATACGTTTCCCGGAGACATTTGCTCAATTCCTGCGTATAGAGATTCCTCAGTTGTTTTCATCAACTTGTCAACTTCCGGACTTACATTTCCAACTCTGTATGACCAAGCACTATCACCAACCATACCACCATAAGTTGCGCCTACATCAATTGCAATAATATCGCCCTCTTTAAGGATAGCTTTTTCTGATGGAATACCGTGTACGACTTGTTCGTTGATTGAAGTACAAATACAAGCCGGAAAGCCTGAATAACCTAAAAATGTTGGAATTGCGCGGTTTTCTTTAATTATTTTCATTGCAATTTCGTCTAATTCTTTTGTAGAAATCCCGGGAACAACGACTTCTTTCATCTTTTGATGAACTAAAGCAACGATGTAACCTGCATGTTTCATTCTTTTAATTTCATCTCTTGATTTTCTATTTATCATATTTTTAATCCTACCTTTACCTGCATACTAGCACAAAATTGAAATTAAAATCAAATTGTTAATATCGCGCAAGAATATTAAAGCACTGGGACTCAAAGGATTTTAAGGAATTATGTGCTTTATAAATTTTTATTGTTATATGAAACCACTTTACTTTTTAGTTTGAATATATTAAAATAAAAGAGCAAGCAGTATTGCAAGATGAAAAAAGAACGGTTACCCCGTTCTTTTTTTCACTAATAATACAACAACTGAAAGGTAGGAATGATGAAACAAGATGTAAATAGGTTAGAAGTTCTAGAGGCTATTACTCCATTAATTGAAAATACCGCAATGCGTTTCAATTTGATTCCTATTGAGATTGATTTTTCAAAGGAAAATCACCGTTGGTTTTTGAGAATTTTCTTATATTCAAAAGAACGCAACATCACATTAGACGATTGTGAAAACGTTACTCGAAGTTTAGAAGGCTTTTTAGACGATTTAATTCCAGTAAAATACTATTTAGAGGTTTCTTCTCCCGGGTTGGAACGTAAATTTAAGTCTGAAAAAGAGTTTATCATTTTCAAGGGTAAAAGAATAAGTTTAAAACTAAAAGAACCTTTGATGGGTGAAGTAGAAAAAATCTTCAAAGGTGAGATTGTTGACTATGATTACAATGAGGGGTTAACATTCTTCCGCTTTGATGATGGTTGCGAACTTCAAATCCCTAAAGAAAATATCCAATCTGCAAAAAGCTATATATTGATTAAGGCTTTTGCAGGTAGGCAACAAGAAACAAACAACGAAAGGAAAATAAACAAATGATTAAAATCGGAGCAGGAAACTTGAATGAAGTTTTCGAAGAATTGGAAAAAGAAAAAGGTATTTCAAAAGATGTTGTAATTTCATCTTTGTGTGACGCAATGGTTGCAGCTTATAAAAAACACCTTAGATTGAAAGAAGTTCAAAATGTTGAAGCATTTTTGGACGAACAATCCGGTGAAATCGGTATCTTCAAAGGTAAAACTGTCGTTGACCACGTTGAAGATGAAGATAACGAGATTTCTCTAGCAGAAGCAAAAGAAATTGATGAAGATGTTGAATTGGGTGACGAAGTTAAATTAGAAGTTACTCCGGAACAATTTGGCAGAATCGCTGCTCAAGCTGCAAACCAAGTTTTGACTCAAAGAATTAGAGAAGCTGAAAGAAATCTTGTTCTTAACGAATTCTTAGAGAAAAAAGGTACTTTGATTACAGGTATTATCCAAAAAATCGACGATAGAAGAAATGTTATTGTTAATATTGGTAAAACTGATGCTATCATGCCAAGAAAAGAACAAATTCCTGGAGAATATTACAAACCTGGTAATAGAATCAGAGTTTTTGTTTTGAATGTAAAAGAAACAACAAGATTGCCACAAGTTATTGTTTCTCATGCCCATCCGGAAATCGTTAGAGAATTGTTTGAGCTTGAAGTTCCTGAAATTGAAGACGGTATTGTAGAAATTAAATCAATTTCTCGTGAAGCTGGTTATAGAACAAAAATTGCGGTTTGGTCAAATGATCCCGAAGTTGATTCAGTTGGAGCTTGTATTGGGCCAAGAGGTAGCAGAATTCAAACTATTGTTGGCGAATTGAAAAACGAAAAAATTGATATTGTAAGATATTCAGAAGATCCGGTAGAATATATCGTTAATGCTTTGTCTCCTGCGAGAGTAGTATCTGTAGATATTATGGCAGATGATGAATTTGCTCATGAAGCATTGGTTGTTGTTCCAGATGACCAATTGAGCCTTGCTATCGGTAGGGAAGGTCAAAACGTAAGACTTGCTCACAAATTAACTAACTGGAAAATTGATATTAAATCAGTTTCCCAAATGGAACAAGCTGAAGCTCAAAACGTAAATAACTACGATTATGATGAAGAAGCTGCTCAAGAAGATGAAACGGTTGATACCGGAGTTGATTCAGAAGAATTGCAAGAAGAAATTGAAGCAGAAATGAATCAACACGAATTAGATGAAGAAGATATGCAAGACGGTGGTATCTCAGAAGAAGCTGAAGAAGAATAATTCAAAAGTCTAATTTGTCAAATATAATCAAGCATTCGGGTAAAATACTTTGCTCGAATGCTTTTTTAGTGTAAACAATTGTATTAATTCTAAAGAATTAGACTTTTAATTAATAATAGCACAGTTTATAATATATCTAGAGGATATATTGGGGGGATTAATGACAGTTGCTGCTCAAAAAAAACGTTGGTACGAATTGTCTCCAGATGTTTGTATTGTTATTAGCAAGATTGAAATAGCGCAAGAGTTTGATAGACTTCGGTATGCAAAGAAAATTTTGCAGGAACTGTATTATGCAGGTTATAAACCTAATAAAGAAATTTATAGGCAAAGACTTTCAAATTACGAAATGCGTAGATGGTATGATAATAATCGTACTTTGTTTATGGCATTTGAATATTTGAAAGATGCGGGTGATGATTTGCAAAAATCTGTTGCTAATAATGTTTTGCAGTTTATAAATTCTGATGATAGAGCTGCGTAGGCTTTACACAAGCCCTTCTTTTAATGCTTTGACGGCAGCTTGGGTTCGGTCATCAACTAACAACTTCTGGATAATATTGCAAACGTGAGCTTTTGCGGTGTGCGACGAAATTGTAAGTTCTTCTGCAATTTCGTTGTTTGATTTTCCGTCAACAACTAATTTCAAGACTTCGTACTCTCTTTGGGTAAGGTTAGAATGTTGTTCTCTAAACATTGCACGTGACATTTGCCTTTGGGGTACAAGTCCCTTGTTTTTATCTCTTAAAATTGGTACGGCTAACGGGTCAATCCACATTGCTCCCTCTTTTATTGTTTGAATAATCATTTTCAATATGTCTGTATTTATATCTTTCATTACATAAGCGCAGGCTCCAGATTCAAGTGAGTCAATCACCTCTTTTTCACTCAGATGAGAAGTCAAAATTATAACTTTTGCATTGGTGTTAAGTTCTAGTATTTTTTTTGTTGCTTCAATACCGGAAATATCAGGTAAGCCAATATCCATAAGGGTTACATCGGGGTGTGTTGTGCGGAATTTTTCTATTGCATCTTTGCCACTTTGAGCTTCTGAGGTTACTTCTAACCCATCTTGCTCCTCAAATAGCGATTTTAATCCGACTCTCAATAATTTATGATCTTCAACCAAAAGAAGTTTTATTGCTTGATTCATAATATTGCTCCTTGTATTTTTTACAATTATATTGCCATGTTTTGACTTGTCGTAATCTGATTTTGGCTAAATTGAAGACTATTATTATTTATTTTTGTTTTTGGATTGAAATTTATATCTAACCCGCAAAAAAAATTATGTTTGTAATTAATATCTTCAAAAGAAACTAAAAAAAGGATTAAAATATGCAAATTCAAAACAACTACTCTCCGAATTTTCAAGGCAAATATATTGTAAAAGGGAGCCTAAAAGCTGTTAATAAGTTTAGCGAATTAATATATGATAATCATTTTATTGATAATCACAATTATATTAACTTGAAAACTCCGGATAAATTTTGGGGTTGGGAAGAATTAACATTAATTCCCAAATTTTCAGAACGACAAAATTACGCAGAAAGTCTACATGCGACAAATGACGATGCAGATGTTATCAGAAAATTTATTGCAAAAAAGATTGCGGAAGATGAAAATAAACCACTAAGGAAAGCCAAAGATATTTTCCAATATGCAAAAGAACTTGAGACACGATTGAGAATAAGAATTCAAGGTTATAAAGATGCTGCTGCTAGTGGTAAAGATTCATTATGTGATTTTATGATTGATAGATATCTTGATGGTCGAAAAAAGGTTGCAGAAATTTTTGGAGTTGAAGAAGCTAAAAAGCTTAAATCTGTTAAGGCAGAAGATGCAATTGAAGCGATTAAACAAGGCAAGTTCGATTTTGTTGAGGGGAGTATTTTAGAATAAATTTTTTTTAAGATTAAAAATGTGCGGACTTTTTAAAAGTCCGCACATTTTGATTATATATTTTCCAATTACTTTTTAAGAACGTCTTTGATTTCAGGGCTTTCTTTTACGTAATTTGTCAATTGTTTCAATGCAGGTTTGAATGCATTGATTGTGCTAGAGCCACCTAAACAACCACCGGAGCAAGCCATGATTTCGATTAAGTTACCCAAATCGCATTTACCGTTTTTGCCGTATTTTTTCAAATCTCTAACGGCAGCCTTATCTAAACCGTCAATGATAACCGGAGTCGCTTTTTCACCGTCTTCTAACAACGCATTAACAGCACCTGCAACACCACCGGTTACTGCAAAGTTTCTAGCTTCTGCAGAAGATTCAACTGCAAATTCAGAACCCTCACAAGTGTCAACCTTGATATCTTTAGCGATTAACCATGCTCCAAGTTCTTCGTAGTTAAGAACGAAATCAATGTCCGGGTTTTGCAATGCTTCACGTTTTTTAGCAACACAAGGGCTAAAGAAAACAGTTATAGCATCTGGAGTTTCTTTTTTAACAAGTTCTGCTGTGTAATAAGCAGGGGTTTTTGTTTCGGAACGGAAAGGTTTCAAGTCCGGAATGTGCTTATCAACAAGTTCATTATAACCTGCACAACAAGAAGTTGTCATAAATGCATCGCCTTTTTCCATTCTTTCTTTGAATTCGTCAGCCTCATTCTTAGTTGTGATATCTGCACCGATTGCAACTTCAACAACATCAGCAAATCCTAACTGTTGAATAGCATCTTTCAATTGAGTAGGTGTGCAAGGTAACTGCCCCATAATTGACGGAGCTAACATTGCGACCAATTTTTTACCTTGTTTTATTTGTTTTAAAATGTCGATAATTTGACTTTTTTCGTGAACTGCGCCGAATGGACAAGCAGCAACACATCTTCCGCAAGAAATACATTTATCAAAATCGATTCTGGCATGTCCGTCTTCGCCTTTAGCGATTGCACCAACCGGACAAGCATTCTCACAAGGAACGATGATTCTTTGGATTGCTTGATATGGACAAACTTGAGCACACATTCCGCAATTTTTACATTTTTCGGTATCAATGTGAGATTTTCCGTCATGAACAGAGATTGCTCCGAATCGACAAGTGCTTTCGCAAGGTCTTGCGACACAACCTTGGCATAGGTCTGTAACGAAAATTCTTGATGGAACACAACCCTTACAAGCTGTGGTAAGAACAGTAAGCGGGTGTTCTTCCGGTTGAACTCTATCTTCAGCTTTTTTTGCGATATCTGATAGTAAAACACTATCATCAGTATCTTCAATAGAAGTTCCTAAACCTGCAATTACACGATCTCTAAGGATTGCTCTTTCCTTAAAAATACAACAACGATAAGGAACATCGCTGCCTTTTGGACGCATATCGTAAGGGATTTTTCTTGTTTCTTCTTCGAAATTATCACCTAAATATGCTTTGATAAGTTTAACCAAAATTTCACGTTTAATTTGTGAAGTTTGTCTTGGTGAATTCATTGCCATTATTTTTCATACCTCATAACTGTTACACGCAGTAAATATTATGACATAAAAATAAAAATTTTTAAAGTTTTTATTGTTTCCTCTATAAGACACGTTTTGCTATACTTCACTCTTCACCTCAGAATTTGACTATGTCAAATTCTGACTCTAATCACCTACACACAAGACCTTAACGTTGCTGTAGTCCTTGTAGTAGAGGCGGTAGCCATCGTAGAAGGTCAAGACGCGCACGGCGTAATCGTAGAGCTCCGAAGACGACCAGAAGTCACCAGAAGTAGGTAAGCCTAAGCTGGAATCTTTCTTGCCAGCTTCATACATACTTAGCAGTTTTGAATAATCCGGTAAACTCATTCCAATATCAGCACATGCTTTCTTTGCTCCTGCCCAATAGTTATCATCAGAACTATAATCTGCTCTGTTCCACCTAGGATCCCATTTCTTCATATCATCTGTTCCTGCTTTATTGGACTATATGACGGTAAAACATATACACAACCTATACCTTTTATTTCATTCCCTGCACAACCAGTGGAAAATTTTGCTACTTTGAAACTTCTAACGTCGTATTGTTTACCGTTTCGTGCTTCACTATTTGGCCCTTTGAATCCATTCACGTCCATTACAAAGTCTATTGAACTTGTTACACTTGTTGTATATGCAAATTTCTTTGTTCTTCCAAAACCGATTGGTAAATCTGCAAAGCTTGGTGTTACTGTATCTCCATCTCCGATTATTCCTGCATTTGGATTGTAAGTTAATATTAGTGTAGCTCCATCAGCTAAAATTATACCAACGTTATTACTTTTGTTATCTTTTAAATTTAAATTTTTTCCTGTTTTTGCTTTTGATACATCATAAGTTTCACCATCTGTTGTGGTTACTGTTTTTGTCGGCCAACAATCTGCAATATGATCTGCATCACACCTTGTACTTATTTTTATATATTTTGAGAATTCATCTACAAATTCATCTGTACTATTATATGTTCTTTCTAGACCACCATCTGCTCTCATCAAGTCCATTGATTTTGTAATCTTTTGAGCTAAATTGGCTTGAGCTTCTGAATTACTACGTTCTGCTATATTTTTTAATAGTGTTGGCATTGTTAATGCTGCGACTACTCCAATTACTCCAAGAGTTATTAATACTTCGGCAAGTGTGAATGCAGCTTTTTTCTTAAAGTCTATAGGTTGATAAGTGGATAAGTCTATAAGTGATTTCATGTTATTCTCCTTTTTTATTTATAATTCTTTTCGTTTAATAAGTATACTTTATTGCACTATATTAATCAAGTGTAAAATACACTTATACAACCACTGCAATAATCGAGTATTTTTTATGTGTCTATAATGTGGCAAACTGAAAAAATAGTGAGGTATATATGTTTAAAGTCGAAAAAACCGAAATGCTTAATAAGACATTTAGATTGCCCGCTGATTTAGTTGAAAGACTTTCAATTGTTGCGCAAAATCAAGGAGTGTCATTAAATAATTTAGTAAAACAATGTTGTGAGTATGCCCTTAGTAATTTGGACACAAGTAAAGAGTCCGTTTTGAAAAAATAAAAAATACTTCTCTCTCCTATTTATTTATTCTCTTTTCAGCCCTAAAATCAAAGAAAATTTACAAATTTGCGGAGTTAAAAACTTTTGTGTTATACTATTACTATATATAAGGATAGATTAGGGGAGAAGCACATGTCAGAAAATACCCAAGACACGATGAATGATAAAGCTATAGAAGCTCTTGAAGATGCTAAAAATGTTCAAATGAATGAGCAAATAGAAAAGCAAAATGAAGAGATTAACAAGCAATATGAAGAATTAGAAACACATACTTCAAAACAATATGATGCTAGTAACATCAGGGTTTTAGAGGGGTTAGAAGCTGTAAGGGTAAGACCGGGAATGTATATCGGTTCAACATCTCAAAGAGGTTTGCATCACTGTATTTACGAAATCGTAGATAACTCCATTGATGAATCTTTGGCAGGTTTTTGTACAGATATTCATGTTACTGTTCACAAAGATAATAGTGTAACTGTTGAAGATAACGGTCGTGGTATTCCTGTTGATATTAAACCTGATAGCGGAAAATCTGCATTGGAAATCGTTCACACGGTTCTTCACGCAGGTGGTAAATTCGGTGATGGAGGTTACAAGGTATCAGGCGGTCTTCACGGTGTTGGTGCTTCTGTTGTAAATGCACTATCAGAAAAATATATTGTAGAAGTTTCTCGTGATGGTTATGTATGGCGTCAAGAATATATGAGAGGAGAGCCTCTTGCTCCTGTTGAAAAAGTTAAATCTACTGACAAAACAGGTACAAAAACTACTTGGTGGCCGGATCCTGAAATATTTACAGAAACTACAGAAATTGATTGTGACGTAATCGCAAACAGATTAAGAGAAATGGCATTTTTGAACAAAGGATTAAAAATTATTTTTAACCGTCATGATGCTGAAGAATCTGAAGTTTATCACTATGAGGGGGGTATTGCTAGTTACGTTGAATTCCTTAATAAGAATAAAACTGTAATTAACGAAAAACCTATTTATATAGATAAGGTTGTTGGGGATTTGCAAGTTGAAGTTGCAATGCAATACACTGATTCTTATCAAGAAAGTGTTTTATCTTTTGCAAATAATATCAACACTCATTCAGGTGGTACTCACTTGACAGGTTTTAGAAACTCAATCACTCGTGTAATCAACGATTACGCAAGAAAGAATAATATCTTAAAAGATTCTGATTCAAATCTATCAGGTGAAGATGTTAGAGAGGGTTTGACAGCAATTGTTTCTGTTAAAATTCCTAATCCTGAATTTGAAGGGCAAACAAAGGAAAAATTAGGTTCTCAAGAAGCTTTGGGTGCCGTTCAAGATGCTGTTAGGGATAAGCTTCAAGAATGGTTAGAATTTAACCCTAAAATTGCTAAGACAATTTTAGACAAAACATTGCAAGCTCAAAGAGCAAGAGAAGCTGCAAGAAAAGCAAGAGAATTGACAAGAAGAAAAACTGTTCTTGAAAATTCAACACTCCCAGGAAAATTAGCTGACTGTTCAAATCGTGAACCCGAAAAATGCGAAATCTTCCTAGTTGAGGGTGATTCCGCTGGTGGTTCTGCAAAACAAGGCAGAAACAGAATGTTTCAAGCTATTTTGCCTTTGAGAGGTAAAATTCTTAATGTTGAAAAAGCAAGACTAGATAGAATTTACGGTAACAACGAAATCCAATCTATGGTTCAAGCTTTCGGTATAAAGATTAGCCGTAACGAAGAAGAAGTTGAAATTGATAAATTGAGATATCACAAAATTATCATCATGACCGATGCCGATGTTGATGGTGCTCACATTAGAACTTTGATGTTAACATTCTTCTTCAGATATGCCAGACCATTGATTGAAAATGGTTATGTATATATTGCTCAACCTCCATTGTTTAAGGTTACTCAAGGTAAAACTTCTGAGTATTTATTCAATGAACACGTTTTAGATAAAATGCTTAAAGAACGTGGTATTAAGAATTTGAGCTTGTCAGACAAAGAAAAGAAAAATGTTAAAACCGGCGAAGAATTATTAGAACTTATCAAAAATATGTCTGAATTCTATCGTTCATACAATAACCCAATTTTGAACTTGTATCCTGCGGTATTTTTGAGAGGATTGGTTCGTTCGGATATTACTTTGGAAGACTTTGATAATCAAGCTAAAATGAACGAAATTTGTGATTACTTAAATCACTATTTGATTGACCATGCTAAGAATTACAATATTGCAGAAGCTGAAAATTATAAAGTTGAAGTTAAATATAATGCTGAAAATGCTAAGTATTCATTTATGCTTCATTTGAATGAAGAAGAGCATGTAATTCTTAACCAAAATATCATTAAGAGTTCTGAGTATAAGAAATTGAAGGCTGCATATCCGGAAATTCGTGATTTCTTGATTGAAGAATCAGACGGATTGTTGCTTGAAACTGACACTGAAAAATATGAAATCAATTCGTTTGAAAAACTTCAAAAATTGATTGATGATAGAGGTCAAAAAGGGTTGCAAATCCAACGTTTCAAAGGTTTGGGTGAAATGATGCCACAACAATTGTGGGAAACTACAATGGATCCTGCAACAAGAACTTTGTTGAAGGTTAATATTGAAGATGCTATGCTTTGTGACCAGTTATTTGATGTATTGATGGGTGATAAAGTTGAACCGAGAAGAGATTTTATTGAAACTCATGCTGTTTATGCGACAAATATTGATACATAGTGTTTTATATAAAAATAAAAAACAACAAAAAAGAATGGGTATTCAAAACCCATTCTTTTTTCGTAATAAAATTTTGGTTAAAAATTATTCTTCACCGTCTTCGTCTTCGATGTCATCTTTTTTAATTTCATCAACAACCATTTTAGCCATTTCTTTAGCGATAACTTTTTGAGTATCTTCAGGACAATTTTGTAACATATTCATTGCTGTTCTCAAAGTTGTGTCGATGTCGTACCAACGTCCACGTCTATTGTCGTCTAAGCCTGAACCTACTGCATTAATAATATCGTCGACTGCTTCAAATTTTTCATCTTCAATATTGTGTTCGATAATAATTTTGATTAAATTCAACGCAACTCTAATTTGGGTTTGGTCGTCTGTTTCTTCCAAAGTTCTTACGGCTTCTGACAAAACAGGGTCTTTGTCATACCAGCGTCTGTGTTGTTGTGAGTATTCTTCTTTCATCTTTTTCTCTCCTTTATATATAACTATAAATTTATCCTTGTTTAAAAGTTACTCCTTTTGTGCCTTTTGGATATTTCCAGTCGATTGCTTTTCTTTCGCAAGCTATTCTGCAAGCTCCACATTCAAGACAGTTTTCGTAATTGACTATTATTTCTTGCTTTTCTTCATTCCATTCATAAACTTGTGCAGGACAAATGTATGTGCAATTTTTACTTTCACAAAGTTTGCATTGTTCTTTGTCGGGCTTCAAATGGGATTCTGTGTCCGGTGAATATTTTAATGTATATAATTTTTTGTCTAAATTCATATCAAAATACTCCACACTAGTTTTATTATTGCAAAAATATCTTTGATTAATTCTGAAATTTTTCTATCTTTAAAAATACTTTTTATAAATTTCCAATAATTTTCGCGCTTTGGAATGCTGTTAACAGAAGTAAACATTTCAAAGAATGCATTTATTTTTTTGAAATAGTAATTTAAAAATGCTTTTTGTCTTGAATGACAAATGGTCATCAAATCTTTATAAGTTTTTAAATCTTTCATTACAAAAGAGTTTTTTAGCGCTTTTTCATAGTTGGCAAGAATTTTCTTTGAATAATCACCTGTATCAAGAGCTAAAATTGCAGTTTCTGCAGCAAGTTTTCCACTTATCATTGCGAGGTTTGTACCCTCCCAATGCAAGTTATTTACTAACATTCCGGCATCTCCAACAATCATAACTCCATTTGCACAAAGTTTTGGAACTTTTTTATATCCACCCTCCGGTATAAGGTGAGCAGAATATTCTTTTAACGTTCCACCTTCAATTAGCGGTGCAATTGTGGGGTGTTGTTTTAATGCTTCAAGAATTTCATAAGGCTTGTAATTTTTTTCAACTAAATCGTTTAGGGTAATTCCGGCCCCGATTGTGACAGAATCTGTGTTTGTGTACATAAAGCCCAAACCTAAAATTCCAAGCATTGGACCTCCAAATAGTTCGCAGATTGAACCCTCATTGTCTTTAAGTCTAAATCGTTGATTGATTACTTCTTTATCAAGTTTGATAACTTCTTTGACGCTTAATGCGACGTCTTTTGTTTCAAGATCTTTTCTTAACCCGATTTGCTTTGCAAGTAGTGAATTTACACCATCAGCCAAAACAACTATATCTGCATAATAATCTTCCAATTCTGTTTTAACGCCGATAACTTTATTTTTGCTTTTGATAAGCTCTCTAACAACGGTTTCTTCAACTAAAATAACGCCTGCTTTTTTCGCTTGTTCTGCTGCCCAGCGGTCAAATTTGCCACGAATTACGGAATAGCTAGAATTATCATCTTTTCGATATGTAATAGTTGTGGAATCTTTTTCTCCTAAAATCATGAAGTTATGTTCAATATTTCGTCTTTCAATTGGAGCTTCTGTTTCAAAATTAGGGAAAATTTCTTTTGTCGGTTGAGTGTAAATTGCCCCGCCAAAAACATTTTTGCTTCCTGCAAAGAGTCCGCGTTCAATTAGTACAACCTCTTTCCCTGCACGAGCAAGTACAATTGCACAGGCTATACCACTAGGACCTGCACCAACAACTATTACATCTGTTTTGTTATTTGTTTTTAACATAAAACTTCTCTTAGCCTTGATTATACACTAAAATTTAAGGTTTGTAAAATAGGCAAAGAGGCGGATTTTGTCGTATGTAAGTGTCCATGGTTTTTTTATTATTTTGTAGTGTTTCAAATTGTTAAATTACGTAAAATTTTAGCAAATTTTCCTTGCGTTTTGTTTTAGTATGAATGAAAATACATGAAAAACGGGTGTGTGAAATGTTAGTAAATAATGCAACAAAATTTCGAATAGACAAGCAACGATACAAGCAGGAGTACATGTCACCTAATTCTGGGACTACTCTTTCCTCATCAGCTTCCTATTCACAAAATAATAAACACGATATTAAGAGACCTTTAAATCCAAATTCTTCAGATTTGAGTTTTAAAGGTCTCTCTTTAGGATTATATAAACCGCTTGATAAAGTTTATAGTAAAGCTGATTTTGTAAAATTTGCCGATACTTATTTAGGCAAAATGGGAAAAGAACTTCTTGATGATATTACAGTAACAAATAAGTCAAGAGCACATAACTTAATTTCAATTGATCCAAATAATCCTGATAATATTATTATTAGCAAAAAAAACAATTCCCCACTTAGCTTGGGACGGTATTATTTACCCGTTTAAAATTCTTCCTGGAGATATGCTGAATGGTACTGTTGAATTGTTGGGAAAAGTTCCGGGTCTAAAAAATTGGTCTGCTGAAACTTTGCAAAAACCTTTATTCAAAAATATAAGACAACGTTCAAAAATTGATTCAAAAATAAATTCTCTTACAGGTTTGATTACTTATCAAGACATGAAACTTGACGAAGCGAAGAAAAACTTGGCAAAAGAGTTAGGCAAAGATATTAAAGATTTAACACAAGAAGAATTGGCAAAAGCAAAAACTATTGCTGAATCTAAAATGGAGTCAAATCTTTTTCAAACTTTCTTAAAACAATTTGACCCTCGTTCAGGTAACTATGATACTAAACATGAAAGAGCTTTGAACAGATTAGTTTCAGGTTTACCTCCTGCAATATTTTTGGCTAATGATGCTTACAACTTGTCAAGAATGATGGACGATGACTCTAAAGCTGCTGACCACGAAAGAAAAATAAGATTTAAACAAGAAACAAGTAGAATTTTGACAAGCGGTTATTTAACATTGATTACAATGGGCGCATTCCAAAAATTCATCAACAAATCAAAAGCCGGTATTGTTTTAACAACAGGTATCACAGTTCTTATTACAGAAATGTTTTCTCGTTTGTCAAACGGTAAATTTATTACAAGATTAACTCCTGAAAAAGCAAGAGAAATTAACGAAAAAAATCATGCTCCGGAAGCTAATATTAAACCGGAAGTAATTAATAAAAAAGAAATTTCTTCAACCGGTAATCCTCAACAAACACCAGTTGCAGATTCAAAAGCAAAAGAGCAACAAAAACCATTACTTTCATTTGATACTGTAATGAAAGCTTCTGCTGTAATTTTGGCTGCCGGTTACGGAATTAAAGGATTTAAAAATCTTCCGATGATTAAAAATGCAGCATTAAAATATTTTGAAAATATGAAAGTTAAGAATGCGGAAAAATTTGAGAAATTAGAAATTAAAAACTTAGATGTAGATAATGCAGTTAAAACATTTGAAAGCAAAGTTTTGTATAAACCTTTCACCGATTTATATAAATCTCTAGCTTCAGTTCCTTATCAAGTTGATAAAACAAAATTTGATGCCGTAATCAAAGTATTGGAAGGTTATGATAAAAAATTCGCAGCAATGTATGAAAAAGTTGGACATTCTGCTGCAAAAACAATAAATGGCAAAGATATTATTGATTTAGGTTCAAGAGATAGAACTATTCCTCTTAATTTCTTTGGGAAACATTTTGATTTGAATGTCAAACCATTAGTTAACTTTGTGATTGCACCATTCAAATTTATGTGGAATACAGTTACTCTTCCCTATTGGATGGTTGATGAAAAATTAATGGGTGTATTCAGAAAAGCTAAACCAAAGAGCGGTCAAACAAAAGATATTGAAGCTTTGGCAAAAAGTTTTGATAGAATTTGTACAAAAGCATTAAAAGAAAACTTGGATAAAGAAAAATTCCATGATTATTTACAAGTTAATTTCTTGAAGGCATTCAACCTTGATTCTCTTTCAAGTGTATCAAATGCTGAACTTTCAAACCTTGCCAAAACTGCTGCATCAGTTGCAACAATTTGGTTCTTGATGACAGATAACTATAACATGGTTATGTTGAAATCAAATGGTAATGATAAACAAGGTGCTGATACAAAATTCAAAGAAAGATTTGTACAAGAGGGCTCAAGATTATTCTATCAAACTCTATTGATTGACTTGTTCAACTCTACATTCAGAAACCAATACAACTCATCACTTCTTGGAATGAGCTGTGTAACATTAGCTGATACGACATTGGGTGAGATTTTGACAAGGTCATCTGTTGGAACTCCAATCAAAGCACATACAAGAGATGAATTGGTAGATATTGAAACTAAACAAAACAATTCAACCGGATTTAAGAAAAAATATTATAAATTTATGCAACGTTTGACAGGAAAACGTTCAATCAAATCTTATGAGGTAACTCCAAAAAATGCATCAACTTCTGCTCAAAAAACTGATGCTTCGGTAACTTCAATTCCAAGTCTTCCTCAAACAGGTGCAAGTTTTACAATTAATAACCAAGGGACAGCAACAACACTTGAAAAAATGATTAAATCTTAGGAGAATATGTTTTGCTTAATGAAACATTTATAAGGGTTAGAGAGTATAAAATCTAACCTTTTCTTTAATTGTCTCCGCATTAGTTTCTATGCGGGTGTTGTATCCGGTTGTAAGTAATTTGTAAATTCAATAGTTTGAACTATTGAACTTTGTTCTAATGTGTAGTTTAATTAGGTGTAAGTCAGATTATTGTGTCGATTTTTTCGGTACGCAGGAACGTAGGAATAATTGTTATGTTGGAAATTACTAAAACTCAAGACGACGGCTCTTTGAAAAAATTAAATTTGAATGAAGCAGTTTCCGGTTCTTGGTTTAATCTGATTAATCCGACTCGTGAAGAAATTCAACAAGTTTCTTTGGTTCTGGGGCTAGACGAAAGTTTTTTGAATAACTCATTAGACGCAGATGAGTTGTCACGTATGGATTTTGAAGATGGCAATCTCTTAATCATTACCAATGTTCCCGTAATGGACGATGAGGGTAATTTTGATACATTGCCGTTAGGTTTGATTTTTACACCGGAAAGTATTATCACTGTTTGTTCTCACGAAAATAAAATTATAAATTCGTTCAATGAAGATACTGCAAAATTCTTTGACACAAGACATAAAGCTAATTTCATGTTGAACATTTTGTTCCGAGCTGCAAAATTTTATTTGAGATACTTGAATATTATCAATAAACAGACTGAAAATATTGAGGATTCTTTAAGAAAAACAACTAACAATAAAGCACTTTTCCAACTTATGGAAATTCAGAAATCTTTGGTTTACTTTACAACTGCACTTAAAGATAATCAGCTTGTGTTACAAAAGCTTTTGAGAATGGTTAATGCGGCAAACTTGCAACAGATTTTAAAGTTTACCGAAGATGATATTGATATGTTAGAAGACGTTATTATTGAAAATAAACAGGCTTCCGAGATGGTTGAAATGCACAGAACAATTCTTGAAAGTATGATGGATTGCATGGCTTCAATCATCAATAATAACTTGAACCTTGTGATGAAATTTTTGGCAGCAATTACAATTATCATGTCTATTCCAACAATGATAGGTAGTTTTTGGGGAATGAATGTGCCTATGCCGTTTGGTCATCATCCTTGCGGATTTTTGATTGTAATTACGATTTCTGTTGTTGCAACTTTCCTTGTCGCAGTCTTTTTCAATAGAAAAGGAATGATGTAACAAGTGTTAGGAACGGTTGTTGCTCTTGCTTCAAGAATTGTTTCTAATCCTTTAGCAAATGTTTTTCAAAAAAAACTTGTCAAAACACATTCTGCAATTTTGATTAATTTTTATTGCTATTTATTTTTGAGTTTGTTTTGTTTTCCATTTGCACTGAATATTAATTGGAGTGTTTATGGATTAAATTATTGGTGCTATGTTTTAGGTGCAGGAATTTTATGTACATTAGGAAATATTTGTCTTATAAAAGCCCTACAATTCGGAGAAATGTCTATTTTAGGACCTATCAACTCCTACAAATGCTTAGTAGGACTGGCTTTTGGTTGGTTGTTTCTCAATGAAATCCCCTCCCTGTTTGGTTTTTTAGGTATGCTGCTGGTTATTTGGGGAAGTTGGTATATTTTTGATACTGTAGATAATGGGCTGAGTTTCAAGCTATTCTTGAGAAAAGACATAATTCTAAGATTTTGTGCATTATTCTTCTCGGGTTGCGAAGCAGCCGTATTAAAAAAGATAATTTTATTATCAACTCCCGAACAGTCATTTGTGCTCTGGTGTTTCACCGGCTTACTTTTCTCGTTTATATTGATGATTTTGTTTAGGAAAAAATTTGAGGTCTTAGGTCGTTCAGATTTAGGAAAATGTTTAATGGTGGCATTTTGTTTTGGAATTATGCAGTTATCAACGAATTTTGTGTTCCTAAAATTGAATGTTGGATTGTCGCTTGCGTTATTTCAATTGTCAACGATTGTATCTGTGTTGTTTGGTTATAAATTTTTCCATGAAGATAACTTGCTGAAAAAGATTATTGGTTCTGTGATTATGATTGGTGGTAGTTGTTTGATTTTGTTGTTGTAAAAATCTTTTATTATTTGAAAAAATGTCTTTGTTTGCCCTTCCCCGAATTTGTTTGAGAACAAGAGCAAGGTGAAGATAAATCTTATTTCAAGTAGTCGTCGAAAGTTTTGATATTAACCTTATAACCACAGCCATCATGGAGTTTGGCAGGATAAGTAACTCTTTTGACCGGATATTTTCTGCACATTCTTGGACGGTGCTTATAGTCAGAACATAAGCCCTCAGGAGTTACAAGTTTGCATGCAAAAACGAGGTTTCCTTCTTCATCTCGACCTTTTATGTAAAATCTTTTGTAGGTAGGGAAAATGGTTTGCATTATTTTGAATTCTTTTTCTGTGTAAGTATCAACACTGTACATATAATTGCAACATTTTCCACACTTTTTGCAGTGTCCAGTAACTTTGTAAACCATTCTTTGTGGCACAAAGTAGGATAAAAATTCATAAAAAATTGACTTTACAAAATCTAACATGTAATTCAATCTATTACAAAAATACGTAAAGTTAAATGACATAATTTAGCAATTGTTGACTTTTGTGTATAATATTTGTATGAGAAAATTTGATAATATTCGAGTATATGCGTGGGCGGAATTTGTGATTTGGCTTATTATAGTAGCAGTTTCTGTTCTCGGTTTTAGGTATTACAAATACCAAAATCAAAAGCAATTTAAGAGTTATCAAATATTTATGGAAGATGTTGATGGCTTGATTGTTGGTTCACCTGTCAAATTTTTGGGTGTACAAATTGGTTTTGTCAAAAAAATTCAGATAGTTGCATCTAGTGTTTATATAAAATTTGTAATTACTCAAAAGGGTCTTGTATTACCTGTTGGGGCGATTGCAACAGTTGAAGCTTCAGGACTTGGAGGTTCAAAAGCTTTGGAAATCTATCCTCCTCAAAAAGGAGCTTATCACAATAAAATCATCGTAACTAAAGACCCTACAAGATTGGGTAAGGTTATGAGTTTGTTTAATGATATTTTCAAAGAAATGGACGCAATTTTTGGAACATTAGACCATGCATCAAATCAGTTCGATTTAGAACATGGTATTCCTGCAAATGTTGTTAATCCTGCAGATGCAACAGAACAGTTGATAAAAGTTGACGATTTGATTGACTCTTTACATCAAACTGAAAGTAAATTTATGAAAAATTTCAAAAAATAGGGGTGATAATTATGAATATGGATAAAGTTAGAGTAATAAATAATCCTGTTGTACTTTTGAATTTGTGTACAATGCGAGATAAAGATACTGATAGTCAAGGGGTAAGAATTGCTACAAGAAAAATTACAAGATGCCTTTTATATGAAGCAGCAAAAAATCTTCCACTTGTTGAAAGAGATGTAACTACTCCATTGACAACTTTTAGAGCAAAAACAGTTGACCCTGATATCAATTTAATTATTTCACCTATTTTAAGAGCAGGATTGATTTTTACTGATGAAGCGATTGATATTTTGCCACAAGCGACAATTCGCCACATTGGTATGTATCGTGATGAAAAAACTTTGAAACCTGTTTGGTATTACAACAAAGTTCCTATGGATGCTCCTAATCCTGAAAAATTTTATGTCTATATTACTGACCCAATGCTTGCGACCGGAAACTCTTTATTAGCGGCAATTGATTTGTATGCACAAAAAGGCATTCCGGTAAGTAATATCAAATGTATCTGTATAATTGCCGCACCACAGGGTATTAAAAATATTCAAAAACATTATCCGGATATAGAAATTATTACTGCTGCCGTTGATGACCATTTGAATGAAAAAGGTTATATTGTCCCTGGAATGGGTGATGCAGGTGATAGAATTTTCAACACTTAATTAAGAGTGTCACAAAAATTCATATATTAGCAATTATAGTGTAAAAAATACCTTTAATACCATGTAACTAAAGGGGAATTAAAGATGGGAATATTGTTTGTTACACTTCAAATTGTTGCATTAGGTTTGGTTTCTAACGGATTACTTTTGCAAAACTAATGCAGGTCTTGTTACTGATAAAACCATTTCATTTGGAATATAGAAGTCTTTTATACCAAAATTTGCATTAATGAAGATGAATTCAAGAGTTTCTCCGCTTTTTATATCAAGCGAATCGAATGGAATTTTCAAATCCAAAACCTCATTATACGCAGATTCTATAGACTTCGTATTTGCGAGAACCCACATATCTCCGGAAATTGCTTTGATTAGTCTTAAAAATTGGAGTGAATCTTTTCTGACTGCAATTTGAATTTCGTTATGAAATTTTTCCATTGAAATCGGTGGAATATTTTGAGTTTTGTTTATCAAACGAACTGGAGCAAGGGCTTGTTTTCTTCCTGCTTTTCTTAAATAAATATACATCTGATAAGTTCGTTTTGATAATTCTTCACTGTTTTTGAGGTATTTGTTTAAGTGAAATTTTAGATAAAAATTTTCTTCATCGTTACCAAATCTTATTTTTTCAAACAATTTTGATTCTCTCAAAACAGGTCCGTCCGGAATTTCAATACAGCCGGCATTGTTCCACTCATCATCTTCATCTGTAATTTCTTTACCATTAATTTGTGGTGTGATTAATGATTTCGGATATTTAGAAGGTTTAGACGGTGAAATATCGGTGATTGGGTCATCTAAATATTTTGGAATATCTAAATCTAAATATTTGTAGATATTTTTTAAATGCGTTCTAAAAATAAAATCAAAAATATTGTCACGACCGGAATCATTTGGCTCACCATACCACCAAAACCAGTCACTACCCTCACAAATAAATAGTTCTTTTCTTGCAAGTTCAATATTTGGATTTAACGGTTCTCGTTTTTCAAATTCTGAAAAATCGTCACGAACACGTTTTAAATACGTCCATGCTAAATCTTTGACTGGTTCATCAATCCACAATTTGAAGTTCCTGTTGAATCCTGAACCGGCTGCGATTTTTGGTAGTAATTTGTGTTCTTTCGTTTGTTCAATATAATCACTTATTAAAACTGTTTCCAAGGTATCATCTTCTGTAATCAACGTGTATAGAGTTTTCAAGAAAGATGAACCATCTTCAAAATAATTTTCCCAACAATTCTCACCATCTAATGCAATTGTCAACAAATGGTCTTTGTCAGGGGAAGACAAAATTTTGCTTTGCATAACTTTTATTCTGTCATATAAATCATTTGCTGTTGCAATTGGGTTGTGATGCGGATATTCAAAACTGATAAGATTATGAATTGTCGAATCCCTGAAAATCATCTTGATATCAGATTTTTTAGTTTTGTATTCATAAGTTTTTAAAAGGTGATAAGGTTCTTTTAAAAATCCTTTGAAATCGTGTTCAAATTCAAAATCTATAGAGCTTGCCAAAATCCCTTCATCAGAAATTGACCATTCAACACCTAAATCACTAAGCATTTCAAGTGTTGGGGCATTTATACATTGTTCTGACGGCCAAATTCCTCGTGGGCGTCTTCCGATAAGTTCTTCAACTCTATCAAGTGCCATTTTAGTTTGGACTTTTGCATCATTTTCGGTTTTTAAATTTTGAATTTCATCATCAATTGATGCATTTTTTCTTATATTTTTATAGTCAAGCAAAATTGGCAAAATCGGGTGATAGTAAGGACTTGTCGTAATTTCGATTTTATTTTTGTTTGATAATCTTTTTAATGTTGGAACTATTTTTCTTATTATATCTCTTTGAATATCAATAATTTCAATTCTGTCTTCAAGAGTATAATTTTTCCCTTTTTTAACTAATCGTTTTAATTCCTTGTTTGATGTTTTGAATGATGGGTCAATCCAAGCTAAATTGAATAATGCCATAATGTCGGCATATTCTTGATTTGTGAAGATATCAGTATTTGCTGTTCCATGGGCTTGAACCATTTGATAAAGTCTATGATATTCCTCATTGGTCAAAATCATTGTTTGATAATTTGCATCAAAAAAGTTGTTCAAAATGAAAATTTTATCTTCATTGTTAAGTTTGTTTTTGGGCGTGATAGTAAGTCTCGAATGAATATCGTGCGCATCTTTTTCTGCATACTCAAGGATTGAATCTAACAACACGGGAACAAAGTTGAAATTTAATTTTAACTTTTCAAACTTTTTAGCCCACAAAGCCATATCAAGATAATCTTTTACTGCGTGCAATCTTACCCACGGCATTATGTAATCCCCGTTTGATGTTAGTTGATAAACGGGTTGGTGCATGTGCCAATAAAAGGCTATTGATAGTTTTTTCGTTTGACTCATCATATAATCTCAACCTTATTGTATCATTGAAAAGCTTTATTAACAAGTTGTAAATGGCGGTTTATTTTAAGTTTTTGTAAAGATTAACGTTCATATTTGCATGTTTTTGCTATACTATTAGTAGAATTTGGTTGGATTTACCCCGGAGAGGGAACTTGACCTTTTAATCAGCTGAAAGGATAGAATAAAAAATGAAGAAATTTATTACGTTTTTGATGTTACTATTGTGCAGCGTGCAGAGTGCAAATGCGATGAACTTTGATGCATTTATGGACAAACATATTGCCCCTGTTTCGAATGCTGTAGCGAATATAATTTTCTATCCTATAAAAATTTGCGGCGCTGAAATTCCGATAATTATTTTCTGGATTTTGGTTGCCGGTTTGTTCTTTACTATCTATTTAAAAGGTATTCCGGTTTGGGGCTTTATGCATTCAATCCACAGTATTGTTAAACCGAGCAAAGAACAAGGTGCTAATGATGACGGTAGTGGTGAAGTTTCTTCATTCCAAGCTCTTATGACTGCTTTGTCAGGAACAATCGGTATGGGAAGTATTGCAGGTGTTGCAATTGCTATTTCTATGGGTGGTCCTGGGGCTGCATTTTGGGTTATTGTTGGTTCAATCTTAGGAATGTCTTTAAAATTTGTAGAAGCTGCTTTGGCTGTAAAATATAGAAGATTTAACCTTGACGGAACAATTTCCGGTGGTCCTATGCATTATATGGCTCACGGTTTAACTCGTAAAAAGTTAAGATGGTTGGGTCAACCTTTGGCTGTAATTTTTGCAGTTCTTTGTATTTGCGGAGGTATTACAGGTGGTAATATGATTCAAATCAACCAAGCTGCTCATCAGTTTATCAATGTTACTGGTGGAGAACACAGTGTATTAGCTCATTTCCATTGGATAATCGGTTTGCTTATGGCAGTTGTCGTTGGTATGATTGTAATCGGTGGTATCAAAGGTATTGTTAAGGTTACTGAAAAAATTGTTCCATTGAAAATTTTCGTTTATCTGATTTCAGCAATGGCGGTAATTTTGTTTAATATCAAAGCTTTGCCTCATGCTTGCGTAATTATTGTAAAAGAAGCTTTTCACCCTGAATCAATTTACGGTGGTGTATTTGTTGCAATGATTATGGGCTTGCGCCGTTCTGTTCAAACAAACGAGGCGGGTACTGGTTCAGCCCCGATTGCCTATGCGACAGTAAAAACTCATGAACCAATTTCTCAAGGTTTTGTTTCTTTGATGGAGCCGTTTATGACAGGGTTTATGTGTACTTTAACCGCTGTAACTATTGTTATCACTGGCGTTTATAAACAATTTGCGGGTTCAACTTCTGGTGTCGAAATGACTTCAAGTGCAATCCAGTCAGTAATTCCTTTCTTCCCTAAATTGTTAGCCGCAATTGTTCTATTATATGCTTTATCAACATTACTTGCTTGGGCATATTATGGTCAAAAATCTTGGAACTACTTAGTTGGTGAAGGTAAGAAAAGAACTTTGACTTTCCAATTTATATATTGCGCTTTTATTGTAATTGGTTCAGTTATGAACGTTACATCTGTTATTAACATTACTGATGCAATGATGATTGCAATGTCAGTTCCAAATATTATAGCTATGTATATTTTAGCTCCGGAAGTTAAAAAAGATTTGAAAGCTTATTGTCAAAAATATAAGGTTGGTAAATTAGTGAATAGAGGTTGGATTGCAGAAGCAGAAACTCAACCTATTCCGATACCGGTAGAGATAATAGAAGATGAAGAAAAAAGTTTAGGTGAATCATCATGGCAGACCAAATAATAGTTACCGTTTCAGGCATTGATAAAGTTGGGATTGTCGCAGAAGTTACATCTGTTCTTGCAAAAAATGAAGTTAATATTGAAGATATCAAACAAACTCTGATGCAAGGTCACTTTGTTATGTTTATGCTTTGCGACATTGAAAAATCAACTTATACATTCAAAGAAATCAAAGAAGCTCTTATTACCTGTGGTAAAAATATGGGTATGGAAGTTTGGGTTCAGAAAAAAGAGATTTTTGATAACATGCACAAAATTTAGTTTTTTATGTGAAAAATTTTTCTAATAATGTTGAACAAATTACTATTTAATGATAGAATATTACTCGATTATAGAGAGTAACTATGCAGAGAAATTTTTTAACACAATTTTTGGAAAAGGTATCAAAGTTTCCGTCTTGGGTAAAAGAAATTATTTACGTAAGATTGTCACAGGAAATTGATAAAGACAGTGATTTGGGTTATGTTTTTGCAACATATAAGCCTGTTTTGACTTATAAGGGTAAATGTGAACTTGATTATAAAGAAGCCCATTTTGATGCAAACATTTATAATATTCTAGATTATTGCGATAAGGATTCAAGCATATCAGAGATTGCGTTAAATACGTATATGTCAATGGAAGAAATTGCTAATTATTTTCTATTTTGTGTAGATGAGGGGTATTTGCAAATCCCTGATGACTCTCAAATTTTGAATATCGCAGGATTTCTTGCGGGTAAATTTAGAACGGGTGAATATTTTGTTCAAGGCGGAATTATCACCCAAGATGATTTGGATAGGGCTATTGAAGCCAATCAAAAGGGAAATAAAAAGTTTGGACAATCTTTGATTGATTTGGGTTTGATTACAAAAAAACAATTGGACATAATCCTTTCAATTAAAGAGGAGGCTAAGAAAAGATTTATTCTAGACCATAACGAGATTCCTAAAATTAAACAAGAATATGCAAAATCTGTTGATGAATTAAAAAAACAGATAGAGGATTTACAAGAAGAAAATAAGCAATTAAAGAAAAAGTTAAATCAATTATTATTAATGGTGAAGAAAAATGATGACGAATATTAATACAGAACCTGCTAAGGTTGTTACTTTTGTTAGAGATGGACTAATTGAACAAGAACATTTCGGTTATGTTGTTAGAGCAAATAAGACTCGAGTTATTGAAAAGATTGGAGAGGATAAAAATTATCCGTTCTTTTTGAGATCTTGTGCAAAGCCTCTTCAAGCAGCTTTGATGATTGATTATGAACTTGATAAAAAGTTCAATTTAACAGAAGAAGAAATTGCAATTTGTGGGGCATCTCATGCTGGAGAAGAACAACATGTTAAATTGGTAAAAAGTATTTTAAATAAATTTGAAATTTCACCTGACAAATTAAAATGTGGAGATCATGAACCTATCTCAAAAACCGCACAAGATGAATTGCTTTTACATAGAGAAAAACCTACAGCACTTCATAACAATTGTTCCGGAAAGCATGCAATGATGCTTGGTTTGTGTAAATTGAATGATTGGGATATGGATAATTATGATAATATTAATCACCCATTGCAACAGGCTATAAAGAAAAGAATTTACGAATTATGCGAAATTAAAACAGAATATCCGATTACAAAAGACGGTTGTGGTGTTCCAATTCACTCAATGCCGTTAGCAAATATTGTTAAAGGGTATTTGAACTTGTTCTGCAATCCTAAGTATGAAAGATTAAAGAGTGCATTTTTGAATCATGCTTACACAATCGGCGGTGAAAATCGTACTGACACAAAGGTTATTGCTGAATCAAACGGATTGATTGCAAAAGTTGGTGCTGGTGGTTTGTGCGTAGTGATAAACACTGAATTAGAAGAGGGATTTATCGTTAAAATTTGTGATTCAAATATGCAAGCACGTGAAATTGTTACTATTGATTTAATCAATAATTTACGTTGGGCTAAAATTAATATATCACACGATATTACAACACTTCATGGTGATAAAGTTGGAGAAATAATTACTTTGTTATAAGTTTTATATGGTTTCCCATATAACTTTTTACATCGTTGTTGTAGCCGACAAGCAGGTTCTCAAAGCTATGTCCACTTTTCTTACATTCTGCTCTCAATAGTTGAACACCACGATTGTAGAGTTGTTGAGCGGTGTTGATGTTGCTTTGTGGTATTTTGCCTTTGTACATTTTGCAGGCAATTGAAATTTCAAAAATTCTGCGTTTATTTAATCCACTCATTTCAAGACCTGTGGTGGTTGATTTGTTGAAGGAGAATTTGTTTATTGCAGCTTCGTATTTGCCAACTTTTAGGGTATAAGTAAGTCCTGGAATTTTATTTAAAATGTCCGTACCTTTATTGAAAGTTAAGCTTAAAAGCGCTTCTTTCATAGGTTGTGGTAACCTTTTATATTTTGCGGGTCCGATAATTCCCTCTATGTTTTCTTCAACTTTTAGCAAATCTTTTGCAAGTAGTGAACAAACCTGTGCATTAGATAATTTTTGCGGTTCACCTTTTTTGACAACGTGACCGATACCGATTGTCAAAACCCCGGCATCATCTTTGTATGCAGTATTGTGAAATTGGTTTGGTTTTAGGTTTGCGCTATCTTCTGCCTTTTTGAGTTTGGCAATAAAATCTGCAGAAACTCCCATAGATTTTGCAACGTCATTAAGGTTTCTGATATTTTTAACGGTTTTTGTTGGCGGAATTTTTAACATTTGACCAATTTTGAGATTTTTTGCAGTTTCTTTTGTCAAGCTGTTAGCATAAAGAATTGATTGCTCTTCAACTCCAAATTTTTTAGCAATTACAGAAATTGTATCGCCCTCTTTAAGTACATATTTAGGGTTTTTTCTATAAGAAATGTAGCTGTTTCTTGTGATTTGGGTATCAGAAATATCATTCATCATGGATATTTCATGAGGATTTTTTGTGTGCTTTGTTCCTTTGAATATTGAAGCTTTGCCGTTTCTATTTGTCTTTGCAGGTTGTTCGGTTTTTCCTGTAAAGAATTCTGTTATTGCATTTATAAATTTTGTTAATATCCCGTCAGGCATGTGGTGACCTCTTTTGATTAGTGTGCTGATTTAAAATAATTTTCGATACCTTCTAGCGTACCATTTACAAATTGCCTTCTATAGGCTGATGAAGTTAAGTTTAAGCTTCTAACTCCGCCAAGGTACTCGATTTCTAACAAGTTAGACGGAATTCCGTGACTTTTAGTTAGGACATATAAACTGTGTGTCAATTTTTTCTGTTTAGTTTTTGTATCAACTTCTTCATAAGGACGTTCCGCAGGTTTTGCGCTAATCCAAGATTGTTTGTTCAGTGCTTTGTTTATTGACGTTGCGAGTGCTGTATCTTTGGCATCTCTTTTATCGTACAAAACTCCGGAACCTTTTGATGTGCCCGAATCACTGTGAAGTGAAATTAACATTGCATTGTTTTGTCCGAATTTTTTAGTATATTTTGCGGTTAATTTTTGGACAAGTTGTCTGTTTGCCATGTTTGTAACTTCGCCAGCAAAAGTTACAACAGTGTAACCTTTTGCTTGTAGTTTTTTAGTCAAATCTCTTGAATATGGTTTTACGATTTGAAATTCTTCAATAGGGTAATATGTGTTTGAACCTTTTGGCCTTTCTTGGAATGAATAAGCTCCACCATCAAATGCGGAACCTGTAAAACCTCCATGACCCTCATTTAACAAAATTACTTTACCGTTTGATTTTCCGGTTGGTTTAAATTCTGTAACTTTGGGGGTGTTATCAATTTTGCCGCTTTTATCAACATTTGGAAAAGGTCTTGAAATTGTAGATATATCAACTTTTGCCTTGCGAATTTTTGCAATTTGTTGTTGTTTTTGAGTAGGGGTTAGAGTAGAGTTTTTATTCACTGCTGCAACCATCTGGTCGATATAAGATGGAACAGTTATTCCTCTTGAATCTGTTCTTGACTTGTAAAAAGCATCGGAAATTTCTTTTTGTGCTGCTTTAATATAGATTTTCTTATTTGTCCGGATTTTGATGTTCCGGCTTTGGCTTTAACCCTTTGCGGAGTCGCTGAACCTCGAGAAACTTTGGCTTTTCCTGATAATCCTGCAATCATTGAGTCAAGTTTTGTGGTATCAACCATTCCGATAAGTTTGTCAAATTGTTTGTCTAATTCTGCTTGGAATTCTTTTCGTTTTGATTCTGGAGCCTTTTTGGCAGTTGCTAATGCATTATATACGTGCATTGCAGCTTTTTTACGGAGTTCTTTATCACTTCTAATTTCACTTGTTATTGTGTTTATCAAGCTTTCCCGTTTTGTGTTTTTAGAATTCTTTGGATAAGCTTTAATTACAGCTTCGGCATTTTTAGGATTAATCTCTTTGATTAGTGCATCAAAATCAGGTTTACCAACCGCACCCCAATGCTCTTCTGCTTTGGTATAAATGTTTGTCGCAAGTTCATTAGGAGTGTACGAAGAACCCCATTTTGCTATCTTTTGCATGTAACTTCCAACTGTAGCTCCTACACTTGCACCCGCGGCAGCAGCGCTTTTGGCAATTCTCCCCGTTGCTTTTGGTTTTGGTTTAGGCCTAGAGATTGTTTTAGCTTGTGTTGGTGCTTGTGTTTTAGTCGAAGTGGAAGTTTTACCTTTGGTATCAACTTTAGACGGTTTTACATAAAATTTTTCACCCTTTGATGCGGTATATTCTCTATAGGGTTTAGGTAAATTATTTAACGTCCCAAATTCATCAAATGTCATATTGTATTTGCGAATTAGTGCCATAATCCCTTTGCCGTCAGGAACTACGTCGGTCGGGAACTTAATTACTTGTCCGACATTTACAGATTGCTTTTTCAAACCAGTCCATTGCATGAATTCTTCTATCGACATAGAAAACTTTTTAGCAATGCTTGATAAAGTTTCACCTGGTTTGACAGTTAAGCTCTCTTGTTTTTCTTTGTTAATTTGTTTTTTATTACTTGCTGATAAATTTCCGCCTACAGCTTGAGTTGACATTATAATTCTCCAAATTTCTTACACACTTATATTCCTTATATCGGAAGTTAAATTGAAATCTTTAGTTAATATTAAAAAAGTTTACAAAATTGTAAAAGAAATAATTATTTAGCAAAAATAATTTTTAGCGGTTTTACTACTTCTATGGAGGCAAGTTTTATGCAAATTAATTCAGTTAATAATTTTAGTGTTAATTCAAATTACAATAATAACGTAACTTTTAGTGGGCGAAGAAAACTTATTGATTTTGGTGAAAATCACATTTCTTCAAGAGCAATCAAAATTGTCAAAGAAATGTCTAATATGATTGAAACTGACTGGAAAATTATTAAGAGTTCGGACAATTTGATGGATACTCCGCATTATTATGCCGGTAGTAGAAAAGGTGATTTAGCATTAATTAAGCCACTTTATCAACCGTTTAAAAAACTTATTTCTATGGAAATACAAGGTGAAAAATACATTGATAGAATAATAATTGATCGTGCAAAACCGAACAATTACACCTATGAACGAGCAGTAATTACTCCTCACGGAAGTGCCACTCTCAAATCTTTTGACTCAACTAAAGAAAGAAATTTTGATATTGAACATCGTGTAAGTAATTATGTCGAAACTTATTTTTCAAAAGTTTGTCAAATAGAAGAAGAAAAATTAACTAAACATAGTCTGGGCATTCCAAGAAAATACTAATTAAGTTTTAAGTGCATAAGTATATAAAAATCCCTTTAAGTTATTACTTAAAGGGATTTTCAATTGATTAGATTTTTTAATTAAACTAATTCTTTAACTTCAGCTGCAAATACTTTAGGATCTAATTTGATTCCAGGTCCCATTGTAGTTGATAGGTAAATTGATTTAACAAATGTACCTTTTGCAGAAGCTGGTTTAGCTTTGATGATAGCATCAGCTAATGTTGCATAGTTTTTGATTAAATCATCTTCTGCAAATTGAATTTTACCGATAGGGCAGTGAATCATACCTTGCTTATCAGCTCTGTATTCAACTTTACCTGCTTTAGCATCTTTAACAGCTTTAGCTACGTCCATTGTAACTGTTCCTGTTTTAGGGTTTGGCATTAAACCTTTAGGTCCTAATACTCTACCTAATTTACCAAGCATACCCATACAATCAGGTGTTGCAATCAATGTATCGAATTCAAACCAACCGCCTGCGATTTTATCAATAATTTCTTCAGCACCAGCAAAATCAGCACCTGCTTCAGTTGCTTCAGTTGCTTTAGCACCTTTAGCGATAACGCAAACTTTAACTTCTTTACCAAGACCAGCAGGTAAAACTACTGTTGATCTGATTTGTTGGTCTGCTTGACGAACATCAATACCTAAACGCATGTGGCATTCAACTGTTTCGTTAAATTTAGAAACTTCGTTTGAAATTTCTTTTAGTTTTTTTATTGCATCAACTGCTGTAGATGGTTGTGTAAACCCTTCCAGCATTTCTTGCATTTTCTTTTGTTTTTTAGTTAATTTTGCCATTTTATAATTTCCTTTCGTGGTAATAGCGGACTTTCGTCCTTCCATCTAATTAGTCTTCTTTTACTGTAACACCCATTGCTCTACAAGAACCAGCAATCATTTTAACAGCTGCGTCCATTGTTGTAGCATTCAAATCGTCCATTTTAATTTTAGCGATTTCTTCTAATTGAGCTCTAGTGATTTCAGCAACTTTATCCTTGTTAGGAACTGATGATCCTTTCGGAATATTTAATGCTTTTTTAATCAATACAGGAGCTGGAGGTGATTTGATAACAAATGTGAAGCTTCTGTCTTCATAAACATCAATGATAACCGGAATGATATAACCAGCTTTATCTTGAGTTTTAGCATTGAATTGCTTACAGAAATCCATGATGTTAACACCATGTTGACCTAATGCAGGACCAACTGGTGGTGATGGGTTTGCTTTACCTGCTTCGATTTGAAGCTTGATTTTTCCTACTACTTTTTTTGCCATGATTTTCTCCTTTTGTGGTAATAACGGTTCTTTACCGGCTAAGTAAAGGATCCTTCCACATTATTTGTACTATATCGTTTGATTATTATAATTTGTTGATTTGTTTGTATTCCAATTCAACAGGTGTTTCACGACCGAAGATTGAAACATTTGCTCTAAGTTTAGATTTATCAGGATAAACTTCAATGATATCCGCATCAAAGTCTGCAAATGGTCCTGAAATAATTCTAACTTTATCGCCGGCTTTAACATCAAGTTCAACTTTTTCAACTTGTGAAGATGATCTGTGTAAGATACGTTTGATTTCACTTTCTTTCACCGGAATAGGTTTTTTAACAGATCCAACAAATTTTGTAACACCAGATGTGTGTCTAACTACGTACCAGCTATCTTCGTCCATAATCATTTCAACTAATACATAGCCCGGAAATACTTTTTCTTCTTTTTCTTGTTTCTTTCCGCCTTTCATTTGAACAACTGTTTTTTGAGGCACTTCAATTCTGAAAATCTTGTCACCCATATTCATGTACTCAATACGTTTTTCTAAGTTAACTTTAACTTTGTTTTCGTATCCGGAATATGTGTGAACAATGTACCATCTCTTTTGATTTTTCTTAGATTCTTTAGCTTCAACTTCAGCTTGAGCCTCTGCTTGTTCAGCTAAAACATCTTCGTTCAATTGTTCTTCAATTGTTTTTTCTTCTTTAGTCATAAGCCACCTTTATTATTTTGGTTATTTATTACTTATTAATAAAACCAAGTAAATACTTGAATATAAGGTCCATTAAATAAATTGCAACAGTGAATACAAATACAATAACAATTACAGACAATGTTTCAAATATAACCTGTTTTTTTTCAGGCCAGCTAACTTTACTCCATTCGGCTTTTACACCTTTGAAATATGTCTTTATAGCTTCAACTGTTTCGTTCATTTTTTCTTCCTTTGTTTTAAAGTTTAAAATCGCGCCCTGAAGGACTCGAACCCTCGACATCCGGTTTTGGAGACCGACGTTCTACCAACTGAACTAAGGACGCATATTAAAGTGGTCAAAAATCTTTAACCACTTTATAAAAATTCTACTTAGTTTCTTTGTGGTTAGTATGTTTTTGACATCTTGGACAGTATTTGTTTAATTCTAATCTTTCCTTGATGTTCTTTTTGTTTTTTGTTGTTGTGTAGTTTCTTTCTTTGCATTCTTCACAAGCTAGAACTACCATTCTGTCATTTTTTCCTTTGATACCCATTGTTTTTATTTCCTTTATTTTATTAACTTGTCTCCTATTTAAAATAGAATGTGAAGATTACACATTCTATCTATTTCGGCTTATAATTTTATGATATATCAAACAAAAAATTTTGCAAACTAATTGTAAACAAATACTACGTTTTTGACAATTAAAAACATCTGCCAAATGACAGATGTTTTTAATTTTTAAGCTTATATTTTTTATAAAATTATCTTCTCATTGATTGAGTTGGTTGTTGAGCTTGTGCAGAATATCTGTTTGTTGAATCAGATTTCATTTGTTCCATGTAGATTTGACAATCCTTAACCCCTTTTTGTAACTGAGTTAAATTTCCTTCAAGACTGGTAAGAACTCGTTCTGCATAAACTTCTGCACCTTCTTTAACTTTTTGAGCATCTTCTCTTGCTTGGAGTCTGATGTTTTCAGCATCTTGAAGTGCAATATGTTTAATCTTTTCACAATCTTCAACTACTTCGTTTTTAATTCTGATACCTTCGCGTTCAATAGCTTTTAATTGGTCAGATTCAGAAAGAATTCTATCTGCTTCATTTCTAGCATCTTGTATAATTTTTGCAGCCTGCTGTTGTGCCTCTTTTTGAAGTTCTTCTCTTTTCTTTAATAATATTTTTGCGTCCTTAACTTCAATTGGCAAAGACTGATATATTCCATCAATTAATGTTTCAATTTCCCTTTTATTTACTACGGTGTATTTTAAAACTGAATAGCCTTCATCAAGTGCTATTTCTAACATCTTTAGTAAATCATACACTCCGTTTTGTGGCATGCTTATTATCCCTTATCCCTTTCACATTTTATATATTAATATATTACATAAGCAATTTTTAATTGTCAAATAAATATTACCTTTGTAATTACATAATTTAACATGTATTTTTATTATTCGTTAATTTTTTCTGCTTGCGTTATTTCTTCCGGAATATTGTTTCCAATTTGATACAATAAAGTTTCGATTTCCTTGATTTTAAGAATTGAAAAATCAGCAATAGACATTGTTTCATTTAAGGTATTTTCAAGTTTTTGAAGAAAGTCAAACAGGTTCTTACTTTGGTGATTTACCGGTTTAATGTTTGAATTTTTAAGAAACTCTCTTGCTTTTTTGACGTCATCTGGCAGATTTGCATAAATTGCATCAATAATTTGCTCAACCCCTCGTTTATTAACAGCAATAAATCCTTTGAATATCGGTAGAGAATATCCGCTCTTAATTTGAGCTTCAAGTCTTTTTATATCTTCTTTTGATTGGAATTTCATGAATTATCTCCTATGTGTGAGGTATTCGTTTACCGGACTTGGTACAAATTTAGAGATATCACCATTGTTTTGGAGAATTTCTCGGATTGTGCTAGATGAGATGAAATTGTATTTGGGTTTTGTTGTAAGAAATACTGTTTTAATTTCATCGCAAAGTGCACTGTTTGTTTGGGAGAGTTGCATTTCGTATTCAAAATCGGAAACGGCACGAAGCCCCCTGATAAGAATAGTTGCACCAATTTTTTTTGCATATTCTATAGTTAAGCCCTCAAAGGCATCAACTTCTACATTTTTAATTTGAGCTTCTTCAACGCTTTTTTTTATTAGTTCAACCCTCTTGTCTGGTGCGAGAAATCCTTTTTTTTCACCATTGTGAGCCACTGCGATGATGACTTTGTCAAAAATTCCTGCTGCATTTTTAAGAATATCTAAATGCCCTTTAGTTATAGGGTCAAAACTTCCCGGATATATTGCAATTTTCATATTATTCCTCATTTAAGGTTGATTATAGTAGATATTTAATTTTTTTTCAAGCGATAAGGCTGAAAGCATGTTAGGGTATGGTTTACCCATGTTAAAGATTGTAACAAAATGAATTGATTTGTGCAATTTCGGATATAAAAAATACTTTATCTATATGTACATGGTATATATAAGATTTTATATACACTACCTTCTACTTTCTACCTACTAACCTTTTACACGAGGAATTGTAAAAAAATTCCAAGGAGCTTCTTAAATTTTTAAGAAGCTTTTTTTTTATGGATTTATAGAAAAGGACTCTTAAATATCTTATCTTGCGGAAGCCCGAAAAATTTGATATAATAAAGAAGTAATCAATATGAAGAGGTAAAAAGATATGACAAAAGAATTAAAAGCTGAAAACGCCGTCATAGAGCGAGTTTCTGGGGGGGGGGGCACCACTAAAAGCCTCTCATAGTAAGGGTTTACGACACTGCCGCCGATCAGAGTGCGGAGCAGCCTGCCGAAATGATGGGCTGTCTGCAGGACAAGTCGGCAGGCTCGGAGGCACGTTTAGTGCGAGGCGCAGTGGGTATTGTTTCAAAAAAGTAGCATTTACTTTAGCCGAAGTATTAATCACTCTTGGAGTAATCGGAGTAGTAGCAGCATTAACAATGCCAACACTATTAAAAAACATAGCAGAACGTAGTAATTCAGAAGCTCAAGCCAATTTAGCTCAAAAGATTACAAAATCAATGGACTTGATGAGAGCAGATGGTGGTCTTGAAAGAACATATAATAGTACAGATGAATTTGTAGATGAGTTCTCAAAATATATAAAAATAAGTACGCGATGTGATGCAGATCATATTGCAGATTGTTGGCCGACAAAAACAGTAACCACAACAGATGGTGAAACTTATGATGTTTCAAAAGCAAAAACAGGAAAGAATTTAAATTTAAAAGATAATAAGAGTAATAACGTTGGTATAATCTTAGCCGATGGCGCAACACTAATACTTACCTACAATCCAAATGCAGGAATAATCGGAGATGGAGATACCGTAACACCAAGCTTTGCAGATTTACCTATTGGCTTTGGAAGAACAAAAAAGTTTGCATATACAACAAGCGTAACAGACCCAATAGACTTTGTAATGGACGTTAATGGATTTAAAGGACCAAACAGTGAAGCACGTAACGGTAAACAATATGATATCCGTAGTTTCAAAGTTGCAAGATTCTCTAAGGGTTGCGCCGGAAACGATATCAGTGGATTCGGTTGTGTATATCAATTACCATCATATAGTCCAATAAAAGCAGGAGATCCAGAAATGGACAAATGGGATCCAAAATGGAACACAACAGATTGGAAAGGCTATGATAACTATTGGGCAGGAGCAAAGAAAACTTGTGCGGAACAAGGAATGAGCCTACCGGATAAATCAAAACTGCAGAGTATATATCAAGCCGGCAAGAAAGACTCAAGTTTAGGCTTACCAACTTCCGGCTGGTTCTGGTCGTCTTCGGAGCTCAACGCTCGCGACGCGTACGACGTGTACTTCGCCAATGGCGGCACGTACACCAGCGGCAAGGACGGCAGCCCCGGTAAGGTCTTGTGTGTAGGTGATTAGTTCTCTATTTACCTATTCCGTCGGATTTTAAAATTAATGGATTGGAGTTTTACTCCAATCCATTTTGTCATACTGAGGTCGCATGAGCTCAAGGATAAAAGCGGAGCCGTAGCCGTTTAATGCGAGTGCGAATTGCCGAAGTATCTCATAACTTTTGAAATGAGATCTTTCGCTTCGCTCAAGATGACGTAGAGCATTTGGGGGTTCGGGGGTGGTACCACTGATGACTCGTTCCATTTGCAGATTAAAAAATCATTGGTTTTTCAATTATTGCATTTGTTGGTGGTGAATCTACGTGCGTAGCACTTTTTGAATCGAAACCAAAAAGAAAAAGTGAACAAAAGAAGTATTTATTATATTCGTAATGGATTACTACACTGGTGATTATTTCAATAATTCAACAAGCATTGCAATAAAACCCGTTCGTAATGACATGTAGCTTACTTATCAGGTTTTTGCTTTCGTTCACAATGATTGTTTATTTTTCTTGTCTTGAAAAAAAATCATGTTTTTGCTAAGATTTCGCTAGTATAATTAGAAAGAAGGGATTAAATTATGGCTAAAAGAGTATTGCTATGTATAATGGACGGTTGGGGAATCTCTAAAGGTTCTGAAAAATATGATGCAACCAAACTTTCTCACCCTGTTCATGTTGATGAATTAGAAAAAGATTGTCCGTTCAGACATTTGAGAGCTGACGGCGAATTTGTAGGGTTACCTGCAGGTCAAATGGGTAATTCAGAAGTTGGTCACTTGAATTTAGGTGCCGGCAGAATTGTTTATCAAGATTTGTCTAAAATTAATAATGCTATTAAAGATGGAACATTTTTTAAGAATGAAAGATTTTTAGCTGCTATTGAACATGCTAAGAAAAATGATTCAGCTCTTCATATTTATGGGCTTGTTTCAACAGGTGGAGTTCACTCATCATTAGACCATTTGTTAGCTTTGATTAAAATGGCTGCCGAAAATGGTTTAGCTAAAGTTTATGTTCACGCATTTTTAGATGGTCGTGACACCCCTCCTCAAAGTGCTTGTGAATTTTTGCAAGTTGTTGAAGATGAACTTAAAAAATATAATCTTCCTCCTGTTGCAACAATTATTGGTCGTTATTACATTATGGACAGAGATAATCGTTGGGACAGAGTTGAAAAAGGTTACAATGCGTTGTTGCTAGGAGAAGGCGAACATGCTGCAACTGCTATTGACGGTGTTAAACAATCTTATGCTAAAGGTGAAAATGATGAATTCGTTCTTCCTACTGTAATTGGCGGTGAAGAATCAAGAATTCACGATAACGATTCAATTATCTTTATCAATTTCCGCCCTGATAGAGCTAGAGAAATCACTAAAGCTATTAATTTTGCTGATTTTGACGGTTTTGAAAGGAAAAAAGTTCTTAAAAATATTTTATATACAACAATGACAAGTTACGAAGCAACTTTCACATTCCCGGTTGCTTTTCCTAAGGAAAAATTGGTTAATATTTTAGGTGATGTGTTGGAAGCAAACGGAATTCACCAATTCAGAACTGCTGAGACTGAAAAATATGCTCACGTAACATTCTTCTTTAACGGTGGAATCGACCAACCACAACCTCACGAATCAAGGGTTCTTGTTCCATCTCCAAAAGTTGCGACTTATGATATGCAACCGGAGATGAGTGCTCCTGAAGTTTGTGAAAACGTATTGAAAGCTCTTAAAAATCCTGAGTATCAATTCGTGTTGGTTAACTTTGCAAATCCTGATATGGTTGGCCATACAGGAGTTTTAGAAGCTGCAACAAAAGCATGTCATGTTGTTGATGAATGTGTCGGAAAAATTGCAGAAGCTTGTAAAGAAAATGATGTTGTTATGTTGTTGACAGCTGATCACGGTAATGCCGAAGTTATGTTTGACGAAGCTACAAAAGCTCCGGAAACTGCTCACACAACTAATGATGTTCCGTTTGTTGTGATTAATGCTCCACAAGGTCTTGAACTTCGTGATGGTCAAGGTGCTTTGTGTGATGTTGCCCCAACAATTTTACAACTTTTGGATATTAAACAACCCGTAGAGATGACAGGTAAATCATTAATTAAATAGAAAGTCTATAGGTGAATAAGTTAATAAGTCTATAAGTTATTTAATGTTTTTCAAAAAACGCAAATGCTTATCCACTTATTGACTTATAGACCTATTCACTTTGTTTTATAAAGGATTAAGAATGAGTAATAATATAGATAATTTAGATATAGATTTTTCATTTAAAAAGAATAATGTTGATGAGTTATTTTTTAATTTAAGTGAAAATCCGGAAGGTTTTAAAAACAAGGATTTTCGCTATACTTTAAGTATGATTTATCAGATTATTGAAGATGAGTTTGCTGGTATATTCCTTAGCCCGAATGCTCCGACTCGTAATACTCACTTTCATTTGATTAATAAGGCTGGTAAATTATCTTTCTTTGTTACTCCAACAAATAATTTTGAATATTATTTGAAGTCTAAAGGTTCTTTATTCCGTTTCAAGTCAGAAGTTTTAGACGATAAGGTCGGATATTTCATGACTTGGGATTTGGTTATGGACTATTTTGGCGGATTTGGTAACGTTGTTGATTTAGAAGATTTGACTCCAACTTTTATTTATTTGAATAAGTTGACTTATTTTGTAATGAAGTTGATTGAGAAATTATATTTTATTCCGACTGTAAAACGTTATGGTCAGATGTTCCGAATTGTTTATGAACCGATTATCAATAACCAAAAAATGGCAAGAATTGTTAATCAGTTTGAGGAATGTATTCCTGACGATTTGTTTATTCAAGGAGAAAAGCCAAAAGATTTTGTCTATGAATTCATTTATACATATTTAAATTATGTAATTTATAAATTCTTAGGTATTAAAATGTACAGATTTAAAGATGTTAAATCTGGAACTTATTTGTTAAAAGATTTAGAACAAAGAGCTGTTTTGAAAGGTAAAGATATTGCAGAAAATTTTGCTCAATGGTTTGACGAATTGTATTTAGGTAAATATGACGTTATTCCTTATTTCAAAATAGAAAAACAAGAAGATGAAATATTTAGATTAAAAGTTCATATCAAAAACAGAAAAACTGACGAAAGTGTATTGATTGATAAACTTTACTCTGATGAAGAAGTTTTTGGTGCTAAGGCAAGCGATATAGCAAGAATTGTTGAAAAACAACTTAATTACGCATTACGTTATATGCCTGAGTTGGAACAATTGTTTGAAGATGAAGACAAATTGTATTTGGACTTGAATTTGAACGAAGTTTACAAGATTATTACTCAGACTGCATATTACCTTCAAAAAGCACAAATTGAAGTTATTTTGCCGGAAGAACTTGTTAATATTGTAATTCCGAGAGCTTCAATCAATGCAAAAGTTAAAGAATCCAGAGCCGGCGATTTGGCCGATTTAATCAATAATAATTCCTCTTCTAAAATGTCTTTAGACGATATTTTGGATTTCTCTTATGAAATTGCTATTGGTAATGAAAAAATTTCGCTTGAAGAATTTAAAAAACTTGTTGAAAATAATAACGGGCTTATCAAGTACAAAAATAAATATGTATTGATTGATAAGGAAGAAAGTCAAAAGATTTTTGAACAAATTGCAAAATCTAATCTAAAATCAATGTCAAGAATGGAACTTATCCATGCTTCATTGTCTGGTCAATTAGATCAATACGATTTTGATTATGATGCAGCATTTGCAAGAGTTTTAGCTGATTTTACAAAACCAGTAGAGATGACTGTTCCGAAGACACTGAAAGGTGAACTTCGCCCTTACCAAGAAATTGGTTTAAAATGGTTGTGGACGAATGTTTCAAAGGGTTTTGGTTCATGTATGGCAGATGATATGGGATTAGGTAAAACTATTCAGGTTATCAGCTTGTTGTTAAAAATGAAAGAAGAAAATAGACTCAAAAAGCCTGTTCTTGTAATTTGTCCGACTACATTGATGGGTAACTGGATGAAAGAATTGCAGATGTTTGCGCCAAATCTTGATGCAGTGATTTATCACGGAGCAGATAGACAGTTGGAAGTTAATCACGATGTAATTCTTACTACTTATGCGATTATGAGAATTGATGTTGAAGAGCTTAAAAAACATGCTTGGAGTGTTATTATTGTTGATGAAGCTCAAAATATCAAGAATCCTGATACCGCTCAAACTCTTGCAATTAAGATGTTGAAATCAGATGTTAAAGTTGCAATGACAGGTACTCCGGTTGAAAACAGATTAACAGAGTTGTGGAGTATATTTGACTTTATCAATAAAGGTTATCTTGGCTCTCTTAAAGAATTCCAAAAGAGTTACGCTATTCCTATTGAAAGATTTAAGGAAAACTCTAGAGCAAGCAAATTGCGTATGTCAATTTCACCATTCGTGTTAAGACGTTTGAAAACAGATAAACACGTTATTTCCGACTTGCCGGAAAAAATGGTACTCAACGAATACTGTTATTTGTCTAAAGTTCAAGCTGTTCTATACGAAAAAACTCTTAATGAAATGATGACCAAAATTAGTGGATTTACAGGTATCAATAGACGTGGTAATATCTTTAAACTTATTACTGCTCTTAAACAGATTTGTAACCACCCTTACCAATTCCTTAAAACCGGTGAGATGAATAAGGAAATGTCCGGAAAAATGGAAAAATGTATTGACCTTGTTCAAAGCATTATTGATAGAGATGAAAAAACACTTATTTTTACTCAATATAAGGAAATGGGTGATATATTGTGCAAAGTTATCTCTCAAGAATGCAATACTGAACCGTTGTTTTTCCACGGGAGCTTGACAGTTTCGCAAAGGGAAGAATTGATTGAAAAATTCCAAACAGAAAAAGATTCAAGGGTAATGATTCTTTCATTGAAAGCCGGTGGTACAGGCTTGAACTTGACAAGTGCAACAAATGTTATCCACTATGATTTGTGGTGGAATCCTGCAGTTGAAGACCAAGCAACAGATAGAACCTATCGTATCGGTCAAGATAAGAATGTAATGGTTCACAGAATGATTACATTAGGAACTTTCGAAGAGAAAATTGATGAGATGTTGAAATCCAAGAAAGAGCTTGCAGATCTTGCAGTTTACGAGGGAGAAAAGATTATTACGGAACTTTCCGATGAGGAAATTTACGAAATCTTTACTCTGTCAGCTTAGGTTGTTTGAAAAAGTACATTATATTAACGAGAGGCGATTTTCGAAAGAAAATCGCCTCTCGTTTGCAATCATTTTTATTTTGTCAAATTTAAAATCTCTTCAACAGGTACATTTAAAGAATTTGCAAGAGCAACAATCTTTTTTACTGTGAGATTTTGCTCTCCTCGTTCGACTTTGCCAATGTAGTTTGTGTGAACGTTAGCAAGTTCGGCAAATTTTTCTTGCGAAAGGGTTCTTTTTGTTCTTTCGACCCTAAAATTTAGCCCTATTTTTTTTAGTACCTCTTCGTAATCTGACATAGTCAGATTTTATACTATTGACAATGTGTATTCTATACTATTATAATAGTGTAGAATATCATTGCAAGTTAAAGTGGAGCAATCCAGCTAATAGAGATAAACAAAAACAAAGAAAGAGGTACAAATGAAACATAACGGACTATTCACTTCTCACTATTCACTTCCTACTCACAAGTGTGCCTTTACTCTTGCTGAAGTCTTAATCACCCTTGGTATCATAGGTATAGTTGCAGCTTTGACAATTCCGAGTTTAATAACTAATTACAAGGCAAATAAACTTCGTGCTCAGTTTTTGAAATCTTATTCTACTGTTCAGCAGGTTTTCAAACAAATGGAAGCAGATGGTGTTTCTTTGAACGCAGCTGATTATACTGACCATGCAAGTTATTATAAGACATTTGCAAATTATTTGGCTGGAGTTACAGATTGTGGGGTTTATGGGGTTTCTTGTTTCAGTGTAGAACTTAGAAATAATTATAATAATATGAATAAAGAAAAAACCAGTGTTAGTTCTTTAGGTTTTTATTTGGACGATGGTATTCTTTTGTTGCAAGATGGTTCTCTTTATATGTTTGAAAATTGTCCGTTGTGTACGGATAATCCTCCTGTAATGGTTTCTGTTGACTTAAACGGCTTTAAAAATCCTCCTAATCGTTTTGGTTATGATGTTTTTACATTTCAACTTGTTGATGAAAATTTAAAAACTATGGGTGATAGAAATACAATGTACACTGATATGGATAAATATTGCAGTTTAAATAGTAAAGACAAATACAATGGAATTGCTTGCGCACAAAAGGCTCGTTCTGAGTCGGATTATTTTAAATGGGTTGTTAAGAATATGAGATAGGATTCTATTTTTTTAGCCTTGCGAGTAATTTTTTTGCAGGGGAATATTCGGGTAGAATTCTAAGACAGGTATCCAATGCTTTTTCACATTTTTCGTAATCTTCATCATTGTAATAATAAATGTAAGCAAGTAAATAATGCAGTTCGGATCATTATAGAACTTGTCTTTTGCTCGTCTTAAAAAGAACATCGCTGCAGGCATTAAGTTGTTTGCCCAAAAAGCCCGTCCTATGAATTTGTAACATTCCGGATTGTAATATGCCATATAGTCTGCATAGCGAATTATTTTTTCTACATAATCACCCTTGCAATATAAAATTAAGATATTTAAGTCGATTTCTAAAAAGTTTCTTATTTCGAAATATGTTGGAGAAGTTGTTAGTTTTCCCCGTAGCATTTGGATTAGGGTTAATCCCCAATGTGCTCTGATATTTTCATTCGAAACTTTTTCAAAACACTTAACGGCAGAAGAAAGTTTATCTAAAATTATGTAGCAGTATCCGGCTTCTACAAAATACTCATTTTTTTCAAAAAATGTTTTGCAGCCTTTAATTTTTCCTGACAAAAAATCTTGTTTTACCTGCTCATATTCAACTGTCATATCTTTTTACTATAATAAATTTTTACTGTCACTGTTTACAAAAGTAAAGTCAGGCATCATTGATTTAATCATCATTGCTTGAATTACTTCTGGTGAAAGATTTTTATCCTGTCCGGACATATATGGAACTAAGTTCATTAAATCATCGTTTGAAGATTTTGAATTACTGTCATTACCCAGCAGCATTCTTAATTCGTCAAGTTCTCTTTGTGATTGAGTGAATTCCGGGTCTTGAGAAAGTTTTTTCATTTCATCAGATGGAGCTACATAAGCAAGTTTAATCGTTCCAGAATCACTTTGTTTGTCAAAGTGTTTGATGTCGTTAACATTATTCATGTCTTTTTCCGGATTATCATCACCGGTGTTAATAGATTCTTGAATTTTTCTCAATTGAAGTTGTTTGTATTCTTTGTTCAAATCTGGTGACAAACCATTACCGTAAGGTGCATTGATGAACTTATCAAGTTGTTCATCTTGTGTTGCAAATGGTAGATTGATTTTATTTTTATCATCATCTTTTCCATTGTTTTGGCCGTTTTTGTTGTCTTTATTTTCATTAACTGCTTGTGGTGATAATTTATTTTGTAAGTTAACAAGATTTCTGTTGATTAAAACATTAGGGTCAACAGGTGTTAAATCTACGTTGTTACCGATATTAGCATAAGGGTAAATCAAGTCCGGTTCGTTTACGTTTTGGTAACATTTTTCTTTGTCTTCACCAAGTACGCAGTTTCGACCGTTTGTTGCATATTTTACAATCATTGGATTTGCATTCAATGAAATTACTTTTTCATAAGCTTTGATTGCATTTTCTTTGTCACTTACTTTTGTATAGCACATTGCCATGTAGTAAAATCCCAAAGTATCATTTGGGTGAAGTTTTACATAAGAAATACATTCTTGAAGACAACCGGCAAAGTTACTCTTTTTATATTTTGCTCTAATACTTTCTAAAGATGGATTAGAATAGAAAGATTGTGCTGTTGTCCAACCAGCTTTAACTTCCGGATCTCCATATACGTTTCTTGAAGATTCTCTTAGAACTTCGTTTCTTCGAGGTTCATTAGAGCTTGTTTGATCTGATGATGAATCTTCAACTGTGGAGGTGTAATTCAAAGAAGAAGTTGGGACTGATGAAGATGGAGAAGATTTTTTTGCTGCCATAGAATTTGAATAGAATTCGCTCATTGCTTGTTCTTTTTCTTCTGATTGTGCATTTGTCGGGTGGGTATCTTCATATAAGTTGTAGTTCTTCAGTGGATTTTGCCAACCATAAGTCACTGAAGATACAGTATTTAACACCATTATTGTCGCTACTAATAACCCGATTTTCTTCTTCATTGTTTTATCCTCTTAGAATTCCTTTTAATAAAAATATCTTCTACGTCAAGGTTATTATATGATATTAAAAATAATACGTCATAATCCAAATGTATGATATTAAGATTTTCTCATTGCAAATTTGCAACCACAGTAATTTTGCCTATACAGATTTAATTCTTTAGAAATTTTATTTGTCTTTAGAAATCCGTCTTGTTTTCTAAAATTTGTGGATAAGTATATCAAATCTTCTTCTTGTGCAATTTTTTCTCCGATTGCGGTGAGTTTTTCATAATTTTTGTGCGGGCTTATTACCATTGACGTTGTGAATTCTTTTATTCCAAGTTTTTTAGAGAGTTTTGCTGCTCCTCGTAATCTTAGTTCAAAACACTTGTCACATCTTTTTCCTTTTTCAGGTTCGTTTTCAAGTCCTTTAACAATGTTGTAATAAAGTTCAGGTTCATATTCTCCCACAATCAATTCACACCCAAAATGATTACATAATGTTTTTTCAGCCTCTAATCGTTTTTGATATTCTTCAAGCGGAAAAATATTTGGGTTGTAAAAATAGGCAACAACAGAATATCCCATATCCTGTAAAAGTGATATGGGATAGGCTGAACAGATACCGCAACATGTGTGCAGTAATATTTTTTTATTAGAATAAGTGTTTAGGTTTTGCTCCATGATCAATTGCCCATTTTTTTAAGTCGTGATATCCTTTGATACCCAATTCATAATCATCACCCATTTGAAGCGCCGGAGTTCCCATTTGTGAACTCTTAGTCAAAGAGTAATCAATTTCTTTTTGGATAATATTGTTTACTTTTTCAGAATGTGCATCTTTTTTAAGTTTATCCATATCCAAGTCAAAACCTGAATTTTTCAAGACATCAAGAACTTCAACTTCTGTTGATGGTTTTTTCTCAAAAAATAAAGAGTTGACTTCCCAGAATTTACCTTGCATTTGGGCTGCCTCTGCATATTTTGCCATTATGCATGAACCTTCGTGAAATTCTTGTTTAAGATATTTATTACAACTTGTATCAAGTGGTAACGCGTGGTGTTCAATTCTTAGGTTTTTAAATTCTGTTACTAATTTGTGAATCATGTTATTGCATGCAAAACACATTGGACATTTGTAGTCTGAAAAGATATTCAATACAACGGCATCTTTATCTTTTGAACCTAAAACGTTACCTTTAACCGCATAAGGATTTATTTCAGATTTTGTGAATTCACCATAATCTCTTTGGAATTTTAGAGCCGGTGAGAATTTAGCACTGGAGAATGCCCAACCTAAAAATCCAACAGCACAAATCATTACAAGAGTGAATGCTACTCTGTATGGAATTGGTTTTAATCCGTCTAACAAGTCTAAATAACTTTGTTTAAATGCTCCAACAATTCCGCCGTCTAAATCTTTCACCGCAACGATTGCTATACACAAATCAATTATGTATGTTAATGCACACATTATACATAGTTTGTGAATTCCGAATAAACTAACGCAAAGTAAAATCATTGAAATCGTGAATGCAATAATTCCAAGTGCTGCAATGTAGTGGAATTTGTTTTTGAAAACTTCTAAAAATTTCAAAAACGGAACTTTTTTTAGTTTATCAACACCTAGTAACATTAATATAAATGAATATAAGAACAATCCCCAGTATGCCAAAGGGACACCAAAGAATTGTGATTCTGTTGTTCTTGCAACTCCGTCACAGTCTACAAAATTGCTGATAGAGCAGAAACTTGGCAATGCATATTGATTGAAGTTTGCTTCATAATAAATATGTGCCAAATCTACTGTTGCAATTAAGCCTAATAATACAAGGATTGTAATAATTATTGTCTTTTTTAGATTGTTTTCGTCAACCATATCTGTATTTCTCCCTCTTTCTATAATTTATGTATATATTACATTTTATTGGCAAATAAATCAAGTGGACATATAATTTGCTCCCAGATTTTTTCATGTTAAGATGAAATTATGAAAAGAAAACCAACAGTAGCAATAGTAGGAAGACCCAATGTCGGGAAATCGACTTTCGTGAACCGTTTAATCGGTGCGAGAAATTCGATTGTTCACGATATGCCTGGAGTTACAAGGGATAGAATTTATTTTGATGTTGAATGGCAAAATAAAGGCTTCACTGTAATTGATACCGGCGGTATTATCCCGGGAGATGGCGATGATATTATGGTTTCTATTTTTGACCAAGCAAGACTTGCTTGTGAAGAAGCTGACAAAATTATCTTTCTTGTTGATGGAAAAGAGGGTATAAATCCTGTAGATTATGACATTGCAAATATTTTGCGTCAATCAGGTAAGCCTATATTCCTTGCCGTAAACAAATGTGATAATGTTGAATCTTTAATGATGACGAATGATTTTTATTCACTTGCAGTTGGTGATCCTGTTGGAATTTCAGCTTTGCATGGTTCTGGTGGTGTCGGTGATTTGTTAGATTTAGTTACTGATGATTTTGAAGTGACTGAAGAAGAGGAGAATGATGGCAAAATTAGGATTGCAATAGTAGGAAGACCTAATGCTGGAAAATCATCAATCGTTAATGCTCTTTTAAATACTCAAAGAGTTATTGTTTCTAACATTTCCGGTACAACAAGAGATAGTATTGATAGTTATATCACATATAAAGATACTGAATTTGTGATTGTTGACACCGCAGGAATTAGAAAAAAATCTAAAGTTGATTATGGTGTTGAAAAATTCGCAGTAGATAGAGCAATTCGTTCAATTCGAGAATGTGATGTTGCAGTTTTGGTAATTGATGCGAATGAGGGAATTTCTGATCAGGACAAAAAGATTTCTTCAATTATCACCGAATCAGGAAAAGGTATCATTGTTGCAATCAACAAATGGGATTTGGTTGAAGATAAAAAATCAAATACAATTAATAAATTTGAAAAAGAATTGGCAAAAGACATTCCATTCTTGAGTTATGCCCCAAAAATTTTTATCAGTGCATTGACAAAACAAAGATTAGGACAAATTTTTGATAAGAGTATGGAAGTCTATGCACAATGTGTAAAACGTGTGTCAACAGGATTGTTGAATAAGGTTATCAATGAAGCTTATGCTTTAAATCCGCCTACAAGTTTTAAAGGCAAAAGATTGAAAGTTTTGTACACAACACAAGCTGCAATTCAACCGCCAACTTTTGTTTTGTTTGTTAATAACGAAGATTTGTTGAAAGATAGCTATAAGAGATATTTAGAAAATAAATTGCGAGAATCTTTTGGATTTTTCGGTACTCCTATCAGGATTTCTGTTCGAGAACGTAAAGACAAGAAAAAATAGAAAATTTAGTTTTCGTAATTTTCAAGAGTTTTATTTATGAGGTTAATCATTTTATGTCTCAAATTTTTTGGTGAAATGATTTCACAATTATATGTATACCTCATAAGTCGTTGTAATAGTTTGTCAAAAGGTTCATTCTTATTTATTACAATTAGGTTCCCGTTCTCATCATAGCCGTCAGAATATTCATTCTCCTTGACTTTGTATGTTTTTGCAAGTCTGTTTTTCAATTTATAAACTACTGTTGTGGTTAATTCTGTCGGACTTGCGATTTGTGGAAGTTTTGCAATGGATAAAATTCTTGAAATCTGAATTTCAATATTTGTTTTAGAATTTAAATCATAAACTTTTAAATACACATTGCGAGTATCATATATAACATCTTTTGGGGTGCATTTAATTTTTGCTTCTTTATTATTTTTCAAATATAAAACTTCAATTATAAAATTTTCTTTGCAAATTTCGACACATTGTTCAATTTGTTCTCTTAGATTTGCATAATAAAAAGAAAAATCATAGTTGTTAGTATTATTTAATTTATTTCTATCTTCATAGTTCATTCTGATTTTTAATTCGTGAATAAATTTTTTGATATCAGAAGAAGTATTTTCTTCCGGAAAAGTTTTGATCGAATTTGATAAGATATTAATTGATTTCAAATCATCTTCGGAAAAATTCATTGCATATAAATTGTTTAAAAGTTTATATTGATTATTTACTTTTTTAACGTTTATTCCAAAAACTTTGAGGGTATTTAGGTATTTGTTTAATACAACTTGGATATTATTTGTTGATTGTTCATCATCAAAATCATTTTTAAAGATATCTTTAACACTTTCATAATCTGCTTTATCTTGATACAAAAGCAGAAGAAGTTTGAACATTTTTATGCACCCATCATTTAGTTTTGGATTATTTTTCTTCAATATAACCCTCTTTCATTTCTTTTAAACAATTAACTATTTCTGATTTGAAACTTTCCGGATAAAGGACTTTACATTTGTTTGTGTAAGACATGATTCTTTGAATAATATCAAATTTGTTTGGCGATGTTATTTCAATAATTGTTTTATTATTTTCATTTTTTATAACTTTTTCATTTGGTAAAATTTCGGTACTTTTATCAATGTTAAAAACCTCGTAACCTACTGTTAATACTGGAGTTTCTAGTTTTGAAGATGCATATTAATACTTATAATTCTAACTATTTTTGATACTAAAAATTTTGCATAATTTTTATATTCTGAGTTGAAACCTGAAACATATAATTTCCCGTTATTAATAGATAATTTATCAACGATTATTGTAATATTTTTTTCTTCCTGAATTTGGAGAGTTATATAATATTGTAATTTTGGTTTTATTTTGAGCTAAATTCATAAGGTTTTTAAGCATTTCGGGGGCAATATTATTTAATGGGGAAATGTTTTTCAGTTTATTTTTTAAGTTTTCATCTGAAATATATGGTGCAAATTTTTGGAAAAATTTTTCTAAAGAAATTAAATCATTAATATCAATTGATTTAGAAATTGCTTTAAAAACTTTTAAGATACTTTTTGCCTGCTCTTTTGTGATATTTAATTCAAAAGGGTGCGAATCTATTGAATAACGTGTGATTCCAGATTTTGTAGATTTTGATATTTTACAACCGATTTCGCGGAGAGAATTTATGTAAATCCTAATAGTATCAATAGATACAGACTCATGAAGATAGACATGATTTGTTAGGTATTGTTGTATTTCAGTGTATGATTTTGGGTTTCCCAATAGTAGTGAAAATATGATTATAGACTTAAATCCGGTAAATGACATTAGATTATAAGTCACAGTATTTGATTTCAAGAATTCTTTCATTTATTTTCTCCAACTATGCTCAAACTCACTCTATCACAAACTTTCAGGTTTTTCTATTTTTATTTTTGACCATGCCCCATGCTCAATCCGTAATTTTATAATGTCAAATAAAAATTCGGGAAATTTTTACATGTTTTCATTAAATTTGCTTCATTAAGATTTAATAACACGAATTTTTTCTTACGAATACTAGGGGCATGGTCAAATGTAAAATTTTTATAATAATTATTTACTTGTCAATCTTTAGGTTTAGGTCTAAAGTATAAGTATAGAAAGAAAGCCGAATTAAAATCATAAGGCTGCCAGACAAGTGGAAGGAACACATAATTACTAAAAAGTAAGTAATTAAAAGCGATTAAGAACAGAATTGGACAAGTAGAAATAGAGGTGATGGCGAGAAGTCCAAAAAAGGGAAAAGAGATTATTGAGGTTTCGAAGGTATTAGACTGGAGATTAGGGATATTTTATAAATAATTAGTTTACATCTTAATAATAAAAAGTTTTGTATATCTAGTTTATTTTGGGAGTTTAAGTTAAAAGACTTAAAGAAGAGAGTAAAGGATAGTTGTAAACTTTAATGGCTCGTACTTGCATAAGTAGGGGCTTTTTATATGATAAATTTATTATGGAAGAGTTAGAAGTTAAAAAAGTTATAGCATTGATGTCCGGAACATCTTGCGATAGCATTGATGCCGGTTTGTGTGAAGTTTATCCTGATATGACGGTTAAATTAATTCAAGGAATAAATTATAAATATCCGGAACATATTAGAGCAAAAATTTTTCAATTATTTCGAGGAGAAGCATCTATTAAAGATATTTGTCAGATGAATTTTGCAATAGGAAAATGTTTTGCTGAGGCATGCAAGGTATTGATTTCAGAATTCGGAAAACCTGATTTTATTTCTAGTCATGGGCAAACTATTTATCATTATCCTTTTGATAAAAAAATTGATGGGATAAATTTAAAAAGCACCTTACAAATTGGCGAAAGTTCTGTTATTGCGCAAGAAACAAATTGTTTAACTATTTCAAATTTTAGAGAAGCAGATATGGCACAAGGTGGACAGGGCGCTCCTTTGGTTTGTTTTGCAGATGAAAAATGGTTTAAAAATAAAGGTAAAAATTTTGCAATCCAAAATATTGGCGGAATTTCTAATGTAACTGTTGTGTCAAAAGATTTTGATACTTTTGGTTTTGATACGGGCTTAGGAAATATTATGATTGACTATTGCATGAACAAGTATTTTTCTCTCCCGTATGATAAAGATGGTGAAATTGCAAAAGAGGGAACAATTTCTGATAGTTGGTTGGCATGTTTATTGCAAGATGAATATTATTTTATGGATCCTCCAAAATCAACAGGAAGAGAATATTTTTCTCCAAAATATATTGAAAATACTCTTAAATTTGCACCTCAAAATCCAAAAGATATTATTGCAACTGTTACGGCTCTTACGGCAAAAACTATTGCGGATTCTTATGAAAGATTTATTTATCCGAATGTTGGAATTCATGAAGCTGTAATTTGCGGTGGTGGAGCTTATAACAAAACTTTGATGAAATATTTGAGAACTTATCTCCCATCTTATATTGATTTGAAAACTTGCGAAGATTATGGAATTTCTAATAATTTTAAAGAAGTTATGGCATTTGCATTGCTTGGATATTGTACTTATTATGGAATTCCAAACAATTTGCCTTGCTGCACGGGAGCTAAAAAAAGAGTTGTTATGGGAAAATTGACATATTAATTTAAGTTTACTAGCTAAAATTATCTGTTTGTTATAATATTATTAGGCTATAAAAACACAAGGATATAAATATATGAAATACTCCAAATATTCAGTAGTAGTAATCGGCAGTGGGATTGCAGGGTTATATTCTGCTTTGAAACTTGAACAACAGTTGAATTTACCGGACGGAATTTTACTCATAACAAAGTCAGAATTGGGAGAAAGCAACTCTTATTATGCACAAGGCGGAATGGTTGCAGTTCTGAAGAGCAATAAAAATGATTCTGTATCTTCACATGTTGCAGACACAATTAAAGCTGGTGCAGGGTTGAGCGAATTAAATACAATCAAATTTATAAGTGAAAATTCGGATAAAGTTGTTAAAGATTTACTTACTTTTGGAGTTGAATTTGATAGAGATGAAAATGGCAATTTTACTTTAACTAAAGAGGCCGCACATTCTGTAAATAGAATTTTGCATTCCGGCGGAGATGCAACAGGTAGAGAAATGGAAATTGCCTTATGTCACACTTTGCAAAATCATAAGAATATAAAAGTTTATGAAAATTCTTTAGCTGTTGACCTGTTAGTTGAAAATAATACTTGTGATGGTGTAGTTATTTTTCATGAAAAAAATAGTGAATACGAAACCGTGTATTGCAAGACTTTAATTCTTGCAACGGGTGGTTTAGGTCAATTATACAAATATACAACTAATCCTGTAGGTGCAACAGGCGATGGTTTTGCTCTTGCATACAATGTTGGAGCAGAGTTGCAAGATATGGAATTTGTTCAATTCCACCCAACAGCTTTGGCTTTTGATGATAAAAAAAATCATAACAGATTTTTGATTAGTGAAGCTGTAAGAGGTGAGGGCGCAAAACTTTGCAATAAAGCCCGAGTTCAATTTATGTATAAATATGATGAGAGAAAAGAACTTGCACCTCGAGATATTGTTGCCCGTTCTATTTTTCAAGAGATGAAGGCAACTAATACGACTAATGTTTATCTTGATACTTCAGATATTCCGAGAGATAAATTGATAAAAAGATTTCCGACTATTGCGAATAAATGCTTGGATAACGGAATTGATATAACAAAAGATTTAATTCCTGTTGCTCCGGCTGCTCATTATTTTATGGGTGGGGTAAAAACTAATTTGAAAGGTGAAACTTCAATCAAAGGTTTGTATGCAATTGGTGAAGTTTCTTCAACAGGTTTGCACGGTGGAAACAGACTTGCAAGTAATTCATTATTGGAATGTGTTGTATGCGCTTACGAAGTTGCAGAGTTTTTAAGAAATTCTGATTTGTCTTTTGATATTCCAAAGAATGAAAAATTTGACAAAATTATTTCCAAATACGATATACCTAATGTTGAAAATAAAATTGATGTTCAAAACCTAAAATCAAAACTAAAGGATTTGATGTGGAACAATGTGGGGATTTATAGAAACGAAAAATCTTTGAATGATGCAATAAATGGATTGAACGAACTGGAAAAAGAATTCCCAAAACAAGATAAATATTTATCTAAAGAGGAATATGAATTTAAAAATATGCTGATTAGTGCAAGGTTGATTGTTAAATCAGCAATTCGCAGAAAAGAATCAAGAGGAGCTCACTATAGAACAGATTATCTTGAAACAAACGAAGTTTGCGAACACAGTATTTTATCAAGAAGAAAAGGAGAATTGAGTTTTGCTAAGTAATATTTATGTTGAAGAACATGTAAAATCAGCTTTAATGGAAGATATCGGATTTGGCGATGTAACAACTGAAAGTATTGTTGGGGAAGACAAAATTTTCAATGCATCTCTTGTTTCAAGATGCGAGGGAATTATTTGCGGACTTGATGTTTTTAAAACAGTATTCAAGCTTTTGTCTGACAAAGTTAAGGTTGAATTGCTATTTAAAGATGGTGATAAAATTAAAAAAGGTGATGTCCTTGCAAAATTAACTGGTCCAGGAAAATATCTGTTATTGGGTGAAAGAGTTTCGCTAAACTATATTCAAAGGATGAGCGGAATTGCAACTGAAACTTACAAATATCAATCTGCAATTGGTGAACTTCCTTGCAAAATTGTTGATACAAGAAAAACTACTCCAAACTTTAGAGCTTTTGAAAAATATTCCGTAAAAGTTGGTGGGGGGGCTTTGCATAGATTCAATTTGTCAGATTGTGCAATGATTAAAGATAACCATATTCAAGTTGCAGGTTCTGTTACGAATGCGGTTAAAATGGTGAAAGCAAATTTATCTCATGCTCACAAAGTTGAACTTGAATGTGATACTTTAGATCAAGTAAAAGAAGCATTGCCGTTGGGTGTTGATATTATTATGCTGGATAATATGGATTTAGATACAATGAAAACGGCGGTGAAATTGATTAATCATAAAGCGATTGTAGAAGCAAGCGGAAATGTTAGATTAGAAACAGTTCGTGCAATTGCTGAATGTGGTGTTGATATAATTTCATCTAGTGCAATTGTTGCTAAAGCTCCAACTCTTGATATTGCGTTAGATATGTAATATTTCAATTGAAAAATTCTTTGAATGAGCCTCAAACCTTAATTTTTCATTAAGATTAAGTTATATTGTTATGTTTATGCTAAACTTTTGGTAAGACATTACAAACTTGGAGAGGTATATTAATAATGAATTGGCTAGTAAAGCTTTTAGGCGATCCTAACGAGAAAAAAGTTAAATCTATGATGGGGATTGTCGAACATATAAACGCATTAGAACCTGAATTCGCAAAATTAACAGATGATGAATTACGAGCTAAAACTCAAGAATTCAAAGACATTTTGGCTCAACGTCCAACATCTAAGAATTTTAAAGAAGATTTAAAACTTGAAAAAGCAGCATTAGACAAGCTTTTACCGGAAGCTTTTGCAACTGTTAGAGAAGCCGGTAAACGTGTTTTGAATATGCGACATTTTGATGTTCAGTTGATTGGTGGATATTTCTTGCATAATGGTCATATTGCAGAGATGAGAACCGGTGAGGGTAAAACTTTGGTTGCAACTTTGCCTGCTTACCTTAATGCTTTGACCGGTAAAGGTGTTCACGTAATTACAGTAAACGATTATTTGGCAAAACGTGATAGCGAATGGATGGGAAAAATCTACAAATTTTTGGGTTTAACCGTTGGTGTTGTTCTTTCAAATGGAGAGGGCGCAAGAAATTTTGAAAACAAAAAACACGCATATCAATGTGATATCACTTATGGTACAAACAACGAATTTGGTTTTGATTATTTGAGAGATAACATGGCAAGCAGTGTTGAAATGCTTGTCCAAAGACCTTTCAATTATGCAATTATTGATGAAGTTGATAGTATTTTGATTGATGAGGCAAGAACACCGTTGATTATCAGCGGACGTTTGGCTCAATCTGCTGAAACTTATCAACTTATGGCAAAAATTGCACCTCAACTTCAAAAAGATGTTGATTATACAGTAGATGAAAAAAATAAAAATGTTATCTTGACAGAAGAGGGCATTGACCATGCGCAGGATTTAATCGGCATAAAAGACTTATTTGATATTCATACTCAATATGCGCATCACTTGTTGCAAGCCTTGAAAGCAAAAGAATTATTCGTTAGAGATACCGATTACGTTGTAAAAAATGGCGAAGTTATGATTGTTGACGAATTCACCGGACGTTTGATGGAGGGTAGACGTTGGTCAGACGGGCTTCACCAAGCGGTTGAAGCTAAAGAGGGTGTAGAAATTCAAGACGAAACTCAAACTTTGGCAAGTATCACATTCCAAAACTTGTTCAGATTGTACCCTAAACTTTCCGGCATGACAGGTACAGCAATGACTGAGGAAGCAGAATTCGGTAAGATTTATAATCTTGAAGTTACAACAATTCCGACAAATAAACCGGATATCAGAGTGAATTATCCTGATGTAATTTATAAATCAGAGGTTCAAAAATATTTAGCTGTTGTAGATGATATTTTAGCTCAACACAAACTCGGGCGACCTGTTTTGGTTGGTACAATCAGTATTGAAAAATCTGAATATGTTTCAGCTTTGCTTAGACAAAGAGGAATTAAGCATAATGTATTGAACGCAAAACACCACGAAAAAGAAGCACATATTATTGCCCAAGCCGGTAGATATGGTGCTGTTACTATTGCAACCAATATGGCAGGTCGAGGTACAGATATTCTTTTAGGTGGTAATGCTGAATATCTTGCGAAAGCTGAACTTGATGAAAATGGAATTGATGAATCAAATCCGAATTATGAAACTTTGAAAAAAGAAGCTTTAGATAGAGCAAGAAAAATTACCGAAGCAGAGCATGACAAAGTTGTTGCAGCCGGTGGCTTGCATGTAATTGGTACAGAACGTCACGAATCACGTCGTATTGATAATCAGTTGAGAGGTCGTGCTGCTCGTCAAGGCGACCCTGGGTCAACAAGGTTTTTCTTGTCATTGGAAGATAATTTGATGAGAATATTTGGTGGTGAAAAAATTACCCAACTTATGACTGCGTTAAATGTTCCGGAAAATATGGCAATTGATTCTCCGTTGATTACAAAACGAATTCAATCTGCGCAGAAAAAAGTTGAAACTTTCCACTTTGATATGAGAAAATCTGTTCTTGAATATGATGATGTTATGAATATTCAGAGAGAAAAATTCTATCATCAAAGGAGAAAAGTTTTGGCAGGTGAAGGATTGTATGAAGATATTCTTTATATGATGGAAAGAGAAGTTGACAGACTTATGCGTAGTTACATTTCTCCTGAGCAAAAAGTTGAAGAATATGTTTATGATGATTTAGTTACAATGATTAAAGAACTTCATTCAACTGTTCCACAACTTGCTTCAACATTTGATGTTGCTGATATTCAAAATATGCGTTTTGAACCAATGTATAACAAGATTAAGGATTTTGTTATTGATGCTTATAAAAACCACGAAATTGAAATTATCAATTTTTATAACCAAGTTGTGACAGATTACAATGCGGGCTATGAACTTCAAGAACCATTTGCGCCACATAATATTGTTAGACAATTAGAAAAAGATGTTCTTTTGAAAGTTGTAGATAGCAAATGGATTGATCACTTACATAATATTGATATGTTGCGTGATGGTATTGGTTTAAGAGCTTATGGACAAAAAGATCCATTGATTGAATATAAAAAAGAAGCTTATGACATGTTTAATAACATGATGTACGAAATTCAAAGTGATACCGTAAAACACTTGTTCAGAACAAAATTTGGAGTTCAAGTGGTGAATAACCAACCGGAAGAGCCTGTTGATATTCTGTCCACCCCTTGTGGGAGGACCGAAATCTCTGATTTCGAGGAGGGGTCTCCTTAACTTTAAATCCTATCTTGCAAAGCTTTAAAAAATCTTGTATAATAAGAACAAGCCGAGCAGAGTGCGGAGCAGCCTGCCGAAATGATAGGCTGTCTGCAGGACTAGTCGGCAGGCTCGGAGTCACGTTTAATGCGAGGCGCAGTAAATACAGAAGTCAGTGAGTTAAGCATAACAAAAGAAAGGAAGTACAAACATGTCAAAACGCAGTCATAGAGCGACTTTCGGGGGGCACCACTAAAAGCCTCTCATAGTAAGGGTTTACGGCGAGTTAGTAAAAGAGTAGCATTCACACTTGCCGAAGTCCTAATCACTCTTGGAGTAATCGGAGTAGTAGCAGCATTAACAATGCCAACACTATTAAAAAACATAGCAGAACGCAGTAATTCAGAAGCACAAGCCAATTTAGCTCAAAAGATTACAAAATCAATGGACTTGATGAGAGCAGATGGTGGTCTTGAAAGAACATATAATAGTACAGATGAATTTGTAGATGAATTCTCAAAATATATAAAAATAAGTACCCGATGTGATGCAGATCATATTGCAGATTGTTGGCCAACAAAAACAGTAACCACAACAGATGGTGAAACTTATGATGTATCAAAAGCAAAAACAGGAAAGAATTTAAATTTAAAAGATAACAAAAGTAATAACGTTGGAATAATTTTAGCTGATGGAGCAACACTAATATTAACCTACAATCCAAATGCAGGGATAATCGGAGATGGAGATACCGTGACACCAAGTTTTGCAGATTTACCTATTGGTTTTGGAAGAACAAAGAAGTTTGCATATACAACAAGTGTAACAGACCCAATCGACTTTGTAATGGACGTAAATGGTTTCAAAGGACCAAACAGTGAAGCACGAAACGGTAAACAATATGATATCAGAAGTTTTAAAGTCGCAAAGTTTAGTAAGGGTTGTGCAGGTATTGATGTTCCAAATATCGGTTGTGTATATCAATTACCATCATATAGTCCAATAAGAGCAGGAAGTGAAGAGATGGAAAAATGGGATCCCAATTGGACAACTGAAAAAGTAGGAAGTTATGCAAGTGATGATAACTATTGGGCAGGAGCAAAGAAAGCCTGTGATGATATAGGAATGAGCCTACCGGATAAATCAAAACTAAAAAGTATATATGAAGCAGCTAAGAAAGATTCCAGTTTAGGCTTATCGACTGATGCCTTGTTCTGGTCGTCTTCAGAGGACAACGTTTACGGCGCGTACATCGTGTACTTCGACAATGGCTACACGTACGCCCTCTACAAGCGCGGCAACTATAAGGTCTTGTGTGTAGGTGATTAGATTTTTTAAGTAGGTTGGCATTGCCATGCCTATAGATAAAAATAATAATTAAAAGAAATGAATAGTTTATTGTAGCTATTCATTTCTTTTTATAAATAGCATGCTTTTTATTGGAAAATTTTCAGTTGTTTATAATTTTTTCTTTAAAATCAAAAAAAATTAAACAACTTTAAACCCGTGAATATCACTAAAATCAATAATTTCACACTTTTTATTAAAAAATATTAAAAAAAATAAAAAAATATTGGACAAAGGGGTTGATTTTTAAAATTGTTTGTTTTACACTTAAAGACGTCGAAAGACAAATGAGTTTTGAAAATATAAATAGCAAATAGCAAAAAGATTTTTGAAATTTATTAAAATTATCCCTTGACAAAAGAGATTGAGGTGATAATATAGAAAAGCCCCGATAGCGAGAGTGACTGAGTAAGTTACGAAGCGTTGGAGGCGAAAGAATGGACATTGAAAATAGAATAGCTGAAAACGATAAGAAATAACTTGTTGATTTCGAAAAAATGATTCAAAGACAAAGATTAGCGTAAAGCTAGTGTAAAAAAAAATAGAAGTCGAGCAGATTATTTAGTTAGCCCTAAATAATCGATGGACATAAACTTTCTGACAATGGAGAGTTTGATCCTGGCTCAGGACGAACGCTGGCGGCGTGCTTCATACATGCAAGTCGAACGAGAATCTCTAGCTTGCTAGAGAGGAAAGTGGCGGACGGGTGAGTAAAATGTAGAGAATCTGCCCTTGAGCGGGGGACAACAGTTGGAAACGGCTGCTAATACCCCATATGAGCGTACCTGAGATGGTATTCTTGAAAACTCCGGTGCTCAAGGATGAGTCTGCATCTGATTAGCTAGTTGGCGGGGTAATGGCCCACCAAGGCGACGATCAGTAGCTGGTTTGAGAGGATGATCAGCCACAATGGGACTGAGACACGGCCCATACTCCTACGGGAGGCAGCAGTAGGGAATTTTGCGCAATGGGGGAAACCCTGACGCAGCAACGCCGCGTGAACGAGACGCCCTTCGGGGTGTAAAGTTTTGTCAGTGGGGACGAACAAATGACGGTACCCACAGAGGAAGCACCGGCTAACTCCGTGCCAGCAGCCGCGGTAATACGGAGGGTGCAAGCGTTGTCCGGAATCATTGGGCGTAAAGAGTTCGTAGGCGGCATGTAAAGTCAGGTGTTAAAGGCTGAGGCTCAACCTCAGTATGGCACTTGATACTTGCAAGCTAGAATGCGGTAGAGGTAAAGGGAATTCCTGGTGTAGCGGTGAAATGCTTAGATATCAGGAGGAACATCGGTGGCGTAAGCGCTTTACTGGGCCGTAATTGACGCTGAGGAACGAAAGCCAGGGTAGCAAATGGGATTAGATACCCCAGTAGTCCTGGCCGTAAACGATGGATACTAGGTGTTGCGGGTATCGACCCCTGCAGTGCCGTAGCAAACGCGTTAAGTATCCCGCCTGGGGAGTACGCACGCAAGTGTGAAACTCAAAGGAATTGACGGGGACCCGCACAAGCGGTGGAACATGTGGTTTAATTCGAAGCAACGCGAAAAACCTTACCAGGGCTTGACATCTGACGAACATTCTTGAAAGAGAGTGGTGCTCTTCGGAGAGCGTCAAGACAGGTGGTGCACGGTTGTCGTCAGCTCGTGTCGTGAGATGTTGGGTTAAGTCCCGCAACGAGCGCAACCCTCGTCGTTAGTTGGTGATATTGGTACACTGATATCGACCTCTCTAGCGAGACTGCCGGTGATAAACCGGAGGAAGGTGGGGACGACGTCAAATCATCATGCCCCTTATGCTCTGGGCTACACACGTGTTACAATGGTTAGGCCAGCGAGCAGCGAACCTGCGAGGGTAAGCAAATCTCTAAAACCTAGCCTCAGTTCGGATTGCACTCTGCAACTCGAGTGCATGAAGTCGGAATCGCTAGTAAACGCAGATCAGCACGCTGCGTTGAATACGTTCCCGGGTCTTGTACACACCGCCCGTCACACCATGGAAGTCGACCACGCCCGAAGTACGTGAGCTAACCGTAAGGGAGCAGCGTCCTAAGGCAGGGTTGGTGACTGGGGTGAAGTCGTAACAAGGTAGCCGTACCGGAAGGTGTGGCTGGATCACCTCCTTTCTAGGGAGCGAATTAACGAAAAGTTAATCACTTCAAGGTCGTTAATCGAAGAAGCTGATGGAGTTAGGAATCAATTAGAAATCAGTGGAGATTAGGAGTCACGAGTTATAGTTTTCAGACTGTTCTACTTCCAATGTAAATTTGATTGTACATTGAAAATTGCATAAGATTATAAGCGTTATCGAAAATTTTGATAAAACTGTTATTAAAATTGAAAGATATACGTAATCATCAATGAAAACTAAATTATTGCAAATCGAAAGAGGACAATAAGATAGGTAAAGCTACAAAGAGCTAATGGGGAATGCCTTGGTACTGACAGCCGACGAAGGACGTGTAAAGCTGCGAAAATCCACGGGAACTGCTAAAAAGTCTTGATCCGTGGGAGTCCGAATGGGGAAACCCCTTAAAGTTAAAGCTTTAAGATCCGCAAATGAATTAATAGTTTGCGTGAGGGAAAGCCTGTGAACTGAAACATCTTAGTAACAGGACGAAGAGAAAATAAACTAATGATTCCGAGAGTAGCGGCGAGCGAAATTGGAAGAGCCTAAACCTTTGGTACGTGATAGCCTGTAAGTGTTGTATCAAAGGGGTTGTGGGACTTATAAGACAAGTTACAGCTTGTTGAATCAGTTACAAAGTTATTTAGTAGTTGAATACAACTGGGAAGTTGAGCCATAGAGTGTGATAGCCACTTAAACGAAACTAAATAATCTGATAATAAGCACCCGAGTAAGGCGGGGCACGTGAAACCCTGTCTGAATCTACCGGGACCATCCGGTAAGGCTAAATACTAGTCAGTGACCGATAGTGAACGAGTACAGTGATGGAAAGGCGAAAAGAACAGTGAGAAGCTGAGTGAAATAGACCCTAAAACCGTTAGCTTACAATCAGTTAGAGCCCTATTGATAGGGTGATAGCGTGCCTGTTGAAGAATGAGCCGGCGAGTTAATTTATGTTGCGAGGTTAAGGAGTTGATATCTGGAGCCACAGCGAAAGCGAGTTTGAAAAGAGCGTTAAGTAACATGAATTAGACCCGAACCTTGGCGATCTAACCTTGACCAGGATGAAGCGTGGGTAACACTACGTGGAGGTCCGAACCAACCGATGTTGAAAAATCGGTGGATGAGTTGAGGTTAGGGGTGAAATGCCAATCGAGCCAAGAGCTAGCTGGTTCTCCCCGAAATGCGTTTAGGCACAGCGTTGGACTTATCTTACCGGAGGTAGAGCACTAGTCTGATGCGGGCGGCGAAATGCCGTACCAAATCATGTTAAACTCCGAATACCGGTAAAGTTACTATCCAGCAGTGAGGCAGCGAGTGCTAAGATCCGTTGCCAAGAGGGAAACAGCCCAGAACGCCAGTTAAGGTCCCAAATATATGCTAAGTGGTTAAGGAGGTAGAGTTGCTTAGACAACCAGGAGGTTGGCTTAGAAGCAGCCATTCCTTGAAAGAGTGCGTAATAGCTCACTGGTCAAGCGACTCCGCGCCGAAAATACACCGGGACTAAAGCATATAACCGAAACTGCGTCATTAAGTTTACTTAATGGGTAGGGGAGCGTACTGCAGTAGGACGAAGTAAGATCGAAAGGACTTATGGACGAGGCAGTAGTGAGAATGTCGGCATAAGTAGCGAAAACATTGGTGAGAATCCAATGCACCGAAAACCTAAGGTTTCCCACGGCAGGCTCGTCCGCGTGGGGTTAGTCGGATCCTAAGCTGAGGCCGAAAGGCGTAGGCGATGGGCATCAGGTTGATATTCCTGAACTATCGATTAATCGTTAATAGAGGCGGAGGGACGCAGGAGGATAGACAAGCAGCCGACTGGAAGTGGCTGTAAAGATATGTAGGTAGAATGGGTAGGAAAATCCGCTCATTCGTTATAAACTGAGGTATCGAGTAGGACTCTCTACGGAGGGGAAGTTGTTGAATCCACACTGCCAAGAAAAGCTTCGCACTTGAGATTAATAGGTATCCGTACCGGAAACCGCCACAGGTAGGTTGGTAGAGAATACTAAGGTGCGCGAGATAACTCTCGCTAAGGAACTCGGCAAAATCACCTCGTAACTTCGGGAGAAGAGGTACCCTGGTAGAGTGAAGCGGTTCACCCGTGGAGCTTGATAGGGTCGCAGTGAATAGGCCCATGCGACTGTTTACCAAAAACACAGGTCTCTGCAAAGTCGATCAAGACGATGTATAGGGGCTGACGCCTGCCCGGTGTCGGAAGGTTACGTGGAAGTGTTAGAAGCAATTCGAAGCACCGAAACTAAGCCCCGATGAACGGCGGCCGTAACTATAACGGTCCTAAGGTAGCGAAATTCCTTGTCAGGTAAGTTCTGACCCGCACGAATGGCGTAACGATATGGGCGCTGTCTCGGCGAGAGGCTCGGCGAAATTGGATTATCCGTGAAGATACGGATTACGTGTACCAGGACAGAAAGACCCTATTGAGCTTTACTGTAGCTTGAAATTGAATTCGGGTTCTTATTGTGCAGTATAGGTGGGAGACTATGAAGCTAGGACGTCAGTTTTAGTGGAGTCATCGTTGAGATACCACTCTGTAATAATTTGAATTCTAACCTTGAACCCTCGAAGAACAGGGCAAGGGACAGTTTCTGGTAGGCAGTTTGACTGGGGCGGTCGCCTCCTAAAAAGTAACGGAGGCGTTCAAAGGTTCCCTCAGGTTGGTCGGAAATCAACCGTTGAGTGCAATAGCAAAAGGGAGCTTGACTGCGAGACAAACACGTCGAGCAGGTGCGAAAGCAGGATATAGTGATCCGGTGGTTCTGAATGGAAGGGCCATCGCTCATCGGATAAAAGTTACCATAGGGATAACAGGCTTATCTCCCCCAAGAGTCCCATCGACGGGGAGGTTTGGCACCTCGATGTCGGCTCGTCGCATCCTGGAGCGGTAGTACGTTCCAAGGGTTGGGCTGTTCGCCCATTAAAGCGGCACGCGAGCTGGGTTCAGAACGTCGTGAGACAGTTCGGTCCATATCCGGTATACGCGCAAGAGATTTGAACGGAGTCTTCCTTAGTACGAGAGGACCGGGAAGAGGGACCTCCAGTGTACGGGTTATCGCGCCAGCGGTAAACGCCCGGTAGCTGTGTTCCAAGCGGATAAGTGCTGAAAGCATATAAGTACGAAGCCCACCGTAAGATGAGATCTCTCATAGCATAAGCTAGTAAGTCCCCACGCAGAAAATGTGGTTGATAGGTCAGAGATGTAAGAGTGGCAACATTTTAAGTCGACTGATACTAATAGGACGAGGGCTTTTCCTAATTAAGTTTAGGATGATTGCGAAAGCTTATAATCATTGTGCAATCTTCAGCGTATGAAAGAATTCGCTGGTGACCAAGCGTGAGGAAAACACCCGTTCCCATCCCGAACACGGTCGTAAAGACTCATAGCGGTGACAATACTTGGGGGGCCACCCCCTGGGAAGATAGCTCGTTGCCAGCACCTAATTTTGAACCCTTAGAAAGAAATTTCTAAGGGTTCTTTTTTATGCGTAACTCGTTATTTACTTTTCAGCATTATTAAGAAATATGAAGTTGGATTTCAAAACCCTGAAACTCTTGTTATACTTGCTATATGATATGATATGATATGATGTGGTGGGGCGGGGCAATTCCTTTTTTATTTAAATCTTTATCTATATGTAAGGGGAAATCGATTTAAACTTTTTGGGAAGAATTTAAAGGAAAAAGGAGATATTGTTATGAGTTATACACAATCTGCAATTTTGGGTGTTGGTACAAATTATGATGGTTCAAAATTCTCATATCCGGTGAAGAGATATACAAAACTTTTTAACTCAAAATTTGGAAGAACATTATTAGAACAAGATAATACAGATAGATGTGTTGCAACAAGGTTGTATCAAGCAGATAAAGATGGAAATAAGGTTACATTGATAAGAGAAAAAATTGATGGTCTAGGGGATATTTCTAAAACACGATATTCTTCTAATGGCGAAAAACTTTCAAGTTTGAGATTTCCAAAGAATGGAACAGGGGAAGTTTCACTGCTTGAACATATTGGAAAAGATGTAAAAATGTCATTTTATGGACATATGAAAGGGCATACTCTTTTTGATGTTGCGAAATTAGAAATTCCTGTAGCAAGTAAAAAGACATTAGGTTCAAGAATTTACAAAATGGCATTAAAATGTTTGTTGCATAAATAGTTAAAAAAAGGAAATCAGATGAAAATCTGATTTCCTTTTTAATAAAAAGAGCCTCCCAAAAGAGGCTCGTTGGAATTAAGAATAGCTGGAAGTATGAAAGATTTTTAATTTATATAAGTATTAAAAGAAAAAAGTGTTATATGGACAATTAAACAGTTCGGCAATGTTGTATTAGTCGGTTGGGTATCAAAAAGTTGAGAAATCTGCAATTTTTCCAGTGTTACTGATTACGACACATGCAAAAATTTTTTAATTTTCGTCAACGAATTACTTGATACGTACAATTGCGGGGAAATGAGTTGGGCAAAATATTAAGTAGTTAATACAGAGAGTGACGTCGTAATCTTGGACGTATAGTAAAGCTGTTACCTACTCCTAGCCCCTTCCTAATTAGGTAGGGGAAAGTTTATATTTGTTCACTTTTGTTTTAATGGAAGTTTGTTTATTGTAAAATAATTATATGGATATTAATGCGGTTAAAGAGGTTTGGTGTAAAGTTAAAGATGAGTTGGAAAAGACTCTTCCTGAACATATTTTTTATACTTGGATTACCCCGTTGGAAGCGGTTGATTATGAGAATTCTACTCTTGTTCTGCTATCTCCACATCCAATGGCTGTTGATATTTTGAAGAAAAATTGGACAGATAAAATCAAGGCTTCTGTGAAAAAAGTTCTTGGTTTTGATGCTACTTTTTCGCTTTCTTATGATTCTGAATTTGCTAACAAGTACATCAAAGCTAGAAAAAAAGAGCTATCAAAAAGGGTTGCAGGTCAAACAGAAGAAGAACGTCAAACTGAAGATGCTAAAGTTTCTCTTGCTCAAATGCAATCCAGTGCTAATTTGAATTTAAATTTGAAGTTCGAAAATTTTGTTGTTGGTGAAAATTCAAAATTTGCCTATAATGCTGCTTTTTCTGTTGCGAATAATCCGTCTAGAAAGTTTAATCCGTTGTTTATTTATGGTCAATCCGGTTTAGGCAAAACTCACTTGATGCAAGCAATTGGTCATTTTATAATTTTCAACAAACCGGAATTGAGAGTTCGTTATATTCGTATGGAAGATTATTTTAACGAATGGGTTCGATGTTTTCAGTATAACGATATGCCAAATGGCAAAAAGAAAAAAGTTTGTAACAATTCTCAAATGCGGAAATTTCACCAAAAATTCCAAAATGTAGATGTTTTGTTGATGGACGATATTCAATTTATTGAATCTAAAATGAAAACGATGGAAGATTTTTTCTCAACCTTTGAGGCTCTTTATACAAATAATAAACAAATTGTTATCGCATCAGATAGGCTTCCTGGGGATATTCCAAAGCTTGACAACCGTTTGAGAACTCGTTTTGAAATGGGTTTGGTTGTGGATATTGTTCCGCCAGATTATGAAACTCGTTTTGAAATTGTTAAGGCTTATTCTAAAGAGTTGGAAGTCGAAGCAGATGTTGATGTTTTTGCATACATTGCAGAAAATTTTGTAAATAATGTTCGAGAATTGAAAGGAGCATTTAACAAGGTTAGTGCTTATGCAGAGTTTACTGGTGTTGGTGTGACTCTTGCTTTGGCTAAAAAGGCTTTAAATTGTGAGGCAAAGAAAAAAGAAATTACAATTCAAGATGTGGCTCAAAAAGTTTCTGATTATTTCAATTTGACTGTCAAAGATTTAAAAAGCACCGCTCGTCAGCAAAAAATTGCTCAAGCTCGTCATATTGCGGTGTATTTGTCTCGTGAAGTTTTGCAAATGAGTTATGAGGCAATAGGTGATTATTTCTGCAAAAAACATACGACAATTATGTATTCTTGCGATTTGGTTGAAGATAAGTTGAAAACCGATTCAGAGTTGCAGGAAAAAGTTGAAGAGATTAAGGCATCTTTAAGGGGTTAATTTAGAATGTACGATTATATAAACGGAAAATTTTCTTACAAAAATTCCAGTGCAAAGGGTAATTTTGCTACTGTTGAAACCGGCGGTGGGGTAGGTTATTTGTTTGAAATTATGGCTAGAGATTATGCAAATTTGCCAGAAGTTGGCGAAAATTTGAAGATGTTTAGTGCGCTTATTCGTAGAGAAGACAAGATGTCATTATGCGGATTTTTAAAAAGAGAAGACCGAGATATTTTTAATATTCTTACTTCTGTTTCCGGTGTTGGATCAAAAATGGCTTTGACATTGTTGGATTCTTTTGAAGTTTCTGATTTGGTAGGTTTTGTGCTTGATGAAAATCACAGGGAGTTAACAAGGGCAAAAGGTGTTGGACCAAAATTGGCTCAAAAAATTATTCTTGAGTTGAAAGACAAATTAACTTCTTATAAAGGGGGAAATGTTACAACAACTTCATCAAATGGTGTAACGGTTCCGAAATCTCAGAATATTGAAGATGCTCAAATGGTACTATTATCTTTGGGGTATGAGAAAGATGAGGTTGCAACTGCATTAACGAAATCTGTTGCGAAATTATCAAAAGATGCTCCTGCAGAGGATATTTTGAAAGACTCCTTGCGAATTCTTTCATTGTAAGATACTGGCAATTTTTAACCTATTGTAGCCATTTTATTTGCGAAGAAATCTTGTTTGTATAATAATTAAAATCAGTTGAATTTATTACAAAAAGGGAAGATTATGAAAAAAGTTTATATAGAAACTATGGGTTGTCAGATGAACAAATCCGATACCGAAAGAATGTTTGGTATGCTTTCAAATTTTAGTTATGAGGAAACTGATACCCCCAAAGAAGCTGATTTGCTTATGGTTAATACTTGTTCTATTCGACAACTCAGCGAAGACAAGGCTTTTAGCCTTATTGGGACTTGGGGTAAGTGGAAGAAAACAAGACCGGAATTGAAAATTGGTTTTTGTGGTTGCGTTGCACAACAAAAAGCGGAAGAAATTTTTAAACGTGCTCACTATGTTGATTTTGTTTTAGGAACCCATAAAATTTATTCTCTTCCGGATATTATCAAAAAGATTAACAACGGTGAAAAGGTTTGTGAATGCGAAGAAACTAATGCAACCGAAGATGACAAGGCTGTAAAATATGAAATTGACAGAGTTAAATCTGTCAATGCGTGGATTCCAATCACTGAGGGTTGTAATAATTTTTGTACATATTGTATTGTTCCTTATACAAGAGGGCGTGAACGTTCAAGGCTTCCGGAAACTATTTTGAAAGAGGTTAAAGATGCTCTTAATTCAGGTTTTAAGGAAATTACCTTGTTAGGACAAAATGTTGATAGCTATGGCAAAGATTTTAATGATAAAAATTATCGACTAGCCGATTTACTTCGTGATGTTAATGCTATTGATGGTAAGTTTAGAATTCGTTTTGTAACTTCTTATCCAACAGACATTACAGATGAATTGATTAAAACAACCCTTGAACTTGATAAAGTTTGTGAATATTTTCACATTCCAATGCAATCAGGCAGTAGTGAAGTTTTGAAAAAAATGAATCGTCGTTATGATAGAGAAACTTATTTCAGAATTGCAAATAAAGTTAGAGAAATGGTTCCAGATGTAACTATTACAAGTGATTTTATTGCAGGTTTTCCAGGGGAAACAGAAGAACAGTTTGTTGAAACTCTTACGGCTATGGAAGAGTTAGGCTTGGATTATTCAAATACTGCTGCATATTCTCCAAGGGAAAAAACTGTTGCTGCTAAATGGACTGATAAATTTATTGATGAAGATACAAAATTTGAACGTTTAGCCAGATTGAATGAACAAAATAGAAAATGTTGTCTTGCTTCAAATCAAAAATTCCTAGGAAGAGAAATGGAAGTTTTGATTGAAAGTTTTGAAAATCATAAAGGTTCAAATGTGATAACAGGAAGAACAAGAAATAATAAGATTGTCCATATTCCTTATGACAAGGATTTGACCGGTGAATTTGTGAATGTAAAAATCACGGGTGTAAAAACATGGTATTTAAAAGGCGAAATGATTTAATTATCTTTCGCCTTAATTAAGTATTTTATGTAGAACAAGTTATAATGTTGATTTAATTTTTTCTATTTTGTCTTGCGAGTCGCTTTCCATATAAATTCTCAAAAGAGGTTCTGTTCCTGATGGACGAACAAGAATCCAAGTTTTACCGTCTTCTAAGTATAGTTTAACTCCGTCTTTGAAATCTTTTTTAGAAATTTTTTGTTCGATTATTTCGTTCAGATTTGAAAATTTTTCAAGTACCGGTTTAATTTCAGATGTGTCATGTAATTTTTTGTCAACTCTTGTGTTGTAGAATTTACAACCAACAAATTGTGCTAAGTCATTTTGCATTTGAACAAGCGATTTATTCTCATAAGCCATTGCTTCAAGCACTAATAAGTTGGCTAAAATTCCGTCTTTTTCCGGTATGTGTCCTTGAATACTTAAACCTCCGGATTCTTCACCTGCAATGATTGGGTTGTATTTTCTCATCGCAGCTCCAACATGTTTAAATCCGACAGGTGTTTCAATAACTTCTACTCCAAGTTTTTCTGCAACAATATTTAACATCAAGCTTGCACCAACTGTTTTAACAAGTGGTCCGATATAATTTTTGTGTTTTTTTAAGTGGAATAACAAGATTGCGATAATTTCGTTTGGAGTAACATATTCCCCTGATTCATTTATAACTCCGAATCTATCAGAATCACCATCATTGGTAAATCCGACATAATCTTTATGAGTTTTAATATATTCAATAAGTTCTCCCAAGTATTGAGGTTTTGGTTCAGGCATGCCTCCACCAAAATTTGGGTCGTGGAACATGTGAATGCTATCGTATTCAATTCCTTTATCTGACAATAATTTGTCAAAATATCCAATACTTGCTGCGTATAATCCGTCAAAAATTATATGTTTTTTTGCGTCTTTTATTGCTTGAAAATCAATAATTTCTTTTATTTTGTTGAAATAATTATTTGAAAAATCTGTATAAATAAGTTTTCCTTTTATATGAGATTGAAAATCTTTTCCAAAGTTTCCAACGATTTCATCTGTTATTTCACTTGTTGCAGGACCTGCATAATCTGGAATAAATTTAATCCCCAAATACTCCGGAGGATTGTGTGATGCTGTGAACATAACGGCACAAGCGTCTAAATATTTTGCATTGAATGCTAAAACCGGAGTAGGAATAACTTTATCACTATATAAAACTTTGAAACCTAAGTTTTTTAAAATTTCAGCGCATTGCATTGAAAATTCTTTTGCCATGTTCCTTGGGTCATAACCGACAATAATTGTTTTATAAATCCCATAATTATCAAAAACGTATTTCCCGATTGCCTTAGAAACAATTGCAACATTTTCTTTGTTGAAATCTTTTCCAACAACTGCTCTCCAACCGTCTGTTCCAAATTTTATATTACTCATACTCTTTCCCTTATTAATTATTTCTGCTATAATTCTAATTGAAATATGGAGTTAAGCAAATGTCAACTTTTGAAACAATAAAAAATATTGCATATTTAGAGCCGATGAATTCTTTTTCCGAAATGGTAAAAGATGAGTTTTGTGCAAAACATAATATATCTTGCTTCTCAACTCCATTAAAGACGATAAAACAAATTGTTGAATACGTTGAAAATAATTCGGATACGTTAGGAATTTTACCAGCAGAAAATACTTTGGACGGTACAATTAGGGAATCTTTAGATTCTTTAATTATGGCAAAAGATCCAAATATTAGAATTGTTTCTGAGATGATTTTGCCTATTGAGTACTGTTTGTTATCCAAGACAACCGAGTTTTACAGTATCACGGGTTTAATTGCAACACCAAGGTTAATTGGTAAATGCCAAGGATTTATTCAAAATGAACTTCCTCGAAATTTAAATGTAATAGAAGCTCCATCTATGCTTGAATCCGCTTATGATTTAGCAAATCATAATTTGACTTATGCTTCTATCGGGAATAAAAAAATTGCAGAAACTTGTAGATTGAATATTTTAAAAGAAAATATTTATGACGATAAAAATAATATGACCAGATATGTTTTGATTGGTAATTTAGAAACAAAACCTACAGGTAGAGATAAAACGACAATTGCTTTCAGAACAAATCATACTCCGGGGCTTTGCTTGAGATTTTAAAAGTATTTTTGGAGTATGATGTAAATCTTTCATATATTTCTTCCCGTCCATCTAAGATTGAACCGAATGAATATATTTTTATTGTAAATTTTGATGGCCATTTGCGAAATACAAATATGTTAAAAGCTATTGATGAGATTCGTCCAAAAACTTCATTTTTTAGATATCTTGGTTCATATAGAATCGCTAATTAAAATATATTTAAATTTATTAGCAAAAAATATTTTTACGTGTTTTAGTACTTGTGAGTAAAATTAAAGACACGACAATTGTATATCAAAGGGCAGTAAAAATGAAATTAGATAATAATACCCCGATTACCCCGTCATTTGGTATGTCTATGAGGAAACCAAGAGGGGAAAGTCTTAAAAGAATGAATGCATATTTCCGTAAGGAGCTTGCAATCACTCCATTTCATAAGCTTGCTTATAGAGAGTTTTGTTTAAAGCAGCATAATAATAAGTATTATGATATTTATTTTAAACCAGCGCAACATAGGGGGTTAATACAATCAAATGATGCTTTTGTTGTTACTCCTAAAAATGGCGTTTTAGGTAAACCAATTGAAGTTCCATGTGTTGCTTCTAAATATGGAACAAATGTAGATAAAACATTAGTTTATAGAGATGATAAATATCAAAGATTTTTGGAAGCTCACCCGTTTTTTGGAAAACATAAAATTTTAAAAGTAATAGCGGCATTGCCTTATGCGATAGAAGATTTTGCTACAATAGCGAAATCTTTAGTTGCTCGTCCCGAAAATTTACTCCCTGATGCTTTGCGACAAGCTTCCAAAATTGCAAAAAATATGGAAAAGATAGAGTCACATTTTATAAATACATAAAGGACAGATTAAAAAATGAAAATACAGAATAATTCCCCACATAGAAACCCATCTTTTGGAATATTTTTACCTCCAAAGGATATTGATAAATTTACGAAATTTGTAACGGAACATAGGCGAGCAAAGGCTGCAGCTTATGGTGTAAAGGATATTATTGATAAACAAGCAAGTAATATTCATTTTAATTTGGCATATAATACTGAAGACAATTCATTTATCGTTTCTGCTGCAAGTATAGATGCTAAGAAATTTTATCCTCCAGAAAAACAAACAAAAATATTCCCTGTAAAAGGCGATTATCCAAAGACTGATTTTGAAAAATTTGTTGAAAAATTAAGGAATAAAGACAATTATTATAAAAGTCATAAAGTTTCCCGATTGAGAAAATTTTTCCATAATATAAAGTCAAATATTCAATATTCTCTGGAATCATTTGCTGCGAATAGCTTGCATCCAATAGATATTCTGCCTGCAAATTTCAGAGAGGCATCAAAATGCGCAACCAAAATGGCAAATTCTGTAGAAAGACGAGTTGAAACCAGAGAAACCATAAATAGTTTCTTTCCAAAAGTTGATAAATTAGATGACGTTTTAGATGGTGAAAATATTATATAAACATCATCGTTACAAAACTAAACAAACATGCAAAAGCACGGTTGACACTGTGTTTTGTTTATCCTAAGATATATATGCTTGAAGTATAGTGGTAAAATATCCGAAATATTTTAAATAGCGAACTTCAAGGGTCGTGATAGGTGGGCTTTCGCCTTACTGGGTGCGACGAAGTAGTACATAGAAAAAAGAAAAAGGAATGCAAATGGCAAGTAGCACTAAGAAAAACAGAATCAGAGTTTGTTTGAAAGCTTATGATCACAAACTAATTGATGTATCTGCTGAAAAAATCGTTGAAACAGCAAAAAGAACAGACGCTAAAGTAGCTGGCCCTATTCCTTTACCTACAAAAAGACGTATATATTGCGTTTTGAGATCTCCACACGTTGATAAAAAGTCTCGTGAACATTTTGAAATGAGAACTCATAAACGTATCATTGATATATACGAACCAACTCAACAAACAATGGAAGAGTTACGTAGATTAGATTTACCGGCTGGAGTAGATATCGAAGCAAGATAGTTTGCTAAGATTCCGGTCTTTATGAAAATTTAATAAGCATTATGCATAATAATGTGATCTACTACATACCCTTTGCGGTATGGGAGGTGAAAGTCCTCCAAAGGTAAAGAACAGTAGCAAGTAGCGCTCGCAAGAGAAAATGCAAATCCAAGGCAAATTAGCTTAATTTAGCTTGAAAGTGTAAGGGTTTGCTAGAAAGGTAAAATATGACACTAGGTGTAATAGGAAAAAAAGTTGGAATGACTCAAATCTTTGACGAACAAGGTTTGGCTATCCCTGTAACAGTTATCAAAGTTGACGAAACTGTTGTTACTCAAGTTAAAACAGTTGAAACTGATGGATACAACGCAATCCAAGTTGGTACAGTTGCAGCTAAAGAAAAACACTTGACAAAAGCTCAATTAGGTCATTTCAAGAAAAATAACTTATCTAACTACAGACACTTGCAGGAATTCAGAGTTGAAAATCCTCAAGACTACAAAGTAGGCGATAAAGTTGAACTTTCAGTATTAGAAAATGTTGAAAAAGTTGACGTAACAGGAAAATCAATAGGTAAAGGCTTCCAAGGTACAGTAAAAAGATGGAACTTCGGAAGAGGACCTATGGCTCACGGTTCTAAAAACCACAGAGAACCTGGTTCAATTGGTGCAGGTACAACTCCTAGCCGTGTTATCAAAGGTAAAAGAATGGCTGGTAACATGGGCAACGAAAGAGTTACTATTACTAAATTGAAGTTAGTTAAAGTTGATGCAGCTAACGGTTTGGTATTGGTTAAAGGATCAGTTCCTGGTTGCGAAGGTAGATTGGTTACAATCGTTCCTACAAGAACTAAATGGAATGCGTAAGCCGACATATTGGGGGTAAATAAACCCAAAATCTCAGACAAGGACAAGTCAATAAAAACCGGCTGGTCTTGCCAAATAAAGCAAATAGCAAGCGGTAAGCAGTCTTAAACGAAAGAACAGTAAATTTAAAGGAAAAACAAAATGTCAAAAGAAATATTAAGTACAAATGGAGAAAAATTAGGCGAAATCACACTAGAAAAAAGTGTTTTCGGTGTTGAACCTAATTTACATGTAATGCACTTAGCATTGAGAAGACAATTAAACAATGCTCGTCAAGGTAATGCTTGCGCTAAAACAAGAGCAGAAGTTGCTGGTGGCGGAAGAAAACCATGGAAACAAAAAGGAACAGGTAGAGCTAGAGCTGGTTCACTTCGTTCACCATTGTTTGCAGGTGGTGGTGTAATCTTTGGACCAAAACCAAGAAGTTACGCTTTCAACATGCCTCAAAAAGCTAGACAATTAGCTTTGAAATCAGCATTGTCTGCTAGAGAAGCTCAAATTGTTGTAGTTAAAGATTTCTCAACAATTGCTGAACCAAAAACAAAATTAATGGTTAGTGCATTAAAATCTTTGAATGTTAACGGTAAAGTTTTAATCGTTGCGAATACAAAAGCTGATGAAAACAAAAACTTAGAATTATCAGCAAGAAATATTCCAAGTGTAAAACTTCTATTACCTACAAACTTAAATGTGAAAGATTTATTGGAAGCTGATTTTGTTGTTATGACTGAATCTGCTGTAAATGAAATTACAGAAAGGTTGCAATAATGAGTAAAGAAACAGAAAGACTATATGACGTAATTAAAAAATCATTAATTACAGAAAAATCAGTGGCAGCAACAGAAAATGCACAATATACTTTCGAAGTAAAAAAAGATGCAACAAAAGTTGAAATTGCTAAAGCTGTTGAGTTAGCTTTTCCAGGAAGAAAAGTTAAAAAAGTAAGAACAGTTTATATGCCATCTCACGAAAAGAGAATGGGTTATAAATTCGGAAGAACAGATTCATCTAAAAAAGCAATCGTAACAATCGAAGGCGAACCAATTGAATTTGTTGGAGTTTAGTAGACACTAAGCCAAATAGCGGGGCGAATTAGGCATAAGTCCCAAGATAAACACAAAAGCCAGTAAAAGGAGAAAAATTAAAATGGCAATCAGAAAAATTAATCCGACGTCTCCGGGACAAAGAGGCATGACAAAGAGTGATTACCAAGAAATCACAACATCAACTCCTGAAAAATCATTTGTTAAAATCATTGAATAAAACAGCAGGAAGAAATAATACAGGTAGAATTACATGTCGTCACAAAGGTGGCGGTGTGAAGAACATACCGTGTAATTGATTTCAAAAGAGAAAAATTCGGCGTACCTGCAACAGTTAAGACTATTGAATACGACCCGAACAGAAACGTAAGAATTTCACTATGCTTCTATGCAGATGGTGAAAAAAGATACATTTTAACACCGGAAGGTTTGAATGTAGGCGATACAATTGTAAGTGGTCCTGAAGCTCCTGTACAAACAGGTAACGCACTTCCACTAGAATTAATTCCGTTAGGTACAATCGTTCACAATATTGAATTGAACCCTGGTCGTGGCGGAGTTATGGTAAGAGCTGCAGGTAATGCTGCTCAAGTTATGGCTAAAGAAGGTAACTATGTAACAATCAAACTTCCATCATCAGAAATGAGAATGGTAAGAAAAGAATGTATGGCTACAATCGGCATGTTAGGTAACTCAGAATTCAAAAACCTTTCAATCGGTAAAGCTGGTAGAAAACGTTACTTAGGTATCAGACCAACTGTACGTGGTGTAACAATGAACCCTTGCGATCACCCTCACGGTGGTGGTGAAGGTAAAACTGGTCCTGGTGGAAACCCTAAAACACCTTGGGGTAAACCAGCTCTAGGTTACAAAACTCGTAAAAAAGGAAAAGCTTCAGATAAACTGATCGTTAGAAGAAGAAAAAAATCTAGATAATTAAGGTAATGGAGAAAAGGTAAGTAACATTACTTTTCTCCTAACCAAAATCACAAAGAAGTAAAAGGAGAAATAAATGGCACGTTCATTAAAAAAAGGTGCGTATGTAGAAGAAGCTCTACAAAAGAAAATAGACAAAATGAATGCTAACTCTGAAAAGAAAGTTATCAAAACTTGGTCAAGAGCATCAATGATTGTACCTGATATGTTAAACCATACAATTGCTGTACACAACGGTAAAACTCACGTACCTGTTTATATTACAGAACAAATGGTTGGACACAAATTAGGCGAATTCGCTCCGACAAGACTTTTCAAAGGTCATGCAGGTTCAGATAAAACTGCAAAAAGAGGTTAGTACAAATAATCCAAAGTGATATTTATATTAAATAAAGGATAATAAAAATGGAAGCAAAAGCAAAACAAACAGACATAAAAATGACAGCAAGAAAACTTCGTAGAGTAATCAATGAAGTTAGAGGTAAGGCTGTTATTGAAGCTCAAGATATGTTACGTTTTATGCCTTATTTTGCGGCAAGAGTAGTTGAAAAGAATTTGAAAGCTGCTGTTGCAAACGCTCGTGAACAATATGGCGTAGCTCCGGAATCATTGAAGATTTCTCAAATCTTTGCTGACGAAAGTGTTACATACAAACGTGCAAGAACAAGAGCTCAAGGTCGTATGTATTCAAGAATGAAACGTACATCACACCTTACATTAGTAGTTAGTGATACAACAAAATAGGAAAGTAATAAAATGGGACAAAAAACACATCCAACCGGATTTAGAGTAGGAATAATCCAAGACTGGGCTAGCACCTGGTATGCAAAATGGAAAGACTACAAAACATTCGTAGCAGAAGATGCTAAAATTAGAAAATTCGTTAAGAAAAAACTATACGCTGCTGGTGTATCAAGAATTTTGATCGCTAGAAAAGCACAAAATACAACAATCACAGTTGTAACAGCAAAACCTGGTATAGTTGTTGGTCGTGGCGGACAAGGTATTGATGAACTTCGTCAAGAAGTAGCAAAATACATTGGCAAACCTGTTATCATCAACGTTGTAGAAGTAGCAAGAATTGATGCTGATGCACAATTAGTATCAGAAGCTATTGCACAACAGCTTGAAAAACGTATCGCGTTTAGACGTGCTATGAAACAAGCAATGCAAAGAACAATGAGATCTGGCGTTCAAGGTATCAAAGTTATGGTATCAGGACGTTTGGGTGGTGCTGAAATCGCTCGTTCAGAATGGGCTAAAGAAGGAAGAATCCCTCTTCAAACTCTAAGAGCTGACGTAGACTACGGTTTCGCAGAAGCTGATACAATTATGGGTAAAATTGGTGTAAAAGTTTGGATTTTCAAAGGTAACTTAATGCCAGGCGAAAAAGCAGACCAAAACATCAAATTAAAAAGCGGCAAGGACGAAAAAGGTTCAAGACGTCCAAGACGTAGCAGAAATGTTGAAACAACATCAGATGCAAAGTAAGGTATAAATATAATAGGAGCAAAATATAATGTTACAGCCTAAAAAGACTAAATACCGCAAAATGATGAAAGGCAGAATGAAAGGTACTGAAACTAGAGGTACAAAACTTGAATTCGGTCAATACGCTCTTCAAGCATTAGAGCCAGGTTGGATTACCAGCCGTCAAATCGAGGCTGCACGTCGTGCAATGACTCGTGAAATCAAACGTGGCGGTAACGTTTGGATTAAAATATTCCCAGATAAACCAATTACTGCAAAACCTGCTGAAACTCGTATGGGTTCTGGTAAAGGTAACGTAGAATACTGGGTAGCAGTTGTGAAACCAAATAGAATTCTATTTGAATTAGATTATTTTGATAGAAGTGTTGCTGTAAACGCATTGCAATTAGCAGCTCAAAAACTTCCAATCAAAGTTAAAATCGTTGAACAACCAAGAGAACAAGCAAAATAAGTTAACCCGCCTTATCGAGGGGGTGACCCAAGGTCGGTATAAGGTGAGTAAACAAGATAAAGGAAAATAAAAATGAAATTAAGTGAAATGCGTGAAAAAACAGTAGATGAGTTACAAAGTGCTATTGTTGATTGGAAGAAGCAATTATTGGAATCAAGATTGCAATTATCTACTCACAAATTAGAAAATACAGCAATTATTTCTAAAACTAAGAAACTTATCGCTCAAGCAAAAACAGTAATAACAGAAAAAGAGGTACCAAATGCCTAAGAAAGAAAAACAAGGAATTGTAGTTAGTAACAAAATGGACAAAACAGTTGTTGTAAAAGTTGCTGATTATGAACCACATCCAAGATATAAAAAGATCATGGAATCTAATAAGCACTACAAAGCACACGATGCTGAAAATGTATGTAACGAAGGTGATATTGTTAGAATCGTTGAATCTAAACCAATGTCAGCTGACAAACGTTGGACAGTTGCTGAAGTAGTTGAAAAAGCTAGATAGTGTAACGAAAGTTTCACAAAGGATTAACTAATAGCAAAAACTATAATTTTTAATCCTTATAGCGAATATGCAACATTACCATTAGAGTAATGAGAGGCAAAAGTAGTAGATACTAAAAGGAAAGAAAAATGATACAACAAGAAACAAGATTAGAAGTAGCAGATAACACAGGTGCAAAACAATTGTTATGTATCCGTGTTATGGGTAGCTCAAATAAAAAATTTGCAGCAGTTGGCGATGAAATCGTTGCTTCTGTAAAAGATGCGACTCCAAATATGGCTGTGAAAAAAGGTGAAGTTGTACGTGCAGTTGTAGTAAGAACTAAAGCAGATATCAAACGTAATGACGGTTCAGTTATTAGATTTGATGAAAATGCTGCAGTTATTATTAACAAAGACGGCAATCCAAGAGGTACACGTGTTTTCGGACCAGTTGCTCGTGAATTAAGAGACAAAGGTTATATGAAAATCGTTTCTCTTGCACCGGAAGTAATTTAGTTCCTATATGGAACTGAATTCTCCCGAAAACGAGTTTTTCGGGAAGCCCTTTCGGGGGAAGTTCGAAAAACCTAACGGGACTAGCATGTAATAGGCCGATACGGTCAGTCCATGAAAGACTAAAATCAGGAGAAAAAAATGACAAACAAAGATAAAAAGAATTTACATGTAAAAACTAGCGACAGAGTCGTAGTTATTGCAGGTAAAGACAAAGGAAAAATCGGTAACATCAAAAAAGTTGACACTGAAAAAGGTAAAGTTATCGTTGAAGGTGCTAACATGGTTACTAAGGCTCAAAAACCTCAACCAGCTGCCGGTATCCAAGGTGGACTTATCAAACTTGAAGCTCCAGTTGATTCTTCAAACGTTATGATTATTTGTCCTGCTTGCGAAAAAGCAACAAGAGTAGAAATGAAAGTTATCGATGGTAAAAAAGTTCGTGTTTGCAAAAAATGCGGCGAACAACTAGATGCTTAATGTGTAATGTATTTACGACATTAATACCAATAGTAAAGGAAAAGAAAAATGACAGTTACAAAAAACTTAAAAGCAAAATATGTAGAAGATGTAGTTCCTGCTTTGAAAGAAAAGTTTGGCTACAAAAATGATCACCAAGTTCCAAAATTAGTTAAAATTGTTTTGAACATGGGTGTAGGTGAAGCTTCTCACAACTCAAAAATTGCAGAAGCAATTGAAGCTCAATTAACTAAAATTGCCGGACAACATGCGGTAGTTACAAAAGCTAAAAAATCAATCGCTTCATACAAATTGAGAGAAGGAATGCCGGTTGGAGCAATGGCAACATTGCGTGGCGAAAGGATGTATGATTTCTTACAAAAATTGATTTGCGTAGTTCTTCCAAGAATCAGAGACTTCCGTGGTATCAGCCCAAAAAGTTTTGATGGAAGAGGAAACTATACATTAGGCTTGAAAGAACAAGCTTTGTTCCCTGAAATCACTTATGAAGAAGTAGATTTAGTTAAGGGTATGAATGTTTCAGTTATCACAACTGCTGAAACAGATGAAGAGGCAAGAGAATTGTTGAGACTTCTCGGTATGCCATTCAAAGGTAGTCACAAATAATAAGTACAAGATAGGAGAAATTCATGGCTAAGAAAGCGATGATTAACAAAGAACTTAGACGCGAAAAACTTGCTGCTGCCGGAAAATACCCAACAGTAAGACTTCACAACAGATGCAGTATCTGTGGTAGACCTCATGGTTTTCATAGAGATTTCGGTTTGTGCAGAATCTGTTTAAGAAAAATGGCTCACCAAGGTTTGTTACCAGGTGTTACAAAAGCAAGTTGGTAGTCAAATTTGTTATCAAGTTTAAAAGAGCGGTGTTGAGCCGCTCTTTTTTAGTATTTAGCATTTTGTAACATTATACTTGTATTTAGAATTTATCCATGATAAATTAATCTTGTCAGACTGTCGAAATAAGCCTGCTTTTTGTCGGGCAACATTAATTCGATAAGTGACGAGTACAATTAAATAAAGGAAAAGAAAAATTATGGCAATGACAGATCCAATAGCAGATATGCTAACAAGAATCAGAAATGCAAGTACAGTATCTCATGAAACAGTTGATATTCCTGCTTCAAAACTAAAAGTTGAATTGGCTAGAGTTTTGAAAGAAGAAGGTTTCATCGCTGATTATGCTGTAAAAGAAGAAGGTAAATTCAAAGTTATCACTATTACTTTGAAATACGATATGAATCGTAAACCTGTAATCACAAAATTAGAAAGAATTTCTAAACCTGGTTTAAGACACTACTCTAAAGCTAAAAAATTACAAAAAGTTTTAGGTGGTCTAGGTGTTGCTATCATTTCAACTCCAAAAGGTTTGTTGACTGATAGAAAAGCTAGAAAAGAAAATGTTGGTGGCGAAATTCTTTGCTACGTTTACTAATTTTTAGTAAAAAATTAAGAGTCGAATATAATTGGTAGAAAAATTCGATAAAAGTATTAGATATACCAAAGGAGAAATTAAAAATGTCAAGAATCGGTAAAAAACCAGTTGAAATTCCTCAAGGTGTTGAGGTTAAAATCGATGGTCAAACTGTTACTGCAAAAGGAGCTCTAGGAACTGAAACAGTTGTTGTTCGTCCTGAAATCGCAGTTAAAATGGAAGATAACCATGTAGTATTAACAAAAGTTGGTACATCTCGTGAAACAGATGCATTATATGGTTTATCAAGAACATTAGTAGCAAATGCTATTCATGGTGTAAAAGATGGCTTTGTTAAAAAGCTTGAAATCAATGGTGTAGGTTACAGAGCACAAATGCAAGGTTCTACTTTGAATATGGCTTTAGGTTATTCTCACCCTGTTGATATTGTTCCACCTGAAGGTATCACTATTACAGTTGAAGCTAATACAAAAATTACTGTAAAAGGTTCAAACAAACAAACTGTTGGTGATGTTGCAGCATTAATCAGATCTAAACGTCCACCTGAAGTTTACAAAGGTAAAGGTGTTAAATACGAAGGTGAATACATCAGACGTAAAGCTGGTAAGGCTGGTAAAAAATAGAGCATAGACCGATAATTCGGTGCTAATGCACAAGTTGAGTAAAACAAAAGCCCGTATAAACCCTTGGACTGGTTATCCAAGAAAGTTTGGGTACGAAAGGAAAATAAAATGATTAAACAACAAACAAGAAAACCATTAGTTCAAAAGAGACACAGATCAATTAGAGTAAAATTGTCAGGAACATCTGAATTCCCAAGATTAGCTGTATATAGAAGCACAAAACACATCTATGCTCAGTTGATTGATGATGTTAACCATGTAACAATTGCATCAGCATCTTCAAATGATAAAGATTTGAAAGAAAAATTAGCTCACGGTGGAAACATTGAAGCAGCTAAAGTTGTTGGTGAAACAATTGCTCAAAAAGCTAAAAAAGCTGGTGTTGAATGTGTAGTATTCGATCGTGGCGGATTCTTATACCATGGTAGAGTTGCTGCATTGGCAGAAGCAGCTAGAGAAGCTGGTTTGATGTTCTAATTTGACTTTTGGTCAATAGAATAATTTAAGATAGGTGGAAGTTTATACTTTCACCTATTTTTTGTATTTTATTATGCAACTTTTTTATTATGTTTTCGTCTTTTTAAATACGAGCGAGAAGTTATGGAATTATTTAAAAATCTTATTTATGAATATAAAAAAGGAATGAGGGACTTAGCATTATATACTTGCGAGTCGGATTTGGTCGAAGAGTTTATCGTTATTCTGGAAAAGATGAAAATTCAATATTTGTTTATAAATTTACCTAAAAATAAATCAAATTTGTTCTTTGGAAATCCATTTTGTCTTGAAATTGTTCGGAGATTTTCAAACAAAGAACTTTCAAAATTATCGCCATACGAAGATTTTATTCTTGGAATAATGCTTGGATATTCCCGAAATGAGCAATATCACAGAGTTTTATCAAGAATTTAACGTTTATCTCATACAAATGGAGGATATTTGTAAATATTTTATCTAAATCAATAAGTTGATGACGAATATTGAAAAAGGCATGCCTTTTGCTAATAACAAGACTTTTGGGCTATTGAAATAGTTCAATATTAAGAAATATTAAGCTATCATTGGATTTGAGGAATTGGCTGAAACCATGGCAGAGACATGGTTTCAGCCTTGTTTGTTATTTTATTTTATTTACAGAAATAAATATTTTGGACATGCCCCAAATATAGAGTACAATTAAATTAAGCTCATGCTATGGGCTGTTTTTCTTGTAGAGGTGAATGATGTTTGAAACAGTAAAAAAAAATCTTTTGCAGATACAAGAAGAAATTGCACCTTGTAAACCTAGAATAATTGCAGTTACAAAGTATTTTGACGAAGAAGCAATCATTACAGCATTTGATGCGGGATTGCGTGACTTCGGAGAATCAAGAGTAATTGAAGCTTCTGCAAAAATTGCAAACTTGCCGTCTAAAGTGAGAGAAAATTCAATATTTCACTTGATTGGACATTTACAGTCGAATAAAGTGAAACAAGCCGTAAAGGTGTTTGATTATATTCACTCGGTAGATTCTGTAAAACTTGCTCAAAGTATTTCTCAACACTCATTAGAAATTGGAAAAGTTCAAAAAATTCTTATTCAAATCAATAATGCAAATGAAGAACAAAAATTTGGCTTTTCTAAAGAGGAAGTGTTTGATGTTTTTGAACGAATTCAGAACTTGGAAGGCATAGAGATTGTAGGTGTTATGAACATGGCGCCACTGGGGATTGCGGAAGAAGAAATTGGGAAGTTATTTTCTGAAATTGTTCAAATTCGGGATAGTTTGGAGAAAGAATTTAACTGTGAATTAAAAGAGATTTCAATGGGTATGAGTCAAGATTACAAAATTGCGGCTCAAAAAGGTTCAACAATGCTAAGAATAGGTAGAAAATTATTTAAATAAATAGACGGAGGAGAAACGGTGGCATTAGCAGATAATTTCAGAAAAGTTGTAGATTTCGTTATGGACGGATTCCGTGGGGAAAATCCATTTGTTGATATGAACGAAGAAGATGGTTATGATGATGATGGTTATGATTATGTTGAAGAGGGAAGTGCTTTAAGAGAAGTTGCTCCATCTTATACAACACCTGTTCCTATGGTTGAAAAACACCAAGAAGCAAAAATTCTTAACCACCCTAATTTTAATAGAGGCGGAAATGAAGTTATCGTTGTAGAGCCTCGTTCTTTTGATGATGCTGCTACTATTGTTCAACACCTTAAGGATAGAAAGATTGTTATGCTTAACTTACATTTGTTAGACAAAGAACAATCTCAAAGAACAATTGATTTCGTTTGTGGTGCATCTCAAGCGCTTAACGGAAATCCTAAAAAAGTTGGAGATTTAGTATTTGTATTTGCACCAAGCAATGTTACATTATCAGCAGATACAACGACTCAACAAAGCAAGTTTAATGATTCATTATGGAGAGCTTCTCTATAATAGAAACATTTTTGGTATGAGAAGAGAGATAGTTTAGATAAGATAGGCGGTTTATAATTTGAACCGCTTTTTTTTTTATTAAAAATCCTCTTTTATTAATTTATTCTCCGTGGTAGAATTCGGGTATGGACAGATTGGATTTTATTAAGGCAAAACGTATTGTAATTAAGCTTGGCACAAATGTTTTAAGAAATGATGACGGTTATGTATCATTGCCAAGGGTTTATACTTTTATTGAAGATATTGCACGATTGGTCAAGTCGGGTAAAGAAGTTATTATTGTGACTTCCGGGGCTGTTGGATTAGGTAAAAAAAGATTAGGACTTGAAGATACCAGTGGTACAGCTTTGAAACAAGCTTGTGCGGCAATTGGACAAGGCAAGTTGATGTCAATTTACGAAAATGGCTTTGATACTTACGGATTGACAGCGGCTCAAATTCTTTTAACAGAAGATGACTTTTCAGTGCGTAAAAGGTATTTGAGTTTGAGGACAACTTTCAACAAATTGTTAGAACTTGGTGTTGTTCCTGTAATTAACCAAAATGATACTGTATCAACTTTAGATGTTGCATTACGATATGTTAAAGATGATATGCAAGTTTGTTTTTCTGATAATGATAAGTTGTCTGCACTTGTTGCGAGTGAATTAGATGCTGATTTGTTAATAATTTTGTCTGATATTGATGGGTTATATGATGACAATCCAAAATCTAATCCAAATGCTGAACTAATCAAATCAGTAAAAGAAGTTAATGATAGTATTTTGGCTTTAGCTTCCGGAGTTTCAGATGGTGGCAGAGGCGGAATGGAAACTAAGCTAAAGGCTGCCAGACTTGTTACAAGATTTGGCGGGAAAGTTTTAATCGCAAATGGTAAACAACCTTACATTATTAAAAGAATTTTTGAGGGTGAAGATTTAGGTACTATGTTCTTACCATCTGACGAGAATTTGTCTGACAAAAAACGTTGGATTGGTTATGCTACAAATATTGTAGGAAAAATTATTGTTAATAATGGTGCAAAACATGCACTTATTTCAAAAGAGAAGAGTTTATTGCCGATTGGCGTAATTGGTGTTAAAAATCATTTCCAAAAAGGTGATGTAATTTCTATTCTAGATGAGGATAATGAATTTGCGCGTGGAATTGTGAATTATGATTCTGAATCTTGTAAAAAGGTAATTGGCTCACATTCTGATAATATTGTGGATATTTTAGGTTTCAAGAACTATGATGCAATTATTACACGTGACAATATAACAATTTTATAATTAGGAGATAAAACATTGAATTTTATTGAAATTGCCAAAAATGCTAAACAAGCATCTTTAAAAATTGCTGAATTGAGTACGAATATCAAAAATTCTGCATTGAATAATATTGCTGATTTTTTTGAAGAATATAAAAATGAAATTTTTGAAGCGAACAAACAGGATTTAATTGAGGCTGAAAGTCTAGTAACAAACGGCGAAATTACAAAATCAACTTTTAACAGGTTAAAACTTGATGAAAACAAGATGCGTGATATGATTCAAGGGGTTCGTGATATTGCTAATTTAGAAGAGCCTATTGGTAAAATTATTGGTAAGAGAACTTGACCAAGATTTAACTTTATACAAAATTTCTTGTCCGATTGGTGTTTTAGGAATAATTTTTGAAGCTCGACCAGATGTAATTTCTCAAATTTCATCATTGGCTATTAAGTCTTCTAATGCTGTGATTTTGAAAGGTGGAAAAGAATCTAAGCATACAAATTCTAAAATTATGGATATAATCAATTTAGCTTTGGCGCAAGTTGACGGTTTCCCTAAAAATGTTGTGCAACAAGTATTTTCAAGAGATGATGTTGCCGAAATGTTAAAGTGTGACGGTTATATAAATTTAATTATTCCTCGTGGCGGAAATAATTTGGTTAAATTTATAAAAAGTAATACAAAAATTCCTGTATTAGGTCACGCAAGTGGAATCTGTCATATATTTGTTGATGAGTCCGCTGATATTGAAATGGCATCACGTGTAGTAATTGATGCAAAAACTCAGTACCCTAGTGCTTGTAATGCTGTTGAGACTCTTTTAATTCATAAAGATTTCCCTAATGCAAAAGATCTTTTGGCATCATTGCAGTTGTCAGAAATTAAAATAGTTTCAAATCCTGATGATTGGTCAACAGAGTATGGGGATAAAATTTTGTCTTACAAATTTGTTGAATCAGTTGAAGAGGCAATTGAGCACATAAATACTTATGGTTCCGGTCATACAGATAGTATTATTACAAAAAATACTGAAAATGCTGAAAAATTCATGAATAATGTGGATTCTGCCGGTGTTTATATGAATGTATCAACTCGATTTGCAGATGGTTTTAGATATGGATTTGGTGCAGAGGTTGGAATTTCAACAAACAAAACCCACGCAAGAGGTCCTGTAGGACTAGAGGGTTTAACAATTTATAAGTATAAGCTTATTGGCGATGGAAATATAGTTGATGATTATGTCAAAGGTGTTAAACATTTTCACCACAAAGACTTACCATTTTGTAATTAAACAGTTGTTGCTTTCTTAGATTTGTATTCAATTAAGCATTTTGCTAGTTGGTCAGGACAACTTGTTGTTTTAGAACCACAAGTAATTCCTTGTAATTTGGTGATTACATCATCAATATTCATTCCTAGAATAAGGCTTCTGATTCCTTTAAGGTTTCCGTTGCACCCACCAAAAAATTGTGCATCTACAACTTTATTATCTTCAATTTTTACTTGCATTAGTTGACAACAAGTTCCTGAAGTTTGATATTCCAAAATTTCTTCTGACATGTCATTTCTCCTTTCCTTTATTGTAGCATATTTTTTAAATTTTAATCATTACAGTTTCTTAATATTTTTTACTACATGTGTCAAAAATATTTTTTATGGGACTTAAAACAAGCATGAATTATGGGGAAAATCTATGAGAATAAATAATATTAATATTTTTAGTCCGAATTTTAAGGGAAAAAGACAAGATAGAAATGCTGTTTCACAGTTGAAAAATGACAATCCGTACGATTTGAATGTACCAAATCAGAGAAGAATTTCGGAAGCAATTGATAAGTTATCAAATGTTTCCGGTGAAGATAATGTTAACTTTTTAGTTGATGTTGCAGATAATCTTAAATATGGAACAAATATTGATTTAAATAAAAAATCATATAATGATTGGAATTTAAAACTTAAAAATGCTGCTGAAAAATCTTTGAGTCTTTCAGATAAATCTGTTCAAGAGAAACTTGGCGCAAGGGTGGCTGATGGTTTCAAATCTCAAAAACCTTTAACTAAAACGGAAAAAGAAATTTTAGCAGAGAGAAAAAATCTTTTATCTCAAATAGATTTTAACTCATTAAAAGAAATTTCTAATGAGAATATTAGAAATATTAAAAATAATTTGGACTATTTTATTGTTTCATCAGAAGTTCCTACATCTCAAAAGTTATATATTTTAAAAAGATTTAATTATTTTATGAGTCCGGATTATAAAATCAATCCTCAACTTGCAGATAAAAAATCTCAAGCACTAGCAGAAATGGTTAATGATATTGTAATCAACACTCCGGAATCTAAAATTCCTAACGTAAAAGCAATTAACCAAAAGCACCATGGTATGTGTGCTGCGATTTCTATTTGTAGAAAAATGTTGGCTTATGAAGATAAAGCGAATTATGTTGATATGATTATGTCAGAACTTGACGATAATAATTATATGCAGGTTTATGATATAAATCATTTGGGTGAACATAAAAAAGTTCCCATTGCAAAATGTGCTATAGATTATGATGCAGCACTTGCAAAAGGATATCGAATTGTTGACACTTCTGCAATGAACTGGATGAATATTGCAGATACAGTTGGCTCTGCTAACGAATTTGTTGGGGCATACAGTGCTTTTGACCGTAGAAATTTTGATGCTTGGACAGATGCTCATATTACTTCTGATTTAGAAGGTGATTTGTTACCTAAACAGGATTATTATAGAGCATTATTAAAAGCTAAAGATAAAATTGGCAAATATAAAAAGACGTTATTGAATCAAAATATAAACAAGAGATGAATTTGGCAGAAGCTGGTAAAAATCTTAAAATTATCGAAAAATATAATGATTCTTTAAGACATATATTAAAAACTATTTCACCAAATTCTGATTCTGTGAAAATTCGTGAAGTTGCAAATGCATTGTTGAGTTTAGAGGTTAAAGATTCTGATAAAGCTGCAGAAATTACTGATAATAGAAAAGATTTTGTATATTTGTCAAGTGAATCAGAAGAAGCTAAGATTAATAAAATTAAAGAATTTTTATCTGTTGTATTACCGGAAGATAAAAACTCTAAAGTTTTGGATAAACAAGCTGAATCAATTTTTGATTTGTCAGATAATATCCATTCTATATCCTCTGCCGGACGCAAATCATATTCTTTGGATAGAGAAATACGAAAAGCAAATAGTTTATACCAAGCTGCAGCAAGTTACAGGGGACAATATGATTTGCAATTTGATGTTCCGGATAAAGTTTTTGAAGTTATAAATGAGTTGAAAATTCCTGATTATGAAACAAGATTAATTGATAATCTCGGAACATTAGCTCAAAAAGTTAAAAATGGCACAATCAATCCTAAAATTAAAGAAACATTGGCTCAAAGATTTGGAGTCGAAGATGATGAAACTTTAAGTGCGGCTTTGGAAGAAAATAAAAAATTAGTTGAAGAAATAACAACAAATATGCTGGACGATTTTTATTATGCAACGCTATCTGTTGATAGAAAACATTTTCTTGCTACCGATTTGAATGCTATTGTTCAAGCGATAGATATGACAAGTAATAAAGATTTGATGACTCAAATGGCTGATAGAATGGGTGTCAAACCAAATAAAACTCTTGTCGTTGATATGTTAAAACAATATGTAAATGTGTTAAAATCAGATAATTGTTCAGAAGAGCAATATCATGAAATTTATGAGAAAACCGGACATATTTCTCAATTCCGTGATTTTAAATCAAATGCTGCTCAATTGTATGACATGATGTTTGAGGAACAAAATCCAAAAATTATTCAAGGATTTAATATGTTACATGGCCTTCCTGTTGATGCTCCACTGGAACAAACCGCTCAAGTATATGATAATATCATTAAAGAATATAATAATGTAGCACAACTTGTTACAAATTTTCAAAGTGCATTAAAAGTTGTAGACGAAGATGGAACTATCTTAAATTCTATAAGTGCTAAAGATGTAATTATGAAAAAATTAGAAAACTGGGGTGAAATTCCAACAGAAAAAGAATTGCGAATGTTCCAAAATAAATTTGATGCAATTGAAAAAGAACGTGCTAGATTGGAGATTGGTGGAAGGGTTAAAGCAAAGGATCTTCCATCAGAACTTACATCTTTTACTCCATATGAAAAAAGACTTCTTAAAAATTATGAAAGCAACATAAATAATTGGTATGCATCTGTAAATAGAAAGTTTAAAAATCAATATAATGAAATAAAAGAACCGCTAGAAGAACTAAATAGACAAATAGGTGTTAAAGTTGGTACTAGCTGGAATGCAGGTGAAGGTCATAGCGGTTTAAACGGTCGTCAACAAATTAAAATAATTCAACACATGACAGATAGACCGTACTATCTGGAACATGATGGAAGATTAGCATTAGCAAAAATTAAAGAATCTCCGTATTCTGGTATTTCTTCTACATCTGTATTGGAAGATGAACCTGCAGGTCATGCTCAATATGTTGTTGACGTAAAACCGGTAAATGTAAATCAAAATGGTAAAACTGTTACTAAAGATGTAATGGTGCATGATAATACTTGGGGTGCAATTGAACATGAAAATACCTGGGTAGATGATAATGGCATGTTGAGAACTGATTATAGCAATGGGTATGGTGGTAAATTAGGGTATATTACAGATGAAAATTATCGAAATGGTAAAATTGCAGATAATATTCTTGAGGTATCCGGTAAATTTGTACCTAAAAATATTCCATCTAAAGCATATAAAAAATTAAATAAGAGCGATGCAGATGAATTTGATTTTCCTTTGTTCTATGATATGGTACTTCCTGGAAAATATCCAAATGCTCGTTCAACAGTTACAACATTAAGACAAAATTTAACAATTTCGCCGATACATTGGATTGAAGATATTGAAAAATATGCTAATGGAATGACAACAGCAGAACTTAAAGCTGCGATGAAGAAAGTTGATTCTTCTTCTCATTCTACTGATATTATTTATGATAAAATCCTTGAACGTATAAACGGGGATAAGTATTTATCAAAAGGAATAACTTCTCTTGATCAGTATAAAGAAATTTCTAAAAACGATCCATTAAAAGTTACATTAGAAAAAGCTGCTATATTGAGATCTTATTCAGATATTCCGGATACAAAACAATTTTTAAAGGCTGACAATTTTTCCGATATTTTGAAAATGAAAGATAACGTTAGAAAAGAAGCGCGTAAGAATTTTAATTACACATTTGCAAAAGATATTGATGTCGCAAAATATGGAGCAGAAAGTTCTCGATCTCAGATTGTAGATCTTCTTGAAAAAGTTGAAAAAGATAATAATGTTAAAATTTCCGGTTTATTGAAATTGCAACTCGTAAATGCCATGAAAAAGCCGAATTCAAAAAACTTTGATGGAAGTTTAGAACATACAATTGATTTGATGGCAGATGCTTTTGAGGCAAGTTTTAATTCCAAGGTTAAAAAATTCCCTAATAAGCAGGAAGTGTCAAAAGAAGTTGCAAAAGATATAAAAACTATTTTAAAAGAGAATATGAAGTTTACTTTAGAAGACTTTAAAGGGGTATCTTTCTCTTCTGGGAATTTGAAAAGTATAGAAAATTGGATTGATAGAGTTTTTGACCCGACAACTGATGAAGAATTCGTTCAAATTTTTAATGACCTTAGAAATATGACAACTGAAGAGTTTGATAGATTGTATAATTCTAAAATTAGTGATAATGATTTGGGTATAAAAAATATCTCAGGTTATGATGTGTTGAAAGAGGTTAGGGCAAGAAATGAAAAAACTCTAAATTCTCTATATAATATCATTTATAATAATGAATATGCAGAAGGTGTTCAACTTAGCAAGACAACACCATCTTATGATTATGATAAATTTAAAAGAGTTTGCCATGGTGCAAATTATGTAAATGGAGTCAGAACCTTTGATGATATTTATTCAGAATTTTATTGGTCGTTGAAGACTTTAAACATTGGGAAATTATATAATAGATATAAACAAGATGGATTTGATAAGTATCAAGCCTTTCCATCTTATCCAAAAATAGACTATGTTTATTCTTTTGATGAAAAGTTAGATACTTTCTTTGATGGAATTTTTGATGATATGAGTTCTATTAATGTATTTAAGGTTATGTCACAATCTGCTGATTTGATTAAAGATATGCAAAGAAAACTTGCAAAATATGAACCAAATCATGTTTTGACGACTCGTCAAAAGGCTAAAATTATTGATGATATGCAAAAATTCCAAGAATTAAATAAAGAAGATGTTTCTATTACTGATCTTTTGAATGCTATTGAAGATACAATTCAAAATGGTTCAACCGTAAAAGAATTTAATGATACTTCTGATTTGATGTGGGCGACTGTTGCTCCTTATTTGACTACAACATCAGGAATGTCTATTGATGAAGCTATCAAATCTGTTCATAAAGTAATAAATACTAAGCGAACAGCACTTATTTCTTCATTAGTTGAACCTAAATATCAGAAAAAAGCTACAGAATTATTTAATAAATGGGTTTCTTCAATTGTGAGATTTAATGCAAATAGTGATAACAAGGTCAATACTGAGGCTCACGTGGAAGGCTTAAGAACTCAGTTCTGTGATTATGTGATTAAACACCAAATTTCTGAATCTCCAGAGGGACTTCTCAATAAGTTCTTATTATTAAATGCAAAAGATGCCAAACCTGAGGGTGGAGATTTGAAAGGTGAGGCTGCAGTTACTGCTATGCGAGAATTTGAAATGCAGAAAGAAAATTATAGATATAATCTTAAAGCTATGTTATCAATTACAAATCTTCAAGATATTCAGTATGCATTAATGAAAAGTGCTAAAAATGGTAGTTTAAATGTAGTAAAAGATGAATTTTCAAAATCAAAATTAGATTTGACTGATGGTAGGTCTGTTTCTTTTGATTCAAAACTTGGAATGGATAAAATTATTGGTGTTCTAACAAGTATTTCTGATTTTGGCACGGCTAAAATGTTTTTAGAACAGTTAGGATTATCAGATAAATTTATTGAAGTAGCTAGTAGCACAACAGATTTTGATGCAATGCGCAAAGGAATTAAACGTATTACAAGTATATTGCAAAGTACTTCAAAACAAATAGTTTGGGCAAGACAAGAAGTCGATAAATTACTTGAAAATATTGATGATGCTCCTAATTATGAGGAACTAATCAAACAAGCAGAAGACAATATAATTAGAAAGGGCAAGAATACTAATTACAGAGCTTCACTCAAAGTAATTCAAAAAGATTTTGATACTGCAATTGAATTTATGAAGCAAAATCCGACTAAACCAAAATCTGAAATTCTTGAATATTATATGCAACAGTTAAATAGTGATATCACTGAAAGTATTGCAAGTGAAGTTAATGGTCTACAAGAATATGCTCATACGGTTCAAAAGGTGGAAAAATTAATGAAAATGTTAGAATTACCTGAAAATTCTCCAATGGAAGAACTTCGTAAGAAGTATATTGCGGAACTAGATAAAGTTGCTGATTACAAGGATAAAATGATGTCAACAAAAAATAATTCTGTGATTTTTGCTGAATAATAGATTTATATAAATAAAAGAGTAAGTTCTAATAGCGAACTTACTCTTTTTTTCTAAATAATATAATTTTTATTTTTTAATTTTTCTTCAAAAAATCAGGAACATCTAAATGCATTGGTTGCATTTGTGGAAATCCAAAGTTTGAAGAAGAACTTTGAGATGTTGTTGAACTTGTTTTCCCTTGGAAATATTCAGCCGCAGATAATTGTGGACCTTGAGTTGATTTTTCAGCAAAACCGGTTGCAATAACAGTAATTTGAATTTCATTTTGGAATGCTTCATTGATAGCAGTACCGATAATAACGTCAGCATCTTCATTAACAACATTGTTGATAACAGAGGTTGCATCGTTGATTTCGTACAATGTCATATTTGAGCTACCGGTGATATTTACAATAATACCTGATGCACCATCAATTGAAGATTCTAATAATTGAGAATTGATAGCCATTTCAGCAGCTTTAACAGCTCTACCTTCGCCTTGTGCTCTACCAATACCCATCAATGCGGTACCAGAATCTTTAACGACTTTTCTTACATCTGCAAAGTCAATGTTAATCATACCTGGAATAGTTATGATATCAGAAAGACCTTGAATTCCTCTGTATAAAACTTCATCTGTTACACAGAATGCTTCTCTTACCCCAACTGCACGTTCAACAACTTGAAGTAATTTATCATTAGGAACAACAAGAATTGCATCAACATATTTTTTAAGCTTTTCAATACCTGCTTCTGCTTGAGCCATTCTTTTTTTACCTTCCCAAGTGAACGGTTTTGTAACGAAAGCTATAGTCAAGATGCCTAAATCTCTAGCAACTTGTGCAACAATTGGAGCCGCACCTGTACCTGTTCCACCACCCATACCGGCAGTGATGAATACCATATCAGCGCCGTCAAGAGCTTTTGTAATATCATCTTTAACTTCAATAGCTGCTTTTTCACCTGTTGATGGATCGCCACCAGAACCTAAACCTTTTGTAGTTGCTGTTCCGAGTTGTAATTTGTTTGGAACATTACTATAAGTCAAAACTTGTAAATCTGTGTTCATAATCCAGAATTCAACACCTGCAAGTTTTGCCTTAATCATTCTGTTTACGGCATTCCCGCCGCCACCACCAACACCGACAACTTTAATACGGGTAGGGTTTATATTTGATCTTTGGTTATTATTATCATGATTTGATATTATATTTTCCATTGTTCCTCCTATATTTACTTAATATTATATACTAAAAATTTAACTTTTCACCTATTTGAATATTTTGTAATAATTTATTCCGGTATTTTTACGCAGAATTCTGTCCTTACGTTCTCTTCACTTTGAACAGTAATTTCTCCACCATGGGCTTCTGCAATCTGTTGGGATAAGTATAAACCTAATCCTGTTCCAACTTTTCTTAATTTTTTCGCTGCGGAATAGTATTTGTTGAAAATCATTTTAATTTCATCTTTCGGTATTCCTTGGCCAAAATCAATTACTGATATTGTGATGAATTTTGGGACTGTGCTGATTTTAATTTCAATAGCTTTTTGGGTGTTGCTGTGGTCAATTGCGTTAGAAATTAAGTTTTTCACTACTCTTTGCATTTGTATTGGGTCGGCTGCAATTGTGTGGTTTGTTTTATCCGGAGTAAAGTGAATTTCTATTTTTGCATCATTTGCGATACTTTGCATTTCATCTACTATTGATTTAACAAAGGAATTAATCTCTATGTTTTCCTTGCAAAGTGTAATCCCTTTTTCTTTGATTTTGTAAGTTTCAAGTAGGATTTGAACAAGGTCTAAAAGTTCTTTGTTTGAAGCTTTCATACTATTTAGTGCAAATTCTTGCTTTGTTGAAATATCTCCGAATTTGTGAGCCAAAAACAAGTCAATCATATTTGCAGCTGCAACAATTGGCACTTTAAGGTCGTGAGTTAGAGTCGCAACGAAGTCTTCTTTTAGTGTTTCGATTTCTTTTTCGGTTGTGATATCTTTGATAATCAAGACGTATCTTTTCTTCTCAATTGATGATAGTGGCTGAGAATTGATTATAAAATTGTTTGTTGGGGTATGCTTGATAAAAACTTCCATATTGTTAAGTTTATCAATTTTTGAATTATCGTTTGCAAGTTGAATGAATTCAAAAACATTTTTCCCTATAATATCTTTTCCTTTAATCCCAAACCATTTTAAAATTTTTGGTGTGGCTCTCAGGATATCAAATTTTTCGTTAATGATTAAAATTCCATCTGAAAGTGAATTGATTACAGATTCAAGCAATTTATTTTGTCGCATAAGTTCTGCTTGATATTCAATAATCATTTTTTCTCTATCGTTTAAGGTTTCAACCATTCTGTTGATACTATCTGTAACGTTTTGATATGTTGGGTGTTCAATTTTTTCAATCTTAGTTGATAAATTCCCATAACGAATGGAATCAACTGTAGTTGTAACTTTTCCAAGGTAATCATTTATTTTTGACCAACGTTTGTTTGTTTTTCTTGTGATAAAAAACAAGCATATAAAAACAATAATTACACAAATATTTATGATATAAAAATATGAAAACATTTATTACTTTTTTACTCTCAATTTCCTTATTTAGCAAGAATTGTGTTATAATTATAGCAGATAGTTAGAAGTTTGTTAAGTGTTAGGATAAAATGTCAGGGATAAAGTTACCAAACTCAATAAAAATGGTTGTTACAGACTTTGATGGGGTTGTAACGGATAATTGCGTTTATATCAACGATGATTTTTCAATGTCTAGAAAATTGAATTTTAAAGACGTTATGGGGTTTTCTATTTTAAAGAAAAACAGTTACGAAATTTCAATTATCTCAGGAGAGGGAAATGCCGCAATTCAAACAATGGCAAAGAAATTCGGAATTGTAGAAATTCATCAAAATATTAGAAAAAAAATAGATGTTTTAAAAAATATTGTAGAAAAATATAACTTATCTTTAGATGAATTTGTTTATATTGGTGATGATATCAACGATGTGGAATGTTTAGAATTTGCAAAGTATAAAATTACTGTTCCACATGCCGTAGATAAAGTTAAAGCAATTAAGGGTATTCAAATTACAAAAAATGAAGCTGGTAATGGTGCATTTCGAGAGGTTGTAGATTGTTTAGTTGGATAAAAAATATTTTTGAAAATATAAAAGACTTAAATCATGTAGTTGAGGATTACAAAAGTGATTCAATTATTCAATCACTTCCTACTGTTGCGTGTGTGAACAAGGCAAAGAAACTTATTCGAGAAAAAAAGTTTGAAGAAGCTGAGACTGTTTTGAAAAAGGCCTTAGATATTTCAGAGCAAGATTCAATGATTTTCAAATATTTGGGTAAGATTTATGAACAACGTTACAAGTTTGAAGAAGCTGTTAATTATTATCAAAAATCTTCAAAATTAAATCCAACAGATAAAGAAATTTGGTTAAGACTTGGAATGAGTCTTTTGAATTGTAAAAAACTGTCGGAAGCTATTTTTGCATTTGAACAAGGGGATAAAGTTACTCCTTTCAATACGGATATTTATACCGGTTGGGGTATGGCTTTGATGAAGCAAAAAAAATATGCTTTAGCTCGTGACAAGTTCCAAACAGCATCACAAATTAGTAAATATAACTATACTGCGATTTTGCTTTCTGCAATTATGGAAGTTAATTTGCACGATTATGATTCTGCTGAAATGAAATTGCAGTTTCTTGCAAAAGTTGCACCGAATGAAAGTTCAACTTATGAGTATGCAAATTTGAAATTCTTAAAATCTGATTACAAAGAAGCTGAAAAATTTGCACTAAAATCTATTGAAATAAATAAACAAATGCTCCCTGCTTATTTGTTGTTGGGAAATATTTATTCTTTACAAAAAGATAAAACAAAAATGGATAATATTTTTCAGAAAGCAATTGATAATGGTTTAGATTGTGCGTTGTTACACGATATTTGGGGTAGAGGATATTTAAGGTTTTTTGAGTTTGAAAAAGCGGGGGAACAATTTTCAATTTCAATTGAAAAAGATTCAGAGTCTATTGAACCAAAGCTGGGACTCGCTTTAGTTAAAGCTTATAATAAGGATTTCTTATTGTTAGATGAGTTGAAGGAGAAAAATGGACAAAGTTCATATATTCAAGAGGCTATTGGCTTAGAAGAAATGAGTTCGGGAAAAATTCAAGATGCAATTGAAAGTTTCAAAAAAGCTTTGAGAACTGAACCTAAACAGACTTTTAATTATTACAATCTTGCTCGTTCATATAAAAATATGGGCGATAATTATAAAGTTCGAGAAAATTATGAAAAATTTATTACTGAAAATCCCGATTACATTGAGGGTTTTATTGATTATTCCGAGTGGTTAATTGAAACGGAAGATTTTGCAGATGCTCAAAGGAAATTAAGAAGAGCTGAACGACTTGATAAAAATAATGCAAAAGTGTTAAATTTGTTGTTTTTGACCCTTTACACTCTTGTCAAGAAAAACCTTTGTGAATATAATATAAAGGAAGCAATTTCTGTTGCGCAAAAAGCTCAAGATTTAGGGAATTTACAGTATCCGGAACAAAAACAAGAGCTTGAAAATATTTTAAAAGATATACAGGGAAACAAATAAATTGAAAAAAGTAATTGTACAAAAATTTGGTGGAACATCTGTTGCAGATACCGATAAAATTAAAAATGTAGCCAAGACAGTTATCAGAGAAAAGAATAATGGCAATGATGTTGTTGTAGTAGTTTCTGCTATGGGACATACAACTGATCATCTTGTTAAAATGGCAAAAGATTTAAATTCAAATCCGTCTGCAAGAGAAATGGATATGTTATTGTCAACCGGAGAATGCGTTTCAATTGCGCTTTTGACAATGGCAATTCAAGCTCAAGGTTATAAGGCTGTAAGCTTTAATGCGACACAAATTGGAATTTTGACAGAAAATGTTCACTCTAAAGCAAGAATTATTGATATTAAAACTGATAAATTAAGAAAAAACCTTGATGAGGGTAATATTATTGTAGTTGCAGGTTTCCAAGGGGTAACAGAAGATGGAGAAATTACAACTCTAGGTAGAGGGGGGTCTGATACTTCTGCTGTTGCTTTGGCTGCGGCTTTGAATGCAGAAAGATGTGATATTTACACTGATGTTGAGGGGGTTTATACGACAGACCCGAGAGTTGTTCCTAATGCATCAAGGCTTGAAGAGATTTCTTATGAAGAGATGCTTGAACTCGCTCATGCAGGTGCAAACGTTCTTCATCCTCGTAGTGTTGAAACTGCAAAACAATATTCAGTACCATTGAGGGTTCGTAGCAGTTTTAAATTAGATAATATGGGTACATTGATTTTAGGAGTTGAAAAAATGGAAATAAATAAACCTGTAGCAGGGGTTGCTGCTGATTTATCACAAGTTAGAGTTGTTGTTTGTGATATTCCGGATACTCCGGGGGAAGCTGCAACATTATTTGGCAGTTTAGCAAAAGAAAATGTTTCAGTTGATATGATTATTCAATCTTATGCAAGAAAAACTTCTAACACTAACGATATTGCTTTTACAATCAACAGTGATGACTTGCCAAGAGCTATGGAGGTATTAGAAAAAGTTAAAGCAAAATTGAATGCTGCAGATATAAAAATTGATGATAATATTGCGAAAGTTTCAATTATTGGTGCAGGCATGATTGATAGACCTGGGATTGCATCAACAATGTTCCAAACATTAGCTGATAATGGTATTAATATCAGAATGATTTCAACCAGTGAAATTAAAATTAGCTGTTTGATAAATAAAGATGATGCACAAAATGCTGTTAAAGCATTGCATAGTATTTTTAATTTAGAAAGTGACGAAATCGCAGAAGTTAAAGGCACATTACCTGATGTGTAAATAAAATTTTTGTGTAACAAAATTGTAATAAAGGCGGCTAAAATTTATAATTTAGCCGCCTTTTGTAGCAAAAAATTTTATCTTGTGTATTAATATAATGTATTAAAAAATATGGTCTTTTTATGGTGAGTTTAATTACAGAAAAAATTACCAATATACCTGTTCTCGCTCCTGTTGTTTCTACAAAAGTAACGACAGACAATGTAAATCAACCTGAATTTGAACAACAATCCAAAAAGAACTACAAATCATTGTTACCATTATCCATAATTGCCGGTGGAGGACTTTTAATTTATTATGGAGTAAAAAGACCAAGCCAAGTTAAATTATACAAAGCTATGGTTAAAGACAGATGTTATCAAATTGAAAAGAGTGTTCAAGATTTTTCAAAATTTGCTTCTGATGTGATTGATTCTTCTTTTGACAAACCATCTCAATATATTCTTGATTATCGAAGAGCAAGAAACTTTGAGTTAGGGAAACATGTTGATTCTATTAAATTTTTGCCAGATGTAAAATCTGTTTTGAAATTTACTGATGCATCTTTTAATGATATAAGAAAAGTTTATGATGATTCCATAAAGGCGGGTGCTACTCCGTTTGATTCGTTCCATGTTATTTTAAGTAGATCTGTTTTAAAAGCTAAAGATATTTTAAATGCAAAACGTTCAGAAAAGAATGTTTTGTGTGGGGATTTAACTATTATTCCCCCATTTAAAGACGGTAAACATTCCGATTTAGTAGAAGAGTCTTGTAATGCGTTATCGGGATTAGCTGGTTCTGCGTATTCTGAAATGAAGAGAATTCAATCAAAAAAACTCCATGGTGTTGTTGCTTCTCAATCTGCTGAAATGGCAAAAGTTATACTTGACTGTAGAAAAGAGGTTTTTGGTGCTAAATCTGCGTTGATGAATGAATCTTTTGAAAGAGTTAAGCGAATTTTGAAATTATCTGGTGATTTTAAACCTGTTTATGCAAATAATTTTAACCTTGATAAATTTTCGAAATTAACTAAAGATGAATTGAAACCGCAAGTATTTCCGGAATTTTTGGACGAACCATTCCAAGGAAATATATATTGGCGAACAGTAAAAACGAGGGATTTTTCAGAACTAAAACTCGAAGACATTAAAAATATATTCAATGCGGCATCTCCATATAATACGGTGAAAGATATTGGGTTTATGATAGATAGAGTTAGGTTGTCAAAAGAGTTTGATAAATCTCTTGGCAAAAATAATGAAAAAGTTTACGATAATGCAATTGCAAAACTGGAATACCTGTCTGTAAAATTGAACGATTTTGGTCACAAAACTCTTCTGAAAAAATGTTCGGCAGATTATGACGGGGTTAATGTTTTAGTAAGAAATAGTATGGTTTCTTATATTGGTTCGCTTTCAAAAAAATTAGGATTTAGTTCAATTTTTGAAATGGATAAGTGTTTTTCAAAGAAATATCCGGAATATAATAATTATTCAATAAAAAAATATATGGAAATTTTTAAAGAAAATCCGGAATTTTATTTTGTTTAAATTTTTAACTTAAAAATATTTATTTTTAAGTTTTTATGTTATAATCTCTGTATTATTTAGTAAGTGTTTATTATGTTTTTTTTAAAGGAGAAAAATTATGGCAGAAAAACGTGTATGGCTCTTTAAAGATGGGAATGCATCTATGCGCAATTTATTGGGTGGTAAAGGTGCAAATTTAGCCGAAATGACAAATCTTGGACTCCCTGTTCCTCCGGGGCTTACTATCACGACAGAAACTTGTATGGACTATATCAATCATGGAAATAAAATGCCTCAAGGTCTTATGGACGAAGTAAAAGCGGCATTAAAAGATGTTGAAACTCAAGCAGGTAAAAAATTCGGAGATGCTGAAAATCCGCTTCTTGTTTCTGTTCGTTCGGGTGCAAGACTTTCTATGCCGGGTATGATGGAAACTATTCTGAACCTTGGCTTGAATGACCAAACTGTTGAAGCAATGATTAAATTGACTAACAATCCTCGTTTCTGCTATGACAGTTACCGTAGATTTTTAACAATGTTTGGTTCTGTTGCGTGGGAAATTGATAGACAAAAATTTGAAGATTACTTAGATAAAATTAAAGACGAAAAGGGCTACAAATCTGATACCGAATTATCTGCAGAAGATTGGAAATCTTTAATCGAACCATATAAGGCTTTGATTAAAAAGGAAACAGGAAAAGAATTTCCACAAAACCCATATATCCAATTGGAAGAAGCAATTGAGGCGGTATTCCGTTCTTGGAATATTCCTCGTGCGGTTGCATATAGAGAACACTACAAAATTGACCACAACTATGGTACAGCCGTAAATGTTCAAACAATGGTATTTGGTAATATGGGTGATGATTGCGCAACGGGGGTATCTTTCACTAGAAACCCTTCAACTGGTGAAAATAAATTTTATGGTGAATATTTGACTAATGCGCAAGGTGAAGACGTTGTTGCAGGTATTAGAACACCAAAACCTATTGCAGAGTTGGAACACGAAATGCCTGAACTTTATAAACAGTATGTTGATATTGCCAAGAAGCTTGAAAAAGGTTATAAAGATGTTCAAGATATGGAATTCACAATCGAAAGAGGTAAATTGTGGATTTTGCAAACTCGTAACGGTAAAAGAACTGCAAAAGCATCTGTAAGAATTGCGGTAGAAATGTGTGAAGAGGGTATTATTGATAAGGAAAGAGCAGTTGAACTAGTTGATGCAAATCAATTGTACCAAGTTCTATTGCCGGACTTTGACCCTAAAGCTAAAAAAGAAGCTCATAAAATTGCACAAGGTCTTGCGGCATCTCCTGGGGCTGCCGTTGGAAAAATTGTTTTTGATACTGAAGAAGCAGCCGAACGAGGTAAAAATGGTGAAAAAATTATCTTGGTAAGAATTGAAACTTGTCCTGACGATATTCACGGTATGATTGAATCTCAAGGTGTTCTTACATTAAGAGGCGGAATGACATCTCATGCGGCTGTTGTTGCTAAAGGTATGGGCAAACCTTGTGTTGCCGGTTGTGAAGATTTATCTATAGATCTTAAAAATGAAACTTTAACAGCAGGAGATGGAACAGTTTATCGCAAAGATGATATTATTTCTCTTGATGGTGGTACCGGTGAAGTTATGGACGGAGCAATTCATTTAGTTCCTCCAACTATGGACGAAAATTTCAACAAGTTGTTCACTTGGGTTGACGGAATTAAGCTTTTGGGCGTTAGAGCCAATGCTGATACTCCGGCTGATGTTGCAAAAGCCCTTGAACTTGGCGCAGAGGGTGTTGGTCTTTGTAGAACAGAACACATGTTTATGGATCCGGAAAGACTTCCTTGGGTACAGAAGATGATTATTGCAGGAACTCCGGAGGCTAGAAAAGAAGCTTTGTCAAAACTTTTACCTATGCAGTATTCTGATTTCTATGCAATGTTCAAAGCTTTGGGCGAAAAATCAATGACAATCAGACTTCTTGATCCGCCTTTACATGAATTCTTGCCTGATAAAGAAGAATTGATTGCAAAAGTTGCGACTAAAAAAGCTAAAGGTGAAGATTATGCCGAAGACGAAAAACTTTTAAACATTGTTGAAACAATGTCTGAATCTAATCCTATGATGGGCTTGAGAGGTTGTCGTTTAGGCTTGACTTATCCGGAAATTAACGAAATGCAAGTTCGTGCAATTTTCAGTGCTGCTTGCGATTTGAAAAAAGAGGGCTTAGATGTGAAACCCGAAGTAATGATTCCTCTTGTCGGTCATGTTAATGAACTTAAAACGGTTAAAGGTGTATTAGAACGTGTAGCCAATGAAGTTATGGACGAAAAAGGGGTAAGAGTTGATTATATGTTTGGAACAATGATTGAAATTCCTCGTGCAGCTTTGACTGCTGATCAAATTGCCGAACACGCAGAATTCTTTTCATTTGGTACAAATGATTTGACTCAAATGACATTTGGTTATTCAAGAGATGATGCAGAGGGTAAATTCTTGCAAAACTATGTTGAGCAAAAAATTCTACCTGCCAACCCATTCCAAACACTTGATCAAGAAGGTGTGGGTCAGTTGATGAAAATTGCTCTTGATAAAGCTTTGAAAGTTCGTCCGCACTTGAAACGTGGTATTTGCGGTGAACACGGTGGAGATCCTGCATCAGTTAAATTCTGCCATAGAATCGGTTTGAACTATGTATCATGTTCTCCATTTAGAGTTCCGCAAGCAAGACTTGCTGCAGCACAAGCTGTAATAGAGTTTAAACAAGCAAAAGATATTTCATTACCACTTGGTTGTAAGTAGTTGATGTGAATATTTAAAAAAATTAAAGGTGGCAAGAGAAATCTTGTCACCTTTGGTTTAATTATTTTATTTGGTACAAAGGTTTTGACGAGTGAAAAATAAACAGATAAAAATATTTTTGATTTACCCCTTTACAAAAAAAATTCCTCATGTATAATAAAACTTGTGGAGCGAAAGCAAAACACCACCAACGGCGAGAGCCAATGGGGGATTAGCTCAGCTGGTAGAGCACCTGCTTTGCACGCAGGGGGTCAGGAGTTCGAATCTCCTATCCTCCACCATTTCATACAAGTAGAACTTGGTGAAATGCTATCAATAGAGCCTACGGGCTCTTTTTTAATGCCTTTAAGGCATGTTACCTTAGTATTTGCAAGGGTTTTGGCGAATTCATCATATCCATATTCATCAATACCCTGTTTTGCAAGTCTAATTAGTTTTTCAAGAGTAGCAAAAGGTTCTGCAAAAGTCATTTTGACCTTTTTGGCATTCACTGTAACAGACGAATAAGTTTGTCTGACTAATTGTGCAATCATTTCAGGAGATAATTCAGAATAAGGCATGCCTGCTTTTTTGCAAATATCTAAAATTTTCATGCCTGTTGCCATATAATCAACATTTGCCTTTTGGTGTCGTTGCAACTCTGCATTGAGCCTGTTCAACTTGAACTCATACTCATTTTTGACATTAATCCACAAATCCATATCTATAACTTTGTTCAACTGGTCGAGATACATCTTTTTTAGAATTTCTGTGCATTCTTCAATTTCTTTGTTCAGCCTTTTGACTTCATTTTGATTGTAGTTTTGTTCGTCTTTCAAACTCTCTGCAAGCGAAGTTTTGACTAATTCATATAGTTTGTCATTCAACCCAATTCTTAGAAGATGTCTGCGGAGAGCTGCCGTCATTTCTTTTTCAGAAATACATAAGGTATTGGTACAAGTAGGGTCGTTGTGGGTGCAACGGTAATAAATTTTCTCATATTTTTTCTTTTCCCCACTAATGGAATAACCGCATATTTCACATTTGGCAATTCCAGGATACAAAAAGTGAAAGTTTTTCCTAACCTTAGATTTGCAGACTTTTTGAAAGGCTTGTTGAGCCTTTTCAAACAAATCATAACTAACTATCGCAGGGTGTTTGCCTTGGTAGATAACACCGTTGCAACGCATTTGCCCAGTATAGATAACATTTTTGAGCATGCCCTCTAAGACAGTACGAGTAATTTTTGGTTTGTTGTTTTGGTAATAGTAGCCGTCCTCATATAATTTTTCACATAGTTTGCGGAGTGAATATTCTCCAGTTGCAAACAATTCAAAAGCCTTACGAACAAACAAAACTCTCAAAGGGTCAATATACAGAGATTTTTTCTCTCCTCTTTTGTACCCATAAGGCGGATTGAATGGCCAATAACCCTGTTCTAGTCCCTCATGTAATCCTTTTGAGATTTCTTCAGAAAGATTGTCAATGTAATTTTTTGCCATTAGAACCTTAATCCCATGGATAAATTTGTCATGAGATTTTGAATTTTTGCTAATAATGCTACCCTCTTTCACTAAGTGTACTTCTAAGTCATAATCTTCAAGAGTAACATAGTCTTTGAAGTTACGATACAATCTATCTGTTTTTTCTACGAGTACAGTCCTGATTTCAGGGTTTTCCTTTAGATAGGTTAGCATTGCATTGTAATTTGTTCGACCTGCCTTCTTGGCGGTCTCAGCGTCTGAATATTCCTGTACTATCTCATAGCCGTTTTTCTTTGCATAATCTCTCAATAATTTCAACTGGGCTGGGATAGAAAAACCCTCACGCTCTTGTTCTTTGCTCGATACTCGTGCATAAATAACAACTTGTTTGTTTTTCATAGTCTGAACTCCTCAAAATTTCTGAACTTCTTTGTTTTTATTTTTACTCATTTCGCAAAAAAGTAAAGTAGGGTTGGCGGTCGATTTCACACCACGAAAACCTGAAAATGAATTTTGCAAAAGCAATAAGAGGCAATTTTCACTTGCAAAATTGGCATAAATTTTCCTAAAAAACAGTAACAGTCAACATTTTAGACCATAGAACATTGTAGAAAAATAGAAATCTGTGTTGTTGTGTCAAAAAAGTGTAGTTGGTGAAGTCCAAGGGCTAAAATCATAGCAAATAAAAGACTTTTGCAAATAGAAAAATGTCGCTTGGGTGTGGCTAGAGTGTTGTTGTGGGTGTAGTTTTCACTACTCAGATAAAGAAAAACCGCACAAGTTGTTTGTGCGGTCAGAAATTCAGATAAAAACTCTAAATTTTAGAATTAGAGCAAAATTTTCTACCTTTTGCGAATTTTGCGAAATGCCGATTTGAACGTCATTTTTAGACCGTCTTCGCCACATTTGAAGATATTGGCAACTAATTCAATAATTTTTCTTTTTGTTGGCTTTTCAAGGTCAGCATAAATGTTGTAGAGTCTATTTCTACACAATTCTGCAACTTTGGCTTCCACCGTTTCAATTTGTTTTTCGGTAACATAGATTTTTGGCTCCAAATCACCATATTTTTCCTGAATATTTGCAAATCTTCCTTTGATATACTTTTCATCTGTAATATTCTTTTTAGAGATTTCCTCATAAACTCGTCTTTCAGCATCAAACTTACGACTACGATTTCGTTTCATAATAGATAATTTTTGTTTCTGAGCATAAAGTTCATCTTTCAAAACCTTTTCTACTATTTCATCAGGAATAAGTCCTAATCTAATTTCCTTTAGATATGCTTCCAAATCATCATTTAGAGATGTTTCACTAATGCAGGCATGTTCACTGCATTTTGGATTTGTGCAACGGTAATAAACATACTGCTTGCCATTCGGCTTGACTTTGACATCACCAGTCATCGTATGTCCGCAATTTGCACAAACAATAAGTTTAGAGTAAAGCAAATTGTGTTTGCGAGGGGCTTTGGGAGCCAAATCAAGTAATTTTTGCACTTTTTCAAATATTTCATTTGAAATAATGGGCTCGTGATTCCCTGTTACACTTTCACCTATCTGCTTCACCATATATTCTCCAATATAAAAAGGATTTTTTAGCATTGAAATAAGGGATTGTTTAGGAATAATTTGTGAGGGTTGCAATTCATAGCGGAAACCTTGCTTATACAATTCATCAGCAACTTCATTGACTGTATAAGCACCTGTTGCATAAATTTCAAAAGCCTTTTGCACAAATTTAGAACGTTCACTATTTACAACAGTACATCTTTGGTGCTTTCCACCTGCATTTTCATAGCCATAAGGAGGACGACAGGGACGAAATCCACCTATAGCCTTTGCCTTAATACCTGCTCGACATTTTTCCCTATCTTGCCTTACCCTAAAATTTGATACTCCTGAAAGAATGTCAATTGTTAGAAATTCAGTAGAGACAACTGGAGCTTGCAAAACTATATTGTCCTGAACAAATACCGCAGTCAAACCCTCTTTTTCCACAAGATTCAATATTTGGTAAGAGTCAACAGAATTTCTTGACATTCTGTCAACATAGGCAAAAATAACGACATCTACTCCACCATTTTGGAGTTTTTTCACCATTTCATTGAACATCGGTCTTTTTTGTGGCACCATGGCACTTGCGTCCTCTTTGTAGATGTGCTCAACTTTCATATTGCACTTTTTGGCAAAATCCATACATAATTTTTCTTGGTCGTCCAATGATGTGTTGTCTGCTTGGTCTTTGCTTGAAACCCTACAATACAAAAAGCAACTTGCCCCTTTCAGTGTTAAAATTTTATCGTTATTTCTCATCTTTTTTCTCCTTTTCATTGTTTAGACTGTACCAACCTACAGAAGCTACCCTTTGTTGATTTTGTAGTTTTTCAAGTAGGTATAAATTTTCTGCAACATCTATAGATATTGCTCTCCCAATATCTTTTTGAGGAATAGTTTTGGTGTCAAATCGCTTGTCGTTAGCAACTTGCAACCTGATTTGAGCAGGTGTAGTCATCTCCTTAGGATTGAAAATGTTGAATTTTTCGACATATTTCCGCAAATTTAACTTCAACGTACTTTCAACCAGTTTCCAGTCCCTACCATACTCCAGTTTTCCTGCTTCCACCATTCTGGTAATGTCATTCAAGATAACATCACTTGACTTGATTTCAGCGTTCAAATAACCTTTGTAAGTATTGTTGTAATCAATCGCCATTTGTACCAAATTCACGAGAGGGTATTTCAGAATAGAATTCACTAAATACCACATTGTGCAAGAAATTGCTAAATTAGAGATATGACGACCTTTTTCTGGTATAAGTTTGTTAAGTTGGTCATAAATGTATCTATACACCGAAACTATTCCTTTCCTACAACGCAGAAATACTGGTAAAATTTGAGATAATTCCTTACGCTTTTCGACATCAAAGTACGGAAAATTTTCCAAATTGAATTCTCCTTTTTTCATGTTCACAAACGCTATCCTAGAGAGTAACTCTAATGAAATATCTCTAAAGAAGTGGTTCGATGTTGAAACTAAATTTGTCAAAATTTTCGTTTTTTCAACGCCGTCTTTTTTTCCTCGACCTCGAGATATTGCGTTGTAGATATTTTTCACCGCAGGAGCCAATTTCCCAAAGATTTCAGGAGGTAATTCTTCGATAAATACAGGAATATTCATCCGAGAATAAAGTTCCTGCATAATAGCATAAGGTGTCGAATTTCCACTCATAAAGTCGGAGTTTTTGCACAATCCGAAAATTGCCGATATGGTTTTCACTATCGTACTTTTTCCTGAATGTGATTCTCCGATGAAGAAAATCGGCGGAACTCCCTCTGCTTCTTTTTGGAAAATATCCCAAAAGATAGTACCTAAAGCCATTCCAAAACAGACCAAAACCTCTGATTTTGGAAAAGTTCGACACAAGGTAGTGAAAAACTCTCTAAAGATATCTACAGACGACCTCTCTACAGGGTAGAGCATTGGTCTGCAAGTATTGTTCATGTCAACGAGTGAATTTTCAAGGCTGTCATAAGTTTTCGTTTCATCAATCTTTTGAGCATACGTAAGTTTTTGTGTTTCAAAATCATAAATTGCATTTACCCAAATAAACTTACCGTTTTGACTACCTGCACATGCAAAAGTATTTTTGTTTTTTGCGTTTTCGTACCATTTTTGTTTGAGTTCCCTGAAATCTTTTTCTTTCATGGGCAGATCTAAATTTGCGGTAACGGCTGATATTGCAGTTTTCCAACTCCTAACATCTGCCAAATCCCTACTATTCAGTATAACAATAAATTCATTGCCATTTTTCCCAACGGTACGAATTTTGGACATAACCACTTCACTTTTGGTCTGTGGCTCTGTCCTATTGTCGATTTTCACTATTATTCTAATGACCTCAACACTAGCATTTTCTGCCTCGTAGTCCTCTTGGACTTCTTCCGCAAATTCGGTTTGTGAATAGTCCTGTTTTGGTTGAACGACAGGAACTGGTAAAAATCTTTTTTCTTCAAAGTTAGTCATTGCAAACCTCCCTCACGATTTCTTCAACAATAATGTGAAGTAGGTCTGCTAATGTTACTTTTTCATTTTCCGAAAACTCGGAAAATTGTTTTTTGAACAATTTTGTCATTTTTTCTCCATTAAGCCGTAAGTTACATACATGACAAACAATGACTATGCTCAACTAATAGTATTTCACGGCATTAAAATCTGCTTAGACACTAGCAACGTCAATATTCAAATGCACACCAACTAAAACTATCAATAAATAGTTTTACCTAAAATATGCACTCTACATATTGCTATACTCACTGCGTCTAAACTGAATGCTTAATTCAATCAAAAATGACGAGAAAAATGTATAAAAATCAATATATATAAGCTTGTCATAGGCTCAAACTGAACCCAAGTGCATGCTAATAAATCTTCAAGATTTTTGCAACCTTTTCTTAAGAAATGTTAATTTCTACTGACAATAATCCCCAAATTCGCAACGCATTTCTTGGGCATATTCTATAACCTGTTCGGATTTTTGAGCATTTTCAGTATCACCAATAGCCTCAAATAGCATTTTTGCATTGTAGTAACTATCTATTGCCTCTCGATATTTCCCTTGTTTCAAATAAATGTTTCCCATAGCATAATTCGATTTTGCCGTAAATGCAGTGCCTTCGTCTTCTGCCGAAGAAGGCACAAAACTACTATTTGTTTTTGGTGTTTCAGAGTTAGAGTAATTGGCATTTTGCGGTTGTGAATTTTGCAAAGTTTCTTGTTTGTTTTCCAATTCTTGTTTTTGGGCGTTCGTTTGGATAACTTGTCCTCTTAACCTATTCACATCTGAAAGGGTGTCTATGCCACTTCTAATACCGTAAAAAATACTATTCAATTCAGTTGCAGATGTAGATAAACCTAAAAATAATACTGCTGAAATAATTGCAAATTTTTTCACTTTCTTCTCCTATTCTAATAATAACAATAGCCTTGAGGTCTATTACACTCCAACTCGGCAACATAATCGAAATATCTCATACATTCATCTGCTTTTTCAAGATTTCCTAATAACTCGTAGAGTTCTTTTGCCATCCATGCACTATCCATTGCTTTACGATAATCTTTCTTTTTCGTATAGATTTCTGCTATACTAATTCTTGCAATAGCAATTTGTTTTTTGTCTGAACTATAGCTAATTACTTGGTTGTAATCAAACAAAGCTTTATCATAATCATAAAGTTTTGTTTGGTAGATATATCCCCTATTAAGGTATGCAATAGCATAATCATTTTTCAAATTGATTGTTTTGGTGAATGCTTCTACTGCTTCTTTGTTTCGGTTAAGGTTCATCAAGACTAAACTTTTTCTGAACCAATTTTCATGGTTTTCAGGTTTCAATATAAGCAAAATGTCGCATATTGTTAGAGCCTCGTTGTACTTTTTGGCAGTGAATAAGGCTAAGTTTTTCTTTGCAAAATCAGCATGTGTTTTTTGAGCAGTTTTCAAGTCAAATTTTGCAGCAGCTTCTATTAGATTTTTGCTTTTTGCAAGTTGGTTTGCATTCAATGCACTAACGGCTTTGTCAGAAAGTTCCTGACTATATTTTTGAGAATTTTCAGACTTTGTTTTTGTAACTAGGTCAAAAAATGCTTTTGCAGTAGTACTGTCATTTTTCTCTAGCTCTGAAAGCCCTTTTGCAAATATTTCTTTAGAAATATCATTGTCTTTGTTGGTATTCAAAAGGTTAGCAACTTCTATCATTTTCATTGCTTTTTCAGTTTCACCAACATAGACATTTTTAATACTATTGTCCACAAGAGTATTGCAAATTGTTGGAAGAGAAAAGAAAATTGCAGTTCCTAGACCTACTAAAATAATCAAAGAAATACCTATAATTTTTGCAGGGGATTTTTTGTTTTTCCTGTTTTGTAGTTGTTTTTGAATTAGAAGAAATTTTTAGATTCTGGAAATATTTAGCAAAATTCAATTTCCCTTTGCGATCTAAGATAATGCAAACAACTAACAACAATAAACCAACAACACTACCAACTGTTGTCCACCAGTTAATCAAACAAAATTCAAGATTAATAGGATTTTCTTTAGAATAATCAATTTTCCAAACATAAATATTCGTGTTGTCAGCGTCCTTAACATTTGTGTTAGATTTCACATCTATTGCCTGTTTTGGTACTTGTACTCGTAATTTTGACGAAATAATGTCATTAGGATTAACTTTAGAATTAGATGTTTTTGTTTTCGTTTTTTCAGGTTGTTCTAACTGTCCTCTAAAAATATATTTTTTGAAGAAAACATAATTCTTGACACTAAGAATGCTACCATTAGAATTTTGAGGAATAAGCATTGAGATTTTGCTGAATTTTGCTTTAGAAACATTTTTGCAAATCTCGATTTTTCTTGTTCCTACACCGTCTTTGCTATCAATATTTTGAACGGTTGTTTCGATTTTTATTCCGTTAGCCTCGGTATCAATATCTTTGGTTAAGTCATCTTTCGATGTGTCAGTATTGGAATTAGCATAGTTCATAAGTTCTTGAGGAAAAAGTACTGTTGTTTCAACTTTCATATTGTCTTTGTTGTCAAAAGTAATTGTTGTGTCAGCCTTAATACAACCAGTAGAAATAATTGCAATTCCGCAAAGTAAGAATAAATAAGATAAGATACTCTTTTTCATAGTTAACCTTTCATTTTGTTATAATTTTATCGAAACAGTGTCGCTAAAAAATGTTCCGTCTTGGAATTCAATAGTGAAATTTTTCTTTTCAGGAATTTTGAAATACAGCACTTCTGTTTTTTCCATTCCCGGATTCAATATATTTTGTGAAGAATTTAGAATTTCCATATCATTGTTTTCACTTGCTATTGGACAAGTGAAACATCTAATAACTAATAAGGAAACAAGCAAAAACCAGCTAAATGGTGTCATCAATTGAACATCATAAAGACATAAACTAGATGTAAGGACAAGTAATGCAAGCAAAATCTGTGTCAATAATTTTTTGTTCAAACTTTTAATGTCCATTTAGAAATTCCTTACTGCTCAACAGTCTTTTTTGCTTTGTTTTTTGCATAAGTAAGTGTCGCAATAAAATTTTGAGCATTTGAGATTGCTTCTCTGTAATCACTATCACTTTTTTCGACTTCTCTATCTAAGAAAACTACACTAATTAAAGGATTTTGCAGGTTACTAACTTGAATGTTAACAACAATAGATGTTGCACTCTCCAAAACTTTTCTATCACCAGCAACAGTTCCAATAATTGCACCAGTGATACCAAAAGTGTAAGCCCCAACAGCCGATAACATTCCACGACCTTGAAGTTTCGAGTTTCCATCAGTGCATAACTCAATATCTAAAATATCCTTGTAATCTATGATTTTGATTTCAGGTGTTGTACTCAAATTGTCATAATAGAACATGATTTTGTTTTTTGAGTCATCAAAAATTATCAATACATCTCTTTTAATTTCAATAATTTTTGTGGCTTCAAAAGAATTGTCCTCTAATACCTTATTCAAGCGGTCTTCTTGTTCTGGTATAAGACTAATTAGAATTGTCAAAAAATCCCAAATTGCAAACAAAGCAGGTAATCCAGTCCAGAAAAACAAAAAGTATAACCATGCACTTTTTTCTTTCAAATAAAATTTGTGCATACCGCACCAACCTAAAAAGAAGCACAAAACAAGAGTAATAAATTTACTCTTTCCTTTTGTAGATTCTAAAGAATTTCCCCTGCAGTCAGGATATAAATCATATGGCTTGTTTGATAAGGTGATTTTTGCCACTTCAATTTGAATGCCAATTTGTGCCATTCTTGTTTTTATGTTATTTGCTTGAGCTTCTGTATTTGTATATAAAATAACAGTATTTGTTGTTCCTAGAAATTTTTTCCCTATTTCCAAACTACAATTTAGGATGTTTCGCACTTTTCTTAACAAAGCAATTCTATCACCTGTATAAGAAATTAACGTTAAAGAATAATACTCATGTTGTTGAACTGTATTTTGCATAGATAATCCTCATTCATAACCAAAATAATAATACCTGCTAACCATAAATCTGTAAATAGTGTTTTCGTATGAAATTATTTAGTCTTTCATAGAATACTAATACCCAAATAGGCATAATCACACAAATATACTATCATAGAAAAGATACGAGGAATAAATATGGTAAGAAGAAAAAAGTTGGGGAAAGATACTCCAATGCTAACGACTGCTATTGTAGCAGAAATGTTAGGAATAACTCCAGATAGATTAAGAACATACGATTCAGAAAAACTAATCCATACTCATAGAGTAAAGACAGGTCAAATTCAGAAAAGGCTCTACACAGAGAACGACTTAGAATGGCTGTTGTGTCTTAGAAGTCTTGTCAAAGACCACAAAATGAGTATTTCCTCTATCAAAATTCTTTTGCAAATTCTATCCCTCAATCCGTCTATGGTTCTTCCAAAAAACGAGATAGGTGGAATACTCTACGATATGTCCCAAAATCCAAACTTCAAACCTGTTGTGAAGAACTTCTAATACTCTTTTGTTAGAGAGAAAAAAGTGTTGTCGGTGAAGTCGAAAGACAACAATCAAGCAAAATAAAGTTTTCAGCCAAAATGTTTCTGTTGTTTTGCAGTTGTTAGACTGTTGCAGAGATGTAGTGTTTTTCACAAAAAATAACAGAAAACAGTTAGAAAGGTTTTCAAGAAAGCAAAATGCGCCAAAATGCTAAACAAGTTAGCATTTTGGACGAAAGTCGTGAGATAAATCTGCTGTTTTTGGAATAGATACAGTCAAAAATTTTTCAGACAAAAAATAGAGAGATTGCAGGCGATTTGCGGAGATAAAATTCACTTGTAAGATAAAAATAATACCTAAAAATTGCATAAACCTAGAATTTTCACATAGGGTTTCCTACAAACTTTAGACTAAGACCAGAATTTGGCTTTAGAAGTTCAAATTGAACTTTTGGACTGAACAGTTTTCGGTAATCTCTGCATATCTCTAACAACCTGCCAATTTCTCTATTGTCAAAGAAAACTCTTGTAGCAAGTAATTTAGATTGTTGTCTTTCATGCATAACTTGTTTTGCACGATACACACAAAGTTTTCGTTTTTCACTAAACGCACGCACTAATAAGGCTCGAACATAGTAGCGATTGAAGTCCCCAAATGCAAGAGTTTCACGAATGTTAGACGGAATTTTTCTCCCTCTATCATCTTTTTCCCTAAAGTAAGAGAGTAAGAGTTTTTGTTGCAGGGTTTCAGGTGTTCCATTAGAAAAACACTCTTTCAGCAGTCTTTTGTAGGTAAACATGCCTGTAGCAGTTAGAGATTTTGGCTCATAAAACAAACCTGTTCTGAGGTCAAAATCTAACTCACTGAGCATAACTAATCTTGTTTGTTCGTCTAAGTCTGGAAAATGTGTCATAAAAAATCTCCTTGTAATTTGTGTAACAAACAAATTTTCAGGAGATTGGCTTTCTTGTGGAATTTCAGAATGGGTCTGCAGTTTTTTGCCTACAGGAGTTCAGAATTTCGTGTCAGAAAAAATGTAGGTTCAGAACATGTCCAAATCATAGACTAGGCAGCAATTTGGCGAATTTGGAGTGTTAAACCGTATGTCAAGGTCCACCATTTAAAACAACTAGAACGATTAAAATCAGAGCCTACGGGCTCTTTTTTAATGCTTTTGATACATTTATCTTTTGAAGAAATTATTGCTGACTTGAATTCAACGAACCCAACTTCCGCAATCTCTTTTTTAAAGCACGAATTACTGCCGGTTAATAAACTTTACAAAAATAGCAATTTTAATTAAATAATTTACTTTATATAAACATAGGGGAAAATAAGGATATTTGTATGGGATTAAGCAAAATTGCACTGAATTTGGCTGAACATACTGCTAATTATGCTAAAATATTAGGGAAATCAAGCATTTTGGAAACAAAACCGATTAGCAGAATAAATGCTAGCGGATTAAAATATTCTGCAAATTTGAAAGCCGATACTTTTTCTCCTAAGATAGATAAATGGTTTGACGGAATAAAGACAACTCCTCCGTATGCAAATAGAGAAACAACAGTAGTTGCAGGACATCATAGTTTTCATAGTATGAATAGTCAAAAAAATATTACTTTAGAAGGGCTTTACGAACAAACTGAAAGAGATTTTGCTGGGAACCTTGAAGATATAACTTCAATGAAATCGGAAGATTTAACAAATTTTATCAAAACTAACATAAAATCTTTAAGAAAAAATCGTGAATTTCTAAAACTTCAGCCTCAACCTCATCAAAGTACAGTATTTAGAGCTAGGGGCAGAGGATACGACGGTAGTGGTGCAGATTTTGAAATAATAAGCAAAGCAAAAGTCGGAGATGAAATAGTTCCGTCTGGCGGATTTGCGTATGCTGCACATTTCAAGCCACAAACCGCTCAATATTTAGGATTGCCTGACGGTATGTTGTACGAAATTGTCGTACCAAAAGGTAGTCAAATTTCTGTGAATATGGAACATGGCGGAGAGGCAGTTTTTCCTGCATTGTCCAAATTTAGGTTGCTGAAAAAGGAAACAAGATATATCAAAAGCTACAGTGACGAATGTTGCAAAAAGGTAAATACTAAGGCTCAACCATACACATACGTAAAAATGGAATATGTTCCAGAAATTCCAGCATTAGGTAAAGAATTCGAAAATATAAGTAATGAAGAAATTAAAACATTGGTACAAAAAGCAAAAGAGTGTAACTGCACAACTTGGGCAGATTTTGCAGAATTTCCGAAAAAACTAGGCTCATAAGCAAAGATTTTATATCTTATGTTAGAAAAGTTATTGAAAATTTATTCGCTACAGAGGTTGTTGAACAAAATTCTCAATTAGTACTAAAGGAGGCTGTTTAATAAAATCTTGCAGTTTTCTTAGGTAAAGTATATATATAGAATTTTTCTATTCAAAAATTGCCCAATTATAACAAAACTATACTTGAAATATTGTAGCTGATATGCTACAATATAAATATGAAAGAAATTATTTATTACCAAACAATTGATAATAAAATACCATATTTCGAATGGTATTGTTCTCTTGATAAAAGTTTAAGGCTTATTGTTGATAAACGATTATCAAAAGTTGAACGAGGTTTGTATGGTAATAATAGACGACTTTCTGAAGAACTTTACGAACTTAAATTCGATAATGGTTTGAGAATTTATTATACCGAAATAGAAAATACAATAGTTTTGCTATTTACAGGTGGCAACAAATCAAAACAAAGTAAAGATATTGAAACTGCTAAAAAATATTTGAATGATTATAATTCAAGAAAATAATATTTGAAAGTGAGATTAACTTATGAATAAAAAAGAACAAATATTGTTACAAAATTTTCCAAAACATCAGGACAATTTAAAAGAACAATTAAAAAATGACTCTGAATATGCACAAATGTGGCTTGATAGTCTCTTAGAAGATTATTCAGCTACCAAAGATGTTAATGAATTGATTTATAATTTGAAACCCTTAATTGAGGCAAATTATACTATTTGTGATTTTGCAAAATTAATCAAGATTAATAGAATTACACTATACAAGATTTTTTCTCGTAAAATGATTCCAAGTATAGAAATTTTACATAAAATTTTTGCAGGTTTAGGATACGACTTAAAAATCTCGGCACAAAAAGCAATTTAACTATTTTCGACAATTTTTCATTTTTTCGATAAAAGATTTCAGTCAAATATTTCAGAAAAATTGCAACATTTTAAGAAGTCTAAATCATAGCAGCAGTAAGCTAAATAACAAATTGGAGTGTTAAACCGTATGTGAAGTTCCTCCATTTTTAGAAAAAGAGCCTACGGGCTCTTTTTTAATGCTTTCGATACATTTATCTTTTGAAAAAATTATTGCTGACTTGAATTCAGCGAATCCAACTCCCGCAATCTCTTTTTTAGCGAGTTTTACGAGATTAAATAACCTTATAGTTTAAACAATGTTCTATATTTTCTGCTGGTAAGTACATCATGCCTGTTAAAAATGGTGAATTTTCTCGTTTACCTCCATTCAAAATCCATTCTTCTAACTGTTTATTCATTTTTTGGTCTTTAAATCGGAAACCTAATTTATAATAAAATCCGGCCGGTGATGTTTTGCCATCAATACAACAAGCATCTAATGTTACTCGTCCTGCGGTTTTAGGATCATTAACACTTTTTCTTACTACGGATTGAACAGAATTTGTGCCACTTCCTTTTCCATTACTCCATAATTTGTCAATATGATAATGTGGCAAAATAGATTGGGTTTCTTCCCAACTGTCTGGAAATGTTTTTGTTTGTCCTTTATATGGGCCAAATTTATATGTTATAGTATGTGCTTTGATAAATTCTCTTGATTTTGCCACATAATTATCTGGAAGTGTTCCAAAAACTAAAGAGCCACCTTCTTCAAAATGTTGAGTAATGGGCGCAAATTTAACAGCTTCATTTTTTTCTGTAACTCTAAATAAGTTATCTTTGACTTTTTTAATTTTATATTTGTCTGAAGTGAAAGCTTTTGTGTCAAATATTACTTCGTAATTATTTTCTTGAAAACCTTTAAGTGGTTTCTTTAAATCAAACTCAACAATAGCACTATTTTTGCCTACTGCAAATGATTTGGCATAGTTTTTGTTAATTTCGGGTGTTACTGAGGTAAATCCTAAGTTTTGGAAAATAAGTTTTTCTGCAGTTTTGTCATCAGGACAATTTTGTATCCCTCGATAAAACTTTCCAGTTTTAGGGATTGATTCTCGAATTCCTTGTTTTAAGCAACTAACAAGTTTATTATTTTGTTCTGAAAGAGGAACACCTTCTCGTAAATAATAATTTATGTATGGGCTTTTCGCATATTCTCTATATGCTGAACTAATTTCTTCTGGTTTGTACTTTAAAGATTGTGCAAAATTCGCATTATATTTTAATCCGCTAACATTTACTCTACTAATCGGTTTTACTTCTAAAACAGAAGATTTTCCTGCAAATCGTAAATATTCATAGATTTTTGGAGTAACTTTTCCAATTATTCCCATTTATTCTCCTACATAATATATAAAACAATTTGTATTCAAAAATTGCCAGCTTATTATAAAACTATACAGAGTAATAGGTACAGTATATTTGTATTTATAATCTATTTTGGTTATAATGTAATTGCAATGAGAGGGCCGAAAAAGAGAATAACTAAGAGAAAAATATTATTATATTCAACTCTTTTGTCATTAATATTTAGTGGCAATAATTTTGCAATTGCAAAAGATGTTACTGTTTCTTCTGGTACTGAATTAAAAAGTGTAATACAAAAAGCCACAGAGCCTACTAAAATCCAATTTGAAAAGGATGTAGATATCACAAGTTTGAATGAAATCAAAATTGGGACTAATACGATTGAAATTGATGGAGCGGGAAAGAGTCTAGTAAATGAAAAAGATTCAAGATTTACATTTGTCGACAACTCAAGTTTAACTCTCAAAAATATGAAATATATTGGAAAAAATACCAGTATAAATGTAAATAATGCAAATACAACGATATCATTAGAAAATGTTGATATTAGTGGTAGAACGACATTTGCTGTCCCAAATGGCCCTGTTTTGTATTTAAACGGGTGTGACACAACATTAAATAATGTTGGTTGAAATTTCTAATAATAGTGTTTCGGGTGGGGTTATATATATTCAGTCCGCTAAATCTAAAGGGGTTATAACTGATTTAATTGATAATCAAATAACATCCGCGGGGAATGTTTTGGGTGGGTTGATTTATAACAGGCGAACTTTAACTCCTGTTGGTGAATTAAATTTGAACGGTGATGTAAATAAAAACCAGATTACTGCGAAGGTTAACGTTTCTGGTGGAGTTTTAAATAATGAGAATAGCAGTATTCAATCAATAGATTGGAATGAAGTAAAAAATAATACTATAACTGCTACTGATGGTTCAGTCACAGGTGGTTTTATACAAAATAAGCTTGGGAAGATAGATAATTTGCACATTGGTTCTTTTTCCGGCAATACAATTAATTCTAATTTAAAAGTTGATGGCGGAATATTATACAATGACAGTGGAACTGTTAATGGTAAGCTTGAAATTGGGCAAATAGTAGGAAACACTATAAAAACAAAAACTGATATAAATGGATTGATTACAAGCGTTACAGGAAATATTGATTCAATTTCAATAGATTCTGTTTCGAATAACAATTTTGAGATGAATTTTTTACGTGGTGGGGTAATAAATCTTCAAGGTGCAAAAGTCAATGACATAAATATTGGGGAAATTAATAATAACACTATTATTGGAATTAATGATAGCACTATTATTGGTCGTGAAAACTCTACTTCCACCGGTTTTGTGTTGTATTTGAAAGAGTCATCAAAAGATTCAAAAATTTCATCTAATATAGGTAATCTCACCGTAGGTCAAGTTCAGGGAAACATCATACAAGCAACGAACATTACTTCTTTATTATTGCGATCGGCATTAGTTCCAGTGGAAGATGCTATTGTTATATCAAAAAACGGTAATATAACTGTTGATGATATTAGTAATAATAGATTAAGTGCTATTGACTGTAATGATAATGCTCGTGGCGGAATTATTTATAATTTTCTTTATGGTGGTGTGAAAACAAAAAATACTACGGTTAGTCTTGGAGATATAAATTTAAAACAAGTTTCTAATAACCGCTTGGAAAGTTATATTTCACCGAGAACTATTGAAGAGACAAGGGCGCAGGGTGACAGGCATGCATCTGGAGCAATCATTGCAAATTCAATCCAAGCATGTCAAGGTTCTGCTATTATAAAAAGTATAAATGGTGAATATGTCGGCAATTCCCTGTTCTCAAATTCGAGAGTAGTGGATGCAAGTGGTGGTGTAATTTCCAATTCTATTAATGGACAAGGAAATGCCTTTGTCGGAATTGGTTATACACTTGATGAAAATAATAATAGAGTTCCTGTTGAAGATGCAATTTTAGGAACTTATAAAAATAACTATGTTCAATCAGTAGTGCTTGTTGCAAATGGTGGTGTTATTGCAAATTATGTTGAAAGTTCAAAAGATAACGACATTGCTCAAATTGGAAATATAAAAGCTTACTTTAGCGGAAACTATGTTATGTCGAATAAAAATAGTGCTTACGGTGGAGTGATATCAAATTTTTATATGAAATCTGATAGTTATTATAAAAACGCAATTATTGACTCAATAAACAGCACATTTGAGAATAATTATGCCAAAACAAAATCGACAGATTCAACAAAGGGAGCGTATGGCGGAGCTATTGGTAATATTGCGATTATTAAGGCGATAAACAATTCTGTTTTCAAAAACAATTATGCAATATCTTATGGCGGAAGCAATGCATCAGGCGGTGCTATATATACCATGCAAGATTTAACGATTAATGCAAATAATAGCGGTTCGACTGAATTCACAGGCAACTATGTTTCAACTGACGGTGGAGCGACAAAGAATTATGAGGCAATTAATGTTGCGGCGGCAGGAAAAACTCTTACATTAAATGCAACTACAAACGGTACAATATTATTAAATGATTATATTAATGGTGTAAGTGGTTATAATGTTTTATTGACCGGTGATTCTACAGGGACAATTAAACTTTTTGATAAAGCTGATATTAAAGGTGGTGCGAATGTTTCTGTTGGTGGAAATGTTCTTATTGATACGGCAGATGGAGTAATTCAAAATTTCTCTGAATTTAATTCACTGAATTCCAGTGCAAATGCAAAATATAATATTGATTTAGATTTATCAAAAGCAAGTGGAGATAAATTAGATTACGCAATAGGCGATAAAATAGCAGACGGATTTACGACACAAGCATCTTCGAGCGGTTCTGTAACTCTCGACAGTTTGAATTTTGTAGATACTTCGTTTGATGATATTTTGAATAAAGACTTAAAAATCCAAATAATTAAAAACAATGATAATACTGACAATTTGCAACTTGCATTAAGTGATAAATTAATTCCGCTTACATCATCGGTTGGTAAAATAACACAGATAGTAACGACAAAAACGAACCACCTAACACCGATAGTAAATTATAAGGATATATTTGGTGATATAACGACGACAAAAGATATTTATGGAATATTAGGACTGAATAAAACAACTACCACAAATGACAGTCTAAATTTAAAAGTTACCCAAATTGATACTAATACAGTTGCTACAATATCTGATGCGTTGGTTGCATTGACTAATACCGAGCTAAAAGATGCGGATGGCAATATTTTAGACAAAACTTTTAATCTTTTTGATGAAGATTTACTTGGAAATAAAACCCCTGCAAATTATAAATTATCAGATAATCTTGGTTCAACATACAAAAACTTAAATATAATCGGAGCGTCAAAAACAAGTTCTTTGGGCGAACATACTTTGTCTGAATTAGATTTGAATGGAAAAACTTCTTTTGTTGTAAATTCAGGTTCGACTTTAAATATTTCGGATATCAAACTAAAGGGAAATGAAACTGTTATTACAAATAATGGTGGCAGTCTAAATTTTGCCAATAAGAACAATATTGATGGAAAAATTACCGGAACAACGGCGACAAATACTGGTGTTTTGGGGATTAATGCAAACAATTTGGATGTTGCTTTAATTAATAATGGCACTTTAAATTTGGGGGTAGGTTATATTGAAAAAGAAATTACCGGAAGTGGGTCTACAAATATACTTGATATTGTGACAAATAATGCCATAATTTCTCAAAATGTTAATGTGAATGGTTCGGGGAAATTAACAGTTGGAGCAAATATCGGAAATTTAGTAAATAGCGGAGAGGTAATTGCAAATGCAAGCAATTTAACAGGTACAATAAGCAATTCAGGAACATTAAATTTATCAGGAATATTGAATAAAACAATTTCAGGTAACGGCACAACAAAAGTAAATGGAATATTAAATTTATCGCCATCAGCAACAATTGATGGAATATTAGATATGAATAACGGAACAATATCTACAAGTGATTTAAGTTATTCAAAATATGATATTACAACAATAAACGGAGTTGGAAATGCTGCAATAGATGTAGATTGGGTAAATTTAAAAGCGGATTCGTTTAATAGTACATCAGGGAATGGAGTATTAAATTTAACATTAAACCAAACAGCAACCGAAAATATTTGGGATACAAAAACAATTCAAATTACAAATGGCGGGGTTGGAATATCTTTAAATGCAACAACAGGGGTTAAGGAAAAAGAAATTCTCGGCTCTGATGATTTACGAGCAAATACCAATTGGTCGAATAAGTTCGGAGCTTGGAAAAGAACTGATACATATTCAGAAAAAACATCTGCCATAAAATCAAATGGTTCGTTGGTTAATGATACAATTCAATATGAAGTTATAAAAACAAATGAAGGTGTTAAGTATTATACTACAGATGGAGATACTTTAGCTCTGATTGTTCAAAATACGGTTGCAGGCTCAAAAAATAAAACATTTACAACTACAAATGCAAATGACATATATACTGTAAAAGAAAATTTAGGGATATTAACAGATAATTTGACAATATCAGGAGTGACTGATGGAATAAATACCTCAACAATTCTTTTGGGAGACAAGCAAGGTATTGTAATATCAGATGCAAATTCTTTAACAGTAAAAGGTGTAAAAATAACATCTGACGGGTTAATTATTAACGCAATAAGCAATAACGCAAAAATTATATTGGATAATGCAACTTTGCAAGGAGATGTTTTAAATCAAGGTGATTTGAGTGTTAAAAATTCAACGTCAGTATTAAAAATTACAGGTACAGGTAAAACTGATATTGATACTACAGGAAAAGTAATTGTATCAGAGTTAACTCAAAATGAATTGACAAATGCCGGAAGTTTGACTGTAAATAATTTGAAAATATCAACAAAAGCTGATAATTCAGGCATGATTAAAAATGAGGGAGCTTTATCTGGTATACAAAATCTAACCAATACGGGAGTGATAAACGGAAGTGGAAATTTGGATATTTCCGGAACATCAACTAATACCGGTAGTATTTCTCAATCAATTATAAGAGTATCAGGAGCATTAGACAATACACTCGGAACACTTACAGCTGCGGATAAAATTGAAAATACGGGAAGTATAACAACTGCAGCGGACAAAATTATTGCAACAAACGGAATAGTTAATGAAAATTCTTTGACTTTAACAAGTGGAAATCTTTCTACTCAAATATCTGGAACAGGTACAACCAATATTGCCGGAACAGTAACAAATAATTCAACAATATCACAAAATGTTAATGTCGATTCTACAGGCAAATTAACAGTAAATGCAAATATCGGGAATTTAGTAAACAACGGAATTGTAAATTCCAATACAACTAACCTAACAGGGACTATAAATAATTCCGGAATATTAAATTTGTCAGGGACATTAAATAAAACAATTTCAGGTAATGGAACAACAAAAATTGTCGGTGATAGTTTTACATTGCTTGATGGCGCTGCTATTAAAGGAGGGTTAGATATAAATAATCAAACATTAAATGTTTTGGCGACAAATACGACAAATATGTTTAATAATGTGAATATAAATTCTGGCACAATAAATCTGATTAACAATAATATTAACAATTTATCGGCTAATTCTTTTAATCTCAATGGAAATATTAATTTGTTTTTAGACGCAGACTTAATGAATTCTTCAATGGATAGACTTCCGTCAACCACTGTTGCAAGTGGTTTGATTACGGTTAAGGGGATAAATTTGTTATCTGATTCTAAAAGCGAAAAAGTATATATCCCATTTGCGTATGATAGTTTTAAAGATAAGGTTCAAACAGGTGTAACAGCTGTAGGCAAAGAAGTTGATAATGAATACCAAACAACTGCTTTTGCCCCAATATATAAATATGATGTAAGTTATAATCCGAACAACGGAAATTTCTTATTTTCTCGTGGTGGCGGAAAAAGTTCTGCTGATTTCAATCCTGCAGTATTATCAGGAGCAGTAAATTCGCAAATTGGAGCTTATTCTGCGGTAAATGAAACATTTAATTATGCATTCAGACATGCGGATTATTCATTTATGCCATTACCAAAGAAAATTAGAACATTGGTGAATAAGTATGCTATTACAGAACCGAACTTAATGCAGTATGAAAATGAATATTCAAAAATGGGTGGGATTTGGTATCAACCATACGCAAATTTTGAAAATGTTGGTTTATCGAATGGTCCAAGAGTAGATATTCAATCTTACGGTTCATTGGTAGGTGGGGATAGTGCTTACAAACAACTTAAAAAAGGTTGGGGAACAGTAACTACTCCATATATTGGATATAATGGAACGTCTCAACATTACTCTGGTGTTTCAACTGTTACAAATGGTGGAATATTAGGTTTAACTCAAACTTTTTATCGTGGAGATTTCTTTACAGCATTAACGGTAAATGCCGGTGCAAGTGTCGGTGAATCAAATACAATGTATGGTAAAGAGAATTATACAACATTAATGGCCGGTGTTGCCAATAAAACCGGTTACAATTTTGAGTTTAATGATGGTAAATTTATTATTCAACCATCTATGTTGACAGCATATACTTATGTTTATACTTTTGACTATACGAATGCGGCCGGTCTAAAAATATCTTCAGAGCCGTTAAACTCTATACAGTTACACCCTACGGTAAGATTCATAGGAAATGTAGGAAAAGGATGGCAACCTTATGCCAGTGTTGGCATGGTGTGGAATATTTTAAACGAAACAAAATTTACTGCAAGCGATGTTCGTTTACCGGAAATGAGCATAAAACCATATGTTGAATATGGTATAGGTTTACAAAAAAGTTGGAATGATAAATGTAGCGGATTTTTACAGGCAATGTTGAGAAATGGTGGTAGAAATGGTATCGCTTTGTCTTTTGGTTTTAAATGGACATTAGGAAAAGATAAAAAGCCGATTGAAAGGGTGCAAAACGGTACTAAACATGTTTTAAAAGCGTTGGCGGAAACAAAAGTGACAAGATAACAAAATCTATGTATTTAAATTTTGGAAAAATTGAGTATTAAATTAAAAAGATAATTATACCGTAACCTTAGGCTAAAATTTAAACTAAAGATGTGTGTTTTAGCAATTTTTTGGGGGTATATTTTCTTTCCCCCCCCTACGTAAGAGATGGTTAAAAATAAAACAAATATTGCAAAGCTTTAAAAAATCTTGTATAATAAAAACAAGCCGAGCAGAGTGCGGAGCAGCCTGCCGAAATGATAGGCTGTCTGCAGGACTAGTCGGCAGGCTCGGAGTCACGTTTAATGCGAGGCGCAGTAAATACAAAGTCAATGAGTTAAGCATAACAAAAGAAAGGAAGTATAAACATGTCAAAACGCAGTCATAGGGCGAGTTTCGGGGGGGGGTGCCGTTAAAAGCCTCTCATGGCAAGGATTTACGGCATATTAGTAAAAGGGTAGCATTTACCCTAGCTGAAGTATTAATAACTCTTGGAGTAATCGGAGTAGTAGCAGCATTAACAATGCCAACACTATTAAAAAACATAGCAGAACGCAGTAATTCAGAAGCTCAAGCCAATTTAGCTCAAAAGATTACAAAATCAATGGACTTGATGAGAGCAGATGGTGGTCTAGAAAGAACATATAATAGTACAGATGAATTTGTAGATGAATTCTCAAAATACATAAAAATAAGTACGCGATGTGATGCAGATCATATTGCAGATTGTTGGCCAACAAAAACAGTAACCACAACAGATGGTGAAACTTATGATGTTTCAAAAGCAAAAACCGGAAAGAATTTAAATTTAAAAGATAACAAAAGTAATAACGTTGGTATAATTTTAGCTGATGGAGCAACACTAATATTAACCTACAATCCAAATGCAGGAATAATCGGCGATGGCGATACAGTAACCCCAAGCTTTGCAGATTTACCTATTGGTTTTGGAAGAACAAAGAAGTTTGCATACACAACAAGTGTAACAGACCCAATAGACTTTGTAATGGACGTAAATGGTTTTAAAGGTCCAAACAGTGAAGCACGTAATGGTAAACAATACGATATTCGTAGTTTCAAAGTGGCAAAATTTTCTAAAGGTTGTGCAGGGAATGAAATAAAAGGGGTAGGGTGTGTATATCAACTACCATCATTCAGTCCAATAAAAGCAGGCAGTGATGAAATGGATAAATGGGATCCAAAATGGAATAAAACAAGTTATGCAAGTAGAGATAACTATTGGGCAGGAGCAAAGAAAGCATGTGATGATATAGGAATGAGTTTACCGGATAAATCAAAACTGCAAAGTTTAGCTAAAGAAACAACTGGTTGGAAAGAGCTTAATGGAGTACCCACTAGTGGATATTTTTGGTCTTCTTCAGAAGGCAGTTCCGATTACAAAGGATATGTTGTTGACTTTAAAGGTTTTAGTGGTTCTGGTTGGAGTTCTTACAAATATAATAGCAATTATGCAGGTGCTATGTGTATAGGTGATTAAGGAGGTGTGCGTTGCATGGCAATGCTAATCTACATTATAAAATATGAAAAGTAAACAGACCTTTAAGTGAAGCGGGGATTATACCCCGCTTTTCAATTGTTAATTATCCCCGTGTAGTGGATTGTTACGGTTTATGATGATAATAATTTTGTTTTAATTCTTCAATGTTATCGCCACCGTATTTTAATAAAATTTCATTGGCTAAAACCCAAGCAACTCTTGCCTCTGCAACTACTGAGCAGGCTTCAACCGCACAAACATCTGATCTTTCAAAATGCGCTTCAGTTTCTTTATGTGTTTTTGCATCAATGGTTTTTAAAGGCTTTCTCATTGTTGGAATTGGTTTCATTACGGCTGAAACAATCAAGTCTTCCCCGTTTGTAATGCCTCCCTCAATTCCTCCGGCATTGTTTGATGTTCGTTCGATTTCTCCGTTTTCCAGAGTTAATTCATCGTGATAATTGCTTCCGTAATAGCCAAGTGGGTTTGTTCCGATTTCTACAACTTTAATTGCCGGAATACTCATTACTGCTTGTGCTAATCGTCCGTCAATTCCTCTATCCCAATGAACATGTGAACCTAATCCGATTGGCAAGTTTTTGTACAACACAACGAATTTTCCACCGATTGTGTCGCCTTTTTCTCTTGTCATATCAATTTCTTCGTGAAATTTTTCAGGACAACAAGCTGAACCTATTTGTGTAATTTCAGAGCTTCCGGTGATATTCAATTGTTTGAGTAATAGTTTTGCAATTGCTCCGACGGCAACTTCTATGGCTGTTTTTCTTGCACTAGAACGTTCTAAGATATTGCGTAAATCTTTTTGAGCATATTTGATGCTCCCTGCATAATCTGCGTGACCGGGGCGGAAAGTCGAAAAGGCTTTTTCATCAGTCCTATCATCGGGTGCGATACTCATTATTTTCTTCCAACTTTCAAAATCTCTATTTTTTACAACAAGAGTAATTGGAGAGCCTATGGTTTTGCCAAATCTGACACCTGATGTGATTTCAACTGTATCTTGTTCAATTTTCATTCTCCCGCCTCTGCCGTAACCTTGTTGGCGACGGTGCAGTTCTTCATTTATAAAATCTATATCAATATCTAAATCCGCAGGAATTCCCTCAATGATTGCAGTTAGGCATTTGCCGTGACTTTCTCCTGCTGTTAAAAATCTAAATTTTTCCATTTGTTATTTAACCTTTATTTTTATGTCTTAAAAATGATTGAACTTTTGTTTGCATCATTTCTTCTGTAATTTTTAATCCGGAATCAGTTGGTGTATAGATTTGGTACATTTTTAGCCAATAAGATTCCCTGCTCGGTTGCCTTTCGGCACTTACTTTTATTCCATTTCGCACCTTTTGAGCAATTACATTTTTGTACGAATTTCTGTACTTTCTAAGTTTAGCAGTTTTTTGTCCGATTTTCAATTCTTTAAAATATCTTTCTGCAGGAACAATAACTTGTTCAGCTTCTCCACTAGGTTTAATAACTTCTCTTATTATTTTTGCATTTGGGGAATACATATCTAATATTTTATCGTTATAAGAATTTGCAAAGTTTTGGTATTGATTAAAAAATGCTATTCCATCTTGTGGCGTTTGGGCATAAACATCTGAAAAAGTAAGAATTATCCCGATTATTGGTAATACAAATTTAAAAATTTTCATCATATATTTCCTTTTTTAATTAAGGGTAGAAAAATTTTTAGTTTTTTACATTCCCTAACAAGCTAGAAAAATAAATTTATTTTGTATAAAATAATTGGGAGGTTGTTATGAAAAGAATTTTAATTGTTGATGATATTCCGGGGTGGGTTAGGTTTCATCAAAATAATATTGAATATTTGAATTCTACAGAGCTAGAAATTGATGTTGCATATTGTGCTAAAGAGGCATTGGCAAAGATTGAATCTTCAATTGATGCCCCTTATGATGTTATTTTTACTGATTTACAAATGGAAAGTGATTTTCTGCCTAAAATGGCGGGAGAATGGTTAATTGAACAAATAAAAATGTTCAAAGAATTTAACAATTCAAAAATAATAATCGTTTCGGCTTCTCCAATAATTAAAGAAATTGCTGAACGGTATAAAGTTTTGTATTTGCCAAAGGTTTATGCTAAAAATTCTGATTCGGAAGTTTATAAACAATTTATTGTTTAAGCAAGATTGTGTAATTGTTTATAAAAACCTGTCGGATAATTTTTAAGGTTGTCTAATAATTTAACGGCATCAAGATTTCCGTCACGACCAATTCCGTCTAAAGTTACATCAACACTGTATGCCCCATGTTCAATTGCTTTAAGAGTATTTTTTAATGCCAATTGAATTTTATTATGAGCATGAAAACTTATTTTTTTATAACCTAGCATTTCCATTTTGTTGAAATAATTTTCGATTTCATTTGGGTGCATTGTGCTATAACTATCTGCAAGATAAACGGTTTCAAAAATATCTTTATTGTCAAATTCAAACAGACTCAAATATCCAGCTTCATCAATATTTGGTGCTTCCATCAATTGTAAAAGAACTTTGTAACCTTTATTATGTAAGTCTTTTGATATTTCCAGAGTTTCTCGAATTCTATCCGGATGGCAGGCAATTCTGACAAAATCAATATTGTCTTTATCTCTTCCTTGAAAGTCTTCTGCCAAGTATCTTGAAGTATCTGTCATTACTCCAAGTTCTAAATTCCCTTTTGCTTTGTAGAATTTTTCCAAAAATTCCGGGTTACAATTGTAGAAAATTCCTTTTCCCTCATTGTCATAGTGATTTCTATATCCTATTTCGTAGTAGGATATATTTGAATTATTAAGGCATTCCATTAAACTGAAAACAAAATCTTCATTGAAGTTCCATTTTGTTTTATGTCCGCCATCTCTTGTTGTGCAATCTAATATCTTTACCATAACATAATTCTAGCACACTTTTTGTTAATTGATTACTTTTTTATTGCCATGGTGGATAATTTATTTTAAATTTTTGGTGATTAACATGAAAAGTGTTAAAGAGGAGTTTATAAAATGAAGAGTAGTATTTATCAATCACAAGTTATTAATTTAAAAGCATTGAATAATTTATTTATTGAATTGACAGGGAAATATTGTAATTTACATTGCAAACATTGTTATATTGATTTCCCTCAGTATAAAAAAGTTGACGATTTTATTTCTATTGATTTTATAAAACAAGCATTAAATGACTCTATGCAAGAAGATATTGAATGTATTTATTTGACGGGGGCTGAACCTATGACTCATTCTGATTTTAATGCTATTTTGCGATTGTGTTTAAAAAGAGCAAATGTTTGTGTTTGTACAAACGGTTCTTATATTAATGAGAAAAAAGCAAGATTTTTGAAAAAAGTTGATGATGAAACAGATAATGAAATTATTTTTCAATTGAGTATGGATCATTATGATGAAGTGAAAAATGATGATATAAGGTATCGTGGTGCTTTTCGCCAAGCTGTTTTTGCAATAAAACATTTGGTTAAATACGGTTTTAATCCGATTATTACTGTTACAAATTATTATCAACTTTCTGATAAAGAACTTCTTGATGGATTTAGAAAAGTTTTTGCCGGAACAGATTTTGAATTAGATTTTTCTAATTTAAATATTAACCCTTGGTATGATAAAAATACAAAATTCGAAGGGGAAGTGAATGGTTCTTGGGATAGGCTTGATTGTGAATATGGTAGGATTTTGACTAAAAATGGTGTTTATACTTGCCCATTTTTAGCAAACGACTATAGGGGAAGATGTGGGAGTTCCTTACAGGATTATACAAAAAGAAGCTCATTAGAAACGAGCTTCTGTAATACTTGTATAAAATCTAAAAAACAATTATTTGGAATTGATTTTTCTAAGTTCGAATAAGTTATTTTTTAGCATATAATTTAACTTTGAAATTGATAAGAAGAACTTTTTTATTTTTTCTATAAGGAACAATTTCAACTGATTGAATATCTAAGAAATGTTTGTGTTTATACATTTCCTTTAAGAAGTTGTCATAACTTGCATAGTTACCAATCATTTCCATATTCAAACGAGCAACATTATATTTGTCTCCCGCACCTTGAACAAAGTTATCGTCAGATGGGTCATAATCATATTTAATTGCTCGAACTTTGATTTGATTAGCTCTTACAAGCTGAAGAATTTCTGCAAATTCTCCTGCAATAACCGCTTCCGTGTCTAACCCTTCCATTACCATAGAAAGGTTTTCCACTTGCCGCACTTGCTTTTTCTTTAGCAGCTTCTTCTGCTTCTTTTTTTCTATATTCGTCAAGTTTTGCTTGTTTTTCTTTGATAGAGTCAGTTTTTGTTTGGATTTCTTGTTTTGTAGAAGTATAACCTCTAAAGTTATCAATTGTTTTTGGAGCTAACATGATAACACCAACTATCGTTACTACTAACAATAGTATTGGAATTAAAAACTGTTTTAACTTTTCATTATCCATATATTTAATTTCCTTTTAAATTAAAAATCTTAATTATTCTGCTGCCGGAGCTTTGCTGTCTGGAGATTCAGCGGGTTTGCTGTTATTAGAATTGTCACTTGTCGGTGTTGACTGTTTACTTGCATCAGCACTATCGTCTTTACTTCCAACAAGTTTATTCATAAATGATGACAATTGAGCTTCTGACATATTTGTGATTTCAAATACATAAGGAGCAGTATCAATTGTTGAAACATTGCTATTTACAACAGAATCAAGTGAACCGTTTTTCAAATCAAGCTTATTCAAGCGTAATTTTGATTCGACAAGAGAATCTTTCAAGTTTTTAAAGAATACATAAACATCTTCTACTGAATCTGCGCAACCTTTGATATCAATTACACCGTCATCTCCAGTCATAAAGTATGTTAAGTATAGATTTTTAGGAATAGATTCTCCTAAAGCTGCGTAAGCCATGATTTTTGTTCTGTTATTTTTTAAAACTCTTTCAATTTCAGCCATTGGGTCAAATTGTTGTTTGCCATCTTTAGCTTCATATTGTTTTAATTGTTCATCTAGTGATGTAATTTGAGTATCTAATTCCGAACTTTTTGTTGAGCTGATGAATACATGTTTGATGTAATTAAATATGCGCCACCCAAAGGTGCGAGTAATATTACCAATAGCAATGCGGCAATAATAGTTGCCTTAATCGGAGTTAATTTGATAACTTTGCCATTTCCGATAGGAATTTCTATAACGTCACTTTGGGTTGCTTTTTGTCCTGCTGCTTCTAAGAAGTTTACATCTTCTGATAAAATTCCGGCAGGTGCTGTAGAACCAATTGCGTGAAGAGAAACTTTAATTTGATCTTCCGGAATAATATTTAACCCCATATCCATTAAAGGTTCTTGTCTAAATTGGTTATCTTCGACCGGAATTATTTTTCCACCGAATTGTAAACGTTTTCCTAAGATTTCAGAAGAAACTAAATCTGTTTCTGAAATAATAACTAAAGAACTTGATGGAGAACTCATCAGAGCAATCTGTGCAGCATTTTCGATTGCGGCATAAATTTCTTCGCCCTCATAAGATTTAATAGGAAGCGGTTCTTCATAGTATTCAAGGATTTTCTTCCCTTGCAAGCCTAACAATTGGAATCCGCTGTTGTTAACAATCATCAAACTCCAAGAGTTTACTTCATCGTTCATTTGTTCAGTTGCGATACCTGTTAGGTATAAACCTTTAAGATCAGCAAATAATGAACAACCGACACCAACGAGGTTTGCTCCAATACCTGTCAAAATTTCTTTAATTTTATCAACTACATCAGCTTGAATAGCGGTGTAGAATACACTTCTTGAATCTGAGTTAGTTGAAGCTAACGCATCAAACCAGTAAGGAATTGGATCTTTACGTTTAAAGATATACGTTAACTCTAATTCCCCTACAACAATATTTGTAATTGCATTATCATCTAACAATAGAGGTAAGCCTTCTTTTAGACCAAACCAAACAGTTGGCAAGCTTACATACACATTAGATTTTTTAGGGTTTATATTACGCATTTGAAAAAATGTTTCAATGCTCGTTCTTAAATCGTCATAATTCGAAACTTCTCTCTGAGCTTCATTATAATCAAGAGGCATTTGAGCATAGGATTTAACGTTTCCATGCGCATCAAGAGTTGTCATTTCAATCCCGCAAGCAGGCGAAATCGAAATATGGACGTCAATTCCTCCACCCATTCCCAAGCTTTCTAAAAAATTTGCCATATTTACCTTTTTACTCTTCTTACTATAATATTATTTTTATTATACAATATATTTTAGGAATGGAAAAATCTTAACATAAATTTACACCATACGGAGGATTATTAATTCAGATGGAACACATAGTTGAAAAAATAAATGCGTTAAAGAAAGAGAAGAATGCTGTTATATTAGCTCACTGTTATCAACCGGTAGAAATTGATTTAGTTGCTGATTATGTGGGTGATTCTTTAAAATTAAGTCAAGTTGCTGCAGAAACAGATGCGGATATAATTGTTTTTGCGGGGGTATTTTTCATGGCTCAAACTGCGAAACTTTTATCTCCGAATAAAAAAGTTTTGTTACCTCAAATTCATGCCGGTTGTCGTATGGCTGATATGATCAGTTATAAACAATTAAAAGAATTTAAGGCAATGCACCCTGATATTCCTACTGTTTGCTATGTTAATTCAACTGCAGAAGTTAAATCAGAATGCGACATGTGTTGTACAAGTTCAAATGCTGTAAATATTGTTAAAAGCATGAACGAAGAAAAAATATTATTTGTTCCTGATACATATTTAGGTAAATGGGTTGAAAAACAACTTGGAAATGTTGAAGTGATTACGTATCCAGGGTTCTGTCCTACACATTTGCAAATTCGACCAAAAGATATTGAAGAAGCAAGAAAATCACACCCGAATGCTTTGGTTTTGGCTCACCCGGAATGCCACATGTCAGTTTCTGATATGGCAGATTATGTAGGTAGTACAACAGGAATTATGAAATTTGCTAAAGAAAGTGATAACAAATCTTTCATTATTGCAACGGAACAAGGTGTTGTAGACAGATTGAAGCGAGATTTGTCGGATAAAGAAATTATCCCAGTAAAAGATAATGTTGTTTGTCCAAACATGAAAATGACTTCTTTAGAAGATATTTTAGAAGTTCTTGAAACAGAAAAGAACGAAATAAATGTAGATGCAGACATTGCTGAAAAAGCAGTGAAGTGTATTGATAGAATGCTTGAGGTTTCAAAATAAATTATGGAAAATCTTGATGTAATATATGGTAAAAATTCTGTAATGGAAGCTCTTATTGCGGGCGAACGAGAAATAAATAAAATTTTAATATCCAAAAATATTCATTCAGATGTTAAAATTAATAAAATTAAAGAACTTGCAAAAGAGCGAGGGGTAGTTTTTCAATTTGTAGCAAGGGAAAAATTTCAACCTTACGAAGAATTTAATCATCAAGGTATTATTGCTCAAATTTCACCGATAAAGTATTACGATTTAGATGAATTTATTGAAAAAAGTAAAGGCAAATTATCTTCGGTCGTAATTCTTGATGGTGTAGAAGATTCCCACAATTTAGGTGCTATTATCAGAACTTGTGTTTGCGCAGGAGTTGACGGAATAATTATTCCATCACGTAGAAATGTTCAAGTTAATTCAATAGTTGAAAAAACAAGTGCAGGGGCTGTAAATCATATTCCAATTATAAAAGTGAATAGTTTGGTTAATGCTGTTCAACGACTAAAGGATAACGACTGGTGGGTAATTGCAACAGATGCATCAGCAAAAGATAATTATTATGATGTTAAATATAACGACATGAATTTTGCAATCATTATGGGGGCAGAGCATGCCGGAGTTTCAAAATCATTGTTAAAAGCATCTGATTTTGTTGTAAAGATTCCTATGCAAAACAGTTTTAATTCTTTGAACGTATCGAATGCTTTAAGTGCAATTATATTTGAAACTCTACGTCAAAAGCTTACAAATAAATAATCCGGATAGATGAGCCTAAAATTTATGGTTGGTTATATTATGAATTTAGGATTGGAGAATTATTTTGGTTAAAGAATTTGAGCATTTAGGTATAATTTCAAATGATATATCAGACGAAAATGTGGATTTTAAAAAACTTCAAGAACTTGAGGGAGAAAATGAAGTCGAAGATGGTGAAGATGTTTTAAAGTCTGTAGAAGACCCAAAAATTCAAGAAAGCTTGATGTCTGTAAATTCAGATGATAGTGTGAAGATTTACTTGCGCCAAATTGGTAAAATCCCTCTTTTGTCTTCAGAAGAAGAGGTTGAATTGGCTAAGAGAATTCAAGAAAATAAAGATGAATTTGCAAAAGATGTACTTGTCAATGCGAATTTACGTCTTGTTGTAAGTATTGCTAAGAAATATATTGGTAGGGGGTTGTCGTTTTTGGATTTAATCCAAGAGGGCAATGTTGGTTTGATTAAGGCTGCCGGTCGTTTTGATTATAAGAAGGGTTACAAATTTTCAACTTATGCGACTTGGTGGATTCAACAATCTATTACTAGGGCAATTGCTGATAAGGCAAGAATTATTCGTTTGCCAATTCACATGATTGATTCTATCGGCAAAATTAGACGTGCAACGATTGATTTGACAACAGAACTTGGTCACCCTCCAACGAAGCAAGAAATTGCATACCGATTGGGTTTGCCTGTTGCCAAATTGACATCTATTATCAAATCAGCTCAATCAACAGTGAGCATGGATACTCCTGCGACTTCAGATGATGATTCTTCAAAAATTGCAGATTTTATTGTTGATAATTCGACAATTACACCTGATGGCAAGGTTTCGCACGACAATTTGTTAGAAGATATTAGAAAAATTTTAAATCAATTAAGCCAAAAAGAAAGAGATGTTTTGATTCTTCGTTATGGTTTAGATAATAATGGGGTTAAGAAAACTCTAGATGAAATTGGTTCTCAGTATGGGGTTTCAAGGGAAAGAATTCGCCAAATTGAAAATCGAGCAATTTCAAAATTGAAAAAACTTTGTAAAAATGAAAAATTGCACGATGGATTGATTAATTATTTTGGTTCATAGTACTTGTAAAGCTTTAAAAAACTTGTAGAGTAGAAACAAGCCGAGCAAGTTTCAAAGTAGTCAATACAGAGTGACGTCGTAATCTTGAACACGAAATGATTGGACAATTGCAAACGATTACCCTTGGTAATTTTCGTGGATAATTTCTAGCATATCTCTCATAACCAGATTATACGGAGTCGGAATGTTATGCTTCTTTCCAAATTTAACCATTGTAGAACCGAACATTTCTACTTCGGTTTTCCTTTTTGCTTCAACATCTTGCAACATTGATGTTTTTCCGTCAGGTATCATTTTATTAAATGACACTAAGGCTTCATCTATCATTGTTTCAGTGTTTTTTACACCCTCGGCTTTTGCAATTGTTTGAACTTCTTTCATCACATTGATTAGAAATTCCATAAATTTTTTATTTGTTTGCATTTGCCCAAATGTCATTCCTAAAATTGCAGATGATTGATTAGAGCTAACATTTAGCATATATTTTAACCACAATGCTCTTTCCATATCATCAGGAGTTTTATAGGTTAATCCAACATTGTCAAAATATTGTTTTAAGAGTTTAACATCATATAAATCAGTTCCTACTCCGTGTTTAATTCCAAAAACAACATCGCCGATTCCGTCGTGAGTAATTATGTTTCCATCTCTCATTGCACTGTGTCCGATAAAATATGAAAGTAAAATATGTTTCCAACCATACTTTTGCGCAATCATATCTTCACTTGTTACACCGTTTAACAATGACAAAATAATTGTGTCATCTTTTACAAAATTTTCAATATTTTTAATAGTATCTTTCAGTCCGTCAAATTTTGTAGCAATGATTATTAAATCAGCCTTAAAAGTTTCATCACTTGGCAAAATATAATTGAAAATTAATGGTTTGCCGTTAAAAATTTTAGGATTTTTTTTGTATTTTTCAAGTCTTGACTCATCAACAAGAACTCTCAAATATTCACTATTATATTCATTTATTTTATTTGCGTAGATTGAGCCGACTGCTCCAATTCCGCACACCAATACATTTTTAATTTCTTTCATAACAAAATCAATTCTATCATATTTTAAGATTTATATTAATATTTTTTACATTTTTTTAATCTCAAGGCAATTTTCAAAATTAAAAATACTTTATATAAGAGGTAGAAGTGTATTATAAATTTTAGGTGTGTAATTAACCAGTGGGAATGGAAATATTCTCTCCGGGGCTACTTCGTGTTGGTTCAGGAGAACGCGTACAATTTAATAGATTTGGAAACTTAATCCATTTTGGGAATACTCAAACTCAAGATACTTTCCAAAGTACTTCTGTAAATCGCTTTTTTAATGAAAACGAAATTAAAAAAATGATTTCTCAAAATCCGGAAATCCGTAAAATCATGGTTCCAAATAAAATGCCCGTTAAGTTGAATATGGAAGAATTACATAATTTACAGCAAAATCACTGCAAAGACACTCAAGAAATTGCTACAAATATTGCCGCTAATCTTCCACCAGCTCTAAAAAGTAAAGTAAATTTAAAGGATTTGAAAGACGGAGCAATGCTTCACGACTTTGGCAAAGCTTTAATTCCTCAAGAAATATTAAACAAAAATGGTGCTTTGACAGAAGAGGAACATCGCATTATGGATTTGCACTCAGAACTAGGCTATCAATTATTGAAAAATTCCGGGGTGAATGATGAAGTTTTAAAACTTGTAAGATTTCACCACAATAATTTTGAAAAAGCGAAGCAAAGCTATATTGCAGATGTAAATTTGCAAATTTTGAATCTTGCGGATAAATATTCTGCTCTAACAGAAAAAAGAGTCTACAAAGAGCCATTCTCTCCGAAAAAAGCTTTAACAATTCTATATGGCGATGTTAAAAAAGGCGAAGTTCACCCATTCATATTCCAAGCATTGGTTAAATCCCTTGAAAAACAACAAACTCAGACTAAAATGGTTTCAAATGTAAACTAATGTTAAGCTATATATAAGCCTTATGGCAATTTTTTATATCAAAAATTGTTTATATAAATGTAAGGGAAATTTAAAGAAAAAGAAAATCGGGAAAATCTTTTAAATAGAAAATAAAGTTTAAAGAATTTGGGAAAAAATTTTAGGGGAAAATAAAAAATCGAATCGAATCATCCATCATAATCAATTATTGGGGTGCTGAAAATATTTCAGTGCCTTTTTTATTTGTCAATATTTCTTAGAATATATAGAAGAGGCGACGAGGTGAAACCTCGTCGCCTCTTCTAAAACTCTGTAAGTTGAAAAATTAACCTTCAACAGCTTCAATAAGTTTATTGATGTCTTCAACCATTGCATCTGGATCATATCCGTGAACTTTTGCACCTGCTTCAAGGTTTTCAAATCTTGCTGCCGCACAACCGATACAACCTAAACCGTATCTGTGAAATACTTCAATACTTTCAGGGTGTTTTTGTGCAATTTCCATAATATTCATTTCTTTTGTAACTTTATCAGCCATAATCTTATCTCCTTTTTGACTTTTACGTAAATATCATTATAGTACATTATACATGAAAAAAGAAGGATTGGTATATGATGGAATTATTGAAATTTTTTATTAAAGACGAAGTTCCTGCAGTAGGTTTATCTAAGTTTAAAGAAGATGAAAACAGGCATTATTACTACGAACCACCTAAAATTAAATACTATAAACAAACATTTAAACCCAATTACAGTAATAATTTTTTCTTATTATAAAATTATAGTTCACAAATCTTAATAATAGGCTGTAAATTAATCAATTTTTGCTTCAAAATATACTTATATATAATATAGGGAAAAATTGGGGACTAATATGAGCAGTCAAATTGGAAAAATATTATTAGGACAAAATATTTTATCACCGGCAAGGGTTCAATCTGGTGCAGTTTCTTCAGCAAGAGGAATAACTCCTAGTTTTAAATCCGCTTCATACGCATCTATTCCGTATGAAAGAGCTCCTCAGGTATTAGATACTGTTCCGACAAAAGATTCTAATGGACAACCGCTTTTGGCAGGTTATATAACTCCATCAAAATCTTGGATTTGTTAGCCCATTAAATCTATTTTACCTCCTTTGTCAGTATTGGAAAGATTTGGGTGAAATGGATTGTAACCGGATTTGTTCGCTTGATTTATAAAATCAAACGAACTTTTTTGTACTTCTTGAAAATTTCTTGTTTCAAAAAGCTTTACAGGTTGTACCGTGTACATGTATTGTCGTTTTACTTCATCAATTGCGTTGAACATAATCACTCTCTCTTATAAATAAAGTTTTTGATTATAAAGTAATTTCAATAAAAAAGAGAATTGTTACAAATTTAACAATCCTCTTTTTTAAATTTAAATTTGAAAATTTTTTATTGATCACTTTCGTGATGGTCATTTTCTTTCATCAATTTCGCAAAATCTGACGGTTTAAGACTTTGAACAAAATTCTTAAACTCTTCTGCTTCTTGCGCATCTTTTGTACTGTCTGTAGAAACAGAACCATTAGATAGAACATTTGCTGTTACATAAATTGGAGCATCAATTCTAATTGCGATTGCGATGGCATCAGATGGACGAGAATCAATTTCAATAATTTTGCCGTCATCTTCGTTTTCAAGAAAAATAGTTGCAAAATACGTTTCTTTTTCCACATCATTGATTTCAACTTTAGAGATTTTGTAGCCAACTTTTTCAATTATGCTAATAATCAAATCGTGTGTCATTGGACGAGTTACAGATAAATTTTCAATTTTACGAATAATAGAACTAGCTTCTGCAGAACCAATCCATATAGGAAGAGCTCGTCTGTTTTCTTTGTCGTGAAGCACAACAATTGGAGAACCGGTTCTTGTATCAAGGGCGATGCCCATAACTTTCATTTCAATCATAATATATAAGCCTCTTTAAATATCTTACTTTCATTGTAGCTTAATAAAATTTGCCGGTCAATATGAAAAATGGAGGAGAAAAATTATGTTAAATAGTATTTGGAATTTATTTGAGGATAGAATATTTTTGTAAAAGGTATTTACGAATAAAAATATTTATGATACAATGGATTTCGTAATCCGATAAACGGAGTACTGATAATTAAATACAAGGATCTTGGAGAAGTGGCCGAGTAGGCTTAAGGCGGCACCCTGCTAAGGTGTTGTATGGGGTTACCTGTACCGTGGGTTCGAATCCCACCTTCTCCGTTTTTTAGTCGAAACTTAAACAATAAGTGAAGATAGAATTTACAAAAACCGCCTCAATAGGGCGGTTTTTCGGCATGTGTTTTTATTTAGAGAATTTTTATTGCCAAATCTTGATTACAATATCCTTATGAAATTAACTTTAGAATTAACAAAAAATTACCAAGATATAGAGCAACTTTATAGGCTTATGTGTTTCAATGTTTTTGCACATAATAGAGATGATCATTCAAAGAATTTTTCTTATATTTATAATGAGGCAAAAAAAGAGTGGCACTTGTCACCAGCTTATGATTTAACTTACAGTTCGTCTTTTAATGGCGAACATGCTACAACAATTGATGGAGAAGGTAAAAATCCAAATTTAGATAATATTTTGTCGGTTGCTAAAAATATAGGTTTAAAAGAAAAATTGGCAAAAGATATTGCGTCTGAAATTAAAAATCAGTGTACTGGTTTGCAAAAATATAGACAATAAGCTCTCTTTAATTTAAACTTGTTCCATGTTGCAAAAATCTTTGTAAATACACCATTTGCAGGCATTTTTGTCGTAAGTCGGAGCAAATTTATAGTCTCTGATTTTCTGGATTGCAGATTTAAATTTCTCTTCTATTTCAAGGCAATTTTCTTCGCTGAGTTCCAAAGTTAGGTTATTTGTGAAGTCCTCCGGATAGATAAATGTTGTATTTTTAACTTTTTCATTTGTTGCTTTTTCAAAATAGTATTTATATAAACCGATTTGATTGTAATAATCTTCATGATCTCCATTTGGACAAATTATTTTTTCCGATTTTGCAGAACCTGTTTTGTAGTCATATATTGTATAAGATCCGTCATCGTTTTTGTCGATTCGGTCAATTATTCCCTTGAATTTAACTCCATCAAGTTCAAGAGTTATTTTTTCTTCTGCTTTAAATAAGTTTGAAATAGGAGTTGCACAAAGTTGCGGGTAATATTCTTGTAATGCTTTTTCACCTCTTTCAATGTGAATTTTTCTTTGTTCAATTGTGGACATTGGTAATGTTTGTAATTCTTTTTTAAATTGGTTAATAAAAACTTCACTAGATGGATATTTACCATTTTCAATTGCAAATTTAACTGCAAATTCACAGGTTTTGTGTATAGCTGAACCATAGCTCATAGAATCAGGATTTCCATCTTTTGCTCCTAATTCTAAAATATAATTGTATAAATATTGTCTTGGGCATTTTAGGTAGGTATTGATAGAAGTGGGAGAGAAATATTTCCCATTTAATTTTTTATCAACGATTTCGCAGAAATCTTTTTGATAATCATAGCTCCTTTTTAGAAGTGATTTTGTTCGTTCTTTCCAATATGAGTCTATATCGTATGTAAACGGTTCTTTTTCTTGTTCAAGATTTCCTTCAATATTTAAAACAAATGATGTTGGTGTTTTAATTTTTCCCTCAACCGATTTAGACAAGACAAACGTAGCGTATGTTTTGCTCTTGTTATTCCTACATACATAAGTTTGATTTTATCGGATATTTTAAGTTCTTTTAGCTCTTCTTCTGTTTTATATTCAGATGGTGACAGAGGAATAATAGGTTTCATTGAACTTCTATCACTCTCCCATTTCTCACGAAGTAAGTTTGGCATATAAACATATTCAAATTCCCGACCTTTTGCGGAGTGATAAGTTGATAATTGTATTGCATTTAATGTTAGGGGTGCTTTGTCTGTTTTAATCTCAATTTCATCATTTATACACATATCAATATATTCAATAAAATCTTCAAGACTGATTCTTTTATAAGTGCTTGAAAAATCAACAGATTCATCTGTTATTTTTTTCAAGCCTGCAATATTTTCGACTTTATTTATTTCAGAATTTAGATAATAATTAAAAATTCCAGTTTTTGCCCCGACTTCTAAAATAGTATTTTTTAAAGTCTCATTTGTTTTATAACGTGATAGATATTCAAAAGTTTGTATAAATTTTTCAATTTTAGCTTTGTCGATGTATTCGTCTGGGTTGATTGCCTTGACGGCATCAACAAAAGATAGATATTTAGATTTTTGTTCATAAATTTGTTCAAAATCTTTTGGGTGAATATTAAAGGGTTCAGATAGTACGAGTTTGAAAAACTTATCACTGTGTAGTTCAGGATTTGTCAACAGTTGCAAATAATAATATAAAACTGTTGATGATTTTATTTCAAAGATACTTTTACCCTCTTTGAGTTCAGATGGGATATTTCGTTCTTTTAAAAGTTCTGAAAAAGTGGTTAATTCTCCATTTGTTTTTGCTAAAATTGCAATTTCAGATAGCTTTTTGTTTCCATTTTCATCTTTGGGACAGTTTTCAGAATTTATCAAAGTATCAATTTCATCTACGATTTCTTGGTATTCTTGTAAAATGTCTGCATATTTGTAAAACCTTACTTGTTTGTCTTTTGAGATTATATCGGTGTTTTTTGCAACTAGTTTTTTAGTAATATTGAATTTTGCAAAATTTGAATTGGTTTCTAATCTTTTTAAGTCTTGTTCAACAATTTTTCTTGCAGTATCAAGAATACTTTGAGTTGAGCGCATATTTTCTGTTAGGCATATAACACGAGTGTCTGGAAATTTTATCAAGAATTTTTCAATTGTATCAAGTTTTGCCCCCTGGAATGTGAAAATAATCTGGTCGTCATCTCCAACAACAAAAACATTTTGGCTGTCTAGTGATTCTGTCAGATTGAATACAATTTCATTTTGGTTTTTGTTTGTGTCTTGATATTCATCAACAAGAATATATTCATAATTATTTGCAATTTTTGATAAGAATGCAGATTCTGTTTCAAACTTTTCCAAAACGAAATTAATCATGTCATTAAAATCTACATAATGTTGTTCTTCCATTTTAGAAGTATAAAGCTCGTAAAATTTCCACAATTCTTTTGCTTTGGCAATTTTCTTTTCTGACGTTTCGATTGCTGTTAGAAGTTTTTTTGTTATCTTTTGTCCTTTTTCAGTTTTTTCTTTTAATTCGTTTTTTAGAGTATTAAGTTCTGGAATCCAATCTTGATTGTTTTCTAAATTGTAAAAATATTTATCTTTATCTAATCGGTTAGACTTTATTTCATTTATTCCGTTTTTAATTTCTGTAATAAAATAATAGGGGTCATTTCGTTTTGTTCGGTATACGTCTGATTGAATTTCATCAATACATTCTTTTAACAACTGGTTTGACATTGCAGATGTTATAACTTTGAAATTATTTGGGAGTTCAAAATCTGCTAGATTTTCTGAAATTATTTCATTACAAAAACCATGATATGTGTAAATATTTACTCCAAAATCTGCCCTATTTAATTCCTTTTCTAAACGTGTTCTCATTTCGTTTGTAGCTGCATCAGAAAATGTTAAACAAAGAATTTTTTCAGGGTTAATTTTTCGTTCAATCATTGATTTAATTCTTTGAATGATTGTATAAGTTTTACCTGTCCCCGGACCTGCTAAAACTAAATATTTACCCTCAATATTATCAATACATTCTTGTTGTTTTTCATTTGGTTTAAATTTTGTTGCAGTATTCATATAAAACTCCTTTATTTTAAAATACATAAAAATCAATGAGATTTCCAGTATAAATTTTAGAAGTTTTTTAAGAAGAGTGTGGAACTTTTTAAAGCTCCACACTACATGTTATTAGCGGGACTATTTGTCCAATATTTCTTTTAAGTCTTTTTCTGGAGTGGTTGTTGGCTGAATTTTAAATTTTTCAATTAGAAAATTTAAGATATTTGGTGAAATGAATGCAGGAAGTGTTGGACCAAGTTTTATATTGTGAATATCAAGAGATAATAGGGTTAATAATATACAAACTGCTTTTTGTTCATACCACGATAATACAAATGATAGTGGTAATTCGTTGACAGAACAATTAAAGTTTTTCGCAAGTTCCATTGCTACTCTAATTGCAGAATATGCATCGTTGCATTGTCCCATATCAATGATTCTTGGAATTCCGTCAATGTCGCCTAAATCAAGGTCATTAAATCGATATTTGCCACAAGCGAGAGTTAAGATTATACTATCTTTTGGTGCTTTTTTGACAAATTCTGTATAATAATTTCTTCCGGGTCTTGCTCCGTCACAACCTCCAACAAGAAAAATATGATTTATTTTTTTGTTTTTAATTGCCTCAATTGTTTTATCCGCAATTGATAAAACTGTGCTATGACCAAATCCGACAGTTAAAATATCTCCACCATTAATACCTGTCATTTTTTTATCTTCTTTATATCCGCCAAGTTCAAGTGCTTTTTCAATAATCACAGAAAAGTCTTTTTTGTCACAAATATGAATGCATTCCGGATATTCAACAACTGATGTTGTGAAAACTCTATCTTTGTAACTATCTTTTGGAGGCATAATACAGTTTGTTGTGAATAAAATTGGGGCAGGAACACTGGTGAACTCCTTTTGTTGATTTTGCCAAGCGGTGCCAAAATTTCCTTTAAGGTGCGGATATTTTTTTAACTCAGGATAAGCATGACTAGGAAGCATTTCTCCGTGGGTGTAGATATTTATTCCTTTATCTTTTGTTTGTTCTAATAAAAGTTGTAAATCTTTTAAATCGTGTCCTGAAACAATAATAAATGGTCCTTTTTCAATATTTGTTGTAACTTTGGTTGGCTCAGGATTCCCAAAAGTTTCAGTGTTCGCTTTGTCTAAAAGTTCCATACATTTTAGGTTTATTCTTCCTGTTTTTAGAACAAGTTTGCTTAATCCATCTTGAGATGATTCTTTTGAAATTGTTCTTAATGCTTCATAGAAAAAGTTGTTAACTTCCTCATTTTTATATCCTAAAATTCGCGCATGATAAGCATAAGCAGCCATTCCTTTTAGTCCAAAAAGAATTAAAGATTTTAAACTCCTTAAATCTTCTGAACAATTCCAAACATCATTGATATCAAATTTGAAATTACAAGAAATTCTATTTAATTTTATCTGTTAAATTTTTAATTGATGTGTTGTCAAAATTTACGTTTGTTATTGTTATAAATAACCCATCAATAATTAGTTTTGTGTTTTCGTCATTAATTTCTTCGCAGTTTGCAAGTTCAATTACAGAGCTAGTTAATTCATCTTGCAAATTTGCAGTATCAGGTTCTTTCCCGCAAACACCTTTTTTAGTGCAAGCCTTATGAAATGCGGTTTGTTCGCATTGAAAACAAAACATACTCATATTTTTTACTCCTTATTTTTTATTTTTTCCAAAGATATTTTTTAATAGATGTAAAAAATACGTTATTGTACAATTAGCTAATTTTATTAATGTGCATCATGTTTTCCGTGTTCTTTATGGAATGTACTCCATTTAAAACTCGGGTAAGTTTCTTTCATTTGTTCCCACGCAACATGAATATCAAAGTTTTTCATTTCTTCTTTTCGTTCTTTTTCCCAACCTTTGATAAAGTCTATACAGGCATGGTCAATATAATGAAGTTTTTCAGCACATAAAGTTATATTTTTATCTTTTGGTAAATGTTCTAAAGCATCAATTAGTGTCGGTAATTGTAAAAATGTAATATTCCCGTGAATTTTTGCGATTATTCGATTTTCTTCTTCAATAGTTTGCGTATCAATATCAACTTTTAACACTTTATACGCACTTTTAATAAATGCACAAGCAAAACCAATTAAAATTCCTTCAAAAAGATTTGTAAATAATATTGATACTAGTGTAATTACATAAATTGCAAATTCACCTTTACTTAATTTGTAGATGTATTTTGCAGCTTTGATATCAATAAGTTTATATCCTGTGTAAACAAGAATTGCTGCTAACGCACAAATTGGAATGTATTTTAATACCCAAGGTAGCAATGATACAAATAACAGTAGCCAAACACCGTGCAAAATTGCTGATAATCTTGTTTGAGCATCAGCATTAATATTTGCGGCACTTCTGACAATTACACCGGTGATTGGCAAACCTCCGATAAGTCCTGATAAAGAGTTCCCAAGTCCTTGTGCAATGATTTCTTTATCATAATTTGTTTTTGATCGGTCGCACATTTTGTCAATCGCAGCGGACGTCAAAAGAGTTTCGGCACTTGCGATGAATGTTATAACTAATGCATTTATTATTACACTTATATTCAAAATATTTTGAAAAGCAGATGGTTTTATAAACGTTACTCCGCTCCAAAAATTTGAATCAATTTGAATATAGTTGATGTCAAAATGACATAAATTTGCAACAAGAGATGAGATAATAATTCCGACCAGTGCTGCAGGTACAATTTGAACTTTTTTCGGCATATACGTGTTCCAGCCTAAAATAATTGCAATTGTCAAAAGCCCAATCATACAGGCATGATGGTGTGGAGAACCATCAAAAGGTAAAACTGAATTATAAATTACCCGAAATAAGTCTGTGATATTTGCAATGAAATTATTTTTCGGGGTGTTATCGAGCATTATGTGAAATTGGGATAAGAAAATTGAAATCCCGATTCCGGCAAGCATACCTTGAATAATTGCCGGTGAGATTGCTCTAAACCATTTGCCAAAAGATAAAAGCCCAAATATAATTTGTAAAATTCCAACTAAAAATATAATTAAAAATAGTTGTTCAATTCCCATTTTTTGAATTATTTCGACAATAATCAATATTAAACCTGCTGCAGGTCCGGAAACTTGTAACGAGTTTCCAGAAAACATTCCAACAACAATACCGCCGATTATACCAGAAATTATACCGCTATAAATTGGTAAACCACAAGCTATTGAAATTCCTATTGCAAGTGGTAATGCAACCAAGAATACTATTATTGAGGCTAAAAAATCTTTTTTAATTATATCTAACATTCGTTCTTTTCCTTTTCACACAAAATCATTTTATCATTTAAGTGTAAAAAATACAATTAAGAACTGTAAAAGTGTTAGTAAGGAAGTTTTATTTTAATCTGTTCATTTTCGTTGAAATCAGACGGACGAGATTTTTTCTCACTATTCCCAAGCATTACAACAGCATCAACTTTTGCCATTGTTTTTTGGGTGTTTGCAGGAAATACCGTTATGTCTTGATATTCATAACTTTTTATGAGTTTTCTGATTCTTTCTTTGTCCATTGGAGACAATTGCATTGAACGAATGGTTATGTTTGAAATTCTGCCATATTTATCAACATTGAATGAATAATAAAACCAAGAGCCGAGTTCATAATCATCAAGAGAATGAATATACATGCTATCATCAATAATCTGATTTATGAAATTACTCTTCCACGTATTCCAATCAATATTTTTTACTATATATCTGTTCCTTTGTACGGGTTGAAAATCTTTTTTAATCGGCTTTGGTGTATAGTGTGTATTGTTTAAACCATTTTCAATATCACGCATTTTGTTTTTTTGATTTTCGTAATCCGCAAGTTGTTTATTTAACTTTGAATTTTGATTTTTAAAATCATTTGTAGTGTATTTTATTGAGTTGTTAGAAAATCTGTTACCTGTGTTTGAAAAATCGGTATTTTGAGTTGTTGAATTTTGGTTTTGAAATTTAATGTTGTTTGCATCTAAATTTATATTTTTGTTGGTCGCAGAAACATCTGTGTTTGATAATTTCGATTGGTTTACCTTAATATCAACATTCTCATTTTTAATATCTGTGTTATCATTTTTTAGTGTAAAATTTTGGTTTGTAAATTGAATTTTCTTCCTTTGGGAAGAGTCATCTATAGTTAGTACACAAATTGTCACTAATATAAAAATAGCTATTCCAGATGTAATGAACCACTTTTGCATTTTCTATTTAATCCAACATTGATAATAATTCATTATAGTTATTGATTTTGAACATTGTAGAGCTCAAAAGATGTGTTTCTGCGATAAGTAAAGCTGTTGGTACGAGTGCTGTTACAAAACTCAAAAACATACCTTGAATATCTCCACCTATTTCAGTGATGAAATAAGATACGTTCATTGTGAATTCAATAAGGATAATGAAACAAGCAATAGACATTACAACATTTTTTTCTCTTGAAAGATTTCTCATTGAATCAATACCAAGAACGGTTACACCGTGGCTGTTGTAATCATGAAATCCGTCAAATTTAATGATTTCAGAACCTTTAATTTGTTTTGAGATTGTAAAGGCTCTAACAAAAAGAGAAAAATGCGAAAATAATCAAAAATGTTGCTAGAACCAAGAATATCGGGCTAAATCTTAAACCGGAAATTCTTACCCAATTAGCTGCTTCTGGGAAACAACTTGCTAATGTGTTAGAAACACCATAAGCTAGAAATGGAGCTGTTAAAATTCCGATAAAAGTTTCAACAATCATTTTTAATTGGTTATTAACTAAGTTATTTTTGATACTATTTATTCTGTTTTCGCTTAATTTATTAACAAAAGTATTGATTAGATTTCTGTAGTTTTTCATTACGGATTCAAAATCTTCTCTGTATTCATAATTTGTTAATTGGTGTTGATAATTTTTAATTTGGAATTTGAAATATCCGCAAGCTGTTGCAACTGCTGTTAAAGCCCCTACAAATAGTAGTGAAATAAAAAATGATGCAGCTAAAAATCCCGGAATTGTTTTGTAATAAAATAAATTGATTACATAAATTATGAACATAAAAATTATGCCGGTAAAAATTATCAATTTTTGTGCAATATCAGAATCTCCAAGTCTTTTAGTTTGGTTGAAGTCTAGTAATGCATAAACTCCTTGCTTCAAAATCATGGATATTGCAATAACAATTGCCGATATGCAGATTAAAAATCCAACATTTGTTGTTAGATTTAATACAGCAGATGAGTTATCAACTTTTAAGCCAAGTAAAAAGTTTGTAACTCCAAAAGCACTTACAATTGATAGAATTACCATAGCAATGTGCAAAACTACCGATGTGATATTTGCAGATCGGATTAAATTTTTCAGTTCTACAAGTTTATAGCCAATTTCTTTTATGATGGCAATCCTGTTCGTTTCAACCGGACTATTGAAAACATCTTCTTTTATATTGTTTGAAGTAGTTTGTACCGTTTGAGCTGTTTTTGTACGTGTAGTTGCCCTTGTTGATTTTTGAGAACTTGTCTTTGGTAGTTCAATTGAAACTTCAATATTGTCATGAAGGGTAGGAGAACTAAGTGAAAAATTCTGTGGAACAAGGACTTTAGAAAAAGATTTATTGTTTAACAAAATTTCTTTATCGTTGTTTGAATTAACCAAAACGTAGTTGTTATATTTTTGAGTATAAATAAGTTTTAAAGTTGTTTCTTCTTTTAATTCTTCAATAAAAAAATTACAACTATCGTTATTTCCGATAACGATAGTGTTTTGGTCTTCAAATTCTTGAATTTTATCTAAGTATTTTATAATAATTTTCATATAAAGCTCTACTCCATTGTCTTATTACCTTCCAATAGCATTTAAAAATCTTCTAAGTGCCTTGTTAGAAGTCATTTCAGTTCCGATTATCAAATGATTTTCTCCCAAAACAGGAGTTAATTTTTCTTTTACCATATCAAGTTTTTCAGGTTCTGCATATAAGAACATCATCGAAAAATTTCCGATTTGATTTTTAACTTGTGCAACTTCATCAGGGAAAGTGTTCCAGTTGATTTGTTTTGAAGAAGCACCTTCATTTTCCAAATCTCCAATTACGACAACGGCAGGAACATATCCGTCTTTTTTCATGTTTATTGCGTGGTTAAATGCTTTTTTTAATGATAAACCATAAGCCGTTCCGTATTCTTTAGAATTAATTTGAGTGAATTTTTCCATTGATTTCCGAACTTCTGCACTTGATTGTGGAGAGCCTTCATAAATCAAATATGAATCTTCTGACACTCGAAGAATTTTGATATTGTCTTCTGGGTCAAGCATTGAGCAAAGTTGCCTAATTATCATTTTCTGTTTTGGTAATCGTTTTTGGTTTGATGCTGATGAATCAACTACAAAAATTACTGCGGCTTTGTGAAAATCATCAACTTTTAATTTTGATAATCCCAAAATTGACAAGCCTAACAGTACAAAGCAAATTGCTGAAAATATAATTATTTTAAATGTATTATTCATACTTAATAAAATACCATAAAATTTAAAAAATCGAAATCATGTAAATGTATGAATGATTATTATAACCAAGGGTTAATCAGGAATTTTATAGCACGTCCTTGGATATGTTCATTCATTGCATATTCAACTTTGTCAAGTGGTAACGTATCTGTGATTAATTTTTCTACTTCCATATCTCCTGATGCAATGTAGTCTAATGCCATTCTAAAATACTTTGGCGTATGGTGGAAAACACTCATCATTTTGATATCTCCATAGTGCATTTTTGTTGTGTCAAAGGTTACTTTAGAACCCGATTTGCAACCTCCAAAGAAATGCACTGTTCCTCCCGGTCTTACACAGGCAAAAATTTGTTCCCAAATCTCCGGTAATCCAACGCACTCAATTGCCACATCAAGTCCTTTATTCTCATCTGAAAATTCTCTAAAAATTTTTTCCGGATTAGAATATTTTTTTAAGTCAATAATTTCATCAACATGGGCAAAATCTTCAGCGGCTTTAAGTTTCATTGGATTTCTTCCTGCAACGATTACTCTTGCTCCCATTAGTTTTGCAACCCTTGCAAATAATAATCCTATCGGACCAATGCCGATAATTCCGACACTATCACCTGCTTTAATTCCTGTTCTTTCTGCCCCATGAACAACGTTTGCTAAAGGCTCACAAAATGCAGCTCTTTCAAAACTCAAGCTGTCCGGTAAGTGGAGCATATTCTTTTTTACGATTCGGGCTGGAACTGTAATGTATTGAGCATAAGCTCCGTTTAAAAGATTTAAATTTTCGCATAAATTATATTCTTGTTTTTTACAGTAGAAACATTCACCACATGGAGCTGAATTTGCGGCAACTACTCTGTCACCAACTTGAAAACCCTCAACATTTCGTCCTACTCGTTCAATAATTCCTGCAAATTCGTGCCCAAATCCTGACGGAATTTCTTTGATTAAAACAGGGTGACCTCTGCGGAACGTTTTTACGTCTGTTCCACAAGTCAAAGCTGCCATAATTTTTACAACGACTTCACCATCTTCCGGAGGTTTTACCATAACTTCTTCATATCGTATGTCTTTTGGTCCGTAATATTGAATTGCTTTCATTAAAGTTCCTTATAATTTTATTAATTTGCTATTTTTATGTATGCTTTTAAAATCTTATTATCTAGAGTGTCATTGATGGCTTTTTGAACATTTTCTAAATTGTATTCGGTTGATAATCCTGAAACTTTGACATCTTTATTTTTTAATAGTTCAAAAGAATCTTTTAAATCTGCAGGAGATGGAGAATAACTTCCAAGAACTGTCAATTCTCTATAATAAATTTCATTATTTGCATATCCAAAGTTTTGCGGAGTGCTTGAAAATACCAAAATTTTTCCGCCATCTCGAACATATTTCAAAGCGGTTGGAATTGCCTTATCAGAACCAGATGTCATAAAAACACCATCTGCTTTGATACTGTCACACATTTCAGTAACTTTAAATGCTTCAATTCCTAAGTTTTTTAAAAGTTCAACTCTTGATGTAATTAAATCGCAACCGATAACATTCATACCGAAAGCTTTCAGTGCTTGAGCCATAAGTATTCCGATTGAACCTAAGCCGACAACTAGTGCTGTTGAATTTTGTCTTAAACCTGCTCTTTTCACAGCTCGAATGCAACAACCTAATGGTTCATAAAAAGCGACTTCGTCATTTGTCAAATTTTTAGGTTTTAGATACGCAACATTTCTAAGATGTTCTTCTGATACAAAAACATACTCACTGAACCCTCCAGGGAAAATGTTTGTTTCTTTAAAATGTCTGCACATAGAAACATTCCCATTTTTGCAGTATTCACATTTGCCGCAGGGAATGTGGTGAGAAGTTATGATTGTATCACCAACTTTGAAGTTTGTATCTGAATTTATATCAGTAATAAATGCTACGATTTCGTGACCTAAAACAGTTCCTTGTTTTGCTCTATGCTGAGTTAATTTAACTATATCAGAACCACACAATCCACAACCGAGAACTTTAACCAAAGCACCTTTGCGACCATTTAATTTTTCATCTTCTCTATTTTTTATAACAAGAATGTCATTTTCAATTTCTGCAACTTTCATATCGCCTCACTCTTTCACCTTGATTCTATCACAAAGGGAATGAAAGAGGAAATTGCTTTTTCTATGAAAAATGAATGGAGAGAAGTGAATAGTTTATTATTTGTTTTATTGTTATTCTGTAACTAAAAACCACCGGCGGAGAACATTCTCCGCCGGTGGTAATCAATTTTATATTTCTAATTAAAGCTAAGCTTATGCCTTTTTAGAATCTTTTTTATATTCATCAACTGCAAGTATTGTACAGATGATTAAACAAATTACTCCTGATGCTAACCAGAAATAAATTGCTCCGTCCCAGTTTTGAACACCGTTTTTGCCAAGTTTATCAACCAAGAAGCCAGTACCTGTAGCTGATAAAAATGCCTCCGATATAACCAAATGTTCCTGTGAAACCGGAAGCTGCAGATGCTACTTTTAGAGCTTGATTCAACTGCACAAAGTCCACCAATCATCATTTGAGGTCCATAAGTGAAAGCTCCAAGCAAACCGATGATTACGTAGTTCAATGCAGGGATTGTGTTGAATTTCAAAGCAATAACGGCACAAATTACACCAACCAAGTATAACAAGTTAACCGGTGCTCTTTTCCCTTTGAACAATTTATCTGAAATTAAACCTGCACAAACTGTTCCGCAAATACCAACAAGTGGTAATGACGCAATCATGTTTGTTGCATCTTCAAGTTTGATGTTTTTAGCATTTTTCAAATACATAATCATCCAGTCTTCAGCACCAAATCTGATGATATAAACAAAGATATATGCAATTGCTAACAACCAAAGAGTTCTGTTACACAAAACATATTTTTTAAAGATTTGAATATAAGACATTTCGTCTTCTTCTTTTTTCTCATCTGCTGATTTTTCTTTAACCGGTTCATTTCGGTAAACTTCAACATCTGGAAGTCCGAGAGACTGAGGTCTATCACGTAATCTGTCAAATAACCACAATGCAGTGATTACTGCCAAAATCCCAGGAACTAAAAATGCTGCTCTCCAACCAAAGTGAGCTGCAATGTGACCTGCTAAAATAAAGCTTAAAAATGTACCTGTTTGGTGAGAACATGACCATAAAGACCATTTTGTTCCACGTTCTGAATTTGAATACCAATAAGTCAAACTCTTTGCAACGGCAGGAAATCCGGCTGATTGGAACCAACCGCTAACACCCCATAAAAATGCCAATGTCCATAATAGAACCATTGCTGACATCTTGGTACTTAGCCCTAAAATACTTACAAAATTCGGTGCTAAGGCAAATAAAATATTTGCAATTGCTGTCATTAAAAGTGCTGTTGGAAAGAATTTCCTAACGTCTGAACCGTCAGCCAAAACTCCGTTTACAAATTTACCAATACCATAAGTTAGGTATAGTGAACTCCCTAACAAACCTAATTCAGTAGCGGAATAATGAAATTCTTCCATAATTCCGGGAAGTGCTACTGCAATGTTCTTTTTACATAAGTAAAAAATAGTGTAACCGATAAAACATGCGTAGAAAATTCTTAAACGCCAATGTTTATACATTGAATCAACTTTTTCTTGATCCTGTATAGGTTCTGCAATTGGAGGCTCTTTAAAAAATGCCCCTAATTTCTTCAACATAATTTTTCCTCTCCTATTTATTATTCCTAATCACTTGAATATTTCTTGTTTCTGTTAATTCTTGCCTTGCATTTTTGATGATTTCTCTTTTTTCTTCATCTAAGCTGTGACCGTGAACTAATCTATCAATAAAACCTGTATTTAACTTCGTCGCTTTTTCTAAAGCTCCGATTTCTTCCAAAATTGGCTTGATTGTATTGAAATCATATCCGAAAGATTGTTTTGAGTTATAAATTAACGTATCTCCTTCTTGAGAAGTTATCGGTTGTCCGCCTTGTTCAAAATATAACTTGAATACGGATTTTAAGTCTTGTAATTCAGATTGTAGAGTTGTAACGGTTTGTTGAATTCTTAAAAATCTTTCAAATAAATATTCAACATTTTCTAGTTGTTTATTTTCCCAATCATATTTTTGTAAGAATAGTTTTTTTAATTTTGGGTATGCAAGAGCAAGTCCCATTGTATCCCCCATTGCTCTGTGGTGGTCTTTAAGTTCAACATTGAATTTTTCCGTCAAGGCATTTAACCCGTGAGCATCAAGTTCTGGGTAAACTTCTTTGAACATTTGTTGAGTATCAATTCTTTCATTTTTGATTTCTTCACCGGTTACTCTTTTTGATGCTTCATTGATAAATGTATAATCAAAGATTGCATTGTGAGCAACAATTGGGTAATCTCCAATGAATTCCAAAATTTTTGGCATTGCTTCTGCTTCTGTTGGGGCATCTGCAACCATATCTGGAGTGATTCCGTGAATTGCTATACTTGATTTTCTAATATGTTGTTCAGGATTAATAAGGGTTTGGAATTCGTCTTTAATTTTTCCATTTTCAAGGCGAAGAGCTGCGAACTCAACCATCTTTTCCCTAGTGTAATCCAACCCTGTAGTTTCTGTATCTAAAACTATCTCTATTACTTTTTTTCTTGCCATTTATTTGTCCTAATTAGTGCTTATGTAGATAATAGCACAAAAATTTTTTCCGTGGTAGAATGTGAAGAGTTAGTTAACTTATGGGGAGAAATTTATGGGAAATGTTATTGAAATAAACGATGAAAATTTTGAACACGAAGTTGTAAAATCAGACATTCCTGTGTTGGTCGATTTTTGGGCTACTTGGTGTGGGCCTTGCAGAAAATTAGGACCTGTAATTGATGAAATTTCTGAATCTTATAACGGTAAAGTTAAATTTGTAAAAGTTAATGTTGAAGATAATACAGAAACTGCAAAAACTTATTCAATAAGCGGATTACCAAGTTTGTTAGTCTTCAAGGCTGGAGAAGCTGTTGAAAGAATGACCGGTTTGATGCCAAAATCAACAATTGTTTCAAATATTGAAAAACATATATAGGCTGAAAAGTTCATAAGATACTCTGCACGTAGTCTTGTATTCGGCAATGGTGTGCTTAGTGAGTGGTCAAATGGCTCAGGTTATCAGGTGTTTTCAAACTTTCGAATACAAAAATTATGTCATTGGGTGGAATGTGTAATTTTGTCTACGAAAAGATGTAAATTAACCTTTTGAAGAAGCTGAAACACCTTGAACTTTCTTTCTCTTCTTTTTAGATTCAATAATGCTATCCATATTGAATCTTGAAAGTTTTCTGTCTGCTTTATCATCTGTTTGTGTATTTGATTTTACATCAGCATTTGTAGTTGCAGAAGCTCCCAACAATGTTGGATCATCAGTAAATTCTCCGGATTGAGTATTATTTTCAACAATTGCAGTTTCTAAAGCAGTTTGATTTGCAATTTTTTCTGTATCAATTACTTTATCTTCATTTTCTTCAGGGGTATTAAATGCAATAGCGGATTGAGTATTTAATTCTTGTTGAGATTGCATTTGAATTGGTTGTTGTTGATTATCGTTTTGTTGTGCTTGAATTTGAACATCTTGATTTTCAGTTGAAGATGTTGAAGTTTTTGTCTTATTTGAAGAGTTTTTGTTATTTAAATTAAAGCTAAATGTACGAGTTCTTCTTTTTTTATTTGTTAATTCTTTTGTTGCGGCTTTAATTCTCTTATCAGCATCTTTTTGTTCTGATTTAGATGTTTTCATAATTGATTTAGCAACTGTTGTAGTAGCTTTTGCAACTCCACTGGTTAAAAGTGCTGCTTCTCCTGTCAATTGAGAAGTTACACCACCCACGGTTTCTAAAGTTCCTTGTTTTACAAGTCCTGTACCAATAACAGTTTTTGCAACACCGACAGCATGTGTAACAGGGTTTGGTAATAAAACTGCACCCTCGGTAATCAGTAGCGAGCCAATGCCTGCATGAGCAGCTCCCAATACTCTGGTTCCAAGTCCAACAACTACTGCATTTGTAGAAACGTCAATCAAATTTGAGTTACTTTTTTCGTGAGATGAAATTAGATTATTCAAACTTGTTGAATCTTTTTTAAATACATTTAGTTGTCGAATATTGTTATTAATAGATTTTTCAAGACCTGCAGTAACATCATTTTGTGCTGAAACAGGATTTGCAATTGATTGAACGGTTGCAGATACACTGTTTTCAGTTTTTTTATCATCTTCTTCTTGAATAGATAATGTTTTTGCAGCATCTTTTTCAATAGATTTTACAAGACCTTGGCTTTTTTTATTTTGTTGCTCAACTTTAGAATCTTTTTTATCAAGGTTTGAAGCTGCTATGTTCAAATCTTGAGTTGCAGAAAGTGTTTGTATTGTTGAACGGACAGCATTTGCAAAGCTGAAACTTGGATCTAGTGTATTTTGATTTTCTTGATTATTATTTTGGTCGTCATTTTTTTGAGATGGATTATTCGGAACTAAGTTTTTGGGATTTGGAATTAATCCTTGAACATTTGCTCCAACTGTTTTTGCAACTTCTCCAACAACTTCTCCAACAACTGAAACATTAGAAATAGCTAATTCTGTTGTAGCTCCAACTGCTTGAGTGATGTTTTTCAACTCATTCATTCCTGCTTTTGCAACGATGGTACCTTGTTTTACTGCACTTTTAACAACACTCATTGTGTCACTTACAACAGTCAATGGTAATGAAGCAGCTAGAGCGGTAGTTGTTGCAGCAACACCGTTTGTAAATTCTAATGAGCCTTGGACAATAAGTTTGTTACCTGTTTTTATCATGTTCAAACCTTTTGTAGCAGTTAGAGGGTTTGATAATAGGGCGGAGCCTGTAGCAACCAGAGTTGTTCCAGCGGCTGTTGTAACAATACTTTTTTCTGTTGTTCCAATACCAATAAATGTTGCTTTTGAAATATTAACAATATGTTTTGCGTTATTTAAAATCAATTGTGCATTTTCCTCAGCAAGAGATTTTACTGTTTTTTGAACGTTATTAATTGAATTTTTACCCGTTGTAAATGCGATATTAAGACCTTTTTCAATTTTTTTATTTTGAGATTCAATAATGTTTAAACCGCTAACAATTTCAAGTTGTTTAAACATATTGTCTTGTGCTTTTGTATTTTGTTGACCATTTTGGTTGTTTGACAATGATTGAATTGGTGATTGTTGTGCTTGAGGTTGAACTGCACTTTGTTGAGCAATTTGTTGTTGAGGGGCTTCTTCCTCGGGTTGAATATTTGGATTTGCTGCTTCTGTTTGAAGTTTTTCAAGTTCGGATAACAAAGTTGCTTGTTCTTGTGCATTTTTAGCATAAGTACTTTCTGCTTTTGCAACTTCTTGGTTAACTTTTTGTACATCTTTTTGACTTTTGATGCTTTGTTTTTGCAAATCTTTATTCGTTTTATCAGTGTTTTCTTGACCTTTTATAATATCATTTGTGGTTTGTTCAGTTACTTCAGTAGCTTTTCTTGCATTTTGATACGTAAATTCAAGACTTAAATCTTTGCTGTCTTCTTCGTTTGTTGATGTATTATCTTCAATGTTATTTGTATTTTCAGTTTTGTTGTTATCAACAGCAGGATTATTGTTTTCGGCAGTTTTTTCTGTATTATCTGTTTTGTTTTCTTCTTCGGTATTTTGAGCAACAACTGTAGCTTGTTTTGTTTCAATAACATTTGATGTATAAGCATTTGCAAACATTGTAATATCTGCAGAAGAATGGAGTTCTGCAATTTCGTTGTTAGAAGTTTCTGTTAAATCTTTACCTGTTTCAATTGCGATTTTTTCAATTGATGAACCTGTTATGCCATATAATACATCAGATAAAAGTCCCATATTAGAATATACAACACCACTTGTTGGGTGAGTTTGTTGCATTTCGTGGTAATTTTTATTAAGGTTAGAGAGGTCTTTGCCTGCTTGAACTGCATCATCTGCAATTGTTTCATTTTCAGTGACTTTTGTTTCTAGCAAATTCATAGATGATAACAAATTATCCAATTCTTTAGAATTAACTTCAATTTCTTTCATTGAAGAAGAACTTTTGTTACCTAGCATTTTGCTTAATTCTTGATACCTTGATTGTTCAGCTTCAGATAATTGACCGCTTTTTGCTTTTTTATCAAGCTTTTTCCATTCATTAGTCAAATTTGAAATTTCATTCATTGATTTTTGGTATGAATTGTTATTTTCATTTTTGATTTCTAAAGCTCTGCCTTTATTTTTGTTATATTCTTCTGTAACTGATTGAGTATTCTTTTCGGCTTCTGTTGCTTTCATAATACTTTGTTTTGCTTTTGTTTGTAAGCTATTTAAATCAAAATCACCAACAAGTTCTTCTGTTGAAGAATTGTCATCAATTGCAGAAGTTGTAGAAATTACTTCGTAAGCCGTAACATCTGATTCTTGTTGAGCATGAGCCCAAAGTAAAACCTCTTGCGGAATTTTTACACCGCTATTTTCCATTTGAATAATTTCTTCGTAAGAATATCCGGCCCATTTAGAATCTTTAATCGGGCATTTGCTGGTGTTTTTAGAATAAGCAGCTTTAAAAGCTGCACCTAATTCTTCTTTGTACCAAGAACTTGCAGCATCTAGATAATATTCATCAGAATATTTGCTACCATAATTCGCTTTTAATTGGATTGCAGTATTTACTATTCTATCGTTGTAACCTGCAGTTAATTTGGCATCAATAGTTACACCTGCAGTACTGTTATTAGTACCGCTTGTTGTGAATTTTGGTTCTTTTCTAGTAACTTTCATTGCCCTTTTTATCCTTTTTAAAGATATACATATAGTTTTATCGGTATTTTTTAGGTAAATCTTTAATAATTTCGAAATTAGCATTAACAAATTGTTACACGAAAATAGAATAATAAAACATGTAGATCAACTATTATAAAACGAGTAATATTTGACATCAATTTATATGTGACATAATATTTTCTTATACAAAAAGGGGTGGAAAATATGAATAGCACGGAGAAAAAAGTTTATACAAAAGAAGAATTATTAGCATTTTATAATTTACCATTAGAAGATTTGCTGAAAGAATCATCTAAATATATGTCAAATAATATTGAGTTCTGCTCTCTTATCAACGCAAGGAATGGCAAATGTTCTCAAAATTGCAAATACTGTGCACAAAGTTCTCACTATTGTACAAATATTGAATCCTATCCCCTTGTTAGTATTGATGAAGTTAAAAAAGTTGCAAATGAGGCTAAGGCAAATCATGTTTCTCGTTTTGCAATTGTTACTAGTGGCAAAACTCCTGATGAGGGACGCGATTTTAAGATTGAACTTGATATGATTAAAGAAATCAATAAAATTGACGGACTTAAATCTTGTGCTTCAATTGGAATTTTGAATGAAGAACAGGCAAAACAATTGGCTCAAGTCGGATTAAAAAGATTTCACCATAATATCAACACTTGTCGTTCATATTATCCGGAAGTTTGCACAACTCATTCTTGGGAAGATAGATTAAACACCTGCAAACTTGTGAAAAAATACGGTATGGAACTTTGCTGTGGTGTAATTTTGGGTATGGGTGAATCTGTTGAACAAAGAATTGAAATGGCTATGGAATTAGCTGAAATTGAACCTGATTCAATTCCGATAAATATTTTGATGCCAATACCGGAAACACCTTTTGAAAATTACCATGATAAAATTGATGAAGAAAATGTTTTAAGAACGATGGCTGTATTTAAAATTGCAAATCCGAATGCCGTTGTTCGTTTTTGCGGTGGAAGAATGAGATTGTCTCAAGAAAATCAAGAACTGGCTTTGAACACCTGTGTTGAGGGTATTTTAATCGGAAACTACCTTACAACAGTTGGTCGTGAGCCTCATGAAGATATTGAAACGGTTAAAAATTTAGGCAAAAAGCTTTTACATTAATTCATATTTATGCAATTTTTTGCTCCAAAAATCCTTATATAAAGTAAGAGTGGAGATAAAAATATGTATTATATTGATGATGATGGCAAAAAAAGAGTTGTGCAAAATAAATCTTCCGTAAGGCAAAACCGAGCTCAAAATCAACAAGCACCTGCGAAAGCATCATTAAATCAAACTTCTCTTTTTGAAAATTCTCATGACAATAATCAAGTAATTCTTAAATCTACAGGTGAAGTTAATTTAAATTCATTAATGATGGTTCACTATGATGATAAAATTATTCAGCAAATGACGAAGAAAGCTGATGTTTGTGAGCCGGTGTCTACAAGGGTTCAAAAACCGATGTATTTCAATTTTTCTTATTCTCCAAACACTAATGTTACAACAAAATTGTTTGGGGGGACGGCAGAAGATTTGGATAAATGCTTAGAAAAAACAAAACTTAAAGGTCAAGGGCAAGCTTTTTTAGATGCTCAGAATAAATATGGAATTAATGCATTATTCTTGATGAGTATTGCAAAAGTTGAATCCGGTTATGGTGCAAAACCAAAAACTTATTGTAAATATAATGTTGTTGGTGCAGTTGGGCAAAAACCGACAAGTTATGCCGCATGTATTGATAGTCTTGGCAGGAATTTGAATAAAAATTATGTAACCAAAGGTCATACAACAATTGCAAGAATTAGAGATAAATATTGTAATTCCAACAAAGTTTGGCCAAAATTAATTGCTGAAGAAATGAACAATCTTAATAATCAAATACATCGTAATTTGAGTATGTAATCATCTATAAATTTTCAAGTGCCGCAATTTTCATATCTTTAAAGTCTGGAGTTCTTCCTGTCCAGATTTTTTCGGCTTCTACTGCTTGGTGAATGAACATATCTACACCATTAATTGTTCTGTATCCGTGTTTTTCGGCTAATTTTAGCAGAATTGTTTTTTTAGGATTGTAGATTATATCATAAACGGTTGCACCTGCTTTTAGGGTTGTAAGCTCAGGCTCTTCAACCGGTGTAAAATCCGCTCCTCGCCCTTGCATTCCAATCGGAGTAGCATTTACAAGCAAGTCGATATCTGATAAATCCCTTATTCTTTCGATTTGATAAGGATTGAATTCTACATTCGGGAATGTTTTTCTTAAGTAATTGATTAGTTCTAAACTATTCAAAACATTCCTTGTGAAAATTTTAACTTCTTTCATTTGACTTAGTGCAAGTGCAGTGATTGCTGCCCTTGCGGCTCCACCTGTACCCATAACACCTGCTGTTTTTCCGCAAAGTGTAATGTCATTTGGAATTGCATTTCTAAAGCCAGATGCATCTGTGTTGTAACCTTTCAAAGTTTTTGTTTTTTCGTCAATAACAACAGTATTTACAGCATTTGCAATATTTGCAGACTCATCAACTTCATCTAAAAAGAACGTCACAGGTAATTTTAGAGGAATTGTCACATTAAATCCGCTATAACCGTGAGTTTTAAAGTATTTAATTCTATCAACAAGAGCGTCCGGCGGGGTTTCTAAAATTTCGTAACTTGCTTTTATTCCAAGGCTTTTGAATCCAGCATTGTGAATATAAGTTGATAGCGAATGTCCTAAAGGGTAACCAATTACGGCGAATTTTTTAATTGGCGCATTGATACTGTCTTCTTGTACAGGTTGAACTGGTTCAACTTGTTGAATATTTTGGATTTGAGGCTGTTCAAATATGTGTGATTGTTCAGGTATTTGAGGTTGTTCAATTGTTTGTGATTGTTCGTTTGGAGCAATCGTTTGTTCTGAATTATTGTAGTATGAAGAAGTTGAAAATGGTGTTTGTGTCCATGTTGATGGAGCTGTTTGTTGTTCTCCTTTTGGTGTTTCTTGTTGTGTAGCAGTGTAAGAATAGCTATTTGAATACGTTGTGGTCCAACTATTTTCTGCCTCTTCAGGTTTCGTTTCTAAAGGATTATCTGTATAAGATGTAGCACTACTAGATGAATAATTGCTTTCAGGTTCAATCGGTGATGATTGTTCGTAGGTTTCATTTATAATTTCGCTTGTTGTTGCATTTGCTTCTTCTTCCATCTGAGCTTTTAATTCAGATAGAGTAACATTTATGCCTTTAGCTTTCATCTCTTTGTATCGAGCTAATAATTCCTTACTTACAGCCATAACTAAACTCCTATACTTCTGTTGAAGTTTGTTCTGATTGTTCAGGTTCTTTTTTGTAGCCGCATTTCGGATTAGAACAACAAATTACGTCACCTTTTTTAAGAACTTTTTTAACTAAAAGGCTTCCGCAAGTTGGACATTTTTCTCCAGTTGGTTCATTCCAAAGTACAAAATCGCATTCCGGATATTTGTCGCAACCATAGAAAACTGTTCCTCTTTTTGATTTACGTTCTACTATTGTTCCCTTTCCACATTTTGGGCATGTTACACCTGTTGATTTTCTATATGGTTTACGGTGTTTACATTCAGGATTTGTGCATTCCATGTACTTACCGTAAGGCCCGAGTTTGAAAATCATTTCAGAACCACATTCTTCGCATTTTTCTTCGCAAACTTCTTTCGGTTTTTCTTGTGTTTCTCCGTTTTCTTCGTCTTCAATTTCTTGCATAACATTTAACGACATTGTCGTTTTGCAATCAGGATAACCGGAGCAACCCAAGAATTGAGAACCTGTTTTGCTTGTTCTTAGTAACATTGGTCTCCCGCAGTTTGGACATTTTATTTTTGTTTCAATGTTAACTTTTTGAGCTGTTTTCATTACAGAGTTAACATTTTCAATAAACGGGTTATAAAAATCTTCTAAAACGACATTCCAAACAGCTTGTTTTTCGGCAATTTTATCCAATTTTTCTTCCATGCCGGCAGTAAATTGATAATCCATAATATTCGGGAACTGAGAAACCAACTGTTTGCAAACAGTTTTACCCAAAAGTGTAGGATAAAGAGCTTTACTCTGATTTTTTTCTACATACTTTCTTGTTTGAATAACCGTAATAATCGTAGCGTAAGTAGATGGACGACCAATGCCTTTATCTTCCAAAGCCTTGATTAAAGATGCTTCGTTATACCTTGGAGGTGGTTGAGTGAAGTGTTGTTTGGGATTAACTTTTTGACACGCAACAGAATCCCCTTTTTCTAAATCAGGAATTTTTGCATCTTTGGAGTTGTTGTTATCTCCGTTTGAATCGTCTTCCGAATCATTATACAAGGTTAGAAAACCATCAAACATAATCTTACTCGTACCAGCTTTTAGTGTGTAAATACCGGAATTGATTTCAATAGTTTTGTTTGCAATTTCAGCGGGAGCCATTTGAGATGACATAAATTTTTCCCAAATTAGTTTGTACAATTTATACTGGTCGTTATCAAGATATTGTTTAATACTTTCCGGGGTTTTATCCGGATATGAGGGTCTTATTGCTTCGTGAGCATCTTGTACGTTTTGTTTCCCTTTCACATAAACATTTGCTTTTTCAGGATAATATTTTTCCCCATAATTTTGAAGAATGAAATCATGTGCCATATCTCGAGCATCATCTGAAACACGGACACTATCTGTTCTCATATAGGTAATAAGACCGACAGGAGCACCATCAATTTCTACACCTTCATAAAGTTTTTGTGCAATTTGCATTGTACGTGAAGCTCCAAAACCATATTTTGTACTTGCTGCACGTTGCATTGTAGATGTGATAAAAGGTGCAGTTGGTTTTCTTTTTGTCGTTTTCTTGGTAACTTTCTCAACTGAAAATTGTGTCGTTGGATTCGTCAAAAACTCAACAATTTTATCTGCATCTTCTTTAGTTTTGATAGTTTTTTCAACTGTTTTACCTTTTATTTTAGATAATTCGGCTTCAAACTGTTTGCCTTCTTTATCCATCAGAGTATGAATTGTCCAATACTCTTGCGGGATAAATGCTTCAATCTCTTCTTCCCTTTCGCAAACCATTCTAAGTGCTACAGACTGAACTCTTCCTGCAGACAAGTTTCTGTTTCCGATTTGTTTCCACAAAACAGGACTTAATTTGAAACCTACAAGCTTATCAAGAATTTGACGAGTTTGTTGCGCTTGAACCATTTCCATATCAATAGAACGAGGATTTTCAATAGAATGCTTTACGGCTTTTGGAGTAATTTCGTTAAACACAACTCTATAAATCTTGTCGTCCGGCACTTTTAGAACTTGGCGAACATGCCATGCAATAGCTTCTCCCTCGCGGTCGGGGTCGGCTGCGAGGTATATTTTATCCATTTTTTTGGCTAAGTCATTTAACTTTGTTACTACTTTTTGTTTCCCTGGAATAATTTCAAATTTAGGAATAAAATGATTATTTACATCAAAACCTAAATTCTGAGTTGCAGGGTCTTTCGTTGGCAAATTTCTAATATGACCCATACTTGCTTCTATTGTATAGCCATCACCCAAGATTTTTTTGATAGTTTTTGATTTTGCCGGTGATTCGACTATTACTAATGCCTTTTCTTTCTTCTTACTTGCCGTTGCCATTTATATATTAATTTTCTCCTGTATTTTGATTTTCTCCAACGTTATCTTTTTCCGGTTGAATGTTGTTATTTATAGTTCTTCCTTTAGTAAATATTAATGCTATTGATAATAGCCCTTTAATTACTAAGAAAGGTGCAATAATTTTACTTAATTTTGCAATAATCATGAAAATTATAGCGCAAATAATTGCGGGTGTCTTTTTACCAAATATATCCCAAAATCTTTTTGTTATTAATATAAAACTTGCTATAAAAACAAATAATATCCATAAAATAACAAAAATCAGGATAATTATGTTTAAAATCTTTTGAACAGAGTCAATGGGAATTAAATTTAAAAGATTTGGACGATACATATAAAAATAGAATATCGAGATCCCAATAACCCAAAGGCTAAGACCATATTTGAAAAAATCTAATCTGCCAATAGGTTCTCTTATTGTAAATAATGTTGTCAAAATCTTCTTTAACATTAAATTAAACCTTTTTGTACCTATCCCCATTATACTGTTTTATTATGCCTTTAAGCTCCATTGTTGTCAAGTTCATGAGTAAATCATCAAGTTTTAGACCTGTTAAAGTTAATAGTTCATCAACTCCTTTTTCTTCAACTTGAATATTATTATAAATTTTTTCTTCATCAAGTGTAAGCATTGGAAGTGTCAATTGTTGTTGAGGTGTTTCTTTTTTTATTTCCCAATTTAGAGCATTTAAAATGTCACAACTTTCAGTGACAATTGTTGCTCCGTTTTTCAAAAGTTTATAAATCCCTTGGGTATTCGGATTTGAAATCTCTCCTGGGATACACATCAATTCTCTTCCTTGTTCAAGTGTCAAATTTGCAGTAATCAAAGCCCCACTTTTTAGTGATGCTTCTGCAACAAGTGTTCCATAAGATAAACCTGAAACAATCCTGTTTCTTTGCGGAAATCTGAATTTCATCGGTTCAAAAGTCGGATAATATTCAGTAACTACTGCCCCGTACCCGTTTTCAATATTTTGATAAAGTGTTTTGTTGCTTGTCGGATAAACGTAGTCAAAACCGCTTGCGATTACACCAATTGTTTTTAAATTATTTTCAATTGCCGCCGTGTGAGCAACAGTATCAATTCCGGAGGCTAACCCTGAAACTATGCAAATATCTGTATTTCCAAGTTCTGAAATAATTCTTTTTAAATTATCTCTGGCATGCGTACTTGCTTTTCTAGAACCAACAACTGCAAGTGCTTTTTTTAGATTACACTCAAATAATTTTCCTTTGTAATACAAAACTGCCGGTGGGTTTTCAATATTTTTTAGCATTTGCGGATAATTTTCATCTTCAAGTGTTAGAAAATTTATCCCACGAGTTTCAACCGCCGTAAAAGTTCTGTCAATATCAACTTTATCTCGATGTTTCAAAAAGCTCTCCGCTTTTTTTACACTAAGTCCGTCAATATTTTTTAACTCGTTTAAGTTTGCATTAAATGCCGATTCAATATTTCCAAAATAATTAAATAATCTTTGGATAAATCTGCTGTCTATTTGTTCAATTGAAGAAAACGCAATCCAGTATTTATTCTTCATTAGTTCCTTGTTTCTTTTTGATATTTTCAATTAATGCATTAACATTCTTCTTTTCTTCTTCCGGAATGTCGAAGTTTAAATAATCTTCCAAGTATTCAATTGCATCATCATAATCCCCTCTTGCCATAAATAAAATAGCCACTTTTTTGTAAGGGATAGAAAACTTGTTGTTTGTTGCAATTGCTTTTAAAAAATTAGAAATAGCTTTATCTATTTCATCATTTGCTTGATATGCTTCTGCAAGGTAGAAATAAATCCATTCATTATCTTGTTTAAATTCTAATACATTTTCAAGATTTTCAATTGCAGAATCATATATGCCCATATCAAAATATGCTCTTGCTAGATCATAATATGCATCATAATTTTCAGGTTGTCTTTCTAAAATATATTCTAATTCGTCAATTGCCAAATCTCTTTTAGCATCTTCCATATAAAATCTTGCAAGATAATGTCTAAAAATCAAATCTGACGGCATCATATCAATTGCGTAAGATAATGTATTTATGCCTTCTCCTAGTCGGTGTTGTTTATAATAAATATCAACAAGATTGATATAGCATTGAGGAATTTTAGGATTTAATTCAATACATTTTAAATAAGCTTTTTCGGCTTTTTCATCATCACCTAAATTTGCATAACATAATCCTAAATTGTTGTAGACTTCTGCATTGTTAGGTTCAACTTCTAAAATTGAGGTGAATAAATCAATTGCACCATTCCAATCTTTCTTTTTAAAACATTCAATTGCTTTATCAAGTTTATTTTTCATAATATTATAATCCTAATGTCATTCCACTGTCATCATCTGAACCGGAACCGATATTTTTAATAACCGTTCTGGTATTGCCTTGAGCATCAAAGCTTTTTGGTTTCATTGTCATTTTAATTCTATCAGCGAAGATTGTTCTAACTCCTTGAGTTATGCTTGATCTTCCTGTAAAGCATGCTTGGTTAGGTTTTCCGTCAGCTCCTGGGTATAGAGTAACTTTTGGTCCTGCAGCATAGTAGTCTTGATACCAAATTCTAACATTTCCGCTTGCATTGAAGATTCCTCGTTTTTGATTGTATTCTTGGAAACTTGATTTTAATGTCAATTTAGCTCCATCGTCCATTGTCGCGTTAGAAGTCGTGTTTCCGTAGGCGGTTAAGTTTCCAGAAGAAGCTTCATATACAAATCTGTCAGCAAAAGACTCATTGTTTTCTTGTTTAACTCTTGCATTTCCTGTTAAAACAAGCCTTTTCAAATCTCCGTTTTTATCGGTTGTAATTTGAGCAGAGTTTGAAAATGTTTCAATTTCTTTGTATAACATTGTAACCGCACCTGTTGCAGTCATAACACCAGTTTTAGTATCGTATTCTTGAACGTTAGAGTTAATTACAACTACCGGAGTTTTTCCCTCAAATACAACTGATTGAGTGTCTCCCTCTGCACGAATTACTTTTGTAATCAATGAAACTTTTAATATATTTGCTTTGACTTCTCTTTTTTTGTTCTTTTTAACTTCAAAAGCATAAGGTTTGTCGTAGAAAGTTGCGGTGTCTAAGTTTTGGTCTTTTGTGATACTTACATCTGCTTTGTCTCCGACAACTTTCAAATCATCTACAGAAACTTTTACATTTCCATTAAATTTGATTTTGTTTTCTGCTTCGTTATATGTTTGGTTTTTAGACTCAATAACAAGATCAGACGCTTGAGTTGCTAAACCTGTTAATACCAAAATTGATATGAAAGCTGTTAATAATTTTTTCATACTACTTTTTATCCTCATAAACTTTTGATACTGTATTTCCGATAATTTTAAAACTGTTATAATCCGGACTGATTTATGATTTTGTCGGCTGTTGAAAGCAATTCTTTGCCTTTTGAATTCTGATATGACCCTCACCGACGATTGGTGAATGAGAGTTTTCCCAGTGAAGTTTGTCGGCTTTTAGGGTAATTCCGTCTTTTAAGGCAATGAATGTATCGCTATATAAAGTAATGTCCCCGACTTTTGAATTATATGTTCCTTTTGAAGACTCAAAACTCATTGAAACTTCGTTGTCTTTGTAAAAGTTTCCTGTAACTTTGTTAAGTTGAGCAATTCCTTTTGTACTATCCCATTTGCCTGTCTCACCATAGATTTCCCAATACTTTTGGTCGTCTTTGGTTTCAGTTAAAATTATACCGTCAACGATTGCTTCTTGGTCTTCACCCTGCGCAGCCATTTGTTGCCTGTTAAAGTTATGCGTAATCACACCTGCCGTAATGAAAGCCCAAGCCAAAATTCCAACGAGAGTAAGTATTACAGCTACATATAATCTTTTCTTTTTAGGTAATTCTTTCCAGTCCATATAATAGATTTTAGCACAAAAAATAATAAGTGGGTACTTCTTTAAAAGTCCATAGGTCTATAAGTGATAAACAGGAAGCGGGGATAAAACCCCGCTTTTCTGTTAATATAAGTCATACTGAGGTCGCACGAGCTCAAGGATAAAGGCGGAGCCGTAGCCGTTTAATGCGAGTGCGAATTGCTGAAGAATCTCATAATTTTCCTTGTTCACTTTTTCTTTTTGATTTCGATGCAAAAAGAAAAAGTAGAACCGAAAAAGAAAAACACGAATAATCAAATGGCTCGAGTCATCAGGGGCTTTGCCCCCGAACCCCTAAAAGCTCATTACGAGGAAAAAAACAAGCCGAGCAGAGTGCGAAGCAGCCTGCCGAAAAGATAGGCTGTCTGCAGGACAAGTCGGCAGGCTCGGAGTCACGTTTAAGGCGAGGCGCAGTGACAGAGCAGAGTATAAAATAGCCTACACAGAGTGACGTCGTAATCTTGAACACGGAACACCAATGTCACCCTGAACTAGTTTCAGGGTCTCAAAAGTTAAGGAGATTCCGAAACATGTCTTGGATTATTGGCAGGTCGGCCGGCTCAACGCAGCCCTCCCTAGGACGAGTTTCGCTATCGCTTCACTCTTACCAAAATCCGCAATTCGGAATGACAATTAATAATATACCCCTCCTCGAAATCAAAGATTTCGGTCCTCCCGCAAGGGGTGGACATTTTGTGCTTTTTCACTCCTTTTTACCCCCTCAGCCATACGGCACGCTGTTTCACTCGGTTCATACTTCGCCGGTTCTACTAGTGTCCCTAATTAGTGAGGGAAATAAAACGTAAAGAAATTGCCTTTGTCCCATGTAACTACTTATCCCTCGTTCAATCTATAGACTTTAGGTAGAAGATTATGCTAATATTATCTGTGAGGATTGAGAAATTATGGAAGAGATTTTACAACATATTCAGGAAATTTTAGGTGTGCCGGCCTTTTTGATAAATCATTGTGATTTTTTACCGCAATATATTAAAGAGGCACTTATTTCAAGTATTAATTTTATTCCGTGGCTTTATATTTTGTACTACGGAATTGAGTTATTAGAAAGATTTTTCTTAACTCATATCAACTTTTTGATTCGTTTGATTCAAAAACTAGGGCACTTTTCGGGGTTGTAATCTCTACCCTCCCAGAATGCGGATATCAGGTTATTGCCAGTACATTTTATTCAAGAAGAATGATGTCTAGAGGAACACTTTTGGCTTTTTATATCGCATGTTCAGATGATGCGTTGCCGTTATTATTTATGGATTTGAGCAAAGCTTTCGTAATAATTCCAATCATTGTAATAAAAATTGCTGTGGGTATTTTTGTTGCATATTTTGTTGATATTGTTTCTGTAATTTTCCGCAGAAAAAAACAGATTATGGAAGATATAAATGCAATTAACACTGATTTGAATGAACCGGCTTGTTGTCACCATAGAATTCAAACTGTTGAAAACCCTCCATATTGGTGGCTTCACCCACTTACGCATACGTTCAACATGTTTATGTTTACATTTTTATGTTTGGCATTTTTCAATTGTGCAATATTGCATTTCGGGTCTGTGGAAAATTTGTCTAACTTCTTGTTAGGTAATACTCCATACCAACTTATTGCAACTGCATTTATCGGTTTGATTTCAAATTGTGTAACTTCTGTATTTTTGGCACTTGCTTATGTAAAAGGTATAATTGGTTTTCCGGCATTGTTGTCAGGTTTGATATCTACAACAGGTTTGGGTTTAATTACACTAGCTAAAAGACAACAAAAAAGTAAAGATAATCTTTTAATCGCGACAATCCTTGTCGTTACTGCAATAGCTACAGGTTTTGCGGTGTATTACAATATGCAACTTATAGATGTTCTAAAAGATTTCTTTATTAGATAAGGGAAAACAAAATGCACGATATATTACAGTTTATAATTCATGGTTATAATTTTTTATCAGAACTTCCGACAAATTTGATTGAACCGATTACGTTTTTACCAGAGTGGAGTAAAGACGCAATTGCTGATAGTATAAATCTTGTACCGTTTTTATTTGTTGTATTTTTGATTATTGAAGTTATTGAACAGTATTTCACAAGGAAAAAACATTTATTTGTTTTTTATATAAAAAAAGTTGGTCCGTTATTTGGAAGTTTGTTTGCATCAATTCCACAGTGCGGGTTTTCAGTAATTGCAAGTACTTTGTATGTCAGAAGAATTTTGAGTAGAGGAACTCTTTTGGCCGTGTATCTTGCAACTTCTGATGAAGCAATTCCGGTACTGTTGACTTATCCGAGTAAGATTTATTTAATTCTTCCGATAATTTTAATTAAGGTAATTATTGCTGTAATTGTCGGGTATTTTGTTGATTTACTCATTACATATAAGGCGAAAGAACCTGTTCCGGAGAAGAACGAATTGCCCGCTGATGTTGAAGTTGAACAAGAAACCGGTTGTTGCCATCACCATCTTGTTGATGCTTCCAAAACTAAGGAATTTTGGTATCACCCCTTGAAGCATACTTTTAATATTTTCTTATTTATATTAATAGTGTCTTTGGTTTTGGCATTTTTGATTTCAAAAGTCGGGACAGAAGAAAACTTGGCAAAATATTGTTTGATGAATTCGCCTATTCAACCGTTCTTGGTTTCGTTATTAGGGCTTGTACCGAATTGCGCAATTTCTGTAATGCTGACTTTGCTATTTGTAAAACATACAATCAGTTTTGGGTCATTGATTGCCGGATTGAGTACATCAGGAGGTCTTGGAATTTTAGTACTATTAACTAAAAACAAGGATAAAAAGGATACTGCAATTATTATTGGAACTTTGGTTGTTGTAAGTTCAATTGTTGGTTTGATATTCCAATACAATGTATTCAATATAAATCATATCTTTAGTTTTATAGGAATTCAGTTATAATTTAAGGATTTAAATATGACTCAAAAATCAGAAAAGTTTCAAAAGGCTTTTTCGTTGCATCAACAAGGAAAACTTACAGATGCAAGAGATTCGTATATGGAAATTCTGAAAGATGAACCGCAAAATGCTGAAGTGTGGGATTTACTAGGTGTTTTGTATTATCAAGTTAAAGAGTATTTGGAAGCTGAATTGTGTATAAAAAAAGCAATTGAGATTAAACCTGAAATCTATTATTTTGAAAACTTGGCAAAATTGTATTTAGATAAGGGTGATTTTGAACTTGCGATAAAGTATTATGAAAGTTTGAGCGAAGAATTCCCGAAAAACTATGAATATCAATTTAACCTCGCAATGGCATACAAAAATCATCACGACTGGGAAAGAGCTAAGACTGCATATAAAAAAGCTATTGAATTGAACCCGAAAAGTCACGAAGCTTATTTTAATTTGGCATATCTTTGTTTTAATGAAAATCGTCCGCAAGATGCTGTTGAGTGTTATAAAAAAGCTCTTGAAGTTAAACCTGATGATTGGGAATCTTCTTACTTTTTAGGTTTGGCTCAAATGCAGGTTAAGGATTACAAAGATGGGTTGAAAAACTTTGAATCACGGCTTTGCAGATATAGTGCAATTGTTTCGCAAGAAAAAACTTATCCGAATTTGATGAAAGATAAACCGCTTTGGACAGGGAAAGAAGATTTGTCGGATAAAATTTTATATACGTATTATGAAGCCGGTTTTGGCGATATGTTGATGTTTTATAGATATATGCCTCAACTTACACAAATGTGCAAAAAGGTTATTTTAAAACCGCAAAAAGAACTTGCTTCATTATTTAGAGAAAATTCTTATGGCGCTGAAATAATGGAGCTGTATGATTTTGAAAAAGATGTTTATTTTGATTATCATCTGCCATTTTTGAGCTTACCTTATACTTTAGGAATTTATGGCGATAAAACATTTGTACACCATGATGACGGGTATTTAAAGGCAAATCCGGCAAAGGTTAAATATTACAAGGAAAGATATTTCAATAATGATAAATTTAAAATCGGTATAAAATGGCAAGGAAATACTTTCTATGACAAGGAAAGAGTTTTGAAGGTTGAAGACTTTTTTAGACTTTTTGAACTCCCTAATACTCAATTTTATTCTTGTCAAACATTTGACGGTTCAGAAGAGTTTGAAAAAATTAAAGATAAATATAATGTAATTGATTTGGGCAAAACTTTTTCTAATTTTTCAGATACTGCAGGTGCTATTGAAAATATGGATTTGGTAATCTGTAATGATACTTCACTTGCACACCTTGCAGGTGCTATGATAAAACCTTGTTGGGTGTTGCTACCATATATTTACAATTGGCGCTGGCATGATGATTTGACGCATTGTGATTGGTATGACAGTGTGAAGATATTTAGACAACGTGATCATGGGGATTGGGACAGCGTCTTCAATCCGGTTGAAGAAGAGCTGAAAAAATTGATTTAGTCAAAAAATTTGCTGATAACATAATTTTGTCATATACTAATACTGCTATGAAAAATACAAGACAAACAAATATAAATATCCACAGAGATGCTTGGGTAGAAATAAATATTTCAAATTTAGAAAATAACATTAGAGAGATTAAAAAGAACGTACCACAAGGTGTTAAACTTCTTGGTGTTGTAAAAGCTGATGCTTATGGACACGGTGCAACTATGCTTGCTCCAACTGTTTTGGCAAGTGGAATTGACATGCTTGGAGTTGCATCTATTGATGAGGGTGTAGATTTAAGACAGGCAAAAATTGATTGTGACATTTTGGTGCTTGGGGCTGTTCCTGTCTGGGCAATTGAAAGTGCTGTTAAAAATAATATTTCAATTGCTATATTCACAGATGAACACTTAAAAGCATGCGAACAAACTTACCAGAGAACCGGAATTAAACCGAAAGTTCACGTAAAAATAGATACCGGAATGAATAGAATCGGTGTTAGAGCAGATGTTGCAGTTGATTTTATTAAAAAAGTTCAAAAGAGTGATTTTGTAGAATTAAAGGGAATTTTTTCACACCTTGCGGCTGCAGAAGAACTTGATAAAGCAAAAGAACAAATTCAAAAGTGGAATAATGTAATTGATAATATTGATAGTAAAGGATTGTTGTTGCATATTTTGAACACTGTCGGAACAATTTGTTATGATGTTCCAAATACAAATATGCGAAGAGTCGGAATTGCTTTGTATGGTTTGTATCCTGATTTCCCACAAGGGTTAGAATTCAGAAAACCAAAATTAAAGCAATTGATTTCTTTAAAAGGAAGAATTGTTAATATTCATACCGCAAAAGACGGAGAGGGTGTAAGTTATTGTCACACATTCACTTCGCACGGGGATAGAACAATTGCGACTGTTCCGCTTGGTTATGCGGACGGAATTCCAAGACTTTTGTCTAACAAAATTACAGGAACATTAAATGGTGTTGAAGTTCCTCAAGTCGGAAATATCACAATGGATCAGATGATGTTTGATATTACAGGAGTTGATGCAACTGTTGGTGATGTTATTACGTTACTTGATGATGAAAAACATTCAATTGATGACTGGGCAAAAATTCTAAATACAATCAATTATGAATTAACTTGCAGACTAAAAGTTAGATTACCGAGAGTTTATACAAGATAAGGATTTTTTACAATGGAAGAATTTGATTTAGGTATTGTTGGGGCAGGACCTGCCGGTTATACTGCAGCTCTTCATGGGGCAAGTCTTGGGCAAAAAGTTGTTTTGTTTGAGAAAATATTGGTGGTGTTTGCCTTAATAAAGGTTGTATTCCGACAAAATCTATTTTGCATTCTTCAACTTTATACAAAAGTATCAAAAATTCAGAAGATTTTGGCATAACTGTAGATGGTGCTAAACTTGATTACGCAAAAGTAGTTGAACACAAAAACAAAACTATTGAAAAATTGAGAAAAGGTATTGAACTTGCTCTCAAAAATTCTAAAGTTACCGTTATTAGAGAAGAAGCAAAAATTTTATCTAAGAATGAAATTTCTGCAGGTGATGAAAAATTTAAGTGCAAAAAAATAATCTGCGCTACAGGTTCTTCTCCAAAATTAATTAAAGGTTTGGAATTTGACCATAAGTTTTTCCTATCTTCAGATGATATTCTGAATTTAGTTAACCTTCCAAAAAGTATTCTAATTGTCGGTTCTGGAGCAATTGGGATTGAATGGGCTAGAATTTTTTCAAACTTCGGTGTTGAAACAACTGTTGTTGAACTTGCATCTCACCTTTTGCCTTTAGCTGATATTGAGGTTTCTAAGAGAGTAGAAAGAATTTTCAAAGCAAACAAAATAAAATTCTATACTCAAACTTCTGTTAAAGAAATCGCTGATAAAACGGTTATTCTTTCAAATGATGAAATTTTAAATCCGGAAATAGTCCTTGTTGCTGTTGGAAGAACTCCGAATGAGTGTGAAAAAGTTGATGGTGTTATATATATCGGCGATGTAACCGGTGAAATTCAACTTGCACATTTTGCAATCAAACAAGCTATTCAAGAAATTGAGCATGTTGAATTTCGCAAGGATTTAGTTCCTGCGGTTGTTTACGGAACTCCTGAAATTGCATGGGTTGGCAAAAGAGAACAAGACTTAGAAGATACTGAATATAAAAAATCTAATGTGCTGATTTCTTCTCTTGGTAAAGCTCAATGTGATGGAGAAACTGACGGGTTTATAAAACTTCTTTCTCAGAACGGCAAACTCGTTGGTGCTCATATTGTGTCTGTTGAGGCATCTGCATTAATTCAACAACTTACAATTGCTATTCAAAATGAAATTTCTATTGATAAACTAAAAGAAGTTTGCTTTGCACACCCGACTTATTCAGAGGGAATATTTGAAGCTCTATTCAAATAATAACAAAACAAAAGACCGGTCAATGCCGGTCTGAAATGTGTGAGTAAATATAAATTTATAAGTTTTCTATCTTTCTTATTTATGCGAATAGGTCTGCAAACGGTCCGTTAGGGTCTTGAATATTTGCTGCTACAGCGCCATCTGCTGCTAATTTCATTGATGGCATTACAACATTATTCACACCGTTTGATACACTTGCAACTTGTGAAGCTGTTACTTTGTATGAATATCCTAAGTTTGCTAAAATTGCATTTGTACTGTCTGCCAAAGCTTTATCTTCTGCGTTGAATTTTGTGAAATTTACACCATATAAGCTTTGTGGGTTTTTAGTTAATAAATCTGTTTCATTTTCTAAACCTTTAAAGGTTGTTTCACTTTTTTTAATTTCCTTTGATTCTTCTGCTTTCTTAGTTTCTTGAGCATCTTGTGATGCTTTTTGACCGATAGCAAAGTTATAATTGTTATAACTATTGAATCCATTAAACTTGATTGCCATTTTCGGTTCTCCTTATATTTTACTCACATTATCAGATACGGCATTCAGTTTAATAATCTTTAATTAATTGGCTAAATTTTAATGGATTTTGTTACATTACTTAATAAATTATTGGAGAAATTCGCAAAACAAAAGGTCAGTTTTTTTAACTGACCTTATAAAATCATTGTGAGTAAACTTGTTTAATTTAATATGGCTTAGCCAAGTGCAAATAATTTAGAAAATTCCTCACCTGCAAGATCCCCTTTTGGAACACTTGTCAAGTTTGCTGCAACTGCACCATTTTCAGCAGATTGCATTCCCGGAAGTACTGTCTTGTTTACTCCTGCTGTAACACTTTCAACTTGTGCTCCTGAAACCTTATAGTTTTTGAAACCTAATTGTTCCATCATTTTATTTGTATCGTCAACAATTTTTTTAGATTCAGCACTCATTCCTTGAACTGAAAAATAAGGATTAATTTTATCTAAATCTTTTCTACCAATAGAATTATTACCTTGAAAACTTAATAAAGGTTTTTGTTCTACTGTTTCAGCTTTTGTTGATTTAGCCGTTTTTGGTGCTGATAATTGACCGCTAACTCTATTTCCAACTGCTTTGTTGATTCCGTCTAATAAACCCATTTGTCGAATCTCCTTTGTTTACTCACTTACTCTCTTAGTGTAATGATATTCCGTTCCGTTTATCGTTTTTGATTTCCATCTCGTATATATATAAAGTATTTCACCCGTAAATAATTGCCTTTTTAAAACCATTTATTAAGATTTCTTAATAAAGTTTCAAAAACCTCTATATACATAGCTCTTTAGAAGATTTTAATTTGTACAAGTATTACAAATCTAGCCATTTGGCTAATAGTAATATGGCTAGGTAATGATAGTATATAAAAGGAGGGAATAATAAAATCGCTTTATGAGTAATAGAATTAAGAAGGATAATTTAACCGCTAGAGAATTAGAAGTTTTGCAATATGTTGCACAAGGAAAAACGAATAAAGAAATTGCTAAGATATTAGCAATTACAGACCATACTGTAAAAGCCCATATCGCATCAATTCTCCGCAAAATTGGTGTGAAAAATAGACTGGAAGCTACTTTGGCTGCCGTTGTAAAAGGAGTTATTACTCCTCCTCGAGGCTAAGAACAGCCATGAATGCTTCTTGTGGAACTTCAACACTTCCTACAGATTTCATACGTTTTTTACCTTTTTTCTGCTTTTCAAGGAGTTTACGTTTACGAGAAATGTCACCGCCGTAACATTTTGCAAGTACGTTTTTACGCATCGCTTTAATGTTTGTTCTTGCGATTACTCTTCCGCCTACTGCTGCTTGAATAGGTACTTCAAACAATTGGCGAGGAATAATGTCTTTTAATTTTGCGGTAAGTTTTTGACCTACATAAAAAGCATTGTCTTCATGACAAATTACAGAAAGAGCATCAACAACTTCTCCTGCAAGCATGATATCTAACTTAACAAGGTTTGAGCGTTTGTATTCGCTGAATTCGTAGTCTAAACTTGCATAACCTTTTGTTCTTGATTTTAATTGGTCATAAAAATCTGTAATCACTTCACTTAATGGAATTTCATAAGTCAAATCTACACGTACTTTGTCTAAATAGTGCATGTTTTTGTAAATTCCACGTTTTGCTTGGGATAATTCCATTAATGTTCCAACAAATTCATTTGGAGTGATAATTTGAACTTTAACATAAGGTTCTTCTATATAATCTCTATATTGAGAAGCCGGAAGATTTGACGGATTGTCGATTTCAACAACTTCTCCATTTGTTTTGTGAACTTTATAAACTACAGATGGAGCAGTTGTAACAAGTGAAAGATTGTATTCTCGTTCTAGTCTTTCTTGCGCAATTTCCATGTGAAGCATACCCAAGAAACCGCATCTGAAACCAAATCCCAACGCATTTGATGTTTCAGGTTCAAAGGTAATACTGCTGTCGTTAAGTTTCAATTTCTCAAGTGCTTCTTTAAGGTCTGCATAATCTTCGTTATCAACCGGATACATACCTGAAAATACCATTGGTAAAGCTTCTTTGTACCCCGGAAGTGGTTCAGAAGCCGGATTTTCAACGTTTGTAATTGTATCACCTACAAAACGAGTTAATTCTTTAATTGAACCTGCAAAATATCCAACATCTCCGCAAGTCAATTTTTGAACTGATTTTCTCGCAGGTGTTTGATATCCGAGTTCAACAACTTCATATTCTTTATTAGAAGCCATAAATCGAACTTTATCTCCAACAGAAATACTTCCGTCAACAACTTTGAAATAACAAACTGTTCCTAAGTATTGGTCATACACACTATCAAAAACCAATGCTCTTAATGGTCTGTCAGAATTATCAATAGGAGCCGGAATATAATTTACAACGGCTTCCAAAACATCATCTATACCAATACCGGTTTTAGCACTTACAGGAATCGCCATTGATGCGTCAATTCCTAAAATTTCTTCAATTTCTTGTCTTACTCGTTCAACATCAGCGGACGGTAAATCAATTTTATTAATAACAGGAATAATTTCCAAATTCTGTTCAATAGCCAAATAAACATTTGCCAATGTTTGGGCTTCAACCCCTTGTGTTGCATCGACGATAAGTAAAGCCCCTTCGCAAGCAGCCAAAGATCTGGATACTTCATAAGAGAAATCAACGTGTCCGGGAGTATCAATCAAGTTTAATTCATAATCCTTACCGTCAGATGCTTTATAATTCATTCTGGCAGCATTTAACTTAATAGTAATTCCTCTTTCTCGTTCAATATCCATGGAATCAAGCAATTGTTCTTGCATATCACGTTGAGCTACAGTACCTGTTTTTTCTAAAAGTCTGTCAGCTAAAGTTGATTTTCCATGGTCAATGTGGGCAATTATACAAAAATTTCTTACGTTTTCTCTAGTTTTCATAACATTGATTATATCTTAAAAATAAACTATGTAAAATACCCAATTCTAAAACTTTGTGTCCCAATGTAACAAAATATTAACAACTACTACGCATGTCCTAAAGTTTTTTTTAAATATTCCGAATACATATTTGTAAGGAAACAAAGGGATAAGTCTAATGAGTCTAAATGTAAATTACAATTCATTATACAAGAAAGGCATTGATACTTCTGTATTAAAAGATGTATCTCAAGAGATTTTACGTCGTGCCGCTCAAAAAAATTCCCAATATACTAATGCTACAACAACTCAACAAATTAACGTTGCAAAACCTGTAGAATTAGGTGTTGACTTATACCAAGGGAAAATTGATACATCTGTTCAAAAACAAATTGCAATGAACAATGCTTATCAATACAACTTTAATGAAACAGCTTTAAAATCTATTCAATATTTAAATTCACAAGCAGCAATTACAAACAAAGTTGATGGAAAGTATATGCCTGCAGTGAATGAAGTTGTTACAGAAACTCAAAAGGCAACTGAAACAACTTCTGCAACTCATTTCATCAGTATTTTCTCTGCAGCGGCTTCTAAAGACAGAGATGGTTCAAACCCTTTTTATCACGGCGAACTTCTTATGGGTAATTCTAAGAAAGAAGAAAAACGCAATGTTGAATCATTGAAAAGCATTTTTGCATAATAAATAAGATTCCTTAATTTCCTTTTTGTTTACATTTTTATTTTCCTAATATTCAATATCTCCCAACGAGGGGGATATTTTTTTTAGCCAATCAGGTATTAAATTTTTTCTTAAAAAGGTCTAATATTTTAGTACTCAGAAAGGTTAGGGAATATAATGAAAAACAATATTTGGTTTATTATTGCGTGTGTTTTAGTATTTTTTGTGGGTTATAACATAAATGATGCCGCTGTATCTTTTCCAAGATATAAAGTTGCAGTTGTTGATGTTTCGACTATTTTGACAAGTTCGCCGGAAATTCAGTCTTTAAAGCAATCTCAAGATAAGAAGATGGAAGAATTAAATACATTGATTTCAAAAGCTCAGAATGAAATTGTTAATGAATCTGATAAAAATAAGGCTTTGCAAATGGAAACAAATTACCGTAAAGAGATTGAGCAAAAGAAACTTGATATGGACGAAGAATACAATTCAAAGATTACTGTGATTAATAACAAAATTAAATCAATGATTTCAACCGAAGCAAAAAAATCTAATTATAATCTTGTTCTTCCGACTGGCATGGTTATCTCCGGAGGTGACGATATTACAAATGATATTGTTAAAAGAATGAAGTAGGTGTTATTTCGGTGAATGGTGAGAGGTGAATAGACCGTTACGGTCTATAGGTTGATAAGTCTATAAGTGTTTTCATTTTATCGTCCTTTTTATTCATTGTTCTATTTTCGTCATACTGAGGGAGTCTAAACGACCGAAGTATCTCATACTACATATATGGTAGGGCAAAGCCACTGATGACTCGTTCCATTTGAGTAATTTTCTTTAGAATCTTTTCCAATTTCGCCTTAATCCTTGAGATATGTTTTTGTGTGTCGGCGTGGCAACGCCGGCCTACTTGTTTCCTCGTAATGAAATGTGAAAAAGTCATGTCATTGAGAGGAACATTTATTGTTAAGTGGGAAATATAGCCGTGATTTTAGATGTTTCTGTCGGTGATTTGATGAAAATAAACTAAATCTTAATGTTTTTTACTAAATAATTAATTTTTCCTTAACTTTTACGAAAAATTGCAAAATTCGTTATATAAATGTACTGTGAAAGATTTTAGCTTGAAATTATTTCAGAAGCTTTAATCTCAGAGAATCTGAAACAATTTCAGAGTTACCAGTAAAGGAAAAGGAGAGTTATTATGATTAAACCGTTAGGCGACAGAATTGTTATTAAAGTTGTAGAAGAAACTGAACAAACTTCAGGCGGAATTTTTATTCCGGATAGCGCTAAAGAAAAACCTCAAAGAGGAGAAGTTGTTGCGGTTGGTCTTGGTAAGATGAACGAAAAAGGTGAAAGAGAACCAATGGACGTTAAAGTTGGTGATACTATTCTTTATGCGAAATATTCAGGAACAGATGTTAAAGTTGATGGTGTTGAATACAAAATTCTTTCTATCAAAGATGCTTTAGCAATTGTTGAATAAATTGATTAAACTATAAATTTTGATTGTAAAAAGGAGAAAAATAAAATGGCAAAACGTATTATTTTTGATGAAGAAGCTAGAAAAGCTCTTCTTAAAGGTATTGATGCAGTAGCAGATGCCGTTAAGGTTACACTTGGACCAAAAGGTAGAAACGTAATTTTGACTAAAAAATTCGGTGCTCCTCAAATTGTTAACGACGGTGTTACTATTGCAAAAGAAATCGAATTAAAAGATGCATTGGAAAATTCGGGTGCTCAATTGTTGAAAGAAGTATCATCTAAAACAAATGATATTGCAGGTGATGGTACAACAACAGCATCTGTACTAGCTCAAGCAATTGTTCGTGAAGGTTTGAAAAACTTGACTGCAGGTGCTAACCCAATGTCTATGAAACGTGGTATTGATAGAGCTGTTGAAGCTGCTGTAGAAAAAATTAAATCTATGTCAAGACCTGTTAATACAAAAGAAGAAATTGCACAAGTTGCTGCTATTTCTGCAGGTAACAACAAAGAAATCGGCGAACTTATTGCTGAAGCAATGGAAAAAGTTGGTCATGATGGTGTTATCACTGTTGAAGAATCAAAATCTTTCGGTACTAACTTGAAAGTTGTTGAAGGTATGCAATTTGATAAAGGATATATTTCACCATACTTTGTTACAGATCCGGAAAGAATGGAAGCTGTATTGGAAGATGCTTATGTATTCTGTTGCAACAAGAAAATCAATTTGATTTCTGACTTAGTTCCATTATTAGAACAAGTTGCTCGTGATGGCAAATCATTATTGTTGATTGCAGAAGATGTTGAGGGTGAAGCTCTTGCAACATTAGTAGTTAATACAATGAGAAAAGTTTTGAGAGCTGTAGCCGTTAAAGCTCCTGGATTTGGTGATAGAAGAAAAGCAATGCTTGAAGATATTGCTATTTTAACCGGTGGTGAAATGTTCACTGAAGAACTTGGTATCAAGCTTGAAAACGTTACAACTCAAATGCTTGGTAAAGCAAAACGTGTAACTGTTTCTAAAGACGAAACTACAATTGTTGTCGGTGATGAAACAAAAGCAGCTGTTCAAGAAAGAATTCACTTGATTAAAAATCAAATTGCAGCTTCTGATTCAGAATATGATAAAGAAAAATTGCAAGAAAGAGCTGCTAAGTTATCAGGTGGTGTTGCAGTAATTGAAGTTGGTGCAGCTTCTGAAGTTGAATTGAAAGAAAGAAAACTTAGAATTGAAGATGCATTGAATGCAACAAGAGCTGCAAATGAAGAAGGTATTGTTCCTGGTGGTGGTGTTGCATTGTTAAGAGTTCAACAAGAATTGAATTCTAAACTTGACACTATCGACTTTGAATCAGATGATGAAAAAGTTGGTTTCAAAATCTTGACCGCAGCATTAGATGTACCACTTAGATCAATTGCTCGTAACGCAGGTGCTAAAGCTGATGTGGTTGTCGATTGTGTTCTTGAAAAAGACGGAGCATACGGCTACGATGCATTAAATAGCAAATATGTAGATATGTTCCAATCCGGTATTGTTGACCCTGCAAAAGTTACAAGATCAGCATTGATTAACGCAGCATCAGTTGGTTCAATGCTATTGACAACAGAAGCTGCCGTAGTTGAAATTCCGGAAGAAAAACCTGCAGCTCCTGATATGTCTGCAATGGCAGGTATGGGAGGTATGGGCGGTATGATGTAATAATCATTTTGTGATTGTTATTGATTACTTTTTAAATTGTAAAGGCGGTGAAAATGAAAATTTTCACCGCCTTTTGTATATTTAATGGTTTTCTCTTTTTATTTAATTAGTTTTTAGCGATTAAGTTTTTGATTGGTTCGTAAGTATATTTACCGATGAATTCACCTGCTTTTGCCAAGTAGTGAGCCGCTTTATCCATAATGCCTGCATTTGCTAATTCTTCAGTTGGTAAGGCTTTAATAATATTTGGTAATACTTTTGGCAATGCAACTAATGCTCCTGCGATTACTGCTAAACCTACAACAGTTTTAGCTAAAGTTTTACCTACGCTTCCTGATTTTTTCTCTGTCGGTGCTTCCGGTGGAGTTTCTGGTTTTGCATATTTGCCCGGTCTTTCTAACGGATTAATTGTTGCAGCTTGTTCTGCACCACGAAATCTAACACCTGAGACTGCATTGATCATCATGAGAAAACCTCCTTATAAATACTTACCTACACTCTCTTAATAAAACACTTTATATGTTAATTTTGACTTAATATTAGGGTTTTGTGAATATTCGTTACAAAAATTTACAATATTTTGGAATATTTTAAATTCTTGTGTCATCTATACCTATGTAGGAGGAGAGAATTAAAAATGGCAGGAAAACAAGAAACATTAATATATATAGAACAGGAAAATAAGACAGAAGCGGAATTTATGTCTAAAAGTTTTGTAACAGGAAGTATTAAAAACAGAGCATATATCAATGCTTTGGGGGCAGAACTTATTACGAAATATTTATCATCTGAGGGTGTTAATGTAAATGATATTCATAATTTACACTCAATTTCTAAAATCTTGGAAAAGATTGACATCTCAGATATTCAACTCCCTAATATTCATATTGATGTTCGAGTTATTTTTGATGAAAATCAAATATTTATTCCAAAAAGCCATTTTGAATTAAATCTTGTTCCGGATATTTATGCTGTTTTAAAATTATCTAAAGATTTTACTTATGTCGAATTTTTAGGCTATTTTGCTCCAAAACTTATCAATAAGAAAAATCAAAATAGTGAATATTATTTTATTGAAAAAGAAAAATTATCTACTCCTCAAACATTTACAAAATTTGTAAAAGATTTTGCAGGCATGACCTCTCGTAGTATTTCTCAAGACGATATGTTGAGAGGTCGAGAGTTATCAATTTCAATGGCGGATCACAATATTACCGATGAAGAGCAAAAAGAGTTGTTGAATTTGCTTTTGCATAGTGATGAATTGAGAGATAGTGTTTTAGAATTTGATAATTTTGAAACACTGTCATACAGTGTGGGTTCAAGTATGGAACCACAAGTGATTGATAATGTTATTGAAGCAGATGTTGTGAATTCTGAAGACGAGAACAATAGTGGAGAAGAAATGCTTGAGACTTCTGAAGAAACTCCAATTGAAGATGAAACAAAAGAAGTTATTGAAGACACTACAAGCGAAACAGCCGAAGAAGAAACAGTTGAACCTGTTGAAGAAGATTCCGAACAAGAAGAAGTCCAAAAAGAAGAACCTCAAATAGAAGAAGAAATTTCTAATGACGAAATTGAATTACCAACAAATGATACAGAAGATATGATTTTAGATGAATCATTCTTCAATATGGAAGATGATGAAGAGTCAACAGTTGAACAAGAAGAGTCTGTTGAAGAAACTAAACCAAAAACTGTTGAAAACGATGTTGAAGATGTTGAAGTTCAACCGCTTAAACCGGAAGAAAAAGAATTACCTAAAGAAGAGCCAACTCCAGAACTTGACGCAAGTGATTATTTGTTGAGTTTGGAAGAAGATGATGAACCGACAAAATCAAAAGATGAAGAGCCAAAAACAGAAGAAAAAAGCGAAAATACTTTAGACGACGCTATTAGTTCTGCTGTTAAAAAGACAATGGAAAAAACTGTCGAAGCTACTGCAACGGCAGGTACAATTGCCGCAGCTTCTCAAGCTGCTTCCACTGTTGAAACAGCTTCAAATGTAATGGCGGCATCAAAAGATGCAATTAAATTGGCTGGAATTTCAGGTGATATTGTGAAAGATTTGATTAACAAAAATCTTGAAAACCAACAACAACATTTAGATAGAATTGATTATGCTAAAAACAAAACAAATACTGCAGATGTTCCGGAAAATATTTCGGCTTACGATTTATCTACTGCAAAAATGGAAGCAAACATTGAGGCTGAACAGTCCGGACAATTTGATTCTCCAACAGAGTTAGATTCTCTTCAAAAAGTTAATACAACACCAAAAGGTTATAACGAAAATATAGAACAGGAGGTTATTGATCTTGGTCAAATGGATTCTGTTGAATTAGATCATGTTGAAGAAAATACAGAGGGAATTGTTGATTTGAATAACTTGTCACAAGTTGAATCTCCAACAAAACCTGTTCAAAATTTGGAAGAAAAATTGAGTGAGTGTGAAGAGGATAAAGGTATGGACTTGCCTGATTTGACAAGTTTCACAATCAATGATGATGGTACATCTTCTATTGATAATTTAGACATCAATTTCTCAAATGAGAAACCACACGAAGAAAATTTGATTGATTTCAATATGAATACCGGAAATTTTGTTATTGATAATAATGATGTTTCGGCTGATGGGAATAACCTTTCAACCTCTGCTGAAAATGAATTAACATTGGACGATGATTTTGCAGACGATTTAATGTCTGATGATTCCGATAGTCAATCGCAAGAAAATTCAACTCCAAATGAAGATGAAAATAAAAAAGATGAAGATATTGAAAATGTCGAACCGTTAGAAGAACCGACATTAGATGATAGTTCTTTGCCTGATTTAGATGTGGGTGATGACTTAACTCTTGATGATAATTTGACATTGGACAATGATATTGCTCCTGTTGAACCTACGTTAGAAGAGAATTTGACTCCAGTTGAAAATTCTGTTGAAGAAGAACCTGCCGGTGAACCTATTATTGAAGAAAATATTACTTCAGATGTTGAAGATTTGACAATTGATGAAGTTTCTCCTAATGAAGACGAAACTTTAACATTAGACGATGATTTCAATTTTGAAGATACAACAGAGGCGGCTGCTCAACAGACAGAACAGACAGAAGATATGATTTCTGAACCTGAGTCTCAAACAGAAGAGAATTCAGATGTTACAGATTTAGATTCTGTTTTAAATGAGCTAGAGGAAAGTTCTCCTGTTGAAGAAACTCCAATCAAAGATGATATCAATGAAATTCAAGAAGATTTTCCAGCACTGGAAACTCCTATAGATGAAGAACTTCAAACAATTGAAGAAGTTGAAAATACGGAAGAAAATAATGCTCAAAATCAAGATTGGCTTGAAGAACCAAATTATGATGATTTGCAAGATGTTGAACCTATTCAGCAAAATGATGATGAAATTATTAGTGAAACTCCTCAACAAGAAGATGTTGAAAGTTTGACACCTATCGAGGAGCTATCAGATGAAGAGTTTATTCAAGAACCGCAACCGGAAGAAAAAAGCTTCAATGTTGTAGAAAATTCAACTGTAATTTCTGATATGGATTTTGCTCCTCGCGAAATTGAAATTGATATCAACAATCCTGAAATCCAATTACAACCGGAGGGTCCTGCTCAGTTAGAAGATTTGTATGATGAAAATTCTGAAAATTCTACAATGTTGCAAAATCCGGGAAGATTAACTCGTGGAAACCAGCAAGGTGGCAAAGTCGGTTTAGGCATGGGATTAGGTATTGTTGGAGTTTTAATTTCAATTATTATTGTTGGTATAATTGGCTTCTCTATTTCAAAAATGGTTAAGAAACCAAGTGATGAAGCTCCGGAACCAATTACAGATGATGCTGTTCCAACAAGTTCTGATAATGGAGTGAGCGAAGCTAATACTCTAAATGTCGACCAAAGTAATGTTGTAAATATGGATAATACAAATCCGGTTGCAACACCTGTTAAAAAGCAACAACAAGCAGCACTTCCGAAAACTGTTGCACAAACTCCGACTCAATCTAAAAATTCAATTCCTGCAACTTCATATATTGACGTTCGTAAAGTATCTTGGGAAGTTCCTGATTACGTTTCATATAATGCTAATTTCAGGCAATATTTTCAATCTGCAGGTAAGAGTTTGAAATTGTCATTGACAAGTGATTTGTTGCTTGCAACGGATTATGCTTATTCTGATCAAGTTAGAGTTAGTATCTTATTTGATAAAGATGGGGCATTTAAAGATTCCAAAATTCTTTTATCAAGTGGTTCTGCTCAAATAGATAACATTGTGTTACAAACTGTTAACCAAACTCTAAGAGTGCTCAAAGCCCCTCATAGCATAGGAAATGACGAAAGTACTACAGTGATACTTAAAATTTATTTCTAATTATGCTATAATATCTTTGAACAGACTTGAGGAAGAGTAGTGTGGATTTAACACAGGATAAGATAGATTTAATTAGCAAGATTATTAAAAGTGATCGAAAATATCCTAACAATGAGGATTTGTTTGATGATTTCTTCAATGAAACATGCAAACGTTCTGTTGCTATTCTTAATGCAATAGATACGGAGGCTACTTTAGAAGCTTATCTTAAACGTGTTGCGACAACCTCTATAGTCAATGTTTTAAAGGATTCCGGAAGATTAAGACGAACAAGAGCCGGCTATATGTCTACAAGAGAAGTTCTTGCTCCTCAAAGTGATATTGATTATTCAGATGTTTATATTAGCTATTCAAATGTTCAATTACCGGAAACTCCGGAAGAAATTGTTATTCAAAAAGAAATCCTTGATTTTGTTGCGAAAACAATTAAAAACATTGATAGTGAACACCCTGACAAAAACTACTTACAGATATATACTTTGCGATATGATAAAGGCATGACCCAGAAAGAAATTTCTGAAGAACTTGGTCTTTCTCAGTCTGAAATCTCAAAAAGATTATACAGATTGATGGAAAAAGTAAAAGATATCCTTGGTTAAAAGTTTTTAATATGAAATGTCCGGTTTGTAAAAAAAATATCTCAGAATCTTCTCTAAAGTGTCCTTATTGCAAGACTCGTGTTGGTCTGCTGTGTAGTCATTGCAATACCGTAAATCCTGTGGGAAATTTTGTTTGTAAAAAATGCGGGCAAGAATTATTGAAAGTTTGTCAACACTGCAATAGTGTGAATTTCCCAAGTGCTGTAAAATGTAGAAAATGCGGACTTCCATTCGGTCAACCTGCACAAAAAACTAATAACCCTAAAAAGCAAAAAGAAGGAAATAAAACAATTAATTTGGAATTTAAACCAAAATTTTATTCCCGAAAGCAAGCCTTTGATGTTCTAGTTGATGGTATTTGTTCAAAAGATGAAAAGATTTTTTCTATAACCGGAGATAAAGGAGTTGGGAAAAGTACTCTTTTGTTTAAGTTGATAGAAAAATTTGAAAAAGATAAATTCCAATGGTGTATTGGCAAATGTACTCAACTTACCCAATTAACTCCCGGGGGAGTAATTCAAAATATGCTATTGAATCTTTTCAGGCTACCTAATTTCTGTGTGAATAACGAAGAAATGCAGTCTGATGCTGTTAAATTTTTTAGCAATGAATTTCAATTTTTGAATAGTAGTGAAATTTTATTATTCATAAATTTCTTATATAATTCTCAAGATGGGAACTATGAAGATATTATTATCAATAAAAAAATGACTTACAATGTTTTGATGAAAGTGTTTGATGCTTTTGCTCAAACCGGTAGATTTATTTTTGTTATTGATAATTTTGATTTTATAGATGGCTTTTCAATTGAATTTCTAACTCATTTTATGCAAAAAAATGAAAACTGGAAAAATTTGAAATTCATAGCAATCTATAATGAACACCGTCCGATTAGCGGATTTTTTGGATTTGATGACAAAGACATAAAGTCTTATGTAGATGTTCATATCGCACCACTAACTCCTGCTGAACTATCTAAAACTATTGATTTTAAAGGCGAAGTCGGAAAGTATGTGACCACTAGAGAAAAGGAAGTGATTTTTAACAAGAGCAATGGAAATCCCGCTTTTGTCGAACAGGCAATAAATTATTCTTTTGATTGTCAAATTTCCGATAAAGCATTTATTTTGCCGAATAGTTTTTCTGAACTAATCAAGGCAAGACTTGCAATTCTCAATAAAAATAACAATGAAGCTTATAAACTTTTATGTGGAGCGGCAATTTTGGGAGACAGAATCAATCTTGCGCTTTTAAAAGAGATTTTTGGTTATAAAACTCAAAAATTCAATGACATAATGTTATATCTTGTTAAATCAAATTTTGTAAGACCATACAATGATGTTTGCTATGAGTTTAACAATCTTTTGTTGTGGGAAACTGTTCTGAAAAGTATTTCATTTGATATTTCTTTTGAAGATTTAAATGTAAAAATCGGGAAAGCAATCAGCGTGTTTAACCTAAACACTAATGCGACGATGGCAATGATTGCACATAATCTTAAAGAAAACCGAATGGCTTTTGACATTTGGACAAAAACAACACGACTGGCATCTTATGTTGGGGACGTGAATTTATACGTAATTGCGCAAAAGCAATGCTTGGCACTTCTTAACGAATTCAATGAGAATGAAACCCTGAACATTCGATACAATATCAGTGAACGTTTAGGAAAACTTTTGACGGAGTACGATCCTGAAGAAGCTTTAGACTTTCTGCCGGACGCAATATCTAATGCGAAAGCTAAAAATGATGAAGTTAAAGAAATTGAACTTTTAGGCTATCTTGCTTTGTGTTGCAAAAAAACAGGCAATTATTTTGGTGATGTTGAATGTGTTGACAATGTTTTGAAAAAAATGAAATCAGGTCAAGAAATCGAAACAGCAATTTTAAAAACAACAAAATTGTCATCACTTATTGATATTGGAAATTGTGGCGAAGTTATAAATCTAATTGATAATGACATTATGCCGGTTATCAGTTCGTATCTTGCTAAGCCGAAATTGAGCAAATCTATTCCGTTGGGATTTTTGTATGATACTTGGTTAAGAGTTTATTTAGAACTTGCTACAGCCTTAACTTTGCAAGGGAATGACCGCTCATTTGAAGTTTTGACGACTTTCTTTGAAATTATTGAAAAACATAAAATCAATGACCCATTGTTGATGTGTAAAGCAAAACTTGTATTGGCTTATGCAAACACAATGAAAGGTGATATTGCAACTTCTAATGAAATCTTAGATGGTGTAAACAGTAACTATCGGGCAGATGTTATGGATAGCAGAACAATTTCCCGATGGAATCTTGTTGTAATTATTAATAAATTTATTCAAAAAGATTATGAAAATTTGAGAGAACAGTTGTTTGATGCTGTCACCTTTGCAAATAATACCGGAGATAATTTTACTAAAAATATTTTGAAAGTTCTTCTTGGTAAGATTTTCAAAGATGAACAACAAGCAAGACATGCTATTGATATTTATAATCAACAAATTACATATTTTGCGAATGAAAAAATGGCACTTGGGGCATTGCTTTCTTGGTACTTGATTTCAGAAGCAACAATTGTTACCGAAAATCCGAGAAATGCTCTAGAGATTGCAAATCAAGCTTTAGAAATTGCGCAAAATCCTCGTATAAATAATACTTATTTTATTGTGTTGTTGAAGAAAGTTATTGCAATTGCTTACATCACAATTTCAGATTTTGAAAGTGCAAAAATTCATATTGAATCTGCAATAATTTTAGCAAAGAAATATAGTTTGAATGAATTGTTATCTCAATTGTATTTGCTTTATGGCAGATATTATCAGGATATTGGGTCAGTTCAAGCGCAAAACCAATTGGAATTGCTAAAAGGTTCTTCCAAAATGTATGATAAAGCTCTTGAAATAATTATGACAAAAACTAAAAATCCATATATGAAAGAATGCATAGACAAACAAAAATCTACACTTCTTGCATATTGCGAAGAAAATGGATTAAAGATTTAAAAAAAAGCCCCGCTTGTTTGCGGGGTAAATTTTTCTAGGAATTAGGAATAGGAATTAGAATTTTCTCTCTTTTATCTAAACGGAATTTAATCTTTGCTCTCTTCTTAATATCTCTCGTGTCTATTTAATGTCTTCATATATATAAAGTATATAAATATTATCTAATTTCAAAACTTGTTTTATTTGTTACAAAAGTTAATAATACAAGATTTTTAAGCGCTATATAATAAAAATATGCAGAAGAACGAAAGAGAACTTATACGATATTTCAGAAGTTTGGGGCTTGAAGTTCACACGTCCACAAAGGCTCGTGGACATCAAGGCTTTTATATGAAAAAACGCATTGATATATCTAAAAATATTCCACCGGAAAAAACTATACCGACTCTTTTGCACGAATTTGCTCATTATGTTCACTCGCAGATTGAACCTTTTATGGAAAAGACTGGCGGAACTTTGGAAGTTTTGTTTGATAGTAATGAGGTTTCAATATATGAAAAAGAGTTAATTAAAGTTACGAATTTTGTTGATTCGCATTCAAAGTGTGAAAGACTTTTGGCACATAAAAATATTATCAAGTCTAAAATCTTGGAGTATGAAAAAATTATTAAAGATGGATACCCAAAATTTATGCGTTCTAAAAAGTTCAAAGAATTTGACAGATATATAAAAAAGTCTAATGCACGGTATTTGTTGAAATACGATAGAGTTAAACTTGTGACCGGAGTGTTTTTTAAAAAGGTTGATGTTTATTCAATTGATAATATTGAACGAGATTTTTGTGATATGCCAATAGAATTTGTGGCATATATCCGTTTAAAATCAATGCAAAAGAGACAATCTCGGATTTCAGCCAGAATAAATAAACTCCAAAAGTATTATAAAAAGCCGACAGAATTATTTGCAAGGCTAGTTGAGGGACTGTATCTTTCTCCTTGTACGGTTCAAGATTTAGCCCCTCAAACTTGTAATCGTTTTTATGAACTTCTGCAATCCGGTTACTACCGAGAACTAGCAGATTTGTCAGATTATTTTAATATTTCATTCTGAACCTTTTCTCCATCGTCTTTAAAATAAGGGAGATTGTTCAAAAACTTACATTCCTAATAACTTGTAGAAAATTGATTGGATTTTTGTTCTGTCAGTGATTGTTTCAGAATATCTTTGGTCAACATCAGCCAATTCTCTGCCAACTTCTTGGTAGACAAATTTCAAAATGTCTTCATCTCTTTGTTCTGCAGTGTCATATTCTTCTCTAATTTTTTGAAGCTCATTGTTATCAAGGAATTTTCCACCACAAGAATAACAATCATCAACTTCAATTTTCTTATGAATGCTTGAACTTCTTGCAAAGCTTTAAAAAAATCTTGTATAATAGAAACAAAGCCGAGCAGATCTGTCAGCCTGCCGAAATGATAGGCTGTCAGCAGGACAAGTCGGCAGGCTCGGAGTCACGTTTAATGCGAGGCGCAAAGTAAATACAAAAAGTCAATGAGTTAAGCATAACAAAAAAGAAAGGAAGTATGAACATGTCAAAACGCAGTCATAGAGCGAGTTTCGGGGGGGGGGGCACCTTTAAAAGCCTCTCATAGGCAAGGGATTTACGAGCATATTAGTAAAAGGAGTAGCATTTACCCTAGCTGAAGTATTAATAACTCTTGGAGTAATCGGAGTAGTAGCAGCATTAACAATGCCAACACTATTAAAAAACATAGCAGAACGTAGTAATTCAGAAGCACAAGCCAATTTAGCTCAAAAGATTACAAAATCAATGGACTTGATGAGAGCAGATGGTGGTCTAGAAAGAACATATAATAGTACAGATGAATTTGTAGATGAATTCTCAAAATACATAAAAATAAGTACGCGATGTGATGCAGATCATATTGCAGATTGTTGGCCGACAAAAACAGTAACCACAACAGATGGTGAAACTTATGATGTATCAAAAGCAAAAACAGGAAAGAATTTAAATTTAAAAGATAACAAAAGTAATAACGTTGGTATTATCTTAGCTGATGGAGCAACACTAATACTTACCTACAATCCAAATGCAGGAATAATCGGAGATGGCGATACCGTGACTCCAAGCTTTGCAGATTTACCTATTGGTTTTGGAAGAACTAAAAAGTTTGCTTATACAACCAGTGTAACTAATTCAATAGATTTTGTAATGGACGTAAATGGTTTCAAAGGACCAAACAGTGAAGCACGAAACGGTAAACAATATGATATCCGTAGTTTCAAAGTTGCAAGATTTTCAAAAGGCTGTGCAGGGAATACTATTGATGGTATAGGTTGTGTTTACGTACCTCCATCATATAGTCCAATAAAAGGTGGCAGTGAGGATATGAAAAAATGGGATCCCAATTGGACAGCAGAAAAAGTTGGTGGTGATGCAAGTTATGCTAACTATTGGGCAGGAGCAAAGAAAGCATGTGATGATATAGGAATGAGTTTACCGGATAAATCAAAACTGAAAAGAATATATCGAGCAGGTCAAAAAGATTCCAGTTTAGGTTTACCTACTTCCGGCGCGTTCTGGTCGTCTTCGGAGAACTTCGTATACTACGCGTTCCGCGTGGACTTCGTCAATGGCAACACGGACGACAACCGCAAGAACCACAGCGACACTAAGGTCCTGTGTGTAGGGGATTAGATTTTAAAAGTCTATAGGTATGTGTGATTTACGGATGCGGGGATTATACCCCGCTTCTCTTATTTTATTATACGTCATACTGAGGCTTTAGCCGAAGTATCTCATAACTTTTTTCTATTTTATGAGATTCTTCGCATTCGCTCAGAATGACGTGAACCCATGTGTTGTGGATTGTTACGTCACTTCACCACTGTCACCCTGAACTAGTTTCAGGGTCTCAAAAGTTAAGGAGATTCCGAAATAAATTCGGAATGACAATTAACTTGCCAAAATCCGCAATTCGGAATGACAATTAATAATATACCCCTCCTCGAAATCAAAGATTTCGGTCCTCCCGCAAGGGGTGGACATTTTGTGCTTTTTCACTTCTTTTTACCCCCTCAGCCATACGGCATGCAGTTTCACACGGCTCATTCTTCGCCGGTTCAAATCGAAATCACAGATTTCGGTCCTCCCGCAAGGGGTGGACATTTTGTGCTTTTTCACTCCTTTTTACCCCCTCAGCCATACGGCATGCAGTTTCACACGGCTCATTCTTCGCCGGTTCAACTAGTGTCCTAGCCCTCCCCCACGTAGGAGGGAGGGTATATAAAAGCCCCCTCCTCGAAATCAAAGATTTCGGTCCTCCCGCAAGGGGCGGACATTGAATACCCTCCAAACAAATAATATTAAACCCTCACCTCAACTCTCTACAAAAAAATATTTGAATTTCTTGAAAAAATATTATATAATATATTAAAGGGTAAATAAAATGGTAGAAAGTAATCTAAAAACAGAAGAGGCAGAGAATTTAATTCGCAAAACGTTGAGCTTTTTTGATGAAAAAAATTACGAAGATGCGGAAGTTTCTTTGAATTCGGCTTATGATATTTTCAAGAGTGAAAATTTTAATGAAGGGATTTCAATCTCTTTGAGTTTGATTGCTTTTTTGAACTATTCTCTACACAAATCTGATTACGAAAGCAGTCTTGCTTTAACACAAGATGCGACATTTATGGCTAATCGCACAAACAGTATTACAGCACAATTGATTAACGAATTGGTTTTAGGCAATATAAATTTTGCAGAAAACAATAAGGATATTGCGATTATCCATTACAACAATGCTCTGAAATTATCATCAGAAGAGGATAAATATTCTCTTGCTGATAATATAAATACAAGAATTAGACAACTTCAAAACGGTATGGATTATTCACTTCCTACAAAAAGTGACCCATTGGTATCATTAGTTAAAATCAGCCGTTCAATTACGGCACTAACTGATATTGACGAATTGTTGAGAGTAATTGCCGAAGAAACTAAAAATGCTATTCAAGCTGATAGATGTACTGTTTTTCTTTGGGATAAAGATACCGATGAATTGTGGTCAAAAGTTGCGTTGGGTCTTGATTCGAGTCAAGAAATAAGATTCCCTGCAGATAAGGGTTTAGCCGGTTATGTTGTAAAAACAGGCGAAACAGTTAATATTGTTGATGCTTATAACGACCCGAGATTCAATCCGGAAGTTGATACAAAAACAGGCTACAGAACGAAAACAATTTTATGTATGCCGATTATGAACAATAATCGTGAAATTATTGGTGCATTTCAAGTTATCAACAAAATTGACGGCATATTTACGAAAAATGATGAAGATTTATTAATCGCAATTGGCGGAAGTGCAAGTATTGCTTTAGAAAATGCTCAATTGTTCGACCAACAATTGCAACTTTACCGTGAGCAAAAGTTACTATTTGAAAGTTTCATTGATACTCTAGCGACTTCAATTGATGCAAGAGATAAGATTACCGCAGGTCATTCAACCAGAGTTAAGTTGTATTCAATATTGTTGGCTGATGCACTGGGTATGAATGCGAAGGATAAAAGTTTGCTTGAAAAAGCCGCAATTCTTCACGATATCGGTAAAATCGGTATTAGAGATTCTGTTTTACAAAAAGACGGAAAACTTACTGATGAAGAGTATAAACATATTCAAGAACACGTTAGAATTACTCACAATATCTTGAACAAAATTTATATGTCACCTGATTTTAGAATTATTACCGAAATGGCCTGTTCTCATCACGAAAAATGGGACGGTACGGGTTATTACAGACATCTTAAAGGTGAAGAAATTACTCTTGGCGGTAGAATTTTAGCTGTTGCTGATGTGTTTGATGCGATTACTTCTAAAAGACACTATCGTGACAAAATGCCGATTGCTAATGTCTTAGATATTTTGATGAAAGGTGCAGGTTCTCATTTCGATAAAAATTTGGTTGATGTATTTATGTCAATTTCGACTGACAAAATTGTCAAAGTATTCTTATCTGAATCACACGGAAAAATTGAACCGAAAGACGAAGAATTCTTGAAACGGTACGATTTGATGGCTATTTACAGGTTTGTAAATATCGAAAGTCCTACTGATGAACAAAAACATTTGTTAGAATTGTTCAACAAATATTATTTAGGTAGTTATGAACCAAAAGAGGAGGATATGGTTTAATGAAAAAATATCTTGTCCTTTCTTTATTTGTTTCGGTCTTTGCGGTCAATCAGTGTTTCGCAATCAATATGAACGGAATTGCTCCGGTCAATCCGTTAGATGCAAATCCGTCAACTTATCAAGAACAGGTGAATTTGCCGTCTTTTGAACTAAAAAAAGGGTCGCTTACTCGTAATGCCATAAAAAATCAATATACAATTGCTATGGATAAATTTATGCAGGCAAATGTTCGTTCTTCATATCAAGATTTTAGAATGTTGATTGATAATGTTATGCCAAGTGATTATATCTATATGCGTTTGACTCATGACATGGCATCTATCGGATTTTTTAGTTTGTCAGAACTTGCAATGTCAAAGATTAAAGACGAAGAGATTTCTTCTCTATTAGAAGATGATATAAAAAATTATTATTTCCCGAATTGCAAGTTAACTCACAAAGATCAAATGTATCTTGCTGAAATTTATTCAAATATTATGTACAATGACCAAAGTCGTGAAGCTACATCTGAACTCATGAAACAATCATCACTATTGAATGATTCGGATTACGCAAATTATCTTGTCGCTTTTGGTTCAATGAAAAATGGTGATATTAAACAAGCAGTTAAATCAATTGATATTGCAATTGATAAAAATCCAAAGAATATCAATTACAAACGTTTGCGAGCTGAAATTTTAGCTCAATCAAATAAACCGCAAGAAGGCTTAAAAGCTCTTGAAGACTTGAAGACTAAGGATATTAATACTGTAGTTTTTGATAAAGAATTGCATTCTTCTCAACAGTATATTTTGTATAAGTCTGCTAAAAATGATTACTGGAAAAAATACCATCTGGCTTATTACTACTATGATGAAAATCAATTGAATAAGGCATTGAGGGTTTTACAGTCTTCAATTTCCGGCAAAAAAAATATCAATAAGGAAGTTTATGCCTTGACTGCAAAAGTTTATTTTGATTTGAAAGAGTTTGAAAAAGCTCAGGATTATGCGCTAAAATCTGTTGATATTGATAAATCTCATACACAAGCTTTGATTGTATTGGGTGACGTTGCATTTAGAAATAAAGATTATAAACTTGCAGAAAGCTATTACAAAAAAGCAGGTAATAAAGATGCCGGCTTTGATTCATCAATTCGTCTTGCAAAAACTTATCAACAATTGAATAACGAAAGACGAGCTAAAGACATCTATTCTAAGGTTTTGCGTGCAAGTTCAAAGGCTTACGAAGCTTATTATCAAATGGCTTTACTTGAAAAAGACAGAGAAAATGCATATCTTAAAAAAGCTCTTGCAATAAATCCTAATTTTAAAGACGGTTGGATTGACTTGGCACGACTTGAAATTACAAAAGAAGATTACGAAAAAGCTTTATCATTTTTGGGTATTGCAAAATATATTGACGATAGTGATTACAGATATTATTATTATTTAGGTTTGGTATTAAAAAACAAAGGATTGACCGCTGATGCACGTCAAAACTTTGAAAAGAGTTTGAATTTAAACCCTGATTACAGTTTAGCAAAAGAGGAATTGAGTATATGATTAAAAAAAATCTATTGATTGTTGAAGACCATGAGTTGACAAGATTCGGGTTAAAAACGGCATTTGAAGATGTTGATTATATTGGTGTGATTTATGAAGCCGCAACCGCAGAAAATGCTCTTGAAATTTTCAAAAACAATCAGATAGATTTAGTTATTATGGATTTAGGTCTTCCTAATATGAATGGAATTGATGCAACTAAAGTAATCCATGATATGAATAAAGATGCTAAAATTATTATCCTAACTTCTCACAATGATGAAAAAGAAGTTTTGAACAGCTTAAAAGCAGGTGCAAATGCTTATTGCTCGAAGGAAATAAATTTGCAAAGACTGGTTCAAGTTGTTCAATCTGTTGCTGATGGTGCTGCTTGGTTTGATCCAAGTATTGCCCATATCGTTTTGCAAGCAACAACTAATACAAAAATGAATACAGAACCTGATACAAGCTACAAAAATTACGACCTAACCGCAAGAGAAGCTCAAATTTTGAAACTTATGACTGAAGGCTTTAGTAATATGGAAATTGCTCAACATTTGGTAATTAGTGTTAATACGACAAAAGCTCATGTTGCAAGTATTTTGCAAAAACTGGAAGTCGATGACAGATTACAAGCGGCTTTGAAAGCTTTGAAATATCAAATTGTGTAGAATTGCGAAACTAAAGGAATATAGTTGATGTCCGATTTGGCTAAAATATTATTAGTTGATGACAATCCAAAATATTTAGCAGATGTTCTCCCTTTTTACGGATATGACTTAAAATGCGTATCTGACGGAGTTCAAGCTCTTAGTGTTTTAGATAGCGGAGAATTTTTTGATATTGTTTTACTTGACGTAATGATGCCAAATATGAACGGTTGGGATACCCTGAAAACAATTAGGAAGAATTCAAAAACCAAAGATATTCCAGTAATTATGCTTACAGCGGTGAATGAAGACCAAAAAATGATTTCAGGACTCAAAATCGGTGCAGATGATTATATAGTTAAACCGTTCATTTTACCTAATTTGTTAGCAAGGATTGAAGCCGTTTTACGCAGAGCCAATAGGAATAAACAAGTTCTAAAACCTGAAAATGTTACGATAAATCAAGTTGATAATTTTAACTCCTTGACTAAGAGAGAAAAAGATGTTTTATTATTAGTTACACAGGGTGAAAGCAATAAATCTATTGCGGATAAACTTGTTTTAAGTGAGGTTACCGTAAAAAGTCACCTCAACAGTATTTTTAAAAAATTGAACGTGACAAATCGTACCCAAGCAGTGCTTGTTGCAATGCAAATGAATTTAGTAGAAAATAATAAATAAATATATATTTAAGGAGATAAGAATGATTGATTATACAAAAGAAGAATTATTATCTTTGCTTGAACGCAACCCCGAAAAATTTAACGAATGGAAAAAAGAAGTTGAAGAAGTTGACTTGAGTGAAGTTGATTTTTCAAATATGACATTAAAAGAAATTGACTTTTCAGATGTAGATTTGAATTCAAGTTCATTTGCTGATAGCAACTTGTCACTTGTAAATTTCACCGGTGCAGATTTAACATCTGTTGATTTTACTCGTTCCAGAGTTGTTGAATGCGATTTTACCGAGAGTCTTTTGACAGGTGCAGATTGTAGCTATGCTGAAATGACATATTGCAACTTTACAGATTGTGATTTGGCAGGTTGTGTTTTGTCAGAAACCGTTTTAACAAGTTCTGATTTGTCGGCTTCTGAAAACTTGGCTTCTGCCAGATTTGACAACGATACAGTATGGCCGGACGATGATATGTTGCCGGATGGATTTGACTCTGTGTGCAAAGATGATTTGTCAGCTTTAAAAGATGAGGAAGAATCCGGAATTGGTGATTATTAATTTTTAATAAATAATGAGTTTAAACAATCAAGCGGTCAGGCATGAGTTTTGACCGTTTTTTTGTTGTAAAATAATGCTAAGAAGAGATTAATATAGGAGAACAATTATGATAAAAGTAGCAGTATGCGGCGCTAACGGAAAAATGGGACAAGAGGTTTGTAATGCGGTTGAAGCCGATAACTCAATGAAATTGGCTGCAAAAATTGATATTAAAGGTAATGCTTATAGGTCAATTGAAGAAGCCAAAAAATATGCTGAATTTGAAGTTGTTGTTGATTTTACTCAACCGGCTTCAATTTATGAAAATGCAAAGTACTGCCTGCGTAATGGAATTAGTATTGTAATTGGAACAACAGGTTTGCAAGATGACCAGATTGAATTTTTGAAAAATCTTTCAGAAAAGAATAAAGTAGGTTGTTTTATTGCTCCTAATTTTTCAACAGGTGTGCTGTTTTGATGATGCAATTTGCACAAGTAGCTGCAAAGTATTTTGATAATGCTGAAATTATTGAATACCACCACAACCAAGAAAGATGCTCCATCTGGTACTGCAATTAAAACAGCATTGATGATGTCAGAAGCAAAAACCTCTTTCAAAGGCGGAAACTGTCCTGAAACCGAAACCATTGAGTGTTCAAGAGGAGGAACTTCATATTCTGATATTCAAATCCATTCTGTTAGAATGCCAGGGTTTATGGCATCACAAGAAGTTTTGTTTGGTGCATTCGGACAAACATTGTCAATCAGACACGATTCAACAGATAGAAAATGCTATATGCCGGGGGTTTTGATGGCAGTAAAACATACCGATGAAAACAAAGATTTTGTCTATGGACTTGAAAAAATACTAAAGTAGTGAATGGTGAGATGTTCAAGTTTATAGGTTAAATAAGTAGATAAGTCTATAAGTGATAAAATAGGAAGCGGGATTTTCCCGCTTCCTGTCATTAATAACAGTTATACTGAGGCTTTAACAGAAGTATCTTATAACTTTTTTATTTTATGAGATTCTATGGTCGTAATTTCTCACTCTCTCAGAATGGTATATAGCCAAATATTTCCATGATTTGTAAATTTATGTGTTAATAATACACTTAAAAATTATTCTTGTAGTAATATTAATGACATACGATAAAGAGGAGATATTATGTCAAAACAAAAAGCTAATATTGCAATTCTAGGTGCTACAGGTGTTGTGGGCAGAGAGATTATCAAAATTATTGATGAATTAAAGGTTGATTTTAATACCATTAAATTTTTATCAAGTGCAAAAAGTGCCGGTTCAAAAATTGATTTTCAAGGCAAGACTTACACAGTGGAAGAGGCAACTCCTGAAAGTTTTGACGGTGTGAATATTGTATTGGCATCAGCAGGTGGTTCAACTTCTCAAAAATTTGCTCCGGAAATTGTAAAACGTGGCGGTGTTTTGATTGATAATTCTTCAGCATTCAGAATGGACAAAGATGTTCCGTTGGTTATTGCGTATGTTAATGACGAAGATTTAAAAAAACATAAAGGAATTATTGCAAATCCAAACTGCTCAACTTCTCAATTGATGCTTGTTTTGAAACCTTTGCATGACAAATTTAAATTGAAAAGACTTTTGGTTTCTACATATCAAGCTGTTTCCGGTGCAGGGTTAAAAGCTATTAATGAATTGACTGAAAATACTAAGGCAACTTTAGATAATAAAGAATTCGAAAATGTTGCGTTTAAAAAACCAATTTCTTTCAACGTTATTCCACAAATTGACGTGTTCTGCGAAAACGGTTATACAAAAGAAGAAATGAAAGTTACGAATGAAACTAAGAAAATTCTTCATTTACCACAAGAACTTCCAATTTCTTGTACTGCGGTTAGAGTTCCTGTTTATAGAGGTCATTCTGAAGCCGTTGATATTGAGTTTGAAGAAAAAGTTACTCCGGACGAAGTTCGTGAAATTTTGTCAAATACATTCGGGGTTAAGGTTATTGATAATCCGGAAAATTACGAATATCCTACAACTCGAGATGCTGATGGTGTAGATCCTGTATTTGTTGGTAGAATTAGAAAAAATTTAGCTTTTGAAAATGGTATTTCATTGTGGTGCGTAGCAGATAATCTTAGAATTGGCGCTGCTTTGAATACTGTCAGATTGTGTAAAAAGGTTATAGAAATGGGTCTGTACTAAATCAGACCCTCCACAAGAAAGAAGACGATAATAAATGAATATTAGTAAATTAACAATTACCTCAATTTGTTCTCAATATAAGACAAATATTATGGAAATTACCAGTCCAAGCACTCAAAGAGCTGCTGAATTAGTAAAAGAAAGATTGTATGCTAGGGATTGCTTTTATCTTGATGATGGACTTCCACGTTTTATGTCAAATTTAGTTCCTCCGAATAGAATGCTAAAAGATGAATTTGTTCCAATCGTGGATAAGCATAAAAATTCGATTGAAACTTTTCTTGCAAAAATGAATAAAAAACTTGGACCATTTTTGAATAAATAATTTTGTAAGAGTTGAATTATTACTTTTTGTTAATATAATAGGACTTTTTAATAGGTTTAGGGTATAATTTAGGCATATTAGAGGGTATATTTTATGGGACAGCTCTTGCAAAGAGAAAATGTAGCGGATTTCGTAAAAAAACTGCATCAAAGTGGAAAAACAGTAGTAGTAACAAATGGTTGTTTTGATATTTTACATGTTGGGCATGTAAGGTATTTGCAAAAGACAAAATCATTCGCTGATTATTCTATGGTTCTTTTGAATTCAGATAAATCAGTTAGAAGTATAAAAGGGCCGACACGACCTATAAATAATGAATCAGATAGGGCTGAGGTGTTGTGTGCATTGGCTTGTGTTGACTATGTAGTTTTGTTTGACGAAGATAGTCCGGCAAATTTGATAGATGAAATTAAACCTGATGTTTATACAAAAGGTGCTGATTACACAATGGAAACCTTGCCGGAAGCTGATATTATGAGAAAAAATAATATCAAAGTCGAGTTCATAACTTTTGTCGAGGGCAAATCCACAACAAAAACTATAGAGAAGATGACGAATAACGTGAAAGGTGAATAAGTAACGTTATGGAATATTCACTAATCACCTCTTACCATTCACTAAAAACAATCATTTAGTAAAAATATAAATACAAATATCATTATATATAAGGAGAAAAGAATGAGATCATTTACAGTAGATGAAATTACACAAATCGTAGGCGGTATGCTTACAAAGGTTGCAAGTCCTGAAATTACTCATATTGCGCCTCCATTGTTGAGCGATGAACATACTTTGGCTTTAGCTTTGGGAGAAGAAGAAATCGCAAACCTTGCTAAATCAAGAGCAAAAGCAGCATTAGTTCCTTTGGGTGTTCAAATTGACGGTTTTACAACTATTGAAGTTGAAAGACCAAGACTTGCAATGATGAAATTGTTGAATTTATTCTACGTTCCACCTGTTGTGAATAAAGATATTCACCCATCAGCAGTTGTTGACCCAACAGCTAAATTAGGTCAAAACGTATGTATCGGACCAAATGTTGTTGTTTCTCCAAATGCTGTAATCGGTGATAATACAAAGATTTTAGCAAACTCTTATATTGGTAGTGATGTTAAAATCGGTAATAACTGTTTCTTCCACCCAGGAGTAAATATTGGTGATAGAGTTCAAATCGGAAATGACGTAATTTTGAACCATGGTGTTTCTTTAGGCGCTGACGGTTTCAGTTTCGTTACTGAAAACCCTAATAATATTGAAAATGCTCGTAAAGAGGGTGAAATCAAAGAGGGTGATGTTGAACAAGTTATTTTCAAAATACCGTCAATCGGTTCTGTTGTAATTGGTAATAACGTTGAAATCGGTGCTAATACAACAATTGACCGAGGTACAATTGAAAACACAATGATTGGCGATAATACAAAAATTGATGACCTTGTAATGATTGGTCATAATTGTAGAATTGGTAAAGGTTGCTTAATCGTGTCACAAGTAGGTATTGCAGGTAGCTGTGTTATCGGTGACAGAGTTGTTATTGCAGGTCAGGCAGGTTTGGCTGATCACATTGAAATCGGTTCTGATACAATTATTACCGCTAAAGCAGGTGTTACAAAATCATTCCCTGCAAAATCAATTATCGTTGGTATTCCGGCTGTTCCAAGAAAAGATTTTATCAAACAGTTGAAAACAATGAAAGATGCTCAAGATATCTTTGCTAAGTTTAGAAAATTTGAGCCTATTTTGAAATCATTTGAAGAAGCACATCAAGAGGTTTAATAAAATAAAAAATGGTTACACTTAAAAAAGAAGTCAAAATAACCGGTAATGGTTTGATGAAAAACAAGCCTTGCGAAGTAACCTTGTTTCCATCTAAAACAGGACAAATAAGATATTTCGTGAAAGATAAGGATTCCTTTACTGCAAGTGTGGATAATGTTATTGCAACAGACCACTGTGTAGTTTTGGGTACTTCAAAAGTCCGTTCAATGTTGACAGAACATTTGACTGCTGCTTTGGCATTTTGTCATATTGATTCAGTTGATATCTGTATGACAGAAGAAGAAGTTCCGGCACTTGACGGCAGCTCAAAAGGTTGGGTTGAGGCGATTAAGTCGGCAGGTATTGATAAACCTTTCTTTGCAAAAGAAAAGTATTATACCGTGTCTGAACCTGTGTATTACTTGAATGGTAAGACTAGCTTGGTTATTCTTCCGAGTGATAATTTGTTTATGTCTTATGCGGTTAACTATAATCACACGGATTTGACAAGACGTTTTGTGAATTATGACCCTAAGAAGAAAGAAGAAATTATTGAGGCTAGAACTTTTGGTTTTTACCATGATTTGAAAAAATTCCAAATGCTTGGCTTTGCTCAAGGTGTAACAGAAGAAAATACTGTTGGTTTGACTGATGAGGGCGGATATACAACTGAACTTCGCTCTGAACACGAGCCGATTAAACATAAAATGCTTGATTTGGTTGGGGATTTATATTTGTCAGGTGTAAATCCGTTGAATTTGAAATGCCAAATTCTTGCTAAAGAAGCCGGTCATGCCGTGCATGTTAAAGTTGCGAAAATGCTTAAAGATAAATTAATAGAAATATAAGGAGAGAAAAATGTCAGAAGAAACAAAAGAGGTATTGAGTTTTGATACAATGCAGATTATGGAAATGATTCCTCACAGATTTCCGTTTTTGCTAGTTGATAGAATTACAGAATGCGTTCCGGGAAAATATGCAAAAGGATATAAAAATTTAACAATGAATGAACAATTTTTCCAAGGTCACTTCCCAGGGAATCCAATTATGCCTGGGGTTTTACAACTTGAAGCTATGGCTCAATGTTCAGCACCAATTTTGATGACAATGCCTGAATTCGAAGGAAAATTGACATTATACGCAGGGGTTGACGGTGTAAGATTTAAAAATATCGTTAGACCGGGGGATAGATTTGAAATGGAAGTTGAACTTACTAAAGTCAAAGGCCCTATCTGTAAAGCTCATGGTATAGGAAGAGTTGACGGAAAAACTTGTGTAGAAGCGGATATGACATTTGCTTTGAAATAAGTTTAATCGTTAAATTGAGAGTAAAAAAGCATTCAATAATCGAATGCTTTTTTATTTGTCTAATTTTTCTTTTAATAATTCAATCTCAGCTTTTAGTTGATTTATTTCGCATTTTATCGGGTCCGGAATTCTATTGTGCATCAAGTTTCCTTGTTCATCAATCATTGCACGGTGAACAATTCTCCCGGGAACTCCGACAACTGTTGAGTGAGGAGGAACATCTTCTATAACAACTGAACCTGCACCAATTCTGACATTGTCTCCGATTGTGATGTTGCCGAGAACTTTTGCTCCTGCGCCAACTATGACTTTGTTTCCAAGAGTTGGGTGACGTTTGCCACTTTCTTTTCCTGTACCGCCTAGTGTTACTTGTTGATAAATCAAGACATCATTCCCAATTACTGTGGTTTCGCCTATTACAACTCCATCTCCATGGTCGATGAAAAATCTTCTTCCGATTTTTGCTGCCGGGTGAATTTCAATTCCTGTGATAATTCTTGTCAGATATGATATCATTCTCGGAATTAGCGGAATGTTCCATTTGTACAAGCGGTGAGCAAATCTATAGGCAATCAGGGCATGCAACCCAGGGTAGCAAAGAATTACTTCTAACAAATTCTTTGCTGCCGGATCATTTTCATAAATTACATTGATGTCTTCTTTGACTTTTGAAATTCCACGTTTGATTGTTGATAGCATGATTTCAACCTTGTGAATTATTTTACTAACTTGGCAAACTTACGTTTTCCTGCTTGTAATACTACACTGTCGTCAAACGAAATTGTATAAGCCATGTCAGTAATTTTTTCTCCATCAATTTTCACTCCGCCACCTTGGATTAGTCTTTTAGCTTCTCCACGGCTTGCTGTGAATTTCAATTCCGTGATTAAATCCAAGATGTTTTTGCCTTGTTCAACTTTAACTTCTTGAATATCTTCCGGAATTCCTTTATTTGAAACTACATTGATAAACTCTTCTTGAGCTTTATCTGCACCCTCTTTACCGTGGTATTCTTCGGTAATTTGGTGAGCTAATTTCATTTTAATATTTCTAGGATTTATTGAACCGTCTGCAATTTGTTTGTCATAAGTTTCCAATTCTTCTTTAGTTGCATCGGTTAGCAAGCTGAAATAACGAGTAATCATATTATCCGGAATACTCATCAATTTGCCGAACATATCTTTTGCACTGTCAGTTAGAGAGATACAGTGTTCAGGGTACGTTTTAGACATCTTAACAACACCGTCTGTACCTTCAAGAAGTGGTAACAGGACAACCAATTGCGGATATTTTTTACCATAAGCTGATTGGATATCACGACCTAAAAGAGTGTTAAATCTTTGGTCAGTACCACCTAATTCGATGTCTGCATCAATAGCTACAGAATCATAGGCTTGCATCAACGGGTAGAAAAATTCGTGAATTGAAATCGGTCTACCGTCAGCATATCGTTTAGCGAAATCGTCCCTTGTCATCATTTGAGCTACAGTAACTTGAGCTGACAATTTCAAAAGCTCAGTAAAGCTCATTTTGTGTAACCAATCTGCATTGTTTGTAACTTCTGCATTTGTTACGTCTAAAACCTTTGACATTTGGTCAAAATAGGATTTAGCATTTTCTTCAACCTGTTCTTTAGTTAAAGCAGGTCTTGTTTCAGATTTACCTGAAGGGTCACCAACCATAGCAGTAGCACCGCCGACGATTAAAACAATTTTGTGACCCAATGCTTGAAATTCTTTTAACTTTCTCATTACAACCGTGTGTCCAAGGTGTAAATCAGGTCTTGTCGGATCCATTCCGAGTTTAACTCTTAATGGAGTATTTGTGTCTGCCGAATGTTGTAATTTTGCTGCGAGTTCTTCAATTCCGCCCGGCAAAACTTCCGCATTTCTTGCTAAATGTTTTGCTTGGTTTATAAATTCTTCTCTTATTTCTGTCATATTTATTTCTCCTATGGTTATTAAAATTATATCAAAAAAATGACAAATTTCTTTTTTATGTGTTTTAAATATTTTGGAGGTTTTAAATCCAAATGGATAATAAAATAAATTTTACGGGTTTGCAAAATATGGGCGGAGCTTTCCTTACGCTTGATAGAGGAAAAGGACGTCCAATCAGAACAAACATGCTCCTTGCTAACCTTACTGACAATTTTGACGATAAAGATTTGACGGAATATACAGATGTCCTAAATAAGTGTGGTCTAGGACAAAATTATGAATTCAAACCGGATAGAACTTTCATTCATTTGCTTACACAAACCGGAGATAGTGAATTCAGTGTTCCTAAATTGTATCTAAATCAGCTTGAGGTCGTTCCGCAAAAAGAAAACAATGCCACTATTTACCTATCTTGCGAAGTTGACAAGAAAAATTATCAATATGGAAGATAAAGATTTTTTTGTGACAGATGAATTCAAATTTGGATCGGAGGGTGATTCTTATGTTATTCCCGGGAAAAGCATAATGGCTATTTCTGCATTTAATGGCATTGATAACGAACTTATGCTCAATCAAACATACTCACCACTAACCTCTAGAATCGCAGCTCAAAAAATAAATAATGATATCCAATCTCAAATGGTAGATTATTTTGCGTAACTGCTAGTTAAGACAGTTTAATCGACTTCGGAGTTCTTGAATTTTATTATTGTAAAATTCAAGCCAAGTTTGACCGCTAGAATTGTCTTTAACTTCGTTTTCACAAATTGCACGAATTCTTTTTTTATCTAGTTCGTCCAATTCTTGTTTTAGATTTTCTTTCATTTGTTGTTTTTGAATTTTTTGTTTCAAATTTGTAAAATCAGGATTTTCAACAATTTTGTTATTTTGAAAAATGAATTTTAAAGGTTCTGTTTTATAATTTTCAAAAACATTTTTATCTACTTCAAAATTTAAAATCCCGTTATCAGAACATTTACACGTTCCACAGCCATTTAGGTTTTCATTTTCTACAAAAATATAATACATTTTATAAAACTCCTTTCTTTTACTTTACTCTTCTATACGCAGAAATTTTGAAGCTACAACTGTTTGGAGCCGCAGGGGCAGTTGATTCTCCGCCTGAAAAGATTGTGATTTCTCTATCCGTACCAATTGGTAGAATTACACCGCACGATGCTACGCCACAAACCCCGTTAACTCTTGTTACTGCTCTGCATAAATGAGTTGAGGTACATAATGATGTAGTTGCGCACATTCCAAAAATGCTATTCGTAGCAAGGTTTGTTCTAATCATTCCTGTTAAAAGAATTTCATAGATTTTTCCATCATTTGGTAATGCTTCTGACAAATCGAAAGTTTGTGTATATTTTTCAGAGGGTGTAAGCCTTTCAAATAAAGTAACCTCTGTACTTGTCCATTTGCCGTCCATTTCATCTGATAAATATTTTTTACCGCTATCATTTATATTAGACAAATCGGTTTTCATTTTGCTTAAAGTAAGGTCATCAATTTTAATATTAGAATTTTCGATTTTATCTAATAGTGCGATGAAATTCGCATTGACCTCTTCGGCTTTTGCTTTAGTCCCCGGGACAAAAGAGTACGGAACACTTGATGTCATATTTTCCTTTCTGACAAATCCAATATCTCTTTTGGCTAAAATTTTTGGCTTTTGAAATTAACAACTCTATCATACCATACGAAGTCAAAATCCGTCAAGATACTACGTATGTAGTTATGCTACCAACCATGGTGGACTTTGTATGGCTACTGATAATGGGGTGCACGTAGTTTCGCTACCAACCATGGTGAAACTTGTATGATAAATGTATTAAGGGGCTACGCACGTAGTTCTGCAACCAATTATGGTGAAAACTTGTATGATAAATGCATTAAAGGGCAACGTATGTAGTTATGAGTGAAAAAGGAAAAGGGCAATAAGGTAATAAGTTCGTTATGATTCTAGTATAATGGAAACAAGCCGAGCAGAGTGCTAGCCTGCCGAAATGATAGGCTGTCTGCAGGACTAGTCGGCAGGCTCGGAGTCACGTTTAATGCGAGGCGCAGTGAACACAAAAGTCAAAGAGTTAAGTATAACAAAAGAAAGGAAGTATAAACATGTCAAAACGCAGTCATAGAGCGAGTTTCGTACTAAAAGTATCTCATAGCAAGGGTTTACGACACTGCCGCCGAGCAGAGTGCGGAGCAGCCTGCCGAAATGATGGGCTGTCTGCAGGACAAGTCGGCAGGCTCGGAGGCACGTTTAGTGCGAGGCGCAGTGGGTATTGTTTCAAAAGAGTAGCATTCACACTTGCCGAAGTCCTAATCACTCTAGGAGTAATCGGAGTAGTAGCAGCATTAACAATGCCAACATTATTAAAAAACATAGCAGAACGTAGTAATTCAGAAGCTCAAGCCAATTTAGCTCAAAAGATTACAAAATCAATGGATTTGATGAGAGCAGATGGTGGTCTGGAAAGAACATATAATAGTACAGATGAATTTGTAGATGAATTCTCAAAATATATAAAAATAAGTACGCGATGTGATGCAGATCATATTGCAGATTGTTGGCCGACAAAAACAGTAACCACAACAGATGGTGAAACTTATGATGTATCAAAAGCAAAAACAGGAAAGAATTTAAATTTAAAAGATAACAAAAGTAATAACGTTGGTATAATTTTAGCTGATGGCGCAACATTAATATTAACCTACAATCCAGATGCAGGAATAATCGGCGATGGCGATACAGTAACTCCTAGCTTTGCAGATTTACCTATTGGCTTTGGAAGAACAAAGAAGTTTGCATACACAACGAGTGTAACAGCCCCAATAGACTTTGTAATGGACGTAAATGGTTTTAAAGGTCCAAACAGTGAAGCACGAAATGGTAAACAATACGATATCAGAAGTTTCAAAGTAGCAAAATTTTCTAAAGGCTGTGCCGGAAACGATATTAACGGAATAGGTTGTGTATATCAATTACCATCGTATAGTCCAATAAAAGCAGGAAGTGATGAAATGAAAAAATGGGATCCCAATTGGACCGCAGAAAAACTTGGACATTTTGCAAAAGATGATAACTATTGGGCAGGAGCAAAGAAAGCATGTGATGATATTGGGATGACTTTACCTGATAGATCAAAACTGAAAAGCATACGTGAAGCCAGCATGAAAGATTCCAGCTTAGGCTTACCGACTTCTGACTACTTCTGGTCGTCTTCGAAGGACGGCTTTAACGATGTCTACGCGAACGTCGTGGACTTTAGACGTCACGGCTACGTCTGGTTCAACGGCGACAAGAGCAACAGCATCTTTAAGGTTCTGTGTGTAGGTGATTAGATTTTTAAAAGTCTATAGGTGGTTACGGAAAGCGGGGATTATACCCCGCTTTTTACAATTATTAATACTCCCAGTGTAGTAGATTGTTACGTCACTTCGTAGAGAAAATTTCACGCTTGGGAGTAAATGTTCCTCACAATGACATGATAATTATGAATGGGGTTCGGGGGCTTTGCCCCTGATGACTCGAGCCATTCAGTCATTCGTGTTTTTCTTTTTCGGTTCTACTTTTTCTTTTTGCATCGAAATCAAAAAGAAAAAGTGAACAAAGAGAGTTATGAGATACTTCGGTCACGTTGTTCCCTCAGTATGACGATATTATTAATTGCTACAGTGTTTATGGATAGTTAATTAGTTATAAAAACGGCGGATTGACAATTTAGTCAATCCGCCATTCATTTTATCCTATTTAAAAATTATGCTTCTTTTTCGAATTGGTCTTTACCAACACCACATAATGGACAAACATAATCTTCCGGTAAATCTTCAAATTTTACTCCGTCATTTTCTGCCGGATCATAAACGTAACCGCAAACTGTACATACCCATTTTTCCATAATTAATCAATGTCCTTTCTTTTACATTCACTGCAAATACCATGAAATACTATATCATGGCTTGTTATATCAAATCCTGTTGCTTCTGTTGTGTTTTTCACCAAGTCCGGTGCGACAGAAGACGGGATATCATATACCTTTTTGCACTTTTCACATATAAAATGATAATGCTCAAAAGTATTGTGATCAAAATGAGCTGATGGCTCTAAACCGTCAATTTTTTTTATCAATCCTGCATCTGCAAGCTGGTTCAAGTTTCGGTAAAGAGTTGTCATTCCTACATTTTCATCTCGTTTGAGAAATTCCAACAGTGCTTCTGCTGTTGGGTGGATTGCGTTTTTGCTCAACGTATCTAGTATAATTTCTCGCTGTTTTGAATAATTCATCTGTTTAACTCAAATTGATAACTATTATCATTTTATTGACATTGTACAAATTTGTCAAGCTTTTTTAGGATTAAGCCTGTTGGTTAGCTAATTTCTTTTCAATATCTTTTCTTACTTGATAATCAGGATTAAGTTTTCTCAAACCTAGCATAATTGCCGGTGCAATGATGCCTAATGCTCCGATACAAGCACCGATGTTTTTAAGGATTGATGCTTTTTTCAAGCTTCTTACTGATTTCAAGAATTCGTCTAGTGGTTGTTCTGATTTTTTGTATTGAGTGAATAATTTTTCTGCTTTGTCACAAATTCCTCTCAATTCTTTCAAATCAATGTATTTTCTTGTATCAACAAGTTCTGAACCATCAGCAAGAGTTATTATGCCGGAATCTTTAGCCATTTTAATGATTAAGTTTTTGTTTTCAGGTTTTACTGCGAATTTGTATAATTCAAGATCTGATTTTGCTGCCTTTTTGAATTCTTGAATTTGTTTTGGCATAATTCCGGAGTCTTTTCCGTTAAATGCTTTTTCTAAGTCTTTGCCAAAGATTACTCTTGAATCAAGGTCAATTGATTTACCTTTTTGGTCTGCAAATTTTTCTAATGCTTTAGATAATGTAGGCCCTGCAAAGTACATAAATGCCCAGAAGAAGCCCTCTTTGATTACGTAACCCAAGAAGTCTTGCGGATTTTTAGCATGGGTTAATCTTTCACTTGTGATTGCGCCATCTACGAGCATTAAGTTTTTCACCGGATCAAAGATGAAATCTTGAACTCCGCCCGTGAATGCTACGTTCTTGCTGTTTTTATTTTGTTTGTGAACATGTGAAAATGCTGATGAGAACGGAATATTTTCTGTGTTATAGCCGTTCATTTGTTGCTTTTTCATCTTTTCGAAGTAATCTTTTTTGATTTTTGATTCAGTGTAATTGTGTCTGAATTTTGTTAAGCCTAAATATGTTCCTGCTGTCAAAATTGTAGAAGCGGCAAACTTAGCAACTGTAAGAGCTTTGAATTTGCTTTGATTTTCTGCAACTGCTTTAAGGCTATTTTTGATAGATTCTGTTGGAGCCATTTCTTTAGCTGCTTGTAAAATATCTTTGTTTTTAAGAATTCTGGCATCAACTTCCGGATCTAGTTTTGCTTGTTTGAATAAAGCTATGTCCAAAAGCTTTTTGTAAACCGGAATTCCCCAAAGCCAAATAGCTTGTGTGCCGAATTCATCTATAAATCTGTCTTTTCCCTCTGCGTTGTCCCCTGACATATATGAAGCTGCTGTTAAACCGCAACTGTTAGCAATATCTTTGATTGCTAATGGAACTAGAGAACTATTGTCTCCCAATTTGGAGTAAACTGTACTTGCTGTTATTTTTGGTATCATTTTTTTCTTATTCCTCTTACAGAAAAGTGAGGTAAATTTTTACACTTTTCTGCCTCAACTTGTGTATTACAAGCCCCAAATTAAATTCATTAATTTCACGATTGGAGCATTCGCTTTTATAGTTGAGTTTCGTCGAATATTTTTATGTTTCATATTACTTCTAACCTTCACTTTTTCTTTAACTTTTCTGAATTTGAATAATTGCCATTTTTACAATTATTTTTTACCTTTTGTAACAAAAAAACAGGCTTCTTTTCAAAGAACCTGCTTCTAAAACTTTATTTTGACGACTGCAAATATCCTGTTCTAAAAACAAGCCTCTAAAAAGTTATATCTGCTACGTCGTAATAAAGATAACATGTCAATATTTTTCCTATTTTAATGCTTACGGACAGAAGAGTATCATAAACATTTTTAAAAATCAAGATTATAAATATTGCGAGATTTGGAAATAGATATTATAATATAAAAAAGAGGGAATGAATTATGGATAGCGAAAACGATAAGAATTTTGAGCCAAAAGAGGCGAGTGGCTTGCCAAATCAAGAAGATTATCATGACCCGAATGAAGTAACTTTAGATGATTTTTTTGACAAAGTTACTGTTAAGAAAAAAGAAACTCCAAAAATTTTTCTTATTCCGAGGGACAACAATTCCGGTACAGGGGAAGAGGCGCCGGACTCGATTGCGCACAAGTACAATTGGGGTGCGTTTTTGTTCAATTGGATTTGGGGTATCAAGTATAAAAAGTGGTCATTGCTTGTAATTCTGCCTTTGATATTTATTCCGTATGGCTTTATTGCAGCTTTTGTTATGGCTTTGTGGGCTGGAGCAAAAGGTAACCAATGGGCTTGGGAAGAAGTGATTTATAAAAATGAAGAAGATTTCCATAAGGCTCAAAGAGCTTGGGTAAAATGGTGGATTTCTCTTGCAAGTGTTTTAGTTTTAGTTTTGGGAATTGTTTCCGGATTTATAATTTCAAAGAAAACGAATGCTTCTGTCGAAGATATAATTCCAAGTTATTCATTGTGGGCTTCAAAAGAATTGACTATTCCGCAAGAGGTTTATGATGATACAAGAACTTCTGACAAGTATTCAAACTTTTTGACAACAGGTAAATATATTATCTACTGGATAAAACCGCAGACAGATATTTCTGTTAAAAATAAAGAATATATTGAAGATTCTTTTGAAAAATATAAAGATGTTTTAGCGGATAAATTTATGTTGTATCCGGATTTGTATGAGGTGAAAGACGCGTCAGGTAATGTTTTAACAACAAAAGAAGATATAAAAAATGATTCAACTGCTCAAGGTGTTACTGCCAGTTGTGAACTTGGTAAAGACACTTGTATTACGGCTTGGTTGTACAAAACTTGCGATAAAGGTTTCTGCATAATCAATGCAAATGATAAAAAGTATTATAAGGTTCGAGGGAAAGAAAATGTTGTAAAATCAGCATTGAAACTTTTGAACAAGTGGAAATAAGTAATTTTGAATTTACAAAAATTAAGAAACCGGCAAAAAATTTTGTTTGTCGGTTTTTTATTTGCAAGTCTAAGGAAAAATTATAGATGCAAATAAATTCATATAACAGTAAACAAAATTTCACCGGTGTAAGACTATCAAGTAACAGTATGAGATGTGTAAAAGATGCTGTTAATACTCTAAAAAAACGGGTTTTGACTTTATAGGAAAACAAATTGTATTTTGCGACAATACAATGGAAGCTAAAATGACTGCAGGGCAGGTAATTCGTAATCGTACATCATTTCAGAACAAAAGATTTGGTGCGGTATTCTTTCCTTGGAGTGGAGAATGTTATTTGATGGCAGATAAGGCTGCTGAACAAAAAATGGCGAGAATTCTTAGTCAATATGATGCAAAGACGGTTGTAAATCTTGTTATATAAAATATTTAAAAATTTTTTGGTTGATTTTTCTTTTTTCATTGTATAATCAATCTATGAATAAAAAATTATTTGTAATATCCGGTTGTTCTGGTGTCGGGAAAGGCACTGTATTAAAGGAATTTATGGCAAGAAACACTGAGGATTTCATGTTGTCCGTTTCTTGTACCACAAGAAAACCCCGCCCTGGAGAAGTTGATGGAATTAATTATTTTTTTATGTCGGTTGAAGAATTTCAAGACTGTATAAAAAAAGATAAGTTTTTAGAGTATGCTCAATTTGCCGGTAATTATTACGGAACAAAGCAAAAATATATTAATCAAAAGTTTGCAGAGGGTTTGAATATTATTCTTGAGATTGAAACTCAAGGGGCTTTGCAAGTTAAGAAGAAAATGCCGGAAGCCGTATTGATATTCATTGCCCCCCCTAGTGTTGAAGAATTGGAGCATCGCCTGAGAGGTCGTCATACTGAGGACGAAGAAACAATTAAAAAACGTTTGGATTTAGTAAAAATTGAATTAGAACGTTCTAAGCAATATGATTATATAGTTGTAAATGATGATTTAGAACGTGCTGTTTCTGAGATTGAAAATATTGCAAGAAGCGAATTAGCATAATGTCTTCCCATACAGAATCTGGGGTATTTGTGAGGTTTAGTAAAATGATGGAAAATAAAAATATTTTAATCGGTGTTACGGGTGGGATTGCAGCATTCAAAATATGTGAATTAATCCGCAAATTTAAAAAAGCAGGTGCAAATGTTAAAGTCGTTTGTACTCCTAATGCTATGAATTTTGTGACAAAATTAACTTTGCAAAATCTTAGCCAAAATGAGGTTTATGTTGATGAATTCAATGTCAAAAATTGGAAACCCGAACATATTTCTTTAGCAGATGAAGCTGATGTTATGTTGATTGCTCCGGCTTCTGCAAATACAATTGGAAAAATTGCTCATGGAATTGCAGACAATCTTTTGACGTCGATTGCGTGTGCATATTCAAAGAAAATGATTATTGCACCTGCCATGAATTGCAATATGTGGAACAATTCTGCTGTTCAAGAAAATCTTTCAAATTTACGTAATCGTGGAGTTGAAATTCTTGATACTGATATTGGATTTTTGGCTTGCGGATATAATGGAAAAGGTCGTTTATGTTCGTTAGATACGATTTATAAAGCGGTAGAAGATGTGCTTGAATGTTCGCAGAAATTAAAGGGGCGAAAAGTCGTAATAACTTCCGGTGGAACGATTGAAGACATTGATCCGGTTCGCTATATCTCAAACTATTCTTCCGGTAAAATGGGAAAAGCTATTGCTGATGTTGCAAAATTGATGGGTGCAGAAGTTGTTTTAATTACTACAAAAGATGTCGATGCTCCGTATAAAATTGTTAAAGTTAAATCTGCTCTTGATATGCAAAAGGCTGTTAATGATGAATTTGAAACATCTGATATCATCGTTATGGCTGCAGCTGTTGCGGATTATCGAGTTAAAAATTATTCTGAACAAAAAATGAAAAAAGGAACAGATGACACCTTGATGCTTGAACTTGTAAAAAATCCGGATATTCTACAAGAATTGTGCAATAGAAAAGCCAATTCAGAACATAAACCGATTATTGTCGGGTTCTGCGCCGAAAGTGAAAATTTAATTGATAATGCGAAAGCTAAAATAAAGAAAAAGGGTTGCGACTTTTTGGCTGCAAATGATATTTCTAAAAAAGATATTGGTTTCTCTTCTGATGAAAATGAAATCCAACTTCTTGAGGATAATGGTACTATCTATAGTTTGACGAAAGATCTAAAAACAACAATTGCAAGGAAAATGTTGAGTATAATTGCAGTCGTTAGAAATCTTTAATAATTATGAATAAATACGAAATTACAAATAGAATAGAAAAGTTTGCACCGCTTGAAAGTGCTGAGAGTTGGGACTCTTCCGGGTGGATTGTTGATAAAATTGGACGTGATGAGGTTTCTAAAATCATGCTTTGTCTAACACCAACAATTGAAATTGTTCAACAAGCATTGACTCAAAACTGTGATATGATAGTTTCTCACCACCCGATGTTTTATGTTCCTTGCAAAGCTCCATTGGTGAAAGATTTTGTGCCACAAATTAATATGTATTGTGCGCATACTAATATGGACAAAGCAAATGGCGGTACAACCGACACAATAATCAAAACATTGAAATTAAAAGATAAAAAAATTGATATAGAACATGAGTTTTTGAGATTTGTGGAATTTGATAACGGAATTGATATTGCAGAATTTTCAAAGGTTTTATCTGAGATTTCTCCGAATGCCCGTCTTGTAAATAACAGGCATGTGGAAAAGTTAAGTCGAATAGCTTTTTGTGCCGGTAGCGGTTCGGAATTTATCAATGAGGCAAAAGATTTAGGTGCTGATTGTCTTGTTACCGGAGATTTGAAATTCCATACGGCGCTTGATAGTGAGATTATGGTTTATGATATTGGGCATTTTGAATCAGAAATTTTAATTCTTCCGGTGTTTGAAGAAATAATCGGCAATAATGTCGAAATTGTTTATGCAAAAGAACAAAGCCCATTTGAAATGATTTTTGCCTCTTGACACATGTTGTATAATAGATATATGAGCATTAGAAAGATTATTTGCCTTTCAATGGTTACTGTTGTCTTTTTTCTCTCTGTCGGGAATTTAAAGGCTCAGGCTGTGGAAGATGATGAATTATTTAAACCGGTCGAAATTAAGGACGGAGTAACACTGTCTATATTGGATTGTGTTGCTTCAGCTTTCAAAAACAGTCCTAAAATCAGACGCCAAAAATATAATCTTGATATTGCAAAAAGTAACTTAGGAATAGCAAAATCTCAGTATTTCCCTGTGATAAATCTTAATGCAGGTTTTTATAATGAGAACAATTCTGATAATATTTATTATAATTCTCACTATAGAGAGTTACCGTCTGTCGGGGTTTCAATAAATAAGTTGGTTTGGAATTTTGGCAAAACTACCGCTTATATCAAGATGGAAGAGTTTTACAAAATTGGTGCAGAGTATGAATTTATGGACAGTTTATGTTCAACCCTTTTTGATGTTAAGGCAAAATATTATGCTCTATTGAAATCGCAAGCCTTGTTACAAGTTGCAAAAAACAATCTGGAAATTAATGAAAAATTTTTAAAACTTGCTACATCTAAAAAAGACGTGGATAAAACAACTGCAGGTTTGAATCTTAGTGAAGCTAAAGTTCGCTATATTGAAGCTGAAAATGATTATAAAAATGCAAAAATAGATTTGAATAATGCAATGTATCTTGATAATCAACCGGATTACAAAATCAAAGATACTCAAACTTTTACATATCAAAATGATTATGCTTATCAAAATAAAGGTGAAAAAAATGAAGTTTTTGAGCCTCAAACGTTCAATTTTCCTTTAGATGAAGCAGTTGAAATTGCTTACGAAAACAGTCCTGATTTGAATGTACTAATCTCTACAAAACATGCAATGGAACAGTCTTTAGCTTATATAAAAAGAACTTATCTGCCTGATTTGACGGCTAATGCTGGTTATGGATTTAATAATTCAAATCAAACAGCAAATAATAGTCTGACGGTTGGGGTGAATTTATCCTCCAGTGTCAATTTGATGGAATTGAAACATAGTATTAAAGGTGCAGATGCTCAACTAAACCTTGCTGATAACGATATTTTGCTATTCAAAAAGAATTTGTATTTTGAGGTGAAAAGAGCATTCAATAATGTGGAAAAAGCTCAAAATCAAATTCCGACAGCGAAACTTGAAACCGAACAAGCCTTGAAAAATTTAGAAATTGTTGAATCAAAATATCAGTCTGATGAACTTAATTATGTGGCTTTACAAGATGCCAGAAAAGATTACATAAATGCCGTAAATGAATATATAAACAGTTTATACAATTATAATATTGCTTTGATTGAGGTGGAAATGGCAATGCATTATCACATTGTTGATATTCACCACAAATCAGAACATGCTATGCACTATCATTCACAAGAGCTTATTGATCATTTGAATAAGGTTCTTGGTTGTGACGAGAAAGAAGTTCCTAAAATCAAACAAAATCGGAATAGAAAATCCTTATAGCGTAATTATCTTGTCCACGTGGCTAATATTATTATCAAATTTTCCGTCTATGATTGTAGTAGTTTATGATTACATACATAGTTATTACAGTCTTATTTATAATGTTGGTGCTAGTATCAATGCACATGTATCTCATTAACAAAAGTCGAGAAAATGCGCGTAAAATGAATACTTACATACAGGCGATTGTAAAAAATGTTCCGCTAATTATTTATTTCAAAGACTTAAAGGGTAATATTATTCTTGCAAATCAGGAATTTGCCAAAGCGACCGGTTGTTCTTGTAAAGAGCTTGAACATAAAAACATTACGGAAATATACACTGCAAATTGCATAGTCGGGATAAACGATGAAGATGAGTATATCTTGAGAACAGGTGAGTCTTTTTATTCAGAAAAGATTATGACTTTCATAAATGACAAATCTTCTTACTATAGAATTGTTAAATCTCCTGTATTTGAACATAATGGCAAGATTTCAGGTTTTATTATTGTTTTGAATAATATTGATAAAGAAAAAGAGATTGAAACCAACAAAGAAAACTTTATCGCAACCTTGACGCACGATTTGAAAACTCCTACTTGTGCACAAATAAATACTTTGAAGATGTTGTTGAATGGAGCATTTGGAGATTTGAATAATGACCAAAAAGAAATTATCGAACTTGCGAAAAGGTCTTGCAAATATGTTTTTGATTTGATAGCAACTGTTCTTGATACTTATAGATATGAAAACGGTAAAATCCAATTAAATCCTGAAACATTTGATATAACATATATGATTAGCACTTTGGCAAAATCTATTGAATGTATGGCATGTGAACGAAATCAAACGATAATTTTTAAGGACAAACAAAAAATCTGCGAAGTATGTGCCGATAAGCTGCAAATAAAACGAGTAATTCTCAATCTCTTATCAAATGCAATAACTTATGGACACAAAAATTCGACAATAGAAATCAGTGTCGTTCCTGTTGAAGATGGAATTGAATTCAGTGTAAAAAATCAAAGTGAACAAATTCCGGAAAAAGAATTGGCAAATATGTTCAAGAGATTTAAAGAAACAAAACTTTCATATTTTAACAAAGCAAGCACCGGTCTTGGGTTATATCTTTCTAAGAAAATTATTGATATGCATAAGGGAGAGATATTTGCAAAGAGTTTTCCAGGAGGAGAATGTATATTCGGATTTAAACTCCCAAATTCGTTTGCTCCTAATGTTTCGACTGAAAAAGTTAATAGCTTGAAATCTTAGTTTTGATTTTGTTATTTTTTCTGTTAACGTAAATATCTTTACCACAGGTGATTAGCCCTGCGCTTAAACCGATTACTCCATTTAGCGCTACAGAGTAGTGGCAGTTGTACAAGTAACTTCTCTGTTAGGTAATGTAGCACCGTTTACATCGATAAAGCCTAGGCATTGAGTATGATCAGTAATCCAAGCACTATTCATTCTAACACCTGCAGCTAATTCACAACCTTTTGCATCTGGACTAAATGCAACGATAGAACCATCAGCTAGAGTATAAGCTAAGTAATTTTTATAATCATCAGTCAACACATTTTTTGTTTTCAATTCATATTTTGCTTCTCCACCATTGTTGTTACGTACAATATTCTTAACTGCACCTTGGTAAGTTTGACCTGTCAAAGTACCATTCAATATAGCACAGAATGACATTGCTGAATCTGGGATGTTCTAATCACCTGCTTTTGTTGTTCCACCATCTCCTTTAGTAGCTCCAGCTTCACCACATTTTTGTGTAGTACCTGCATAATCAAAGTCATATTGAGCTTGTGACATCAAACCGGCTTGGTTCAATGTTGATAATGTTTTTTTGAATTGTGAACGGAATTTTGCACCGTTAGTGTTAGAAATCAATGTTGGGATAGTCAAACTAAAAGAAGAGAGGTAAATTATGAGTGAAAATATTTGGGATAAGTATGCACAAGTGCTGGTTGATTATTCAACAGATGTACAAAAAGGTGATTTAGTCGTAATTCGGGCGGAATCAACAGAGGCAAAAGAACTTGTCAAAGCTGTTTATAAAAGAGTTATTGAACGTGGTGGAAATCCAATTGTTCGAATGGCTACAGGTGATTTGACAGAGGTATTTTTGAAAAATGCATCTGATGAGCAACTTGATTTTGTTGACCCTATTACAAAAATGGAATATGAGCTTGTTGACAAATACATTTCAATTGGAGCTCCATTAAACACAAAACACTTGGCTCGTGTGGATTTAAGCAAACTTGCTCGTCGAGGTAAAGCAACAAAACAATTATCAGAAAAACTTATGCAACGTTCAGCAGACGGTTCTGCAAAATGGGTTATTGCTGATGTTCCGACACAAGCACTTGCGCAAGAAGCTAAAATGTCGTTTGACGAGTATTCAGAATTTTTGTTCAAGTCTTGCTATCTTGATTTAGATAATCCGGTTGCAAAATTGAAAGAACTTGATGAAAAGCAAACCAAATGGGCAAATTATTTGAACAATGTGAAAAAATTACACATTACAGGTGAAAAAACAGATATTACATTCAATGTTGAGGGCAGAAAATGGGTTAGTTGTTCAGGTTTGAATAACTATCCTGATGGTGAAGTTTTCACATCTCCGGTAGAAGATGGAATTAATGGTGAAATTTATTTTGATTATCCGCAAAATTACCGTGGAAATTCGGCTCAAGGCGTTCATTTGTGGATTGAAAACGGTAAAATAGTGAAAGCACAAGCTGAACGAGGGGAAGAATTCTTAAACGCAATGATTAATATGGACGAGGGTTCGCACGGAATCGGTGAAATCGCAATTGGTACAAATGACGAAATTCAAGAAATTACCGGAAACATTCTATTTGATGAAAAAATTGGCGGTGCAATCCACATGGCAATGGGTGCTTCTTACCCTGAAACCGGAGGGAAAAATGTATCAGGACTTCACTGGGACTTAATCAAGAATATGAAAAACGGTGGAAAAATATTTGCTGATGATAAACTAATTTACGAAAATGGCAAGATGATTATTTAGCTACTTTCCCCCTCGCCCTTTGTAAAGGGAGAGAGGAGGGTGAGGGTTTTAAACCCCTCCTCGAAATCAAAGATTTCGGTCCTCCCGCAAGGGGTGGACATGTATTCTTGTCATACTGAGGGAGTGTAAACGACCGAAGTATCTCATAACTTTTTTCTATTTTATGAGATTCTTCGCTTAACGCACTCGTATTAAACGGCTACGGCTTTCGTCTTTCAGCCCCTGCTCGTGCTACTCAGAATGACGTTGTTTATTTATCTTATTCCCTCCCTGATTAGGGAGGGATAGGGTGGGTAGCATCTTTACATATTCAGTATTGCATATTTGCCCACTCTCCCACAAAGGGGCGAGGGTTTTCGGACATAAATCTTAACACTTCTAGCAAAAAAAATTTTTAGAGTTTTTTATGCAAAATAAAAACTAATTTAGGAGTGTTTATGCAAGTTTCAAGAATTCAAGCTAATTATTTTACTAATTGTAATAATGTTTCGCTTCCAGTGAAAACACAAACGGTTAGGCGTGAGGGATTGAGCGGATCTGAAAATCCGTATAAAAGTGTTCCTGCGGGTTTCAAATATAACGCAAATATCCATTTTGGAGAGTTTTTTGACCCGAACAGGACTGTTCCCCATATCGACTATGAAGAGTATATGGCTATGAAACCTCACAGAAAAACTTTCTTTAGAAAAAGATATTCTACTTTCTTCTCTAGAGTTGATAAAAATGAATTGTATTCCTCTGCCAAAAGAGATGTTGAGCTTCCTCTAACAAGCCCGCAGACTATGGACGCATTTATTGATACCGCTAAAATCTATGCAAAATACAAAGACCAACCAATTATTTGTCTTGGTAGAAGTCCAAAATGGTTCTTGAATGCTGCTCTTTGGATGAAAGACGGTATTGATAATTATAACTTCGTTGCTTTTTCAAAATATTGGTTTAGACCAAACTATGAAGAGGGCATGAAAGTTATACCATCTGCCGTTCCGACCGAAAAGGAAGAAGCCGCTTACAGAAAGTATTTGCGCCGTGTAAAATCAGATCCTAAAACAATCGTGAATAATTTTGAAAAAACCGGCAAGAAAACAGTTATTACGGATTATATCTGTACAGGTAAGGGTGTTTGTTCTTTCTTAGACGTGATGTCACGTTATGCAGATGACTTGGGTATTTTAGATAAATTTGCAAAGGCAATTCAAATTGTCGGAATTGGTTCTATGGACTATATGGAAGCATTAAACCCTTATGCTGACACTTATTCAATCCCTAGTGTCATTATGCCTCCAAAACTTCAACCTTATGACAAATATATCAAACAAGAATTCTATGACATGGATTACACAATGTTTAGGGATATGCTTTTGAATCAAAATGTTAACGAATGTCGTTCAACTTACTATCCGCACGAAACTTGGACGGTTTACCAACCGGATAGATTTAAAACAGGTTTGATTAAAGATATGAAAAAAGTAAAACAAATGGTTAAAGAATTGAAAGGGAATACTAAGTGTATGTCTTCATTTACTCCTGCAATGTTTGACTTTAGAAACCTTTTGAATTTTCATATTCTTGATGGGTTAAATCAAAGAGGCTTATTAAAAGCTATTCACCAATCAAGAATTTAAATATCGCAACACTATTATTTTAAATTCCATAAAAAAGGAATCGACCAATCGTCGATTCCTTTTTGGTATCCTTTGAGGAAGAATAAGATTAACGTTTTGAGAATTGGAATCTCTTACGAGCTCTTTTTCTACCATATTTTTTACGTTCTTTAACACGTGGGTCTCTTGTTAACAAACCTTCAAGTTTAAGAACATTTTTGAATTCTTCATTAGCTTTAACCAAAGCTCTTGAAATACCGTGTCTGATAGCACCACATTGTGATACAACACCGCCACCTACAGCTTTAACTCTAACGTCATATCTGTCTTGAGTTTCAGTTAAAACAAGTGGTCTGTAAACTAACATTTCAATAGCTGGTCTGTTACCGATATAATCAGTTAATTTTTTACCGTTAACAAAGATTCTGCCGCTACCTTTAACCAATTTTACAACTGCGATAGAGGTTTTTCTACGGCCGGTTGCCATAATATCTTTATCTGCCATTATTTAGCCTCCTTTTCAAGTACAACTGGTTTTTGAGCTGCATGTGGGTGCTCAGGACCAACGTAAACTTTTAATTTGTTGAATTGTTCAGCACCCAAAGTGTTGTGTTGTAACATACCGCGAACAGCATGTTCAATAACGATTCTTGGGTCTTTTTCCATCAACTCTTTGAAGCTAGCTGATTTTAATCCACCTGGGTAACCGGTGTGGTGTAAATAAATTTTGTCAGTTTCTTTCTTACCTGTAACTTTCACTTTTTCAGCATTGATTACGATAACGAAATCGCCAGTATCAACGTTTGGAGTGTATTCAGGTTTGTTTTTACCTCTCAAAATGTTAGCAATTCTAACTGCCAAGCGACCTAATGTTTCGCCATCAGCATCAATTACATACCATTTTCTTTCAACTTCTAGAGGTTTTGCTGAATATGTTTTCATTGCATTTCTCCGTTTATTATTTTAATACATTACTTTCATCAAAGTTAATCCGTAGGGACTAACAGTCATTCCCGCTTTTGTGCGGTCTTTAGCTTCCAAAACATTTAATATATGTTCCGGTGCTAAATTGTGCCCTTCTATTTCTAAAAGAGTTCCGACAATCGTTCTGACCATATTGTATAAAAATCTGTTTCCTACAATATCAATCGTAACTTTGTCGCCGACCTTTGAAACTTTCGCTTCATATATAGTGCAAATTTTGCTCGGGTTAAGCGTTCCGGAACTTTTGAAACTGGAAAAGTCGTGTTCACCTAGCAAATAGTTCAAAGATTTTTGCATTCTTTCAACATCTGTTTGGTATTTCACTCTCAACAAATCTCCATCAAAAGCATTTTTACAACGTCTGTTTATAAATTCGAACCTATAAAAACGTTTCTTTGCAGACTTTTGAGCATGAAAATTTTCATCAACTTCTTTAATTTCACTAACAGATATATCATCAGGTAAAATTTCATTTATTGAGTAGAGAAACTTTGAAGCAACAATCGTTTCGTCCGTATCAAAATGAACAACCTGCCCAAGAGAATTCACTCCTTTGTCTGTTCTGCCGGAAAATATTGCCCTAATCGGCCGTTTATTTTTGGAAGCTTCGTCCATTTGGACATATCGCTTGCCTAATATCAATGTACAAAGTGCTTTTTCGAGTTCTCCTTGTATTGTCGGAGAGTCTATCGGTTTGCCATTTTCGAGTTGAATTTGGCTCCCCGAGTAGTTCTTTCCGATATATTGAACTGAAATTGCATATCGCATTCCGTAATTACACCAATTGAATTAGTGCCATTTCAGAAGCATCTCCACGTCTTGGTGGCAAGTGGTAAATTCTTGTATATCCACCATTTTTTTCTGAGTATTGTTTGCTGATTACAACAAATAATTTTCTCAAAACTGTTTGTGAAGCTAATTTTTTATCTTTTTGTGGTGCATCAAATGTTTCGCCTGAAGCTAAATCCATATATTTACCGGTTTCTTTGTTGTAAATATATTTTGCAGCTTGACGAATTGAGTTCAAATCACCTTTTTTTGCAAGAGAAATAACTTTTTCTGCGTATGGTTTCAATGCTTTAGCACGAGCCAATGTTGTAGTTATTTCACCGTGTACAAAAAGTTCAGTAGCTAAAGAACGCAACAAAGCTTTTCTTTGGTCTTGTGCTTTTCCTAGCGTATGTTTTTTACACATATGTCTCATTGTTTTCGTATCCTTTACTTATTTTTTGTATTATCTGTTTAATTTAATTATCCAATTAAATCTTCTTCTTCAACAGGACTTGGAGCCAAGTCTAAGCCGAAGTGGTGAAGTCTTTCGATAACTTCATCTGAAGATTTTTTGCCGAAGTTTTTAATGTTCAATAAATCATGTTCTGATTTTTTCAACAATTCAGCCATTGAATTGATGCTTGCTCTTTTTAAGCAGTTGTAAGCTCTTACAGACAATTCCAATTCTTCAATTGTCATTGATGGAGCTTCTTCTTCTTCTTTAGCATTTTCTTCTACTTGAGGAAGAGGTGCAATTGCAGGTTGACCTGTGATTGCAGCGATTTGCATAAAGTGTTCAATAAGAAGATTTGATGCTTGACTCAAAGCATTTTGAACATCAATTGATCCGTTAGACCAGATTTCAAGAGTTAACTTGTCGAAGTCTAAAGCATCACCAACACGAGCGCTTTCAACATTGTAGCTTACACGTTTGATAGGCATGAATGTTGCATCGATTGGTAATACATCAATTGATGCATCTTTAGCATCTCTTGGAACATCATGTGGAACGTATCCTTTTCCGGTGTCAACAATAACGTCTGCGTGGAATGAACCACCGTCAGCTACTGTACAAATTAACCAATCAGGGTTAACAACTTTAACACCTGCCGGTAATTGGATATCACTTGCCAATACAGGACCCGGTTTATCTACATCAATTCTTAAGTGTTGAGATTCTTTAGAATCAGTTTTAACAACTAATCCTTTAAGATTTAACATAACATCAATTACGTCTTCTAAAACACCCGGAATTGCTGTATATTCGTGAGTAATACCTTCGATTCTTGCACTGGTAACTGCTGTACCTTCAAGACTTGATAGCAATACACGTCTTAAAGAGTTACCGATTGTTGTACCGAATCCTCTTTCTAACGGTTCAATAACGAATTTTCCATATTGGGATCCGTCAGAACTTGTCGCTGTATCAACACATTTAATTTTTAATTCCATTATTTTATTCTCCTAGTTAAAATCTACTTAATTGCTAGTCATTTAAGCTAATGCTTACTACTTACAATTCCTACTTAGAATAATATTCGATTACAAGTTGTTCCTTGATTTCCGGATCTAATTCTTCTCTTTCAGGAATTCTGTCAAATGTAATTTTTAACGCTTCGCTATCAATTGTCATCCAAGCTGGAGCACAAGCCATATCGATCATTTCCATTACATCTTTTACATATTTTGCACTTTTTGATTTAACTGTGATAACATCACCAGGTTTTACCAAGTATGATGGAATATCAACTTTTTTATCGTTTACAAGAACGTGACCGTGGTTAACGATTTGTCTTGTTTGTTTACGAGTAATACCAAAACCTGCTCTGAATAAGATGTTGTCTAATCTTGATTCTAATAATTGAAGTAAGATTGTACCTGTAACACCTTTTCTTCTTGCAGCTTCGTTATAATATCTAACAAATTGTTTTTCACTTACTAAGTAAGTTAATCTGATTTTTTGTTTTTCGTTTAAGTGGATTGCATATTCAGAAAGTTTTTTTCTAACAGCTCCGTGTTGACCTGAAGCATGTTGTCTCATTGAAGAAGTCAACTTTCTGTTTGATAAATCCTTAACTCCGTAGTTACGGAATAATTTATTAGTAGGTCCTGTATATCTTGACATTTTTAATTTTTCTCCTTTTCTTTTGCGGGGCATCTATGGTTTGCGTTTGGACTATTTACGCAAGCCCCCGCGATATTGTTACATTATTAATTAATATGTAGATTATACTCTACGTTTTTTAGGAGGACGGCATCCGTTGTGTGGGATTGGTGTAACGTCCTTGATTAAAGTAATTTCTAAACCAGCAGCCTGAATAGCTCTGATAGCTGTTTCTCTGCCTGATCCTGGTCCTTTAATATGAACTTCAACCTTTTTCATTCCTTGGTCAATTGATTTTTTAGCAACCATTTCAGCTGCTGATTGTGCTGCAAACGGAGTACCTTTTCTAGCACCTTTAAATCCTGAAGCACCAGCTGTTGCCCAAGCAATAGCATTACCTTGTGTATCAGTTGAAGTTACAATTGTATTGTTGAAAGTAGATTGAATATGTACAACCCCTTGCAATACATTTTTCTTTTCTTTTTTCTTAGTTTTTTGTGGTCTTGCCATTTCTTTATCCTTTATCTTTTTACTTTTTTATTTTCTTTTTATTTTTTCCATCTTGCGACAGAAACATAATGTTAAATTCGCTATTCAACGATTATTTTTTCTTAGAAACAGGTCCTGTTTTTTTACCGCGTTGAGTTCTAGCATTAGTTTTAGTTCTTTGTCCACGGCATGGAAGTTTACGTTTGTGACGCATTCCTCTGAATGAACCGATTTCTTGTAAACGTTTAATATTCATAGTAACTTCACGTCTTAAATCACCTTCAATGTGGTAATTAGACAATTCGTTACGTAACAATTTAATATCTTCATCTGTTAAATCGTCTGTTCTCAAGTCTGGTGAAATACCAGTTGCTGCTAAAATTTTCTTACTTCTAGTTGGTCCGATACCGTAGATGTAAGTTAAGGCTATTTCCATTCTTTTGTTACGAGGTAAATCTACCCCTACTAATCTTGCCATTTAATTTTTCTCCTTTTCTTGTTGTTAGATTTTTTTGATATGAGGCATAAATACTTCCTCACCACTCACTGATTGCGTGCGTAAGTCCCACGATTTAATCATTAAAGGTGATTAACCTTGTCTTTGTTTGTGTTTTGGGTTTTCACAAATTACGGCAATTCTGCCTTTTCTTTTGATACATTTGCATTTTTCACAAATTTTCTTTACTGATGATCTTACTTTCATTTTCTTTTTCCTTTATTTTGTATTTTTACGTGAGATTAAAACTTGTTATTACTTCAATCTGAATGTGATACGGCCTTTTGACAAGTCATAAGGGGTCATTTCGACTTTTACTCTATCGCCAGGCAAGATTCTGATGAAGTTTTTTCTGATTTTGCCTGAAATATGAGCCAAGATTTCATGGTCATTTTCAAGTTTAACTTTAAACATTGCGTTAGGCATGGATTCAATAATAGTGCCTTCTAGTTCTATAACGTCTTTTGCCATTGTTTCCTCTTTTTCGGCTTAGTAAACTACGCACACTACATGCGCATATTTTAATAATACTTGCAAAAGATTTGTTTGCAAGCGATTTTCACAGGGTTTTAAGGTATCTTAATAAAAGATTTGCATGTTTGTTTATATAAACATAGCACACAACTAGAGTATAAAGGATTTGCACGAAAACCTTTAAAATAAAAGCTTTTTACATGTTTGTAAATTTTTATTAAGATTTCTAATGTGCGAATTTTTATTTAAACAAAATGCGGTATGAATAGTGAATGGAGAATTAAAGTTGATAGGTGGGGGAAGTCTATAGGGTAATAAGGGAATAAGTTCTTTACGTTTTTATTTTCCCTCCCTGATTAGGGAGGGAAATTTTATTAATTGTCATTCCGAACTGCGGATTTTGGCAAGAGTGAAGCGATAGCGAAACTCGTCCTAGGGAGGGCTGCGTTGAGCCGGCCGACCTGCCAATAATCCAAGACATGTTTCGGAATCTCCTTAACTTTTGAGACCCTGAAACTAGTTCAGGGTGACATTGGTGTTCCGTGTTCAAGATTACGACGTGACGTAACAATCCACAACACGGGGAAGTATGACAAACGGCGGGGAGCAACTCTCCCCGCCGTTAAAAACCTTAGAAAAATCCGACGAATAGGTAAATAAAGAACTAATCACCTACACACAAGACCTTATCGTCGCTGTCGCGCTTGTGGCTGCCGCGCGTGGTGCCATCGTAGAAGTACACGTCGAACGCGTAGTTAGCGTTGTTCTCCGAAGACGACCAGAACCAGCCATCAGTCGGTAAGCCTAAGCTGGAATCTTTTTGACTTGCTTGGTATAGGCTTTGCAGTTTTGATTTATCCGGTAAGCTCATTCCTATATCATCACATGCTTTCTTTGCACCTGCCCAATAGTTATCTATGCCTTTCCAACTTGTTGTGTTCCATTTTGGATCATATTTATCCATTTCATCACTTCCTGCTTTTATTGGACTATATGATGGTAGTTGGTAAACACAACCGATTCCATTGATGTCGTTTCCTGCACAGCCCTTAGAGAATTTTGCAACTTTAAAACTTCGGATATCGTATTGTTTTCCATTTCGTGCTTCACTGTTTGGTCCTTTGAAGCCATTTACGTCCATTACAAAATCGATTGGGTCTGTTACACTTGTTGTATATGCAAATTTTTTAGTTCTGCCAAAGCCTATTGGTAAATCCGCAAAGCTTGGTGTTACTGTATCGCCATCTCCGATTATCCCTGCATTTGGATTGTATGTAAGTATTAGTGTAGCTCCATCAGCTAAGATAATTCCAACGTTATTACTTTTGTTATCTTTTAAATTTAAATTCTTTCCTGTTTTTGCTTTTGATACATCATAAGTTTCACCATCTGTTGTGGTTACTGTTTTTGTCGGCCAACAATCTGCAATATGATCTGCATCACATCGGGTACTTATTTTTATATATTTTGAGAATTCATCTACAAATTCATCTGTACTATTATATGTTCTTTCAAGACCACCATCTGCTCTCATCAAGTCCATTGATTTTGTAATCTTTTGAGCTAAATTGGCTTGAGCTTCTGAATTACTACGTTCTGCTATATTTTTTAATAGTGTTGGCATTGTTAATGCTGCTAATACTCCGATTACTCCAAGAGTTATTAATACTTCAGCTAAGGTAAAAGCAAATTTTTTATTCGGAGTTATCCCTCTGAAAAGCTCTCTATAAGCGGGTTTTGCCCCCCCCCCCGAAAGTCGCTCTATGACTGCGTTTTGGCATTTTCGTACTTCCTTTCTTTTGTTATACTTAACTCATATTTGTATATCTATTATATCTGATTTCCAAGAACTTTGCAAGATAGGGTTAAAGTTAAGAGTAATTTTGATTATGTAATGGAATTTGCTTACTTCCAAAATCACATAGACTTTATTATTTTCTCGTGATAATATAAAGTTATGCAATCAGAGTTAGAAACAATTACAATCAGAAGAATGGAGCCACAAGATGTCGATGGGATTATTGCAATCGAAGAGAAGGCATACGGCGATCATCATTGGTCCAAAGAGTCATTTCTAAATGAATTGAATAATGAACTTGCGTATTATTATGTGCTTTTTAATAGTGAGGGCATTTTAGTTGGTTATGCAGGAAGTTGGCATATCTTAGACGAAGCTCACATTACAAATATTGCGATTTCTACGGATTTTAGACGCAGGAAATATGGTGAAGCTCTTTTGAAACGTATAATTGACGATTGCTACAAAGAGAAAATTAAATACATAACATTAGAAGTTCGAGTAAGCAATACTCCTGCGATAAATTTGTATTCTAAATACGGATTTACCTCTTTTGGTACGCGAAAAGGGTATTATCAAGATAATAACGAAGATGCAATGATAATGTGGACAAAAAATATTTTCTTTGACGAATTTAAAATTCCTTATGAAAAAATTGTTAAAGATTTGGAGGAAAAAATAATTATAAAATGACACAAGAAGTCCTAATTCCAAAAATGAAAAGGATTGATAAAAGGCAAAGAAAAATAAGAATTCCTTTGCTGAATTTTGTTGTCATAATTTTTTGTACAATGCTGTTAGTTGGCGCAACTTTTGTAAATATTAATATCAAGCATTATTATTTACCGTTGGAATTTTTCTCTGACAAGACTTTAACTCCAGATGATTATATAAAAAGTTTTTGTATAATTCCGCAAATTCCAATTGTGATGTTTATTTGTTCTTTTTTAGGACGGAGAATGGCATTAACTAGTATTATTTTATATATTTTAGGCGGATTGTTTTTTGCTCCGGTGTTTGCACTTGGTGGTGGAATTCATTATGTAACAGAGTATAGCTTTGGTTATATTCTAGGTTTCGTTCCGGCGGTTATGATTGCGGGTGGAGCATTGAGAAAGGTTTATTCTTTTAAAAATATGTTTTTGGCTGCATTTTCCGGAGTGTTAACGATTCATCTTTGTGGAATTTTATATATGATTTTAATTGCACTTATTAAACGTGATGGCAGTTCATTTATTGAGGGTTGGATTTCAGCGCAGAGCGGATTGAAAATAGTTTATGATTTTGTTGGCAGTTTTGTGTTAATTCTTATGGGTAAATATTTTCACTCTGTGACTAAGTTTATTATGGAATAATCTTGCCTGAAAGCACAAAATGTGCTACAATGGCCACTAAGGACGGTGAAGTTATGAAATTTATTGCAGATGTACCTATTTTAATCGTTATTTTGGTTTTTATCATTTCTACGGTTTATTGTTTTTCAAAATATGTTGCAACCAGTAGAAACTTGAATATATTATTGGGCTTTATGGCTCCATTTAAAAGAAATGATTTGAATTTCAGATTCAAAGAAATTGACAATTGGATGAAGTCAAATCCTTACGTCTCTGCAGTATGGACAGAGTTTAAGAATACTCTTGTTTTCTCCGAATCTGTTGCATTAAAGACAAATGATACAAATTTGACATATCAAGACGTATCTTCAACCGTTCAAAATATTCAAACGACAATGGATCCATTGTATTTCTTCAATGAAGAAACCTTGATTACTTCAAAATTTAACTTCAAAATGATTCAAACTATTCCTACTGTTTTGACAGGTTTTGGTCCATTGTTCACTTTTTTGAATATCGCGATTGCGTTCGGTAAACTTGATTTTACTTCTCAAGAAAAAACAATTGCATCAATTTCAAGCTTTATGACGAGTATGCAGACTGCGGCTTTGGTTTCAGTTGTAGCTGTAGGTTCATCATTGATTTATATTATGATTGAGAGAATTTTATACAGTAAAATGTGTAAGGCTCCATTAGTAAAAATTCAAGAAATTATGGGCTCGTTATTTGCAAGTATTTCGTCTGAAAAATTCTTGTATGAGTTGCTAAGAGAAACAAAAATCCAAAACAATTCTGCTTCAAATTTGATGACAAATATTCCATCTCAATTTAAGACTGCATTCAATGCGAGTATGGCAAGCAATTTAGTTCCTTATTTGGAAAATTTGATTTTCGGGTTAAATCAGTTGAATAAACAAATGAAAGAAGTTGCAAAAGCAAGCAAATCTTCCGGTGATGATGTAGATGATTTGTTCTAAAAGAGGGTAAAATGGCAATACGATATAGAGGTAAAATAAGTAGCGATGATGGAGACAATAATAATGTTTTCTGGACGACAATGTCAGACCTAATGTTAGGTTTGGCAATTATCTTTATTACTATGTTTGTACTTGCTATGACTGGTTTTTCTCAACAAAATATTGAGCAACAAAAAGTTCAAATGGACGTATCTAAAAAAATTAGTGAGGAATTAAAGAAATCAGACATTGATGCCGATATAGATAAAATGACGGGTGATTTGAAAATTTCTGATGGAGAATTATTTGAACTTAACAGCTATGTCTTAACTCCTGAGGGGAAAAAATTGTTAGATAAACTTGCTCCTATATATATTAATACAATTTTTGCCGATAAAGAATTGGCTGGACAAATTGATAATATAGTTATTCAGGGGCATACTGATTCACAGATGTTTGCTGGAGTAAATTCTAAAGACCAGCAGTTTATGAGAAATATGGATTTGAGTTTGAAAAGGGCAAATGCTGTTGCTGAGTATATCTTCAATACCGGATATGATAAAAAATATGCTGATGCCTTTAGAAAAAAACTTGTTGTTGAGGGAAAGAGTTTCAATGAACCTGTTCTTGTAAACGGTAAGGAAGATTACAACAAAAGCAGACGTGTTGAATTGAAATTAAAAATAAAAGATTGGAATGTATCAACGGCATTAGGTTTGAGGAAAAATTAAAGATGATTGATGAAAATAATATATTAGAAACTATAAATATGATTAGATTGTACAATCTGGATATCAGAACAGTGACTTTGGCATTGAGTTTGAGGGATTGTGTTTCAGAGGATATTGATAAAGTTTGCGATAATATTTATAACAAAATAAAAAAATATGCAAAGAATTTGGTTGCTTATGCTGATGAATTGGCAGACGAGTATTCAATTCCAATTATTAATAAAAGAATTGCAGTAACTCCGATTTCTTTGATTGGAGAAGCTTGTAAAGAACCTGATTATGTCAGAATTGCGCAAGTTTTGGATAAGGCAGCAAAAGAAGTTGGGGTTAACTTTGTGGGTGGTTTTTCTGCACTTGTAGAAAAAGGATTTACAAAAGGCGATAAGTTATTAATTGAAAGTATTCCGGAGGCTTTAGCAAAGACAGAGAGAGTTTGTTCATCAGTAAATGTTGCGTCTTCAAAAGCAGGTATAAATATGGACGCAGTTTTGAAGATGTCTGAAACGATTAAAAAAGCCGCAGAATTGACAAAAGAGTCTGACGGAATTGGAGCCGCAAAACTTGTTGTGTTCTGTAATGTTCCGGGGGATAATCCATTTATGGCAGGTGCATTTTGCGGGATTGGTGAACCTGAATGTGCATTGAATGTTGGAGTCTCAGGTCCTGGGGTTGTGAGAGCTGCCGTCGAAGCATTACCGGAAGATGCCGATATGAGCGAACTTGCAAACAAGATTAAAGAAATTGCCTACAAAATAACCTCAACTGGTGAACTTGTAGGACGAAAACTTGCAAAAAAATTAGATATTCCGTTTGGGGTGATTGATTTGTCTTTAGCTCCAACGCCGGCAGCAGGTGATAGTGTAGCTGGAATTTTTCAAGCAATGGGTCTGGAACACGCAGGCGCACATGGAACAACTGCTGCTCTTGCAATGTTGAATGATGCTGTTAAAAAGGGCGGAATTATGGCAAGTTCTCACGTTGGAGGGTTGTCAGGTGCTTTTATTCCTGTTTCAGAAGATGCCGGCATGATTGAAGCTGCGACAAAAGGTTATTTGACATTTAACAAGCTTGAGGCAATGACATCAGTTTGTTCTGTTGGACTTGATATGATTGCAATCCCAGGGAAAACACCTGCTGATACAATCGCAGGAATTATTGCAGATGAAATGGCAATTGGTATGATAAACAAAAAGACAACGGCAGTTAGAATTATTCCGGCTGCAGGAAAAGATGTTGGTGATAGAATTTCTTACGGCGGTCTCCTAGGCGAAGCTCCTATTATGCCTGTAAAAGAGTTATCTTCAGCAAAATTTGTCAAAAGAGGCGGTCGAATTCCTGCCCCAATTCATAGTTTGAACAATTAAGGAGAATTAAAAACAATGGCAGTACCGAGTGGACAATCAATAACAAAATTTGCAAACAGTTTAATGGATTACCTTGTTGATGTAATGATTGACAAATATGGTGATGCTCAATCTTTCAGATACAGATATAACAATCTGAAAGTTTATATGAATCCGAGTAGGATTTCTGACCCGCATTTTATTGTTATGATTGGTATTTCGGAAGCAGTTTTCTCTATTGAAGACGGTAAAAAAATTGAGGGTGGACTCGGAAACGAAGAAACTTATGTGAAACGATGGGCTGAACGTGTTAACATTAATAAAGAGTTAAAAAATCACTGGAAACTTGTAAAAGAAGCATTTATCACTGAAATGGGTGAAGAAGATGCCCAAAGACGTGCAATGGCTGTTATTAGAATGCGTAGAGCTTCAAACGAAGACCTTAACGTTGATATGACAGGTACAGGTTTAAACAGAGGTAAGAGAAAAGAAATCGAAAAGAAAAAACAACGATTTGCTCAATTCAAAAAATCACTGGAAGAAAAGAAAAATAAGAACAATAATAAGGATTAATAACGATGAAAACGCTAAATGAAATGGCTGTAAAACTTCAAGAATCCATTATTAAACAACAAGATGATGCTCACAACTCTTCAACATTAAATGTTAATAAATACAACAATTTGAAGATAAGAATGAGCACAAAATACCATTACCCTCACATTATTGTGTCTATCGGTATTTCTGAGGCAATTTTCAATATTGAAGATTGTACAAAAACTGATGGCGGCTTAGGACCAGATGAAAAATATGTAAGAAAGTGGATGGGTACAAGTACTATTGCTGCAGATTTGAAAGAAATTTATGTAGCATTGAGTGACCTTATTAAGGCCGAAGATGTTGCAAAAGAAATTTCTCAAGAGGGTGAAGCAGACGAAGTAAAAAGAGAGGCTCCTCGTAAGAAAACAGCATTTAAAAAGATACTAGAGGGTGGTCTTCCTATGATGAATTCTGACTCTCCAATTGAAGAAGTCTCTAAATCTGAACAAATGATTTCTTTATCTGAAGAAGTTCATAATAGGACTGTTCATTCTCATACTGAAAAAAATAATGATACAGGTATGGAAACGGTCGATAATGTGAAGAAAGATTTGAAAGATTTTTTGAAATCAATGTTTCGCAGAAAGTAGTCTATTTTTTGTCAATCAAACTGTTTTTTGAGCGTAAATTTCTATGATAAGTTATGGCAAATCTGTGCGCTTCATCTCTTATTCTTTGGATTAAAAATAGTGCACTTGATTCTCGAGGAAGAAGGATAGATTTAGAGCAATGAGGCAAAAATACTTCTTCTTGTCGTTTTGCAAGGCTGACAAAATCAATTCCGGTAATGCCCATTTCTTCAACAATTTGCATAACACTTGATAATTGCCCTTTACCACCATCAATGATAATCAAATCCGGTTTATCCCAACCTTTTTCACCTAATCTTGAAAGTCGTCTTGTCAAAACTTCTTTCATAGATAAAAAGTCGTCCGGTTTTCCCTCGGTTGATTTAACTTTGAATTTTCTGTATTCGGATTTTTTGCTCAAACCATTTATAAATGTAACCATAGAGGCGACCGTATTTGTCCCTTGAATATGCGAAATATCATAGCACTCCATTCGGTAGGGAAAATTGTTAAGTTTTAATTTCTCTTTCAAATATGAGCCGATTTGGTTGAAATCATCTCGAATTTTAGACATTTTAGATAGTTTTGCATTATCTAAAATTACTTGAGCATTTTTATCCGCTAAACTTTGGAGTTCTTTACCCTGAACAGATTTTCCGTAGCTTATTTTAACTTTTTTACCGGAAATTATTTCGAGCCATTCTTCATACAAAGCCTTATTACCAACGGCTTCAAGCTCGTTTGAAACAATTCTATCCGGAAATTCCAAAGACAAAGTATTGTAGTATTCTTTGAAAAATGTTTCAAAGAATTCTGTCTTGTCTTCTTCTTCAACTTCGTAGGTGAAATCTTTTTTATCAATCAAACGTCCTTCTCTAATCATCATTATGACTATAGCTAAAATTCCGTCTTCATGTTGAAGAGAGATGATGTCTTCATTAAGTTTTGTATTTTCATAGACAACTTTTTGTTTCTCAAGTGTTTTTTGTAAATCGAAATAACTATCTCTTAATCGTGCGGCTTTTTCAAATTGTTCCGTGTCAGAGTATTTTTGAATTTGTTCCATCAATTGTTTCATAAGTTCCGTTTGCTTGCCGGATAAAAACAACTCTGCTTGTTGAACAATTGCTTTGTATTCTTTACTTGTTACCATATTTTGGCAAGGTGCAAGACATTTCCCTATATGGAAATAAAGACAAGGTCTGTTTTTGAATTTAGGTGTTTTGCATTGTCTTAGAGGAAAAATTTTCTTTAAAAAATCTAAAGTCGAATGCATTGCTCTAATATTTGTATATGGTCCGTAATATTTTCCTTTTTCCGGATTGATATTTCGTTTTCGAACTATTTGAATTCGTGGAAAATCTTCATCTGTGATAAGAAAATACGGATATTTTTTGTCATCTTTCAATAAAATATTGTAACGAGGTTTGTGCTTTTTTATCAAGTGGCTCTCTAAAATTAAAGCTTCAACCTCGGTATTTGTAATAATATATTCCAAATAGTCAATTTGAGAAACTAAAATATTAACTTTTACACTATCGTGATGTTTTCTGTTGAAATACGACTTTACACGACGTTTAAGGATTTTTGCTTTTCCGACATAAATGATTTCATTATCCGAATTGTAATAAATATAACACCCCGGTAATGATGGTAAAAGTTTTAAACTTTCTTTCAATTTCTCATTCATAACTCAGATTATAGCATGTTAAAATTATGAGTGGTATTCAGATAAAATATTGACAACTTGTGGAAAGACTGTTGTCCAATCATCTTGAACGCATGCTTGTAAAGGTTTTACACTGTTGTACCAGCCGACATTCTCCCCTGTTGTTTTAAACCATCGAAAGTTGGTTTGTTTATTGAATAATCCTAATGTTTTTACACCTAATGCGCCGGCTAAATTCAAAATCACATTGTCTGTAGAGATAACAATATCCATATTTTTTATTGCGCAGGCCGTGTCAGTAAAGTCGTTGAAAGTATTACCTAAATCAATAATTTTAGGATTTTCAATTTCAGAACCGACTTGTAGAGAATACACATTAACATTTTCTAGGTTGGTTATTATGTTGAATTTTTTCAAATCAATATCTCGACCGGAATAATTTGCATTTTTATCTCCGCTGTAGGCAATTCCGATTTTCAAGTTAGATTTGTTTTTTAGATATTTTGAAGCATAAGTTTTGACTTCGGGTGCATTTACTGTTAAATAGCCCTGTGGGTATGGTATTGAAGTTGTTGTAGTCTTTAAGACGAAAGGTGCATCTAACAGAGCCATATCATAGTCATAATAGATATTTCTAACAGAAGTTTTATCAGATAAAACCTCAATTCCATCTGAAATTATTGGTGAATTTTTAATTAGGTCAAACAGATTATCTTGAACAACGAAAATAATTTTACGTGCAAATTTTTTCAACAACGGAATAAATCTGCAATACATAAAAGTATCTCCAAATCCTTGCTCATAGTGAACAAGAAGAGTTTTATCCGAGATATCAGATACCAAATCCCATTTTTTAGAAAATGAATTATCTATCGGATATTTCAGGTTTTCATCATCAATCAAAAATCTATAGCGAAAATATTTGTGTCCTTGTACAAAATTCCCGCAACTGATTAAAAATGAACCGTAGTTGTAATAATCTATTTCTGTTGGATTGTTGTTTAAGATTTCTTTGTAGAATTTATCTGCTTTATCCTGATTCCTGTTTTTTTCGTAGGCAAAAGCTAGAGCATGTAGTACTAATCTGCTTGTAGGGTTTAGTTTATATGCCTTTTCAAAGTAGAAAATTTGTTCTGAAATTGAAGAGTCGCCATAAACTTTTGAATAAAGATTCCCTAAAATTGAATAAATCACGGCTTTTGTTTTGTCTATTTCAACATATTTTTCGTAATATTTGATTGCTTTTCTGTAATCTCCGATTTGCAAGTTATAAAAATTAGCAAGAGTTAAAAACATCAAAACTTTGTTTTGCTCTTTTGTGGCATAAATTGTCATAAAGTTTTTGGCAAGTTTTGGAGCATTAATTTTTACCAAGTTTTCTGCAATTGTGGAATAATCATCTGGAATAAGTTCAGATTTAACAATCAAAAATCTGTATAAAACAAAAGCTTCAATAAAAATCTTGTTTGAAATTAAGTCTTTTGCAAAATTTCGAATAGTTGTGAATAAGTTTACTTTCATTGAGTCTGGCGCTTCTTGTTTCATCACAACAAATTTTTTATAAACATCTAAAACTTCAGATGAAAATTTTTCTTCATCAATCAAATCCAATATTAAATTATCAAAATCACTTAGAACTGATGTTGTAATGTCATTTTTTTCAAAAGGTTGAACATCTGCATTAAATAACTTCTTTAACTCTTCTTTAATCATAATAAATTTATCATAGCACAGATGATAATTCTTTTTGTACTATAAAAATAGTAAAATATTACGAGTTTGTAAAATTTTTACTAAAAGAATAGCAAAAAAAGATATTTACGATTATTATAATTACAACTTCTAAAAACTCTTATTTAAACTACTTGATTTTGAAAGGAATAATCTGTAATGGCGATACAAAATGATGAAATAAGACTACTTAATTCTTTGTTCAAAAGTTTACCTAGAAACTCTAGACAAGCATTAAAACATTATGACGGTCACAAAAGAATTACCGTGTATAAAGGTGATACATATATTAATAAAACAACTCAAAATATTGATCCGGATTATCCATACACATTTATTAGGAATTTAACTAATTTAGGTACTAAAAAGAATCCTGATTTGAAAGATGCCGTAAATGTTTTGTATGGCGGTAGAAATGAGATTAAAGTAAAATATAACGAACCCGGTAATCCTGCAAAGGGTTTAAGAGTTCTTGTTTATGGAGAACATACTTCAGGTGAACTTCCCGTTATGAATCAAGTCTTTCCAAGTTTTGAAGAAATTAGAAAAAATCCTTATTTAAAAAAATTGTTTGAAAAAATTACAGGGAAAAAAATTATATAAGATAAAAAAAGATAAGCAAAAAGCTTATCTTTTTTATGCTAAAATTCAAGTTGAAAAGGCTTATATGAATATGTATGATGATATTTTGGAAAGACTTTCTAAATCAACTTTTAGAGGCCGTTTTAAATTAAGAGATAAAGAAAAACAATATATAGAACAAAAAGGTTTAGATAGAATAAAATCTCATGCCGAAGATTTTATTAGAGATAGGGTTTCTCCGTCAATTATTCCAAATGATGGGAAACAAACACCTATGAAAGGTCACCCTGTTTTCATTGCTCAACATGCTACTGCAACTTGTTGCAGAGGTTGTATTAATAAATGGCATAAAATCCCAAAAGATGTTGAATTGACTCAAGAGCAACAGGATTATATTGTTGGATTGATTATGGAATGGATAAAAAGACAAATAGGTTAAATTATGGAATATAAAACAAATGTTATGCGTATGTTGGATAAACATAAAATAAATTACAACCATTATTCTTATGTCAATACTGAGGCGATTAGTGGTCTTGAAGTTGCAAGTGTTTTAAATCAAAATCCTAAACAAGTTTTTAAAACTCTTGTTACAGAGGGAAAGTCAAAGAAATATTATGTTTTCATGCTTCCAGTTGAACATGAATTAGATTTGAAAAAAAGCAGCTCATTCTGTTGGTGAAAAATCTGTCGAAATGATTAAATCTAAAGAACTTTTGCCACTTACCGGGTATATTCATGGTGGCTGTTCTCCTTTAGGTATGAAAAAATTTTTTACAACTACAATAGATGAGTCTGCCAAGGATTTTGATACAATAATTTTTAGTGCCGGAAAAATTGGCTATCAAGTTGAAATGAGCCTAGACGAATTGTCTAAGCTCATCAAATTTCAGTTAAATGATATTACTGTTTAATTTATTCACAAACATGCTCTAATGCTTTTTCTAAAATATCTTTGACATGCGCATCATTTAGTGAATAATAAACGTTCTTTCCTTTCTTTTGAGAACGCACAAGTTTTGCAGTTCTAAGAACTTTCAATTGATGTGATACTGCAGATTTTGTCATGTTTAATAGTACTGCTAAGTCACCAACGCACATTTCACTTTCTTCTAAAGCCCATAGTAATTGAATTCTTGTACTATCGCCCATAACCTTGAAAAAGTCAGAAAGTTCATATAAAAGATTCATATCAGGCATGTTCGGTTTTACTTTATCAACTATATCAATGTTTATTGCATCACAATCAGAATGTTTGATTTCCATTTTTGAGAACTCCTTTATAAAGCCAAAATACCATAAATTGAATAGTTGTTCAACTGTGTAAAATTTGTAAAGAAGGACGTGTTTTGGGGTTGACAATTGAATAGTTGTTCAATTATAATAGTAGTATAGTTGAACAATTATTCAAATAAGGTTATAGATTATGTGCGAACATGAACATTACCACGAATATGAAGAAAAAAACGAAAAACAAAGACTATTGAAGATTACTATCGGATTTTGTATTTTGTTATGCGGATTATTTTGTAATTTGCAAGGACTGTCTAAATTTTTAGTCTTTTTCGTTGCATATATCATTGTAGGTTGTGACATAATCCTAACCGCAATTAAAAATATCATAAAGGGTGAAGTTTTTGATGAAAACTTTCTTATGAGTTTGGCTACAATTGGAGCTTTTTCCATCAAAGAATATCCAGAAGCAGTAATGGTTATGGTTTTATACCAAATCGGAGAGTATTTCCAAGATAAAGCTGTTGAAAAATCAAAAAAGTCAATTTCTGATTTGATGGATATTCGACCGGATTATGCGAATGTCGAAATTAATGGCGAAATCGTTAAAAAATCTCCGGAAGAAATAAATATAGGTGAAACAATTATTGTAAAAGCCGGTGAAAAAATTCCACTAGATGGTGTTATAACAGACGGAAGTGCAATTATTGATACTTCAGCTTTAACAGGAGAATCTGTTCCTAAAAATTTGTCTGTTGGAAATTCTGCAATTAGTGGTTGTATCAATACAAATGGGCTTATTAAAATCAAGGTTGATAAAATTTATTCTCAATCAACAGTATCTAAAATTTTGGAATTGGTTGAACATGCAAGTTCTAAAAAAGCCAAAGCAGAAAACTTTATCACAAAATTTGCAAGAATTTACACCCCTGCAGTTGTGATTTTGGCAGTCTTACTTGCAATTATTCCGCCTATTATTTTTAATGGTATTTTCAGTATTTGGTTTAGCAGAGCTTTGACTTTCTTAGTAATTTCATGTCCGTGTGCAATTGTAATTTCTGTTCCATTAGGGTTTTTTGCAGGAATTGGTGGCGCTTCGTGTCAAGGAATCTTAATCAAGGGGAGTGCTTATCTTGAAGGTTTGTCAAAACCTTATGCTGTAGTTTTTGACAAAACCGGAACTCTTACAAAAGGGAAATTTCAAGTTGTGAAAATAGTTCCACAATCTGGAATTGGCGAAGATGAACTTTTGAAACTTACGGCTTATGCAGAAAGTTATTCAAATCACCCAATTGCTACATCAATTAAAGAAAAATATTCAAATCAAATTATTCAATCAGAAATAACAAATGTAGAAGAAATTGCCGGAAATGGAGTAAAGGCAAATATTTCTGGGAATACAATTATTGTAGGAAACGAAAAACTTATGAATAAATTCGGAATTGATTATATTCCTGTAAATGAAACCGGAACAATAATTTATATCGCAAAGAATTTCACGTATTTGGGTTTTATCGTAATTTCAGATACAATAAAAGATTATGCAAAAGAAACAATTTCTTCTCTTAACAAGAATAAAATCAAAACGGTTATGCTTACAGGTGATAATTCAAAAACAGCAAAAACTGTTGCAACTAAATTAGGTATTGCAGAGGTTTATTCTCAATTGTTGCCTAAAGATAAAGTTGAGAAGTTAGAAGAAATAATTACTCAAAAAGACAAAAATAAAACAGTTATTTTTGTAGGAGATGGAATCAATGATGCTCCGGTTTTGACAAGGGCAGATATTGGGATTGCGATGGGCGGAATTGGTGCAGATGCCGCAATTGAAGCTGCTGATGTTGTTATTATGGACGACAAACTTCCAAAAATTCAAGCCGGAATAACAATTGCAAAACGTACAATGACAATTGTTAAACAAAACATTATTTTTGCAATTGGGATTAAGATTTTGTTTTTAATTTGCGGAGCTTATGGTTTTATATCCATGTGGGGTGCTGTATTTGCAGATGTTGGTGTAACTTTGCTTGCGGTGTTAAATTCTCTTAGAGCAATCAAAAGAGTTTAGGGTAAAATTATTCATTTTGCCTAAAAAATTAGAAATAGTTATTGACAATAATTTTTTAGGGAATAGAATATAGATATAGACAGGTGAATATTGGGACGTCGCCAAGTGGTAAGGCAGCTGGTTTTGGTCCAGCCATCTCGGAGGTTCGAATCCTTCCGTCCCAGCCATTTAAAAGACATACAGTAATGTATGTCTTTTAATTTTACATTTTTAATGATAAATCTTGAGCATTCTCTGAAATAAAACAAATGACAGATTTTATATCTGTCATTTGAAAAAATTATTAGATTTTTATAAAAGATTAATCTTCATCAGACAAACATTCATGTCCTTTTGTGTGATTTTAAAAGAACACCTCTTTTTGACGTTTGAATGAATTCAATCATTTTTTCAATATACTCGTTCATTGGAATTTCTGCTTTAATCTTTTCAATCGCTTGTGATGTATTGTATTCATCAGAAATTAACAGTTTAAATGCCTCATTTGTTGCAGTTCTGATTTCCAACGGAACTCCACGTCTTTTCATTGCGATTACGTTAATTCCACGTGGAACAGGAGGTCTGCCTTCTCCTTTAGAGTAAGGCAAGATATCTTGACGAGATGCTGAGAAACCGCTGATAATTGCCATATCACCAATTCTAATGTTTTGGTGGAATACACTCATTCCGCCTACGAAAGCACCAAATCCAACGTGAACGTGTCCACCTAAAGTTACAAGGTTTGCTAAAATTACTTGATCCGCTAAAACGCAGTTGTGTGCTACGTGTGAACCAACCATTAATAAACATTTGTTACCGATTCTTGTTGTATAATCTCCGCAAGCTGCACCTCTGTGAATTGTTACGTTTTCTTTGATAATTGTTTCATCTCCGATTACAACTTTTGTATCTTCACCTTTGTAACCTAAGTCTTGTGGCTCAGAACCAATTGTTGCGAATGGTGAAATTGTACAATTTTTACCAATTTCTGCGTGTTCAATGTGAGCATTAGAAATTACTCTAGTTCCGCTTCCAATTGTTACACCCTCGCCGATTACTACATAAGGTCCGATAATTGCATCTTCTGCAATTTTTGCTGATGGGTGAATAATCGCTGTTTTATCAATCATGTTTTTCCCTCTTCTTAACTGTCCGTTATATCAATTATAGTACAAATGAATGTTTATTGGGATAACTTTATATTATTTTAATATCATATTAATATGAAACAGTGCGGGTTCAATTGAATCCGCACTGTTATAATTTTTATTTGTTGATTGTGGTCAATGCTGATCTACTTTCAGCTCTTTTCTCTAAGCTTTTAGAGCATCTTCGTAGATTGCACGAACAACTTCTCTTGAATTACCGCTTGGACCGATGTCAATCAAACCAGCTAGAGATGGTGTAGTGAATACCAAATCTGTTAATTTATCAACATCAGCTTCTGCAAATCCGATATCTGTAAGTTTTTCAGGAACATCAACTGATTTTAACCATGCATAAACACCATTAGCTGCTTTTTCAGCTTCAGAAGCTTCACCTTTCAAATCAGGAACGATTGGAGCTAAGATGTCAGCCAAAGTTGCTGCTTTATCTTTGTAGATTGTTTTGATTACAGATGGCAATAAGATTGCTAAACCAAAACCGTGAGATAAGTCAGGTTTTACTGCACTCAATGGATGTTCAAGTGCGTGTGTATAGTGCAACAATCCGTTATCAAAGCTTACACCACCCATCATAGCTGCGTAGCATAAGAAATATCTGGCTTCTAAATCTTCCGGGTTTGCAATAGCTTTTGGTAGGTATTTTGCAACCAGTTCAATAACTTCTTTTGCTAAAGAAATTGAATAAGGAGAAGCAACTGTTGAAGTTGCAGCTTCTACAACGTGGTTAACAGCATCAATTGATACATACCTTGTTTGTTTTGGAGATAATTTTGTCATCAATTGAGGGTCATCAATTGCATAAGTCGGATAGATACAATCGTAAGCAATTGCAGGTTTGAAGTTCTTTTCAAGGTTTGTTACAACTGCAAATCTGTTAGTTTCAGAACCTGTACCGTGAGTCAAATTGATTGAAATAACCGGAGCAGCTTTTGTTGGTGTGAATTTGAATTCATAAATATCGTCTGCGTTTTTGTCAGGATATTCAAGCAAAATAGCAACAGATTTACCAGCATCAGTTGGAGAACCTCCACCGATAGAGATAACTGCTTTTGCTCCGAATTCTCTAGCCATTTTTGCAGCATCATTAACGTGATGAGTGTTAGGGTTTGGTGTAACTTGGTCAAAATTGATGTAACCAATACTGTTTTCTTTCAAAGCTGCTTCAACAACGTCCCAAGCTCCAGTTGATTTGTATGCATGTTTTCCGGACATAACAATAACTTTGTCGATTCCTTTTGACTTGATGTCTTTTGCAATATCATGGATTTTTTGAATTGCTCCAACACCAAAGAACACACTAGTTCTTGTACGAATTTCTTTTACGTCGTGGATATTAATATCTTTTTCCCACATAATAAACTCTCCTTTCATTCTACAACCATTTTTACACGAAGATTATATGTTATAAAAATGATTTTTTCAAGCAAAAGTTTAGGAAAGTTGAAAGATATTTATTTTGATTCTTTTTCCAGTTTTTCCCACCAACTTCTCGGTTTATATAATCCGTCCCAGTACTTTTTGGATTTGTCGTAGGGGTTTATGTTTTTCATCGCATAATTAGAGCAGGCTGCATATTGGATTGTTTTCCAATAACCATTTACAGGGGTTGCGAGGGGTGTGCATGTGGCTGTAAGATATTTTCCTGCGTCATAGTAATAAAATAAGTCATATCCAGCTCTATTAGGTCCTTTATAAGGCCCGTTTGTATCAAAAAATATTACTAATGCGATTGTTGATTGGTAATTTACATTCCCGTCATAGTCTAAATATGAAATTTGTGCTCCATTAGGCAATAAAAATGTATTATCATAGTTACTATAATAGTTATAGGACCATGAATTACCCCAAAAGTCATATTGTTTAAATTCCTTATTATTTGGAAAGACTTGTTTATTTATTTTTGTTGCTCCTTGAAATTTACTTTCCCATATTTTATTAATTTCTACAAAATCCTGCTTTAAGTTGTCTTTGTTCTTAAAATAATATGTCGCAAAATCTGAACTGCTTTCTATTTCTAGGTCGTTCATTGTAAGTTTTAAAGCTTGGTTGATTATTGCATACGTACTATTGAATTGTGTTTGAAGTTGTTTCCTTTTGTAATTTGTTATTAGTGTTGGTAAAGTAAGAGTTGCTACTATTCCAATTATTCCAAGTGTTATCAGAGTTTCTGCTAATGTAAATGCAAGTTTTTCTTTTGCTTGAAAAATTAATCTTTGAATAACTGTAAAAGCATTATATGACATGCTAGTATTCTTTTTCATAGGAATATCTCTCCTTATGTTTTATGTATGCAATACTTACCTGATTATAATGTTTAGAATTGCATATATGCAATACAGAAATAATAAAACGTTACAATTAGTCAAATCTCTTGGAAAAATAATCAAAAAGTACCGAATTGAGAAAACAGGTAAAAGTTTGAATATGTTTGCGTACGAGTATGAGCTAACCCCAGGGAATATTAGTCGGATTGAAAATGGTCAGATTGAACCTAAAATTGTAATGTTATGGCGAATTGCAGAAGCTCTAAATGTTCCACTTTCTGTGATTATTAAGGAACTTGAAAATGAAATGAGCGAATCTTTTTCAATCTCGGACAAATAAACTTCAAGAAATTTTACAAAATATTACCCAACTGTGCAATGTCTGGCATGTTTGTTTTATAATCAAAACCAAGAGGTTAGAATTGAAACATTCACGACTTACATTATTGATATTTATTGCCCTTGTTTTGGGTATGTTATTTGGTCATTTTTGCCCCCATATTGCGGTTAAAATGAGAACGTTTGCCGTTATATTTTTGCGTATGGTAAAAATGATTATTGCCCCATTGTTGTTCGCAACTTTGGTGACTGGTATTGCGGGGCATGGTGATGTTAAACAACTTGGTAAAATTGGTGTCAAAACAATTGTTTATTTTGAAGTTGTTACGACATTAGCTTTGGTTATTGGTTTAACAATGGGAAATATTTTCAACCCCGGAAAAGGGTTTATTTCCGGCACTGTTGCGAATCCGGAACTTCTAAAAGAAGCAGGTTTGATGGCTGTTACAACTCCGCACACTTCAATTTCCGAAATGGTTATGAATATCTTCCCTACAAGTATTGTTCAGTCAATGGCTGAGGGAAATTTGTTGCAGATTGTTGTTTTTTCAATCTTTATGGCGGTTGCCTGTTGTACAGTAGGTAAAAAAGCTAAGCCAGTTATGGATTTATTACATTCTGTTTCTCAAATTATGTTCAAATTTACTGAATATGTAATGTATTTTGCACCTCTGGGTATTTTTGGTGCAATGGCTTCTACTGTTGGTATGAACGGGCTTTCAATTCTTAAAAATTATGCAAAAATAATTTTCTCATTATATACAGCTCTTGCAGTTTTTGTTTTGTTGGTTTTATTTATTGCTTGTAAGTATGCAAGAATATCTCTTCGTAATTTGTTAAAAGCGATACAAGAACCTGCAATTTTGGCATTTACTACTGCAAGTTCAGAGGCGGCTTTTCCTAAAGCTTTAGAAATTATGGAAAGATTTGGTGTTCCGCAAAACATTGTTAGTTTTGTAATGCCAACGGGTTATACGTTTAACCTTGATGGAAGTACATTATACCTTGCAATGGCAGTAATTTTTTCATCTCAAATTTGTGGTATTAGTTTGGGGTTGAATCAACAAATTTTGATGATGCTTGCGCTTATGCTGACAAGTAAAGGTGTTGCAGGGGTTCCAAGGGTTTCACTTGTTGTTCTTGCAGGAACTTTAGCAAGTTTCAATATCCCATTAATAGGTGTTGCAATTCTTCTCGGTATTGACCAAATTTTAGATATGGGTAGAACAACAGTTAACCTTGTTGGTAATTGTGTTGCTACTGTTGTTATTGCAAGATGGGAAAATGCTTTTGATTATAACAAAATGGATTTATTTATAAAACAATGTGATGCAGAAAAACAAGATTGGAAATTTTCTGCACCGAAAAAAGTTATTTGTGAAAAAGTTACAACCAGTGAAACAGAGGATAAATAAATATGGCAGAAAGTACTAAAACAGAATTTAAAGATACACTGAATTTGCCTCAAACAACTTTACCAATGAGAGCAAATGCAACTGTTAGAGAATTAGAAATCCAAAAATTTTGGGTAGAAAATAATATTTACGAAAAAATGATTGGTGAACGAGACAAAACTAATTCTTTCGTACTTCACGATGGACCTCCGTATTTGAGTTCTGAAAAAATTCACGTTGGTACGGCTTTAAATAAAATTTTAAAAGATATTCTTATTAAATATAAATCACAAAGAGGTTTTTATGCTCCGTATGTTCCGGGGTATGACGGGCATGGTTTACCTATTGAAAATGCGGTTGTTAAAACACTTAAAGGTGGACGTCACTCTATTTCAGAAGCTGAATTACGTGCAAAATGTAGAGAATTTGCTCACAAAAATTTGAAAGGTCAAGAGAGTGAATTCAAACGTTTAGGTGTTTTGGGTAATTGGGAGCACCCATATTTGACTATCAATCCTGAATATGAAGCTGAACAGGTTAGAGTTTTTGGTGAAATGTATAAAAAAGGTTACATTGAAAAAGGTCTAAAACCTGTTTATTGGTGTGCAGCTTGCGAAACTGCTTTAGCTGAAGCGGAAGTTGAGTATGCAGATCATACATCTACTTCTATCTATGTAAGATTTAAGTTTGAAGATGATGCAGTTCAAAAAATTGAAAATATTTTGGGTTCAAAAACTGATAAAGATATTTATGCAATTATTTGGACAACAACTCCTTGGACAATTCCATCAAATATGGCAATTTCAATGCACCCAAGATTTGTTTATACATTCTTTGAATACAAAAATGATATTTATGTTGTTGCAGAAGAATTATTGAATTCATTCTTGAATGATGTTGAGTGGGACGAAGCTGATATTAAAGTATTGGGTTCATGTTCCGGTCAAGACTTAGAATTATTGAATACAAAACACCCATTACTAAATAGAAAATCCCCAATTATTTTGGGCGAACACGTAACATTAGATGCAGGTACCGGTTCTGTTCATACCGCTCCTGGTCATGGTTTGGAAGATTACGAAGTTGGTTGCAAATATGGAATTGAAGTATTTTCACCATTAGATGGTCGTGGAGTTTGGACAGATACTGTTGGTATTGATGAACTTGTTGATGTTCCTTATTATAAAGGAAATTCAATGGTTATTGAAATGCTTCAAAACTGTGGTGCATTATTAAAACAACAAGATATTCAACACAGTTATCCTCATTGTTGGAGATGTAAAAAACCTGTAATTTATAGAGCAACTCCGCAATGGTTTGTTAAAGTTGATAAATTTAGAGATAAAGCACTTGAAGCGGTTCATGGTGTAAAATGGATTCCTGCAAGTGGTGAAAATCGTATTGGTAATATGGTTGAAAGCCGTACGGATTGGTGTATTTCAAGACAACGTGCTTGGGGCGTTCCAATTCCTATCTTCTACTGTGAAGATTGTGGAGAAGTTATCTGTAATGATTCAACGATTGAGAATGTTGCTAAAATGTTTGAAAAAGAAAGCTCTGATGCGTGGGTTAAATATTCTGCAGAAGAACTTTTGCCGGAGGGTTTTGTATGTCCTAAATGTGGTAAAAAACATTTTAGAAAAGAAAAAGATATTATGGACGTATGGTTTGATTCAGGTGTTTCTTGGAGAGCTGTTGTTGAAAAAAGAAGCGAGGAATTAGGTCATACTCCTGTTGATATGTATCTTGAAGGTTCTGATCAACACAGAGGTTGGTTTCAGTCTTCATTATTGACTTCTGTTGCAACTCAAGGCAAAGCTCCTTATAAACAAGTTCTTACTCACGGATTCGTATTCGGAGAAGACGGACGTAAGATGTCTAAATCTTTAGGTAATTTTATTCGCCCAGATGATATTATCAAAAAGTATGGTGCAGATATTTTGCGATTGTGGGCGGCTTCAGTTGATTACAGAAACGATATTAAAATCGGTAATAATATTGTTGGTCAATTGGTTGAAATCTTTAAGAAAACAAGAAATACTGCAAGATTTTTGATTGGTAACTTGTTTGATTTTGATCCAGCAAAAGATTATGTTGAATATGATGAACTTAAAAATATTGATAAGTTTGCACTTCATAAATTAAACAAATTGATTGAGGAAGTTACGGTATCTTTTGAAAACTATGAATTTTACAAGTATTTCCAATCATTGCAAAATTTTGCAGCGGTTGATTTGAGTTCATTCTACTTGGATATTGTAAAAGACAGATTATACACAGCAGGCAAAAAATCATTATCACGTCGAGCTTGTCAAACTGTTTTATTTGAAAATTTGATGGCATTAGTTAAGATTTTGGCTCCTGTAATGCCTCACCAAGCAGAAGATATCTGGCAAAATGTTCCGGAAGTTCAACGTGGTGGATTGATTAGCATCTTGCTTTCAGATTGGCCGGTTGTTAATGAAAAATGGAACAACCCACAACTAGAAGAAGATTTTACAAAAATTTTGAAATCCAGAGAAGTTGTTTCTCGTGCAATTGAACCTTTGAGAGCAGACAAAAAAGTAGGTAGTTCTTTAGAAGTCGCAGTATGGATTAAAGCCGAAAATGATGCAATATTAAAAGCAAATGAAAAAGATTTGGCTGATATTTATATTGTTTCTCAAGCTAATTTGGCAAAAGAAAAACCGGAAGATGTTTTGAATGAATATGTTGAAGACGGTTATACTGTTTGGGTTACAAAGGCTCGCGGTGAAAAATGTACAAGATGTTGGAAATATAGAGAACTAAATTCTGACGGTATTTGTCCGGATTGTGTTGAAGCAATTAAATAGAAATTCAATTAGGGCGGAGTTTTTAAAAACTCCGCCCTAATTTTATATTAAGATTTAAGCAATTTTCCTTTGTAAAAATACTTTATTATAATACAGGGGAAAATATAAACATATGGTAAAAATTCCAACAGGGATAGTTAAGAATTTACCTGATTTTAGAAAATTTTCAAAGTTCATATTCTCAAATCAGAAAAAAATAACACCGAACTTCTTTGCTACAGAACTTCGCTCAATTAAGAATGACTATATGCTTGCAAATGAGCGTCAATTATTTTGCCAAAGAGCAGATAGATTGGCAGAACAATTGGAATCCGGACAAAATCGAAATTTTGCAGGTATTGTTTATAGCTTGCTTGCAAAAATTACAGAACCATTCCCTAAAGAATTAGAATATTATGCTTATAAAGGTTATAAAGCAGCTCAACGCAATAATGACCCGATACACATGCTTGCAAGGTTGAATGATATCAGGCGTCTTATTTATTGTCAACCGGCAAGATTGCATGATTATGTAAACATTTTGTTTGAGCAAGAAAGATGTTTGAAAACTATTACATCATCTTATGATAAAGTTGTTGGTCAATTCCATACAATTTCTCGACCTCCGGCTCCTAGAAAAGATTACGAAACGATGCTTGCTTATATTCAAACAGAATTGAGTAAGTTAATCTGGAAAAAAGAACCTGATTTGGCTTTGAAAAAGTTAAAATCTGCCCAAGATATATTCAGACGAACCGGTGAAAAAGGAAACAGAGAATATATTACACTTCTTATGTGTAGAATTAAGGCTCAACCGCGTTTTGAAAATTTTGCTTAAATTTTTTGTAAAAATTATGTAATCAAACAGGTAATGAAATCTTTTATGTAATAGAATTATTATAAAAGAGGAAATAAAATATATGCCTGTAACTTCAAAAGAAACAAGACGAAAAGTTGATGAGTCATTAATTCCACAGAATGTAGAAGCTGAAGAAGCAGTTCTTGGCGCGATTTTAGTTAATCCGGAGACTTTAGCAAAAGTTTCTGATACATTGCTTCCTAAGAGTTTTTATAAGCCGGCTCACAGATATATTTATGAAGCGATGCTTCAATTGTTTAATAACAATGATAATATTGATATTGTAACTGTTTCAGAAGTTTTGAATTATAGCGGGAAACTTGATGCTGTTGGCGGTAGAGCATATATCAATGATTTGGCTGAAAATACAATTACAACAACAAATATTTCATATTATGCAAAAATTATTCAAGAAAAATCCGTAAAAAGAGCCTTAATCAATGCGGGTTCAGAAATCGTAAGTCACGGTTATGATTTAGAACCGAGCGACAGATCTTTAGAGCAGGCTGAAAAATTAATTTTCGATATTGGATCAAGTAAAGCCACTGCTGATTTGAAGCATGTTAAAGACTTGGTATTAGACACGTGGGATAGTATTGAATACAGATTTAATCACAAAGATGAGCTATCTGGATTGAGTACCGGTTTTTATGAAATGGATACTATGATGAGTGGGTTGCACAAATCAGATTTGATAATTCTTGCTGCTCGTCCTGCGATGGGAAAAACTGCATTCGCATTGAACATTGCGCAAAATGTTGCCATAAATGAAAAAGTTCCTGTTTGTATATTTTCTCTTGAAATGTCAGCCTCTCAGTTGGTACAGAGAATGTTGTGTTCTTATGCGGAGGTGGATTCTCAAAGATTAAAAACAGGTAATATGTTACAACAAGATTTGGATAAATTGGCTATGGCTATGAATGATTTTAGCCAAGCACCTATTTATATTGATGATACAAGTGGTTGTACTTTAACAGATATCCGAACAAAGTGTCGAAGATTGAAAACTCAACAAAAAGATTTGGGCTTGATTGTAATAGACTATTTGCAATTGATGGAAGGTGGCGGAAAAGATGACCGTTTGCAACAAATTTCTGCAATTTCAAGAGGTTTGAAAATCCTTGCAAAAGAACTTGATGTTCCAATTATTACACTATCTCAGTTGTCACGTGCAGTTGAAGGTCGTAACGATAAACGTCCGATGTTGTCCGATTTGCGTGAATCCGGTTCTATTGAACAAGATGCCGACATCGTAATGTTTATTTACCGTGAAGATTACTATAACAAAGGTGAATCAGAAGAAGAAGAAAATATCAAAGCTTCATCTAAAGGTTTGTCAGAAGTCATAATTGCAAAACACAGAAACGGTCCTGTCGGAACAATCAAATTGTTATTCCAAGGCAATATTACGAAATTCAAAAACCCTATTAAAGATGATTCTTTTGATGCATTTTAGAGTGCAATAAAAATTATTTTGCTTTAATTAAATCTGTTGCGGTACAAATTGAGCTTTTCTTTGCATACATTTTTTCTTGGACTTTTTTATAATCTTCAAAAGTCCCCTTGTTTGCTTTTTCCATGTCTTTCACGATTTGTGCAAGTTGTTTTTCGTCAAATTCGCAATGTGTTGTCAAAATATCTTGCTTTAATTCTTTGCTGTATATTTTTCCGTTAGTTATGCACTTGCCATTTTTCCAGCCGGAAATACTTTCTGTTATTTGCATGTGGAGTGGTGCAATATCTGTTTGCGGAATTTCTATATCAGATTTACTCATAAATATTGAACAATTCTCGAGATTATTAATATAGTTTGAAGAATAAAACCCATTTTCAGAAATTACAATGCTTGTTGAAACGAATATTAAACATAAAAGTAGAAGAAATTTTTTCATTTGAATTTACCTTTTTTCGGTTTTCTTCATTGTATCAGTTTTTGTGATTTTTGAAAATATCTTGTTAGAGGAAATCTTTGGTCTAATAATTTGCATTTTTCTTGTCGAAGTGTATAATGAAACTGTTATGAAGATTGAGGCAGAAAAAAAATTCGCAGCAGGATTATCTATTTTTTCTAATTCTGTAATAATTATTTTAAAACTTATTGCAGGGCATATTTCTGGCAGTATAAGTATTATTTCAGAAGCTATACATTCATTGAGTGACTTTTTAGCATCTGTTTTGACGTTTTTCTCTGTTATGAAATCTTCTGAACCCGCAGATAAAAATCACCCATTCGGGCATGGAAAATATGAAGATATGTCCGGATTTATTGAGGGTGGTTTGATTATATTTGCAGCAGCTTTTATTGTTTATGAAGCTTTAAAAAAAATATTCAACCCTGCAACAGCTTCTGTTGATACAACAATTGGATTGTACGTAATGGGTTTTTCTGTTGTTGCAAACTTTGTTGTAAGTACGGTATTATTTAAAGTTGCAAAAAAATCTGAATCTGTTTCATTGTACGCAGATGCAGAACATTTAAGAACAGATATTTTATCATCTGTTGGTGTATTTCTTGGTTTGCTACTCATAAAATTGACCGGAATACATTTGTTAGACCCTATTGTTGCAATAATTGTTGCATTGGTAATTTTTAGAGCAGGTTTTTCAATTTCAAAAAGCACAATGAACAATTTGTTAGATTGTTCATTGCCTGAATCCGATTTGAAAGCTATTGATGATATTTTAGATACGTTTAAAGCTCAAGGGATTGTGGGTTATAAAGATTTGAGGGCAAGAAGATTAGGCCCTCAAAAAAGTATAACTTTAACTCTTATTTTCCCTAAAGATATGACAATTTTTAATTGTCATACCATTTGTGACTCTGTTGAGAGAGAATTGAAAAATCGCTTGGGTGATGTAACTTCAAGTATTCACTTGGAACCTGATAAATTTTAGTTTTTAGAATTTAAATACTTGATGAGTTTTCGTAAATCTTTGTTCCAAGAACCGTTCCAATTCTTTTGGATAATGTCTGCCGGAGATAGTCCTTTTTCGGTATATTCTCTGATTTCATCAAGAAATAGTGTATCACCTGTTTGGTTTCTACGGAGAGATTTTTCTGCAATTTTAATGATTTCTTTAGCATAATCTACTGCTTTTGCTCGTTTGATGTTTGCTTGAAGTGCAAGTTTTGGAACATTGTATCTAAGTTCTGAAAAATCTTTGTATTGAAGATGTTTGAACAGTTCTTCGCACTCGTCCATTGCACAATTGTCATACATGATTCCTTTGTAGATTGCAAGGATTGCATATTTCAAATTTCCACCAACGCAGTCATGGTTTCTGATTTCGATAAAGTTTCTCAATCGAACTTCCGGGAAATAGAGATTTGCTTGAAGCTCATAATCTCCAAGTGTTGCAGATTCTCCGTGAAATCCGTTTTTAATAAACTCTTCAAATGTTATATCTCCATTCAGTTCAATATTTAAATTGTCTCGATGAATAAATATCATCGGAGTTTTCATTACGCAGTCAATATAATCCTCAAATGAGAATTCTTCACTAATTTTTCCGGAAAATCCGCATCTGTCGTTGTCGGTATTAAGCCAACTAAGTCCTCTAAATGTTTTATAACCGGTGTCAACTCCGCCCCGGATTGGCGAATTCGCAAACATTGCGGTCATGAAAGGGCTTAGTTTATTTGCAAGTTTAAATTTTCTCATTGCATCTTCTTCGGACTTGAAGTCGATACAGCATTGAATTCCTGCGGTTTCTCTCATCATAACATCAGATAAAATCCCCCACAAATATCGAGCCATGATTTTATATCTTTGTTTTGGTATCAAATTTATTGATTTGTGAGTTGAATAAGGCGAAACACCATAATTTAATAGATTTATATTCATGCTTTCCAAAATTGAATCAAGTTTTGAATTTATAGCATCAATTTTGTTTTTGAGTTGTATAATTGTTTTTTCCGGTTTGGCGCTAATTTCGATTTGACACCCCGGTTCAAGAGTAATAGTATCATGATTTTTTTGCAGTCCTATTACATTTTTTTCATCTAGTATGTAATCCCAAGAGTTCTCTTTTGCAAATTCTTCTAAAAGATTTTTAATTCCGTATTCTGTCCAATAGTCAATCGATTTATACGATGTTGCCGAGATAGGTAATCTCTCATACTCAATCCCTATTGTAAAATCTTCGGGTCTTGTAAAACCTTTTGTGTAAAGCTTTAAGATGCCTTCTTTTAATAGCTCATTTCTTTGTCCAAGTTTAATCATGTTATTATCCTCGTCCCCATAATATTATAACATTCTTTAAAATATCAAATAAAACTTTGTAAACATTTATCCATGTGTGGTATTATAATTAGTAAGATGAACTACTTCGATAGAGCAAGATACTTTAGAACTAAAAAACGTCTTGGACAAAATTTCCTTGTAGATGGTGAAGTTATTCAGGATATCATTGATTTTGCACAAATCACTCCTGATGATACCGTTCTTGAAATCGGTCCTGGGGTTGGTTTTGTGACAGAGCAGTTAGTTAAACATGCTAAAAAGGTTATTGCAATTGAACTTGATGAAGAAGCAATTGCAGAACTTAAAAAACTTGAAGCTCCAAATTTGGAAATTATTCATAATGATGTTTTGAAAACAGATTTGTCAAATTTAACAAATGAAAAGTTTAAAGTGGTTGCCAATATTCCATACTATATTACAAGCCCGATTATTGCTCATTTGTTGGGCGAAATTGATGATTTGGCTAATAAAAACAGAAGTCAAATTAAAGATATTATTCTTATGGTGCAAGAAGAAGTCGCTCGTAGAATGGTTGCAACTCCTGATTCTCCGTCAAAACAGTATGGCTTGTTAACGATTCTTTCTCAGTTTTGGGCAGATGTTAAGATTCTTCGTCTTGTTGGCCGAAAATGTTTTTATCCTGCGCCAAAAGTGAACTCTGCACTCGTAAAGTTAGATGTAAAACAAACTCCAAAACTTCAATTGACTGATTATTCATATTTCAGACGAGTAATTAAAGCTGCATTTGCACAACGTCGTAAAAATATCAAAAACTGTTTGATGAATGCTGCATTCCCTAAAGAAACAGTTATAAAAGCCTTATCAAATCTTGGAATTGATGAAAACACAAGAGGTGAAAAGTTGTCAATTGAAATGTTTGGTAAATTGTCTGAAGAGTTGCAAAAAGGATAAATTTTAATATTATGCAAAGTATAAAAATTCAATGTCCTGCAAAAATCAATTTGTTGTTGAAAGTTTTGAATAAAAGAGAAGATGGGTTTCATAATATAGAAAGCATTATGCAGACTATAGATTTGTTTGATTATTTGACAATAAATATTGAAAATTATTCAACATCTGAAATTCTACTTGATGGAAATAATAAAGAAATTCCGTATAATGAAAAGAACCTTGTTTATAAAGCGGCAAAATTATTTTTAGATAAAACGAACTTGCAAAACAAAAAAATCTCAATATATATTGATAAATCTATTCCTGTATCTGCTGGACTTGCGGGTGGAAGTACTAATGCTGCCGGAACTCTTTATGGCTTAAATAAAATTTTTAAAGATATTTTGACTCGTGATGAGTTGAATTATTTGTGTGCTGGGTTGGGTTCTGATTTGAATGTATGTTTGAATGGCGGACGAATCCTTGCAACAGGTCGTGGGGAGGTTACAGAACCATTAGAATTTGAAGAGTTCAATGTAAATTTAATTAAGCCTAAAGCACTCGGAATTTCAGCTAAAGAGGCATATACGAAGTTTGCAGAACTTAAAAATAATAGTAAAGCTTTAAAAACAAGAGATAATTTTGAAAATGATTTAGAATGGGCGGTGATTGAGGATTACCCGCAATTGCAGTTTATAAAGAATAAGTATCCTAAATCAATGATGACAGGTTCCGGTTCGACTTATTTTTCTTTGACGGAAGAGTTTGAGCAAGAAGATGGTTATTGGATTCAAAATGGACTTAGGGCAATTCCATTTGGAGTTAGGGTGCTTGCTACCAACAATGATGAGGTTAGTGAAACTTATAACAACAAAAAGCAGGGTGAAATCATTTGATTTCACCCTGTCAAATAACTATTTAGTTTTTATTTAACATCTTGCCATTGACCTTCTGGTCCGTCAACCGGTATTGGATTACCATTTTTGTCTGGTTCACAAAGAACTTTTCTAATTTGTCTTACTTCTTTACCGTTTTTGAAAACTGTTCTAGTTTTTTTCATTTGACCGGTTCCGATACGATCAGCTGCATTGTCAGCAAGATTTACTTTTGTTCCATCAGATAGAGTAATTTCATTTTTGTATTTGTATCCGATATGTCCGTTTTCACGAACCTGAACTTGTTTATTTCCAGCTCTGCCTAATTGTCTTTGCAAGTCTTTACGTTGAGCTGCTGTTAATTCTTTGCCATCAGGAGTTACATAAGCTTTAGCAATCCAGTATGGTGATTGGCCGTGACCTCTAACTTTGCTTGATGCGATAGTTGGTCCGTGAGAAGAACGTTCCTCTTTTTTAGTACATGGTTCTTCTTCTGGTGGAGTAGTCGGAGGTGTTGTTGGAGGTGTCGTTGTCGGTGGAGTTGTAGTTGGTGGTGTAGTAGTCGGAGGAGTAGTTTGTGGTTTCTCTTCCGGTTCAACTAGGTCTTTATTATTGCTTAAGAACTTAGTTGCTTCATAAGCTGCTAACAACTCACGTCTATTTGCACTCTTACCTGTTCTTTCACCAATTGCATTAGTTAAGATTGCGGCTTTAATCATTTTATCTCTTTCAGCATCACCTGTGATTGAAGTTTCCAATATTTTATTCATAATTGCTTGGTTTGTTTTACCTGAAACTTTTACTTTGTTACTTAAAACTTCATCAACGGAAGCACCTTTGAAGATGTCTTTTTCACCATTATCTTTTGTTACAACTGCTGCAATTACCCCTGGAACAACTGCACCTAAAAGACCTCTTAATGCTTGTTCTCCTTTGGAAATTCTAGCAGTTGCTTCTGCTACTTTGGAAGCTGTTGCAGTAGATGTTTGAGAATCTGATGCTTCTGCTTGGTCAAAGAATTCTTCACCATTTGATGCTGTCCAGTGGTTAGTAGCTGTAGCTGTTGCTGTCGCTGTAGCTGTTGCTGTTGCTGTTGCACTTGCGATTGCGGTAGCTAAGACTCCGCCTCCTAATACGCCAGCTAGAGCACCTGCACCAAGTGTGCCTAAACCTGCTGCAGCTTTTTTAACACCTGTATAATTCAATCTTACATCTAAACCTGCAGCTTCAAACATTGCTTTTGTTGTATGGTTTTTAACTTCTGCACTGCCTTTAAGAACTTTTCTTTCATCTAAGCCTGCTTTGAAATCTGAACCTGTGTATTGAAGCATTGTTTTCTTATAAGCTTCAGCATCAATTGAGCCGTCTTCTTTTACCATTTGAGAAGCATTATAATCTCTTGCAATATATGTTGCTGCTTTCTTCATTACTTCAAAAGCTTTGTCTTTATCTTTTGCAGATGTATTAGGATTTTCATACATTGCAGCATATTTCTTATATGATTCTAATGCGTTATGTACGCTTTCTTTTGCTTTCATTGATAAGGTTTCAGCACCTACTAAAGCTTTGCCCTCAAGTAGAGTATATTTAGGGTGTTCTTTATCCCATTGACCTTTATCTTTTGCATCTTTTACTGCTGCTTCATATTGTTTTTTATCAGTAAAGATTTTTTCAACTGCATCATAGGATTTCATAGCTTCAAGGTTTTGTCTTGCTGCTTTTGCAATCTTTCCTGCTTTACGTCCGGAAACTTCAAATTCTGTTTTTGCAATTTCTTTATTTGCATATCTTTCTTGACCTTTTAAAGCAGTTGTATCTGTAGCCATTTTGCCGTCAGCTTTTGATTCATGTTTATCAATAACTGCAGCGGCTGCTTTCAGTTGAGCAACTTCTGCATTTGCTCTTTGTTGAACAGTTGCTTTAGCTGCTTGCTGTTCTGCTGTCAAAGGTTGAGTTTCTGCGTGCTCTACTTCTGTACCACCTTTCGGGTGAGTCTCTCTAAAATCGAAAAGAGCTACTTTTGCTTCATTAATTTTGGTTTGATCTCCAGATGCTTTTGCTTCTTGTAATTTTTGTAAAAGCAATGCTTCGGTAACTGGAGGTTTTGCACCATTCACACCATTTGTACCCATTTTTCTAGTCCTTTCTTTCTTATCGAAAATTGGTATTATGTTTCACTATGTCTTTATAAACGTTTTTAGAGTTCAAAAATTTACTCAAAATATATACTTCTTATATACAAAGTAGATAAAACCCAAATATATCGTATGTTTTAGACTGTAAAGAAATGTTAACATACTAAGCTTTACCTACAAATTTTTTAGATTAATGGCTTACTTCTAATGTTTGAATGTGTCATCTTCTACCTTTCAAAATTTACTCGTAACCTTTTACATACTTCTATTGTCGACATTCATGTATTTGAACTTTAATACTTTTAAAATTTTTTAGCTCTTTAATCTTAAAAACACTTGTCATTATTAAGTTTTACCCTGTTTACAAATCGTAATAATTGCAACTTTTACTGTGCAAAATATAGTGTAAATACTTGCAACAACAGGTCAAATTTGCTAAAATTTCAGTTATGGAAGATGTTATCGAAAAGTTAAAAGATTTGGGGTTTAATTCTTACGAAGCTAAGGTTTATGTTGCTCTTTTGAAAAAATATCCCGCAACAGGCTATGAAGTGTCGCAAATTGCTGATATCCCGCAAGCAAGAGCTTATGACACCTTGAAGTCACTTGTTGTTAAAAAGGTAGTTTTTTCAAGTGATGACAAACCTCAAAAGTACTCCCCGATTGCGCCAAAGGAATTGACTCAGCGTTTTAAAAGAAAAATGTCTTCAACTATTGATTATTTAGAAAAGAAACTTCCTAATGTCAAAGAGGATTATAACGAACCTATTCATAATATTTATGGTTACGATAATATTTTAAACAAGGTTAAAGAAATTATTCAAAATGCCGAAAAATCAATATATTTGCAGATTTGGAATGTTGATTTCAAACAAATTGAGTCGATTTTAGAAGTTGCGTATGACAAAGGTATTGATATAAAAGTTGCGGGGTACGATGTAATCACTTCTCCATTTGGAATGATGTATAGTCATGAGGGGATTTGACCATTCCGCTTCTTCTCGTTTGGTTTATCTTTTGGCTGATGAATGTGAGAGTGTTTTCGGACATGTGGAGTCAAAAGTTGTATGGACTAAAAATTCTGATATTGCAAATTTGTTAAGAAGTTTTATTGTTCATGATATGTATTTATTAGATATTAATAAACAATTTCCAGAACAACTTAAATACTTTTATGGTAGAGGTTTCAAGAAACTTCGAGAAAAGATTTTCCCCAAAAAGTAGTGTTCGGCATGCTTTTTTTTTAATAATTATTTACTTTAAAATTCGCATATTAAGTTCTATAATCATGCATATAGTTTGAACAAATATTTTTGGAGAAGAAAAGGGGAAAATGGAAGGATATAGTTTTGAATTAATCACCGGACCTATGAGTTGCGGGAAAACAGAAGAGCTTTTACGTCGTATCAGACGTTGTATTATTGCTAAAAAGAAGGTTAAAGTAATTTCCCCAGATGTTGATACAAGGGCAAAAGGCGATTATATTGAATCAAGAAACGGTCTCTGGCTTGATGCAGTTAAAGTTAAACATTCTATTCAAATTTTGAGTTTAGTAAAAGATGCAGAAGTTGTTGCTATTGATGAATTACAATTCTTTGATTCAAATATTGCAAAAGTAATTACTCAATTGATGAATGAGGGTAAAAAGGTTATCGGTACAGGCTTGGAATTAGATTTTAAAGCAGAACCTTTTGGTTGTATGCCGGAATTGATGTGTATTGCAACTCAAGTTGATAAGTTGCATGCCGTTTGTATGAAGTGCGGTTGCGAGCATGCTACTCGTACTCAACGTTTGATTGACGGAAAACCTGCAGATAAAAATTCTCCACTAATTATGATTGGCGGAGATGAAACTTACGAAGCAAGATGTATAAAATGTTATGAACTCCCTGATGTTAAGAAAAAATCAAAAATGGCGGGTTTCAAACTTTTACAATTTGAGCATAAATAACTAGATTATTCACATTTTTTTTTATATGTGTTAGAATATCCTCAGTAATAACCCTTTTAGGCGGAAACATTTTGACTTTATTTTCGTCATAGTTAAAAAGGGAATTATTGGAGGTTTTAAATAAGAATGAGAAAAATAATGAAGAAAAGTATAATATTCCTTGGATTATTCCTTGTGATGTTTGGCTGGGTGATTAAATCTAATGTTCAAGCTTCGACTCCTATTGAGTTGTATGACAATGTTTGGAGATTAATCAATACAAAATATGTTGACCAGACAAACAATGAACAAGATTGGGGTAAATGGCGTCACAAATATGACAATGTTATTAAATCTGAAGATGATGCTTATGTTGCAATAGACACAATGGTTGCAAGTTTGAACGACCCTTATACAAAATTCTTAAATCCAAAAGAATTTGCAGATGAAACAGGTTCAATCAAGGGTTCATTAAAAGGTATTGGAATTCAAATCGGAGTTAAAGACGGTAAATTGATGGTTATTGCACCAATTGAAGATACTCCGGCTGAAAAAGCAGGCTTGATGGCTGATGATGAAATTCTTTCAATTGATGGCAAAAGTACAAAGGGTATAACTGTTGATAAAGCCGCTGATCAAATTCGAGGTGAAGAGGGTACTCAAGTTACACTTTTAATTAAACGTAAAGATATGGAGCCTAAAGAATACACAATTACTCGTGCAGAAATCGAGATTAAATCTGTATCTCAAAAAGTTCCTGATAATATCAAAATACCATCTGACATTTCTTATATCAGATTGAGTTCTTTTATCAGCAGGAATGCATCTAAAGAATTCGCAGATATTTTGAATAATTCTCAAAACAAAAAAGCATTCATTGTGGATTTGCGCTCAAATCCTGGTGGCTTGTTAAGTAATGCAATTTACATCTCAGATATGTTCCTTGATGGTGGTGCAATTGTTAGTACTGTTGACCGTGACGGTTACAAAGAAACCCAAAAAGCTACTCGTGGTGTTTTAACAACAAAACCGGTTGTAATTTTGTTGAACAAGGGTTCCGCTTCAGCTAGTGAAATCTTCTCTGGAGCGATGAAAGACAACAAAAGAGCAGTTCTAGTGGGAACTCAGTCTTTTGGTAAAGGTCTTGTTCAAGAAATCAACAAACTTCCGAATAATTCAGGCATTAACATCACAATTCAAAAATATTTGACTCCAAACGGCACAGATATTCATAAAAAAGGTATTACTCCGGATATTATTGTGGATTTGACAGAAGAAAATATCAAAAACAAAGATGATGCTCAATTGAAAAAAGCAATTGAAGTTGCTCAGAGTTTGGCAAGTGGAAATTACGTAGTATCTAAGTAAATGTAATAAGCTTTGTTATAAGGTTTGGAATACGACAGATTTTTATTAAAATCTGTCGTATTCCTTTATTAATATCCTTTAACTGTATTAGAAATCTTTGTTCAAATTCTATAAAAGGTTGATTTAATTTATGTGAAAATTTGCCATAATCATAATGTTATCACCCGTTATAGGAAGAGTATCATGAATTTACACGAGCAATGTTTACTTAGATATTTAAAGCATCCAGATGAATTGTCTTATGCTACAGAAGTTTTAAAATTAAATAACAAAATTTTAGAGCAGAAATTTGTTGTGAAAAATATCCTTGCGAATATTTCCGTGTTAAATTATACAGAAAACGTTAAGTAACAAGGTTTTTTAAGTTATGTTGAAAAAGTTTTTATATATTTTGTGGATTTCTATTTTTGCTGTGCTGTTGTTCTTCAGTGTCAAAAATGGAAGTTTTTTCTCGTTTATAGGTTCAATGGAGAATAGAACTTTTGATATTCGCCAAAATTTGAGTGCAAATTCCGGTGTTCGTCATCACAATAAAGATATTGTAATTGTTGCAATTGATGATGGCAGCTATGAATATATTTTGGATAAATATGGAGAATGGCCACTAAGACGTGATATGTATGCCAAAATGGTTGATTATATTGAGGCGCAACAACCTAAAACAGTTGCTTTTGATTTGATGTTTGTAAAATCAATGAAAAGTGATATTGAATCTGATAATGCATTGATTAATGTGTTTAAAAAATATGATAATGTTTACACCTCAATGAATTTGGATAATCAACCGGAAGATTTGAGAATTCCTCCTCAACTCCCTGAGAAGTTGACTGTAAAGCCTTACCCTAATGTAAAAGATACTATTGAATATTCTAATTGCCGTGTGATTTTGCAAGGAATTTTAGATGCAACCTCCAACATAGGTATGATAAATGTTTCTCGTTCTGATGATGGAGTGCTTCGTGAAATGCCATTATATTTAAAATATAATGGTAAATATTATCCGCAATTAGGGTATCGTGTAGCTTTGGCATCTGGGAATGTAAAAAATGTTCAACCAAATGAAGATGCTAGTGTTATTTTGAATTGGTACGGTCCGGCAGGAACTTTTGAAAATATTTCAATGTACAAATTATTAAAAGCTGTCGAAAATAACGATATTAAGGCTTTTGATTTTCATAATAAAATTGTTTATTTTGGCGCAACTGCAGCTAGTTTGTTTGATATTAAAACAGTTCCCGTTGATAAGGTTTATCCGGGGGTAGAAGTTCAAGCAACTTATGTAAATAATCTGCTTGATGGTAGTTTAATCAAACAATGCCCTGAGTATGTAAATATTCTAGCGGGGTTGTTATTGGCATTACTAACTGTGATTTTTGTTATGAAAATTCAATCAATGCCGACTGCTTTTGGACTTTCTGTAACGATTTCTGCATTTTATGTTATGTTTGCGTATGAACTTATGAGGTTCAAGTATTATTGGATAAAAATTGTTTCCCCACTATCTATTGTATTATTTGCATTTATTCTTGCGGTAATTGTTAAATACTTGATTAAATCTCGTGACTTTGATACTCAGTACAAACTTGCAACAACAGATGGGTTGACTGAACTTTATAATCATAGATATTTCCAAGAACAAATGCAAAGATTTTCATCTCATTCTGATAGATATAATACGGTGTTTTCTTTGATTATTATTGATATTGACTTTTTCAAAAAATTTAATGACAATTTTGGACACCAATCAGGTGATGCCGTGTTAAGACAAGTTGCATTTGCATTAAAGAAAAATGTCAGAGCAACCGATATAGTTTGTAGATATGGTGGAGAAGAAATGAGTATTATTCTCCCAAATACCAAAAACGAAGAAGCCGTTGCAATTGCAAATAAATTGTGTACCATAATTGGAACTAAGAAATGTAAGCTTGCTAATGGAAAAGAAAGCAATGTAACAATTAGTTTAGGAGTTTCTACTTATGGAGAAGAGGACGGATTGACACCGACTGAACTTATTGCATCTGCTGACAAAAGATTATATCACGCAAAAGAGAATGGAAGAAATAGAGTTAACTAAAATTATATGATAACAGATTTTCTTGAAAAACCTATAAATATTAAAGAAATTTCTAAAGATTGTCCGATTGATGCCTTTTTGGTTGAGAACAATGAAAAGCAAATTGAACAAATTTGCGATTTTCTAATGGAAGATAAAAATCATTTAATGCTTGTCAATGGGTTTAAAGGAACAGGCAAAACTTCAATTGTTGATTTTGTTTCAATGTATTTAAATAGTGATGTTTTAGTTTTAAAATATAATTTTTTAGAAACCACAATTTTAGACGATTTGCTTTTAGGTTTTTTTGATAATTTTAGAACATATACTCTTCAAGGAAAAATTATTCCACCAAGAATTAAAACAGAAAATTTTTCTCAAAAAATTAATTCGTATTTTAATTCAATCGGTCGTCCTGTATGTATTATTTTGAATTCATTTGAAGCTGTTTTAAAAACTAACAAAGCTGATATTTTGAATTTTGTAAAACATTTGAATAAGTTCTCTAATGTGAAAATAATAATAACATCACGAGGTGCAACTTTTGATGATTTTGAAGATATTGAATATTCTTCAACAACTTTGCTTGCAATGTCACAACCGATTTTTGAAAAATATTTAAAAGCAAATGGGATAAAGAATATTGGTGTGTTGTCGACAGAACTCTACAAGCAATCAAAAGGTTACTATGGATATTTGAATTTGTCTGTAAAAATTATGAATTTGCGCCAACTTTCACTTGTGAAGTTTTTGGAATCTTTTTCAAAGAGTTATATGCCATTTTCAGAATTTGTGTTGAGAGAAGCTCTTTCCCTTGTTGATCCGGTGAGTGCACATTTGTTCAGATTGCTCACCGTTATGAGGATTCCTATTCATATCAATTTGATAAAATCTTTGCATTTGTATAATGAAGAACGAGTAATGTTTTTTGTTATGAATTCTTTGTTGTCGGTTGATGGTGAGAGTTTGTATTTGAAAGATTCTTTTAGAGAAATTATTGAACATCAAATACCGGAAAATGTTATGATAAAACTCCATAGCGCTTGCGTTGATTTGTATAATACTCAATTACCGCTAAAACCCTTAGAAAGAGATTTGAGATTATCTCGTCAAACAATGCGTAATGAAATTGAATATCATTCAATGTTTATACCACGAAAACCGGAAGTAAACCCTCAAAATGTTCAAGTTATTGACGTTAATCCTGTTGTTGAAGTGGTTCCTGAAACTCTTCAAGCTATTGAAAAGAAAGTTGAACATAAAGAACTTGAACAACCTAAAGAAGAGCCACATATTGAGACAAAAGAAGAAAAACTTGATAAAATCAGTTTTATAATTGAAGATAATGCAATTTTAGACAATATAGCAGATTCAATTAAAGATTTTGTTTCAGAAAAGGTTGAAAATACCAAAATCGCAGAGCAGAATAGTAAACTTTCACTTACTCAATTGTTGAATTCTGCAAGACAAGAGGAACAAAATTATAATTATAAAGTTGTCATTTCACTATATCAGAATGCTTTGACAAAAAAAGATGATGATAATTTCTTAAAATTCTTACCGACAATTTATGTGAAATTAGCGGAAGCTTATAAGAATACTTCTGATTGGTATGAGGCTTTGGAGTATTATACACAAGCTCAGGATTTTTATTATAATGCTTCAAATTTGGATAAAGTTGCAGAAATCAAGTTTGAAATTGCAAATATTTATTACATCATGTACAAACACGATAATGCAAAATTTATTCTAAATGAATTAAATAACAGTTCAGATTTGCCGAATGATATTAAAATTCGTGTAAATTTGGCTCTTGCAAAATTGTGTGACAATCCGCAGGAAGAATATGAATATTACAAAAAATCTCTTCCTTTGATTAATTACGAAACAAAGAAATCTTTGATTTCTGAATTATATTATAAATTTGCCGGCATGAGTGATGAACGTAACAATACTAAAACTGCTGTTGAATATTATAAAAAATGCATTGAATTGGATTCAAATCCAAAGACTAATAGGTTTTTATCAAGAGCATTGGCAAATTTGGCCGAATTGTTTGACGAAGCCGGAAGTTCAGCTCTTGCTATAAAATATTATAATCAGAGCATGAAAATTGATAATATAACCAAGAATTATAGTGGTTTGTATTATTCGGCAATTCATTTGGCTGAAATTTACTCAGCTCAAGATACAAATAAATCGTTGGATTTTATGATGCAAGCTCTGTCTTATGCAAAACAGTTGAATGAGCCGTTCTATATTGCTGGAGCATCTCTTGAGCTGGGTGATTATTATATGTTAAGACGCGATGTTGATGGTGCATATAAATATTTTATTTCGGCTTATAATATTGCAAAAAAATCATTTACCAAGGATAATTTAAATAAGATTCAATCAAGAATTGATGATATTAAGCATCGTTTAAATGAACAAGATTTTAAAAAATTGCAGGAAAAATATGGAAAATAAAGAATTTTATAACGATTATATGAAAATATTTTTGGAAGAAAATTCTAAAGTGAATTTGATTTCGAAAAATGATGAAAAATATTTGTGGGAAAAACATATTTTTGATTCTCTGGCTTTAGAGAAGTTTTTTGATAAATACGAAAAACCGAAAACGATGCTTGATATAGGTACAGGTGGAGGTTTTCCTGCCTTACCTGTTTCGTTGACATATCCTGAAATCAAGGTTATGGCAATTGATAGTATTGCAAAGAAAATTCGAGCTGTACAATCAATGAAAGACAAATTGGGCTTGAAAAATCTAGTAGCAGTCTGTGATAGAGTTGAAAATACAGATGGTAAGTTTGATTTGGTTACTTCACGTGCGGTATCTTCATTAAAAAATATTTGTGAATATGCACTTCCAAAACTCTACAAAGGGGGCTATTTTGTTGCATATAAATCTCGCAAAACTCCGGAAGAAATTGAGGAAGCGAAAAATATTTTAAAGAAGTATAATTCAAAGATTGTAGATATTATTGAATATAATTTGCCACTTGGTGAAAAAAATTACACGTAACTTGATAGTTATTAAACACTTGTAATATTCATTTATTTTTCATTGAAAACGAAGTGTGTTCTTAGTACGATATACTCAACAAAGGGGTATATGTTTTAATTATGACTATTTTGAATGATGTTTTCACTGTCCATACAAAAGGACATACTGATATAATTGATATTACACCACAAATTAGAAATGTTGTGTATAATCATGTTTTGCAGAATGCAGTTGTATATGTTTATGCACAAGGTAGTACAGTTTCTATTACAAATATTGAATTTGAACCTGGTTTGTTGGTTGATTTGCCCGAAGCATTGGAGAGAATAGCACCTGTTGATGCGACTTATCATCATGATGAAATGTGGCACGACGGGAATGGATATGCCCATGTTAGAGCCTCAATTGTTGGAAATTCTACTCATATACCTTTGATTGATGGAGTTTTACAACTTGGTCAGTGGCAACAAGTTGTGTTGATTGATTTTGATAACAAGGCTCGAGCAAGAAAAGTTAATGTACAAATTGTGTACTAATTTATAACTTGTTTTATTAAAAAAGTAAATTAGCAAAAATTATTTTTACCTGTTTTTAAATTCGTAAAAGGAGTTTTTATGGATTTAGTAAAAAATAATTTGAGTATAAATTTTGGGACAAAGTTATCGCCTGTTTTGCAGGAAAAACTTACTGAGTGTTTGAATAACAAGGAAACTCGCCGAGAGTTGAAGGTTGGGCTTATTAAAAAAATTGATGACATTTTGCAATTTGGCAGTGATGAGTTTATGCTTTCTATTAATAAAGATGCAGAAACAGGTAAAGATTTACTGGTTCTAAAACATATAGATCCGAATGTCGGTGGTTCAAGGCTTGTTAAAAGAAATAAGAAAAATAATATTTTTTCTGTTTTTCTCTCATTGACTAAGCGAGATATTTTGATGACTGAAAAGATTTTCAATAAAAAAGATAGACGAGATTTTAAAATAAAAGAATTGTTACCTCATGTTCAATGGCTAAAAGATCATAACTTTTGAGCCCCTGAAACTGAATTAACAAAATTTTATATATCAAGTCCTGTGAACATTTCAAGTGAAGTTACGTTTTTGAGCATTGGAAAGTCATCAATATTATAGTTTTTAACAAAATCTATTGCTTCGTTTCTCGCAATTTCAAGAATTTTTGCATCTCTTACAATATCAGAAATTATCAAATCCGGTAAACCGGATTGTCTCGTTCCTAAAAATTCCCCTGGACCTCGCAATTGCAAATCTTTTTCAGCTATGACAAAACCGTCATTTGTTTCGGTCATAATTCCTAATCGTTCTCGAGTTTCTTGAGAACGGGAAGAAGTGATTAATACGCAATATGATTGTAATGAACTTCTTCCAACACGTCCACGTAATTGGTGAAGTTGTGAAAGTCCAAATCGTTCGGCATTTTCAATGACCATTACTGTTGCATTTGGAACATCTACCCCAACTTCTACAACTGTTGTTGACACCAAAATATCATATTTCCCGTCTTTAAAGTCTTTCATTACTTCTTCTTTTTCGTCATTTTTAAGTTTCCCGTGTAATAATCCGATTTTGAATTGAGGAAAAATTTCTTGTTGCAGTTTTTCGGCTTCAATTGTGGCTGCTTTAGCCGAAAGTGTTTCACTCTCATCAATCAACGGATAAACAATATAAGCTTGTCTGCCTGATTCAACTTCTTGTTTAATCAAATCCCAAACCTGTCTATGTGAGCCTGTAAGGATTGTTTTGATTGGTTTTCTACCTTTTGGCAGTTCATTTATTACCGTCAAATCTAAATCCCCATGAACGGTAAGTGCTAATGTTCTTGGAATTGGAGTTGCTGTCATAGTAAGCATTTGCGGATTTTGTGATTTTCTCTTTAAGATGTTTCTTTGTTTAACTCCGAATCTGTGTTGCTCGTCGACAACAATTGCGCCAAGATTGTTGAAATCTACATTCTCTTGAATAAGAGCATGAGTTCCGACAGCGATATTCATTTGACCGTTTTTCAAATCTGTTTCGAATTTTTGTCGAACTTTTTTCCCATGGCTTCCTAAAAATAGCCCGACACTTAAACCTAGTGGGGTTAACCATTGAACGAGGTTGTTGTAGTGTTGTTGAGCCAAAATTTCTGTTGGTGCCATCAAAGCTCCTTGATATCCGTTTTCAACGGCCGCAAGTAACATAATCGTTGCAACGACGGTTTTTCCGCTACCAACGTCACCTTGCAAAAGTCTTTGCATTGGAGCATCAGAATTCATATCTTGCAAGATTTCATTAACTGCTTGTTTTTGTCCGGAAGTCAATTCAAACGGTAATCCTGCAATGAACTTTTGCACTAGTCCGTCTTTATGAACTTGTAAGTTGTATGCAGAAGTTGTTTTTGCGGTGTTCTCTCGAAGTCTGATAAGTTTTAATTGGATTAAAAACAGTTCTTCAAAGATTAGTGAAAATCTGGCATGTTCCAGATCATTCATTGTTTCAGGAAAGTGAATTTGTTTAACGGCATCTTTTTTGTTCATAATGCCAAGTCTTTCCCTAATAAAATCCGGCACTATATTTTTAATATCATTTTTGTAAAGTTCAATTGCGTTAAAAATTGCTTTGCGTAATGTCTTGATGCTCAAATCTTCACAAATGGTATAAATCGGAACAATTCTTGCGATATTTAAGTTTGAATTTGCATCTTCTTTGAATTCTCCTGTCATAATTGAGTATGTCGGTTTATCCATTGTAAGTTGACCTGAATAGTTGTTCATTTTTTACAACTCCGGACACCATAATACCTGCATTTTGTGGAAATTGAGTTTTCATTCTTTGAAGCAAATAGCGATTTCCTTTTGCATTGAAAGCTGAGTTCGAATCTTCCGCTTTCATCTCCGATAACAACTCTTGTGACTGATAAATTATTCCTTGTGTTGAATGATGAAACTGATTTTATAAATCCGAAAACTGTTGTTGTTTGTCCCTCTTTCAAATCTCTGATTAAAGTTCTGGAAGAATAATCAATGTGTTTTTTCGGAAAATACATCATCAAATCTTGAGCTGTAAATATTCCTAATTTATTTAATTTATATGCAACTTTTGGACCAACACCTTTGATATACATAACATCAACTTCTGACGGGTGTTTAGTGCGTTGGATTTGTCTTTCTTTTTCTTCCTGTTGCTCTTGGTTTTGCGTTTGAATATCCGCTCTTATCACTCTGATTAAGTGTTCAATTGCCTTTCTTCTCTCTGTGATAGAAGCATAAGGATAGTGTTCAAAAGATTCAATTACGACTTCCCAGCGTGGATTTTTTTTAGATAGTTTGTAATTTTTTTTAGCTTCTTTTTTAATGAAACTTGAAAATTTTTGCGTTTTACCATGGATATCAATGTAACGATATTTTACTTCAATATCAATAGCAGCTTTAATTTTTTCAAGATTTTCAACCATAGTTTTGATTTTACATCAAGAATATGTTGAATACAATTTTAATATTAAGGAACAAGGTAATATTTTCTTTGTTCTTATTAATTATGTGATTTATAATTTTTTATCAATTATGTGTTGAAGATTGTTTGTTAATTTTGCAACAGTAGTTTTAGGTAAAGTTGCAATTGTATTATAATAGCCGTAATTTGTCGGTTTTTCCATTTTTCCATTTGTACTAACTTTATAATCAAATGCAATGTCGTTTATATTAACTCCAGGGGTGTTGTAAGAAAATGATGTAACTTTTCCTTTGTCATTGACATTTACATAAATTTCAGCTTGAATTGCTCCCTGACAGTTATTTCCCTCACGTTTTGAGATGATTAATGCTGAGGGTTTTCCGTCGTAAGAATAATTCTTTTCATAGAAGAACTTATTTTCAGCATTTTTACCTGCAGTTGTTTTTGTCCAGTAGTCGATTCCGGCTTTCCCATGTGCAAGATATAGTTTGGGTGGAATCTTTTTAATTTGATTTTGTTTATAAATCATTTTTTCTGTATAGTTAACTCTACTATTTGGGTGAGTCAGAATTTTATTTATTTCTTTTGATGTTTGCAGATAATTTATTCCTGTTAATGGTGTGATGTGTTTCTTTGCTATTTGTGGTTTTGTTGTATTTTTAGACGCAGAAGTTTTTGAATTGATTGGGGTTTGTTTTGTTGTTTTTGCTGTATTTGTTTTGGGTTGAGCTTTAGCTATTTTATTATTATTATTGTTATTTGGTATATAAAGGACTTCATTGACTTTTAAATTGTTCATTGCTTTGATTGTTGATTTTTTGTTTAATTTTGCAATTTCATACATGAAGTTTGATATTTCAGATTTTTTAGCATTATTTTTTTGAATATGAGTTTTTGCAATGTTCCAAAGGTTATCTCCTTTGACAACTATGTATTTTTTTTTGTCCTTTTCGTTTGGTTTTGCCGCATTATATTGCGCTGTAGCATAACTACCAGTTTTACTATTTTTCGAAATAGGTGAAACCATAAAAATCCTCCAAAATATATTCTAAATTTTCCCCGTACTGTATTAAAAATAGTTTTAATGGAAAAATTGATTAATTTAGAAAAAAATGTTAAAAATTTTAATTTTTTTTAAAATAAATTTTGTTGGACTGAGTTATTTCGTTTTGTCAGATAGCCTAAATGTCTATAAGTAGCAGGAGAAACTTTTCTCCCTCGAGGTGTTCTTTGGAGTAATCCTACTTGTAACAAAAATGGCTCGCAAACATCTTCAATTGTTCGAACATCTTCACCAATTGCGGCTGCAATTGTTTCAATTCCAACAGGTCCTCCATCGTATTTTTCGATGATAAGCTTTAAAAGATTTCTATCTGTTGTATCTAAACCGAACTCATCAATTTTTAGAATGTCCAAAGACTGATTTGCTATATCTTCTGTAATTTTTCCATCATGTTTAACTAGTGCGTAATCACTTACTCTTTTAATAAGTCTATTTGCAATACGAGGAGTTCCACGAGAACGTCTTGCGATTGCAAGCGCACCTCTGTCATCAATTTCAATATCTAAAATTCCTGCCGTTCTTTTGATTACCTGTGCAAGTTCTTCGTTTGTATAGAATTCCAATCGGTGAATAATACCAAATCTATCTCTCAAAGGTCCGGAGAGTTCGCCGGCTTTTGTAGTTGCCCCGATTAGTGTAAATTTTGGCAATGGAACTCTCAAAGTCTTTACAGTTTGGCTTTTCCCTGTTGTCATATCAAGATAAAAATCTTCCATTGCAGGATATAAAATTTCTTCTGCAACTTTATTAAGTCTGTGGATTTCATCAATAAATAAAATTTCTCCGCCTTGGAGTGACATTAAAATTCCGATTATATCTCTTGGTCTTTCTAGAGCCGGAGCTGATGTAATTTTTATATCTACACCCATTTCTTGAGCAATTACTCCTGCAAGTGTTGTTTTACCAAGCCCCGGTGGTCCGTAAAATAGCAAATGGTCAAGTGGTTGTTCTCTTTTCTTTGCTGCTTGAATTGTAATTTTTAGGGTATCTTTTAGTGCTGATTGTCCAATATAAGTGTCAAAAGATTTTGGTCTTATGCAATTTTCAAAATTTTTATCGCAATCAATTGCTTCCGGTTTTACTACCGGATTTTTCTTTTGTTCTTTCTTGTATTCAAAATCGTTATCGTCTGCGATAATGCTCATTGCAAAAATTTCCTCTTTGTATAAATAATATCACAAATTTTACCTTTTGAAAAATGGTGAATATCATCTGTTTGAATTAGTTTAAAATGACCTTACTATGTTATAATTTTCAATATGGAATGTCCTAAATGCGGTGCAGAAATTGATAAAAATGCGATGGTGTGTCCTAATTGCAAAAAGGTGCTAAAAATAGTTTGTCCTGTTTGCAGAACGGTTAACACCAAAAATGTTTGTCGAAAATGTGGTGAAATTCTTGTCACAAAATGTTCTAGATGTGGAAAAATCAATCAAACTAAAAATAAAAAATGTGTCAAATGTGGTTTCTCTACAGAGATTAGTGCTGTTCAATCCGAGTCTAATTTAGATACTTTTGCTCTGGTTAGAATTGATTTTCCAAATAGTGACCTTGTAAAATCCGCTTTAGGTTCAAATAAATTATTTACAAAATTCCGTTCAAATTTTGACAATATGATTTTGAACAGTTTAAAAGAATTCAAGGTTAGACGACAAATTATAAATAATGATATTTATATAATAAGATTTAATAAGGATTATACATTGTCCTCTTCTTCAGCATCTGCAATGAAAGCTGTTACTGAATTGGTAAATCTTATTACTAGAATAAATGTTAGACTTTTAAAGAAAAAAAATGTTGGTTTAAAGTGTAATTTTACCATAATGAAACGTGATGCAGATAAAAATCCTTATGATATAGATTCAGGATTTCAAGCAAATATGGTTTCGCAGGGTTCGGCTTTAAAAGAGATGAAAGCCCTTGATTTGTTTCAGGTAATGACAGATGAAGATTTGTATGATTTGTACAAAGATAATTACAAATTAGAGGCTCTTAATTCTGCATTAGTTGATGGTAAAATGAAAAGATTTTATGAAATTGATGCAAAACCGCTTGTAAAGATGTCCGAAATCCTTGAAGAAGAAGCTGCAAAAGATAGAGATGCCGAAGAAATTGAAGTTCCTAATTTTGTTCAATCAATGATGAATGAGCAAGAAGAAATTACTAAGAAAACTTTAGATGATGAAAATTTAATTTCTGATGATGAGTTGTATGATGGAGAGATGATTAATTTTCAAGAAATTAATTGTGTCTTTTATAAAACTGAAAGTGCAGCAGTACTTGATAATATTGCAACTGTTCTGCAAGATGTACCTAAAGGAATTATTGCTATAAAAGCTTCTGAAATTTATCAGCCATACACATTGAAATTGTTGTCTGTTGTCGATGAAACCGGAATTTATCAAAATATTATTCCAATTACTTGCAGTGATGATATGAAATATTCTCCTTATGCATTTTTTAGAGAATTGATATCTTCTGTTTTTCAGTACACTGTTTCTCAACAGTTGTTTAGCTCAAATAGTTTTTCAGCTTTTGCCGGAATAAATTCTTCTGATATGGTAAAAGATTTGATTAGTCTTACCCAAAGACCAATGGAAAATCTTGAAGATACAAGAGATAAATACTTCCAGGTCTTTCTGGATTTGTTACAATCTATTCCGGAAAGTTTAATCTATATTGAGAACTTTGAAAAAATTGATTCAAGTTCAATGTATATTTTGGAACAACTGTTTGATAATTTTGACGAGTTGAATATTAGTTATTTAATTTCGTATGGCAAAGAATATTCATTACACAAAAATTGTCATTTCTTATTATCAAGACCTTATTATACGGAAATAACACTCAAACCAACCCCGTTTGAAGATATTATTGCTGCGGATATGGCGTTTTACAAAAATATTATGGACGATTTCTACTTTCAAAGAATTGCGAAATATGCTTGTGGAAGTACGTTGTTCCTTGATTTTGCTATTCAATATCTTGTTGAGTCAGGTGTTTATTCTTATACCGAATACTCAATTGTAATGGTTAATCCGAAAACAATAATTATTCCGTCAAGTTTATCTCAATTGATTAAAAGAAGATTGAACTTGTTGAAAGATGATGAAAGAGCGATAAAATTCCTTGCAATGGCGGTTCTTTTAGGTACAAGAGTTGATGTTAAAACTCTTGAAGCTCTTGGTTTTGCAAATTGGCGTCCAATTGCCGATAAACTTGCCGGCATGGGATATTTGTATTTTTATAATGATTGTATGTATTTTTCAAATTACAATTTGTTGAGAAAAAATATTTTGGAAGTTCTGTCAGAAGAAAAAATCCAAATATTAGCCAAAGATTTGTTTAATTTGGTATTTGTTGAAGATATGCCGAGTCCTGTCAAAGCATTTTTATATGGGTATTTTGAAGATAAAGAAAAAGTTATTTTCGAATGGGAAAAATTGGCAAATATAAATCTTTCAATGGGCGATTTTTCAGCATATTTGAATTGCTCAGATGAAATTATTAATTCCTTAGACAAGTATTCAGACACTTGGTCTGCTGCGGACTTGGAACAATATAAGGCTTCTATTTATGACAATATTTCAAATAATATGTTTGAATATGACCCTGAAAAAACTCGTGATATCGCAGAAAAGACTTTAATAAGTCTTCAAAGAACAGGAAATGTTACCGGTTTTGTATCGTTGTGTACAAAAATGGTACAAGGTTCCTTGCTGCACGGAGATTATATGTATGCGCTAGGGCTTACACACAAGGTCTTATCTGCAATGGACGGTGTTTCTATTGATCCCGCTGCAGAAAATTTTGATTTGAACTATTTAGTTATGTCGATGATTCATGTCAAAATTCTTTTCAATACCGGAGCGTATGATGATTGTTTAGATATCGGGTACAATGTTTTGAATGTTTTGGATTCTTCAAAAATTGATAATATTCGTTATGTTGGCATTTCAAAAGAGGAATTCAAGTTGATACTTGTTGAATGTATTGCAGATATTGCTCTTGTTGATGTTATTTCATTGAAAGAAGATGTAAATGAATTTTTGGATATTTCGAATAAATTATTCAATTTTATTCCAAAAGAATTTGCAATATTTTCACAATTACAAAATCTTATTAAAGGACAAAAAGTTTTACTTACTCCTAATTTGAAAGGCGATAATGTTTTCCCAAATATTATTTATCATTTGATAAATGCATTTGTTTCGCACAAAAATGATGCTGTTGCTTTTGCTCAAGAAGTTTATAAAGCAAAACTGTTAGCGAAAGCAATGTACCTGTTCAAGTTTGAATTGTTTGCTGATGTATTGATTGCTTATTCTTATATTCAGTTGAATTCATTTAGAAAAGCCAATACTATGTGCTACAAAATTATAAAAACTGCTGAAGAAAAAGGAATGGTTTCTATTGTTCATTTAACTTGGTATATTTTAAGTATTTTGAATATTAAACAAGGTAAATACGATATTGCTTATGGTATTTTAAATAATTCAAACATTCAAATGGAAAAAATTGGTGGAATTAGTGAATATTTAACAATGTTAAATAAATTTAATATGTACAAAGTTTTGATGTGTACTCAAGCTAAAGATAAAGCAGAGATTTGCTTGAATCAAGCGACCGATATTGTACAAAAATATGAACTTAATTTTAACTTAAATGTTGACATCAGAGAACTTATGTCCGAGAATTCAAATAGATACGTTCAGCCGGTGAATAATCCGTTACATAGTCCGGTTGAAGAGAATGAAAGTACAAGAGAGCCAGTAGAGAATAATTCTGATGTTGACGGTGAAGTCGTTAATCCTGAAGATTTCTTCTCTGATAATTAATAGGGTTCAGAAAGAGAGGAATAATGAAAATTTTATTTGCATCAGCTGAAGTAGCACCATTTTCAAAGGCTGGTGGGTTGGCCGATGTTGTTGGCAGTTTACCTAAAGAACTTGAAAAAGATGCAGAAATTGCAATTTTTACTCCTCTTCATGGGTGTATTGATAAAGAAAAATATGGGATTAAAGAAATTGAAAATTCTGAAATGTGGCTAACTTTCGGAAATCAACCACATAAATTTAATCTTTATATGACCAAACTTCCAGATACAAAAATCAATGTGTTTTTTATCAAAAATGATTGGTATTTTTCTTGCTTTAAAGAAGTTTATCCAAAATATTTAGACCCTCGTTATGAACACGAAAGATATATTTCATTTTCTCTTGCTGTTATGGAATACGCAAAGGCATTGAATTTTCGAGCTGACGTAATCCATGCAAACGATTGGCATACTGCAATGCTTCCTCTTTATCTTCATTCAAATTACAAGTTTGATGAATTCTGGGCGAATACAAAATGTGTGTTTGAAATCCATAACCTTGCATATCAAGGAATTTGGTTTGAAGACGTTCTGGATTTTGCAAATATGAGAAAAGATATTGTTTATAACCAATGGGGTTGTGAACATTATAACCGTGTAAATTGGATGAAAGGGGCAATAAATTATTCTGATAGGGTTGTTGCTGTTTCTCCAACTTATGCAAAAGAAATTTTAACACCTGAATATGGCGAAAACATGGATTATACTCTTCGGGGTGTTCAATACAAATTAAAAGGGATTTTGAATGGTATTGACTATACCGTATTTAATCCTAAAAAAGATAAAGCTTTAGTAAAAAATTATGACGTAAAATCTTTGCATAAAAAAGAAGCAAATAAAAAAGCGGTCTGTGAATATTTTGGATTGAAATATAACCCCGATAGACCGTTGATTGTTTTGATTTCAAGATTGGTAGGTCAAAAAGGTATTGATTTAATCCGCGATATGCAATATGAATTACAAAATTTGAATGCTGATTTTGTATTTATGGGTAGTGGCGATAAAAATTATGAAAATTTATTTATCTGGCTTTCTAATAATACAAACAATATAAGAACTTATGTCGGATATGATTCAAAACTTGCTAATTTAGTTTATGCTGGTTCGGATTTCTTCTTGATGCCATCAAAATTTGAACCTTGCGGATTAAGTCAACTTATCGCAATGAGATATGGAAGTTTACCAATTGTTAGAGCAACAGGCGGTTTAGAAGATACTGTTACCGGTTATCCATTAGATAATTCAAATGGCTTTAAGTTCTGGAGTTACAACGGTTGGGATATGCTAAATGCTATCAAATGCGCATTGTATGTTTACGGTGATAAATATGTATTCAATGCAATGAGAAAATCTGCAATGGAAGCTGATTTCTCTTGGAAACGTAGTTCTAAAGAATATATGAATATGTACCATGAAATAACCGGTAAGTAGGTTCTTTTTAATTTCTTTTCCTACTTGCGAAAAAATCATTTGTATTATATTATTAGAATATACTTAAAAAGTGAGGTTTATTGATGGAACAGATTATTAAAGTAGCATGGGATTTGAATGAAAATACCGATAATAGATATAAATTAGTTTATGAGATTGCTGAACTTGCTAAAAAAATTGTAGATGAAAATCAAGCAAGAAAAGCTCGTGAAGATTTCGGTTTTGATGAATCTCATGAAACTAGTTATTCTAAAGAAAACCCTGTTGAGCATGCTTTGATGGTTAAAGCATCTGAAGCTGATGACAACAGATTAGTTGGGTAATAAAGTTTAAGGAATGCACAAAGACTTTAAGGTTTTTGTGCATTTTTATGAGTAATAATTATTTGGGGTATATTATGATAGAAGAGACTTTGGATTACATTAATGAGTACACAGACAATTTTGAGCCTGAAATAGGTATTGTTTTGGGTTCTGGACTTGGTGATTTAGCAGATAAGTATTGTGATATTGCTATTCCATATTCAAATATCCCTCACTTTGCAAAATCTACTGTTCAAGGTCATAAAGGTCAGTTAGTATTTGCAGATATCAATGGCAGAAAAGTTGTTATGATGCAAGGCAGAAATCATTTTTATGAAGGTCATTCAATGAGTGATGTTACTTATCCGATAAAAGTGATGAAAAAATTAGGGGTTAAAACTCTTATTCTTACAAATGCTGCCGGAGCTGTTAATAAAAGTTTCAGACCTGCTGATTTGATGGTTATAACCGACCATATCAATTTTATGGGTACAAATCCATTGATTGGTCGAAATGATGAGAATTTTGGGGTAAGATTTCCTGATATGTCCGAAGTTTATAGTAAAAACTTGATTAAAATAGTTGATGCTGCCGGTAGATTATTAAAATTGGACTTAAAACATGGTGTTTATATGGCAACAACAGGACCAAGTTATGAAACCCCTGCCGAAATCAAAATGGCAAGATTTATGGGCGCTGATGCTATCGGTATGTCTACTGTTCCGGAGGCAATTGTTGCTAATTATTGTGGTATTGAAGTAATCGGTATTAGTTGTATTTCAAATTATGCAACCGGTGTTTCTACAAAGAAATTGAGCCATGAAGAAGTAATTGAAACAACAGACAAAGTAAAAGCAAAATTTAAGGAATTAGTATTATTATTGTTAAAAAATATCTAGTATTTTCGTTTAAATAAAGGAATATATGAACAAAAAACAACTCTTTGGGAAGCGATTCAAAGCGATTAGAAAAAAGTTTGGCTATACACAAGATAAGATGGCGGAAATTGCGGGAATAGAACCTCAATCAATAAGTAAAATTGAATCTGGTAAAAATTTTCCGTTACTATCAAATCTTGATAAAATTGCTATTAAATTGGGTATTGAATTAGAAGACTTTTTTTATTACGATCATAAAGTTTGTGAAGATGATTTAAAGGCTGATTTGATAAGGGTTTTTGATTCTTTAGACCAAACAGATAAAGAAAAACTTTTAAGAATTGCAAAGATTTTTCGAGTTTAAAGCAATCTAAATTTTCACGGATTTTATTTGTGGTATGCAAGTTCAAGGATTTTCAACATATTCAAATTATAATTCTCAAATGCAAGCAAGGACACCTGTGTTTAGAGGTTACACTTCTCGCTTTGGTAAAACTTTGCATAGTGCAATTGATAGAGGCTATCCGACCGAAGTTGAAAAGAAAAGTCTTTTGGGAGAAATTCAAAAGTTTATCAGAGAAAAATTATCTCCGGATAGATTGCTTGGAGAAGGTGCACATGGTTCGGTTTATAAAATAGATGACGATTTCTGTATGAAATTCGATATTGGAACAAAACCCAGAGCCAAAAAGATGGGCGAGCTTCCCGAAAATGGCTTTAAAGGGTTAAAAACATATTATGGTAGCAAGGTTGCAGATTTTGATGATGTCGCTATTTTGAAAAATGTTTCACCAGATGGGGAGCATATTCCTGTTGGGGTTCCTCAAAAATTTGCTATAAATAATTCTTCAGATGAAAATTTTGTATATTATCAATGTATTGCCCTTCCAAGATTGAGTGATCTCCCTCAGAAAAGTTTCGACGCGGTGGCTGAAGATTGTCAACGTCTAAATGAACTCGGGGCAAAAAATAAAACTCATTACACTTTTGATTATATAAATCCTAATAATTTTGTAATTGTTAATGACAAAATTAGGATTATTGATGATATAAATGTTTTAAAATCATCAGAAGATAATAGTGTTGCAAATTTGTTTAATGTTTTTCTGGAGAAGTCTTTCCTAAATACACCTGTTCAGTATTCACTGTATAGTGAAACAACAAGGAAAAAGTTGTTCAAAAAGATTGTCCTTGCAGGTATGAAAGCGGGTTTGCCAATGCGCAGTAAACATTCTACCGAGAATCTTTCCAGTTGGAAAAATGTTGTGAATGAACTTTGCGGAATGGATAATCCTTATGGTGAAGTATTGCATAATCTTGAAAAAATTTCTCAAAATCCAAATAAAGAACAACGAGTAAAACTTGCAAATGATTATCTTGATTCTTTATTTGAATATGATAAATTTCAGGATTAATTCTTTTTGTTCAAATTATCAATTTCAGCATTCAAAGTTTTGATTTGAACTTCAAGTTTTGTTCTTTCATCAATTACCGTATTGAAAGCCTTTTCCAGTGTTTTAATTTTTGCTTCTAAAACTTCAACTTTTGAGGCATTGTTTGTACCGGAAATTGATGTCTTTTCTAATTCTCTTTCATAGGCTTTAACTTTGATTTTTGTAGCTTCCAAGAACATATAAACAGTTCCTGCGCCAACAAAAATTCCGGATATAAGGGTTAATACAAGAAATGTTGAAATTCTAACGGCTTTTGCAATATAAACCCCTTGGATAATCCAGCCGTTTTGAATTTGTATATCTGTCAAATTTCTGTTTAGAAAATTGATACTTGAATAGTTCCCAAAATTTATTATTGCTAAATATATAAAACAAAGTAAAATTATTACACTTAAAATTAAGAATACTTTTTTCATTATTAAACTCTCCTGTTTCTAAAATAATTTAGAACTTTTTCTAATTTTTCGTCCGGTTTCAGTTCAAGTTCAATTATCTGTGCTGAAAACGGTTTTGCAAATTTTAGATAGAATGATTGCAAAACTTGTTCTTGAGTTTTGACTTTTCCTTGTCCTGCACCATATAATGTGTCATTATACACAGGGTGACGTTTATTGCTTGTATGAACTCTGATTTGATGAGTTCTTCCGGTGACAAGAGTTAGTTCTACGTAAGTTGCTTCGTTGCCAAATCGTTCAATTACTTTTAACTTTGTAACACTCGGTCTCCCGTCCGGTCTTACTGCCATTTTTTTAGGATTAAGATTGTTTCTGCCTATTGGGTCTGTAATTACATCATTATCTCGTGGATAATTCCCAACCAAAATGGCATGATATTTTTTTGTAAGATTATGTTCTTTAATGATATTTGCAAGATATTCGTGAGTTTTGTTGTTTTTGGCAATCATCAAAAGTCCGGAAGTGTTTCTATCCAGTCGGTGAACAATTCCTCTTCTGAATTCTCCGTTAACATCAGACAAATTTTGACCGTATTTATATAACAATGCATTTACTAATGTTCCTGAAGTTTCAATAAATGTTGGGTGAGAGAGCATTCCTGACGGCTTGTTTATTACAGCCATATTCTCATCTTCCCAGATAACTTCTAATGGAATATTTTCCGGTTCAACTTTCAGAATACTTTCCTCTACAAGGTCTTCAAACTCAATTTTATCCCCATCTTTTAAGGTGTAAGATGGTTTTTTCTCTGTTCCGTTAACAAGAACTTTTCCTTTTTTAATTGCTGTTTGAATTTTTGAACGAGAAATGCCCTCATATAATTCCGATAAATATGAATCAAGTCTTAAATCTTCGGAGTTTTCATCAATTGTTAAAATCATATTATCTTCCCTTGTAGCAAAGTAAAATTACGACAAGTGCAATAACTCCAATAGTTATGAAAATATCTGCAACATTGAAAATAGGGAAGTTTACAAAATTCAATTGGATATAATCTCTTACATAACCTAAAATAATTCTTTCGTGGCAATTACTTGCAATTCCTGAGCATAACAAAGCAATGAATGATATTGAAATGAAATGAATGTTTTTAATATGATTATGAACATACATAAATAGCATTGTAATTGCAACGATTGACACGATTATTAGGAATTCTCTTGCGTTTTGTAATAGGCTGAATGCTGCTCCAGCATTTTTTAAATAATGCAATTGGAAAACTGCATTAGAATAATGGTGACCTGATGTTAAGTTATCAACAATTAGCTTTGAAGAAAACAAAGCTAGGAATAACCAAAAAATAAAACAGCCTATAAAAAATATGTATTTCCCGATTGAATTTTTCATATTAATCCTCTATTTTAATCAAGTTGTTTTTAGGTACAACGTTAACCCTTTTCATTACGCAAGCTAGTCCTGACATATAAACTTGAAAATGTCCATCATTCACATTTCTTGCTTTTGAGATTGCTAAAGATGCTATTGCATACTCATTTACATTATCAGTATTAGCTTTTATAAGTCTTTCAAGAACTTGTGTTTGTGGTAAAGCTCTTAATTCCGTTTTTGGAGTTGAAGCAGGATATGACACAGGGTCATGGTCAATTGAACCGACAATGAATGTATTATCATTATTTTCACCATCAACTTTCACTGTCGTTGTATAAGTTTCTCCAGAGCTAACTTGAGCCGGTGCCTGAATTTCAATATTCATAAATCTTGCATCTCCGTAAAGGAGAGATGATTCGTCTGTTAATGATGTTTCTCCTGAAATTAGCCATCTGTCATTAACTTTTACCAAATGATAAATACCTGTTGATGTTGAATGAATTTCTCCGGATACGGGCATGAAATCCATCGTGTCATGGATTGTTCCACTTGCGGTTTCAATTACTTGTACACTTGCGTTGTCTCCATTTACACTTATTGATTCTATTTTTGTGGAATAAGTCAAGTCTTCGCAAGCTTTCCAGGTTTCTTCAATGCTTTTGAAATAGGCATCTTTATTAAACCCGTCATTGTTAATATAATTATCTGCATACAAGTTTTTTAATTGTGTTAAACCATGTTTGTTTGCAAAAGTGTTATGAACTTCAAACAAGCTTTTAATTTGTTTAATAGCTTGTTTATTTTCTTTATTCTGTTCAATTCTGTAACTTCTATTTGAAATTAGAGATGCTTCTGCTTGAGAATTTACTGCAGGTATGATTAAAGCTGTTAATAATAATGTTAATACTATCTTTTTCATACATTACAGTATAGTTGAAAAATCTGGAAAATTTAATAGTATAAATAATGGAGATTAAAAACACATTAACATTTCTTAAAATAGTGTAATTATTACTCTAGAAATGGGTATATAAAGAGTATTAAGATTAGCCGGAGGATATTTAAGATTATGGATATAGCATTAAAACAAAATAGTATTTCATTAAATTTAATGGATAATAAGATAAAATCAGTGATTGAGGCATTGAAATTTTCAAAGATTGAAAAAGTTTTATCTGATGCATTGGAAGATATGCCTAATACTAATCCTGTTAATTATATTGGAGATTTGAACAGGGCTGATATTATGCACTGATTTTAGTGTTAAGTATTTTTATTTAAAAAGTTCTATTAATTGATTTTTCATGCTATCATTATACTGTTATAGAAAAGGAAAAAGACATGAGTTTAACAGTATATTTAGGGATAGATGTTGGTTCTGTTACAACTAAATTAGCTTTAGTTGATGAGACAGGTAAGTATGTTGACAGTGTTATGTTGAAAACGGCAGGAAAGCCTGTCGTTGCTGTCCAAACAGGTTTAAACAGATTATATGAAAAACGATTAACGGAATATGATGTTATGGGTGTTGGTACAACGGGTTCCGGACGTGCTTTAGCAGGTTCACTTGTTGGCGCCGATATTGTAAAAAACGAAATTACAGCTCATGCAGTTGCCGCAAGTACCAATGTTCCAGGGGTTCAGACTATTTTGGAAATCGGAGGGCAAGATAGTAAAATTATTATTTTGCGAGATGGTATTGTAACAGATTTTGCTATGAATACCGTTTGTGCAGCCGGTACAGGTAGTTTCCTAGACCACCAAGCACAAAGATTGAATGTTCCGATTGAAGAATTTGGTGAAACAGCTCTTCGCTCAACTAATCCTGCTAGAATTGCAGGTCGTTGTGGTGTATTCGCGGAAAGTGACTTGATTCACAAACAACAATTAGGTTATCCTGTTGAAGACTTGTTATATGGGCTTTGCCAAGCTTTAGTTCGTAACTATTTGAGTAACCTTGCTTTGGGCAAAGAACTTTTACCAACTGTTTCATTCCAAGGTGGTGTAGCAACAAATACAGGTATGGTTAAGGCTTTTGAAGAAGCTTTGAATACAAAAATTGTTGTCCCTGAAAATCACCAAACAATGGGGGCAATTGGTGCTGCGTTGCTTGCTATGGAAAATCACCAATACACGGAAACCCCAACTAAATTCAAAGGTTGGAATGTCGCAGATATGCACTTTACATCAATTACTTGCGGTTGTACCGGTTGCTCAAACAATTGTGAAGTTATTACAATCGTTGAGGGAGTAAATGAAGTTCAACACGTTGAGAAAATTAAAGATGTTAAAGGCAATATCATTGCAAGATGGGGCGGTACTTGTGGTCGTTGGGATATAAGCTAGGATAAAAAATATATATGCAGAATTTTGGGCAAAATCCTCAAAAAAATTTATCAAGGACATCAATTCTTACAGAATTGTCCAACGGTAACGTTGAACTTGGAGAGGCTTTTGCCCTTATTCTTAGTGATATGGTTGTACAAAGTGGAATTACAAATCCTGAGTCTGAGCCTTTTGATGTCGTTCCTGATTCTTGGAGGAAGCTTGCTGCTAAGCCAGAAAAAACTCCTGATGATATTAAAAAATTAGATTTGTCTTTTAAAGAAGAAATTCAATCGCTTGCAGAATCTTATCTTTTATTTATGGCTCGAGAAACAAGAAATCTTACCGGAAAACTTGATTATGCACAGTATGAAATGTATATGCTCAAATATCGATTTGGAAGATATGATATAATGAATAAGCCAGAGTATCTATCAAAGGTTAAAGTTCAGATAAAAAATGCTTTTAAAAAAATTTCTGCTCATGGCGAACAGCAAGGGGATAATTTGATTGATAAGCACGATATGGCTGCTTTTATTTATGCTCTTTCTACAAAATCAAAGAGGGATTCAAATAAAAATTTTATTGGATTTGAAATTAATGGAATTATTACACCGGAAGAGTATGCTGTTAATGAGAATAACTTGTTTGAAGCGGAAGATAATTTATTTTCCGTGAAGTTACGAGTTGCATACAAAATGTTGAATAGCTAGTTAGGGGATTAAATTTCTATGAAAAATATTTTAGTTTCTTTGATGTTAATAGGTTTAATTGGCTTTAATGCGAAAGTTAATGCGATAGAAAATATTTATAGTCTTGATGATGTTGCACCTGTTCAAAACGAAGAAGTTCAAGTAACAAATGTTAATGCGCCATTAGAGGCTACAGTTTCTTTTGACTGGTTAGATATTGATTTAGCACAAAGAGAAAATCAAATTCAACATTACAAAGATTTGTTATTTACAAATAATTCCAGTCATATCTATTTTACAAAAGATGAATTCAAAAAAGAATTTGCAAAATATTATAAAGACAAAGATTTTAAACTTCACTATATGTTAACAAATAACGGGGTTACAGAAGATGAAGATGCAAAATATTGCGCATTTTTCTATAAGAAAAAAACACTAGTCTTGTATGCGATTCAATACAAAAATACTCCGAATAAAGCTTTTTATTACACCGCATTTGGTGGTTTGAGATATACAGATTTGATGTCTGATGAATATCCGAATTTCCCATACACATCAATGCAATATGATCAAAAAGGACAATTAAAGAGTGCAATTTATTTTGCATCAAAAGATTTGCAATACATGTTTGGGCCGGATAAAGAATTTCAGGGGATTTGGTACAAAGATAAAATGTATGACAAAAATGGCAAACAAGTTTTAACTCGTACAAATTGGTAGTTTTAAAGGTTGGTAGTAATACCAACCTTTAATTTTTTGTATTTGTCTTTTTATTTTGTAACGATTGATAAAATATAATTATCATTGAAATACTTGTTAGCAACTTCAATGATATCTGAATCTGTCACACTGTTAATAAGTTGTTCGTATTTGTCTTTGAATTCATAGCCTCTTGTAGATGCTTCGTACCAACCAAGATTTGATGCTTTATCAAGGTTTGTTTCAAGACCGATTACGTAATTGCCTAAGAGTTTATCTTTTGCATCTTTTAATTCTTTATCGCCCACATATTCTGTTTTTAGACGTTTGATTTCTTCAAACAATCCTTGTTTAGATTTTTCAAGTGTTTCCGGATTCGTTCCAATATATAACAAGAAGCTTCCTCTAAGAATATTTGGGGAGTAACTTGTACCTAGTTGGTAAGCTAATCCTTCTTGCTCTCTCAGGTCTTTGAATAGTCTTGAACTCATTCCTGTTCCTAGGATTGAATCAATAACTTGCAATGTTGCATAATCTTTTTTGTTCAAAACACCATTTGTTTGCCAACCAAGCATAATCCATGCCGTTTGAGTTTGTGGCATATTTTGAATTGTTTTACGTGGAGCTGAGACAGTTGGAATTTTTGAGGAATATGTTTGATAATCGAATTTTTTGCCATTCTCTTTTTTAGGGAAAATTTTATTTAATTCTTGAATTGTTTTATCTTTATCAACATTTCCGTTTATAGAAATTACCATATTTTCAGGATTAAACACATTATTGTAGTATTCAACCATTTCTTCTTTTGATATGTTTGGAATATTTTTTTCTAAAACTTTAGACGAAATTGAATATGGTGTGTTTTGATAAATTAAATCTCTATATTCTTCAATTGCTCTTTGGATTGGAATATCTTTATTCCTTTTTATTGAACTCATTTTGTCGGATTTAACTTTTTCTATTTCAAAGTTATCGAAAGTTGCATTATTTACAACTTCATTCAAAAGTTCTAATGTCTTGTCATATTCATCTTTTGTTGTTAGGACTGAAATTGCAAAGGCATCAGCGCTTGCAACAGGTGCAATTTTTATTCCATTATCTTCTAAAATTTGAGAAAGTTCTAGCGATGAATAATTTTTAGTTCCTTTCATCATTAATGATGCGACAAGGTTTGCTGTTCCATGAGTTTTTTCTAATAGCTGTCCCCCTTTTGCATATATACTGATTGCGATAATATCATTTGATGAATTGGGGGTATAAAGTAACGTTGCACCGTCAGATAATTTGTATTTTTGAGATTGTGAATTTTCACTCACTAATTCTGCACTTCCTGTATCTTTTTTTATATTTGCAACAGGAACATTTTTAGCACTTTCCGGAAGAACTATTGAAATTGCACTTTTGTTTTCGCCTAAATATTTATCTGCCACTTTTTTTACATCATCTTTTGTAACTGCTTTGATATTTGTAAGATAGTTATCATAAAATTTGATATCATTTGTCAAAGCCATTGTGTAGCCGATTTCTGTTGCAATGTTTGTAATTGATTCTCTAGAATAGAATGTACTTCTTTCGATTATATTTTTGGCAAGACTGAGTTGTTCATCTGTGATACCGTTTGTTTGAATTTTTTTGATTTCATCAAAGATTGTATCTTGAACTACTTTGCATTTTTCTGGTTCAAAGTTCGCTGAAATGTAAAAAATTCCATCATCACGGTATGTGGAATTCCCTGCATCAACTGAGAATGCAATTCTTTTCTTTTCTTTCATTACTTGATTTAATACTGATGATCTCCCATCACCTAAAATTGTAGCAAGAACATCCAAAGCATAAGAGTCTTTATCTTCTATAGGTGTGCCTCTAAACCCTACAAGCATGTAACCTGACTCGGTGTTTGGTAGATATTCAACTTTTTTTACTTGTTTTGTTAATTGTTCTTCTTTGGGGTACACATTTTTTATTTGTTTTTTATATCCAGCATTAAAATCTTCTTTAATTTTTGAAATTGCATGTTCTGGGGCAACATCACCAATTACGATTGTAATCATATTTGATGGAGAGTAGTGAGCATTATAAAAACTAAGAATTTGGTCACGTGTAATTGTTTCAATTACATCACTTTTTCCGATAACTCTTCTTTTGTACGGGTGATTTGTGTACATCATATCATTAAGGTTATCTTGGAGAATTTTTGATGGTGCATTCAAGTCTTTGCTAATTTCTTCTAATACAACTTTTCTTTCTTTTTCCATTTCATTTCGAGGAATAAGCGGGTGCATCATCATATCAGCATGTAAATCCATTGCTAAGTCAAAATCCTTAGATGGAATTGTTACATAATAATGCGTAAAATCTTTACTTGTTGCGGCATTTGTTATGGCTCCTTTTGTTTCAAGAATTTTGTCAAATTCCCCTGGGGCATGATTTGATGTTCCTTTGAAGAATAAATGTTCTAAAAAGTGTGCTACACCATTGTTAGAATCATCTTCATCAATTGAGCCTGTTTTAATCCAAGTGTCAATTGTTACAATTGGATTACTTTTAACTTGTTGGATAACTACGGTTTGTCCGTTATCAAGTTTGTATGTTTGAACACTTGCACCCCAAACAATGTTTCCACAAATCATTATTGCTGCAACCAGTATAAATTTTTTCATTATAAAACCTCTCTTTTGAAATAATTATATAATAAAACCGTTAAAAAGATATCCCTTATGAGATTAGCTTTTTAGGTAATAGGCATTTCTTGTAAGATGTCGGTTGATTTGAATTTTTTAGGTGATTTTAGAGAAATGTATTCTTTCAAAGCTTCAAAAGTTACAGCACAAACTTTTTCATTTGCTTTTGTTTCAAATTCTCCTTTTTCATCAAAATCATTAATTGCCATTTGTTTAAAAAGAAATCTCTCAATTTATAAGGCATTTGTTTTTTTTAAATAGTGAACTTTTTTCTGCGCAATCTTTACAAATAATTCCTCCTAAATTTGGTACAAAGTACATTGTTTCTTTCCCAATTTTGTCGTGGCAACATAGACAAGAGTCAAGTTCAATAGAAAAACCTGATTCAATCATCATTTTTAGTTGAAATTTAATAACTGCAATCATTATTTCAACTTTTGAGTCTGAAATTGAAATTGCATTTAGAGTTTTATATAAAAGGTTATAAATAAGCTCAGAGCTGGGGTCTTCTTCAAGTCCAAAATTATTAACAACTTCTGTTACATACATAGAGTAAAATATTTTATCAATATCTTGTCTTGTTTTGTTAAAAGTATTTAGAACTTCTGCTTGGCAAATTGTATCAAGGTTTTTCCCTTTATGTAACATCAATGTGTTTGCGACAAGCAAATCCATGCGAGCACCTAACTTACTCTTGGGCTTTTTTACTCCCTTAGCTACTCCCCTGATTAGTCCTTTATCTTTTGAATACATAACAATAATTTTGTCTGATTCTCTCAAATTGTAGGACTTTAGATTGATTGCGTCTGTTACAAAATTATTTTGCATTGTCCCTTTATATTAAAATACTATATAATTGCAAAAATTTTATGCAATTGTTTTGTTCATGCCGGTTCCTCGGTAAATACCTCTCATAAGTTGTTCAAGTTCAGATCTGTTATCAGAATATTCAAGGGCAACTTCTTTGGTAATTTTGTTTTCATTATACAACTTATATAATGACATGTTCATTGTTGTCATATTGTTAAATGAACCATTCTTAACAAGTTCATAGATTTGTTCAAGCTCATCTTTTTGAATAAAGTCTTTAACCGTTGGAGTTACAACAAGAATTTCTGTCGCAGGAAGTCTTGAACCTCCCTCTGCTGCAGGTACAAGTTTTTGAGAGATTGTACCCCTTAAAGTGTTTGCGATTTGGCTTCTAACGAAAGGTCTTTCATTAGGGTCAAATAAGTTGATAATTCTGGCAACTGTTTGAACAGAGTCGTTTGTGTGGATTGTTGATACAACAAGGTGACCTGTTTCAGCTGCTTTAAGAGCTGATTCAACTGTTTCTCTGTCACGAATTTCACCGATGAAGATAACATCTGGGTCTTGTCTCAAAGCGTATTTAACACCATCTGAGAATGATGGAGTATCAATAAGCAATTGTCTTTGAGAAACGATTGATTTTTTGTTTGAGAAAATAAATTCGACAGGGTCTTCAATTGTAACAATGTGTTTTGATGATGATGCGTTAATGTAATCAATCAAAGATGCAATTGTTGTTGATTTACCTGATCCTGTAGGACCGGTTACAAGAACCAATCCGTTGTTAAATTTGGCGAATTCTTCTAATGTTTTAGGTAGATATAATTCCTCAAAAGTCTTGATATAATAAGGAATTGCACGAATAACCATTGCAGTTTTACCAAGTTGCCTACTCATATTGATACGGAAACGAGAACACCCTGGAATTTCATAAGAAAAGTCGATATCAAAGAATCTTGTAATTCTGTCTTTCAAGTGTTGAGGAGCAACTGTTCTGATAACAAACTCCATGTCTTCACTTGTTAAAGGTGGAAGATTAATCCTCATGATTTGTCCAGAAACTCTAATAGCAGGTCTTTCTCCCTCGCAGATGTGAGCATCTGAAGCTCCAACTGATACTGCTTGTCTTAAAAAATCTTCTATATAAAAATCGTTATTTGCGCTCATACAGTCCTCTTAATTTAACATAATACAGTATATCATTTTTTTTAGTTTTGCACAAGTTTATTGTGCATGGTATCATTCAGATGTTGGAATTATGATAAATATTGAAAATATTAGGGATACACTGCAAAATAAAAATTTTGTGATGTTTTTGACGTCGTTAATTTTTATTGCAGGGGTTAGTTCATATTTTTATGGACCGGCAATTCTTTTTGCTGCTTTAGTTACAGTTGGATTGCTTACTTGTTTGTATTTGAATTTGTTTAGCTTTAAGAGAGTATTATTTTTAATATTTGTTTTTTATTTTGGATTTTTTATAAGTTTTGTTAAAATAAAAAATTATGATGATTTGTTACCGCTTGCACCATTAAATACAACTTTTACCGGACGAATTGTCAGTATTCCGAATTCTCCGGAAAAAGATAAAGTAAGATTTTTTATGCAAGTTGATAATGTCGCAGGAAAAAATGTTGCAGGGAAAACTTTTGTTACAATCTCTACGAATCCAGAAGTTATTGAACTGTTAAACATTGGAGAAAAAATTTCAATAAACGGAAATTTAAGAAGACCATTTTCAGCTTCAAATCCCTCACAATTTGATTATAGTGTGTATCTTAGAAATTTTAATGCTTTTACTGTTTTATATTCTAATGGTGAGGGGTTGAAGTTTTTAGAAGATAAACCGTCTGTAAAATGGAAATTTTTGCAGAGATTAAATGATACTAGAAATAAAATTCTAAAAACTCATTCAAAATTTTTGAAAAGTCCAAATCTTGAAATCCTTGGTGGAATTGTCTTTGGTGATGATGCTGTTGCACCTCCAGATTATATAAAAACATCTTTTATTAATTCCGGCTTGTTACACATTTTAGCGGCTTCTGGCATGAATGTGGCATTTATTTTTTCGTTTTGGTTTGTAATATTAAGATTTTTAAGGGTTCCTTATAAGCCAAGAGTTTTGTCAGGCATGCTCTTAATCGTTCTCTATACATTGATGACAGGGCTTGGACCGTCTGTAGTTCGTGCTGCATTGATGTTGCTGTTTGTTTTGACCGGAAAATTATTAGATAGAGATACTCATAGTGTTTCGCTTCTATCTTTGGTTGCAGTGTTGATGTTGATTTATAACCCTGCATATTTGAATAATGTAAGTTTTCAACTATCATTCCTTGTGACTTTTGGTTTAATTACAACTGCAACGATTTTTTCTCAAAAATTGGATAAAGTTCCAGATTGGTTGAAAGCACCTATACTTATACCATTAGTCGCTCAAATATGGATTGCTCCAATTCAAATGTTTTATTTTAATACGTTTAGTTTATATTCAATATTTGCGAATATTTCAACTGTGTGTTTATTAAGTGTGATAAGTTTTTGTGGTTTTGTAAGTTCAGTTATTTCAGTAATTACTCCTCTTGCAGATATTACATGTAGGATTTTTGATTTTGGTTTAAATTATCTTTTGAATATCTTAGTTTGGATTTCAGATTTCTTTGCAAATCTTCCGCATTGTGTATTACAAACAACTCATCCTAATTTGTTACAATTACTATTTTATTATTCTGTTTTGTTAACGGTAACATTTCTTGTCAAATATGAAAAATATAAAGAGTCCATACTTGTTACGATAATTGGGGTGGTAATAATTCTCGGAACAACTATTCGTCCGGTTTCGCATAAATTAGAAATTATTGCATTTGATGTGCAAAATGCGGACTCATTTCTTATTAAGACACCACAAAATAAGTATTTTTTTATTGATACCGGTAAAGCTCCTTATAAAAGTGGAAATTCGCAAGCAAAAATTATAATGCTTAAATACTTGAAAGACCGAGGAATTAAGGATTTAGAAGGGGTAATTGTTACCCATTTTGATAATGACCATTCCGGTGGAACTGTTGATTTTATTGAAAATACGAATATAAAAACTTTGTATCTTAATTCAACAGAAAAAGAAACTCAAACTGCAAAGGATATTTTTAATGCGGTTAAAAAATTAAAACAAAATGTTAGAATTGTGAAAAATGAAGACATCATTTATTTTGAACCTAATTTAACCTTAAAAACATATAAAGCAAAAATTGGTGGAAAAAATCGAAGCAATGAATGTTCAACTGTCACTTTATTGAGTTATGGGAAATTTGAGATGCTATTTATGGGTGATGCGGGTGTTACGTCTTTCAATCAGTTACAAAAAGATATTCCTCATAATGTAGAAGTTCTAAAAGTTGGTCATCATGGTGGTCCGAGAGTTGTTGATTCTCAAATGTTAGAACATCTCGGGAATAGAGTATCACTGATTTCTACCGGTATAAATTATTTTGGACACCCCAATAAAGGAACTATAGATATTTTGCGCAATACGGATATTTTAAGAACGGATTTGCTTAATTCTATAAAAATTATGACTGATGGCACTGAATACAAAATTTATTCTTATGATACCCATGATAAAAGATATCAATTCCGAGAAAATTTTTATTCAAAATGATATTAGAAAAACATTAAAACTTGACATAATTATCGTAAATTTTACACTAATTGTTAAGCAACTCAAATCCCCTCATATCAAGTGTTTTGCAAGTTGTAAAAATGTCGAAAAGTAACCTAGGGGTTGAAATTTTAAATTTTTGTAATATAATGGGTGTATAAAACATTCGAAAAAACGAAAGTCTTATAAAAACGTAAGAGCAAAAAGTAGTTTTTGAGAATTTTCAATTTACAACTAGAGGATTACATTTTGAAAAAATTATTACTATTCACTATTGCATTAGTGTTCATGTGTTGTACACAAGTGCAGGCGGCCAATGTAAATACAGTAAAGGCAGCGATAGTAAAACATTCTATCGAAATGGGTGTAGATCCAGCAATTACTCTTAGTATTGCGAAAACAGAATCAGGTTTTAGACACGAAGCAAGAAGTTCTCACGGTGCTGTAGGTGTCTTTCAACTTATGCCTTCCACTGCAAGAAGAATGGGATTAAACCCATATTCTCTTGATGATAACATCAAAGGTGGAATCATGTATTACAAGTCAATGTACAAAATGTTTGGATCAATGGAATTAGCTTTAGCAGCTTATAATGCAGGTCCTGCAAATGTTAAAAAATATCGTGCAGTCCCTCCTTATAAGGAAACAAAAAGATTTGTAGCCGGTATTATGGCTGATTACAATCATTTTAAAGCTCATCCAGATCCTGCAATGATTGCAGTTAAAAAAACAACACCGGTTGCTAACCGTACTGTAGTTGCAGTTCAAACTCCAAAGGTTCCGGCAGGTGCAGCTAAGATGGTTGCTAAAGCTCCGGTGAAGTCAGCTCCATTACCGGTTTCTAGATTTGAAGAAGCTAGAAAGGTTAACGCTCAAATGATTAAAGCAATGCCTATGGAAGGTGAACTTAAATCTCAATCAGTTGCAATTTAATTTTTGGTTATGAATGTTAAAAATAGATGAGCCTTATGACTCATCTATTTTTTTACCAAATGTTTATATTTTTATTATAATTTTGTATCTTAAAAATACGGCAAAGCCTTGTTTAATAATATATTGTAAAAAATATTTTAGTAAATTAATCTCAAAAATTTCTTATTTTTATTCTGTTAATATTTGTAAAATTATTCACTAGGACTAGTTAAATAGTATTATATTTTTTACCCATTTGTGGTATATATAAATTGTACATAAATGAATTATATTATATTTATTATAGTTCAGTAGATTGGAGGGAAAAATGGCAGTAGGTCAATTCGTTTTTATGTTACACAGTCACCTACCTTACTATAGAAAAGCAGGCATGTGGCCGTTCGGTGAAGAAAACCTTTATGAATGTATGGCAGAAACATACGTTCCGCTTCTTAATGCAATTTCAGAATTATATGATGAAGGCATAAAAGCGAAATTAACTGTAGGTATTACACCTATTTTGGCTGAACAGTTGAATGATGAACACTTGAAACAAGGGTTTGTTGAATACTTAGATTCCAGAATTAAAAGTGTATCTAAAGATTTGGACAGATATCCTGATCCAAAAGTTCCTCATTCTCAACATTTGAAATATTTAGCAAAATATTACTTTGATTGGTTTAACAATATTAAAGATTCTTTTGTTAACAAATATCATATGGATTTGATTTCAGCATTCAAGAAGTTCCAAGATTTGGGCTGTATAGAAATCACAACTTCCGGTGCTACACACGGTTTTTCTCCATTACTTGCAACAGATAACAATTTAAATGCTCAATTCAAAATTGGTTCTGATACAACAAAAGATTATTTGGCAAAAAGGCAAAAGGTTGTTGGTTGCCAGAATGTGCATATCGTCAAGGTTATGAATATATTGGTAAAGATGGTCAAAAACATTGGAGACCGGCGATTGAGGTTACTCTTCAAAACAATGACATTGAATACTTCTTTACAGAATCTCATGTTATTGAGGGTGGAAATTCAATCGGTTGTCGCCGTGTAGTTGGTGTTTACGGAAATATTGAATATATTCCATTACCTGATAGAGAACCAACCGGATATGATACATATTCTGCTTACTGGTTACCTGATGCACAGGTTGCTGTTATGGGTAGGAATGACAGAGCTGGTTACCAAGTTTGGTCTGCTGCTGATGGTTACCCAGGAGATGGTTGTTTCAGGGAATTCCACAAAAAAGATGACAAATCCGGAATGAATTATTGGAGAATTACTTCACCTAAAACTGATTTGGGAGATAAAATGCTTTATGACCCGGTTTTGGCATTGAATAAAATTAATGAAAATTCGGATCACTATACTACAATGCTTTACCACTTGTTGAATGACTACAAAAATTCTCACAACGGTAAAGAAGGCTTGATTATGGTATCATTTGACACCGAGTTATTCGGTCACTGGTGGTTTGAGGGTATTGAATTTATTAAACAAGTTATTAAAAAGTTTAATCAATATCTTCCACAAGTTGAAAGAATGACTGCAGGTGAATATTTGCATGCTCACCCTCCTACAGAAGCAATTCAAATTCCGGAATCTTCTTGGGGGCAAGGTGGACACTTCTATGTATGGAATAACCACTTAACTGAATGGATGTGGCCGATTATCCACTCTTGTGAAAAACGTATTACATCTATTGCAGATAAATATCCAAATATTCCAGATGATAAATTATTGCATAGAGCATTGAATCAATTAGCTAGAGAAAATCTACTATTGCAAAGTTCAGATTGGCCATTCTTGATTACCACATGGCAGGCTAAAGACTATGCAACAGACAGATTTAGAGAACATGTTGATAGATTTGAAGAGATTGCTGACATGATTGAAAGCGGCAATATTGATAATGCTGAATTGGAAAAAATTGAAAGCATTGATAACTGCTTCCCTGTGATTGATTATCGTGTATATCAATCAATTGAAGAAGGTGTAATTCCGCAACAATCTAAAAAGTTAGCACCTTTATATAAAGATTAGACATAAATAATATTTTACAATTCATTTTACAAGCCTTGGCTCAAAAAGCTAAGGCTTTTTATTTTAAATCAAGAAATTTTCGGTTTTTGTTTGGGTAAATAAGTTGCGGATATTTATTTATTATCTTTTCTAAGTCTTCATTACTAATAGGAATTTCTTTTGCAGGTTCGTAAATAGTTTTTTTGTCCCCTTTTACTCTAAAGAATTTACCTCTTGTATTTCTGTAATCTCGAAGCATGTTTTCGGCAAAATCACATTTCCCGCTCCACGCATCAACAATGATTGATTTTGGGTGAAAATATCCTTTTTCAATTGGAACATTAGGTGGATTTATAAGACAAACTGAATGGTCTATTGTTTTTTCTTTTCCATTTACGAGATTGTACATGTGAATTCTAGAAACATTTTTAACTCCATTCAATTTAAGAACAATTTCGGAAAGCATTGCATCTTCCAGACAATTACCTATTTTTTCTTTCTCTAAGTAACTAAGCATTTCCATTGTTGGAGAATTTTTTTTAAGGTTTTCTTTTTTAAAACAGTTTTTTCTGAGTTCTATCAATTGATAAATTTTGTCATAAATATGTTTTTTTATTTTGAATTTCTTTTTATTTTCTTTAGAGAGAAATAAGTAATGGACGAAATCGTCAACTTTTTCTAACATCGTTTTGGGAGAACGACGCTTGTTAATTGCGGGTGTTTGTTCAAGTAAATCCATTACTTGTCCAAGATTGTTAGGACGGGTAGAACATAAATTATTGTTTTTCAAATAAGAAATGATACCCTCTTGATGTTTAGTTGTCGAGAAGTGTGGGAATGTTGAATTGACAATGTGAGAAACCCATTGAGCATCTTTGATTTGAGAACAACGGGAGGTAAAACTTTGACTTGTTGTGTTTCTAAGTTCCATAGATTGATAAAGAAAGCTAAAAATAATAATTGATTGAATTTGCGACTATATTTACAAATATTAATGAAAAATTTTCAAAAAAGTTCTTGCAATTTATTTTTTAGCACATATAATAAAGAAGTAGCCAAAACATCTGGGAGCGTAGCTCAGTTTGGTTAGAGCGCATGCCTGTCACGCATGAGGTCGCGAGTTCGAGCCTCGTCGTTCCCGCCATTATAAAAGAACCCTTTGAGGGTTCTTTTTTTGTTTTTAAACGACTTGGCTCTTCTCGCCTGTCTTGGATTTGCTCCACGCTCCCAGAGTTCCGCAATAGCAACACAGTTGCAGTTTGCTCCATCTGCTCGCTATCCGGACTAACTTCGTGTCGTCCGTCCGCAAATCCGCTCGTCGTTCCCGCCATTTAAAGAGACTTTTAAGAGTCTCTTTTTTAGTGCAAATTTTTTGTGTGTAATATGTGGTGTATTTTATTGAGTGGTTTGGTTATAACAGATGGTGCGATTTTTTCGGGTAATTGGCTTTGTGTGCGAGTTTGAGGGGGCGGAAATAATCAAACCATGTGTTATTTTACAATAACAGTGGAGATGTTTTTTGTAAATTTGCTTTATGAGCGCGTTTTACGGTTATGAAACATCAAACTATATATAAGTCAAAATGGTCGAAAGCGGAGATTTTGTGGATATTTCCTCTTTTAAAGCGGTATTTTAGGAATATATTCAAGCACAACATGTTTATATGGGAAAGAGCCAATAACATTACCTGTCAGATAATCTAGTTTTTCAAGGAATCTCGTATCTTTTGATATTAACTTATATTTAGATAATGCCGGAAATACAACTTCTCCACCATGTTCCATATTTGATGATATTTGCGAACCTTTAGGTATTCTATATTCTATTAACATAGGCTCAAATGCAATCTTTCCTTCAACATTATATGGAGTGCAAAGATATTGCTTAGTTCCTAATTTATCGTGAGCAGCGTAAGCGAAACCTCTTGTTGGAACTATTGTATCACCAATTTTAGCCGCATTTATTGCATCAAAATCTTGTCTTGCTGTTCCTATGCGTCGATTTACTCCTCTATAAGCAACACAATCTCTTGGTTGTGGAGTTAGTTTTGTAAAATTTACATTAGTATCCAGTAAATCTATAATTTGTTCATTATAATATGCCACTCTCTTATCATAGAGTTCTTTATATTTGTTGGGATTTTTCTCTTTAAAGTGCTCTATGCCTTTAAGACGGCTTTCTAATGTATCATTATAAAAAACCATTAACCGCATGAAAATCATGATGACCGATTACCTCAGTTTTTCCATTTTTGCAATATGGTCTAACATAGCCTGCTGGCGGTGGGCTCCACCATGATTCAACTTTTTTACAAAGGTATCTGTTTTTAGTTCAGATGCATATTTTAGTCCGTTTAACTTAGCAGGTTTAGTTGGTTTTGTTTGTAAAACACTAGTTTTACCTACAGTTTTTACCCAAGAAACAGTTCTTTCTGCTAAATTTATTCCAACTTTTCCAAATCCCATATAAACCCCTTTAATTTCCTCTGATATTAATATAAAGTATTTTATAACCCCAAAATTGCTTTTTTTATTAAAGAATCTTAATATACTAGAGTACTCAAACTCTCTGTTAAAAATAATCAAATCACCTGTTTCTTTACATGTGGGTAATTTTATAAACTCAACTTGTATGGGAATTATGCAACTAATTACCAAATATTAACACTTGCGGCATCATAAAAATCAACAACTAAAGATTTATTTTTTATTCTTTCTGAAAATAATTTATTGGCTTTTTGTCTCATATTTTCTTCATTTGTTATAGGGTCAAAAATACTTATATAAACGGCTTTAATGTTAAGATTTGCATTTATCGCATCAAATATATGTTTATCTTTATTATCAAGAGAATGACCATGTATAAATAAAACTCCTTGTATTTGAAAAAGCTGTTCATAGCAATAGTTAAGATAATGATTACCTCTAATCCATTTTAATTTATCATCACTATTGCCTTCTGCAATAACCAAAGGAGAAGTTCCTAGTTCTAACCAATATCTTGTTTTGTCTATTATTGTTTGATTATTATTATCATTATAAGTTAATTTATATGTATTTTTTATATCGTAGAATAAATGTAATCCACCATGCAAGTAATATATATTTTGTTTCCATTTATTTAGACACCATATACAATCATCTCCGTTTTCATTTCTATCAAATCCATCACGTGGATAAAAATTATTATAGTTAACTAAGTTTTTATAATCATCATTGTTATTTTGGTACAATCTTACACCATAAATTATTACCCAATATAGTAATAAATCATAATTTAGAGTGAATATATTACTAAAATTTGACAAAAATAAAAACGTATTATGATTATCTTTATCAGATGTATAAATTTTATCATGAAGTTTTGTTAAAGTCTTTACTAAATCCCATTTTATTTCTTCACTCCAACTTTCATACATTTGTGCAATTTCATATTCTCCATAAGCTAATTGATATACTTCTTTCTTAAAATTCAAATCTTCAATAACTTTTTCATAATCAGAAGTATTACAAAATAGGTCTGAATTGCAGAAAGAAGATTTTTGAAGAATTGAATCGTAACTAAAAATGTTACTACAAGCAATACTAAATCCATTACCTAATAATAAACTTTTACTATAATTACTATATTCTTTAATTAAATCCTCAAAATTCCATAATACAGTCATAAAATCTCCCAATCTTTTTATGAATAATAGCATAAAAAATCCCACCAATAAGGTGGGATTACAATTTTACATTATTGAACTGTACCCTAAAAAGTGGACACACAAAAGTAGCGAGTGTGGTATAAAAAAGAAAGGCTGCATAGCATTGAGTTGTTGTTATTTTGAATGCCTTGGCAAACAGTTTTTTACTTGCTAAAGGGATTAAAATAATTTCTGTTGCACTTCTTTTTCTAAAAAAGATTTTTGGTTGCTTTGTTGAATTTCATCTGTCGGTTTAAGATTTCCTAAAATCATCAAATCATTTGAGTTGTGTTTTCTATAGTTTTCTTGAGCTATTTGTGGATTTTTATTGGCATAACAATATTTACAACCATTTGGACAAGTGTCATAATCTCCAATATTTCTATTCTCCATACAACGACAGCCTTGTCTGTTACCTGAATGTCGTACCTTTTTGAATGTAATATCATTTGCTTTGCCTAAAATTTCAGATGTCATACACCCCGATTGCAGAATTCCATATTGTTCAATATTTTCAACTGTTGCACAAGTTTGAATTATTATATTGTGTTTCTTCGCTATCGCTCCGATATTTTTTGTGATTTTATTTTTATCAACGTCAGTCAACGTAATGATTTCAGGCATGTTCGTTTTTAGTTTCTTATACATTTCAACAAAACTAAAAATACATCTGTCAATATATGGTGAAAGTTTTTCAGACATATAATCAAAAGTTTCATAATGAACATTTTTAGTGTATTTTTCTGTCAAAAGAATTGGGTCATATCGCCATGCAATTCTTTGTTTATCGACAATTTCAGATAATTTAATAAGAGTTTCAATGCTTTCGTCTATACTTGGCACATTAGGTTCAATGTCCTTGCCATAAGCCGTAATTGTATAGTGAAAATATGTGTTAAACTTATCAGTAATTTCTGTTAATCTGTTTAAAATCGGTTCATAATTTTTGGAACAAAATACAACGCAATCAAGGACTTTTGGGTCTAGTTCGTATTTTGTTACTTTGTTTTGAAACATTGGATTTCTTGAATAAACAAAACCTTCTTTGAATCTTTTCAAAAGCCAATCTGAATAATATTGAACTGTATCTGTTCTTGAACCGGTGTTAATTATCATTTTATACTTTTATTCCTGATTAAAAGGGGCAAGATTGCCCCTTTCAATTTTAACACAATTCAGCATCGCTAAGTCCGAATTGTTCCAAGCTGTTTGATTTTGCTTGAACACAGATATATTCCAAATCAGTTTTTGCTTCCATTGTTCTTACCGCATTTGGAAGAACTTTGATACATGTACCTTCCTTGAATTCAACAACTTCATTATCTAAAGTCATTGTACCTTTGCCCTTTAAGAAAATATAAACTTCTTCATTCTGTTTGTGTTTGTGATTGAATGGCAATTTTACTCCTGCAGGCATTGCACTAACTGAAATTTCACAACTTGTTAATCCTAGCAAATCATGCAAAAATGCTTTGCCATTTTCATAATTTTTGCCTACTTCACTAATTTTTCCAATTTCTTCTTTTTTTAAAGTTTGTCATAATATTTCCTCCTTTTGTTAGATGTCTAACTATTACCGTAAAAATTTTTGCTTACATTTTTTTCAAAAGTTCTTCTAAAAGTTTAACTTCATTTTCTGATAAATTTTTGTTTAACATTTTGTTTAAATTATTTGAAATTTGGTCAAAAGTTGCTTTAAAGTCTTCACCTTTTTGAGTCAAAATTACATAAGTAGAGCGGCTATCTTTATCTGAAGCTGCTCTTTTTAAATATCCTAGTTTCTCTAGTTTATCAACCAAGACCGTAACCGTCGGTTTTGTTCTATGAATGCAATTCGCAATATCTTTCATTGTCATTTTATTGTTTTTGTAAAGACATACAAGAATATCTCCATGACTTGGAACAAGCCCCTCTACACCGTTATTTTTTAATTCTTCTATAATAAAACGGTTTCCTTTTTTTCATGAATTTTAGATATTAGAGATAATATAGCACTCATATAATGATATTATAGTTAGATATCTAACTTTGTCAAGAGGTTTTAATTTCTTTTGTAACGATTATGTTAAACTTTAGCAAAATTTTATTTTGAGAGGATTATAAACTCAATAAGTAAAGGAAAATATAATGAATACTATATCTAATAATAAGGTTAATTTTAAAGGCACGTTTGTTGTAAATTATAAAAACTCAATTTCTGGAATGCGTGAGGGCTTTGAGCATGCAATCGGAAAACATAAAAGGTTGATATTTGACGGTTTTGGCGGGAAAAAAAGACACAACTTTATATGTATTGAAAGATAGCAAAGATTATGATGCTGCAATGTTTTTAAAGGCAAATAATAAACGTTTTAAATATATGCCGGATATTAATACAAAAGCAAGTTTTGAATATTTGGAAGATGCTGAAAAGTATATATTAGAAAACAAACCTAGGGTTATTACAAAAATTAAAGATTTAATTGATTTTGTAACGAGTAATAGAATGAAACAAAAAGCAAATTATCGTAGACCTATAAATGAATATATTTTTCAAAAATTGGGTATTACTAATGATGAAGTTACAAGGGTAAAAGATTCAAGAGGAGTAACTTTTTACAAAGATAAAACCACCGGAGATACTCGAGTTCAGTTATCGCCATTCAATGAAAATGGGACATATTTTGTTCGCGTGAAAGATTCTACTTATCCTCATGAAATTTCTCGTTATGCGGTTGACAGAGATGGTAATTTTTTATATAAATTTAGTACTCCCGATGATGTTATGACTTTTAATGAAAAGTTTAAATTAGCGTGCCAGTTTTTATGCAATCCTGAAAAATTTACAAAATAAGTTTATAAAATTTTTATGTTACAATTTTTCAAGGATAAGGTATTGTTTATACGAACAATGATTTAAAATCTTGTTATCAGTAAGTTATTGTTGTCGAAGAAAAGAAATAGAGACAATGTGGCAAGAGTGGAGCAACAGGCAATAGAAGAGAAATTAACAGGTTTGTATAATCAAATGCAAGTATTTAATGCTATAAAACATCTAATTGGTACAATTGGGAAGTAGGGAGGTTGTTATGAAAAGAATTTTAATTTTGATGTGTTTATTACTTTCTTCTGCATCAATTGTTTTTGCCGGAGAAACTTATTCTATTAAAGATTTGAAAAAGATGAATATTGATGCAAATTCCTCTATATCAAAAGAAGAATTGCTAAAGGCTCAAAAGATTATGTTGGGTGTATATGAAAAGACTTCTGATGGTGTAAAACAAGGTAAAGGCCCATTTTATGCTGAAATTTATGATAAAAACGGGAAATTAATTGCTGCATCTTCTAATAGTGTAGTCGAAGATAATTGTTCAATTTATCATGCGGAGGTTAATACCTTGAAAAAGGCTCATTCATATTATAAACAGTACAATTTAGCACCTAAAGATTTGACAATTTATGTTAATGCTGAACCTTGCATAATGTGTGCCGGTGCAATTATGTGGTCTGGAGTCAAAACAGTATATTTTGGTGTTCCATCTAAGAGTGTTGAAGAAATTACCGGTTTTGATGAGGGATTTAAACCGAATTGGATAAATGAATTCAAGAAAAGAGGCATAACTGTTTATGGGAATATTGAACAAAAGGCAGGAGAAAGAGTTCTTCAAGATTATGTAAACAGTGGAAAAGAAATTTATAAACCAACTCGAAAGTAGGATGATTATGATTATAAAATATAAATACTTGTTATCTGTTATTGTATGTACAATTATGTTATTTGCTTGCGGTTGCACATATAAAACAATGCCAATAGGCACGTCTAACCCTTGGACTGATTGTAATGACAGCTATTCTTGTGCGGTTAAAATTGCCGGATTTAACATGCCGTTGCATCTTTCAAATTATACTGTAAGAGCAATGAAAGGACTGGTAGAGGTTACGTATCAGTTAGATGAGCATCGTGATGTTACGGTAAGAAAAAGCATAGAAGAAATTAACGGCGGAGATAATAGCGGGGATTATACAAAGTATCCTGAAAATTCAACACTAGTACTAGATAATGGTGTAGAAATAAATGTCCGAAAAGACGGGGATAAGATTTATGTGATGTATTTTGGTTCAGAAAGCGGATATTATTCTGCTCGTTGTGAACAAGGTATGTCAACTAAAGAGGTTGAAGATATTTATTCTGTAATTGCAGAAGTTGAGGCGGCCAAACTTCCTCCAGAAGCTTTTGAATAGTTTTGTAAATATTTTTAATAATATATCAAAAATATTAATTTTCGTATTTTATACTAAGTCATAAACTTTGTAGAAGAAAGGATTTTATGCAAAGGGTGAAAAAAGTTTTATTGCTAACAATCTTATCTGTGGTTTTGGCACCTATGGTGTGCGCAGATGTTGTTGTTTCTCCTCAGTGGAGTGAGTTTTGTCCTTCTGAATACATTAGTTCGAAATCTTCAAGGTTTAATTCTACGCAGAATTATTGGTATAACAGACGAGTTCAGTTTGAGGAGTCTTTGGAACAATGTAATTCTTATAGTGGTGAACATTTGAAGTCTTGTTATTCTAAAATTCGAGCTGAAGAAATAAATAAAAATAAGTACAAAAAAATCTAAAAAATATTTCTAAACAAAGGAGATACGTGATGAATTCTTCTCTAAGTATAAGTTCTCAACCGGTTTTTACCGCGAAGATATCTGTGATTGCGCAAGCTAAATTATTATCAAAAGAAGATTCAAATACTCTAAAGGCAATAGCTAAAAATATTGGAACCGATGATGATATTATTCATTTGACGGTTAAAGAATCTAAAAAGCACCCGGATACTGCATTCTGGGCAGAACATACTGCGGATTTCCATTTGGGGCATAAAGCATATAAAACAAGAGCTTCTAAGAATGTTTCTGCGGGAAAATTTTCACCTTTTAATTATTGCAAAAGAGTTTTATCTATACTAAAAAATGCATATATAAAAATGCAAAACTCTAAAGTTTAGCTAATTTCATCAAAATCTGCAATTTTAATTTCTTCAAAAGATTTATTTAAAGCCTCTTCCGGACTTAACCTCTTTTTCAATGCTCTATCTATGTGTGCGTTTGAAATATAAATTTCGTCTTTATCTGTTTTGTATGCAATATTTGTCGGACTTTTTCCGTTTCTTATTTCAGAAAAAGGAATGTCGAGTTTGTTTAAGAGTTCTTTAAATTTGTTATAAATATTAAGACTCTTTTTGGTATCTTTAGAGCCAACAAGGATTCCTTGCAAATTATTGTCGGCTAAATTTATTTTATCCCTCAAATAAGGAATAAAAATACTAAAATTGTGGTTTGCCCCATCGTTTGGGTTTATATGCATTAGTAAGGCTTCTTTGCCATTTGTCAAAAGACATGACGTACAATCACAAATATTTCTTGTAAAAACATCTTTACCTTGCACTGTTTGCTCCAGACTCCAAGGAAAATCAGCAAAGTTTATTTTAGGGATATTGCTTGTGACTTCTGAAAATGTTTTGCTATTTACAGGTTTGATATAAGATGTAAAACTGATATCTGTCATTTTTTATGCCTTTCAGAAAGAGTAAAGTTACATAAAAAATAAAATTGCCATATTGTAAAGGATTATAACAACTCAAAAGAACCGGTAATGACCGGTTCTGAATTGTTATCCTATCCTAAATCTTTTTAAAAATGTTTCCTTTTTGCTTTTCCTAATTTCCAATGATGTTCGTAAAATTTATGCTATAAAGTTTGTTCCAAATCTGTTTGCTCCGTGGAAGAAAGATTGTTTCATCATTTGAGTCAAAGTCTTTTTCACAACTTTTTTATCGTTTAAGTCAACTTCGCTAATTGCTTTTGAAGTATTTTTTATATGCAGATGTCACAGCATCAGAAAATAATAGCATTGTAGCCATTTTTATATCCTCTCTTTTTATTTGAAACTTTTAAAACTTTTTTCTTTTTTCTTTATTTATCTCTTACATATATATAAAAACTTCCTTTAAAAATTTATTGACTTTTTATATTCAAAATATATAAATTTTGTTACATAACTTAATAAACATTTCAAAAAGTTAAAGAATCCACAAAACTATGCCGATTAACAGAGTATAAAAGTTATGAAAGGAATGTTGATACAATGGGATTGTCATCATCACAAGGTCGATTATTATCAATAACTGCGAGATTAACATCAAATGAGTATGAATCTCAACAGATTTCCAATGCAAAAATGAGATTGGCTACTCAATCTCAGGCAGCTAGTGATGATTATATTAATGCCCTAAATTCTCAACAAGTTCTTTATACAACTTATGATGAAAAAGGTAATTCTACAGCAGAAAGATTAACGGCAAATGCAATGTATCAGTATGCAGATATGAAAAATCAATATCTACTTACAAATACATCTGGTCAAGTTTTGTTGCAACAAGAAGATGCTCATAAGTTCCAAGAAGCAAGTAATTTAGATGAATTTCTAGAATCTTACGGATTAAAGAAACAATGGAAATCAACTACATTAGAATCAAATTATAACAAATTGGAAAGTGCTGAATTTGAAAATTATAGAAAAGCATGGGACGAAAAAGTTCAAGCGGCTATTGATAAAAAAGATTATTCTGTTTCTTACCACAAAGATGGAGTTCTTGTAACTGAGAGTAATTTATCATCTGATAAAGCTTGGGAAAAAGAACAAGGTGAAGCTTTCAGCAACTATAATGAAGTACTTGCAACATATAATAACGAAGTTGCAAAGGCAAGTGCAGGTATTAATAATCAAGTTGAATTGAGCAATGCTATTAAAGCTTTGTCAGAAGCAAAAACGAAATATAGCAGTTGTCTAACTTATGATGATTGGGTTAAAACTAAGGCTGCATATTTGGACTCAAGTAATAATGTTACGAATAGATTGAATAGCGAATATTTGAATATGCAAGATAAGTACAATCCTGTCCTTGCTGAATACAATGCAGAAGCAGAGGATTATGGTTCAACAATTACAGATTTATATACTTATGATGATGTTACAAAAGCTCAATGGTACACAAATTTATGGTACAGATTGAACGGTGAATCTTCTGAAAAATCAGAAAAGAGCAAATCAAATTATACCGTATTGAATACAAAATTAGCAGATAGTACAACATGGATTCAAGATGCAATTACACAAGGGGCGATTACTATTGAAGTTGCCTCAAAGGCTGAGGATTCTAAAAATACGATTCCGGATTTAAATAATCCGACCGTTTATAATTTGAAAGGAATAAGCTGGAAAGCAACATTATTCTCCTCTTGTTCAGATTTAACTCAAAAAGATGATGATCAAGCAATTGCGAGAGCAGAAGCTGAATATGAAAGAAAAACTCAAGAAATCAATGCAAAAGATGAAAAATATCAAGCAAAAATAAAAAATCTTGATACAGAACATACTGCTTTACAAACAGAATACGATTCAATCAAGAGTGCATTGAGTAAAAACATTGATAGATCATTCAAAACATTCTCATAGAAAATCTCATTAAGACTTATAAATATATTTTTCCCCTACAAATTTTTCCCTCCACTTTATAGTATAATTTAACTATCAAATGGAGGTTTTTATTATGCATAGAGTAACTTTGATTAATGGTGATGGTATCGGACCGGAAATTTCTGAAAGTGTGATGAAAATAATTGATGCTGCAGGTTTGAAGATAGATTGGGATATTCAAACTGCCGGTGCAGATGTTATTCAAACTGAGGGAACTCCATTACCACAAAGAGTTTTAGACTCTGTAAGACAAAATAAAGTTGCTCTTAAAGCTCCTGTTACAACACCGATTGGAAAAGGTTTCAGGTCTGTGAATGTCCAACTTAGAAAAAACTTGGACTTGTTTGCAAATATAAGACCTTGTAAAAACCTAACCGGTGTAAAAACTCGATTTGATAATGTGAACTTAGTTGTCGTTAGAGAAAATACTGAAGATTTGTATGCAGGTGTAGAAGAAAAAATTGATGATAATACTGCACATAGTATTAAAATCATTACTCGAAAAGCTTCAGAAAGGATTTGTAAGTTTGCCTTTGATTATGCTGTAAAAAACGACAGGCATGAGGTTTGTGTTGTTACCAAAGCAAATATTATGAAGTTATCTGATGGATTATTTTTAGAATGTTATAGAAATGTTGCTCAAAATTATCCACAAATAAAAACAAGAGAAATTTTGGTTGATAATCTTTGCATGCAACTTGTTCAAGATCCGACAAAATTTGATGTTTTAGTTCTTCCTAATTTGTATGGAGATATTGTTTCTGATTTAACAGCAGGATTAATTGGGGGATTGGGTGTTGCACAAGGTGCAAATATCGGAAATGATTGTGCAGTATTTGAACCGGTTCATGGTTCTGCCCCTGATATAAAAGGACAAAACAAGGCTAATCCTACGGCATTGATTCTATCTGCTGCTGAAATGCTCCGATATATTAATGAAAATTCTTATGCGGAGAAGATTGAGCATGCTTTATTTAAAACATTAGCAAATGGTGATAAAACTCATGATTTAGGCGGTAATTTGTCAACCACAGATTTTACTTCAAAAATTATAGAAAATTTATAAAAGAAAAGTGCTTGATATTACCAAGCACTAAATTACCTCTTTAATATAATGTGAATAAATATATCCTTAGATTTCGAATAAACTGTGAAGTCGTTCTTGAATGTCTTCTTCGTCAAGTTCTTCTGTTAATCGGTTTAAGTCGATTGCCATCTGGTAATAGTTGGCGGCATCGTTTGTGAAGCCCATTTCTTGACTCGCTCTCCCTGCGTTAAAATATGCAAGAGTGTAGTTCGGATTTAGTGCAATTGCTTCTTCAAAGTATTCTAATGCTTCTTCTGCATCTGCAAGTCCGTCAAGGTATAGAATTCCTAAATTGTTCTGAGCATATTCGTTTTCCGGATTCAATTCTACGGCTTTATGGTAAGCAACAAGAGCTTCTTCAAGGTAATCCTTTTCCCAAAGAGCTATACCGACTTTTGAATATGCTCTAAAATCTTCAGGATTTAGTGTGATTGCATCACAGTATGAACGAATAGCTTTATCTAAATCATAATCTGCCATATATATATCACCTAGTGCGATATACAAATCATAGTTTTTAGGGTCAAGAATAATTCCTGCTTGATATGTGGAGATTGCTGCTTCTGCGTTTCCTTTGTTCTCTGCAAAAATAGAGCCTAAAGCTTGGCACACAATAGATGTCCACTCAGGATCCGGATTTATTGAAATCGCTTTTTGGTAATGTTCAATTGCATCGTCATAAAGTTCTGCTTTTGCATAAGCATATCCTAATGAATTGTTAAAGAACGGATTATCCGGTTCTTTTTCAACTGCAAGCTTGAATGCGCTTACTGAATTCAATTTATCATTTTTAGACATGTATAAGTGTCCAAGTTCATAATAAATTTGAGCGGTATCAACATCAAATTCTAATAACTTTTCGTAGCAATCAATTGCTTCATTTGTATTTTCGGGGAAATAGGTTTGAAGAATTGTTGCAAGTTTCACTAATACTGCGCGATTTAGTGGATTTGCCTCCAAAACTTTTCTGTAGCAATCAACAGTTGTATCAATGTTTTTATTTTGAAGAGCAATATCACCAATTTTGTTGTAATAGTATTCAGTATTAGTCGTTTTTTCTATTGCGTCTTTGTAAACTTCTTCTGCTTTGTCAAACATCTTGAATTTTTCAAAAAATTTTCCAACAGTGTTGTAAGAAAAGATTGAAACATCATTCGACATGTTCTTGTAGAACATTTTCATTGTTGGTCTGTCCCATGCAAGCATGATACTTCCAGTTAAGAAATAGTACAAAAATCCTGCATAATCTTTTAAAGTTCCATTTTGAGAATTGATTTTTTGCAAAATAGATTGAGACAGAATCATTCTCGGACGGCCGGAATTCAACTTGTTCATGTCGATTGCAGATTTGAATTCTTTTTCTGCAGACTGAAAATCTTGAGCTAATTGCATGAAATAGCCTGTATAAAGGTGTGCATCTTTATTTCTTGGGGAAAGAGATATCGCAGTTTTGCATTGCTCAATTGCTGTATTTATGCTGATTTGTCCTTGTTCCCACATTAAAGTTGCCAAACGATAGTAAGTTTCAGGTATAGTCGGGTCATATTTAACCGCATCGACATAATGTTCGATTGCTTCTTGCAGGTCATAATTTCTTTGCCCGATTAGATATTTTTCGTGAGCAATTCTTGCTTTTTCTAATGAGTTCTGCGCTCTTTCTTTATTTTCTAAACTGTCTGTGCCTATCATTGGCATTAAAACTTGTTCTGACATTTTGAAGCTCCAATATACTATATAGATTTACATGACATGTCGTGGGTAAATTTTATATCTTTAATACATGGAAGAATTTCTCATACATTTGTACTAGATGGTTGGAGTATTTTCTATATTAAAAAATCCGCCAAACATAATGCCTGTCGGATTTTGAGTTTCTTTAATAAATTTTTTTTAGATTAATTATTTCTGCTTTGTATTTTTGCAAGTAGGTTGAGAATTTCAATATACAACCAAACGATTGTAACCATTAAAGCAAATCCGCCGTACCATTCAAAATATTTATCAACGTTGCCTGCAAATTTTCCAATGAAGTCGAAATCAACGATTAGATTGAAAGATGCAATTGCTACAACAACCATACTGAAACCAATTCCTAGTAATGAATTAGAGAATAATCCGGGGATTGAGATATGGAAGAATGACAAAATGAGTTGAAGCATGTAAATTCCAAAAACTGCTAGGGTAGAGTTAAATATAACCATTCTGAACTTATCAGTACATTTAATCACTTTAGTTTTGTACAACAAGAACATGCCAAATAATGCAAAAACTGTCCCCATAGCTGCTTGAGAAGCGATTCCCGGAAAATATTGGTTAAGCAAAGCAGAATAACTCCCTAAGAATAATCCCTCACACATTGCATATAGTGGAGTTGTTATTGCAAGCATTTTATTTTTTGGTGCAAAACAGATTATTAAGCATAAAATTAAACCTCCGAAAGTTCCGACATTTCGAAGAATTGCAACTTTATCGGCAAAACCGGCAAGTTGTAAATACCAAGTGTACGCAAAAGTCAATGCTAAAAATAAACCAAGCATGCAGGTTTTTATAATTGTTCCATTGATTGTCATGACATGCTCAAGTTCAAGTCCGTTATCGAAAGTTGATTTAAAACTTCTTTCTCCTAAAACAGGATTAGCCATATTAAGCTCCTTTCTTATAAATATCCTCTAAATCACTCACATATTAGCATATAAAATAAAAATCTCAATTGTCCTAAAATTTTTTTTGAAAAAGGACTTTACAATAATTTTTTTTTGTTATACACTAATTACATAATCCTCAGTAGCTCAATGGCGGAGCATTCGACTGTTAATCGAAGGGTTGCTGGTTCGAGTCCAGCCTGGGGAGTTTTTTCTATTATTAGGGCCAGAATTAGTTTCAAGCCCTTTTTTAGTGCTTGTTTCCAGAGTTCGATTGTTGTTATTTTCTGTGCGTAATTTGTATTGATTTTCTGCTATTGTTTGAAATACTGGCTTTAGTTTTATATCAAAGTTTTTATCTTTATATGTGATTAGTACGTTTTAACATTTCTAACCAAAATAATTTTCCGTTAGTTTTCTTTAAAAAATGAACTTATTTGTCCTTTTAAGGTCTAAAAACTAACTATTTCAAAATAGAACTACGGCAATTACTATTTGCTTTTAAAACAAAAATTTATGCCGAAGGGAAAACCAAGCTAACGAAGTTTAATCTAACTTTCTGGCAATTTTATGGCAAAATACAGGCATTATTGAAAAATGTTGCAAAAAATACTGAATCTTTGCCTAATAAAATCTTTATCTTGTTGCTATAACAAAATATCCGCAGAGATGTCACTGACGCGAGTTTGCAGGTATGTTCAAGTGTATTAGCATAACTTTCTACAATTAGAACTCTAACTCTCTTAAAACTCGCGTGAACAGTGACAAAACAAATTTTTATAATAAATACTACACTAGAATCGGATATTTACATTGGCTACTTCATAAAATATACCATGCAAGGGCGGCCGCCGGTATCGTAATTTATTTGTTCTAGAACTTCACTGTTTTTTGTTAAATAGTGCATGTATTTTCGAACCGTAACTTTTGAAATACCCAAAAATGCGGCAATCTGTTCTGATGTATGTCCGCTATTTGTATCTTCTCTTAAGTATTCGCGGATTTTGTCTAATGTCTTTTCTTGAATACCTTTTGGAAGTTCAAAATTATTATTCCCCAAATGTTCGCTATTCATAATTTCATCAATTTTTTTCTGATCCAGAACGCAAACATTATTTTTTTGAACTCTACACTCAACGAATTTGTCCAGTGCTTGTTGAAATCGTTCTTGTACAAAAGGTTTGACAAGGTAATCAATGACCCCAAAGTTTAAAACCGTATCAAGGGTCTTTTTATCATTTGATGCCGTAACCATAATTATATCAGCATTAATTTCTTCCGTTCTGATTTTTTTTAGCAAAGATAAACCATCTAACATTGGCATATAAACATCAAGGATAGCCAAATCCACTTGATTTTCTGACAAATATTTGAACGCATCATTCCCGTTCCTGAAAGATTGAACAACATAAAAACGGGAATCTTGCTCAACATAATGAGTATTTATCATTGCAACCATAGGGTCATCTTCTACGATTAAAACCTTGTACATTTATTACCTCTTATTCATAATATTTAGGTGCTAATTTCATTGTTTGGAAAAATTCCCAATCGTGAGCAGGAAAGACTTTTGCATCATATTTTTTAGCCAAATTTCTTACTTTTTCGATTGATTTTAAGAAACTTACACTATCATACATAAAACCACTCATTTTGGCAGGTGGTCCAAAAATTTCTGATGTATAAACGCAATCTTGAGGAAGAATTATAGTTTGTCCTTCAAGATGAACAACAAGCCCTAAGAGATTTGGAGTATGACCGGCAAGACAAACTACTTCAACCCCTTTTGCAAGTTCAAAATCTTCATCAACCAAATGATATTGTTTAACAGGTGCTTCCAAATCCCCTTTGATATATCCGCCATGAGATTCTCTATCAGGGTTCATGTGAACTTTTGCAAGTCCATATTTGTAATCTTCCCCAGGAACATAAACATCAGCGTGAGGGAATAAATTGATATTTCCTGCGTGGTCTAAGTGCATGTGAGAAAGTACAACAGTTTTAATATCTTCCGGTTTAACTCCGCAACGTTTAAGTTGATTTTCCAATCTTTCTTCATCTTTTTGATAAAGCGGATAAACTTCTTGCATAGTTTTGGGCCAATAACCGTTCATAGCTTCAGGGTTTGAACCTGTGTCATATAAAATATAACCATCATCTGTTTCAATTAAATAAGCCATTACAGGCAGTTTAATCCATTCATTTTGAACATGCGGATTAGAGCGTGTTCCAAGTGTTGCACATGCAACAACGGTATTTTTATCGGTTTCTAAATACCCTGTATTTAGTGCATAAAGTTTCATCATTTCCCTTCTTTCTTAAATTTAACGGTGAATTTTGTTTCTATTTCCATTTCTGACGTAACTGAAATTTTACCGTTATAAGTCTCAATCAATGATTTAACAACAAAAAGTCCTGTTCCTCTAGAATTACTTTTTGTCGAAAATCCGTCTTTAAAAATTTTCTTCAAATTAGATTTTTTTATTCCGTTGCCATTATCGCTTACGACAATTTTTATTTCTTTTGGCGTTGATAATATTGATACGTAGATTTTTTTGTTGGAAACATCTGTTGAATTGAGTGAATCCATCGCATTTTCGATTAAATTTCCAAGCACTGTTATAAAAATATCTGACGGAATTCTTGTATCGTTTTCTTCCAGTGAACTTGATGAATCCAATGCAAAATGGATGCCAAGTTCTGATGCTCTAGCAAATTTCCCAATCAAAAGAGCAGCAATAGATGGAATTTTAATTTGTTTAATAATGGTACTTATTATCTCTTTTTGTACCATACTGACATTCATAATGTATTCAACTGCTTCATCATATTTTTTCATTTGGATTAAGCCTAAGATTACATGTAATTTATTAACAAAATCGTGATTATTTGCTCTCATTGATTCGACAAGATGTTTAACCCCGGTCAAATTTTCTGCAAGTTTTACGACCTCAGTTCTGTTTCTAAAAATAGCAAATGCTCCAACGATTTCACCATTATCATAAATTGGCATTCTATCAGAAATTACGTAATCATTTTTTAATGATTTCATCTGCACATTGAATTCTTTTTTGCCTGTCGTTAAGAGTTCACCTAATCTTGATGCAGGATAAATCTCATTCAAATTTTTACCGATAGGTTCACTTTCTGTTATATGCAGCATTGGAATTGCTGATTTGTTTATAAATATAACTTTTTTGTTTTTATCAATCGCTAAGATGCCTTCCTCTAGTGCCATAAGAATATCTTCACGCAATTTAAACATTTCAAGTAATTTATTTTCATCCATAATTTTATTTTACCTTGAAATTACAACTTTGCTATTAAATATTAGGAAATTTATACGCATCTTCAATATCAACAGGCATTTCCTTGTACTCACAAGTGTTTATAGCCTTATCAAGATAATCGTACAATTCCTGTTTAAATTTCGGATGTGCACAATTTTCGATAATTGTTTTGGCTCTTTCTATCGGGTCTAAACCTCTCAAATCTGCAACCCCTTGTTCTGTAATAAGTGCGTGGATTTCATGGATTGTATGGTCAACGTGACTAACAAGTGGAACAATACAAGAGATTTCTCCATTTTTTGCAGTAGATTTTGTGATAAAAATTGATAGTCCAGCATTTCCGCAATAATCGCCAGAACCGCCGACACCATTCATCAAACGACAACCGTTAATGTATGAAGAATTAGTGTTACCATAAATATCTGCCTCAATAACTGTGTTAATCGCAATTATACCAAGTCTTCTGATAACTTCGGGGTGGTTACTGATTTCTTGCGGTCTTAGTACAATTTTATCTTTATATTTTTCAAAGTTTTTAAAGAACTCATCAATCTTATCCCAAGAGATTGTCAAGGACGTACCCGATGCACATTTAACTTTTCCTGCCTCAATAAGGTCGAAAATTGAATTTTGCAAAACTTCTGAATATACTGTTAAATCTTCAAAATCAGAATCTTTCAAACATTCTAAAACTGCATTTGAAACACTGCCGACACCTGCCTGAATGGGAGGAAGCGGATTACACAATCTTTTATGTTCAACTTCATTTTTCAAAAAGTTAACCAAATTTTTAGCCATAGCATCAAATTCCGCATCAGATGGTACAACTTTCCTTCCATTATCAGGAATTGTGCTGTGAACAACAGCAACAACTTTATCAAAATCACATTTTATATAAGGTGTTCCAATTCTATCGTCAACTTTTGTAATTGGAATAGGTTTTGTATATGGAGGATTTTCAGGAGAATAAACATCATGAACCCCTTCTAAAGACGCTGGAACATAAGTGTTTACTTCAATTATAATTTTGTCCGCACATTCTGCATATATGTTAGAAGTACCAACAGAAGTTGTCGGAATAATATTTCCGTTTTCATCAATCGCAGTTGCTTCAATTATTGCAACATCAACATGGTTTAAGAAATTTCTTTTTACCCATACAGGCATCAAACCAAGCGGAACATCATGATAGCCGACTTTCCCGTCATTAATCGCATTTCTCAAATCTTTATTGGTTTGGTAAGGAATACGTTTTTTTAAAGCTCCTTTTCTTGCAAGTTCACCATCAAACTCATCTCCGAGAGAAGCTCCTGAATAAACTGTTAAATCAAGTTTTTCACCGTTATCTGCACGTTTGGCAAGCTCTCCTGCAATAACTTTAGGATACCCTGCAATCGTAAAACCACTAACACCAAGTGTCATATTAGGGTTTATAAACTTTGCAGCCTCAGCCGGTTCCATAACTTTAGTTAAATATCTTTTATCTCTAATCCTTTTTTCAAATTCTTTGTCCACAGTCTTTACCTCACTTACTCTTTCATTTACCAATAATTTATCATATTGATAAAATTTGTATGTACTAACGAAATTAAAAAAAGAGTTTGGAAAGTAAAGAAAGTTTTAAATAACGCAAAAAAATTTTTATACTTACAAAAGAATGTACAAAATTGAATTACAAAACTAACATATTGCTATAGGTTGAAATTGTAAGAAAGGAAATATAAAAATGGAAAACGAAATTAGTGCAGAAGAATTGATTAATTCGTTAGTTGAAAAAGCTCATAAAGCTCAACAAGAATTTGAATCATTTTCTCAAGAACAAACAGATGCTATTGTTAAAGAAATTGGTAAAGTAGTTTATGATAGAGCTGAAGAATTAGCCAGAATGACAGTTGATGAAACTAAAATGGGTGTTTATGAAGACAAAGTTGCAAAATGTCACGGTAAATCAAAATGTATTTGGAACAGTTTGAAAGGCAAAAAATCAGTAGGGATTATTGAAGAAAATAAAGAAACAGGAATTATCAAAGTTGCAAAAGCAAAAGGTGTAGTTGGTGCAGTAACCCCTGTAACAAATCCTGTTGTAACTCCAATGTGTAATATTATGTTTGCTATTAAAGGTCAAAACGCAATTATTATTGCTCCGCACCCAAGAGCAGAACATGTAAACAAATACGTTGTAGATCTGTTTAGAGAAATTTTGAAAAAACACAACGCTCCTGTTGATTTAATTCAAACAATCGAAAAATCATCAATTGATGCTACAAATGAATTAATGAAAAAAGTTGATGTAGTTGTAGCAACAGGCGGTGGCGGTATGGTTAAAGCTGCTTATTCATCAGGTCACCCTGCATTAGGTGTTGGTCCTGGTAACGTTCAAGTTATTATGGATAGAGGAATTGACTACGAAGATGCCGTTAAGAAAATTATCATCGGCAGAACTTTTGATAATGGTATCATTTGTTCAGGTGAACAAGCCGTATTCATTCCAAAAGAAGATTTTAATAAAGTTCTTGACTTGTTTAGAAAAAACGGCGTATTTGTTGTTGAAGATGAAGCATCAATTAAGAAATTTGCTGATACAATCTTCCCTGAAAACGGTCCAATCAATAGAAAAATTGTTGGTCAATCTGTTCAAACAATTGCAAAACTTGCTGATGTTGAAGTTCCGGAAGGTACAAGAATGATTTTGATTAAGGCAAGGGCAATCGGTAAAGGCAACGGCGAACCTTTATGTCGTGAAAAAATGTGTCCTGTAATGATTACTGCTCCTTACGATACATTTGAAGATGCTATTAAACTTGCTCAATCAGATTTGGAATACGAAGGAAAAGGTCATACAGCATCAATTCATTCAAATGATATGGAACATGTTCGTTATGCAGGTGAAAATTTGACGGTAAGTCGTTTAATTGTTAACCAATCCTCATCAACAGGTGCAGGCGGCAGTTTGTATAATGGCTTTGCTCCAACTACAACATTAGGTTGTGGATCTTGGGGTAACAACAGTATTTCAGAAAACTTGAATTACACTCACTTAATTAACGTTTCTCAAATCGGACTTTATAATAAGGATAAAAAAGTTCCGACAGATGAAGAAATTTGGGCTTAAATTTGTTGTTATAATAAATTCCGGATTGCATAATGTAGTCCGGAATTCTCCTAAAAGAAAGGATTTTTAATCATGAAACAGTTAATATTAAAACCGGAATTGCATAAATTCCAAACTTGCAAAGAATTTGCAAAAGAATTTGAATTGGGGGAAGATGATTTAATTCTTACAAATGAATATATTTTTAATCCATATTTCAAAGAATTAAATTTGCCTGTAAAAACAATTTTCCAAGAAAAATTCGGTGCAGGTGAACCAACAGACATTATGGTTGATGCAATTATTAATGAAGCCGCAAAACATACTTTCAAAAGAATAATTGCAATCGGCGGTGGTACAATCATTGATATAGCAAAAGTTTTGGCAGTAACAAACGGAGAATCTGTCGATAAATTATACGACAAAAAAAATGAATTAAAGAAACATTATAAACTAATTATTATCCCTACAACTTGTGGTACAGGCAGTGAAGTTACAAATATTTCAATCATCAACAGAACAAGATTGGGTGTAAAAATGGGATTGACTTCGCCTGAAATGTTTGCAGAAATGGCAGTTCTAATTCCTGAACTTTTGAAATCATTACCGTTTAAAGTTTTTGCAACAAGTTCAATTGACGCTTTGGTACATTCTGTTGAATCAAGTTTATCCCCAAAAGCAACCGATTATTCCAAATTATTTGGTTATAAAGCTATTGAAATGATTATCACAAGCTATCAAAGACTTGTTAAAGGAGGTAAAGAAATTTTGCCTGATTTGATGGATACATTCTTGACGGCAAGCAACTTTGCTGGTATTGCGTTTGAAACAGCAGGTTGTGCAGCGGTTCACGCATTGAGTTATCCATTGGGTGCAAAATATCACGTTCCACATGGAGAAAGCAATTATGCCGTATTTACTGGTGTTTTGAAAAATTATATGGAAATTAAACAAGATGGCGAAATCGCAACAATGAATAAATTTTTAGCAAACCTTCTTCATTGCGATGTAAAAGTAGTTTATGAAGAACTAGAAAACTTGTTGAATTCTGTATTGCAAAAGAAACCTTTGCACGAATACGGTGTAACTGAAAAGGATGCAGAAGATTTCGCTGAAAGCGTAATGAAAACTCAAGGGCGTTTGATGGCAAATAATTTTGTTGTATTAGATTATGATAGAGTATTAAAAATTTATAAGGAGTTGCTATGAGCTTATTAGAAGCTGGTATGATGGCAAGCTTTGGATTAAGTTGGCCGATTGCAGCATACAAAACTTATAAATGTAAATGCGTACATGGAAAAAGCCTTACTTTTTCATATTTAATTCTATTTGGATATATTTGCGGAATTTTAAATAAACTTTTGCATAATAATGACTATGTAATTTGGATATATTACGCAAATGCAGCGTTTCTGTTGCTAGATATGTTTTTGTATTACAGATATAAAAATAATCCTGCCCCCAAAACTGCCGAACTTCCGATAGAAATAAACGAAGAAGTGAAAATTGATTAACAAAAAACAGCATACTTTAAGTATGCTGTTTTTATTGTATTAAATTTTTATTTTGTTGATATAGCAAAATATTCACAGGAAGCCACTGACACGAATTTGCAGGTGTGCTTCAGTATCACATATTTAGTATTTTATAAGTTTCAGTGAAATATAAAAACCTAGTTATTACTTGTTTATCAATGTTTATTAAGATATTTTTCTTAAATATTCTATTTGTTTAAAAACTGACATATTAACCACATTCGTTATTTCTTTATAGAATTTACTTACAAAAATTTCCAGCATCTTCTGGCGGGTGGAGTCATAAAGGAGATGTCTTTGACATCTCCTTTATTTTATTACTTTAGTCAAATGCTACATTACAATTTTAGCTAAAAGACTTTTTTGTGGGGCTAAAATTTTAAGAAGTCCGATATCGTTAAGTCAAAAGCTTTTGCAATTTGGTTTACTTTTGTTAGTGTAACATCGTTTTGTGCTGTTTCAATATTCCCAAGGGTTGAACGCTCAATATTTGCTCGGAATGCAAGTTCATCTTGAGTAAAACCGTTCTTTTTTCTTAGTTCTTTAATTCGTTTTGCTAATTTTTCTAACAAGCTCTTGTCCATAACTAAATTGTCCGCTATAATGACAAAGGAGACAAACCGTAGTACGGACAAAGAAAGATAAAGTTATGTTTGTAAAAAAGATACTAATTGATTTAGATGGGGTATTGAATGAATATGGTAAGGGCAATTTTGATGAAAACTTTATTCCGGATATAAAAGATGGCGCTTATGAATTTATTGAAAAACTTTCTCAATTTGCTGAACTATATCTGTTTACTACAAGAAATCTGATGCTTTCTACCAAGTGGTTAATGAAAAATAATTTAGATAAATTTTTTAAAGATGTTACGAATATAAAAATCCCATCGTATTTGTATATTGATGATAGGACTATTTGTTTTAAGGGGGATTATAAAAATACATTAGATGAAATTAGAAACTTTAAAGTTTACTGGAATAATTAATAATATATTCATTCGTCCATTTTAAAATTCTTTTCATAAATGATAGCAAAATTTATTATTTAGCATTGTTATAGTAATATCTTATTTAGTCAAAGGAGAATAATGTGAAAGTAAATAATGTACAAAATACTCGTGCTAATATAAATTTTAAAATGGCATTAAAAATAAATCCAAAATTACGTCCCGAAGTTGAAAAACTTGGTCCTAAATGGGTTGAATATTTTGAAAAATTGGGAAAAAGGGTTGAAAATGTAAAACATTATGATGTTTGTTTTGAAGATAGTGTTTATACCCCAGCGGTGAGATCAGTTGAGAATCCTCAAAAAAATTACTATTCAGCACTGCAACGTGAAGAAGACCAATTAGGTCGTTTTGTTTATTTAACTTGTGGAGATGAAACTTATGGATTTTATAATCCCAATGAACCAGAGATATTTCGTTCAATCTATGGCAAGGAAGCTCCGAAGAAGTATGCCTCTTTTAGAGGAATATATGATTCTGGGGTTCAAGCTGCGGAATTATCTAAATTATTAGAAAAACAAAAACTTCAAAGAATTGCAGATATGAAAACTAAAGAGGCTGCCAAATTGCTAAAAGAGGCTCAAACACTAAGCGAAAAAGAGAAATTGAATAAATCAATAGATAATTTATTTGACAAATACGCAGGGGAGATTCCTGAAGAACCAACGAAAAAGAAATCTTTTTGGAGTAGACTTTTTAGCTTTTGTAAATAAATGTAACAAGATGTAATAAAAGATTAAAGTTTTTAGTGTTTTATTCCGTATATAGAAATATCAGTTAAAAATACTGACTTTTTAGTTCATTTGAATGGAAAGGGGCGAAGAGCCCCTTTTCTTATTGTCATTTTTTTGGGTTCAGTTGTTCATAGGATTGAGAAATTGAGCAAGATAATTTATAATGATGATATAGTATAGTTTATAAAAACAAGGAAAGGAAGTATAAACATGTCAAAACACAGTCATAGAGCGAGTTTCGGGGGGGGGGTAATCTAAAACCCGCTTGTAGAGAGCTTTTCAGAGGTGTAACTCCGAATAAAAAATTTGCATTTACTTTAGCAGAAGTATTAATAACTCTTGGAGTAATCGGAGTAGTAGCAGCATTAACAATGCCAACACTATTAAAAAACATAGCAGAACGTAGTAATTCAGAAGCTCAAGCCAATTTAGCTCAAAAGATTACAAAATCAATGGACTTGATGAGAGCAGATGGTGGTCTTGAAAGAACATATAATAGTACAGATGAATTTGTAGATGAGTTCTCAAAATATATAAAAATAAGTACGCGATGTGATGCAGATCATATTGCAGATTGTTGGCCGACAAAAACAGTAACCACAACAGATGGTGAAACTTATGATGTTTCAAAAGCAAAAACAGGAAAGAATTTAAATTTAAAAGATAACAAAAGTAATAACGTTGGTATAATTTTAGCTGATGGCGCTACATTAATATTAACTTACAATCCAAATGCAGGGATAATTGGTGATGGCGATACAGTAACACCAAGTTTTGCAGATTTACCAATCGGTTTTGGAAGAACTAAGAAGTTTGCATATACAACAAGTGTAACAGACCCAATAGATTTTGTAATGGACGTAAATGGTTTTAAAGGTCCGAATAGTGAAGCACGAAACGGAAAACAATATGATATCAGAAGTTTCAAAGTTGCAAGATTTTCTAAAGGTTGTGCGGGAGTTGAAGTTCCGAATATAGGTTGTGTATATGAACTCCCCTCATTCAGTCCAATAAAAGCAGGAAGTGATGAAATGAAAAAATGGGATCCCAATTGGACAACTGAAAAAGTAGGAAGTTATGCACGTTATGATAACTATTGGGCAGGAGCAAAGAAAGCATGTGATGATATAGGAATGAGCCTACCGGATAAATCAAAATTGAAAAGCTTATATAAAGCAGGTAAAAAAGATTCCAGTTTAGGTTTACCTACTTCCGGCTGGTTCTGGTCGTCTTCGGAGGACGGCGCTTCCTACGCGTACGGCATGAACATCAACGGTGGCAACACGCTCTACGACTACGGCAAGTACGACAGCAGCACTAAGGTCTTGTGTGTAGGTGATTAGTTCTCTATTTACCTATTCTGTCGGATTTTTCCAAGGTGTTCAAAAAGCGAGGTTACCCCTCGCTTTTTTGCTGTCATTACGAGGAGCAATGACAAACAAATAGTAAAGGAACCTTTACAACGTGACGTCGTAATCCCTGACTCGGAATACAACAATGAGATGCTGAAACGAGTTCAGCACGGTTATGTAGGTCGGATTTACTAATCCGACACGTAAAATTTATCGTGTTGACATAGTAATGCCAACCTACATTAATGATATGATTAGGGGTTCGGGGGCTTTGCCCCTGATAACTCGTTCCATTTGCAGAATAAAAAATATCATTGGTTTTTCAATTATTGCATTTGTTGGTGGCGAATCTACGTGCGTAGCACTTTTTGCCTCGAAATCAAAAAGAAAAAGTGAACAAAGAGAGTTATTAGATACTTCGGTCACGTTATTCCCTAAGTATGACGGAATTATTAATTATCTCCGAGGTATGGATTACGACACTAGCTACTGTTTTTTAATTTCAACAACAAATGACTTTATACCCGTTCGTAATGACATGATAAATAAACCCAGCCCTCTCCATTATTTTAAGGGAAATGGTGGAAAATGCAATAGACTATTCTATTTTTCCCAAAAAACAAAAATTAAAAATCTGGATTATTCTTTTGAAAATCTTTATATGATTGTTCGTAAAATTTATTCTTTTCTGCTTGAATTAAATTATTTAACCTTTCATTTATTTTGTTTTGAGTTTCAATAGTTTTATCTATAATGTCTTGATTTAAATTAGGTGAATTCTGCTCAATGTATTCATCTAAATCGTTTGAGTATTTTTCAATTGCTTCATTTGATTTTTGATTTAATTTTTCATATACACTTTTTAAATAATCTTTTGAAACAGTTGTTACGTAATAGTCTTTATTTTTTTCTAAGAATCTATCTATATAGTCTAAATCTTCATTTTTCTTTTCAGATGTCGGGTTAAAATCATCTACATTATAGTGCAATTTTTCTAATCTCTTTTCAAGTTGATACATTGGAATAGATTTATTTTTGTACCCGTTTTTTAGGTTATTAAATTCTTTTATAATATCGTTTGCTTCTTGGTAACCGCTAAAAAGAAGTCCTACTGTTGCACTTTTATTCACATCTGCAAGGTCTTTGACTTTTCTATTTTGAAATTTATATTTGTCCAATTCTTCTAGCATATTTTGTTTTGATTCTTCAACTTTATCATAAATCGGTTCAAGCTTTTCAACTTCTTCTGAATTTTGGTACATTTTTTCTCTATTTCGTTCAATGTAATTTTGAATTTCCGGAGTTGAAAAAGAACTAGTTTCCATATTTTTTGCAGTTGCTTCAAAATATTTGATATTATTTTGGTATTGTTTATAAGGTTGAGCTATTTTTTCTGCATTTTCAAAACTATCATTTTTTAATGCACTAACAACATTTGAAAATAAACGTTGTTCTCCTTTTTGAACGATTTTTAATTTTTCTTGTGAATCATAACCTATTTTGGCAACTTTTATAAATTTATCTTTTGTTGCTTCTAAGTATGGTTGAACGTTATTTGCAATTTTATTTTCCAATGTTTCAAATTGTACATCAATCATTGATTTTGGTGCACTTTCAAAACTATCATTTTGAGATGTGAAAATTGGATTTGAATTATAAATTCTATTTTGTGAACTTTGGATATTTTTGGTAGAGTAGATATTTATTGGTAAGATTTTCATTCAAAACTCCTTATTTTGATTTATTTTACACAAGAGCTACAACATGATGAGTTGTCAAAATTATTTATATTTGCCCTACAGTTTTGACATTTGTCTTGCATTTGTCCATTTTGAGAATAATATTTGAAACTTTTTACCCATTTAGGTTCTTTGCAAGAACATTTCTCCATAAAGGTTAGGAACTGTACAAATTTTTCAAGAACATCACATGGCATGGCATATTCAATTTTTGTTGCAGAAAAGTCAACTTTTTCCGGTTCAACTTGAAGAACTTTTTCCAAAAAGTTGGCAATCGTTTGATGCCGCAAAATTTTTTCTTCTGCCTTTTTAATTCCTTTTTGTTTTATTGTAATAATGCCGTAAGGAACATAATTTATGTATCCTCTTTGCGCTAATGTTTTAACCGCATCAGATGTTGCAGGTCCTCCGATTTTTAAATAATTTGAAACATCTTTAACTCTTGCCGCTTGATTAACTTTAACAATTTCGTAAATTGCCAAAAGATATTTTTCAAGACTTTCTGTTAGTTCTTTTTGCACTTCTTTTCCCCTTTTAAAGTTAATACATTTACTATAAAGAAAAAGTGTTTTTTATGCAATCGAATTTTGATTTCGTTTATTCATAAAACCTGTCATTGATATGTTTTGAGTTTTCATTTCTTTAATTTCGTTTTTTACTTTTTCGTTGTGAGAATGATTTGCCAAATAGATGTTTAATTTCGGTAAAAGAACTCCGAGAGCAAGAGTTGAATATGCCAAACCTCCAACGTGAGCCAGGTTCATCTCCCACATATTTTTCTTTGCGAATTTGCTACCTTGAGCAAGTATTTCGTTATGGCTTTTTAATGAAATATTGTTCAACCAGTGTCTAATTCCTTTCCCTGATTTTGAAATATTAAACAAGTTTTCTTGTTTCGGGTCAAGAATATTTGCAACACCTTTTGCCGCAAAACCTCCAAGGACGAGCCAATTCAAAAATCCAAAGTAATCTCTTATTACCGTCTCTTTTAATTCTCTTTTATTGTCAGATGCCAAAAATCTTCCAATAAGAGTTGATGCGTAAACTGTTTTAATTGCATTCCCGCTTGTAACAGGTCCGGTGAATTCAAGTTTTTTAATGAAATCTGCAGGTGATTTGATTTTCATTACACCTAATGCCATAGCTGCCATTCCAATGCTTGCAAAAATTTTTTCTGCTAGGAATAATTTGCTGGTATCTTTTTTGTTTGAAGGTTCAACCCCTTTGTAATTTGAATCCCCCGGGAATCCACTTTTCCCTGTTCTTTTTTCCGTAAGTTTTCTATTTATATATTGGTTTGTTAGACCTAAAGTTGATGCGATTGCTAAAGCTCCAAGACCTTTGATTTTATTGATTTTGAATATTTTAGAAATCGCTTTTTCAGAGTCAATTTTTGAATTATAAAAGACATTTTTGCCTAAATCAATAGTATCTCTAAGAATATTATGTAAAGAAGAAGATAACGTCTTTTCTCCATTTTTCACATTTACTTTATCTGATTTTAGCGCATTTGTAATTCGGAATTCTAAAATGTTTTGCAATTGCTTACTGTCTTTTTCTGAAATGTTTTTGTTTTCAATAAGTTCTGAAATTAATGAATTTATTTCTTTTCCCGATTTTAATTTATCTGCAATATTGTTGAATTTTGGGTTATCCCATTTATAATTTTTCCATTTTGAATCATTTACCCATTCCGTGTTTGTCCAATCAATATCTTTGTAATTTTTAATTGTTTTTCCATCTCGTCCGGAAATGTTATTTAAAATATTTAAAACATAGTTTGATGATTTGGTTGTGTTTTTGTGAGCGGCTTGTAAAATCGCAATACTCTCATTTGAGAACCATGAATTTGTATTAATTGGGGTTTCAGGGTTGATTATTTTATTTGCAAGTTTTGAAATCCCTTTTGCTAAGTAGCTTGCAGAAAGGCAGACAATTAATGTTCCTGTGAATTCTCTAAAAAATGTTTCAAAACCTGCGTTAACATTGCGTTCTTTTGTATCAATATAAGTTCTTGGTCCGACCATTGCAAATAAATCTATTCCGACAGCATTTGCCATTGGGTTTGTGTCTAAAGTTCTAAGTACTTGGGTTGCAAGTCCGTCAACTGCACCTGTAAATTGTGGTCTGTGTGGTGTAATTGTGTTGTTTGTTATATCTGTTATCATTTTAAATTTTTCCTCCAATAAAAAAAATTAAGTTCCCTAGTGTACGGAGGGAACTTAAAAACGTCGATTATATAATAAAGTAAAATTTATATCACAAATTAGCGTAAGTTCCGACATCGAATTTTACAGCAACAACAATTCATTTTTTTATTGGTATTTGTGTAAATCATAATATTTCCATTTTAAAGATATTTAATCAAAAACATTTTTTATTGTCAAGGGTAATACTAACTAAATATAATATGTTTAGGTATGGCGAAATTAATTATGATATCTAAAACCTTTATCTTTTGCAATTGTTCTTCCTATAGATAAAATTTTTCCGCCGATACAATTTCTGCATTGAGATGGATTTTCATTTATGCAAATTTTATTAGGGTAAATTTCATATTTAGCGCGATATTCTGTTGTCGTTACATTTGGCATAACGACATTTGCTCCACTTTGGAGTGCTAGAATCCTTCCGTTAGGATTAAGAGTCTCCATTGCTGTTGTTGCGGGAATGTTTATATCTTTTAACAAAATTCTTGTTAAAGCCATAACTTTTCTCGCTAGGTCAAAACTTCCGTTTTTACAATTTTTTAGTGGCGTATTGTGATGGGGAATAAGCGGTCCTATTCCGACCATATCTGCGTTGATTTCTTTGAAAAATAATATATCATTTGCTAGGGATTCAATTGTTTGATGTGGCAGTCCAACCAAACACCCTGTCCCTACTTCATAATCTAGTGTTCTTAAATCTTTTAAACATCTTAATCTGTTGTCAAAATCCATGTGTGGGTGAAGTTTTTTTTATACAAATTTCTATCAGTTGTTTCAATTCGTATTAAATATCTGTCTGCTCCCGCATCTTTGTATGCTTTGTATTCATCAATTGATTTTTCTCCGATACTAAGAGTTAAGGCTACATCAAGCTTCTTGATTTCTTGAATGATTTTACACATTATGCCTTTGGTATAAAATGAATCTTCTCCGGATTGAAGAACAATTGTTTTATAACCCATTTCAACGGCTTTTTGTGCATACTGAATAATATCTTTCGGAGATATTCTATATCTGTCAAGACTTTTATTTTCGCAACGAAGTCCGCAATATTCACAATGGCATTTGCAAATATTGGAAAATTCAATAAGTCCCCTCAAATGAACTTCATCTCCGACATATTCTTTTCTTATTTGGTCTGCAAGTGAAAATATTTCATCATTGATGGAGTCATCTTGTAGAATCTCAATTAGTTCTTTTTTAGTATAGTTTTTCACGCGTTTAATTATACCATAACAAGGTCAAGTTCTTTCAACATTTCTTTGTCTTCGTTTGCATCAGAACCTACAGTTGTTAAATAATTTCCGACAAGGACAGAATTTATCTGATTCTCCTTGAATATTGTTTGGGTATAGCGAATAAATTTATACTAGCACAAAAATATTTTAAATTGAAAATGTATGTTAAAAGTTGTATTATATTTTTGCAAATTATATTAAAGGAGTTTTGTATGCTTGAATATAGAATAGTTTTATGTACTATAGATTCAATTAAAAATGCAAATGAATTAGCGCACAATCTTGTTAAGGCTAGATTAGCTGCCTGTGTAAATATTGTATCTGGTGTGACATCTGTTTACGAATGGGAGAATGCAATTTGTGAAGAAAATGAATATTTGTTAATTATAAAAACAAAATCTGATTTATATAAAAAATTAGAAACAAAAATCAAGGAATTTCACCCTTATGAAGTTCCTGAAATTGTTAGTTTAAAAATTGATAATGGCTCAAAATCTTATTTAGACTGGATAGAGAAAAATACATTATAAGTTTTGATTTGTCATTAAAATGTCGTGTCCGACATTATGCATCAAGTTTAAATAAGAATCGTAGTACGCTTGGGCTGCGCCAATATAATCTTTCAATGTCTCTTGGTGCATTGTTTCAACTTGGATAAAGTTTTGTAAGCTTGTTTGTCCCTTTTCGTATCTTTTTGAATAAGTATTCATTAGCTTTTGAGATTCAGATAATATATTTTTATAATGTTCCATATTTGCTTTTGCGTATTTAAATTCATTATAATCTTGTTTAAGAGCATATCTTAAATGGTTTTCAAAAGAATCTTTATCAATGTTTGAACGTTCTAAAACAATTTTTGCTTTTTTAATATCTGGAGAATATGAATATAAAATCGGAATATCTGCACCAATTGCAATATAGGCCCCAGGGAGAGAATCTCCTCCTGTTTGGTGTGCGGTTTGATATGCTGTACCGCCACCAATTGTCAAGTTTGGAATTCGTTGTCTTTTTGCTTGGGTTACTTCTTGTTCGCTTTTTGTAATATTTGATTCTGCAATTGCAAGAGAATAACTGTATTTCATTGCGGTATCTTCAATTGTTTGATATGGAAGAAGTGTCAGGTTTAACAAGCTTAAATCATTTATAAAAAGAGATTCTTCAATTGTGTCATACATATTTTCGGAGTTTTTTATATTAATTGTGTCGTTGAGTTTGAATTGCGCAATTAGTAAATCTGCTTTTGCTTTGTTTAAATACACAAGTTGTCTTTTATATTTCATATCTGCTTGAAGAATATCAACGTCATAATTCACATATTTTTTTGATTTTTGTTCCGCAATTGTTTTTAAGTTTTTGAAAAGTTTTTCTCTTTCTTGGAAGATAAGAACAACAGACTTCAAGTATAAAATGTTGAAATAATTTTTCATTATTTCAATTTTTATATCATGTTCTGATGCTTTAATCTCTTTTTTCAACTATATCAAGATTTGTTTGAGCAATTTTCTTCCGAATTCCTCTTTTGGCAACTTCAACAGGTACAGAAAGTCCGAATTGACTGGAGTTTCCTCTCGTTACTCTACCTATTAAAAAATTTGACTCAAATCGTGGATTTTTCAGAGCATTTGCAATTTTGATTTCTTGTTGTAATTCTTCGGCTTTTTTCCTCTTAGATTTCAAATCAAGATTATTCTCTAAGGCAAGATTTACGGCATTATCAAGTGTAATGTGGACAACCTGACTGCTTGAGGGTAAGCATATAGAAAATAATAAAAATAATGTAATAACAGTTTTTTTCATAATAATATCCGAAGTTTTTACAATTGTATTCTAGCACGAATAGAATAATATTATTAGTTGATGTAAAGATGTAAATTTTTAGTTATATTTCAATAGTTGGATAAGTTTAAAGTGGAAGTGAAAATGAATAAGAAGATATTATTAATTTTGGGATTATTAGCAATAACATCAAACTCTGTTTTGGCAATGCAAAAACCGGATAGCTCATTGCTTGTTAAAGGTTTTCAAAATTTAGAATCTATTCAAAAGATTGATGTGATAAATCAATTGTCTGCAATTGCAGACAATGATGATGTTGTTTTTTCTAAAATTTGGCCTAAAGAATATTTTAAAGACAAAAATGTAACTTCTTATATTTACCTTACAAAAAATGATGGAAATTCTTTGGATATAATAAAATTTGATATTCCGAAAAATACGGAAAGTTGTATGACAAAAGATAATCCGGAGTTTTGTATTCCAAAAGTTATTCCATCAATTGATACTTTTATTTTTGATGAGCGTTTGTTATATGAACGGACTCCGAATTTTATAACAAGTCCGACTCAAAAAGAAATTTTGGAAATTTTATTAAAAGACAGCAAGTATTTTGATACGATGAAAATAAAATCTCTTCCAAGCATTTCCAAACCTCCGGTATCAAGAAAATGTGATTTTGTTGGAAATCTAATGACAAAATGTCAAACTTTTGAAAAAGATTCAGAAGTTTTAATTTCGACAGAAGAAGTTTTATTCAAAACTCCTGTAACAGAGTTAGACGAAAATCCAATGGCAAAAGCTTTGAAGTATGTAAAATATGATTCCAACGGTAAAAAGGTCGAAGAGTATGTATATTCAACCTCGAAACATACATTTTTTGATGAAAACGGTAAAATAATTTCTCAAGAACAAATTAATGACTCCACTTTTGAGTATATGAATAATGACTTATTTATTAATGTTGAATTCAAAAAAGATTCAGATGGTAAAATTCTTACAGAACTTCATTATGATAGAAATCATAAACTCATGAGAAAATATTCCGCAGAGTACAATTCAAATGGTGAAATTTCTAAAATTCATGTAGAAGATGTTCCTAATTTCGCATCTTGGGATATAATCCCAATTCGTGTAACTAAAACAAAAGAACAAGCATTTTCTATTAGATATTAAGCATTCTTAACAAACTAGCAAATAATTTTACTTTTGTGACTTTTTGTTGTATAAGTAACACTTGTTAAAAGGATTTTGATATGGCTGTATCAGCAATAAATGCTCAAAACTCCACAATAGGTGGTTTTTCAACAAGTCGTAAGAATATTTCTTACGGTTATATTGATGTAAGTAAGCAAAAAGCTCAAGAAGCGAATAATAAGAAAGATAGAATTTTAGCAGGAATTGGTTCTACTTCTGCAGTTGCTCTCACTACTGTCGGAATTATGAAAGCACAAGAGCTTAAAAATCCTTTTCATATCAAATATTCTGTTCCAGTTATGCTTTCTATGGCAGCTGCAGGTAATATCGGAGGGGTTTTATTAAGCTCTATTGGCGAAACAAAATCCGATAAAAAGAAAAAATGGAAAGAGGGAGCATTCCAGATGATGCTAACTGCTGCCCCTATGCTTTTAGTTGATGGAACATTGTCTCTTTGTGCTAAAACAAAGAAATTCAATAACAATTTCTGTAAAATCGTTGCTTCTTGTGTCGGTGTTGCAATTGGTTCAAATTCTGCATTGTACGTATCAAACAAATTGAGAAGTGATAAAGAAGCTAAAAAGCCTAAACGGGAATTGAAATTGATTGATATGATTGCAAATCTAGATGATGCCGTTGCGATTTTGGTTTTGGCAAAAATTCCTTTTGCAGATAAAATTCATATTGAAAGGGCATTGCCATTTATTTACTCATTCTGCGGATATCGTTCTGGTAGTGCTGATGTTAAACACAAATAATCTTTCAATCTTTTAACCAATTAACACAAGTTTTAATAAATTCCTCTGGATAGTCTAAATAGATATCTTCTGCGTGTCTTGTTTTAGGAAATAATTTGTAAGCTTTCCGGCATGTGGCTTTATCATGAAGTTTTTTTGTATGCCAAGGTAAGACTGTCGGATCTTTTTCTCCCGCAATAAAAAGTGTCGGGCACTTTATATTCTGTATAATATCAACAGGTTTTCTCTTCTTTAAAAAGGGATTTCCTGCTCGAATGGTTAACCATCTACAAGGTTCAAACTTGTGGAATAGTGTTGGAATCCACGCATCGGGAGAATACATTCTATTTTCAATTTTATAAAATTCACTCGGTGCCGAAACAGTAATTATTTTTGAAATTTCATTAGACGTTTTTTCGCCTTGAAGAAGAACTAATGCTCCTCCAAGAGAAAAACCTAAAAGGTGAATTTGTTCATAGTTGTTGCTTTTTGCATAATCAATAACTGTTTTGAGGTCAGATTCTTCTCTTGCACTAAATGTGTAGAAACCGGAACTTTTTCCATGCCCTCTGAAATCCATTGTTATAATATCAAAGTATTTGGATAAATCATTTGACATTTTTAGGAAAGGCTTAGAGTCTTTTGTCATAAACCACCCCGGGCAAATTATAACAACAGATTCTTTTTCATTATTTATATAGTTTATTGCAATTTTTATATTATCTTCTGTTTTTAAAAAGATTTCTTTCATTTTTATAGTGAATTTGTCATATCTGTAAATGTTTTCATCAGTTCTTGTTGATTTGGTATAGTACAAGCTTTTACCACCAACTAAAACTTTAATAAGTTTTTCTTCTTCTGGGGTTAATTTTTCTTTTTTCATTGCAATAGAATATAAATCGTCCGGATTTTTAAGAATTCGATTTATTTGGTCTTGATTTCTTTTATTTCTTGCAATGATTGCATCAACTAAAATATTCAACTCCTCTTTTGTAAAGTCACATTTGATGATTGGTTCAAATTTTGAGATTACTTCGTCAGATATAGGAATTTCAAAAACATCTCTGATATCTTTGCCTAAACTATCAAATTTACCCGTGAAATTGTAAGAACATTTATCAGCATTCCAACCGTTTATATCTAGTTTAAACCCGAATTTAAGGCCAAAAACATCCCAATATTGGTTAATATGTAAAGGTTCACAAGTTCTAAAATTATTGATATACTTCTCTGAAAGTGTTTCAAATTTTTTGTCAAAAGAACTATTAGCGACTTCGTCTGTCATAATTTTTGCTTGTTTTGCAGTATTTTGATTTATTTTATTTTGCTCGGCTACTGCTTTTGTTTGAATTGCATTTGTTGTATTTTGTAGTGTCATAATAACTGCAATTGCTAAAATTAAATTTGTAATCTTTTTCATTTTATTTCCTTTATATAATTAATAACCCATAAGTGAATTCATTAGGTTGCCCAAATCTCCGGAATTAAGGAGGGTGCATGCATTCTGTCCCAAAACGACATTAAGAAGTCTTTGGTCCGATGCACTAAGGTTATTTAACCCTGGGAGAGAAATGCTATTAGGGTCTTTGAGCATTCTTCCACCATTACTTCTTGATTGTTCCTCAAGTATTGAATCTCCGACATATTGGAGTTGTTGCTTTGTAAATTCACATCGGATTTTAGGAGCAAAAGTTGAAACCGAAGCATCAGACGGATTTACACCATATAAGCTATTGAATGATGAACTTAATCCTGCAACATCGGCAGTGAAATTAAGTCTGCATTTGTTATTTACCCAACCATCGATTTTTAATCTGTAATTAATATTCATTCCTAAATAATCAGATTTCATGCTTTCTGAATATGGTTTACACATTTTGATACTATTTGCAAGGTTATTTCCGGATTTATAGCTTGATTGAGTTGTTGTTGGTCGGTTTATTTTTCTTTCTGTTACCACGGCTCCAAAAACTTGACTGCTTATAAAAATTATTCCGCTTAGTAGTGTAATTAAACATGTTGTTTTAAATTTGTTTTTCATTTTTTATCCAGCTTTCATTTCCTTTTTTATTATTATATTATCTTAATCCAATTTTTCATATAAACTAAATGAATGGTATTTTTTTAGGTTTTATTGTATAATTTCTACAAAAGGGGAGCTTGATGAATAAAAAGAATAATAATTTGTTAGCATTGGGAATAAGTATTTTAGTTCTTGGTTTAATGTTGTTATCTTATTCAATTTCATCTTATACAGAGTTGAAATCTTTAGATGAAAAGATGAATTTTGACGAATTAGATAACAATGTTCAAATGTCTACAACGGATAAATATTATCGTTATTTATCAAATTCTGACTTTTTAACTCAAAAATTAAATAAAAATAAGGATTTGTTATTCAAAAAATTCTACGTGTGTTTATCTTGATTAGCAGAACATAATGCAGTTTCATTGTACGAACTTACTTATAATGGGGTTCAAACAGATGATTCAAGAAAAGATGTTGCAGCAGGAAATATTCGTTCTCTCTTAAAAATCTTAGATAGTTATAGAACTTGTAAACAGTCTTCTACCTACAAAGACGAGTTAAAACACATTTTAGATGATATTGAAAAGAGTGATTCTTTATATTCAAATACAGAAGAGCGAATGAATAATTTTATGAACGGTTACAATAATTCAATGCCTGTTCAATCTCAACAACTTCAAGAAAATGCTGCTATTGCGGGCGATTCGTACTCTTCAAACCAAACTGATACACAAAATGTTTATACAACTCAACCAATACAATCTCAACAACGACCTGTTGTTCAATATGATCCAAACAATCCGCCACCTCAAATTAGACATTAAAAGTAGTAGTAATTATTGGGAATGTATTTGAATTGGTTCAAAAGGAACTTATGTCCGATTTCATAATTTTCTGAAGCTTTTTTTCCGGCTTCTCTTGCTTTTACTTCCAGTAAATTGTTCATGTATTCTTTATTTTGGGATAAGTCCTCAATATCATTAATTTTGGGATATTTAGCTTTTGCATCGGCATATTTTTCAGCCTCTTTTATTTTAGTTGTTGATGGAAGTTTTCCAAAAATTCTAAAACATCTTTTTTCGTATTCAGAATCCGCACCATATAATAATCTTCCGATTAAAGAGTACTGATATGCGTGCTCTGTTTCGTGTCCGGCAGATTTTGCCGGAGATACGAATTGAGGAATGTATTTAAAATAAATTGAACCATATCCGTGGGCAAATACAGCGGAGGCATTTTCCGGAACTAGTCCTTCCCCTGTTTCAACTTCTACATTGGCTCTTTCCAGTCCTTTTTGTTTTAAAAAGTATTTAGTCAAGGCTTCTTGCTTTTGTTCTTTTTCTAAAAATCTAAATGCTACAAAACTATCATCTACCGGAAATTTTACTGTTGGGGATTCAATAGTTCCTGATAGATAAGGAATTCCGTTTTTTATTTCAATATCTGCGCCTAGAATTTTTAAATTTTTTTTAGGTTCAAATCCTAAGTTGAATGGATATTCAGTGAATACTGTTGTAAATTTTTTGCCCAAAGATGCCAAGTTATATTTTGTTCTTTTGATTGTAATTTTTTTTGCAAATGTATGTTTTTTTAATTTGTTTAAATCTGTGTGAATAAATTGTTCAACATCTGATGTGTCATGCCAATCAGGATACCCATCAATTGGCAAGTATTTTGCAGTACGAATTTTTTTGACATGAACTAGTTCTTCATCTTTTGTCAAATTATCAGAATATCTGTATTCTTTGCAGGTATGAGGAATTTCTGTACCAGATTGAAATTGTCTTATGATTTTATTTTCTTTATCATAAAAACTTATGATATTTCTTCGATATTTAGGGTCTTTAGTTTTTCCTATTTTTACTTGTTTAAATGTCACGGCATTTTGAGGTATAGCCCAAGAATCACGTGGAAATTTCTTAATCGGCATATTCTCAAGTTTTTCTATTAAATAATATTTTTTATTTTGAGGTAATACTGGTTTTGCTTTTCTTACCAGAGTATGACTTATAAAAGATTTGATTTGATTGATTTTCAATTTTTCACCTACTTTAGTTATAAAACAAATAAAGATAAAAATTTGCGCAAGAATATTCTGAAAATATTAATATAAAGTTTATATAAAGACCAATAAAGCTATGGTATAATAGAATCATGAGTTATTAGCAGGTAGAAAGTAAAGGAGAGAAAAATGATTCCTATTTTTGATTCAAAACGACAATATGCTCAAATCGGCGAAGAAGCTGAAAAAGCAGTATGTGAAGTAATGAGATCAGGTTGCTATATTTTAGGACCAAACGTAAAAGCTTTAGAAAAAGAATTAGCATCATATATTGGTTGCAATTTTACAGTTGCATTGAACTCTGGTACAGATGCATTGCACATTGCTCTAAGAGCTTTAGATATCGGAGCAGGTGATGAAGTTATTACAACAGCATTTACATTTGTAGCTACAGCAGAAGCTATTGGTATGGTAGGTGCAAAACCTGTATTTGTTGATATTGATCCTGATACATTCAATATTGACCCTGAAAAAATTGAAGCTGCTATAACTCCAAAAACAAAAGCGATTATTCCGGTTCATTTATATGGTCAACCATGTGATATGGAATCAATTATGGCAATTGCTAAAAAACACAATTTGAGAGTTGTTGAAGATTGTTGCCAAGCTATAGGTTCATCTTTCAAAGGACAAAAAGTTGGTACTTTTGGTGACATTGGGTGTTATAGCTTCTATCCTACTAAAAATTTAGGAACAATGGGTGATGGCGGTTTATGTACTGTTAATGATGAAAAATTAAGAGACAGATTGATTGCATTGAGAAACCACGGTTCAATGGTTCGTTACCACAATGATGAACTTGGTGTAAACAGCAGACTTGATGAAATTCAAGCCGCTATTTTGAGAGTGAAAGCTAATCACATTGATGAATGGAACACAAAAAGAAGAGAACATGCTGCATACTATAATAAATTATTTGCAGATTGTGCTGATATCCAAACACCAAAAGAATTGGATAATACTTATTGCGTTTATCACCAATACACTGTTAAAATCCCTAACAGAGATGAAGTTCATAAGATGCTTCAAGAAAAAGGTATTGGTGCTATGTTATATTACCCAATTCCTCTTCACTTCCAAAAAGTTAATGCTTGGTTAGGAATGGGAGCCGGTTCTCTTCCTGTAACAGAAAAGAATACAGAAGTTGTTATTTCACTTCCAATGTTCCCAGAATTAACTCACGAAGAACAAGATACAGTAGCAAAAACATTGATTGAATGTATTGAAAAATCAAAATCAGTTGCAACTGTGTAGATTTTAAATAAATATAGAATCGGGCGGATTTGTATTCACAAATCCGCCCGACTTATTAATTGGTAAGATTACTTAATTTTATGAACAACTCTTTCACATTATAGTCTTCTTTATTCATACTAACCTCAGAATATGCAATAAAATGATGAAATTTTAAATAAATTAAGCTTGGGTAAATAATTTATGAGAACCTTTGTCCTGATTAGCTTTCAATCCGTTTGCGCCAATAACATCACATTTTGCAAGTTGTTCTGAAATATTGTTAGTTTGTGTGTTTTGAAACATTACTTGCAACAAATTATATAAAGGATTTGATTTTGCAAGAGTTGTGTTATTTGTCAAACCGGTATCAGGCACAGAATATTGGGTATTAAAATCTGTCCCAGGTTTTGAATTAAGTTGTATGCCTCCGATTTGTTGCATTTAAAAACTATCTCCTTTTAGTTTCTTTTTAAGCCATTGTGTGCATTGTAAAACAACCACCTGCAGGGTTTCCCATATCGTTATATGGACGCAAATTTCCAACCCCTGGGTGTTGGTAGAATTTTTTACCTTGAATTTCCATACACATATTCGGGTCGGTCATTGTTTTTTCATAAGCATTATTAACATTTGGGTCTAACCCAACAGAGTTCCATAATGCATCTAAATTATGTTTAATCATTCCGAAAGTTGAACTAATGATGTTTCTGGTTTCTTCATTTGATGATTTAATTCCAAAATCAGAAGTTACATAGTTTCCTTCTTGGGCTGCTGCTGTTCGGTTGATTGCCATTATTTCTCTGTTGTCTGCCATGATAAAATCCTTATTATCTCTTCTCTTATATATATAAAAGATATAAATAATAAATAATTGCTTTTTAATGAAATTTATTCTTAACAAAACTTAAAATGTTTTCAATATAATGAAATTTTTGCAAGTTTTGTCAAAATTTATCTTCCCAAAGCTAATGTTAAGTTTTGTAAAGTGTAAAATGTACACTATATCAAGGTTTCAAGAGATTAGAAAATTTTATTAAAACATCTTATTGACTTTAATTTTTTCTTATGGCATAATAATTACATAAGATTTAAGTGTAGTCGAAACACTAAATATAAATAGTTCATTAACCCCAAAAACATATAAACTCCTAAATAATAAACACTAAAAGAGACCATTAGGATGCAGAAAACGACCCACTCACTTGTTGAGTGGTTTTTTTTATGGCTAAAAATATTCTAAAAAAATAACACTGAGGTTTAAAGTCAGTGTTATTTTTGAATGTTATACTAATGACAGTTTTTTATCCTTTACTTTTATATTTCTAAGTTTTTCAACTCTTCGCATTATCAGGTTTGCATTATCATCATTGGGTCTCGCTGCTAAGAATTTTCTATAATACCTTTTAGCATCTGTATGTTTTCCCAGTTTGTCTAAGCAAATTCCGATATTTGAGTATGCCTGTGCATAATTAGGGTTTATTTTTAAAATTTCATTGTACAGACCCAATGCTTGACGGTAAAGTTCCATTTTCATGAAAAGTGCAGATTTTCTGATGTATGCATTGATGTAATTAGGGCTGTTTTCAATTAATTTTGATAAATCATAAGAGCCATATCAGGTTCTTCGCATTGTTCATATGTGCAAGTCCTAAATTATAAATTGCTTCCGGATTATCTGGTTCAATTTGAATAGCATGAATAAAACATTTTATTGCGCAGCATGGAGTTTCATCTTTAAGATGACACAAACCTAGTTCAAAGAATGTTTCAAATCTGTTTGAGTCAAGTAATGCAGCTTTTTCTAATGATTGAATTGCTTTTTTGATTTTGCCGAGGTTTTTGTAACAAATTCCTAATCCTAAATAAGTATCAGGGTTGTTTCTATCCATTAAGACAGAATTCAAGTAAGCTGAAACAGCCTCCTTAAAAGATTTTTTAGTTCTTAGCAAATCGGCTTTGTTTTGAAATTCTTTTTGTTGTTTTCTCCTAATAATAGGGGCACTCATATATTGAGATTTGTTACTATCTGTACTCAACTCTTTCTTCCTCTTATACTCTTATATCTTAGATTTTTTTTTGAATTTGATGAACAATCATTAGATTTAAACATTAATCAATCATTGGATTTATAATTAATCTTGTGCTATAACTTTGTTATGAGAAAGCTTTTAATTTTTTTAGGGATAATGTCCGTAATTGCTACTCCTGTTGTGGCTTTTGAGGATAGTGGAGAAGTTCATTTGGAAGAGGTGCAGCAAGCAAAATATGAACTTCCTAAAGTTGAATATAAAGAAAAAGATTCTTTATTGATTAGTGATAAAGAAATTATGGATGAGATTGTCAAATTGCAAAGAGAAAAAGACTTGGAAGATATTGATAATCTTTGGAAAGGTACTGTAGAAAATAATCAAGTTATTGGCTTTGCGTTGAAAAAACTTGCGACCCCGGAAAGCCAAAGACGTATTCACTCCTCTTTGATGGCTAAAACTCTTTCTGCAATTGTGTCCGGTGCATCTTTAGCTCCTGCCTTGGTTGGAGCAGATTATATGGTTCAGTCCGGTTCTTATGCAGCAGGAAGAATTGCTCAAAATTTATTGAATAGAAAAAACGTTCCTCAAGAAATTCCTTTAACAGATACCGAATTGATTGAGTTAGCTGGACTTGTTGAAAATTTGCAGGATAAAATTATCAATGCTTATTATAATTATAAAGGAAGTTTATCTCAGTTGAAGGAAGTTCGTTCAAGAGAACTTTTGTATAGTAAAAATTACGCAAAAGCATTAGATGAGGAAGATTTTTTGGAAATTGCAATATCATCTTCTTTGTATGATGATATGCAAATCGAAGAGATGAAATATTTGCAGTCTGCTAAAAAATATCACTTGGAATTGCAGCGTCTAGCGGGGAAAAAAGTTGTTGACGGATTGAATTTGTATCAGTATGATTACAATTCTGCTTTGGTAGGAGGTAATAATGTTAAATAAACAAATTTTGTTATTGTCTTTTATTTTATGCTTGAGTGGAATTAGTGTGAATGCTGAAACTTTATCTGATGTTCAATATCCGAAAGCTCCGGCTTATCGTGTTGGAATCTCTTCAACTCCGGAAAATCAATACGTTCAGGCAAAACAAGTAAAACCCAAACTTGAAAAAACTTATGCAAAGATTGATGACTCAATTGATTCTGGTGTCGCAGATTTGACTTATGCTGATTTGAGCATAAAAAGATTGTCAAAAGAGGTTGCACAAGATTTAGAGATGGACGAACAAGATATGATTTCTGATCTATCTTTGTTGTGGCAAGGAGCGGCAATGCAAAGTGATACAATAAATTTTGCTTTATATAAACTTGCAAATCCTGATGCAGATAAACCTGATCCAAAATCAATTAAAAATGTTTTGAAAACTATTGCGAGTATGTCCACTTTAGTCGGGGCAAGTATGGGAAGTCCGATTTTTGCCGGTTCTTCTTTGATTGGTGGAAATATTCTCAGCATTATGTCGCAAGATACAAAGGCTCTTAATTATAAATATACAAAAGTTACTGATGCTGATATGATTATTCTTATTCGTAAAATTGAAGACTTGCAACAAAATGCGGTTAATCTTTATTATGATTATATGAGTGCAAAAAAGCAATTAGAGATGACGACAAAACTTGTTGAGGATAGACAAAAGAAGTTTGAATTAGCTCAACAAAATAATGCACCAAGAGAACTTGTTGTTATAACAGATGCTTATTACAGAACCGCTATAGATAAACAACGTACTGCAAAATCAGAATTCTTTTCTAAACGTGCAGCTTTAGAACAATTTGTAGGAAATGAAACATTTGTCCAGTTTGAAAGTGATTTAGATGCAAGAGAACGAGGTGAAAAACCTGTTTCAAATGTAGATAATAATCCTCCATCTCCAAAAGAAGAGAATACTCCGACTTATGCAGATACAATTCAAAATGTAGAAAATTATACAAATAGCTTGAATTCAAATCCGTCAACATCAAAAGAGGAAACTACAAAACCTCAAACTATAACTTCCCCATCGGTTTATATAACAGATGATAATGATCCGAATTTGGATAAGGTTCCAGAGCTTAAACCGTTAGATATTGCGCCTGTTGTAGAAGAAAAACCTACAGCAGAGGAAATTTCTGAAACACTAAAAGAAAATAAGACTAAAAAAAACTCGTTAAAATCAAAATTTTCTAAAACAAAAGAAAAAAAAGAAGAAAAAAATATTTCTCCGGTTAAAGAGAAATCGAAAAAAAAATCTGCCAAAATTAAACCTGAAAATGAATTGGCACTTGAAGAAAAATCCGAACCAAAGCAGGTAAAACAAAAGCCGCCAAAGAAAGATAAATATTCAACAAAGGGTTTTATCTTTATACATAATAACCAAAAAACGACAAATACTACTCAACCCTCTGGTAATGATGAAATAGAACCTGTTGTTCCGCAGCAAAATACTAAAAAAACTCAAACAGACTCTTCAATAAAAGAATTACCTCCTTTAGATGAAATTAAAGTTCCTGATTTGAGTGGTCACGGTTATTCAATTTATTCTGACGGAGATTACTAATTTTGAAGATGAAGTATATTAATTACCAAGTTTTGACAGGACAAGAAAATATGCGTATTGACAGTGATTTGCTTGATTCTGCAATAGAAAACAAATTGGATTACCCGATATTTAGATTATATGCTTGGAAACCTGCCTGTGTATCATTGGGGCGAAATCAGAAAGATGATTTTTTAGATAGAAGTTTTTTAAAAGAAAATAATATTGATGTTGTTCGTCGTTTGACTGGAGGACGAGCATTGTTGCACGCTGATGAAATTACGTATAGTTTTATTTGCCCGACATTATATTTGAAAAATGGGGAGCATGTAGTGTCTTCGTATAAAGAAATTTCTCGGATTTTGATTGGCAAATTCAAGACAATTGGAATTGATTTGGATTTTGGGTCGAATAAACCAATTAAAACAGGCTTTGACTATTGTATGCTGATATCTACCGGTGCTGATTTGTGTTATCACGGGAAAAAACTTATCGGTTCTGCTCAGTGTCGAAAACAAGGATATATTTTGCAGCACGGTTCAATTTTATATGATTACGATAAAGCTCTTCTTGAAAAAATCTTTAAAGAACCTGTTTCAACTGATGAAATTACTTCAATAAAAGAAATTAATCCTAAGTTGACAAAAGAAAAAATAATTGACATACTAAGTGTGTAAATTATGGGGTTTAATATGATGGAAAAGAAATTTGCATTTACTTTAGCTCAAAATTTATTAGTTATGGGAATTGTCTTTTTATTTTTGATTTTTGTTGTATTTATTCCTTTTTATAATAATTTTCAACTAAAAAAATCTGTTGTTACTTATAGAACAGTTTATTCAAAGTTATTAGAAGCTAACAGAATGTATGCAATTATTGATTCTCAGGAGCAAGATGTTTATGATACGAGCCTGCCAATAAATACATTTGCGGAAACTTATTTTACTCCGTATTTGTCTATAGCAAATTATTGCAAAGGCGATCAGTCTGGTTGTTGGAATTCTCCGTTGTATAAAGATTTGAAAAACACAAAATATTTCAACAAATCGTTATATACAATTGTTCTTGATGATAATACTATTTTAGGCTTTCATAAAGAACCAAAGAAAAATTTAGTATCTGTGATTGTTGATACTAATGGGCTTGAAGGACGAAATACGTTAGGTCAAGATGTTTTTGTTTTTTCTTTTTATAATAATAAAATTCGACCCAAATTGTGTAAAGCTTCTGTTTACGAAAATGCGAAAATTAAAGACGGAATTCATTTTGGTGGCTATGATGATTGCGGAATTCCTTATGATACCTATGATTATAAGGATTTAATCCGTAAAGATATCCCAGATGGTTGTAGTAAGAAATCTGAAGAAAGTAAATATGGTTTTGGGGTTGGGGCTGCATGTGGAGCTTTGCTTTACAAAAATTTATGGGTGATAGACAATAATTACCCTTGGTAGTATAATCGTTCTAGCAGTAACAAAAAGGGATATAAATGACAAATTCAAATATTAAAGCGATGATTATGGCTGCAGGCATGGGTTCTCGATTAGAACCAATTACTTTGATTATGCCAAAACCGTTAATTCCTGTTATGAATAGACCGTTGATGGATATTCTTTTAGGGCAGCTACATTCTATTGGAATTAAGGACGTTATTTCTAATACTTATTATCTTTCAAATCAAATTATTGATAGGTATAAGAAAAATAATTTAGGCATCAATTTTAATTATATCAAAGAAACTGAGCTTTCAGGTACTGCTGGTGGAATGAAGAAATGTCAATATTTCTTTGATGAGGGCGAAGATTTTGTTGTTATGTCTGGAGATGTTTTAACAAATGCAGATATAAAACATGCAATTAAACATCATAAAGAATCAGGGGCAATCGCGACTATCGGTGTTAAACAAGTTCCGCATGAACAAGTTTCACATTTCGGTGTTGTAGTAACTGATAAAGATGGTTATATTACAGAATTTCAAGAAAAACCATCAGTTGAAGAAGCTAAAAGCAACTTAATTAATACCGGAATTTATGTTTTTAACTACAGAATTTTTGATTATATTCCAGAAAATACATTCTATGATTTTGCAAAAAATGTATTTCCGAAATTGTTAGCAGAAAGACAAATTAATACTTTTGAAGTCAATGAATATTGGAATGATATTGGAACAATTGCACAGTATAAACAATCTATTCAAGATGTGTTTAATGGTGTTTTCAAAATAGAACATTCAAAAATTTGTGATACAAATCTAGGTTCATATATTTGCGGTAATTCTAAAATCTCGCCAACAGTGAGATTTATGGGTAATTCCACCGTTGGAAACAATTGTAAAATTGGTGAATATGTAATGTTGAATAATTGCATTGTTCTTGACAATGCAGAAATCAAGACAGGTACAGAATTGTCAAATTGTATTGTTGTTCCGTCAACAAAAGAACTTCAAAACAGACGAATCAAATCAAATACAACAGAATTGATTACTGTATAGAGGGCTTGATTTTTCTGAATTTTGATGATAAATTTATACAAGAAGTTTGTAAAAACTTCTGTAGATGGGACTATGGCGCAGCGGTAGCGCAGGGGACTCATAATCCCTTGGTCGTGGGTTCGAATCCCTCTGGTCCCAAATAAAAGAAGACATCTCTAAAGATGTCTTTTTTTATTGCTTTTTGTGTTTTATAAATTCAAATAATCTCAAAAATAATTGTAACTTTATACCAGCAACAACAGAGGCTGAAAAAAGAGATTTGTGGAATAAATTTATGAATAAAAAGTAATTAATAGAGTTGCGCGCGGTGTCGTAAATACACCGCGCGCCTATTTTTATGTTTAAATATATATATATTGGTAATGGAGAGGGCATTCTCAGGTGAAGTGTGATAATAACAAAATAGTAGGTATATTTTATTTTTTATTTTTTATTTTAATAATAGTAGGTGTTTCATTATTTATAAATGTTCATTATTTATCTCGGTTAATTTTCTTTTTTTCATTACTTCTTGCAATTATTACATTTTTTATTTTGGATAAATTTAATTTAAATAGAAAAATTAAATTTTTAGTAATTTTGACAACCTTATTTTTCTTAGGTATTTTTATTGAAATTTGGCAAATGATTGTTAGTTTTCCTACAATAGCAATTACGGATAATTATAGTAAAGCTCAGGCAATTCAAAAATATATAGAGCAAAAATGCGGTTCTTTTGCAGAAATACAAGATTTTAAAAACGAACAATTCTTAACGTTGCATACGTATAGTCATATAAAGTTTGATAAAATTGCTATTGCGATTGCGGATAGTGATTTGTTTGACGATTCAGTAAGAATTGGTGTTTATTATCAACCGTCAGACGATATTATTAAAAGTAAGAAACGATTTGAAAATGCTATTAATAATCGAATTAAATTGATTAGGGGTGTAAAAGATGTTGAAACGAGTATCTATTCTTTTCCAAAAAATTCTAAAGAAAATTCAGGGATAAACAAAATAGAAATCAATATTACCACGAAAGAAAATGCTGATAATGCCAAAATCTCTAAAATTATTAATAATTTTCTTCCAGAAAAATATTTTCAAAAATCTATTATTTTTAATAATTAAAACACTTTTTATGGAGCAAAAATGAATTTTAATATTCGAAAAATGTTAGAAACTGATAGGATAGAAGTTCTTTCTATGATGAATGACTTCTATAATTCTCCTGCTGTTTCTACGAATGGTAGTTTAAGTATCTTCAACAAAGATATTGATTGTAGTGTGGGCGATTCTCCGTTTTTAGAGGGGTATATTTTTGAAACTAACTCTATGGTGTTAGGTTATTCAATGATTGCCAAAAGTTTTTCAACTGAATTTGGAAAATCTTGTATTTGGTTAGAGGATTTATATTTGAAACCAGAATATAGAGGTCATGGTATAATTCCTAAATTTTTATGTTATATTGAGGCACTTTATCCTAATTCAATTTTAAAATTAGAAGTTGAAAAAGAAAACAAACATGCTGTCCATGTTTACACAAAACATGGTTTTAAGACTTTAGAATATTATGAGATGAAAAAAGATATATAAAATATTTTATAAGATTTTTTACGAGCTGTGAACGTTAATTTATAATCCTTTTTACCAATTTAGTTTCTTTTGAAATCTTTTATAATGATTTTGAAAGAAAGGAGTTGTTATGAATAACGAAGATAAAGAAAATATGAAAGAAAAATTGCACGAAACAACAGACAAGGCAAAGGAAAAATTCCATGAAGTCAAAGAAGATATAAAAGAAAAGGCTCATGAGATTAAAGAAGATATGGACAATGCTTTAGAAAAAGCTAAAGATACGGCATTAGAACTTAAAAAAGATTTTAAGGATAAAATGCACCATACAAAGGAATGCATTGCAGAAGACAAAGACGAAAAAGAAGATGAATACAAAGATGAAGATGCATAATTAAAACGTAAAAAGGACAAGTTAGATATAACTTGTCCTTTAAAATAATTAGTGTAAAAATCTTAAATAAAGGTAACCTGTACTTAGGATTAATGAAATTGCAACAACTGCAACACCATACTTCAAAAATCTCATAAATGAAATTGGGTGTCCAGATTTAGCTGCGTTTTCAGAAACAATGACATTTGCGGCTGCACCTATTATTGTCATGTTTCCTCCAAGACATGCCCCAAGAGATAATGCCCACCATAATGGGTATGTGTAATCTGTTCCCATTGCTTTTTCAATTTCGACAAGCATTGGAGCCATTGTTGCAGTATATGGAATGTTATCAATGATTCCGGATATAACACCCGATGCCCATAGTATAATCATTGATGTAGCAGCCTGAGAGCCTTGTGTTACTTTGAGAATCCATTCTGCCATTAATCTAATACCGCCAGAGGCTTCCAAACCTCCAATGATGATAAATAATCCGATAAAGAAGAAAATTGTATTCCACTCAACATCTTTTAAAATGTCATTTGGTTTTTCAAAAATCAATAAAAATGCTGCACCTAGCATTGCAACAACACAGGTTTCAATGTGAATAACATCATGTAACATAAAACCTAAAATTACCAGTGCAAGAACTATTGTAGAACGAAGCATTAAATTCTTGTTTGTAATTGTGTGTGTGTTATCAATTTCTGCAACTTCTTTCATTTTATCATCAGAGGCATGTAATTTTTTTCTAAAAATTAATGTTAAAACTCCAATTACTGCGCACATTATAATAATGATTATTGGAGTTAACTCTTTAACAAAGTCCATAAAAGTTAAACCTCCTGCGCTTCCAATAATAATATTTGGCGGGTCTCCGATTAGGGTTGCTGTACCTCCTATATTTGATGAAAAAATTTCTGTCAATAAGAATGGAATTGGGTCGATATTTAATTTTTTAGCAATGGCAAATGTTATTGGCATGATTAAAATAACGGTTGTAACGTTATCAAGGAAAGCACTTGTAATTGCGGTAAACAGACCTAAAGCACAAAGTACTTTTATTGGGTGTCCTTTGGTAAATTTCAATAACTCATTAGCAACCCAATTGAATATTCCACTTCTTGTAGTTATTGATACGATTATCATCATTGAGACAAGTAAGAATATTACATTAAAATCAATATAATTGATAAAATAATTTGGATTGATAATTCCATTGACTGCTTTTGTTTGGCTTACTAATCCTAAAACAATAGTCAAAGCTCCGCCAATTAGAGCAATTGTCATTTTAGGAATTTTTTCTAAAGCGATAAATATATAAGCAAGGATTAGCAAACTTGCCGATATAATTACACTGTGGCTTGATATAAAACTACTAAGCACCTTTACTCCTTTCTGCAACGGCACATGCTATAGCTAGTGCAATTGCTACATCATCTGATGTTGTTTTCTTTTTAGTTGTCGAAATGTTTTCTTCAATTTCTTCCGGAAAATATTTGTTGATAAATACCATGATTTTAGAAGATAATTGCATAAAACATATCATTACTGTAATAAATAAATATACAACTCCCATGCCAATAAGCATTATAAGAGCGCCTTCTTTAAGTAGCTCAAAACTCATAACAAATTCTCCTATTATTTTTTTGTTAAATATTTAGATAAAAATAGGGTTGTTATGGCGCTCTTGTGAGTATTTCATTTTTTAGGCATAGAGATATTTTTTTTGAAATTTGCCATTTTGATTGGGCAAACTTCGTGACTAGAAAATATTGTAATAACTTATTCTGAACAGTTGATTTGAATGTTGCAAAACTATTATTTATGTCTTTTTTTATAATTGAAAGTGATGAAATTTCATTCCTTTGAAAGTTTGTGGTTGTAATAGTTGTTTCGTGTTTGATGCTTGATAAATGGGGGGAGGTCGTTTTTTGCAAAACGGATTGAGTAGTTGATATTTTAGAGGCATGTTCTAAAATTCTGTCGGAATTAAATATCCCTAATGAAGCCACTAAACACAAAAATATAAGAAATATTTTAATAAATTTTTTCACGGAAATATTTTACCATAAGGATATTATTTTGTTCAAATATGTTTTTTATATTAAAATAATGTTGTGTTCTGAACTTGCGTTTAATGAGAACGAGAAAAGTTTAAAACGTAGAGCAGGCACAATGTCGAAGTGGCACTCTGCCGACGACAAGCTGACTAGATGTCAGGTCGGAGGAGAGGGTAAAAGCGCCAAGCGTTACGTCCGCCACTGAAGACTCAATGTCGAAGTGGCACTCTGCCGACGACGAGCTGACTAGATGTCAGGTCGGAGGAGAGGGTAAAAGCGCCAAGCGTTACGTCCGCCACTGAAGACTCAATGTCGAAGTGGCGGAATTGGTAGACGCGTACGATTCAGGTTCGTATGGTGGCAACACCTTGAGGGTTCAAGTCCCTTCTTCGATATTTTTTATATAGGATTTTTGTTATGGCAATTATTGATTTATTTAAAATAGTAGATTTAAAAGAAAAAATAAATGAAAGGTTTGGAATAAAAATGCATGTCCATGATGGTTGTATGATGCAATCATTTTCATTTGACGAAAAGGCAAGTGATGAGTTAGTTTCTTTTATCAACATGTATTTTGAAAATAGCAGATATAAAGTTGTTTTTTCTTCTGATGGTTTATATTTTCATTTGGAAGATAAAAAATAGCAAAATTTGAACTTTTTCCTTTTATAATCGTTATAAACATGTGAAGTAAAAAAGGAGAAAAGTCATGAAAAAGGGTTTGTGGATTTTGGCATTGACTTTAGTATTTGCAGGTAGTACGTGTTTTGCAGCTCCACCACCTCCGGCTGGCGGAATGAGGGGAATACCTCCGATGCATGGCGGAGTACCGATGGGAAGACCACCAATGGGTCCTCCACATGGTGGCATGGGCCGTCCTCCGATGCACATGGCTGGTAGACCTTTACCTCCGCCACCTATGATTAGACCGTTGCCTATATATCGACCTTATTACACTTCTTTCTATCCGAGAGTTTATTACACATCATATTCTTATACTCCTTATGTATATGATAGTGTCGAACCTGTTTCAACTGTTGTTGTTCGTGATGACTATGCAGGTATAAATACGGCAGCTAATGTGATAAATACTGCGGCAAATGTTGCGGCAACGATTAGATATTTGACTTGGTAATTGTTATTATATTTATTAAAAAGTTTTAATCTCCTCCATTTGGGGGAGATTTTTGAGTTTTTACTAAAGAAATAAAAATGGTTACCGATACTAATAATATAGATATGGAAAACGAAAGTTTTTCATACCTCCTCCCCAAGTCTGGTAGCCGTTCTTTTTGAAACGGCTTTTTTTTTGCGAAAAAAAAATCTAATTTTATATAAAGAAAAAGGCAAGAACAGTTAATTCTTGCCTAATATCTTTTTCATATTTCCTTTTTTAATTTGTTAAACTTGCATTTCTTTCTCAAAGCCAAATAAAGAACTGATTGATTCATCATCATGAATTCTTGAAATAGCTTGAGCAAGTAATGGTGCTACTGAGATTTGTTTGATGTTAGATGGCATCTTGCTCATATCAAGAGGAATTGTATTTGTTACGATACATTCTTTAATTGGAGCAGAAGCTAATCTCTCTACTGCAGGACCAGAAAATACAGGGTGTGTCGCACCAACATAAACATCTTTAGCACCTTTTGACTTTAAGAGTTTTGAAGCTTCGCAAATCGTACCTGCGGTATCAATAATATCATCAAACATTAAACATACTTTGTCTTTAACATCACCGATAACATTTGTTGCGATTGCTTCATTATGTTTATCACGTCTTTTGTCAATGATTGCGATAGGAATATCTAACTTTTTAGCAAAATGTCTGGTTCTGTTAGCTCCGCCCATGTCAGGTGAAACTGCAACCATATTTTCTGTCGGAATTCCTAAATCTTTAATGTATTTAACTAAAACATTTGTTGCAAAAATGTGGTCGACTAAGATATTGAAGAAACCTTGGATTTGACCTGTATGTAAATCCATTGCAAGAACTCTGTTTGCGCCGGCTGTTGTTAATAAGTCTGCAACTAACTTTGCCGTAATAGCTTCTCGTCCGGAAGTTTTTCTGTCTTGTCTTGCGTATCCGTAATATGGAATTACTGCTGTAATTGTTTTTGCACTAGCTCTTTTAAATGCATCAATAATGATTAATAATTCCATTAAGTTTTCATTTACAGGGTCGCAAACTGGTTGAATTATGAAAACATCATCTCCTCTAACGCTTTCTTTAACTTGCACATAAATTTCTCCGTCAGAGAAATTTTTCACAACCATTGGTCCTACAGATGTTCCAAGTTGATCTGCAATTTCTTGCGCTAATTTTGGGTTAGATCTACCTGCAAATAACTTGATATCATGAGTTGGGTTAATAGCTTTTTCCAATTGAGGATAAGTTTTTTCTTCGATTGCAACCATTTTTTAATAAAATCCTTTCTTTGACCACCACGATAATTATTATAAAACCGTTGTAGTACTACGACAATATAATTTTAAGTTTTGTAATATATAAAATCTGTAAATTTAAAATTTGTTACTTATTTAATGAATATTTTACAAAGTCTTCAAAATCTTTTAAAAATTCTGCAGGTGTTTGATTAAAATTATTCGCAATTTTCTCTAGAATATTCAATTTAATACCTTGTTTTAAATTCTCTACTCTACAAAGTATTGCACAGTCGATATCAGAATCTTGTGCGAATTTATTTAAGGATACCCCAAGTTCTTCACGTCTAAATTTTATATATTTCCCGATTTCGTTGTATTGCATTTATTGAGATTATGTAATACAATAAAAATAATATCATTGAGATTTCTCAATAGATAAAGTAAGAATTTGTATGAAAGGTTAAAAATATAATTATTTAAAGAAGCGGGTCGGAAGTTATTACTTCCGACCCGCTTTCTTGTTTGAAATATTTTCGACTTATTTCTTGTTAGGAATTCTCATTCCGTAGAAAGATCTCCAAACGAAGAATAAAGCGATAATCAAGAATACAATACCTGCAATAGGTGCAACTTGTCTGAAAGCTTCACTGATTGCAATTTCCATTGCCAATAAACCAAACAATGTTGTGAATTTAATAATTGGGTTCATTGCAACAGAAGATGTATCTTTGAATGGGTCACCAACTGTATCACCAACAACAGTTGCATCGTGAAGAGGAGTTCCTTTTTCTTTTAGGTCAACTTCAACGATTTTCTTTGCGTTATCCCAACAACCGCCTGCATTCGCCATAAATACAGCTTGGAACAAACCAAATACTGCAATTGCGATTAAGTAACTTACAAAGAATGATACAGGTCTGTTTGCTAACAGCGGGTCTTTAGCAATTACTGGTGCTGACAAGCAAGCAAGAGCTAAAGCGAATGCAAACAATGAAATAAAGATATTAATCATACCTTTTTGTGCATATTGAGTACAAATCTTAACAACTTCTTTTGAATTTGAAAGATTTGCTGATTTAGATGAAGCATCATCTAATTTGATATTGTCTTTGATGTATTCAGTAGCTCTGTAAGCTCCTGTTGTAACTGCTTGCATAGAAGCACCACTGAACCAGTAAATAACAGCACCACCGGCTAACAATCCTAACAATGTGTAAGGATTTAACAAGTTAAGAATATCTTCCGGTTTGATGCTCAAAGTATTTTGGATAACCAAAATCAATGAGAAAATCATTGTAGTAGCACCAACAACCGCTGTACCGATAAGAACCGGTTTAGAAGTTGCTTTGAATGTGTTACCTGCACCGTCATTTTCTTCTAAGTATTGTTTTGCATTTTCAAAATCTGCATCAAAACCATATTGGTTTTTGATATCCTCTTTTACGTTTGGAATATCTTCAATCAAAGATAATTCGTAAACAGATTGAGCATTATCTGTTACAGGACCGTAAGAGTCAACGGCAATTGTAACAGGACCCATTCCTAGGAATCCGAATGCAACCAAGCCAAATGCAAACACTGATGAATAAATCATCACATCGGCAGGAATGTGAATACTTGCAAAGTATGCAAGACCCATTAATAACACGATTACTGCGCCAATCCAGAAACCGGAGAAGTTTCCGGAAACAATACCTGAAAGGATTGTTAAAGAAGCTCCGCCCTCACGAGAAGCTGTAACAACTTCTTCTGTGTGAAGTGCTTTTGGAGAAGTGAAGATTTTTGTAAATTCAGGAATCAATGCTGCACCTAAAGTACCGCAAGAAATGATTGCTGATAAAATTAACCATAAATTGCCGCCCATAGGAGCTAATAACCAGTGGCTTACACCAAAAGTCATAACGATTGATAAAATTGAAGTTAACCAAACAAGGTTTGTTAATGGTTTTTCAAAATCAAATTTAGCAGTTGCTTTTGCATAGAATTTATCAATTACATTGTTAATCCAGTAAGCAACAACCGAAGTCACAATCATTAAATATCTCATAACGAAAATCCAAGTTAATAATTGAACTTGATATTCAGGTTTTACACCTAACAAGATGAATGAAACAAGAGCAACACCAGTTACACCATAAGTTTCAAAACCATCAGCTGTAGGTCCGATAGAATCGCCTGCGTTATCACCTGTACAGTCAGCAATTACACCAGGGTTTCTAGGGTCGTCTTCTTTGATACCGAATTGAATTTTCATCAAGTCAGAACCGATATCTGCGATTTTTGTGAAGATACCGCCAGCAACACGAAGAGCAGAAGCACCTAAAGATTCACCGATTGCAAAACCGATGAAGCAAGCACCTGCCAAATGTCCTGGAACGAATAATAAAATTGTTAACATCAAAATCAATTCAACAGATACAAGACAAACACCGATTGACATACCTGCTTTTAAAGGAATATTTAAAATATTTAAAGGATTTCCTTTTAATGATGCGAATGCAGTTCTAGCGTTAGCTAAAGTGTTCATTCTGATACCGAACCAAGCAACAGCATAAGAACCTAAAATACCGATAACTGACCAAGCTAAGATAATTGCAACGTCAGTGATTGGCATTTTTTGAAGATATCCGAAGTAAAATGCGATACATAAACCGATTAATACTTCTAAGCAGAATAAAAATTTACCTTGTTGAACAAGATAAGTTTTACAAGTTTCAAAAATAGTGTTTCCAACATCAGCCATAGCTGAGTGAACTTCTAGTTTTTTGACTCTCATAAATTCAATGAAACCGAAAATCAATCCAACAAAGGATACTGCCATACCAATTACTAACAAATTGAAGTAGAAAGGATTAGCAGCTTTGATACTCGGGACCACTAAATCAGCTTCACTTGCTAATGCAGGTGAAATCCCAAGGAGCATAACGACAAACAATGCCATTAATACCATTGGTGAAGTAAACTTTTTAATCATATTTCTCTCCTTTTTCCAAAGTTTGTTCACTTTCCTATTATATATGATAAATATAATTTTAACAATTTTTTTTTACATTTTTTATTTACTTATTTTGTTCAATTTGATATCATAATTTTATGATGTCTTTTTTGAGAAAAATATGGGTTGTTTTATTTGCATTTATGATATTTGGAATGCTTACATGGGTTCCAGTAGATAAGTATCAAAAATCTTATATGAACAAATTGCATCAAGAAAAAGCAAAACCCCAAAAACGTGTTGATGATGCTTATAAATATGTTGAAAAAGTTGAAGAGGGTGCAATTGATACAGCTCCTCAAAAAACTGTTCGAGTTAGGCCTAAAAAACATATTAGACTGGGGAGAAAGCCTTTCTTTGTAAGAGATAGAAAAAATCCTAATATTTTATATCCTTATAAAGATTAATAAATATATGCACTCTCATTTAGTCTGATTTCAAAGATACTTCCTGTAGGAATGGATACGTTTCCGCCTTTTGCAAAAATACTTGTGATTGGGGAAATTGCTGTATTTACTGTATATCCTGCTATACCTACAATTGTTGGAATTGGCGAAATAATGATTCCTATTGGGTTATTGGCAAGTTTTGTGGAAGTTTTCCTCGCTCTTTGGTAGAAAGCTTCTCCTTTATCGACTTGTTTGCCTGCATTTGCCCAATATTGTCTTTGACCTTTTATATTATTTAGATAAATGTTTTTTGCATTTGCTTTTGTGATTTTTGCATTTACCGGATAAGTTTTTCCGTTAAATGTCATACTTGTAATTTTTATAACAACCAGTCCGCCATTCCCTGTTGCTTGAGGCTTATGAACGTCTGTTATTGTTCCTTTGAAAATTGTACCTGTTGGAATTGTAATATTTTTCTTATAAACCGGAGCTGTAGTTGTGAAAGAAACGGAAGAACCGACACTTAACCAGTTATTAATTTTTTGATTTGATTTTGTTTCAAAGGTTGTCCAGCGAAAAATTTTAATTGCAGCTTTTTTATCGGCAGGTGTAATTTGAGGTCTTACTTCTGTAGTGTATGTTGGAGTTACCTTTGGAATTGAAGTCGTTTGTTGTGTAGTTGTATTATTTATTGGTATTGTTTTGTTTTGTGAGTTGTCGATTTTTGGTAACGGTGGTAATACTGTATTTTCAAGTTTTGAGGAGTCATATTTTTTCCTGATTTCTTCATCTACGGACATATCAAGTTCTAGTGCTAAGGCAGTATTTACCACTAGTTGCATTGCTATAATTGATAATAAAATTTTAAAAAATGTCTTTTTCATATTATTTTGTACTATATTTTCCTGAAATAAAAATCATTCCGAGGTAAAAGATTATAATAGCAATTGGAAAGAAGAACAGGCAAATAAATGAAATTGCAAAAAGTACAATAGTAAGCCAAATTGCAAGGTTAAAGTTGCCTGCAATATCCCAAATTCTTTTGGCATAATTTATAAAATGTAAGTAAAGAATTGGAATTCCAAACACAATCGAAAATATTACGACAAGTGTTAGAAGTGCATTAGGACTTTTTAGTAAAAAGTAAAAAATATAGTATATAGCAATCGCAATTACTTGAATAGCAAAAATAATAATAGAATTTGTGAAAAATTTAAGTCTTCCTATTGGCATATCAAGTTTTCTCATACTTGTGTTTTTATCATCAATACTAATATTTTCTTTCTCTTCGCCCATAAATACTCCTAATTTTGTAATTTGATTTTAGCATTATTTGAATTTTATCGCAAGTTTGTGGTTTTATTTACTTCTTAAATTCTTCGATTAGTTTATTAATTATTTCTATTTGAGAAGATATTAGTGTTTAATTTCTGTAAAAAAGACTTCTCTTTTGAGAAGTCTTTTTTTATCGTTTAGTAATTTAATAAATTTATTAAACTTTAAGCATTTCGTTAATTGCTTTAGCAGCTTTTTTACCTGCACCCATTGCGTTGATTGCATTTGAAGCTCCAACCGGTGCAACGTCACCACCTGCAAATACACAAGGAATATTTGTTGAACGTTTTTCCGGGTCAACAGATATATAGCCTTTAGCATCTGTGATGATTTCCATTCCCTCAGCTTCTGCTGATTTTTGGATAATTGGGTTTGGACCAGTACCAAGTGCGACAATTACGGTATCAACATCTTCTGTTACAAATTTACCTGTTCCAACCGGTCTTCTTCTTCCGGATGCATCTGGTTCGCCAAGTTCCATAATTTCAAATTTCATTCCGTCTACATAACCGTCTTTATCAAAAATTTCAATCGGTGCATGTAAGAACTTGAATTGAACACCTTCTTCTTTTGCGTGTCTGATTTCTTCAAGTCTTGCAGGTAATTCTTTTTCTGTTCTTCTGTATAGAATTGAAACTTCTTCAAAACCTACACGAACGGCTGTTCTTGCTGCATCCATTGCAACGTTTCCGCCACCGATTACAGCAACTTTTTTACCAATTCTCAATGGAGTGATACTATTGGCATCTCTTCCTGCACCCATCAAGTTAACTCTTGTTAAGAATTCGTTTGCAGAGAATACACCGTTTAAGTTTTCTCCTTTGATGTGCATCATTTTTGGAAGACCTGCACCTGAACAAATAAATATTGCATCAAATCCATCATCTTTAAGTTGTTTTAATGTGATTGATTTTCCTACAACAACGTCAGTATGGAATTCAACACCCATTGCCTTTAAGTTTGTAATTTCTCTATCCAAAATAGTACGTGGAAGTCTGAATGGAGGAATTCCGTAGCGAAGAACTCCACCCAATTTGTGAAGAGCTTCAAAAACAACAACTTCGTGACCTGCTTTTCTTAAATCAGCTGCTGCAGTAATTCCGGCACAACCAGAACCGACAATAGCAACTTTTTTACCTGTTGGTTTGATTTCCGTTTTTTCTGCTTGAGTATTATCTCCAACGTATCTTTCTAAAGCTCCTATAGCAACTGCTTGTCCTTTAATCCCTAAAATGCAATTGCCCTCACATTGTCTTTCTTGAGGACAAACACGACCACAAACAGATGGTAACATACTTGTTTGACGGATTATGTTTCCTGCTTCTTCAAGGTTATCTTCTTTTAATGCTTTAATAAATTCCGGAATTTGAATATTTACCGGACAGCCTTGAACACATCTAGGATTTTTGCAGTGCAAACATCTTGAAGCTTCTAATTTCACTTGTTCCGGAGTTAAATTGCTTTCAACCGGATCAAAGTTTGAACGTCTTTGAATTTTATCTTGTTCTTTTTACTCTTTGTCTTTCCACAACCATATTTTCTATCCCTTCTTCTAAAAATATTAAATAGATTAACAACATTCTAATTAAAAAATAGACTTAGTGCAAGTCTGTTAATATATCAATATTTTTTAATTCCTTATTTAAAATTTCGAATAAATGTGATAAAATTATGGAAAATTGAGTAGAGAGTTTTGAATATGGGTTTACAAATAATTATTTTAATTTTAAGCGTAATAGTTGCAGGATTAGTTTCTTGGTTAATTTGTTCAAAATTTTATCAAGACAAAATTGCAAAATTGAGGGTTGAAAATCTTGAATTAAAATCAAGGGCTGGTTTGAATGAAAATATTGTAAATCAAATAAGAATAGAATTTTCAAAAATTGCTCAAGAATCCTTAAAAACTCAACAAGAGGAGTTAATTTCTCAACATTCTAACGATTTGAAAACCAGAATTGAATTGTTTAAATCTGAAGAAATTAATCCTATTAATAAGCTATTAAAAGATTTTAAAGACAGTATTGATAATTATCAAAAAACTCATAATCTTGATACCTTAGAGATAAAAAATGCAATTAGTGTTGCTGAAAAATATGCAAAAGCTCTAACAACTAATCAAAATTCAAAGGGTGAATTTGGTGAAAATCAATTAGAACAAATTTTAAAATTTGCAAATCTGAAAGAGAATATTCACTATGTAAAACAGTATTCAGCAAACGGGGCTAAGCCTGATTTTGTTATAAAATTGCCGAATGATAAGCGTTTGGTTATTGATTCTAAAGCAATTTTAAAAAATTACATAGAATTTACACAAACTGAAAGTGATGTAATAAAAAAATCCTTTATAAAGGATTTAGAAAAATGTATTATTAATTTGGCAAAGAAAAATTATGAAGAGATAAGTCAAACTTCTCAACCGGGGTTTATATTAATGTATATTCCTATTGAAGCTTGTGTAAATTTAATTTATACAGATTTTGATTTTAAAAATATAATAGAATTAGCAAATTCAAAAAATATAATAATCATAGGAACAGCTTCACTACTTGTGACTTTGCGACTTGTGATTGATTTATGGGCAATAAAAGTTCGAAATGATAATATTGAAAATATAATTATTGCCGGAGAAAATTTATATAATAATATTTCAATTCATGCTCAAAATCTTTTAAATATTCAAAAAGCAATAAACGATGCTGCAAAATCTGTTCAAACAGAGATTAATCGTATTATGGCTCGTCATAATGGCAGTATTTTCAAAGAGGCTGAAAAACTAAGGGATTATGGCATAAATTCTAAAAACTCGAAAAATGGGAAAAAGTTAGTTGAATATACAATCCCTCATGAGTTTTTGGACGAAGAACAATCAGAAGAAATCTAGGAGTAAAAATGGACGAAAATTATTTTGTAGAAAATGATAAATTTTTAAGTATGAACGGAATTTTAGGCCGTAGAAATTTTGTTATAAATACTTTAATTATTGAAATAATTAAAACATTAATCGGTTCTACTCCTTTTGTATATTTTGTTCTTTTTAATCCAAAATATATTCCGGAATTAAGTGTAATTAATAATATTTCTAATTTGCCTGTCTGGGCTTTGATTTGGATTTGTGCAATGGGCTTGGTTTCTACGGCTTTGTATTTTCCAAGTATCGTAAGAAGAGTTCGTGATATTATAGGAGACATTGATGATAATAGAGTTTACCTTGTTTCATCTGTTCTATCTGTAATTATATTTGTTGCTTATACTCCCGTAGGTGCGAATTTTTGGGGTAAATGGTTTTCGTTTTTTGTAATTCTTGTCTTGATATTTCAAAAAGGTAAAATTTCCTCTCAAAGACCTATAAATACTCTTATCAAATTTAATTGGGGTGCATTTTTAGGAACTTGGATTTGGGGATTGTTCAATAAAGCTCCGAAGACTGTTTTTATGTTGCCATTATGCTTAACTTTTGGTTGGTTTCCGTTTATGTTGATTTGCGGTTTGAAAGGGAATGAATGGGCTGCAAAATCAGAAGATATTGAAGATGAAACTATTTTTCATAAAAATCAAGAAAAGCAATCTGTAATTTGGGCTGTTCTTACTCCGATAATAATTCTTTTAGGTAGCTTTGCAATGATAATAGGTTCCGGTGTTTTGGCTTATAATTATGGAAAGGCTCACCCAGAATTTAAAACTCAATTGGTAAAAATTTCTGATTCATATCAAGATGCTGCAATAAAATCAAATTTTACAAAAATTGATTTAAAAAAGGATTCGTATAATTTTTATATAGAACCGGAAATCTGGAATAAATTGTCGCAAAGTTACAAAATTAAAATGTTTGATATGGCAGCAAATTATGCGGCTTCTCAATATAAAAAGCCGGAAACCAGATTGAAAGAAATGGAAAAATATCCATTTGATGTTGTTTCAATGAACAAAACAAAAATTTATAGTTCATTTAATAATGAAGTCTTGGCAAGTTTTGATTTGGATTTACAAGAATATTCTAAGAATTTGAAATCTGCAAAAAATCTATCAGATATTATGTTTTTAACAAATTCCGGTTATAAAATAAATTCAAATCCGACTTTGCCATAAAGTAGGAATATTTATTTAGCGATTTTTGTTGCTTCTAAATATTTATCTAAAATCTTGCAAGCATCTCCAACAAGTTCTTTGCAAGGTCTTTTTTTATAATATTCAGTCGTTCTATCTGATGGAGTTGGAGAATCTTTTTTGTGGTCAAGTCCTAATAATTCTCTGCAAATAATAGAACCATTCATTTTTTCAAATTCTGCCGCTAAGTATTGAATTCTTTTGTAATGTTCTGTTTTTTCATCTTTGTTTGCATTTGTGGAATAGCCGAGTGCAAGTCCTACAACCATAAACATTCCGCTTACTGTTCCGCAAACTTCTCTCAATCTTCCCATACCCGCACCAAAGGAAGATGAAACTTTTAATGCTGTTTCAAAATCCATTCCCAATTCTTCGGCATAAGCTGCAAATACGGATTGTGCGCAATTATATCCGCTTTGGAATAAATCTTTTGCTTTTTCTTCGTGATTCATAAAACCCCTTATACAAATAATTCATACAAAATTACAGAAACAGAAGTTGCAAGATTCAATGATTCTACTGTTTTTGCCATTTCAATTTTTAGAGAATTTGTTGAAAAATTTATTAACTTTTCTGTGAGCCCGCTTGCTTCACTTCCAAATAGTACAAGTGTTTGGGCTTTTTTTATTTTATATCCTTTTAATAAATTTTTTGAACGAGGAAGAGTTGCTATTCTTTCGTAATTTCCAAAAAGTTCTTCCAATTCTTTAAAATCTGAAAGGTAAAAAATCGGAATTTTCCACAAATTTCCAACGGTTGAACGTACGCATTTGGGATTATAGATATCAACACTTTCGCCATATAAAACTATTGCATCTGCTCCGAAAGCTACGGCTGAACGGACAATTGTTCCTAAATTCCCAGAATCTTTAATGTTTTCTAGAAGTAAAACTTTTTTTGTATTCTTTAAAATATTTTTGTTATATTCTTTTTGAAATCCAATAGCAATTGCAGTTGGTGCAGATTCAGTGGTTGAAAGCTTTTTCAAGACTGGTTCTGTTGTTTCTATGACCAAATTTTTTGCAAATTCATAGTCTTTAATTTTGTTTTTATCAACAAAAATATGTTCTAATTTAATTCCAAAATCGAATGCTTCTTTAATTGCTTTAAACCCCTCAAGCAAGAATTTACCATTTTGAGTTCGATATTTTTTTTGTTGTAATTTTACGGTTTCTTTGACCAAATCATTATTTACACTTGTGATTTCCATTATATAACCTCAAAATTTGCTAATTCTTCCAATTCTTCGTCTGTTAACATTTCAAAATTAATAAGTTTGCGTTCATAATTCATGTTAACAAAAGAATGAATGTCATTGTCTTTAAAGTAGCATGAGTTTTCTAATCGAACACCGAAAAAGCCATTTTTGTATAACCCCGGTTCAATTGAAAATACCATTCCATCAAGTATTGGAGTTTTTGCAATTTCATTTGTGCTTAAATTTGGCGGATATTCGTGAACGTTTATTCCTATACCGTGTCCCAAGCCGTGATTGAAAACAAATCCGTCTAAATCTTGTGAATTAAAAAATTTGTGAACTTCTTTATCAATTTCAAAACCTATTAGCGGTCTTTGAATATGTTTTTTTGCATAATTAAAACCTAATAAAAATGCTTTTAGAACCGTTGTATAAATCTTTTTTTGTAATTCAGTCGGTGTTCCTTTGACAAAAACTCTTGTAATGTCTGTTGCGAGTCCGCCCTCAAAATAAGCACCACAATCAATCAAAACAAGGCTTCCGTCTTTGATAATTTCATCTTTTGAAGATTTTGAATAATGAGCAAGAGCAGAATTTTTATCTTTTGCAACAATAGATTTGAAACTCAAACCTAAAGCCCCTCGTTTTTTGAATTCTTGTTCAAGTTGGTTTGCAATGTCAAATTCTGAAATATTTTCATTATTATAAATATATTCCCGTATTGCTTTAACAGCTTTATCTGTTCTTTCAAAAGCAGATTTCAAATGGTTGATTTCTACGTCATTTTTTTGTGATTTCATTGTTTTTACGGGGTTTGTTTCAATTGAAATCGCATTTTCCCCTAATAAATTATAGTCAAATCCATTGATTGTATTTTCGTCAACATAAACTTTTTTGTTAATATTTACTAAAAATTCTTCCAATTCTCCGAGTTTATCTTCTGTAAAAAGAATGGAATTATCTTTAAAAATAATCGCCTTTGCTTTGATTTTTGAAGAATAATTTTGAGAAAAATTTCGCATATTAAACAGGTATGAAACTTCATCTGGATCAGTGATATACAGTGCTTCATCGTCTGCTAAGTTTTGTGAAATTTTTGCAATTTTTTCTTCTGCTGTTAACCCTGTATATTTTTTGTCTAATTCAATGTTTTGAGAGATATCAATGTTTATTTTTGTATCTAATGGGTCAACGTTTAGTAATTTTATACTTCTATTTTCCTTTAAAAATTTAATTTTGTTTTGCGAATTCTTTTTTGCAAACAAACCCAATGTTTTATTTGTTGGAATTTTTTTTAATAATTCGTCAAGATATTTTTGTCCTGTTTGAAGTTTAACTACAGTAACTTTTTCATGGCAGACTTCTTGATCTGCTTGGATATGATATCTCCCGTCAACAAAAAGAAAAATTGTGTCAGGTGTGATAAGAGCTTCTCCGGTAGAGCCGGAAAAATTTGTCAATTTATATCTTGAATTTTCTTCAAGAGTATTATATTCAACCAAAAATTCGTTAGTTGAATTTACAAGTAAATATTCAAGGCTATTTTCCGCCATGAAATTTTTAATTACTGTAATGTTATCCATTATTTTTTGTCTGTAACCTCAATTAAATGCCAACCAAATTGTGTTTGAACAGGTTGAGATAATTCTCCAACTTCAAGAGAAAAAGCCGCATCTTCAAAAGGTTTAACCATCATACCTTTTCCGAAAAATCCTAAATCTCCACCGTTTTGACCTGATGGGCATAATGACTTTTCTTCTGCAATTTTAGCAAAAGAAGCACCATTTTTAATTTCATCGTATAATTTTTTAGCTTCTTCTTCTGTTTTTACAAGAATATGACTTGCTTTTACTTCTGTTACCATAATAAATTACTCCTATTTAAATTTTTACAGGAGGATTATAAAATAAAAAGGTTTGTCTTGCAAGACAAACCGGAAGTTATAAACATGAAAAATTTTTGAGTTAAGCGTAGATTCAAATTGTTTTAAACCAAACCGCAAAAAGAAAAAATCTTGTCGCAACCCCGAAAAAGTGCTTGGACTTTTTGAATCTACATATATATGATAAACGGTCATGCAACTATTTTGCACCATTCTAAAGAATAAATTCAACTAATACTTTTAGAGTAATTTTTTATACTACTAAAGGATTAGATACTTTTTAAATATTAAATCTTGATTTTCAAAAATGTTTATAGTATTATTCTTTTGTAACAATTAAATATCTTTGCGGAAGTAGCTCAGTTGGTAGAGCGTCTGCCTTCCAAGCAGGCTGTCGCGAGTTCGAGTCTCGTCTTCCGCTAATTAAAAAGAGTCGTTAATGCGACTCTTTTTAATTGGTTTCTTTTAATTTGTTATTATAATATACCTTGCATCATATCATTTAGTGCTAATTTTGCAGTACGAATAGGAGTAGCAAAAGATGTTCCATCAATGTGGAATTTTTCGGGAAAGATACGGTGTGCTATACTATCCATTGATTCTCCATTAAATCCTAATTTTTGCATATACTTCCATAATTCAGGCTTTTCATCACATTTTTTTTAGGATATCTCCTAATTTCATGCCAATAAAAGGATTTTTTCACTAAAAACTATATCTGTGCCCGGTTGACCGGTAATATTGATACCATCACTTTTTTGAGTAATTAAAAATTCTCCCTGTTCATAATGTTGACAAAACTTTGAATTTCTAGAAGAAGAGAAGTTAGAAATCCGTCCTTGTCTATTAAGAGAGCCAACTCCTTCTGCAGTGTTTGAATTAATAAGGTACCTATTAGTAGTTTTACGATGAAATGCTCCTCCATCGCTATTCCCACTTGCAAAAAACACTCGACTTCCTCGTGTTGAATGCAATTTATCAATTTCTTCACCTATTTTTTTGAATATAGGTTTACTTGCTTCTGTTATATCATCAGTCTCTGAACCTAGAGAACAATTAACATAATCATATTTCTTTCCTTGTTGTAAATTTTTTATATGATTGATAAGTTTGTTGCCATCTATATCTGTAGAACCTTTTTGAACCCCCGTTTCAAATATTGTATATTTAGCAAAAGGGTTGTTTCTTTTTGCAAATATTTCAACGGCTTTAGCATGTGATAATTCATTTAATTCCTTTGGCATATTTATTTCATCAAGATAATATGGGAGTTCAAAGGCACTTCCATAGCTATTATCAATAATGGCGATTTCTTTTGGTTTTATTGTTGCTTCTTTTAAAAATTTACCCTCTTCATCAAGAATTCGAATAAGAACATTCCCATCTTCAGTAGTTCCTTGTTTTAATAAGTTATAAATTTTATTATCTTTTGGATTAGTCCATTGAACTCTAGAGTAGCTATCTTCAATTGTTTCTGAGGTTAAACGTTTTAAATCTTCTGCACTTGCTTTCGAGTATGATTTTTGAGCTGATGTTTTTATTTGATTTGTGGCGATTTTGTTCATCTTACGAGCTTGGTTCATTTCTTCTGAACAAAATCTAGGTAATGCAAATGTTTTTCCGCTAGGAGGATAAGTTAATCTCGGGTTTATTCCATGAAAAATTGATGGTTGTTTGTATAATAAAGACTTTCCATTACCAGCATTTAAAAATCCTATCATTTTTTTTGCTACTTTTATGCCTAAATCAACTTTTGACATGTAAATCTCCTTAATTCCCCTGTATTTATATAAAGTATTTTTCTTTACAAAAATTGCATGATTATTACAAAACTTATACCCCCTCACCCGCCCCCTCTCCCACAAGGGGCGAGGGTAAATACTCAACTCAATGTTAAAAATAATCAAATCAGTTGTTTTTTATCGCTAAGTTTAATATTTGTATATCAAAACGGGCTGGATTTGTGAATATAAATCCAACCATATTTGAAACTTTTATAAATCTTATTTAGTAAATTTAGAAATGAAATTTTCTAACCAAGAATTTTTCAATTCCATTGCTTCTTCATAACTTTTTTTAGGAAGTTTAGATGACATTTCAAAAGAGTCAACAGCTTTTTCATCATCAAACAAACTTTTACGTTCTTGTTGATTTTTCTTCTTTTCTCTTGTCATGTAACCCAAGTTACCACCGCTTCCGCCGTCGTTGTTCATATTGGCTGCCGCTTTGATAACCGGTTGTGTTCTTCCAATATTTACATCGAAACTCATTGTCTTAGTCCTTATCTTTTTTCCCTTACCTATATAAAGTATAAAAATGTAACTTTTTTGTTACATAAAGGATAAAAATTTTACAAAAGTTAATAATCTAATTTATCTAAAACCCCCTGATTACGTGTATTTTAGACAATATTACTTTTTGTTACAAATATCGTAGATTGTTAAATTTTAAAATCATTTTAGCCGATAAATATTATGGATAAGTTTATAAATTTGAGGTCATGCATGTCACTTGCCATTAGTTCTACATTAGAATATTTGCAAATGCGACTTGGAATTTCTGAAGCCAAGATGCAGATTTATGCTGATAAATCTCTTGAACAAATTTTGGACGCAGAGGCTGCACAAGGTAACCAAGCTGCAATTCAGATGGCTGCTGATATGTTTTCTGAGCCTAATCAGTTGGTTGAATTGTTTCAACTTGCAGATCCTGAAAATAAACTTGTTATTATGCAATCAATGACTTCTGCGCAGTTAGAAAAACTTGTTCCTATGTTAGAAACAGATGATTTGGTTGAGGGTTTGCAATTTTTCACCCAAGACAGTTTGATGGATTTATTGAAAGAAATTCCAAAAGAAGAACTTGTGAAAACGGTTTTTCAAATGTTTTCTGAACAACAAATTATTGAAAATATGCCGGATAAACAATTAGATAAATTATTAACAAGTACTGATATGGATAAAGAAATGCTTTTGCAAAATCTTAAATCTATACCGGAGATGTACTTGCAACAAATTTTAGAAAGTGTTACCGGAGAAGAGTCAAAAGAATCTAATGCAAACGATTTGGTTAATCAAATCGGACAACTTGGAGATATGCAATATAAACACGCAATTATGAATCTTCAACCCACTCAAAAACAAGAATTGACTTTGTCTTTGACCAGTCGAGAACCAAAATTGTATGAAAAATTTGATACAGATGCTTATACTCATATAATTGCCAGAGAACGAGAAAAAGATGAAATAGTTAAATCTTTTGGTGTTATAAAACCTGAGTATTTACAAAAAATGATTGATAAGTTACCACAAGATATTTTGGCGGTTGTCACAACTCAAATTGATACAGATAAATTTGCCGATTCATTAATAAATAAATTCCCGGAAGTATTGGCAAAATTCATCGCCGGTTAAATCCTATCTCTTGTTAAAATATCAAGGGCAAGTTTTAGTGCTTGGTTGGCAAATTGTTCTTTCATTTCAATTCGAGGAAGAGTTGGAGATAATTTCACTTCTTTTACTGTTACAATTCCTTTGTACCTCATTGAAATATAAACAAGCCCAACCGGTTTTTCTTTTGTCCCGCCTGTTGGTCCGGCAATTCCTGTTGTGCAAAGTGCAATATCGCAATCTGTTGCTTCGTAAAGTCCGTTTGCCATTGCTTCTGCACATTCTTCACTTACTGCACCAAAATTGTTCAAAATATCCCAACTTACACCCAAAATCTTGTGTTTAGCTTCGTTTGCGTAAGTTACAAAGTTTAATTTTACATATTCTGAACTGCCGGAAACATCTGTTAGTTTTGAACTCAAAAGTCCTCCGGTGCAAGATTCTGCTGTTGCGATGGTTAATTTGTTTTCTATTAAATATTTGCCTAATTCTTCTTCTAAAGTCATTGTTTAAGCTTCTCCCTTTTATTTATTATGGAGTAATGCAAGCGGTAATTGCATCTATAAGACGTTTAACGGGAACTGTTTTAATTTTTTCGTGAGTTGTGTTTCTGTTAGCATAAGGAATTATTGCTTTTTTAAATCCAGATGCAGCAGCTTCATTTAGTCGTTTTTCAAGATTGCTTACCGGATGAATTTCTCCAGATAACCCGATTTCTCCTATAATTACCGTTTGTGGGTCAACAACAACATCTCTTGCACAAGTTGCAATTGCAAGTGCTATGCCTAAATCTGCGCTTGGTTCATCAACATCAATTCCACCCATAACGTTTATGTATACGTCTTGTTTTGATAAATTAAGTCCTACTCTTTTTTCTAAAACGGCAAGAATTTGTAAAACACGGCTAGAATCAACACCATTTGTAACTCTTCTTGGTGTTGGGTATGGTGTTGTTCCGACAAGTGCTTGAATTTCTACCAAAAGTGGTCTTGTACCCTCGTTTGTTACAATGATTGCGCTCCCCGGAATTGCTTCTTGCGAACGTTCGTTTAAAAATAATTCATTAGGATTTTTGACTTCGACAAGTCCTTGTGATTGCATTTCAAAAATCCCGACTTCTGAAGTGTTTCCAAAACGGTTTTTCATAGAGCGAAGCATTCTGTAAGACTTGTATTTGTCCCCCTCAAAGTAAATAACGGTATCAACCATGTGCTCTAGTATTTTAGGGCCTGCAATATTTCCGTCTTTTGTCACGTGTCCAATAATTATTATTGTGATATTTTGAGTTTTGGCAATTTGCATCAAAATGTTGCAGCACTCTCTGATTTGTGAAACACTACCGGCAGAACTAGTTATACTTTGTGAATAAATCGCCTGAATACTATCAATAACAATTGTATCCGGTTTAATTTCTTCAATTTGTTGCCTTATTGATTCAAGGTTTGTTTGTGGATAAACGTACAAATTGTCGGATTGAATGTTCAATCTGTTTGCACGAAGTTTCAATTGACTTGCAGATTCTTCTGCTGAAACGTAGAGAATTTTTTGTCCGTTTTTTGCAAGTTGACCACTTGTTTGGAGTAATATAGTTGACTTTCCAATTCCGGGGTCTCCTGCTATAAGAACCAAAGAACCTTGAACAAGTCCTCCACCTAAAATTCTGTCAAATTCAGATATGTTTGTACTAACACGCACTTCTTCACCAATATGAATATCACTAATAAGTGATGGTTTTGTATCGTTTGCAATTCCTTGTGGTGAAATATTTTGAGGTTTTAAGTTCGTTTGAATTTCTTCCGTAAAGCTTCCCCAAGAACCGCATTCGGGGCATTTACCCAAATAACCTGCGGTTTCATAACCACAATTTTGACATATCCATTTTGATTTAACTTTTGCCATAGCAAGATTATATTACTATTGAAGAGTAAATGCAAATAGCCTGTTGTTTGATATACTTAAAAAAGTAGAGGCGAATGTTTTCAACATTCGCCTCTACTTTTAATTATTCGTTATGAGCTAAATTCTGTTAGTTCCTACCTGTTTTGTTAAGTGTTTGAACATCATTTACTTTCATTGCGTAGTACGGTGTCTTTTGTCCTTTTTCTGTCAAGAATAAAACAAAATTGTCCATAAAGTAGAAGTGACGTCCAAAATCTTCCGGAGTTAAAGATGTCATTCTAACCATCATTGCCGCTTCACTTTTTAATTTCACACCCTCATTATTCATTTTGAAATCAATGGTTTCAATTGTTTTGTCTATTACAAAATTAGTTCTTTTAATTTCTTTATTTTCAAGTTCAGGGAAGCTTGTTTCTTGATATAAGTTAATTTCAGGAACAATTAGTTCATCTTTTTTTGCAAATTTTTTGCTTCCTTTGTATTGTGCTGTTTTTGTTGTGATGTCTGCATAGTATTGATTGAATGTTACATCATCATTAGTTCTGTATAAGATAACTTCGTCTTTGTCTTTAGTTGCAAGTTTTACGGCGAAGTCCTCGCTATTGTTATAAAATAAAACTTTTACATTTTTATATAATTTTTTGTTGCTTTCGTCATTTATTCCAAAATAGTTAACAAGACCGGTATTATTACCGAATGGTGCTTGTGATAATTTGTCAAAAGCTTGCAAGAATTGGAAATCTTTTTTCAACATTGCATAGATGAATAATTTACCTTTTTGTTTTGAAAAGTCAAATGAATCTAAGATGTCACTAGTTTCATTAAATTTCTCTTTAATTGCTTTTTTAATTTCTTTTTTTAGAGCCGGAGAAACTTCACCATATTTTGTATAGTAAGATTTTTCGCTCAAATTAGATTTTTTGAATGCTTGTTTATTTAATTCTTTTACCATTTTAGGGGTTTCGTCCATGAATCTTACAGGTCCATAAACGATATTGTCCATCAATTCATTCCATACAAGTTGAAATGTTCCAACCCAAATTCTGTTTGGAGCTTTGCTTTTTTGATTCATTGTTGCAAGAATTTCAATCTCGGGAATATTTGCAGTTGCTTCTTCAACTACAGGAGTTGTTGCTGCTTTTTTCTCATGAGCAATCACATTTGGTGCAATTGTAGTTAATGCTGCAAATAAAATTGCAAGTGTAATGTAGAGTTTTTTCATTATTTATTTTCTCCTTTTCAATCCTATATTCAATGTTTTCCAAAAACTTTTGAAAAATCCTTGGGGAGTATTCTTATGCAATATCGGTGCTGAATCATAATATTTTTTGTAATTTGCAATGATATTTTCCGGTAAGTTTTCTCCACGCTCTAAAATATACGACAAAAATTCTATATAGTCATCTTGTTCTTCTTTATAGAGTCTATCTCTGTTGCGCAAATCTTCATCTGCTTCATAGTGAATAAGTGCATGATATGCAGCAATCAGGCTTTCATCGTCTGTATCTTTGGGGTATAAGAGCAATGCATCTCGAACACAAAGCTCTCCAATTCTTACTCTTCTTAATAATTTGGATACAGCAATTCTATCGTTAATATTTTCTGTCATGGTTTTACTTTACAAGCATTTCAACCATTTCACGTTCTACAAAATGCATCATTTCTGCATAATTGCCATCAAAGAAGTTATCAGTAAATTCTTTTAGCATATCTAATGCCATTTCTCTTTTATCCATTGTAGCTTTGTAGAAAAATTTCTTTCCAACTTTATATCTAACTAAAATACTTTTGGAAACCAAGCGGTCCATTACTGTTTTGATTGTAGTGTATGCTCTTTCTATTCCGTTTTTAGACAATTCATCTACTATATCTTGAATAGAAATATCCATATCTTCATTGATTGAAGTTAAATTCCAGAATGTGTTCAAAATTTCAATTTCTAAAGATCCGCAAACCATGTTTTCCTCCTGTATGACTATGTTTTACTATAATTGTAATATAAAACAAATTATTTACAAGTATTTAATTAAAATATTTACAAAAATTATATAAAAATACTTAGAAATTCATATCCATAAAGTCTTCTTCTTTTTTGAAGTTTTTTTTGGTTGTTCTTAATTTTTCGTTTTTCTTTTTTACTTTTTCCGGCATTGTACGATATGCATTATCTAACGAAATTTTAGTAATGACTTCATTTGTTTTTCGGTCATAAAAAGTTAACCAGAATTTTCTGTTAATGTTATCAACAGCGAAGGATACATTCGCAATCAATTTATCTCCAGGTTTAATTTGTCTGAACATCAATTTTGTGTCGCCAAAAATTGATGGACTGAATTTCGCATTGTAATCATTAACTAGTGCCATATCAAAGCCGGAAAGAGTTTTGTCTGACATATTAGAAATAAGTACGGTTAACGTGATTGTGTTTGCTTCTCCAAACGGATCTTTTTCATGTTTAATTTCGTTTATGTTTATTGTTAGACCGTCGTATAAAACTTCTTCTTGTTTTAAGGCTTCTTCCTTATAAACAGGTAAATCAACTTTTGTATTTATTTTAACTTTAATTTCATCTCCAGGGGCGATTAGAACATGATTCCCTTTTCTGATTAATGCCATGCCAAGTCCTGCAACTCCTCCAATTGCTGCTCCCCCTGCAAGAGTATAACCTTGAGATGCAATAGCTGCTTCCAGTCCGAGCCAATTTAATGCTGCAAGTCCTCCAACCGCACCACCGACTACAGTATAACCCAAGTCTTGAGCTGCAATTTTTGCTCCTGCTGCAATTGGGTGTAATTTCGTTGTCATTTTACCCTCAATTGGGATTTCTCTCCCATCTGGAGTTACAAGGTAGTCAAAAGATAAAGTCAGAGACGCTTCTTTTCCTAGTCTTTTGGGTTCTGTTGTGCTATCAAGTCTCCCGTGGGCAACAGTTCCTTTAGGAATAATTACCCCTTTATCTCCGTAAACATCAGATGTTACCTCTGCAAAAAATTCATCACCTTCTACAGAAATAGATGAATCTAAAACCTGTGATACTGTCATATTAATAATATCTTTTCGTTCTAGTGATTCAATTTTCCCAGTAAATAAATCATCTTCTTTTTTTTGATAATTATCATTTTCTGTGACAGAACCCTTTAGAGGTTCTTCTGCATAGGCTAAAATATTTGAGCCAAGCATCATTATTATTAATATAAAGCTCAGTATCTTTTTCATAACTTTATTATACTCATTTATTCAAGTTTATACAAATAAAAACTAATTTTGTTCGTCAACTTCTTGGGCCATTTCTTCAATAAAGTTATTTACTTTTGCAGGCTCAAAACAAGAACAAGAATTCCAAATCAATGTTGGACGAGGTTCACTAAGTCGCGGGCTTGGATAATCATTGTGGCATCTCCCTTTTAGCATATTAGTCGAACCGTCAACACTAGATGTAAACATTGCACAACAACTACATATCTTTAAAATAAGTCCGTAATCTTCCATCTTTGATTTTAATTGTTGAAGAGCATCAATCATTCTAAGGTGAGATGCTGTTGTATATTTTTTGTTTTTGTAAATAAATCTGATTTTTGATAGTCCGTTTTCTGTTGAAATAAATTCCAGTTTACAATTTCTATCACCATGTTTTGTTTGAACTTGAACATCAATAGATAATTTATCTGTTTCTCTATCAGTATTTGCACCAAGTTTATTTAGGGTATATCTGATTGGTGGAAAGTTCTTGACGATGTGGCAAATTGAATAAATCGGGTATAATAAAAGAACCATTGTTTCTTTTGAATTCAATTTGGCATTAACAAGACTTAAACCAAATACTGCAAGAGTTACCAAAGCACTGAATATTACAACATTACATTTTACTATGAATGGACACTGGTATGAATATGCAATAAGAAATGCGTAAGCTACAATAATCAACCAGCAGTTTGGATTTACCAAAGAACAAATATGTTCAATAAATGCGAAGTTAATTGTTTTTAAGTTTTTAAAATTATTTTTTAATAATTTAAATCTTTTTGTTAATCTTGGCTTTTTGAATGAACAATCTTGACCTAAAATGTAAGATTGAATATTTGGATTATACACACATTTGTGACCAATTCTTGAAAGTAAAAGGCTGAATTCTAATTCTGAATTTATGTCTTTGAAATTGATTTGATCCGTTTCATCGAGAACAGATTTTTTTATGATGAATAATCCTGAATCAATGTTTGTAGCAAGTCCTAGCAAAGAACGAGCTTGCTTAAAGAAGTTCGCTTGATATTTTTTGTAAACGGCTTTAATTCTGTCGACAATATCAAGGTTTTCTCTATTGATATTGATTTCCCCTGTAACTGCATCAGCTTTTTTTAAAGCTACATTTGCAAGAGTTAAGAAGTTCGGTTCAATTTTTCTTGTTCCATCAATAAATACGTAAGCATCTATTGTTTCATCTTTTTTTAGTTCTTCTAATAACATTGAAACAGCTTCGTGTTTGCCAAGTGTTCCAACATCTTGAATATTCAAAACATGAACAAAATTATCTCTTTCAAATATTTTTTCAGAACCATCGTTGCAATCATCAAGTACTGCATAAACTTTAAAGTTTGCGAGCGGGTAATCTTGCATTTTTAATTCTGATACAAGTTCTTCTAAACATTCTTTGTGATTGTGGCTATAAATTACAACCGCAAAATTATGCTTGAAATCATCATACATAGAGTATTTTTTCTCAATTGTGAAAGGTTTATCTTTCAAGTTCCTAATTGAAAGAATCAGCATATACAGTGTATAAATGATTAAATATAAATAAATTAGAGATAATAAAAATTCCATAAAATGTTCCTCGTTTACTTAATTTTAGTAAAAAGTTAAATAAATTTCAAATGGTTTATATTTCGATTTTAATTTCACCTTGCCTAAAGATTCTCAATTCATTGCCCATAACTCCTGCAACTGTTGATTCCAAGCCTTTTGCGTGGTATCCGTAATCTTCTATAATCAAATCGGCTAAACCTGTCATGTTTTCAAGAGCTTGTTCATAAGTTTTTGCTGACGGTTGATGAGAAAGGTTCGCACTTGTTGTTGCAAGTACATGCTCTGGAATGATTTCACAAATTTCTTGAAAAACCTTATTGTCAGGAACTCGAATTCCGACAGTTGGCATATTTGATGTTATGTAGTTCGGAGTGTTTTCATTCTTTTCTGTGACTATTGTCAATGCTCCAGGGAAATATTTTTTTATTAAAATTTGTCCAACTTTTGGAATTGGTTTGACATAGTTCAGTAGATTATAAATATTATTAGACATTAATATTAGTGGTTTTTGAACTTCTCTTTTTTTTATGTCATAAATCTTTTTTACGGCTTGTTCGTTATTCGGTAGGCACCCCAATCCCCAAACTGTATCTGTCACGTACGCAATAACTCCGCCATTATTTAATACTTTTATAATCTCATCTTTATTCTTTAACATTTTTTCCTCACTATTTTCTATAAGTAATTCTAGCACGTAAAAATAAACTAATATGGGTAGAATGGTTGAATTTTGTACAAAAATCATTGACTTTTTGCGAAACATCATTATTATAAAGATGAGGTAGAGTATATTTAAAAAAGGATTTATATTATGTCACTAGGTTCAGGAACTTCAATTATTTCAAATATTTCTTCCGGGTTATCAAATACATATTCATATTTAGCTTCTTTATACCCAGAAGATGGTGTTACATACAAAAATATTACAGCAGCAAGAAATGATACAACAAATTATCTCACGCTAAACCAATCATTTGCGTCGTATCTTCAAAATAATTTTTCAACTCTGGATAAAGACGGTGATGGCAAAATTAGTGCAAAAGAAATGACGAATCTGACTAATACTATATCTCGTTCAGGAGTTTCAAAAAGCGAATTATCACAACTTGCCGCAACCGGTGCTTATTCAAGTGATATGTTGAGTAAGATTTTAGAAAACTTTGACGATATTGATACAAATCATGATGGAAGAATTACGAGTGCTGAGATTTCTAGTTATACATATTCTTGCAACAAACAAGAAATGGTAGATGAGGATAACTACAAAAAAGCAACAAATATGTCATTGTTCTATGGAGATGACAATGCTTCCCAACCATCAACATATAGCATTTTGAGTTATAAATACAAGAATTTCAATAATTCTTCTTCATCATAATATAGACAATAAGGTATTAAGGTTTTATATCCTCCCTCTCTGATTGGGAAGGGATTTGGGTGGGTAACAGTTATTAATTGTTATTCCGAATTCATTTTGGAATTTCCTAAACTTTACTCCCTCGCCCTTAGAATAAGGGAGAGGGTTTTGGTGAGGGTTTCACTAGTGTTCAAGATTACGACGTCACGTTTAATGCGAGGCAGTGACGTAACAATCACTATCACGGGGATAATTGCAAAATGTAGGTTGGCATAGCAATGCTATGCCAACACGATAAATTTTATGTGTCGGCTCAAGTAAATCCGACCTACAATATTAGTCTCCTACACACATTACATTGATTCCGCTAGAGAATCCTCTATCTTTACATAAGGCATGAGTAGTTTCACCACTACTAAAATTCATATACCATGCACAAGTGATATTGTATTCAGAAGACGAGTAATACCAACCGTTTTTAGGTAAGCCTGATTCAGGATCACTTTTACTTTTTTGATATAAACTTTCAAGTTTTGACTTATCAGGTAATTCCAAACCTAAATCATCACATGCTTTTCTTGCTCCTGCCCACCAGTTATCTCGATGAGAATATCCACTTTTATACCAAGTTGGATCCCAATATTTTATATCTTCACCATTTCTATCCATTGCTGTATAAGATGGAAGTTTATATACACAGCCAAGACCATTTATTTTACTCCCAGGGCAGCCATCAGAAAATCTTGCAACTTTGAAACTTCTAATATCATATTGTTTGCCATTTCGTGCTTCACTGTTCGGCCCTTTGAAACCATTTACGTCCATTACAAAATCTATTGAATTAGTTACACTGGTTGTATAAGCAAACTTTTTAGTTCTTCCAAAACCTATCGGTAAATCTGCAAAGCTTGGTGTTACTGTATCGCCATCTCCGATTATTCCTGCATTTGGATTGTAAGTTAAAATGAGTGTTGCTCCGTCTGCTAGAATAATTCCAACATTATCTGATTTATTTTGCGGAAGTTGTAAATTTTTACCTTTTTTAGTTTGGCTAACCTCAAATGTTTTTCCATCAGATGTAGTTACTGTTTTTGTTGGCCAACAATCTGCAATATGATCTGCATCACATCGGGTACTTATTTTTATGTATTTTGAGAATTCATCTACAAATTCATCTGTACTATTATATGTTCTTTCTAGACCACCATCTGCTCTCATCAAGTCCATTGATTTTGTAATCTTTTGGGCTAAATTGGCTTGTGCTTCTGAATTACTACGTTCTGCTATGTTTTTTAATAATGTTGGCATTGTTAATGCTGCTACTACTCCGATTACTCCAAGAGTGATTAATACTTCAGCTAAGGTAAAAGCAAATTTTACCTTGATTGGAGTTGTAACCCTCACACTACTCATCTTCCTATTTAGGACGAGGGAATTATTATATAATTCAACATTTTCATACTTAGATTTATTACCCATTTTATACCTCCTTACCATTCAAACTGTCAAAACATTAGGTCTAATTATGTCACTAGTAGCGACAATAATTGATGAGATGATAGCATAGAATATATTTATGTGCAATGGCTTTAGAAAACAATTAGGACTACAAATTCGAAAATTTCGACTTAGTCGGGGATTAACTCAGGAAAATTTATCTCTTGAATCTAATATTTCAAGGTCGCACATTGCAATGATTGAGGCAGGCAAAAGAGATGTTACTGTAAGTTCCCTTTTTCGAATCTCAAGGGCTTTAAAAGTATCAATGAATGAAATTTTTTTATTTGATGATTTGGATAAATTTAAATTTGATATTGAAGAACTTTACAAGTAAGGTTATTTCCCGATACAAAAATGGTCAAAAATGTTGTTTAGAATATCATCATTAATAACTTCACCTGTTATTTCATCAAGAGAGAGCAATGCAGATTTAACATCTATATAAATCATATCTTGAAGTTCTTCAACTTCTGCAGCTCTTAAAGCTCTAGTCAAGCTATCTTGACATCTTAAAAGACAAGTCTGTTGACGTTTATTTGTAATAAATTCGGTATCTTCAAGAGAAAAATTACAAATTATACTTTTCATTTTCTCCTTTAATGTTTCAATTCCGTCCGGAGAATATGTAGAGAGTGTAATTGTATTTTCAAGTTCCGGTTTAAATTCTCCGTCTTGAATCAAATCAATTTTATTTGCAATAACAATATTTGGTTTATTTTTAATAATTTCGTAAATTTCTCTATCTTCCTTTGTCAAACCTGTTTTTGCATCATACATAAATAATACCAAATCCGCTTCTGATGCTGATTGTTTTGAATATTCAATCCCAATTTCTTCAACTTTATCAATATTTTCTTCTTCTCGAATTCCGGCGGTATCAATCAATGTGATTGACACTCCTAAATCAAGATTTTCTTTAATAATATCTCTTGTTGTCCCTGCAATATCAGTTACAATGGCTCTGTCCAAATTTAACAATGCATTGAATAGTGAAGATTTTCCTACATTCGGTCTTCCAACAATTGCAACCTTAACTCCTTGGCGCAAGATGTCAGAAGATTTTGCACAATTTAAAATTCTGTTTATTTCTTTTAAAATTTTATTAAATTTTTGTGTTAAATATGTATATTCAGGTTCTGCTACATCTTCAGGAAAATCAATTCCTGCAACAATTCTAGATGAAACTTCAAATAGTTCGCTTCTAATTTCTTTAATTTTTCCAGCCAAGACACCGGATAAATTTTTTGCAGATTGAATTGCAAAATTTGATGTTTTTGCGTGAATAATATCATCAACAGCTTCAGCTTGTGATAGGTCGAGTTTTTTTATTCAAGAATGCTCGTTTTGTGAATTCTCCTCGTTCTGCCATTCTTGCGCCGTTTTTGATTATGATATCTAATACATTTCTTACGACATTTATTCCGCCGTGACAGTGAACTTCAATTACATCTTCTCCGGTGTAACTGTTTGGATTTTTGAATGGAAGAATTATAACTTCGTCAATTTTTTTATTATTATCAATAATCCATCCGTGGCAAATTCTACCAACCGGAAAATCACTTCTGTTAGTAATTTGCTTTGCAATATCAAAACTTTTGTCGCCTGAAATTCTAATAACACCAACTCCGCCCGTGCCAATGGGAGTTGAAATTGCTGCAATTGTGTCAAATTCTTCTATAATATTCATACTGCAATTATACTATAAAAATTTTGAATAAGTTATGAGCTTTTTCCTTGAATGCATTCGTACTAAATAACTATTATGTTTTTTTTATTTATTCTTTTCTCGTGTTATTTAGAATGATGATTGGAAATAAAAAAAAAGCTATGTACTGAGGTGCATAGCTGTTGATTAGGGATATGTGTATCTTAGTCTCTAAGGAGTATATTGTTATGTTAGCACTTCCGGATTTTTTGAAATCATACAAAATGATGAGATTTAAAATTTTTCATTAAATCTTTCTATTGATTTGAATTTTAGAATTGTAAAAATATTTACTATTAAATAATTTTTGCTATAATGTTGCTAAAGAAATTATGGAGGAGAAGAGTATGAAAAAAACTTTTGGAATTGTACTAGCTCTATTGGTTGTTGCAGGTGTTAGTTTGACTTGTGCTTTTGCAGCAGAGTATGTTAAGTATTCAAAGAATTTTATAAAAAACTTCAAAGATTGTGATGAGTATTCAGAAACAACAGAATCTGAATTCGAAGCGAAAAATTTTTCAACATCAAGAAAAATTATTGGTTGGAGAAATGGACAGTGTAAATATCAAGAAACTATTAAGGCTCAAGATGGTAATTATGTTATTAATTGTTCTTTCCCAAGTATTCAAGTTGATGAATTGTATGATGCTATGCGTGACAAATCAAAGGAAATGGAACGTTATGAGTTAGAAATATTTGGTAAATATAAAGACCCAAAAACAGGGGCTACTAAATATACTCCAACAGGAACTCAAACAATTAAAGGTAACAAGGCTTACATTACGTGGACAAAATATTTGAACAATCCTTATTTCTGTTCACCTCAAAAAATTTAATAAAAAAAAGAAGTTGAACAGTTTAGTTCAACTTCTTTTTTGTGCCTGTTTGTTATTAAGCTTTTTTAGTATTTTCTTGTTTATTATTTTGATTGTTGTCAGTTTGTTTTGCATTGTTTTTTGCATGAACAAGTTTGTTACCAATCATAGTCGCAAATGGTGTAACTGCAACCGGTGCGAGGAATCTGTAAACTGTTCCAAATACAACCAGTTTTTTCAAAACTCCCATTCCTCTAAGTCTTGATTCAAGTCCTTTATCTTGCGTTGTTTGAGCTATATAATCAAGGACACTAGTTGCTTTGAATTTTGCATCTTCTGCAAGTCTTCCTGCAGTTTTATCTGCATTGAATTTTGCAAGTTTTTCTTTGTTGTGTTGAGCTAATTTTTCAATAAAACTTGAATCTCCGGTTTGTTTTTGAGCATATTTTGCTGTTAATCTTTCCCATTTTGAATCAAGCATATTATCAATGGTATAAGAACCGATTGTTGAAAGAGCAAAAGTCAAGCCTTGGTTGATGGCAAGAGTTCTTCTTCTGTCTTCATCAAGTTGTTTATTTTTTAATGTTTGTGTCATATACATGCCAGAAATGATGATAGAACCCATTACTTGCATGTGGTCAACTACACTATTCAGTTTATCAGTCTTTTTAGCTAAAACCTGAGCTATTTTAGATGTGTATAATTTAGACGTGTAATTGTCTGATAACCAAGTTGTAAATTTGTCCATTCCTTTGTGAAAAGGAGCTAATAATTTAGATTTTTTAGGAATTGGAATTTCTCCTGTAAATGCAGGTTTGTTGTATGAAATTCCTGATTTTAATCTGTTATTTTTGTTTGAATATTGATTAGCATATTGAGAGCTAAAATTGTTTGTTTGGAATGTTACGTTCATTATTTTAACCCTCCTACAAATTTAGTTATTTCCGGTTTTAAAGTATCTGGAACTGTATTATTTTGAGCTGGAACTTGTTGAGGTGCTTTAGCTTTTTTCTCAATACCGAAAACATATTTCAAAATTGGAGGAATAAGAGCAACTGTTAACATTGCTTTTGCAATACCAAATATGAATACATCTGGTGCCATATCTAACATCTTAGTCACAAGCTTGAATGATTTTGCGTGTTCAAGTTCTGTTAAGTTTTTAACATTGTATGTATTTTTGAATTTTTTAATTCTGTCGACATTTTCAATGTCTTTGATATCTGAGATGTTAAATTTCTTTTTAAGTTTATTAAAGATATCTAATTGTTCTTTTGTATATTCTTGAGGATTTGTTTTTAGAAGTTCAATTGCATCTGCTGCATTTTTAATTGTTTCTTTTGTTTTTTTAACAGCTTTGCCTAAAGGGAACATTACGATACTTGAAAAACCAAAACCAATAAGCCCTGAAGCTATTGAGTGACCAGATGCATAAATTTTATCGTCTTTATCTTTCTTTCCTGGTAGAGACATAATTGCAATTGGTCTAAAGCCTGCTGCTAAAACTAATGCTACTAAGTTTTGAGCGATAACTGTATGTTCGTCACATAAAGTTAACATCTTGTCAAAAGATTTTGAGGCAAATTTTGAAAATTTCTTCCCTAAAGAACTTTTAGCGGCAGCCCCGTTCAATCCCGTAAAGCTACCGCCATAATATCCTCTATTCACACTTTTTTTGTCACATAAATCCGCACTCGTACTCTTTTGTCTGTTCTCCAGCCCGTACTTTGGCTTTTGTTTGACTAATACACCGGTGGGATAATTTTTAATTGAGTCTATATTCATTTCACACCATTTAAAAAGTTTAATAACTACTACACAATTATTTTAAAACAAAGGAGATTTTTTTTTGCCTTATCTTTACGAAAATGTTACAATTGCATTTTGAACACTTATTTTCTTGATAATTCTTATGATTTATTATAAAATTAGCTCAGAAGAGGATAAATTGTGGAAGATAACACAAATCTTGATTTTAAGTTAATAGCAGAAGATTGTGGTTTGTTTTCAGAAACAGATTATAATGTTTTAACCTCTAGAATTGATGCATTAAAAGATAAATATTGTGAACGGGATTTAATCAAAATATATAATTATATGCTTTCGAATGCTCAAAACCCCGATATAATCATGTATTTAATTCATTGTGTTGACATGTATAGAGATTCTTCAAGTTTAGAAGTTCTTGTTGATATTTTATTATTGAAAAATGGTTCCGTAGAAGATGAAGCAACTAAAGAAAAATTTATTAACGTTCGTGTGATGTGTGCAAAAGCTATTGCAAATCAAAAGAATACTAATGTTGTTTCTTCGTTATTATATTGTTTGAATAACAAGCATGAAAATTATAAAGTTCGTCTGGCATGCGCTGATGCGTTGGGTCGAATCGGTGATAGATTTGCTGTTGCGCCATTGATTGATGTGGTTAAAGATGAAGGTGAAAAATCGGTTTATCTTCGAGAATCTGCGGTGTCTGCTTTAGGTTTGCTTGGAGATACAAGAGCTGTTGATCCCTTGGTTAGTATAATTGAAACTAAACAAGGGATTATGGATAAATTTTCCTTTTTAAAAGAACGTGCAATTGAAGCTATTACCAGAATGGGTTTTGGTGGAAATGAAAGAGTTTTTAAAGCTTTAAAAACTTCTTTATCCGATGAATCTTCGCAGGTTAGAATTAATGCCATAGAAGCACTTATGGATAGTGATAACCCAAAGGCTTTTGATACAATAAAGGAATGCATGCTTAACGATACAGATGAAGAAGTTAAAAAGAATGCGCTAATTGCCTTATATAATATGTCGGACAGAAGTATTTTAGATGAGGTTATAAAATCTCCGAAATATTCTGATTCTTTGAAAATGGAAGCTGTAGAAATTCTTGATGAATATGAACCGGAGAAAGAGAATAATTAATATGACAAAATCAATAATTTTATTATCAGGTGGCTTGGATTCGTTAGTTAGTTTAGGTTTAAAAAGAGAAGAATTAAATATAACACTTGCATTAACTTTTGATTATGGGCAAAAGTCTGCAATAAAAGAAATTGAGGCTTCTCGTAAAATTTGTGAATATTATAATGTTGAACACAAAGTAATAAAATTGGACTGGTTAAAACAAATAACCAATACTTCTTTGGTATCAGAACAAATTGTTCCAACCGGAAAAGCACTTGATAATCCTGAAAAATCTGCAAAATCTGTTTGGGTACCAAATAGGAATGGTTTATTTTTAAACATAGCAGCTTCTTTTGCGGATTCACAAGATTATGACGATATTTTAATCGGTGCAAATAGAGAAGAGGGACAAACTTTTCCTGATAATACTCAAGATTTTATAGATTCGTTAAATAAAGAATTTGAATATTCTACTCAAAAGAAGCCAAAAGTAGTTGCACCCTTGATAAATTATGTTAAAAATGATATAGTCATGTTAGCATTGCAATATAAGATACCTCTTGAATTAACTCAAAGTTGCTATCAAGATAGTGCAAAGCATTGCGGGATATGTGAGTCATGCATCAGATTGAGGCATGCTCTTGAAGCAAATCATGATACTCATTACATAAAGCTACTGTTTGGATAATATAGAAATGAAAACTTTATTCATAGACAAAGAAATCAAATATATTGGTTCACAACTTACACCACATTGGATTTACAAAAATTTCAAAATACAAGGTGATGTTATTGTCGCATTTTGTGGAGAATGTGAAGTTAAATTGACCGAAATGGTTGATATTGAAGATGTTATAAATAATGAACCAATTTATAGCAAATATATGCTTAGTTTTATTACTGAACAATTTAATATTGGGTTGGTTGAAGGTGTATTTAGACAACGTTTATTGATTAGTTGTTTAAAAGAAGCATTGGAAAAACGAGGTTTCTTTGTTAGAAGAAGTGGCGATGACTTATTTGTGAATGACAAAAAAATGTCTGTGTCTATTGCAACTAAATCCCTAACTTCTGTTTTAATTCATACAGGTGTAAATATTTTATCAGATGGTGCTCCAATTCCCGTTTCCGGTTTGAAAAGTGATTTAGGTATTGATGATGTTAAAGATTTTGCACTTGAAGTTATGAAAAATTACAGTGAAGAAATTGATGATATTGTTTTGGCAAGCACGAAAGTAAGAGGTGTTTAATGTTAAAAGAAACTGATAAATATGACAATACCGCTCACTTTAGTTATAGTGATTACAAAAGAAAAGTTAAAAAAGGTCCGAATAAAGACATGACTGTTTTTGTGTCTGTGTTTATTATTGGGCTTTTAATTATTCTTGGTTTCGCTAAAATTCTCTCTCCAAATGTTGATGTAGGAATTTCTGATGATACTGAAGTTTCTGCAACTACAGATGATGATACTATTGAGGATAATTCCGCTTCTGTAATTGATGACAGGTTAAAGAAGCTTCAAGATGAAGATTCTGGGAAAAAAGTTAACGATGAGGATATGTTTTCTCCAGAGCTAGATGAGAAAGTTGTACTACCAAATCACAAGAAAAAAACTGTTGGTCAAATGGAAGCAGAAATGGCTGATATGTTGAAAGCTCAAAAGAATGAACAAAAAACAACTGAACAACAGCCGACAAAAAATACTCAAGTTCAACAACATGCTCAACCTGTTGTAAATCATCAATCCGCTCCTGTTACTCATACTCAGTCCGCTCCAACTCCTGCGCAAATAGTTAATGCTAAAGTTGTTGTCGGCTATTATGCTACAGAAAAACAAGCTGAAGTTGCGAAATCAATTATTCAAGATGCCGGATTGGGTGTATCTCCGGTTGTTAAAAATCTTGGAGGGTATTATACTTTGCAAGTTGGTTCATATACTTCAAGAGAAAAAAAGCTCAACAAGCAGCAAACAACTTGTTAAAAAGTAATTTTCCTGCTCGTGTAATTGTTGAATAAGTATTAGATACATTTTACTTGTAATTTTGCTATATTTTTCATATAATTTGGGTATGATGGAAAATATTAAGAGAATTAAATTAAGGGATTTTGAAATCGGAGGGGATAAGCTTACTATCTTAGCCGGTCCTTGTGCTATTGAAAGCCAAGAAATTTTAGACGAAACCGCTGCCGGTTTAAAAGAAATTACAAAGAAATTGGGTATAAATTATGTATTCAAATCTTCTTTTGATAAAGCTAACCGCTCTTCTATAACTTCTTTTAGAGGTCCGGGGCTAGAAAAAGGTTTGAAAATGTTAGCTAAAGTCAAAGAAAAATATGATTTACCGATAGTTACAGATATTCATACTCCGGAACAGGCTGCTCGAGTTGCGGAAGTTGCTGATATTTTGCAAATACCGGCTTTTTTATGTCGTCAAACAGATTTACTTGTTGCGGCTGCTAAAACCGGTAAAATTGTAAATATTAAAAAGGGTCAATTTTTATCTCCAGACCAAATGAAAACCTTGATTAAAAAGGTTGAAGATTCTGGTAATACTAATATTTTGGTTACAGATAGAGGAACTTCTTTTGGGTATAACAATTTGGTTGTTGATTTTAGGGGAATCCCAATAATGCAAACATTTGGTTACCCTGTTGTGTTTGATGCTACTCATAGTGTTCAACTCCCTGGGGCAAATGGTGCAAGTTCTGGTGGAGATAGACGATTTGTACCATATCTTGCAAAGGCAGCAATGGCTGTTGGTGCAAATTCTTTATTCTTTGAAGTTCACCCAGAGCCGGATAAAGCGCTTTGTGATGGACCGAATATGATTGCTTTAAAAGATGCGGAGCAGTTATTTTTAATGTGTAAAAGTATATTTGAATTGGTTCGAGGCAAATAATGATTGATATAAAAGTTTTTGTCGAAGGACCTGTAGATGCTAATAACTATTTAGTAACTGATATTGAATCAAAAGAAGCTGTTCTTATTGATTGTTCTGATTCAAATTCTGAATTTATTGATGCTGTAAAACTTTCTGGAGTGAAATTAAAATATATTTTACTTACGCATGGACACTTTGACCATATTTTAGGTGTAGAAACGTTTCAATCAAATTTTAATGTCGATACTTATATGGCAAAAGAAGATGAAGAACAAGTCGAAGCGGCTCCAAAAATGATTCAATATTTTACAGGTGTAAAACCTCCTGAATTTGCAAAAATTACTCACTTTGTAAAAGATGGCGATGAATTTTTTATTGGACGTACTAAAATAAAAGCAATTTCTACTCCAGGACATACTCAAGGCGGAATGTGTTATTTGGTGGGAGATAAAGATTTGTTCTCCGGAGATACGTTGTTTTTCCGTAGTGTAGGAAGGACAGATTTCCCTGGAGGAAGCTTTGAAACAATAAAAAAAAGTGTAAAAGATGTTTTGTTTAACCTGTCTGAAGATGTTGTAGTTCACCCGGGGCATGGTCCAAAATCATCAATTGGTTACGAAAAGAAATTTAATGAAATTATAAATATATAAAGGGGACGAGATGAAAGAACAATTAGAAAAAATTTATTCCGATGCTGTTGCCGATATTGAAAAAGCAAGCACTGTTAAAGATTTAGAAGATATAAAATTCAAATATTTGAGCAGAAAAGGTGAATTTAACGAAATTAAAAAAGGTTTAAAAGATCTTTCTGTTGAAGATAAAAAGATTGTAGGTTCTTTGGCTAATGAAATTACTCAAAAATTAGAATCTTCAATTTCAGAAAAATTTAAACTTTTCTATGAAAAAGAATTGAATGAAAAACTTCAAAAAGAAAGAATAGATGTAACATTACCGGGACAATTCATTCCAAGGGGGCATGTTCACCCATTAACTTCAACTACAAATGAAATTTGTTCAATTTTCCAAAGCTTAGGTTTTTCAGTTGTTCCTGATGAATTTGCTCCGGAAGTTGAAACTGAATATTATAACTTTGATATGTTGAATGTTCCAAAAGATCACCCTGCTCGTGATATGCAAGATACATTCTACACAAATATTGCTAAAAATGTTGTGTTGAGAAGCCAAACTTCAGGTGCTCAAATTCACGCAATGGAAGGTAAAAATCCTCCAATTAGAATTATTGCTCCAGGTAGAGTTTATAGAAATGAAAATATTAATTCAAGAAAAAATAATTTCTTCCACCAGATTGAAGGTTTGTATGTAGATAAAAATATTACATTTGGTGATTTGAAAGGTGTTTTGAACGAATTTATCAGATTGTACTTCGGTGAAAGTCGCCCAACAAGATTTAGAAGTAGCTTCTTCCCATTTACAGAACCATCTGCTGAAATTGATGTTCAATGTATTATGTGCGAGGGTAAAGGTTGTCGTACATGTTCCGGTACCGGTTGGTTAGAAATCTTGGGTGCAGGTATGGTTGACCCTAACGTATTGAAAGGTGTTGGTATTGATCCAGAAGTATATTCCGGATTTGCTTTTGGTATGGGGGTTGAAAGACTTTCTATGCTTAAATATGCAATTGATGATATTAGATTATTCTTTAATGATGATGAAAGATTTTTAAAACAGTTTAAATAGAAAATTATGAGGAATAAGGGTGGAATATTGCGCTCTTATTCCTTATTTTATCGGGGAGAAATATATGTCAATAATAATAATGATTTTGCTACTTAGTTTTTTGGTTTTGGTTCATGAGGCCGGACACTTTTTGGCTGCAAGAGTTTTAGGAATAAAGGTTTCTAAATTCGGTTTTGGTTTGCCAATTGGACCAACTTTATGGAGCAAAAAAGTTGGGGATATTGAGGTTTTAGTTCATGCCTTTTTACTTGGCGGTTATGTTTCTTTCCCTGATGATGAAAAAGACACAGATTTGCCAAAAGATTCAAAGGATAGATTCTTAAATCGCCCTGTGTGGCAACGTATGATTGTAATTTCTGCAGGTGTCATTGCAAATGTCATTACTGCATTTTTCCTTGTATTAATAACATCTTTGGTATGGGGAAAACTTCCATCTTCTGATTTTCAAGTTTATATAAACAATATTGTTGCAGAAAAAGATGCGTCTGTTTGGAATAGCGGGATACAAAAAGGTGATAGAATTATTAATATCAACGGTTCTGAAATAAAGTCAAGCTACGCATTGACTTTATTTGCACAGAATAGCAAACCTTATGATGGAAAAGTTGATTATGATTTTGTTAAAACAAATTTAGACAAGTTGAAAAAACTTAATCCAAAACTTAATGAAAATGAAAGTATTAAAAATTTAACTGTTGTTGCGTTGCCTGATATTAAATCAGAACCGCAATTAAAGATTGATGATGATTTTCTTAGAGGTTATAAATTATATAGAGATTCTCAAAATTCATTAACCGAAAAACAAACAAAACTTAGAGATTCTCTAAAAAGTAGAACAACTTATGTTGCAGATGGTACAACAACATTGAAAGATGTTGCTTATGCCATATCAGATAGTTTAAGGCCATTAGATGTTACAGTTTTACGCAAGGATAAAACTGTTCAATTGAAAACATTCTATCCTAACGAAAAAGGTTTGATTGGTGTTTCATTGGAAGCCCGTCAAGTTACAACTCCGACTAAAGGTGTTGGCGCGGCAATTACTGGTAGTTTTAGATATTTGTGGGAGCAAACTTATGTTTTAGTTTATGGTTTGTGGCAATTGTTTACTGGTAAAATTCCAATGAAAGATTTACACGGTATTGTTGTAATTACGAAAATTGGTGGAGATGTTATTTCTAACAATGGATTTTTCTCCGGCTTATTGTTAACTGCAATGATATCAATGGATTTGGCTTTAGTTAACTTTTTACCAATTCCGGCACTTGATGGTGGGCATTTTATGTTCCTGTTGATTGAAAAATTAAGAGGGAAACCGATTGATGAAGAAACTTTAAATAAAGTAAGTTCATTCTTTTTTCTCCTTTTGATAATTTTCATGGTGTTAGTTGTCTTTAATGATGTTTATGCTCTTGTAAGACACAAAATATAGAATAAAGTTTGGTTGTAAATAGAAATATAAAGGAGAAAATACAAAATGTTAGAATTTATTCACTCACATGGAATGATTATTTCCGGAGCGATTCTTTTGATTGCCTACATTTTCATTGCAAGTGAAAAAATCCAAAAATCTGTAGTTGCATTGGTTGGAGCTTCTTTAACGATGTTACTTGGATTGATTCCTCTTTCATTAAATTTGGAGCACAATGTAAAAGGGGTTTTTGAATATGTTGACTTTGAAGTAATATTTTTACTTATTGGTATGATGATTATTGTGAATATTGCAAGTCGCAGTGGGGTATTCAAGTGGTTGGCGATTAATTTGTTGAAACTTACTAAAGGACACCCAAAAACTGTTTTATTTGCACTTGCTGCATTTACCGCTATAGCATCTGCGTTTTTAGATAACGTTACAACGGTTGTTTTGATGATGCCTATAACATTTGTTATTGCAAAAGAATTTGAAACGGACCCTGTTCCATTTTTGATAACAGAAGTTTTGGCTTCTAATATTGGTGGTACTGCAACATTGATTGGCGATCCTCCAAATATTATCATCGGTACAAGAGCAGGTTTGAGTTTTATGAATTTCGTTCAAGAACTTACTCCGATTGTATTTTTAATTTTTATGCTTTCAATTGGGGTTTTGATTTTCTTGTTTAGAAAAGGTTTGAAGACGACACCTGAAAAAATGGAACATGTTGCAAATCTTGATAATTCAAAAACTATTACCAATAAAAACTTGATGATTAGATCTGTTATTACATTAGGTTTAGTTATTTTAGGTTTTGTAACTCATGATATTACCCATATTTCAGCTTACGTATTTGCTGTTTCCGGTGCATCATTCTTGTTGTTGTTTGAAAAACCTAAAGAAATTTATCGTGATGTGGAATGGCTTACAATCTTCTTTTTCATTGGTTTATTTATTATCATTGGTGGATTTGAGGCAAATGGTGGTATTAAGTTCTTAGCTGACCAGTTGATTGTGTTGACTCATGGTAGTCTTGAATTAGCAACAATGGTTATTCTTTGGGCTTCCGGTATATTGTCCGGTATTATTGATAATATTCCATATACCGCAACAATGGCTCCGCTGATTTCAGAGCTTATCAACCCAGCCAATCCAAATGCAATGACCGGTGCAACTCATGCTCTATGGTGGGCATTGTCTTTAGGTGCTTGCTTGGGTGGAAATTTAACAATTATTGGCGCTGCTGCAAATGTTTTAGTTAGTGAAACTTCAGCATCTCGAGGACATAAAATTTCATTCTTACGCTTTATGAAATATGGTGCTTTAATTACGTTTATATCATTAGTATTGAGCTCATTCTATTTGTACTTTAGGTATTTGCGATAAGTTATAAAAAATAATAATATAAGAGACGGACCTTGAGATTTCTCTCAAGGTCCGTTCTATAGTGATGAATTAAACTATGGACTTTTGTGTTGTAAAAAGAAATTCATTATTTATTCATTACAACCAAAAGCGATAGTAACGTGTTCCCTAGGATTAACTGCGGATATTTTGTATCCACGAGGATCAACAAGGTAAGCAAATTCATCACCTGTTGTTTGGAACAAGCCCATTGTGCCGGATAAAGCTGTTCTTGTTACGTCAACCGGAGCTTTTACTGTTTCGAATAAGCCATCGCCTAAACTACGAGCAGCGGCACCGAATTGCCCTTGAAATGCATGACCTAACATATAGCCTGCATCATTTGTTACGTTTTCTGCAGCATTACCAACTGTTGTTAAGATACCGCCTGCAGTTCTACCAACAACGCCGACAAGTGAACCCGCCCAAGTGAATGGCATTTCAACAAATCTCGCAACTGGGTTAACATTTTTTGATTTGTTAATTTGAGCTTGAAGAATTTGTTTAGGTAATTTAGTTTTACAATCACCGTTTTTAATCTCTGTGAAGGCAAGTTTTAGAGCACCTTTTTCACAACCTGATGGTCTTATAACTTCTACGACTTGCCCTGTAACAGTTGAACCGCAAGGATAAGTTACACCATTGATTGTGATATCTTCGAGAGTGTTAGCTCTGAAGTATTGCCCAACGTGTGAAGATTTAGCTGTCAATTGGTCTATCATTGATAATTTCAATGTAGGAATTTTTACGATTTCTTCGTGTTCAATCAACGCATTTTTATCTACCGGACACGCAGGACAAATTGAAGTTGCAGTTTTAGGATTTGTGTCATACCCTAATGCTACACGAACAGTTTGCATCATAGAAGCAATATCAGCTCGTGTTGCATCTTTATTTGGCATAATCATGTTTGGATTAGGTGAATCTTTCAAAGCCCCGCTGTCAAGAGATTTAGCTACCGGAATTCTTGCCCATTCAGGAACTTTATTCCCGTCTGCATATCTGCTTAAAATTTCATCAGCTTTGCATCTGTCGATATCACACGTCATACCCTTTGCGATTGATGTTAAGGCTTCAACACGAGTTACCGGTGCTTGAGGTCTGAAAGTTTTATTTGGGTAACCTTTTAACAAGTCTTCTCCAACGGCTTTTGCAATTGCAGCATTAGCCCAGTTGTGGTTAGGAACATCTTTGAATAATGCTTGATTAGGCATATTACAATTTAAGTTGAAACCTTTAACTAACATTGTTGCAAATTCTGCACGAGAGATATTTTTGTTTGGTTTAAAATATCCGTCCGGGTAACCAACGACAACATCGTTTATTGCAAGTTTATCAATGTCGCATGCTGCCCAGTATCCGTTTGGTACGTCTGGGAATTGGCAACCACCCAAGTTTGCAGCTCCTCCTGTAATGTTTTGAATTTGTTGTGGAATTTCGTAAGGAATAAGTGTTTTCTTAACCGCATTTATTGAGTTGGCAGATTGAATATCTATAGGACAAGAATTTCCGTCCATTTTCCTTTCATTTCTGTCGATTGTAATACCATTATATTTGTTAGGGCATTCATTCAAGCATGGCATTTGAGTTGCAGCGCCTGTCATTTGACCGTCAGTTGCTACTGTTGCGCCTGAGATGTTTGAAGACATTCTGCTTGATGGACAACCTTTCAATGCTTTTTCTGTAGAAAATACTGAGTTTGCAGGTTCTCCGACATAGTTATTTGTTCCGTAAATAGCTTGAGGATAACCATAAACCTGTTTCATTTCTGCTTTGTCAGGTTTACCTGTTTGTGGACATAATGCTGTTGATGGAACAGCCGGTTTGTCACAGCTTATTTCATCTGGACAGCCACAATCCGGTTTTTTCTTTTCAGGGCATGGCTCTTGTTTCTTGATTGGGCATGGCTCTTTTTTCTTGCAACCGCAATCAGGAATTGCTTTTTTACATTTTGGGCAGGTCGCTTGTTGATTATCAACAGGACAAGCTGCACCGGTGACAACAGGCAATGCTTCTTCAGGAGCTTTGGTGTTGCATGGGCAAGCTGCCATTGCAGAAGTCAAGGAACACGTTGCTATTCCAACGGCAATCGCAGCTGCCACAGTTAGTTTTTTAATTGACATTTTTACCTCCTTGTTTGTGTGAGTTTTGTTTAAAATAAACAAAAGTTTTATTTAAAAAACAAACTTATACCAAATTATGTACTTTTAGGAGGTTTTAAAACATTAGCTTAATTTCTTATCAATGTGGGTAATATTTAAAACTACTAGCTTTGTAACAATTTGTTTATAATTGGCAATATTTTTCCTGTTTATGTTTTATTATATATGTGTGAAGTTTTAAATCGGATAGGTGTGTAAATATGTATAGCAAAGAATTTATGAAGTTTTTATATGGTTATCAAAAAGATGAATTCAAGCCGGTAGAACCTAAATGTAAGGAAATCCGTTTTAAGAATCCACGTTCCGGAAAATTAGCGGAAATATTATTAACCGTAAAAAAATAGTTTTTATAAACTGAAATTTAGTAAATCTATTAATTTAGAATCAAGGGCCTCTGATATTCTAACAAGAGTTGAATATTTGGGGTCTATTGTTCCGCATTCAATCCTGCTAATTGTACGGGTTGTTAGACCTGTTTTCAACGACAAATCGAGTTGAGAAAAGCCTTTTTTGTTGCGTAAGTATTTAATTTTATATCCCAATTTTAGAAAATCTTCATTATCCATTTTTTATAATATATTATTGACAATATTTGTGCGATATACTATACTTACTTTATTAGACATAAAGTATATGAATAAGTAGGATAGTATTATGAATGAAAATAGGAAGTATGCCTTTACGTTAGCAGAGGTATTGATTACACTTGGAATAATTGGTGTTGTTGCTGCAATGACTATACCTATGTTGATTTCAAAAATCCAAAAGGCTCAAATTGAAACTCAAATTCGGGAAAATTATTCAAGTATTTGTCAAACGATGAAAATGGCTGAGAATGATGAAGTTGGGGCAATAAATAGTTTAGGTGTGAGTTTGTCTAGTAATAAAAAATGGTTTGAAACTTTTTTAGCTCCATATATGAAGTTTGAGCAAGTTTGCTATTCAACAGGCGGTTGTTGGCATAAGTATGGTGTTGTCAAGACTTTGAATGCCAAAGCCCCGACTTATGAAACAAAAGTTGGAGAAACAGATAGCTTGATAGGTTATGTTGGTGTTGCTTTGGCATTTAGAACTGCAAAAGGTGCTTATTTTGATATTGATACTTCCTCTGCAGGTTCGACAAAAAATGCATTTGGGGTAGATGCAACTGGTAATACTATTCAATTTTATGTAGATGTGAATGGTGATAAAAAGCCTAATATTATAGGTAAAGATATTTATATTTATATTTTGATATATGATTCTGAAAAAGGATTGGTACCTGCAGGATTTGATAGAACTAAAGAACAGGTTAAAGCGAATTGTGAGACTGGTAATGGCTATTGGTGCTTGGAGTATGTAAAAGACAATAGCTGGAAAATCTCAGATTCTGTGTGGAAAAGAACTAGGTAAAAAAAAGAGCCTTTAGAAGAAAAGGCTCTTGGAATGTAAATTTTGTACCATTCCTCGTAATAGTGAAGTGTGAAGTGTGTGCTTAAGTCTTTTGTGATTCCTCAATAAGCACATCCTCGTGTTTACATATATATAAAGTATTTTCTGTATATAAAATTGCTATATTGTTTAAATCTTTCGTAATATTACTTAATAAATTTAAAAGATTTATAGAAAACAAAGGCGGCTACGATAAATCGCAGCCGCCTTTTCAAAAAAAATAATAAATTAATTATCTAATTGCTTTTTTCTATTTTCTTCTTCTTTAACGTATTTGCAAAGTTCTTCAAGTCTTTTATCTTCCATTGCATTCATCAAGTCTTGAATGTCAGTGAATTTTTTTAGAGCAAAACCTGTTTCTGCAAGTAAAACACAGTCATTACAAAGCCTGTAATCTCCATACTGAATTGAACCGGCAAGACTTTTATTCTTACCACAACAGTCACAGTCAAAGAATTCGTTTTCTAAATCCGGATTTTCATCCAAATCATCAATAACCATTTGATTGGCAACTTGTTGCATTTCTTCAATTATTTCTTCGTTTGTTTTTTCCATTGTTAAGCCTTTCAAATAATTTATTTAATCAAGTTTTTCATTTCATTAACAGCTTGTTCAAGACCTACAAATACTGAACGAGCAATGATACTATGCCCAATATTAAGTTCGTATAAATCTTCAATTTGTTTCATTCTATAAACATTTTCATAATTCAAACCGTGACCTGCATTAACTTTAAGCCCAAGTGCGTGAGCAAGTCGAGAGGCTTCTCTTAATTTTTCAAATTCTTCTGTCTCGTCAGGTGTTCCAAAAGCCATTGAGTATTGTCCAGTATGAAGTTCAATGAATTGAGCACCTGTTTTTGCTGCTGCATAAACTTGTTCTTTTGATGGATCAATAAACAAACTTACCAATATTCCGGCATCAAGCAACGGTTGAACAAATTCTGTAATTCTATTTAAACGGCTCGCAACATCAAGTCCGCCTTCTGTAGTAACTTCTTGCCTTTTTTCTGGAACAAGGCAAACTGAATGAGGTTTAACACTAAGTGCAATTTTTTGCATTTCGTCTGTTACTGCCATTTCAAGATTTAGATTTGTTTTAAGTATTTTTTTTAGGGTTTTAACATCTTGATCTTTGATGTGTCTTCTATCTTCTCTCAAGTGAGTTGTGATTGAAGTTGCCCCACTTTTTTCGCAAATTTCTGCTGCTTGAATTGGGTCTGGATCAACTCCACCTCTTGCATTTCTTAATGTTGCAACGTGATCTATATTTACACCTAAAAGCATTTTTATTCCTTTCTAAAATTTCATTTTACTAATTTTTAATAAAGCCGTGTATGACGGTAAAATAGTAATTCGTTCTTCTATATTATCAGATTTTGCAGCTAATGCAATAGCTGATTTTATGTCTTCTTCCACAATAATTTTTTCTTGTGGAATTCCTGCGTATTTCAATCTCGTAGCCATATCTTTTGCTCGAATTCCAGAGGTAATTACTAATTTTTGAGCATTTTTCAGTTGTTCAAAATCACTATCCCAAAGCCAAGAAATATCTCTGCCATCTGCATAATTATCATTAATTGCAATTACAATGTTAGAAGATAAATCAACTGTTTTTAGAACTTCGCTTGCACCTGTCGGATTTTTGATTAGTTGAATGAGTGTTTTATGTCCATTGATGATTCTTCTTTCGGCTCTTCCAAAAATTGATTTATAAGTTGAAACAGCCTTTTTTATTGTTTGGTAATCAATTCCGTTTTCCATTGCACAAGCGACTGCTCCCAGTACATTGTAGGCATTGTATAATCCTACTAAATTGATTTTAAATTCGAAGTCTTTGTCATTATGTCTTATTTTTAATTCTGAATAATCAGAATATATTTTTATGTAACCTTTGTAATTAGGCTCGGGACGTTTAAAACCGCATTTCGCACAATAATAATGACCTTCTTGTGCAAAAAATTGCTTGTTATATTGGAGAGGTTTTCCACAAATACAATTAAATACTTCTGTTGGAGCGTTTGATGTCGCATTATGAATTTCTGAGCAAAATTCAACTTCTTCAAATCCATAGTAGATAGCATTTTTCCCTTTCCCAAAATTTGTAACTAACGGGTCATCTGCATTTAGTATTAGTTTTAACTCTTTATTTTTATCAATTGCATTTTGTATAAAACTTGCTGTTGTTGAAAGTTCTCCATATCTGTCCAACTGGTCTCTGAATAGATTTGTTACTAAAAGATAATCAGCTTTAAAATAATCATATAATTTTGTTAGATATGCTTCGTCTGACTCAATTACGGCATAGTCAAATCTTTTGAAAGGTTTGATATTTAGTGCAAAAACATTCGCTATTCCAGTAAGCATATTTGCGCCTTTTACATTGTGAATTATTGAATTTTGATTTTCTTCAAAAATATGCGCAACAAGTCCTGATGTCGTTGTTTTTCCATTTGTTCCGGAAATCGTTATTGCATTATTTTTAATATATTTTCTGCAATGGGCCAAAAAATCCGGACAAACTTTTAGTGTCATCATTCCGACAAAAGATGTTCCTGAAGATCGATGTAACAATTTAATAGCTAAATATGTTAATCTCGCAAGTACTAATGCTGTATAAAATCTCACTCTGTTCATAAAATAGTCCTTTAGACGTATTCAAAAAAATATTACGATAATATATTATAATTTTAATATAATACAAAAGTAAGAAAAGTTGAAAGATGCTAACTATATTTTTTACAATAATTTTTACAGCTGAACTAATCATTGCAGGGTGGATAATTTCTGCTATTCTAAAGGCTGATAAATGCGTATGCGAAGTTAATCAAAAGGTCTTAGATTTTCAACCTGTATTGAAAAAACAAATAAATCAATTCCAAATTACGGTCAATACTGTTTTGTTGGGTGTTGATTATTTCGCAGCTTTTGTTACTAGGAAAAAAGAAGAATGTGTAAGTGTTTGTTCAAGGAATATTATTACAACAGTGCTTTATCTGTTTTTAAGCACTGGAGGAAAACGAGTTTTTGCGTTTGCTGACTTGATAATTTCTTTGATTAAATTTATAAAGAAACATTAGTTTAGTTTTTTATAGAAATTCCTTAATCTCAATTATAGAGTTCTTTTAACTTATAATTTTCGATTTCTTCTTGAAATCCATGAAAAAATATGTTACAATTATGAAGAAATTTGAAATAAGAGGTTTACAACTATGAGTAAAAACAAAGCATTTATGTTTTCAATGGGCTTGATTGCCGGTGTTGTCGGCGGTATTGTTGCAGGTGTTCTTTATGCTCCAAAATCCGGAGAAGAATCAAGAAAAGAACTAAAAGATGCAGCTTGTGATTTATATGAAAAACACGCTCCACAAATTGCGGAAGCTAAAAAACAAGCTCTAGAGTCTGTTGATTTGATGAAATACAAATTAGAAAGACAATTCAGAAAATTGAACAATTCCGTAAAATCTAAAAAAATGCAAAAAGCAAAGGAATTGGAAGATATTGAATCTAACAACAGTGATAACGAATTTGATTATTAGTAAGCAGTAAAGGAATAACAAGATAATGAGTGTTGAAGTATCTCAAGTAATCCTAAATCATGGACTAACATTTCTAGCCGTTGCTACCGGAATCGTTGTTGTGGTTGTTGCAGGATTTTTAGTTAAGCTATTGGTTGATTTGTCAACTTTAGCAAAAAATATTAATGAAACATCTATTCTGTTGAACACGGAATTAAAACCGACATTAAAAGAATTAAATGAAACAATGCATTCAATTAATTCTTTGATTCAAAGTACTGATGAGGGTGTTGGAAACGTAAAATTGGGTCTTGAAAATGCGTTAGCAAAGACAAAAATATTTTCAGAAAACATCTTTGGTGGATTTTTGAAAGGTTTTATGACTGTTTATTCATTGTTCAGAAAGAGATAATAAACATTTAGGTGATTAAATCATCTAAGACCGGATTTATAATATGAAAGATTAACAAAAGGAGAATTTAATATGTCAGTATCAAGATTTTTAGCAGGTTTTGTTGTTGGTGGCGCTATTGGTGCCGTTGCAGGTATTTTATTAGCACCAAAATCAGGTGAAGAAACTAGAAAACTTTTATCTGATTCCGCTCAAGACATTGCAAGAAGAGCAGATGAAACTGCGAAACAAATTCAATCAAAAGCAGATGATGCGGTTTCTGATTTGCAAAAAAAAGGTGAAGAAATTAAGGAAAAATTGCAAGATTTAATTAGCAAACAAAAAGAATCAAAAGCTGAAAAAACTGAGGAATAATTTCTTTAATTTTTTAATTAAATTTAAGGCATGAAAAGACCACTTGTGAAAGTGGTCTTTTTCGTCTAATCCTTATATAGTATATATTACCCGCGCCACTTGAAAAATTTTTACTAAGGGTTAAAATTGATATATAAAAATGGAACTTAAATAGGATACTAATATATATGATTAAAAGTGAATATTTGGAGAGGACGAAAGAATTCGTAACTTCGTCTAAGGTTGTAAAGTTTTTGTACTTAACGAGCTTTACTTTTTTGATTACAGCGATTGTTGCTTCTCAAAATTTCTTTTTCCAAACTATTATTGAAAATGGTATCAGTAAAAAAGATATTATTGCTCAAAAGACTTTAACTGTAGAAGATGTAAAGCGTACGGAACAACACAAAAGAGAAGTTGCTCAGAAAGTTGAACCTATTTTAGTTCCGGCAGAAGACGATTTTATCAAGACAAACCTTGAAACTATTGAAAATGCAGTTATTCAAATCAGGAAAAAAGATACTTCAAAACAAGAAAAAATTTCTGAGTTAAATGTATTGTTTGATTTGTCTGACAATCCTAAAAAAGATTTTATTATTGATTTTTTGCTAAATGTTGATGATGCTTCTCTTCGAGAAGCTTTTGATAAAGCGTCTTTATCTTTGGTAAATATTTTGCAAGTCGGAATTACTGAAAAAGACTATGAAAAAGATAATATTAAAACTCTTATACAAAACAATTTAGTAACTAATGTATCTAAACGTCAAATTTCTGTTATCACTGCATTGTTAGAACAAGTTATTGTTCCAAACTTGGTTGTTGATGATGCGGCAACGGAAATTGCGAAAATGAATGCTCAAGATGCAGTCAAACCTTATAAAGTTACTTTCCAAAAGGGTGAAAAAATAGTATTTGAGGGCGAACCGGTTACAAGGCTAAAACGTGATGCCTTGCGTGAAGCGGGTTATAACGTTTATGAGCTTAATTGGCAAGGTATTTTGTCAATTTACATATTAGTACTTTTGGTGACGATAATATATTTGGCTTATTTGAAATTCTTTGAAAAACAGTTACTTGAACCGAGATACTTATCGCTTTCGAGTATGTTAGTTGTTGTAACCTGTTTAATTGCGGTATTATTGCCGACAGGTTTTTCGCCGTATATATTGCCAATTCCTGCGGTTATAATTATTGCAGCAATCTTTTTAAGTCCAAGAGTTGCATTTTTATTATCATCTTTAATCTTAACGATTTTAACTGTAGGTATGCAGTATGATTCTCAATTTTTAATTATATTTACGATTCTTTCTTTGATTGGTATGATTACTGTTTCAAAGATTCGTTATACAAGACGTTTTGATTTAATCAAAGTCGGTTTTAACCTGAGTGTTGCCGGTTTATTGATTATGCTGAGTTTGTATTTTATTGACAAATGCTTGATTGATGTAAGTAATGCATTAATTTTGCGCAATTGTATTTTTATATTCGTAAACGGTTTGTTTAGTTCGATTGTTGCTCTTGGGGTTTCTCCATTGTTAGAGAGTACTTTCCATATCATAACTCCTTATGGGCTTGCAGAATTGGGCGATCATAACCAACCGTTATTGAAACGACTTCAAATTGAAGCTCCCGGTACTTATCACCATAGTTTGATGGTTTCAACTTTGTGCGAAGCTGCTGCAGAAGCTATTGGTGCAAATCCTATTTTGGCAAGGGTTGGGGCTTTTTATCATGATATCGGAAAATTAAAAAGACCTTTGTTCTTTGTTGAAAACCAATCTTATTTTAGTATCGAAAATCCGCACAATTCTTTGAATCCAAGATTGAGTAAGATGGTTATTACTGCTCACCCTAAAGACGGTGTAGAATTGGCTAAAGAATATGGACTACCAAGTATCATCAATGACTTCATTCTTCAGCACCATGGAGAGGGTTTGGCTAAATATTTTTATAATCAAGCCGTTCAGGAAGAGGGAATTGAAAATGTTAAAGAAGAACAATTCCGCTACACGGGTCCAAAACCTAATAGCAAAGAAACTGCAATTTTGATGTTGGCTGATGCTGTAGAGTCTGCAGTTCGAGCTATGAAAGGTGCTACGACAGAAGAAATTGAAAATATTATTGATAAAATTATTGTCGAGAGATTAAATGACGGTCAACTTGCTGATAGTCCGTTAACTTTAAAAGATATCAAAATTATTGCTGCAACTTTTAGTAGAATTTTGCGAGGAATGCAACATAATAGAATTAAATACCAAGAAAATATTGCAGAAGAATTTGCAAAAAATAAAATTGAAATCCCGCACAAAGCACTTGATGAAGATTTAGAAAAGAAAATAAAAGCTCTTGAAGACTCTAAGAAGCCTAAAGCCGAAACAAAAGCTGAGGACAATAACAAAACTGATTTGAATAAAGAAAATAATAAAAAGGATTTATGATAAATTTTAATTTATACGTAGAAAATGAATATAACGATTGGCAACCAAATGTTGAAGATATAGTTGAAAAAACAAAAGCAATTTTCAATTATTATATGACATGTTCAGATATTGTGGGGTCTTGTTGCCTAAATGGGTATGATTATGAAACAGTTGCATTTGATTTTTTGTTTTGTAATGCACAAAAAACACATGTAATAAATCGAGATTACCGTAACAAGGATTATCCTGCAGATATTATTACGTTTGCTGTTTTTGCTGACTCTTCAGATGATGAAAAATTCGTTTTGGATATGGAAATTAATTTAGGAGAGGTTATAATAGCATTAGATAAGATAATAGAAGAAGCTCAAAAGAAAGAAATTTCAAAAGACTCTGAACTATTATTTTTAATTAGTCATGGAATTCTTCATCTTTTAGGTTTTGATCATCAAACACAAGAAGAATTTGATTTCGTTGTAACGCATCAAAAAGAAGCTCTAAAAAGTATAGGTATAATTTATGACAAAATATAAAACTCAAAGTTTTTCAAATACATTTAAAAATGCAAGAAAGGGTATGAGATTAACCCTAAAAAGTGAACGTAATATCCGAATTCACCTGTTTGCAGCTACATTAGTCTTGATTACGGCTTTTTGCTTACATTTTTCAATTGTAAAATTTTGCATTTTGTTGATGTTAATTGCAATGGTTATTTCTGCAGAGATGTTCAATTCCGCAATTGAATTTTCTTTAGATGCAATTTTTCACAACAGATTTTCACGAATGGTGGGAATGGCAAAAGATATTGCTGCAGGAGCTGTAATGGTTGTTACTATAATCGCTGTAATGGCAGGTGTGTTGCTTTTTGCCCCTCCGATTATTGGTTTAATCGTTGATTAAATTTATTAGATAAATATTTTTTAATGGAAAAGACCTTACCAATTAGCAAGGTCTTTTTAACTTTTACCGAATAAAGTAAGCTTGTTATAAAAATTTAGTTATTACTCAAAACCAAACGGAAAGTAGCCAAATTTTTAATAGATAACATTGCATGTTTGTTATGCTGTTCTTCTGAAATATTAAAAATTCTGATAATCCTTTGAATTTCTGCCAAATCTTGATATGAGTTGATTTTGTAAACATTATTAATTGGATCTGACACTACTGACATTAAAGTGTTTAATTCTTGTTCTTTCATTATATTGATTATCCTCTTTCCTTTATACTCTTATATAAAGTATTTTTTTTTACGAGAATTGCCTTTTTTGAATTATTTGTGTTAACAAAGCTTAATAATTCTTGAGAATTAGTTCTGGTAAGATGTTCAGTAATTTATCTTGGCTTGATTGCTTTGCATTGGCTTGCAATGACGTGTAAAAACATGTCATTCTGGGAAAAATTGTTTCCAATAGTGCTCGATTCACTATATGGAGCTACGTTGTTCCCCATTGAATCTGGTTAATTATTAATTGTCACTTCGAATTTATTTCGGAATTCCCTTAGCATTTTTGCAAAATTATAAAATACTTCAGGGGGTTCAATTTTCTAAATCGACCCACTTTTTAGAATCAAATCTCAAGTCGGTTAATTTCATTTTGAGAGATTCAACGTAAGGTTTGAATTTTACGAGTAATTGTGTCTTTCTTAACATCAATTCTTGAGCTACAGTTGGGGTTTCGCAGGCGATTACCATTATTGAACCTTTTATCATCGAATAGGGTCTGGAATGTTGAGCAAATTTTTCTCCTGCGACTTTGCTCCAAAATTTGCACAAGTTAGCACGTGTAATTGCTTTTCTGATGGCTGCATTTTTCATCAAATCTTCAATTATATCGTCCATGTATTTAATTTTTACATATCGAATTTTTTCCATATTTGGTATCCGGAATTTTTTGTGCTAAAATGTGGCAATGACGATTGAGCAAATAGATATTAGCATAAAAAATTCTAAAAATATATTATTGGTTTCTCATATAAACCCTGACGGTGATACTCTTGGAGCTATGTGTGGTTTATATTCATTGATTAAGGATAACTATAAAAAGAAATGCGATATGGTGGCAGTTTCAAAAGTTCCATCAACTTATCATTTTGTTCCTTTTATAGATAAAGTGAAATCAATTGAGGAGTTTGATTTATCAAGAGAGTATGATTTGGTTATAAATCTTGATGTAGCAGCGATTGATAGGTGTGCTGATGCTCAAATTTTATTTAATAAAGCGAAAAACACTATTAATATTGACCACCACGAAACAAATATTGGTTATGGGAAAATAAATTATATAGAACCTTATGCAGCTGCAACGGCAGAAGTTATTGTTGAAATAGCAGATAAATTAGGTTGGAAAATCTCAAAAGAAACTGCAATTTGTTTATATACAGGGATTGTTACAGATACAGGCTGTTTCAAGTTTTCAAATACAACAAAAAGAACAATGGAATTTGCAGGTCAAATGTTGTCTTATGATGTTAATCCTGCCGAAATTTATCAAATGTGTTATGAGTCAAATTCAAAAGACATGGTTTTATTCCAAAGTTATAGTGTGAATAAAGCTGAATTTGTAAAAGATGATAAAATTGCATATACAATTGTTTATAAAAAGGATTTAGAAAAATTCAACTATAACGGTGAAGATTTTACAGACGGTTTGACTGAAAAATTACGAGCAATAAAAACAACGGAAATAGCCTTTGTAGTGAAAGAATTAAACTCAACAACTTCGAAATTATCAATGAGAAGCAAATCAAAGGATATTGCAAAAGTTTGTTCCGCTTTTGGTGGTGGTGGGCATAAATTAGCTGCTGGTGCGGTGATTAAGGCTAATCCTCAACACGCAGTAAAACTTATCCTTGAAGAAATAAAGAATCAAAAATTATGCTAAAAAAACTTTTAAAACATAAATCGATAAGAGTTCTTATCCGATTAATAAAATCTATTATAAAAAATGATTTTTACGGAATGGCTGCAGAAATGGGCTTTATGCTTGTTGTTGGAATTTTCCCGTTTATGTTGTTTTTGATGGCAATTTTTGGTTGGTTGGGGAACCGTTCGTATTTGGATTCTATTTTGAGGGTTTTGTCAAATATTATGCCAACCCAAGCAATGAATCTTTTGAAATCTGTTTTGGAAGAAACAATGATTTTCAATCATGGGAGATTGCTTGCAATTATTGGTATTATTACAACTATTGTTCTTTCAACAAATGGAGTTGCAGTTGTTTTGAAAGGGTTGAATAGGGCATATAAAGTTGAGGAAACTCGAAACTTTGTTTATACCCGAATTCTTTCATTTTTAATGGTGTTCGTGAATGTTTTAGTTATGTTTTTGACGATTAACATAATTATTTTTGGTAAAGTCATAATAACTTTTTTAGTAACACATTTTGGATTGTCAAAAGGCATTGCAATAACAATTTTAACTTTACGTTGGCCGGTTGCATTCTTGGCATTATATTTAATGGCTTTTTTAAGCTATTATATCTTGCCGGATTTGAGAGGAAACGAATCTTTCAAGAGGAAAAGTGCACTTCCCGGGACGGTATTTTTTACGACTTTTTGGTTGGTCGGATCTTGGGGATTTTCGATTTATGTAAACAATTTGAGTACATATAACCTTGTATATGGAACAATCGGTGCATTTTTTATCTTAATGGTTTGGTTATATTACACCTCTATTTTGCTTTTGATAGGTGGAGAAATCAACTCGCAAGTTTATAACCGATTGGAACATGAGTCTCGAGAATTGCACGAAGAGATTGAAGAACTTAGGGCAAAAAATAGATTTAAAAAGTAGATTAATTTAGTGAAACATAAAGTTGTATCAATTACTTTTATTTCAGAAAATTTTTCCAATAACTGCCATTTCCACTTGGACTTTTGTCTTGGAGTGCAAAATATGCGCATGAAAAAGCCGGTGTGTTTGGTGTGTTTGAGTAACTGCAATTTTTAGCTATTTCTTTTTCATCTGTCTGATTCTCGTTTAAGTCGTTCCAACTATCTCCTGTATAAGGAACAACGGCATCTTCTGTAAAAACGAAAACGAATCTGTCGTATCCTAATCTATTTGGTTTATCAATTCCGTTGATATCAACACAAATTTTTGGACCAAAATCAGTGTTTCCGTATGCGGAGGTGTCATCTAGCGCATAGTTCCGCCCTACTAAATCTGTTGCAACTGCAGATCTATCACAGGGGTAGCTTGTTATGTTTGTCCCATCTAAGTTCTTTTGATTAATTTTATTTTTATTATCAAATGTAACCCATCTGTCATTTGCTACGGTTTGTCTTTGAAACCCTTTATAATAAGACATAAATTTATTTAGTAGTTCATCTGAAAGATAAAAAGTCTCTGTTTTATCCATATCTTTATTTAGCATAATGTCAGCATCATGAACAGACATATCTTCATGTGCATAGAAATTTCTTGCTGCAATATTTAATTCTGAATAAGTTTTCTTTAATTGACTCTCTAGTTTTTTATGTGTTAAATGTGTCATTAAAGTTGGAATTGTCAATGCTGCAATGATTCCGACGATGGCAAGGGTTATCAGGACTTCTGCGAGTGTAAATGCGACGTTCTTTTTAAGTTCTATAGTTTTATAAGTGGATAAGTCTATAAGTATTTTCATTTTATTCTCCTTTTAGTTGTTGTTTTATTTTTTTTTGTTCTGGGGATATTGGTGTTTATAACAACATAATTATTTAACATATTATTGCATATATCAATATTATATTGAAATAATAAATATTAGAATACATTATTTGAATTATCTTTTCTATAATCTATACTCTGGTTATGGATATTACAGATTGGAACAATGACGAAATATTAAGACTGGTAATGGCGAAAGGTCACATTACCCAAAAAATGTTGTTGGAAGATTTGAAAAAAGATAATGGCGAAAAAATACCCCAAAGTACGTTTTCTTGTAAAATTCGGCGAAACACTTTAAAGTTAACCGAATTTCAAAAAATTTGTAAAATATGTGGTTATTCAATAAAACTTGAACGTAATTTGTAAAAAAATCATGTTCTTGTTATTATTTGAAGTATGAAAGATATGTTAGATAAAATTCTTCAAATTGAGAAGAAATATAAGGAATTAGGCGAAACGTTGTCAGACCCTGCCGTAATCCAAGATTATAATCGTTTCAGAGATTTGTCAAAACAAAGAAAGGCAATGGAAGAAACTGTTAATCTTTATTACGAATGGAAAACTACAACTGAAGCTATTGAAGACGCAAAACAAATGCTTCACGAAGAAAAAGATGAAGAAATGCGTCAGTTTTTAAAATCAGAAATTGAAACAAACGAAGCTAAACTTCCTGTTTTTGAAGAAAAAATGAAGGTTTTGTTGTTACCTCGTGACCCTATGGATGACAAAGATATCATGCTGGAAATCCGCGGTGGCGCAGGTGGTGATGAAGCAAACATTTTCGCAGGTGATTTGATGCGTATGTATTTGAGATATGCTGACAAAATGGGTTGGCAAACTCAAATTTTAAGTAAAACGGATTGTGAAGCTGGTGGTGTTTCAGAAGTTATTATTTCAATGAAAGGTGATAGCATCTACTCAAGATTGAAATATGAATCTGGTGTTCACAGAGTTCAGAGAGTTCCTGCAACAGAATCTCAAGGCAGAGTTCATACCTCAACTGCAACAGTTGCCGTTATGCCACAGGTTGATGATGTTGAAGTTAACTTGAATATGAATGATGTTGAAATTACAACTGCAAGATCAGGCGGTGCCGGAGGTCAAAACGTTAACAAAGTTGAAACTGCGGCCAGAGTCTTCCACAAACCTACAGGAATTATGATTTTCTGTACAGAAGAACGTTCTCAATTGCAAAACAAAGAACGTGCTTTAGAAATTCTTAAAGCAAAGCTTTATGATATGGAAGTTCAAAAACAAACCAAAGAAATTACTGATTTGCGCCGTTCACAAGTAGGTTCAGGTGACAGATCTGAACGTATTAGAACATATAACTTCCCACAAGGTAGATTAACAGACCACAGATTGAATCACAATTTGAATGTATGGACTGTGATTGATGGTGAATTAGACGAACTTATTGATTTGTTGGTTGAATATGACCAAAAATTAAAGTTAGAAAAATTAGCTCAAGAGCAATAGGAGAGATTAATTGACTGATAGGCGCTGTGTTAGTTGTTGGAAAATAAAAAATAGAAACGATTTAATAAAAATTACGGCAAGAAACACAGATGGAAAAGTTATAATTAATCCGGATTCTGTAACATTTGGCAGATCTGCATATCTTTGCTATAATGAGGTGTGTATAGAATCAGTATTCAAGAAAAATAAGCTTGCAAAACACTTAAAAGCTTCTATACCAAACGAATTGAAAGGACAGTTACTAGATGAGTTACGAAACAGTTAGAATAAGTGAATTAGCGAAAGAACTTGGACTCCCAAGTAAGGAAGTTGTAGAAAAGTTCGCAAAAATCGGAGTTACAAATAAAACTCATTCAAGTACTGTTACGATGGAACAGATAGCAAGATTGAAAGATTTTATTGCAAATGGTGGTGTTAAGAAAACAACTAAGCCAAAGGCTTTTGTTGTGAAAAAGGCAAAACCGACACCTGCTCCAGTTGAAGAGAAAAAGGAAGAAAAACCTACTAAAGAAACTTCAATGCATAAAGTTGAAAAAGTAGTAAGACCAAAAGTTGAAGTGGTTAAACCTGTTAGCAGATTGGAAATTGTAAGGAGAGCTCCAAGAAAAGCTCCTGTTGAAAAATCTGATTCGGCATCAACCCCAACTCCAACTCGCAAGCCTTACAACAATGGAGAAAGAAAATACACACGTGGTGAAAGACCTCAAAACGGGGAGAGAAAATTTCCACCAAAAGGCGAAAGACCTCAACGTCCTGTCCAAAATGGTGAAAATAAAGATTTTGCAGGTAAAAAGCCTTTACAACGTCGTATAATTCCACAAGATATTTACGAAAATAAAGGTCCTGTAAAACGTAAATCTGACGGAAAGAAAAAAGAAAAAGATTTTAATTCTAAAAAGGAAGAACAAGAAAGAATTTCACTAGAAAAGGCAGCAGCTCAACACCACAAAAAGAAAGTTCAAAGAGTTGAAGAGGTTGAAGAAGTAAAACAAATCGTTGTAACTCAACCGATGACTATTTCAGAATTATCTGAAAAAATTAAAAAAACTCCGGCTGAAATTGTTAAGTTCTTAATGCTTAATGGTGTTATGGCAACAGTTAACCAACTTATTGATGTTGATGTTATTAAGAAAGTTTGTGCCGAATATGGTTTAGAAGTTCTTGAAGAGGATTTAGATGCTTATATTGAACAAGAACTTGAAAAAGAAGAACAAGCAAAAGCATTGACCGAAGTTGATAAGAAATTATTAAAACGTAGAGCACCTGTTATCAGTATTATGGGACACGTTGACCACGGTAAAACTACATTATTAGATAGTATCCGTGCCTCAAAACACAAAATTGTAGCATCGGAAGTTGGTGGTATTACGCAGTCAATCGGTGCTTATACTGTATATCTTGGTGATAAGAATGAAAAGAAAATTGTATTCTTGGATACTCCTGGTCACGAAGCTTTCACCGAAATGAGAGCAAGAGGTGCGAAAGCAACTGATATTGCAATTTTGGTAGTTGCTGCAGATGATGGTATTATGCCTCAAACAATTGAAGCTATTAACCACGCAAAAGCTGCTGAAATTCCAATCATTGTTGCTGTTAACAAAATTGATAAACCTGGGGCTAATCCGGATCGAGTTTTGCAACAATTGACAGAACACGGTTTGGTTCCGGAAGCTTGGGGCGGGGATACAATTACTGTAAATGTTTCGGCTCTTCAAGGTACTGGTATTGATGAACTTTTGGAATACATTTTGTTAGTTGCAGATGTTCAAGATTTGAAAGCTAACCCTAAAGCTGAAGCTTCCGGTGTTGTAATTGAAGCAAACTTAGACAAAGGGAAAGGTCCTGTTGCAACATTGTTGGTTCAAAACGGAACATTAAGAGCAGGTAACTGTATAGTCGTTGGAACAGCTTGCGGTAGAGTAAGAGCATTGCTATCAGATAGTGGTGAAAGAATTCAAAAAGCAGAACCATCTACACCGGTTGAAATTCTTGGTTTGTCTGAAGTTCCACAAGCTGGTGACCATTTTGAAGTTGTTAAAAACGAAAAAGAAATGAAAGCAATTGTAGCAGACAGAAAAGAAAAAGAACGTGATAAGAGATTAGAAAATATGCTTCCTGCTCACATTAGACGTGAATCTGTTGCAGGTGATGATGATATTCCACACTTGAATTTGATTATCAAAGCTAATACTCACGGTTCAGCAGAAGCTGTCGCACAGGCTATTGCGGGTGTTGAATCAAAAGAAATTACAACAAAGATTATTCATGTAGGTGTTGGTGATATTTCAGAAGCCGATGTTATGTTAGCAGCAGCTTCAAATGCTTTAATTCTGGGCTTCACAGTAAAAGAAGACGGAAATGCTCTAGCTTCAGCTGAACGTGAAGGTGTAACAATTAAGAAATATGATATTATTTATCAATTGTTAGAAGATATCGAAAAAACATTGTTATCACTTCTTGAACCTGAAGTTAAAGAAGTTGAACTTGGTAAAGCGGAAGTTCGTCAAGTATTTACAATTGGAAAAACGAATAAAATTGCCGGTTGTTATGTTACTGAGGGTAAAATTGTTCGTTCAAAAGATGCTGTTCTTTATAGAGATGGACAAGAAATCTTCCGTGGTGCAATTGACCAATTGAAACGTTTCAAAGATGATGTAAAAGAAGTTGCACAAGGTTTTGAGTGTGGTATTTCTTTCAGCAAATTTAATGATATTCAAATTGGTGATATTATTGAGGTTTCAACAAAAGAAGAAGTTGAAAGAAAAAGCTTATAACCGAATAGAAAGGAGTACGAAATATGATATCTAAAATTACCGGTTCTATGCCCCTAAATACAATGAATAGAGTTAATAAATTGAAATCGGTTGCTCCTAAATCGGATATAACTTTACCTAATAATGCACCAAAGAGAATAAATCTTATAGATCAATTCAAAGAAATTATTGCAGAAATTTTTCCTACTTTTGATCCTGATTATAATAAAATGATGAAAAAAGTTAATAAAATTGTCTAATAAAAAGGTGGATAAACAAGTCCACCTTTTTATTTCAAATTTTTCACAACTTTTTTGAAGTATTCACTGTCATCTTTAGCATATAATGCACAGGATATCCCCCCAACCTCTTTGTCGTTTTTATTTATATCACAATAGTCTTTACCAACATAATAGGTTTTTCTATCTCCCATTGGATAAACTTCTCCATCAATATATATTGATTTTGATGAAATTCGTTTGGGTCGTTAAAAATTTTTATTTTATGTTATAATCTCTAGTAACAAGGAGATAATTATGTCATTACGAAACGAAAGAGTTAGAAAAGAATTGATGCGTGATATTTCAGAAATATTGCGTAAAGAAATCAGAGGTTTAGAGGGTGTAGTTTCAATCGTTGATGTTGAGGTTTCTCACGATAATTCTTTTGCTCGAGTTATATATAGTGTTTTAGGTTCAGAAGCTCAGATTGAAAAAACTAAAGAAGTTATTGAGAAAAATACTCCAAAAATCAGATACAATGTTGGTAAAGTTCTTCGTTTGAGATTGACTCCGGAATTGCGTTTCGTATATACGAATGGTTTAGAAGAGTCTTCAAGAGTTGTTGATTTAATCAATAAAATTTCAAGAGGCGAAATCAAGTAGCACTTTACAAGGATTATCTTATAAATGAGTTCTGATAAAAATTCAAATCTTTTTGGATTCTTAAATGTTTATAAACCAAAAGGAATGACATCTTTTGATGTTGTTGCTGTGTTGCGCAGAATTACAAAAATTAAACAGATTGGTCATACAGGAACATTAGACCCTTTTGCAGTTGGTGTTTTACCTATATGTATCGGGAAATCTACTCGTCTTATTGAATATCTGAATGATGACAAGGAATATCTTGCAACTGTTCAATTTGGTCAAGATACCGATACTTATGATTTAGAGGGCAAAGTTACTAAATCCTATGACAAAAAGATTACTAAAGATGAAGTGATAGAGGTTTTAAAATCTTTTGAGGGAGAAATTGAACAATTCCCGCCGATTTATTCCGCTATTAAAGTTAATGGAAAAAAACTTTATGAATATGCAAGAATTGGTCAAGAAGTAGAAATCAAGCCTCGTAAAGTCTTTATTTCTAAAATTGAATTGCAATGTTTTGATGAAAAATGTCAGCAAGCAAAAATTTTAGTTGCGTGTTCTAAGGGTACATATATTCGTTCAATTGCTTATGATTTAGGACAAAAAATGAATTGTGGTGGTCATTTGGTTGAACTTGTTCGAACAAAAGCCGGTTTGTTTTATCAAGAAAAAGCAACTAAATTAGAGGATATTAAAACAAAAGAAGATGTCGAAAATTTGCTTGTAAACCCGCTTGATGTCTTGGATTTGCCAAAGAGAATTTTAACAGATAGAGAGAAAGAAAAAGTTTCGCATGGAATGAGTATTCCAAATAACACAGGAGTAAATTCTAATATTGTAATTTTGGTTTATGGTGGTAGAATATATGCTGTAGGTATAGCAGATACAGATAAAGTTTCGACAAAAAAAGTATTCGAGGTATTATGAAGAAGATAGTTTTATTATGGGGAATGTTGTTAATTGCAAATACATCTGCAATGGCAACTTGTAAGTATAATTGTGTAGCTCCTTATGATATGAATAATAAATTCAGATCATTTGTAGGAGCTGTTTCCGGTGTAAATTTCACTGCAGAAAAAGTTGGTCAAAAAGTTGTGAAAAAAGCTTTTAACAAAGTTGCAACTAATGATGATTTAAAAGTTAAACTTGATTCATATAGTGCGAAAGATTTAAAAAATGGTATATTTAAATCTTTAAGTGTTGAGGGTCAAAATGTAAATATTAATGATATTTATTTGTCATATTTGAAGTTAGATACGTTATGTAAATTTAATTATATTAAGCAAGTTGATAATGAAGTTGTATTTATGGAAGATTTTCCAATGTCTTTTGATATAAGAATGACTGCGTCCGATATCAATAAAACTATGCAATCTGAAAAATATCAAAGAATAATTAATGATTTGAACCAATTAGGAAATTCTATTGGAGGATTGAAAATTGCGTCAACAAAAGTTGCGGTTAGATCAAGCAAATTTTATTATATCATTGGTATTGCAATTCCATTTATCAGAACAGAACAAAAAATTGTTATCAATTCAGACTTAGTTGTTAAAAAAGGTAAAATTGATTTTGCGAATACAAAACTCGTCTCTGATGCGTTCAGTATTGACTTGAAGAAGATTGACTTTATTTTGAATTACTTGAACCCCCTTGATTTTTCAGTAAATATACTTGATAATAAAGAAGCGAAAGTATCAGTTGATTCTGTGTCAGTTCAAAATAGTGTTATACATACAAAGGGAATTGTAATTATCCCTAAAGACTAAACTTAAAAAGGATACGGTTGTTATGAATAAAAATCAAAAAATTTTATTAATATTTATCGGTTTTTGTATGTTTGTTGTTGTTGGTTTGATAGCATTCAATGTTTTGATGCCAAAACCTGAAATTAAACCAGATGATATTCAAGTTTCTGAACGTTCTATTGAGGAAGAAGCTCCGAACAATCAACATCTAAAGAAAAAGTTTATGTCAATGTATACTTTATTGGTAAAAATGAACACAATGAAGAAGTTTATAAGGCTGTTAAACGTGAATATAACAAAGATATTGATGGTTCAAAAATAAAGTTTGCAATTACATCTTTGATACGAGGACCAAGACCGGCTGAAAGACAACGCGGTGTTTATACAGAAGTTCCATCTGGCTCTGAGATTATAAATATTACAGAACAACCTGATAGAGTTGTTGTTAACTTGAATTCTTCATTTGTTAATGGTGGTGGAACTGATAGTTTGTACAAAAAGATTGTATCAGTTGATTAAGACTGCAAAATTAAATTCAACTGTTCCTGTTTATTTGTATATAGACGGGCAAAGAGCTGATGTTGTAGGTGGAGAGGGCATAATGTTATCTCAACCGTTGAGCAATTCGTCTTTGGAAAATTAAGAATATAATTTTAGTAAGTAAAAATATGGAAAAAGATTTAGATTATTATTTGAACTTGAATTGGACTCTTATAGAGGGACAAGATTTGGATTTTGATGGAAATCCTTATTATTATATTGAGATTAAGGAGATTCCAAGCTTTACCTTTTGTGCTAAGACATTAGCAAGAGCTAGAGAAAATTATAAAAGACAATTGAAGTTGTCTTTAATTGTAATGCTTGAGAGTGGAGAACATATTATTGAACCTGGGGAAGAACCTGACGAACCGGATTGGGAAAACTTGTGTCCATAAGTTTTGAGTTTTAGTTAAAGAGGTTTCTATGATATTTGAAGAAATTATTGAAAAATATAACTCTTTTCCAGAAGTTGTAGCAATTGCTGTTGGAGGCTCTGGTGCTAATAAAACATCTGATGTTTTATCTGATATTGATTTGTATGTTTTTGTAGAAAAAGACATTCCGATATCTTGTCGTAATGAATTATTTCACCCTGGAGAAAAAAGATTAATTCAGTATGCAAAAAATAATTGTAATATTTTACCTAAAGATTTTGAAGAAAATATTAATCAATTACTAATTTCTTCAAAAGATAATACTATTTTTATTTTAGATAATATTTATAAAAATTTAAAAGATATTTTATAATTACAAAGATTTAAAAAATCAGTGTAAATTTGTAATAAATATATTACCTTACTATAATTGTTTTGTAACTTTAAATAAAAAAGACAAAGAAAATATTTTCCTTGCCCTTTTTTACTTGTTATTTAAGTTATTGTTAGTCTCTATTTTTCATTATTTATTCTAACTTTAGAATTCGTATCGGCATTAACAATAGTTTTACCATCTGTTTTTATTTCTGTTGCACTATCGTGAATTAAACCTTTATCTTTTACATTCTGAAGTTTAACTTTCCCTCCATTGATGCCGATTTCATTAATATCTGAATTTTTGACTGTTAAATCAATATTTCTACCATATAAGTCGCCTTTTGCACCTTCAATAGTTACCTTGCCATTTACTAAATCAATTATTCTTTTTGTAAAACTAGCCACAGAACCAAAATAGTGCTTATAAGCAGTTTTACCATCTTTAGTGTACTTTCCAAAACTGAACATGTTTAAATTATTTAAGGCGCATTCACCATGCATTGCATATAAATCATTTACATTATTATAATTAATTTCAGTAACTTCCCGTTTGTTTTCACCTTTGTTTTCAAAAATGGTAAGTTTATTTTTTTCAGATTTAAATGTGCAACGGTTCATTCTATCTAGTTCCATGCCTTCTATTTTTCCGTTTCCGTTAGTATCAAACAATGGAACGGCAATTTTTGACCATCTGAACCTTGTTGCTTTACTGTTTCTACGCTGATACCCTCATAAAGATTTAATTTTGCTTGTGGTTTAATTTGTTGGTTTGTCATAATTAATTCTCCTTAATTTTTCTGTTTAATTATTTTTACTTCTCTGATATCCTATAGTGTTTAACATTGATTGCAATCTCGTGTTATGTATATATAAAGTTTTTTAAGATTGAAGAATTGCTCAAAATAAGATATTAAAAATAGAAAAAATTGCAAAATATAGATATATTGTGCCGTTCAGAGTTTACAAAACTTAATATATCATGACATGAAACATCAGATTTTGAGTTAAAAATAGACATTATAGTAAGAAGATATTATGAATATTAAAAAATTACTTGGTGAAAAAATTAAAAGGTTGCGTAAAAATCGAGGATTAACTCAAGAACAATTTTCCGAGATGATTAATATTGCTCCAAGAAACTTGAGCAGAATTGAGGTTGGTGAAAGTTTTGTAAGTGCAGATACTTTGGATAAAATTATTGAAGCTCTTTCAGTGACGGCAGAAGAATTATTTGCGTATGAAACCATTAAAGAACCCAAAGAGTTATTGTCGGATATTTACACAGCCTTAAATGAAATTAAAACTAACAAGAAACAACTTGAAAAAATTTATCGTTTGATTAAATTTGTTAGAGAAAATGAACTCTAGCAAATTTAGTGACGTAATTCTTTGTATCATTAAATTTAAGAATAAAGAAATCCCTTTTAATGACTTTTGTTTTAAATGAAACGAGAGTCCCGTAGGTACTTTGTATAAATTATCAAAAACAGGTGCAACAAGTATAGCACTCGTAAATAGTAATTTTTCACTTATATCTCTACATATAAAATAAAAGACCGATAAATATTTTTATCGGTCTTTTATGGAGCGGGAGACGAGGCTATCTTGACCTGCTCGCAATAAACGGGTCTACGGTTGTCTGCTTAAAGTGTCTAAAGCCACACGCAGCCAAGCCTTCGCCCTCTGCTCACAGTGTAATTTAATATCCATAACAAGATGTAATTAACTATGAGATGGAGATGAGTTTCACAAAATTAGTGTTTCAAGTTTATATTTTAGTTGATTCCAATCTTTGCATTTTGATTCCAACAAATTATAAAACTCTTTGTTATGTGAAAAATGCATACTGTGGCATAATTCGTGATAAATAACATAATCAATACAGTCTTTATTTGCTTTTATAGTTTCAATATTCATGGTTATTGTATTGCTGTTTTTGTTATAACTGCCCCATCGCTTTGTTAATTTGCGAATCTTCAGATTTGGCTTAACCACCTTATAAGTGATAAACTGCTGAAAACATTTATCTAATTCTTTTTTGTATATAGACAATGCCTTATCTTTGTACCAATTATTTATTAATTTTGCCGGAGTTTTTAAATTATATTCAACAATTAGATATCCATTTTTTAATTTAACAGAATCGGTATTGGATTTAATTACTTTCAGACGATACTGTTTTCCTAAATATCTAAAACATTCACCACTGACATATTTCTTTTCATCAGGTTTTTTGTAATTATCAGCAAAGTACCGTTTTTGTTTTGTAATCCATTTTGCTTTATTTTGAACTTTCTTTATAATATCTTGTCTGTTTTTATTTCCCGGAGCTTTAACTTTAATTTTGGTTGTAGGCAAAACTTCAATAGATAAAGTTTTTCTATCTTCTTGTAGTAATTCAAACTCAATTATTTCTTTTCCGTATTCTATTTTTTCAGTTGTAGCAATCATTTTGCATACCTTCTCTTCGCAATTTTCATTGATTCATCAATTATAAAATCAATGTCATCAAATGTAATATCAATCTTATTTGTATCTTTAAATTCAAATAAAACATCTTCAATATCATTGATAATTTTATTTTGTAAATCAGTATTTTTTATCCAATCAACGTACTGATTATCCAATATTATCTTATCTATTTTGAGTGCAAGTTCTGCGGCAGAATCTTTTGTAGCATCATATTTTTTTATTTTTTCAAAAACAACACCATAAAAAGCTTTTGCAACTTCGTTATTCAAAATAGAATTCGGAATATCATCACCCGTTCTTGTTCTTGCCATTGTTAATATTTCTGTAACTCTATTTAAATAAGCATTATCATTTTTCAGTCTTTCTGCCTCATCCATTATTTGTTTTGAATATTTAGCGATAGCTTCCTTTAAAAGTTCAGATAACTTTTTATAAAAAATCGGATCATCTTCCCACTTTTCGGATATCGTACGAGTAATTCTATATGCAATTGTATCTGCTTTTGATCTTGTGCTAACCTTCTTTTCAACTTCTGCTTTGAATTTTTCTGTATCAAAAATATCAACAGGTTCCGTCACTTGAATTATTTCATCTGACGTAACATAAGTATCTATTAATTTTTGAATTTTTGCTTCGTATTCTTTTCTATCAATAGATTCTGCATAACGAGATTTCAAAGAAACACGTAAATTTAAGAAGAATTTTAAGTCATTTTTATATGTAACAATTTTCTTTTCAGGAGTTTCCTCCAAAAACTTAAAATTGCCTAACGCAAGTTGTAAAACTTTTGAATATTGACTTAATTTATCATAGAATTTATCCCTATCGTCTTCGTATTTTAAATGTTGTTCATAAGCTTCAACATCATATTTATTTATTCCATTAAATATTTCCCACAAATCTGAATGTAACTGCGGTAATTTTTTAATTTCTTCTTGTGCTGATACGAGTGCATCTTGAATATCTTCTTCATCAAAATCACCTATATTACTATAAGTGAGAAGAGCTTCGTCTAATTCTGTCAAAAGCCCATAGTAGTCTATAATTTCACCATAATCTTTTCCTTCTGCAAGACGATTAACTCTTGCTATAGCTTGCAAAAGCCCATGTTCTTTTAGTGAACGTGCAATATATAAAACTGAATTTTTAGGAGCATCAAATCCTGTTAATAATTTATCTACAACAATAAGGAGTTCTGGCTCCGGCGCATTTTTGAATTGATTAATAATTTGAGCATTATACTCTGATTCATTGCCAAATCTATCCATTATTCGCTTCCAAAACTGATTTACCTCACTTGAATTTTCTTCGTAAATATCATCATTTCCTTCTCTTGTATCGGGTGCCGAAATAACGACTTCCGAAGTTACCATTCCAAGTTCATCCAAGTATTTTTTATATTTTAAAGCAATCGCCTTTGAGGGTACGGTTAATTGACCTTTAAAACCTGTTCCTTTATATTTGTGTTCAAAGTGTTGACTGATATCAAGAGCAACATTAGCAATTTTTTGTTCAGCCTCATTTAAAATTCTTCTTGTACTAAACTTTTTCTTTAAATCAGCTTTTTGTTTATCGGTTAAGTCTCTTGATATAATGTCAAAATATTTATCAATACTATTTTGTGTAACATTTTGAACGGCTAATCTGCTTTCGTAATACAAAGGTAATACGGCTTCATCTTCTACAGCTTGGTTGATTGTATATGGAGTACCTATAATTCCACCAAACTTAACAGCAGTACTTTTTTCTTTTTTCATCAAAGGTGTACCCGTAAAACCAATATAACAAGCATTTGGAAATACTTTTTGCATAAGAGCATTAGCACTACCGTATTGACTACGATGGCTTTCATCAACAAGAACAAATACGTTTTTAGAGTTATCAATAACTTTTTTCTTACGTAATGCTGCTTGGAATTTATTAATAACAGTTGTGATGATTGTTTCTTTGTTATCCGCAATAATGTTTCCTAAATCTTCACCACTTGTTGCCTTTTTGACAACTTTGCCACAAGATTTGAATGTGTCTGAAATTTGTTTATCCAAGTCAATTCTATCCGTTACGATAACGACTTTTGGATTGACAATTTCAGGTTCAAGCGATATTGCTTTTGCAAGCATAACCATCGTTAAAGATTTACCACTACCTTGTGTATGCCATATGACGCCACCTTGTCTGCGTTCATTTCTTATAATTTTTATTCTTTCTAAGGTATTCTGAATTGCAAAATATTGTTGATAACGAGCAATTTTCTTAATACCGGCATCATATACAATGTACTTATACATAAGTTCCAATAGTCTTTGAGGTTGGCATAATGAATAAAGCAATTTGTCTTGTTCTGTAACAAGTCGTCCTTCGGCTTCTATGTTATCAAAATATTTTCTTACATATTTGAATCTGTCTGCAAAAAGTTTGTCTTTCTGTTCATCAGATAATGGCTTATTAACCAACTTTTGCAAATCAGATTCTTTGAGTTTTTGTTCTTTCCAAGTAGCCCAGAATTTTCTTGGCGTTCCTGTTGTTGCATATTGAACCTTATTGGATGTTAATGCTAGTAATATTTGAGAATATTTATATAAATGCGGAATTCCGTCTTCTTGCTGATTCCTTAAATGTTGTGATTTTGCTTCCTCTAAAGGTTCTTTGATATCCGGTCTTTTACATTCAATAATGCACAACGGAATGCCGTTTACAAAAAGAACAATATCAGGGCGATATTTTTTATCGCTCGAAGTTCTGTTTACTTCAAATTCTTCTGCAACATGGAATACATTGTTTTCAATATTATTCCAATCAATATAGTTTATAGTGAAACTTTTTCTATCGTTTCCAATTGATTCTTCAAAACTTTTACCTAGAGTTAATAAATCATAGATTTTTGAATTGGTTGTAACTAAACCATCAAACATAGGAACATTTTTTATAGCATCAATTGCACCACGAATACTCGCAGGAGAAAATGGGTAAATTTCACCTTTGAATTGAATCTTGTTAAATTTAAGAAGTTGCTGCTCTAAAATATCTTCCAATATTACGTTGCTTAATTTATCCTGACGTTCTTTTAAAACTTCATTAGGAGTTAAATAAGTGTAACCTAAATTTTGCAACAACTGCAGCGCCGGTATTTGTGATATGTGATCTTCTATGAATGATGGTGTTTGCATAATTACTTACCTTATTTCAATATCATTTTTACAATTATAACAATGTCTATAAACTCCACTTGGATAAGCATTATATTCATCCCCAATTCTAATCTGAAGATGTTCTCTATCCCAACAAACTGGACAAAATGGTCCGTCTTTTGTTCCATCTTTTTTCAAATCCCAATATACTTTATTTTCGAATACCATATTATGTTCAACCTTTTGAGAAAGTTGTTGCTTCAAGTCTAGATTTTCTTGTCTTAAATTTAGAATTTCTTCTTTTAAATCAACAATAAGTGATTTTAATTCAATATTTTGAGTACTATCAGCAATCTCCTTTATTGCTTTAATATTATCTAATGTTGTTTTTATATCCATATATTACTCCTTACTTTTTATCTTTAGGTGGACAAGGATCATTTCCATGACTATCTGATTGAGATATCTTTCCGTCTTTATTATGTATTTTTAATTCAGTTCCTTGATTTTTGCTTATTTCACGAGTTTTCTTAACCACTTCACTTTTTGTATCACCAACAACTGAAGCTCTTTCTGCACCAGCCCTCTTACCTTGCCATTGATTAGTTTCTTTGTTAAATGTTACATGGTGAGAATTTGTTTTTCGTTTGTCAGCCATTTTTACCTCCTTTATACTTTTACCCTAATTTGACCAGTGAGAAGTTTTTGCATTAAACCTTTTTTCTGGTCCTTTAACTTCTCTAATTTAGAATTTAATAATTGTATTTCTTCATCATAACTTTTTAATAGTTTGGCAATTTTTGTTTGAGTTTCTTTGTCTGGAATCCAAACTTTTATTACTTCAAAGTTATTGAACTTCAAATTTAAGGTGTCATCAACGATACCTTGTGAATAGCGCCAAAAATCATGAATCATATGTGGTGTTTTAAACAAATAATACATATAATCCACGTCTATATTATTTTTTGGAATACAAACAGTATATGCAGGACTTACAATTCCTTCATAAGAAGATACTCCACAACGTCCTTGCCACATTCGCATTGTATTATACGCTAAATCTCCGATACAGACTTTCAAGTATTTTGATTTATTGTCATTTGAATTATCCTTTGCATTCAATTGGGAACGGGGAACTATACCTAACCCATCGCATACAGATAAAAGTTCTAAATCACAACAATTTGTTTCTTTTCTGTTTTTAAATAATTCACCTAACTTGTGTTGTTTTAACGGAAATAAAATGTTTTTACGTCGAAAACATTTTTGAGCCAAACTATTTTTTAATATTTCTTTTTGTTCAATAAGTTTTTCTAAAGTCTCAATTCCGTCATCCCAAGCTGACAATATCTCCGCAATTTTTTCTTGTTCTTTTAGCGGAGGATAACAAATTGGTAACATTGAAAAATCTTCGTAACTGATTTGTTTTCCATCACGAATACCAATAATTGCAACACCTAATCTCGCAATGAATTCAGAAGACTTAAACCACTGTTTATAATATCCATCTGAAATAGCTAAATTCCGTTTAAGAATAGTATATGCTGGACTTACTACTCCTCTATATTCTGAATATTCAATTCCGCCTTGGAACGAACGTAAACTTATTACAAAATCGCCTTTTTCAACTAACTTATAACTTGACGTAGAACCTTCTGGCATTGCAATTCTAGCTTCAACCATTGAACGAGGTATAACACCTTTATCTTGAGTTACTGAAAGCAATTCTTCTTGTTTATTGTTTTTCTTAGAATAGTTATGAAACAATTTCCTAGATTTAACTATTTCCCAATCTTCAGGAATCCAGCCGAGTTTTGTTTTCTTATAACCTTTTTTATATTCAGTTTTTTCAATTACTTCCGTCATTATTTTCCCTTATTTGTTGATTCAAATTCTTTTCCGGCTCTTACAAAACCGTATTTTGCATTAATTAATACTGCATCCAGCTCTGAAACTAAATTCGTAAATTCCCGAAGTGCGGCAATCTGTTCTTCTGGATTTATTATATTTGCATTTAGGTAGGTATATATGAATACCGACAATTTTTTATATGAACCCAAGTCTTTATTGTTCAGCAGTGCCCCAAAATTACTTGCATTTGAAACCAACCAAGTCCTAACAATTTTTGCTTCTTCTTTCTCTCCCAAAAATTGCGCTGCAACCTCATCAAGTTTATTTGCCAATTCAAGCCGTTTTATTCTGATATTTTGCATATTCTGTTGATATTCAAGCCAACATTGAACAGCGGTAAAGCCAACTATCGCTATTGCACACATCCATTCAGCATTCTGTTGTAAAAATTTTAATATCGTCATTATACCACCCTTTGATAACTATAACCTTTTAAGTAGTAATGTATAAATCTGCCTTTAGACGGAGCATTTAAGAAATTTCTAAAAACGTATTCATTCGTACCAAAATATTGATATATGCTGCCATCAGTAAATTCTACTTCAATAACGCCATTCGCATAACCGATACTACTAACATTTGTAGAAACAACAGGTGTTCTTTGCATAACTACTCCTTATCTTTATTAGTTATTCTTTTAATCTCTTCGATTTCTTTGTCAAAATCAGATACATAGTTTTGATCTTGAATGATTTTATATTTTTTAAATTCAGTTATTGCAAGAGATTCTGCAACTTCATGTGTAACTTTTCCTGCATTAGTTAAAATTTCTTCTTCATTAAATTTTAAAAATGCATCTAATTTTTTAACCCAATCTTTCATATACATGGGTTGTTTCTTTATAGCTTGCATTTCCGCATAATCTAAGTACATTGATACAATCCTATTAAGATAATCAAGTTCATCTTTTTGTAAATAATTCTTTGCTATTATTACATCGCTTTGTAATATTTTGCCGTCTGGTCCTTTTCTCCAAGAAGTTAAACCCATATTCGGTTTTGTGCTATCTGCTCTGTCTTTTATAATTTCAGCAGCTGTTTTTCCTGTAATAGCAAAATGAAGTTTGTTTTGGACAGTCGCAAAAAATTGTTTTGAGAGTTCTGTTTTAGGAGAATAATCCACAGATGTGGCATATATATCTGTTATTTTTTGATAAGCCATTCGTTCACTTGATCGAATATCTCTAATTTCTTCTAATAAATCATCAAAAAAACGTGTACTAAATTTTGAACCATATTTAAAACGATAATTATCTAAAACATACCCTTTATGAATATATTTCTGTAAAATAGAAGTTGCCCATTGCCTAAATTGAGTACCTCTTTCTGATTTTACCCTATAACCTACAGCAATAATTGCATCTAGTGAATAATAAGTTAAACTTCTTGAAACCTTTCTAGAACCTTCGTTTTGAACTTGTAAGTAATCCTTACAAGTTGATTTCTTTTCTAACTCGTTTTCTTCATAAATATGTTTTAAATGCAAAGTAATATTTTGGGGGGTAGTTTCAAATAATTCAGCCATTTTCTTTTGGGTAAGCCAAATATTTTCTTCTGCATATAAAACTTCGATAGTAACTCTTCCATCAGGAGAATTATAAAATGTTATTTCGTTTTCAAGTTCTTTTTTATCCATTTATCCCAAGCTCCTTTAAGTATCCTTTCATTTTCAATTGGACATCAGCCAACTGTTTTTCAAGGTTTTCAATTTCCCTTTGAGTAGCTTGAATATCAATTTCCGCTTCCTCTTCAAAAGTATCAACATAACGAGGAATATTTAGATTATATTCGTTTTCTTTGATTTCGTCTAAAGTTGCAAGATAAGAATATTTATCAATTGTTTCACGCTTTTTATAGGTTTGAACAATTTTTTCAATATCCAAATCTCGTAATATATTCTGATTTTTACCTGATTCATATTCTCTTGAAGCATCTATAAACAAGATCTCATTGCTTTTTCTATTCTTCTTGAATACTAAAATTGCAGCCGGAATTCCTGTACCATAGAATAAATTTTGCGGTAAACCAATTACAGCATCTAAGAAATTATCATTTTCAATAAATTGTTTTCTGATTTTACCTTCCGCACCTTCTCTGAATAGAACTCCGTGAGGAACAACAACTCCAACTTTGCCTCCATCTGCAACTGCTGTTTCAATCATATGAGAAATAAATGCATAATCTCCTCTGTTTTTAGGTGGTACACCCCTCCAAAAACGATGAAATCTATCAGAGTTAGCATTTTCAGCACCCCACTTGTCTAGTGAGAATGGAGGATTTGCAACAACTACATCAAATTTCATTGTTGTATCGCCTTCTATAAGTTTTGGGTTATTTAGGGTATCACCCCACTCAATTTGTGCGTTATCTTTGCTGTGCAAAAACATATTCATTTTACATAAAGCCCAAGTACTGCCGTTGCTCTCCTGCCCATATAAAGAGTAATTATCTGAACCAACTTCATTTGCCGCCTTTATCAAAAGAGAACCTGAACCGCAAGCCGGATCGCAAATCCTATCACCTTCTTTTGGTTCAACCAATTTTGAAAGCAAAACAGATACTTGTGATGGCGTGTAAAATTCTCCGCCCTTTTTACCTGCACCGGCAGCAAATCTTGCAATCAAGTATTCATAAACATTACCAATAATATCTGATTTACCGACTTTTGAAGGTCTTAAATCTAATCTCGGGTCAGAGAAATCTTCAATAAGATTTTTTAAGCGAGCGTTTCTTTCTTTGGTTTCACCTAATTGCATATCAGAATTGAAGTCAATATTGCGGAACACGCCCTCAAGTTTAGCTTTGTTATCTTCTTCGATTTTTTCTAATGCTTGATTTATTAACTGGCCAATTTGATTATCGTTTCTATGTTGGAACAAATAATCGTAAGTGCAGGTTTCATCTAACCTGAATCTTTCTCTTTCAAGACGTCTTTTTATTCTTTCAGTATCATTACCGAATTCTTTTTTTAGTTCTTCATACTTATCTTTCCATACATCACTGATGTATTTGATAAATAAGAATACCAAAATGTAATTTTTGTATTCGGAAGGATCTACTACACCTCTGAAGGTGTCGCATGCTTTCCATACAATGTTATTAATTTCATCTTGATTGATTACTGTCATGTTTTATCTCCTAATATTTTTGTAATTCTTTTTCAATAATTGCACGATTTAACATCTCTTTTTTCTCTGCGATTTTTAATAGTAGTTCTTTTTCTTGTTTTGAACATTCTTCTATTTCAGAAATGAGTTTTTGATTCTTTAATGGAAGCAATGGGATTTCTAACGTTTCAAGTGTTGCTTTGCTGACGTTTGCAATTGTAACCCCAGTTGCTTGACCAGCTCCTTTTGAAAAATGATTTTTCGCTACTGCGCTATTTAACCATGAGCAGACATATTCTGGTAGAAAATTTTTGTTTGTGACTCTTATAATATGACACGAAGCTGTAACGGTTGTATTTGAAGGAATACTACCAATTAGCACAGCGGTATTATTAAGCCCTTTTGCTTTAAACAAAATATCTCCTGGCATGATAATTTCTTCTGGTTTAATATTATTTAGCTGTATTTTTTTTATATTTTCTTCTGAAATACGGACTATACCAGCAGTAGAAATAGCATCCATATTCAGTAAATTTATATTTCCACCAGTATTATAGGGTATCTTGCTTCTAAAAACATGCCCTGTTATAATATTAGATATATTTTTAAATTGAAAGACCATGCTTTACTCCTAAAAACTATAGTCGTAAGTTATTATACTCATAATATACCATGTAAAAGTAGTATTTGTCAAGATTATTTTTATCGTAAGTTGTTATACTCATAATTTCATTTAGTTGACTTTTGCCTTAAATTCTTTTCCTAAAAGGATTTTAGCCCATACTAATTTGTTAAGTTTTATAAAGTTCATTTGGTAATTTATAAACTTTGAGTGATGAATACGACACGTTAAAGGAGGTCGTATGGAAAAAGTCGGATTTAAGATTACTCCAAAAGAATTTAAGCAGCTAAGTAAATGGGCTGAGAATATTTATAACACAGCGGTTGTTATAGATTACTTTGTTGCGAATCAACCAGAGGTTAAAGAATGTTACAATCTTGCACCGATAATTAAGCACTTGCACAATGATGCAGATGTATTGAATGCATTTTTATGAAAAAATGTTGAAGCTTAAATAACGTTTAAAAGGTGTTTAAAATCCGTTTAAACTGTTTTCAAAATTATTATGTCCAAATGATACGATTTTAGATATATGCTTTAAGCTTCCCATTGAAAGAGTGATAAATAGTGTAGCTTGAAAGGAGTATTATTATGGTTGAAAAAGACTACATGTTATACGGAACAAAGATTTTGAACTTAAAAACACAGGAAATTGGTTTATTGATTTGTTTATGGGAAAACAAGTTTACTGATAAAACTGTTGATTTTGCCACATGTGTCGATAAAACAGGCAAGCGTTACAACATTGAACATGATAATATCAGAGTGTTTGAAGATGATTTTGAAAAATAAAAGAACTCGTGAAACTTTGGAAATTGAGTACTCCGAATTTGGAAAAAAATTTGCCAAAGAAATACAAATAGCCTTTGAAAGTTTTCGCAAAACCGAACTAAATAAGCCTTTTTATAACTACAAAGACGATAATTCAATGGAATTTAATTTCTATTTCCAACTCCAATGGAATTTCAACCATTTTGGCAACTCGGTTTGGTATATAGAAAAGATGTAACTACTCTTCACTAAAGAAATCTTCATCAAGTTTTTTTATTTCGATTTTAGTTTTGTTTGAACGCCAACATTGTGCCTTATCATTAAACGAGTTAATTCATCGCCATCAACCAATCTAATCACTTTACCCTGCAGGGAAGCCGCTTTTCTTTTAGCTTTTTCGTCAAAGTAACTAGTAGTAATAAAAACACCTTTTCTTACTGGTGAACATCCTAGAGCGCCAGCAAAATTCTGCATTTCTTTTTCATTAACTTTATTATCAGAGTACCTTTTAGCTTGAAGATATATTTTTTCTAATCCTAATTCATCTTCGTCAATAATTCCATCAATACTACCATCATGGCTTAATTTTGTCATTTTACCCACGCCGTAATTCATTTTTTCCATAAGAATTAAAACTATTTCTTCAAATCTAACAGGGTCAACGCTTTTTAATTTTTCTAGTAATTCTATTTGCAAATTGTCCTTATATAACTCTTGCGCGTGAGCTAACATTTCATCAGGAGTTTCACTTTTGCTTTCGGAATCATTCTTTTCGCTAATATTCTTTTTACTTCTATTTTCAAAATTTATAAAATCATCGTATTGTTTTAAATATGTAAGCATGTTGTTTGGGTTGTCTTTTAATGCTTTTTTGCCACGTTCATTTATAGAAAAGAATGCCCTTTTAGGACTATCTATTAATTTTGCAGCTTTTAAATAAGTTCTAGCCCAACCAACACGGCCATAAAATAGTTTGCCACCACTTGGAATTCCTATAGACAATTCTTCATCAGTTAATTTATACTTTTTACCTAAAATTTCCACGATTTCTTTTAAGCTATGTTCTTTTTCATCTGATAAAACTTCTAAAACAGGAAACATCAAATCATTGTATTTTGGAATTGCCATACTTCACTCCTTTTTCTTTATCCTATCATAAAAATATTAATTTTTATAACCGCGGTAATACCTATAAACACTTGAAAAGCTCGAAAATATGTTATAATGGTAGTATGAATTATAGACAATATGAAAATTTTGAATACCAAAACGCAGTTGCACAAGATTTGAGAAATTGGGCAATCAAATTTGCTTTATCTAAATTCATTATAGCTTCAGTTCCTCAACAAGATAGAACGCAAGTTGAGGCTATTTGTGATGGAGTGACTGGAGCTTTAGATTTAATCAATCCTCCTAAAACTCGTGAAGGTCAAGTTTTAGCTTTTGGCACTAATGCATACAATTTATCAAAATATTTATAATTACTCTATCCCAAAGAATTCTTTTTCAATTTGTTTAACAAAATCTTCGGAGAGTTGGCCACTTGTTTTTTGTTGTTTGAGCTCCATTTTTACCAAGTCTGGCAAATATTTTAGCAAATTTGTCAAAGTATAATACTCGGACTGATTAACGGGCTTTTTGTTTTGCATATCCATAGTTAATTTTGCCATTAGTTTTTCAACAAAGCCATGCAGTTCTTTTAAAAAGTCCTCTTTATTTGCTAATTTTTCAGCTTTTTTCTGTCCCATTCATACTTCGTTCGCCAATAAAAAATCGTACGGCGAGAAACGTTCAAGTTTTTACAAATCTCGTCGATTAACAAATTGTCTTGTAAAAACAGAGTTTCAGCTTGTTTATAATATTTCATTTTACTCATTTTTAATCCTTGAAAATTATTCTGTTCATACTAAATTCATTCTTCTCATTAAGCCTCTTAACCTGAAAGCTACAGCATTTTGAGACCAAGCCTTGTGTTTTACAATATTTCAAAAGTTGGTTAAGTTGCGTTAGCGTGTTTTTCAGCCGTCTATGTCCTAAATTCCGAGTTTTACAACTCACATAAAACACTTTTATATCGTCAATTGTGATTTCTTGAATAATTTTGCCCCTAAAAAATGGCAAAATATTTATCCTAAAAATCGACTCATAAGTCTCGTAAGTCCTTTTAGTGCAAGTAGTTTTGGCATATTTTTCTAAAAAGAATTTTACTGCCGTTTCAAAGTTCAAAGATTCATCATCCGATGCTTCAGCCGAAAAGATCGCATAATCGATTATTTCTACCTTTTCAACGTATTTGTAGCTACCTTGTTCAAATGCTATTTTACCCTCGTTCAAAAGCCGTTCAAGCTCCGTTTCAACGTTAGCTTCGGCTATCATTTCGATTTCATCGAGTGTAAACTCCTTCAGTCGTTTCGCTAATTTTTCTATGTTCATAATAAACCTCGAATCGTTTCTAGCGTGTATTCCGTTATTCCATTGTCCTTTGCGTAGATTTCAAGCTGATTTATAAGTTGGACGATTTGTCTAAAACGATTGTATTTTGGGTGGATATATTCAATGCTTTCGGTTGTAAATTGAATTTCTGAAAGGCCATCAAAAATCTGCTTTAAATCAGCCACACCAAAGGATTCAAACTTCACGATTTCAGAAAACCTATCATATAAATGTTTATAGCGTTCGAGCTTTTTATGCACCAAGCTCATCCCCACAAACACAATTGGGCATTCGGTTTTGTCGTGAATATCTCTGAGTGTTTCGATAGTTTTATAGTTATTCATCAGGTAATCAATTTCATCGATAAAAATTATCTGCGGATTCTTTTTTAACTTTTTGACAACGATATTAAAATTATCCGAAGTCAGGAATCTTGGAATTTCATCAAGTTCCTTAACCACTTCTTCAAGCAGCCATCTACCGGTCATAAGATTTGATGCCCGAAGATATATTCCGTCATACTTGCACGCAAGCCATAATGCTGTTTGAGATTTTCCTAACCCTGGTTCGCCATATATTAACCCCATTTTAGGAATATTCTTTGGTTTGTTAATTAAGTTTTCAACTAAACCAATAAAATTTTTCACGTTTTGAGTTTTTATAAAATTATGTTTCATTTAGTCATTTCTTGGTTGCTCGCATTAAACGGGTCTACGATTGAATGTTTCATAAATTTCATTTATTCACATTCAAGTCTTCGCCCTCTGCTCGCAATCCGCTATTCATACAATAATTTATACTCCTTAGTTTGTTTAAAATTCTCAATCCATTTATCATTCGGATTATTTTTGATTAAATATTCATATTTTTCTGAATTATTCTTGAATATTTTTTGAACACCTTTTGAACGCACTTTGAACTCTGTTTGAACAGGGCTTGAATTTTCTTCAATCATTTTGGTTTCTAAATATTTAACTTCGTCGTTAGATAAATATTCTCTAACTGAATTTATAGTTTTCTTATGTAATTTTCTTTGTTTTACAATTTTTTGCTTGTAATCCTCAAAATCCGTAACTGTACCTAATAATTTTGCCATTGGGTGAGTTTCGGTTAAACGTTCAGCCGTGCATAAGTATTCACCTTTTGTTGTATAAACCTTGATACTTGTTAAATCAAAAAGGTTGTATTTAATTAGAACCTTACTTTTAAAGCCATAAAGGCGTTCATCAAAATAATCACAGTTTAAAAATCTTATCCCGTTTCTTTGAATTGTTTTAACTTCAGTTACAAGCATTAAATCGTCAAGTAAGTTTATATCTACATTTTGTCTTTTTCTACTTTCTAAAATTTCTGCTATTGTTTTATTTGGTGAGTTTGGACAAGGTTGAGAATTTTTGAAATTCAACCACATATCAATCATTTTTATTGTTTCCTCTAAAGTCGGGATAAAATCATTATGTAATTGCTTGTGTAACTTTTCATTTCTCATCAGGTAAGCAGGTTTATTTTGAATACTACTTCCGACATAACTTGGTAATAATTTTTCAAACCCTTCTTGAAATTCTTTGAAAAATCTTTCAATAACTTTTGCTCTGGCATTGTATGGTTTGGCAAATACTGTTTCTATACCAAGTTTTGAATATAGTCCATTAAATCCTAACTCGCTAAATCCTCTATCATCATTAAAGTATTTTTGCCCTAAATGCTCTGCCGTTATCCTGATATACAACTTTTGGAATCATATCAAGATTAATAATTGAATTTCTTAACGCACTTGCAATGCATTGTGTATTTTCTTCAAGCATAATTTCATAACCTACGAGTGCCGTTGATTTCCAATCTAAAAAACCAACCAAAGTTGCTCTTATAGATTTACCTGTAAAAGGATTTATCACATTAAATGCTAATTTATGACCATCAGCAACAAGAATATCCCCAACTTCAAGCAAACTTGCATCACGTTTTATATATGGTTCAACTTTATCTGATAGTGCTTTTTTCTCCATCTCTTGCTAGAACCCATTTGTCATAATTATTTTTCTTAAACCAATTAGCATATTTTCTAAAAGTAATATCTGCGGGAATGTACGATTGACCTTGTTCTTTTAATTTATATTTTGTAAGTGCTATAGCTTTACCTATGCAAAGTCGATTTGGATGAAGTAATAATCCCATAAATATTTTAATTTCTTCATCTGTTAATATAGTGCGATACTCATTGACTTTTGAGTATTTGTATTGAGGAATTAATTTTGTGTAATCTTCAGTTCCATTGAGAATTGTGTTCCAACGGTGCAAACTTCCTCTGCTTATTTCCCCTAATATTTGGAAAAGATGAGAATTGCTTGTATTGTGCAAATTTACAAAATCATAATCGGCTTGAAGTTTGTTTTCAGATTTTCTTCTAAATTCTTTCCATTGATTTAATAAATCTAATCTTGCTAATGCTATCTTCTTTGATTTTTCAGGAGTGAATTCTATCATGTGTTAATTCCTTTTTACTAACACATTCATCACTCTTTATCTCAATTAAATCAACTCTTCATCTCAATATCAGAGACATTTCGACACACTTTAATATGCACCATTCCAACCTAAAATTTCGCTATTAATTTCTTCAATAACATCTGGCGTTAAAAACTTTACAAATTTCTTTTTATGTGAAATATTATCCAAATCTTTGGTTCGTTCTTTTTCTTCTTTATATATAATTTTAATAATATTTTCTAATGCACAAATTTCATGTTTATTGAAAGTTCTATTATTATCTATGTCGTCATTTAATTTTGTAAGAAGTTTTGTTCCAACATTATAAACATCAACAGCAAATTGATTTGAAAAATTTTTCATTCTAACGAGATGATTATCCCATTTGTATTTCTTTTTCCAATTAAAAACAGTTCTGCGTGAAATATTTAATTTTTCAGCAATCATTTCTGGGGATAAATTTTCAACACAGTATAATTTTTCTGCTTCGTGGAGTAAATGTAATTTGTTCATTTAAAACCCTTTTAAATCTTGTTTAAAGACCTTTTACAATGACATTAATTACTCTTGTTTCAACAGAAGTCAAGTGTTTTCATCTCAATCTCAGAGATAATTTAATACATCTCAAATTATGAGAAGATTTTTCACTTGCACTAAATATACATGGCTAAAGCGTAAATATATTGCTAACTTTTGGAGTTTGTTTTTTAAATTGATATGATTTTAGTGCTGGTAATGTATAAATAAGTGCAGATAAAGTCCAATTAGTGCAAGTGCATCTCATTCTATTAAAATAGCCATAAAAGGCTTTATATCGAAGTCATAGCGATTATGTACCCATCTCACACTTGCACTTTATTTACACACAGGTCGCTCAAACTCGAAATCCGAGCTTCTCACCACTATCTCTACAAATTAAAAAGACCCACCAAATAGTGAGTCTTTTTAATTAGCGGGAGACGAGGCTCGAACTCGCGACATCCTCCTTGGCAAGGAGGCATTCTACCACTGAATTACCCCCGCTTATTTCGGTTACTTCTTAATCATACATGCTAAATTTTTTATTTCAAGCACTTTTTTTAATTTATTTGTAAAAATATATTAACTTCATTGAAAAAATGAGAAATTTTTTATATGTTTTGTTTTTATATCAGCAAAATAGTAGGAACAAGAAAGGATTTTTATTATGTCATTTATCCCAAAAATTTCAGAAGCATTTGCTTCTAATGTGGAAAAATTACCTAACAGATTTAATCAAGGCTTTATGAAAATGGGTATTGTCGAACGTACTCCAAGAAATAATTCAACATCTGAAATTATTGGTTCTATTCAAGCATACGCAAAAGAAAACCCCGAAATTGCAGATTTTGCGAAACATTTAAATGAATTGAATCCAAAACATTTAGGACTTGCACAAGATATTATTGATTTATCTAAAACTAAAGAAATGCTTCCGACTCATATTGATATCGCCCAAAAAACAGATAATGGTAAATCAATTGTTGGTATGATTTTAAATAGATTGCCTGAAATTAGCAAGAAAAATCCTGCGGCTCTTGATTTAACTGAAACTGTTTTCAACAATAGTGATACAATCAATTCAAAGTACTTCTTATGTAAGCTTTTTGGTTTTAACTTAGAAAATATGGGAAGCTTATCTAAACAATTGAATGCAACAAAAGAAATAATTCCAGAAATTGCTCAAGACACATTAGATGGCGGTTACACAATGGACTATTCTAAAAACAAAGAGTTTTTCGAATTTGTCAAAGCTTTGAGTTCAGAAGATGCAAAACCGGAAAATGTTAAAATGATAAGACCAATTATGAATGCAATAAATAAGCTTTGCAAAAATTGTCAACCAATTTGTGACCTTAATGAAATAAAAACAGGTGACACCAAAGTTATTAAGAAAAACATGGAAGCTTTACCTTATTTGTTGGAAAATGCTGAAGCTCAAAAAATTCCAGTAGATATTTCTGGATTTCTAACTAAAGCTCCAACTGTTGAAGCATAAATAAAACAAAAAAAAAGAAGACGCAGTTTATTAAGCTGCATCTTCTTTTATATCTGAGTCCATTGATTTTATTGAGATTCCAATTCTTTCTCCAAATTTGTGCTTCAAAGTATTGACCAAATCGTTTGATGAATTTACCCAAAACATTGATGAAGCAAGGATTTTTACATCGCCTGTTAAGTCCGGTAACTTCAACATTACAGGGTCTGAGCCTTGGAATTTGCACAACATTTGTTTCAACAACATTAATTCTTCAAATTTCAACTCTTCTTTCAATTCAATTGTGAAAATATTTGAATTATCAACAGGTTTTACCGTGTCAATCAAAATAATTGGCGGATCATCATCACTTCGTCTGCTAACTTTACCTGATACAATAATTCGTTGCTCATTCTGAAGAAAATCGTTATACTCTGCAATTTTTGAATTAAATGCCAAAGTATCGATTTTACCTGTCAAATCCTCTATTGTCACAAATCGAACAAATTTTGTCGGGTCGTTTCTCGTTGGAATTTGCTTTGTTCCTGTAACAAGTCCGCAAATAGTAACAATTTTTTCATTTGGAACTTCTGGGATTTGTGAAATTTTATGAGTCATCAGGAATGGTAGTTTATCTCTAATTGTGGATAGAGGGTGGCTTGTTACATAAAAACCCAAAAACTCTTTTTCAAAAATTTGAATTTGTCTAGCATCATATTCTTCATCAGAACCGGACAAGTGGAATTTTGCCTCTTCAACAGATGCAGTATCACCTAGCATATCAAATAAGCTTCCTTGACCTGATTCTTTTTCTTTGGCTTCTTTTGAAGCGGTTGAAGTTATATATTCAATGTTTTCCATCAATTGTTTACGACTTTTTTCAATTGTTGAAAAAGCACCGGCTTTGATTAATCCCTCCAAAGCTCTTTTGTTTGCACATTTTACATCAACTCTTTTGATAAAATCATAGATAGATTTATATTCTCCATGCTCTTGACGTTCTTTTATAATTTCTTCAATTACACCCTCACCAACTTGTTTGATTGATGCAAGACCAAATCTTATATTCTTTCCATCTGGTGCGTATTCTAAGTATGATTTATTGATATCAGGCGGAAGAACTTTGATTCCATATTTTAATGCTTCTTCAATATATGCTTGTGTTTTTTCTTGGTCACCTGCAACACTCGAAAGCAATGCTGACAAGTATTCTACCGGGTAGTGACATTTTAAATATGCTGTTTGATAGGCAACAAATGCATAAGCTGAAGAGTGTGCTCTGTTGAAACAGTATGATGCGAAGTTTTGAATTTGTTCAAATAAAGTTTTTGCATCTTCAGCTTTCATACCATATTTAGCAGATCCTTTAATTAGTTTATCTTCTTGAGCTGCCATTGCTGCCGGGTCTTTGTGACCCATCATACGACGAACCATATCTGCTTCACCCAGTGAATAATCCGCCATCTCTCTGAAGATTTGCATAATTTGTTCTTGGTAAACCATTGTCCCGTATGTATCTTTCAAGACTTTTTCCAGTCTCGGGTGTGGATATGTGATTTCTTGCCTACCGTGTTTTCTGTCAACGAAAACATCAACCATACCGGAACCCAACGGACCTGGGCGGAATAGGGCAACCAAAGCGCCTAAATCTTCAAAAACGTCAGGCTGAAGTTTTTTTACCAAGTTCGTCATACCTTGGGATTCAAGCTGGAATACTCCAACGGTTTCACCTCTAATCAACATTTGATATGTAGGTTTGTCATCAAGTGGAATATGGTTAATATCTAAATCAATGTCTTGACATTTTTTGATAAGTTTGACTGTTTTAGATATCATTGTCAAGTTTCGAAGCCCCAAAAAGTCCATTTTTAAAAGCTTCATTTTTTCCAAAATTTCACGATGATATTGAGTTACTACAACACCGTCTTTCCCGTATTGAACCGGTACAATTTCATCTAGAGGTTTATATGAAATGATAACCCCTGCTGCGTGCATTCCGGTTGCGTTTTTCAAACCTTCAACGTGCAGTGCTGTATCAACAAGTCGTTTAACTTCCGGATCCTCATCATAAAGTTTTTTAAGCTCCATACCATCTTGCAATGCATCAGAAATTTTAGCTCCAGGGTCTCCGGAAATCAAATCTGACAATTGTTTGCTTCTTGCATACGGAATATCGAAAACTCGGGCAACACTTTTCATCGCATTTCTTGCTGCTAAAGTATTAAAAGTAATAATCTGACAAACTTTGTCTGCACCGTATTTTTGAACAACGTAATCAATAACCTGACCTCTTTTTTCAATACAGAAGTCTGTATCAATATCTGGCATACTGAATCTTTCAGGGTTTAAGAATCTTTCAAATAATAAGTGGTGCTCAATTGGGTCCAAATCTGTAATATCAAGAGCATAAGCGACTAGAGAACCTGCGGCAGAACCTCTCCCCGGACCTACCGGAATATCGTGAGTTTTGGCATAGTGAATAAAATCCCACGTAATCAAAAAGTATGCGGAAAATCCCATCTGTTCAATTACACCAAGTTCGTATTTTGCCCTCTCCATAAGGTTTGGAGCAATTTCTTCTTGGTGATATTTTCTTTTTATACCTTGATATACAAGTTTTTCAAGGTAGGTATCAGTTGTAAAGCCCTCTGGAACTGGAAAATCAGGGAGAGGAGCTTTCCATTCAACAGTAATATGACATTTTTTACAAATATCAACTGTATTTTTAATACATTCATCAAAGGTTTCACTATCAAGCCACTTGAAAGCATCACGCAATTCTGAAACTTTTTTTACATAAAACTCATTATTTGAAAAATGAAATCTATTTGGGTCAGATTTAGAAGATTTCGTTTGCATACACAATAGTGTATCGTGCCAATCAGCATCTTCTTTATTCAAATAGTGAGAATCGTTTGTGATAATCATTTTGATATCAAGTTCTTTGGCAATACGTATCAAATCAGGATTTGTACGTTTTTGATCTTCCAAACCGTGATCTTGAAGTTCAATATAATAATCTTCTCCAAATAAGTCTTTAAATCGTTTTGCAACAGCTTTAGCGCCTTCGTAATCATTTTTCAAAAGATGTTGTAAAACTTCTCCACCTAAGCAGGCAGAAGAACAAATTAATCCTTCGTGATATTGTTCCAAGAGTTCCCAATTAATTCTAGGTTTCATATAAAAACCTTTAATATGAGCTTGAGAAGCTAATTTAACAATATTTTTATACCCTTGATTATTTTTTACAAGTAAAACCAAGTGATAACGAGGATTATGATTTTGGTCATGTTCAGATAAATCACCATCGTGAACATAAAATTCACAACCAACAATCGGATTTACCAATTTGGGGGTATAATTTGGGTCTTGTTCTGCTTTTTCACGTTCTTTAGAGTTATTTTTTTCTGCATCAATATACAAATCCATTGCCCCGTACATGACTCCGTGGTCAGTAACTGCAACCCCTGGCATGTTATTTTCTGTACAGAATTTAACTAAATCTCCGATTCTAATAGCTCCATCAAGTAAAGAATACTCAGTGTGTAAGTGGAGTGGTACATATTGTGGTTGTGTCTCTGTCATAATAGTCTAATTATAGACTTAATAAAAATTTTTTAACATAAAATATTAACAAGTATAAATTTTTTTTATTTGAATATTTACAAAACAATTTTTTATTAATAATTACTTTTAAAAATCATTTTAATTATTAACATTTTTAAATAATTTAAAATTGTTAAATTGAAAATATTAGCCATTTGTACTATGCTTAGAAAAGCAATACAACATATTGTTTATAATGTTGTATAACCAAGGTTAGGTTTTGGTATCAATAATTGGAGGGTTTTATGCCAAAAGTTTCTATTTTAATACCGTGTTACAATGTGGAAAAATTTATTAGACAATGTATGAATAGTGTTGTAAATCAAACATTACACGATATTGAAATAATTTGTGTAAACGATGGTTCAACAGACTCAACATTAGATATTTTGCGTGAATACGAAGACAAAGACGCTAGAGTTAAAGTTATATCAAAACATAATTCTGGTTATGGTGCATCAATGAATATCGCTTTAGAATCTGCTAAAGGTGAGTTTATCGGGATTGTAGAATCTGATGATTATGCTGATTTGAACATGTTTGAAAATTTGTATAATTTAGCCTTGAAACATAATGTAGATATTGTAAAAGGTGATTGGTACTCATATTATGGGGAAGAAGACAAATTAGTTGAAAATAATCATTTTTCAGAATTTGAAGAAGAAGTTGTTTTAGATCCGAAAATTTCAAAGAATATATTTGTAATACCAAGTTTGATTGCTGCCTCTATTTATAAAAAAACATTTTTAGACAAGTATGCGATTAGATTTTTAGAAACACCCGGAGCTAGTTATCAAGATACAGCTTTTGCTGCAAAAACAATTATGGCTGTTGATAAACTGGTTTTGACAAAAAAGAATTATTATTGTTATCGAGTGGATAATCAAAATTCTTCGGTAAAAAGTTCTGCTAAAGTTTTCTGTATTTGTGATGAATATAATGAAATTAATTCATTCATGGACAAATATCCAGAAATGAAGTCTACCTTAGAAGAGCAAAAATGTGCAAATCAATACCGAGAATATTTATGGAATTTGAATAGGCTTGAAGAAAAAGAGAGCAAAGAATTTTTTAAAGTTTTTAGGACAGAATTTAAAAAGTATTATGATTCCGATATTTTGAAAGATGAATTTTTTGCACGATATCCCAAACGAGATGTTTTGAGATTGATAAATAATCCGTCAAAATTTTATAAAAAAGAATATTTAAAACAAGATGTTATCCCGATTGTTTCTATAAGTCATGGCATTTTTAGAATTCAAGTAGATAATCATAAATTGTTGAGTTTTAATGCTAGAAAAAGGTTTAAAAAACTTTCAGAATTAATAATATATTGCAAAGATAAAAAGAAATTAAAAGAAATAATCAAGGGGAGAGATGAGTCTAAAATATTAGTTATGACTCCTTTTATTCCTTACTATTCTTCAATGAAACAAAGATTTCAACATATTGCAGAAAATTTAAGCAAAATGGGTTATCTTGTATTTTATTGTACTTATCCAAGTGAAGATAAGCAACAAAGTAAATGGTCTGGATTTTTAAAATTAAGTGATACTTTGTATTTGTGTGATAATTTTAGACTATTGCGAAAAAAGTTGAAAAATGCGTGGTTTTATTATACTCCTATTCAGAATTTTACAGAAAAATCTTTTTATAAAGTTAAAAAGAATAACAAAATAGTTTATGATCATATTGATAGTTTCAAAGTTGGTGATGTTAAGGATAAACTTTTTTATTACAACCGACACAAAAAGATTGCTAAAGATTGTGATGTTATTTTGTATTCAGCACGAGGATTAAAAGAAGATTTTGATGAAATTATTAATGACGATAGTAAAATGCATTTGGTTAATAATGGTGTAGATTTCGAACATTTTAATTCGAAATCTATAAATAAAGAATTTGCAGGCAAATTGAATAAATTAAAATCTAAATCTCGATTTTTAGTTGGTTATTATGGTGCATTTGCAGATTGGTTAGATTATGATTTGCTTGAATATATGATACAAAATAAATCTGATATCGGTTTTGTGTTTATTGGACAATGTTATGCTCCAAATGATTATGAAAAAATGGATAAAATTGCAAGATATTCTAATGTTTATTATATTCCGCCGGTTGAATATAATAAGCTTCCAGAGTATGCAAGATTGTTTGATGTTTGTATTATTCCATTTAAGGAAGGTGAAGTTGCCAGATATACAAATCCTATAAAATTATTTGAGTATATGGCTATGGGTAAACCTGTTGTTGTTACGAAAGATTTGATAGAATGTTATGGCTATGATGGTGTTTTTGTTGCCGGTAATTATGAAGATTTTACAAACAAGTTAGAAGAGGCTTATTCAAATTCTGAAAGGGGTATGTTTGTAGATAAGCTTATTCATTATGCAATGGCTAATACTTGGAATGAAAATTGCAGAAAAATTGCCACTATTTTGGATAACAGTTATTTGAAAGGACATAAATAATAATGAAAGTTTCCGTAATTATTCCTGTATATAATGCCGAAAAATATTTAGCAGAATGTCTTGATAGTATTGTTTGTCAGACATTATCTGATATTGAAATAATTTGTGTGAACGATGGTTCTAGTGATAATTCTTTATCTCTTCTAGAAGCTTATTCACGAAAAGATAATAGATTTAAGATAATAAATCAAGAAAACTCTGGTCCAGGAGTTGCAAGAAATACCGGAATAAATGTGGCGAGTGGTGAATATATCTTTTTTGTAGATTCAGACGATACAATATTTCCCGAAACATTAGAAAAAATGTATAACAAAGCAAGCTCTTTAGATTTAGATATTTGTGTATGCAGAAGTTATGAATATAATATAAAAACTCAAAATCAGTCTTTAATTCCTTTAGGTGCACAGCTTCCCAAAGAAGATGTTTTTAGTAGCTCGGATATAAGTGATTCAATTTTCTTATTGTTTGGAGGTTGGCCTTGGGATAAGTTATATAAAAGCTTCTTTAATTAAAGATAATAATATATCCTTTCCAAATTTAAAAAATTCAGAAGATACTTATTTTGTATATAAGTCCTTAATTTTATCCAATAGAATTTCTCTTTTGAACGATTTTTTAATTCTACACAAGATGAATATTACAATTTCAGTATCTAAGACTAGAGAGTCTGATTGTGATGCTTTTATAAAATCTATGGATTTATTACGACAAGATTTATTGGCATCTAATAAATGGGATATTTTAAAAAATGTTTTGTAAGTTATTTTATGATATTTGCACTTTGGCATTTACAAACTATTTCAGAAAGTTTAAAAGATACATTGTTGAAATCAGTAAAAAATTATATTTAAAAATTGAAAATAAAAAAGACTGATTTTGTAGATAAATATTCTTATTCTATTTTTATAAGTCTCCAAAAGAGCGAGAATTACAAGCACTTTGAAAAATTGATGAATAATTTTGATTCATTTTGGGAACGTATTTTTTTCTGTAAAAAATTCTAAAAATTCAAATCATAAAGTCATTACTATTTTGGGGCTAAGAATAAAAATTAGAAAACCTGAAAAAGAAAATATAAAAATATTAATTGCACTGCATAAACCGGCATTACTCCCTAAAGGAAAATATTTTTTACCGGTTCATGTTGGGAGGGATATTGCTCAACAAAAATCAAAGGATGGCATTATTAAGAAAAAAGATTTGTCTTGGTTGTTGCAAAATACTGTAGGCGATAACACTGGGGAATATTTCATCATTAAATAGATATTATAATGAATGCAGTGCTCTTTATTGGGCTTGGAAAAATTATGATAAAATTGGAAATCCAGATTATATAGGATTAAATCATTATAGAAGATATTTTTGTTTTAATGATGGATATTTTGATTCCTATCATCAATCAGATTATGAGAAAGGACTATGTTTTATTCCTGAAAATCGTTTGACATCTAAAGTTTGTCATAAGGCAGGTTTAACAGATAAAAGTATTGAAAAGGTTTGTAAAAATGCTGAGATTATTGTAACAAGAAATGCAAGACTTGATATTGCATACCAGAGCAAAAAGACAAATCTTCGTGGTGATTATGAAACAAGCTTATCTGGTTGCAAAGTAAAAGATTTTGATTTGATGATTAATATTGTTTTGAAAAAATATCCTCAGTATACAGATGTTATAAATAAGAAAATTAATGGATATGAAAAATCGTTATACCAATTAATTATAATGAAAAGAGAAATCTTTTTTGAATATTGTTCCTTTTTATTTACTGTTTTGGAGGAAATAAACAATAAGGTTGATTTTTCTGACTATACAATAAATGGTCAAAGAACATTAGGTTATTTGGCGGAAATTCTTTTGTCAATTTATATTTGGGACGTTGAAGAAAAACATAAGTATAAAATTTCAAAATATGGTACATTGTTTATTCAAAATACAGATTTAAATAAACCTATTTTGAAATCTATTTTTGCAGTCGAAAATTCATTAGATAAACGGCATAAAGTTGTAACTGTCTTAGGGCTTAAATTTAAGTTTAAAAGGGGAAAGAATAAGTAATGAAAGTTAGTATTATAATACCTGTTTACAATGTCGAAAATTATTTGAGAGTGTGTTTGGATAGTGTAGTTAATCAAACATATTCTGACCTTGAAATAATTTGTATTAATGATGGTTCTACAGATTCATCTTTAGATATTCTGAATGAATATGCTAAAAATGATAGTCGTATTCTTGTTGTGTCATCAAATAGAGGGTTAGCTGCAGCTAGAAATACCGGATTAGAATATGTAACCGGTGAGCTTTGTTATTTTTTAGATAGTGATGATTATATTGAAAGAAATCTAATAGAATATGCTGTTAAAATTTTTGAGAATTTTGATGTCGATTATTTTTGTTTTAGTTCAAAAGCTTTTCTTGATGGGAAAAATATATCTCAAGATTTAGATATTATTGCAGATTATATTACAGTCAAAAGAGATGGGGTTTTTGATGTAAGTTTTGATATTGGATTAGGAACCAATATTCATGTTTGGAATAAAATTTTCAAAACGAGTAATCTTATCAGTAATAATATCAAATTTATTGATGGACTTCTTTATGAAGATATTTATTTTATGTGGAATTGTGTGCTTCATTCTAAAAGAGCTTATTTTGATACCGATTTTTATCACTATTACAGAATTCGTTCAAATTCAATAATGGAAAACACAAATAAAAATAAATCATTTGTCAATGCGGTTTCTCATTTATACAATTGGCATGAATTATTTTTAACACTAAAAAATGATATGAATTTATTTTCTAAAAATTATAATAATTTGTTATTCTTACTTAATATGTATAGACAAAGAACAAAAGAAATGGTTAACCCTTCTGAAAAGTATAAGGTTGAAAAATTATACCAATCTTATTTTAGAGAAATAACAGAGTTTAATAATTATTTGTACTTATTACAAAAAGCAAAAAAAAAATTTAAAAGAAAAATTATTTTCTGTTGAAAAAAGCAGGTAATCATTGGATCTATCGATTATTATTTTTTAAAATTAAATTTAAGCATAATGTAATTCATAAGATAATTAATCAACCTCTTAGATTTTTGTTGAGTTTAAATCTTGCACTGATACAATTGGGAAAATCAAAGTTTGATGTATTTTGTAAAACAAATACAAAAAAATTCTGAAATGGAAGATGTTTTGAGAAATTTAGGGAGTTCTATTTCTTACCAAATCGGGGCAATCTTGGTGATATTGCAATCGCAACTTCTTGTTATCAATTTTTTGATTCAAAGAATATGAATTATTCAACTGTTGATATGAGTTTAGAACGACAAAGTTTTGTTGATAAACCATTTAATCTTGTTTATGGTGGAGGAGGTTTATTTACTAAGTATTACAGACAATATTATCAGGATATTTTAAATTTATTTAGGTCAAAGAATTTACAAAATGCGGTTATTATGCCCGCGAGTTTTTATGAATGTCGTGATGTTTTGGCTCAGCTAGATGAAAGATTTACCGTATTTTGTAGAGAAAAGCAAAGTTATGAGTATTGCGTCGCAAATAATTCCCGAGCGAAGTTTATTTTGGCTGATGATATGGTTATTGGTTTAAATACGGATTACTACAAAAAAGAATTTTTAGATAAAAATAATTTAAAATCATTTTTATCTAAGAATGGCAAAGAAAATTTTAAAAATGTTGTAGAAAGACTTTGTCCTTTTTATTTTGAGGTTCAAAAACAATTTAAAAAAGTGAAAAAATCTTCCAATACAAATATTGGTTATTTTTTGAGAACTGATGATGAGAAATTCTTTAATCCCGAAAAATCTGGTCTTGAATCTCTTGTTGATTTATCGTTATGTGCAAGTTCATTTTGTGCTGATAAAGCAATGGATATAATGTTGTCAAAATTGTTTTTAGGCATATTAGATTCTTATGATGTTATTGTTTCAGATAGATTGCATATTGGAATTTGTTCTGCATTATTGGGTAAAGAGGTTTATTTATTGGATAACTCATATAAAAAAGTCTCAAATGTCTATAAAAATTCTTTGAAAAATAATAAAAAAGTTCATTTGTATCAAGATGTTGACTCAATGATGAGAGATTTGTCGAAAATAAAAAATAAAATGAATATTAAACGAATAAAAACATTTGGATTGATGAACTTCTTGTTAGAATACGGAAGTATAAAAAATCAATTTGGTGCTGAAAAAATTATATGGAGAAATTAAATATAATGTCAAAAGATAAAATAAAAAGATTTATAGAATGTATTGTTCCCGTCACGGCTTGTAATTTGAGATGTCATTATTGTTATGTAATTCAAAATGATTATAGAACAAATAAAATTCCAAAATTTGAATATTCTCCAGAATATATTGCAAAAGCCTTGTCTAAAAAACGTCTGGGTGGAACTTGTTTATTCAATATTTGCGGTGCAGGTGAAACATTGTTGCCAGAAGAAGTTGTAAAAGTTGCTTATCAATTATTGAATGCGGGACATTATGTAAATATTACGACAAATGGTACTATCACAGAACGATTTGAGGAAATTAGTAGTTTTCCTAAGGAGTTTTGCGAACGTTTGACTTTTTCTTTTTCTTTCCATTATTTGGAGTTGAGGGATAGAAATTTGTTAGATGTGTTTTTTAAAAATATTAATTTGGTAAGGCAAGCAGGTTGTTCATTTTTAGTTCAATTTAATATGTATGATGAATACATTCCGCATTTAGAAACAATGAAACAGTTATGTATGGATAATGTTGGCGCGATACCACAAATTGCATTGACTCGAGATGAAATGTCTGATGAAATTAAGATTTTGTCAAATTTATCAAGAGAATCCTATTATAAATTGGGAGAATCTTTCAATTCTCCATTATGGAATTTTACTAATAAAAATTTCTTGATAAAGCGTAATGAATTTTGTTATGCTGGAGATTGGAGTTTCAGACTTGATCTTACAACTGGGGAAGCTAAAAGATGTTATTTTGAAGATTATACACAAAACTTTTATAAAGATATAGATAAACCGATTAATTTCTGTGCAGTTGGGTGTGAGTGTGGACTTCCATATTGTATAAATTCTAGTCACTTTATAGCATTAGGGAATATACCACAAATAGAATGTCCAACCTACAGTGATTTAAGGAATAGAAAATGTAAAGATGGTACAGAGTGGGAACAACCACAAATGAAAAGTTTTTTGAATACGAAATTGTACGAAAACAATCGTAGGTATATTGAGGAAAAGAAAAATAATTTTTTAGAAAATATTTTTTCTGTTAAATATTCAAAAGGTGCAGGACTTTCACGTCATACAGTAATTACATTATTAGGAATTCGATTAAAATTTAAGGTTTAATTAAAAATGTCAAATAAAATAATAGTTGCTTTTTCAACAGATAATACGATATTTAAAAGAACATATATTTCATTATTAAGTGTTTTGAACAATTCTAAATCATTTGTAGAATGTTATATCTTGTATTCGGGTTTAACAGATTTTGAGTTAAAGTTTTTTAGAGATTTAGAGAAAAGACATTCTAATTTAAAAATACATTTCAAACAATTTGAGTCTTCAATAGTCACTAAATATCCGGTGTTTAATTACATAAATATGACATATTGGTTTAAGTTTTGGTTCGCTGATATGTTTCCAGAGGTTGATAAGGTTTTGTATTTAGATGAAACAATTATTGCACAAGATGATTTGTTTGAACTTTATTCTACAAATTTAGGGCATTTATTCTCCCAATAGGTGTAATTTTATTTGCTGCTTTTCAAGGTGTTTTGAGATATCTGAATGGGTATTTGTCAACTTGGACTTCTCAAAGAATTACTAATGATGTTAAATTCGATTTGTTTGATAGGCTAATCCACATGCACCCACAATTTTTTGACGAAAACTCTTCCGGTGTAATTATCCAAAGATATATGGGTGACCCTGCAACAGCTTCAAGTGGTATCGTAGATAATATTAAAACAATAACAACAAGTTTATTTGGTGCATTAGGTTTAATTGCTGTAATGCTTTATAGTTCGTGGAAACTAGCAATAATTGGAGTTGTAGTTCTTTGTGCTGCATTTTTACCGGTTGCTTTGATTAGAAAAAGGATTAAAGAAGCATCTAATAAAAATATGGTAATAGGTGGTAATATTACAACTAATATTAACGAAACATATTCCGGTAATAAAGTTATGGCAGCTTATGAACTTCAAGACCGTCAAAATAAATATTTCAAAGACCAAACTTGGAAATCTTTTGATGTCAATATGTCATTATACAAACGTTCAGGTTGGATGAGCCCTATTATGTATATTATTGCATCATTCGGCATTGCAACTGTTCTTGGTGTAGGTACATATTTAATTAATAGTGGTGAAATGACAGCCGGAAGTTTCGCATCATTTGTAACTTCTTTATTATTACTTTACAAACCTGTAAAAACATTAGGAAATACTTTAACAGGTATTCAGAATATCTTTGTAGCAATGGGTCGGGTGTTTGAATTATTTGATTTAAAACCAGAAATAACAGATTGCAAAAATCCGATAACACTAATGGGTTTAAATAAAGATATTAAAATTAGAAAATGTATGTTTTGAATATACTCCAAATCACCCAGTATTAAAAAATATAAATTTAACAATTCCTAAAAATGAAACACTTGCAATAGTAGGAAATTCTGGAGGAGGGAAATCTACACTTGTCAATTTAATCCCAAGATTTTACGATATAAAAAGTGGTTCAATAAAAATAGATGATTTAGATATAAGAGAAATATCTTTAACCTCACTACGTCATAATATATCAATGGTGTTCCAAGATAACTTCTTGTATTCTGGAAGTATCAAAGAAAATATTATGATGGGAAACCCAAAAGCAAGTCAGGAAGAAGAACTAATGGAAGCAATAAAGTCTGCGCATTTGCAGGATTTAATCTCAGAACTGCCATTGGGCTTAGATACTGAATTAGGCGAGAGGGGAATGACATTATCCGGAGGACAACGACAACGTGTAGCAATTGCAAGAGCGATGTTACGTAATGCGCCGATAGTAATCTTAGATGAAGCAACGAGTGCATTGGATAATGAATCAGAAGCAATTGTACAAAAAGCAATGGATAACCTGATGCAAAATAGAACGGTATTTATAATATTTTGGTTTTAATTGATTTATAGCTTTAATAATTCTTTTTTGTCTTTCCAGACTAATGACATTTGATTCCGGTGTAGATTTTTTGTCTTTTATATTTGACATAACAAGGTCATCTGATGTAGAAGTTGAAAAAACTTTTCTATAAGATGATTTCAAATAATCAAGCGATGTGTTCTTAGCGATAGTAGAAATCCAACTTTTTGCAGAACCTTTTTCTTTGTATTTGTCTGAATTTTTCCAAATCTTTACATAGACCTCTTGTTCCAAATCTTCGTTATCTTCTTTGGTAATAAGGTGTATGATATTTTTAATATTTTGTTTGTTTGATTCAATTACTTTGTTAAAATCCATCTATTATTCTACCGAAATTAGCCCGTAAGAATCTACTGGAAGACCTAAATCCTCAGAACTTAAAGTCGTTCCATATTTAAGAGTATCAGAAACATCTGTGTTGAAATTTATTACACCCAGAGTTGTTCCGCTAACCATTAGCACAAATAATGCACAAGCAACTTTAACTTTTGCCAGATTTTTGCGTTTTTCTCTGTAATATGGTTTTACTTCCTTCAAAAGTTCAGAAACTTTCTCCATTTTTTCGTATTCCTTTTGGCAATCGGGACAGTTTGCAATGTGTTCGTTTAATTCTTCTTCACTTCTGAATGTAAAGAGTGCTTCATATTTTGTACATTTTTTATCCATAATATTAACCTCTATACTCTTATAACGATTTTAATCTAAAAAAGTTCATTTTTCAAAATTATTTTTACCGGCTTCGTAAAAATATGTATCAAATTCTTGCACAAAGTTTTTTTTGATAGTAATATGATAAATATATAAGGGGAGAATTTATGGAATTTTTCAGAAAACATCAAAAGCTAATTATCGGGATTATAGCTATTACTTTTATTGCTTGGACAGTTGGACTTATGATGTTGCCTTTGATTGTAAAATAATATAAAAATGAAAATAAATAACTTTTTAAAAAATATATTTATATGCTGGATAATGCTTGGAACTCTTGGTTTTGGTGGGGTTCTATCTCCTGTTGTTGCCGCTTCGACTTTAAGGCAAAAATTAAAGCAAACAAATAACAAGAGATATTATATCCAACAAAAAAAGCATCAAACAGACTTAAAGCTAAAAAATGAACGTAATAAATTAAGCAACAATCAACAGAAGCTTGAACAAGCACATCAAGAACTTGAAACAACTACTGCAAGGTATAATTCGTTGATGTCTAATTTGACTTCAATGGAAAGTCAGTTGAATAGCGCTATTGTGGAGTTTCGTAGCATTGATGCTGCTATGAAATCTCGTATCCGTCAGGTTTATAAACACCAAAGGACGGGTATGTTTGTCCTTATTATGTCTGCAAGAGATGTGAATTCTTTAATGGATACATTCTATTTTGAAAAAATTGTTATTAAAGATGATTACAAAAGAATGCAGGCTGTAAAAGCTAAAGCAAATGAAATTGCAAGATTAAAAGCTCAAGTAGAAAGTCAAAGACGTATGGTTGAGGCTTCAATTCGGGATATTAAAAACCAAAGGGCAACAATTCAAAGTTCAATCGCTGAAAACAAAAATATGATTGAACGTTTACAAAAAGATAAAAGTTATTATGAAAGAACGGAAAGAGAATTGGCAAGACAATCTGCAAGTATTCAAAGTATGATTGAGCAGATGACAAGAAGGGCTTCTCATTCCAATTCAACACCTGTTCATGTTTCATCTACAGGATTTATTTATCCGATTCGTGGACCAATCACCTCTCCGTTTGGATATAGAACTCACCCAATATTCAAAAGTAGAATTTTCCACTCGGGTATTGATATTGCGGGCCCGAATGGCGGAGCAATTCATGCTTCAAATGATGGACGTGTAATTTATGCCGGTTGGTACGGTGGATACGGTAAAGTTGTAATTTTAGACCATGGTGTAATTAATGGCAGACCGATTACAACATTGTATGGTCACATGTCGGCAATCAATGTAAGTAGTGGACAAAACGTGAAAAAGGGTCAAACTGTTGGACGTGAGGGGTCGACAGGTTATAGTACAGGTCCTCACTGTCACTTTGAAGTCAGAGTTAACGGTAAACCGACAAATCCGTTGAGTTACATTTAGGATAAGGACGTTAAAATTGAAAAGATATTTAATCGCAGCACTTTTAATATTCACTTTTTCCAATGCATCATTTGCTGATGAATTGGAAAATTCTCCTGTAATGAATGTAACTAATCCCGTATTTCGTTCTTCATTAACGGATTTGATTCCGGATAATGATAATAATTATTCCGGTTATGATTACAACTTCCAAGGTGCCGGTGGAGGAACTAGAACTTATAGAGAAATTAATCCGGATAATATGCCATTTTTCAAACAAATGAGATTGCGTATTACAAACAAGTTGTGTGGTTCCGGAGAAGAAGAGTCTGCTGAAAATCCCGATGAAGAAAATGTAACAGAGGTAAAAGAATCTCCATTAAAAAAAGTTAAATTCTGGAAGAAAAAGAATAAAAATGTTTTAGAAAATCAATCTGATTTAGTGTCTGAAAGTGATTTAACAAATTCAATTCAATCTGAAACTCAAACAGATTTAGATATTTCGGACGAAACAATGTCTTTGACCGGTGGTGTTAATGAACAAGTTACAGAAAAGCAATTGACGTTAGATGCTGAATTTGTGACTTATGACGATGAAACTGGGGATATGGTTGCAACCGGTCGTCCTATTTTGTATTTGCCGCCACAAAATGTAAAAATTGTAGCAGATAAAATGACTTATAATGAAGATTCCAATGTATTGAAAGGTATTGGAAACGTAGTTGTTTATAAAGATGGTATGCCAACTAAGGGTGATTATCTCGAAGTTGATATGAATGAAGAAACCATGATTATGGACAATATGGAAACCAAAACGGAGTCTATGATTACTGATGCTAAAAAAGCTATCCAAAAAGATGGCTTGATTATTTTGAATGACGGTAATTTTCATTCAGATGAATCTCAAATTTATCGTTTAGCTTCAAGAATGGTTGGACCTCAATTCCAAAATATGATTGTTGATCCAGATGCTCAAGCTTTAATTTTTGGAAATCCGGAGGGAAATAATTTTAAACTTGATATCAAATCGATATTTGTTGAAGCAAGAAAAAATCATGATGTAATTAAGGCAAAAGAAATCAAGTTTTATCATAAGGATAAATATTTATTTACTTGGCCTAGTCTGACAGCTTACACAAATAAAGAACGTGATTATTTTGAGGCAAGTTATCCTGAGTTGGGTTCTCGTAGAAAACTGGGTATGTATGTTGGTCCTGGGTTCGTATTTGGTGGACCTGCCGGTTCTGTTATTAAAGTTATTCCGTTCTTAAATTATAAGAGCAAATTTGGTTTTGGTGGGGCTTTAAAATACCACAACACATATAATACAACAGAAATGGGCTATGGTTCAGCAAATGACATTTTCTTCTTAAGAGGTGTTCAAAGATTAGATGATAATGTGTTTTTACATTATGCTGTTAATTCATACTTAGATGAATGGTTCTTAGGTTCAAGAATGCCTAAATGGATGGCTGAAGTTTATTATGACAAATCTTTTGTAAATAAAGACTTTTTAGCTAAAGGTATGGATTTGAGATTTCGCCATAGAGCCGGTTTTGGTATGATGCAAGATGATGATAGAAGTTATTATGGCGAGCATATTGATTCAAGCGAAATGACAACTACAAGAACTCGTTATATGGCAGAGTTAGCTCAAAGCTTCTATAATTATAAAAATATAGAAAAAAGACTTGCGTTAAACGTAAGTTTATTGATGCAAGGTTCTGCGGCATTATATGGTACGGGTGATACTCAGTTCATTGGTCGTGTTGGACCTAGTGTTCACTTACAATATAAAAACTGGATGCAAGATGTGGGTTACTTGATTGCGGGTTATTCTGATGAAACACCTTTACCAAGATATGATACGTATAGATACGGTCACCAGAGTGTATATTTGACAGAGGCATTAAGACTTAACAAATATTTCTCTGTTGGTTGGTCTGGTAATATTAATTTGTCTGACGATGCTCCAAACGGTAAAATGTTCCAAGAAAATCGCTTTATTGTTGCTTTTGGTCCAGATGACTTCAAAATCAGTTTGGGTTATGACTTTGTAAGACAGACTACATACTTCGGATTTAACGTTGCATTTGATACAAAGGGTACATCTATCAAATATGGTAAAATGGAAATTAAAAACCCAGAAAAATTAGGTAAAAATGCAAATCCGGAAAAATCGGAAGAAGAGCGTAAATTAGCATTCTCTCCTGCAAGTAAGAAGTCAGATGAAGTTCAAACAACAAATAAAAAATCAAAATCAACTGAAAATGAAAAATCTACAGTTTTAAAATATGCTGAAGTAATTGAAATTGAAGATCCGGATAAAGAAAGTATTCAATAATATGTTTGAAGATAAAAAAAATGAATTAATTGAATATGGTCGTATGGCAGGAGATAAAAATTATACTCCCGGAATTTCCGGCAATCTTTCTGCAAGATGTGGGGATATGGTTGTAATCACATCGTCCGGAGTCGCAAATGGATATTTGACAGAAAATGATTTTGCGGTTGTTGATTTTGATGGAAATGCAATTGAGGGTGAAAAACCGTCTAGCGAGCGTATGCTCCATATTGAATTTTACAAAAAACGTCCTGAGATGAATTATGTGATGCATGTTCATTCTCCTTACTTGACGGCATTTGCTTCTGCGGGAATTGCATTAGACGATAAAATTTCGCCAGAAATAATTTATTGTTTTGAAAAAATTCCACTTGCGGAGTATTCAATCCCCGGGTCAAAAGAACTCGTTGAAAAAACATCAAAGTATTTTGAAAATTATGATGTTGTTCTAATGGCAAATCACGGGGTTATTATTGCTGGTAAAGATATTAAAGATGCTTTTTATAAGCTTGATTTGTGCGAAAATTATGCAAAAACTGTAATATGTGCAAAACTTCTTGGTGGTGCTAAAATATTACCAGAGGAAGAAGTTGAAAAGATTTATTTATTAAGACAAAAGTAAAAGAGGAAAATAATAATGACAATTACATTAGAGAATAAACAAGGTTTGATAGCAGGTGACGGAATTTTACCTGTTAGAATGGCTCAATATGCGAAAGAAAATGGGTTTGAAGTTGTTTGTATTTCTCTATCAAGAGATAATGTAAGAGATTTAAAAAAATATTGTTCAAAAGTTTATAGCTGTCACCCTGGGGAAGTTAATAAAATTGAATCTATATTGAGAGATGAACAAATTAAGCAATTGACTTTCTTGGGTAAAGTTCATAAAAAAGTTTTGTTGCAACTTCACAAGTTTGATAAACGTGCAATTGATTTAATTAAAGATGCCGTAAGATTGAATGATGATCAAGTAATGTTGATGATTGTTCAAGAGCTTGCAAAAATTGGAGTTGAAGTTTTAGACCAAACTATTTTTATCAAAAACCTAATGATTCCTGCAGGTGTTCTTGGTAAACATAAACCAACAAAAGAGCAAATGGACGATGTTAATTATGGTTTTTGGTTAGCAAAAGAAATGGGCAAAATTGATGTCGGTCAATCTGTTGTAATCAAGGATAAAATGATTATGGCAGTAGAAGCAATTGAGGGTACTGATTCTTGTATCAAACGTGGCGCCAAGCTTGCTAAACGTGGTGCTGTAATTGTTAAAGTTGCAAAACCAAAGCAAGATAAAAGATTTGATATTCCTGCAATCGGTATGAAAACTCTTAGAACAATGAGATGTAAAAGAGCTTCTTTAATTGCTGTTGAGGCAAATGAAACAATTATTGTTGACCAAGAAAAAGTCATCAAATATGCGGACGAACACAATATTGTAATTATGGCAGTGTAGATGAAAAAAATATTTATTATTACAGGCGAATATTCAGGTGACATTCACGCATCAAAAGTTGTGAAAGAATTAAGAGCGCTAAATTCTGATATTGAAATTGAGGGAATTGGTGGCGAAAATCTGGCCGCAGAAGGTGTAAAATTGTTCGCAAATCAAGATAAAATGTCTGCTGTCGGACTTTCACCAAAGATTTTGATTGACCATTTCAAACTCGGTAAATCTGTTGTTGAATATTTGAAAAACGAATACAAACCGGATTTAGTTTTGCTAATTGATTATGGTGCGTTTAATTTGTCTGTTGCAAAATTTTTACACGAAGCAGGGATAAAGGTATTTTATTATATTCCTCCGCAAGTTTGGGCAAGCAGAAAATATCGTATCAAATTAATTAAAAAATTTGTGGATAAAGTTCTTTGCATCTTCCCGTTTGAGAAACCTTTGTATGCTCAATATGGAATTGATACACACTATTGTGGACACCCACTTGTAGCTCAACTTCCGCCCGCTGCACCTAAAAGAGAATTCTTCCGCTCACATGGTTTTGATTTAGAAAAAAGACTAGTTTCTGTTTTCCCGGGGTCAAGAACCTTTGAGTTGAAAGAATTGATGGACGTATTTAAGGAATCTGTTACAAGGTTGAGAAAAAGACATCCGGATTTGCAGTTTTGCATGTCACAAGCTCCAAATATCTCAGACGAAGTTTACAAAAAGTATTTGGGCGATTTTAATATTAAAGTTATTAAGGGTGAAAACCAAGCATTGTTGAGTGTTTCTGATGCTTTAATTTTAGCATCTGGCACGGTTGCATTAGAAGCTTGTTTGTACAAAACTCCTATGATTATTGCGTATCGAGGACCAAAATTGTTTTATTGGATTTATTTACTTGTAAGATGTATAAAACGAGTGTCTCTGCCAAACATTATTGCAGATAAATCTATTGTTCCGGAAATTATTCAAGACAAAGTTACTCCGTTGAATATAACTTATGAAATCGAAGAAATACTTTATAACCAAGAGAAAAGAGAAAAAATGGTAAGTGAACTTGGAAAAGTTCAAGAAATGTTATCGGATAAAAATTCTGCCCTTGAAGTTGCTAAAGTTATTGATACTGAATTATTTCCTTAATATAACTTAAATGAGCTTTGAATTTAGGCAATTTTCGTTTATTCTAGCTTTTTAATATAAGTGTAGGCTAGTGATTTATGATTAATTCAATTCAAACAATTGAAACAAAACATAATGCGTTTGGAGATATGACGAAAAGAACTACTCCAAGCGATTTTTGGCTGGCTGAAAATTCAAAAATTAAATCTAAAAAAGATAGAAAAGATAATAAAATCGTAATCATGACGCCCGAAGAGGCGAGAGCTACAAAGAACATTAAACTTATTGGTTTATCAATTGCAGGAGCAATGGTCTTGACTGCAGCCGGACTGTTTTTCTTCTTAAAAGGCGGTTCAAAAGGTTTGTCCAGTAATTTCAAAAAGTTGAGGAATTATTTAGAATCCAAAGTTCAGAATGCGAAATTGAATAAATCCGGTAACGATTTGGTGACAAAAGCCTATGCTTTATTGATTAAAAATTTAGATAGAGCTTTGCAAAAATTTGAGGCTGTGAATAATTTCACTACATTCAAAGATCTTTTATTCAAAAAAATAATGTATAGCAATTTTGGTTTTAAAAAATTTGCTTCAAAATCTAATTGGGGGGCTAAAATTCATTCCGGTGTGACTAGGGTTTTTGAAAAAATCGGACGTCAATCTGTTGTGAATTCTTACCAAAAAACGGCAGGTATAATGACAGAGCGCAAGTTGTTGTGTGCTCAGATTGAAAAAGATATCTTGGCAAAAAATCCGTATGATATCGTTGAAATAAACGGTATAAGACGAACAAAAGCTCAATGGCTAATGCAGATTTCTAAAATGAATGATGAACTTTCTAAAAACTATAATCTTCACTTTGGAACTAGTGCTTTAACAGGTAGGTATTTAAAAATCAAGAAAACGACAGATGGTTTAAATTCTTATTTTGAGGATTTAGGCACTTTCTTATCTAAAAATACGTTGAATTCGTTTGTATCAGATTCGTTTATTTATTCTGACAAGTTGAAAATTCAGAATGCGGTAAAGGGGTTTAGAAAAAATCTATCTTATTCAATTTCTGATATGGCAAAAGAATCAGAAGACAAAGTTATGCAAATGACCCAGTCTGTAAATTATAAAGATGTTGATAAACTTAATATATTGAATTCAATAAGGACAGGTTTTAAAACTCTTGTAAAATCTAAAACTAATAAAAATGAAATTACTCAAAAAATCTTAGGAGACATTGATACATTTAATAAACTTGTTAAGTCAGACTCTTCATTAGGTAAAAAGGAAACAGATTTACTATTATCAAGTGCAGATGAATTGAAAAAATCATTATCGGAATTCAAGCAAGGAAAAGTTGAAGATATTCTATCGCTTTATAAACATTTGCTTTCTCCTGATGATTATTACAGAGTTGAAAAATCTTACAAAAACAGTATCAAGTCATTAGATAAATCAATAAATATTGAAACTGAAGAATTTATTTCCAAAGTTAGGGATTTAACAACCGGAGGTGCTCCAACTGATATTTTAACCGTTTTGGGTTCTTTTGCAACTTTGAGTTATCAACTTGGAAAATCAGATAACAATGACGAACGAGCTTCAATTTCTTTGAAATACGGAATTCCTGCCCTTGCCGGTATTGGTGTTTCATTGTACTGTAATGCAAAATTATTTGCAGGGACAAAATCAATGTTAGTAGCAAGTATTTCCGGTTTAATTGTTAACCAAATAGGTTCTTGGGCTGATAAAATGTTGAAAAAACACAAAGCTGCGAAATTAAGTGCAAATAACCAAAATCCTCAACCGGTGCAAAATTCAAATTCTGATGTCTTAGATTTAACAAAAATTGACACTAAATCCGCATAATATCCTCTAAAAATTGTATAGATATCTTGTTTTTTCTTGTTAAAATCACAATATGAGGGCAGTTGTGCCTGTTTAAATTTACCAACAAGGGGAAGAGAAATATATGACATTAACCATTAGAGAAAAACTCGAAAAAAGAGAGTTTGATTATTTAAGTGATATAGCTACAAAATCTGCAAATTCAAAAGGAAGAAAAATAGATGAACCTCAATCTGATTTGAGAACAGATTTTCAACGTGATAGAGATAGAATTCTTCATTCAAAAGCTTTCAGAAGATTGAAACACAAAACTCAAGTTTTTCTATCTCCGTTTGACGACCATTTTAGAACTCGTTTAACGCACACTCTTGAAGTTTCGCAAATTGGGAGGACAATTGCAAGAGCCTTGGATTTGAATGAGGATTTGGTTGAAGCTATTTCATTAGGTCATGATTTGGGGCATACTCCGTTTGGACATTGCGGTGAGGGTGTTTTGAATGAACTTGTTCCTGGGGGATTTCATCACAATATTCAGAGTGTAAGAGTTGTTGAAGTTTTGGAACATTTAAACCTATGCCGTGAAACTATTGATGGAATTTTGACTCACACTTGGGGATATAAACCATTAACTCCGGAGGGCAAAGTCGTTCAACTTGCTGATAAAATCGCTTATATTAACCACGATATTGAAGATTCTATCAGAGCCGGTGTAATTGTGGAAAGCGATTTACCAAAAGATTGTATTGCGTATTTTTCGTCTAATCAAAGTAAACGATTAAATAAAATGATTACCGAAGTTGTTAAAAATTCTATTGGCAAATCTGAAATTGCGATGAGTGAAGAAGCTTGGGCTTATACGACAAAACTTCGTGATTGGATGTTTGAGAATGTTTATATTGATTCTCCTGCAAAAATGGAAGAGAAGAAAGCAAGCAGAGTAATTAAAGAATTGTTCTATCTCTATGTTAGTATGCTCAAACCTATGTGTCCGGAAGATAAAATCGTTCGTTTGGTTACGGATTATATTTCCGGCATGACAGATAGATATGCTGTTGAAAGGTTTAAAGAAAACTTTATTCCTGTAGGACTCAAGTGCGGAGCAAAAGAAGATTATTTGTTCAAACTTGCATTGGCAATTGATAAATAATAAAAAAAGAGTATAATCAGACTTATGGATATTCAATATTTGTCTGAATATTTAGAATATATTGAAATAGAAAAAGGCTTGGCTCAAAATACAATTGAGGCATACCGTAGGGATTTGTCTGAGTTTTTAGATTTCTGTCACGAAAAAGGTGTATCTGACATTCAAAGTATAAAACGTACTCATGTTAACGGTTTTATTCTTGATTTGAGAGAAAAAAATCATACTCCACGTAGTGTGGTGAGAAAAATTGCATCTTTACGGGGATTTTTCAAATGGCTTTGTGCAAATGAATACACTAAAGTTGACCCTACTTTAACTCTAGAACAACCAAAACTCCCGAAACGACTCCCGAAGGTTTTGTCAGTTGAAGAAGTTACGGAAATTTTCAGTTCCAATTTGACAAAAGAAGAAAGTTTGATTGTTGAGCTTTTATATGATTGCGGGCTTCGTGTGTCTGAACTGGTTAATCTTAAACTTGATGATATTAATGCGAATTCAAAATATATAGAGTGTTTTGGTAAAGGTTCAAAAGAGCGAATTGTACCATTTGGCAAAAAAGCACAATCGGCTTTGAAAAAATATTTGAAAGTTCGTGATATGATTGTTCTTCAATACAATATTACAGATAATAAAAACTTATTTATCAAAGATGATGGTAAAAATTTAACAAGACAAGATGTTTATAATTTTATTCGGAAACAGGGTGAAAAAATTCACAAACATATTTCACCCCACACTTTGCGTCATAGCTTTGCTACTCATTTGCTTGAAAATGGTGCAGATTTGAGGGTTGTACAAGAACTTTTAGGACATAGCGATGTTTCTACAACCCAGTTATACACGCATATAACGAAAAAACGTCTTAAAGAAGTGTATTTTGCAATAAACAAAGACTCGTGATAATATCTAAGTATGTTAAGTATATTTGTTTCAGGATTGAATAAACACACAGGTAAAACTATTGTTACAGCTGGAATTGCCGGAACAATGCAGAGCCTTTCTTATTCGACAAGTGTTTACAAACCTATTGAAACTTCAGGAGTTGAAGTTGATGGTGGTATTTCTTCTACAGATATTTCTGCTATAAGTAATTTTGATTCTAATATCAAAACGTCAATTTCCTATTTATTTAAAAGCCCATCAACTCCACTTGCTGCTGCGTATGAATCAAATAATACAAAAATTGATATCCAAAAGATTTATAATGATTATCAAACAAATATTCAAATGACAGAATGTCATATTGTTGAGGGCACAAATAGTATCGCATCTCCGATTGACGAAACAAGGGTAGAAGCAGATATTGTTAAGACTTTAGGACTTCCTTTGTTACTTGTTTTGAATCCTAAAAAATCAACAATCGAAGATGCTATAATGGGAATAAATTATGTTAATTCTCAACATTTAAATCTTTTGGGTGTGATAGTGAATAATTACGAAGAAAATTCGTTTCTTTTAGAAGAAAAGTATTTTCCTCAGTTTGTTGAAGAATATACAAATGCAAAAATTTTGGGTACACTTCCGCACTATTCTGATATGCAAAAACTTACCCCTGAAACATTGATTGCAGATGTTTTGAATAATATAAATATTGAAGATATTTTTGGGCTAAAAATTGCTAAATTGAATATGTAGTTTTTTATCCTTAGGAAGTGTTTTAGCAATAAAAAAGGAACCGATTAAGGTTCCGTTTAGTAGTAGTGGAAAAGGAGGAAAAATTTATTGGTTTCTAATTACATTTTATATATCGGAAGAATTTTCTAAAAACTTTAGTTTTTTGTTTTGATTGTTACGAATTTGTTACAAATAAATTATAAGAGGTTAAAAATAAAAAGATATTGCAAAGCTTTAAAAAATCTTGTATAATGGAAACAAGCCGAGCAGAGTGCGGAGCAGCCTGCCGAAATGATAGGCTGTCAGCAGGACTAGTCGGCAGGCTCGGAGTCACGTTTAATGCGAGGCGCAGTAGATACAAAAGTCAATGAGTTAAGCATAACAAAAGAAAGGAAGTACGAACATGTCAAAACGCAGTCATAGAGAGAGTTTCGGGGGGGGGGTAATTTAAAACCCGTTTGTAGAGAGGATTTCAGAGGTATAACTCCGAATAAAAAATTTGCTTTTACCTTAGCTGAGGTATTAATCACTCTTGGAGTAATCGGAGTAGTAGCAGCATTAACAATGCCAACACTATTAAAAAACATAGCAGAACGTAGTAATTCAGAAGCTCAAGCCAATTTAGCTCAAAAGATTACAAAATCAATGGATTTGATGAGAGCAGATGGTGGTCTAGAAAGAACATATAATAGTACAGATGAATTCGTAGATGAATTCTCAAAATATATAAAAATAAGTACGCGATGTGATGCAGATCATATTGCAGATTGTTGGCCGACTAAAACAGTAACTACATCTGATGGAAAAACATTTGATGTATCAAAAGCAAAAACAGGAAAGAATTTAAATTTAAAAGATAACAAAAGTAATAACGTTGGTATAATTCTAGCTGATGGAGCAACACTAATATTAACTTACAATCCAAATGCAGGAATAATCGGAGATGGTGATACAGTAACACCAAGCTTTGCAGATTTACCGATTGGTTTTGGAAGAACAAAGAAATTTGCATATACAACAAGTGTAACTGACCCAATAGATTTTGTAATGGACGTAAATGGTTTTAAAGGACCAAACAGTGAAGCACGAAATGGCAAACAATATGATATCCGTAGTTTCAAAGTTGCAAAATTTTCCACTGGTTGTGCGGGAGTTGAAGTTCCAAATATAGGTTGTGTATATCAATTACCATCATATAGTCCAATAAAAGCAGGCAGTGAAGAAATGGATAAATGGGATCCAAACTGGAATAAAACAAGTTCTGCAAGTTATGATAACGCTTGGGCAGGAGCAAAGAAAGCATGTGATGATATTGGAATGAGTTTACCAGATTTATCAAAACTTTATAGCTTAGCTAAAAAAACAACAGCAGAAAAAGAACAACTAGGCTTACCTACTTCCGGCTGGTTCTGGTCGTCTGAGGAGACCAGTGCTAGCTACGCGTACGGCGTGAGCTTCTACTATGGCAACACGTTCGACAACGCCAAGTACGGCAGCGACGGTAAGGTCTTGTGTGTAGGTGATTAGTTATCTATTTACCTATTCCGTCGGATTTTAAAATTAATGGATTGGAGTAAATCTCCAATCCATTTTGTCATACTGAGGCTTTAGCCGAAGTATCTCATAACTTTTTCTATTTTATGAGATTCTTCGCATTCGCTCAGAATGACTATTATTAATTATCCCCGTGTAGTGGATTGTTACACTAGCTACTGTTTTTTAATTTCAACAACAAATGATTTTATACCCGTTCGTAATGACATGTCCCCCTCTCCCTACCCCTCTCCCACAAGGGGCGAGGGAATAAAGCCCCTCCTCGAAATCAAAGATTTCGGTCCTCCCGCAAGGGGTGGACATTTTGTGCTTTTTCACTCCTTTTTACCCCCTCAGCCATACGGCACGCAGTTTTACGCGGTTCATACTTCGCCGGTTCAACCAGTGTCCCCACCCCACATCTCACTATTCCGTAAACACGACAAAGGTTCCGAGTGTTTCGGAACCTTGTAATATATAAAATTATTCATTATGTAGGATATGTCTTAGCTTAAAGCCATCAAAGCTTTTACTGAACGAGCATTTTCTTTTACTTCATCATCAAAGCTTTCTGAATTGATTGTGTTTTCAAGAACTTTCATTGCTTCTTCTTTGTTTTCTAGCGATAAAAGTTCGTTGATTGTACTCATTGCAACAACTGTTGACATATCATTGATACCTTTTCCTCTGTTGCTGATTACAACATTCAATGAGTTAGTTTCATTTCTCTTTACTAATGCGCGAGATGTCATTTCTCTAACTTCATCAATTGAAGAGTTTGTACCAATTTCTTCCAAAACTCCAACTGAATCAGGATTTGGATTGATTGTTAATGATTCAATGATGTTGCTTACTTTATCAAAGTTTTTGTTATTTTTAAATCTGTTATCCATCTAAAATTTCTCCTTTATGCTACCATATCAGCTTCTAGTGCTGATAATGCATCTTTGAACATTGGTTTAATTTCAGCATGAGGATCCATTTTGGACAATTTGCTGATTTCTCTATCGTGATGATTTACAAAGAAAGATGTAATATCTCTTGAAAGTACGTTCTTAGCACCATCTAATGAGATTTCTTTGTTACCTAATTCATGAATTTTATTCCAAGTATTAACGATACTTTCTTTCATTCTGTTACCGAATGCTTTTATAGATTCAATGCCTTCATAGAATTTGTTTCCGAAATCGCTGATTGAACCAACGAACATAGAATAAATTCTCTTTGAACTTGCAGTGATTTTATCGTTCATTTTTAAATTGCTTTTGCTTGCACTTGATTCGAATACATCTTCAGTTAGAATGTTTTTTTGAAAGTTAGATGCTGCAAAAGGATTAGATTGTCTAGCAACTGTTTTTTCTGTTACGCTCGTATTGAAGATACGATGGCTTAACTGGCTTAATTTTTGTACTGTTGACATTTGTAACCTCTTTCTTAACTATCCACTCACCTAGTCTAACATAGTGTGCTATTATTAAATCCACCTTTTGTATGATTTGTGTTAAGATAATAATATGGAATATAAAAATTTAGAAGAATTAATCTCAGTTATTGCGAAATTAAGAGCGCCTGACGGCTGCCCTTGGGATAGGGAGCAAACTCATTCGTCTTTAAGGCCGAATATGATTGAAGAAGCTTATGAAGCCGTTGATGCAATTGATGACAATGACATTCCTCATTTGAGGGAAGAATTGGGTGATGTTTTGTTGCAAGTTTTGTTACATTCTCAAATTGCATCAGAAAATGGCGAATTCAATATTGAAGATGTTGCAAAAGAATTAAAAGACAAATTAATTCATCGTCACCCGCATGTGTTTGGTAGTGCGCATTTGGATACTCCAGATGAAGTTAAAAAAGCTTGGGACGAATTAAAGGCTGAAGAAAAAACTGAACGAATATCCGCAATGGACGGTTTGTCAAGAAGTCAAGCGGCTTTGATTTCAGCTCAAAAGATGTCCAAAAGAGCTGTGAAAAAGGGTTTTGAATGGCCTAACGAAGAATCTTTATATGATTGTTTGAATTCAGAAATTGAAGAGTTTAAAGAAGCGGAACTTGAGGCTGATAAATCTCACATGGAAGAGGAGTTAGGCGATATCTTATTTGCGGTTGTAAATCTTGCTCGTTGGAATAAAATTGATGCAGAACAGGCTTTGTTGAAAGCAAATAAAAAATTTGAAAAGCGTTTTAGAAAAATGGAAGAATTGGCAACTAAATCATTAAATGATTATTCATTTGATGAGTATGATGCTCTTTGGAAACAGGCTAAAAAATCATTGGAGAATAAATAGATGAAAGATGTTCAAAACACTCAAGATACAAGGAATGTTGATATTCAGAAAGTTGGAATAAAAAACGTTGAATTGCCACTGATTATTCAACGTAAAAATGCTTCTGACAAAGTCGTTTATGCGACAGCCAGAGTTTGCGTATCACTTCCCAGAAATTACAAAGGAACTCACATGAGCCGTTTTGTAGAAGTTTTGAATGAATGGAGAACAAAAAATCTTCTTGGTGTTGATATCAAGGGTTGCCTAGAAAAGATTATCAAAAAACTTCATGCTCAAAGTGGAGAATTGGAGTTTAATTTTAAGTATTTTGTTGATAAAAAAGCTCCCGTTACAAAATTAGCTGCTCCAATGTGCTATGATTGTTCGTTTGAGGGCACAATGGACGGAGAAGATTACAAGTTTATTTTGGGCGTAAAAGTTCCTGTAACAACTCTTTGCCCTTGTTCAAAAGAAATTTCAGATAATGGGGCGCATAATCAAAGAGCAATAATTTCTGTTAAGGTTTCTTATGATGAAACAGAACACGTTTGGCTTGAAGATTTGATTGAACTTATTGAATCTTGTGCATCTTGCCCCGTGTATTCTCTTTTGAAAAGACAAGATGAAAAGTTCGTAACTGAACACGCATGGGAAAATCCTCGATTTGTTGAAGATGTTTTGCGTGAAGTAGTTGTAAAATTACGTAAGCACCCTGTTATCAAGTCATTTGAAGTCGATTGCGAAGCTTTTGAAAGTATTCACAACCATTCTGCTTGGGCTTATCAAAAAGAGGGTTAAGGAAAATTTTATTATAATTTACTTACTTTTTTGAACGTAGTAATTCCTAAAATTGATAGCAAATACATTGACGCAAAAGTGACAAGTCCAATTGAAAAAGCTCTCGGCAAAAGGCTTTTAAATCCAAACCCATTGTAGTGGTGGAACGCATAACCTTTTTGATTATTTGATAAATAAGTATTAATTTCATTCGTTTTGACGTTTAAGTCCTCAACCGGCATTGGAAATTTTGTACGAATTTCATACAGTGGAGTGTTTTTGTCATTTTTTGTATTCAAAATTATTGAATGTGTTGCTTTATTTTTATCAAATTGTTGTGCCTCAATTATTTCGGTCTGTTTTATTTCCGTCAATTTCTTAGATTTTGCGAAATTAGTCTTTTCAATTGTGCAGACATTTTCACTTCTGTTACAAGAGAATTTTACATCATAATCGAATGTTTTGTTCCAAACATAAGATAATGGAACTAAGGCTGTAATTATTATTGTTAGTACGATATAGCTTATGGATAAGCATTTAAAAATTTTTTGTGAAGCCATTTTTAGATTTCGCCTTTTAATAATTTATCTGCTAATTCTGTTTCAAGAGTTCCGTTTAGAGCTTTAGAAACTTTTTGAAGTTTTTGAGCGATAAGTTCCATATTATCAGTCCAAACAAAATTATCCATAACGTATTTTTCTGCTTTATTGAAATCTCCATCAATTTGAATTCGGATAATTTCAGCTAACATTTCTTTTGCGATTGGAACGGCTTTGTCAATATTTACGTGGATTTTACCCTCCGGAGTGATTGAATATCCTCCTCGGTCTGCAAAATATTTGTTTTGCATTACTGTACGAACCCTGTGAGCCTGTGACATTGTAGGTTTTGATTTCAAGAAATTGTCTGCAACCGTAGTTACAATAATTTGTAATCTTTGTTTCGGAGTGTACATTCCAAGTTCTGTTAACAAATCAACAAAAGCTAAAGAGCCCATGTCGGCTTTGTTTTCTTCAATAATATTTCTATATTTACCTAGTTTTTCGCTGCTTTCTTTCGGCCCGAGAGAGTGTGCATTTTCGTGTCCGATTGTGAACCAATGGTCAGCTTCATCTAGATAATATTTGTGTTGTTCTTTATCTAAAATTGTATCAAGTCTTTCTTGCAATTTTTTAGTATCACTGATGAAACGAATTTGTCTATGGTAAACATTTCTTCTTCCTCCACCGATTGTAAGTGATAATTTGTCAGAGTTTGGAAGATTTTCAGCTAACGTAATTCCACCTCTGTATTCTCCAACATCACCTGATGCCATAACCATATCAACATCAACCATTGTTTGTTTTGCATCTGTGTCTGCGGAAATTGTTTGTTCATATTCTTCTTTGTATGGCATATTATCTGCCAATGTCGGTAGATATTTTTTTATAGCCATAAGAGCATCAGTACCTTGTTTGTTGATAATTCCGACTCTTCCACCTAAGAAATCTTTTGGAATTGGAGAGATGTTAAACTCTTTTAATCTGTTTGACAATTCTTCATTTTCAACAATTGTACCGGTCATTTCATCTTCGTAGTTTTCTCTGGTGATAGTGAATTCCAATGGGGTATCTTGAAGAGTTGCCCATTTTTTATCGGCATAAGCATCAAGCATTGGGTCAGCTTTTCTTAGAGCGGTGGCTTGAAGTTTTAGAAATTCGTTAAAATCTGCGTTTGTTGAAACTTCTGATGCTTTATCAAGTTCATCAGCCATTTTTGCAAAATCTTCTTTGAAGTAATCAATGTAGTCAATTCCTTCAAGATTTTCTTCTTTTCTTACAACTACAGAGCGTTGAGTAAGAATTTTTCTAACTTCTTCAACTTGCCCTTCTTTGAGCATTCTTAATAGGACAGAATGAAATTCTTCTTTGGACAAGTCTTCCGGATAAACACCTTTGCCTAATTTTTCGTCAATCCCTTTGATGAGTCTAATAGGGTTTGACATTGTATCAATTGCGTTTACACCTTTTTGAGCATCAAATAAAATTTTAGTAAGTTTTGCTTGTTTATTACCTTTTGCAGATTCTTCTTCTAAAAATGTTTTAACTTCAAGGTTGTGTTTGCAATCAAGTTGCATGTTTATTTTTTCTAAAATCTCGGCTGCGTTACACAAATGAACAAGAGCTTTTTATCTCCATTAGCTAGAGCCAAATATTCCGGCGCATCAGCTTTAAGAAATTTTTTCTTTATTAAATAATCTTTGTTAGTTCTTTTTTCAAGTTCGTCCATTGATAAGTTAAATTCAAATTTAGCCATTATAAAACTCTCCTATATTATTTTTTTATAAGATAAATATAGCACATATTAATTTATGCGCAATAAACTTTGTAGATGAAATTCTTGAAGCCTTATTTGTGGTAAGTTTCGTTTTTTATAATTTTAAATGCTCGGTAGATTTGCTCAACAAGAATGAGTCTTGCAAATTCATGCAGAAAAGTCATTTTAGACATACTCATTTTTAGGTTCGCTCTATCTGAAACATTTTTCCCGATTCCGCAAGAAGAACCTATTACAAAAACAATTTCTTGTGTTCCAAGATTTGTTAAATCTTCAATTTTTTTTGCGAATTCTTCACTTGAAAATTGCTTGCCTAAAATTTCCATAGTGATAACAAAATCAAGCGGTTTTATGTTTGAGAGAATTTTTTCACCCTCTTCAAGTAATATTTTTTCTTTTAAATTTTCATCTTTTATTTCGATTGGACTTAGCTCTATAACTGAAACCGAAGCATAGGGAGTTAATCTTTTTAAAAATTCGTTAATCCCGTCTTTTAAATATTTTTCTTTAATTTTGCCAAGAGCTATAATCTTAATTTTCACTTTTCGTATTATCGCTTTCTATATATAGTGAATGAGATGGGAATGCAAAATCAATATTTGCAGCTCTAAAATCTCTGATAACTTCGTCTAAAAATTCGCCACGAACTTTTAAAAATTTGTCATAAGATCCTGATTTTACGTAACCTCTGAATCTGATATTTATTGAACTTTCTCCGAGGTCATGGATTGCAACTGTGAATTGATTGTGAATTTCTTTGTGATTTATGGCAATATTTTTCAAAATTTCTTGTGCTTTTTGAATACTTTCATTGCTTGTTGAATACGTAACACCAAATGTGATATTGATAAAACGTTTCTTTGCTCTTGAAACATTTGTAATAACCGCATTTGCAGCTAAATTATTTGGAACAGAAATCAAGAAGTTGTCTAAATCTCTGACTTTTGTAGAACGAATGTTGATGTCTTCAACATAACCCTCGATGCCGTCAATTTTTACATAATCTCCAACTTTGTAAACATGGTCAGATAGTAATTCAATACTTCCAAATATGTTAGCCAAAGCATCTTTAGCTGCCATACCTACTGCGATACCACCGATTCCGAAACCTGCAAGAATTGATGAAACTGAATAGCCTTGGCTTTGTAAAAATCCTGTGATTGCAATGAATAGCAAAAATGCCTTTAATAATTTTGTTAATATCGGCATAAATCTTAACAGTGGAGAATTTGACTCTGTTGATTGGATTTTTTCTCTAACTTTTTTATCTATAACATTTATAACTTTGAATAAAACTAAAATGAGTATGGTGTTTATTGCTATTGCAATTAGTCCTTTTTCCCATAAAGGCATAATGTTTTTCTCCTTGGAACTGGTATCTGCATTTATTATATCTGCCTAAATTATCTATGTAAATATTTTATAAAAAGTTTTACTTTTTTATAAATTTTGCTAGACTGAAAGTATTATGTTTGTGAAAAAAAATAATAGAAATCTTATTTCGGTTGTAATTTTTGTTGGATTTCTTGCTTTAGGGATATTTTTTTGCAAAAATTTACCAGCCGGAAAGTAAAACTAATAGAATATATATACAGGCTTTAAAAGATTATGAAAATAAAAATTACTCAAATTCATATTACTTATTTTCAAAAATAAGCTACAGTTCAAAATTAAAACCTGTTGCAATATATAGGCAAGCCTTATGCGCCAGAGCATTAGGTGATGAAAAATCTGAAATAAAGAAATACCAAACTTTATTCCATTTTTATCCGAATAATAAATTGAGCAATGAAGCTAAATATCAAGCAGCACAATTACTTGTGGACTCAGATCCAAAACTTGCTAAAAAATATTTTAATTCCGTTGCAATGTCTAATGCTGAGGAGGATTATAAACTAGCATCAGAGTATTACAAAGCCAGAATTGCCTCTGCGAATATTCGTTATTCAAACAGAATTTTTTCTCGAGCAAAAATGGCAGGAGTTGAACATTCTTTCCGTAAATATTTAGAAAAAGCTCCAAGAGGAAGACTTGCTGTAAATGTTGCATATACTTGGAAAAAGTTTAATCCTAATTTAAAATCACGAGATTTGACTTTGATTTCCCGAGCTTATTATTATGCAGGGAAATATAAAGAAGCAGAACAAGTTTTTCCTAAAACAAAAATGGAAGACAGTTGGACTATTCAGGCTTTAACGGCTTATGCTAAAGGTAATTATATAAAAACGCAAGTCTTAACAGAGTATGGTGTTAATAAACACTCTAAAAATATTGATAAAAAAGACTTTAAAAAAGTTGTTGACAATTATATAAAACTTGATAAAAATTCTTACAAAACAGCATCTTTATTATTCTCGAAATCAAAAGGAGAGGGCAAAGATTATATTTGGAGTTTGAAATGTCAATATTCTCCTAAAAAAGACAAAGCATCTTGCTACAATGGGCTTTATGCAAATTATCCGTCAGGTGATTATGCCGAAACCGCAATGTCTAATTTGTTTTTTGATAGTGTTGAAAAACGAGATTACGTTAAGGCAAGACAAATTGGAGAAGATTTTTTACATAGATTCCCAAATTCGGAAACGGCTCCAATGGTTATGTTTTGGGAGGGAAAAATTGATAGAAAATATTCAAATTCTTCAAAATATGTAAAATATTTTCAAGATATTATTAATAAATATCCGGATACATATTATGCTTATCGTGCATTTTGGATTTTGAAGGGTGTTAATACTGCAGTTATTCCTGCAAATCTTGAAATTAAACCTGTTGTTTATCCATACCGGTTTCCGCCCAAAAATAGTATTTTATACAGTTTAATTGAAGTTCAAGATTATAATATGCTTACAAAATTTACTAAAGACGATTTCATCAAAAGTTGGGCTGAATATCAAAGGGGCAATTATTCAACCTCAATGTTGCTTGCTCGTGATGCGATGGCAAAACTTGAAACTAAGCCGGTCAAATCAGATTTAAGGTGGCGATTGGTTTATCCATTGAATTATTATAGACAAGTAAAGTCAATGGCTGATGAATATAAAAATAATGATGCTTTGATGATGTCTATTATAAGAGAAGAAAGTTATTTTAATTCCGAATCTCAAAGTGGAGTTGGGGCAATAGGTTTGATGCAGTTGATGCCTGCAACCGCGCATGAGGTAGGGAATAAAAACGATATTCAATTTAATACTAATGACTTGTTAAATCCGGAATTAAATATTCGAGTTGGAAATTTGTACTATTCAATATTGCGTAGCCTTTTGGAGAATAAAGATGTTTCAGCTATTGCGGCTTATAATGGCGGAGTTGGTTCAGTTACTTCTTGGAAAACGACATTGAAATACCAAGATACTGATGAATTTGTTGAACAAATTCCATATCCGGAAACGAAGAACTATGTAAAAAAAGTGTTCAGAAGTTACTGGAATTACACTCGAATTTACCAAAAGTAGTGAAAAATCATACATTTGATTTATTACATTTTCTCGTAACGTGATAAAATAGTACCTATGAAAAAGTTTTTAATTTTATTATCAATTTTAATTATCAATTTAATTATAGCAAATCCGAGTTATGCAATAAAAATTGGTTTACTTACGGAAGTTGATCAAGCCGGTGTTGGTACAAACGTAAATGGTCGAATGATTGACGTTCATACAAACAAAACCGTTTGTACGATGGACGCAATGAAAGGTTATTTCCTAGTCCCTTATAAAGGCGAAATTGCTGTAAAATCCGGTGGACATTATTATACTCTGGGTACAAATTCTGTTGTCTTAAGACCTGATAGTTCCGGTTATGTTAGTACAAAAGGCAAATGGTACCGCGGTAAATTGATGGTGAAAATGTCTAATGGCAAACTTGTTGTAATTAATGATGTTGATTTAGAAGATTATTTAAGAGGAGTTGTGCCGTCAGAAATGCCTGCAAGTTGGGAGTATGAAGCTCTGAAAGCCCAAGCAATTGCTGCAAGAAGTTTTGCATTAGCAAATTTAGGCAAACAGGCAAGATATGGTTATGATTTAAAAGATAATACCGAAGACCAAGCTTATGGCGGAGCTTCTGCCGAAACAAACAGGACAAATAGAGTTATTGACGAAACCGCAGGTCTTGTTTTAACCCATGATATGAAAATAATTTCTGCATATTATTCAGCATCTGCAGGGGGAATGACAAGTACTGCTGCCTGGGGGTCAACAATTCCTTACGTTCGTTCTGTTCCGTCTTTTGATGATGATGTCAAGAAAAACGGGCATGGGGTCGGAATGTCACAACATGGTGCTAATAATTTAGCAAAGCAAGGTTACAATGCATATCAGATTTTGCAATATTTCTACCAAAATGTGAAATTTGCGAAATTGAACAGTAACTCATAATCCAGTGATATCCGAATTTTTTAATCGTATATCCCAGTAAATATACACTATATTTGAAAAAATACGTATTAATGCTCTAAAACCCTTGACAGTATTAGAAAAAGTGTTATATAATAAATTTGTCGATTACACAACTGCGGACAATGGTAGGTGCATTCCGTGGGAAAGGAAGAAGGAGGTTCGTAATGAACAAGGAAGAATTAGTAAAAGAAGTTTCTAAAAAAGCAAAAGTTTCTCAAAAAGCTACAGCTGATATCTTAGCTGCAACTTTAGATTCAATTCAAAAAACAGTTGCTAAAGGTAAAAAAGTTACTTTAGTTGGTTTTGGTACTTTTGAAGCTCGCAAAAGAGCTGCAAGAACAGGTAGAAACCCTCAAACAGGTGCTACTTTGAAAATCGCTGCTAAAACAGTTCCTGCTTTCACAGCTGGTAAAAAATTCAAAGATCAAGTTAAGTAATTTTATTTACTTTAATAAGATTTTGAGGTTGCAAATGTTAATCGTTTGTAGCCTCTTTTTTGTCTAAATGTTACAATTATTTGAATGTCGGGGGTTTTCGTGGTAGCATTCTTTTAGTAGTTAATTTGGGTAGTGAGGTATTAAATGAAAAGTTCGACAATAAGAAGATCAACTCTATCAAGAGAAACAATGGAAGTTATTGAAAATCTTGCAAAGGATCAAGATTCTAACGGTTTGCCAAATGAGTATGTAAGACCGGAAGATATCGAAACTCCAAAATCTGAAAATGATAGTAAAGCTCAAGAAATTGATTTGTTGTGGCAAACTTTCAAAACAACCCAATTTAATACAAAATCACCACTTGCTTATATGACAGGCGGTTTTTTAGTTGGTGTTATTGCAACTATTTTAGTATTAGTTTGTGTTGGTGCAATTGCAGTGAAAACTGATTCTAAATTGCCTAAAAAAACTTTATTCGGTTTAGAAAAATTATTTGTAAAAAAAGCTCCAGAACAAACATTAGAACAACAAACTGATAGAGCTAAAGATACTGCAGATATGCAAGTTTCAATTCCTAATGAAGAAGAAAATGTTTCTTCAACTCCTGAAAATGCTTCAGGTTCAGCAGAGGTGACTAAAGGTGTAAAAGAATTCAAAAAATATGTTGTTCAAAGCGGTGATACAGGCGAAAGTATCATCAAACACTATTATGGCTCTTGGTCACAAGAAAAAGCTGATTTAGTTATGAAAGCGAATAATTTGACTAATTTTGATAAAATCAATATTGGTCAAGAATTGATTATTCCTATTCAAGAATAATATTGAGGTTTATATGAAAAGATTTAATAAAGTTGTCGCATTATCTTTGGCTGTAGTTTTGGGTACTGCAATGGGTTGTTTTGCTCAAAATTCAGAATGGAAAAATGATTTAAGAACAAAATTTTTGAATAATGAATCAGTAATTATGGAAATAAATCTTCGTTCTTTTAATGCTCAGGATTTAGATGGTGATGGCTTTATTCAAGAGGATTTGGGAGAGGTTAAAGGGTCGTTTATTAATGCTATTGCACGACTTGACGAGTTGAAAAATCTTGGAATAAATACGATTCATGTTCTTCCGATTACTCCTGTTGGAAAGTTGAAAGCCTTAGGTACTGCGGGAAGTTTGTATTCCGCTGCAGGTTTTGATTCGTTAAATCCTGATTTGAAAGACAAAAATTCTAATTTATCAATCGAAGAACAAGCTAAAAAGTTTATTGAAGAAGCTCACAAAAGGAATATTCGTGTAATCGTTGATGTTCCTGCTTGTGCTTCTTATGATTTGTATTTGCAAAAACCTGATTTATTTGTAACGTCATCTAATGGTGAGCCGGTTGTTCCCGCAGATTGGACTGATGTAAGACTTTTGGCAACAGGAACAGAAGATAAAATTGATACAAATGTCTATAATTTGTACAAAGATTTTGTAAAATATATGATGAATCTTGGTGTTGACGGGATTAGAGCTGATGTTGCACATTGTAAAACGATGGCTTTTTGGAAGGAGCTGATTACATATTCTCGTCAGAAAGATCCTGAATTCTTGTGGTTAGCCGAGTCTTCTGAATCATGGCACGATGCCGTTTCACCACAAGCGGTTTTTACTCCTTATGACAAATTGTTAGAGGCTGGTTTTGATGGGTATTATGGTTCATTTTTCAATATCAAAGATTGGAAAAATGCAAAAGACTTGTATAAAGATGTTTCTTTGACTCTTGGAGAAACTAAAAGATTTAATGATAAAAAATCTGTAATTGGAGCTTTTACAACCCATGATGAAGTTAGTCCGATACTTCTAAAGGGTCCTGCTTTGAGTGAGATGATTATTTGGCTTAATGCAACATTGCCTGTGGATTCGTATTTTGTAGACGGTTTTCAAACCGGTGATGATTACAACTATAAAATGGGTAACAAGTTGGCTCCTGCGACAAATACTGATGATGATATGTATTTTACTCATCGTGGGAAAATTGATATTTTTAATTTTTCACGAAAACCAGATGGGAAAAATCAAACTTTACGTAATGACTTTTTGTTAGGAAATAATGTTAAACAGAGCTTGCTTCCGACTTTGAATGACGGTACTTTCACTCCTATCAAAACAAAAAATCCGAAAGTATTTGCTTATACACTGGGAAATTCTACAAAAAGAGTTGTTGTTGTTGGAAATTTAGATTTTACAAATTCTGTTAAAACATCTGTAACAATTCCAAAATATAATAAAAGATATAATGTTTTACCGATTAAAATTTCGTCAATGCCAGATGTGAATAAACACGGAAAACTTTCTTTAAATTTACAAGCAGGCGAAATTGTTGTTTTGATAATTCATGAATTGTTGTAGAATTATTTTATAATTTCAACTAAGATAGTATAAATGTAAAAGAGCAATACTAAAAAAATAAAGAAGTCGGAATGAAATCTCATTCCGACTTCTTATAAAATTTGTGTTTAATGTCTAGGCTCTTTCGCTACGAACTCTATTCATTATTTCATCAAATTCTTTTTCATCAATTGTTTCTTTTTCTAACAATTCTTTAGAAATAACTTCAAGCATATCTCTGTTTTGAGTTAATAATTGTTTTGCAAGCTCATAACGTTCGTCAACGATTTTTTTGATTTCTTCATCAATTTCAAATGCAACTTGTTCTGAATAATCTCTTTGGTGTCCGAAATCTCTGCCCATAAATACATTTTCTTGGTTTTTGCCATAAGCCATAGGTCCAAGTTTTTCTGACATACCCCAAGCTGTAACCATTTTCCTTGCGATATCTGTTACATTGATTAAGTCTTGAGAAGCACCTGTGCTAACGTCATCTTGACCGTAAATGATTTCTTCTGCGGCACGACCGCCAAGAGATACAGTAATTTTTGCTAACAATTTAGCTTTACTTACGTGAACACTTTCATCTTTTGGTCTTGTCCAAGTTACACCAAGAGCCATTCCTCTCGGAATAATTGAAACTTTGTGAAGTTCATTTGCATCTGGTAATAACTTGTCAATCAATGCGTGTCCAACTTCATGATAAGAAGTCAACTCTTTATCTTTGTCTGTTAGAACTTTGCTTCGTTTTTCAACACCCGCAATTACTCTATCTATTGAAGAATCAACGTCGTCCATTGAAATTTTATCTTCACCCTTACGAGCTGCAAGTAGAGCTGATTCATTCAACAAGTTTTGCAAGTCCGCACCGGTAAACCCAGGGGTACGTTTTGCTAAGACTTTCAAGTCTACATCTTTATCTAATTTTTTATTTTTTGCGTGAACTTCTAAAATCTGTTCTCTACCTTTAACATCAGGAGCATTGATATAAATTTGTCTATCAAATCTTCCGGGTCTCAAAAGTGCGTTATCTAAAATGTCCGGTCTGTTTGTTGCCGCGATTACGATAATATTTGTATTCACATCAAAGCCGTCCATTTCAACAAGTAATTGGTTAAGAGTTTGTTCTCTTTCATCATGTCCGCCACCTAATCCGGCACCTCTTTGGCGACCAACAGCATCAATTTCATCAATAAATATTATACAAGGTTGATGTTTTTTAGCTTGTTCAAATAAATCTCTAACACGGCTTGCACCAACACCGACAAACATTTCAACGAAATCAGAACCTGAAATTGAGAAGAATGGTACACTCGCTTCTCCTGCAACCGCTTTAGCCATTAAGGTTTTACCTGTCCCTGGAGGTCCGACAAGAAGAACACCTTTTGGAATTTTAGCTCCTAATTTCATATATTTTTCACCATTTTTCAAAAAGTCAACGATTTCTTCAAGTTCCTTTTTCTCTTCGTCAATCCCTGCAACATCTTTGAATGTCGTTTTTACTTTTGAATCTAAAAGCATTTTAGCCTTACTTTTTCCAAAAGACATCGCCTGAGAACCGCCGGCTTGAATTGCTTTTATCATCAAGCCAAGAGAAATTATTGCAAATAATATAATTACAAATGTTCCGATATTGCCTGCAAGTTGATTTGTTTCGGCTGTTTTCTTAACAGTAATATCTGCATCAGAGTTGTTCAATTTGTCCATCAATTCGGTATCATTTACCGGAATTTGAACTTTATATTGGAACAACGGAGCTTGAACATTTTTTGTTTCTTGAGTTAAGAACGGCGAAACTGTATTTTTTTGAGTCGCTTTTTTCTCAGTTTTTGCTGCCGGTTGTTCTTTAGGAACAGCGATAATCATATCATCGTATTTTTCAATTTTCGTAAATTCTTTATTTTGCAATTTTTGCAGGAAATTCGAGTATGAAATTTCAGACGTACTTGTTGACGGACCTGTCATGAATATTGTTGAAATAAAGACAAGAACAACAATTGCTAAAATTACGTACATACCCATTGATTGACTTTTATTCATATAAAACAACCTTTCAAAATGTATTAAACTCTCTGTTTTAATTATAACTTAAACAGACGAAAAAGGGAATATAATTGTTAAAGATACTAAAAAAGGTCAGCTTTTTAACTGACCTTTTAGACTTTTATACAGATTGAATATATTTTTCAATTTCTTCGTCTGTGTTCATTTCTGTTGCAGCAACAAGAATTCTATGTTCATCAAGTTTAATTCCGCCGAGGATATTACTTGCTTTTAACTTCGACAAAAATTCATCAGAATTTTCAACTTCAATCGTGAATTCGTTAAAGAAGTTTTTGTTAAGTATTTTAACCCCTTTTGCTTGAAGTTTTTCAGATAATTTATGAGCATTTTTTGCAGATAAATAGCCAGCTTGTTTAAACCCTTTTTCTCCCATTACTGATAAATATAGAGTCGCACAAAGTCCAACAAGAGCTTGATTTGAACAGATGTTGCTTGTCGCTTTTTCTCTTTTGATGTGTTGTTCTCTTGTTTGGATTGTTAGGCAAAATGCTTGTTTGCCGTCTTTGTCAACTGTTCTACCTGCAAGTCGTCCAGGCATTTGTCTCATAAATTTTTCTCTACAAGCTATAAAACCTGCAGTCGGTCCGCCAAAGTTCATCGGAATGCCAAGAGTTTGAATATCTCCGACTACAATATCTGCTCCGTATTCAGATGGAGGTTTTAGAATTGATAATGTTGACGGGTCACAACAGACAATTGATAAGCATTCAACTTCTTTTGGTTCAATAATTTCTCCAAAATAGTTTGGAGTTTGGAGAAGTACACAAGCAAAGTCTTTTGTATCTTGAGGTATTTCGTCAACCCATTCAACTTCAATTCCTTGCGGTTTTGTGTACGTTTCAATAACTTTTTTGTATTCAGGATTTAAAGAATTTAGTACACAAACTTTGTATTTTTTAGAAATTCTGCAAGCCATTAAGATACTTTCAGCACATGCTGTGCCTCCATCATAAACCGTTGCGTTTGAAATATCCATGCCGGTAAGTCTGCAAATCATTGTTTGGAATTCATACATAACTTGCAAAGTCCCTTGCGAAATTTCCGGTTGATAAGGAGTGTATGCTGTGTTAAATTCAAACCTGTTTGCAACTTGCGAAATACATGCCGGTACAAATTTGTTATAAATTCCGCCACCTAAAAATGAGATGTAATCAGACTTGTTAGCTTTTGCCAAGTTTTTAACCTGTCTTTGAGTTTCCATTTCACTCAAACCCTCAGCCAGATCAAGTTTTTTCATTCTTACAGATTGAGGAATTTGTTTAAACAAATCTTCTACATTATTGATTCCGATTGTTTGACACATTTCTTGTGTATTTTTTTCATTGTGTACTAAAAAGTTTTTCATTATTATTCCAATTCTTCTTTATAATTTTCGTATGACATCAAATCGCTGAACTCATCTTCTTTGGCTTCTGTTTCAACTTTTACTAACCAACCGTTTTCGTAACAGTCGTCGTTAAGTTTTTCCGGAGCATCAATAAGTTCACTGTTAACTTCAACGATTTTGCCTGAAATTGGCATGTAGATTTCAGAAGCAGCTTTAACGGATTCAATATTTGCAAAAGTATCGCCTTTTTTGAATTCGTCACCAACTTCCGGAAGTTCCAAGAATACTATATCTCCTAATTGGTCGATTGCGTAGTCTGTTAATCCGATAAGATATTTGTCATCTTGTTTCACTATATATTCATGTGATTTTGAACATAACATTTCATCTTTAAAACCCATTTATTTTCTCCTTTTTCATCTATTCTTTGTTTATTATTTAACTCTATTCCTTTTTTCAATGAATGGTCTTTTTACGATTTGTGCATCATGCAATTTTTCTCTAATCATAACTTGAACAGTTGCTCCTGTGCAAATTTCTTTCATGTTTTTTACATAAGCAAGAGCAATATTTTTACCTGTGCTAGGTGAAACACAACCACTTGTGATATGTCCGACTTTTTCTCCATTGAAGTAGATTTCATAACCGTGTCTTGCAATATTTCTATCTAACATTTCAAGTCCAACTAGTTTTTTAGAAACTCCATTGGCAATTTGGCTCATAATAATCTCTTTGCCGTTGTAATCTGCTTGTTTATCTTTTGGAACAGACCATGACAAACCTGCTTCAATCGGGGTGGTTGTTTCGTCTAAATCATTTCCGTATAGGTGAAGAGCTGCTTCTAATCTCAAAGTATCTCTTGCGCCAAGTCCGATAGGTTTAATTCCGTATTCTTGTCCTTCTTCTAATATTTTATCCCATAGAAATTCTGAATATTCATTTTCAACCAAAAGCTCAAATCCGTCTTCTCCGGTGTAACCGGTGCGAGAAGCTAAAAGTTTAATTCCCTCAATAATTGCGGGTTTTATTGTGAAAGATTTTTGATCCGGAATGTTATATCCCATTTTTCGAATTAAATCAATTGCTTTTGGACCTTGAATTGCTAAGAGTGAATAGTTGTGTGATTGGTTGTCAATTTTTACATTCATTCCTCTTTTGTTACGGACAAGCCAGTTTAAGTCTTCGTCAATTCTTGATGCATTACAAATTACAAGGTAATATTCAATACCTAATTTATAAATAATTAAATCGTCAATCAAGCCTCCGTTTTTATTTGGAAGTTGGCAATAGACTGCTTTTTCATAACCTAATTTTTCAATATCTTGAGGAACTACTTTATTTAAAAATGTTGTTGCATCTTTACCTGATACAAAAACTTCTCCCATGTGCGAAACATCAAACAAACCCACTGCATTTCGAACAGTTTTGTGTTCTTCAATGATTGATGAATATTGTACCGGCATGTGCCAACCTGCAAAATCAACCATCTTAGCACCCAGTGCAACATGTTTGTCATGTAAATATGTTTCTTTAACCATAAAATATCCCCCTAAAACTATATTTCAATTGTCGTTATAATTAAGAAAATTGTCAATAATATATGTAGATAAGTAAATGAAATTTTTTTATACATCGTTAAGAAATAATTAAAAAACTCAAAAATTTGTATATTTTATATTATCATTATTATAGGAGATTTTGATATGAAATACAAAGATTACTATGAAACACTGGGTGTGAAAAGAGATGCAACAGAAGCTGAAATCAAATCAGCATTCAGAAAACTTGCAAGAAAATACCACCCGGACGTAAATAAAACAAAGGAAGCGGAAGAAAAATTTAAAGAAATCAATGAAGCCTATGAGGTTTTAGGTGACAAACAAAAACGTCAAAGATATGATAGCTTAGGTGCTAATTGGCAAGGCGGTGCAGATTATACACCACCTCCTGGGTTTGAACAATTTAACTTTGACGGAGGTCAAGGTGGAGCTTACCAACAATTTAACTTCAACGGTCAAGATATGGGCGGGTTCTCTGATTTCTTCAGCTCACTGTTTGGTGATATGATGGGTGGTGCCGGTGGTGGCACAAGAGGAGGTTTCTCCGGTTTTGATTTTGGAGATTTGGGTGCTCAACAAGCTTATACAAGAAGAGCCGGTGGAAGTTCCAGAACATCAAGAGCCAGACAAAGCGCTCCAAAATCTGAAGACCTTGATATCACAAAAAATTTGAACGTAACGGCTAAAGATTTGTTTTCAGATGAACCAATTAATGTTAAATTTAATGACATGAGAAAATGTACTCAATGTCCTGCAGGTGGCGGATATTGTACGGCTTGTGGCGGTACAGGTATTATAAATGAAACAAAATCCATAAAAGTAAGATTACCTAAAGAAATTAAAGAAGGGCAAAAAGTAAGATTAAAAGGCGAAGGTAAAATTGATGCTTACGGTCAAAAAGGTGATTTGTATCTTGTAATTACACCAAAAGATTCCGAGTATGAAATTAAAGGTTCTGATTTGACAAAAGATGTCGAAATTACTCCTCCGGAAGCTGTTTTAGGTTGTAAAAAGGATATCCAAACATTGCACGGCACAATTGGTATTAAGATTCCACCAATGACATCGAGCGGAAAGATGCTAAGACTTAAAAACTTAGGCTTGCCGAAAAAATCCGGAGGTTACGGAAATCTTAACGCAAGGATAAAAATTGTATTACCTGCAAAATTGACACAAAAACAAATTGATTTGTATAAACAACTTATTTAATAATTTTGCTCTCTCTCTTGAGATACAAAGCGAACCACTGAGCTGTGGCGAAGTGTGTGAGTCTGTATGCGGTAGCTGAGGCAGTGCTTTCTTAATAAGCGAAGCGAATTTAGAAAGGCGGGAGAGGGTATTTTACTCCCTCGCCTTTTGTAAAGGAACACTAGCTGAACCGACGAAGAAATGAGCCGTGTGGAACTGCGTGCGGTATGGCTGAGGGGGTAAAAAGGAGAAAAAGCAGATGGTGGTCCGAAAGAACATATAAAGTTTAAAAATCAGATGAATTTGTAGATGAATTCTCAAAATATATAAAAAAGCCTAAGTACCAGATGTGATGCAGATCATATTGCAGATTGTTGGCCAACAAAAAAGCAGTAACCACAACAGATGGTGAAACGAACTATGATGTATCAAAAGCAAAAACAGGAAAGAATTTAAGTTTAAAAGATAACAAGAGTAATAACGTTGGTATAATCTTAGCTGATGGCGCAACACTAATATTAACCTACAATCCAAATGCAGGAATAATCGGAGATGGCGATACAGTAACACCAAGCTTTGCAGATTTACCAATTGGCTTTGGAAGAACTAAGAAATTTGCATACACAACAAGTGTAACAAGTTCAATAGATTTTGTAATGGACGTAAATGGTTTCAAAGGTCCAAACAGTGAAGCACGAAATGGTAAACAATACGATATTAGGAGTTTCAAAGTAGCAAGATTCTCTAAGGGTTGTGCAGGGAATGAAATAAAAGGGCTAGGTTGTGTATATCAACTACCATCATATAGTCCAATAAAAGCAGGTAGTGATGAAATGGATAAATGGGATCCAAACTGGAAAAATTCAGACTACTCAAATCGAGATAACTATTGGGCAGGAGCAAAAAAAGCATGCGATGATATCGGAATGAGCCTACTGGAACTATCAACATTACAAAGCTTAGCCAGGAAGACAAGAGCAGAAAAAGAACAACTAGGTTTACCTACTTCCGGCTGGTTCTGGTCGTCTTCGGAGTACACCGCTCGCAACGCGTCCGGCGTGGACTTCACCAATGGCCTCACGTACGGCCGCAACAAGGACAACAGCGGCGATAAGGTCTTGTGCGTAGGTGATTAGATTCTTCAATGACACAACTAAGACTTAAAGATGCAATAAAGTGGTCGGATTTTGAATTTCAAAATCCGACCTAGTCTTTTTATATAAATCGTGTAAATTTGGTTATTTCAAGCTAACTTTTACAGCCGGTCCTTTTTGTTCGATGTCAACTTTGTTTTCTCTAGCTAACCAGCCTAAACCTAAGTCTGCAAAATTTCCTTTTAAATCTAATTCTTTTTTCATTTTAGCAAAAGAAGTTGTTCCGTTTTGGTGTAAGTAGTTATAAATTTCTCCTGCTGAAAATCCGATTTGTTCTTCTAATGTTAGTGATGCTCTTTTTGCCATAATTTTTCCCTCCGTTGATTAGTTGTTCTTTTTACACTTTTTCGTTCGACATATTGATAATATTTCATTTGGGCGATTTTAACAATCATTTTAATAGACGGAAATTTTATGATAAAATACACTAGGAGGAGTATTGCATTTTGCTTATTGATGGAAGTTTAGCCACAAATAAAACGGATTATTTGATTGACAAGTATTGTGAGCTTGTTAATAGTGGAGTTTCGACTTCTTCTATTCTGGTTTTGGTGCAAAATTCGACTTTGAAAAATGCGTTTCAAGATAAAGTTTTTCAAAAATTGACGGTAGATTGCGTTGAAAAATTGAAAATTCATTCGTTTTTTTCACTGGTTTATAACACTATTTCTGACAATTGGGCTTTTCTTGAAGATAGAAATATCTTTGATAATCCGGTTATTTTGCCTAATCTTGCGGGCTTAGAGGTTTCACAATTCATCTTAAAAGATATATTAAAGACTGTTAAGTTCAAAGGTTACAATTCAAGAGTTTCGCTTTTACAACAAATTTTTAGAAGATATTCATTGATTGTTCAAAATAATTTGACTCAACAAGAAGTTGACGAGAGAGCTGAAATTTTGAAAGAGGGATTTTCAGATGAAGCATCTCTTGCAATAAAAAAACTTCTGCGAAAAACATTGGAATTAAGGGATTTTGACTATTTGCGCCAATGTTTGATGTTCAATTTTGTTTATAAAAATACAAATTATTTTGATGATATAAAATATTTATTTGTTGATGATGGAGATGAATGTACCCCTATTTGTATTGATTTTATTGAGTATTTGTCAAAACAGTTGAGTGATTGTTTTGTCGCAGTGGATTCTTTGGGTTCATCTCGTTGTGGGTATTTGAGCGCAGATAAGAATAATTTTGAAAAATTCAAAAAAATATTTTCAAAATCAGATGAACAAAAGTTAGCAGAAACTTCAATTATGTATTCAGATTCGCAAAAATTGTTTGATAATGCAAAAAATTCTAAATTAAATGTTTTGAATAATTTTGAATTTAAATCTTTTTCAAAACGTTCTGAAATGGTTGAAAATGCAGTAAAGCAGATTAAATATCTTTTAGATAAAAAGGTTTTGCCCAAAGATATTTCAATAATTTCACCTGTGATAGATGATATGTTGAAATTTTCATTGAGAGAAAGTTTTAAGTCAAATATAAATTTAGTTTATCTTTCAGGGAGTGAAAAACTTATTCAAAACCGTTTTGTTTTGGTAGCTATTACTGTTTTGAAACTGAATACGGATTTAAAAAAATCTTTGTCAGAATTTGATATTCGGGTTATTTTATCAGAATTTTTGCATATTCCTTTGAAATATTGTGCTGAAATTCTGGAGACTTTTGCAAAGAAAAAAGTTTTGATTCCGTACGAATTTAAAGATGAAGATTATACTCAAAAATATCGAGATTTTCTTGTATTGTTGAATGATTTGGCAAATTCAAAAAAGAAAATATCTGAGCAAATTATTGAAATTTACGATAGATTGTTTAGTTTTCCCGTGTTTGATAAGAATGAGATTAACAAATTTAATTTCTTTGTGAAAGAAATTCGGGATTTTGAAAATATATTTGGTGAAAATTTCAATTCTCGGCTTGTCGATATTATTTTGCAGATAGAAAATTCCATTATTGCAGAAAATCCGTATTCGGTTTTGGAGTTTGATAGAAACGATTTAATTGTGTCAACACCGCAAAAAATTATTGATAATCATATTTCAACCAAGTATCAAATATGGCTTGATGTTTCCAGTTCCGAGTGGGTAAAATCTGATACCGGACCATTGTATAATGCATGGGTTTTTCAAAAAGATTGGGATAAAAAAACTTATACGATTGATGATAATATAAATTTATCTCGTGATAAAAATGCAAGAGTTTTGCGTAAATTGACCCTTTGTGCGCAAAATGGGGTTTATGCATATTCTAGCTTGTTTGATTCCAATGGGGTTGAAAATTATGGAGCAATTGAAGATTTTCTTGTCGTTGAAACAACAAATGATGAAGAAACAGAAGTTGAAAATAGTGGTTTTAAAATTGTTCCAAGACCTGATCAGAAACCTGTGTTAGAATATAAATCCGGTTATATGGGAATTTCTGCAGTTCCAGGGGCTGGAAAGACGACAATTCTTTTGGCTCTTATTATAAAACTTCTTGAACGAGGGATAAATCCTGAGCGAATTTTTGTTTTGACTTATATGGATTCTGCCGCTCGAAATTTCAGGGAACGTATTAAAAATGTTCAAAAACGTTCTTCAAGACTTCCTAATATCAGTACGATTCATGGGCTTTCTCTTAGAATTTTGAAAGAGAACGGGAATTATGAAAAACTCGGTTTATCTGCTGATTTTGAGATTTGTGATGATTCGCAAAGGGGTAGAATTTTGCGTGAAATTGCAAGTAAAATGCATATTGAATCAAAAACTGCAGAAGAATTTGATAGGGCTGTTTCTATTTTCAAAATTGCACAAGGAAAATTCAAAGAACAACCAACTGATGCTAAATTAAGAAAATTCAAAACATTTTTTTCTTTGTATCAAGACAATTTGAAAGAGTATAATTTGATTGATTATGATGATATGTTGACGGGTTCTGTTCGAATTTTGAAAGAAAACCCTGATATATTAGCGCACTATCAAGAGATTTGCGAGTATATAATTGAAGATGAGGCACAAGATTCATCATTAATTCAGCAAGAATTAATTGCGTTGTTGTCCGGCAAGCATAAAAATATCATAAGATGTGGAGATGTAAATCAGTCCATCACATCGACTTTTTCAAATGCAGATGTTGAAGGGTTTAGAAATTTTATCACCCAGAATTACAACGTAAGTATGGATTGTTCTCAGAGATGTTCAAAAGATGTTTATGAGTGTGCAAATAAATTAGTTACCCTATCTCTTGCAAGTAAAGACAGTGAAAAATCTTTCTTTAAAATGTTAATGCACCCAGTTGAGGGTAGAAATCCAAAATCCGTAAATGGGGTGCAATCATTGATTTTTGATTCTACGATAGAAGAGAAAAACTATATTTTGAAAGTTATAAAAAATACTCTATCTAAAAATCCTGATTATACTGTTGGAATTTTACTTAGGTATAATTATCAAGTTGCGGCATGGCAGGATTTGATAGAAAATAGCGGACTAAAAGCAATTACAAGAAATCAATGTTTGGAGCAAAAAACTATATTCAAAGCAATTTTTGCAGTGATGAAAATTATATTAAATCCTTTTGATAATGAAAATTTAGCATCTAATTATGATATTTTAGCAGATATTGGATTGTATAAAAGAGGGCTGGGTGATGAAATCAGAAAGTATGAAAATGCATTTATACAAATTGATGCAGATAATTTGAAATTTATTGATTTAGAACATTTTTATTGGGACGTGAATTATTGGACTTCATTGAGTTATTTACCACCAAATGAGCTTGCTGTTAAAGTCGCAATGGGTATGAATATATTTAATAGTGAGATTGAAAAATCTAATATCTATTTGATTTCAACATTGATTAAACGAATTTGCATAAAAAATAATTCTTTAGAATATGCCGTATCAAGACTCGCAGAACTTTCTAAAAAGCCTAATTTGAGCGGATTTAAATTCTTTTCAGAAGAAGACGATGACGATAAAAAATCATTGCAAGGAAAAGTTCAAATTATGACTATGCACAAGTCTAAGGGTGATGAATTCAATCTGGTGTTTATTCCTGAAATGTCTGAAAAAGCTTTTCCTCTTACAATAGGCTCAATCAGTTTGAAATCTGCTGATTTTATTGAACAAGTTAAGGCTCTTAACCCTAATTATCGAAAAAAATCAGAGTATGAATTGAAACAAGAAATTTTGGACGAAAATTTGCGTTTGCTTTATGTTGCAATAACAAGAGCTAAAAATAATCTGATTATTACAACATCAACAAAGTCTAAATCTCGCTATGGTAAAGAGCAAAAGAATGAACCAAGTATAATTTTTAATGATTTGTTGGAGGTTAATTGTGATTGATAATTTTTCTCCGAATATGTTAAAGACTTATGAGTCTTGTCCTAAGAAATATTATTACAGATATGTTGAAAATATTTCTGTCCCGATATCATCTCTTCCGTTTGAAAAAGGTAAAAAAATACACGCACTTGCAAATTATTATCTTCAAGGTGTCAATATCTCAAGAATAGAAACGGCATTATCTCAAGAGGAGAAAGACGTTTGGCAATTACTATTGAATAATCCTTTCTATAAAAAAGACTATTTAAAATCAGAATTCCCAATTATGACAAAATTAGATGATTTTTGGATAGGTGGTAGAATTGATGCAATTGTACATGATGCAGAAAGTTATTATATCTTAGATTACAAAACCGGCTCAACTCCTAAAAATCCGGAGTTTGATTATCAAACAATGATTTATTTGCTGTGTGTAAATAAATTCCTAAAAAAATATGACTCTCTATCTTTTGTTTACATTAATTTAAAAGACAAAAACAATTATGTTATTGAATTTAATGACAAATTGAAATCACAATATGAACTTAAAATAAAGGAAGCTTGCGCATCAATAAAGACTGATGTTTTTTACCAACCGAATTGCAAATCTTGTGATAGGTGTGAGTATTCAAAAATTTGTAATGATAAATTTTAACTGGCAAATTTTTTTATTCACGTGTTTTGTTTGGGGTATGAATATCTCCTCGGTAAATAACTCTCTAACTTTTGGTGCTAATTTGAACTCCCCCAAATTAAATTTTTCCAAAAAGGATTTTTATGTTCGGATTAAAGGGTATGGTAAGAATAAAAGGTGGGCTAACGAGATTATTCAAACGGCGAATATTTCAGTTGGTTTTATCAGGCATCATTATGATTTTGAAAAGGTTTTGCGAAGTATAGCTTATGGGGTAAGACGAGCAAATAAATTTACCTCTGATCAAACCAAAATTGCTCATACAAGTGCCCTTCGAATTGATAGAGATGGGTGGCGGTCGCCATCAAGATGGAAAAATTTTGATCTCTGTACTTATTATGATGGCGGAAAGTATAAAACTTATGAAAAAAGAATTGACGAGATAAAATATAACCCGTTAAAAAATCCTTATCCGGATATAGATTTAACTGTTCCTGTGTTTGAAGAGGATGAAAAATTTGCAACATGGAAGAAAAGATGTCATTGAAAATGTATTCAACCATCTGTCTGAAATTTATAAAGAATTTTCCCATTTTACTAAAATAGATGTACAACAAGAACATTTACCAAAAATTAATGACCAAATTGCAACTATGCGTTGGATTTTAGCTCATGCAACTCCGTGGGAAAGAGGAAGTGATGCAATTGCAAATGTTTTGATGCGTGCAATGTATAAATCTGTTGGGGTTAAATCATATCCGCTTGCAAAAGGTGTATCTCTGGATATGGAAGCTTATTGCACGAATTTAGCAGATTACAAAAAAAAATTCCCAAAATATTTTGCTAAACCTCCAGTCGTCATTTCAAACAAAAAAACGAGCTTTTTATCTAAAATATCAAGCTTTTTTAAATCCTAATTTAATACTTCTTTGATAGCTGCAATCATTCCATCAGGGTTTGCGATATTTTTCCCCGCAATATCAAAAGCTGTTCCATGCCCCGGGGAGGTTCTGATTATATCAAGTCCGACGGTCATATTAACCGTGCTAATCCCTGCAACGGTTTTAATCGGAATTAAGCCTTGATCATGATAGTTTGCAATATAGCAGTCAAATTCGTCTTTTTCCCCTGCAAAATAATGCTTTGCGGCATTCACAAATAACGTATCAGCAGGGAGAGGCATTGTAATATTTATTCCCTGTTGTTGAAGATATTTTACTGCCGGAATTAAAATATCTTGCTCTTCGTGTCCTAAAATCCCGTCTTCACCGGCATGTGGGTTGAAGCCGCATAGCGCGAATTTAGGATTTTTAATTCCGAAATGAGTTTGAAAAGTTGTAACAAGATTTTGAATTTTTGTAGTAACAATTTTGGGGGTCAGGTGAATATCTTTTAATGCGCAATGTCTTGTCAAAAGCAAAACTCTAAAGTCATTTGCGACAAATAGCATTTCCGCTAACTGTCCATTATGTGACAAATACTTTTGTAAAACTTCCGTTTGACCATTAAATTTGTGCCCTGCAAGATACATAGCATTTTTTGCCGTTGGAGCTGTAACGATTGCTTTGGGTTTAATTTCACAAACCTTTAATAGTGATTTGAATGCAAAATCGCCGGCTTCTTTTGTAATTTCTCCTGCCTTAATATCCTTTGTTTCATAAGGAATTTCAACAATTTCGTAATTCTTGTCAAGTTTTCCATAATAATCAAGAATTTTTTTATTTGAGATAAGAACGATTTTATCAACCGGTAAATCAATCTTTTTTAGAGCTTTTATTGTAATTTCAGCGCCAATTCCGTTTGGATCACCCGTTGTAATTGCTATTTTATCCATAAGATTGCTCTTCATGTTTTGTGAAGTATTTCAAAATTTCAATTAACGTATTAACTCCGCCTAAATTTCCGGATTTTGTAACAATCCATTGGTCAGAATTTACACTTTTACTTAGAGCGATAGCTGGCAAAACCTCATCAATAAGTTTAAGTTGGTTTGCATCAATTGCGTTACAGCATTTGTAAGATGTTTCACCTCCGAGTGTGATAAGAATTGCTTTTTTCTTTTCCAAAACTCGTTTTGCAAGTTCAGATAAAAAGTCCGTAATTACATTCGCTAAGCCTGATTTTGTCAAATCTGCTTTGATTGTATCTTCTGAAAAACCATCAAAATTCTTTAACAATTTTGACGTGTGAACAAGTACAATGTTGTCTTTTCCTAAATTTGAAACAACTCTATCTACAATTTCATCTTGAACACCTGATAAAACAGTATTCATATCAAGTTCAATAATCAAACTGTTTTCTTCAAAATCATCACATTGCTCAAACTTGTCAATCTGATTTGCGGTAATGTGAGTTGCGCTTCCGGATACGATGAATTTGGGAAGTTTTGGAAGTTTAACCGGTAGAACTTCTTCCTCTTCATTTGTTGGAAACCATTCATTACTCAACACTTTAGCTGCTGCTGCTGTTCCGACAGGTAAAATTTTGTAATTAGACTTTTGCATCGCAAGAACAATTTGCTCTAAATCTGTTGTAGAAACAGAATCTGCAACAATAATCTTCTTGCCTTTAGAAATTAAATCATTTAATTTCATCAATATCGGGCCTGCACCATCTAAAATAGTTTTTAATTCAATACTTCCGATAAAATCGCTTAATTTTTCTCCCAATTGAGATTTTAATAGTGTAGGAAGATGAGATTCCGTGATTGGAGAATGCGGATCTCTTGCCATTTCGGTTCTTTCAATTGGAATACCTTTTAAAAGATGGTATCCGCCAACCGTAATTCTTCCCTCTTGTGGAAACGCCGGCATAACAATTGCAGCGTCCCAATCTAAAACTTTTAAAACAGACAAAACTTCAACCGCAATATTTCCTCTTACCGTTGAATCAATTTTTTTATAGAAAAAGTCCGGATTAATTTCGTCAACCATAAGTTGAACGGCATCTTTTACTTTTTCAAAAGCTTCTTCTTGCGGAACATTTCTTGATTCTGTTGAGATTGCCCAAGCCTGAGCCGGTGAAGTTTGCTTTTTTTCAATATGTTTGTCTAATAAAATATTTGTGTCAGCACCATTTAGTTGAAATTGAAGTGCCGTATCATTTGCACCTGTCAAGTCATCTGCAATAATGCCGACAATATTTGAATTTATTATCATAATACAGCTTCTTCTGCGTCTTTTTTAGAGCCTAAAAGTTTAATAGTGTTAGCTCTAATGTAGAAATTTTCTCTTTCATTGTTGGTTGTTTTGTCAACCCATCTGTTGTTTGCAATAACACCGTCAATTGCAACTAATCTTCCTTTTTTTACATAATCAGCTGCGAATTCTGCTTGTTTATCCCAAACATCAATGTTAAACCAATCTGTAACTTCAGCTTTAGTTTTTGAATCCCATCTGTTAACAGCAACAGAAAATCTTGCTTTAGTTTTTCCGGAGTCAAAGGATTTGAAATCTTCAGATGCATCTCTTCCAACTCTACCAACAATAGTAACTGTATTCATTTAAAAGTACCTCTTTTTATCGTATTAACAAATATTTGTCATGGACAAATTTTATATCCCTAACGGGATTATATAACAAATGCTAAAATATAACAAACACATGGTTTTGTTGTAAATATTATGAAATATAAAATAATAAATTGATTAAAAAATCTGCAACGAGCATATAAATGGTTGAAAGGATTGCGGCTTGGGTTGTAGAAGTTCCGACTTCTTTAGCGCCCCCCTTTGTTTGATAACCTTTTGTTGCACAAACAAGAGCAATCAAAGCTCCAAAAATACAGGCTTTTAATAGGCTGATGTAGATATCTTTAGTAGCCATCCATGCCCACGCAGAAGCCATATATCTCGCCGGATTAAGGTTAATTGTTTCAAGAGAAACGAACATGCCGCCTAAAATTCCGACGAACTCTGCGATTAAAACCACCATTGGAACCGTAATTGCTGCAGCAACGATTCTAGGTGTAAAATAATATCCCACAGGGTTAATTTTTAAAGTTTTGATAGCATCAACTTGTGATGTTACCTGCATATTTGCGATTTCGGCAGAAATCGCAGTTCCGGCTCTAGCTCCGATAGCTAAAGCGACAAACCCCGGGGCAATTTCTCTAATCATTACGACTGCAATAGTTCCGCCGATATAAGCTTCCGCACCGGTTAAAAGAAATTCTTTGGAAACTTGTATTGCGATAACAGCTGCAGAAATGAAAGCAATGACTAACGAAATTGGTAATGAATCATAACTGATAGATGCCGCTTGGGTTAGAACCGTTTTAAATCTGACGTTTCCGCCAAAAATGTATTTAAAACATTCTATTAAATTTTGAACGCACAAACCTAAAAATTTAATCAAATTAAATCCTCTTTTTCTTTGAGTAATATTGTAGCATAAAAGATGTTTTAGTGAATAGTAAGTTAAAGGCACTACACTATTAAAGTCTATAGGTGAATAAGTGGATAGGTCTATAAGTGGTTATGTTTTATTATCATTTTAGCTATTTGCACTATTATTAATTGTCATTCTGAACTTGATTCAGAATCTCCTTAACTTTTGAGGCTCTGAAACGAGTTCAGGTATAGTTTGCTTAGAATGACATATTTATTCCAACTTATTTTAACTTTGGATTTGGTTTTCCGTAATATTTTACTGGTATGTGTGCGGAATTAAACCAACGATAACTGTAATAATTCGAATTATCTATAACAACTTTGGGTTCTATGTATTTTGGTTCCTTTATATCAACTTTTTCTATTTTACGTGAAAGAACCTTTCCGCATACTCTTAGTCTTTCTTCGTATTTTTCCCCTACTTTGACTTGTGGCATTGCAATACTCATACGAGTATTTAATCTCCTTTCAAGCATTTCAGGACTCATATAAAAGTTAAGTGGTATTGTATCTTTTGCAAAGCATCTATATTCAGAATTGCTGAGAATTTTTTTACTTTCTTTTGTAAAAGAATCAACAACTTCTTTTGTTGTTGAAGTTAGCAAAGGGTTGTTCGTCTTTTTTAGAACCGGTTTTTCGCAAGCCGTCAAACCAGAAACCATCGCCCCTATCATAAAAGTTTTTATATTATTCACATTCATACTAGTATTTTACTATTAATGTATTGGATTTGTAAATGGTAGAGGCGATGACTGTCATTACGAGGAGAGTGAGCCGTGCATTGTGTGGAGTCCGTCTATACAGAGTGACATCGTAATCTTGCCCCCTCCTCGAAATCAAAGATTTCGGTCCTCCCGCAAGTGGAGGACGTGGGAGATGGGACAAATTAAAATGTAAAGGACTATTTACCTCTCACTGTTCACTATTCACTAAAATTATGCATGCAACACCTTAGTGCCGATGTGCCTTTATGAATTTAATGCCTTTATGGGCACACTTATCCCCCATTTACTCGGCAAACAGCTTTACTATCAAAAAGGAAACCCTTTTAGGAACTTTTGTTGTTCCCGAGCTTGAACCTTAACCGATTACAAACACATTATACGATATTTCCTTAGCTTTGAAAAGTCCGTATTTTTACGTAGGTATTTCTACCTACGTATTTTATGCAATTTTTGTCCAAGCAATCCTTCAGGGAATTCTTAATATATCTAATTTCTCAGCTTTTTGCTCCTATCAATTGTTGCGATAAATTTTACCGCTTCATTTGATGGAATTGCAAATCCAATTCCGATGTTTGAAATGTTGTGGTCCGGATTGTAAATAGATTGGCTTATTCCGATAACTTCTCCTGTTGTATTTAATAGTGGACCTCCGGAACATCCGGGGTTAATTGCAGCATCTGTTTGAAATCTGTTTTTAACGTAATCAATTCTTGAGATAATCCCTTGGGTTAAAGTATTTGAAAATCCGAATGGATTACCAATAGTTAGAACTTTTTGTCCGACTTTGACTTCTTCTGAATCTGCAAATGACACGGTTTGCAGTGGCCTTTTGGGTTGAATTTTAATTAGTGCTAAGTCTTTGTTTTTCCCCATTTGGGCAATGAATTTTGCACGGTAGGTTTGACCGTTGTATGTTGTTACATCAATTGTTGTTGCTCCGTCAACTACGTGTGAACCGGTTAAAATCATTCCGTCAGGGGTTACGACACAACCTGTGCCTGCGGAAACTCCGTCTGCAACTTGAGCATCAATTGCAACGATTGCAGGTGTAATTTTTTCATAGACACTGATATTTACTTGTTCATCTGGCGCATAGCTTACATTTGCCGGAGTATAACTCATTGTTAAAAACATAATTGAAATTGCTATTAATAACTGTTTTCTCATTCCCACCTCTTTTGTATAAATTATTTAGTTAATTTTATTGTATTTGTATGCTCTTTTGGTGTTTTTTGAGGTTAGTTCTTGAAAATATTAAAATATTAATGTATAATTCAGAAGACGATAAGTCCACATATTTAATTAAGGAGAAAAAAATGGCAAGAATTGATTCATTTAAACACGCATTAGAAGAAAAACGTGCAGTTAAAGTTATTGCAGGTATTGATAACTTTGATATTGAAAATATTAAAAAAGTTGTATCTTCAGCAGAAAAATCTCACGCAACAGCTGTTGATATTTGTGCAAGAGAAGATATCATCAAAGAAATTCGTTCAATGACAGATATGCCAATTTTTGTATCATCAATTGTTCCGGCTGAATTAGTTAAAGCAGTTGAACTTGGTGCAGATGCTATTGAACTTGGTAACTTTGATGTTCTTTACAAAAAAGGTACTTCTTTCTCAGCTAAAGATGTTTTAGAATTAGCAAGAGAAACAAAAGCTATGTTGAACGGTCAAGATGTATTCTTCTGTGTTACAATCCCTGGTGAAATTTCTACAGCTGATCAAATCGAATTAGCTATGAAATTGGAATCTATGGGTGTTGATTTAGTTCAAACAGAAGGTCACTACACTTCAACAGTTGAATTGACAGGCGCTAGAGCATTAGTTGATAGAGCTCAATTAACAATTTCTAACACTGTTGAATTATCAAGAAACATTGAAATGCCAATTATGACAGCTACAGGAATTAACCCAACAACTGCTCCATTTGCTTTTGCTGCTGGTGCTAGTGCAATCGGTTGTGGTTCTTGTATCAACAAATTGACTTCAGATTTAGCAATGGTTGCTACAATTTCATCATTGGTTGAAATTGCTAATAAAAATGCAGTTAAAGTTGCTGAATTAGTTTAGTCATAAAAACATATAGTAAAAAAGCCGTCTGAAAATTCAGTCGGCTTTTTTGTTGTGTAAATTTAAAAATTTTTACTAATCTGGTATGTACTCAAAGATATCTTGGATTTTGCAATCCAATGCATAACATAATTTGTTAATTGTTTCAAGTTCAATAGTTTTAGTTTTGTTATGGTAGATTCGAAAAACGGCAACATGGCTCAGTCCTGCAAGTCTTGCAAGTTCTGCCATATTCATTTTTCTTACACCCATCATTATAGACAATTTATTTTTTATCATAAATAGAGTTTAGCATTCGAAATAAAAACTTGATTTTAATTATATACATGTATAATATTATTATATAGATAGATAAAATTATTGTAATACTGTTTAATAATGAGGAGGAAAATAAATGAATGTACTTATAGATTTAAAAAATTGTTCCCTCGCCCATTTATGGGAGATGGGTAGGGAGAGGGTGCTACGCATGTAGATATGCCACCAACAAAGGTGAAACTTGCTTTTACTTTAGCGGAAACCTTAATTACCCTCGGAATCATCGGTGTTGTTGCGGCAATGACCATTCCAAGTTTGATTACTAACTATAATAAGCATATTACTGAAGTCCGACTTCAGAAATTTTATTCTCTATTTAATCAGGCTATAAAATTATCCGTTGTAGAAAATGGAGAAGTTGAGGGTTGGAGCGATTACTGGAATGCAGCAACTAACATTGTTGATAGTGATGGAAATGTTCTTGAAAATGCTGATGTTGTAGATTCGGCATTTGAGAAGTATTTAGCACCATATATGAAAGTAATGACAAAGAAAAGGGTTAAAAATGCGCAAAATAATAATGAAACACAACTTTTGTATTTTCTTGCTGATGGTAGTGCTTTTTCTTATCGTTCTATAGATGTTAAAGATATTTCTTTTTATCCTAAAAATCCAGAGAAATGTTTAAGTAAAGAGCATAACTCTGGTATTTGTTCTTTTGAATTTTTATTTTGCCCTAATATAAATTCTGCTAATTTTAAATATCATTATCAGGCTGGACTTGAACCTTATATGTATCGTTGGAATGGACAGAAAGCTCTTTTATATCGTGGCTCTTCATATAGTTGTTCTGGCTCTGCAAGATATAGTGGACGATATTGTACCGAAATGATAAAACTTAATGGTTGGAAAATTCCAGATGATTATCCTCAAAAAATCAGCTATTAAAATTTGATATAAGCTTTTATTTATTTGGTGTTTTCTTTTTTTCCCTAAAACTTCATGTGTGTTGTATAATGTTGTTTGCAACGAGGCGAAATATATATATGAGTGCAAATAAAATGACAACTTTAGATAAATTGGGTATAGGAAAAGATGCGGTTATTGAGTCTATTGAATGCGAAAATAAGGCTCTCCGTTCACATATTTTGGATATGGGTTTAACTCCGGGAGTTGAAGTTACACTTGTTAAAGCAGCTCCGATGGGTGACCCTTTAGAAATTCGTGTTAGGGGTTATGAACTTACTCTAAGAAAAGCAGATGCTTCTAGGATTAAGGTTTTTGATATTCATGATGCCCATAATTGTCAGAGAAAAAATAATAATTTTGATATAACTTCAGAGCACTCTCAAAAAGGTGAAGCAAAAACTTATGAAACCAGAAAATTAAGTAAAGGTACGGTCAAGAAAAATTTAAAACTTGCTCTCGCCGGAAACCAAAATTGCGGTAAGACAACTTTGTTTAACCAATTGACCGGTTCAAATCAGCATGTTGGAAATTTTCCGGGGGTTACAGTTGATAGGACTGACGGTATAATTATTGGACATAGAGATGTTACTATTACCGATTTACCTGGGATTTATTCGCTTTCGCCTTATTCTAGTGAAGAAATTGTTACTCGTGATTTTATTCTGAAAGAAAAACCAGATGGACTTATTAATATTGTCGATGCGACAAATATTGAGCGAAATTTACTCTTAACCATGCAATTGATGGAACTTGATGTTCCTATGGTAATTGCGCTTAATATGATGGACGAAATCACAGAAAGTGGCGGAACTATTGATATCAATGGCTTAGAATCTGCTTTGGGTGTCCCTGTTGTCCCGATTTCAGCTTTAAAAAATCAAGGTATTGATGAACTTGTTGAACACGTTATAAATGTTGCAAAATTTTCTGAATACCCCGGACGACTTGATTTTTGCGAAGAAATTGACGGTAAAGAGGGTGCTGTTCACAGATGTATCCACGCATTGATTCACTTGATTGAAGATCACGCAAAAGAAACCGGAATTCCTGTCAGATTTGCTGCAACAAAATTAGCAACGGGTGATGAGTTGATGGTTAAGGAACTGCAACTCAATGAAAACGATATTACGGCTTGCAAAAGTATTGTTGAACAAATGGAAAAAGAAGCAGGTTTGGACCGTGAATCTGCAATGGCTGATATGAGGTTTACTTTTATCGAAAAATTATGCGATAAATTCGTTTTTAAACCTGAAGAAACAACGGCCTACAAATTGTCTGCAAAAGTTGATAGGTTTTTGACCGGAAAATATACTGCAATTTTGTCATTTTTATTGATAATGTCATTGATTTTTTATTTGACATTTGGTCCATTGGGTTCGTTTTTGTCTGATTTGATGAAAATCGGGATAAATTATATTACAACACTCGTGGATAATGGTTTGACGGCTTATGGGTTGAATCCTATTGTTCACTCGTTGATTATAAATGGTATTTTTGCCGGTGTCGGTAGTGTTTTGAGTTTCTTACCGGTAATCGTTGTTTTATTTTTCTTCTTGTCAATTTTAGAAGATTCCGGATATATGGCGAGAGTTGCTTTTGTTATGGATAAATTGTTGAGAAAAATAGGACTGTCCGGAAGAAGTTTTGTTCCAATGTTGATTGGTTTTGGTTGTTCTGTTCCTGCAATTATGTCAACAAGAACTCTTCCATCTGAACGTGATAGAAAAATGACAATTTTCTTGATTCCGTTTATGAGTTGTTCCGCTAAACTCCCGATTTACGCATTATTTACAGCTGCATTTTTTAAACATAATCAAGTATTGGTAATGCTTGGATTGTATTTAATTGGAATTGTTGTTGGTATAATTTTTGCTTATTTTATGAAGTTCTTTGTATTCAAGGGTGAAACTGTTCCGTTTGTCATGGAATTACCAAATTATAGAATGCCGGGGTTCAAAAATGTTTACAGATTGATTTATTACAAGGCAAAAGGTTTTATGACAAAGGCTTTTACTATAATTTTCTGGGCTACAATTATTATTTGGTTCTTGCAAACTTTTGATGCAAAATTGAATTTGGTAACTGATTCAGCACAAAGTTTACTTGCAATCCTAGGTAATTCAATTGTTCCGTTGTTCAAGCCGTTAGGAATTTCTGACTGGAGAATTTCAACCGCATTCATTACCGGATTTATGGCAAAAGAAAGTGTTGTAAGTACTTTGACGGTTTTACTGGGTGGAGATGTAACAAAACTTCCTGTTTTGTTTTCAAAATTGACAGCATTTGTATTTTTAATATTCTGCTTGTTATACACACCTTGTGTTGCTGCGGTTGCGACTGTGAGAAGAGAATTGGGCAAACGATATGCAGCTTTGGTTATTTTGGTACAATGCGCAATTGCTTGGCTTGTTTCATTCACTGTTTACAATATCGGAAATCTTATTATACACTAGATTTAACATAAAAAAAAGACCTTGTTGTTTAAACCAAGGCCTATCCGTTTAAATAAGAAGAGAGAGCTTTATATATTTATATAAAGTATTCTGAATTTGGAAAATTGCTAAAAACGTAATAGTAAATTTACAAAAGTTAATATTAGGGTGAGGTACTAAGGCAATAGGGCAATAAGGTGCTACGCACGTAGCTTTGCCACCAATAATGGTGAAGTTTGAAAAGGTTCTTATATTCCCTCCCACCTATGTGGGGGAGGGTTAGGGAGAGGGGGCAAATGTCAACCTGAAACCCTCACCCGAATTTCTAAATTTACTTTGTTCATTAAGAAATTCAACCCTCTCACAGTGAGAGAGGGTAAAAACAACGTCATTGCGAGCGAAAGCGAAGCAATCCAAACAATGGTAATAAACAACAATAAAACAAAGAAAGAGGGGTAAATGAACCGTAACAAAAATCATGACATTACGAGGAAAGATATTGGACAAATAATGAATGGATTGAAACAGAGCGACGTCGTAATCCATATCACGAGGATAATTAATAATTGTCCTTCATAATCATTCAAGCAAATCGGCTAATTTTACTCCTAAAGCATCTGCAATCATTTTTGCTTGGCGAATGTTGATGCATCGTTTTGCCAATTCATATTTTCCGATAGTGGATTTATCAAGTCCTACCTCAAACCCCAATTCTTCTTGGGATAATCCTTTTTGCGTTCGGATTTGATAAAGTCTTTTGCCAAATGTTTTGCAGATATCTTTACTCATAATTGTTATTGTGATACAATAAACTCAATCTGTCGTAGACAGTATGTCTACTAATATGGCTGAATAGTTCTTGTTTATTGAAATATAGGAGAAGAAAAATGATAAAAATTTTTAGTATAAAAAACTTAAAGTTAATAACGAAGTGTTGTGGGAGAGGGGGCAAAAAAAAAGTTGCCTTTACTTTAGCAGAAACCTTAATCACCCTCGGAATTATCGGAGTGGTTGCTGCGATGACAATACCGAATTTAATAACAACTCATCAAAAGAAAGTTACTGTTACGAAGTTACAAAAAAGTATTTCTGTCTTAAATCAAGCCTACAAACTTTCTGTAGCAGAGCAAGGACAACCGGAAGTTGATGATATTTTGAATATGCAAATCGAAGATTATTTTTACAAATATTGGGCTCCATATTTAAAGCATGCGACATATTGCGAAACTCCTATGGATTGTGGATATACAAGTAGATTTTTTGAACGTCCAAATGGCAAAACAGATAATTATCAAATGACAAAAAATGCGAATTTTACTTTTTTAACTAGTGATGGAATGGTTTATTCTATACAAATTCGTGGTTACTGGGACGGTTATCCATATTTTAATGGAACTGTTGGAACTAATGGTTCCCTTTCTATTATTGTTGATGTAAATGGCTCGAAAGGTCCAAATGTTTTTGGAAAAGATGTTTTTTATTTGAGGGGTTCCAATTTTGAGGATATTGGAATTCAACCTTGTGGATACGATAAAACAAATGAAGAAATCAACGAAGATTGTAGCAAAAGCAAAGATGGAACAGGACGCTACTGTGCTGAAAAGATTAAACGTGCAGGGTGGCAGATTGATAAAAGTTATCCGTGGTAAAATTTTACCCCTCCTCGAAATCGTAGATTTCGGTCCTCCCGCAAGGGGTGGACATGATTACTTATCCACTTCTCTCTATTCACTTTTCAGTCCTTACGAGGAAAACAAGCCGAGCAGAGTGTGGAGGAGTCTATACAGAGTGACGTAGTAATCTTGAACACTGCACACCAACGTCACCCTGAACTAGTTTCAGGGTCTCAAAAGTTAAGGGGATTCCGAAATAAATTAGGAATGACAATTAATAATAGTTATGTAGGTCGGATTTACTAATCCGACACTTAGAATTTTTAATGTTGGTATAGTAATGCCAATCTACATTGACTTCGGTCATTCACATTTCCTCCGTACGACGTTATTAATAACTGTAACGGACTATTCACCTCTCACCATTCACTTTTCATATTTCACGTTATTCACTAAAATTTTGTTTGTGCTAGAATTATTTTATAAATTATTAGATGAGAGTTGGTATATGGATATAGACAAACAAAAACTTGTATCTTGTATAAAAAAGATTACAGAACCAAAAGTGTTGGTCGTTGGAGATTTGGCACTTGATGAAATGATTTATGGTGATGCTGAGAGAATTTCTCGTGAAGCTCCTGTTTTGATTTTGCAACATACTAAAACAAAGTTGATTTTGGGTGGTGCATCTAACGCAGCTCATAACGTTGCAACTTTGAATAATGGTAAGGTTGGGGTTATCGGAGTTTCAGGTGATGATTATTATTCAGAACTTTTATTTGATACTTTTGATAAAGCAAATATTGATTGCTCAAAAATTGTTAAAGATAAAAGCCGTAAAACTATTGTAAAAACTAGAATTTCCGGTTCAATAACTACTTCAATTACTCAACAAATTGTGAGAATTGACCGTCAGTCAAAGGGGGCGATTTCTGAAGAAACTGAAGAAAAAGTTATTAAAAATATTGAAAAAGTTTTACCGGATTATGATGCTGTAATTTTGTCAAATTATCACATTGGAACTTTGACTGATAAAGTTATTGATTTCACTATTGAACTTGCAAATAAGTTGGGAAAGGTTGTTATTGTTGATGCCCAAAGAGATTTAGGCTCTTACAAAAATGTAACTTCTATGACTCCGAATTTGCCTGATACTGAAAAATCTGTTGGGTTTGAAATCGAAAGTATTGAAGATTTGAAACGAGCAGGTTCAAAATTGTTGGCTCAAACAAATGCAGGCTCTGTTCTTATTACGTGTGGAGCAGATGGCATGTTTGTTGCTAAACCAAATGATGATTATACTAAAATTCCTGTATTCAATAAATCAGAAGTTTTTGATGTTACAGGTGCAGGTGATACCGTTACTGCGGTTTATTCACTCGCTATGGCTGCAGGTATTGACCCTGTTTATTCCGCTATAATCGGTAATGTTGCGGCTAGTATTGTTGTAAGACAATTCGGTTGTGCAACAACAACGGTTGATGAATTATTGTCGGCTGTTGAAGAATTATAAGATTTTAATTGAAGGAGAACTTTCTATGGAAAAATTAAAAGAACTGGTAAAAAAAATCAGAATAGTTGATTTTATTATCGTTGCTTTTGTAATTGTGGCTTTAGGAGTTGGTTTTTGTACTTACAAAGGTTATAGACAAACTGCTGATAAGCAAATTGAAGCTACTTCAAAAGTTGTGTTTAAGGTTTATATGAGGGGGGTAACTTTCTCTGGGGATAATATTCCTATCGTTAAGGGTGACAAAACATTTATTAGTATAAGAAATGTTCCTTATTCTGATTTGGATATTGTTGATGTAAAAGCTGACAGAAGAAAAATTGTTTTGCCTACATTAAATTCAAAAAAGGTGTCAATTGTAGTTGAAGATGTTTCTCAACCGGATTTGTATGATGTGGTTGTAACTTTAACGGATACTGCAAAAATCACTAAAGATGGTGCAGTTGTGGGCGGAAATAAAATTAAAATGGGCTTACCTATTACTTTAGAGGGGCCGGATTACAAATTTACCGGTTCAGTTTCTGATATAAAAGTTATTGATGCGGTTGATGATGAAACAGTAAACAAAGATATGAATACGACAGATGATGTTCAATAAGATTTTCAAATACTCACAAGAAAAATTAGCTTTTTTATACGATAACAGTTTATTTTTGCAACATATAGACAAATTTATATTATTGTTTGTCGGGTTGACATTCTTGGGTTCTACTTTTATGAACTCGGATTCAATTGGTTTTTTTGCTTTGATTGCAATCTTTTTGACTGTTGTTAAGATGTTGACTAAACCGAATGAAAGACTTGATTTCAAAAAATTTGAAATTTGGTTAGTTGCTTATTTTATGCTTGTAATCGTTAGTTTGTTCGGTTCAACATTATTTTCTTTAAGTTTGAAAGGCTTTTTTAAAACATTTGTTTATATTGGTTTTTATTTTTCTGTAGCTCAATATTTGAAAAATAATAAAAAAATGATTCCTGTAGTGCTTGGAACTTTGGCAATTTGCGTTGCAGGTGAAAGTTTGGTCGGCTTTTTACAAAGTTTCTTGCACTTAGACGAAATCTCAACTTGGCAAGATACATCTAACCTTAATCCGGAAGATGTTTTATCAAGAGTTTACGGTACATTAAAACCTCTTAATCCGAATTTGTTCGGAGGTTATTTGGTTGCAGGATTTCCTACAGTGTTGGGTTCTGTTTTCTTTTTCTTGAATAGAAAACAATTTAAGTATGCAATTATTCCTGCTATATTTACTCTTGTGTCAATTTATGCAATATTCCAAACCGGTTGTAGGGGATCTTATTTAGCATTGATGCTTATCTTGGGTTGCGTATTTTTAATTTCAGCAAAATTCTTATGGAAAACTTATAAAAAATTATATGTATCATTCATAAGTAGCATTGTTGTTTTGTTTATGATGGCAATAACTTTTGTTGGAGCATTGCGTTATCGATTTATGTCAATTTTTGCAATGAGAAACGATTCATCAAATTCTTTTAGGTTTAATGTTTATCATTCATCTTTGCAAATGTTCAAGGATAACTGGTTGTTGGGTATTGGTGTCGGAAATAAAAATTTTCGTGAAATTTACGGACTTTATATGAAGACCGGTTTTGATGCTTTAAGCGCTTATAATATCTACCTTGAAACAGCAGTAGAGAGTGGTATTTTCGCCTTAATTGCATTTTTAGGAACATTGATTACGTTATCAATCAATGCGGTTAAATTTATTTTAACAGAACTTGATATTGAAGTAATCTATGTCGCAATTTCAATTATTGCAATTTGGGCAGTTATGTTCCACGGATTGGTTGATACAATTTATTTCAGACCTCAATTACAGTTTATGTTTTGGACTTATGTTGCAGTTATATCTGCATTAATTCCAAGCAAAAAAGCTGTATAATTTAGCAGAAAAATCCTCTGTTGATTGTTGTTGAACTGTGGTAGCTAAAATCACCATATCCTAACCCTCCAAAGAATGGGGTTGCTATTGGAGTATAAAACATTGTACAAGGCGCATTAAAAAATACCCAAGGTGAACAAGCACCCAAAAGTCCTGCCGTTCCTATTGCATTTGAAACGGGGTTTCCATATCCGGCATACATATTTATCGTATTGCCGATGGGATTGCCCATTTTTTGCATTTCGTATGCAACTTCGTTTCTCGCAAGTCCATTGAGAACATTCCCTGCGGTTGCACCAATTGCAGTATTGGTATCTACACCGTTTGATTTCATCTGAGTATATCCGACAAGCGAGGCTAGTCCGCAATTTATACCGCTCCATATTCTCATGTTTTCTGCAAAACCCATAGCTCTCCTTGTGGTTGTACTTACATGTATATAAAGTCAAACAGGAGAAAATAATTGATTAATTTTTCGTATATTGTAAAGATATATTAAGTATATATCGCTAATATCAGTAATTTAGATAATAATTTTTTGTACATTTCGGCGATTATTTAATTCTATGGAGATATTAAAATCCATATATACAGATTTGGATTGGAGTAAATTGATATGTTTATTGGAAATAGATGTAATGATTGCAATAGATACAATCGTTTGGAAATGAAAGATATTGACCAAAATTTGTTGCCATGGCTTGAAGATGTAATAGAAGAAAATAATTCTAAAATCGAACGTAAGGAATGGAAAAGTAAATATAACAGTTACGTTGTTTATGATTATGAACCTTTTTGCACAGAGGGTTTTGAAATCAATTTAGTTATATCTTCTCGAGATAATTCTTATTTGAATTTTATAAAATACTTGTATGATGAAAAAGTTAGTACTATTGAGTATTTGAACAATTGTATAACTATATGATAGGAAAGAGCGGCAGCTAATTCTTTTAATTAAGAATTAGCTGCCGCTCAATAAACTTATATAAAATTACATAAATTATTCTGCGTTCTCAGTTCTTTCTGCAGATGCTTGTTGGAAGCATTCTTTGCAGAAAACATCTCTTCCCGGAACCGGTTTGAATGGAACTTGAGTTTGAGCTCCGCATTTAGAACATACGGCATCGTACATTCTTCTTCCTTTTCTGTTGTTTTTTCTGCGGGCACTTCTGCATTCAGGACATCTTTTAGGTTTGTTAACTAGTCCTTTTTCTGCATAAAATTCTTGTTCCCCTGCTGTGAAGATGAATTCTTTTCCGCAATCTTCACATACTAATTTTTCGTCTTCGTACATTGTTTTTCTCCTGATTGTGTACTTTGGTTTTAGAAAACCTTAATGTTATCACTTTATTGTACACTATTTTTCAGTTTTTGCAAGTAGGTTAGAAAAATTAATTATTTGTGGGAATGGTTAACTTTTTTAGATTTTTTATTTTCCATTTTTTCAATGTGTTTTGCAATTTTGTCTTTTATTTCCGGAAGTTTTTCTTCAAAGTCTTTAATGTCTATATTTATAATTTTTGAACGGCGTTGAAATTCTTCTTTTAACGTCATAATATAGTCTGTTAAAAGTGCCGCATCTTCAATTTTCCCGTGATTTAGCCAATCTTTGTCTATTTTTATGAGTTTGTTGATATGTTTTTGAATATTTTCGTTTATATTGTATTTTACTTTTGGTGCAAAATCGTCAAATAAGAAATCTTTTTTGATTTCATTTATATAATTTGATGTAAGAATTGTTACTCTCAATTTGCTTAAATTTTTTGCTGTTTCATCTCCGTTTCGAGCGGCGAGTTCTTCTGCTCTGTACATTGCTTGTGGGTAGATGTGTTCTTCTGTTGCCAGTGATGGGCGGAGCAAACGAAGTGCAATTTCTTCTGATGTTTGAGGAATTTTCTTTGGATTTTTATTTTCGTATCTGATTCTATATGGTTCAGAATATTTTACAATAAAAGAATTTACAGATGTTTCAGAATTCGGTAATTTTTCTGCTAGTTTAATTATTCGTTTTTGGATTTTTTTATTTGTCAAGTTTTGAGTTTTTAATTTGTATAATAAAGCCTTTCTTTTAAATCTGTCTTGAGGGTTTGGATTTGGTGCAAAAATTTTGTCAAAAGATTCTTGCACAATTTCTCGAATTTTGAGAAATTCCTCTTTTGGTAAATCTCTAATTACCATATTGATTCGGTTTAGAGTGTTAGCTTGTTGTTGTATTAATTTCTTTTCTGCGATGGGGTATTTAAGTTTTAAAAGTTCTTGCAGATTTTTCTCCGGATATTTTTCAGATAGAGATTTAAGAATGTTGAAAATTCCATTTTCAACCGGAAATAAAGATTTTTCAAATTTCTTTAATTCCTTAATAACGTCTGCACTATTTCCAGTTAAAACTTTTGTTTGGATAAGTTCATCAAATTGTTTTTGGGAAATCATTTCGATTCCGGTGTAAGCGCAAGGTAGATGCTCATTAGAAATTTTACGGAAAAACGTTTTATTAAATTTATTTTCAAATACTCTTTCAGCCTTAGCTAAATGACCTTGAAAAGTAACACTATCAAGAGTTTGAGCTTTAAAAATATCTGTGACAGGTTGTCTTTCCATTGTAGAATTGGGGCGCAAAACACTTTGCAACAAATTCGTCTTTGATTGTTTGAAATTTGTTGAACTGCAATTATACCCAAACTGAACACTACAAATATTCATGTGGTTTTCAAAAAGTGTAAAAAATTTTTTTGCTAGTTTTTTACGAAATATTACATTTTATCCCATTGGTGGTGGTTGGATATATAGAGGTTTTAGTTCTTGCCATTTGCAGCTTGAAGTTTTGAGTTTTTCATAAGTAAGATTTGCCAGAATTTCACCTAAATTATGTTCTCCTGCTTGATAAGATGTTCCTCCTAAAACTTTTTGAAGTTTATCATCTGTTATTAGGTTGTAATCCCTGTTTTCAAGCATTTCTTTAACTTTTTCAAGTTGAATTGCTCCTTGAATTTCTTCATTTACATACAAATAAGCGGAATTTTTTCTGGCATCAAGCGCTACCATTGTCGGTTTGTCTGTTTTATTTAATTTAGCTAAAATTTCTAAAGATGAAATTCCTGCTGCCGGCAAATCAAGTTGTTGAGCCATAATTCTTGCAACTGTTGTGCATGCTCTTATTCCTGTAAAACTCCCCGGACCAACATTTGTTCCTATTGCATTTATGTCTTTCGGTGTTAAATTATTTTCTTTCAACATTCCTTTGATTGTTGAAATCAAAAATGCTGAGTGATATTTGTTATCTTGGTTTGTTACAATTTTTGAACTCAAAACCTTATCATCTTGTGCGATTGCAACATACATTTTATCAAGACAAGTGTCAAAAACTAATATATTCACTATTCCAATCCTTTTACTATTTCAATACAATTTTGTCCAAAGCCCTCAAATGAGTACCTTCTGTCATCATTATCTTCATAAGTTACATTGATTTTTATATGGTCAAAAGGAATTTCGTTTTGAGAAAATTCTGCCCATTCAACAAAAGTCAATTGTTTTCCCTCAGAATATTCGTTCAATTCATCAAGAATTGTTTTAACACCTTCATTTTCAAGTCTATACAGGTCAAAGTGGTACATTGGAAGTTTTCCTCCGTGATATTCGTTTAGGATTACGAATGTCGGGCTTGTGACTTTTTCTTCAATTCCGATTTCTTTTGCAACTTCTTTCACAAACGCAGTTTTGCCGGCTCCGATTTCTCCATACAAGCTGACAAAACAACCTTTATCTTCTACAAGTTTTGCAAACTTTTTTGCTAATTCTTTTGTGTCTTCTAAGTTTTTACAAATTTTTTCGTATTTAGTCATCGTTATTTGTTACAACCTTATTTCTACCAGTATTTTTTGCTTGATAAAGAGCTTTGTCTGCTTTTTTGAGCAAGTCTTCATCTTTATCACTATCTTTAATTTCGTAAACACCTAAGCTAAGTGTAACTTTTATGGTTTTAACTTCGCTTTCGGGATTTATTTTTGAAATATCTATAACTTTATTCTCAATTGATTTTCTAAGTCTTTCTGCAACCATTTGTGCTTCATTGATTTTTGTAAAAGGAAGAAGTATTGAAAACTCTTCTCCTCCGTATCTTCCGGCGATATCGTATTCACGAAGTTGCCCTCTTATTACTTTGGCAATTGTTTTTAATACCAAATCTCCAACTGCGTGTCCATAAGTATCATTAACGCTTTTGAAAAAGTCTATATCAGTCATGATTCCGCACAACGGAGCTTTTTGACGTTTAGCATTTGCAACTTCTTGCTTGATACGTTCTTCAAGTTGTCTTCTGTTATAAAAACCAGTCAAAGCATCAAGTGTTGCGTGTTTCAAAATTTCTGCATATACATTTGCTCTATTTATGGTTGTTCCGATTTGCACAGACAATTGATTTAGGTAATCAATATCTTTTTCTGTTATTTCTTCATTGGTACTTTTCGCAACCAGAACTCCGGAAATCTTTGATTCACTCTTTAACGGAATTGCATAAGTCATTTTATCGTCGGTTAATGTCTTATCGCTGATATCTTCAACCATTTTAAGAATTTTCTTGTCATTGCAAGCACTTGGCCAAGCAAGGGCATTCAAGCCAAGATTTTCTTCCGTAATAAAAATATAAATAAGATAATCCATGAAGAATTTATCTAACATTTCTCCAATAATCGGGATTACATAATTGAGTTCGTATTGTGTTTCAATAATTTTTGCAATGTTTTTCATTGTTTCGTGAAAATCAATGTTTTTTTGCATTTTTTCACTCATTACAATATTTTGAATCTTCAAGGAAATAAAAGGTGCTGCGATTTCTAAAAATCTGTTTAAATCATCTGATTCTTCATTAAATTCCAAAAAACCAATACATTTTTTATGTTTAAACATTGGGAATTTAAAGTTATAATGCTGTTCAAGAGTATCTTTACCCTCAATATTTATAGAAAACTTGTTGATGCCCAGATTTTTTGCAAAAAAAGTTCCCAAAGAAGCTCTCAGTGTTTTTTCACTGTAACTTTCATTAAGAACTTTTGAAAGCTTTTCTATTTTATCAAGCAAATTTAAACCTCAACCTGATCAGCGATTTCATCTGGAATATCGCAGTTTGCATAAACATTTTGAACATCGTCCAGTTCTTCTAACCTTTCGATTAATCTCATTACAGAAGTTGCTGTTTTAAGGTCAGTAACTTCAATTGTGTTTTGCGGAATTCTTGTAAGTTCTGCGCTAACACTCTTGAACCCTTCCGCTTCCAATCCTTCAACAACTTTTTGGAAATTTTCAACAGAAGTTAGAACTTTATAGCCATCTTCCTCTTCTGTAACATCATCAGCATCAAGATTGATTGCTGCTTCAAATAATTTTTCGAAATCAACAGAAGAATCAAATTCAATACTCCCTTTTCTGTCAAACATCCAACTTACGCAATTTGATTCTCCAAGGTTCCCGTTGAATTTTGTGAATATACTTCTAACGTCACCGGCAGTCCTGTTTCTGTTGTCGGTCATTGCTTCCAGAACAACGGCAACACCGCCTGCTGCGTACCCTTCGTAAGTTAATTCTTCGTAATTGTCTGCAGCTCCGGCTCCGGCTCCTTTGTCGATTGCTCTTTTGATGTTATCGTTTGGAAGTCCTGCTGCTTTTGCTTTTTCAATAGCGGTTCTTAATCGGAAATTACCTGCAGGATCAGGTCCGCCGAGTCTTGCTGCTACGATTAATTCTCTTGAATATTTTTGGAATACAACAGCTTTTTGAGAATCTGTTTTTGCTTTTTTATTTTTAATGTTTGCCCATTTTGAGTGTCCTGACATTTTTAACCTCTTTAATTTTTTTTCTAATCCCTATGCCTCTATCCTATCAAAAACTTTTTTCTATTTCAAGATAAAAGTAAGGGCGATTAGATTTTATCCAATCGCCCTTTAAAAGTTATAAAATTAAAAATTAGTTTTCGTAAATCCAACCGTTAGTAAGGTCGATTTTTAGAGGTTGTAACAATCTCATGTTAGCTGTACCCTCGGCAGGAACTTCTAATTTTTCTCCTTTGAATGCCCATCGAACGAATTTCATGAACCAGTTTCTATCTTTTTTGATTTCGGCTGTTGCATTGAAAGTTGTTGTTTGGTCATTTTCAGTTGTGATTAGGCTGTTTTTCAAAACTAAAACACCATTTCTAACGAAGTATTTACCTGCTCTTACGTCTAAAAGTTGACCGCTTAATCCTGCACCCTCACGGATAAGAATAAATTTTTCCGGAGTTACATAGTTTTGAGGAACTCTTGCGGTGTACATAGCTCCACCCTCAGAAGTTTGAGAGCTGATGTATGAGTTCATTCTTACAGGTAAAATTGTTCCTGCTGGAATTGTTCCTACACTACCTTGAACTGTTGCGTTTTCAACAACAAAACCCTCTCCGGTTTTCTTTCTCATTGCTTCTGCAAGTTTTGCGTTCGGATTAAGTTTTGCTTCTTCCATCATATTGAACAATATTGCTGCAACTTCTGCTCTTGTTGCAGGTCTATCAGCTTCAAGAGCTGCTTTTTGCGCACTTGGAACTACAACAATCATTCCTAAAATTTCTGCTTTACCTGCAGGAATTAAAAACCATTCAGGAACTGTGTTTGCATCAATATACTTTCTTTCAAGAACTTCTTTTGCTTTTGCAGGGCTAATTTGTTCTGTTGTGAGAGCATTTACCGCTACAGATAAAGATTCGGCTCTTGATACAGAATCTTCTGGTCTGAATAATTCGTCTGCTTTTGTGTTTGAAATTAAGTCAAAATAAACAGCTTTTTGAATATCTTGAAAAGCCCAATAATTTTCGTCAATATCTGTGAAATGTACAGGTTGAGCAACTTTTGTATGTTCTTGTCCTAAAGCTCGAATTGCCATTGCTGCAAATTCAGCTCTTGTAACATTTGCATCAGGTTTGAATGTACCGTCAGGATATCCAACAATTACTCCTTTTTCTGACAAAATTTTGATTTGCGATGCTGCCCAGTAGTTGTCACTTACATCAGGAAATGCAAATGATGGTGCTGCTGCAAGGCAAAACACCATTAATGATAGAATTGCTTTGAATAAGTTCTTCATATTCCCTCCTTAAATATATACACTTCCTTAATCTATCATGAGGATAACTTTTTTTATAGTTTTTAATCTTCTCTTTGTTAACTTCTGTAACAAGTTTTTTGTTTTTAAATAATATATCAGCGAAAAAAGTTATTTTTGGTTTTATTATATCAGTATAAAATAATTTGGAGTTTATTATGCAAGTTGAAACTATAACCTCTGGTAATAAGAAGAATGTTAGAGTTCAATCTTTTGGCTCAATTCACCCTGTCAGGTATTTTATAAAGTGCGAAAATGGTGAATATGTTCAAATCAAATCTCCCAAAGTTATTAAAACTGTTCAAAGAAAGCTTGTGACTTGGCTTAATAAACTTCATAACGAAACAAAAAATATTATGAGTGGGAAAACACCTAAGACCAAGAAATCCGAGTCTGAATTAGATAAATCATTAAGAGAACGTCTGGTTCGATTTTTTGTAAATCATGATTGGGATTATCGTCAAAATAAAGTTGTTCGTTCTTTTTATCATTCCGAAAAACAAGGAGAAACTATTCCTTATATTTTGACAGGTCATACAACGGGTTATATTGATGATGCGGCAAAATCAATTGAGCGCAAATCTTCTGATATAAAAGATAAGGCCGGTATTATCAGTGAATATTACGGAATTCCTTTAGATGAAGCGAAGAGATTTATTCCTCAAAGTGACAATGCAGAACTATCCAAAGTTAAAAAGAATTATTGTAAAAAAATTGCAGAAGTTATAAAAAATATTTTGCGTCAAAAAAATCCGTCAGATAAAACATTAAATGCGTATTTTATTCCGCATATCAAAGGTAAAGATATTAAATACGAGTTAACAAATGCAACTTTTGATAAGTAGTATATGGTTATAGTAAATTTACACGAGTTAAAATGTTCTTAAATAAACCAAAAAGCTATTTTGAAAAATCAAAATAGCTTTAATAGTTTTCTAAATATTTTAAAACTTATAAATTAATATTCTGCAAGCTTGGTAATAGCATCTTGCATCATCAATTTTTTAGCTTCATGTTTTTGCGCAAAATATGTGTTTTTATCAAGAGCACGTTCTTTTTCAAAATCTTTTACAAGTTTATCCAAATTTGCAGCCTTATCTTTTTTATATTGGTCACGTTCAATTTGTTTACTGTTATCAAAGAAGTTAGAAAGAACATTTTTTATTGCTTTGCCATTTGAATTAGTAGCTGTCTTGTTTTTTTTGATTACTTGTTGTAAATTTGCATCTTTTGAAATAATAACTTCATCTTTTTGAGGTTGTCCAGAAAGTTTGGTATTTTTGTCTAATATTTTTCTTGAATTAATATGATTTTTCTTTCCTACATTTTTAGAAACCACTTCAACAAAAGTTTTAGGTGCTTTAGACTCTTTTGCAATATGCGGATTGATTGCCTGTGGCACTGTAAAATTCATATTAGGTATAATAACTCTGTTAAACATATTTTTCTCCTTTTAACACATATACTGAAATAGTTACTAAAAAAGACTCTCAAAAGAGTCTTTTAAAAAGTTTGGGCAGGGGTGGATTCGAACCACCGTACTCTCGCGAGAACAGATTTACAGTCTGTCGCCTTTAGCCACTCGGCCACCTACCCATATTCTATTGTAATTTTGCTTGTCTTAGGCAATTAAATTTGCCCTTGACGAGACTTGAACTCGTGACCTCTCCCTTACCAAGGGAGTGCTCTACCTCTGAGCCACAAGGGCTTGAGTTTTATTACTGAGAGTCATTGGCAAGTACCTGTTAAGGTTTTAGTTTTCTTTAATTAAAGTCGGCCTTACTTTCTTTTGAAAGACTTGCATAGGCTCAATTTTTCAGTAAAAAAGCCGGTAATGGGACTCGAACCTACAACCTACGGTTTACAAAACCGTTGCTCTGCCAATTGAGCTATACCGGCGCGTGCTTGTATATTGATTATATGCAAAAAAAAATTCACTGTCAAGCATTTTTATTTGTTTTATAATAAAAAAGTTAGAAATAAGATTATATAAGGATTTAAAGGCTATGATAAGGACAATTACACCAATATTTTTGTTATTGATTTCAAATATTTTTATGACTTTCGCATGGTATGGTCATCTGAAATTTAAAAGTACGGCACTTTGGGTCGTGATTTTGGTTAGTTGGGGTATTGCTTTGTTTGAATATTGTTTCCAAGTTCCGGCAAATAGGATTGGTTATGGGGTTTATAATGCCGCACAATTAAAAACAATTCAAGAAGTTATAACGCTTGTTGTCTTCAGTTTTTTCTCCGTGTTTTATTTGAAAGAACAATTCAAATGGAATTATCTTGTGGGTTTCTGTTTTATCATTCTTGCGGTTTTCTTTATTTTTAAAAAGTGGTAAGGGTTAATATTTGTAAAAATAACTTGATTTCAACTATTTAGTATTATAGAATTGTGTTAGTCGAATGTAAATTAATTATTCAAGTTTGGAATCTTGAAAGAAAGAGGTAAAAATGAAAAACGGTATTCACCCAGATTATAAGAAAACTACAATCAAATGTGTTTGTGGTAACGAAATCGAAACAGGATCTGTAGTAGATGGTTTGACTGTTGAAATTTGTAACAACTGTCACCCATTCTATACCGGTCAACAAAAAATCTTAGACTCTGAAGGTAGAGTTGAAAGATTCAACAAAAGATACGGAAAGAAAAACTAATAAGTTTTTCAAAAGGTATAAGAGAGGCGGTCAGCTTGCTGACCGCCTCTCTTTTTTATATTATTATTTATTATGTAAATAATCCATGTTTTTAAAGGTTAAAACATAATATGCACAACCAACTCCCATGCTTTTTAAATTACAGTATGATTCATATGGATAAAATGAATTCGGACTACCCATAGGAACGAATGAACGAGTATCAGATTTGTATTGAAATAAAAACATATCTTTTCCGACTATATTGGGTTTTGAGGGACCATTTGTATCAATATTAAACTGAATATCTCCGGTATAAATACCTTGTGCCATTACTGAAGTTCCATTTATTAAAGAAAACTTATATTTAGGTAATTCTGAATTATAATTAACATTATGAAGATTAGGTGTAGATAAATAAGCGTATTTTTCTTTGGCAAAACAATTACCATTATCATCTACCGTTCCACAATCAACTGCTACTTTTAGAAAGGGACTAAATCTTTCAAATAAAAGTTTTGCGCTTTCTTCATCTCGTGTTACTCCCCAACCTGCAATTTCCCCATACTCTTCTTCTGATAGTTTTATAGCTTGGGCAATTATTGATGATGTTTCAAGCAGTTTTGCAACAGTTTGACGCTCATAGTATTTTTGCATAAGAGTTGGAATTGTCATTGCTGCAACGATTCCGATGATACCAAGGGTGATTAAAACCTCCGCTAAAGTAAAAGCAAGTTTAGTCTTTGTTGGGGGCATGCCAATGAGCGCAGCACTTCTGGTCGTGTTAATTGCCGTCCTCATCCTATCTTTACATAAATAGATATTCTTATTGTTCATTATATCCTCCAAAAATATTTCTATATTGTATATTATAATATACAATTTTGTATTTTACAATACTATTTATTGAATACTATAATCTTATATGATTATAGAATGGAATATAAAGATTTATGTGCAAAATTCGGAAATAAATTGAAGTATTATCGTTTGATGCGTGGCTATACACAAGAAAAACTTGCTGAAAAGCTCGGTGTGGATTCGCATTACATTAGCGACATTGAATGCGGAACAAGAAATATTACATTTAAAACTCTGTACAAAATTATGACGGCAATTGAGGTTGAACCGAACAAATTGTTCACATTTGATTAATATTTTGCACATGTTTTCTGTTTTAGCTATTATGGTAAAAAAAGGTTAGGAGTAGGTTAAAATGGAAAATAATAACAAACCGGTTGTTGCTTTAATTTCTAAACCGGATAATATGTTAAAAACAATTTATACAGCTTGCAGAACTTGTTATAGTGCAGATATGCCTATCAATATTTATGAAAATGCAACTGATGAAGAAAAAATGTTGAAACTCATAAAACGAGTAATCGGCTCAGGACACTATTCAACAATAGAACATATTCAAGTGTCTTTTGCAATTTCAAATGTATCTAGAGCATGCACGCACCAACTCGTAAGACACAGACACATGTCTTTTTCTCAAAAGTCTCAACGTTATGTTAAAGAAAAAGGTCAATTTGATTATATAATTCCGCCAACTATAGATAAAAATCCAGAATTAAGAGAAAAATTTATTGCTTTTATGGGCAAGATTTCTGATCAGTATCAAGAATTTGTAGAGGCTGGAATACCTGCTGAAGATGCTAGGTTTGTAATGCCAAATGCGGCAGCTAGTTCTCTTGTTGCAAGTTTGAATTTGCGAGAACTTATTCACCTTGCTAATTTGAGATTATGCACAAGAGCACAGTATGAAATTAGATGCCTTGTAAAAGGTATGTGTGAAGCATTAATTGAAAAAGAGCCTTGGTTAAAAGAATACCTTGTTCCAAAATGCGAAAGATTCGGATTTTGTGATGAGGACAAATCTTGTGGTAGAAAAATCACAAAAGCGGAATTATTAAGTAGGGCAAATGCTTAACAAGAGAGGTTTAAATGAAAGCATTAATTCAAAGAGTTAAAAAAGCTTCTGTAACAGTTGATGGAAAACTTTGCTCTCAAATAGGGCATGGTTTGTTAGTTTTGCTCGGAGTTGTAAAAGGTGATGAAAAATTAAATGCTGATAAATTAGCAGAAAAACTTGTCCATTTGAGAATTTTTGAAGATGAAAATGGAAAAATGAACAAATCCCTACTTGACGAAAAAAAGGAGAAATGCTTATCGTTTCACAATTCACGTTATGCGGAGATTGCAAAAAGGGAACTCGTCCAAGTTTTGATAAATCGGCTCCCCCAACAATTGCAAATAACTTGTATGAATATTTTATTTCCAAAGTTAAAGAGTATAATGTACCGGTTCAAACCGGTGTATTTGGCGCTATGATGGACGTTGAGCTTATTAATGGCGGACCTGTTACTTTCATGGTTGAAAAATAGTTTTTCCATGATACTTGTCAATATTTAATTTCTGTGTTAAAATATCTCTATAAGTTAGAATTTTTATTTTAAATCGATTTGTATTGTGAGGATATTACCTTAAATTATTTTATTATGAGTTATTTTTTATTAATTAAGAGGCTTTTATTATGTATGTAAACAAGTGCATTAAGTGCGGTCGTGAGTTTGAAACAAAAAACCCTAAAAGAGTAATTTGTCCTGATTGTTTATATCCGGATAAAAAGATGATGGTTAACACTACAGATGCAGCATCAACTGCTTCTGGTCAATCATCTCAACCGTCAGAACACACCCCAAGTCCTTCAGCAGAGGATAAACCGCAATTCTATAGTAGTTATTCAAGTGGTGGAGAAGATAACCCGAGACCATATAACAGACCTCAAAGAAACTACAATCAAGGTGGTTACAATAACAGGTCACAAGGTGGTTATAACAACAATTATAATAGAGATAATCGTCAGGGTGGTTACAACAATAGTCGCCAAGGCGGATATAACAGAGATAGCAGACAAGGTGGTTACAACAACAGGTCGCAAGGTGGTTATAACAACAATTATAATAGAGATAATCGTCAAGGCGGTTACAACAGTAACAGACCTTATAACAACAATAGAGCAGGTGGTTTCCAACAAAGAAGACCTCAAAACAACAGATTTAACAACAATCGTCGCCCGATGAATAATCGTAACAAGGCTCCAAAACAGTTGTTAGTAAGTAGAGAACAACTTGAACAAATTGAATTGTTGTACAAATTGATGTTACCTCTTCCAAATCCTGATGCTCATGAAGTTATCGGTGAAAAAATCGGTTTGGAACCAAGAAAAGTATTTTTCGGGATAAATCTTGTAAGACAGAAAATGATGTTGCCGAAGCTACCGTTCCCTAAACGTAAGTTAGCAATTACTCCAGACCAATTGAATGCAATTAAAATGTTATATGAACCGTTGTTGCCATTGCCTCCAATCGGTTGTCACAAAATTATTGCAGCACAATTGAAAATGGACGAGTGGAGAGTTCACGTTGGTATTGGTTTGGTTCGTGCTCAAATGGGCTTAGAACGTTGGAATCAAGACAGACCTGATGCTCCGGAAGAATTCAAAAAACAAAAAGCTGAAGTAACAGAAGAAAAACCAAAAGCTAAAAAATCAACAAAGAAAGCAGAAAAGGTTGAAGAAACTCCTGTTGAAACGGCTTCAAGTGAAGAAATTGAAGAACCTCCAAAGAAAAAACGTGGAAGAAAACCTAAAAAAGAAGTAGAAGAAACGACTGAAGAATAAGCAATGACTAAATATATTTCAGTTGGTAAAATCTTAAACTTTCACGGTATTCAAGGCGAAGCACGAGTTGGATATTCAAAAAATCAACAGGATTTTTTCTTATCTTTAAATAAAGTTTTTGTCAAAAAAGATAATGAATATCTTCCACTTAATATTATTTCTGTTCGACCAAACAAAAATGTTTTGATTGTTCGATTTGAGGGAATTAATTCAATAAACGATATTATTCCTTACAAGGGAAGTCTTTTGTTTGTGGAAGAAACTGTTGTCAGGGAATCTTTGGACGAAGATGAATTTTTGATAGATGAACTTGTAGGTTTGAATGTCTATGACAACGATAATGGTGATAAATTGGGTTTTGTTATTGGTGTTTCTAATAACGGTGCAAGTGACCTAATTTCTATTAAGACGAATTCTAAAAAAGTTTGTTTAGTCCCATTTGTGAAAGCTATTGTCCCTGTTGTTGATATCAAAAATAAAAAAATTATGATTAATAATCTTGAGGGATTGTTAGAATGATTTTTGATGTATTAACATTGTTTCCGGAAATAATAGATTCTTATTGCGATGTTAGTATAATGAAACGTGCAAAAGAAAGTGGTGTTTTTGAAGTAAATGCTATAAATCCTCGTGATTTTACACTCGACAGACATAAAAAAGTTGATGATACTCCTTATGGTGGCGGAGCTGGAATGGTTTTAGCTCCACAACCTTATATTGATGCTTATGATGATATTGAAAAACTTGAAAACTCAATAACTGTAATGCTTTCTCCTCAAGGAGAACCCTTGAACGAAATGTTAGTATTAGATTTAGCTCAAAAAGACCAAATTATAATGCTTTGCGGTCATTATGAAGGATTTGATGAACGAATCAGAGAAATAATTAAACCAAAAGAAATTTCCATTGGTGATTTTGTTTTGACTGGAGGAGAACTTCCTGCGTTGTGTTTAATTGATGCCGTTAGTCGTAAGTTAGATGGAACATTAGGAAAAATTGAATCAGCAGAAGAAGACAGTTTTTCAAACGGATTACTTGAATATCCTCAATACACCAAACCTCGTGATTTTAGAGGGTATAAAGTTCCTGAGGTGTTATTAAACGGAAATCATAAAGAGATTAATGCGTTCAGGCTTCAACAACAAATAGAGCGAACAAAACTTCGTCGCCCTGATTTGTATGAAAAATATATTAAGAGAAATTCAGATTAAACTCCTTTATTTAAACCTTTCGGAGTTCCTATACCAAAGAAGTCTTTTACAAATTTACCAAGTGCATAAGCCCCTAAACCGCCTGCACAAATTCCCCCTGAGATTTTACCTCCAAGTAAGGCTCCGACACTTAGTCCTAAAGGTACAACGTGGTTTACTAGCATTGATGTAAAACCTTGAATATAGCCAATTCCTGAGTTGAAGAATCTTCTCCAACCTTGGTCTAATTCCATTTGGAATGATGCATTTTTGACATTATCACTAACTTTGCTCATATCGGTGGAGTACATTGAATTATTCAAGTAAAATGCTGCGGCATCTGCATCTTTTTCACTTGAATAAAGGTCAGCCTGCATTTTCCCGATATAGTGAGAATCATAACCCACATACCCAAGTCCTGCCAAACCAATAGCCTTTGTTGCTATACTAACCGGATTTGTTGGAATTACGTTTTTTATTGCTCCAATGATACTCATAATTATGCCTTACTACTTTCTTTTTTATCTTCTTTTTTTGTTTCAGTGGTTGTTGTCGTTGTGGTTTCTTTAGTTTCTTTCTTTTCCGGTTTCTTTTCTTTTACCGGAACTTCTTTTTCTACTTGTTTACCTGACATTTGAAGTAGAATTTTGCTTGCATCTATTGCATCTTGCCCATAACCGTCTTTTGATTGTTGCATTTGTTTAAGTACTCCTGCAGTATAATCATCACCGGTTACAATTTTTGATTCAAGTGCTGACAATGCTAACAATCTGATTTCTTCTGTCGGATCTTGAAGCATTTTGTTAATTAAAGCAGTTAAAGCTTTGTCATCTTTTCTTGATTCATCTTCTTCTAATCTAGCATAAACTTCTTTTGCTGCGTTCAATCTAATATCTTTTTCTTGACTGTCTAAGTAGTTTTCAAGATTTTTGATATATGTATCTGTTAATTCAACAACTTTTTTCTTTTCTGTTTTCTTTTTTGTCGTCAGATTTTTCTGTTGTAGTTTTTGTGTCGGAAGTTTTATCATTTCCGCCTTTGTCTCCGGTTGTTCCATCGGCTTTATTATTTGCATCGGCACCGGCGGCTACAGCTCCAGCTCCATTTGCTCCATTTTCAGCATTTTTACTTGCATCATCTGTTGATGAAGTATTTCCATTTTGTCCGTTTACATTTCCGTTTCGGTTATCGCCATTTACGGCATTCGCATTGTTTTTGTTTGCATCGTTACCAGAGCCATTCGTCCCATTTGTATTGCCTGATTGATTTAGTCCTGTTTGGTTTGGAGTTGGAAGAGGCATGTTTGGATAGTAAACACCATTTGGACCATATTGTCCTGTATAATACTCAGGAGGATAACAACCGTTTGCCATTGGTTGTTGATATGGATTACCACAACCAATTCCATTACCATTTTCCGGTCCGACTTTTGGATTGTATATTTGGATATTCACAGCTGAAGCAGATGCTGTTGGAATACTTTGTTGTTGTGGATATTGCGCATATTGAGGTGCACAATATTGCGGATTATATTGGGGCTGAACAGGAACATTTGCAACTTGTGGTTGACAAGCCGGCATTTGTTGAACTACCGGAGGTTGTTGATATTGAGGTTGCGACGCAACTGTTTGTTGTGGTTGTGAACAACAATTACAATTTCCGGTATATGTTTTTGGAATTTGTCCTACATTTTGATTATTAACTTGCATGTTACAATAACCCCTATTTCTACCTACTATAATAAAGTATTTTAGGGAAAGTTTTTTGCTTTTTTGTAAAGTTATATTAACTAATATCCTAGTTTTGCAAGTTTAACCTTGTAGAAATCAACATTAATATTTAAGTTTATTCCTATATTTAATAACAATTTTATGAATTTAATATCTTTTTCTCGAGGTTCTTTAGAATTGTTTTCTATAATATCACCGATTCTATGGTAAATCTTATTATAGTAAATATTTTGAGCTTCTGAAATATCGATTTGTAAATCCAATTTTGAAATTATATCAAACAACTCAACCACTGTATCTGCTTGTTGAGGTTCAAAACTTTTAGTAAGTCTATTTAAGTTTGTAATAATTTTCTTTGCAAAAATCTTATTTGATGGAGTTTTATCAATATCAATATTCATTTTCTTAGCTTCGTAATTGATATCGGTAATTTGTTGAATAACAGATTGTTCAACAAATCCATCACTATGAGCAAGTAAATCATTGTATCTGTGACTTAGTGCATAAGCTGCGGATATCTTGAATTCTTTAGGAATTTCAAGTCCTAGATTTTGCATGTGATAAATTGAATCTTTACCTTGGTCAAACATTTCTTGATAGGTATTACCGAATTTTTTCGAGTTGGTCTTTCAATAGTATTTGCAAGATTTTCTTTCTTTCTTCAATAAAGATATCCTTCAATGTGAAGTATTCTGTACCAAAGTCGTCTAAAGCTCTTATGATTTCTGTTAGAGGAGAAAGCATAAAGGTTTTGAATAAATTAGATTTTAACTTGTTAAATTCATCACTTGTTGAGAATTGTTTAATTGCACAATGGAAATCTCCACCGGAATATTGCATTAAGGCAAATACAAGATTTGCTTTTTGCAAAGTAACTTTTGATGTTATTTCTATGTTACCTACAACAAAATTGGAACTGCCTTTTTGAGCTTTCTGGTAGACATTTCTTTTTACTGTATAGCAATAAACTTCTTCTTCGTCTTCAAAATCTTGATAAAGAGATGAAATAGCCCATAAACAAGCGATTTCTTTTGCTGAAACAACAGACGGTTTAACAAATCTTTCAAAAATCTCTTTACCAGTTCCAAATTCAGAAATATTACTTTTTGCATTTGCCAAAATATCCAAGAATGGAGTTTCCAAGTCTTCATTTGTATATCTTGCGGCAAGTTGCATAGCTCTAGCTGCATATTTCATAATCTGAACTGTTTCAATCCCTGAAATCTCAGAGAAGAACCAACCGCAACTTGTGTACATAAGCATTGCTTGTCTTTGAATTTCCAACAGTTCCATACCTTTAACCTTTTCTTCTTCGGTTAAATCAGCTTTGAAATTTTCTTTCTGAAATTTTCGGATATTTGAATATGTTCTGTCTAAAATTACATCAATGTACTTATTTCTAATTGCCCAAGGATTATCATTAAAATATTTTTGTCCCTCTTTTTCAAATAGAGAAGCCAATTTATCTCTCAAAAAGTCTAAAGCATTTCTTAGCGGTTCTCTCCACTTTTGATTCCACCCCGGGTGACCTCCTGTCGAGCAACCGCAATCTTCTTTCCATCTGCCAACTCCATGACAACAACTCCAAGAAGATGCTTGTTTGATATCAACTTCGTAATTACTTCTGTATTTGTCTAAGTATTCAGCATAATTTGTGATTTTAAAACCTTCATCTTCTGCTTTAATTTTCAGTACGTAAGATAAAGCCATATCGCCAAATTTTGTGTGGTGTCCATAACTTTCACCATCAGTTGCAATGTTTATAAGTTGCGGATAATCTCTAAGTTCAGAAACACCGTCTTTCAAACGATTTATAAACTTATTCCCATCTTTTAATAGTTCATCAAAAGCAACAGACTTTGAAATTGCGCCGTCATAGAAGAACAAATCTATAGATTTTGTCGGGTCACATTTTAGTTTGTACTTGTATGAACGAGCAGGATCAATATTACCCCAACTTACATCTTGCCAAGTTTTATCTGTAGATTTTTTCATTTTCAAAGCTTGGAATGGAGAAAGAATTGTAAATTTAATTCCGTTATCAACAAGAACTTTCAATGTTGCATCATCAACTGCTGTTTCAGCAAGCCAAATACCTTCGGGTTTCCTTCCGAAACGATATTCAAAATCCCGAATTCCCCATTTTACTTGAGTTTCTTTATCGTGGGCATTTGCAAGGGGCATAATCATGTGATTATAAACTTGTGCAATAGCATTTCCGTGTCCATTATGTTCAGACAAACTGTCAATATCTGCTTTTATAACTCTTTCATAAGTTAAAGGAGCAAATTCTTCCATCCAAGAAAGAAGAGTCGGTCCAAAATTGAAACTCATGTGTTCATAATTGTTAACGATATCAAGAATTCTATTTCGGTTATCAACAATTCGAGATACAGAATTCGGATTATAACATTCTTTGCAAATTCTCTCATTCCAATCGTGAAAAGGAGATGCACTGTCTTGCAATTCAATTGCTTCTAACCATGGATTTTCTCTTGGTGGTTGATAAAAATGTCCGTGTATAGTCAAAAACTTTTCTTTAATTTTTTCTGCCATAATCTATAATTCCATTTCTCTTCTAATTATAATTGAAAAACTATTGAGCTTGTTTATCTTCTGCTTTCTTTGTCTTTTGAGTTAAAACGACAAAATGGTCAACATCTATCCAAGGGTCGCCAAGTGCTGCAGAAAATACTCTTCCACAAAACTCAATTTCATCTCCAGCATCTAAATCAATATGTTTTTCAGCAACTTCTTTTTTCAAGAAAATTTTCAATTCTGAAAACGGTATATTGTGATTTGTAACATCTGGTCTTTCAATCAAGAATGAAATATACTTTTCAGAAGATCTCATTGCCGGCGGATAATCAAGTCCAAGTGTTGCAAACTTATCAAATTTTGCTTTAATTCGAATATTTTTGTTCAAGTACCTGTAAGGATTTGCAGCGACATCTAAAGGATTTACCGTTGTGTAATTCGTTGTTGAATGCACCGGAGCAGAAACAACCGTAGGTGTTGCAGTTTGAGAACATACCTTATTTATGGTGAAACCCAGTCCCATAGATACCACAAGTGCTAAAGTTATAATTTTTATTTTCTTCATTTCTAACCTCTTATTTAAACTTATTTCACTAATATATTAACACATAATTTAAATTAATGTAACTGTACCATTTAATAATATTTTAAAATTTACAGTTTAATACTTGCCTTTTTCTTTTTTGTCATGTATAATCCAAAGTGTGAATTAAGGGTTTATAGATTTCTGTCTATATCAGTGTTGTTCCCTTAGAAAGAAAGAGATATACTCTACGAGATGAGTACAACAGAATTTAATTACAAGTTTATAAAAGAACATGCCACCCCTGGAAGTTGGCGAAGAGGTTACGAGTACCATTTAAAAGACATGGTATATGACAATTATCCTGAGAAGAATTTTTATATGGGTAAAGTCAAGGGGAATTTCCAAGACCACTATAATACAGATTTAATCTTTAAAAAGAACAAGGTTGAAGCTCGTTGTAATTGTCCATTAAAAGAGGAATGGTGTAAACACGCAGTTGCTGTTGCTCTAAAGGCAATTGACGAACATGCTTATGAAGATTGGCTAGAAACAAAATTCGGTATGGAATTTGATTTTCCCGATGAAAATACCACAACCGAAGTAAACCCGCAAGGTAATTACATCTTCCACTTTAACCCTAAGAGAAAAGCAAATTTCTTTTCTGTGCTTGTTCGTTCAAGAGAAACGGGAAAAGTTGTAAGACAAATTGAACCAATTTTAAGGGCCGTAATTGAAGCTCAAAAACAAGACCCTAACTTTGAATTAAATAATTCACAAAAAGTTGAACTTCTTATTTTCCAGCAATTATTAAAAATTTCAAGACAAGATAAAAAAGCCGGTTGGTATGATATTCCGATTGCAAAATTTGGACCAATGTTTTCTCTTCTTTCTAAAGCTGACGAAGTTTTAGACGAAAAGACAAAAGAACGTTTGAAATTTACAGACCAAGAATGGAAACTTGTTTTGTATGTAAATGTTTCAAATACCCCGGGGACACTGTTATTATCTTTAGAATGGCAAAGACCTGACAAAGACGATGTTTACCCATTTGAGGAGGTTAGATATTTCTCTCGTCATTTAAAATGGGGCAGATATAAAAATATAATTTTCCCAACTAATGTTGCGATTCAGTCAATTCCGCAAAATATTTCAAAATCATCTTTTACGGATTTGAAAGATGCAGAGGGCGGGAAATTTATCTATGAAGATTTGCCTAAGTTACGACAAGTTATGGACGTTATTGTTGATGAAAAGATTTCTAAATTGATGCTTGAAGAACGTCCTCCTGTAAATGTTGTAACTATGGGAATTGATTATGACCAATCATTAAAAGCCTCTTTAGACTTCGAATATGACGGAGTTAGAGTCCCTTATTCAAAATCAACAAGTGACAAAGTTCCTTATATTACGGTTAAAAAGCCAGATGAAGATATTATTTATTGGGTAAAACGTAATATTAAACACGAAAATGAAGCCTACGCAATGCTTTTGGCTTGTAAATTCGTTCCAATGCAAACAAACAATTTGGCATTAGAAAAAGAAAATGCAATTGATTTCTATAACTACTATTTAAAACAAGCAGGTTCAGGTTGGAGATTTGAAGAAAAAGATGATATGTCTTTTTTCAAATTGATGGACGACCCATTTAGGTTATGTGCAAAAATTGATTTCTCAGATGAACAACCGGATAGTTTTGACATCTTTATTTACGGTCAAGCGGGCGATGAAGTTATTGACTTTGATGAAATCTATGACACAATTCAAAGTGACGAAAAATATGCTCGTATAAGAAGTCTTGGTTTTGTTGAATATCCTGCTCAAAATATTTATTCGATGATGCGATCGTTCAATTCATTTGATGTTTATAGAAATCCGGATAACAGATTTACCGTAAAAACTTATAGAGCAGGTCTTATCAATGAACTTAAAAACTTAGGTATTGAACTTATTTTAAGTGATAGATTTAAAACTTTCTGGGAACAGATGTCAACATTCTCGACTGTTGAAGAACTTACACTTCCTCAAGGTATAAATGCTGAGTTCCGTGAATACCAATTAAAAGGTTTCGGTTGGTTGTGGTTTATGTACAAATATGGTTTAAACGGTATTTTGGCAGATGATATGGGTTTAGGTAAAACTCTCCAAGCTTTGACTGTTTTACAAAAGGCAAAGGAAGAAGACGGATCAATGCCAACCCTTGTTATTGCTCCAACGACAGTTGTATTTAACTGGGAGTCCGAAATTCAAAAATTTGCACCAACATTATCTTGTTTGAAACTTCAAGGTGGAGAAAGAAAGCAATTTTTCAAAAAAATTCCTGAATATGATGTTGTAATCACAAGTTATGCCCTTGTTAGACGAGATATTGAAAAATTAAAAGATATCAACTTCCGCTATATTATTCTTGATGAATCTCAAAATATCAAGAATGCAACATCACAAACGGCACAAGCGGTTAAACAATTGAATTCAATGCACAAGCTTGCACTTTCGGGTACTCCGATTGAAAACAAATTGGAAGAACTTTGGTCTGTGTTTGATTTCTTGATGCCAGGGTTCTTGTTCTCAATGGCTGACTTTAACTCTCGCTACGTAAATCCGATTATGGAACGTCAGGATAAAATTGTTGAAAAACGTTTGAAACTTCAAATTTATCCGTTCATTTTACGCCGTATGAAACGTGATGTGGCAAAAGACTTACCGGATAAAGTTGAAAATATTGCATATTGTGAACTTACAGATGAGCAAAAAGATTTCTACTTACAAGTACTTGATAGTACGAAAGAAGAATTGTTCAAATCTATTGAACAAAATGGACTTGAAAAAAGCAGATTATCTATATTCTCCGCTCTTCTTCGAATGCGTCAAATTTGTTGTCACCCAAGACTATATGACAAGAAAAATGTTAAAAACGTTATTTCTTCCGGTAAATTTGAAAAACTTAAAGTTATGCTTGAAGAAATTGTTTCAGAGGGTCACAGAATTCTTTTATTCAGCCAATTTGTTGATATGCTTGATATTGTTAAAGCTTGGCTTGAAAAAACCGGTATTAAATATGAATACTTGACCGGTAAAACAAAAGATCGTCAAGGAGCAGTTGAAAGATTTAACAACGATCCTACAATACCAATTTTCTTAATCAGTTTGAAAGCCGGTGGTACAGGTTTGAACTTGACAGGTGCAGATTATGTAATTCACTATGACCCATGGTGGAACCCTGCAGTTGAGGATCAAGCAACAGACAGAGCATACCGTATCGGACAAAAGAAAAAAGTATTTGTATATAGGCTTATTACACGTAATACAGTTGAAGAAAAAATTCAAAAACTTAAAACAATTAAACGAAACCTTGTTGATAGTGTAATTTCTGTAGATAGAAATATTACAAAATCACTTACAATGGACGATATTCGAGAAATCTTCTCTGTTGATTAATTAAACCGGTTGGGAGATTGTTTATAACCGGCAACACCATTAGTTACTTTTTATAGCCAATCAAGTCTTTAATAACTTCGCTTGCGATAATCAAGCCGACTACAGGGGGTACAAATGCATTGCTCCCCGGAATTTGGTGTTTTACAGTGCATTTTCTTGTCCCCGGAGGGCAAACACAATGTGCTTTACAGCTTATTGACATGTCTTCAATTGGTGTAATCGGTGTTTCTTTTGAATAAACAACTTTTACTCCCTTGATTTTTCGTTTTCGAAGTTCCGTTCTGATTACCCTTGCAAGTGGACAAACAGAGGTTTCTGAAATATCTGCAACTTCAAATCCGGTAGGATCCATTTTGTTTCCTGCTCCCATTGCGCAAATTATTGGAACATTATTTGCTTTTGCTTTTTCAATAAGAGATAATTTCCCAACGACTGTGTCAATTGCATCAATTACGTAATCGTATTGACTAAAGTCAAATTCAGATTCTGTTTGCGGAGTGTAAAAAGTTTGATAAGTGTTTACAATTATCTCCGGATTGATATCTAAAATGCGTTCTTTAGCGACTTCAACTTTGTATTTCCCAACAGTTTTTCTTGTTGCGTATAATTGTCTGTTAATATTTGTTATGCAAACTTTATCATCATCAATAATATCAATTGTGCCAAGTCCACTTCTGACAAGAGCTTCTACCGCATAAGCTCCGACTCCGCCAATTCCAAATACTGCAACTCTTGATTTTGATAATTTTTCTAGTCCGTCTTTTCCTATTAATAACTCTGTTCTTGAAAATTGATTTAACATTTTATTTTTTCCTCAAATATATAACCAGATTACAATAAAAAAAATATTCTCTCAAACTCTTGATTTTAAAATTTTTTTCTATTATTTTACTTGTGTAAATATCATTTATCATTAGGGATTAATTAATTAGAAAGGTCAATAGAAAATGCAAGTTCAAGGTGTAAATTACTCTACCCCATCGTTTGGTGCATTGAAATTTAGTAATAATGTTCCAGATTTATTAAAAGAGGCTGTAAACAAATCAAAAGCATTTCAAAATTTCGGAAAGAAATTTGATGCCAATGTTGAGTATGTTTCTTGGCGCTCCGGTTCTACTACAGATACAAATATTTATCCATCAATTATGCTTAGGAATGTAAAACCTGCCAATTTTTCTACAAAATTAAAAATGTTTATGTCAAAAATAAAAGTTGACAATATGGTAGATTTTGGTATAAAAACTCACCGTATTCCAACAGATGAACATTTAGCAGAAAAAATTGAAAATTTACCAGAATCTCATTTGTTGGACAAATTCAAAGGTGTATTCAGCACTAGAACTACAACACATTCTCAATTAAATACTCCTTCTACTCATCATAGTCATAGTGGTATTTTAGAACGTTTTACTATGTCCTCTTATCACAAGTTCTCCTAAAAAGGGAAAATAAAAAATAACTATGGTGCAAGAATAGGAACAGCAATACTTAAAGATGTATCATTTGTTTTAGGTGTTGTTTGATGTAGGTCTATTGTTTTTTGTAAATCTTCTATGAACTCATCTCGGTACAAAAAACCGAGATGGGCTCCATTATCTAACAATATGACTTTTGATCCTGAGTATTGTTTTAATTTCTTCAATTGTGTTGTATTTGTCAGATAGTCGTTCAACGAATGATAAATTTTGTAGTTATTGTTGTTCATTAAGTAATCAGAGATTGAAGCAAGGCTTGATTCATAGCTTAAATCGTCAACACTTTTGTCTGCATCAGAAAGCAAATATTTTTTTGCATAATCTTGATAATTCATATTATTAATCATTTGATAAATATCTGTTTTGGTAGTTTTTGAAGTGTTTTCCATTGTGAAAATTAAATCGGATAGTTTTTGATGCATAATAAAACCTGTGATTAATTTTCCCTCTTCTTCAGAAAAAGGCAGGTTGTTAATATCAGAAGTTTTTCCAAGTTCATCTTTTGTTTGATAAAGATTGAGAACTTTGGCTGCAGTAAGAGCTACTTTTTGTTTCAAATCGTTCGGAGAATTGTTCCAATCTTCGGTGTTTTTGTCTATTTGCTTCATTGCATAGATTAGTTCTACCGGTGGGCAAATCGAGATGAATTTTGAATTCCCTAGGGTATTATTTTCATATTCGCTTGCGGCAACAAATAGTGTTGTTAATGCGCCGAATGAAGTACCTATAAAAGTTTTGTTTTTTATTTCACAATTATATTTCTCTTCTAGTTTAGATAAAATTTTAGAAGTGATTTCTTTTAATACCAGAGCATCTCGTTTTGGCAATCCGGGGTGGTAATTGTCAGGCATGCTTTTTACAAATTCCCATTGAAAATGGCTTCCTTGAATTACTACAGAATATCCTTTGTCGTAGAAAAGTTTGGCTAGTAATACGGAATGTGATGACATAATTCCTTCACCTATTGAGGGGTAAATAATGGCAACAGGTGAATTTTTATCTTTTTGCATTATATATCTGAATTTGTAATTATCTTTCCCTTCTGTTATCTGAATAGATGAGGTTTTTATTCTGTTTGCGAAGCTTCTGTTCCAAACAGATAAATCATTCCACATTGAATCATTTATATGTGGTAAGTTGAATAAAGCTGTTCTCATTGAATCTACAATGGGATTTTGCGGATTGAATCCAAATAATAGCATGTCTGCACTAAGTTTAAAATCTTCTGTGCTGTAGTCTTTTAGAATTTCATCAATATTTGCTCCTCCTTGCAATATGTCAGGTGTTACAATTTCAGATGATACAAGTGTTTGTATAAGTTGCTCTTGTGGTCTTTGGGCTTTTTTTAGAACAGGTGCCGGAAGTTTTGCGATTTTTGTATTTGAGTTTTCTTGTACTGTTTCCATATTATCTTTATGTAAATCGGAAAATTTTAGGTCAATTCTGTCCATATTAGCGCATCTTATATAACTTTCCAGTCCGTAAATCTTTTTTGCAATGTCGTATGGGTCTGCGTAAGTTGATTCTACCATTTTAATTATTGGTTGCATAAATGAGGTTTTGTTTACTGTTAGTCCTGCTTTTACAATGGCTAAAACCGGAGTTGCAATATAAGACCCTGGATTAAGAGCCATATCTAGAATTCTTCCCAAAACACCTCTTAGTGTGGTTGATGAAATTATTGGTAAAACAATATAAGGACCAGTTTTCATTTTACAACCCGCTAAGGCTTGTTCCATATTTTCTGATGATTGTTCTATATGGAATAATTTTTTTTGCAGGGTCGTAAAGCCCTCCAAGTCCGATAATTGTATTTGTGAAAAATCGAATAGTTTCTTTTTTAGATGTTTCAAAATCTCGTTGTAATAGACTGCTTACAAGACGGATTGGGTATTCAATGTTGTTTGTGGCTGATTGAATTCTCTCTATTCCATATTCCGGAAGTAAAGAGGACCACAATATATGAACTGGACGAATGGCATATTTGTTTAAAAATAAATTAAAGTTGAATATTTTTCGATTGAAATTTTCCCACTTGTCATTTCCAACGTATTCATAAGAGTAATCTGGGAATTTGTTACTTTCTTGCGCTAAAACTAAAAAGTTTTGAGTAAATAAGCATATTAAAATTGAAAAAATAACAAAAAATTTTTTGAAAAACATATTCCCCTCTTGCGGTTATGAATTAGTATGAACAAAATATTATTTTTTGCTGACAAATTTTAAACATTACTCAATCGGGGGTAATTAGTTGTTATTTAAAATTTCATTCTAACAACTTTTTTAAAGTATTCGGAATCTGTTGCTGCGAGTTGTGCACAACCCCAGCCGTTAAGGTTTTCATTGGATTCTTTATTACACCATTTTGATAAATCTGTAAGTGGATAGTTAATAAAACCAGTGTTTTTATATCCGATAGGAACAATTTCACCATCTAAAAATTGAAAAACAAATACATCATATCCAAAAATATTTGGCGGGTTATTTATTCCGTTCAAATCTGCTGCAATAAAGCAGTGATAGTCGTTTTCACCTCCATTCCATTGTTCAAATAGTAAAAGCGTTCCGTCTTGTAACAACAATTGTCCTTCGTCAAAATATCCATCACTGCCATCAAATGTTGCACCTGAAAATGTTCGGTATTTTTTTTCTCCATGATTAGAATGTTTATAACAATTTTCTTTAGCTGATTTATTCTTGCAATCTGTTGCGCCTGTTAGGTATTGACCAAATGTTTTATAGAATGTTGCACTAGGGTATGTGAATGGGTCTCCGGAATCTCCCTCTGCTTCCATATCTTTGAACACTTGTTGAATTACAGAATAAGTTCTGAAAAATTTACTTCTCAATTGTTTTGCTTTGTAATCGTATATCAAGTTTGGAATTGTTAAAGCTGCAACAACTCCAATTATTCCCAGAGTGATTAATACTTCTGACAATGTAAAAGCTGATTTCACCTTTGTTTGTGACAAGGCTGCGTGCTTAGAACTTTCTGCTAATGTAAATGCATTTTTCTTATTTTTCATGAAAAATATATCTCCTAAATCCTTTTGCCATGAATAATATAAACATAAAATCTCCAAAATAGCAATGTTTAGTTGTAATGTTTTTTGTTATATCAACTTATATGGCAAAGAAAATGAGTAAAGTATTCCATAAAAAGTTTGGAAAACGTGTTAGGGAACTTAGAAAAGAACGAGGAATGACTCAGGAACAATTAAGTTTAGAAATTCTTGCCGATAATTCATATATAGCCAATATTGAAAATGCTCATAGAGATATTCCGCTTTCAAGAATTAGATTAATTGCGAAAGCTTTAGGTGTTGAACCTTATGAGTTGTTGAAATTTTAAATAGGTTACTTGATTTTTGATATTTTGCGTGCTACGATTACGTCATAGCCGAAAGGATAAGTAATTTTTATGTCAAACTTAAATTTAAACACTCAATCTTGGTGGCGCCTGTTAAATAAGACAGGTCTTTTAAGTTGGCAATAAACTGATAATAAACTAAAGAAGCTTTTTTAATGACCTGATCTTATACGTTCAGGTCATTTTTGTTGTCAGATTTATAAAAGGAAAATTACAAATGGAAATAAAAAGAATAAATAATAATACAACATTTACCAACGCAGGAACTATCGGTTTGGGGTTAAGAGCTGCAAGTAAAATTTGCTCAATTCAAGAGGGAGGAGCAGGTCTTTCAAATATTCGATTTATTCAAGATAATGCCACAGGTCTTGTTCCAAAAGCCGTGTGTGCAAGGAGTAAAGCTGAACTTGCTGAGAACTCCTTTTTAGAATTTTCTGAATCTGTTTTAGTTTATTACTGTCCGGCTTTACTGGGTGAAAAAATCTTTAGAAAAGGCTTTTCTAGAAAATTACCCCAAAATCTTAAACAAAAAGTTTCTATTCCTGCTAAAGACCTTTTGAAAAATAATAATTCTTTAGAAAATAAAAAACTCATGCCAGTAAAAGCAGCTTTAGCCCTTGGCGGTTTTGCAATTCCGCTTATTGAATATACATTGAATTATGCAAAAAATATTATGACATTGAAAATGTTTAAACAAGCTGATTTTGAAAATATTGCAAATTTGAATAAAACTAAAAACGAAGATAAAACACAATTTGATAAAGTTGAAAAAAGTGCTAAAAAACATATCAAACTGGCTGGCGGTATTTATGCAGGCTGTTTAGCTTTTGCAGGTTTGTTATTAAGTAAGGGTGAAAAATCAAAAGCCTTACAAAATCTTTCAGAGTTAATTGTTGCTCCTGGGACAAAATTATTTAAAAACAATTCAAAAGCAAGAAACTTTTTCGATAAATTCTTGAGTTTGGATTTTGCAAATGATAAGGGCAAACTATCTTTATCAAGAGGTCAATTAACTTCTTGTGTGCTGGTAGGTGGTGCAGGGTACTTTGGCTCTTCAAAGGATAGAGGTAAACAAAATTATTTAGAAACATTATCTCGCTATCCGATTGTTGGTTTTTATATTATTTATGGGAATGAATTGCTAGAAAAAGGCTTCAAAAAATTCTTATATAAAACAGGAAAATGTAAAGATGTTTTGAATGAAAAATTAGAAGTTCCAAGGTTTGATGAATTAAAAGAATATTCTAAAAAGTTTGGCGAAAATGCTGATGTTATGTACAAAAAATGTTAAAACAAAAAGTCTTGATTGCCGGAGTTCCTTTGGTATTTGGTATTGGTGTAATTGGATTTTTCATAACTAAATCTGCAAATTTATTCACAAAATTCCGTTACAACAAAGAAAATCAAAACAAAACTAAATAATTTAGATGATTGCTGGAATTGTTAAATATTGTATGATTTTGCATATTAGTTAATTATTTTGGAGGAAGAATGAATAAATTATATAAACCAGAATTTGAAAATTTTTATAGGCAAAGAATTGAACCGATATTACTTCCTTTTGAAAAGGAAAGAGCAAGTATTGAATTAAAAAGAAAATTGGGTGTTATTCCTTGTATAATTGTTTTTTTAGGTGTTGCTTATATGCAGGCGACTAATAACATCGATTCTTCTATAGTTATTGCAATTGTGGCATTGCTTGTTATATCATCTATCTTTGCTTTTTATCTGTGGTTTAGGGATGATCAATTTAATAAGAGCCTTAAAAAGAACGTAACTTCTAAAATTTTAACATTATTTGGAAATTTATATTTTACGGATAAAAAGAATGCAATTCCCTATGAGGATATTCAAAAATGGGGTTTGTTTCCATCTTCAACAAATAAATCAGATGATGATGTGATAGTTGGACTTCATAACGGCTGTAATTTCTTGATAAATGAATGTGACATATATCATACAAGACAGGAAAGGGATTACCATGGAAGATCAAGAGTCGTACGTATTCATGATTTCAATGGATTACTTGTAAAAATTCAGATGAAGAAGAAATTCACAGGACAAACAATTGTTGGGGTAAAAGGAAAAATCAAAAAACAACGAATGTTTGAAGAGGTAAATTTGGAATCTGTTACCTTTATGACTAATAGGAAAATTTATTCAACAGACCAAATTGAAGCTCGTTATTTGTTGACAACAGCATTCATGGATAGATTAGAAAAGTTAGGAGATAACTTTAATTATTCAACTGCAGATGGTAGAACTCTTACAGATGAAGAATATTCTGCAAGAATTGCTGCAAGTTCTTTTATCGGAGAAAGAGATGTATATGATGTTTCCGCAGCTTTTGTTGGCGGTTTTGTATATTTATTTGTTCCGACAAGAAAAGATTTCTTTGAAATTGATATGAAACATAGCTTGCTTGATTCTGAACAATTTTATAGTATTTACAATGAGATAAATTCAATTTTAGATATTATTGATTTCTTAAAACTTGATAAGAATCTTGGTTTATAAAAATAAATTCAGGGTTTATTATTTAAACCTGAGGAATGTTATGCGAATCCACCGAATAAAATTTTTACCTGTAAAGAATTATATAAAAACCAATTGTAAAAGGGTAATAAATTACCTGTCAGAAAAACCGGATTTTGATGAATTTTGTACAAAAAACAAAAGTACCGGTTTAACGACAGGTGAATTTATTGATTTAATTCTAAAGAATATTTAATTTTTATCTGCAAGTACAGCTAGGGCTTTGAGTTCCATCATTACAAATAAAATATCCGCTTTTCCCACAATATGCAACACCACCGTGATGAGAACAACAACCTGAGCGTTCAACTGTTTGAGGTTGAATATTTTTTGAAACGGCAACGTAACCTACGCTAGAAAATAAAAATGCAAAAAATAATGCAACAAATATCTTTTTCATAAACACTTACTCCTTTCTTTTTATATAAAGCATGGTTTCGTTTGCATTACTATTCGCTATATGGCTAATATGTAGTTTTAATTGCTTGGCAACAGAATCTTTGCTTCTACGTTTTTAACTCCGTCTATTGAATTGTTGAACCCGTTTAATAATTCAGCAGACGTTTGGGCATTGTAAAACTTTCCACTTGTGACTAGTGCAGTGCATTCGAGTTGCTCCAAATCTTCAGAATCATTGATATTAAATGCTATTACATCAATGCGAACATCTCTTCTTATTTTGATTAAGTTCATAACAAATGTGCATGGACTTTCGTCACAATTTTCTCCTCCATCAGTTAATAAAATAATATGTTTTTTACCAGAAAATCCCATAAAATCATATTTTATCGCTTGCTTTAGAGAATAAGTGATAGGTGTCATTCCTCGTGGTTTTGTCTTTTTTAATGCATTTTCAATGTTTTGATTGTTGTTTGAATTTATTGGAGAAATAAGGCTTGAGGCTCTGCATGCTTCAAGTGGAGTAAATCCCATTCTCTGTCCATAAACTCTTAAACCAATCCAAGTGTCCGGTGATATTTGTGGTAGAATTTGACTCATTGTGTTTATCATTAAATTAAATTTTGTAGAATTTTCTAATGGCTCTTCCATGCTGTTAGATAAATCAAGTATAAATAATATTCTTTCTTTTTGGTTTTCTTGTTTGATTGCATCATTAAAATTATTTGGAGAATATACGTTATATTGATTTGAAATTGCAGGAAGAGTTCCTAAACTTATTAATATCGTTAATAATATGTGTAATATTTTCATAGAGATATTATTTATAGGTTTATTTGGTTTTAGCATTCTCTTGGTCGGTTATTTTTGTATTATTATTTATATATAGAAAAGGATTAGGAATATGAATACGAGTAAAGAAATTATAAAACAAGCTGAAAAAGATTTACGTGAACAATTTGAGATAATTGATGAAATAAGAGATTATAACCAAGAAAAAGTTCTGAATGCGTTTATTGATAATAGAGTAGCTCCGGAACATTTTTATACTGTTTCAGGTTATGGGCATGATGATTTAGGGCGAGAAGTTTTGGATAAAGTTTTTGCACAAGTTTTCAAAGCAGAAAAAGCTTTGGTTCGAATTCATTTTGCTTCTGGAACTCATACATTAGCATGTGCATTGTTTGGAAACTTACGTCATGGCGATAAATTAATCTCTGCAGTTGGAACTCCTTATGATACAATGCAGGAAGTTATTGGTACAATGGGTGACGAAGAAACAAGACGTGCTTCATTGATTGGGTAACGGTGTGTATGATGAAGTTCCATTGCTGAATGGTACAGATGTTGATTATGAAAAGTTAGAAGAAATGGTTGATGATAAAACTACCATGGTTTTAATTCAACGTTCAAAAGGTTATTCAACAAGAAAATCTCTTACCATAGATGTTATTGAAAAAATTTGTAAAATTATCAAGTCTAAAAATCCTGATTGTATTTGTTTTGTTGACAATTGTTATGGCGAATTTGTAGATACAAAAGAACCTATTGAAGTTGGTGCAGATTTGATTGGCGGTTCATTAATCAAAAATGCCGGAGGCGGGATTGTTGAAGCCGGTGGATATATTGCAGGTAAGGAGTTGTACGTTGAACGGGCGGCAACAAGATTAACCGCCCCAGGGATTGGTTCAGAAGGTGGTGCGATGTTTAATCAACACAGATTAATATTCCAAGGTTTATTTATGGCTCCATCTGTTGTATCTGAAGCCGTCAAAGGTGCAGTTTTGGCTGCAAAAATTTTTGACGAAATCGGTTATGATTCATCTCCTAAATATAATGAAAAAAGAACGGATATTATTCAAAATATAACCTTTGGTTCACCTGAACCTTTGGAACATTTTTGTAGAACAATTCAATCTTTATCTCCGGTAAATGGTTATGTTACACCAATACCTGAATATATTCCGGGTTATGAGGATAAAGTTATTATGGCAGGAGGTACGTTTATTGAGGGTTCAACTATTGAGCTTTCAGCCGATGGACCTATGAGAGCGCCTTATGTTGCGTATATGCAAGGTGGTTTAAATTATGCACATGTAAAAATCGCTTTGACTAAAATTTTGGATAGAGTTAAGTAATATAAATAAAAAATACTATAATGTAAAGATTTTAAATTCATTGCTATTATTACCATAGAGGGTAATGATAGCAATTTTTTTTAGGGGGACTATTCTTTTTGTGTTTTATATGTTAGAATATCATTGCACATTTTCAAGATGTGTACATGAGAAAATTTAGTGTATAGAAGTTATTAGAGAAGAGAGGTAAATTATGTCATTACCAAATGTAGCATATTTTTCAATGGAAATTGCTATGGATCAATCGTTAAGCACCTACTCTGGTGGTTTAGGATTTTTAGCAGGTTCACACATGCTATCAGCAGGATACTTGCAAATGCCAATGGTTGGTGTAACTATGTTGTGGTCTTATGGTTATTACGACCAAAGAATCGGCCATTCAGGAAATGTAGAAGTTGCTTATATTAGAAAATATTACGACTTTTTGACAGATATTAATGTTCAAACAGAAGTTGAATGTTTTGGTGAAAAAGTTAAAGTTAAAGCATACAAAGTTGAACCTGAATTGTTCGGAACTTGTCCTGTTTACTTGTTAACAACTGATATTGAAGGTAACAGTGACTGGGCGAAGAGTATTTCATACAAATTGTATGACGGTAACGAAAAAATCAGAATTGCTCAAGAAACTATTCTTGGTGTTGCCGGTGTAAGAATTCTTCAACAAATTGGATACAATTTTGATGTTATCCACATGAATGAAGGTCATGCGCTTCCTGCGGCATTTGAATTATTAAGACAATACAAGGGTGATTTGGAAGAAGTTAAAAAACGTACAGTGTTTACAACTCACACACCTGTTGCTGCAGGTAACGAAGTTCACTGGGTTGATACATTGCTTGAAGGCGGTTTCTTCTCAGGAGCATCTCGTGAAACAGCGGTTAACTTAGGTGGAGAAAACTTCTCATTGACAGTTGCAGCTTTGAGAATGTCAAGAATTGCAAATGCTGTATCTCAATTGCACGGACTTGTTGCTAACAAGATGTGGGAATGGGTTGAAGGAAGATGTCCAATCAGAGCCATTACTAATGCGGTTAACTTGCAGTATTGGCAAGATAAGAGGGTTAAAGAAGCTCAGAATGATCCTGAAAGATTGTTAGCTGTAAAACGTGAAATGAAATCAGAATTGTTCAAATATATTGCTAACGTAGCAGGTAAGAGATTTGACCCTGATGTATTAACAATTACATGGGCAAGAAGATTTGCTGATTACAAACGTGCTTGGTTAATCTTGATGGACAAAGATAGAATTGGTAAGTTATTAGATGAAAATAAAGTTCAAATTATTTTCGCTGGTAAATTCCACCCGGATGATGTTATGGGTAAAGAAATGTTCAATAAATTGTTGAACAGATCTCATACATTGAAAAATGTTGTAGTTCTTCCTGGGTATGAGTTGCAATTGTCAGGCATGTTGAAACGTGGTACTGATGTGTGGTTAAACACTCCACTTAGACCATTTGAAGCTTCAGGTACTTCAGGCATGTCAGCAAATGCTAACGGAGCTATTCACTTGTCTATCTATGATGGTTGGACAGTTGAGGGTACATTCTCTGGAATTAACGGTTATGCTATCGAATATCCTGAAATTGATGATGAAATGTCATGGGAAGAAAGACATTGGAAAGATCATAAATGCTTGATGAGTATTATTGAAGATCAAATCATTCCAACTTACTATGAAAACAAGAAAGAATGGGCAAGATTAATGCGTCAAGCTATCAGAACTTCAGAAGCTTACTTCAATTCAGATAGAATGGTAATTGAATATTATAATAGATTATATAAACCAATTGCTCATGATGATGAATGTTCTGGTGGTAAAAAACAAGAAATGAATATTAAAGAAGCTCCAACATTTGATGCTTGGACATTCTCAAATATCAAATAACTTGTATAATAAGTAAATAATCGAAAATGGTATCTGAATATTTCAGATACCATTTTTCTTTCTGGGTAGAGAGAGTAACAATTCTCATTTATAAAATTAAGTATAAAAGAATTGTGCGGTTCTTTTACCTTTTGAGAGGTGTGATAAGTCCTTTTGAGTGAACGAAGTTGCCGGAAATTCTTAGACTTTTTATATCTTGAAAAGCCGTAACTATAACTCCTCACTTTCATCAGATCCTCTATTGTAACGAAATATTACGAATTAAAAAAATAAACACTTGAAATTAAATTTTTTTAGTTACTATATCAAATGTGCAGTGAGCACAGAGAACTTAAAAAATTTATTAAAACCAGATACTTAGAGTTTATTTTATCTAACAAACGAAAGTTTTTATAAAGGATTAAGAAAAATTAAAATTATCCCTTGACAAAAGAGATTGAGGTGATAATATAGAAAAGCCCCGATAGCGAGAGTGACTGAGTAAGTTACGAAGCGTTGGAGGCGAAAGAATGGACATTGAAAATAGAATAGCTGAAAACGATAAGAAATAACTTGTTGATTTCGAAAAAATGATTCAAAGACAAAGATTAGCGTAAAGCTAGTGTAAAAAAAAATAGAAGTCGAGCAGATTATTTAGTTAGCCCTAAATAATCGATGGACATAAACTTTCTGACAATGGAGAGTTTGATCCTGGCTCAGGACGAACGCTGGCGGCGTGCTTCATACATGCAAGTCGAACGAGAATCTCTAGCTTGCTAGAGAGGAAAGTGGCGGACGGGTGAGTAAAATGTAGAGAATCTGCCCTTGAGCGGGGGACAACAGTTGGAAACGGCTGCTAATACCCCATATGAGCGTACCTGAGATGGTATTCTTGAAAACTCCGGTGCTCAAGGATGAGTCTGCATCTGATTAGCTAGTTGGCGGGGTAATGGCCCACCAAGGCGACGATCAGTAGCTGGTTTGAGAGGATGATCAGCCACAATGGGACTGAGACACGGCCCATACTCCTACGGGAGGCAGCAGTAGGGAATTTTGCGCAATGGGGGAAACCCTGACGCAGCAACGCCGCGTGAACGAGACGCCCTTCGGGGTGTAAAGTTTTGTCAGTGGGGACGAACAAATGACGGTACCCACAGAGGAAGCACCGGCTAACTCCGTGCCAGCAGCCGCGGTAATACGGAGGGTGCAAGCGTTGTCCGGAATCATTGGGCGTAAAGAGTTCGTAGGCGGCATGTAAAGTCAGGTGTTAAAGGCTGAGGCTCAACCTCAGTATGGCACTTGATACTTGCAAGCTAGAATGCGGTAGAGGTAAAGGGAATTCCTGGTGTAGCGGTGAAATGCTTAGATATCAGGAGGAACATCGGTGGCGTAAGCGCTTTACTGGGCCGTAATTGACGCTGAGGAACGAAAGCCAGGGTAGCAAATGGGATTAGATACCCCAGTAGTCCTGGCCGTAAACGATGGATACTAGGTGTTGCGGGTATCGACCCCTGCAGTGCCGTAGCAAACGCGTTAAGTATCCCGCCTGGGGAGTACGCACGCAAGTGTGAAACTCAAAGGAATTGACGGGGACCCGCACAAGCGGTGGAACATGTGGTTTAATTCGAAGCAACGCGAAAAACCTTACCAGGGCTTGACATCTGACGAACATTCTTGAAAGAGAGTGGTGCTCTTCGGAGAGCGTCAAGACAGGTGGTGCACGGTTGTCGTCAGCTCGTGTCGTGAGATGTTGGGTTAAGTCCCGCAACGAGCGCAACCCTCGTCGTTAGTTGGTGATATTGGTACACTGATATCGACCTCTCTAGCGAGACTGCCGGTGATAAACCGGAGGAAGGTGGGGACGACGTCAAATCATCATGCCCCTTATGCTCTGGGCTACACACGTGTTACAATGGTTAGGACAGCGAGCAGCGAACCTGCGAGGGTAAGCAAATCTCTAAAACCTAGCCTCAGTTCGGATTGCACTCTGCAACTCGAGTGCATGAAGTCGGAATCGCTAGTAAACGCAGATCAGCACGCTGCGTTGAATACGTTCCCGGGTCTTGTACACACCGCCCGTCACACCATGGAAGTCGACCACGCCCGAAGTACGTGAGCTAACCGTAAGGGAGCAGCGTCCTAAGGCAGGGTTGGTGACTGGGGTGAAGTCGTAACAAGGTAGCCGTACAGGAAGGTGTGGCTGGATCACCTCCTTTCTAGGGAGCGAATTAACGAAAAGTTAATCACTTCAAGGTCGTTAATCGAAGAAGCTGATGGAGTTAGGAATCAATTAGAAATCAGTGGAGATTAGGAGTCACGAGTTATAGTTTTCAGACTGTTCTACTTCCAATGTAAATTTGGATTGTACATTGAAAATTGCATAAGATTATAAGCGTTATCGAAAATTTTGATAAAACTGTTATTAAAATTGAAAGATATACGTAATCATCAATGAAAACTAAATTATTGCAAATCGAAAGAGGACAATAAGATAGGTAAAGCTACAAAGAGCTAATGGAGGATGCCTTGGCATTGACAGCCGACGAAGGACGTGTAAAGCTGCGAAAATCCACGGGGAACTGCTAAAAAGTCTTGATCCGTGGGAGTCCGAATGGGGAAACCCCTTAAAGTTAAAGCTTTAAGATCCGCAAATGAATTAATAGTTTGCGTGAGGGAAAGCCTGTGAACTGAAACATCTTAGTAACAGGACGAAGAGAAAATAAACTAATGATTCCGAGAGTAGCGGCGAGCGAAATTGGAAGAGCCTAAACCTTTGGTACGTGATAGCCTGTAAGTGTTGTATCAAAGGGGTTGTGGGACTTATAAGACAAGTTACAGCTTGTTGAATCAGTTACAAAGTTATTTAGTAGTTGAATACAACTGGGAAGTTGAGCCATAGAGTGTGATAGCCACTTAAACGAAACTAAATAATCTGATAATAAGCACCCGAGTAAGGCGGGGCACGTGAAACCCTGTCTGAATCTACCGGGACCATCCGGTAAGGCTAAATACTAGTCAGTGACCGATAGTGAACGAGTACAGTGATGGAAAGGCGAAAAGAACAGTGAGAAGCTGAGTGAAATAGACCCTAAAACCGTTAGCTTACAATCAGTTAGAGCCCTATTGATAGGGTGATAGCGTGCCTGTTGAAGAATGAGCCGGCGAGTTAATTTATGTTGCGAGGTTAAGGAGTTGATATCTGGAGCCACAGCGAAAGCGAGTTTGAAAAGAGCGTTAAGTAACATGAATTAGACCCGAACCTTGGCGATCTAACCTTGACCAGGATGAAGCGTGGGTAACACTACGTGGAGGTCCGAACCAACCGATGTTGAAAAATCGGTGGATGAGTTGAGGTTAGGGGTGAAATGCCAATCGAGCCAAGAGCTAGCTGGTTCTCCCCGAAATGCGTTTAGGCACAGCGTTGGACTTATCTTACCGGAGGTAGAGCACTAGTCTGATGCGGGCGGCGAAATGCCGTACCAAATCATGTTAAACTCCGAATACCGGTAAAGTTACTATCCAGCAGTGAGGCAGCGAGTGCTAAGATCCGTTGCCAAGAGGGAAACAGCCCAGAACGCCAGTTAAGGTCCCAAATATATGCTAAGTGGTTAAGGAGGTAGAGTTGCTTAGACAACCAGGAGGTTGGCTTAGAAGCAGCCATTCCTTGAAAGAGTGCGTAATAGCTCACTGGTCAAGCGACTCCGCGCCGAAAATACACCGGGACTAAAGCATATAACCGAAACTGCGTCATTAAGTTTACTTAATGGGTAGGGGAGCGTACTGCAGTAGGACGAAGTAAGATCGAAAGGACTTATGGACGAGGCAGTAGTGAGAATGTCGGCATAAGTAGCGAAAACATTGGTGAGAATCAATGCACCGAAAACCTAAGGTTTCCCACGGCAGGCTCGTCCGCGTGGGGTTAGTCGGATCCTAAGCTGAGGCCGAAAGGCGTAGGCGATGGGCATCAGGTTGATATTCCTGAACTATCGATTAATCGTTAATAGAGGCGGAGGGACGCAGGAGGATAGACAAGCAGCCGACTGGAAGTGGCTGTAAAGATATGTAGGTAGAATGGGTAGGAAAATCCGCTCATTCGTTATAAACTGAGGTATCGAGTAGGACTCTCTACGGAGGGGAAGTTGTTGAATCCACACTGCCAAGAAAAGCTTCGCACTTGAGATTAATAGGTATCCGTACCGGAAACCGCCACAGGTAGGTTGGTAGAGAATACTAAGGTGCGCGAGATAACTCTCGCTAAGGAACTCGGCAAAATCACCTCGTAACTTCGGGAGAAGAGGTACCCTGGTAGAGTGAAGCGGTTCACCCGTGGAGCTTGATAGGGTCGCAGTGAATAGGCCCATGCGACTGTTTACCAAAAACACAGGTCTCTGCAAAGTCGATCAAGACGATGTATAGGGGCTGACGCCTGCCCGGTGTCGGAAGGTTACGTGGAAGTGTTAGAAGCAATTCGAAGCACCGAAACTAAGCCCCGATGAACGGCGGCCGTAACTATAACGGTCCTAAGGTAGCGAAATTCCTTGTCAGGTAAGTTCTGACCCGCACGAATGGCGTAACGATATGGGCGCTGTCTCGGCGAGAGGCTCGGCGAAATTGGATTATCCGTGAAGATACGGATTACGTGTACCAGGACAGAAAGACCCTATTGAGCTTTACTGTAGCTTGAAATTGAATTCGGGTTCTTATTGTGCAGTATAGGTGGGAGACTATGAAGCTAGGACGTCAGTTTTAGTGGAGTCATCGTTGAGATACCACTCTGTAATAATTTGAATTCTAACCTTGAACCCTCGAAGAACAGGGCAAGGGACAGTTTCTGGTAGGCAGTTTGACTGGGGCGGTCGCCTCCTAAAAAGTAACGGAGGCGTTCAAAGGTTCCCTCAGGTTGGTCGGAAATCAACCGTTGAGTGCAATAGCAAAAGGGAGCTTGACTGCGAGACAAACACGTCGAGCAGGTGCGAAAGCAGGATATAGTGATCCGGTGGTTCTGAATGGAAGGGCCATCGCTCATCGGATAAAAGTTACCATAGGGATAACAGGCTTATCTCCCCCAAGAGTCCACATCGACGGGGAGGTTTGGCACCTCGATGTCGGCTCGTCGCATCCTGGAGCGGTAGTACGTTCCAAGGGTTGGGCTGTTCGCCCATTAAAGCGGCACGCGAGCTGGGTTCAGAACGTCGTGAGACAGTTCGGTCCATATCCGGTATACGCGCAAGAGATTTGAACGGAGTCTTCCTTAGTACGAGAGGACCGGGAAGAGGGGACCTCCAGTGTACGGGTTATCGCGCCAGCGGTAAACGCCCGGTAGCTGTGTTCCAAGCGGATAAGTGCTGAAAGCATATAAGTACGAAGCCCACCGTAAGATGAGATCTCTCATAGCATAAGCTAGTAAGTCCCCACGCAGAAAATGTGGTTGATAGGTCAGAGATGTAAGAGTGGCAACATTTTAAGTCGACTGATACTAATAGGACGAGGGCTTTTCCTAATTAAGTTTAGGATGATTGCGAAAGCTTATAATCATTGTGCAATCTTCAGCGTATGAAAGAATTCGCTGGTGACCAAGCGTGAGGAAAACACCCGTTCCCATCCCGAACACGGTCGTAAAGACTCATAGCGGTGACAATACTTGGGGGGCCACCCCCTGGGAAGATAGCTCGTTGCCAGCACCTAATTTTGAACCCTTAGAAAGAAATTTCTAAGGGTTCTTTTTTATGCGTAACTCGTTATTTACTTTTCAGCATTATTAAGAAATATGAAGTTGGATTTCAAACCTGAAACTCTTGTTATACTTGCTATATGATATGATATGATATGATGTGGTGGGGCGGGGCAATTCCTTTTTTATTTAAATCTTTATCTATATGTAAGGGGAAATCGATTTAAACTTTTTGGGAAGAATTTAAAGGAAAAAGGAGATATTGTTATGAGTTATACACAATCTGCAATTTTGGGTGTTGGTACAAATTATGATGGTTCAAAATTCTCATATCCGGTGAAGAGATATACAAAACTTTTTAACTCAAAATTTGGAAGAACATTATTAGAACAAGATAATACAGATAGATGTGTTGCAACAAGGTTGTATCAAGCAGATAAAGATGGAAATAAGGTTACATTGATAAGAGAAAAAATTGATGGTCTAGGGGATATTTCTAAAACACGATATTCTTCTAATGGCGAAAAACTTTCAAGTTTGAGATTTCCAAAAAGAATGGAACAGGGGAAGTTTCACTGCTTGAACATATTGGAAAAGATGTAAAAATGTCATTTTATGGACATATGAAAGGGCATACTCTTTTTGATGTTGCGAAATTAGAAATTCCTGTAGCAAGTAAAAAGACATTAGGTTCAAGAATTTACAAAATGGCATTAAAATGTTTGTTGCATAAATAGTTAAAAAGGAAATCAGATGAAAATCTGATTTCCTTTTTAATAAAAAGCCTCCCAAAAGAGGCTCGTTGGAATTAAGAATAGCTGGAAGTATGAAAAAGATTTTTAATTTATATAAGTATTAAAAGAAAAAAGTGTTATATGGACAATTAAACAGTTCGGCAATGTTGTATTAGTCGGTTGGGTATCAAAAAGTTGAGAAATCAGCAATTTTCCCAGTGTTACTGATTACGATACGTACATTCTTCATTTGTTTTTGTTCAGGAAGAGGGTAAACTTAAAAACAACGACTGGCTGAATAATCCAGCCAGTCGTTATGTATTTGTAATTTTAAAAATTTTTATACAATTGTTACTAGTGCGATAAAGCCTGCGACAATCATTGCCGGTCCGAAAGGAAGATAAAGTCCGGTTTCTTGGTTTTCTTTGATTCCTCCAAGTAGTTCTTTGCAAGTCCAAAGTGCAAGTGCAACTAAAACAATTATACTTGACCAATATGCGATTGGGTGTGTTAACCAATCCAACTGTTTTGCTACTAAAAATCCAATTGTATAAACAACAAAAGATGATATAGCTCCAAGTGTCATCCAGTTTTTATTAGTGATTAATTTTTTTATAAATATTGGAAGTGTTGCAATTATTTGAATAACTCCGCTCAATACTAAAATTGCAACTAACACTTGGAATATAGGTAGAAATGTCGGATAGTGCCCTGTTCCGCCAAGTAATCCGCCAAATACGGCTCCAAGTCCTGCTGCGATATAAGAATCTCCTTCGCCAAAAGCTCTTGTTCCAGCAAATAAAAGTCCTAATCTTGCCAATGCTTCCATTATTAAGAATCCTAAGATTGCAGCTGCAAGAGAATATAAAATTGGACAGCTTGTAAAAAAGCTAAAGTCAATTTTAGGCATTCCGTTTTGTTGGTAGTTATAAACAAACATAAGAATGGAAGTTAAAATACTATAAAATAGTCCAACTCCTATTAATGAAAATGTGTGTGCATCTGATACTTTTTTCTCTAAAATATCTGTTCCTGCCAGTGCTATAAATAAACATGAAATAATTAATGCAAAAACATATAGAATTATTTGCTGCCAAGTTATCGGATTCATTACTTCCAGTCCAAAAAATGGGTCAAACGGGTTGCAAAATCTAATAAATAATCCCACAAAGATACAACCTGTTAGAAATTCTACAAGTGGATATTGCCAGCTAATATGTTCGTGGCAAAAAGCACATTTCCCTCTCAAAAACATGTATGAAAATAAAGGTATATTGTGATACCACTTTAGTGGTGTTTGGCATTTCGGACATTTTGATGCCGGAAATACTATTGATTCTTCGCTTACTGTTCTTAATATCACAACATTCAAAAAACTTCCTATAACAAGTCCTGTTATAAAAATGAATGCCAATACTACAAGAGAAAATGTCATTAGTCCTCCTTTGTAATCTCTTTGTCTGTCAAAGTGTTTTGTATTATATTATATAATCTATTTAATGCTCTTTTTAAAATTCTTGAAACTTGAGTTGCTGATACATTTAATTTTTGAGCAATATCTTTTCTTGATGCTCCTGCCATGTAATATAAATAAATGGTTGTTTTATCAGGTTCAGGAAGTTTATTTAGTGCATATTCTATCATTTTTTTATTTGCATAAGTTTCTTCAAAGCTCTCATCTTCTTCGGATTGAATTCTATCCATAAGAGTTTCTGCACCGTCTGATGAGTAAACTTTTTGGTCAAGTGAAACCATGTTTTTTATGAGTTCAATATTCATTATTTCTTCAACTTTTTCAAAAGGTAAATCAACATATCTTGCAACTTCTTCAACTGACGGCATTTTAGTGTTGTTTTCTGATAATTCTTCAATTGCTCTTTACTTTATTCATATTTGCAATTGTTTCTCTCGGAGTTTTCACAATACTTGCTTTATCTCTTAAATAATGTAAAACTTTTCCTTTTATAACTTTGCTTACATAAGTTTTAAAGCTTCCTTTTATTGAAATATCATAAGTTTCAATAGCTTTTAAAACTCCTACGGCTCCAACTTGAATCAAATCATCTTTTGCAATTGTATTAGGAATTGGATACATTCCCATAACTATGCGTTTAACGAGTTTTAGTGACTCCTCAATCAAATTAAGATAAGCAACATACTTTTTCTTTTTGTCGCTTTCGTTTCTGTAATTTAAAATTAACTCTTCTAATTTTTCAAGTTCGGATATTTTGGTCTTCACTTTGAACTCCGCTTTTTATTTAAGTATAGCATAGATTTTTTGCGAAAATCTAAATTTTTAAATTTCTTTAATAAATAACATTATCTCGTATTTTCATGCTATTATTAGCATATAGAAGATTATATTAAGGAGCAAAGAATGATTACAGTAAAAGATGTTGAACACGTTGCAAAATTAGCAAGATTGGAACTGACAGAAGACGAAAAAGTTCTATATACAAAACAATTAGGTGATGTATTGAAATATGTTGATCAGATGAATGAAGTTGATACTTCTGATGTTAAGCCAATGACTCAAGTTATTGATTTTGTAAATGTTATGAGAGAAGATGTTCCTCATCAGGAAATTTCTAAAGAAGCTTTGATGTCCAATGCTCCGGAAGAAGAGAATGGGTTTTTTAAAGTTCCAAAGATTAATTAGTTTTTATATTCTGAATAAGCCTATGAGTATTGTATTCTTGTAGGCTTATTTACATGTTTTAGTAGAGGAGTGTTTTAGGGTATGACAAAATATATTTTTGTGACAGGAGGGGTTGTTAGTTCTTTAGGTAAAGGAATTATTGCCGCTTCTTTAGGTCGTTTATTACGTTCAAGAGATTATTCTGTAATTATTCAAAAGTTTGATCCATATATTAATATTGACCCAGGAACAATGAGTCCGTTTCAGCATGGAGAAGTTTTTGTTACTGATGATGGTGCTGAAACGGATTTAGATTTAGGTCATTATGAAAGATTTACTGATACAAGTTTTGGACAAGTTAATAATGTAACTTCAGGAAGAATTTACCAAGAAGTTATTAATAAAGAAAGACGAGGAGATTATCTTGGTGCTACTGTGCAGGTTATTCCTCATATTACAAATGAAATTAAGTCAAAAATTGTAGCTGCAACAAAGCAATTTAATCCTGATTTTCACATAATTGAAATCGGTGGAACAATTGGAGATATTGAAAGTTTACCATTTATTGAGGCAATAAGACAATTTAAATCAGAAATCGGTATAGGAAATGCTATTTCTGTACACTGTACATTGCTTCCTTATTTGCCAACATCTGGTGAATTGAAAACAAAACCATCTCAACATAGTGTGAATGTTTTGAGAAGTTATGGTATTCAGCCGGAAATTTTAGTTTGTAGAACTTCAAAACCAATTCCAAAAACTGAAAGAGAAAAATTAGCTCTATTTTGCTCAGTTCCTAAAGATGCGGTTATTGAGTGTCGTGATATGAAATCTATTTATGAAGTTCCTTTGGCTTTAGAGTCTCAGAATATGTGTTCTGTCGTTCTAAAAATGCTAGGAATGGAAGATAGAGTTGCAAATTTGACTTCTTGGGAAAATTTAGTTGCAAAAATTAAAAATCCTAAGACCTCTGTCAAAATTGCGATTGCGGGTAAATATACGAAGTTGTCAGATGCTTATATTTCTGTCGTTGAATCCTTGAAACACGCAGGTTATGCTGATGCTGCTTCTGTTGAAATTAAGTGGATAAATTCAGAAGAATGTGTGGATTATTCAAATTGTAAAAAATTGTTATCTGAAGTTGACGGGGTTGTTGTTCCAGGGGGATTTGGTGTAAGAGGCATCGAGGGTAAACTCAATGTAATTCGTTATGCAAGAGAAAACAATTTGCCGTTCCTTGGCTTATGCTTGGGCATGCAATGTGCTGTTATTGAATATGCAAGAAATGTCGTTGGTTTAAAAGGTGCAAACTCTAAAGAATTTGATGAAAATCCAACTTATCCTGTAATTGATATAATGCTTGAGCAAAAGAATGTTAAAGGTTATGGCGGGACAATGAGATTAGGAGCTTATGAATGTCATTTGAAACCTGATTCTGTTGTAGCAAAGCTTATGGTACTGAGGTTATTTCAGAACGTCATAGACACAGATACGAAGTTAATAATGAATTTATAGAGAAAATTTCTAATGCTGGCTTGGTATTTTCCGGCATGTCACCTGATGGAATGTTAGCAGAAGTTGTTGAACTTCCAAAACTTGATTGGTTCGTTGCTTGTCAATTCCACCCAGAGTTTAAATCTCGTCCGGACAGACCACACCCGTTATTTAAAGGGTTGATTGATGCAGCGTTGAAACATCATTCTAAAAAGAAATAGATATAATCTGAAATGGGGGAAATAAATTAAATGAATAATGATGGTTTGAAAAAATTTACTACTGTAAACTTTTTGAATTTTGCCTTGGGATTTTTAGGGTTACAGTTTGCGTGGCAAATGAGAATTATTTTATCTGGTCCGGTTACAGAAAATTTGGGCGCTGATGCTTTTTTATATGGTTTAATCTGGCTTGCTGGTCCATTTACCGGCATGGTTGTTCAACCGTTAATTGGAGCTTTGTCAGATAAAACAAAATCTAAATTCGGTAGAAGAAGACCGTATTTGTTGGGTGGAGCTATTATTGCCTCAGTAGCTTTATGGTTGTTCCCTAATTCCGGTAATATTGCAGAAATGTTCGCGAAATTGACCGGCATGAATTTGCCGTCTTGGACAGGTCTTTTGATTGCAGCTATTATGATTTGGATAATTGATGCTTGCATAAATATTGCTCAAGGGCCTTATAGGGCATTGATTCCTGACGTAGTTTTACCGGAACAACATTCGCTTGCTAATTCTTATATTAGCCTTGCTATCGGTTTAGGTTCTGTAATTGCCGCAGCGACTGCTCCATTTTTAAAATTCGTTTGCCATTATCAAATGTCGGTTAAGGCTCAATTTATTATGGCTGCTTTGGCGTTTTCTCTTGCAATGATTTGGACTTGCTTAACAATCAAGGAACGCAGTACTGCAAATGATGTTGAAGATGTTGAAAATAAAACAGAAAATGTTGGTTTCTGGAAATCAATGACGGAATTTTTTGCGTTATCTCCAGAAGTTTCAAAGATTTGCGTTATGCAATTCTTTACTTGGATTGGTATGATGTGTATGATGATTTTCTTTACAAATTTTGCAATCCACACTGTTTATGGAGTACCTGATTTAACGAAATTAGCTGTTGACGTTCAAAAAACTTATATGTCGGCTCAAACATCTGCAACAAATTATTCTTCAATTTGTTTTGCAATTTTTAATTTGATATGTTTTGTAATAGCTGTTCCTATCGGAATTTTAGCAGGAAAATTCGGAAATAAAAAAGTTCACATTATTTCATTGTTATCAATGGTTTTGGCTTATTTAGGAATGGGTATTTTTTGTACTGTGAAACCGGTTGTTACTGTTTGTATGGCATTGTCAGGTATTGGTTGGGCGAGTGTTTGTGCCTTACCGTTTGCAATGCTTTCAAAATATATAAAAGCCGGTACAGAGGGTTCTGTTATGGGAATTTTCAATATCTTCATTGCAGGTCCGCAAGTTTTTGTTTGTACTTTAGTTGCTTGGATTATCAATAAATCTGTTGTTTATACAAACGGACTTTACAACAATCACTATGAATATTCATTCTTTATTGGTGCATTGTGCTTACTTATCGCAGCAGCAATTACAAAATTTATTAAAGAATAATAAAATTATTCATGAAAATAAAAATGGGCAAAAGTATTATCGCTTTTGTCCTTTTTTATCCAATAATTTTTCCGTTTTCAATTTTATAAATTTCAACATCTTTCAAAAATTCGTCTTCAAACAAAATAGTGTCAACTGATGTGATAATTGTTTGAGTGTTTGAATTGATTGATTTTAGTAAATAATTTTGCCTGATATCATCAAGTTCTGCTAAAACATCATCTAGTAGTAAAATAGGTTCATCACCTGTTTTATCTGTAATTAAATCCAATTCAGAAAGCTTAAGGGCTAAAACAATCGTTCTTTGTTGACCTTGAGAGGCAAATTTTGTGGCTTCTTGATTGTTTATAAAAAATATAATGTCATCTCTATGAGGACCAACACAGGCTTGACATCTTCTCATTTCTTCAAATTTTTTCTCTTCAAGTGATTCTAAGAACGAATATTGAATATCTTCAATTGATTCTATTTCATTGGGAACTTCTGTTTTTATGTCAAAAGAACAAGAGTATTTTATTGTTAAATCTTCTGTTTCGCTAATTGTTTGGTGTTTTGATTTTGCGAGTCGCTCAATTTCTTTTAAAAATTTCTTTCTTATGTAAATAATATTACTGCCTGTTATTGACAATTGTTCATTAAAAACATCTAACAAAGACTCATTTGTTTTTCCTGTTCTGGCACATTCTTTTAAAAAATTATTCTTTTGGACTCTAATTTTGTCATATTTAGATAACCTATCGTCATAAGCAGGGTAGATTTGCATAATTGCTCTATCGAGCCAATCCCGTCTATCTTGAGGCGCTCCTCTTAGTAGTAGCAGGTCTGTTGTTGAAAATAGAACAGTTTTTAGAACGGATTTAAAATCTTTTATTGTAGATTTAACTCCGTTTATTTTTATTTCTCGTTTTTTGTCGGTATTGTATTGGTATAATAATTCAATATCTGTATCTGCCTTTATAATATCTGCCTCAAGTTTAAGGTTTTCGTGATTAAAATTTATTAGCTCTAACAAATTAGACGTTCTTGGGCTTTTTAGTGTTGACAAAAAGTAAATACTTTCAAGAATATTTGTTTTTCCCTGTGCATTTTTGCCAATAATAAGAGCTTTAGATTTATTAAAATCTAATTCAAGTTCTTCACAGTTTCTATAATTTGTGAGTTTTAATTTATTTAATCTCATATAACTTATTATACTTCAAATATATGATTTTTCTTGAATGATGGACTTTAGCTTAAAAATGGTGTATAATATAAACATAGTACGTATTTATTTTAAAAGGATTGGTTAAATGTTACCTGTTATATCAGAAGATATCGCAAACACTGCTTTTAGTGAAATTTTTGAAGATATGCCTGCTTGGCGTAAAAAAATGATACATTATATAAAAGATGAAAATCCGGAGATTAATACCGCAATTATTGAAGCTGCAAATAAAACGGATTTAGATCCCAAAGCTGTTGCATTGGGTGCTTATATGACGTATTTACTTATTGAATTGGCATCAAAAGAAAGTGATGCAATGATGAACTATACAGAATAAATTAGAGGACGGTTTTAAGATTATGCTTATTGAAGATTTATTAAAAGAATTAGTAGAGAAAAAAGGTTCCGATTTACATATTTCAAATGCACTACCTCCTGTAGCTCGTATTGATGGTAAGTTGGTTCGATTAGATTATGACCCATTAACACCGGAAGGTGTAGAAGCTTTGTTATTTCCAATGATGTCAAATGAACAAAGACGTCGTTTGGAGCAAGAATGGGAACTGGATTTTTCTTATGGTGTTGAGGGCATCGGCCGTTTCCGTGTGAACTTCTATAAAGATAAAGGTTGTTATGCCGCAGCTTTCCGTACAATTGCTACAAAAGCTCCGCAGTTAGAAGAATTGGGTATGCCACCTATTGTAACAACGATTGCAGATAAACCTCGTGGATTGGTTCTTGTAACAGGGCCTACCGGTTCCGGTAAATCTACAACCTTGGCGGCAATGGTTGACTATATTAATAGAACAAGAGCGGAACATATTTTGACAATTGAGGATCCGGTCGAATTTGTTCACACATCTAAAGTAAGTATTATTCACCAACGTGAATTGGGTATGGATACAAGATCATTTGCAAATGCATTGAAATCTGCCCTCCGTGAAGACCCTGATATTATCCTCGTAGGTGAGATGCGTGACCACGAAACTATTGCGTTAGCTTTAACCGCTGCTGAAACCGGTCACTTGGTGTTCGGAACACTTCACACCTCTTCAGCTTCTCAAACTATTGACCGTATTATCGACGTATTCCCAGAGGGACAACAACAACAAATCCGTGTACAGTTGGCAAACTCTCTTGTTGCTGTTTTTGCACAAACTCTTCTTCCAAAACGTCAACCTGACGGTTCAAGAAAAGGTCGTGTAATGGCTCAGGAAATCATGGTTGTTACTCCGGCTATTGCTAACTTGATTCGTGAATCTAAAGCAGCTCAGATTTATTCAACAATTCAAACAAGTTCGGGTGCCGGTATGCAGACTCTTGAATCTTCACTAGCTGAATTATTTAAGAAAGGTCTTGTTACAATTGAAGATGCGTTGTCTAAATCTTCAAAACCTAACGAATTAAAACGATTAATCCAAGGATAGTACATAATTAAGGAGGAACTATTATGGCGTCGATTGTAGATGCTTTTAGCGAAGCTCTAAATGAAGATTTGTCTTTTGTTAAGATAGCTCTTTATTCTATTCCGGTGTTTTTCTGTGCAAACCTCTTTATTAAAGGTAGAATGGGTGATTTCTACTTTTGGGGTGGTTTAACGGCAATTTTATTACTGGGACTATTAACACAAGGAATTAACAATGTAAGAATGAACAGAAAAGAAATTTTGACATTAAACCCAATGTTTCTTGCAACTTCTGTTGGAAAATCTTTTATTGTAATGGCTCCTCAAGTTTTAATTTGGAGTATTGTTGGTTCAATGATTTTGAAATATGTTAGTATTCCGATTGATTTGCCACATGTCCCATTAATCTTTGCTACTATTGTTTGGGCTGTTATTGGTTCAATTTTATTGACTGCATATTTGTCATTTGCAAAATATTTGAAAGTCCAACAAGGTTTTAATTACAAAGTTATTTTGGAATCTTGCGTTGATATTTTGATAAGTTTATTGTTCTTTTTACCACAACTTGTCATCGCAAATGTAGTATTGATTGGACCGGTTGCGTATTTGTTTTATTTCTTCCAATTGCCATTTACTCACTGGGGCTTTATTTTGTATTGCTCATTGGCATTTGTTGTAGATATTTCAATTATGGCAAATTATTTTGCTCAAGCTTCTTATGAACATATCAAAGGAAGCAACGAAGAATATGACGATCACTGTCAAATAAATATGATTGAGGACTCTGCAACTCGTATGGAGGGTTAAAAGAATAGATTTAGTAATATATATAAAATAAAAAGCTCTATCAATTGCGATAGGGCTTTTTATTGTTTAATCTTTCATTTCTCTGAGCTTTTTCAATTGGTCACGAATTTGTGCTGCTCGTTCAAAATCAAGAATTTTTGCAGCTTTGTGCATATCTTTTTCAAGTTTATCAATAAGTTTTGGCAAGTCTTTCTTTTCGATGCCTAAATCAACCATTTCTTCTGCTACAATATCTTCCAAATCTCTGTAACTTGCAACAAGTGACAGCAAGTTATTTTCAATTGGTTTTTTAATTGTTTGAGGAATGATTCCGTATTTTTGGTTATAAGCAATTTGAATTTTTCTTCTTCTTTTGGTTTCTTTAATCGCTCTATCCATAGAGTCTGTAATTTTGTCGGCATACATAATTACTTCGCCACAAGCATTTCTTGCTGCTCGACCTATTGTTTGAATAAGACTGGTATCAGAACGCAAAAAGCCCTCTTTATCGGCATCCATAATTGCAACAAGCGAAACTTCCGGAATATCAAGCCCTTCTCTTAATAAGTTTACACCTATAAGAACATCAAATTCGCCAAGCCTTAAATCTCTCAATATTTCTACACGTTCCATTGATTTGATTTCACTATGCAAATATCTAACTCTTATTCCTTCTTGCAAGAAAAAGTCTGTCAAATCTTCTGCCATTCTCTTGGTTAGAGTTGTTATTAAAATTCTTTCATCTTTGTCTGTGCGTTTTTTGATTTCAGTTTTTAGGTCTTGAATTTGTGTGTCAATAGGACGAACAGAAACTTTCGGATCTAACAATCCCGTCGGTCTGATAATTTGTTCAACAATTTGTTGAGAGGTTTCTTTTTCAAAATCTCCCGGAGTTGCCGAAATGTAAATTTTTTGTCCGACTTTGGCATAAAACTCTTCATTTTTTAAAGGGCGGTTATCTTTTGCGCAAGGAAGTCTGAATCCATAGTCTACTAAAACTTGTTTTCTTGCGGCATCTCCGTGGCTCATACCTTTAATTTGCGGAAGAGTAACGTGCGATTCATCTACGATTGTTAGAAAATCATTAGGGAAATAATCTAAAAGAGTTGCAGGTGCAGATCCGACTGGTCTGCGTTCAAGAATTCTAGAGTAGTTTTCAATTCCTGTGCAATAACCCATTTCTTTCATCATTTCTAAGTCGTATTTAACTCGTTGCTCCAGTCTTTGAGCCTCAATTAGTTTGTTTTCATTGTTTAATTCGACAAGTCTATGTTGTAATTCCTCTCTAATTATTGAAAAAGTTTCTTCTTGATTATCGTCAGATGTTATGTAGTGAACTGCAGGATAAATTACAACAGACTGTGGTGTTTCAATGATTTCTCCGGAAACATTGTCGATTCTAATTATTTTTTCAATTTCATCACCAAAGAAATAAATTCTTGTTACGATTTTTTCGTAAGCAGGCATAATTTCAACAATATCCCCTCTAGCACGGAACGTTGAACATTTTAATTCTATATCATTCCTTTCATATCGAACTTCTACAAGGTGTTTTAATAGAGCATCTCTATCAATTTCATCTCCGACTTTAACCTCTATCGCTCCTTTAAAATAGTTTTCCGGAAGCCCCAAACCATAAATACAACTAACCGAAGAAATGACAATAACATCATCTCTTTCATAAAGGCTTCTTGTTGTATTGTGGCGAAGTCTGTCAATTTCTTCATTTATAGAAGAAGACTTTTCAATGTAGGTATCGGTTCTTGGAATATATGCTTCTGGTTGATAGTAGTCATAATAACTTATGAAATATTCAACAGCATTATTTGGAAATAATTCTTTGAATTCGTTATATAATTGTGCTGCAAGAGTTTTGTTGTGCGCAATTATAAGAGTTGGTTTTTGAACTCTTTCAATAACGTTTGCAATGGTAAATGTTTTACCTGAACCTGTAATTCCAAGTAATGTCTGTGTATCATCTCCTGCTTTTATCCCTTCAACCAGTTGTTCTATTGCTTTTGGTTGGTCGCCTGATGGTTTGTATTTTGAAACTATTTTAAAATCGTGATGTGTTCTCATATTCTACATTTTAGTACAAAAATTTGTTTTGTTGTAACTCCTTGTAAAAAGCTTTAAAATTTGCTAAAATTCTTTTAGGAAAATAGGTTTACTATACGAAAGGGTTATCAAATGAAAAAAATACTGGAAACTTTTAAAAGTTTATATACTTGCGAAGATAGTGGAAAAACACATTTAACACTTGCCCTGATGTTTCTTTTACCATCATTGTTAGGTGCTTCTATCCAATTTTTGGATAAAGATTTTGCAGAATTTCAAACTTCTGTGATTATTATGGCTTTAATATTTGCGGCGTTATCAATTATTCCGATATTATTTTTGATTGGTTATTATTTGAGATTCGTTAATCAAAGACTTTCTGGCGAAAAAGGAATTCCAACTATTGATTGGGGTTCTGTAACTCGTGGTGCTAAAGCTATTCCATTATATTTGGTTTGGGCCTTGTATGTTGCAATTCCATTCTTGGTTTATTTCTTTATTTTAGTTGCGGTATTTGGTGGTTTATTTTTTAGTCGGTGGGGCAAATACACTATCTTTGATTTTATCATTTTTCATTTTAATGGTTGGAGCTTTCCTTGCTTTAATTCCGGTATTTATAATCACCCCTTTTATTATGGAAGTATATTTTATGTATTGTGAAAATTTTGAATATCATAAAACTCTATTCAATCCATTACTACCGTTCAAATTTATGAAAAAAGCTTTCAAGGACTCAATGCTTGTAGCATTGAAATATTTGGCTGTAAGTTTGGTTGTAAATACTGCATTCCAATTCATTATCGGTTTGTTATTCTTGATAATAATACTATTTGGAGCAGGAATTGTGATATTCTTGAAAGCATCAACATTTGACTCTAGTCCATTATTTATATCCTTAGTAATCTTAATCTCTGGATTATTTGGCATGTTTTCTGCTTATGCTTCTCAAATTGTTGGTTTTGCATATTCAGATAACCTAATTGAGGTTTATAAAGAAAAAATAATGTCCACAAATGAAGAGCTTGTTTCTGAAACTCAAAACGAAACATCTGAAGCCGAATAACTAAGTTAACTTAAGAACAAACAGAGGCGGAGCCGAGAATCGGCTCCGCCTCTGTTCTACATAAAAATTTTATCTATAGTTTGAAAGAGTAAGAATATTTTCAACGAATTCTTTTTTATCAGAATTTGAATAAGAAATACTTGAATACATCTCTGATTGAATTCTTTTTTCAAAATATTTTTCTATCATATTCTTTTTTTGTTCAGTTGAAAATTCTAACCAATAAGGTGTTTTTCTGATTTTGTTAATTAGTTCTGTTTCAAGGTCTTCAAATTTTGTAGACGTATTTGAAACATTTAAATCCGAAAGGTTTTCAATCGGTGCAATTTGACCGGAATGTATTGCTTTGGGTTGAATTACGATTTCCTTTTCTATTGGTTTTGAGATGAATTTTATATCATTTTGTTCTAAAGTTTCTTCAATATTCCCCTTTTGAAAAATATCTTTATTTTCAAGTTTATCTTTAAATCTTTCTGCTAATCCCATTATTGTTCCTTTTGTTAATTATTGTTTAATATATTTTCAAATTTTTCAACCATATTTTGTCTATAAAGGTTATCTGAAATTTGTTGAGCCAGCTTTTTGTAGCTTTGTGAAACATTTGTTGTGTCGTTAACATCGCTTACCGGTATTCCTTTGTTAATTGCGGACATTATTGCAAAATAGTTGTTTGGAATTTTCCAGTAGATGTCTTTTGACAAAACTTTTTCGATATCAACTTCTTTAATTTCATCGTTTTCCATATAACGGTTTACAACAATTTTAATTTTTTCTTTGTCATATCCGAGTTTTTCAAATAATTCTAAGCATCTTTGTGTGTTTCTCAATGCCGGAAGATTTGCAACGGTTACAAGCATAATTAAGTCGGAATTGTCCAAAGCTGCAATGTTTTTGCCGTCAAAACTTGCTTCTGCATCAACTATGATATAAGAAAAAGTTTCTTTTAAAGTATCGAATAATCTTGTAATTTGTCTTGGTTGAATGTTGTCTGCTTGTTTAAAATACGGAGGATCAGCCAAAACATATAAACTTGTACTTTTGTATCTTTCAAGTGTACTTAGTAAAAATGTTTCATTAATTTTATCCAAATTTTCTAGCATATACGAAATGTTGAATGAGGGTTTTAAATCTAAAAATGTTGTGATATCACCCATTTGGAAGTTTAAATCAATAAGCGCAATATTTTCCTTCGTGATTTTTGCAAGTTCAAGAGCTAAATTTGTTGCAAGTGATGTTTTTCCGATTCCACCCTTGTTTGAGAATACAGAAATGATTTTGCATTTGTTTTTCTTCACAGGCTCATTCATTTCTGTAACAAGTTTTTTTATTGCTTCAAAAAACTCATTTTTTATAATTGGAACAGGTACAAATTCTTTCGCTCCAGCCCTCATAACTTCAATAATAAGTTCAACAGACGGATTATCTGATAGGGCTAAAACTTTGCAGTTTTTACATTCTTTGGTTACTTGTAAAATAAAATCTAAATTTTTTATTTTGTTTGTTGATAAATCTACGATAAGTAAAGATTTACCTTTACTTGAAGCAAGGATATTAAAAATATCAGAATAGTTGTTGAAATCATCAATAGTTTCAAGATTGTCAAACTCACTAACGAAAAGTTTAAGAACCTCTTTTGTTGAAAATTCATCTGAAATTATAACTGTTGAAATTTTATCCATTACACAATACCCTTTTTCTATATTGAGTATAACATATTCCTTTATAGTGTGCAATTTATGAAACAACAAAAAATAAAAAGCCCCATATAGACGGATTTTGTTACCTGCTTGATCTCGCAGGTGGGTGAGAACCTAGACTAATCCGTTTCCCGCTGGCGATATTGCTATCGGCGGGTATACTTCAGTGTCTTGAGAGTTAACTCTCCCTATTTATGTAAATGTAGGAACAAAATTAACGTCTATACAGAGCTTACCTAATTCTAGCATGTTTTAAGTTCTTTTGCAAATTATTCTTTTGGGCTATTTAGAATTTTCTGCTAAAACACTTTGGATATATTTTTCAGCGGCATCTGCTTCTGCTAATGCTGAATCAATGGCACTTGTATCCGGAGATGCTTTTTTAACCTTGCTAACCGGAGATGGAACGTAAGTTCTTACTGGTTCCATTTCTTTTCCGGAATCTTTTTTATCTTTTCCATCTGTTGATGTTTCTGTTGTGGTTTTGGTGGTAGTAGTTGTTGAAGCTTTTCCTTGTTCTGCTTGGTTATTATTAGCATTTTCAACCGAATTTTTACCAGATTCACCATTTACAGGCGCATTTGTATCTGCTTTATTTGTTTCAGTTGTGGAATTTGCACGGGTATTTGTTGTGTTATTTGTATCTTTGTTTGAAGATGCTTCATCTTTGGCTATAGATTTACTATCTTCTGAATTTGCAGTCTTATTTGTGTCTGCTTGTTGTGATTTATCTGCATTATTTTGAGTTTTGTTTGCTTCTGCTTCAAGAGCTGCTTGTTTGATTAAATTTGTATCACTTTTTATATTGTTTGGATTAATTGGTTTTTGTTCTTGAGTCGCAGGAGTTGATTGTGCCTTATTTTTATTTTCAGCTTCTTTTTCCGGTTCTTTGTCTTCATCTAAAACAGATTTTGTTGGTTTTCCGAAAATTGCATCACTTCCTTTGGTTGCAATTTTAGCAATGAAAGGTGAAAGTACGAGCATTGGAATTATAAATCTTATTGGATAACCCGCAATATTTTTAGCTTGAAATCCTATTTTTCTTAACCAATTTAAGTTTTTTGCATCTTTTGACATATAAACTGCTTTTTGTTCAAGCCCTACAGTCAAAATTCTTGCCGCTTTTTTAAGAAGTCTGTAGATTGGATTTTTTACTCCGGCCATAAGTTGCCTATCTAAAACTTTTGATCTTAATTTGTATTCTTTTTTGCTGAACATTTTATTTTTTGCATCAAAGTTGAATTTTTTCAATAATGCTCGATAATTATTTCTTTGAGCTTCTGTCATTCCTAAATATTTCAAACCACCGGCTTTGTGCATAGCCCAAATACCCAATGGCATAGCCAAGAAGTATGAAAAGTCATTTACAAATCTTTCAATAAATGTCTTTCCTTTTTCTCCTTTAGGTGCATGGATTGTATTTATAATCATATCGGCAAAAATCATTGCCTGCATTGCTACAGCTAATTTACCTCCGGAAAATCTGTTTGTTGTCCCCTCGGTGAAGAATGCAAAAGATTTTCCGACCATTTTACCAAATTTTGTTTTTGCACCTGTTTTCAAAGATACTTCGAATTTGTTGATTAATTCATTTATACCGACAGTACGTCCGAAAAAATGGGTATATCCTTTACCCAATTTACCATCTTTATTCCAGATAACTATTTTTAGTTTTCTATCACCATTTTTTAATGCCTTTAGAATATCACTCATGTGATCAAGAGCATAAGCATCGTCAGTGATGATTTTTCCAAAGTCTGCAACGGATTTAAAACCTAAACCTTTTGTAATTTTTAGTTCTTTTAGTTTTAAATCTTTTAATTGCTCAACTAATTGGCTATCTGTCTTTTTAGCAAGTTCTTTAAGTTCTTTTTGACTTAGAGGACCTCCTTTTAAATCGCTTAATAGTTGTTTAGTTTTTTCAATTTTTTTATTTCTTGGTAATGCGTTTAATTTAGCTTCAAGTTGTTGTGCTTGTTCATTGAAATAATTAAATTCAAGTTCTTGAATTCTTGCTTGTTTTGCTCCTGATGGAAGTTTTTCAATTTGTTCAATTGTTGCTTTATCAATACCGTATTGTTTTAATTCAACAGCTTGTTCGCCGGGTTTGATGAATTCTTCGAAAATTTGTTTGGTATCCATTTCCAAAGTCCCGTTTTGACCTCCGGCAGGTCCAATAACCATTTTACATTCGGGTTTTGTTTTATGTTTTCTCAAGGAGTATAATAATCTGTTTTTAGGGTTAGATGTAACTCTATCCATGTATTTTGCTACAGAATCATATTTATCTCCTACCCAAGTTGCAAATGATGATTTCCCAATGCTGCTATTTGTAACTTTGTTAGATAATTTGTCTGCTGCTCCTGTAATTTTACCTACAAGACTTGATTCATAAGTTGGGGTATCGCAAGCTTTACCAAATCTGTCCATGCCTTGAGCCATTCCATACCAAACACCGGCAGCTACCGGTAATGTATATGGACTTTGCCCCATATCAGAATTATTCAAAGGATTAGCCTCTGCAGCTTTGTTTTTTATTTCTGCAGATGGTTGTTGTTTATTTACTTCTTCTAAAGCCATGGTTTTCGGATTATGTATTTCTGCTGTTTGGCTTTGTTGTGGATTATTTTGTTTGAAGTAAATCGGTTTATTATTCTGTAAACTCGGTATATTTAACCCATTAATTTGTTCCGGCATGAATATATTTTCCTTTTCCCTACAAGTATATAAAAACATTTTATTCCTGAAAGTTGCTAAATAATTCAATATTTACACTAATTGTAACGAAATGTAACAGATTAAGATAAAACTGAAATTGGGAAAGTCATATATACTTTATATATACATAAGAGATAAATAAACAAGAGAGGCTTAAAGATGGCAGTTGCAAATTTAAAAAAGATTGACAAAAAATTAAAAGACATTTACAAAGATCAAGTTACAACAACAGTTGCAGTTGCTCCCGAACCATTTGTAGATAAGTCTGAATTATTGTTTCAGGAAATGAATTTCATTGCTGCATATAACAAGCAAATGTTACACATTTTAATCACTCTTGGAGTAATCGGAGTAGTAGCAGCATTAACAATGCCAACATTATTAAAAAACATAGCAGAACGCAGTAATTCAGAAGCACAAGCCAATTTAGCCCAAAAGATTACAAAATCAATGGATTTGATGAGAGCAGATGGTGGTCTAGAAAGAACATATAATAGTACAGATGAATTTGTAGATGAATTCTCAAAATATATAAAAATAAGTACGCGATGTGATGCAGATCATATTGCAGATTGTTGGCCAACAAAAACAGTAACCACAACAGATGGAAAAACTTATGATGTATCAAAAGCAAAAACAGGAGAGAATTTAAATTTAAAAGATAACAAAAGTAATAACGTTGGTATAATTTTAGCTGATGGAGCTACACTAATATTAACTTACAATCCAAATGCAGGGATAATCGGAGATGGAGATACAGTGACTCCTAGCTTTGCAAATTTACCTATTGGCTTTGGAAGAACAAAGAAGTTTGCATATACAACAAGTGTAACGGATTCAATAGACTTTGTAATGGACGTGAATGGATTTAAAGGACCAAACAGTGAAGCACGAAACGGTAAACAATATGATATTCGTAGTTTCAAAGTAGCAAGATTTTCAAATGGTTGTCCTGGTAAAGAGTTAAGTGGTTTTGGTTGTGTATATGTATTACCATCATATAGCCCAATTAAAGCAGGAAGTGAAGAAATGAACAAAATGGGATCCAAACTGGAAAACATCACGTAGGAAAGGCTATGATAACTATTGGGCAGGCGCAAAGAAAGCATGTGATGATATAGGAATGAGCCTACCTGATACATCAAAATTTTATAGCTTAACTAAAAAGACAAAAGCAGAAAAAGAACAACTCGGTTTATTGACTAATGTCTCCTACTGGACGTCTTCAGAGGACGGCAATCACAGCGCGCGCATCTGGATCTTTTTTCCTCCCATGTTTGGTGGCAGTGATTACGGTGGATCATCTGTCCAATCCCAAGTTTTAGCTTTTGGTACAAAATCTTTCAATACGTTTTGAGAAACTTCTGTATCAAGAGTTTTTTCTTGTGTTTCCGGATCAATATGAACATCTTTTCCAAAGAAATATGGAACTGCATCTGTAATATCAGATAACAATGTTAATGGTTCTCTTGTGATTTCAACCATTTTTGTATATTGAGCATCTGTTAATTCGTTCAAATTATATTGAGTTAAATATGGTTTCAACATTTCTTTTAGTTTATCCATAGGTAACATTTTGATGTAATGGCTATTCATCCATCTCAATTTGTCGTATTCAAAAATTGAGTTAGATGAAGAAATTTCGTCAATTCTGAAATCTTTTGCGATTTCTTCAACCGGTTTGATTTCTTCTCCATCTGATGGTGACCAACCAAGTAATGCTACAAAGTTAATTAATGCTTCTGTCAAGTAACCTTGTTTTACGAAGTCAGAAACTGCTGTAGCTCCGTGTCTTTTTGAGAGTTTACTTCTATCAGGAGCCAAAATCATTCCTAAGTGTCCAAATCTTGGAACTTCAAAGCCTAATGCTTCAAAGATTAAAATTTGTTTATAAGTGTTAGAAATGTGGTCTTCACCTCTGATAACGTGTGAAATTTTCATCAAAGCATCATCAATTACAACTGCAAAGTTATAGGTTGGTGCTCCATTTGATTTTTGGATAACAAAGTCACCCAAAAGGTCTGTATCCATGTGTAATTCACCTTTTACAAGGTCATTGAATTTCAAGATAGAAGAGTCATGAAAAGCTTTTTGAGCCTTTGCAATGTTAAATCTGATTGCAGGTTTTCTTCCCTCAGCTCTTAATTTTGCTTTTTCTTCTTCTGTTAAGTGTTCGCATTTTTTAGAATAAACATAAGGTTTTTTAGCCTTTGTTGCTTCTTCTTTTTCTTGTTCAAGTTCTTCCGGTGTACAGAAACATTCGTAAGCAAAACCTGAATCTAAAAGTTGTTGTACATATTTTGGATAGATATCAAATCTTTTTGATTGTGTGTATGGACCGTAAGGACCTCCAACATCAGGACCTTCGTCCCAATTTAATCCTAAAGCCTTTAAACTATCAAAAATATTATCAATATATTCTTGTGAAGTTCTTTCAGCATCTGTATCTTCAATTCTTAAAATGAATTTACCACCCATTTTTTTTGCAAATAAGTAATTGAATAATGCTGTTCTTGCTGTCCCAATGTGTAAGTTTCCGCTTGGGGACGGAGCTATTCTAACTCTAACTTCTGACATTTTATCCTTCTTTCCTTAAAATTTTTTAGCAATCAAAGAATACCACAAGGACAATGTGTTTTCAAGTATAGAGGGTTAAATCTTAGAATATTTTGTATGGGTTTAAAATATTTTTAGGGTCAAATGTTTTTTTGATTAGTCGCATGTAATCTAAAGCTCCACCATCAACAACTTTTGAAATATGCGGTTTCTTTTCTAATCCAATTCCATGTTCTCCTGATATAATTCCTCCAAGTCGAACGGTTAATTGATAAATTTCTGATTTAGCAATTTTGTAATGTTTGTATTCGTTTTTGTCATTATAATCAATCGGAATTTGCGGGTGAACACTACCATCTCCAACGTGACCGACAAGGCAAACTAACAAGTTGTGTCGCTTGCAAATATCTTGAATTCCTTTCACAAGTTTTGCAAGATTTTCTCTCGGCACAATAACATCATCTGTTGTAATATTTGGTCTTAACATTGTGCAGGCAGCCATTGAGGAACGTCTTGCACTCCACAGTTTGTCTGATTCTTCTTTTGTTGTAGAGTATTGAATATTTGCTGCGTTATTTTCTCTCAAAATAGAACAAATGGTTTCTCTTTGAGGAGTAATACTTGATTTGTAACCATCAATTTCAATAATCAATGCAGCCTCTTTATCGCATAACAAACCTGATGGATTAAAGTTTTCTATTGTTTGGATAGAATTTTTATCCATAAAATCAATTGTCGCAGGAAATACCTGTTTTTCAATAATTTTATTAACTGCTTGAATAGATTCTTCAACAGTGTTGAAATAAGCCATAATAACTTGAGTTTCTTCCGGTTTTGGAATTAGTTTAATCGTCGCCTCAACAACAATTCCCAATGTTCCCTCTGAACCGATAAACAAACTTCCTAAATTATACCCTGTAGCATTTTTTATTGTATTAGAACCTGTTCTGATTAGTTCTCCATTTGCCATTACAACAAGCATATCAATGATATAATCTTTAGTTGAACCATATTTGAAACATCTTGCACCTGCTGAATTTTGGGCAATACTTCCACCTATTGTTGAAACCTTAAGATTTGATGGGTCAGGGGGATAAAATAATCCGACCTTTTCAACAGCTTGTTGCAAATCACCAACGACTACTCCAGGTTGGACTTTTGCTGTCATATTTTCAGGATTAATTTCTAAAATTTTATTCATTTTAGAAAAGTTTAAAATAATACCGCCATGAGTTGAAACACAAGCGCCAACGGTATTTGTTCCTGCTCCTCTGCAAATAATAGGTGTCATCTGCTCATTCGCAATTTTTACAACCTTTTGAACTTGTTCAATATTTTCAACAAAAACGATTGCGTCAGGCAATGTTGACTTTATATAAGGGTCGTTTGATGCATCAACAGAATAAACGTACCTTTCTTCAATATCAGAAAGCACGTTTTCTTTTGGGAGTGCTTTATTTAATTCTTTTATTAGGTTGTTAGTCAACATAAGATGCCAACTTTTCTATATTTGTGCTTAGTTTTGCTAATTGTTTATCAATTTTGTCGATTTTTCTTGTTACACGAGAATCATCAATATCTTCTACCGCTGAAAGAACTTTTTCAATAGTCATTTCCAGTCTGTCAATTCTTTCTTGTTGTTCGTCAAATCTATCTTCAAGTGTTCCAAGTTTTGAGATTTGTTTTTCAAAGTAACTTAGTCTTTCTTGTTGTTCATCAAATTTTTCTTCAAGTGAAGTTAAAATCTCCTTGTGTTCAGGCATAGAAGATTTCAAATCCTCAATTGCAGATTTAACGTCAACTATTTCATCAGAATTTGTTGAAATCTTATTCATACTTTCGCTTGCAGAGTCAATCCATTCGCCCATATAAATAAGAGCTTGGCGCATAACTTTGTCTGAATCAGATGATTTTTCAAGTAGTTTTGTTACTTTATCAACTTTTCTGGAAATTTGGTTAGTTAAATTCTTGCCAATTCCCTCTAATCCATTATTGATATCATATTTTAAATCCTTTATATCATCTTGAGTCATTGAATTTTGCAATTCTTCAACTGATGATGTTATTTTGTATAGGGTATCAGAAATATTAGATAATTCATTTGATTGACTTTCGATTGAATTATTTTGAAGTTCGTTCAACGCAAGTCTGAGTTTTGCTAAATCGGATTCAATATCTTGCATTGAGTAGTTGTAATCAGTGTCTTCTGTCGAACTTGTTATTTGTTTTAATTGTTTGGTAACTTCAACAAGGTTTTGATTGATTACATCTGTTTTTTCTTCTACAAAGTCTTTAATGTCTTCTGTTTCTTCAACGAAAGATACTTGTTCAAATATGGTAACAACTGCAGCCATAATTGATTCTTTCATATCTTTCATTGCTTTTTGAACTTGTTTTGAATTTGTATTTGAATTGGAGCTTAAATAGTTAACCTCTTGAGTGAGTTCTTTTAAACATTTTTTTACTGCATCTGTTTTGCTATTACGTTCAAATCTTTCAATATAGTCCGTTTGTGCAAGGATTAATTGTTTTACATCTTCAATATCTTCTGCTGCATTCAAACTGTCTTCGCTACTTGAGATAATATCAATTTTATGGTTCAAAAGTTCAAGCATAGAAGTTATTTTGGCATCTGTTTCTGATAATTTTTTGATATTTTCTTCTGTTTCTCCGTTCTATTTTATATTCAATAACATCTAAAGACTCTTTGATAGTATCAAAAATTTCAGAGTATTCACCACCTTGAACAGCTTGTTCACTATTTAATTTATTTATCTCGTTTTCAATTGTTTTTAAAGTCGTTTTGATATCGTCTATTTCAGCAGAATCTTCACCTGCAAGAGCAAGTGCATCTATTTTATCTTCAATTGAATCAATTGCAACCCTTAAATCGGATAATTGGATTGTCGAATCTGTATCTGCAAGAATATCAATCTTTGCATCTAAGGAGTTAATTAAGTCTTTAATTTCTGAATTATCAGATTTCGGTTGAATATTTTGGAGAGCATCTAGAATTTCATCTCGAACATCTTCAATCAAATCGTAGTTATCGCTTGCTGCAAGAATATCAATTTTTTCACTAATTAGGGAAAGCATTGAGTGAAGTTTGCTATCTCCGGCTTCTTCATTTCCGTTTAACTGGTCAAGGGCTTGTTTAATTTCGCTAATCCATTCGGAATTGTCTGACAATGTTAAGATATCAATTTTACTGTTGATTTCTTCTAACATTGAATGAATATCGCTGCTTTCAATATATTCCTTAACTTCTTCCAACCAATTCCTGTTTAAAGTCTTTGCGAGTAATTCAATTTTATTATTCAGAGACAATAACAAATTGTCGTTACCAAGAGATGGAATTGAAGATTTGTTTTGTTGAGGCAAAACTCTTTCAATATCTGCCCTTAGGTTATTGATATCTTGTTTTAAAAGGTCAAAAGCTTTTAAGAAATCAAAATTCTCTGAACCTACAATAATTTCATCTCCATTGTTTGTTTCGTCTTCATTATGAAATGCTTCTTCTTCAAAATCCGATTCGGCTTTAATATCTTGACTGTCGTCATCATCAATATCAATGTCGAAATCTTGAATATCAGCATCTTCATTCAAATCAGTTTCTGTTAATTCTCGTTCTTTTTTTTGATTACGGTAATTGTATCAATTTTATCCCTAATACTGTTTAAAACTGAAATAATTTCAGAATTTTCACCGGACAATTGAGAAATCATTTTAGTGAAATTGCTAAAATCTTCCTTAATTTCAGCAATGATTTTATCATTTTTAGACTCTTCAAAAACTTTTTCAATTTCGTTATTTTCAAAATCTTCGTCTGTTTCAATCGAGTCAGGTTCTTCCGGATTTTCAACTAATTGTTTTGCTTTAGTTTTGAATAATTTTTTCAAATCATTAATTGCATTAATTATTTCTTTATTATTAATTGCTACTGCAAGCATTGATTTGATTTCATCATGTTTAGCTTGGATATTTTCATTTATGTTTGTTTTAATATCTTTTGCCAAATCACTAATATATTCTTTTTGTTCGTTTTTGAATTCTTCAATTTGAGCAACAAAATCATTATACTCTTGCATTTGTTCTGCATTTGGAGTTATTGGTCTTGATGGAATTTTTTCTAAATCAGCTTTTAGATTATCAATTTTAATAATTACAGAATCAATATCTCCAAGTATAAAATCTCTCAAATTGTTTTCAGTTTGCGCTAAGTCTTGAGATATTCTTTGATAAGTTTCTTCAAGTTTGTTTAGTGCAGTTTTTGAATATTTTGTACATTCTGTTAAGTCATTTTGTACAGATTGGTGTAACAAACCTAACTGTTCTTTGACTTTTTCATTCTGTGGTCCATCAGGAATTTGAACTGCAAGACAAGAAATCATTTCCTTAATCGGTGCAAGTTCTTTTATCATCTTGTCAGTTTTTTCATTCAATCCGCTAAGAACATCAGTATTAATTAACTCCAACTCTTGTTGAAAGTCCATTAATTTGTTGTCTGTAACGGTTAATCTTTCGTACAATTCGATATTGTCGGTGCTGGCATGTCGTAATTCTTTTATGAATTCAAGAAGAGCTGCTGTTTTTTCTTCAATAAGTTCAGAATTATAGCTAAATCCACTTTGCAATCCAGTTTCAATATTTGCTGTTAAAGTGTTTAAGTTTGTACCGAGTTCATCTAACTTGTTTGCAACAAATTGGGCAACATCTTTTTCTGATGTCGATTTGATATCTACAAAAGATTTTCCAAGTTCTTGTAGCTGATTTTTTATCTCTTCAATATCAGAAATTGAAGAAGTTTCATTTTTATTATCTGCGAAATTAGTTAAATCATCTAACTTTTCAAGAATTTTAGAAATTTTAGAATCGTTTGTTTCATTAAATTTTGCAAGAGTTTCTTCAATATTCAAAAATTGTGCTTTGATATTTTCATCTATTCCTGAATTGGAAGTATCTAATATTGTTTTTAACTCTTCAATATACTCCTCAATATTTGATGTTTTGTTGAAGTTATCATCTTGAATTTCGTTAAAGCTTTTTTTATTTTGAAGAATAATTTCTTTTATATCGTTGATTGAATTTTTAATTTCTTCATTGTTTGGAGTTAAATTACTATTCAAATATTCAGATAAAGAAACCAGTTTTGAATCAAGTTCTGCTACTTGATTTTGAACTTTTTCATTATTTTCATCTATTGTTACTCTAATGTCATTTGATAAAGTTTCAATATTCTGACTTAGTTTTTTGTGAATTTCTGAAAAATCAATTGCATCAATTTTTTCTATCAATTCTTGTTGCAATTTCTTTGATTGTTCAATATTTTCTGCATTATCCTTAGAATCAATTATTATAGTTTGAGTGAAGTCTTTCAAATTTTCTGTAATATTTGCCAGTTCTTCTGATGTTGCAGAATAATTTAATTTATTTTGAATTTCTTCCAATTTTGAGATTGCTGATTCATTGTGAAGTTCTGTAGTATTTAAAAAATCGGTTTTCAAATCTTCAATCTGAGAATATATATCTGTAAGAGTTTTAGACATATTTTCAGCATTTGAAATTTGTGAAATTGTAGATAATTTTTCGACAAGTACATTTGTTGAATTTAAAATTTCCAGAACATCTTTTTGTTCCGCTTTTGTTTCAATTTGGTTTGCAATTTCTTGTGCATTTTCTCTGATTTTTGACTCTTTTAACCAATCTTCAATATTAGAAGTTTTATCATAAATACTTTTGAATTCATCGTCAAAATTAAGACTGTCAATCATTTCTTCAATATCGTCAGACTTAGATGCCAATTGTTCAAAATCATCTTTTGTTGCCACCTCTTGAAGATTTTCAACAAGACTCAATTGATTACTGTTCAATGTTGCCATATCTTCGTGAGTTGGTAAGTTATCAAGTCTATCAACAAGTAAATCTGTGTTCTTTATTAAATCTTCAACTGCAGATTGATTTTTTTCTTCATTTGCAAGAAGTCTATTAATATCTTCTTTTTGCGGAAGTTCAGAAATCATATTTGAAACATGATTTCTAATATCTGAAAACTCCTCATCAAAAGAAATATCATTTATTGCATTCATTACTTTTGAAGTTACAACTTCATTTAAATCGGAGATTATATTTTTAATAACAGTTAATTCCGAATTAAATTCTTCTAATTTTTTTTCAATATCCGTAATGTTTTCAGATACATTCGCATTGTCAATATCTTCAGATAAAGATTCTAACTTGCTATACAAGTCAAGAATAGAAGATTCTAATTTTTCCGTATTGGGCAATGTTTCAATGTTTTGAGTTACATCAGCCAATGTCTTTTTGATTTCGTCAGTTGATGTAACAAGGTCTTCTGTCGTTGTAGAGATTTTTGTAAACAATTCTTTAGTTACTGTTTCGTCAAGTTTTTGATTCATTATACTTGCTGCAGTTTGCAAACCCTCAATATCAGGCTTGTCAGCTAAATGTGTAATTTTTTCTGAAATTTCTTCAGATTTTTGAATAATAGAATCAATTGCACCTTGTGTAAGTTTTAAGCTTTCATTTGTTACAACATTTGAAAGTAAAATTTCTAAGTTTGCATCTCTTTTATCAATAGAATTCAAGTAAGAAATGATATCATTTGTCGCCTTATACAAAACATCAACTTGTTCTTTAATTTGACTGTTTATTGTTGTTTGGTCAGATTTAATTAAATTGGTGAGGATTGATTTTAAGTCTGAATTAACATTGTCAATTATACTTTTGTATCCATGATTAAGATTTTCAAAATCATTTCTTAAAAGGGTAATTGTTCTAAGAATATCATTTTTATCTGATTCATCATTGCTAATTTCAGCTAATTTTGTTTCTATGCTTGAAAGTAGAACTTTTTGTTGTCTGGCTTCTGTGTAGAAATTGTTCATGCTTGAAGTGAAAGAGTCAAATAATTCCTTAATATTCTTATTTTTGACATGATCATTTTGATCTTGAAATATTGCTTTAAGGGCTTTTTCAATATCGGAAAATTTGTTTAGTGTAGTGGTATATTTATCATCTACAGACTTGGCTATTTCTCCGAAATAAGCCTTTAGAAGAGTTGATGAAGTTGAATTTTTATCAATAACATCTAGCTTGCTTCCAATATTTGCTAACAACTTGTCAAAACTTTCACTATTAGTGTTGTTAGCTCTTTTCATCTCCCTTAACATATCAATAATTAGTTCTAATTCTTGAGCCATCTTTTTGTCCTTAAAAATATATCCCTACATAATGATTTTAGCAGGCATAGAATTTTTAGTAAATTTTATTACGCATATTTATTACAAATGTTAAGATTAGGTATTTACTTTTGGTTATTAGTGATAGAATGTGTAGAGAGCACATTTGAAAGAGGGATATATGAGTAGGATAGTTATTGATCAAGAAAAATGTAAGGCATGTTATTTATGTATAAAAGAATGTCCGAAAAATCTTATCAAAGTTAGTGATAAGACAAATAAGTTGGGAAATAGGGTAGTCGAATTTTGTGATCCTAATCACGAATGTTTAGGTTGTGCAATGTGTGCTACAAGATGTCCGGATTTAGCTATAACAGAGGTTTACAGAGGATAGAAATATGGTTGAATGTTTAACAGGTAAAAAAGTTTTAATGAAAGGTAACTATGCTATTGCAAATGCTGCGGTGCTTGCAGGGTGTCAGTGCTATTTCGGGTATCCGATTACTCCACAGAGTGAAATCGGGGAATTTATGAGCGGTAAAATGCAAGAATTAAATAGAGCTTATGTTTCGGCAGAAAGTGAGTTGGCCGCTATAAATATGGTTATTGGAGCATGCTCAACAGGTGTAAAAGCAATGACTTCATCATCTTCTTGTGCAGTTTCTTTGATGCAAGAGGGCTTATCTTATGCAACGGCAGATGAACTTCCTGTTGTGTTGATAAGTGTTATGAGAGGTGGTCCTGGGCTAGGTAATATTTACCCTTCTCAAGGCGATTACTTCCAAGCTACAAAAGGTGGCGGAAACGGGGATTATAAACTTATCGTTTTAGCTCCGGCAACAGTTCAAGAATGTGCTGATTTAACATATAAAGCATTCTATCTTGCTCAAAAATATAAAAATCCAACAGTTCTTTAGCAGATGGTTTGTTAGGACAAATGATGGAACCGGTTGAATTCAAAGAATATCCGTATCCTGAAATTGATAATTCAGATTGGGCTTTAAGTGGCGCTAAAGATAGAAAAGCTAGAATTATCAGATCTTATGCGCCAATTGCTGATACTCAATGCGAATTCTTAGAAAAACTTTATGATAAATATAGAAAATTAGAAGAAAATGAAACTGAGTGGGAAGAAATCGGAACAGAAGATGCAGATGTTGTTCTTGTAAGCTTTGGTTCAACTTCAAGAAATGTTAAAACTGCTGCTAAATTGTTGAGACAACAAGGCATTAAGGCCGGTATTTTAAGACCGATTACGTTATTCCCATTTCCTAATAAAAGGTTACAAGAATTATCTAAAACAACTAAAAAATTTATCGTTGTTGAAGTTAATATGGGACAGATGGTTAATGACGTTAGACTTGCTGTTAACGGTGAAGTTCCGGTTGAATTGATTCATAAAGGAGTTGGAGCTCCTCCGTCTCCGGAAGAAATTGTTTCACAGGTAATGGAGGGCTTAAAATAATGGAAACACAAGTTTTTAAAATCGCAGATTCTTTTAAAGATGATGTAAGATATACGTTCTGCCCCGGGTGTGACCACGGTGTTGCAATTAGGCTTGTTGCAGAAGTTTTAGACGAATTGGGTATTAGAGACAAATCAATTGTTGCAGCTTCAATCGGTTGTTCTGTTACAATATATGATTTTTTGAATATTGATGCTATTGAATCTCCTCACGGTAGAGCAATGGCAGAGGCTACCGGTATTAAAAGAGCAAGACCTGATAAATTTGTATTTACATACCAAGGTGATGGCGATTTTGCATCAATCGGTTTAGCTGAAAGTATGCACGCAGCTTTGAGAGGGGAGAAAATCTCTGCAATTTGTATCAACAATACAACTTATGGTATGACTGGCGGTCAATTAGGGCCTACAACTTTGTTGGGACAAGTTACAACAACTTCTCCTACAGGTAGAAATGTTCCATACTATGGATATCCAATAAAAGTGGCAGAGCACATTGCACTTTGTGATGGTACTGCTTTCAGTGCAAGAGTTTCTCTTGATACTGTTGCAAATATCAAAAAAGCAAAACAAGCTATAAAAAAAGCTTTCGAAGTACAGTTACAAGGTTTGGGCATGGGTTTTGTTGAAATTCTTTCAAGTTGTCCTACTAACTGGAGAATGACTCCGGAAAAAGCTCATGACCGTGTTAAAAACGAAATGATGGAAGTTTTCAAGCCAGGAATTTATAAAGACATTACAGTAAATAATAAATAAAGGTAATAATTATGGAAAAAGATTTTATAATTGCAGGATTTGGTGGACAAGGCGTGTTATTGGCGGGAGAGGTTCTTGCCAATGGTTTTATGCTTGATGATAAAAATGTAACTTGGTATCCGTCTTATGGGGCAGAGATGAGAGGCGGAACCGTTAATTGCAGTATTGTTATGTCAGATGAAGACGTTAGTGCTGTTCAAAAAACTCATGCTGATTTTATAATTGTGTTAAATCAGGCTTCTTTTGATAAATATACTCCTTGCGTTAGAAAAGGTGGATATATTATTGTTAATACTTCTTTAGCTAAAAAGGTTGAAACTAGAGATGACATTCATTATGTATTTGCGCCTATCACTCAAATGGCCGAGGAAAAATTAGGAAATATTAAAATGTCTAATATTCTTGCACTAGGAATTTTGTCTAAAGTTAGTGGTTTAGTTTCTCTTGAAACTTTGGAAAATGCTTTGAATAATGTAATTCCAGCCCATAGAAAGAATTTAATCCCTAAAAATATTGAGGCATTAAAACTAGGCTATGAGTATGATTTATTGAAAGTTTAGTTCAAAATCACCTAAAAAGTTGATTTTAAATTTAATAGAACAGTTTATTCTTGATATGTGATATATGAGAGGTTTATACAAGGTGAAACAAGAACTCATTTCTGCAATAAGAGAAAAAGAATTACAACTGTCGAAATTAAAAGAACATATAGATAAGAGCAAAATTTGTTCGGACCTATATGATAAGGTGTTGCTTGAAAAAGCTATTCTAAAAAAACAACTGGAGGATTTACAAAATAATACTATTGTAAATCGTATTAAGCATCTTCTTCCTCGTCAAGAAAAATTGATTTGTGATTATTTCAGAGGGAGATAATTTAGTCTGTCAAAGATTTTATTATTTTATAAAAATCTTGTAGTCGGTCTCTTTTTAAAGGTTTTATACGAGAAATAATTCCGTCAAGTAAATCTTCATCGTCTTGTTGATGTTCAAAATCAAATAGGTCTTTGATTTTGATATCTAGAACATTTGCGATTTTTTCAATATTTTCAGGAGATGGAAAACATCTGCCTGTTTCAATATTGCTCATATTTCGAGGAGCAATATTAATCATTTCTGCAAGTTCTTCTTGTTTAATCTTTCGTGCTTTTCTCAATTCTTGGACTCTTCGCCCGAGAAGTTTTTTAATTCTGACATTTACGTATCCCTCTTTATAAAGATACAATTATTCTTACTGAATATAAATGATATATTTTTGACAATTGACAAATAAAACGATATGCTATATCATCTAAATAAGATGTATTGTATCTAGTAATTTAAAATAATAGATAAGGAGAAGTATGTTTAAAGAAAATAATGATAACGTGAACGAATACGAAAACTCTCAAAAGTTAAGGAGATTTCGAAACATTTCTTGGTTTATTTGCAGGTCGGCCGGCTCAACGCAGCCCTTCCGAGGACGAGTTCCGCTATCGCTTCACTCTTGCCAAAATCCGCAGTTCGGAATGACAATTAATAATAGTTCAAATGATAAAAAGGATATTAAAAACGTAAAGAACTTTGTGCCGGTGTGCCTTAATGCCCCTGTGTCTACTAAAAAGAAAGTCGCCTTCACTTTAGCCGAAGTCTTAATCACCCTCGGCATTATAGGAATTGTTGTAGCAATGACAATTCCGACTCTAATGACTAATATTAAAGCTAAAAAATTACGCACTCAGTTTCTGAAATCTTATTCTATTGTTCAACAAGCATTCAAATTGATGGAAAATGATGATGTATCATCTGACCCGACAACATACGGTTATGGAGAGTATTATAAGACTTTTCTAAATTATGTAAAAGGCGGTATGGATTGCGGAAATACTTCATCAAACCCGATGAAATCTTCTGTTCCTTGTTATCAAATGTATAACGGCGCAAAGCATTATAAGTCTTTGGATAAAAAAGCAACTTTTCGTTATCAATTTTTAGATGATGGGCAAATTGTACTACCTGATGGCACATTACTGTTGTTTGAAAACTATGCACACTCTGTAAATGATATTTTAGCTGTATCTGTAGATATAAATGGCTATGGAAATCCGCCAAATGTTGCGGGTTATGATTTATTTACATTCCAACTTGTAGATGGCGAATTAAAGACAATGGGTCATAAATCAACAGCATATAATGAATTAGACAAATATTGTAATCCAAATGTTTCTAATAACATGAATGGTGTTGCTTGCGCTCAAAAGGCAAAAGAAAATCCGGATTACTTTAAAGAAATAGTTAAAGAATTTAAATAATTTTTATTTCAATAACTCTTCTACATTAATCACTGTTTTTAATTTAAGTGCATAAATGTTATCCATATCAAAACGGGCAAGTTTCACCGCATCTTTTTCAGTTGTGATTATATTTCCTTGGATATTAATTATGTCAATCGGGGCATATTGATGATGATCATCAAAAGCAATTGTTTTTTCAACTTGATAATCTGTTAGGAAATCAAAAAATTGTTGAGGTTGACCAATTGCGCAAACTGCAGTTACAGGAACTCCGTCTAACAATCTCTGACCTGTTTTGATATTATAAACGTAGTCCGGCTCTGTATAACAAACCATTGTCGATAAATTCAGTCTCTTGTGCATAATTCGAGAAACTTTTTCTGCTGTTTTATGATTAAGACTTTTACTAACAACAACGAGTTTATCTATTCGGTCAAGAGCTTCCGCACCCTCTCTTAGAGGACCTGCCGGAAGTAAATTTTCATTTCCGAACCCCTTAACACTGTCCATCAAAACAATGTCTAAATCTCTATAAAGTTTTCTATGTTGAAATCCATCATCTAAAATTATTGTTTGAATTCCAAATTTTTCAACGGCACATTTCGCTGCTTGATAACGATTTTTACAGGTGAAAACATAGCACCCCGGAGTGTTTTCTGCCAACCAGTACGGTTCATCTCCAGATTGAACTGCATCATGAAAAATTGTTGTTCCATCAGAAATCATATTGACATTTTTGTTATTCAATCGTCCGCCATAGCCTCGAGAAACAATTGCAACTTTTTCTCCTTGATTTATTAAGTACTTAGCAATTTCTGATACCACAGGAGTTTTTCCAACTCCACCGGTTGTCATATTTCCAACTGAAATAACAAATGCTTTTACTTTTTTAGGACGAAGAATTTTTTTGTCATACAAAAAGTTTTTAAATCCACTTCCAAATGCGTAAAAATACGAAGCAAATTTTAAGATATCAAAAATGATACCTTCAGGATCTCGTTGGTAATGTATTTGTGTAATTTTAGTCTTTAAATTTATCATATTAGAATAACAATCTGAATAATAAGAATCTCTTATTCAATTTTTCTGAGAATTTTTTCAAGTTAGAAGTTGTTACAACAGTATCGCTAACAATTCTCTTCAAGTCTGATGCTTGATTTGGACTTGTTGGATTTACACTGTTAACGGTTTCTAATGTCGTAGAAACTTCAACCATTGCATTGTTTACATTTGTAATTGCAGATGTCAATTGTTTTTTCAATTTATCATCACTTGTCATTGCGTTTACGCTCTCACTAATTTGAGAAAGGTTTTGGGCAATAATTTTCAAGTTTTTACCGGTCGCTTCAGCATCTGCAGCGTCCATAACTTTATTCAAGTTTCGAGATAAATGGTCAATTGAATCGGCAGTTGACATCAATTTAGTTTTAAATTCTTTATCTCCAATGATATTGTTAACATTAGCTGACAATTTAGAAAAATCATCGGTTGCCTGTTGAGTCATTGTAAGAAGTTGTTCGATATCAGATTTTGAAGAATCCAACAATGCATCAACTTTGCCCAAAGTTGTTGAAGATTTTGCTGTTAATGCATTCAAGTTATTAATTGTCATTTTCAAATCAGCAATTGTTTGATCTGTTAGGATATCATTAACTTTCTTCGTAGATTCAGTCAATGTTTCTGCTGCTTTATATTGCCAATCCATAAAGTCTGATAATCTCATCGGTTCAACAATTGTGTAGGGTGAATTTTGTTTTGGATAATCTAATGGCATATCATCTAAAGATACAAGTCTTAATTTGTGTGTATCCCGATATGATACGGCAGAACCTCTCAAAAATTCCGGCAAAATTAACCCTGGAAGATTGATAAAATAGTCAACCTTGTATGCATAACTTGTTGGAATATTGTTTTTGTAGTTATAAGGAATTGAATCTCTTGAAACAACATCTACACCCTTAACTAAACCCACATCATAATATTTCCCGCTCAATTTCATTTGTACTGGGTCATTTTTAAATAACAAGTTTCTATTTACCATTGGAATGTAAATGGTTTTAGTTTTAGGCGGAGTAATTTCTAAGAATAATTCTCCGATTAAACCGGACTGTTGAATTGAGAATGATGATGCTCTCGGAATTTGAACAGTCGGGTCTGTGATTACGAATTTTACATTTACAAAACTATCTTCACCTTTAACAACAGGTGTAATTTCTTCAACCTGACCAACTTTCAATCCCATAATTTGAACACCGGCTCCAGGTCTTAACCCATTTACATCTTTAAATTGGATTTCAATACGTTTTGCAGAAGAAAAAGCTCTTCCTTTAACTTTCAAAACTGTTCCAACAAGTAAAACCAAAGCTACTAATGTTAATAATCCAACTTTAAATGATGAAGAAAATTTCATTATATACCTTTCTTAAATAATATTTAGATACTAACATATTATCAGAAACATAGAAAAACTGTAAAGTTTTTACCTCGGCAAAATGATTTCATTTCGTCAAAATACACTACATGGTTGATTTTTGCCAAAAATACTATATAAATCTTAATAAATACCGTATAATTTAAGAAAGAATATTGACTTTATTGAAAAAATAATTATAACCAAACTAGGTAGAATTATTTTCAATCCAAAACGATATAAGAAGGAGATACAAGTATATGGGCATGGCCGCATCTCAAGCTAGATGGATTTCACTAGCCGCAAGAAAATCAAACGTTGAATATGAAGGTCAACAAATTAACCAAGCTAGAACTGCTTTGGCAAACCAGAGTTCCGAATTGTGGAATAAGTTATATGATATGGACGTGCCAACAGCTCCCAGTTCAAATGATTATACTAAGACACAATATACATTCCAAAATGGTGATTCAACTCAAACAATTTCTCAAATTCAAGATGCGGATTACACTGATTCTGATGGTATTCATTACAATTCTTATGTAACGTACTTTGCAAAAATTTCTGAATACAAAGGAATCAGAAACACAAATTCTAACCCTCAAGTTCAATATGTTGTACCAACAGAAGAGGGTGTAGATCCTTATTATATGGTTGGTACAAAAAAATTAACTCAATTGTCAACTATTGATAGAACTGATACTAGTTCAAATAGCTCTTGGGGAACTTATAGTGCAGCTTTAGATCAAATTGCAGAGGATTGGCCGGATACTCAAATTGCGAAAGATTGGCAAAATTATAAAACAAATGGTGATACTTCTGCTCTGGAAAATATTTATTTATGGACAGATGCAAATAGTCACGTAAATTTTGCATCTGCAACTTCTAATACAACAGATAGTTTGGAGGCTTGTAGGAAAGATGCAACTGCTGCACTTCATTCATATTATTCTGATTATCAATCAACCAATAAAGAAGTTTCAAAATATGGAATTATTGAATATGATAGCAGCGGAAGAGCAACATCATTGCAGTTAGAGGGTTCGTCTGTAATTTATGATTTAACAACTTCAAGTGTTACTGATGATGCCGCATATAACGATGCAATGAACAAATATAACTATGAAAAACAAGTTTATGAAAAAAATGTTCAAGATATCAATGCTAAGACAGAACAAATTCAGACAGAAGATAGAACTTTAGAGTTGAGATTGAAAGCTCTTGATACTGAACAAAATGCTCTTCAAACAGAAATGGATGCAGTTCACAAAATTATTTCTAAAAACATCGAAAGTACATTCAAAACATTTGAAAGCTAATAGATTCACATTAATTATAATAAGAGGTTTAAAATGTCTTACAAAAATGATAGTAACTTGGTAATAGCAAATAGATTCGGAGATGCCAGCGGAGCTGCAAAAGCTCAACTTTGGGAAACTTACGATAGGTTAAGGGATTTAACTGTTTCAGGAAGTGGCACGGGGACGGGTTTTGAATCCGCAGGCGGACTTTTGTATAACTTAGCAAGTTTACTTGCCCCATCTTCATTTGCAACTGTTTTCGGTGGTTCTGAAACAATGAATATTTCCGGAACATCTTACTATTCAAAAACAAATACCGGTTCAGCTTATGGAACGGATTCATTATACAATTATTCCGGATTTCCATCAGGTGCAGCTCCGATAAGTTCTATTTACGGACTTGCAACAGGTGGAGCATCATCTGTTCTAGGCGGTTGGGGAACAAGTACTTCTGGTTCAGCAACCGGTTATGCATCAAGTATTGGCGGACTTGCAGATATTACAAGTGCTGCTGCTTATGGTATCGGTACAGGAAGTGGTTTAGGTAGAATTACTTCAAATGTTGTTATGCCATTTGCTAGTTGTATTTCAGGTTTCGGCGGTATTTTAACAGCAATTTCTCCATATTTAGGTGTTTACGGTGCCGGTACAACTGTTTTAGGTAACTTGATGCAAGGTACTTCATCTGCCGCTTTAGCAGCTTACCAAAACGTGACAGGAAATATTACAAATAATGCAGACGTAATTCTTTCAACAAAAGTTAGAAATATTGAAACTGTTTGTAAAATGCTTGATACACAAGGTGATGTTGCCAAAAAGATGCTTAAAGAGGGTATTGATGGAGATAGCAAAGCCATTCAAAACTTATAATTGTAACATAACATAACATAAACAGTTGAAATTCAAGAGATAATAAGTTATAATAAGAATAGATAGTTCCGATACGGTAAATCTCGATACCGAGACTTTAGGTCACAGAGGGATATTTCGAGTCCTCATAATCAGAACTATCTATTTTTATTTGTGGATATCTTTTTTTATCTTTTATTAGTTGTTTTATGCTAGCCCGATGAAAAGTTGTGATAAACATTTCACTTCCTGTTTTAGTTGATTTAATTACAAATTGGTAGATATATCTTGATATTCTAAAATATATTAAGTGCTTTGAGCCTTTTTTTAATATGTAGTCCGCTTCTGCAATATAGTTTTCTATATTTAAATATTCTCTTAATGTTAATTCTGGGTGTTCTATCATATTTTTTATCAGGCTATCTAAAGAAAACTTTAGTTTAGGTTTAGAATTAATTTGTCGAGAGATACTCAATGGAATACTATTAATTTGAATATAACTATTTAATAAGGTCTTATCCGTTGAAAGTCTAACAAATTCAATTGATTTGTATTTAGGTTGTTCCGGACTTACTTTTGAGATTATAGAAAAAGCTAACTTATAAAGCTCCGAAAAAGAATAATATTGGTTCATAGTTAAGATTTTAGCATAAAAAGAGATTGTAAAATAAAATATATTTTACAATCTCTTAATTATTTATTATATTAATATTAAAGATAGGAAAAATTTTTCCGATAAATAAGAAGTACAAATTAATTTGGATCTAATATTAAGAAATATTACTAAGAAGTATTAAAAAAGACAATTTATTTGCCGGTAATGTTTTTAAATATATGTAGGTCCAAAGTGCAAGGAGCAATATGTTTCGAGAAACTCTGGAACTATACATAAAAAGAATCGTAGATTTCTTGATATACACAAAAAACTACTTTATAAGAAAAAATCCGATACAAGGTATCGTGAATTCAGTAGTTGAGGGTGTTAAAGATTTTCTTACGGTTAAGAAGAAACTAAAAATGGCTCAGTACAGACTAAATTATCACAGACACCAATTACAAAAAATGGAACAATTGATAGCAGAAAACAGTGAGCACAGTTTCTTAAAAGGGTCACATTTAGATCAAAAAAGGTAGTAAAGGCAGGAAAAGGCAATGGGTTTACTCATAGGTATAATTAGAAGACGTCAATTATCAATGATGAAATCCAACTTGCAGTGGAAACTTCACCTGATTACAGCTGCGATTGCAACTGCTTCCAAAGCTGCAACCAATTTGATGCAAGTCGGGACAGATTATGAATCTGACGATTTGATTTCTAAAAAGTTACAACAACGACAATACAAGTTAAAACTTTTGGAAGAAAAATTAACAAACCAAAAGGCAGAGATTGAAACAAGATTGCAAGAAATTACCGCAGAGCTTCAATCTAACCAAGGCATGATTGACCAAGGTGTTCAAACGATGTTCAGTTACAAAGTTGGTTAATAAGTTATCTTCCGGATTGAACAAACAAACTTATAATATCATTCATCTCAGCAGATAATCTTACGTATTGCTGAGATTTTGCTTCTAATATGCTGATTTGTTTACGATAATCAACAATATTTGCTTGACATTCTCTTGCATTATTATTTAAAGATTCTTGAACTTGTCTGGCTTCTTGAATAACACTTTGCATTGGAATTCCGAGTGCTTCCATCGTCTGTTTAATAATGATTGCACCTGTCTGCTTTGAAACTCCTGTTGGAAGTTTTGCAATTAATTGCTTTAAGACTGCAACATTTGCAGGATAATTAAAATCATCAGGAACTTGTGTATATCCAATATTTTGAGCAAGACTTTGAGCAAATGCATTATCAATAAAAGATTGATTGTTTATTGGTTTTATTTGAGGTTGAACCGATTCAGGTGAAGCTGACGGTTGAACAGTAGATTGAATATCTGAATTTAAAGAATTAGAGTAGTCTTCTTTTGTATTATCAGAATTGCCATTTGAAAACTCCGGAGCTTCTTCTTTATCTAAAAACATGACATTGTTATCTTGAATTTCTTCTTCCACTTGTTCATTTTTTGTTGATTCTTCCGGGGCTTGCATTTTTAAAGCTTCTACAATCTTTTTCCCAACACCATCGTTAATTTTATTTATTGCCATCTTTTCCTCATTACTTACCCAATTAGACACCATGATTATATAAAAGACATGCACATTTATCAAGAAAATAGATTAAGTTATATTAACTTGATAGTCATAATCCTTTATGTTAGCATCAAATGGTAAGTGAGGGATATTATGGAAACAATTGAAATTAGTAATTTTACGGATTTACCTTTTGGTGAAAATACCCATCAAGTTGCTGCTATTGCAAAAATCGAAGAGGGTATTGATTATGAAATTTTAAGTGAAAATAAAGATTTAACATATATAGATTTTTTGAACTTAACATCTGCTGTTAAAATTTTGGCTGAATTTTTTGATGTTGACGGTGTTGTTATTTCGAAAGAGTCATCGATTTGCTCTGTAGCACTTGGGGCAAACTTAAATACGGCTTTAGAAAAAGCTCTTGATTGTGACCCGATTTCAGCTTTTCAAGGCACAATCGGTTTTACTAAAGAAGTTAATTTAGATATTGCAAAACAAATTGAAGCAGTAAGAATTAAAAATGTAGTAGCTCCAAGATTTACGACAGATGCATTATCCTATTTATTCAAAAATAATGACATCAATGTGATTAAAATAAACACTCCACTTCAAGAACTTCTTGGATTTAGCGCAATGGATATTAAAATTACTCCATTTGGAGCATTAGTTCAAGAACAAAATAATAGTAAGCTTTCAAAGGAATCATTCAAGGTTGTAACTAAAAACAAAACCAACTCAACAACAAGCAGAAGATGCTATTTTTGCATGGAAAGTTTCAAAACATTTGAAGAGCAAATCAGCTGTAATTGCAAAAGATTTGGCAACAAGAGCAATTATTCAAGGCAAAACGAATGGATTTATCACATCTGAACTTGCGATGGATTATGCTTGTGAATCTTCAAAAGATGCTGTTCTTGCTGTTGACGGTGTAATTGAAAATAAAGAAACCGTTAATGCTGCAATTCAAGGACGGATTGGTCTTATCATTGAAGCGGGTGACGGGGAAAAATCGAAAGAAATCGTTAAGCTTGCTGATAAATATGAACTTTCAATGATTACAACAGGAATTAGAAATAATAAATATTAATCTAGAGGTATAAAAATGGAAATTAAACCGTGGGACGAATATTTTTTGGACCTTGCTAAGACTTGTGCAAGCAGATCTAATTGTCTTAGAGCTCAAGTTGGAGCAGTTATTGTTGGTCAGGATAAAAAAATTAAGGCAACAGGGTATAACGGAACACCATCAAAAGTTGAATCTTGTGCTGAAAGAGGGGAATGTTATAGAATATGCAATAATATTCCATCTGGTACAAGATATGAAACTTGTCGTTCAATTCATGCCGAACAAAATGCGATTATTCAAGCAGGACAGGATCGTTGTAAAGATGCTACTATTTATATTTGGGGACATAATTTTATTTGTATTCTTTGTAAAAGATTTATTGTTCAATCAGGAATTACTCACTGCGTCTTGAAAAAGAATGATGACTCTCCAATTGTAAGAGTTTCTGTAGAAGATATCAGACGAGAATTGGAAGAACAAAGATAAAATTTTTATTAAAGGAGAAAATTTCAATGAGTAAAAAGATATTAACTCTAATAATTGTTTGTTTATTAGCCACTTTGGGAATCCAAAACAGTATTTATGCTCAAGATGTTTCACAAGCAACAGACGAGACTATTCAATCTAATACTATTGAAGATAAAATAATTTCTCCAAAAATAGAAAAAGAATTAAAATTAAGTATTTCGAAAGTTTATGGGGAAGACAAAACTGACGAAATATATAATAGAATTGTTGAAATTGCAAAACAAGCAAAAGAAAAAAGACCGGAAGTCTTAAAACAAGATGATTTAAATAGGGCGAGCGATTGGTATAAAGATGAAGTTATCTACATGTTTTATGTTGATCAATTTGGTACTGTCACTCCTGAAAGAACTAATCAATTTAAAGATACAATAAAAATGCTTCCATACCTAAAAGATTTAGGTGTAACAACTCTTTATATGTTACCTTTTGCTGATTCTCCTATGGAAGATGCAGGCTTTGATGTTAAAAATCCGCAAAATGTCCGTCAAGATTTGGGTGGAAAAACTCAATTTGAGGAATTTATTAAAGAAGCAAAAGCTCAAGGTTTCAATATTAAAGCCGATTTAGTTTTAAATCATTTTTCAGACCAGCATGAGTGGTTTAAGCAGGCTATGAATGGAGATGTTTCAAAACTTGATTATTTTGTAACAAGAGAAGACTTGCCGGAATATACTAAATACGTAGATTCTAAACTGGGTACTGTTGTTGAATATAAAGAACCGAATGGACAAATAAGTAAAAGACGTTTAATATTTCCTGAGAACACAGAAAATCATTATCGAAAAGTTACTATAAATGGTAAGGATTATTATATTTATCATACTTTTTACCCATTCCAACTTGATATAAATTGGAAAAATCCGGAAGTGCTGTATTACAATTTAGGAACTCTTAATTATTGGGCAAATTTAGGTGTAGATATTTTTAGACTTGATGCTATTCCTTATTTGTCAAAAGATTCTGGTACAAATGCTGAAAATCAACCTGCAACCCATGAAATAATCAAAATTTTAAGTTTGTATTTACAAGCAGTTGCCCCAAGAACCGTACTTCAAGCTGAGGCTTGCCAATTGCCCAAAGATGTAATTCCATACTTTGGTACAGAAAAAAAGTCTGAAGTAATAGTTGACGGAAAGACTAGAGATTTTAAAAGAACAGACGAAGTTCAAATTGCGTATAACTTCCCGTATATGCCGGCTCTATGGGCAAGTTTTATAACTGAAGACAGTAACTATTTTAAAGAAGCTGTAAAACAAACACCAGGTATTCCTGATTCTGCAAGTTGGGCCACTTTTTTAAGAGTGCACGATGAGTTGACTCTAGAAATGGTTACACCGGAAATGCGACAACTTATTTATAATGCCCTTGAGCCTAAAGGTGCTCCTTTTAGAAAAGGATTTGGTGTTGCAGGAAGAATGGCAAATTTCTTAGACGAAGATCATGACCATATAGAAATGGCTTTTTCAGTTTTATTATCAATGCCAGGAATTCCAATTATTTATTATGGAGATGAAATAGGTGCAAAAAATAATTTTGAAAATGCTAAGAAATCCGCAGATTTAAGGAAGAAAAAGCAAGCAAAAAGTAAAATTAAGCTACTATCATTTTTTGATAGTAGGGACATAAATAGGGGCTTGCTAACACAACAAGCATTTTACGATGCCAAAAATTCAACCAAAACTTATAGTGGTAAAATTTATCATAAAGTCCAAAAAATGATTGCATTAAGAAAATCAACTCCGGCTCTATCACGTGGAGATTTGACTATTCTTAAAACGAATTACCCGCATGTTTTTGCATATATTAGAAGTTACAAGGGTGAAAAATATTTAATTGTAAATAATTTATCGGATAAGAGACTAACTGCAGAAGTTGACCTACCTGCAAATATGTTAATCAAAGCAATTAAAAATAACGAACACTCAGTCTATCTCACAAATATTTTGACAGATGAACAATATAAGTTAAAGCCATCTATCAAGGATAAGAAGACAAGACTTCTTATGTATCCTTATGCTGAAGTTTGGTTGAAATTGCCGTAGTAAATTTTTTCCATACAAATTGTTGAAATACTCCTAAATAAGTTGTCACAAGCATTACTACAACAAAATATAAATACGTTGTTTGTACAGGATTAAATATTGAATAAATTTTATCTCCTTTCTGTTAAAGGGGTTCCTGTTATTTTGAATAGAACTAAAGTTATCAAATACATCAATAACAAGTGATTTGCCATGATGTGAAATGTTACTTTTCCCATTTGTTGTAATAGTTTAACGTCTTTTAGGTATGGATATAATAATTTAACCGCAAGTAATGAAATCCAAATACCGGTTATTGAGGTTAAAACAGGTACGATGATTTGTTGGTCAAATCTGCCCCACACTAAAACAAAGCTCAAACCGATGCCATGCACCGGGTCAAAATCTCTGTTAAACAGCCACAAAACGGATTGTATCAAAATGACTATTCCGAGCCATTTTGGAGTAAAAATATCGTGGTTATCTTTGATATATTTTACATAGAAGTGTCCTAAATATACAAAGAATAATGAAAACATTGTTCGCATAAAAACAAGAGCTAACGGGGTATGTTGAGGTAAAAATTTCCAAAACGGAATTGCTGCAACACCAAGAATTGTAAATATTCCAAGCTCAACGTATTTGTTATTAAAAACTCTCAAATGTCGCATTAAAAACAAAAATACGATTAATGTCATAAACAATTGTGGTACAAACCATAGTGGTGCACATAAAAGCAATTGATGACCATTCAAAAATGGAGTTATGAAAAAGTTTTTTAACGAAATTGGGTCGCCTAAAAATTCTCCAACAACCGGTACTAATGCAAGTGTTATCAGTAGATAAACAACTTCATAAGCAAAATATGGAACAAGTAGAGATTTGATTCTTCTTGTAAAATATTCTGTTACATTATCTAAATATTTATCTTTAAAAAGCATTCCGGATATAAAGAAGAATAACGACAATTGAAACGAATAAGGGGGGAACATTCCAAATATTGAAAATTCCAAATGTCCTGAAACTACAAGCATTATTGCTAAAGCTTTTAATAAATCAATTTCTTTTGAAAATACTTTATCCATATCCCATCTCCATTTTGTCCATGAAAATTTATCTATAAATATTTTAAATAAAAAATAAAATTAATAGTTGAAAAAATAAAAAATATTATTAAATATGAAGTAGTTAAAATCCAATAATAGGTTATATTATACTCCTTTTGATTGATTTTTTGTATAAAAGTTGAACAATTGGGGCAAAATAAGGTAATATAAAGTAGAGAGGTAGTATTTATGTATAGTAATTTTCCACAATATGATTTAGCTCAAAGAATACAACATACAAAATTCGATTCCGGTATTGGCTCAAAAATGCCAAGTGTTAGAATGGATAGAGTTGAAAAACCTGAAACACAAGACTTCAAACAAGTTTTTTCCGGACTTGTGGAAAACTTAAACTCAGAAATTAATGCTCCTGATAATTTATTAAAAGATGTTATGTCCGGCAATAAAAATGTTGATATCCATGACGTTATGACTGCAATGGCAAAGTCTGAAATCAGCGTTAATATTGCTACTCAAATTACAGGTAAAGTAATCAATGCTTATGATAGAGTAATGCAAATTTCAGTATAAAACCTTTCAAAACTTTTAAAACTTAATATTAACAAATATCAGACAGTGGGACGGAAATGGATTTTAGCAAGATATTAGAAAATAAACCTTTATTATACGGTATAATTGGCGGAGCGGTATTAGTTGTTGCCGTTATAATCATATCTATTGCAATTGCGGCAGGCAATAACAATGGGAATGAAAAAAATACGGTTGGTGAAGAACCATTAAAAACCAATGTTGACTTATTAACAACAGATAATTTAGGTAAAGCTTTAGAAATTCAAGCATTACTTGCAAAACAAGGTATTACTGCAGAAAGAGCCTTAGACGGTACAAAATCAAGATTGTATTTGAATGCTAAGGGTTGTTCTACTCTTTCTAAAAAATGTACAGTTACAGATAGGGATAATGCCCTTATTGCAATTGTTCAAAGTGGTTTAGTTGACCAAAATGTAGGTCTTGAAATCTTTGATAAAGGGGATTTTACATCTACTAAGGAAGATAAAAGAATTAGGCTTGCAAGAGCAATGAATGGAGAACTTGCAAGACTTATCAAACAAATTAAACCTATTCAAAATGCTACGGTATTTATTTCTATTCCTGAATCAAGTTCAATGTTTGAAGAACAAAAACCTAAAACTGCTACTGTTCAAATTGTAATTCCTAACGGTGAAAAACTTGACCAAATGAAAGTTAAGGCAATTACAAACTTGTTGTTAGGTAGTGTTACCGGTTTGACTGCAGAAAACATTGCAATTACTGATACTAATGGTAATGTTTACCACAGTGTGATGAATGCCGAAGATGAAATGCTCCAAAAACTGGAGGAAAATGATAAATATATGCAACAAAAAATTTCCAAACAGTTAGATCGATTGGTTGGACCGGGAAATTATGTTGCAACTGTTAGTACATTTTTAAGACAGGCGCCAGTTGAAAAATTCTCAATTGAATACGACCCTAACAAAAAAGCTTCTGTATCAGAACAGTCTTTTTCAGAAGGTTTAGGTGATAAAACACAAGACCAAAGCCGAGGAGTGAATGCTGTTAGTACGTATTTACCAAATGGACTTCCGACAGGCGGAACAGATTCAAGCCAAAACAGAAGTTATTCTCGTCAAGCAACAGAAACTCAATATGGGGTAACGAAAACCCAAACAAATGAATATATCAAACCTGGGGTTATTGAAGATATTTCAATTGCTGTAACATTGGATAGAAATAATCTTCCGAGTGATACAACAATTGAAGAATTGAAAGATTTAATTGCAAGATCTGCAAGTCCGAAAGTTACTGCTGATAATGTTTCGATTGCGTTTACTAATTCCAATGATCCATATTTAACTCCTGATAAACCTCAAAATCTACCAAAGGTTGACGAATCAGGTAATCCATGGTGGTTAGCATTGATTTTATCAGGTCTGGGTTTGATTATTATATTCAAAGCTATTTCTTCAAAAGTTAAACAAATTAGAGAAGAAAATGAAGTTGAGGTTGAGGCACTTCGACAAAAAGCCCTAGAGCAAGAAAGACAATTGAATGATATCAATTCAAGAGCAAGTCAATTGACGCAACGTCAGTCTGAATTAGCTCAAGATTTGATGAACCAACAAAATCGTCAAGCTCCGCTACCTCAATTTGATGAAAATCTTCTAATAGATTCTCTTGACAGTTTATCTAATGATATTACAGAAGATGCGGCAGATAACATCAAGAGCTGGATTGAGGAAGGTTCTACTAAAGGGAATGAATAATGGCAACAAAGAATTTTGATTACGAAACATTTGCACAAAACTTAGCAGCACAAGCAAAAGACCTTGTGCCTCAAGATTTTACAGATGCGCAAAAACAATATGTCATAAATACATTAGGTAATTTCTCTTTGCTATCAGGTAAAGCCTTAGCAGAGGACCCAAATCTTAATTTTAACGAAGATCAAGCAATAACCATTACTCAAATTATTGCAGAATGGTCTTTCCATAAATCAGTAGATATTATTCGTTCAGGAATTCCTCAACAATATTGGGACGGTGTTATGCAGAAAATTGCATACACAATATTTGAAATTGCAAAGCAAACTTTTTCTCAAGGTCTTCCAAATGATAAAATTCTTGAACTAATAGAACACCATGTAAAGAGTTATTTGGAAGCGATTACCGAATTAAAAAATAAAGGTGCAATTGATGAGGGATTGATGGAGTTTGCGGCAACTCAATCAAATATGGATAAAATGGCTCAAGAAATGCAAGCCCAAGCCGCTCAACAACAAGCAGTTCAACAAGACGGTAATGCTCAACCAGTTCCGGTTGGTGGCAATATTCCTGCAAATGCAACTGCTGAAACAATTGATTTCCCTAAAGTAGATTCAAAAGTTTTGAAACTTGCAACCGTTGCAATGTTGTTCAAAAAAATGAATCAAGATAGAGTGCAAACAATTTTAAATCAATTTGAGCCGGAAGATGCGGAATCTGTAATTAAATTTATGAAGTTACCGGATTTGCCAGAAAGAGTGGGTGCTCAAAACGCATTGAGATGTCTTCAAGAAATCAAAATGAATTTGCCAAAATCTACAGATTTAACTCCGGTAAAAGTTGTTAACAAAATTAAACATTTTGCATCTAAATATACATCTACACAATTAGATACAATATTAGCACCTGAACGAATGGGGGTTAAACGCCTTGTATTCAATGCTTTAGAGGGAGAATACTACGATAAAATGCCTCCAAAGGTTGCAAGCATTGTTGCCTCACATCTTCAGAATGGTGTATAATACTGTTAAATCATGATTATAAAGAAAAATAGAAAAATAGCTCAGGAGGGGGCGGAACAAAAAGTTCCAAACGAAGTTAACCAAGAAGTCGTGTCTAATTCTGGAGAAGAAGAAAAAGATATCGACCTGTTTGACTTGGATAATATTGACTTCAAGCAACGTCAAGAGCGCAGAAGAGGGGATAGAAGAAGAGGTTTCAGAAGGATTGATGACAGAAACCTTATTTCTCGAGCTAAAGAAGAAGCGAATTCTATTCGTGAAGCTGCAGCAAAAGAGGGCTATCAAGAGGGTTTGAGTGAGGCAAAAGAAGATATTGAGCGAGTAAAAGAAGCAATAGGTGAATTCTTTAATGCTAAACAAGAGGTTTATGATAGTATAGCGCCTGATATCTTAGAAATAAGTCTTGATATTGCTAAGAAAATCATTAAAAAAGAAATGACTGAAAACCCGGAAATTCTTTTGAATAACATCAAAGATATTTTAAAAGGTTTGTCAAAAGAAGAAACAAAAATTATACTAAAGGTAAACCCTGTACAAGTGGCAATGCTTAAACAAGAAATACCCGAGGCAATGTCAACAGCAGGACTTGAAGCGAAAGTAATCATTATACCCGATGAAACTGTTATGGAGGGTGGTTGTATGATTACTACGACTAACGGGGTTATTGATGCAACAATTGAAACCCAATTGGCAATAATTAGTGAGGTATTGAAAGAAGTTTAATGGCAGCACCGGAGGGAAATAATAACAATCCATTAAGTGAAATATTTATGGCAGTCTTCGTACTGTTTCTTTTGATTATCTTACTTGTTGAACTTCCAAATTGGGTAATCAATATTTGTATTTGTTTGAATATCACGCTTGGTATTGTTCTTTTGATGTTTGCCTTGTATGTGCAAAAAACATTGGAATTATCTTCATTTCCGTCAATCATTTTGATTGGTACAATGTTCAGATTGGTTCTGTCCATCGCTTCAACTCGTTTGATTTTGGCAAAAGGTGAAGCAGGAGAAGTAATTCACGCATTCGGGACATTCGTAACCGGTGGTAACATGATTGTTGGTGGTGTAATCTTCTTGATTATTACGGTTGTGCAGTTCATGGTAATTACAAAAGGTGCCGAACGTATTGCCGAAGTTTCAGCGCGTTTCGCCTTAGATGCAATGCCTGGTAAACAAATGACAATTGATGCGGACTTCAACGCTGGCTTGATATCGCCGGAAGAAGCGACCAAAAAACGTGAAGATTTATCTCGAGAATCAAATTTGATGGGTTCTATGGACGGTGCGATGAAGTTCGTAAAAGGGGATACAATCGCAGGTATTATTATCGTAATTATTAACATTGTTGGTGGTTTGTGTGTTGGTTGTATTATGAACCAAATGGCAATCGGTGATGCTGTTTCAAAATATACAGTATTAACAATCGGTGACGGTTTGGCATCTCAGGTTCCGTCACTTTTGATGTCAATTGCCGCAGGTATCTTTATGACTCGTGCTTCTGCTTCAAGTCCATCATTAGGTTCTGATGTAACCGCACAGATTACAAGTAAGCCTTATGCACTATTTTTTGCATCTGGATTCTTGCTCTTACTTTCATTTACCGGACACTGGACTGGTTTACCTTGGTGGCCATTCTTTATCTTTGCGGTTGCATTATTTGTTGCGGGCTTCCAGGTTCTTATAAATGCAGATGTACAATCTCAATTGGGACAATTGGAAAATGTTCGTCAGAATATGCAAGATTTGGTTAACCCCAACAGAATGTATGAACGTTTGGGGGTTGACATTTTGAGTTTGCAAGTTGGTTCAAACCTGCTTGTAATTGCTGACCCAGACCAAGAAGGACAATTGCTTGCAAAAATTGCTGCTTTACGTCAAAGGGTGACTGATGAATTGGGTTATATCCTTCCAAACATAAGAATTATGGACTCATCAGCTCTAGATGCGAATGAATACATGATTTCAATTCGTGGGAATACTGTTGCAACAGGTTATGTTTATCCGGGAAAATTGATGGTAATTGCAGATCAATGGGATTCAATGAAAAAAGAAGTTCCGGAAGATGCGATTATTGGTATTGACCCTACTTATCAAACTCAAGCATATTGGATAGCTCCGGAAGATGCAAAATCTGCAAGACTTGTTACTGCAGTTGATGCAACAGATGTTATTGTTACTCACTTGCAAGAATGCGTAAGAAAACACGTAGATGAAGTTATGACAAAAACAGATGTCCTTAAGCTTATGGAACTTGTTCGTTCTCAAGATCCAACACTTGTTAATGACCTTGTTCCTACAATCATTTCTACAAGTGATTTGAGAAAGATTTTTGTTAACTTAATACGAGAAAAAGTTTCAATAAAAGATATTATATTTGTATTTGAAAGGCTTTGTGATTATGCAAGATTTTCAAAAGAACCGGATATTTTATCAGAACGTTTAAGAGCCGCTTTAGGGCGTCAAATTTGTTTGTCGAATGTTCAAGATGATAAAGTTTTATATGCCTTAACATTATCTCCTGAATGGGAAAAAACATTAGACGATAGTTGTCAAAGAACAGAGTTAGGTACAATGTTCTTGCTTAACCCAGTTCAAGTACAAGAACTTATAGAAACAACGGCAACAACTCTTATGCGTGCACACCAAACTTGCGGAAAACAGCCGGTAGTATTGTGTTCTCCGAGAATTCGTCTTCCGTTGTATCAACTACTTGAAAGACACATTCCAACAATTGTTGTAATTTCTTATTCTGAACTAATTACGGATATCAAGGTTGAAGCAATTGACACAATTGGCGAATCTTATGTCACAGAATAATCACGGCTAATAAAAGAAATGGGGACGATTTGAAAAAAGTATTTTTGACACTAATAAATATATATCAATTTTTTTCAAAGTTTACCCCAAAAGTTTGCCGATTTTATCCGACTTGCTCAGAATATACCAAACAAGCAATTGAAAAATACGGAGTATTAAAAGGCTCATGGCTTGGAATAAAGAGAATTTGCCGTTGTCACCCCAATAACCCCGGAGGTTATGACCCTGTTCCATAGATTAGTTTTTCGTAAAATGCATTCCGCCGTTGTTTATTCGTATAGATGCGCAAGAAATTCCTGTTCCCTTATAGCAATCATTTATTTTGTTATCCGTTTCGTAGAAAGGAATAAATCCGTCTTGCATAAAAGCTAGGAAAAATATATCTTTTCCTACAATATTAGGGGCATTTAATCCATTTGTATCAACTTGTACCCAACCACAATTTCGCAAAGTTCCAGCCCATGCTGTTTCAGCATCTTCCACAAAATTGCAATCGGCTCTATGATATCTGAATTTTACAGAATATCCGCTTAATGTAACCAAAGATGGCCAGCCATCATTTACATTTGATTTATAATAATGGGCTTGATTGTTTAAAAATGTAGATGTTGCAAGGCATTTATTTGGAGGTGCTCCATTACAAGAATGTGAAATTTTCATTTTTGTCGCAAATTGATCTCTAAAACAAGTATCATCAAATGATTTACACATTGTAATCGGTGAATTCTCATCATTTTCTAGCATTTTCATTGTTTGGTTCAATTCGCTAAAAATCTTTTTATATTGGGTAGTGTACCTTTTTTCCTGTATTTTTGACATCAATGTTGGAATTGTCATTGCCGCAACTATTCCAATAATACCGAGTGTGATTAATACTTCCGCTAAGGTAAATGCAAGTATCTTTTTACTAGACAATAAGGCATTAGGACACACAGACACTAAGCATTTTTTATAATTACTCTTCATATTCTATTCTTCCTTTCAATAATTCTATATAAAGTGCGAAATATTCAGTCTTATTCTTATATAATCTTGACTAATTCTACATTATTTGCGAATTAATGTCAAATATTCTTATTTTTTAATGTACTAAATCTCTAAAATATACCTTATCCTTTTATAGAGAGGTCTTTGTTGTTATGGATATAAAAAATCTTTTAGGAAAACGAATAAGAGAATATCGTTTGAAATATGGCTTGACGCAGTTTCAGTTGGCTGAAAAACTAGGAATTGATGACAAACATTTAAGTCGAATTGAGTTAGGTAAAAACATGCCACAAGCTAATGTTATTGCAAAACTTGCGGAGGTTTTTGACGTTGAACCTAAAAGTCTTTTTGAATTTTCTCATCTTGCGCCGATTCAAAATGTGCGAGAAGATTTGAATAATATCATTTCAAATTTGTCTGATGAACAGATTATTTTGACTTACAAGTATGTAAAAACTTTCGTAATATAATAAAAATATGATTGATGAAGTTGTAAAAATATTGCAAGATGCAAAACAGCCACAGAGTGATTTTGTAAAATTAATGGATAATTTTAAAAATCCTTATTTAGTATTGATTGCGTGTATTTTGAGTTTGAGAACAAACGATAAGACGACTTATCCTGCAACATTGAGAATGCTTGAACTTGCCAAAACTCCACAAGAAATGATGAATGTAAAAATTGAGGATTTGGCAAAAGCGATTTATCCTGTTGGCTTTTATCAAAATAAAGCAGGACAAATTATTGAGCTCTCAAAAATCCTTGTCGAAAAATACAATGGTAAGGTTCCTGATAGTATTGATGAATTGTGTAAATTTCGTGGAGTTGGACGCAAAACAGCAAATTTAGTTATGACTTTAGGTTTTGGTGTACCTGCAATTTGTGTTGATGTACATGTTCATAGAATTTTTAATCGACTTGGCTATATAAAAACAAAAAATCCCGAAGAAACAGAGTTTGCTCTTCGAGAAAAATTGCCTATAAAATATTGGATTCCGATAAATACTTTGCTTGTCACTCACGGGCAAAATGTTTGTAAACCTGTAAATCCGAAATGTGATATCTGTCCGATAGCAAAATATTGTCAAAAAGTTAATGTTAAGAATAAAAAAGACTAAATTTATGCAAAACAAAACCTCCAAGTTAATAAAGTTAACATTTTGGAGGTTTTATTTGTTATTAAAATTTAATTATTTAACGATTTTAATTATTTCGGGTGTAATATCTTTTCCGCCGTAAAGAACAATACCTTTGCTCAATACTAGGTCATAGCCGTCAGCTTTTGCTTTAGTATTAATTTGTTGAGAAATTGATTCGTCAATTGCTTTTAATTGTTCTGCGTAATTTTTATCCATCGCTTCTTTTTTAGCAATTAACTCTTTGTTATATTTTTCTTCCGCAGCTTTTTTCTTGTTAACATCAGTAATAGTGGCTACGTCTTTTCTCGCTTTTTCAACAAATTTAATAATTTCTTCTGCTTTAGCTTGTTGGTCTTTTTTCAAAGCTTGAACTTTTGCAGATGCATTCACAACTTGTGGAACATCAACGATAGCAACTGAAAAACCATCAGCATAAGCAGCTGAGCCAAATGTTAAACCTCCTGCAACAGCCAAAATAGCTGCAAATAAACCTAAATTTTTTCTCATAATGATTTCTCCTTATTGTCGCTATTATGTTAACACAAATATTTTGGAGTTGTATAGTAATCCATTTGGTTTATTTTTTTTGTTACATCTTTACATGTTTTGCTCAATTTTGTATAATATTGATTGGTAGGTAATCCTTATTAACTATTTTTGTAAAAAGTTCTTAACAAAAATTAAGAAAAGGTTTTTATTTATCAATAATCGTCAGACAATAATCTTATAAGATATAAATTTAGATATACGGCTAGATATACAATATTATTAATAATAAAAGGTGAACAAAATAATGAAAAAGATTAAGAAAAGTAATCGATTACTAAGCGCAATTTTGACAGTGTCGGCTTGTTGTACATTGTCAGTAGTATGTTCTCCTGCATTTGCCGCAGGTGAGGCAGTCGGTGGTCTTGTTCCGTCAGGATACGGTTATTCTCATGGTGCAATCCCTGTAATGAATGAAGTTGGTGGCGCTTCTATCCACGATTCTGATATGATGCGTTATGACAGAAATCAACGTTTGAATAACAAAGATTATTATCAATATGAACAAAAACGTTATGGTACTGGTGGTTCAGCGGTTACAAATACAGCTCCTGCCAATGCGATTCCTGATGCTATGAAGGCTACTGTTAACGAAATGGGTTCAAAGGGTGTATATGTAAACTCTATTGAAGTTTCTCCGTCTGAAATTTTGACAAAAGAAGAAATTAACGGAGTTATCGGACAGTATGTTGGAAGAAACGTATTTATGTCTGATATTCAAGCTGCAATTAACGGTTTGAATAACTTGTATGCTGAAAAAGGTTATGTAACCGCAAGAGCTTATTTACCGGAACAAACAGTTTCAAACGGTAATATTAAAATTGAACTTATTGAGGCTAAAATTGGTAATGTTACTGTTGTAAATAACAAATATACAACTTCAGGTTATATTTTAAAGCGAATGCCAGAAAAATCCGGTCAATTGTTTGATATCGTTGATTTAGAAAAAGATGTTTTGGATTTCAACAGATATCATGACGGTGTTAACTTATCGGCTAACTTAAAAGCAGGTGAAACACCTGGAACAACTGATATTGAGTTGACTGCGGCTGAAACATTCCCATTCCACTTGATTGGTATGATGGATAACGCAGGTCGTAGAAGTACAGGTTCTTTAAGAGGTGGTCCGGCAATCGTTGCAGATAGTTTATTCCATCACAGAGACCAGTTATCTTTGGGCTCATATTTTGCAGGTGGTTCTATAAGCCCGTTCTTTGATTATAGCGCTCCTGTTAACAAAAAAGATGGTAGAGTAGGTTTTTCTTATTCATCAACTTTTGCTAACGTTAAATATGGTCCTGCTTATTTAACTAACTTAGGACTAAAAAGTAATTCTTACATTTATAGTTTGTACTATGATCAACCAATCGTAAGAACAAGAGGTTTTGAGTTCAAGACATTTGCATCATTGAACTACAAACGTGCAAGAACTTGGTCTAAATACGATAATGCGTTTGAGGATTTATTCGGATATTCTCCATTTTCAGATGTTGACCAAGTTACAAGTGTAGATGTTGGATTTAACATCAGAAAAGATACTAAACATGGTATTTGGTACTTGAACCAAGGTGCTGCAATGGCATTCCCTATTTTTGATAGTGATTCAAGTTACTTCAAATATTCAGGTGGTTTGTTAAGATTACACGACTTCTCTCACGGTGTTATCGGTCAATTGAGAGGTAGTTACCAAGTTATTCCAAATAGCAAATATATTCCATACTTAGACCAATTCCAAACAGGTGGTTTGGCAACCGTTAGAGGTTATTCTGAAGGTATCTGTATGGGTAAAAACGGTTACTTCTTCAGTGGTGAATTGATGTTCCCATTGTTGCCAAGAACAATTACAAATAAAGACGGCAGAGTTCGTAACTTTGTTGGTCAATACGTAAAAGGTGCCGTATTTGCGGATACAGCAGGTGTATTCCCTTGGGTTGAACAAGACGTATATGGCGGAAGTTACTTCTTAGCTTCAGTTGGTATGGGCTTGAGAGTTCAATTACCGGGTGACTTGAGTGCTCGTTTATATTGGGGCTATCCATTGATTAACAATGCTTATGAAAGAGATAGAAAATATGGTAGATTCCACTTTGAATTAACTCTTGAACCTGATTTTGATGCGTTGTTAAGCAAACGTTCAACTAAGGCTCAACCGGTTCAACCACAACCTGCACCGGAACAACCTAAGTTGGCTCCATTGGATAAAGGTCCAAACAATTATGATGATATCAGACATTATGATTACTTGTTAGATGGTGGTGCAACATTGTAGGTTGTAAAATCTTTATGTAATATAATAGTAAGCGGTAACAAAACATGTTACCGCTTAATTTTTGGAAAAGAGGATAGGAATATGGATTGTAAATCAATTTTCGTAACCGCAACTGGTACAGATATCGGCAAGACTTATGTTTCAGCCTTGTTAGTGAAAAAAATGAGAGATTTGGGTTTGAACTGTGGTTATTATAAACCTGCATTGAGTGGTGCTATTCGTCAGGCAGATGGTAGTTTGCTCCCTGGGGATTGTGATTTCGTTGTAAAAACAGCTTGTCTTAATATCGAACCAATCGACTGTTTAAGCTACTGTTTTGAAGAGGCTGTTTCTCCTCATTTGGCGGCAGAACGTAAAGGAATAAGGATTGAAAAATCTGTAATTAAATCTGATTTCGAAACAAAATCTCAAAATTATGATTATATGGTTGTTGAAGGGGCTGGCGGAATTACTTGCCCGTTCAATTTAAAGGAAGAACAAATTCTTTTACCAGACGTGATTAAGGATTTAGGTTTAGATATAATAATTGTTGCAGATGGTGGCTTAGGAACGATAAATTCTATTTTATTGACCGTTGATTATGCAAAACATCAAGGATTGAATATTAGAGGCTTAATTTTAAATAATTATGATGAAAGTAATTTTATGCATGTAGATAACAAAAAACAAATTAAAAGACTTACCGGAATTGATGTTATAGCTTGTGTAAAAAAAGGTGATAAAGATTTGAATATCTCAAAAGATACTATATTGAAAATATTGGAGGATAAATAATGAATTGGCAGGAAGAAGATTTAAAATACATTTGGCACCCGTGTTCACAAATGAAAGACTATGAAACTCTACCGCCAATTGTTGTTGACCACGCAAAAGGTATAAATATCTATGACGTTGACGGGAATTGTTATAAAGATGTTGTAAGTTCTTGGTGGTGTAATTTGTTAGGTCATTGCAATCCTAGAATTAACGAAGCAATGAAGAAGCAACTTGATACTTTAGAACATGTGATTTTTGCGAATTTTACTCACAAACCGGCAATCACTTTATGTCAAAGATTGATTGATCTTTTGCCTAAGGGTAAAGGTTTAGGTAAATTTAATTTTGCAGATAACGGTTCTGCGGCGATTGAAATGTCTATGAAAATGAGTTTTCAATATCATCAACAGACCGGAAATTCTCAAAAGAAACGTTTTATGGCATTGTCAGATGCTTATCATGGCGAAACAATCGGTGCTTTATCAGTTGGAGCTTGTGATTTATATTCTCAAATTTACAAGCCAATTTTGATGGATGTTGTACGTATTCAAGGACCGGATTGTTTTAGATGCCCTTACGGTAAATGTCGTGACAATTGTGCTTGCGAATGTTTTGAAAATGCTGAAAAAACTTTTGAAAAATATGGTGATGAAACCTGTGCAATGCTTGTTGAACCGTTGTTGCAAGGTTCAGCAGGTATGAAGATTTATCCGCCGTTATATTTGACTAAATTAAGAGCATTGTGTGACAAGTATAATGTTCATTTGATTGCTGATGAAATCGCAACAGGATATGGTAGAACTGGTAAAATGTTTGCGTTTGATCATGCTGGTGTATCTCCGGATATTATGTGTTTATCTAAAGGTCTTACCGGTGGTTATATGCCGATGTCAATTTGTGTTGCGACAAATGATATCTATGATGCCTTTTATGATGATTATGGAAAAGGTAAGGCTTTTATGCACTCTCACACTTATGCCGGTAACCCTTTAGCATGTTCTGCTGCAAATGCAGTTCTTGATATTTTACGTGATGAACAAATTATTCCGCATGCTGTCGAGAATGCTAAATACTTCAATAAAATTATTAAAGAAAAATTTGAAGATTTACCTTATGTGGGAGAAGTTCGTCATATCGGATTGGTTAATGCGATTGAAATAGTTAAGGACAAAAAGACTAAAGTTGCTTATCCGTCTAATCTAAGGCTTGGATATCAAATTTATAAAAAAGCTCTTAAAAAAAGGAGTTTTGCTTCGACCATTGGGTGATGTGATGTACTTCAATCCGCCATTAATTATTCAACCTGATGATATGGATTTTGTAACTGATGTTGCAAAAGAATGTATGATTGATGTTATGAATAGTTTATAATAACTTAAAAGTCTCCTTTTTGGAGGCTTTTAAGTTATTTTATAGGCTTACCAAAAATTATTCTTGCTCCTCCCCATTTTTGTTGAAGAGTCTTTTTTAATCCAAGAATTATGTCATTAACATTGCAAATACTCATTTGTACGACATCAATCAGTGTGCTGAGTTTTGGAACAAGGACAGAAAAATCAGAACTTGTTTTGTTGAAGTTACCCGTGATAGATATGAAATCTTTTGAAGAATTTGCAAAATTTGATGTCATCTGTTCAATATTTTTTGTGCTATTTTGAATGTTTTGTTTTGTAATTCCGTCATTAATTTTGTTTGACATAGCTTTCATATTTTGAGTTGTTTGTTCTAAATTTTTCATTCCGTTTTTCAAACTTGTTGTAGAATTTAGAATATTTTCCCTATTCTCCCCTAGAATGTCTGTCACAAGGTCAAACATTTCCGTTAATGAGTCGGTTGTTTTTTTTGCAGAACTTAGTAAATCTCCTCCCTTTTCTGACAAATCGTCAATGTGTGCTTGATTTATATCAGAAATTCCGCTAAAAATAAATCCCGTATCTCCTTTGATTGTGTCACCAGTGCGGATATATCTAATCATAGGACGTTTTGGATAAATTATATCAACGTATTTTGTTTCATTGTCATATTTTTTTATTTTAACTCTAATATTTTTAGGTAAATGAAGTCCTCTTTGATTGAGAGTTATGTACAAATACGTCTTTTTAAAGTCTTTTGAAATTCTTAATCTGCTTGTCGAACCTAGTTTATATCCTTTGTAATAAACACCCATTTTACTTGGAATAGGGTCCATTTTATTAAATTCAGCTTTTATATATGTATGATTTAAGTAGTTTGCAATCACTATCAATACAAGTATAAATATTAATAACCAAAATAAAAATTTACCAAAACTCATAGATTTATTATTATAAAAGTTTTGAAATTTTTAATTGTCCGGTTGGTTGTTAATTAAGTATAGATGATATTTTTTTGTGCATTTTTACATTATGAACTCTTATGATATCAATGTTTTCGTTCATAAGAATAGAATCAAGTGCAAGTGTGTAGATGTCTTTTTCTTCGTTTGTTGCTTGTGGCATATCAAGTAGACTTTTTCTGGATATACCAATAAGAACAGGGCAGCCAATTGTTTTCAACTCTTTCCAGCGTCTGAGAATTTCAAAATTGTCCTCTTTTGTTTTGCCAAAGCCTATTCCTGGGTCGATTATAATATTTTCAAATTTTATTCCATTGTTGATTGCAAAATCGACTTTATTTTTCAATATTGTATAAATTTCGTCCATAAGGTTTGAATAAGTCGGATTGTTTTGCATTATTTCCGGTGAGCCTTGCGAGTGTTGAATTACGATTTTTGTATTCGGATTTTGAGCTAAAACGTTTACCATATTATTATCAAAATCAAATCCGGAAACGTCATTTATAATATCTGCGCCAAGTTCAATGCATCGTTTTGCAACAACGGAACTTCTTGTATCAATACTAATTGGAGTTTTTATGTTCTGCGTTTTGATGTAATTTAAAATTGGTTCAAGTTTTTTCAATTGATCATTACTTGAAACAGGTTTTGAATATGCTTTTGTGGATTCCGCTCCAATATCAATGATGTCTGCACCATCATCTATCAATTGTTTTAAATGTTCAATTGATTTGTCAAAGTCATAAAAATCTCCACCGTCAGAGAAGGAATTTGTTGTGACATTTAAAACTCCCATTAATTGTGTTTTTGGGGGTAGTTTAATTTTTGTTTTTTCCTCTAAAATTTGTCCTAAAATTTTTAGTCCAAAAGGTTGTCTCTGAAGTTTTTCTGAAATTTTTTTTATTTGAGAAAGGCTTCCACCTAATATGCAGTTTGAATTTTCAATTTTTCCCGTGATAACTTCTCTGTGCGTACCACAATCAGCTCCAACAGAAATTGCCGTTTGTTTTATTATGTTTGCTTGCGCTGGAGTTAAGTTAAATATTTTGAAATTTATATACTCAAATTTATCTTTTGCAGTGTGAGTATATGTCTTGTCAAAACCTATGTTAATTAATTCTTGTTCAATATTTGTATTTGATAATTTTTTAACTAAAAAATCGTGCATAACAGAAGTTTAGCACGATTTTTGTATTTTCTCAATTTATATAAACTATTTAAGCTGAAATTTTAAATTTCTCAATTCTATTTTTGAAATCATCAACAGCAAGAGTTCCATTTTCAGCAGCTTTAGTTCCCTCTGTCAAAAGTACGAAAAATGCCATCACTGTACCAAATCCTCCAGCCACTTTTTTCAAAACCGGACTTTTAACAATTGGACCAAGCACTTTGTTCTTTTGAAGTTTTTCCGCATATTTCAGCGCATCTTGAGCAAATATTTTTGCGTTAACTTTAAATCTACCGATAAAACCGGAAGCTTGTTTTGCTCCTTCTCCGGTGATTTTAGCCGCTTCTGTAGTTGCACGCATCATTTGTTGAAGAGTTGATTCTCCACCTGCCAAACCTCTTCTGCTTGCGTATTTACTAGCTGTTGTTGCAAGTCCGGCTGTACCACCTAAAGCGGTTGCTGTTTTTTGAGTTTTATCTTTTTGCTCTTTAGTGATAGTTGAACCACCTGCAAAACCGTTTATGGAGTCGATCATTGCCATTCTTCATCAACTCCTTCATTATTTGGCGCAAAATCTTGTCTTACCGAATTGTAAGCACTTGCTATGCCCGAACCAACACCAAGTGTGTAAGCTGTAGCTTTTGCAGTTTTATCATAAGTAATTGCTTTAGCTATACCAGAAATTTTTTCTTTTACTGCACTTGCAATTTCTGATACTCCAGAAGTTATCTTGTGGAAAGCTTTTTCGTGTTTAAGTGCAAATCTTCCCAATTTGTATTTTGCCAAATCTTCATCTGACATTTTTATAAATTGTCCTGCTTTAGTTTTTATTGCATTTGCAACTTTAGAATCAACAATTTTATCTTTAATATTTTTTGCAGTTTTGACAATTCCATCTTTCATTGGCGCAAGAGCTTCAATCCCTTTATTTAAAAATTTATTATTGCTAATTTTGATAGCCGAGGCTTTGCCAAATTTAGAAACCTTTAATGCTGCCCAAGCAACAGCCCAACCTGATAAAACGCCCTCAGAGATTGCTTTACAAACTTTTACCCCTGTTTTCATTGTTTTAGGAACGTATTGGTTTTCTAAAATTTCATCGCATTCTTCTTTTTGATGAGCATAATAATCTTTTCTGTTATTATAAGCTGTTTCATCAAAATCTCCTCTGAATGCCATTGGTTTTGCACTATGTGTAATGCTTGTAGGCTGAATTGTTAACATAATTAATTCTCCATAATTTGCAAAATGAATTTTCCTGCTCGTATAATAACGGTGAAAATTTTTTTTTGCTAACACACTAGACTACCATTAACAAAATGTTACATTGTAACATCTTCATTATTTCACATTTGAATTCGTTTGTAAAGTGTTTTTTGAACCTTGATACGAATTTCTTCTGATAAATTCTTTGTCAATTTTATTAAGACAATCAAGTTTTGCTCCAAGCCATCTTGGGGCTATCAAATTTTTCTTTAAGCCATTTCCTGCAAGCCTGTGAATTGTTGTTTTTGAAGGCAAAATTTCAAGAAAATCACAAACTAAATTCACATACTCTTCTTCTGACATAAAATCAATATCTTTAACTTCATAAAGATTCGCAAGTTTTGTGTCTTTGAGAGCGCAAAGCATGTGAATTTTAACTCCGTCAACTTCAAGTCTTGACAATTCTTGGGCTGTTTGAAGTATTTCTTCTCTTGTTTCCCACAATCCAAAAATTACGTGAACGCAGACATTAATTCCCTTTTCTTTTGTCTTTTCATAAGCTCTTAAAAAACAATCATAGTCGTGTCCACGGTTGATTTTTTTCAAAGTCTTATTGTGAATTGACTGCAATCCGTACTCAATCCAAGTGTAATAGTCTTTTGAAATATCAGAAATTAAATTAAGCTTATCCTCATCAACGCAATCCGGTCTTGTACCAATAGACAAACCGACAATATCGGGGTGTGTCAAAGATGATTTATAGATTTTTTCAAGTTCATTTGTCGGTTTATATGTGTTTGAATAAGCTTGAAAATAAGCCATAAATTTTTCAGCTTTGAATCTGTCGTGAAGAGTTTTAGCTCCGACCTTTACTTGTTCTTCAATAGATAAAAGGTTTGAATGTGCCTGAGAAAAACTCCCTCCATCATCACAAAAAATACAACCACCTGTGGATATTGTACCGTCTCTATTCGGGCAGGAAAAACCCGCATCAAGTGTAATTTTATACACTTTTACTCCAAATTTGTTTTTCAAATATGCACTAAACTGGTTGTATCTTTTGTCTGTATTATTAAAGAACATTTTATTTTTGTTCGTTATCCTCTTCGTCATAGATAGGGTAAACGTAGTGTTCACCGCAATTTGGACAAACAACTTCTTGTTGTTTACCGTCTTCTAATTTTGCGACTTCAAATAAACATTTACAACCTGATTGAACGCATCTGATTGCCCAAGTTGGTCTTATTAATCTTGCCATAATTTACTCCCTTTTCTACTATACAGTTTAATTTTAGCATTATTCTGTTTTTCTTGCAAGTGGGAAAATTGAAATAATTAGGCAGATAGTCACGGTGAATTTTCTTCCCGCCCCACTCTTTCTCAATCCTCTTTACGGAAAGTCATGTTCATAGTACTATTTAACTAAGTTGAAACAAAAGGATTTATACTATGCAATTTATTGATAAGGCAAAGATTAAAATATCATCAGGAAAAGGCGGAAACGGTGTTGTTGCTTGGCGCCGTGAGAAATTTGTAGATAAAGGCGGACCTGCCGGTGGTGATGGTGGTAAAGGCGGAAGTGTTTATCTGATTGCAGATGAGGGTTTGTCTACATTGTTAGACTTTACATATCGTTCAATTTTTAAAGCTGATAATGGTGAAAACGGTTTCAAAAAAAGCATGCATGGTAAAAGTGCAAAAGATTTATATTTAAAAGTTCCGGTCGGAACAATTGTAAAGACCTTAAAACCGATAGTATAATTGCAGATTTAACTCACAATAAACAAACAGTACTTGTTGCAAAAGGTGGAAGAGGCGGAAGAGGAAATACTCATTTCTGCACACCCCAAAATCGTGCGCCACAATACTGTGAACCGGGAGAACCGGGGATTGAACGAAATTTGCAATTAGAGTTGAAATTGATTGCTGATGTAGGACTTTTAGGGCTTCCAAATGCCGGTAAATCAACATTTATCAGTAGAATGTCTTCTGCTAAACCAAAAATTGCAGATTATCCGTTTACAACAATTATTCCTAACCTTGGAGTTGTCAGAAAATCAACCGGTGACGGATATGTAATTGCAGATATTCCGGGGCTTATTGAGGGTGCCTCTGAAGGAGTTGGTTTAGGTCACGACTTTTTACGTCATGTTGAACGTTGCAGATTCTTACTTCACATTGTTGATGGAACGGAGGAAGACCCGATAAATAATTACAGAATTATTAATAAAGAGCTTGAAAAATATTCTGAAAAGTTAGCAAAACTTTTTCAAATTGTTGCAATTAATAAGATTGATGCAATTGAGCCGGAGAGACTTGAAGAATTAAAACAAGGATTCCAAAAACTAGGTGTAGAAGTTTTTTGTATCTCTGCTGTTACAGGTGAAAATCTTGACTCGTTAAAACACGAACTTGAACATAAGGTTAATACAATCGAAAAACCTACAACTGATGTTATTGTAGAAGAAGACCTTGAAGCTACCAATAATGATGATGGTTGGTGGGAAGTTCACAAGGTCAATAAAAACACTTACGTTGTTGATGGCGGTAGAATTATCAGAATTTCACAAGTTACTGATTCTAGAAGTACAGAACAAGTTATTCGTTTCCAAAACATAATGATAAGTATGGGTATCATGGACGAATTGAAGCACCAAGGAGTTCAAAATGGTGATACTATCGTAGTTGGAAAACTGGAACTTGAATATTGGGACGACGAAGTTTATAAATAGAGTGTATCTTTTATTTGCCTCTAAACTTTTTTATTAAGCTAACAATGCTTCAACTATTTTTGCATTTGTTTTTGCTCTTTGTACATTCAATAAATATTTTTCTACTTGTTTTTCAATTTCTTTTTCTTCAATTGATACACATTTTACATTATTTAATCCACTGATATAATCTGCAACTGTAACCATTTCATATTCGTTTCTCATTTTTTTATCCCCTAATCTCTTTTTTATTTCCCTTACATTTATATAAAGTATTTTTTGATTTAAAAATTGCTTATTGCGTATTTAAAAGTTATATATTCTGTAATATTTCTTAATATAGTAAAAGAACCGGTCAAAATGACCGATTCCTTTCAGGATTGCATTATACATCTTTTATTAAGCTAATAAATCTTCAACAATTTTAGCATTTAATTCAGCTTTTTTTGAAGTTAAAGATTTTTCAACTTGTGATTCAATATCTAATTCAACAGGTGTTTGATATCTTCTGCCATCTAAAGATTTAACATAATCTTCAACAGTAATAAGTGATTGAGATTGGTATTTGTCACATTGTTCTCTCAAGCTTTTTGCATAATCTTGAGCACTCATCATTGGACCGTTATTGTCATAACCATTAACTTTTAAGTCTTCAACATATTCTCTTACTGTGATAAATCCATCTTTTCTCATTTTATTTTTCCCTGTTCTCTTAAATTTCCCTTACTCTTATATAAAGTATTTTGAAATTAAAAAATTGCCTTTTTTGAGTAGATTTTGTATATATTTTTAATATAAAATTAAAATAATTTTTATTCATCTGGTGAAATCTATCAAATTTACTATATTTTAGCCGATTTTAATAATATAGATAAAAATGTAATAAAACTTCATAAAAGAAGAAATGTCTATAACTTGATATTGGTTTGGGGTAGAATTAAAGTAAAGAATTAGCTAAAAAGAGGTTGAAATATAAATGCTTAGAACAGGTATCGTAGGACTTCCTAACGTAGGGAAATCAACATTATTTAATGCATTGACAAATGCTCGTAACGCACAGAGTGCAAATTATCCGTTTTGTACGATTGAGCCGAATATCGGTGTTGTAGATGTTCCGGACGAAAGATTACCAATCCTTGCAAAACTTTGCAAAACAGAAACAATTATCCCGACTGCAATTGAGTTTGTAGATATTGCAGGACTTGTTAAAGGTGCAAGTAAGGGGGAAGGATTAGGAAACCAATTTTTACAAAACATTAGAGAAGTTGATGCCATTATTCAAGTAGTCAGATGCTTTGATGATGAAAACACTATTCACGTTGCGGGAAAAGTTGACCCGATAAGCGATATTGAAACAATTAACACAGAACTTGCACTTGCTGATATGGCTTCAGTTGAGAGACGTCAGGCAAGAATTGCGAAAGTTGTTAAATCCGGTGATAAAGATGCTGTTTTGGAAGATCAAGTGTTGAAAAAACTTACCGATTTACTTTCAGAATGTACATTTATTGATATTTCAAAACACTTTAATGAAGATGAAATTCCGGTTGTAAAAATGTTGAATTTACTTTCTACAAAACCGGTAATTTATTGTGCGAATGTTTCTGAATTTGATTTGAAAGACGGAAATGATTACACAAGAAAAGTTGAAGAATATGCAAAAAACCATGGCGCAGAAATGGTTGTAATTACTGCAAAAATTGAAGAAGAATTGGCTGATTTGGGTAAAGAAGAAGCTGAAGAATATTTGAAAGAACTAGGCATTGAAGATAGTGGTATAAATAGAATGATTAAATCTGTTTATAACCTATTGAAGCTTAGAACATTCATTACTGCAGGGGAAAAAGAAGTTCGAGCTTGGACTATCACCGCAGGAACTAAAGCTCCACAAGCTGCAGGGGTAATTCACACAGATTTTGAAAAAGGATTCATTAGAGCTGAAATTACACCCTATAAAGATTTCGTGGAACTTGGTTCATACAATGCTTGCAAAGAAAAAGGTGTAACAAGATTAGAGGGAAAAGATTACGTCGTACAAGATGGAGACCTTGTTCACTTTAGATTTGCAGTGTAGAATTTAATAGATTTGTATAATATTAAACAGAGAAATGATGTGTAAAATATTGTTTCTCTGTTTTTTATTTCTAATGGATTGAAAAGTTGAAAAAATATTGTTATAATAAAAACAAGCCGAGCAGAGTGCGGAGCAGCCTGCCGAAATGATAGGCTGTCTGCAGGACTAGTCGGCAGGCTCGGAGTCACGTTTAATGCGAGGCGCAGTAAATACAGAAGTCAAAAAGTTAAGCATAACAAAAGAAAGGAAGTACGAAAATGTCAAAACGCAGTCATAAGAGGTATAACTCCGAATAAAAAACTTGCTTTTACTTTAGCCGAAGTCCTAATCACTCTTGGAGTAATCGGAGTAGTAGCAGCATTAACAATGCCAACATTATTAAAAAACATAGCAGAACGTAGTAATTCAGAAGCACAAGCCAATTTAGCTCAAAAGATTACAAAATCAATGGACTTGATGAGAGCAGATGGTGGTCTAGAAAGAACATATAATAGTACAGATGAATTTGTAGATGAATTCTCAAAATATATAAAAATAAGTACCCGATGTGATGCAGATCATATTGCAGATTGTTGGCCGACAAAAACAGTAACCACAACAGATGGTGAAACATTTGATGTATCAAAAGCAAAAACAGGTAAAAATTTAAATTTAAAAGATAACAAAAGTAATAATGTTGGTATTATCTTAGCCGATGGAGCTACACTAATATTAACCTACAATCCAAATGCAGGAATAATCGGAGATGGCGATACAGTAACACCAAGCTTTGCAGATTTACCTATTGGTTTTGGAAGAACGAAAAAGTTTGCATATACAACAAGTGTAACAGACCCAATCGACTTTGTAATGGACGTAAATGGTTTTAAAGGACCAAATAGTGAAGCTCGAAACGGCAAACAATACGATATCCGAAGTTTCAAAGTTGCAAAATTCTCTAAAGGCTGTGCGGGAGTTGAAGTCCCGAATATAGGTTGTGTATATCAACTACCATCATACAGCCCAATAAAAGGTGGAAGTGATGAAATGAAAAAATGGGATCCTAAATATGATGCAGCAAGTTATGCAAGTCTTGATAATTATTGGGCAGGCGCAAAGAAAGCATGTGATGATATAGGAATGAGCCTACCAGATATATCAAAACTGGAAAGTATATATAAGGCCGGCAAAAAAGATTCCAGCTTAGGCTTACCTACTTCCGGCTGGTTCTGGTCGTCTTCGGAGTACGGCACTAACGTCGCGTACCTCGTAGGCTTCTGGTTCTTCTCCAGCCAAACGGAACACTACGCCAAGTTCTCCAGCGGCTATGAGGTCTTGTGTGTAGGTGATTAGATTTTTAAAGTCTATAAGTGATTTACAGTAAGCGGGGATAAAATCCCCGCTTACTGTTTTATTAATAATCCCAGTGTTGTGGATTACGACACTAGCAAATATTTTGAATTTTCAACAACAAATGACTTTATACCCGTTCGTAATGACATGACTTTACCCCTCTTCGAAATCACAGATTTCGGTCCTCCCGCAAGGGGTGGACATTAGCGAGAATAAATTAAAATGTAATGGACTATTCACCTCTCACCATTCACTTTTCACTAATTTACCATTGTTGGTAGCAAAGGGGTAGGTGTAAAACCTATTTATACAATGCAAGTTTTTTGCCAGAGGTGGAAGTAGTTTTATTTGTATAGGCATTTGAAATAAAATGCATTGACGGTTTTATATCACATCTTCCAGTGAATGAAAGCGGTGTCTTATCTGGAACGTGGTACAAAATCAATGTTGTATCATCTAGTGTGATTTTTCCGTTATCAGTTCCACGTTTCAAGAAATATTTACCGTCAAGTTCATTTACATAATATTTATCATTTGGATCTTTTGCATTAACAAATACGGTGTTATTATTCAAACCTGTAACACCTACACCATTTTCGCCGTTTTCAAAAATAGTTTTACCGTCTTTTGTTGTTTCAAAATTCAATTTGATAGAATCAAAAGTTTGTGTCTCTTTGTCATAATATTTTTCACTATCGTGGTGAAGATTTGAAGTATTGAATACAGACAATGCCATTCTTCCGTCTGTACTTTGACGTAAAATTGCAGGACATTTAACACCTTGTTCTGATTTTTGAATTGGAAGTGTAAATGGCGCACCATTATTCAATGCATTACATTTTGGATTTTTCCTTACAGACATAACGTCATCAAATTCTTTTTTATGTTTTGCGATAAATGATTTATATTTTGGACTATCTACATCAAGCCATTCATCGTGAACTCGTTGTCTGCCTTGAAGATACATATTCTTTGTTTTTGTATCATAACCTGTTGCACCGACATCGTCACCGTCAAATAATGTTGGCATGCCAGGAAGCGCAACTAAGTATTTCATCATTCCGAGAAGTTTTGAAATCGCAGGATCTAGAGCTTTTTCAAACACTACGTTTTCAAAATCGTGACTTACTTCAGATGGAAGTTGTAAATTATATTGAGAGCGAGCTTGTTTCAAAACCATTGCAATAGATACATCAAATGGTTTTATACCAAAAGCATCAGCATCAAATCGTTTACCCATAAATTTGCCTTGGCTTAAATCTGAAATAGCTTGACCAATTGATTTGAATGCTTCGTTGAATTCATAGTCTGAAAGTTGATGCTTGTTGTCTTTGTAATCATTTAAAACGTCAATAAATGCTTTTCTCAATGCATAACCCATAGCAACAGCTTTCGGAGATACTGCAGAGAAGTCATAATTATTAACATCATTTGGATTAATATAATCGAAGAAATTATTATTAATCATTTTATAAGCTTTTAGTCTATTATCATAATTTGAAACGTAATTCAAATCAGTATAGAACATACCCAAATCCAAAGCTGCGCAATGCAAAGCTCTTGGTTTATCGTGGTTCCCGATAAATGTGTAAGAGTATTCAATTGAATCAAGTGAACCGGATTTCAAATATGGATCGCCACCACCGACCATTTTTTCGAATAATAGTTTTTGTAAATAGTCAGAGTCATTCCAATATGAGCCGTCTTCAAAACAACTGGTGAACATCTTAGCAATATCCGTAAAGAAGTAAGAATAGTTTGCTGTAGATGTCATGCCTGTTTCTCTTTGGAACTTAGAAACAATATCAGAATATTTTGGAAATTTCCCTGAATGGTAACCTAAACCTTTGTTGTGCAAAGTATTTTCGTCTGTAATTTCTGCAACAAGGTAAGCATTTGGATTATTTTGTAATACTCCGGTGTTAAATTTTTTCCAGAAATTGATAACACTTTGCCAAGTATAATCAAAGTTTGTATTTTCGTTACGCAATGCCTCAACATCTGCGATATCTTTTGTCGCATCAATTCTCCAGTCTAAACCTGATTGAGTTTTATCAATAATCAAGTCTGCAAGTTCGAAACTTTCAACACTAGTATCTTTGATTGATTTTAAGATACTATCAACAATTTCACTACCGGCAGAAGAATCTAAATGTTTTGTGCCTTTTTTAATTACGTCTAAAAGCATCTTAGCTTCGTCTTTTGGTGATGCAGGATTTGTAACTCCAACACCCTCAAGAGTTAAGCTTTTTAATGTTTTGTAGTCGTAAGTAATTTCGCCATTGTTTTTATTGATAGCCATTGTTAAATCGGGTGCTAAAGACTTAATTGCAGCATATTTCATAATTTCCGAGTAACAAGAGGAAGTACGTATTTCCCGTAATCCGTAACTTTATCGCCGTCAAACAATTTATTACCTGCCGGTAGAGCTTTATCAACCACATCAAGAACAGAAGTTGCAAAAGATGCTAATTCATTTGTATAAAGCTTATCCATTTGCTCGTAAGTTTCTTTATATTCAGGTTGAAGATTTTTATTACCGCCTTTGAAAATATCGTATCTTGAAATACCTATTTCTGACGGGGTTGTAGCTCTTTTTGAGACAAGCGGAGAAGCCAAAACAGAAACAATATTATCACCGAACTCAAAAGAATCCAGCGGAGTATTCATTAAACCTTGTATAATTTGAGATTTTTTATCTTCATTAGACAATTTTCTCTTAGGTTGATACATACCATATAATACATTTATAACTTCATCTTTTGTAATTTCAGATTTCAATGATTTAGGGAAAACTTTTCCGTTTGCCCTATCCATAATTTGGTCATAAACAATACTTGGATTATTTTTGTCAACTCTTTTCAAATTCTGAGCAACAGACATTCTCAAGATATCGTCTGTTTTTTGTGTCCAATACTGTCCGGAAGTTACTGCATAATCTTGGACTTGAGCATTCGCTCTCAGAATTTTTGACATTTCTTTCTTTTTATCTTCCGGTTTTTCAATATTTTTAAGGGCCTTTGTATCTGCATGAGAAAATACGTAGTTCAACTTTGCGATATCAGGGTTTGCGTCCCAAGTTTCAAAACCACTTTCGAATTTTCCCTCAACTTCAAAGTTCTTGAATTTTGACAAAATTCTAGCCGCCAGAGGAGAATCAATATCTACAATATTGTCTGACTTTGCTGCATTGTATTCATTTAGTCGTTTGATATTATCGTTGTATGCTTTAGGGTCGATTTCAAATGCATAAGGGAATACAGAATCATTGTGTGTGTGTAAGTCATACACATTATCCGTACTCATTTTTGAATATGTTTTAATTAGAGAAGTGGTGTCATTTTTTTCTGTATTAGAAACTAATCTCGTATCAAAGAATTGAATATAAGTTGGTTTTTTAGGGTCGTAAGTCGGGTCGCCTTTTGATTTCTTCTTAATTGAAACAAGACCAATCTTATTCTGAGTATATGTGTATGGCGAGTTTACAATTTTGTGAGAAATAAAATCTTTATTCTTTACAAATACCCCCATAGAAAGAGGATTATCTTTTAATCCAGATGCTCTAAACCAGTTGAAATACGGAGAATCAACACCCCACTTCAACATGTGCTTAAAGTGAACCCCCTCTAAGCCTTCATTTACAAATGCCCCATCAGATACAAAGTTTAATCCGTGAGCAAACATTTTTCTTTGTAAAGATGCATAGTTATTGATATTACCTAAAGAACTAGCCATTTGCATACAGTTTTTGTTCCAGTAGGAATGAGATGTAAAGTCATCATCTGTAAATACCGGAAGAGAAATAATTCTTCCATAACCGTCATATTCACCATTATCAACGGCATGTTCTAAACCAGCTAAAGTTCCTCCAAATTTATTTGTTAATGTTTTAATACCGTTTTCGCCACGTTTTGCAAGTTTATCATTATGGACAATAACATTATGGTCATTGTAAACATAGCCTACCTTTTGCGAATCAATAATAACAAGTTTCATTGCTCCGCCTTTTGATAAACCTGATTTAGTAGGAATAGCAATATTAAAGACTGCATTTATTTTATCATCAGGATCTTGAGATGAGCCTCTTTCATCAATAGAGTCTCCTGCATCAATTCTTACTCTTTTGTATTTAGAATTTTTGTTTTCCAAAACATAATGGTAAGCAAATGGAGTGTTGTCATCTATACCAAATGTTTTAGAAAAATCTATTTTATTAACCCCCGGGGTCATTTTATAACGATTTGAACCGTCAAAACGATTTGAGGCTTTTCCAACTGAAAAATAGTTGTTATATTTGTCCTTGTCTAATTTATAGACTTCCAAATAACAATCATCTGCATTTGAGTCATACGGATAAGAAAATTCGTATTCCTTAAAACCGTCATCTGACTTTGTAGCTTTAAAACCTGAAAAAGATACGGCATGATTTTGCGCGTTCTTATTTTTTAAATCTAGACTTACTTTCACACAACACTCCTTAGTGTTAATTATAACAATTCTAAAGAAAAATTTTTGTTATATGGTATCCCATTATTAAGAAATTTTTACAATGATTGAATTTTATTAGTTCTTAGACTTTTTTTGAATATAATAAAGGTGTAGCAAATACAATTATACAATTGTATATACTAACTAAGGAGAAAAGAATGCTGATGACAGAAATTAAATGTGATATCAAAGATATTAACCTTGCAGATCAAGGTAAAAGACAAATTGATTGGGCTTTTAAAGATATGCCTGTATTGAAAAAGATTAGAGAAAGATTTATCAAAGAACAACCATTCAAGGGTTTGAAGTTGTCAGCATGTGTACACGTTACAAAAGAAACTGCTGCTTTATGTACAGTAATGCAAGCAGGTGGTGCTGATGCCGTTTTAGTTGCTTCTAACCCATTATCTACACAAGATGATGTTGCAGCAGCGCTTGTAAAATACTATAACATTCCTGTTTTTGCCGTGTCTGGTGAAACTGTTGAACAGTACAGAGAACACATAAATGAAGCAATTAAACATAATCCGGATATTATTATTGATGATGGTTGTGACATGGTTTCAACAATTCATGATCAAAGGCCTGATTTGATTGATAAAATCATCGGTTCTACTGAAGAAACGACAACCGGAATTATCAGACTTCAAGCAATGGAAAAACAAGGAACTCTTGGGTTCCCTGCGGTTGGAGTTAATACAAGTTTGACAAAACACTTATATGACAACAGATATGGAACAGGTCAAAGTGCATTTGATGGTGTTCTTAGAGCCGCAAATATTTTAATTGCAGGTAAAACAGTTGTTGTTTCAGGTTACGGTTGGTGTGGTAAAGGTGTTGCCTTAAGAGCTAAAGCGCTGGGGGCTAACGTAATTGTTTGTGAAGTTGATCCATTGAAAGCGCTAGAAGCTGCAATGGAGGGTTACAGAGTTATGCCTATTGCAAAAGCTGCCTTAGAGGGTGATATTTTCTTAACAGTAACCGGTGACAAACATGTAGTTGACGTTAAACACATTTTAACAATGAAAGACGGAGCTTTTGTTGGTAACGTTGGACACTTTGATTGGGAAGTTAACGTTGGAGATTTGAAAGCACACACTAAAGAAATCAGACAAGTTAGACCAAGCCTCGAAGAATACGTATTAGATAACGGAAAATCAATTTATGTTCTAGCAGAAGGAAGATTGGTTAACCTTGTAGCTGCTGAGGGACACCCTGCAAGTGTTATGGATATGAGTTTTGCAAATCAAGCTTTAGGTATTGAATTTCTTGTTAATAACAAAGGCAAATTGGAAAACAAATTATATACTCTTCCTCATGAAGTTGATGTTAAGATTGCTGAACTTAAACTTCAGTCAATGGGTATTGAAATTGATACCTTGACAGCCGAACAGGAAAAATATTTGAATAGTTGGAAAATAGATTAATAAAAAGTTTCAACTCCGAAAGTTAAAGCCTAACTCTTACATTAGAGTTAGGCTTTATACTATATGAAATATATTTGAGGGCTATTATTATTTATTTTCGGCAGCAACTTTTTTATTATGAACAATAGAAGAAATAAATGCCGCAACAATAAAGAACAAGCCAATAAGTCCGGTAACAACTTCAGGAACTTCTCTTGTTGTAGTGATTAACATTATTATTGCCAAAGCTCCGATAGCCCAATGTGCACCGTGTTCAAGGTATAAAAACTGTGCAAGTGTTTTCTTCTCAACCAGCATAATTGTCAATGATCTTACAAACATTGCACCGATTGCCAGACCGATTGTAATAATTATTACATCATTACTCAACGCAAATGCACCTAACACTCCATCTAAAGAAAAAGATGCATCAATCAATTCCAAATAGATAAAACTTATCAAACCTGTGCATTTTACGGTGTTTGCAGCGCATTGAGCCATTCTCATTTCTTCATGTTTTTCTAAGAAGTGAGAAACTCCGTCAATTGCCAAATATGTAATAATTCCTGACATGCCGGCAATCATTACGGAAATTTTTTGATTTTCTGGAATGAAACCTTGTAAGAATACAATAATCAATAGAGAAATAATAATTTCAATTCCCCTAATATGGTCTAAATGAGAAAGCGGTTTTTCAATACAACTAATCCAGTGAACACCTTTTTCGTGGTTGAAAAAGTAGTTCAAGAACAACATAATAAGAAACATTCCTCCAAATGTAACAATAGGTGCATGTGTTGCGTGTAAATATTGCGCATATTTTTGAGAATCATTTAACGCAATATTCGTAACTGTCATCATATCTAATTTTGCAAATATAGAAACAACTAGTATCGGGAATAAAAATCTCATACCAAATACGGCAATCGCGATACCCCATGTTAAAAATCTATGACGCCAAACTTCTGACATTTTTTCTAATTTCATCGCATTTACAACAGCATTATCAAAAGATAAACTGGTTTCTAAAATAGCAAGAATACACGCAATGAATACGCATATCAAACCGGAACCGCCATGAATATGTTCTCCCCACAAATATGCAGTAATTAAACCAAATACTGTTATAATGTAGGATCCTAAAAAATACTTGTGCATAAAAACTCTCTTTCTTTTCTACCCATACCTTATATATAATATATAAATGAAAAGGAAAATATATCATTTAAAAATACTAAAAAAGAACCCCTCAATATACCGAGAAGTTCTTTTTTTTTGAAATTATTAGCCCAAATTAGTTCATATCGCTTACACTAGGAACATAATATTGGAATGTATCAGGTCCATTGTTAGGAAAATCAAGATAGAACGGTTGGTTTTGTCTGATTAAACCGGTACGACCTTTGTATATTGCAGGAAATTCTTTATTGATAGGCAAGCTTTCTTCTTGGAAGTTAACATAACTTATCGGAACAAAAATAAATGAACCGTTTTGAGGAATTACCTTACCTGTAACTTGGAAACCTTGAAACAACATCAAATCATAATCAAGTCTGGTATTTGCATTCATTTGAACATGCAAAACTTGAGGAGGATTAGATGTTTGGAAATCTTCTAATGCTGAAACTTGAATAGTTTTTGCTTGTACAGAATTCATCAAACTCATTGATAGAACCAATCCAACAAATGCTGACAATAATTTTTTCATTTTATATTACTCCTTTTCTAATGTATTATTAATTATTATTTACTTATCAAAATCCACATTTGGAAATTTCAAATAGAACAAATCGGTTTTCTTGATTTCCAAATCCTCACCTTTTTGAACATAGGAGAATGGGCTTGCTTGGTAAGCTGAAGTTACTGAAGATTTAAACCTGTTATCTTCTTCATTTTTAACTGCTCCTGTCACTGCTGCAACACCGATAGACAATCCTTTTACAAAAAAGCTTCCGACACCTAATGCAGTGTTCTTGGCTAATTCGCCCTTATCAATTGGAGTTGTATAAGATGCAGATACATCTGTTGATATATTATAAGTTTTTCCATCAGGCGCAATGTAAGACTTTGGCTTGAAAGTAAAACTTGCATCTCTTTTCAGTCTTTTAGGACTTACAACATCTATCAAATCTCCGTTTACGGTAGAACCCGTGCCAATTGTCATAGTTTGGCTAATTATAACAGGTTCAAGCAACTTGACTGATATAGATGTCGGTGGATTATATGTCGAAAATTCACTTAACGACTGTACCACAACAGTTTGTGCGTATGTTTGGCTAAACATACCTGTCATTATTAACAAAAAACATAAAAATATTTTTTTTTGCCACATACTGTTACCTGTCTTTAACATACATAATAGCAAATTTTTTTTCAAATGGCAATATATCAAGACTTGCGGAGATATTTTGCCAAATATTGACCTGTATAAGATTCTTTACAATTCATAATATCGTCCGGAGTCCCTTGCGCAACGATACGACCTCCGTCAACTCCGCCCTCCGGTCCTAAATCAATAATATGGTCTGCAATTTTTATCAAATCAAGATTATGCTCAATCATAAGGATTGTGTTCCCTTGGTCAGCTAATGCGTGTAGTATTTTAGCCAATTTATCTAAATCAGCCCAATGAAGCCCTACAGACGGTTCATCTAACAAATACAAGGTCTTACCTGTTGAGCGTTTATTCAATTCAGATGCCAATTTTATACGTTGAGCTTCCCCGCCTGATAGGGTTGTAGCGCTTTGCCCCAATTTCATATAATCAAGACCGACATCATTAAGTGTTTGAAGTTTATTTTTAATAGATGGAATACTGTCAAAAAATTCAAGAGCTTCTTTTACACTCATATCAAGGACATCAGCAATTGTTTTTCCTTTATATTTAACTTCAAGAGTTTCTCTGTTATATCTTTTGCCTTTGCAAACATCACACTTAACATAAACATCAGACAAAAAATTCATTTCGATTTTGACTAATCCGTCACCTTTACAAGCTTCACAACGTCCGCCTTTAACATTGAAACTAAATCTGCCGGCTTTATATCCGCGAACTTTTGATTCATTTGTTTTTGCAAACAATTCTCTAATATGAGTAAATAAATCTGTATAAGTTGCAGGATTTGAGCGAGGAGTTCTACCTATTGGAGATTGGTCAATATCAATAATTTTATCAATATTTTCAAATCCTGTAATCTCATCAACCCCTTGTGGTTTTGGTTTATTCTTACGGAGTTTGTGAACAGCATATTCATAAAGTAAATCCTGCATCAATGTTGATTTTCCACTACCTGAAACACCGGTCAAAATAACAATTTTGCCTAGAGGTATATCAACATCGACGTTTTTCAAATTGTTCAAATGAGCATTTTTTATATGCAAAATATTTCCATTTCCATCTCGAAGTTTATCGGGTACAGGAATATATTTTTCTCCGCTTAAATATTTTCCGGTGATAGATTTATGCGCGGCGATAATATCTTCAACTGAACCTTGTGCGATAATCTCACCACCTGCAACACCTGCTTTGGGGCCGATATCTACAATATAATCTGCACTTCTGATTGTGTCCTCATCGTGTTCAACAACAATCAAAGTGTTACCAAGATTTCGCAATTTGAATAATGTTTTGATAAGCATATCATTGTCACGTTGGTGCAAACCGATAGACGGTTCATCAAGAACATATAAAACCCCACTCAAACCACTACCGATTTGAGAAGCAAGACGGATTCTTTGAGATTCTCCACCGGATAATGTTCCTGCCATACGAGCCAAATCTAAATAATGTAAACCCACATCAATCAAGAACTTCAACCTTGCACGAATTTCGTCTAAAATTTGTTTTCCTACTTTTAGTTGATATTCAGAAAGCTCTAAATATAAATCTGTAATAAATTGGAATTCATCATCAATAGACATTTTAGTAAATTCGTAGATGTTTTTGTCTTTGATTTTAACTGCAAGCGGAAATGGTTTAAGCCTTGCGCCACCGCAATGAGGACAAGGTTTTGCAACCATAAATTTTTCGATTTCTTCTCTCCAATAATCACCGGAGGCATCATTATAACGTTTTTCTAAGAAAGGTATAACTCCGACAAACGGTTGAATATTTGTTTGATAACGACTTGTTCCAAATTGTTTTACTCGTATTTTAATTGCTTCATCTGAACCGTATAGAATGATATCTTGCTCTTTTTTAGATAATTTTTCAAACGGCTTGTCCATATTAATAGAGTATGCAGAACATACTGATAACAATAAATCGTGATAATACGTAGTTGTGCTACGAGTTGCCCAAGCATAGATTGCACCTTGATTTAGAGATAGCGTTTTGTCCGGTACAACCAAATCGGGATCAACAACAAAATCAGCACCTAAGCCTGAACATCTTTCGCAAGCTCCATACGGGGCATTGAAAGAAAAAATTCTAGGTGTTAATTCTTCAAAACTTAAATTACAATCCGGACATGCCAGTTTTTCACTAAAAATAATTTCTTTATCTCCGACAATGTCTACCATCATTATGCCGTCAGACTTTTTCAAAGCAATCTGAACACTATCAGCTATTCTTGATTGGGCAGATTCTTTGACAACAATTCTATCAACAACAACACTGATATCGTGTTTTTTAGTTTTGGCTAATTCTATTTCATCTTCATCAAGGTTAAAAATTTCACCATCAACTTTAACTCTGACAAATCCTTCTTGGCGAAGTTCTTCAAATAGAGAGGAGTATTCCCCTTTCTTTCCACGAACGATAGGAGCAAGGATTTGAATTTTAGTCCCCTCGCCAAGTTGAATTATTTTGTTAACAATTTCATCTAATGTTTGTGGTTTAATTTTCTTTCCGCAAATCGGACAGTAAGGAGTACCAACTCTTGCGTATAAAAGCCTTAAATAGTCATAGATTTCGGTGATTGTACCAACAGTAGAACGAGGGTTGTTGCTTTTTGATTTTTGGTCAATAGAAATTGCCGGAGATAGTCCGTCAATGTATTCAACATTTGGCTTGTCCATTTGACCAAGGAATTGTCTTGCATAGGTTGAAAGACTCTCAATATAGCGTCTTTGTCCCTCTGCAAAAATCGTATCAAAAGCAAGAGAGCTTTTTCCTGAACCTGAAACTCCTGTAAAGACGATTAATTCATTTTTCGGAATTTCTAGGGAAACGTTTTTCAAATTATGTTCTTTAGCACCAACTATTTTAATCTTATCTGCCATAATAATCATATTTTATTCCATAATAAACAAATTTCAAATGTGGTTCAGTGAAAGGTAAAATAGAGTCCATTAATGTCTATAGGGTGAAGGGTGATGGTTAAAAAAAACAACCTTTACAGATTTCAAAAAAAATGGTATAATGTATTCACCTAGCCAATTGAAATCCATAAAAAGTATTGTTCCTTTAAAGAAAGGACATATTGAATATGGGAAAGAAAACTAAATATCCTGAATATACTAATGGGTCAATTTCAGTAAACGGACGACAAGTTGCTTCGACTGTTAAAGATAAAAACAATAATATAATTAGTAGCAACTATAATATGAGTAATGCTGAACAAAAAACTTATAATGCGATTCAGCAAGGATTGTACAATTCTTTAGGCAATCTTTTTTCTATTAGTGATAATCAGCGCAATGAGTGGAGCAATCAACTTAGTGCAATGCGCAACCAAGGGATTAGCGAAATTAATAATACTTACACTCCGATGGAAACGAACTTGAAAAACGATATCGCTTCAAGGTTTGGAAATTTTGACAACTCAATATTTCTAGATAATCTTAATTCAATTACGGATAAAAAATCAAAAGCCATTGCGGATTTAAGTGATAATTTGTTGTCTAAACAAAATGAATTGTATTCTGATGAATTGAAAAACAGGATTAATACGATTACACTTTTGAATAATTTGAATTCTGTTATGAATGCCAATATATTAAACTATACAAATGCCGCTGCTTCAAATTCTAGTGCCGGCAATAATTATAATAGTAATTGGTACAATGCATCTGCAAGCAAAAGTTCTTCACCTTGGTGGGGTTCAATGGCAACTTCAGCAGTGGATACATTTTTATCTTTCTTGTCTTAATTGATTGACCTGAAAGATTTATAAAGTAATTTTCTCTTGAAAAATAGAGAGGTGCTATGAACCATAAAATCCCTTGGGAGCACCGATTGGGTAAACCGCATCTATATGGTGTGGGAATTTAGGCTTGCAAATACGTAGACAAAAAGCTAAATAAAATTTTTATAATTGTTAAGACATGTTACATATTTTCTAGAAATATGCAATTATTTAAATCGTATATACTTTATATATATACAAGTACAAAAACAAGAGGGCTTTAAGATGGGCATCTACGGATTTGGTAAAGCATTTAATATCAGATATGCACATAATCAGTACCGACCAATGATGAGAATGGGCGGAGGACCAAGAGGACCGATTTTGGGTAATCACTCTTACTCTGAAACTACGAACATCACCATCAAAAATGGTCCTAGTGGATTTTGGGGCTTTATGTCCGGATTATTCGGCGGCTTATTTGGCGGCGGAATGACATCGGGTATGTTTGGTGGCAACATGTTTGGCGGTGGCTTCGGAATGAACATGGGTTGTTTTAGCCCATTTGGAGCACTTAATACTGCAATGGCACAACCGACAGCTCAAGCAAAAAGTGGTGATAGATTGGCCGACTTGCAAAAAATGTATCCGGATTGGAACATTACATCTGATGGCAACGGCAAATATGATGCTGTTAATAAAGACCAAACAGTACACCATAGCGGTAATTTCGATGAAATGTGCGAGAAATTGTTAAAAGAAAAACAAGGAGCAGATCCAGCAAAAGATAAAGACAAGGTTGATGATTCAAATAAAGACAAAGTAAACGACGATGATGGAAAATCTAGAAAAACTACAAATGAGGACGATGGAAATGGTGCTGGTAAAACAGGAAAAAATGATGGTAACGGTTCACAAGGCATAGCAGCACACCACTCTACTAGATCAACTGGTTCTAAAAAATCAACTGGTACATACAGTAGTAAATCCCCTGAGGGCTGGTACAGGTCACAAAAGGATAACGATACAAACTTAAGAGGAATTGACCCTAAAAATGTTGAAAAACAAGCTGCTCAAAAAGGTCATTCTGCCGCAAGAGAAATTGTAACTCAACAATTATTAAATTCAAAAATAAAAAATGGCTTAACAGCACAACAAATGAACCAATTAACTGCCGAAGTAATTAAGAAAAACCCTAGCGTATTCAACTCTAACGGCTCATTCAAAAAAGATGCTAATGGCTCAGTAGCTCTAAACAAATTAGATATTCCAACTCAAGCATGGATTAATAAAAATATTTTGCATAAAGCTGAAAATTATAACAGTGCAAATAAGACCGCTGCAAAAACTGCAGTTAAAGGTAAATATACAACACATACTCAATCAGAATTAAATGAAGCAGCCAGATTTAATGGAAGAGCAACATACCAAAAAGGTATCTACTACAATGAATCTAAAAAAGAACACTTTAAAGTTGTGAATGGCAAATACCAAGCACTACCAAATGTAAAACAAGTAAATGGTGATAGTTGGATTGATAAGACCGGTAAAACTCATAAGGGCAGACCAGATGCAGCTGAACAAACTAAACAATCAACAAATACAAGACGAACTCCAAATTATACAGCTAATGATTATGCCCGTTATCCGGCTGGCTAGTAATGAACATCGGAGCAGATGATTATAATTTAAAATTTAAATATACATTTTTAAATCAAATAAATGATAAATTAAAGAAACTCAATAACACTTCCGAAATTCTTGAAAAAGAAGAAAGGAAGTGTTTTTTATGGCAAAAATTATTGAAAACGAAAGAAGAATTGTTAAATTATCCGTAGATGATGTGCTTAATATTGTTAGAGAGTATCAAAGGCTAACCCGCAAAAGCTGTTGTTACAATCATACCCGTGAAATCCTTGCTCAAAATAATATCTATATTCCCGAAGATGTATAACCAAAATCAACACTCAACTATATATATGGCAATTTCACACATCTCATTCTTACCCCCTCTAACCCTATTTTACAGCGAGTGAGGGGGTTATGAACTTTTACATCTCACCATTCACGATGTTTCAATTTCGATGGTTTTGTAAACATATATTACAATTATATACTTTCGTTCTACTAAAGTAGCAATTTTTTATTTCAAAAATACTTTATATATATACCAAGGGGATATACATAAAGTTAGGAAAAATTAAAGGAGAAAAAAATGGCTAGAGTTTTAATTTCAATGCCCGAAAAATTTTTAGACGAAATTGATTCAGTTGCAGATTCAGAAAATCGTACAAGGTCAGAACTTATTCGTGAAGCATTAAGAACATATATGTACAGAAACCAAGTTAGAAACGGAAAAAAAGCTGTTACTAATGCCGAAATATTAGAAGCTCTGCTCGGATAAATTTAGGTCAAGGCTGATTATTTTAGGACTAGGGGAAAATGAAAAAAGATTATCAAATGGTCACTGTTTATGACTACATGAAAATGCTTGATAATGAGGTCAAGTATTTGGATAAAGATGCCAAAGAAATCAAAGCAAATGTTGAGAAATACTTGCTAAACATACGTAGAGCTCAAACTAATGCTAAGATTTTAGAAACATTGTTGGCATAAAAAATTTAGAAGCACTCGTTGGTTTTTAGATTTTCTCATGTTTAGGGTTATATTTTGGAAAGTAAAATTAAAAAAGGCTAGATACAAATTGTATCAAGCCTTTTAAGTTTTTGTATTGGGTTATTTAAAAATTATTACTCAATAATTTTGTCAACAACACCAGCACCAACTGTTCTACCACCTTCACGGATAGCGAATCTCATACCTTCTTCGATAGCTACTGGAGCGATTAATTCAACTTCCATAACTACGTTATCACCAGGCATTACCATTTGACCGTCGAATTTGATTGAACCAGTTACGTCTGTAGTTCTGATATAGAATTGAGGACGGTATCCTGGGAAGAATGGAGTGTGACGTCCACCTTCTTCTTTAGTCAATACGTAAACGTTAGCTGTGAATTTAGTGTGTGGGTGAATTGAACCCGGTTTAGCAAGAACTTGACCACGTTCGATTTCAGTTTTATCAACACCACGAAGTAAAGCACCGATGTTATCACCTGCTTGACCTTGGTCAAGAGATTTTCTGAACATTTCAACACCAGTAACTGTTGTTTTCTTAGTAGGTTTGATACCAACTAATTCAACTTCGTCACCAACTTTAACAATACCACGTTCAACACGGCCAGTAGCAACTGTACCACGACCAGTGATTGAGAAGATGTCTTCGATTGGCATCAAGAATGGTTTGTCTAAGTCTCTAACTGGTTCTGGGAAGTATGAATCTAAAGCGTCCATTAATTCCCAAATTTTGTCAACCCATTTATCTTCACCACGTTTAATTGATGGATTAGCTTGAACTGCTTCTAAAGCTTTCAAAGCTGAACCGTGAATGAATGGAATGTTGTCACCATCGAATTCGTAAGAAGAAAGAAGTTCTCTAACTTCCATTTCTACTAGTTCTAACAATTCTGGGTCATCAACCATATCACATTTGTTTAAGAATACAACGATGTTAGGAACACCAACTTGTTTTGCTAACAAGATGTGTTCACGAGTTTGAGGCATAGCACCATCTGTTGCAGCTACAACTAAGATAGCTCCGTCCATTTGAGCAGCACCTGTAATCATGTTTTTAACATAGTCAGCGTGGCCTGGGCAGTCAACGTGTGCATAGTGTCTGTTATCTGTTTCGTATTCTACGTGAGCAGTAGAGATGGTAATACCTCTAGCTCTTTCTTCTGGAGCAGCATCGATTTCATCGAATTTTTTAGCTGCTGCTTGACCAGCTGCTGCTAAAACACCAGTAATAGCTGCAGTTAATGTAGTTTTACCGTGGTCAACGTGGCCGATTGTACCTACGTTCAAGTGCGGTTTTTTACGTTCATACTTTTCACGTGCCATGAGATTAATCTCCTTCTTTTCTGTCTACTATATACTACTATAAATTTAGTATTCTACGATACTTCTAATTCTATCAGCTCATAATTTTTTGTCAAGGTTTATTGTTGTATTTTGAAACATTTGAACATTTTATAAAAATATTACGAAATGTAACAATATTTTTGATTTTAGGCAATCCTGTCATTAAGAAATACTTTATATAAGTAAGAATGATTATGACACTCGGAGGATGAAATTATGGGCGGCAATGCAATTGATGCAATCGGAAACGGATATAAAAAGGCAAGCACATATTTAGCTGGTTTTGGTACAAAAGAAGTTCGGAATATTAAAAAATTCTTGTTTGAGCAAAATGGTCAAGTGGCTGCAGGTCACGCACCGGCACAAAATACAGGTTCTGCTTTTGGTTGGGGCTTTGCTGCTTCTAATGGTCACGACTTAGGTGGTACTAATATTTAATTTTGCATAAAAACTATGTTTGTAATAGACTTGTTCTCAGATATGTGAGGACAAGTCTATTATGTTATTAACAGCAGATATCGGAAATACAAGTATTACCCTAGGTTTATATAGCGATGATAAGTATATTAATGAGTTTCGTTTAGCTTCAGACAAGGATTTGTCGGGTGAAGAATATGAAATTCTATTGAAGTCTTTGTTTAAGGGTTATTCAATTGACGGTTGCGTAATTGCGTCTGTCGTGGAAGAGCTCAATATAAAATTCAAACGCGCTGTTGATAATGTCTTTGGTATTAAATCCGTATTTGTCGCATCAGATATCAATTTGGGAGTAAAAGTTTTAACCGATAATCCTCGAGAAGTAGGTGCTGACAGGCTTGCAAATGCAGTTGCGGCGGCCAATTTGTATCAAGGTGCAGTTATTGTAATTGATTTTGGTACGGCAACATCATTTGATATTATTAATTCTAACCGTGAATTTTTAGGAGGTGTAATTGCCCCTGGGATAAACACTCAAATGAAGTGCTTGAAAAATGCCACATCAAAACTTCCAAAGATAGATGTTTCAATTTCTCAAAACGCAATTGGGCATAACACTACAGATGCAATTCTATCGGGAGTAATTAGAGGAACGGCTTGCATGGTTGACGGATTGGTTGCACAATGTGAAAGAGAACTCGGAGAAAAAGCTACAATTGTTGCAACCGGTGGTTATTGTGGTTTGATTGCAAACTATTTAACCAGACCTTTTGATGATGTAAATCCAACATTGACTTTAGAGGGATTAAGACAAATTTATATTCTTAATACTGCAGATAAAAAAGTTTCCGTTTAGTCCGGTTTATATTCAATAGGGTCTTTAAAATCACATTTAAAATGATTGAAAAGTCTATTGATGGTAGTAACGTTCACTTTAGTTCTTGAACAAATTCTGCCCTCTCTCGTTGTGAGATGGTTAAAAAAGTAAAGGACTTATTACCTTGTTGCCCTTTTCCTTATTGTCACAATTACTGATTTACCCTAACTCTTTATTGTGGCAATCTGTTCCTCCGGTTTTGATTAGGTTATATTTATCTGCAAGTGCTTCTATATCTTTGGGGTTTGAAAATTTAATATACTTTCTCCACCTTGGGTAAGGGTAGTAAACCTCAATTCCATCTAATCCTAAGTCTTTCAAATCTTTTACGAACTTATCTAAATTTAATGCCCAACAACAGCAAGGGTGAGCTAAAACGGCAATTCCTCCGGCAGAGTGAATAGTGTCAATTAGTTCTTTGATGTCTCTTTTCGCAAAGAATCGGATAATGTCCATTTCTGTCCCTCGTTTATCTTTTGCGTAGAATTTTTTCATATTTTCATTATTAATATCTATTCCATAAGCCAACAAATGTAAAAATACATATTTGTACCAAACATCAAATTCAACACCATAAATAGCACCGGAATTAGGGTTGTCAATATGCCCTTTGATTGTGTTATGGTCTGTTATTGCAAAAATTTTATACTTATTTTTTGCTTGATTTACAATATCAGAAAAAGCTCCTTTCCCATCAGAATAGGTCGTGTGGATATGGAGATTAGCTTTTCCCTCCTGATAATCCTCTTTTGTAATTTCTTTTATTAAATCTTTGTAATTTTTCATTGTTTTTCTAAATATATTTGTAATAAAATTATGATACAACAAAGGAGGTCTTATGTCCAAATATAAAATGAAAAACAGTATTTGGTTTGTATTATTTGAGGGTTTAAAAATCTATTTTTCAAATATTGATAAGTTCATTTTGTATATGTTATTTCCGGTACTGGGGCAAGTTTTTGGGATAGCTCTTTGTTTTGGTTTAACTTTAGGTTTGTCAGATAAGATTGCTGCTAAAGCTGATAGTATATCTTCTGCGATGCTATTTATTTTACTTTTGGCAATTCCGGGATTATTGATATTTGCAAAAGCTTTTTGGGATTATGTAGTAGCTTATGTTGCTTTGAATTCAATGACTGAAGGGGCTGTAACCAGTGGAAAGGTTTATGATTTCAAATCTCATAACGAAGTTGCAACGAGAAGAAGTTTTAAATATATCGGATTTCTCCTAATATTAAGTGTTTTAATGTCATTAGGTACAAGTATTTTCTTTATAATTCCGGGGTTTGTCTTGTGGATTTATTTAATCCTAATTTTTCAAATTTTTACATTTGAACCGGATTTATCAATATGGGAATGCTATAAAAAAAGTTTTGTTCTTGTAAAAGGTGATTGGGGCAGGACATTCTCCTTGATGTTAATTTTAGCATTCTTCTCAATATTTATCATCACTCAAGGAATTACGGTTGTATTTGATTATTTGAATTTGACAAAATCTGTTTGCTCTATATTTGATTTTATTGGAAAACTTTTGCCATTGCATACAATAAATCATGCTTTTTCTTATGCAAGATTGCCCTATAATATTACGGTAGAAATGGTTTCAAATTGGATATTTGTTACTATTTTGAGTTGTATAGTTGCAGGGTTAACTCTTCCAATCAGAAGTATTTGTTGGTCTTTGTGGTACAAAAATCTTTCTGATATAAAAGATACTGAGCAAGTCAAGGATACAAAAAGGTCAAAGAAAATAACCAGAAAAACAAAAAATGAATATAGGGACGAATAGTTTATTATGTTTATTTGTAAGAATTGTAAATCAAAAGATAAATTTGAATTGATGTTTTCTCCTGATTATCAAGGGGATAAGAATTTTTCGCAAAGATATAACGAAAAAAATGAAATTGAAATTACTGTTGACGGATATGTTTTTGTTCCGGATTTGCAATTTATGAATGAGCATGCCGTTTGTCGTTATTGCGGACAAATTTATATGTGGGATTACGATTATAACGGATAAATGAACTTTATAAACAGAAAATCGTTATTATTAATATAAGGAGAAAGTGGAATGAGGATTGAGAACAGAGAGAACAATCAAACAAGAGATGTAAAATTCACAAGAAACTATACAAAACATGCTTTAGGCTCAGTTTTAGTTGAATTTGGAGATACTAAAGTTATAACAACTGCCAGTGTAGAGGTTGGAAAACCGAAATGGATGGATAAAGATGATAAAAGAGGTTGGTTGACTGCAGAATATTCTTTGTTGCCATCTTCAACGTCAACAAGATGTACAAGAGAAAGAACTAAAATTTCCGGTAGAACACAAGAAATTCAGAGACTTATCGGAAGAAGTTTGAGAGCATGTTTGGATTTAGAAAAAATGTCTGATTTGACAATTACAATTGATGCAGATGTTATTCAAGCCGATGGCGGTACAAGAACAGCAAGTATTTGTGGCGGATTTGTTGCTTTATCAGATGCGATTGATAAATTATTGACTGACGGAACATTGAAAGAAAATCCGATTATTGAACCTGTTGGGGCAATTTCAGCAGGAATTGTTGATGGGGAAGTTCGTTTGGATTTGAATTATGCAGAAGATTCTCATGCTCAAGTTGATTCAAATGTTGTTCTTACAAAGAGTGGCAAGATTATTGAATTTCAAACCACGGCGGAGGGTGAACCTTATGAATTTGATAAAATGATTGAAATTTTCAAACTTGCGAAAAAGGGGATTTCAGAAATTATTGATATGTATTAATTTTGAAGTAGGATTTTAGATATGTTTAGGGTTTTAGTTTATATCGTGATATTTGGAATGTTATTCTCCGGTGTTGAGTGTTATGCCTTTGGAAAGACAAAAGAGCCTGTGCAATCAACACAAGGGATAGAGTTAAATAACGATATTGTAAAATCTGCTAAAACATCTTTCAAAGACCGTCAAAAGTATAATAAAAAAAGAAAAACGTCTATGGATTATATAAAAGCTAAAAAACAAATTAAAAGGGTTGATGCTTTAAAGGAGAAAAGACAAAAAGACTTAGAGTTTTTACAAGATAAATTAGATAAAAAGAAAGAGAAATTAGAAGTTTTAACTTCTGAAGAGTTGAAAGGAGAAAACAAATGAAAAAATTATTAGTTTCACTTATGGCTGTATCAATTTTATCAGTTGGAGCTGCTAATGCAGGAACTTTATCAAACGCATTAAATAATGCTGCAAATAAAGTTGGACAAAGAGAACAATCTTTGACTAACGCTCAAAAAGAAGCAGCTAAAAAACAACAAGAACGTCAAAAAGCTTACGAACAACAAAAGAAAGCAAATCAACAAGCATTAGAAAAGAAAAAACAAGAATTACAAAAGAAACAAGAACAGGCTAAAAAAGATGCAGCTGCAAGACAAAAAGCAAATCAACAAGCTCTAGAAAAGAAAAAACAAGAATGGCAAAAGAAACAAGAACAAGCTAAAAAAGATGCAGCTGCAAGACAAAAAGCAAATCAACAAGCTCTAGAAAAGAAAAAACAAGAATGGCAAAAGAAACAAGAACAAGCTAAAAAAGATGCAGCTGCAAGACAAAAAGCTAACCAAAATGCTTTACAAAAGAAAAAAGATGCTTTCAATACTTTAATCGGTAAATAGTTTTTAAGCATACAAAATAATTAAGAGAAGTGGAAGTTTACGATTGTAAATTTCTGCTTCTTTTTTGTTATCTGTGGTATAATGAAGAAAGTCAGATTATGGGGATAAAGTGTACATGTTGATAGGACAAGATACAAAAACAATAACTGGGGCTAAAATCATCATCGAAACGTTAAAAGGTTTAGGTGTTGACACTATTTTCGGCTACCCTGGAGGAATTGTTTTGGGTATTTATGATGAATTGTATAATGATTCATCTATAAAACATGTACTTGTTCGTCATGAACAGTCTGCTGTCCATGCTGCTGAGGGTTATGCTCGTATAACCGGCAAATGTGGCGTGGTATTAGTTACATCTGGTCCAGGGGCAACAAATACTGTTACCGGTATTGTTAACGCATATTTAGATGGTTATCCTCTTGTTGTTTTAACAGGTCAGGTTTTCAAAGATTTGATAGGCAAAGATGCATTTCAAGAAGCTGATATTTGCGATATGACAAAAACTTGTACTAAAAAAGTTTTTCAAATTACAGATGCAAAAAATATTCAAAGTACTCTTGTTGAGGCTTTTAAAATAGCTCAATCAGGTAAAAAAGGACCTGTTTTGATTGATATGGCAAAGGATATTTTTTCTCAAACTATTGAAAATGGGGATAGTGAAATTCCAAAATTGTCATTCCATATCCTTGAAGCAAAAGAACAAGATGTTTTGAATGTTTTAGATAAAATTTCAAAAGCTTCAAAACCTGTTATTGTTGCAGGTGGAGGAGTTACTCATGCTAACGCAGGAAAAGGATTGCAAGAATTCTCAATAAAGTTTGATATTCCTGTCGTTAGCACAATGATGGGACTTGGAACTTTCCCTCAAAATAGTAAAAATTATTTTGGTATGGTTGGAATATTTGGGGATAAAGCTGCTAATCAAATTTTAAAAGATGCTGATTTGATTGTGTCTTTGGGTGCAAGATTTAATGACAGAATTACTTGTATGTTTAAAGATTCCGATTTGTCTTCTAAATTTGTTCAAATTGATATAAATGAAAAAAGAAATTGGACGAGTTATTTCTCCAATGGAATCCGTTTGTGCGGATATTAAAGATGTTTTAAGTAAGATGAATTCTTTTGGTTTAAATAAAAGTTTCATCATGGTTAAATGATGCTCAAAGTTTAAGGGATTTGAATGTTGAGCGTAAAAGATTTACAAATAGACTTCATTCTTTTGAAGTTATTAGAAAGATTGAAGAGTTTACAAAGAATAAAGATTTAATATTTACATCAGAAGTCGGTCAGCATCAATTGTGGGCGGTTCAAAATTTGAAACAAAACGCAAACAGAAAAGTTTTAGTTTCCGGTGGTTCCGGAACTATGGGCTTTGGTTTTCCTGCTGCAATAGGTGTAGCTATAGCAAATCCGGAAAAACCTGTAGTTTGTATTACCGGAGATGGTTCGTTCCAAATGGGATTGCATGAACTTGCTACTTGCATTGATTATGATTTAGATGTTAAAATAATGATATTGAATAACGGATATCTGGGAATGGTTAGACAATTGCAAGACAAGACTTGTGGAGGACGTTATTCTCAAACAAAAATTTCAAATCCGGACTTTCTGAAATTAGCCGAAAGTTATGGTGCAAAAGCTCTAAGAGTTAAATCTATTGACGAAGTAGATTATGCTTTATCTAAGGCATTTTCAACTAAAGGAACATTTATTGTTGACTTTGAAGTTGAACCTATGGAGCTATTGTAGAGATATAGTTATAAATAGTTATTACCCTGTGTGAAGAGGCTTGAACAATAATGAACGAAGCAACAATTAAAGAAATTAAATCAATTTACTCATCAAAAATAAGAAGTACGGATATAAATTCAGTAAAAGCAGATATTAAACAAATTAAACCACCATCAGATAAACCAAAATCATTTTTTAATGGTGTAATAGAAAAGTTGAATATTATTGTTAATAAATAACCGGATATTTAAGTTCTGGAATTTTCTTTAAAAAAGTTTCAATATCTCTAAATGGGAAATCTGCTGTTGTTGAGAGTGTTAGTTGTTGATTTTCTTCATCATTGTATATTTTGATGTCGTCGTTTGGGGAAATTTTAAAATTGGATTTTGGGTTTTGTACAACAACTGAGCCTGTTGTTTTTTCTTTGTATTTTTGTTTTGTGCTATAAAGAATTGTTGCAAGTAAATCAGACTCTAAATGGTTTAACAAAGTAGAGTTTCCTATATTTATTTGAAAATTCACAACAATCCATTCTCTTCCGTTCCATACCAAGTTTGATGTTATAAAACCTTTAAAATCCGCATCATCTTCAAGAAGTGCATGCTCAAATTTTGTCAAATAGTTTTGTAATTTGTCATACTGTTCGTAACTGATATAAACAGGGCAAGAACTTCCAATATTATCAAAATCTTTTTTATGAATTTTAACCGGTTCAAAGTTTATTAATTTTTCAGAATTATAAAATGACGTAACAGATATCTCGTCACCTGTAATAAATTCCTCAATAAAGTCATCTTGATTTAGTGTTTTTTCATTTAGTTCTTTTTGAGAAAAAATTAGATGACATTCATTAGAAAAGTCCTTTTTTAAAACTACAGGAAATGTTATATCTTCAAATTCAACCTTTCTAAGATATGGAATATCATATTTATTTAGAAATCTTTTTGCAAATAGTTTTGAGCTACCAAGTCTTGAATACTTTCGATTTGTTCCTATACATTCAAGTCCGTATGATTTCAAAATTTCAACAATACCATTAAAAATATCTTTTTCTGAATCCGTTATAACAAGTTCAATTCCCTCATCTAATGCTTTTTGCGCTAATTCATCATAATTGTTATATGAGATTTCGCTTGCCGAGTACGTCTTTGAAGAAAAATCTGACTCACTTACTTTTTTATATAAAGAGTTTTTGTCAAATTCATCTTCAAGAACTAAAACTTTTAGTTGTGGCATTTTGAACAACCTCCACCGCAACTGCTATTTGCATGGCAAGAAGATTTAAACAAATCTTGAAAATCAAAGACTCTATCGTTCAAAATTGCATCAATAACCGGAGGATACAATTTCTTTTCAACATCATAAATATCTTTTTCAACTTCATCTAGATGTGTTGTTATGCCAATTAGTACCGGATATTGGGCAATAATGGTTTCTTCTTCAACATTTTCTTTTAGCCAATGAACTGTTACACCTGTTACTTTCACTCCTGCTAAGTATGCTCTTTGAATCGCATCTTCGCCTTTAAATGATGGTAGTAATGATGGGTGAATGTTTATGAATTTTCCAACTTCAAGTGTGTCATTATCAAATTTTTCGTCATAGTCCGTTAAAACAACTAAATCAAAATTCTCAGATGCAAAGTATTGAGTATTTTCTTCTTTGGGAAGATATTTATGTTTGATATTCAAATCTTGCGCAGTCTTAAATAGTTCAGATTTTAGATTGTTTGACAGGCATGTAATTTCAATATCTTTATTCTTCAAGTAATTAACTATACTTTCAAAAACTTTTCCTTGACCTGAGCCTAAAATTGCAATTTTTTTAGTCATATAAATTCCCTCCCAAAATATTTTCTTATATTTTATAATAAAAACAGGACTTAGAGTAATCTAAATCCTGTTTTATATAATTTGGTTTAGTTTTTAGTGGCAAAGTGCAAGTAATACACCGGCAGCAACTGCTGAACCGATTACCCCCGCAACATTTGGCCCCATTGCGTGCATCAATAAGTAGTTTTGATTGTTGTATTCTAAACCAACTTTGTTTGATACTCTGGCTGCCATAGGAACGGCAGAAACACCTGCTGAACCAATCAACGGGTTAATAAGTTTAGGTTCTCTTTTTTGACATTTAGCCATAAATACTTCCCAAACGTTCATAAGTTTTGCCATCAAAACTCCGCCTGCTGTTGCAAAAGAGAAAGCAATTATACCCAAAACCAAAATGAACAATGTTTGAATTGTTAGGAATTGTTCAGCTGATAATTTTGAACCTACTGACAATCCTAAAAATATTGTTACAATGTTGATTAAGGCATTTTGCATTGTGTCAGATAATCTGTCAACAACACCACATTCTTTGCATAAGTTCCCAAATGTCAAAGCACCAACTAACGGGCAAGCATCAGGTAAGAAGATTATACAAAGACCAAGAACAACTAATGGGAATACAATTTTTTCTCTTTTCGTAACAGGTCTTAATTGTTCCATTTGAATTTTACGTTCTTTGTCTGTTGTGAATAATTTCATAATAGGTGGTTGAATAACAGGAACTAAAGCCATATATGAATAAGCTGCAACGGCGATTGCTCCTAACAATTCAGGTGCTAATTTTGAAGTTACATAGATTGATGTCGGACCGTCAGCACCACCGATAATACCGATTGCGCCTGCTTGTGGTAACGTAAATCCAAAACAACAAAGAGCAAGTAACAATGCACCAAAAATACCGAATTGTGCAGCACCCCCTAATAATGCGGTTTTAGGGTTCGCAATTAACGGACCGAAGTCTGTCATTGCACCAACACCCATAAAGATAATCAATGGGAATAATCCTTTATGAATACCTGCTTCGTAAATTATTCCTAAAAATCCGGTTGGATCAGCAATTCCTGCAAGTGGAATATTTGATAACAAACCACCAAAAGCAATAGGGATTAACAATAAAGGTTCATATTGTTTTTTAATTCCAAGCCACAATAGGAATAAACAAATTACAAGCATAATCGGGTGACCGAATTGGTGTAAAAATTGTTCAATAGGGTTTGTGATACTCGGGTCGAATTTATCAACCATGTTATAAATCCCTGTGGAGTGCCATAATTGTAATAATCCTTCTGATAATATCATTTTAGCCCTCCTAACCTATAGTAACCAATACTTGACCTGTTTGAACTTTGTTTCCAACTTCAATATCAACAGATTTAACCGTACCTGATACCGGAGATTTAATTTCTGTTTCCATTTTCATTGCTTCAACAACAGCAAGAACATCTCCTTCTTCAATTGAATCACCCTCAGTTACTAATACTTTTAATACGTTTCCTGGAAGAGCTGCTTTTACAGGAGTTCCCTCACCATCAGAAGCTGAAGCTTTTGCATCAATTCCTTCTTTTACGTTGAAGTCATATTCTTTGCCGTTAACAGTTGCTTTTCCGTTATCAAGAGCGATAGCATATTTTTTGCCGTTAACAGTAACGGTGTATTCATTTGTTGAACCTGTAGAAGTTGATGGAGCTTCTTTTTTAGGTTCATTTTTACGTACACCGATAGTTCCTTTACCTTGTAAGAATAAAATACCTTTTTCTTTACATGCTGCAGAAATAAATAAGTTTTCATCATTTACAGGTAAATTTGCATCTTCTAATCTCTTCTTAGCAACTTCAAGGCCTTTGTTAGGGTCTTTGTCGTTTATATCAACAACTGTTTCTGTTGTTGGTTGTAATCCTAATTGTTCTTCTGCAATTTTAACAACTTCGCTGTCAGGTTCGCATGGAGTTTTCCCGAAATAACCGAGAACCATTTTTCCGTAACCCTCAGCAATTTTCTTCCAATTTCCAAACATTACGTTGTTAAATGCTTGTTGGAAATAGAATTGAGAAACAGGGGTTACAGATGTTCCGAATCCACCTTTTTCAACAACTTCTTTCATTGCTGCAACGATTTGAGGATATTTGTCCATCAAGTTGTTATCACGTAACATTTGAGTGTTTGCAGTCAATGCGCCTCCAGGAAGAGGTGATTGAATAATCATCGGGTTAACTGCTAATGCTTCCGGTGGTAAGAAGTAATCTTTCATGCATTCTTTAAAGATTTCTTCTGTCGCTAAGATTTTTTCAATATCTAAATCGAGGTTATAATCAGTACCTTTTAGGGCATGCCACATAGATACGATATCCGGTTGAGCTGTTCCTCCTGATACCGGTTTCATAGACAAGTCGATACAATTAGCGCCACCCTCAAGAGCTGCAAGGTAAGCTGCTAAACCGGTACCTGCTGTTTCATGTGAATGGAATCTGATATCTGCATCAGCACCTAAAATTTCACGAGTTCTCTTGATTGTTTCAAATACTTTGTGAGGAGCTGAAGTTCCTGATGCATCTTTGAATGCCAAAGAATCAAATTCAATTCCTGCATCTAAAATTGATCTTAAAACTCTTTCATAGAAAGCAACGTCATGTGCCCCTGTACAACCGATAGGAAGTTCCATCATTGTGATAGTTACTTCATGTTTCAAGCCATGCTTTTTAATGCATTGGCTTGAATATAACAAGTTATTAACATCATTTAATGCATCAAAGTTTCTAACAGTTGTAACACCGTGTTTTTTGAACATTTTTGCGTGTAAATCAATAACATCTCTAGGCTGAGAATCAAGACCTACAACGTTAACCCCTCTTGATAGAGATTGTAAGTTGATATCCGGACCTACTGCTGCTCTGATTTTGTCCATTGTTTCAAATGCATTTTCGTTACAGTAAAAAATTGGAGATTGGAATCTTGCTCCACCTGCAACTTCAAAATGTTTAATACCTGCATCTACTGCTGATTTTAATGCAGGTAAAAAGTCATCTACGAAAACTCTCGCTCCATATACTGACTGGAAACCATCTCTAAAAGAGGTGTCCATAACTTTAATAAGTTTTTTCCCCATAAACTATATCCTTTCTATACAAAAATAATTAACCTAACAAGTTTTAACTTCTTTTAGCCATAATAGCAGCCAAAGCTACAGCAATTGCATCTTCAACTCCTGAGCTTGCTTTTTTTACGGTTGTTTTAACTTCTTCTACAGCTTCCGGAAATACTTTGTTCAAATATCCAACGAATTTTGACATTATGCCCATTGAGCAAATCAAAATTACAAGGAATGTAAGAACAAATCCCATGCCCATAACAAGGAGTATTAAACCGTTTTCTAAATTTCCCAAATTCATAAAATATCTCCTATTGTAAGTACCATCTCTTCATTATTTTTATCAATTAAAACAAGTTCCCCTTTATCTGTTATTTCCTTTGCAAGACCCGTTTTAATATTATTAAAAACTTTAACATCTAAGTTTTTATTCAAAAAACAATTTCTGTTAATATAATCTTCTTTAATTAGTGGAAATCCGATTTTTAAAAATTCGTCATAATTTTTGAAAAATTCTTCTAGCAATTTATCCAAAAACTCTTTTAAATTTATCTCATTACCGGTTTCAAGGTTCAAACTGGTTGCGATTTTATCCGGAATATTTTCTAGTTTTTCTTTTGTCGCATTTAAGTTAACTCCGATACCAAGAACAATCCCTTTTAGCTTAATTCCTTGCATTACCGTTTCGGATAATATTCCCGCAATTTTAGCTCCATTAACTAAAACATCGTTTGGCCATTTAATTTGAGGTTTTAGTCCGTAATTTTCAAGAACTTTGCACACACATACAGATAAATATTGAGTAATATTCGGATAAAATTCTTCAAAAGTGTCAGATGGTTTTAACACAATAGATAAAAATAAATTACTATTTCCTAAGTCAATCCAAGAACGATTTAATCTTCCACGACCGGAAGTTTGTCTTTTTGTGACTATTGAGGTTTTATCCCCAAACGTGTCTATATTCGCTTTTGCAAAACTGTTTGTAGATTCAACTTCTTCTAATCTTACAATATTCATTTTAACCCCTGACCATTCACTATTATATTATTATTGTATAACAAACAAAAAAATGTTTGCGAAAAATTTTTTTTCGGTGTAGCATGTAATGTGCGAAGGGAGAAAAATGGAACACTGGGTTTATACAGCCAATATATTTAGTCATGGAGTATCATTTAATATGGATACTATTTTAACAATGTGGTTCTCAATGGTATTGTTAATTGTTCTTGCATTAATAACTACAAGAAACCTAAAAATGGTCCCGACTAAACTTCAACTTGTTGGCGAGGGAATTATTAAATATTTTAATGACATTTCTAAAGCAAGTATGGGTAACAACGAGGCTCAAAAACATATTGCGATTATTTTAACATTATTTATGTTTATTTTAACTGCAAATTTAGTTGGTCAGTTACCGTTGAAGTTGATTCATCTTGCAAATGGTGAATTGGCTTCCCCTAATAACGATATAAATATGACAGCAGCAATGGCAATTGTTGTTTCTATTTATTATATATTCTACGGAGTAAAAAGAAGCGGATTTAAATTCTTCTTCAAAGGTTTCAGTATTGATGGAATTATTATTACTTTAGTTGATACTTTGGAATTATTTGTAAGACCGTTTTCATTGGCGCTTCGACTTTTTGCCAATATTTTGGCAGGAGAATTACTTGTTGCAACATTCATCAGTTTGTTTGCAATAGTACTACCGTTACCGTTTATGTTATTTGAATTATTTGTTGCATTGATTCAAGCGTTGGTGTTTACATTGCTTTCAACAACATATATTTCAATGGCGGTGCAAGAAGAGTAAGATTATCACGATTAAATAAAGGAGAAAAACATGGCAGTAGAACAAACTTTAGATTTAGCAAAATTAGGTGCCGGTATTGCAATCGGTTTTGGTGCAATCGGCGGAGGTTTAGGTTTAGGTATAGCAACTAAAGGTGTACTTGATGCAATTGCTCGTCAACCGGAAATTAAAGCTGAAGCATTCAAGAACTTTATTATTGGTGCCGGCTTGGCAGAAGCAACTGCTATTTATGCATTGTTTATAGCAATTATGTTATTATTCTCTAAGTAGGTTTTAAGGGCAGATAGAAATGATTGAATTTAATGCTACATTTATCGTTGCAATGTTGAGTTTTGTGTTGTTCATTATGATTATGAACGCAATATTCTACAAGCCTGTTCTAAACATTATGAGAAAAAGGGAAGAATATATAAACTCTAATTATCAAGAAGCGAAAGAATTTTCTCAAAGAGCTGAAGAATTTAATACTCAAAGAAATGAAAAAATCAAAGAAACTCAAGCTAAGTGCCGAATTGATATTAAAAATATTGTTGAAGCAGCACAAACTGATGCGAATTCAAAAACATCAGAGGCAAGAGAAGATGCTAAAGCGAAAATTCAGGCTAAAAAAGATGCGTTAAATGTTGAAGAGCAAAACTTGAAAAATACGGTTAAATCAACAGTGGTAAATGATTTGGCTTCTTCAATCACTTCAAAACTCCTAGGACAAGAGGTTAAACCTCAATCAGTAAATTATGAAATTGTTAATAAGGTAATGGATTAGTTATGCAGGAAATTTTATCATTTTTTAAATATTTAGCAACATCAAATACAATCAACTTCATTATTATGGTTGTGATTTTGGCTGTTATTGTCAAAAAGATGAACCTTTCTGCTTCAATGAACAAATCTATTTCCGGAGTTGAATCTTCAATAAAAAAATCAGATGAGGAAAAGGTTATATCTGAAAATAAATTAGCCGAAGCTAAAGACAGGATTGAAAAACTTCCGACAGACATCAAAAATCTTGAAGAAGAAGCTGTTGCAAAAGCAGATGTCTTTAAATCAAAAATTGAAGAATCAACTCAAAAGACAATTTCCGGTATTGAGAGTAATATTGATAGAGTTATTTCAATAGAAGAAAAGAAAATTTCAAATATAATGACAGGTAAAACAGTCATTGCTTCTGTTGAATTGGCTAAAGATAATATCAAAAATTTGTTGAAATCAAACCCTGATTTACATAACAAATTTTTTGAAGATAGTTTAGATGAACTTGATAAGGTGAAATTATAATGACAGAATGTAGAGTTTCAACGGTTTCAAAAAATTATGCAAAAGCATTGTTAGATGTTGCAGATGAGTTTAATTCTCTTGATTTGATAAAGACTCAGTTGGACGATATTAAATCTGTTTTGCAATCATCTAAGGATCTTCAAATTGTGATGGAAAATTCTTCAATTAGTTCAGCTAAAAAAATAGAAATTTTAACTTCTATTTTCGGTAACAAAATTGATGAAAAATTGATGAATTTTTTGAAATTATTGGTTGAAAAAAATAGGTTTGGAGAATTTGATTCAATAGTGACTTCGTTTAATGAATTCTTGGATAAGAAATCTAACAAGAAAAATGTTGAAGTTATTTCACCTATTGAATTAAATTTTGAAACAAAATCTAACATATTGTTTAAGTTGGAACACAAATTAAATTGTGAGGTTGTTCCGCATTGGACAGTTGATGAAAGTATTATTGCAGGACTTGCTTTTAAATTTGATGATTATGTAATTGATACAAGTGTTCGCAATAAGATAGAAAATTTATGTAAAAACATATCTAGGTAAAAGGGGAAATTATGGCATTAATACAACCTGATGAAATTAGTTCAATTATAAAAAGCAAAATTGACAATTATGAACTTCAAACAGAAGTTTCAAACACCGGAACTGTATTAGAAATCGGTGATGGTATTGCCAGAGCTTACGGTTTACGTAATGTTATGGCAAATGAACTTGTTCAGTTTGAAGACGGTGAAGGTACCTTGGGTATTGCAATGAACTTAGAAGAAGATAACGTTGGTATCGTAATTCTAGGTGAATATACAAATATCAAAGAGGGTACAGTAGTAAAAACAACAGGTAGAATCGCATCTGTTCCTGTTGGAGATGGTTTAATCGGTAGAATTGTTGACCCTACAGGTAAACCGTTAGATGGTAAAGGTGATTATTCTTACTCAAAAACAAGACCTATTGAAAGGGTCGCTCTCGGAATTGTTGCAAGAAGATCTGTTTATCAACCATTGCAAACGGGGTTAACTGCAATTGATGCGTTGACACCAATCGGACGAGGTCAAAGAGAATTGATTATCGGAGACCGTCAAACCGGTAAAACTGCTATTGCAATTGATACAATTATTAACCAAAAAGGTAAAGATGTAATTTGTATTTATGTTGCAATTGGTCAAAAGGCTTCAACTGTTGCTCAGTTGGCTAAAACATTAGAAGAACACGGAGCAATGGCTTATTCAATCATTGTATCTTCAACTGCGAATGAATCAGCTCCGTTACAATATATTGCACCATTTGCAGGTGTAACAATTGGTGAAGAATTTATGGAACAAGGCAAAGATGTCTTAATTATTTATGATGATTTGTCTAAACATGCTCAGGCTTATCGTGCGATGAGTTTGCTATTGAAAAGACCACCTGGACGTGAAGCTTACCCTGGAGATGTTTTCTATCTTCACTCAAGATTATTGGAAAGAGCCGTAAAATTGAATGACGAATTAGGCGGAGGTAGTATTACTGCATTACCTATTATTGAAACTCAAGCAGGTGATGTTTCAGCATACATTCCAACTAACGTAATTTCAATTACGGACGGTCAAATTTTCTTGGAAAGTGATTCTTTCAATGCAGGTATCAGACCGGCTATCAACGCAGGTATTTCAGTATCCCGTGTTGGTGGTGCAGCTCAAACTAAAGCTATCAAGCAAGTTGCAGGTAAATTGCGTTTGGATTTGGCTCAGTTTGCTGAATTGGAAGCATTTGCTCAATTTGCATCAGACTTAGATGCTTCAACTAAGAAACAGTTGTTAAGAGGTCAAAAACTTACTGAAGTTTTGAAACAACCTCAATACAATCCGCTTAGTGTTGCAGAGCAAGTTTCAATTCTTTATGCTGCAAATGAAGGTTTGCTAGACGATATTGATAACGTTCAAATCGGAAGGTTTAAAAAAGAATGGTTTGTATATTTCAATGCAAACTTCTCTGATTTAGTTGAAAGATTGAACAATGGTTCAGCATTGTCAGATGAAGATAAGAAAACTTTGACAGATGGTTTGACAACATTCAAAACAACATTTTAAGGTAAAAAATGGCGAATTTAAAAGATATTAAAAATAGAATACTAAGTGTTGAAAGTACAAAGAAAATTACACGAGCAATGAAAATGGTTGCGGCTGCGAAGGTTAAAAAATCCGAAACGGCTGTAGTTACTTCTCGCCCTTATACAAGAGAGCTTGTTTCAATGTTTCAAAAGTTGTTGAATTCTGTAACTGAATTCAGTAGTGATTCTTTGAAAATCAAGTCTGCAATTGATGATTATCCTGCACTTCTGAAAACTCGAGAAATAAAGAGTATCGGAATTCTGGTTATGACATCAAATAAAGGTTTGGCAGGTGCTTATAATGCAAACGTTGTTAGAGAGGTTTTGCGTAGAATCAAAGAATATCAATCCAACGGTATTAGTGTAACTTTGTTTGTTGCAGGGCAAAAAGGAATTTCTGCTCTAAGAAAAAAATGCAAAGAACTTGGTGTTCCAATTGTTAAAAAGTATTTTTCAGCTATTGATAATCCAAATCCAATGGAGGCTCGTGATATTGCTGAAGATATGGCTGAATATTTTGTAGCAGAAAAGATTGATAAAATCGAAATTGTTACGACACGATTCAAAAATATGATGAGCTATTTTGTAGAGGATTGGCCCGTTTTACCTGTAGTTGGAATTACTGATGTAAAAGAACGAATTACTGACAACATGTTAGATCCGTTGATGGAATTTATTCCGGACAAGCACCACATTTTACAAAAAATAGTTCCTATGTATATGACAAATATCTTTTATCAAGCATTGTTGGAAGCTCAAGCAAGTGAACTTGCTTCTCGTATGACTGCGATGTCTGCGGCTACAAATAATGCTGAAAAAATGATTAAAGAATTGTCTGTTGAATATAATAAAACAAGACAATTTGCTATAACACAAGAAATTATTGAAGTTGTAAATGGTGCAAATTCGCAACTTAGTTAAATCATTTTAAAAAGAACTTATAAAAACAACCTATTCATTGATTTGAATAGGTTGTTTATTTATTATGGCTAAAAAACTATGAAAGAGAGACAAATGAACTGTAACTTAGAATATCTCCGTGTAAAGGATTACGACGTCGCTTCGTATAAATCAATGTTTCACTTGTTTACTGCGCCTCGCATTAAACGTGACTCCGAGCCAGCCAATTGGTCCTACGGACAGCCAATCAATTTGGCAGGCTACTCCGCACTCTGCTCGGCTTGTTCTCCTCGTAATGACAGTAGAGTTTGTTCCGTCTCACCTGTGTGGGTGAGGGAAAGGGGCAAAAAGAAACTTGCTTTGACTCTTGCAGAGATCCTAATTACTCTTGGTATAATCGGTATAGTTGCGGCAATGACAATTCCAACATTGTTGGTCGCAACGTTATGTGCCTAGAACCTTACTTTTCTGTTGTAAATTGAGTTAGGTGGTTTTGATTTTTAGTTAAAAATTCAACATTTGATTGTTTTAGCATTTCTTCTGCTACATTAGTCTTTTCTGCATCTTTAGGCTCTCCAACATTTGAATTTTGAACAGAAGTTTGGTTGGCTGCAGCCTTTTTTGCTTCACGTCTATTTGTTAAATAAATATTTAATTTAGGAATACCTCTTCCGAGTACAAGTCCTGAGTAAGCATAACCGATTACTTGTGCTAGAGATAGGATTCTTAATTTCTTCTTAGTTGCTTTGTCTGCAAGTTTAACCATTTCACTGTAATTCAAAGCTTTACCGTCTTTGAATGCTCTTTGACCTAGTGATGAGTGTAAAATTTCATCTCTTGATTTAAGAACAGAGTTTGTAATCCATTTCATTACACCATTGCCGTCCTTTTTAATCAATGATTTGTCTAAACTTTGAGCAACAAGTTTTTGTACAAAGTTACCTAAGATTAACCAGTTTGCAAATCCAAGAGTATCTTTGATTGTTGATTCTGTAAGTTCGTTGTCATTTCTTGCAGATAAGAATCTAGACATAATTGTTACACCATAAATAAATTTGAATTGCTTAATTGTTGGCGTAAATCCTTTGAATTGGAGGTTTTTAATTAAATCTTGCGGTCTTCCGATTGTTGCAAGAACTCCTGTTCCAAATAATGCGGCAAATAAACCTTTTTTGATTTTAAATCCTGTAGATTTGTCTTCTCCGCCACCACCAACGAATCCGCTCTTACCTGTTTTCTTTTTGGTTAAATACATATTAACAGGTTGTGCTGAAACACCAACTGCTGATGCAATGCCAATTCCGATTAGAGATCGTTTAACATTCATTGATTTCATTGCTTTTAAGAATGTATTTTTAGCAATATCGGCTGAATTCATAAATGCATCTTGAACTTTATCTTTAGAGAATACTTTACCTAATTTATATAAGTTTTCAACAATATAGTCTGCACTATAGCGAGATGTATGAGGCTTATCGCCTGTGTTTGCGATAATTCTAAAGTTGTTTTCAGCACCAATTGAAGAAATAATTGTATTTTTTGCATTGTTGAATGCTTCTTTTGAAATCTTTTTATTTCCGGATTTAATTTCTGTTTCTAAGATATTTGCTGTTTTTTCAATTTCTTCATCGTTTAAGATTACCCATTTGCCGTTGTCGTTAGGATTTAGAACTTCATAGTTTTTAAGAGTTTCTCTCAAGTATTCTTTTAATGGATTGATTGAAGAATCTGTTTTAGATGCTTTTAGTTTGGCATCATAAATTTTTCCGTGCAAATCAAGAGTTTCTGAATCTGCAAAGATTGAACTAGCTTTGATATCGTTATCAACAAGGTTGTATGCCTTGTTGATTCCTGCAGCTAAAACCAAACCTGCTAAAGAACCATAAGCACCAACTAATGAGTGGTTAACTGTACCAGTACCCTCACGTCTTGCAGTTTCCATGCCGGCATCTGTTCCTCGGCTAAAGTCTGTAATGGTTCTTGGTAAAACCATACAGCCAAGGTCAACTGCACAAGCCCCCCAAGCTTGGTTTGTATCCAAAAATCTTAGAGCCATATCAACTCCACCTGTGAAGTTTGGATTTTGTTTTTTTATTTTGTTGTTTGTGAATCCTGCGGGTATTTGTTTTAACTGTCCGACGTTTTGTTCAATTTTCATATTGTATGATTTGCCTTTGCTTTGTTAATTTTAACCTAGAAATGCTTTAAAAGCTTTGGTATTATCTTTCATTAAGTTTTGGGTAAAAGAGGTGGTTGTTCCTACTGGAGAACTTTGAGCTGGTGTATTTATAGCTTGTTCTTTTTGCATTTTTTCTTTTTTGTTTGTTTGGGTTCTTGTATAAAGAGGGATGAAAATACCAAGTGACAATAATGAGAATGCTAAGTTTCCTGCTTGGCAAATGGCTCTAAGGTTTTTAGCTTTTGTCCTTAATGCCTCATTGCTAATAGCACTTAATTCATCGGTTGATTTCATTTTGGTATGTTTAGCCCAATTCCAGAATTTTTTCATTATATTATCATTTGGATTGGCATCTTTTAATCTGTTGATTAATTTAATTCCATCTTTGTTATGTTTTTCCAAGAATGTTGCAATTCCTTTTGCTGCATAATCCCCTAGGAAATAGAAGCTTGAGAATGTTGCAATATCTCGGATTGTATTTTCGTGTAATTCGTTTTTATCTTCGGCTGCTGCTAAACGGCTTGAGAATGTTGCAGCTGAAATAATTCTTGCTTGATCCATTGTCGGGAAGATGTTTTTGAATTGGAACATTTTCAAACTTGGTCTATCCATAAGCAGATAATGCCGCAACTCCCCACATCAATGGAACATCAATGAATTTTCTCGCTGTTAATTGTTTTTTCTCTTCCGGTGTTAAAATTCTTTCTTTGTCATCGTTGTAGATTGGAGCACCTTTTTTACCTGACAACTTGTGGGTAATCCATCTGTTAATAGGTTGAGCTGCAACTGCAAGAGGAATAATCATTCCTAAACCTGCAATACTCTTAGCGTTAACTAAATGTTTTGCTTTTGATAAGTATTTTACGAAGTTTCCTTCATTTGCAGTAATGTTTGCGTTTGGAGTAAGAATTCCTTCTTTTGATGCTCCATGTAAAACATCTCCAACGCTATCACATAAATGACCTAACGAACTAGAGAAGAATCCGGAATCCTTTGAGAATTTGATGTTTTCTGCAATACCGGATTTTCTAACTAAGTATTTGTACATTTCAGTAGTATAACCTTTTTCAGGTTTTTCGCTGACAATATTTTTAGCCATTTTTCTTAAATGGTTAGTATATTCTTCATCGTTAGCAAAGATTTCTTTGAACTTTTTCAAACCACCTTTACCGATATCACCATCTACACCCTCAATGTCATCAAACATTGATTTTAATGTAGAAAATACTCTATCTTCTTTAGATGCACCTTGAGCATTTTTGTAATATTTGCTTACGCAGTTGATTGTATCTCCGTTAGCCCAAGATCTTGTAAGATTTGATTTATTGAAAGCCCCCATGATAGGTCTGTTCAAAAGTTTTGCAGCACCCATTACGATGAAACTTGGAATCATACAGTTGATAAGGAGTCCTGAACCCTCTCTTCTAAAGGCTTCAAAACCTCCCATGATGTTTAATTTTCTTTCGTGGGTTTCATTACCGTTTTCGTCTTTTTTCTTAGAACCAATAAATGTTTCAAAGAATGTTCTAGGTAAAATTGCAGTAGACAAGTCCAAAACGGCAACGTTAATCATCGGACTTTCTTCACACTTTTGAATTCCTTTAAGTGCAAGACTTCCAAGTCCTGTGAAACTGGTTTGACCCTTGTTCTTTTGACTGACATATTTCGGGGTTCTATTATTTTTTACACTACCTAATTCAACTTTATTAATCATAATAATATTTTCTAACTAAATACACTTGCTATTTGTCTGCCGAATGTTCCTACATTATAACCAAGACACATGTATATGAAAAGTCCTGAATTTTAAAAATTGCCCCCATGTGTCCAAATGTAAAATTAATGTAAAGATAAAATTTTGCATAATTTTATAAAAATAGAACACTTTCTATCAATTTTTTGAGAAAAATGTCAAAAATACACTCAATTCTGAATAATAATTTGCAAAATGCTTGATTTTTTTATAAAAATTTTTTGTAAAATTTTGTTAAGTTTTTGATAATAACTCCATTTTTAATTCATAATCGTAAAGTTAATATGTAGATTTTACTTTTTTCATGACAAAATTGTTATGAAACGGAAATAATAAAATACATTTTTTATTGTATATTTTTTAACTTCCTTTATAGTATTAATATATTGAGAGAGTAGTAAAAGAAAATTTGAGAATGAATAGAATGAGAGAAAGAGATAATAGAGAACGTAATAGAAGACCAAATAATAGTCAGAGAAGAGCAAGAAAGCCTAGAAGATATTCAAATGGCGCAGCTGATAACCCATTTGAGAGTTATCCGTCTAAAAATGACACTTCTTTTAGAAAGGTTTTAACAGTGATGACAATTGTCTTCTTTATGGCGATTGCAGGCGTTCTGTTGTTTGCAAATAATCAATCTTTTATTGATAGCAAATTAGGTCAAAATTCATTTATTTCTAAATTGTTTGCTAAATTATCTCTCGGTAATAATTCTAAAGATAAACCGGAATTTAACCTCCCATTTGGACCTAAACGTCAAAATATCTTACTTTTAGGTGTGGATTCAAATGGTGCGGATTCTGATTTGTGGGTTGGTACAAGAACTGATACAATGATTCTGTTGAATATTGACCCAAAAACTAAAACAGTTAATGCTATTTCAATTCCTCGTGATAGTAAAGTTTATTTGCCTAAAGGTATGGGAATTCAAAAGATTAATGCTGCTCATGCTATCGGAGGTGTTGGTATGACGATTAAAACAGTTGAAGATACTTTAGGTGTTCATGTTGATAAATATATAATGTTCCACGATGAGGGCGTTAGAGCTATTGTTAAGGCTTTGGGCGGTGTTGATATTTATGTTGAAAAAAATATGCACTACAACGATAATGCCGGACATTTGCATATCAACTTTACAAAGGGTAAACATCATTTGACCGATAAAGATGTTGTTGAATATTTAAGATTTAGACACGATGCAATGGGTGATATCGGTAGAACTCAACGTCAACAATGGTTCTTGCGTGGATTGTTAGCAGATTTGCAAAAACCGGAAACAATCGTAAAAATTCCTGAAATTGTATCTGTTGCTAATAAATATGTGAAAACTGACATGTCAGCTTACGAAATGACACAATATGCCGCTCTTGCAAAACATTTTGATATGGATAATATTGAAATTGCAATGCTTCCGGGGTCTCCAAATAAGCATGGTTATATCAGTTATTGGATTTTAGATCCGGAGAAAACTCAAGAAGTTGTTGATAGGCTTATCTATCGAGAAAGACCGGACGCTGTAAAAGAAACTTATACTGCTAGTATTATGAGTTCGGCTGATAAAACTGATGAGGCTAAAAAGTTGAAAAAAGCTCTTGAAGCTGATGGCATAAATGTTATGTGTACCGGAACTTCAAATTCTACACATTCACAATTTATTGCACATTCAAAATATGTTACAATTGATTATTATGCAAATTTAAAAAAACAAGTTCCGGAAGTTAAATCAAGACAATTCGTATATGACCCAATGAATTACCGTTGCGCAAATACAGATTTTACTGTAGTTGTAGCTCGTGATAACAAATAGATTAAGGAGATTTATTCTATGGTAATGAATGCAATTACATCAAGAAAAAGTATTAGAAAATATTCTGATAAACCTATAACCGAAGAAACTTTGAATAAAATTCTTGATGCAGGTAGATTGGCTCCATCTTGGTGCAATGTTCAACCGTGGAAATTTATTGTTGTGAAATCACAAGAAATTAAAAACTTGTTGTGTGAAGCATCTGGGGGGCAGGCTCAAGTTAAAAATGCAAAAGTTTTGATTTGTGCAGTTGCAGATTTAGATTCATGGTCGCATACAAAATTTGGAAAAATCTTGGCAGAAAAAGGTTTAGATGAAACTTCAATGCAGGCTTACTTGAATTCCAAAGTTTTAAATCCGTCAAATGTTGGTGAGTATGAAGTTTTGTTGAGAAGTGTAGAGGGAGTTACTTATGCAGTGTCTTATATGACACTGGAAGCCCAAGAATTAGGGGTTGGTGTTTGCGTTGTCGGTGCTTTTGCAAATGAAGTTACAAAAACAGATGAAACATTGACTCATAAAGTGAAAGCTGCTTTGGGTTTAAACGAAAAACAAGTTTTGATAGATATTTTAACTCTCGGTTATGAAGATAATCCTCGTGAAACTAAAAAATTAAGAAAATCTTTTGACGAAGTTGTATCTTTTGTATAGGGGTAAAAGTAGAAAGTCTTGATGCTTATTTTAAGTTTCAACTTGAAATGCTTTGACTAATAGGATATAATAGATATATAAATCAAAGAGTTAAGCATAGCAAAATGAAAGGGCTAAAAATGTCAAAATGTAATAATAGAGTTGCTTTTGAGGAAAATATATCCTATAATTCATTCATATCAAAGGTTTTAGACAATTTAAATAAAATAATGGGGAGTAAAGCTCCTGCTTTCACCCTTACAGAAGTATTACTTGCCGTATTGATTGTCGGGATAATAGCAGCACTGGTTTTGCCTGCGGTAGTGACAAAATATCAGGATAAGGCATTTGAAAGTGCATTTAATAGAGAAGTCCATTCATTACAGGATTCAATAGACTCATTAGCAGCCGTAGAGAATCAACAATCATTTTATGAAACAACTCTTGCAAAGACACCGGAAACATATATGAAAAAATATTTGAGGGTATCAAAATATTGTGGAGCTAGTGGAAAAGATTGTTTTGGCAAATTTTATTCAGAATATTCAGACCATGAGAAAAAGACCTATACCCCAAGTTATGACGGGAATTGTGCAATTCTTAAAAATGGAACAAGTGTATGCTTAAATGTTAATGGTGGCTCAATTGATATGCTAATAGACGTAAACGGACCCAAAGGACCAAATGTTTTTGGCAGGGATTTGAGAACATATACACATTCTGTTAAAGGTATAACTGGATATGATATGTCATCAAATGGAATAATTTCACTAAATAAGACTCCGATAGAAGATAATGACTCTGACCCTTGCGAGGGAAAAACCTGTGGTTGTGGAGATTTACCTGATTGTGATCCATGTGCCGGAAAAACTTGCGGTTGCGGTAGTTTACCCGCATGTGGTGTAGAAGTTAATGCCCATTTTGTGCTTCAGTGTCATGATGATGGCCCATGGGGTAAAATTGAATGTGGTTTATTTATGACAGGTACAAATACAAATAAATTGTCAGGTGTTTCTACACATGTTACTACGATGGTAGAGGTTGTTGTTCAATCAAATGGCAGTTGGTCAAACACTTATACAAATAGAGTTGCTGCAGATAATAAATATCACCTCATTTGTAGAGGGTATCATTATAGTGGTTGGTATCATCAAGATGGAAATCCCTGTCCTGGCAGCTGTCCTGGAGGATATCTTCAAGAGGAATCGGTAATATGTTCATTACAATATGATCCCCCTTATGTAGTTGAGTCCAATGGAAAAGCCTTATGTAAGATTGATTCTATTGGGGGAAACTGTGATTATAAAGGAACTGTCAAATAAAGTGAATTTTATCGTGTTAGTATAACCTGCACATTTGCATTTATAACATAGATAAATAAATCCTCACTCCTCAGACATACGGCACGCAGTTTCGCACGACTTCGCCACTTCAATTGGTCAAAATGAGAGGGAATAAGTTGAAACGTAACAGTCTATTTATTTCTCATTATTCTTACATAGTATTGTAAAGTTTATTTACCTATGTTATAATGTAAATACGAAGATTATATAATAATTGGAAGTTTATTATTTAGTTTTTGGGAAAGTTTGGTTATGAATGGCGTATAATATTTACACTGTGAATAATTTTTCGGCGGATTTCCGTAGAATTCTGGATCAAGATGTGCAACCTAGAATGGAAGAATTTGATAATGCCAGATTATCCAAAATACATCTCGGAATATTTTTGAGTTTAGTATTGTTGTTTCTTTCTATAAAAATTCCTGTTATTATTCCCGTTATATTGATTATTCTATACTGGGCCGCTGTCACTTATTTCTATGAAACTCAATCTAAAAAATATATTCCGGTGCTTGTTCAGTTGGTGCCGTTCTTCTCTTATTTCGATATTTCTGTATTGAAGTTAGAAGATTTGACGTTCCCAAGACTGTTCCCGAAAACTCTTGCAACAAATAGTTTGTTAAGTTTTCATTTCTTTGACTCTTTTACAGGTTCAATAAATAGAGTTAATGTTGATATTTCAAAGTTCGTTTATTCTTATTTGCAACGTTCATCTGCTCTTTGCGTGTTTTCCGGAATCGTAATAAGAGTAAGAACTAAAGATTTCGCTCAAGGTATAACAGTTTTAAGACCAAGAAATTCTAAATACTTTAGTTTGTCTGATTTGGTTAATGACAATTTTGAAAAAGTTAACGTATCAGATATGGTGTTTGCTTCTCAGTATGCAATTTATTCAAATAATCAAGAAGAAGCAAAACGATTGATTAACAAAAAATTCATAAAATGTTTTTCTTCTTTTGTAAAACGTGTTAAATCTCCCGTTTCATATTGCGCATTTTGTGGAAATTATATGTATATGGCTTTAACTGTTGATGTCGGTTTTTCTTTTACAAATATTTTCAAAAGTGTAAAAGATGAAAAAGCTTTTTCTAAAATATATAATAATTTTGCTGCATTGATTGATGTTGTAAATGGTTTATATGTCATTGAAGATGACCCTAATACTCCGTCATAATCATTTTTCTTCGCCTATGTGGGTGATATCTTGTAAAGTTATAAATAATATGTTATAATTATATACATAAGTTTAAAGAAAGGATTATTATGTTTGAAATGCTATCTATGGGTACAATTATTGTTTTAGTTGTTGCAATTATTGTTATTGGAGTTTTGTATAATATTTATGTTAAAGTTATACAAAAGAAAAACAAAGTTAAAGAGGCAATGGGCGGAGTTGATGTTCAGTTGAAAAAACGTTATGACTTAATTCCGAATATTTTGACTATTGCAAACAAATTTATGGAGCACGAAAGAGGCTTGATTGAAGATATTACAAAACTTCGTACTCAAGCTGCTTCTATCAGATCAGATGCAGATACTATTTCTGAAAAAATGAATTTGGATAATCAAATTGCTACTAAGATGGGTCAATTGATGGTTAATGTTGAAAATTACCCTCAATTGAAATCTGACCAAACAATGGTTCAAGCAATGCAAACTTACTCTGAAGTAGAGGAACATATTGCTGCTGCCAGAAGATTTTACAACAGTGCTGTTAATGATTTGAATAATGCTGTGGAAATTTTCCCAAGTTCAATGTTTGCTGCAATACTTGGAATTACTGCTTATCCATTCTTTGAAGCTGAAGAAGCTGCGAGAAATTCAATTAATGCAAGTGATTATTTCTATAAAAAATAGTTAAAATTTTATATTTACTAAAAGGGTTGCAGATTGCAGCCCTTTTTTAATGGTAAGAGTTGACAAGTGACAGGTTATAGGTTACAATATTAATATGATTAAAACTTTCAAACATAAAGGGTTGGAAAAATTCTTTAAAACTGGTTCAATGAAAGGAATTCAACCTATTCATAAAGAAAGACTGGAAATAATTTTATCAACCTTGAATGTTATGAGAACTTTGGATCCATTAAAAGCTCCATCTTATGCATTACACCCATTAAAAGGTGATATGAAAGGACAATGGGCTGTTACGGTACAAGCTAATTGGCGCATAACTTTTGAATTTGATGAAGAAATGCAAAATGTTTATATTGTAGATTACAAAGATTACCACTAGAAAGGACTGAGAATTAATATGTTTAATCCTACACATCCTGGAAAAATTTTAAAAGAAATTTATTTAAAAGATTACAAATTAACAGTAACTTCTTTTGCCTTGAAAATTGGTGTTTCAAGAAACACTGCTTCTGAATTGATTAATGGAAGAAGTGGGGTTAGTGCTGAAATGGCATTGAAACTTGAAAAAGCTTTTAATGTTCCCGCTCAATATTGGTTAGATTTGCAAACTCAATATGATTTGTGGAAAGCAAAACAACATGTAAATCTAGAAAATGTTGAAGTTATTGCCCTCTAAAAATTTCAATAAGTGTCTGTAGCTCAGAAGAACAGAGCATGAGTTTCCGAAGCTCAAGGTCGGGGGTTTGATTCCCCCCAGGCACGAATTATGCTGCAACCGGCATAAAGATTGCTGTTGGTTTTCTGTGTAAGTTTTGTGTTACTCCATCTGATACAGCTTTGCCGTTTCCTGTTGTGATTTCAGTGTGTCCGTATTTTTTGCTATATCCTGCAACACCTTTGCCATAAACTAAAACGCAACCTGCAGGAAGTTTTTTCAAATCAACTCCGTTTGGATTAATTTCTTTGAAGTTTTTATTTCTTCTCATTATTGAAACCATATCACAAGCATTTCCGTATTCGTATTTGCCTAAACCTGCTTTTGAGATTGCATTTTTTACATATCTTGCACATTTGCCAATAAATCCAACTGCACCTGATACAACTTTTTTAGCTAATTCCCAACCTTTTTTAGCTGAATATCCAAGTCTTTTCCATAAAGATGCATTTTGATTTTGACCTAATATTGATGCTCCTTTTGACAAATAAGACGGACTACTTAATGTTAATTTGCCAAAGTTGAAACTTGGAAATATCGGTAACCTCATCAAAGGCATTGATGCAAAATTTGTTGGAACAAAAGAGTTGAAAATACTTGCGCTAAATGGATTGTATGCGCTAGCTTTTGGAAATGCGCTACAAGCAAATGTATTAGAAAATATATTGGTTGGTAAGCACCATCTAATCATATCTCTTTTATCCCCTTATATATATAAAGTTGATATATGATTGATAATTGCTTTATATTCTCAAAATGTAACAGAATGTTAACTAAAAAATTATAATTGCTTTAGGTTTATTCAGGGTAAAATACTTTAGAAATTGGAAACTATTGGCCCCGACGCGAGTCGAACGCGTGATCTTTGGTTTAGGAAACCACTGCTCTATCCTACTGAGCTACGAGGCCAAGTATATGTTAAATACGTTTTTATTATTGCATATAATTAACCAATTGGTCAACCTCTCTTACAACCCTGTTTTTTCATCTAATTTGAAATAGTCAATTATGTCATATATTGCAGAAATTTCTTCATAGAAAATTTTTGTTTGTTCTGTCTCATTTCTTAAAGAGAAGAATATTCCACCCGTAAGCTCAAACAAATTTTTACCTGTTGATATAGCAAACATTATTTTATCGTCAAAGAATGCACATTTTGCCCTCTCTGTACCAAATGAAGTGTGAAGATTTTTAAATCTTTCCATAAAAGCAGGAGTAACAAGATAACGACCTTCAACCTGATCTTTGCTATAAACATCATATCTCTTAGTGAAATCTGAATCTTCTAGTTGCATATTCAACATAGATTTTTCAGATTCTGGATTGCATTTACGAACTATATATATTGCTCCTGCAACAAGGAAAAACACATCAACCATAACTAACAAAATGTTATCATGAAAGATAATAGCCATTCCTAATAAAGGAATTAAAGCCAAAATATAAAGATAAATTAAGGAATAGTTAGAATTTCTAGCAGTTTTATCCCCTTTTGTTGTAACTATAGTATCAGATTTGGCATTTTTATTTGAATCAATGAGGATAATTACCCCATCAAAAACTACATACCTGTCATCTTTTTTACCAGAAGTATAACCAAGTGAAGATTCGGATATTTTAAAACTTACGCCGTTATATTTCCCTTCAAAATTATCATCACAATTTCTATCATTAAACTCCCCAAACAAGTGACTTTTTATAAGAGTTTCATCCGCTATTGATGGAGTTTCAGATAGCCAATGAATATCACCTAAGCTGTTTATAACACTAGGTAACAAGCCCTTCTTAAGTTCCTTCACATAAGAATTATCTATAAAAAGATATGAAAAATACATAGGAATAAAATAAATTATTAATTTAAAAATAAGTCCAACTATACCAAGTACCTTTAATGCTTCAAGAAATGTTATATGAATAACGGTTTCAAGAAGTCCAATAATAACAAATATAACAAGGAGCAAAACAAAGAACTCTTTAAGAGATTTCTTTCGCAATTTTTCATACTCTTCAATTTTAGGTGTAACCACTTTTTCATAATTCTTGTAGAAGTTAAGCATTCTCTCGGTTTTTATATTTTTGTTTGAATTATTTATACTTTTAATCATAATGATATTTTATACCTCATGTAAATCAAGTCTTATAATCCTGTTTTTTCTGTAAGTTTAAAGTAATCAATTATTTCATATATTGCGGAAATTTCTTCCATAAAATTGTTGATGTGTTTCATGTCTGTTAGTGGGTGAAATAAGTCCCCAATTTCAAACAAGTTTTTGTTCGTAGATATCGCAAACATGACTTTGTCATCGAAAAAAGAACATTTTGCATTGTTTGAACCAAATGCAGTATGTAATGTTTTGAATCTTTCCATAAAAGCTGTAGTAACAAGATATCTGCCTTCAATTTGGTTTGAAGAGTAAACATTATATTTTTTATTAAATTCCGGATCCTCTAATATAATAGAATTTAAGGACTCTTTTGCTTTTTTGTTCTCAAAGATTTCCCCAATATATATGCAAGTAGTGTTAATAGTGAAAGGGAAACCGCAATTCCAATGGGTAATCCAGATATAAAGAAATAACTTATTAAAATTAGTGTGCATACAAGCAAAAGCGGGTTTGAATTTTTTATGTTAAAATCATTCTTCGTGGTGATAATTGTTTTATTTTTAATAGTTTTATTTGAATTTATCATAATAATAACACCAACAAAAACCGGCCAAGCCATTATATTTTTAACACCTTTTAAGAGATTACTCATATTAGTTTCTGATACAGTAAAGCTTAACCCTTTATAGGTTCCGTAGAAAGTGTCATCATTATCTCTTCCCTCATAACTTCCAAAAAGTTCACTTTTACTAATGTCTTCGTCTGAAATCTTCTCGGCTTTTGGAAACCAATATAATGAATCAAAAGATTCTAAAAGTTCTGTTGTACATTGCTGTTTTATTTTAGTATTAAATGTTTTAATTCTATTATGCCATATCAGAAAGCTTAAACCTAGTGTAATAGGGGTCGCGGGTATAAATAACATTGTTAAGTAATATAGATTTTTAACTTGAAATCCGAAAATAAGTGCTGAAATTGTGCAGGGAATAATCATTGCAACAATTGTCAATCCAATAGCTGTCCATAGTGTTTTCTTGCGCTCAATTTCATACTCTTTCAATTTTGGTAAAACGAAATTTGCATAATTTTTGTAAAATTCAAATTCTTTTGAATTAGTTGAAGTTTTTTTGTTTATCATAATCTTAATTATAACAAATTTTTATAATAGTTTCAATTCTTTATTTTTGGGGTATAATTATCTTGTAAATGGAAGTGTATAACTTAAAGGCGTTAGATAGAACGCAGAAAGAAAAGGTAATTTTATGAAACCTGAAACAAAAAGCTTTCAATTGGAAATCGGTGGCAAAACCGTAACCATTGAAACCGGAAAGTATGCACAATCAACAAATGGTTCAGTTACTGTTAGATGTGGTGATACAATGTTATTTGTACACTGTGTTGTTTCTAAAGAACCTCGTGTTGGGATAGATTTCTTCCCATTGTTGATTGATTATGAAGAAAGAATGTCATCAATCGGTCGTATTCCTGGTGGTTACAACCGTTCAGAAGGTAAAGCAAGTGATAAAGCTATCCTTGTTTCAAGATTGATTGATAGACCAATTAGACCTTTATTCCCTAAAGGTTATAGAAATGATATTCAAATTGTAGCTCAATTATTCAGCTATGACCAAGAAAATCAACCTGATACATTGGCAATGTTAGGTGCTTCTTGCGCTTTGATGTTGTCAGGTGCTCCTTTTGAAGGACCAATCGGTGCAGTTAGAGTTTCTCGTGACGAAAACGGTAACTTGATTGCTAATCCGACACACCAACAAGCAAAGGCCTCAGACCTTGATATAGTTGTAGCAGGTACTCACGATTCAGTTATAATGGTTGAAGCAGGTTGTAAATTCGTTTCCGAAGACGATATTATGGCTGCTGTTGAATTTGCTCAAGGTGAAATTAAAAAACAATGTGAAGCACAAGTTGAGTTTGCAAAAGCTTGCGGAGTTGTAAAAGAAGAATTCGTAAATCCTTATGATACAACAGAAATCAAAAAGATTATTGAAGAAACTGCTCACGATATGATTTTTGATGCTTATCACCACTTTGATAGAGAATATAGACAAACAAAATTGGAAGAAGCTAAAAAATTGGTTAAGGAAAAAATTGATGCTCTTCCAGATGACGATTACATCAAGAAAATTATTGAAGAAACAGGAATTGACTTCGTTGCAGAAGAATTCAAAAATGCAGAAAAACATATTATGCGTACTATGATTCTAGACGAAGGTGTTAGAGCTGACGGTAGAAAACCAACCGAAGTTCGTCCTATTTGGTGCGAAGTTGGTGTAATTCCTAGAGCTCACGGTTCTGCTGTATTTACAAGAGGTCAAACTCAAGTATTGTCAGTTGCAACTCTTGCAGGTCCTGCTATGCGACAAGAGCTTGATGGTGTTGATCCTGAAACTGAAAAAACTTATATGCACAAATACATCTTCCCGGGATTTTCAGTTGGTGAAGTTAAACCTTTAAGAGGCCCTGGCAGAAGAGAAGTTGGGCATGGACACTTGGCTGAAAGAGCTAATGTTCCTGCATTACCATCTCAAGAAGAATTCGGTTATACAATTAGAGTTACATCTGATGTATTAGAATCAAACGGTTCTACTTCAATGGCTTCTACTTGTGGTTCTTCAATGGCTTTGATGAATGCAGGTGTTCCTGTAAAATGTATGATTGGCGGTGTTGCAATGGGTATGATTACAGAAGAAGGTAAAGAACCTGTTGTATTAACTGATATTCAAGGTATTGAAGACTTTTTAGGTGATATGGACTTTAAAGTTACAGGTAATGATACAGGTATTACAGCTCTTCAAATGGATATGAAAGCTAAAGGTATCGCTAACGAAACATTGCGTAAAGCTTTAGCTCAAGCAAAAGAAGGTAGATTGCATATCTTAGGTAAAATGAGAGAAGCAATCACTGAACCAGGGCCAATGTCACCATTTGCGCCAAGTATTACAACAATGACTATTCCAACAGAGGATATCGGAACAGTTATCGGACCTGGCGGAAAACAAATCCGCTCAATAATTGATGCTTCAGGTGCCGAAATTGATATTCAAGATTCAGGTGTTGTAACTATTACATCTAACGACCAAGAGGGTGCTAAGATTGCTATGAAAATGATTAGAGATCTTACATTCAAACCGGAAGTTGGTATGGTTATTAAAGGTAAGGTTGTGAGAATTATTCCAATCGGAGCTTTCGTTGAATTAGGCGGAGGTAAAGATGGTATGGTTCACATTTCTCAAGTTTGCAACGAGAGAATCGAATCAATTGAACCTCATTTGACTATTGGTCAAGAAGTTATTGTAAAAGTTATTAAAATAGATGAAAAAGGTCGTGTAAACCTTACAATTAAAGGTGTAACTGAAGAAGATAAAGCGAAAGTTATTCAATAGTTTAATAATTCAAATTTTAAACCCCCTTGAGTGATAATTCAAGGGGTTTAATTTATATATTATTTATTTAATGTCGGTAGGGCTATTGTTTCGCAGAAATATCCTGTTTTAATTTTTTCATTTGAAGCATTATAAAATTCTCTTCCTGCCGGAGGTAATTGGGCTTCCATTCTTTTTATTTTTTCAATGCCAAACGGATTCATAAGTGGAGTATATTTATCAACTGTTTCCTTGTTAACAAGGAATGGTAAGTAGTTTTGATTAAATATGCATTCATTTATTAATCCAGTCATAAAATATACAAATCTATCATATTTATCTTTTTTATCGGCTTTTTTATCTAACATGATTTTTGTAGAATCAGGTATTACTTCTTTTATAAAATCTTTTATTTTTAGTCTTTGGTTATGATTTAGTTTTGAAACGTCTTGGAACATCAATATAATCGCATTTGTTTCACTATCAACATTCGGATCGCTTTTGTATTTGTCAATTTCATTCATAAACGCAAGAGAAGTAAGATACCGTTCTCTATCTGTCATTGGAAGCAAGAGTTTTGAATATAACTCATTAAGTTCTTGTTTGTGTGTTGAAATAAATTTTTGAAATTCTTTATCTTTACCATTTATTTCATTTGAATTTGTCGTAATATTTACATTTCTAAATTTAGGTTTGTTGTAAGTAATTGCAAGTTTATTTATTGCACAATCTGTTGTCATTACTTCTTTTTCATAACTATTAAAAAATTGAGCATTAAGATCATCAATATAATCAGGCGAGCCATCGGTTCTGTCTATTTCCTGAATATCTTCTATTGTGCAGTCCTTAGGTAAATTTGATACTTTCATTTTAAATGTTAAATCTGCATTATCTGTTATAAAGTTGTAATATTCTTTTAATAAAGGACTTGGAAGAATCTCGAATTTGTTTTTTATTCTTTCTAAAAATTCTTTATTTATTTGCTCTATAGAAAAGTTATCTTCATCAAATTCATTATCTAAATTGTCTGTAGTAAGATTTTCTTTTGATTTCAGAGGTGTTTCATTTATAACATCTTCTCTTTCAATGTTTCTATATCTTTCGTTAAAGTAGTTTTCCCATTCTTCTTGTTTTTTATAATGTTCAGCATATTTTGCTTCTCTTTCAGGAAAAATTGTTTGAGTATAGTCAAGCAAATGTGCGTATTCTGAATTTACGTGGTCAACTACTTTTTTGTTTGAAGTATCAGGAGTAACGATTTCCAAATCTGTATTGATTGGAAGATTTCCCCCACTTCCGTAAATATCTTCAAACATGTCGATTGTATCTGTGATTGCATGTGCATAAATATTTTTCATTATTGGGTTTCTGTTCCAATAACGCTTTAGCATAAATTCTTCGTCACCTTTATGCCCGTTGATTCGTTCCGCTTCAGCAAAGAATTTCAAATCCTCTGACAAATGTGCTCTTTCTGCTGCGACTGTCATAATCGGGCTTAAGTATTTAACAATAAATGATGCTTCTGGATCGTCTTTTGCAAATCTTTTTCTGATTTTTTTCTCAACATCGACGTTTGTCATTGCAGACGATTTGATATCATCTGTCAATTGTTTCTTTTTATATGTTGCGATTGTATATTTTCTTGGTGTTCTTTTCTCTTCAACTGGTGCTTTATTTTCTGTACGTTCTGTTTTATTTCCTTTTTGTAAATGAACGGCCGGATTTGTTGTGTTTTTAGGGAGAGTTACAAAGAATTTTCTATATTCATCTCTTGTTGCAATGAATGAATTCCAGAATGCTTGTTTCGGAAATTTAATACCATAACCGGCAGTTGTTTTATCTGTAATTGGTTTTGTAATAATTCCTTTGTATTCATCATTTAAATCTTTTGTGTAGAAATCCTTGTTGATTTCTTTGATTGTTTTACCCTCTGTGTAAATTTTCTTTAGTAAATACATTCCGAAATTGTTACTGCCATCTTTTAACAATGGGGCATCTGACATTTCTTTTGCGGTTTTAATTTCATATAAAATACTAGAGATATTTCTTGATTTATTTTCATGTACGTTTTTGAATAAATCTTCATTTGGGTAAACATTTTTTACATCTTCAAAATTATCTGCCACGTTAATATATTTAAAAACCTCATTCATCATTTGCTCTGGTGGGATATGTTGTCTTGTTTCGTAATCATAATCCAAATATTCTTTCATTGATTGAGGCATGTTGTTTCTATTAAAGTCTTGCTCATAGAAGTTTTCAGGAGTTCTGCCTGTAAATGAAATTCTAAAATCTTGATAAGCATGTACGTTTGTATAACTTATTTGTGGATTTGTTGCATTTTGACTTGTTTTATTATTTTTTTTTCTATTATAAACGTAAGTATTTATTGGGGTTAAATGTGGGGTTGCTGTAATTTTCATTTTTTATCCTTTTATAATGTATAAGTCTGTTATTCTATTTTAATACTAAGAAAAATAAATTTTGCTAGTAAAAGGTGTGATTTTTACACTTTTTTATCTTTTTTAACTCTTTTTAATAGTTTTTTATTGTGGTATATTTTGAATATAGGATAAATGGAAATTGGAGAGATTAATATGGTAGATATAATTACAATTGGCAGTGCAACCATGGACGTTTTTGTTGAGTGTGATGATGCAAATATTGTATCTGTTCGTTCATTGAAGAAAAAATCAGAATTTATGAGTTATTCTTATGGCGCCAAAATTGAAATTACAGATTTTGCATCTCAAGTCGGTGGTGGCGGAGTTAATACTGCAACAAACTTTGCAAATTTAGGTTTTTCTACCGGTGCAATATTTAAAGTTGGAGATGATATTTATTCACAAGGTTTATTTGAATTTTTTAAGACCAGAAATGTTGATTTGTCTTATGTAATTCAAAATAAAAATGAATCTACTGGCTTTTCTATAATTCTTACAAGTTTTGAGGGGGATAGAACTGTTCTTGCTCATAGAGGTGCTAACGCACATATTAAAAAGAGCGAAATCAATTTTGATGCAATTAAAAATGCTAAGCTTCTTTACATAGCTCCATTAAATGGGGATAGTAATAAGGCTTTAGATGATATTGTGAAATTTGCTAAGGAAAATAATACCGCAATTTGTTTTAATGCCGGAACTACAGGTTTGAAAAAAGGTTTTAATTACTTGAAAAAAATTCTTGAATCTGCACAAATCGTTGTTATGAATAAAGAAGAAGCTTCTATGGCTACAGGTATTCAGTTGCGTTCAGATACGAAAGATGAAAAATTTTCAGAAATGCTTGTTCACCCAGATTTAAAGGCTATGTTTAAAAAGTTAAAAGTTTCTGAATATCAAATTATAGTTATAACAGATGGCGGAAGTGGTGCTTATGCTTACGATGGCAAAAAATATTACTACTGTCCTTGTTTCGAGGGGTCTGTTACTTCAACATTAGGTGCAGGTGATGCTTTTGCCTCTACTTTTTGTGCTTCATTGATGAAATTTGACAAAGATATTGAAACCGCATTGAAAGTAGCTTCAATAAATTCTGCTGGTGTTGTTTCTGAATTTGGTGCTACACAAGGATTGTTGACTTTTGATGATATAATTCAAAGACTTGAACAGCACCCGGATTTTAAATGCAAAATCGAAATGGATTAATTTTTGAACTTTTAAATTTTTACATCGTTATATAATTGTAACTTGTGAATAAGGAGGTCATAGATGACGGAAGAAATTAAAAAGTGTGATTGTAAAGAGAAAGCTATTAAAAAATTGAAAGAATTTACATTTATTGCGGGGGCGGTATTTGTTGGTGGAACATTGGCGATTTTATTGAGTGCTAATATCTTAAAACCGAAATGTCATTGCCCTGCTCCTTGTCCAATTCATCAAGGTATAATGCAGCCAATGCCTCCGGCACCAATGATAAACCATGGTTATCGTAGTGAATTCGGGGGACCGGGGGAAGGTTTTAGAGCTCCAGATCATAAGATGTTCAAACGTTATGGTAAAATGCATAGAGAATTCAGACCGGAAGGTTCTGCTCCGAGAGATTTTGGACGTCCTAATGATATAACTTCTCCTGCTGCTCCAAAAACTCATAAATAATTTTCTAAAAATAAGATTTTTTAAAGATAATCATACCTTTTTGTATGGTTATCTTTTTATTTGCTCAAAAATCCAAAAGATAAATTGCCCACTATGGCAATATTATTATGTGCAATATTGTAGTTAAATATATTAGCGAAAGAAAAAGATGTCCAAGTATAATATGAATGAAATGAATTTGAAATCAAAACTGAAAGATATGTTTAATTTGAAAGTCCGAATGCTTTTAACTCATGGTGTTTTGTTCTTTTTTATAATTTTATTTTTCAGTTGTTCTGTTTTAGATGAATTTGTTCTAATTCCGACTGAAGCCGCGGTTTGTGCTACAATTTTGTTTTTAACGATTGAATATATCTTTGATAATTATGTTATTAACAAAAAATTGAATATAAATAATGATGAATTTCTGAAATATAAATGTTGTAATGTCTTGAATGATTGTGATTGTGACATGGCAAGGCTTATGGGCAATGTTTTTGATATGACTACAGAAATAGTTGTTTGTAAAGATGTAAAAATGCGTTATACAATGTGTTCAAATCTATTTTTAAAGTTTATCGGACTTCCATCGAAAAGTGTTATTGGCAAAACCCCTAATGAATTGTTTGATAAAAAAGATGCGGACATGATTTCGGGGTATGATTCTCTTGCGATAACTCAACGAATTCCTATTACCTATAATATGAAGTTCTTTCGTGAGGGACGAGAACAAATTTATGAGCGGATTTCTTCTCCTATTATTAGCAATGGTACTGTTGTCGGAGTGTTGACTCTTACTCGTAACGTAACCGATTCTGCCAATTTGAGAAAATCTCTAGAATTCTCAAATTCTCGTTTATGTTTGTTATTAAATCATTTACCGATAATGGCATTTATTTTAGATACTCAAGGAAACTTTGTTTTTGGAAATGAAAATGCTAAAAACTTCTTTCTCAAAGGTATTGATGCAACTGTTGAGGGTTTGAATATTAAATATGATGTTAATGATTTGAAAAAGCTTATTGTTACAACTCATAATGACGTTTTGTGGCGAAATGAGTCGAGTCATTTTGAGAAAATTTGTGTTGCTGCAAATGGAGATAAATATACTTATGATGTAAGTGTTGTCCCGTTGAGAGATGAAAATGAGGTTCCGGAATATGTAATTTCATTTGTAAAAAATATTGAAAGTGAAAAACGTATTAATGACCAAAGAGAAACTTATATTGCAACACTAAGCCACGATTTGAAAACTCCTACACTTGCACAAATTCGCTCTCTTGAATTATTGCTTAGTGGTCAGTTTGGAGATTTTAATGAGGCTCAATCAGAAATGCTTGCACTGACTCTGGATTCTTGCAAATATATGTATGAAATGCTTTACACTCTTCTTGCATCATATAAGTTTGAAAATGGTGAAGTCGTATTAAATTATACAAATTTTGATTTGATGCCTGTTGTACATTCAAGTTTGGAAGCTTTGTCAAAAAAAATTCACGAAAATTCTCTAAAGATAGATATTACTCCATCTGTTGCAGATTTAAAAATTTCGGGAGATAAAACCGAACTTAGTAGGGTTGTTTCTATTTTTATTAAAAATGGTATTACTTATGCACCGGTTGGTTCAAAAGTTGAAATTAGTATGCGTAAAAAACATCATTCTTTTGAATTCAAAGTCAAAAATTCAAGTAAATATATTCGTCCTGAGACAATGGAACTCCTATTCTCAAAATACTCAACTTCTGAACAAAAATTTGATAAAGTTGGTGTTGAAATTGGTATGTATTTAACGAAGAAAATTATTGAAGCTCACGGTGGACGAGTTATTGCAGAAAGTTCAATTATGAATTCTAATACTTTTGGATTTAATATTCCTATTGAAAATTTTTCTCAGAATTATTCTGTTAAAGTTCCTGTAACAGTTTAATTTATTATTACAAATCTTGAGTAAAATCTTTTCCGCCTGTTGCTTTGTACAAATTAATAGTTGAAATTACACGGTTAATATTATTTGTAACCATATCTTCTTCAACAATCAAAATGTTTTGTTGGTCTTTCATATTATCGAGTTTTGCTCTTCCGCCAATTTTGTATTGGTTGTTAGACAAATCAAGTTTTTCTTTTTCAAGATTGAAACGTTCCTTGCTCTTTTCGTAATTTGAATTAGCTGTTTTAATACTCATCATTGCATCGTTTAACTCTTGTATTGATGTAAGAATTGCTTTTTCATATATTTGCAAAGCTTTTTCATACTCAAGTTTATTGTATTTTAATACAGCTTTTTTATAGCCCCCTGTGAATAAATCAAGCGATGGTGCAACTCCTGCTGTTGATAAGAATGTGTGAGGAGCAAACATTCTGCACCAATCGTAAGAGTTAAATCCTACTTGTCCATAAACTCTGAATTTTGGCAAAAAATCTCTTCTTGCAACTTTTATATCAATCCCTGTTTTTTGAATGTATAATTCTGCTTTCTGCACATCAGGTCTATTACCTATGTATTCAGTTGAGATTTCATTTGGAGTTGGAATTGCAGATATAGAGTCATAATTGCTTCTGTCTATTTTCGTAAGCATTCTATCCCCAAGTTGGGTAATTAGTTGGTTTACGACAATATCTTGTCTTTCTTCTAAAGAGTTTAATCGCTCTTGCATTTGAGTTAAGGATTGTTTTTCTGATAGAACTTCAGCAATTGGGCATAAACCACTGTTATACTTTTGCTCTTCCAGATTTACAATATTTTGTTCAATTTCTAACAAATCCTTTTGATTTTGTATAAGTTTATCAATTCCAACTAATGTGTAATAATTTGAAGCAAAGTTTGATGAAATTGAGATGTATGAAGCTCTTTCATCTTGGGTTGTCATTTCAATTTGTTTTTTCAAACTTTTCGTTTTTAAATAATTTTCACCCCATAAATCAACTTCATAAGACATTGTAAGAGGCAAGATATAATGAGCTTGGTTGTAATCTGGAATAACGACATCTCCAAATCTTTGCGTACTTCCTGTGAATTCTCTCTGCATTGTGCCGTTGAAATACAATTGAGGTAGTTGATTTGCAAAAGCTTGTTTCATCACCTGTTGAGATTGCTTGTTTTTAATGGTTGCAATTTTTAAATCCGGATTGTTTTTGTATATAGTCATTAAATAATCATTTAACTTTTGATCGTTAAATTTTTGCCACCAAGTTAAATTCATATATTGTAAATCATTGTTATTTTGAATATTTTTAGTTTTTGCAAATGTTTGTGTTGGCATTAGGGTTAAACATATAAGTAAAATTATTAATTTAAGTTTTTTCATGATATTTTTTATCCTTTTTTATGTTATTATGATAACACAAAAGGAAATCATGAACAACGAACAGAAAATGAAACGCAAAATAGGCTTGGAATTGACAGGTGTTGGAAATTTGTCAAAAATGCTTGCTATACAAACATTTACAAATCTTCAATACGATGTTACGCCGGAACAATTTTCAGTTTTATCTGTTTTGATTGAAAATGAAGAGCTTTATCAAAGACAAATTTCTGCTTTAACTCTAAAAGATAGAGCAAATGTTTCGAGAATTGTTTCAATATTAGAAAATAAAGGGTATATCTCTAAAACAGAGAGTGTTTCAGGTCGAAAAACTTTTAAAATCTCAATAACAGATGAGGGTCGAAAGGTTTATGAACAAGTAAAACCAACAATTTTAAAGATTTGGTCTTATACTTGCAAGGATATTCCGGAAGAAAAAGTTGATGCTTTTTTTGAAATTCTTTTGGAAATAAAAAAAAATTTATTAGCAAAAGTAAATATACAAATATGAGATAAGAGGAAAATATGACAAATTTTAAGAAAAATTTTAGTGAAGATTCCCACCCCGTAGGAAAATGGAGAAGAAGTCGTGAAGATTTAGAGATTTTAGCGAAAGCAAAATTGAAAAAACGTCGTCCGAAATTAACGAAAAAAAGAGTATTTTTACCTGCAATTGCTGCCGGTATTCTAGTATTGCTAGGTCTTTATGCTGCAATTATGTCAACACATTATCAGTCAACAGATGATGCTTTTGTTGAGGGTAGAATTATTTCTGTTGCCCCAAGGGTGTCTGGGCCTGTAGTTCATTTGCTTGTTGATGATAACCAACAGGTTAAAAAAGGCGAACTTCTTTTGGAAATTGACCCTAATGATTATAAAGTAAAATTGCAACAAGCAGAGGCAAAATTGGCAGAAGCAAAAGCCAGATTAAATGTTTCAACTCATGATGTATCTAAAAACGCATCAAATGTCAGTCAATCTGTAGATGATACAACCTCTGCAATGTCAAAACTTGATTTCGCTCAAAAGGATTATAAGAGATATAACGAAATGTATAAAACCGGTGTTGTATCTAAACAAGACTACGATAGAAGTTCTAAAGATTTAGATGTTTCAAATGCAAATTATCAATCAGCTTCAAATCGTTCAAAGGCAATGAAATCGGAACTTGAATCATCAATTGCCAAAACTCAATCAGTTCAAGCTGAAATTCAAAGATTGGAAGCTGAGGTTGAACAAGCTAAATTGAATTTAAGCTATACGAAAATTTACGCACCATCAAACGGAAAAATTTCAGCAAGAAGTGTTGAACAAGGAAACTATGTACAGGTTGGTCAACCTTTATTGTCTGTTGTCCCAGAACAAATTTGGGTTGTCGCAAATTACAAAGAGGGTCAGTTGACTCACATGCACCCGGGACAAAGAGCTTGGATTTCTGTTGATACTTACCCAGGAAAGAAATTCAAAGCACATGTTGATAGTATCCAAAGAGCAACTGGTGCTAAATCAAGTTTATTTCCTCCAGAAAATGCCGTTGGTAGTTATGTAAAAATTGTTCAAAGAGTTCCTGTTAAGATTATGTTTGATGAGGATTATACAAAATATAATATTGTTCCGGGAATGTCTGTTGTTCCAAAAGTTAAAATTAAATAATTTAAACTTCAAAAATAACTAAAATAAAAACCCTCGATAAAATGAATTATCGAGGGTTATATTTTTAAACTATGCATTTATTATTTAGATTTGGTCCAGAGAAATTGCATTAACTCCAACTTCTCTTGCTTTATCCATCAATTTTACAACTGTTCCATGGTTAGAATTCCCGTCTGTTTCAATAAGTAAACCGTCCGGATAATTCTTGATTTCTTGACTTAAAACATTCCCAAGATTATCAGCAGGAACTTCAACGTTATGGATATAATATTTGTTGTTGCTTGTAACAGTAACAGTTAAAATCTTTGATTCTTTGTCCATTTTAGTTTGTTCCACATTTTCCGGAACTGTTAAACCGATACCTTGTTGATCAAGCATTGGAGCTACAACCATCATAATGATTAAAAGTACCAGAAAGATATCTGTCAATGGAGTAATATTGATTTCGTTAAATGTTTTTTTCATTATTCTTCACCCTCCGGCACATTTACTTTGTTTTTGCTGTCAAGGTCTTTTTGTGCTTTTGCGCTCAATGGTTCACCTGCAACAACCAGTTTTTTGAATTCTGCATCTTGCGCCGAATTCATAATATTCATTATTGTTGCACTTTTTACATTTTTATCAGCCTTAACAACAACTTCAGCTTTCTCATTATTACCTCTTGCTGCTAATAATTTATCCGTTAAAGCATCTGCTTGTATTGGTTCATCATTAACATACATATTCCCATCTTTTGTGATTGAAACAGTAACTTTTGCATCTTCAATAGTTGTCCCGTTGTTTACTTCCGGAACTTCAACCGTTTCTTCCATTGATTTGAATGATGGAGCTATAACCATCATGATAATCAATAAAACTAAGAAAATATCTGTTAATGGTGTGATATTTATTTCTGTAAAAAGTTTTTGTTTTTTGTTTGATGAAAATGCCATTTTTATACCTTACTATAAATTGATTTTTGAAGATGTGTATTTTGAAGCTGGTTGAGGTTCGTTGTCATCTGAATCTACAAAGCTCAAGAATAACAATTTGATTAATTGGAAATCATCTTCGTAGTGTTTAACAATTGATTGGAATGAGTTGTAAAATACTACTGCAACAATCGCAACACCAAGACCGAATGCTGTAGCAATCAATGCTGAACCGATACCTGATGCGATAGCTCCTGAGTTAGCACCCAAGTTTGGCATATCAACGAAGATAAGCAGAATTCTTACAACAGTACCAAACAAACCTAAGAACGGTGCTACACCACCAATTGTACCTAGGATTGTTAAATGGCTTTCTAATTTTCTTGATGCTAAAGCTGCTGAAATATCAAAAGAACGAGAAAAACCTTTCTTTTGTTCTGAAAAAATTCTTACGGCTTCTTCAATAACTTCCCCTATAACACCTCCACATCTGATTGCGATGTTTTGTGCTGCAGACAAATCATTTTTAGAAAGTTCTCTGTTTAATTCTCTCATGTAGATTGTAATATCACGTTGGTTTTTTGAGTAGAATGACCATTTGCTGATAACAACACCTACAACTAAAATTGAACATAGGAAAATCGGTAATAATACCGGCCAGTCCATTTTAATTGATTCTAATAATAAATTCATAGTTTCTATCCTCTTTTTATGTAATAACTTATTTTCTGATTAGTATTTTGATGCTCCAAATACATTGTAGTCAAATGTAAATTGAATATCGATGCTTGAGTTTTTGTATTCAGGCGGTAATGGTCTGAATGGAGCGGATAAGTGAACGGCATTGATTGCTGCTTTATCTGCATTGGGAAGACCTGATGATTTGAATACACTGCATGAAAGTAATCTTCCGTCTTTTGCAATCTTGAATAAAAGAACTACACGTTTACTTTCGTTACCTTTTGGTGGATCCCAGTTCATTTTGATTCTTCTTTGAAGTTCTCTCATGTATGGACCAAAATCCGGTTCTCTGATTGCGTCAATTCCCGGACGACCTCCGCCGCCCCCTGGATTACCTCCGCCGGAGCCTGAACCCCTTCCGTAACCGGAACCTGTGCCTGAACCACTTCTACCAGTACCAGAACCAGATGATGCAATTCTTGATCCGGAACCCCTACCAACCGGAGCGAGTGACGGATTTGGAGCATAAGTTCCGCTACCTCTTGAACCGCCTGTTCTAGATGAACCTGAACCGCTGATTGGACCTGTTGCGTACTGTCCTGCTCTTGTTCCTCCTGCAGGAACCGGAACCTTAAACGGAGAAGAACTTGGTCTTGAAACCGTTTTTGGTGTCATTGGAGGTTTGATAGATGGCCTTGCTGTTGGTGGTTGAGGTCTTGCAACAGTTGGTTTAGGTATTGCTTTTTCAACTGTTGGTGACGGTTTGACATTCTTTTGTTGAGTTGTCATTTTAGGTTGCGTTTGGCTCGGCGCCTTTTTAGGTGCAACACTTTGAGCTATTTTATTTACTATAGATTGTTTTTTAGGAGCAGGAGCCGGTGCCGGTGATGCAGCTTTTGGTGTTGCAGATGGAGCTGCTGATGGCATAGAAACAGGAAGTTTCGGATTATTAATCCCCCCCAGTTCTAGAATTTTTGTCTGCTCTAAATTTTGTGTTTTTATTCTTTGGTGTTTGTTCTTTATCTACAAGAACAAATTCAATATCTTTGGTTTTAGGCTGTGGCTTGTTAAATATAGAAAGATTAATTCCAAAAATAGCGAGTATTGTTACAATAAGCCATATTGTAAGTAATGTTGCAGGGTGCAAAATTGTAGAAATTACAACCCCTTGCTTTAATGAAATTGAATCATCGTCTTCTTCCCTTGTAACGGCAGGCATTACAAAATTGGATTTGTTTTTTGAAGAGTTTTCGTCATATTCTCTTCTGTTATTTACATTTTCAGTGTATTTCCCTAATATTGACATTTTATTCCCTAACAACAAATAATTTAATTTTCTATTTCTGTTAATAATTCTATTTTAAAGTAAAAATAAAATTATTGCCCGATTTACTGATTTTGGGAGCTTGACGGATTAACTGTAATCGGTTGGGTAAGAATTAATTCAACAGATGCGTTCGCTGGAATTTCTACATCTGAACCTTTATCCCAAATTGATTTTACAAGTCCTCCACCTGCTCCAACAGCAGTCATAAGTGCTGCACCACGTCCTACACTTCCTCCGGAAAGCGGTCCTGCAATTGTACCTAAAACAGCACCTGCACCTGCTCCGATTGCAATATCCTTTGCGTATTCGGTAGTTGTTTCAAACTTTGTTCCGCCAATTAAAGTTCCTGTATTATCATCTGTCTTAATTAAAGCTGATATTGGGATATTCAATCCGCTCGGAGTGATTATTGATGTAAATCTAAGTGTTAATTTACCATTCATAGTTCCATGTTTTGCTTTTGAAACCTCAATCACGGTACCTGTGATTGAGCTACCTGCAGGAGCAATTCTGTTTCCTTTGTAATAAAAATCAGAACTTAGTGCTAATGTGATAGTTTGTCCTTGGTAAGCGGTTTCAGAGCTTATTGGAGCCATTAATGCAGCTCTAAAAGTTTGTCCTGCCGGAACAGTAACAACACTTCCTTTTAATGTATTGTTATTTACATTAAAAGTTTCTGGTGCATAGTAGTTAGAATTATATTGCGGTTGAGCTGAATTTTGTTGGTAGCTGTAATTCCCTGCAGCAAATACACTTCCGGAAAAAACTAATAAAGCTGAAACTATTAAAATTCTTCTCATTGGATACTCTCCTCCCTAAAACATAATTCTTCTATTTAACTATTTTATCTCATTTAAATATTTTGTCAATTTATTAATGTCTAATCTGTTAAGGTATGTGTAATAGATGCCGGTGCGGTTAATATAATAATCTGTTGATCACCTGCCGGAATTTTTGTTGCTTGTCCCATAGAACGCTTTCCTCCTGGGCGAACTTGAAGTGTTGCCGCTCTGTGATTCCAAGAAATTCCTTGATATTTGCTTTGGTAGTGAGGCATTTTAACCCATTCAGATGGCGGAGTTAGTTCTCCTCCGATTAAGTTTCCGTTAGATGAATAAATATAACCTTTTATTGGAATTTCAAAACCATCTTTCATTACAAGTTTTGTAATTTTAATTTTCATAGATGCATTTGTTCCTACAACAGGTTCATTTATTTTTTCAATATATCCGTAAAATTCGGTATCCCGAGGGATAATATTTGTTTCATACATAAACAAATCATTTGTTGCAATGAATTTAACTTTATACCCTTCAGGACAGGTTTCTGTTGAAATTTCTTGAGTATTTAATACCGGAATAAAGGTTCCTTGTGGTAAGGTTATTTCGTCATAGCCTCTCATGTTCAATTGAATATTCGAAAGAGTTTCTTCTGCAATATTTGGCAATTGAAGTGTCACCAGGGTAAAAATTATTGAAAGTATTGCAAATGTTATTCTCATACGTGTTATTATAACAATTTTTTTGAAGAATTCAAGAGCTTATACACAAATTTCGTTTTCTTTCTTTATATAGTTAATGTATTCAAGAATTTTATTGTAATCCTCTTCAAGTACAAGTACTCCTCGAATTTTTGAGGCATTCCTTATTCCTGCTATATAGTAAGGATAGAATTTTCGGAAGAACTTAATGGCTACGTTTTCTCCTCGGAGTTTAATTTCTTCATCAAGGTGAATTCGCATCATATCAAGTTTTTCTTCAAGAGTTGGAGTTGGAATCTTTTCGCCAGTTTTAAAATAATGTGCAACTCTATGAATTAAAGTTGGGTCGCCTAAAACACCTCGCCCGATTGCAACTCCGTCCGCATCACTTTGATTGAGGGCTTCTTCTGCCGTTTCAATAGATACAATATCCCCGTTTGCAAATACCGGAATATCAACATTGTGCTTAAGTTCTTTGATCTTTTTCCAATCCGCATGTCCTGCGTAAAACTGAGATCGAGTTCTTGCATGGAGTGTTATAAACTCCGCTCCGGCTTCTTGCATTTGTTGTCCGAATTCGACATAGTTCATCTCATCAGCGGTATATCCGAGCCTAAATTTTACACTGACGGGTTTATTTGTACCTTCTTTAACTGCTCTTACTAAATCCATTGCGAGTCTTGGATTTCTCATCAATGCAGAGCCATCTTGTCCTTTAACAACTTTATTAACAGGACAACCCATATTAATATCAATCATATCTGCAAATTTTGTTAGATATTCTGCGGAATATTTCATTAAATGCGGTTTATGTCCGCAAATTTGATAAACAATCGGGTGGTGGCTTTCATCAAGTTTTGTAATTTCTGTTTCTACGTTTTGAGCTAAAAACTCAGAACTAATCATTTCTGTTGTTAAAAGACACTCTTTTGAATATTTTCGAACAAGGGATCTTAAAACGTAATCTGTAATTCCAGCCATTGGCGCAAGTGAGACCTTGCTTTTTATAAGTTCGGGTACCCTATTTTTTTGTTGTTGTAGTTGTTGCATATTGTTTTAATTCTTCTGCACGAGCTTTTGCGTATTGTTTATATTCATCGTCTTCAGCTTGTGAGTTTGCATAAGAGGTGTAATAATTATATGCATCTTTGTATTTGCCTAAAGCATCGTAGTCTGATGCGATTAAGTAATTACAAATAGTAAAATCTTTGTTCAAGCTGTATGCTTTTTTCAAATCTGCAATTGCTTCGTTTCTTTTTTCCTTTGTATCATATATCATACCACGATAATAAAGGGCGTATGAATTTTGTGGGTCTTGTGTCAAAAGTTCATTGAATTTTGCAAAACTTTCATCCATTTTATTTTCATCATATAGAGATATTGCATCATTCAAAAGATTTGCTCTATCAGATTCTTCAATTGATGCTAAGAATTCTTGAGCGGGTGTATTATTTTTATTTAATGCAATTGATTTCTGTAAATATACTTTCGCATTTACAAAATCTTCTTTTTCTCCGTAAATAGATGCGATATAGTATGCAATATCAGAATCTGCAGGTTTTAATTCAAAAGCTTTTTGATAGTACATCAAAGCTTTGTCCTTATCTCCGAGTTCTTCAAATGATGTTGCTGCACCAATCATTGAATCTGCTGTTGCCGGAGTTAATGAAATATACGTTTCGGCTGCCTTTTGGAAGTCTTTATTTTTGTAAAACTCTGAGGCTTTAGCCATTAAGTTGTCAGACTGCATATTGGTAATATTTTTTGCAGTTGTAGTGATAGATGTATCTTGGGGAAATTTTGTTTGTGCTGTTTGAAGTGTTGAAATAGCACTGTCAAAATCATTTCCTTGAGCTTGTGCTAATGCTAGATTAACAAACATTTCAGAGTTATTACTATTGGAAGCTTTTATAGCTTCTTTGTACATATAAACAGCATTGTCGATTTTTCCGTCTTTGTGTAATTCTATTGCGTAATCGTATAAAATATCTGACGGATTTGAATTTGCTAGGTTAGTATTTACATAGTCGACAAATTGTTGAGGTGTCATTGTTTTCTTAACATTGTCAACCATTTGCGCTTTTATATAACTATTATTAGGGTCAAGTGTAAGCACTTTCTTATAACCCTCTTGTGCGGTTTTAGCCTCTCCTAATTTGTCGTAGCATTGTGCTCTGTATAAATTTGCATTAATATTATCCGGATACAAAATTAACACGGATTCATAAGCTTTGATAGCTGTCTTGTAATCCTCTTTTTGTTGATATAGAGTACCAACATTAATTCTTGTATTAATATTTGTCGGGTCAAGTGTTTCTGCTTGTTTGTAGTATGTTAAAGCTTCATCAAGGTTTCCCTCTTTTTGAAGAACCGCTCCTAAATTTGCATTTAAATTCCCGTTATTGGGAGAATCTTGCAATTTTTTCTTAAAAGTTCTTTCCAAAGTGTATAAAATGTCTTTGTTATCAGAAGTTGATTTATCAAGAACATAGCTATATTCTTTTAATGCGTCATCACTTTGTCCGGTATTATCAAGGATTTTTGCATAAGTTAATCTTAAATTTAAATCTGTCGGACCAACTGCAACTGCTTTTTTATAATAATCTGCTGCTTTGGGTTCATTCCCTAAAAGTTTCATGATATCTCCGATTTGTTCAAAACTGCTTTTTTGCAAGTTTTTGCTTCCAAGAGATTGATTGAACTCATAAGCCGCAGCAGGAAAATTCCCTTCAGCTCTCAGTCTTTTAGCGGTATCAAATCTGTGTTGCGGAGTTCTGTCATACTTAATTTCTTCTAAGCAGCGTTCTAAGTTGTTTGTAACTTGGTTGATTGCTTGGGCTGAATTTTGAACAGAGCTCACATTTGGATAGTACATTAAATAAAATAATGCACTTCTATAATCATCAGCAGCTTTGCTCCAATTCTTATCTTTGTTCGCATAATCAGTACCTCTTGAAAGGTATGAATTTATTAAACCGATTCTTGCAGATGTATCAAGATAATTTATTCTCATAGCACTTCTGAATTCTGTAATAGCGCTAGAGTATTGATAATTTGATAAATAATTCTGACCAAGGTCGTAATGCTCTCTAAAATCTGCAAAAGCACAACTGTTTAATAGGCAAAGTATTAGCGAAAGTTTTGCAATTGTTACTAATGATTTCTTCATGTTTGCTCCTTTCTCAGAACATATTTTATTACAATATTTGTTCTGTGTATATACACGAGCGGTTAATTGTTAAAATCTGTTATATAAAACAAAAAGAGTAAGATAATTATCTTACTCTTTACAATGAAAAAATCTTTCAGGCTATGTTTAAATATTAAAATCTTCCATAGAAATAAAATTTAAACATTCGTCAAATAGGTTTTGAAGTGGAATTGATACATCTACCTTTGAATATTGGCTCTCAATATCCATAGTGTTCATCATTTCTTCAGCCTGTTTTGTTTCCATACTTTAATACTCCTTATTTAATCTGTTTTGCTATTTAGTTTCTTTATCCTTGACAAATTTTATATCGGTTTATTTTTCTGAAACTTTAGAATTATTTTTTCTTTTTTAATGCAAAAATCTAAAAACCCTATTTTTAGGAGTTTTTCGCATGTTACAAATCTTAATAATAGAATGGATTCAGTCTATGGTATATTTTTCATTTTTGTGATAACATAAAATCGTAGTAGTACTTTAATATAGGAGATAAAACAATAGCTAACGATACTAGATCCTCAAGGGATAGGGATAAAACGATAATGAATGAACGTATTCGTTCAAAAGAAGTAAGATTAATTGACCACAATGGTGAAAATCATGGCATAGTTCCAACATCACAAGCCCTACAAATGGCAGAAGATGCAGATTTAGATTTAGTATTGATTAGTCCAAATCAAGCCCCTCCGGTAGCTAAAATTTTAGACTATGGAAAGTATAAATACGAATTAGCTAAAAAAGCTAAAGAAGCTAAGAAAAAACAACATGTTGTTGAAATTAAAGAAGTAAAAGTTAGATACAAGATTGATACTCATGACTACGAAGTTCGTTTGAAGAGTGTTAGGAAATTTATTTCTCAAGGTAATAAGGTTAAGATTGTTGTTATGTTGAGAGGTCGTGAAATGCAACATTCAAATCTAGCATTTGAGTTAGCAAACAGATTTATTAAAGATTTAGAAAATGATTCTGTTCAAATAGAAAAGAGACCTCAATTAGAGGGTAGAAATGTAACTTTATATTTGTCAGCTCAATCGTAGATTATTGTTATGTATAATTTTTTAGTAAAGTGCATGATTTTTGTTGGAGTGTGTGTATTGTTCACCATTTTATGTTTTGCCGGTGAACATACATTTCATATCCACTCAAGACATCGAAAGATTCGCAGATCTGAGTTGTTATTCTGTGGATTTGCTTATTTGATAGTCTTTTGGTTGGTATTTGAGCATCATTGGTAATCTTTTTTGTAAAAATAAGAAAAAGAGGTTGACTTTAAATCTTTAGCAAGTACAATAGAAAACGTAGCCGATATCGGTTAGAAAATCAGATAAATATGCCGCAATAGCTCAGTTGGTAGAGCAAGGGACTGAAAATCCCTGTGTCCTTGGTTCAATTCCGAGTTGCGGCACCATTTAAAAGAGGGCTTTAGCCCTCTTTTTTAGTTTTATTCATGACTGTATTATGGTAATTGTGGGAAAAGAAGAAGATACCATGAATACAGAAAGTAACTCCTTAAAATCTGAAAATGATAACAGTAGTATCAGAAAATATTTTAAAAATACTTTGGTTTAGGTAACCTTACTATAACTAGACACTTAAAATTAAAATGTCTGACACTTAAAATTAAAAATTTCAAATTTGCATCTAATTTAAGGGAAGATTTTTAAAACTAAATGTCAGACAAATTAAAAATTCAACATATATTTTTAAAATTATTTGTCCGACACAAAATTATAAATTTTTGCAATGTTGAATTACATTAGGCTTGCAGTTTAAGAAATAGTGTCAGGAGAAATGAGAATTTTATTTGTTGGGCAGGTATGCCCAACCGACCATACCTACCAAAAGTTTGAGGATTTATTGCACAAATTTTTTGATACTTGTCGTGTAAATATAGATGTGTATGACAATAATGGTACAAAGCATACAGTTAGAGAATGGTTCCAAGCTCCATATAACCAAATTGTTAAGGCTATTGATTTGCTTGAGTCTGGTGAAATAGTTAATTACAAATATGATAGAGATTTAAAACAAATAGTTCCTTTGTAACATTTCTTCGTAAACTTTTCTCATTTTTGTTACGAAAAATCAATAGTTTTCGACTCTTAAGCTTTATCAAAATTGGGCTCTAATATAGTGAGTGTTTGACAAACTGCGTTTTGAAACTTTTCTCACGAGGAAAAAATATTTTTCCCAAAAGGACTTGAAATGTGATTAAAACAGAGTTATAGTGACAATGTAAAAAATATTAATTGAAAGTTGCAAATATCAATTAATCATAATCGCAA